>Ga0189285_100002_pt1 | contig 792142 bp, 735 predicted proteins | sample GEYOminimetaG_FD_130315 | JGI IMG/M metagenome (GOLD analysis project Ga0189285, IMG submission 130315) | Marine microbial communities from the Costa Rica Dome - GEYO mini metaG | ecosystem: Environmental > Aquatic > Marine > Oceanic > Photic zone | place: Costa Rica: the Eastern Pacific...
CGTTACACTAGCTACTCCACAGTTATCAAAGGTACCTCCATCTACATCAGCTACCGTTATCGAAGTGTTACCCTCGTTATCCAAGAATACATCGATGTTATTCGCTACTATCGTTGGTAGGATATTGTCTTCAACAGTTACTACAGCGGAAGCTGTAGAAACATTACCATTTACATCAGTAACAGTAATATCCACTGTATTTGGACCTATATGAGAGCAGTCAAAGTTCACTTGGCTTGCCTCTATTGAAGCGATACCACATGCATCGTCAGCAAAAGCAACAATACCATCGCTTAATCTGCTCAATTCGATATCATCTATGGTTGTACCACTGAAGAATGGTGCGTCTCCGAATTCAGAGAAGCTTATAGTCGCAGAAGTCGCAGCGGTCACTTCAAAGTCAAAAGACATTACTTCAATTGTGCCACCTATGAAATCAGTGAAAGTTGCACTTCCCACATTACCTACATTTACTTCAACTCTTGCGTCTCCATCATTACCAAGAACAGCAAATTGCAGTCTATAAGTACCAGGAGTTAAATTAAAGCTTTGCTTAGTTTCAACCGCTCCATTCACATTACCCGCAACATCTAAGACATTGCTGGCATTAGGTAAACCAAACTGATTAGGGAAGAAGATATCTACATCCCCTTGCGTAACATTCCAGTTCACTAGATCAGTTTTACCTAAGGCTGGAGAGTCAGCGCTGAAATCTTCTGAGAAGATCACTTGCTGAGGATCTAATGAAAGTACTGCCTCACCATTAGCATCCAGCTCAATTGTCACGTCCTGAACATTCAAGTCAGGTGCAATAAATTCAGACACTTCAACACTTGCAGTTGCTGTACTAACATTGCCATTATTATCAATAACAGTAAGCGTTACCTCATTAGAACCGATATTCTCACAACCAAATGCTGTTTGATCAAGTGATATACTTGCGATACCACAAGCATCATTTGATCCGGCATCGATCATGTCTGGTCGAATGGTAGCATTACCTGCAACTCCCAATTCAATTGAGATATTCTGCGTAAGAGCAATTGGTGCAATGTTATCTTCTACAGTTACTACTGCTGTTGCTGTACTCACGTTGTTGTTCACATCAGTTACCGTCAAGGTCACTGTGTTCGCTCCAACATTTGAACAATCAAAGGCAGTGATATCCAAGGCAAGACTAGCAATGCCACAAGCATCGTTAGAGCCATTGTCTATATCCTGTGGTGTAATGCTCGCGTTACCGCTTGCATCCAACTGAACAGTGATATCATTAGTAATCGCTACAGGAGCAACATTGTCCTCTACGGTTACTACTGCTGTTGCTGTACTCACGTTGTTGTTCACATCAGTTACCGTCAAGGTCACTGTGTTCGCTCCAACATTCGCACAACTGAAGGCATCGTTATCCAAACTCAAACTTGCAACTCCACATGCATCATTAGATCCATTGTCGATTTGTTGAGGTGTAATTGATGCATTACCTGAATCATCCAATTGAACAGTAATATCATTTGTTATTACAGTCGGACCTGTTTCATCTAATACTTCGACAGTAAAGCTACACTCAGTTACATTACCACTAAGATCAGTAGCTGTAACAACAACCGTTGTAATTCCAACTGGATAGAATCCAGAAGGATCATCTGTATTATTGAAGCTGTTGGTAAGTGTAATTACGTCACAATTATCACCCGAGCCTCCTGAAAGTTCTATTTCACCACTGATAGACTGAATAGATATTGGTGAAGCAGTATTTCTTCTAACTCTAAAGTTATCATATCGAGTTACGCCACTCCACGCCCATATACCTGCGCCAGTGCCAAACTTCTGATTTCTATCAACTATAAAATCATCATTGAAGAAAATATTCTGGGTGCTTCCGATCTTTTCCGACCTGAAATTATACCATTGATTTGCTGTATGTCCATAACTCCAAGCTGCTCCATAATTAGGAGAACCATTAGTTATTTCTGAGATCATAATCAAATTTGATCCAGGCATAGAGTGCATCGCATTGTAATTATTGAAATTATCAAATTCATACAAAGGACCTCCATAAGAACCATCATTAACAGCGAAGTAATCAACTTCTACAACGTAATCGTTAATGGAAACATCACTTACACGAATTAGAGCCTTTCCTGCTCCAAAACCTGGATTTGCAATTTCTAGATAACCATTTGACTCTACCCAATTCCCACCATTAGAACTCCAGTCTGTGAGGCTATTATCATTGAAATCATCAAAATAAATGAAAGTTGAATGACCATTTGAAGCAGTAGTGGCATTCTCATTACCGTATAGGAAATTAATAAATGGATTCGAAGACCCTGTTACATCAAATGTTGCAATTCTCACCCAAATCCTAGTATTACTCGTATTGATACCAGATTCTATCCAATAACTCAATTGATTATCGCTGGCATCTGTAAATCGAATATCAGCTCCGTCAGCTTGAAGCTTACCTTGCGATATTAGTTCTGCTGTATTCAATTCAACTAATACTTGAATGTCATCAGTACCCTCACTCGCAGTATAGCTAATCTCTTTTTTGTATTGCCAGCTATCGGTTCCTAGTAAAGAAGGAATAGAAACATAAGTTCCACATTCATCAGCACCAGCAACAACTACAATTGGGTCTGGACATTCTAGTTCAGGAGCAATCACATCGATGACTGTAACAATAGCAGGAGCAGACGAGCTGTTTCCATTTACGTCAGTCGCAGTAAGATTTACAGTGTTCTCACCAAGATTCGAACAATCGAATGAAGAGACATCTAAACTTAAGTTTGCAACACCACAAGCATCATTTGATCCATTATCAATCTCCTGAGGAGTAATACTTGCATTGCCATTTTCATCTAGCTCAACTGTTATGTTCTGTGTAATTGTTACAGGTGCATGAACATCTTGAACAGTCACTATTGCACTAGCTGATGAGCTATTACCATTGTTATCAGTAACGGTAAGTGTTACAGTATTGGCTCCAACATTAGAGCAATCGAACACCATATTATCTATTGCATAGCTAGCAATACCACAGGCATCAGATGAGCCATTTTCAATATCGGCCGCTACAATACTTGCATTTCCTGATTCATCCAATTGAACAATAATATTCTGTGCAACCACTACTGGTGCTTCATTGTCAACAACTGTTACTGTGAACGATTCACTGTCAGAACCAACAGCATTAGTTGCTGTAGCAGTAACTGTTGTAGTGCCTAGTGCAAAGAAGCTTCCTGGCTGAATATCATATGATATTGTTGATGCAGGAATTCCTGTATTGTCTACAGCCTCGTAGTTCACAATTGCACCACATTGCCCAGCATCAGTATTCACTGTAATATTTGCAGGTACAACAACTTGTGGCGGTACACCAACTACTGTCACACTAAATGAAGCAGAAGATGTTAAGCCTGAAGCATCAGTAGCCGTATAAGTAACTACCGTTGTACCAATTGGGAATGTAGCACCAGATGCTAAGCCACCCGTCAAGGCCGTTGTCACTGCACAGTTGTCAGTACCAACAGGAGTCGCATAATTTACTACTGCACCCGCTGCACTCGTTGCTACAGAATTAATATCTGCAGGTACAGTGATTGAAGGCGCTTGGGTATCATTTACAGTAACATCAAAAGAAGTGGTTACTCTATTTCCGCTAGGATCAACTGCTTCATAAGTAACAGTTGTTGTACCTACAGGGAAGAAGTCTCCTGATGCAGGCCCTGAAACCAGTGAGGTCGGTAGTGAACCACCATCAAATTCGATTACGTAGTAAGCAGGTTGTGTATAATACCAGTCATTCCAACTTGGATTATTCTGACCTCCCCAATTGATCACTGCCCAATCTTCTCCAGCACCAGCATTGTTTGGTTCTCCCGGTGCCCAATTGGTATAATTATAAGGCTCATTCGTGATCCACTTCCACTGACCTTCAACATCTCTATCGGTAGCACCGATCCACATGAAGTCAGCGATGAAATTCGAAATAAAAGTGTTTTCAGCTGCATCTGTGATCGTTGCTAAGTGACCTCCAGCTGCTATTGCCGCAGCATGAGCAGCCTCAGGGGTTGCTTTCGAATTCGATAAGAAATAGGTATGTCCATTTCTTTCGCCTTTGAAAGTATACCCGGCCAAAGAAGTTGGTGGAGCAATGGTACCACAGTTATCCGTTGCAGTAGGGATATCATAAGTCACAAAAGCACCACAAAGACCTTGATCAGCCGCAGTCGTAATATCGAATGGACTTGTGATCGTAGGTGCTTGCGTATCATTAACAGTAATACTAAATGATTTACTAGAAGTACCAACAGCATTGGTTGCTGTCGCAGTAACTACTGTAGTGCCTACACCGAATGTAGATCCTGGCTGAATATCATAAGTGATAGTTGAAGCCGGAATACCTACTGATTCTGTAGCCGTAAAATTCACTACGGCACCACAAATACCAAAGTCATTGCTTACTATAATATCTGCCGGTACAACCACCTGCGGTGGCAATCCAGCTACATTGACATTAAATGATGCTGAAGCCGTATTACCAGATGCATCAGTGGCAGTGTAAGTCACTGTTGTAATTCCGATTGGGAACGTTGCACCTGAAGCCAAGCCAGCCGTCAAGGCCGTAGTTACAGAACAATTATCTGTACCAACTGGTGCAGCATAATTCACGACCGCACCAGCCGCAGTAGTTGCATTGAGAGTAATATCAGCAGGTGCTGTGATCTGTGGTGCAATGTTATCTACAATGCTTACTGAAGCGTTCACAGAACTAGTATTACTGGAAGCGTCAGTCACTGTAAGCGTAACCGTAATTGGTTGGCCAACATCAGCACAGTTGAAGGTATATCTTGAAAGTGCTCTACTTGCAACTCCACAGTTATCTGCAGAACCACCATCAATATCATCTTCTGTGATCGTTACTTGACCGCTTGCATCTAGTTCGAATACCAGAGGTGTCGAGCTTTCGAATTCAACTTCCAAAGCGTTGAGCACAAATTGCTCAGTTGGACTACCTGGTAATGAAGATCCTTTATCTTGATAATCACTACCTACGGCAAGAACATAACCACTGCCAGAACTTTCACCCAATGCAACTGGTATATCTTGTCCTGTATTAGCGTTAAATACTGTGGCATGGACTTCTACATCTGGGCCAATATTCGTAAACCCTCTAAAGAATTGTGTAGCTCCACCATCGGTATAAGATCCAGCAAAACCATTAGCCAATATCTGACCGTTCGTTGTATTTGTAAATTCAATATTACTAACCGCAACTAGTGCATTTGTATTAGTTGCAGTCACATTTATTAAATTCTCTGTATTCAATGCCCAATTTTGAGCATTCCACTCTGTTATCAAAAGACCGCCATCTCTAACCCATTGGCCAAGAGCAGAATTACCATTTGTTCTAATAAGGAACACTGCATCTGTATTATCTAGAACAGCTTGACTCGGAACCGTGGAACCTCTAAAAGTTACACTATATCCATTCTGAGTCAATACTGATTCTAATGCAATTGTAAAGCTAGTTGATCCACCAACTATAGCCACATTATTAATATCCGGAGTAGATGATACCCCTTGTGCTATGGCTAATGGAGCTGTGTCATCCACAACAGTTACTGCTGCGGTTCTGGTAGTAACATTACCATTTACATCTGTGACAGTTACCAAAACTGTTTGAGCTCCTAAGTCAGCACAAGTGAATACCACAGGGCTAACAGTGGTTGCTGCAATTCCGCAGTCGTCAGTTGCACTCACCAATACATCACCAACAGTTATTGAAGCGTTTCCTGATTCATCTAAACTCACAGAAGTATTCTGAACAGTCACCTGAGGCGCATTTTGTTCAATTCCTAAGTCGCACTCACAAGTCGCAGAAGCTGTTGCACTAGTACCCACTCCCTGACCACCATTGGCAGCAACAGGGACACCATTTGCATCTACAGCTCCACTTAAAGTACCGTTTGCATTAACATCATCATAGGTGAAACCAATTGTACCCTCAACAGAATCAGGACAACCATCATTATCTCGATCTAAATCTAGACTATTTATAATGCCATCATTGTCGTCATCCTGAGTACAAGGTGTAGCGAAATCTGCACCAAATGAGAAATTCACCCAACTTTCTGAATTGAGATAATCGAAACTTAGTGACGAGAATTCACCATTGAATCTCAGAACAACATTACCTTCTGTACCAGTTACACGATTATTGGCATCATCAATTGAAGTTGTCCCAGCCTCTGCCCAAACAACATCAAAATCATTATAGAATTGAATACTGACTGTTGGGTTTGGTTGCCCTCCCCCAATTGAAGCAAACACCAAAACAGGATTCGTCATTGGCTCATCAAATGTCAATGTGTTTGATGAAGCAAAATCATTTCTGATAGATGTTTGATCAGGAATACCTAGGTTACTTGGGAACTTTGATGCACCAAATAAGTAGGAAGTCGTAGAAGTACTAGGACTTGCAGTGTATGTATAGTCTATACCATTGATCGTTCCTGTAGCAGTAGTTGAATTCACCAATGTTGGCGGGTCAGTCCAGAAGAAATTAGAGTTATTGTTACACTCGTTGATATCTAAGATACCATCGTTGTCATCATCAAGGTCACAACCATTTGGCACACCGTCAGCATCTGTATCTAAACCAGGGTTAACAGTCACCGTAAAACTAGATTGTACCTCTGATGTAACGCTATATCTGATATTGTCTAACTGACTCGCGCCACCAGCTTCATGAAAATACATGATTCCATTGATGTTCTCAGGATTTGTATGGTCATTTGCATTTAGATCAAATCCTGCAGGGATATCCTGAAAGTTCGCTGGTTCAATGAATGCACCGTTATTTGACAAATCTCTGTAGGCAACACTAAATGTGTTTTCACCTAAATCAATAGTGATCCTAATTTGAGACCATTCATAGCCTGGCTTCGTATCGGAGGCGATCACAGTTCTTCCCGGGCCGTAGATTCTGAACAAAGATCCATTATCGCGGTCAAACACACCGAATGTTGTCTCAGAATTTGAAATATTTCCATCATTATTGGCATCATAGCCAAACATCAAATCTGATCCCCAGTAATTTCGGTTGTGATCATAGATCACTTCAATAACATCACCTTCACTGGCCGCAGGAAAGCTAAAATTGCTATCGTTAATTCTTGATGCGTAATTTCTTCTATTGCCGCCAAGATCTCCGACCTGTAAACCTAAACCACCTGGATAACCACCACTTACAGCAAAATTCGCTACGGCAGCTGCATTGATATCAGCACCTGATCCAGCGTTTGTTACTTGCCAGTTGTCTTGACCATTGATTGGACCGGTACTTAGGTTACTAAAGTCATATTCAACTGATCTTGTATTAGTATAGCTAAATGTATTAACTGTCTGTCCTACAGGATAACTCGCACCTGAAGCTAATCCGCTTACTTGGGTCATTACATCCGAATCACAATTATTAGATATTGTAGGCGCATCGAAGTTTACAACGGCTCCACAAAAGTCATCACTGCTGTTCACATTAATATCAGCGGTGCTAGTCACCTCAGTATAAGGAGCTGGTTCGTCACTTACATTTATTGGATCTGACACTGCAGAACAACCAAACAAATCAATTACTCTTACACTGTACGTTCCTGCATCAGTTGTAGTATAAGACTGTAAAGTGGCATTTGGAATATCTACGCCATCTTTCATCCACTGATAAATGGATGACTGAGAAGCTGTAATAGTAGCGCTACCTTCACATAAGTAGACTTGATTACCACCAACAATCTCAACTGTTGGGTTGTCATTTACCACTACATCAGTTGGCAATGAAGTGCCAGAACAACCTCCAGCGTTAGTCACTGCAACAGTATATGCACCTGAAACAGTAGCCGTGTATTGCTGAGCTGTTGCACCTGAAATTGCAACTCCATCTTTAAACCATTGGTATGAGTCACCAGTATTGGCGGTCAATGGTACTGACTCGCCCTGACAAACCGTAGTTTGACCTGACACGATGATCGCTGCAGGTTGGACATTAACAACGGCTTGAGCAGTTGATGTATTTCCTGCAATATCAGTAACAGTTAGGGTCACAGTATTTGGACCAATATCATTACATGTAAAATCTGTTTGTGAAAGTGCTAAAGAGCTAATTCCACAAGCATCTGAAGAACCATTATCAACTTGCTCGGGAGTTACGGTTACATTTCCAGATGGCGAAAGTGCCACTACAACATCTTGAGCGATTGCAGTTGGAGCAGTATTGTCTTGTTGAGAGCTTGTATTCCTGTGAAATCTGATCTGCCTACTATCGATACCAGAAGTAGCAATATCGGGTACAAAGTCTCCATCTAGATCACCAATGACAATTCCACTAACCTCTCCCCTTGCAGAAGACGTATAGTCGAACCTTGGTGCAAATGAAGTAGAACCACCACTTGAGGTTGTATTTCTGTAAACCGAAAAGATATTATTACATAAAGATTTTGAAACAATATCAGGATAGCCATCCCCATCTACATCACCTACTTGTACTCTGTAGTTACAGCTAGGAGAAGGAAGGTTGATCGGGCTATTAAAAGAGATATTGCCAGGAGTTGAAGTATTGATAAATACTGCCGTATTAAAACTTGGATTATCATAGTTTACTGTTACATAATCAATCTTACCATCCTTGTTGAAATCGGCAATCTGTGAACGATAAGGACCCGTACCTCCAGTATTCATTACAACCGGGGCAGCAAAGCTGAAAGTAGCAGAACCATTTGTAGTAGTGTTTCTATAGAATAAGGCATTACTAGTTCCTCTTTGATTACAAAGAATATCAACCTTACCATCTCCATCTATGTCGCCTACCATTAGGCCGTTTACATTATTTCCAGTATTTGCAACACTTTGTCGCCCAGCAAATGCTATTGTACCTGGACCTGTACTGGTATTTCTTGCTATATAGAGCAGATTACCACTTTCTCCAACAATATCAATCTTACCGTCCTTGTTAAAATCACCAGCCGCCACTTGATAATCCGAGACACCTTGAGATGACACTGCAGAACCCGAGAATGAGACACTATTTGTTTGCCCACTAGTGTTTCTCCAAACATTGTATGTAGTGACAATATCTTTATAACCATCACCGTCAAAATCAGCACCGTAGATAGATTGTCCACCACGACCTCCCATATTGATATGAGAGAAACTGATGTTACCAGGAGTACTATTATTCTGGGCAACCGAAAGCCCACCACCGTTATTAGCGGATAATACCTCTGGTCTACCATCAAGGTCCATATCAAAGGCGATCATATTATATGCACCATAGGTAACACCTAGGATCTGTGCATTATTCTGATATGTATTACCATCTATTGGTGTTGGACAGAAAATTCCGTTGAAAGGAACTGCTGAGTAGGCAGTTAAATTACAATCATTGGTCACGCTGATTCTATCGGTACTTGCCCCAACAGGAACAACTACTTCCAACTTACCAAATGTGGCACTTAATACTACTGCCTTTGTAGCACCAAAGTAGACAACATTATTGTCTACATCACTCGGGTCAAAATTGGCCCCAAAGATTTCAACTACTGAGCCTATGAACCCTGTATTTGGTTCGAAACTATTTATAACAGGCACATCACTACAAGATTGTGCTTTGATCTCATTGCTCACTCCCAAGCATAAGACCATTAAAAAAATGTTCAATACTCTTTTCATGATCTATTTTTGGTATGTGATATCAATACTTAATGACCCTACATCCATATCAGTAGGTAAGTCAAATTTCAAATAGTCATAATCTTCATAGTCGCATGACGCTTTATAAGATTGACCAAAACCGATATTAAACTTTTCTACAACATGTGTCATAGTAGTTCCGTCTGAATCGGTGAGCGTAAGTGTAAAACCTACTGCATCAACTTTTCCTCCCTCATTAAATGCCCAGAGATGAACTTGAGTTGTAGCATCAGGAGAGCATTTTACGATCTGATAATAAACATCGAAGAGGAATTCCGCTTCTTCAAGGTTGTCCCAACCTTTAATGATTTCCGCTTCTTGCGCTTTCGAAGACATCGAAAAAGCAAAAAGAAGACCTGAAACTAAAAAGAGGGATCTAAGAAATTTCGCAGAATCAACCACGAATAATTTCATCATTTTATTGGTAAAATTCTTTTTCATGATTATTCCGATTTTGTGATTTCAAGTGAATAAGACTGATCCAATACGGTAAAGTGATCAAATATGTTGATCATCAAACCACCGTCACAGCTACTAACTAATTCACCCGAACCAGGAAGTTCAAGTGATCCCAGCTCACCCGAAGCAGATTGGGTTTCATCTAATGTGATCTTGAAAGACAAATCCAAAGCGACAGAAGAATTCGATGTGTTCACAGCCTTGAAAAAGTAAACTTCCGAATAATTGCATTTGGATTTCATATAACTGATCTCCACACCATCAATTGTGGCGACAGGAGTCCAATCATCTTGGGCATTGGCTTGCATCGAAAAGACCAGGAGCAGTCCTGATGCCAATAAGAGCGTTCGAAAAGATTTGTTGATGGTAACCACCAACGGGCTGACGAACTTCGCCAGCCCATAGGGTAGAAAGTGTTGCATATACTTACGTGTTTTGGTTGATTTCTTTTAAAAATCTAAGCCGAAGGAGTAATAAACGAGATGTTAGAGGTGCTTGGTGACAGCCCTATGAAAGTAATAATTTACATTTCATACCAAGGACTAAATGTTGTGAATAAACAATATTTGTATGTGAAATACATCTTAAAGTCTCGAAATACCTCCTATTAGGTAGTACTGTTCAAGTCTTATCATCACAACACAAATATTCTAGGAATTTTAAAACCATGTTATTGCTTACCTTTTCTTAAGCAAGCCTTTCTAACAATTTTGGCTTATGGGTTCTACTCATTGGTATCTTCTCGGAGTTGATCATAATATGATCTTGAGACACCTTGTCGATCTTCTTCAAGTTCACCGCATACGAACGGTGAACCCTTAAGAACCTCTCTTCAGGTAAAAGCTTCATCATATCGGAAAGACTACTTCTGTAAAGTATCTTCTTCTCTACCGTATGGATGCTTGTGTAAACATTTTCCGCATTGAGCCATAAGATATCATCAAGCTTTAGTTTGATATACTCACGCCCATCTTTTAAATAGATTTTATCATCCACATTCTGACTCGTTTTGGCTTTCACTATATCAAGAGTCTTTTGCAATTCTCTTTCATTAAATGGCTTGAGAATGTATCCAAGGGGATCAAATTTCATGGCCTTATTGATAGTTTCACTATCAGAATAAGAAGTTATAAATACAAAAGGGAGTCCTTTTTTATGACAGATCTCTGCTAAGAATATCCCATCTTTTTCTTGCTTCAAGTTGATATCCATCATGACAAGATCTGGGACAGTTTCTTGAACCAACAATTCGAAATCGTGGTAATCCATGCAGGTCCCGGTAATGTGGTGACCGAGTTTTTCTAGCATCATTTTCAGGGATTCAGAAATGATGATCTCGTCCTCTACGATGAGAATATTCATGCGGTAAATAAAAACTTAGTGGTTAAGGTTGCCCCCAATATATACAGAAACACTAGATTAGTCTTAATTAGTACTTAGATTTTACGTTCTGACTTGATTCTTTTAGTAAAATGAAATTTTATATTTTCTGGACCATATTGTTAATTAATAAACAATTTAAGTTCAATTGAATAGCCACTGCGTGTATAAACATAAAATCATATGCTCACTCTTTTTAATCCTTCTGGCTTTGCCAGTTTTTGGACAAGACCAGAGCATAGATACCGAACTTGATCAGCGTGCAATTATCGAATCAGGTAAGGAAGAAGAACTCTACAATGCCATTCAATTGGCAATTGTAGGGGATTATATCCCTGCGAGAAAAAAGTTTATGGAGCTTGATTCGGCATTCAATGCCATTGAAAGCGAACCTCTTCGTTTAAAGCTCCTCCAATGGCGGGCATACATGAATAAAATTGAAAGAAGGTATAATGAAGCCCTGACTGACTATTTAAAAATGCTGAGGTATTATGAAGAAGGTAACAATGTACAAGGCTTGACAGAGGTACATACACATTTAGCTGAGTTCTACAGAGCACGAAACTTAAAAGACAAATCATTTGAACATTTAGAAATTGCTGAAAACCTAATCAAAAACAATGAAGTATCAGACTGTATCAATGCCTATTGGCATAGCAGAAGAGCGGCCTGCGAATCACAATTTAGAAGTGATGGACTCAATGTAAAAAAGTACGCCTTTGCTGGTTTGGAATTTGATGATACCGGTTGTCTTTATGGAACTAAAGGAATGATTCTAAATGAGTTGGGATTCCAGTTTGAACATGAAGAACTCGACAATGAGTCAAAGATCATAGGTTACTTTCAAAGAGCTATTGAAGCATTTGAAACTGACAAAAGACAACGAGATATCATCACTGTTAAAAACAATCTATCAAATTATTACTATAGAAGAGATCGACTCGACTTAGCCCTCAAGATCATTAATGATGCCATTAACATTGGAGAAAGGTACAATTGGCTATCTGCTCTAGAAGATTCATACTCTATAAAGATGGCGGTGCTAGATGGCTTAGGGGATTTTGAAGAGGCCTATCGCACAAGTGTTACAGCCTACAATAAGAAAATCGAGCTCATGAACTACCAGTATTCTGTTGAGGTAGAAGAGATTGAAACTGCCTATGAGAATGAGCTAACTGAACAGGCACTGGATGAAGCAAGGGACAATGCAAAAACCAATCGTAATGCCTTTGCTTATACCCTACTCGTTGCTGGTTTATTGCTTGTATTTGCTATGATACTGGTCAGGCTTTTTCTTAGAATTCGAAAGAATAATGTGAACCTGAAATCTCAGCAGAGAATCATCAGAAGAACGAATGAAGAATTGACCAAAGCTGTTGAAGAAAGAGAACTTTTGTATAAAGAACTCAACCATAGAGTAAAAAACAACCTAATGGTTCTCTCCGGCCTGATCTACATACAAGAAGAAACGGATGGTAATGAAGAGAATAAGAAACTTTATGAAGTCCTCCGGCTGCGAATTCAATCTATCGCTTTAGTTCATGAGAAACTCTATGGCATGAACACAACAACTGAGATCAACTTTCAAGAGTTTCTCAGAGAATTGATAAGTCTGAATTTCTCAACGCTCAAAGGTGGTTCGGAAATTAGCTCGAGTGTAGCATGTCAAAACTTGAAAGTACCTATCGATGAAGCAATTCCTCTGGCATTAATCTTTAATGAGTTGATCAATAATGTCAAAAAACATGCTCTTAACAATGGCGCTTCGAGTATCCAGATCAAGGCAAAGCAAACACCAGAAGAAATCGACATATGCTTTAAAGACTCTGGTAGAGGTCTTCCCAAAAATTTTGATTGGAGACAGTCCAGTTCAATGGGAATGAAGATCATTCATTTAATGTCTCAACAACTCAAGGCTTCAGCTAAATTCGAAAATGAAGCAGATGGTCTTTTATTCGAAATAAGGCTCAAAAGAAAAGGCGCTCAAAAGAGCGCCTAATACCTTATCAATTGCCTTTAGGCCTAATGGACCTAATTGGAGCCGCTGGTTCAGGTTTTAATTTGACTTCTTCATTTTTCAATAATTCCATAGCCGTTTCAATGGCTTTGATCAATTGTGGATCTTCCCCGTTGATCACCAACTTAGGCAGCTGCTTGACTTCAATATCTGGAGCTATCCCTAACCCTTCAACATCCCATTCTCCGTCAACATTGTAGAAACCTCCCCTAGGCGCAACCATTCTGCCATTATCTATGAATTGAGGTGTATCCCATGTGCCTACTAGTCCACCCCAGGTTTTGGTTCCAATCAGTAGACCGATCTCCATTTGTTTGAACATAAAAGGAAGAAGGTCTCCACCTGAACCTGCTCGTTCATTGATGATCATCACCTTGGGACCCCAAATCCCTGCACCTGGCGAAGGAAATGGTGTATTACCCTCTACTCTACTGTTAAAATAACCATGCAACTTTCGAGACATGACATCGACCATGTAGTCGGCAGCTGAGCCTCCTCCATTGTTTCGTTCGTCAATAACAGCCCCTTTTTTGTGTTGCTGAGCGAAGTAGTATCGGTTAAAATAGGCGAACCCTTGACCGGAAGTATTAGGAACATAGACATAGGCCAATTTACCATCCGACATTTCATCGACTAAATCTTTATTTCCTTCAACCCAATCAAATCTTCTAAGGCCTCCTTCATTGGTGATGGTTTTTACAATAACGGTTCTTGCATCTTTTAATGTCGCTTTGTCATTAACCGTTAAGCTAACTTGTCTATTGCCTGTACCCACAAAATATGAAAAGAAGTTATCCTCCACAGAAACCTCTTGACCATCAATAGCAAGAATATAGTCTCCCTCATTGACATCAATCCCAGGCTCAGCCAATGGTGCATATAATCCTGGGTTCCAGCTTTCACCTGTATAAATCTTAGCTACTCTAAAGCCCTTCTTGTCCTTTTCAATATCAGCACCCAGCAAGCCAACTCTGTCACTGGTTAAACGAGGGTAATCACCCCCTGAGACATACGAATGACCTACCGCTATTTCACCACTCATTATATCAACCACATAGTTAAGGTCTGATCGGTGTCTTACATGTTCGATCCAAGGTGAATACCAAGACCAAACATCATCCCAAGGAGCACCATGTGTATTATCTACGTACAAGAAATCTCTCATATACCTCCATCCCTCTCTGAAGATTTGCTTGGCCTCTAGCCTGGGGTCTACTTTTACTCTTACACCATTTAGGTTTAGTCTTCCATCACCTACTTTCTTTGTGCCACCATTAGTAGAAATAATTCCCCACGTAGCACCGGATTGATAGAGTAAATTTTTTCTGTCTGCTGAAACAACACCATAGTTGATTCTAGGTAAAAAATCTGAACGTTTGGCTTTTAGCACATCATACTTGTGCAATTTTGTGCCTTGATTTTGAATAGCTTCAGTAAAGAAGAATGAACCTTTTGGCCCCGGCATCATCTGTGTATAATTTCTTGCAGGTACATCAATTGCTACAATTCTTCTCTCGAGGTTTTCAATATCGATTACAACTTCATTGTTTCCATTTGCTTTGTCTGATTCGGCTGATTCTTGATCTTCATCATCACTTTTTGGAAGGAAAGGATTATTCCCATCCTTGCTCAAAATGGCCATGTAAGGAGTTCTAGTCACAGGAACATTATATGAGCTCATATCCAACCAGCCACTCGCTAAACCATAATCTACACTCGCTAAAAAGTATAGATAGTCACCAGATTCATCCCAAACAGGAGAAATAGCGTCTGCCATTTCATCGGTTAGTTGTAAAGTTTGGCCAGTCTCAATATTATGCGCTATTACCACTTTAAATTGATTGGCTTGTAGTTGCACAAAAGCGATCCATTTAGAATCTGGAGACCACTCAGGATTTAGAGATCTATTTGGGTGGGCATATAAGTCAGTTGCCACTTTCTTCGCCTCTCCAGACTCAATATTGACATACCACATTGTATAATCTGTATCTGTATATGCGATATACTGACCATCTGGAGACCACTGTGGTCGAAAATAAAAAGTCTGATTAGGCAGTGTGATGACTTTGGGTTCAGTCAATCCTAGCTGATCACCAACCATAAGCTGATACTCACCAGATCGATCATTAAACCAGGCAACCTTATCACCTTTTGGCGACCAAACAGGTGCTCTGTCTGCTTCTCCGCTTGTTCCCGTTAGATTTCTCCAGTTACCTTCTTTCTTAGGAATAGAAATAATGTCTCCTCTAAATTCGAAAATCGCCCTTTTTCCAGTAGGTGAAATTTGTGCATTTAACACTTGAAAGGCACTTGCATTTACCCACCTTGGTGTACCCCAGTTCATATCCCCTTTTACAGAGATGTTCAATTGAGCGGATGAATTATCACTTGGGTTAAGCATATGTAAATACCCCCCTTGTTCATAGACGATTCCACCCTTACCTGCATCTAAATTCTTCACATCAAAATCAGCATGAAATGTATGCTGTTTTAACTCTTTTGATTTCGGGTTAAAGCTCCAGATGTTATTGGCATAATCTCTCTCTGAAAGAAAATAAACCTCACCATCATACCATACAGGACTCGTGTGCCTCTCACCATCAGTTCTTGGCGTTTCTATGAGATCAAAGTTTTTCATATCCACGATCCAAATTGGCTTAGCCTGTCCACCTCTATAATTTCTCCACTCAGGATCCCAAAAAGAGATCTGCTGATAGGCGATCATGCTGCCATCTGCTGAAATCTGACCATCAACCGCTCTAGGAATAGGCAATTCATTAGGCTGACCTCCAGCCGTACTTACCGTATAAAATTTAGACTCTTTTGTTGGAGTACTTTTTCTACCTGAACTAAAGAGCACTTCTCCATTGGCAGTCCACCCTGTCACATTATCCGCGGCAGGATGATAAGTTAATCTCTTAGGCTCTCCACCAGCACTAGGTATGATATAGACATCTGCATTTCCGTCATATTGACCAGTAAAAGCAATCATTGAGCCATCTGGAGAATAATGTGGATTTGTTTCTCCTCCGATGTTTGATGTCAACCTTACAGCTGCACCACCATTAATACTTGTCTTCCAAAGGTCATTTGCATAAACAAAAGCAATCTCATTTTGAGATATGGTTGGCTGCCTGAGCAGCATTGTACCTTGAGAAAGCACAATGTTTGCCATAAAGGACATGACCAAGACTAGGTTTATTTTGAGGAAATTCTTCATTCTAGATAGGTTTTGCAGTAAGCTAAGGAAAAATTAGATGTGCCCTGTGTATTCTTATTTCAATGGTTTGCTCAAGAATTCAACTTTTCTTTTTGATGCAACTGTTGAAAAAGCGAAATTCCTTTAAGAACAATTGCCATTTTCATGATCAAGAAAGTCTGCGTCTATTGTGCTTCGAGTGACAATATTGACGAATCCTACAAAACAGCCACAGCAGAACTAGCGCGTGCACTAGTCAAAAACAATACGACAGTTGTTTACGGAGGTGGAGCCAGAGGTTTAATGGGTGTATTGGCTGACACAGTCCTCGAAGAGAAGGGTAGAATCATTGGTATCATGCCACACTTCATGAAAGAGGTTGAGTTTCATCACAAAGATGTCAATGAATTCATTTTTACTGCTGATATGCACGAGCGTAAAAAACAGTTTATGGTTGGTGTTGATGCCTTAGTCACTCTACCGGGCGGCTGTGGTACATTTGAAGAATTGATGGAAGCCATTACCCTAAAGCGGTTAGGCATATTTACGAAACCCATTGTCATTCTAAATTTCAATGGTTATTACGATAAACTTTTGGCCATGCTTGAGCATTCCATCGAAGAAGGTTTTTTAGGCGAAGTCCATAGAGACATTTGGACGGTGTTTGATGATCCTAATAAGGTGATAGAAGCTATTCAGAATAGTAAACCCTGGAGCAAAGACGCCATCAATTTTGCACAGACATAGAAACATGTTGTTTATGAACAGATAACTGTAAACTAAAGCGCATTTAGTGATAAAATTGTATAAAACTCAAAAAGGGCTTATCATTCTGCATTCTTAGAAGCCTACACCTAGTGAAACCCAATTCCAAACTCATACTGCTCCATCTATTTTTTCTATTTGCATTTGTAGATGCTCACAGTCAAAATGACAACCTGCAAGAACCTATAGGGCTTTTTTCGTCAAATAAATTTGAACTCGCTCCTAGTCAAATCAAGGTATTTCGAGATGACATGTCTGGTAAAGGAATTAATGAAATTCTTGAAGTGCCTGCCAGTGAATACTTACAGCTCGAAGAAATATCATATTTCGATAAATCTAAACCTCATTGGGCAACTTTTGCTCTCGCAAATGAGACAGGTGATTTAATGAAGTTCGTCATTCAAGGGGGGCGAAACTCAAAAGAAACCTACTATTTCCTCAATTCAAGAGGCTCAATAATTGAGAAAAAAACTGGCTATTTCACACCACTCGTTGAAAGAGATATTCGGCAAAACTACTTCAATAAAGTTGGTATAACTATTCATCCATCAGAAGAAATTCGAGTGTTTGTCAAAATCGAAAGCCTAGATAATTTACCTACAGATATCAGGTTTACAATCACCCCGCTTGAAACATGGGAAAGGGCACAACTTCAAAGTAACATTTTTGAAGGTTTCTTCAGCGGAATACTGGTCATCTTCATTGTGCTATCCATTTTCTTTTATAGTACCACCAAGCAAGTTGTTTTCTTGAACCTTAGTGCATACGCAGCACTTACCTTAATTTATTTTGCTCATGTTCACGGTATCACAGAGCTGCTCTTTGTGCAAAATAAAGCAAATGCCCTCCCTCCTCTTTGGCTAACTCCGCTACTAATCGCTTCGGCTTACTTCCACTTTGCGAAATCCTATAACCAGACAAAAGACTTCTTACCAAAATGGGACACTCTATTCAATAGACTTTCAGTTTTTTGTGTGATCTTATTCGCAGTAGGATCTGGGTATTTATACTTGACAAACGACTATTACGTAACAGTCAATGCAATGCATATAGTCCTTTCTGCGCTCATCTTTTTAGGCATTGTATTTCTATTTATCATTTATCAAAAAGGAACTGTTATCAATAAATACTTTGTCTATGGGTCTATGTTCTTCCTGTTCTCAGGTTTGATATCCATAGCAGGACAGTTCTTTTACATAAGCAACACGCTGCCCATTTTTGTACAAGTAGGACTGGTGATAGAAGTACTTGTCTTTAGTTTGGGTATGAGTTATCGATCTAAAAAGGAGTATGAAGAACACGATATCACTCAGCGATCTTTGATTCTTCAGTTGCAACAAAATGACAGACTAAAAGAGAACATCAATAACAAATTGAGAGAAGAGGTCGCTCAGAGGACACAAGAATTAAGGATTAAAAACGGAGAGCTTGTTGAGGCAAAAGACACTGCCGAAAAGGCAACCGCGTCAAAGTCTGAGTTCTTATCGGTAATGAGCCATGAGATCAGAACCCCTTTGAATGCGATCATTAGTCTTTCCCATATAATGGAGATTGACAATAAAGAGAAAGAACTAACCGAATACATAGACGCTCTTAAATTTTCAGCTGAAAACCTCCATTCATTGATTAACGATGTACTTGATTACAATAAAATCGAGGCTAATAAATTGAGGTTAGAAAAGGTCGAGTTCTCTCTAATAGATCTCCTGAGAAACATCTCCGAAATTTTCAAATACAAGGCTAAAAGAAAAGGCATTGAGTTAAGAATTGAAATTGGAGAACATACACCTGATCGGTTGATCGGTGACCCGACAAGGCTTACTCAAATATTTAACAACCTACTGAGCAATGCCATCAAGTTCACCAAGGAAGGTCATGTTACTTTAAAAGTATATTTATCTGGCGTACAAGATGATAAGGCCATTATACATTTCGATGTTATCGATACAGGCATTGGTATTCCACATGACAAATTAGAGTTGATCTTTACAGAGTTCGAACAAGCCAACAATTCTACAACAAGAGAATTTGGCGGTACAGGATTAGGCCTTTCGATTACGAAGAAACTACTTCAGTTAATGGGTAGTGATATTCATGTAGATATTGAAAGAAAAGAAGGCAGCAAGTTCAGCTTTGAGATTCCATTTGTGATCAATAAGTCCTTCAACATATTCTCATATGGAGATGTCCATGCCGAACGAAACTTAGAAAACGCCAAAGTACTGGTGGTCGATGATAATGACATGAATAGACTTGTTCTTAAAAGGTTATTAACCATCTGGAAAGCCACCTTTGAAGAAGCTGCCAGCGGTTTGGAAGCTGTTGAATTTTGCGAAGCCATGAAGTTTGACCTCATCCTCATGGATATTGAAATGCGTCCGATCAATGCCTTCGAGGCATTTAGTAGAATCAAGGTACCGGAGAACCCTAACCTAGAAACGCCAATCATAGCCATGAGTGCCTACCAAACGGAAGAGTTTAGTCATGATATTAATGCCACTGGTTTCGTCAGCTTCGTGCATAAGCCATTCGATCCGGATGAGTTATACGAAAAAATGATTTATCAATTGAGTCAACAAAATGTCTAAAAGAGAAAATATTGGCACTGGTAGTCCTTGGGAGGATAAAGTTGGTTATTCAAGGGCAGTCAAAATAGGTAATACCATTGAGGTTACAGGTACTGTTGCCGATGACAAAGGCGAACTCATAGGAGGTAATGATCCTTATCTACAAACTTGCTTCGCCATAGAGAAAATTGAATCAGTTTTAGGCCAACTAGGCGCGAGTTTAACAGATGTGGTCAGAACCAGAATGTTTGTGACCAATATTGACCAATGGGAAGATATTGGTAGAGCACATGCAAAATACTTTGCGGATATAAAACCTACTACCACTATGGTAGAAGTCTCTCAACTGATTGACGACAGGTATTTGGTTGAAATTGAGGCTACTGCCATCATCGAAGCTTAAAAGCTAAAGGTCATCCATAACGGCAAGAAATTCGCTCAGCATCATTGCTGTTGCTCCCCAAACCATGTGGCCTTCAACATCAAAATAAGGTGAGTGAATCGTATACTGCCCAAAGTGCATAGTTTCAATACCTCTTTTGCGCTCGTCTTTTAGTTGGCTAAGGCTTACCTCAAGGATGCTTTCCACTTCTTTTTCTTCCAGTCTATAAATTGGCTCTTTACTCAAGAAACCAATTGAAGGAAGTACCTTAAAATTACTTGCGATTATAAACAGTTCTGATAGCGAACCGAGCAATTCGAATTGATTTTCAGCAATACCTACTTCTTCCTCTGTTTCGCGAATTGCAGTTTGAATAAGGTCCAGATCACTTTTTTCTTTTTTACCCCCTGGAAAACTTACTTGACCACTATGGTGTCCATTGTACTCTGGTCGTTTGATCAGTGGAATCCATAATTCATTGTCTCTTTCAAAAAGCAATAGCATCACTCCACCTAGTTTTGCGGGGAAATTCGGATTCTCCTTGAACCGGCTTTCTTCTATTGGTCGTGGCGCCATTATTTCTTGTGCAGCCCTTCCGGGTAAATCTAGCGCAAGCCTTTTCGATAATTTATCTTTTAGTGCTATCAGAGACATGTATTTCTATTTGTTATTAGCCAAGAACAAACTAGTTTAACATTTCATCGTTTTGCTAATGAAATAATGAATTAAATGGTTCAAAAACTCACGATCCTATTATTGCTGATTTCAACATCGCTCATGGCGCAGCAATCACAACTTAAAATGGCAAAACTGCAATACAGCGGTGGTGGGGATTGGTATGCGAATAAAACTGCCCTACCCAACTTGGCGAAGTTTTGCAATGATGAATTGAACACCAATTTTGATGAAGCCAATTATACCGTCAATGTAAACAGTCCTGAAATATTTAATTACTCTTTTCTCTACATGACAGGACATGGAAATGTGGTTTTTAATGGTGTAGAAGCAGAGAATCTAAGAAACTATCTTATATCAGGTGGTTTTTTACATATAGATGATAACTATGGATTAGATGCATATGTGCGTCTCGAAATGAAGAAAGTTTTTCCTGAACTGGAATTCATAGAGCTTCCTTTCGATCATGAGATCTATGATCAGAAATTTGTCTTTGAGAAAGGCTTGCCGAAAATCCACCAACATGATAATAAACCCCCACAAGGTTTTGGCCTGATTTATGAAGGAAGACTTGTATGCTTCTATTCTTATGAAAGCGACCTAGGCAACGGTTGGGAAGATCAGAGGGTACACAATGATCCTCAGCAGAAGAGATTGGAGGCATTGCAAATGGGTGCGAACATTATTTCTTATGCATTCACACAAAATTAATTTAGCATAAAAACTAATCGATTAGTTTGAAAACTAGCTAGATAGTTTTAATATTGATTAGTTATAATAATTAAAGAGATGATGAAAGAACTTACCAAGGCAGAGGAACAAGTGATGCAGATTTTATGGGACATTGAAAAAGGTTTCGTAAAAGACGTTTTGGCGAAGATGGAAGAGCCTAAACCTGCTTATAACACTGTTTCTACTATCATCCGAATTTTAGAGAAAAAAGGGTTTGTTGGATACAAAGCTTATGGGAAAACTCATGAGTACTACCCTTTGATCGATAAAACTTCGTACAGCAACTTTTATTTAAAGAATTTTTTAGGCGGATATTTTGGCGGTTCCTTCCAACGACTTGTGTCGTTCTTTGCTAAAGAAAACGATATGGACATTAAAGAAGTTGAAAAACTAATGTCGCATGTTAAAGGAGACCTAGACGAAGAAAAGTAGTCCAAGATGAAGAAGCACCCAACCATAGAGCTATTAGAAAACCTAAACGATGTAGTGATCTACGCATTAGAGTCACTCACCTGTTTGGCTATTTTTTATCTCATTTATCACTTCTTTCTTAGAAAAGAGAGCAGTTTTCATTTCAATAGGGGCTTCTTACTTACAGCATTGATCTTTTCATTTAGCTTTCCGCTATTGAATTTCAGCTATGATCCAAGTACAACACCTTTTGTGCTCAATTCAATTCATGAAGTTGGTAACGGTGTAAGCGATGAACCGATCATAGAGGCAGAAAAAGCTTATTCATATACGATTACAGCTCAATCGCAAAGACCTTTCTTACTATGGTGGGAAGTACTCTTATTGATCTATGTGTTTGGCGTTATGCTCAAAGGGCTCCAGTTCTTCGGGCATATCCGATCCATTAAGGAAGTTATTTGGTATAAGAGACATAATACGCGTTTTAAAGAACATTACTTCTTTGTTAAAACAGACGGAACATTACCAACATTCGCTTTCTTCAACTACTTGTTTTGGGATAATACGCTGAAGCTAAACGACTTCGAGAAAAAGCAGGTACTAGAGCATGAAAAAGCGCATATCAGACAAGGTCATTCTTATGATGTGATCTTTATGGAGTTACTCAAAACAGTGTTTTGGTTCAACCCATTCCTTTACCTATACAAGGGTTTACTGGAGGAGGCGCATGAATATGCTGCAGACAGAGCCGTAGCCCAACAAAGTGGGTCTAGTGAGTACACTCGTGTTTTAGTGCGTATCGTATTCCAAAAAATGGGATTAGATCTCGCAAGTCACTTCAACAAGAACAAAGTACTCAAGCGAGTGAAAATGCTAGAAAAAGACAGCAAGAATAACTGGTTAAAATTCTTAATACCTATTCCTGTAGCTGCCCTCCTATTTTTCGTGTTTTCATTTGAGCCCATCATAAAAGGCGACAATGAGATCAAGATTGGTGAGATCGAACATGTTGATCAGCAAGGTGAAGTACAATCACTCGCTAAACCAATTGGTGGCATCAACAACTGGAATGAATTCCTAGAGGCAAACATTGAGTACCCTCTTCTAGCAAAAGACGCAAAAATTGGTGGTGAAGTTCAAATTTCATTCACAGTAGACAAAAGAGGAAAATTGGGCCAACTGTACTTTGATCAAACCATTGGTTACAACACCGAACGTGCGATAATTGATGCATTGACAAAGTCCACCTTATGGAACCCAGCTGTGATCAATGGCGAAAGAGTTGATAGCCGAGTATCAGTACCGATCACATTCAAAATCGGTTAATACTTTCTGTTAAAAATTTCTGAATAAATAAAGGCTTTGCGAGCAGTGTTTGCATCGCACAAGTCATCAAGTTCCAGACCTTCTTCTTCGGTTTCGAAACGCTCAAACCTTTCAAAATCTGAGTCCATAGAACGATGCTTTAATTTGTCATATGCTGTAGTGATAGACTTTTGCTCTACAGTAGGTTCAGGAGCTTTGTAAACTGGAACTGGCTCAGGTATAACAACAGGTTCTGGCTTTGGCGCTTCGATAGTCTTAGCACCTGTAAACTCTTCAAGAAGCTCTTCGAAGGTTGGTTTGCGGCTTTCTCTCCTCGGTCTGGGTGTTTGCTCGTTGGCTGGACTAGCCTGAGGTCTCTGCTGCTTTTTTTGCTTTTTCTTTCCGCTCGAAAACACAAAATAAATGATTGCGAAAATAATATAAAGCAGTGTAGAAAAGTCGAAATCCATGGTATTAGCAAATCTAAGTATTTATTCTAAATTTGCTAGCTACACCTATTTTTACAACCTCTACTGAATGCAACTTACCAAACTCGAAATTAAAGGATTCAAAAGCTTTGGCGACCGAGTTGTAATTAATTTTGACGAAGGAATAACAGGGATTGTAGGTCCTAATGGTTGCGGTAAATCCAACGTTGTTGATTCAATAAGATGGGTACTTGGTGAGCAGAAAACGAGAATGCTCAGGTCAGAGAAAATGGAGAACATCATTTTCAATGGGACCAAAAAAAGAAAGCCCACTCAGCTAGCAGAGGTCTCTCTCACTTTCAAAAACACAAAGAACCTACTTCCTACCGAATATACTGAGGTAACCATTACAAGGAGGTACTATCGTTCGGGCGAAAGCGAGTACTTATTGAATGGTGTCAGCTGTAGATTGAAAGACATCACCAACCTGTTCTTAGATACTGGTATCGCCTCGAATAGCTACGCCATTATTGAGCTGAAAATGGTTGATGATATCTTGAATGACAAAGACAATTCAAGAAGAGACCTATTTGAAGAGGCTGCGGGAATCGCCAAGTTCAAAAAGCGCAAGAAAGAAACCCTTAAAAAGCTCAAAGACACTGACGATGACCTCGATCGCGTTGAGGATCTCTTATTTGAGATAGAAAAGAATTTAAAATCACTTGAAAAGCAGGCCAAACAAGCCGAGCGTTACTATGTGATCAAAGAGGAATACAAAGTTGAAAGTGTTGCTTACGCTAGAAAAACTGTTGCCGAAAAGAACAACAGTTTTAAGGCACTTGAACAGCAGATCAATGGTGAGAATGACCGAAAGACCGAGATCACTCAAAAGATCGCCACACAAGAGGCAACCATAGAAAAAGGTAAAGCGGAGCTGATCAACAAGGAAAAGCTCCTGGCTTCCAGACAGCGTACGCTAAACGATCACGTCCATAAGATCAGGCAATTCGAGAGTGATAGAAAGATCAAGAATGAGAGACTTACTTTCCTTGAGGATAAAAGTGATAACCTGAGAGAACAGCTGGAAGCCGACAGAAAGAGTAACGAAAGAGCAGCCTTTAGTTTAGAAAGCCTACGTAATGAACTCGGTGAGAGTGAAACTGCTTACAATAAAGTCAAAGCTGATTTAGCACAATTTAAAGAAGCCTATGAAGGTCAAAAATCGCTTTCAGAAAAGGCTCAGAATGCATTTCAAGAAAAGAATGCAGACTTTAGTGGGCATCGCGACAGGCTATACTCACTCAAAAAGGATAAGGAGATCAAAGAAATCCAACTCCAAGCATTAGAAAGTGAGTTTGAAAAAACAGCTACAGATACATCTGAGCAAGAACGTACCGTTGAGAGTTTTGATGAACGTATCTCTACTTTAGAAAAGGAGCTAGATGCAAAAGCAAAACATCTAGAAAAGCGAAAAAAGGAAGAAGATAAACACCGAAAAACGACACAACAGACTGAGGAGGCGATTCAACTCATTCGAGATGAGCTGACAAAAGTGGGTAGAACCCTCGATTCAAAGAACAACGAATACAACCTCACCAAATCGCTGGTTGAAAACCTTGAGGGCTTCCCTGAGGCAATCAAATTCTTAAAAAAGAAAGCCAATTGGAACAAAAGTGCTCCCCTCCTTTCTGATATCATTACTTGTGATGAAAAGTACCGGGTAACCATAGAGAATTACTTAGAGACCTACATGAATTACTATGTGGTCGATACGGAGAGACAAGCATTTGAGGCAGTAAACATCTTATCAGATGCTTCTCGAGGCAAGGCGAACTTCTTTGTGTTAGATGCCTTCGATCATTATGAACCTGCCGAATCAAAGCTTTTTGATAATGCCATTCCAGCAACTGAAATTGTTGAGTACGATGCCAAGTACAAACGACTGATCTCCCATATTCTAGAGAATGTCTTTATCATTAACGGTGGACCTGGTGATATCCCTTTAGACAGCAATGCAGTATTTATCACTGAAAGCGGAAAATACACCAAAAGAAAATTCAGTATTTCAGGTGGCTCTGTAGGGCTATTTGAAGGGAAAAGAATCGGAAGAGCTAAGAATCTTGAAAAGCTTCAAAAAGAAATAAAGACGCTAGAATCTAAGTCTGTCCAAATCAAAGATAGACTTGATGAAAAACAACGCGAGCTCGCGAAATTGAAGGCTGATACTTTTAAGTCTGAAATTGAAGGTCTGCAACATGAATACAACCAATTGAATGGTGAGTTCATTTCTATCAAAACCAAGAAAGAACAGATCAGTCAAATGCTGACGAGCCATGCGACCAAGCGTGAAGACATTAGCAAGAATATAGAAGAACTCAAGAAGTCATTAAACGAGATCAACCCAGAGATCAAGAAGGAAGAAGTTGCATTCAATGAACTGGAAACGCTCATCCTAGATTTAGAAAGAAGTGCTAAAGAAGAGGCCGAGAAACTCTCAAAAAAGTCTCAAGAGTTTAACGAGCACAACATTCTCTTCCATCAAAAGGAAAATCGATTCAATAGCATCAAGCAAGAGATCTCTTACAAAGAAACCGCTTTCGAAAGCAGCAAGCAGCGAATCGAAAAGAATCACTTAGAGCTCGATAAGAACGAAAGCGAGATCAAACAACTCATTTCAAAGACCGAGTCCAACGAGGGGGAACTCATTGAGATGTATGATGAGAAAGAGAGCATAGAAAAAGGAGTTAACGAGGCAGAAAAAGACTACTATGCTCAACGAGGAGACATAGATGTCGCTGACAAAACGCTGAGAGAACTACAGCATAAGCGCGAAAATGCCGATATGCTTTTGATGGAGATTCAGAATAAGCTTGCCGAAACCAAGCTTGAGATGTCATCTGTAAAGGAGCGCTTATCTGTTGAATTCAGTGTTGACTTGGATGAGATTCTTGCCCAAGAAGCTGAAGAAGACCCTCGTTCTGTTGAAGAGCTTCATGACGCAGTTGTTAGAAAGAGAGAACGATTAGAGCGCATGGGACCGATCAACCCAATGGCGATGGAGGCTTATGACGAGATCAAAGAACGCCACGTGTTTATCACTGAGCAAAGAGATGACCTGGTAGCAGCAAAAGACTCTTTACTAGAAACAATCGAAGAAATTGATACTGTGGCGAAAGAAACCTTTATGGATGCTTTCACCAAGATCAAAGAAAACTTCATCAAAGTATTCCGTTCCTTATTCACTGAAGAAGATGACTGTGACTTGAGTTTAGTAGACCCCAATAACCCATTGGAGTCACCTATCGAGATCATGGCCAAGCCAAAAGGAAAAAGACCACTAACCATTAACCAATTATCTGGTGGTGAGAAAACCTTAACAGCCACTTCACTTCTATTTTCGATCTATTTATTGAAACCAGCACCATTCTGTATCTTCGATGAAGTAGATGCACCACTTGATGATGCCAACATCGATAAGTTCAATAATATCATTAGAAAATTCTCCGATGAGTCACAATTCATAATTGTTACCCATAATAAAAGAACAATGGCTTCAACAGATGTTATGTATGGTATCACCATGAGAGAACAAGGTGTGTCTAGCGTTATCCCTGTTGATCTTAGAGAATTGGCAGAATAAATAGCGAAGACTTATATTCGTTTACTACCTCATTAGAACATGAAATATTTAATCATTTTAATGGTCGCTATGCTTTCAGCATGCGCCTCAACATCAGATGCTATGCAAGATCGATCTTTGTCCTTCCTCGCCCTTGGAGATTCTTATACCATTGGCGAAAGTGTACCAGAAGAAGACAGGTGGCCAGTGCAATTGGCCAAAAAAATATCGGAAAATGGCCTAAGCGTAAGAACACCACGCATTATTGCCACGACTGGCTGGCGTACAGACCAATTGAAAGCAGCCATTGAAAGCGCAAGTGGTCTCGGTCCTAAGTATGATATTGTTTCATTGCTAATTGGTGTAAATAATCAATATCAGGGAAGATCAGTGGAAAGTTTTGCTCCTGAGTTTGAAGAATTACTTCAGATGGCTATTGAACAGGCTGGTGGAGATAAAGAGCATGTTTTTGTAGTTTCTATTCCTGATTATGGAAAGACTCCATTCGGTGCATCGAGAGAAGAACAAATAGCAAGAGAACTTGATGACTACAATAGGGTTTCTAAGGAGATCTGCGAAAAATATGGTGTAGCCTACTATAACATCACACCTATTTCTCGCGAAGCGAAAGAACAACCCGAATTGATCGCCTCTGATAATCTTCACCCTTCAGGTGAGATGTACCGCAGATGGGTTGAGCTATTCTATCAGGATGTAATTAATCAATTAAAATAATGAAGAAGGTTTACTTAATAGCACTCGCTCTCTTTGTCAGTTTTTACAGCTTAGCACAAACTACAGGCCCAGCCAATGGGCATTTGATCATTGCAGGTGGTGCTTTGAGAGACCCTGCCGTATTTGGTAAGTTCATAGAGCTTGCAGGAGGAGAAGGCAAGGCACATATCGTAGTCATTCCTACTGCAGGAGGTTATGAAGTGACGGATCAAAGAAGAGAAGGGCTGGTCAAGCAATGGAAAGCTCGAGGTGCTGAAAAAGTTACGGTGCTGCATACCACTGACCCTAAAGAAGCCGACACGGAAGCCTTCGCAAAAGTAATTGACGAAGCAACCGGTGTATACATTCCAGGCGGCAGACAATGGCGTTTGGCAGATTCATACTTAAACACCATTGTGCATGAAAAGCTCAATGGTTTACTTGCTCGAGGTGGTGTTATTGGTGGATCTTCGGCAGGTGCAACGATTCAAGGGTCTTACCTGGCTAGAGGTGACACCAAGACCAACACCATCATGGTTGGCGATCATGAAGAAGGCTTGGGTTTTGTAAAAAACATCGCCATTGACCAACATACACTGGCAAGAAACAGACAGTATGATATGTTTGAGGTACTTGCTGTTTATCCTGATCTACTCGGTATATCCATTGATGAAAATACGGCTATGCTCGTTTCAGGAAATACCTTTGAAGTAATCGGACAGAGTTATGTACTTATTTACGATGGTACCCATTGGGACCAAAAGGCAGGTAAGTTCGTAGCCAATAAAGAAGGCCAAGAACGCTTTCACCTCTTACGAAAAGGTGGTAAATACAATATGAGTACACGAAAAGTAGAGCGATAAAAAAAGCCATCTCGAAAATCGGGATGGCTTTGATTTATGAATCCAATGCTTAATTCCCATTTGAATCAGGTAAAGCAAAAGGTAATTGAACTTGGATTTTCATTTCATCATTGCACTGAATCGCTCCACCAAAGTCCTTAGGAGGTTCTAAGCCAAAATCACTGAATTTAGCGTCTGCCTCCGCTACGATCCATACCACTCCATCATCAACTCTTGAAGTAAAATCGAATAGGATATCGGCATTTTTACCTGCAATGCTAATATTTCCCTTGATCTTTCTAGGGCCATTGGCCATTTGTGAGAAACCATAAGCGAAAAAAGTCACCTGTGGATTCTCATCTGCTTTCAATACCCTTTGAGCTTTGCGGCTCATTCGCTTATTATTGTCGTTGAGAATAGACTCTGTATCTATATTAATAATGACTCTTGCTATGTTGGTGAGCTCATCATTTTTGACAACAAGCTGGGCATCTCCCTCTAGATCTTGAGATTTTAAAACCCAATCGGAGGTATTAGAAGTACCACTGAGTACTAAATGGCCAGCCTTCGAAACAATGTTGAATTTCTCTTGTGCTTGAACGCTGATGGCAGCCAAACACAAAAACGCAATGAATAATAGTTTTACGGTTTTCATGATGCTTTCCTTTTTGGTTATTTCTGAAATTAGTATCAGATCTATCCAATCCGTTTGACTCGCATCATGCCATTTGTTGACTTATATCATGGTTTAGAGGACTCTTCCAAAACGAAAAACATTTTGAGCTGAACTTCTTCGGCTGTCTTAATGGTACCTGCAAGAATACTCGGTGCTTTCATATCAAAATCCGAAAAGGTGACATCTGCCTCACATGTTACATACAGCTTACCGTCCTTGAATTCATGAGCAAATGCAAAGTCAATGTCTTTGTCATAGCCCGCTACATTTAGGATACCACGTGCTTCTCCATTGTCACCCATTTCAAAGGCAATAAATGAGATGATAGGGTTTGCTTCTGCTCCCATTGTTTTGTGTGCATTCTTTGTCAAACCACCCTTTTCGCTTTCAAGTGAAGTAGTAGCCAGAGTTACGACAACCTTTTTAATTCCTGTTATCGTACCATCTTCGATGTAGAATTCAGCGTTGCCCTTAACCTTTTCTGAGACCAGCTCCCAGTCATGGAGGTTTGATGTCCCAATAACCTGCACCTTGTTTCCTTCCTCCGCGAGCTCGAACTTGGTTTGAGCAGAAAGACTAAAAGTTCCTAAAAGAAAAAGTGCGAAAAAGTATGTTTTTAGGTTTTGCATAGCATTAAAGTTTCTAGTGCTCAAATTAAGAAGGCCTGATAATATTACAATCTTTCATAGCCAACTAAATGGTAGATTTCACCTAGCTTTTTTAAAAAGTTGAAGATTTCTCAAATTCATCAAACTATTTTCTAACTGGTATCATCCTAGTATTGAATCGCATTTAAATGAAAGAGATCGACCTTATGCCTCAATCCGATTTCCTCGTTGCAGCAGCACGTTCAGGTGATACCGTTGCCATCAACCACTTGATCAAGCTCTGGCAAAAAAGGATCTACAACTTCGCGTTGAAATATTTCAACGACCACGATATGGCAATGGAGATTACTCAAAAGACCTTCATTTCTATGCACAAGAGCATCGGTAAGTTGAATGATGAGAAGCGATTTAAGTCTTGGCTATATCGGATAGCCACCAATTACTGTCATGAAGAAGTAAAACGACAACAAAAAAAATGGGTGCTTCCCTTCATGAAAGTGCAAAAAGAAAAAGACCAAAGACAAATTGCTGATTCGACCCCAGTAGGACACTTAGGAAACCCAGAAAAATCGCTGGGGAATAACGAGTTAAAATCCCTACTCAAAAAAGCACTCAACACTTTGCCCGAAGAACAAAGGATGGTGGTCATTATGAAGGAATATGAAGGGTTAAAGATTCGAGAAATTGCTGAGGTCATGAGTATCTCAGAGAATACTGTAAAGTCGAGACTTTATTACGCATTAGGAAGTTTGAGGCAGTGCCTTGATCAATGGAACATAACAAGAGAAAACATTCATTATGAGCTATAAACCAACAGAAGAACAATTGACCGCCTATCTCTATGGCGAGTTGTCTGAAGACGAAATGGCTCAGGTAAAGGCTTACCTGGATGCCAATCCGAATGAAAAGCTAAACCTTCAACAGCTTAATGACACAAGAGTCATATTCAATGAGCTTGAAGACGAAGAAGTAGCCTTTCCAATTCATATTGAAGCATCCGCAGGCGCAAGATCTGAATGGCAGTTTTGGCGACCCTATGTAGCCGTTGCTGCAAGCCTTTTGCTACTGCTTGGTTTTTCTTGGGCCAGCGGTTTAGGAATAAGCTACAATGCCGATGGTTTCAACCTGGGTTATCAAGCAGTTAATGAAGGCCTTTCAGAAGCAGAAGTAACTAAGATGCTTGAGGATGAAAGAGAAAGGACAATTGAAAACATGATGTCTTACATCAATGAAAACAATGAGCAATTCGATAATCAGATAAAAAGTATCAATGCCTCAATAGAGCAAAACAACCCCAGCCTTATCTATGAGCAAGAGAAGAAAGAATTGATAGATGACATGTTAGAGCTCAGCGACAACCTCTCTGAAGATTACAGAGCAATTATGCGACAACTTATTGTGAGCTTTTCAAACAATATTGAAAGTCAGCGCATCCATGATCTACAAAACATTCAAGCTGCATTTAATGAGTTGGAGGATGCCACCATTGGTAACCAACTAGAAATTGAAGATGAGTTGGTCAGGCTCTCTGAAAGGTTAGATGCAGTGATCGCAAACTTGAACAACAACAAATAATGGTCAAATACTCAAAATATCTTCTGCTTGGGCTTGCACTCTTTACAAGCTTAAGCTTAGAAGCACAAAACGGAAGTTTTGATGTCATCAAAAGAGATAGCGAGATCACTCGAGTCACTCTTGAGAATCATATGAAAAGATGGAACGAGGAGCAATTACTCAATCGCATCAAAACCACTGAAGTACAGTACAAAAGAGGCAAAGGACTTACCGTGAAAATTGACGCTCCAAACTCTAAAGTCTTTCTAGAAAATGGCGTCTCTTGGAGTTTTAATTATGACAACGAACTGCTAGACACTTTTTATGACGAAGAAATCATCGCTCTTCAAAGAGAACGACTCACCAATTGCATTGCCCATTTCTTGGCAGATTTCAACACATATCTGCCTCAAATCAAGGATAACGAGACCTACACTTTCATTCTTGACATAAGAGATGAATTGAAAGAGGAAGAAGAGGTTCAAATGACAGCCAATAGACAAAAAAGGAATTATCAAATGAATATTCAGTTCGAAGCAATTGAACTAGACACATTCAAAGAATTGGACGAAGATGAAATTCTTCAGAAGCTAAAAATTGAAATAAAACCACTTTAAATATCTGAATTATGAAAAACAACAATTTAAAACTCTTGATGCTGCTTCTGGCTTTGTCAACGTGCTTTTCGCTAAATGCGCAAACAGAAGAAGCCGTGGTTGTACAAGGTCATGCCGACTTTTTTGGCAGAAGAAACCAAGACCTGAGCAAGCTACCCAAAATGGAGCGCGACATTGAAATTCTTAAAAATGTATTATCTGAGATTTTCAATCCAAAGCAATTGTACTATGCAGGTAGAGGTGCAGAGGGCATATACATCGAAGGTAAAGGTGTAATGTTTAACATGGGCCATTCTAGCCGATTGGGCTCAGGTACAATTATCGCTGACCGCCTTACAGTGATCAATGCAGATACAGGCGAAAAAGAAGAAGATCAAAGTGTCGAGGAGATCAATAAGGAGTTAGAAGACGGACTAAAAGAAAATTCTCAAAACTTCCTATTGAATTATGCTAGCTTATTATCTGAGCTAAAACCTGGTGAAAAAGTGATCTTGAACATTGATTACACAACGCTTCGTGAAAGAACAGCGAACACCTACCCTGCTTCACAAACATTGTATTTAACCGACAGATCCGCTGGAGGAAAAAGAATGGTCAGCGAAATAAGCTACGATGACTTAAACGATTTCTTAGACGGAAAAACTAACGAGTCGAGCGCTAAAGGTAAAATCAAAACGAGCTCATTAGACAAGAGTGAAGAACAAAGCAATGACACCAAAATTTTTGCAGGGATCTTGGACGATTTGTTTAGTCAAGCAGGTATTGAGGGAGGCTTTAAAAGAAGAAGCAGAACCACTTACACCTATTTTGAAGGCTTTGGGTTAATGTATAACATGAAATTTAGCTCAAGCAGCGCAAATGGCGTGTACATTGCCGTAAGAGACGGTGTCATGAGTACTTCAAGCCCCGAAGAAGAGCAAAAGAAAAGAGAAGAGTATTACAAAAAGCTCGAAGAAAACTACCCAGCTTTTGAAAAAGCACTTAAAGAGAGCTTCATGGAGTATGGCAGAACCTTGAGGAGTGTAAAAGCTGATGAAGTAATCATCGTGAATGTAGATCTAGGGTCCACCAACAGAAAAGCTAAAGTGCCTAGAAGTATTCAAATGGTCATTCCTAAACAAGTGATCAATGATTATGCAGGAGGCAAAGTCTCTTTAGAGAATGCTACCGAGCAAATCGATATTAAGAAATTGAGTACAGCGGTGATCAATAGCAGTGGTTACTCATATGGAGCCATAGCACCAGCTGTAGGCGAAAGGCTACCTGTTGGAACGGCAACTGTAAGTGGTCACGGTCAAAATTGATCCAAGTCAAAAATATCTTCTCAAAGCCCAGTTGGTCACTGGGCTTTTTTCATTTTGAGTTTTTCTGATTACTCAGAATCTCTAAATTCCGTTATGAAAACTGTCAGGTATATACTTCTGGGCCTAATTGCTACCCTTGTAATTATTCAATTCATCAATAGACCAGAGCGCATCAATGCGCCTGTGACAGATGACGATATAATCATCTCCTTACAGGTTAATACAGATATGGCAGAGTTTTTAAAGGCCGCCTGCTATGATTGTCACTCCAATCAACCGAAATATCCCTGGTATTTCAACTTTGCGCCAATCAACTGGTCAATCGCAGAACACATTGAGCATGGCAGAGGTGAGATGAACTTTTCTGAATGGGCTACTTTTTCAACAAGAAAAAAAGAACATAAGCTTGAAGAAATGATCGAAGAAGTAGAAGAAGGACATATGCCACTTGCCTCCTACTTGACAATGCACCCCGAAGCAAGAATAACGGAAGAGAGACTCGAAATGCTGAAAGCGTGGGTTAATCAAGAAAGGTTTAAACTGACTTCATTACAAGAGGAATAAGTCGTTGAAACAACTCATTGGTTACCTCAAGCGATTCTATCAAGAAGAATTTGATCTGCGATATACACTGATCATACTGAGCTATTTTGCTCTGCTCTTGTATATCAATTTTGGTGACACTTATTTCAACAGCCGCAAAGCTTTATGGCGTTGGCAAGAAACTTCGTGGCTGTTCTACTTTTTGACCTATGCCAGTGCTTTAATCCCAGCTTTATTATTCTATGCTTTTTTAAAAGAGAAATCCGGCTTCTTAAAGAATAAAAAATTATGGCTGCTATGTCTATTTGGCCTGGCCATATTCGCTAGCCGCAATTCTTGGTACTATTACCTTAGCCAGCACTTTGCTTTTAGTTGGGATAAAAGTTCAGTTGAAGCAGAGAGCACCTTTAGAATATTCTTTGCTCTATCTAAGAGTGCCATTGGCTTCGTACCTATTTTTATCTATTGGTATTTGGCGGACAGAAGCACTCAACCATTTTATGGGATGCAAAGAAAGCAGCTCAATCTAAAACCATATTTCGTTCTGTTATTGCTACTCATACCTTTTGTTGCGATTGCAAGTCAAGATGCTTCATTTCTAAGAAAATACCCGCGTGTCCTTGTGATCGACACCATTGAGATTTTCAATCCTTCCATGGCGAAGTGGATACTGGCTTATGAAGCGCTATACATTCTGGATTTTTATATAATCGAATTATTTTTCCGAGGGTTTATGATTCTGGCATTTATCAAAATAGGCGGACCAAAGATCATTCTGCCTGTCGCCCTATTCTATTTTTCGATTCACTTCAATAAACCCTTTCCCGAAGCCCTAAGCTCCTTCTTCGGTGGGACAATCCTTGGCATTATCACCTATTATTCCAGATCCATTTGGGGAGGCATCATCATCCATATGGGCATTGCTGCTGTAATGGAAATTGGCGCCTACATCGGCCATTGGCTTCAAAAGTGATTAAGTACCAAGGTGTTTGGGTGTTGATGTGCTGAATTTTTGAAGTCACTATCCATTCTTCATTATTCGTTGTTCATTATTGGCGGTTCACTATTCACTGTTCACTGTTTACTGTTTACTGTTTACTGTTTACTGTTTACTGTTTACTGTTTACAACTAAATTTTAAGTTTATGTTTTGAATTAATAGAAACTATTCTACATTTGTAGAAACGCTTTTACATTATGAACCTACCCAAGTCAGAAGAACAGTTAATGCAACACCTTTGGCAACAAGGAAAAGCATTTATGAAAGACATTATAGATGCTTATGACGAACCAAAGCCTGCAGCAACAACTATTGCAACCCTTCTAAAGAGACTTCAAGACAAAGGAGCGGTAGGATTCAAAAAATATGGTAGCGTAAAAGAGTACTACCCAATCCTGAAAAAGGAAGACTACTCAACAAAGCAATTGAATGGAGTGATCAAAAACTTCTTTGACGATTCAGTTAGTCAATTTGCCTCATTCTTTACCTCAAAGAACAACCTGACTGATGAGCAGTTGAAAGAGTTACAGCAAATCGTTGAAGACCAAATAAAAGCGAGAAAAAAATGAGCACGTTTATTTTAAAATTCATCTTGTGTAGTGGTGTGCTCTATGGCGCCTATCATTTCATTTTAAAGAATGAAAAGACACTCAGGTTTAACCGCTTCTTTTTATTGAGCATTTTAGGGTTCTCCCTCTTATTCCCATTGGTGGTTACCAAAACCAAAGTGGTTGAATTAGCACCAATAACAGTTGACTATAGCATTTATGACACAGCACCAAGCGAGGCAGTTTATGAGTCTACTCAAATGAACACTCCTACCGAAGCTCCAGTAACTATTAAGCTTACTGATGTCCTATGGGGAATGTATGTTTTAGTGTCAGTCATTTTCCTTTTTCGTTTCATCACAAATTTGGTTCAGCTTAGCCTTATTAAATCAAAAGGTACTCTGGTCACAAAGAATGGCCTTGACTTTTGCTTGAGGGATGACATCCACTCTTCTTTCACCTTTCTTGGCACCATATTTACTAACAAAACCAATTTTGAAAAAGGGGAATTACCTGAAGAGATCATTCAACATGAGGCTGTTCATGCCAATCAAAGGCACAGTATAGATATTATCGCAATAGAGTTGATTCAATGTGTACTGTGGTTTAATCCGCTACTCTATTTGATCAAATCTGCGATCAAATTGAATCATGAATTCCTTGCTGATGAGCAAGTATGTGCTGAATCAGGAGAGATCAGCAAATACCAAAAGACATTAATTCAATATGTATACAATTCAAAACAACAACCGGTTTTGGCTAGTCAATTGACCTATGGCCAAACCAAAAATAGATTAAATATGATGGTTAAAAACTTTCAAATGCGCAGTGCAGCATTGCGCATTTTGGTCACACTAGCAATTACCAGTACCGCTCTTTGGGGTTTTGGTGAAACCAAGGTAGTCGCTCAAAGCGTGTCAGATGATTATCCTAATACAGAAGCAAGCGCACAAGAACAAAAACCTCCTCTTAAGTATATTACCGTGAATACACCTTTAAGCAATCAAAAGGTGAGGTTCATATTGGCTAATGGTCAAATGAAAGAAGCGGTATATAGTGATTTGACAGAGGAAGAGAAAAAGCGTTTTGACCAGCCTGAGGCAAAAGGGGAATATTACATCGAACCAGTCAAAGTCAATAGACCAACCAGCGAACAGTTAAATGACTTTTTAAATGAAAAGGAGTTTGGTGTTTGGTTAGACAATAAGCGAATCAACAATAGCGAACTCACAAAATACCAGAGCAATGATTTTCATCACTACTACGTTAGCAAACTATATCCAAATGCTAAAAATTATGGCCAGCACAAATATCAAGTCAACCTAACCACAACAAGTGCTTACGAACAAGAACCATTTGCCAATGGCGGTTGGAGAGATTGGGGCCTCGTGAAAGAAGAAAGAGCTCGCTGGCTACTGAAGCAAAGTCAAAACACACCTTCGCCTCCGCCAAGAAGGGTAAGAATTAATGACCGTACAATGGTCAAATTTAAGTATGCCAACGGAGATGAAGTAAAGGGTCGTTTTGGACAGCTAAATGAGAGACAACTCAAGTTATTTATGAGTCCTGAGGGCGAAGGAATGGTCTTCTTGCCACCACCTCCACCTGCTGCTATTACTCAAGAAATGTTGGAGCAATATGCTGATCCAAAATACTCAGTAACAATTGACAATAATGAGATTGATGCTAAAGACTTACTCAATTACAAGCCTGAAGATTTCTATTTGTATATCAAGAAACTTGAAATTCAATCCGATGGTCAAGGTTCTAAGGTTACAGGAATCAAGTTTTTAACCAAGAAGAACTTTGACACGAGCGGAAAGTGGATTCCGTTCAAAAAAGAGTTCTTGCCTGAAGAACAAAAGAACACCCCTCCTCCGCCAAAACCAGAGTCGGGTAATAAAGGAGGAAGTGTAACTGGCCCTGACAGTTTTAAAGCTTTTAGCATAAATGTGACAGATATTGATGGAAGTGTGATCAGTATGGAGTGCACAGGCTGTGCTTGGAAGACATTGAGTTTTGGGTCAACATTCAATAGTGATTATACAGTAGATTATTATGGTGTAACAAAAAGCTCAAGATACAGGCTGAGAGATGCTCAATTTGCCTTTTCAGTAGATAAAGGAAGAAGTAGTGTAGCGATAAAAAGCCTTAGAGGTACCGCATGGGATAAAATTGATTTAGACATTAGATCATTCAGAAAAGCCACAATAAGCGACAAGCAAATTACTAGCGATCAACAAGCAAACAGCGATTTCTATGGGCTAGTGAAAAGTGAAACCCTATTGAGGTTTACGAACAATGCAGGAACAAGAGTTGAAAAGCGATATGCCGCTCTAACCAACTCTGAGAAGGAAGAACTTTTGTCAGAGAAGGCCGATACGGAAATATTTATGGTTTTTGGGAAAACAGATCCAATGTCACAAAAGGATTGGGATGCCCTACAAGACACAGAAAAGTATGGGATTTGGTTGAATGGTGACCAAATCAAAAACAGTGACTTGAAAGACTATGAGGCCAATGATATTTACAAATACAGCCTTAGAAAAATGCACCCAAGCATGAGCAACCTTGGTGACTTTGAGATTTGGTACTTCGCGCATACAAAAGAATGGGTAAAAGACAACAATGAGCTCATAGGCGAAGACTATGGGAATTGGCTATCTTTCCGCGAAGCTTATAACCTCAACAAAGAGGTTGCTGAAAGGAGCGCAAAAAACTAAAGGATTAACGAATAATCATCCATTAAAAAAGCCAAGAGCATTTACTCTTGGCTTTTGTTTTATCTATTGGCTCAACTCTATTGATCGATAGACCCTAGAACGCGCTTCATAAATTCATTGAGCGCTTCTTTTCTAGGCTTTCCATCTTTGATCATTGTGTTTACCTCAAGGGCGCCATACATATTCGATAGCAGCTCCCCTATTACATCAAGCTCCTCATCTTTGAGGTTTTCGCATTCAGCAAGGTTCTCCAATGTCTCGATAGTTTCAAGCACAAAGTCTTGATCATTCTTTTCAACAAAGTCTGTCAAATGCTTAATTAGCGGCAACCTCATCTACCAAAGCTTTAAGTGAATCAAACTTATTTGTTTGTACTTGATTCTTGAAAGTACCATTCTCAAAAGCTGCAAATGTTGGCAAATTACTTACATCCGCCATCTGACGAGACTCTGGGTAACGCTCCGCATCAACAATTACAAATGTTGCATCTTCTCTCTCCATAGAGAGCTTCTTGAACTTAGGTTTCATGATACGGCAATTGCCACACCATGAAGCAGAGTATTGCACGAACACTTTTTTGTTGTTCGCCACTAGCTCTTGTAGGTTATCGCTTTGTAATTCAGTTACCATTTCTATTATACTATCTTAGTTAGCGCTCAAGTAAGAAGCAACGCCTTCTCTGTTGGCATTCATCGCTTCTTTTCCTTCTTCCCAGTTTGCAGGACATACTTCACCATGCTGTTGAACGTGCGAGTAAGCATCGATCAAACGCATGAACTCGGCAACGTTTCTACCAACAGGCATGTGGTTTACGCCTTCGTGGAATACTGTTCCTTCTTCGTCAATTAGGTAAGTAGCTCTATAAGTCACATTGTCACCAACTAGCATTTCCAGACCAGTTTCTTCATCATAAGAAACCTCGGTGATATCTAAGATACCCAATGTTCTCGCTAAGTTTCTGTTGCTATCTGCTAAAAGGCTGTAAGTAACACCTTCGATACCGCCATTGTCCTTCTCAGTGTTCAACCATGCAAAGTGAACTTCTGCAGTATCACAAGAAGCACCAACTACAATAGTGTTTCTTTTTTCGAATTCTGGAAGCGCTTCTTGGAAAGCGTGCAATTCAGTTGGGCAAACAAAAGTGAAATCTTTTGGGTACCAGAATAACAACACCTTTTTGTTGTTCTTTTGAGCCTCTTCTAAAACGTTTAGTTTGAAAGTGTCACCCATGTCGTTCATTGCATCAACAGCAATGTTTGGGAATTTTTTACCTACGTAGGTCATATTTATTTTGTCCTTTATAATAGTTTGAAAAATCAGGTCGCAAAGAAAGCGGACAAAGGTTGATAGGAAATGATTTGGTCTAGCTTTTTTAGTAATACACTATTTATTTTCTAAATGAAAACGATTGCATTATTGATTAAACCAATAACTATCAAGCAATTAGCATTTTCAACGTTTTTCAAGTGCACAAATGCTAAATTCAACCATGTCAAAACTCACTATTTCAACAATCCTGATCCTTAGTTCACTAATGAGCTTCGCGCAAGGTTGGCACTATCTTGGGGAGACTCCTCCAGGTACTACGCCCAAAGAATTTGCTCCTCATATTCTCAAAAAGGAAGGCCGTGTCGAGTTCGGTTCTACCTTCTCTAAAGATGGTACTGAATTCTTCTATTCAATTCAGTCAGAAGGCTTTGCCGATATTCTATACATGAAGTATGATGGAAAAGAATGGTCCAAACCGAAGGTAATCTTTGAATCGCCATCCTATGGACTCAACGACCCAATGCTAACGCCAGACGAGCAAAAGCTTTTCTTCATTTCGCAAATGCCAAATAAAAAGGATGACGATACGCAAGACCATGACATCTACTATGCCAATAGAACAAAAGACGGTTGGTCTGAGCCCATTAATATTGGCTCACCGATTAGCCTTCCTGATGTGAGCGAATATTACATCGCTTTTACTGCAGAGGGCCATATGTACTTCTCTTCGGAAAGAGATGCGCGCTACCAAAGAGACTTTAATATTTACCGTTCCGAACTGAAAAACGGCAAATACCAAGAACCAGAAATGCTCCCAAGTGATATTAATACAGGAAACTATGAGGCTGATGTCTATGTAGCTCCTGATGAATCATATATCATTTTTGCCTCGAGTAGAAGAAGTGGTTACGGGCAGGTCGATTTATTTATTTCTCAAAAGACTGCCGATGGCGAATGGGGGAAATCTAGAAACTTAGGAGAAATTATTAACACTCCGGGGCCTGAGTATTGCCCTTTTGTAAGCCATGATGGCAAGTACCTATTTTATACCAGCAATCAAGATCTTTATTGGGTGAGTATGGATGCAGTTTTGAAATAAGGTTTAAATTATGGTTAGAATCAAATTCAACCATAACACATGAAACCTTTCAAACTAGTTGCAGTAGCTATAATTCTTATTCTTTTTCATCCTTTTTGTAAGGCTCAAGACAAACCCAATATTGTCATTGTCTTTATGGACAATTTCGGTTGGGGAGAACCAGGCTTCAATGGAGGAGGACTCATTCGTGGTACAGAGACGCCAAGAATGGATCAATTAGCCTCCGAAGGTTTAAGATTGACCAATTTTAATGTGGAGGTACAGTGCACTCCTAGTCGATCTGCCTTAATGACTGGCAGGTATGCTATAAGAAGCGGTAATGGAACAGTCCCGTTGGGCGAAGGTGTATATGGCTTAGTGCAATGGGAATACACCATGGCAGAGATGCTTTCTGACGTAGGCTATGCCACAGGCATGTTTGGCAAGTGGCACTTGGGCAGAACAGAAGGAAGATTCCCTACTGATCAGGGTTTTGACGAATGGTATGGTGTGCCTAATTCAACAGACGAATCAGCATATTCATCTGCTCCAGGCTTTGCCGATAGTGGGCTGCCCGAAACTTACGTAATGGACGGAGTCAAAGGAAAGACCCCTGAAAAAGTTAGACCTTATCGACTTGATTATAGACCCTTGATCGATAGAGACCTCACAGACAGAGCCAAAGATTTTATGTCGAACAGTGTGGAGGCGGATAAGCCTTTCTTCCTTTACCTTCCATACACTGCTACCCACTTCCCTACTATGCCACATCCCGATTTTAAAGGAAAAACCGGAAATGGTGATTGGGCAGATCTTCTCCTTCAAATCGATTCTTATTTAGGTGAACTCCTTGATCAAATTGATGATCTGGGTATCGGAGACAATACGATTTTCATTTTTACGGCTGACAATGGACCTGAAGCACAAGAGTATGGAGTTTCTAATTTCACCATAGAACAATCCGTTCAAGGATCCCCTGGGCCATGGAGAAGTACATTATTTACAAGTTACGAAGGAGCTTTGCGTGTACCGTTCGCAATGAAATGGCCGAAAATATAGAAGCAGGCACCACTAGTGATGAAATCGTACATGCCATGGACCTCTTCCCTACTTTGGCTAAAATTACTGGTGGACAAGTCCCTGAAGACAGGCTAATTGACGGAATAGACATGAGTGACTTCTTTATGGGTAAAACCAAAAAATCTGGAAGAGATGGGTTTGTCGTCTATATGGGCAATGACATATTTGGTGTTAAATGGAAAAATTGGAAGCTGCATTTCAAAGAGCAAGAAGGTTGGAATGGTGTTCTCGATACTTATACCATGCCAAGGGTTTACAACCTCCTTACTGACCCTCAAGAGCGAAACAATGTACTCTTTCCCAATACTTGGGTTCCTAAAGCTGCATTACCTCAGTTGCAAGAACACGTCCTTTCCTTGCAGCAAAGCCCTCCGATTAAGGCCGGACAAACAGACCCTTATATTCCTCCAAAAAAATAGAGACTATCTAAAAAAAGCCACTGAAATTACCAGTGGCTTTTTTATGTGGTTATTCGCTATGCTTTTTAAATTTAAGACACTTTTTAATCCTTAAGATTGTTCACAATTTATGAGTGAAACTCTGGTCAAAACCATTTCTATTCCTGTTACAGGTATGACCTGTGCTGCCTGTGCGAGTACAGTAGAAAAAACATTGAGTGAGCAGTCTGGAGTAAATAAAGCTGAAGTAAACCTCGCTGACCATTCTGTACAGTTGAATGCCTCAGAAGAATTGGACTTGAAAGTGCTCAATCAAGCTTTAGAACAAGTAGGTTATGGATTGATCATTGCTTCTTCAGATGAAGAAACGAAAGAGTTAGCCGAAGAGGCACAGCGAAATCGGTATCAGGACACTAAGAGAAACTTAATTGGTTCTGCCCTATTCGCATTACTAGTATTTGTCATCGGTATGTTCTTTATGGATTGGGCAGATGGCGCCTATTGGTCACTCGGTTTGTCTATTCCTGTTCTCTTTATTTTTGGAAAAGACTTCTATATACATGCATTTAAACAGCTGAGGGTACGCACAGCAAGCATGGACACGCTTGTTTCGCTCAGTACAGGTATTGCTTTCTTATTTAGTCTTTTCAATACTGTGTTCCCGGAATTTTTATTAGCAAACGGCTTCGAACCCCATGTCTATTACGAAGCGGCCACAGTCATTGTCACCTTTATTCTACTTGGGAGAACTTTAGAAGAAAGAGCTAAGGCTAAAACTGGCGATGCCATAAAATCACTCATGGGCCTTCAACCAAAGGAGGTCATAAAGATCGTTGATGGGCAGCATCAATTGACCCCGCTTTCATCAATTCAACCCAATGACACCTTATTGACCAAACCAGGTGAAAAGATCGCATTGGACGGAGAAGTGATTGAAGGTAACTCCTTTGTCAATGAAGCCATGATCAGCGGAGAACCTATGGCTGTTGAGAAACAAATAGGGTCAAAAGTCTTTGCCGGAACCATCAACCAAAAAGGCAGCCTGACTATACGTGTAGATAAAGTAGGCAAGGAAACTGTTCTAGGGCAGATCATTGAGGTTGTGCGCAAAGCGCAAGGCAGCAAAGCTCCCGTACAAAAGCTAGTAGATAAGATCTCAGCCATCTTTGTGCCTCTAGTGATTGGCATATCATTACTCACCTTTGCGGCTTGGGGCATTTTCGGTGGTGAAGATGCACTGGTACATGGGTTAATTGCAGCCATATCAGTTCTGGTAATTGCATGTCCATGCGCACTTGGTTTAGCAACACCAACTGCTCTAATGGTCGGCATGGGCAAAGCAGCTCAAAACCATATCCTCATCAAAGATGCTCAAAGTTTGGAGCTAGCACATCAAGTAAATGCCATTGCTTTTGACAAAACAGGAACGCTTACTATCGGGCAACCAAAGGTGACTAGAATCGAGTGGCTCAACGATGAGGCGAAGCAGCAAAGTGAATTACTTGTGGCCATTGAAAAACATTCAGAGCACCCTTTAGCAGAAGCCATTGTCAATGCCTTTGAAGGTGAACTGAGCGGACAGATCAGTCCGAGTGATTTTCAGAGCATTACTGCCGCTGGTGTATCTGCAAACTATCTTGGGCAGCCATTCTACATTGGAAATAAAAACTTGTTGACTGGCCACGGCATTCAGCCTGATGCAAGACTAGAGACACTAGCCAATCAGTGGCAGAATGAAGCAAAAACAGTGGTTTGGTTTGCCAATGGCGATAAGGCTTTGGCTGTTCTAGGCATTGAAGATCCTATTAAGGAGAAGAGTGTAAAGGCCATAGAAAAACTGCATATCCAAGGAATAGAAACTTATCTACTTACGGGCGACAATAAACAAACAGCTACCCATGTTGCTGAACAGCTTGGCATCCAAAATGTGAAAGCAGAATTATTGCCATCAGATAAATCAGCATTTGTTAAAAGGCTTCAGTCGAAAGGTAAAAAAGTAGCCATGGTTGGGGATGGCATCAATGATTCAGAAGCCTTGGCAGTTGCGGATATTAGCATGGCCATTGGCAAAGGCACCGATATTGCCATGGATGTGGCCCAGATCACATTGATCGGAAGCAGCTTGAATACTGTGCCTGCAGCATTGAAGCTTTCTTCAAAAACAGTTAAAACCATACGACAGAACCTTTTCTGGGCATTTATTTATAACCTCATTGGCATTCCTATAGCTGCAGGTATCCTATATCCTTTCAACGGTTTCATGCTCAACCCTATGATTGCAGGAGCCGCAATGGCCTTCAGCTCTGTTTCTGTGGTTTTGAATAGTTTAAGACTTAGAGCCACAAGGTTATGATTGATGATCAGGTATTCCAAAACCAATCTTTTAGCCAAAAGCTTGATGATAAGCAATATGAGTATTGCCGCTTCGAATCTTGCAGTTTTGCCGAAGTCAACTTTTTCGGTGTGAGTTTTCTTGAATGCGAATTCATCGATTGCGATTTTTCTAAAGCAAACCTCAATGAGTTATCATTAAAGGATTGCTTCTTTAAGAATTGTCAAATGGAGCAGCTCCGTTTCGATTACCTAAAACCCTTTTTACTTGAAATGAAATTTGAGGACTGTCAACTCAACGGCTCCTCATTTTATCAGCAAGACATTAACGGCATTTCATTTAAAAAATGTGGCCTCAAAAAGTGCGATTTCGCGAACTGTGACTTAAAAAAAGCCCAGTTTGATGAGTGTGATCTTGACATGGCCATATTCGAAAACACCAACCTCAAAGAGGCAGATTTGAGCAGTGCATTGAACTACAACATCGACCCTGAAAACAATAAAATTGAAGGGGCAAGTTTTCATCAACAAGGGCTTGAAGGGCTTTTAACAAAGCATAACATCAAGGTTGTAAATAGCTGAGTAGCTGGCAGTGACAGTTGACTTTTGAATTAAGCGTCAACAATTGCTATCTTATGTCAAACTTACGACTATAATGAAGCTATCCCTATGACTTACATTAGGCCTTTCTGCGCTCAGTTTACTCTACTCATGTGGTGGTGGAAATGCATCCAATGGCGAAGCTGTCATGCCGGCAGAAACCTCTGATCGCGTTAATGACTACGGCAGCTCAGGATACCCAACAGAAGTATATTTTGGTGACACTCACCTGCATACAGAGCTATCAATGGATGCAGGAGCATTCGGTAATAGGCTGAGTATGGATGAGGCTTATCGCTTTGCAAGGGGTGAAAAAGTGACCTCTTCTACTGGGCTTACGGCTCAATTAAAAGAACCTTTAGACTTCCTTGTTGTCGCTGACCATACTGATGGTATGGGGCTTTTTCAGGCAGTGATGAACGGAGAAGACTGGGTAATGGAGTACGGTCAAGGTAAGCGTTGGAATAAAATGATCAACGAGGGTAATGGTGGAGAAGCAGCGATTGAATTGATCAAAGCATTTTCTCAAGGCACAATGGACATGAACCCAAACGACAAATCGTTGATGGCCCCTCTTTGGGAAGAAGTAATGGCTACAGCCAAAAAATATAATGACCTTGGCACGTTTACATCATTACTCGGCTACGAATGGACATCACTCATTCGAGGAAATAACCTCCATAGAGTAGTTGTATTCCGTGACAATGAAGACAAAGTAGGCCAACAATTACCTGCTATTACTTATGAAAAGTCTGAAGGCGGTTCACCCGACCCTGAAGACCTTTGGAAGTATTTGACAGCTTACGAAGAAATGACTGGCGGAAGAGCGCTGGCGATTCCTCACAACGGTAATCTTGCTAACGGAATCATGTTCGCTGAAACTAAAGTTAATGGTGAACCATATGATGATTCGTATGTAAAAGAAAGAATTAAATGGGAACCACTTTATGAGGTCACCCAGATTAAAGGAGATGGCGAAGCGCACCCATTCCTCTCTCCTAACGATGAGTTTGCTGATTTTGAAAACTGGGATTACGGCAACCTTGATCTTTCAGAAGCGAAGACCAATGAAATGTTAGAAGGTGAGTATGGTCGGTCGGCATTAAAACTAGGTTTGAAACTGAAAAATCAATTGGGCACAAACCCTTATAAATTCGGTTTGATCGGTTCTACAGATTCACATACTTCCCTAGCTACTGCAGATCAAGACATCTTCTTTGGTAAAGCAGCCAATGTAGAGCCTTATGCCGAAAGATGGGAACAGCCATTTGTCTATTCTGATATTGACACCATTTTCACTTGGCAAACCATCGCGGCTGGTTATGCTGCGGTTTGGGCTACTGAGAATACTCGAGAAGGCCTATTCGATGCCATGATGAGAAAAGAAACTTATGCTACTACTGGCCCAAGAATGAAAGTGAGATTCTTTGGTGGCTGGAATTACACCGATGCTGACCTGAATGGCGATTGGGTAAAGAACGGTTATGAAAAAGGCGTACCTATGGGTGGCGACCTAAAAAATGGTGGTTCAGAAGGCCCTTCTTTCATTGTACAAGCCAGCATGGACCCAAACACTGGTTCATTAGATAGAATTCAAGTTGTCAAAGGCTGGGCCAAGGCTGATGGTTCTCTTGCGGAACAAGTTTATGATGTTGTTTGGTCTGGTGATCGCACAAAAGGCGCAAATGGTAAAGTACCTACCATTGAGAACACAGTGAACTTAATTGATGCGACTTGGGATAATAATTCAGGAGCTAGAGAACTTAGCGCTGTTTGGCAAGACCCTGATTTTGACCCGAGCCAAGAAGCATTCTATTATGTGAGGGTTCTTGAGATTCCAACCCCAAGATGGACTCTTTACGACCAGATCAATTATAAGATCAAAATGCCAGACTATGTACCGATGACTGCTCAACAAAGAGCCTATACTTCACCAATCTGGTATTCACCTAAATAAGACGCTTATACATGACAATCAATAAGTTATTGAAAGAGCCGCTCCTGCATTTCATCATTGCAGGAGCGCTTCTTTTTTGGGTCTTCTCATTAGTAGGGTCCGAAGAAGGGGAAAAGACCATCATCATCGATGAATACGATATCGCAGAGATCACTTCAAAGTGGGAAATGACCTGGAATCGCTCTCCTACACTCGATGAACTCAAGTCATCATTGGATGATTATATCAAGGAAGAGATTTATTACCGAGAAGCACTCTTATTAAATCTTGATCATAATGATGTCATCATCAGAAGGAGAATGGCTCAAAAAATGAAATTTCTCGCGGAAGGAGTAGCCACAATGCAAGAGCCTACAGAAGAAGAACTCGTGCAGTATTTGAATGAAAATCAAAAAGACTATCGCACATCAGCCATTTACAGTTTTGAACATCGTTTTTACAGCCCTGACTTCAGAGACAACCCAGAGGCTGATGCAACACTGTCTTTACAAAAAGCTGACTTCAGCACCTCAGACAAACTTTCATTGGCCCTCAAAATTGAAGAGCAAGACCTAGACCAGATCAGGAGAAATTTCGGAACCACCTTTGCCGTTAACCTCTCCAAACTCTCAGTGAGCAACGCATGGCAAGGCCCTATCGAATCTGGTTTTGGATACCATTTGGTAAAAGTGTCGGCAAGACAAGAACCGAGAGACCAAAGCCTAGATGAAGTTCGAGCAGAGCTCATCACCTCTTACAAGTATGACATGCGCGATGCACTGAACCAGCAGGTGCTCACTGCCCTACTCGATGATTACGAAGTAGTTATAGATCTTGACACCACAGGTTTGGAAGATTTTGAATTAAGCAAATGAGAAAAATAGTCTTAACCCTACTATTCATTCTTGGCGCACTTTGGGCGTCAGCTCATGAGGTGCGTCCTGCTTATTTGGGCATTAAGCAAATCAGTGATACGGAATTTAAAATCATTTGGAAAGTCCCTTCTCAAGATGGCAAAACCCCAAAAGTAAGTCCCGAATTCCCTATTGATTGGGAGCAAATCAGTTACGATGCATCCATTCTTGGCGCATCTGCTCAATACAATTGGACCTTTGTCATTCAAGATCCACTGCCTGGTCAACGAATTGCATTTCAAGGCATTTCTAAAACACTTATGGATGTTTTGGTCAACATTGAAATGATTGATGGAAGTCGTTATTCGAAGCTTGTGAAAGGCAGCAATCCCTTTTACGAGATACCCGAAGAACCTAGTGTTTGGGAAGTGATTGGCACCTATACCGTTCTTGGCATCGAACACATTTTATTCGGCATAGATCATTTGCTGTTTGTGCTGGCGCTCCTATTTGTAGTTCAAGGCAAATGGAAACTCATTAAAACCATTACGGCATTTACGCTGGCGCATAGCATTACACTGAGTATGGCTGCTCTTGGCTACGCGAGCCTGCCAATTGCACCAATCGAGGCAGTAATTGCCTTGAGTATCGTCTTTTTGGCTAGGGAGATCATTGTCCATCAGCAAGGTAAGCCTTCGCTCACCTACCAATACCCTTGGTTGGTAGCTTTTACATTTGGTCTATTGCATGGTTTCGGTTTTGCCTCCGCTCTCAGCGAAACCGGGCTGCCACAGCAAAGCATTCCATTGGCCCTCCTATTCTTTAATGTTGGTGTAGAGCTAGGACAGATCGCTTTCATTCTCGTAATGCTTGGGTTGATCTATCTCTCAAATCGAGTTAAGCTCAATGCAGTTTTCTTACAGAGAAAGACTGTTACCTACATTATCGGGATGGTATCAAGTTATTGGTTGATAGACAGAGTCATCGGCTTTTGGTAGTTAATAAGTCATGGTCTAAAGGGGGAGCCATCGTCTGCTATTTCGATGTTCGAAGATCAAAGAAACTCAAATGGCACAGAACTTCACAAATCATGCCTTTACAGAAAGTGTTAAAGCAGAGCAGGAGAAATATGGTTCGCGTATAGCCTACCAGAAAATGGAACAACTCGAAAAATATGAATTGGGTCCTATGGAAGAACAATTCATTGCTCAGAGAGATGGATTCTATCTTTCAACAGTTGGAGAAAATGGTTGGCCATATGTTCAGTTCAGAGGTGGTTTAAAAGGCTTTCCAAAGGTGCTGGATCACCAAGCACTAGCATTTGCTGACTTTCGAGGCAATAGGCAGTACATCAGCACAGGCAACTTAAAATCAATAGGTAGAGCCTCAATGATTCTTCTCGACTACGCTTCCAAAACGAGGCTTAAAATCTGGGCAGAAGCTGAAGTAATTGATGCAGAGACAAGACCTGATTTGGTTGAAGAACTGGCTTCGCCCAATTACAATGCGACCATTGAGCGGATATTCATTTTCAAAGTGAAAGGCTTTGATTGGAATTGCCCTCAGCACATCACACCCAAATTCACACTACAAGAGTTTAAAGAATTGATCAAAGAGAATCCTGAGATCAGAGAAGAACTTATGGCATAAAAAAAGCCGGGCAACCCCGGCTTCTTATATCTAATATCCTAGGCACTGAGCACTAGGCACCAATGACTTTTGACTAATTCTGTCCGCCCTTTTTCTCCATATTCAGGCTTTCACCTTCTTGAACCTTCTGAGGCGGCATTTCATCTGTTAACTCATAACCCAAAGTTCTTCCTTTTAAAGTAGCCGGAAGACCCTTTGCCATCCATACTGGCATTGGAGCATCTTTTAGGTAGTGGTCGAAGAATTGACCCATTCTCACTGAAAGGTCCTTTCTATTTCTTCGCTGACGGAGGTTATGTGCCTCATTGTTGTAAACCACCATCCAAGCTGGTTTCTGCAGTCTTCTCAAAGACATATAGAACTCAATACCTTGGTACCATGGCACCGCACCATCTGCATCGTTGTGCATAATGAATAATGGAGTTTCAATCTCTGGCATAGAGAAGATCGGTGAATTCTCCATATACAGATCAGGTCTTTCCCAAAGTGTAGCCCCAAGTCTTGATTGAGTCTTTTCATACTGGAACATTCGGCTCATACCCGATCCCCAACGAACCCCACCATAGGCAGAAGTCATATTTGATACGGGAGCTCCTGCACCTGCAGCAGCATACATATCAGTTTTTGTCACCATATAGGCTACTTGGTAGCCACCCCAACTTTGGCCTTGGATCGCCATCTTACTTTCATCAACAAATCCCATAGCCATAGCTGCTTTAGTAGCCGGTACTACGTGGTCCATCGCTGATTTACCTGGGTAACCGATCTCATACTTAATGTCTGGTACAAGCACGATATAATCGTTACTCACGAAGTAAGGAATGTTGACAGTTGAAGCACTAGGTGCAGGGGTCAAATGACCATGGAATGAATCTGATCTTCGCTCATAGAAATACACGATCATCGGATATTTCTTGTTCGGATCAAAATTCTCAGGCTTATACATGATCGCCTGCATTTTTTCTCCATCAAAGTCTGAGTTAAACTCAATCAATTCAGCAGATCCCCAATTGTAAGGATCTTCTTGTGAATCAAGATCTGTGACTTTAACTGCTGAAGAAATCATATTGTAATTATCAGCGATATAGATCTCAGGATACTCCTCATACGTTGACTTTCTCAACATAACGCGATCAGCATCATCAGCTTTTACTAAGCTGTATACACGCATATCTTCAACCAAGATATTGCTTGGCACTGAACCATTCCCTAGATCGGCAGTCGCATAACCTGATGCCTTTGTCCATTCATTGAATACACTCAATAATGAAGGCGCAGAAGTATCGATAAACTCTTCTTCTGAATCTAAAGCATAACCGTTATAGCGATAGATCACTTTATTCTCTCTACCAGCGCCTTTTGTAACATTAACAGCATCTGCAACTCCAGATGGATCAACACTCCAAATATCATAGCGATCGTAGATCAAGAATCTCTCATCATTCTGAGTCCAACCTGCAGCACCTGCACTACTTGCCAACGATGGTGAATCATGAAGTTCTCTTTGGAAAGTTACTGGAAGACCTTCAGTCAAATTTTTATTCTCACCTGTCTCCAGGTTCTTCGCATACCAATGGCCATCAGCCAAATTGAACCAAGTGATGTATTTGCCTTCTGGAGACATAGAAGCGAAACCTTTAATTCCTTCTTGCAAAAGCACACGCTCACCAGAGTTAGCATCTACCAAATAATAGTCTCTTGGCAGTTGAACATCCCAAGTATATTGTACTCTATATGGCTTATCGTCCATGGCCAAATGATAGTCCATGTCCTTTTCACCATTGATGTACACATTCTCGAGTGCAGCATCCTCTAATTGTAAAATACTACCATCATCCATCAACCTTGCTTCGTAACTTCTGTTTTTCTCACGAGAAGCTTGAAGTTTTTGCATTGGCTGGATATACGGATCAAAGTAAGACCAAACATCAACTTCAGGTCTCTCCTCTTTAAGGATTGTAGTATCACTTTCATAGTCATATTCGACCGGTCTTGGAGCCGTTCCGAAATACAACCTTTCTCCTGATTCTGAGAACCTGATGCTACTATTATCGCTGATCATCCAACCATCAGGCAATCCTTTTGTGGTCGTATCTGCAACAATTGAAGCAGCTGTTTCTCCTTCCATCCAATGCATCAGGCTGAAGTACTTGTGATCTGCATCTTTGTCGCTTGCAGTTGCGAAGAAAGCCATGCGCTTACCATCCTCTGAAACTGTCATTTTCTTGTAATTCTCCATTCCAGAGCTAAGTGTCATCATCTCGCCAGTAGCTGTATTCATGGCATGTACACCAGCCGGGTTCAAAGAATCCACTTTGTCATACTCAAAGAACAAATATCCACCGTTAGGAGCCAATCTATAATCCATAACACCGGTGATAGATTTTTGCTCTCCCGTGTTCATATTGAAAAGCACAAGCTCAGTACCTTTAGACTTTTCACGTGGGTCTTTCTCCTCAACCTCTGTTGGTGCGCTTTTCTCCTCCTCTTGTTGCTTCTTTCTTCTTCTGCGCTCTCTACGGCTCAGGTTTTCTTCAGGCTCTTCTTCTGGCTTCGCCTCTGGTTCTGGTTTTTTCTTTCCCTTAAGAGGCTTGTCATGCAACCAAGCAATCCATTCTTCCGAATCCTCGGGCATTTGATAATTCTTTACACGAGCCACTTTAGTCATTTCACCATTGCCTAGGTTAATGATGTAAAGTGAGTCTTTAGGCATTTTGCTTTTGGAAGTGTTTTCCAACTTCAGTTTTCTCTCAAGCTGATAACCTGGATCGATGACCGCTGCAACAAATTGAGAGTTGGCCGAAATCGCATAACGCGCAACACGGTCTACCGTGATCACCTCATCGGTATTTAAGTTTCTGAGAGATAAGACCGCATCTCCCACTTGAGGTGCTGTTCTGTAGGCAAGCCAAATGCCATCATTACTGAGTCTTACCGTTTGTAAACTTTTCCAATCGTCATAAACATCGTGCGTTAATGGTTGCTTTTGGGCAAAAAGTGCTGAACTAAGCAAGCAAAGCGCAAATAGGTAGCTAAGTTTTCTCATGAGTTCTTGTTCTATTTGAATTTTGAGGATTACAAATATAAAGGTCTAGTGACGTTTTAAAAGACTTATTATATTCAAGGCCTTTCAAGCTTTAATTCTACGATATGATCAAGAAAACAACACTATTTGCGGTTCTACTTTTTATGGGAATGGCAAGTTTTGCCCAAAACAGCATCAGCGATAAAACCAAAGACTTCGCCAAACAAGAAGGATATTTCGACTTTTATTGGGATGAAAAGTCAGGTAAAGTCTACCTCGAGATTGACAAATTGGATACGGAGTTTCTCTATGTCAATTCACTCGCGGCAGGAGTTGGTTCAAATGATATTGGCTTAGACAGAGGTCAGCTGGGAAATACACGTATTGTAGAATTCAGACGAGTTGGGCCAAAGGTGATGCTTGTACAACCCAATTATAGGTACAGAGCAAACTCAGATAATCCTGATGAAGTTCAGGCTGTCGAACAGGCTTTTGCAGAATCAGTACTTTTCGGGTTTAAGATCGAAGCAGAATCTGATGGCAACCTCTTAATTGACCTTAGTTCAATGCTAATGAACGATGCACATGGTGTAGCGTCTTCACTTAGCAGAAGTCGACAAGGAAGCTACAGAATGGATGCCAATCTATCGGCTATATATCCTCCAATGCTCAAGAACTTTCCTCAAAACACAGAGCTCGAAGCCACAATTACCTTTAAAGGACAAGCAACTGGCGGTTATATCAGATCGGTAACACCTACCCCCAATCATGTTACGGTACGCATGCACCATTCCTTTATACAGCTCCCAGACGACAACTATGAACCTCGCAAGGCTGATCCAAGATCGGGTTATGGTACGATTCGTTATATGGATTATGCTACTCCGATTCAATCAAATATTGTAAAGCAATTTGCTCGCAGACACCGACTTGAAAAAGTAAATCCAAAAGCGCGTAGATCTAAAGCCGTTGAGCCAATTAGATACTATGTAGATAGAGGTGCTCCAGAGCCTATTAAATCTGCATTGATCGAAGGAGCTAGATGGTGGAATCAGGCATTTGAAGCTGCAGGTTATGAAGACGCCTTTATTGTGGAAGAAATGCCAGAAGGCGCAGACCCACTTGACGTAAGATACAATGTGATTCAATGGGTACACAGATCGACAAGGGGTTGGTCTTACGGTTCTTCAGTGACCGACCCAAGAACAGGCGAAATCATCAAAGGCCATGTAAGCTTGGGATCTCTTCGAGTCAGACAAGATTTCCTCATTGCACAGGGACTACTCACACCATATGCAAATGGCACTGAACCAGATCCAGAATTATTAAAAATGGCACTCGCTAGATTGAGACAGTTATCGGCTCACGAAGTTGGCCATACAATTGGCCTGATGCACAATTATGCTTCAAGTCACAATGATCGTGCCTCTGTAATGGATTATCCTCACCCGCTAATTGAGATGAAAAGGGGTAAAATCAGCCTTGATAACGCCTATGATGTAGGAATCGGAGATTGGGACAAAGCAGCAGTTACCTGGGGTTATCAGGATTTCCCTGAAGGGACAGATGAAGACAAAGCGTTGGATAAGCTAATTGAAGATCAGATCAAGGATGAATTATACTTTATCACAGATGCTGACTCTAGACCAATCGGGAGCTCACACCCACTTGCTCATTTGTGGGATAATGGAAAATCTGCTGCTGATGAACTCAATAGACTGATGTCAGTAAGAGCTGAAGTTTTAAAAAACTTCTCTGAAAAGAATATTCCAATGGGTACACCAATGGCCACTTTAGAAGAGGTGCTGGTTCCTATGTACATGATCCATCGCTATCAACTTGAAGGAGCCATTAAAGCAGTCGGAGGTACTTATTACAATTACATACTACGTGGCGATAGTCAGCCTGTACAGCGCGTAGTACCTAGAGAAGAACAAGAGGCCGCATTAAATGCGCTATTGAATACAGTTCAACCTTCTAGCCTTGCCTTTCCTGAACATATCATAGAAATGATTCCTCCTCGCCCTCCAGGCTTTGGCAGAAGCAGAGAGACCTTCAAAGTAAGAACAGGACTTACATTCGATCCCGTGGCTCCGGGTGAGACCATCGCTGGTGCGGTAATGAGTTTTATTTTAAATCCTCAACGGGCGACAAGGCTTGTACAGCAAAAAGCAATGGATCCTAATCAACTTGGTTTAGAGGATGTTATCAAAATGATAAATAACAGCATCAATACAGCAAATACTTCAAATGGTTACGAAGAAGAGCTCAACAGAATGGTCATCGACCAATTTACTACTGCGCTAATGAGATTGGCAGCCAATTCACAGGCATCTGCAACAGCTAGAGCAATTGCGATGAACCAGCTAATCGAATGGTCTCAATACACACCAACAGAGCAAGGTATTCAGAATGCCTTTATGGTTGTTCAGGTCCATAAGATCAACCAGTTCTTGGAAGAGCCTATGGAGTTTAAACCCATTTCTGCTTTAACACCGCCAGATGGCTCACCAATCGGAACGGATTTAATGGATTGGTGTAGTTTTCATCAGCACTAAAAATTGAATAAAAAGGCTGCTTAGGCAGCTTTTTTATTTTTATAGTTACTTTATTAGCGCTTCGAGCGTCTGAACTGAGAGAATCAAGGTCTTATGTCAAAAAGGAACATCACAGGTTTAATCCTGATCGTTATATCACTTATCTGTCTTTACCCAGGACTGACACTACCTATTTTAAACATTAAGATAGGAGCAAGCATACCACTGCTCGGTGAAATCGAATTATATGATAGAACCCAAAGTGTAATTAGTGGAATCAGACTATTGTATGATAGTAATAATGCTTTTGTTGCTACAATGATCCTTATTTTCTCTGTTGTTGTACCAGTACTAAAAGCCTTGATACTCTTTGCTGTTTTGGCATTTAAAAACTGGAAACAACGCGTTCGTGCCTACAATTTTGTGGCAGTAATTGGTAAGTGGTCAATGGCTGATGTATTTGTGGTAGCTACCTTTCTTGCTTATTTAGGCACAAGCTCAGATGAAGGCATCAACTCAGAAGTGATGGAAGGCCTTTACTATTTTGCAGCTTACTGTATTATCTCTTTGCTAGCCATACAAATCATCAAAGTAGATGATATAAAAGAGCAAGGAGGACAGTTTATTTCTTAACGTCTCCTTCCTCCTCTTCTAGCTCCACCTCGAGTGGCGCCTCTATTCATACTCTGTCTATTATTGAATGAGCGATTGAGTTGCTGCCTCTGGTTAGTGCTTGGTTTGGCATAGCGATTACCTCCAGATCTATTTCTATTGGCATTGTTCCAATTGCCATTATTATCTCTTTGGAAAACATTGCCATTTCTATCTGAAAGAACATTATTAGGCCTCGTACTTGGTCTTGTACTTGGTCTTGCCCGGTCTAAAGTAGATGGCCTGTTTTTTATCTGACTGCGATAATTTTGGTTGTTCATGGTTCGGACTCCACCGCGGTTGTGGTACACACTATTTCGCTGACCAGCCCGATAGCCAGCTCTGTAGCCAGCTGCATAACCTCTATGGTATCCATGATAATATCCATGGCGATAACCTGGATAAAAACCTCTTGGCCCCCAATAAGGTCTATAGTAAGGATGGAATCCCCATCCGATCCAACCAAAGCTGATTCCTAAACTAAAGCCCCAACCTGTGTAAGGATTCCAGTGTACACCAAAACCATAAGTCACTGGTCTCGGATAGTAATAATAGCCATACCATGGCCTGTAATACCAACCTGTTCCGTAAACGACTACTCCTCCATAAACATAAGAGTGATAGTAGCCTGGAGTATAACCCACATAAACAACATCTGGAGTCGTATCATAAACATATACATACTTTACATTGTGCACTGGGCAATCAGCCGGAAGATCATCTACTTCGTCTGGCCTTTTATCAGAAACCCTGTAAGTACCTTTTGCCGTATCGGAAACAAACCAAATGCCTTCATCAACACAATAATATTTTCCTTCAATTCTTAAAACCGTCTTTTCAGAATTTTCTGCATAAGCCACCTTGGTTCCCGTAACCTCTTTGAATACTGGCTCTCCGTCAAATTTGACTTCTATGGTTTTGTTCCTGTCTACTTCTGCAGTTTGAGGAATAGATTGTTCAAGCATAGCTTCTTTAGACTCAACAGTACCGGGTACACTTGACTTGATAGAACTAATTGATTCTTCATCCGGAATTTTGGCAAAATCACCTGGTAAGTTATCTGGTTCTACAAACTCCCATGTACCATCTTCAAGTGATTTAGAAGAATAAAAACGTCCTGCAAGCAGCAAATAATGTTCCTGCTCATCGATATCAAGAATCACATCATTTTCGGTATTCTTGACATAAAGCAAATTGGTTTCACTGATCTGTTGATAATCAGGTTTTCCCTCAACGATCACAAGCTCAGCAGGAACAGTGCTCACAATAATAGCAGGAGCTTCTTTAGGTTGTTCTTCATCGGTTTCTTCCTGCTTAGGTGCATTATCATCAGCAAATTTCTTTATGGCCTTTGGCACTCTTTCAACATTCTCCCATCCCGTATTGATGTCTTTTGACTGATACCAAAAATTACCCCCTCGTAAATAGTAAAAGCTACCATTATGTTCTTTCGCTATAAAAAATGGAGAGTTGACTACATAGGACAATTTGTTCTTTGAGGTCTCTTTAAACTGTGGCTCTCCATCGATCATAACAAGCACAGCGTCAGACTCTCGGTAGTATATCACTGGAGCTTCATTATTTAAATCAGCTACTCCCCCGCCACTCACTTCCATATCGGCCATACTAGCTTTTAGGTCTGCTATGCTGATCTTTGGCTCCCAAGCCGTCATTTCACGGACCAAAAACTCCTTGAGCTGATCAATTTTTTCCTCTGGTATCTCCTCTGGGAACTTTGTCTGTTCTACTGAGATGTCTTCGAAAGCCGCTATTCCTGCATCGTAATCAGTTGCGAGTTTCGCTTTTAACCAGACCGCGCCAAAAACCAATTCGCCATCATCATCTTTGGCACTTATAGCCATTCTACCTTCAATCTGATTTCCGGTCAAGGCATCCAATTGAGGCTGATAAAGCGTCAACTCACGTCCTGTCTTTGTTTCCAATACCCGTGGCCAACCGATAGAGTCTTCTTGGGCGTTTAGTTGAAAGCAAAGAAATAGGGATATAATCAGGCAAATCTTCTTCATACCAATTGAGTTTATCTAAAACTAGTGTGTAATGACCAATAAGGTCATATTTTTTTGAAACTATTCAGACTTCTATTATTATTCTAAGTGTAACCAAAACGAACTAGCTCCGATAGAATTATAGGAAATAAGACAATTACCATTTAAATGAGTTTGCTGTTAATTGACTCACATTAGAATTAAATTAATTACAAATCTATAGCCTTGAAGTACCGCCTAATATTATTATTGATTTCTATTTGCCTTTCTATTCAGGCTCAAACAAGGCTAACTGGTACCGTATTAGACAAAAAGACAGGCGAACCCATCTTTGGAGCCAACATCTTTATCGAAAACTCAACCGTTGGTGCAACTTCAGATCCAGATGGTAAATTCACCATCAAAAATATCAGAGGAGCCAATCAAAAAGTAGTAATCACACATGTGAGCTATGGCAGTCAAACTGTTCCACTTCGAGGCAGAACAAGAATTGATTTTAAGCTCAATCCAAAAGTAACTGAGCTGGGCGAATTCCAATTAGAACAAGACAAAGACCGAAGATGGAAACGCTTGTACCGGCAGTTTGAAGAAGCCTTCATTGGGCAGAGTATCAATGCAGAAATGGTGGAAGTCAAAAATCCATGGGTTATGGAGCTCGCCAAAGCTAACGCTGGCGAAATTTCAGGATTCTCATTAGATCTTTTAGAAATAGAAAACCGAGCAACCGGCTATAAAATCCAGTTTTTAGTAGACCAGTTTAAAATTGCCGGTAAAGAGGTTTCATATAGTGGTAAACCGCTCTTCACACCATTAGAACCGGCTGATAATGAAGAGAACGAAAAATGGATAGAAAGAAGAAAAACCACCTATCAAGGTTCAAGACAACACTTCCTGTATGCTTTAGTGAATAATCGCCTAACTCAAGAAGGTTTTAATATTTACAATGCCAAATTCGATCAAAGGGAAGGAAGGTTCAAAACGGATGGCAGCCTTTCGGCAGAAGAGGTTTTCAAAGATGGAGTACTCAATTTCAAAGATTTCCTAAAGGTGGTTTATACCAAGGAAAAACCTGAGCCTGCCTTTGTAAAAGCATTTAGCTCCGAAACCACAGTTGACATGGGGCGCAGAGGAACCATGTATATTCAAGACCGTGCGACTTCGAAAAACCAAACCTCTTACCTCTTTGTGCGCTCAAGTCGTGGCACACAGATTTCTGATCAAGGGTTTTTAAAAACTCCTGAAGCCATTCTAGAGTACGGCTATTGGAGCTGGGAACGCGTTGCAGAACTTTTGCCATATGAGTATCAGCTTGATTTAATTGAACCTCAAGAGAAAACTGAAGCATTGGTTGAAGAGGCTTTCATACCTCGAAAGAATGGCTTCGACTTATCTAAAGCACAGCTTCCAATTGAAGAAATTATTGTTGCAGCACCAAGACGCGATGCCATTCGGTCTATTGATCGACCAAAGTTTGAAAATTCTTCTTCAGTGACATGGCTAAAAAAGAAAGACCCAATAATCGCTATCGATTTGAATGGTGAGGCAAGGGCTTATCCGATTTCAATTTTAGAAAGACATGAAGTGGTCAATGACATATTAGCCAATGAAAGTGTTGCTATCACTTATTGTCCTTTGTGCGGTAGTGGATTAGCCTTTTCTTCGAGTCTAGAAGAGCAACAATTAAGCTTTGGGGTGTCTGGATTACTATACAACAATAATGTCTTGCTTTTCGATAGAAACACAAATTCACTTTGGTCACAAATTGAAGCTAAAGCTGTAGCTGGTGAATTATCTGGAAAAAGCTTAGATGTTATTCCTTTAACACGGATGACATGGGCCGATTGGAAAGACGAAAACCCCGAAGGCAAAGTGCTTTCGAATGATACTGGATTTGACATCGACTATTCCAAGAGCCCTTACCAGGGCTATGAACAAACTACCGAAATTCCATTTCTAATTGGCGCGACCAGCGATCAACTGAAACCTAAGGACATTGTAATCGGCATTTCAGTCAACAACAAATACAAGGCATACAGCTTGAAAAAGTTGTCAAGGCTTGAGGAGTCACTACAAGATGAATTGGCTGGCGAAACCCTAACCATCTCCTATAACAAAGAAAACGAACAAGTGACCATTATTGATCAAGCAGGCAATGCTATTAAAGCTATGCAGCTTTATTGGTTTTCCTGGTATGCCTTCCATCCTGACACCTTGCTCTTCAAATAAATTAAGTCATTCAAAAAAAGAGCGGCTGTTCGATTACAGAAGATTAATGAAATAAGTAACTTATTGGGAGATCAACATTTAGCCCATGACTTTCAATGAGTTCTTCAATTGGTTCCCTTGGTGGGGATATGTGTTAACTTTTCTCGTCCTAGTATTTCTAAGAGACATTCTCCAAAGAAGACATACCATTTCACACAACTTCCCTGTTGTTGGTCATTTGAGGTATATGCTCGAGCGAATTGGCCCTGAACTGAGACAATATATAGTTGCCAACAATCGAGAAGAGCTCCCCTTCAATAGAAGCCAAAGGTCTTGGGTTTATGCTTCGTCAAAAAGACAGAACAATTATCAAGGCTTTGGAACAGATCAAGATATACTTTCTACGGGGCATATCTTTATCAACCCAGCTCTACTTCCTTACAAATTACCGGAGCATCATATCAATAGGTCACAAGCTGACCTTATCCCTTCTGCCAAGGTGATGGGTGAATTTAACAAAAGAAAACGCCCATATAGACCGAAATCAATTGTCAATATCTCAGCCATGAGTTTTGGTTCTCTTTCGGCAAATGCTATATCTGCTTTAAATAAAGGAGCACTCAAAGCAGAATGCTATCACAATACAGGTGAAGGGGGCTTTTCTCCCTACCACAATCATGGCGCTGATACGATGCTTCAAATTGGTACTGCGTACTTCGGCCTGCGTGATGATGACGGAAATTTTGTCATGGAAAAATTGGTTGCCCTTACGGAAAGCAACCCACAGATTAGGGCGATAGAGATCAAACTTTCTCAAGGGGCAAAACCCGGTAAGGGCGGTGTATTACCTGCGGCAAAAATAACAGCCGAAATCGCCTCGATTAGACACATTCCAATTGGAAAAGATGTTGTTTCTCCAGCTTATCACAAAGCATTCAATGACGTAAAGGGCTTAATTGATTTTATAGAATCCATTGCTACGCATACCGGACTACCTGTAGGCATAAAAGCAGCTGTAGGTAAACTAGAACTATGGCATGAACTTTCAGACTTAATGCTTTCTGAGGCAAAAGGACCAGATTTTATCACCATAGATGGTGGTGAAGGCGGCACCGGTGCTGCTCCCCCATCTTTCGCAAACCATGTATCTCTACCCTTCATGTACGCCTTTACCGAGGTATATAAGATCTTTCAAAGTAAAGGGCTTGCTGAAAGAGTTGTATTCATTGGCTCAGGCAAACTTGGTTTTCCAAGTAGTGCCTTGATGGCATTTGCCATCGGTGTTGATATCATTCAAGTTGCTAGAGAAAGCATGCTATCTATTGGATGTATCCAGGCCCAGGTTTGTCACACAAACAAATGCCCAGCAGGTGTAGCCACTCAAAACAAGTGGCTTCAAGCAGGTATAGACCCAAAGCGGAAATCTGAAAGGTTTTATAACTATGTGAAGACGCTTAGGAAAGAAATTCTGGAGATCACCCACTCTTGTGGATATGAACACCCAAGCCAAATGACCATGGTTGATGTAGACATCAGTATGGGTGATATCAATTCAACCAATACATTGGAGGATATTTACAATTACAAGAAAACCCCCGTACACTTTAAAAGTACCGAAAAATTACTTGAATGCGAGCACATCGGAGCCCAATCAAGTTAGCGCAATGAAAACCAAACTAGTCTTACTTTTAGTCCTTCTTCCATTTTTATGCTTTGGGCAATCAAAAGAAGAAATAGCCAATCAAAAGCTTATGGCTTTTGTAGAACAAAAAAACATCCCAGGATTGAGTGTCTCAATTGCTCAGCAAGGTGAACTTGTATTTTCAAAGGGTTATGGCTTTGCCGATGTTGAAAAACAAATACCGGTAGACCCGTCTAAGACAAAATTTAGAATTGGAAGCGTTTCTAAAACTCTCACAGCGGCTGCCCTAGGCCGTTTGTACGACCAAGGTAAAATTGACCTTGATGTACCTATTGGCCAATACATCCCCGTATGGCCCACAAAATCTCACGAAGTAACCTTGAGGCAACTAGCTGGTCACCTTGGGGGGATCAGACATTATAAAAGTGGAGAATTCTATAGCAAGACCAAGTATGAGAAAGTAACTGATGGCCTAGGTATTTTCATCAACGACCCACTAATTAATGAGCCGGGAACAGAATACTCCTACTCATCCTATGGCTGGAATCTCATCTCAGTTGCCATGGAAAACGCTGCCGCTCCGGAGGCAAGTTTCTTATCTGATATCGACTTTCTTGAACTCATGCGACAAGAGGTATTTGAACCCCTAAAAATGGAAAACACTGTGGCTGACCATGCCGATAGAGACATTAAAAACAGAACCAGTTTTTATCAAATGAGGAATGGCCAAGTGGTTAATGCGCCATATGTCGACAATAGCTACAAATGGGCCGGAGGAGGCTTCGTTGGCACTACAGAAGATCTCTGTCTTTTTGGTCAGGCCCACATGGGATATGCTTATTTAAAGCCTAAAACTTTAAAGGAGTGGATGAAAAGCCAGCAGACAAGCGATGGCAAAGACACAAACTATGGCATCGGTTGGAGAACCTTCAATAGAGAAAGTGGAAATACATTTTATGGACATAGCGGAGGTTCAGTAGGTGGAATAACTTATTTCCTCATCCATATCCCAACACAAACTACTTTGGCCATTACGGCCAATGTTGACCCTCTCAATTATGAGGGCATTCAATTTGAACTGATGGAGCTATTCATTAAATAAAGAACAGGTTTACTCCCTTCATTAACCTCCTCTTTCTAAGCGTGGTAGAAAGAAATCACAGTAAGTGAACTAAAACATTTGGAGTTTAACTAAGTTTTAAGTTTATTTGACTAAATAATTAGTTAATAAATCAAAACACAATGAAAAACTCCTTCCTCACTCTCCTATTGGTTTGCCTTTGTGCTTGTGGCACAACCATAGATTCAGAACCAATCCACACAGAATTACAAGCGCAATTAGCCTCATATGAAGACAGTAATACACCGCGATTTCCTGGTGGCCATGAAGCTTATGTGAAGTACATGTCAGAAAATGTGCAATACCCTAAAAAAGCCATTGAAGAAAATACTGAAGGACAAGTATTGGTAAAGTTTGTGGTTGACAAAACAGGGAAATCATCCAAAATTGAAATTGAAGACTCATTGAGCCCAGAGTGTGATGCAGAAGCTATAAGAGTCATTAAGTCAATAAAAAACTGGGAACCTGCTGTATTAGATGGTAAAAGTGTGAATACACAAGTAATGCACAGAATTGTATTCCGATTGAAGGATGGCACACCTTCAATGACTCCAATGAAAAACCAGCTTTACAACTAATATCACTATGAAAAAATCCTATCTCATTTTACTGACACTATTTGCTTTTGCATGACAAGATCAAATGGATGTTGCTCCAGAATTTATCGAAGTAGAAAATCAAGAAATTGAATCCGTCTATAGTGAATCAATTCAAATTGATTTAGATGTTGAGATCGTTGAGATACCCGATGAAGAGGTCGTCAGTCAGATAGACTTGCGCGAGGAAGAATATGAGATCATCATTGAAATAATTGACAAAAACTAAAACCGTATAACCATGAAAAAATTATCACTCCTACTATTTGTTTTACTCTGCTATGCATGTGAAGACGATTTGGCCACTCAGCCGGACGGTTCTCAATTGCAAGTGGCGGAAATCATTGATGAAGAAGAAGTAGATGCTACAGTTGGTGAAGTATTCCACGTAGTAGAAGACATGCCGAGTTTCCCAGGTGGTATGGAAGCCTACAATAGCTATCTCGCGAAAAACTTGAATTACCCTAAGCAAGCCAGAGACAAAGGCATTGAAGGAAGAGTTTTCCTTTCTTTCATTGTCAACGAAGACGGTAGCTTAAGCGACTTACAAATTCTCAGAGGAATTGGTGGAGGTTGTGATGAAGAAGCCCTAAGAGTTTATCTAGAATCACCAAACTGGAAACCGGGTAAGCAAAGAGGAAAAATAGTTAAAACTAAAATGCAAGCAGCAATCACCTTTAAGCTCAACGATGAGAACAGCTCTCAAATGACAATCGAAGAAGTAGAGGTTGAGATTCCTGTGGTCAAAGAATCTGAATCGAACTAGCCCAAAGGAAAAATTTAATCCAGTTAAAGCCACATGAAAATGAGGCTTTTGGTTTTTAACATTACTCAAAACATGAAACAATTTTCAATACTCCTTTTTACATTTTTTTGTTTATCAACCCTTGCGCAAACACCCACGGAATTGTTTGAAAGGGCGCAAGAGCTCGCACAAGAAGATAAACTGCAAGAATCATTACAGGCTTTTGAAGAAGCCTTTAAGTCTGAAGAAATTCAAGCTCACCAGTATTTCAACGCGGCCTGTATAGCGGCAAAAGCAGACGATGACGAAAAGACCTTTCAATGGCTCGATCAAGCAGCCAACAAAGGCTGGAAAAACCTCGATTTTTCTAAAATCAAAGAAGAGCTAAGGCCACTACACAAAAAACCAGAGTGGGATAGTTTTATTACCAAAGTAGAAGCCAATTTGGCCTACTATGAGAAAGACTTTGATAAGCCGCTCAAAGAAAAATTAGAAGCCATCTATTACCAAGACCAAGTCCTCAGACAACTTTACGCAGATGCTGAGAAGAAATTTGGTAGAGAATCACGCTACATGAAAGAGTTTTGGGCACTGATGGGCCGAGAAGACCAAAGACTTCTCCAAGAAGTGCTGGCTATTATAGATGAGCATGGTTGGGTTGGTCAAAGCAAAGTAGGTGGTCAGGCTAATGCGGCAATCTTCATGGTTATACAGCACGCTGATCTTTCAACTCAAGAAAGCTATTTACCCATGATGAAAGCCTCAGTTATTGAAGGGGAATCAAGCGCAAAAAATCTTGCCATGCTTACCGATAGGGTTCAAGTAAGACAAGGTAAACCTCAAACATACGGTACCCAGTTTAAAAGAAACGAGTCAAATGAGCGCGTCCTATACGATATCATCGACCCGGAGAACTTGAATAAGCGTAGGGCGGAAATTGGGCTCCCCCCTATTGAAGGAAAATTTAACCCTTAAGACTAAGGCCTGATCATCCCCTTTTATCCAAAGGGGGGGGGGTTATTTTACGGATTGTCTCTTCACACAATTCAAGTATTATTTAATTGCTTAATAACTCCCTCATGAAACCAAGATCCAATCAAGAATTGTGCATACACTACCTGAAAGAGTATGCAAAAAAGAATCTGCAATCTATGGATGAGCTTTTTGCGGAGAACATCGTGCTGAGAGATTGGAAAATTTATGTCGCAGGAAAAGAAAAAGCGCTTGCCGAAACACAAAAGAATTTTGAATCGGCACAATCGATTGAGATTGAAGTGCTCAACACTTATGAGAATCAAGAAACTGTGGCGGCAGAGCTCAAGATCACAGTTGATTCTACGGAAATCCTGTATGTGGTAGATGTCATCACCTTCAATCAAAAAGGACAAATACAATCTATTCGTGCCTATTTAGGCAGAGGAGATGAAGATTAACCGAAGTCTTTATTCATCTCTCAGTGCCTCAACAGGGTTTCTAATTGCAGCCCGATAAGTACGATAGCCAACCGTGAGCGCTGCCACTGCAAGCATCAAATTCAACGCCACTAAAAAGGTGAAAAAGTTAATGCTAATGTGAAAAGCGAAACCTTCGAGCCAGTTGTTCATTACGAAATAGGCAATTGGAGCAGCAATTAAAAAAGAAATGGTCAAAAGGAGCCCAAACTCCTTCGTGAGTAGAAACAGAATTCTTGCAACTGATGCTCCCAAAACCTTTCTTACTCCCACTTCCTTGATCTTGTGCTGTACTTTGTGTGCTGCCAAACCATAAAGCCCTAGACAAGCGATCAGTATGGCCAAACCAGTAAACCAATTAGCCATCTTTGCCGTTTTGATCTCCGTCATATAAGCACGATCGAAGACATCATCAAAGAAGTTGTATTCAAACGGATAAATCGGTTCCATGGCATAATAGGCTTCTTCAATTTTGCTAATCGTGTCATCGAAGTTTTCTCCCTCTAGCCTTATGGAAAGGTTGTATTGATTTGTACGCTGAAAAATTTGGATTGGCTCAATACCTAAATGCAGCGAATGCGCATGGAAGTTCTTTAAAACACCTACAACCCTACCAGTGTCTCCTCCCCATCTCATGACCTGTTGACCAATAGGGTTCTCCCAACCTGCAGCTGCAACAGTAGCTTCATTGACAAGCACTCCCAGCTCATCGCTTTTAATACCGGAGTCAAAATTCCTTCCTTCAACCAATTCGAGCTCATACAGATCTACGAAGTCATAATCAGCTGTATTGGTGTAAGCGACCACACGTAGTTCTTCAGGTTTGCCTACCCAATTCATGGTGCCATTAGAACTTATGTTGTTGGGTAATGAATTAGATGAAGAGGCAAATTTTACCCCCGGAATTCTCCTCAGTTCATCCTTAAAGACATCCATATTCCCTCGAATATTCTTATCTCTGATACCCATAACGATGATTTGATCTCGGACATAGCCCGTATCATAGTCTTGGATGTAGTTCAATTGTTTGGTGAGGACAGATGCCCCAAGAATAAGTGCACATGATATAGTAAATTGAAACACCACCAATACATTTCTCAAACGGCTATTGCTTTTGCTCGAACTCAAACTTCCTTTGAGGGCTGTAATGGGTTTAAACTTGGCCAACATCAAAGCAGGATAAATCCCTGAAAGTAAAGTCATGATAAGACCAAGGCCAACAATCAATAACCAAAACTGAGCAGAGGTGAAATCCAGTATCAACTCCTTCCCTACAAATGCGGAGAATTCAGGAAGAATAAAGTAAAGTGCTACCAAGGCCAGGGCCATGGCGCCAAATACGAGTACACCGGACTCAGTAAAGATCGACTTTAATAAACTCCAGCGGTTAGCACCAATGACCTTGCGTATCCCTACCTCCTTGGTCTTATTAAAAGCCCGAGCAGTGGCTAGGTTCACATAGTTGATTCCTGCGATGATCAGTATCAAGAATGCAATAGCCGTGTAGATATATAGTCCTGATGCATCTACACTCGGAGCAATATCGAAATTGACCTCTTGCGTAAAATGCATGTCTGTGTAGGCTTGCAAATAATAAGTAGACGATTGGCCTTCCTCACTATCCACGGGATCATCGGCATGTTTGGCTCTCAATTCTGGCAGTTTCTCCTCAAGCGCTTGAGCATTAGCTTCAGGGTTCAATTCAACAAAAGCATAGAAATTACTATTCCCCCAATTGTTCATGCTTCGCCCACCTACTGCCTGAGCACCTTCTAAATTCAAAACGATCTCCACCACAAAGTGGGAGTTTTTGGGCATGTCTTTGAAAACCCCTGTGATCTTGTAAGGCGTTTCATCTCTGTATTTGATCACTTCCCCTAAAACATCTAAACGTCCAAAGTACTTCTGGGCAATACTTTCTGATATAGCTGCCCCATCGGGTCCTTGAAGTATGTTTTCTTTATCACCTCTTAGCAATTCAAAATCAAGAATCGAGAACATTTGAGGATCAGCAGCATAGATGCTCTTCTCTAGGTAATACTCCTCACCGACAGAGATCACATTGTTGTTGTAATGATCGATTCTGAAATAATTAACAGCTTCAGGAAAATCTTCAACTAATGCAGGAGCAAGCGGTGTTGGTACCACTGCGTATTTATTGGTGCCTTTATAAAAATTTCCTCTATCCGTTTTATAGACGCGATAAATCTGGTCTGCTTTACTGTGGTAACGATCATAACTTAATTCATAATTGGTGTACACCATGAGCAGTATAAAAACCACAAGTCCAGAAGAGATTCCTAAAAGATTTAAGGCAACATAACTTTTAGATTTGCTCAAAGAGCGGAGCGATAATTTGAGGTTATTGAACATAGTTTTGAGTTTTTGGTATCCTAAGGACTTCTAAAACTCAAGACGGTTGCAAAAAACTTTCATTACAATTCAGAATAACTAAGTCATGAGACTGATGCAGCATCCAATTCTATTCAAGAATTAGTATTATTGAAATATGCTGATCACTAAAGGAATAAGTCTTATAAACATCATTAAATGGTCTGCCCACCACATCATCTGGCTATTACTGATGATGGGTACCATTGCAGCCCTCTACCACTTTGGTTTTATCAAGGTAAACGTACCGTGGCTACCCGTTTCGGTAGTAGGTACTGCAGTTGCCTTTTATGTGGGTTTTAAGAACAACCAAGCTTATGACCGCATGTGGGAAGCCCGTAAGATCTGGGGAGGTATTGTAAATGACAGCCGAGCTTGGGCCATGATGGTCGATGGTTACATCAACAATCAGTTTGCCAGCACAAAGAAGTCAGCTGCTGAACTACATGACATCAAGCAAAGATTGATCTACAGACATATCGGTTGGCTTTATGCACATAGAAGTCAATTACTAGTACCGACTTCTTGGGAACATATCAGCCAAGGTGGACTAATGGGTAAAACAGCAAGAAGGTATCAGAACAGGTTTGGCGTTGGTCTCATAGATGATGATGTCACACGCACTGAGTTATCTAGATTCCTTCCTGCTGATGAGCACGATCGTTTGATCAAAAATGTAAATACAGCAACGCAGATCATCAATGCGCAATCTCAAGACTTGAGTGAGCTTAGAGAAGCAGATGTCATTGACGATTTCAGGCATACGCAAATGATTGGTGTATTAAGGACCTTCTATGAACTGCAGGGCAAGAACGAGAGAATTAAGAAATTCCCTCTACCAAGACAGTATGCCAATATGAGCAGATACTTCGTTGGTATTTTCATCATGTTCCTCCCCTTTAGCATGATTCCTGAACTGATGGACATCAGCAAATTCGGTTTGTTTTTAGCAGTGCCTATCACAGCATTGATCGGCTGGATCTATGTAATGATGGAGATCATTGGTGATTACTCGGAGAACCCCTTCTCGGGTATGGCCAATGACATTCCTATGATGTCGCTATGCCGAACCATTAAAATAGACCTTAGAGAGATTTTGGGAGAAACTGATCTGCCACCAGCTATTAAGGATAAAGGTGGTGTATTGATGTAGAATTAGAGTCCTAAAAAGAAAGCCCAATCGGTAGATTGGGCTTTCTTTTTACTTTGCCGCTTCCATTTCTTTAAGCGCTCTTCTTAAGATCTTACCTACGTTGGTTTTAGGTAATTCATCAATAAACTCGATGTGCTTCGGCTTTTTATAACCTGTGATCTCTTCTTTACACCATGATTTCAGCTCCCCTTCTGTTAAGCTATCATCCTTCTTCACAACAAAAGCCTTCACCGCTTCTGTTGAGTTGGCATCTGGCACACCGATAACAGCAACTTCCAAGATCTTCGGATGATCCGCTAATACATTCTCTACTTCATTAGGGAATACATTGAATCCAGACACATTGATCATGTCCTTTTTACGGTCAACGATCTTAAAGAATCCTTCTTCATCCATGGTGCCAATATCTCCAGTACGGAACCATCCCCCATCGAAGAATACATCTGAATTGTCCTTGTTCCAATAGCCACTCATTACCTGCGGTCCATTGATACAGATCTCCCCTACTTCACCTTGAGGTAATTGCTCTCCTTGGTCATTGAAAATGGCCAATTGCGTAGAAGGAACTGGCAAACCGATAGTACCTAGTTTGTGGGTACCATCAAGTGGATTACAGCTGGCCACAGGAGAAGTCTCACTCAACCCATATCCTTCAACCAAAGGTGAGCTAGTTGTTTCTTCCCATTTTTTGGCCACAAAATCTTGAACAGCCATACCTCCACCGATTGATCCTTTCAATGAAGAGAAATCAACCTCACCAATATTAGGCTGGTTGAGCAGTCCGTTGAATAGTGTATTCACACCTGTAAAGAGCGTGAACTTGTGCTTTTTTAATTCTTTGATAAACCCAGGCATATCACGCGGGTTGGTGATGAGCACATTCTTAGCACCGATATGCATCATAAAGGTCCCATTCACATTAAGGGCAAAGATGTGGTAAAGTGGAATGGCTGTGATCATCAACTCGGTCTGCCCTTCTTTTAATAATGGCTTGAACCATTCATTGATAATAAAGGTATGCGCTACCACATTGGCATGTGAAAGGGTCGCTCCTTTAGAAAGACCAGTAGTACCTCCTGTATATTGAAGGAATGCCGTATCCTCAGATTTAACAGTAGGTTTGGTGTACTTCATACGTGCACCTTTTTTCAATACATCTTTGAATTTGATAGCGCTCGGAATATTGAAAGCAGGCACCATCTTCTTTACGTTTTTCACTACAAAGTTGACTAGAGTGCCTTTAAAGCCACCAAGCATATCCCCTAGCTCTGTAACGATCACATGCTCGATGTTTACTTTCTTTAATGCGATCTCAAGGCTATGCGCAAAATTGGCCACAATAACAACCGCTTTCACATCGGCATCCGAAAACTGATGCTCCATTTCTCTATGCGTATAAAGTGGATTGGTATTGACAACGACAAGTCCAGCTTTCAGTGCCCCGATCAATGCGATAGGATACTGAAGGCAATTGGGCATTTGAATGGCAATTCTATCTCCCTGCTGTAGTTGAAGTCCATTCTGTAAATAAGCCGCGAAGAAATCTGACAATTGATTGACCTCTTGATAAGTCAATGACTTGCCCATACACTCAAAAGCATCGCGAGAGCCAAAGCTTTTAAATGCATTGTTAAAGATTTCAAGAAGATTTTCGGGTCTGTTATCTGTGACTTCCGCAGGAATGCCCTGTGGATAATTTTTTGTCCAAGGATGATTTGCCATGAAATAATTTTTGAAGTGCGTCAAATATATAACAAAACGACTGTCAAACGATTGCAGTGGCAAATAAAAAAAGGAAACCATCTCTGATTTCCTTATATGCTGTAGGAGAAGCCTGCCTGCCGTCAGGCAGGGATTACTCATACCCGCATGGCATGCCACACATCCCCTCGTGTCCCGATACATCGGGATCGAACCGAGATTCTCATCTTTGAGCATAAAAAAAGGAAGTCAATACTGACTTCCTTGATGCTGTAGGAGAAGGATTCGAACCTCCACGGAGTAATTAGGTCGATTGACTTTATCTAAGAATCTCCACCCTCGAGAAAGGAGGGCACGGCTGCCTGTTTCGTCACCCTACAGTATGTAATCATTAAGCTTCGCTTTCGCGTTTAATCCGTTTGATTATGATTCAAATGTATAGCAGATTGTTGATTTATTAAAATATCATTAATTATTATATCTAATTATTACAGTATAATTAATATATCTATATTTGAATTATAAATATCATAATTTAAGCTATTCAAAATGCCTGATAATTACGAAATCGACAACGTTGACCTTAAGATCCTCTCTCTTTTGCAGCATAATGCCAAAAAACCATATACGGAGGTTGCCAAACAGGCTTATGTATCAAGTGGCACAATTCACGTAAGGATGAACAAACTCGAAAAGATGGGCATTGTAAAAGGAGCTTCCTTAGATCTCAACCTAGCCAAACTCGGTTACACAGTAGGTGCCTTTCTAGGAGTCTACTTGGCCAAGAGTTCACTCTATGATAAAGTAGCTGGGCAACTCGGAAATATCCCAGAGATCACATCCATTCATTATACCACTGGCAACTACAGCATGTTCGTGAGAATTTATGCCAAAAGTACCGATCACTTAAAAGACATATTGCACGATAAGGTGCAAAAAGTAGATGGAATTGAGCGAACTGAAACCTTTATCATTTTAGAAGAAACATTATCCAGAAGTGTAGAGTTAGAGGGCTAAAAGGCAACCACTAGTACTAGCTAATCGCTATAACTATTAGTAGTATCTATAAGCCATTGGTAAAAAAAAAATGATGGAAACCTTTCGATACATTTTTAGGTTGTACATTTGCGATTAGAATCAGTCTAAATAAGGATTTATGAGTAATGATGATCAAATCTTAGAGGAGTTCACCTCCAAAGAATATGAGTTCGGATGGACCGTTGACTTGGAAGCTGATGAAGCTCCTAAAGGATTGAATGAGGATATCATTCACTTTATTTCGAAGAAGAAGGAAGAACCTGAGTGGTTATTAGAGTGGAGATTAGAGGCATTTAGAGCTTGGCAGAAAATGACTGAGCCGAAATGGCCAAACGTAGACTACCCTCCTGTGGATTACCAGGACTTGATCTACTATTCTGCTCCTAAACAAAAAACGAAGCCGAAGTCATTAGACGAAGTAGATCCAGAATTACTGGCCACTTTTGAAAAGCTTGGCATCTCATTAACTGAGCAAAAAAGATTGACTGGCGTAGCTGTTGATGCCGTAATTGATTCAGTTTCTGTGGCGACTACCTTCAAGGATACGCTTGCGGAATTGGGAATCATCTTCTGCTCTTTTTCAGAGGCAGTTCAAGAACATCCTGAATTGGTTAGGAAACACTTAGGCACTGTAGTACCTGTAAAGGATAACTTCTTTTCGGCATTGAACTCAGCTGTATTCTCAGATGGTTCATTCTGTTACATTCCAAAAGGAGTAAGATGCCCGATGGAGCTTTCTACTTACTTCAGAATCAATGCAGCTAACACAGGTCAGTTCGAAAGAACTTTGATCGTAGCTGATGAAGGTTCTTATGTAAGTTATCTAGAAGGATGTACAGCTCCTCAACGAGACGAAAATCAGCTCCACGCTGCAGTTGTTGAAATCAAAGCTGCTAAGGATTCTGAGGTAAAATATTCAACAGTGCAGAACTGGTACCCCGGTGATAAAGAAGGTAAAGGAGGTATTTACAACTTCGTAACCAAGAGAGGTATCTGTGAAGGAGACAATTCTAAGATCTCTTGGACTCAGGTAGAAACAGGTTCGGCTGTCACTTGGAAGTACCCTTCATGTATCCTTAAAGGAGACAATTCACAAGGTGAGTTTTATTCTGTAGCAGTGACAAATAACTATCAGCAAGCAGATACAGGTACAAAAATGATTCACATCGGTAAAAACACGAAGTCAAGGATCGTATCGAAAGGTATCTCAGCTGGTAAATCACAGAATAGTTATAGAGGTCAAGTGCAAGTGATGAAGAGAGCAGATAATGCTCGTAACTTCTCACAATGTGACTCTCTACTAATGGGAGATCAGTGTGGCGCTCATACCTTCCCTTATATCGATATCGAAAACAAAACTGCTCAAGTTGAGCATGAAGCAACCACTTCTAAGATCGGTGAAGATCAGATCTTCTATTGTCAACAGAGAGGAATTGACGAGGAATCTGCTGTAGCATTGATCGTTAATGGTTACGCAAAAGAAGTATTGAATAAGCTTCCAATGGAATTCGCAGTGGAAGCACAAAAATTATTAGCACTGACACTTGAAGGTTCAGTGGGTTAAACAAGAGTAAACAAGCAATAGAAATGCTATCTATAAAAAACTTACAAGCAAGCATCGAGGATAAAGAAATCCTTAAAGGAATTGACCTTGAAGTAAAACCAGGTGAAGTACATGCGATCATGGGACCAAATGGTTCAGGTAAAAGTACTTTGGCTTCAGTTCTTGCAGGACGCGAAGAATATGAAGTAACTGGTGGTGAAGTTGACTTTTTAGGAAAAGATCTATTGGACATGGACGCTGATGAAAGAGCTCGCGAGGGTGTATTCTTGGCATTCCAATACCCAGTAGAAATTCCAGGTGTTAGCACGACAAACTTCATGAAGACTGCTATCAATCAAGTAAGAGAGCACAGAGGCGAGAAAGCTTTAGATGCTGTTTCTTTCTTGAAATTGATGAAGGAGAAAATGAAGTTGGTAGAGATCGACCAAGCTTTATTGAGCCGCTCATTGAACGAAGGTTTCTCAGGCGGTGAAAAGAAAAGAAACGAGATCTTCCAAATGGCAATGCTTGAGCCAAAATTGGCCATTCTTGATGAAACTGATTCTGGTTTGGATATCGATGCATTGAGAATCGTTGCTAACGGTGTAAATGCATTGAAGTCATCTGATAATGCTACGATTGTAGTGACTCACTACCAGAGACTATTAGATTACATTGTTCCTGATTATGTACACGTGCTTTATAAAGGCAAGATCGTGAAGTCAGGCACAAAAGAATTAGCTCTTGAGCTTGAAGCCAAGGGATATGACTGGATCAAAGAAGAGGCAGAAGCAGCTGTTTAATCCATGGAAAAATTAGCAGGACAAAAAGTACTGGAAGCCCTTGAAACGCGCTTCCAAGCATTTGAAGCAAGCCTCAATGGTCATGCGAAAACTGAAGCACATGCAATCAGAAAGTCTGCATTTGACCAATTGATGAAAACTGGTTTGCCTCATGCCAAGCACGAAGAATATAAGTTCACCAACCTAACTAAGTTGCTAGAGAAGAACGTTCCTTTTGGAAGCTCCTCTCCTGCTTCAGCATCTGTTGATGCGGCTCAGTTTGCCATCAAAGACCTTAATGCTTATCAACTGGTATTTGTCAATGGTGTATTGAACAGCGAGCTATCTGATGACATTTCAGTATCGGGTGTTTCAATTAAAGCACTTTCTGAAGATATGTACGATTCAAACAGCTTGTTCAATAAAGCTGTAGCTGATTCGGACGATAGCTTTGTTGCCATGAATACAGCATTTGCCAATAACGGTATTGCTATTGAAGTGGCTGATAAGGTGGTTTTGGACAAGCCAATTATGCTTCAGTATGTGGGCAATGAAGAAGACTATTCAGTTAGAAATCTTTTCACTTTTGGTAAATTCTCAGAAGCGACTATTATTGAAAAGTTCGATTCTGTAGATAATGCTAGGTTCTCGAATATCGTGAATGAAGTAGCAGTTGACGCACAAGCCAACATCAAGTACTTCAAGATTGAGAACGACAAAGAAAATAGCCTTCATATTAACAACACCTTTGTTTCACAGAAGAAGGACAGCACTTTCACTGCAAACACTATTGCATTGAATGGCGAAATGGTAAGAAACAACTTGAATATCAAGTTGGAGGCTGAAGGTTGTGAAGCATATATGAACGGATTGTATCTACTAGCTGGAAAGACGCATGTCGATAACCATACTGTAGTGGATCATACCAAGCCAAATGCTTATTCAAATGAGCTTTATAAAGGCATTATGGATGAAAAGTCTACTGGTGTATTCAATGGAAAGATCTTTGTCAGACAAGATGCACAAAAGACAAATGCATTCCAGTCGAATAAGAATATCCTATTGACAAATGATGCTACAGTGAACACCAAACCACAGCTTGAGATTTGGGCTGATGATGTAAAGTGTTCTCACGGTTGTACGACTGGTCAAATTGATAAAGATGCCCTCTTCTACTTGCAAGCTAGAGGGATCAATAAAGACAAAGCCATGGCGATCCTTTTACATGCGTTCGCTAGTGATGTGTTGGAAAACCTTGAGATCAAGGCAATCCAAGACTATGTGGAGGAGATCATAACGGAGAGATTAGAAAAATAAGATGGCCAATACCTTGGTTAAAAGCGGCTTAGACATTCAAAAGATTAGAGAAGAGTTTCCAATACTTCACCAAGAAGTAAATGGCAAACCTTTGATCTACTTCGATAATGCTGCGACTAATCAAAAACCTAAAAGGGTAATTGATGCATTGTCATATCATTACGAACATGACAATGCGAATATTCACAGGGGTATTCATACCCTTGCTGAGCGTTCTACTGCAGCATTTGAAGACACGCGAAGGATCGTTGCAGAATTTATTGGTGCCAATGAAACTGAAGAGATCATCTTCACGAAAGGCACCACTGAAAGCATCAATTTAGTGGCTTCAAGCTTCGGTAGAAAATTCTTGAATGAAGGCGATGAAGTCGTGATTTCAGCGATGGAGCATCACTCCAACATAGTGCCTTGGCAAATGATCTGCGAAGAAAGAGGAGCTACAGTAAAGGTGATGCCTATCAACCAGGCAGGAGAAATCATTTTGGAAGAAGCTGCCAAGGTCATCACGGAAAAGACGAAACTTATTGCATTTAATCAGGCATCAAATACACTTGGATCTGTAAACCCAGTAAAAGAGTTGGTGAAACTCGCGAAATCGGTTGGAGCAAAAGTGCTAGTAGATGGAGCCCAAGCGACTTCTCACTTGGATGTCAATGTGAAAGACATGGATGTCGACTTTTATGCCTTCTCTGCGCATAAAATGTACGGCCCAACTGGATTAGGCGTACTCTACGGTAAACGAGACATCCTTGAAAAAATCCCTCCTTACCAAGGTGGTGGTGAAATGATCAAAGATGTCTCTTTCGAGAAAACCACTTACAACGACATTCCCTACAAGTTTGAAGCAGGTACTCCTGATATCGCGAATGTGATTGCGCTAAAGGAAGCCATTGCTTTCATTAAAGAGTATGGTAAAGAGAATATAGCAGCTCATGAGGCCGAATTATTGGCTTATGGAACAGAGAAACTCAAGGAGATTGAAGGCCTACGCATTATCGGTGAAGCCAAAGAAAAGGTAAGTGTGATCTCATTTGAAGTAGAAGGAATTCACCACTTTGATCTAGGCATGTGGTTAGATGCTAAGGGCATTGCCGTGCGAACTGGACACCATTGTACGCAACCTTTGATGGACTTCTACTGTGTCGAGGGAACTACCAGAGCTTCCTTTTCTGTTTACAATACGATCGAAGAAATAGATCATTTTGTGGTGGCATTGAAAGATGTAATTAAGAAGTTCAGATGAGCCAAAGTATAGCAGACATACAGAACGAGATCGTTGATGAATTCAGCATGCTAGATGGTGATATGGAAATGACCATTGGATACATCATGGAATTGGGTGAGCAATTGCCCGAAATGGATGAATCTGTAAAAACTGAGGACAATATCGTAAAGGGTTGTCAATCCAAAGTGTGGCTTAATGCAGTTCAAGAGGATGACACCATTAGATTTGAAGCGGACAGTAATACGGCCATTACAAAAGGACTAGTAAGTCTTTTAGTAAGAATATTAAGCGGAAGAACACCTCAAGAGGTTGTTGATTCAGACTTGTTCTTCATTGATAAAATAGGATTAAATCGCTTTATCGGTACACAAAGATCGAATGGCCTAGGTGCAATGATGAAGCAAATGAAAATATACGGACTAGCCTTTTCTGCGAAAACGGCTAGTAATTAAAATATTATGAGCGAAGGCGTTAAAGAAGGATTGAGAGATGAGGTTGTAGCAGCCATTAAAACTGTCTACGACCCTGAGATTCCTGTAGATGTTTATGAGCTGGGTTTGATCTATGAGATCAATGTTTTCCCGGTGAATAATGTATTTATTTTAATGACTTTGACTTCACCTTCTTGTCCTGCGGCTGAGGTTTTACCAGATGAGGTAAAGCAGAAGGTTGCAGCTATTGAAGGCGTCAATGATGTAGAACTTGAGCTGACTTTTGACCCACCATTTACAATGGAAATGATGTCGGAGGAAGCCAAGTTGGAATTAGGTTTTATGTAAGAAAATAAAGATTAGAGATATGTATCCAGAACATTTATTAGTACCGTTCAGACAAGAGCTAACAGATGCTGGCTTTTCTGAATTAAAAACGGCTGAAGCTGTTGATGATCATTTAAAAGAACACAAGGGCACTTCATTAGTAGTGATCAACTCTGTTTGCGGCTGTGCTGCCGGAACAGCAAGGCCTGGTGTTAAAATGGGCCTAAAATTAAGCGATAAGCAACCTGATAACTTAATGACAGTGTTCGCAGGTGGCGATATCGAGGCAACAGAAAAAGTGAGAGAGTACCATCTACCTTACCCTCCTTCTTCTCCATCAGTTGTTTTATTCAAGGATGGTGAATTGGTACACATGGTAGAAAGACATCATATTGAAGGCAGAACTGCTGAAGTGATCGGAAATCACCTAGCAGATGTCTTTGAAGAGTACTGTTAACAGTAATTGACCCCAATGCAAAAAGGCTTCCCTAGGGAAGCCTTTTTATATATCTAGTTGGTTAGTATTTATTCGCTTATCAACATCAACTGGAAATAACTTATATGTCCAGTCTATAGTAAGAAGCATTACTAAAACTGGTAAGAAAATCACTCGCATTGAGTAGTTTTCTCAAGTGCTTGTTTTGCGTTTGTCTCAGCTTTGTAATTGGTGCTTCCAATAAGAGTACATCGTTGCAATCATAGATCTTGATGATCTTTAATGGAGATTGCTCCTGAAAAATTCCTGACTCTTCATCAAAAATATAATTAGGCTCATATTCCTCTAGCTTTAGATCTTCCTTCACTAAGGCTATTAATTCATGTGCCTCCTCCTTTGTTAACTTAGCCAATTCCGGAGTTGAATGGGCAAGTACCATCGTGCTAAAACCTACCAAGAAAGCCAGCGCAAGTATAAAGCGCTTTGTCAAGGTGTTGTTGTTGATAATCACTGTTTTCATGACTGTTGTTATATTTTGAGTTTTAAAACTGCCGACCAAAGCAGTTTGTGCTCTGCTATTTCCAAGCGCTGTGCCAAAATATTCAACCTATTGATTTTCAATGCTTTAACGAATTATTAACTCCGATATCAAATCAATTCTTGTACGCTTTTGAACAGAATAGTACACAAATGAAACAGTATAACCTTTTGACTTTCAATACGTAAACGCAAAAAGCCCTCGCATTCCTGCAAGGGCTTCTCCATTTTTCGATTACACTTTACTTAAGTGTGATTGTATGATAAAAACTTCTGCCGTCTGCAGTAAATTGAATTTTATAGTTTCCATCTGATAAGTCCGAGATATCATAACGCTGAACCTTAGCATCACCTTTCTCTATACTACTTCTGTGAACGATATCTTCATATTCATCGAAGATTGTCATCTGCATATCAAGACACTTCTGACCTAAGTATACTTTCAATGACTCACCGTTATGCTTAACGATTGGTTTTGAAATCAATACACTTGATTCTTTGTCCATCTCTGCCGAATAAGCAGTTACCTCTATTGGTAAAATCTCTAAAGAGCTTTCATTTTCTACTTCTAGCGTAAGGTTACCTTCTGCTAAATGCTCCAAGTTGAATACCTTTCCATATGCATTTTCTTCCGCTTGATCTTCAAAAAGTAATTCTCCGCTTTCGCTTCTAAGGCTGATGCGAGTTCCCTCCTGAATGTTTTGCATCTTCAATACAACTGCCTTTTGTTTTACAGTTGTCAATTCGATTTCTCTTTCATTTTCGTTTGCAGTGGCTACAAAACCGGCAGCCAAGAAGGCTATTGCCAAGAATGTTTTTGTGATTTGAGTTTTCATCTTTTTGTTGTTTTTGATTTTTAAATTGTTCTTCACAAGTCCTCGCTTTTCTTTGACCGTTAGCGATTTCTTATTCAAATGAACGGGGGTTTTGTGCTGGGTTTGTCACCTTTTGGTAAAGGGATGTCACAAAGTGTCACAAATCGATGAAAAGATGTCAAAAGTGAAATATACCGGCTTAAAACCAATCTGATTTCATTTTTTCAACTGCAATGATGCCCGACAATGTTACGCCAGGAATGCCCTGTCCTGGGTAAACAGTATCTCCGACCTGGTAAGCCTTGTGCCCATCAAGCCTAGCGTCAAGCATTTGCCATGGTTTGATATTCATATATTGAGGGTACCCTCCTACAAAGCCCCATTTTCTTCCTGTCCATTTCGCCCAAGACTTTGGCGTTGAGGAATGCTTATATATAATATTCTCTTTTTTAAGAAAGTCTGACTTCTCTAAGGCTTCTACAATAGCGTCTTCAATTCTAACATTATCCAGCATCAGTTTTTCCGGATCAGGACTGTGTGTGCTTATTGACATCACCATCATTCCTTCCTCGTCTGACCTAGAAGTATCCTCAGGATGATTGAGACTAATGAATATAGAGGCAGATCCTGTTTCAACCAATGGATGCTCTAAATGAACTTGATGATGAATAGCATCGAAAGCACGATGGGGCTTAAAACCAATTCCCATTTGAAAAGCAGAATTCAATTCCTTAGAAGTCATCAGGCTTTTTTGGTACTTGTTTAAGGCTTCATTTGCAAACAGTTCTAATGTGTTATTGATCGGTAAACCTGAAATCACATAGTCTGCGCTATAAGAACCTTTAGACGTCTCCACGATGTAGCTATCACCTGTACGCTCAATTTTCTCTACCCCTTCTCTAAGAATAACCTCTCCTTTATGTGCTTCAATAAATTTAACGAATGGATCCACAAGGTTCAACAAACCACCATCCACATAATAGTTCGGAAAGTTAGTATAGCATAAAGCAGTTGCCCCAAAAAGGAAGTTAACCTCTTCCATATGGTTTTGAGCAGTAATCAGTAATTGCTCATTGACAAACTCCACAAATCGCTTGTTTTCAGCAAGTCCATATTTTGATAAAACGGATTGAACAGAACGAAAAGCATTAGGTAAGTTACTGAACTGCTCCAAAGAAACGTTTTTCATTGCTGCCAGCATATCTTGGAACCTTGATGGCGGGAAGAGCTTTTGCTTCAATGAATTAGACCATACAAATTCACTTACCCGCATACATTCTTCCCAAAATTCCTTCTGGCCCTTTGGACCAAATACACGTTCAGCCTCAGCGATCCAATCATCAATCTTTTCAAACCGATTGACCAGGGTTCCATCCTTCAGCTGAACTTGCATAGGTAAGTCTAACTTTCTCGCCTGAATAGTTATTCCTGTTTCATCCAGCACGTATTGAAGAGGCATCCCCTTTCCCAAACCAACTAGTGTAGTGGCACCTGCTTCGAAAACAAAACCTTTGCGCCAATAAGAGCTAGTACAACCACCAGGTTGCCAATTTTGCTCAAGGACCGTGACTTTCTTACCTCTTTTCGCTAGTATTGCTCCTGCAGTTAGCGAACCCATTCCGCTACCAACGATCAGAACCTCAGTGCTTTTGGTCATTAATGATATTTGTTTAATTATTTTTTCAAAAAGTTGAACAAAACTGAAATACGGAATGTTCGTAGATTGATTAAGAAAGTAGTAAGCAAACTTCTTACTCATTAGAAATAATCATAGATGAAAGTAGCAGTTTTCCGCAAGGAGCATTTTAATGCGGCCCACAGGTTGCACAATCCGAATTGGTCTGAAGAAAAAAATGAGGCTGTTTTCGGCAAATGCAATAACAAGTATTACCACGGACACAATTATGAATTAATTGTAAAAGTGAGCGGTGAGCCCGATCCAAATACGGGCTATGTATATGACATGAAGGTCTTGAGTGATCTGATTAAGGAGAACGTTTCTGACAGATTTGATCACAAGAACTTAAACCTAGATACAGAAGAGTTTAAAGAGCTTAACCCTACTGCAGAAAATATTGTAGTAGTGATCTATAACATTCTTCGCGAGAAGATCGAGCCCGAGCTTGATCTGAAAATAACCCTTTACGAAACAGAAAGAAATTATGTTGAATACCCAGCTTAACGGATTAACCATAGAAGAGATTGGTGACGAACATGTAGGCACCTCTTATGACACCCCAATGAAAGCAGATGCTTTCGATATGGATGACAACCTGAAGATGGACCTCATTGAGGACAAGTTCAGAGAGATCATGGAGATCATGGGGTTGGATTTGACAGATGACAGCTTAAGTGGTACACCTAGAAGGGTGGCCAAGATGTATATTAAAGAAGTATTTAGTGGCTTAAACCCTGCTAACAAGCCGAAGATTGCTCTTTTTGACAACAAGTATAAATATGAAGAAATGCTTGTGGAAAAAGACATCACCTTCTATTCAAATTGTGAGCACCATTTTGTTCCAATTATTGGTAAAGCGCATGTTGCGTATATCTCAAATGGTAAAGTGATCGGTCTTTCGAAAATCAACCGTATTGTTGAATATTTTGCCAAAAGACCTCAAGTTCAAGAGAGGCTAACTGTACAAATTGCCAATGAATTGATGGAGGTTCTTGGTACTGAAGATGTAGCCGTGATCATTGATGCAGAACACCTTTGTGTTTCTTCACGAGGAGTTCAGGATGTGAACAGTTCTACATTAACTGCTCAATTCCATGGGAAATTCAAAGAAGATGCTACCCGTAAGGAGTTCTTGACTTACATTAACCAAAAGGTAAAATGAAAAACTTATTGATCATTGGAGCAAGCTCAGGCATTGGGAAATCTATTGCAGAAAAAGCCGTAGCCGATGGATACCGAGTGATTTCCGCTTCTAGGAATCAACCCGATTTGGCTGGAGTCGAACACAATGCTGTAGATATCACTTCAGAAGATATCGATTGGTCATTTATTCCAAATAGCCTAGACGCCCTGGTTTATGCACCTGGAACGATCAATCTAAAGCCTTTTCATAGGTTTAAACTTGAGGATTTTCAGCACGATCTTGATATAAATGTGCTGGGTGCAGTAAAAGTATTGCAAGCTTCATTTAAAGCATTAAAAGTTGCTGATGCAGCTTCAGTAGTTCTTTTCAGTACTGTTGCCGCAAAATTAGGTATGAACTTTCATGCTTCAATAGCTACTTCAAAAGCAGCAATAGAGGGTTTAGCTAGAACGGTAGCAGCTGAATGGAGTACTCACCAAATCAGGGTCAATGTATTGGCTCCTTCATTGACAGATACTCCTCTAGCAGGACGTATTCTTTCCAGTGATGAGAAAAAAGAAGCATCGAATAAAAGACACCCAATTGGTAGATATGGCGAAGCAGAAGACCTCGCGAATAGTGCGATGTTCTTGCTTTCTGACCAAAGTTCTTGGATGACCGGCCAAACCATTGGTGTAGATGGTGGAGTTGGCAGCTTAAAACCTTAACTCCCTTATATTCAACGAGTTTTTAGAAAACCCGAAGCACATTAGCTTCGGGTTTTTTGCGTTCGACTAATTCAATTGGATGTTCTTTCGTTTTCTTATCTAGACTACTATCTTTGCGCATCCTTAAAAAAACGACTTTAGAGTATGTCTAATTTAATTTATGTGGTTCCTCTATTGGGCTTGATCGGATTGCTAGTGATGGCAGTCAAATTCAAATGGGTCAATGCGCAAGATGCAGGAGATGAGAAGATGAAGAATTTAGCCAATCACATTCGTGAGGGTGCATTGGCCTTTTTAAGCGCTGAATACAGAGTGCTTGCAATTTTCGTAGTAGTTGCAGCTGTCTTATTGGGCGTGATTTCTATGATGGTAGAAACAACTCACTGGTTCATTGTTGCGGCATTCGTTATCGGTGCGATCTTCTCTGCGGTTGCAGGAAACATCGGAATGAGAGTAGCGACTGCAGCTAATGTTAGAACTACTCAAGCGGCTAGAACTAGCCTATCACAAGCATTGAAAGTATCATTCACAGGTGGTACAGTAATGGGCTTAGGCGTTGCCGGTTTGGCAGTATTCGGTCTTAGCTTACTATTTATAGGACTATTTTTCTTTTTCATGGGCGGTGAGTGGACAGCAAATGGTGTTTACGACATGACCATGGTACTTGAAGCCCTTGCTGGTTTCTCTTTAGGTGCTGAATCTATTGCACTTTTCGCTCGTGTTGGTGGTGGTATTTATACCAAAGCTGCTGATGTTGGAGCTGACCTTGTAGGTAAGGTTGAGGCGGGAATCCCTGAGGATGATCCTCGTAACCCAGCAACAATTGCGGATAACGTAGGAGACAATGTTGGTGACGTTGCAGGTATGGGTGCCGATCTTTTCGGTTCTTATGTAGCAACTGTTTTGGCGTCTATGGTATTGGGTAACTATGTGATCAGAGACATGGGTGGTGCTATCGAAGATCAATTCGGAGGTATCGGTCCTATCTTGTTGCCTTTAGTAATTGCTGGTGTAGGTATTCTATTCTCTATCGCTGGTACTTGGGTGATCAAGATCAACAACGATAACGCAAAAGAAGCGGAAGTTCAAAAAGCATTGAATATGGGTAACTGGGGTTCAATTCTCCTTACAGCTATCGCATGTTTTTCCCTTATCGACTTAATGCTTCCAGCAACTATGCAGATGTCTCTATTTGGAGAAGGATTTGTTGAAATCACTTCATTAAGAGTATTTGGAGCTGTATTAGTAGGTTTATTCGTAGGTGCAGCCATCTCTTACATGACTGAGCACTTTACTGGTTTAGGTAAAAAACCAGTTATGGATATTATTCAAAACTCTTCAACAGGTGCTGCCACAAATATTATTGCTGGTTTAGCAACTGGTATGAAATCAACTTTCGGCCCAATCATTCTTTTCGCTGGTGCGATCTGGGGTGCTTATGAATTAGCAGGTTTCTACGGTGTTGGTATTGCTGCTTCAGCAATGATGGCAACTACTGCGATGCAGTTGGCTATTGATGCCTTCGGTCCTATTGCTGATAATGCTGGCGGTATCGCTGAGATGAGTGAGCTTCCTGAAGAAGTAAGAACTAGAACAGACATTCTTGATTCAGTAGGTAACACAACTGCTGCTATTGGTAAAGGATTCGCAATCGCTTCTGCTGCATTGACGGCATTAGCACTTTTCGCAGCATATGTAACGTTTACGGGTATTGATGGTATCAACATCTTCAAAGCAGATGTATTGGCTGCCTTATTCATTGGTGGTATGGTTCCTGTGATCTTCTCAGCCTTAGCTATGCAATCTGTAGGTAAAGCGGCTATGGAGATGGTAAAAGAAGTAAGACGTCAGTTCAAAGAGATTCCAGGCATCATGGAAGGTACTGGCACTCCTGAGTATGACAAATGTGTTGAGATTTCAACAAATGCTTCAATCAAAGAGATGATGCTTCCTGGCGCGATCACAATTGTATTCCCTATCATAATCGGGTTTGTAATGGGACCTGAAGCACTAGGTTCTTATATGGCTGGTGTTGCTGTTTCTGGTGTGCTTTGGGCAATCTTCCAAAATAACGCTGGAGGTGCTTGGGATAACGCTAAGAAATCTTTCGAAGCTGGTGTTGAGATTGACGGGGAGATGACTTATAAAGGTTCAGAAGCACACAAGGCGGCTGTAACTGGTGATACAGTTGGGGATCCATTCAAAGACACCTCTGGTCCTTCAATGAACATCTTGATCAAATTAACTTGCTTGGTTGGTTTGGTGATCGCTCCGATCTTAGGTGAGATGTATGCTCCAGAAGGAACTGACCTTCATGTGAGTTCTGAAAGTGTTGAAATCCAAATGGAAGAAGCACCTGAAGAAATGATCACAGAAGTGAAATAAGAAATACGTATTCAAAGAAAAGCCCAACCAAATGGTTGGGCTTTTTTTTATATCTAATAGTTCCTAATGTTATCTGCTTTAAAGACAGTAGACTCAGCAGCAGTCATATAATTACCCTGCATGGTTAGAATTCTTCCCGCGGTATTAACTCTTGCCGAAGCTCTATCTCCATTTATTGATAGGTCAATAGTAATGACATCTCTACTAAGCAAGTTGGTATACCTGATCCTTACGCCTACTACACCTGATTTCTCATTTTCGTAGATCTCGTACACACTCATTTTGCCATCAAAAGTTACTCCACCGACACCGTTCCAACCTATACCGTTAGCACTACCTAACTGCATATGGATATCCTCGCCACTAATAGCAATAAAGTTGATATTGGGACTGGCCTGAACGGTTTCGCCTTTTTGCCCTAAAAGCAAATTGGCTTCTAGAACAATGTCTTTGTCCTGCAGCATCTTTAAGGCTTTCGCTTGCTTTGCTGCGTACTCTTGTTGTCTCTGTTCCTTTTTGGCTTGTCTTCTCTCCTTTTTAGTCATTTCTTCTTCGCCATTTTGGGCGTAAAGACCAAATGAAAAGAACATGGCCGCGATGATTATGATTATTCTGTTTTTCATGATAACCTCCTATTTGTTTGGTTATGCAGATCAAGTCTCAATCGCTATGCCAAAAAACAGTAGAATCAGCTACTCATAGCGTAGCGAAGTGATTGGATCTTGCTCGGCAGCCCGCTTAGCGGGTGCAATACCAAATATAACGCCCACAATCAGCGCTACACCAAAGCTTAATACAATAGAAGAAAAATTAACAATTGTTGGGATTTCAGCTAGTTCACTGATACCGAATGCTATCGAAAGTCCCAATATGACACCGATCATTCCCCCAGTGAAACTGATCATCACTGACTCAAGTAAGAATTGAAAAATAATGTCAAGCTTTGTAGCACCAATAGACATTCTTAGGCCAATCTCTTTGATCCTCTCGAGAACAGACGCTAGCATGATATTCATAATTCCAATTCCACCTACCAGCAGTGAGATCCCCGCTATTCCACCAAGCACATAATTGAATATGTTTTTCGTACGCTGTTGCTGTTTTAAAAGGAGTTCGGGAATTTGAATTTCGAAATCCACTGTCTGACTATGTTTTCTTTTCAACATTTTAGAGATGACCTGTGCTATTCCGGTCATTTGCTCAGAATTTTCCACCTTGAGAACAAGCCTATCTAATTGGTGGTAGTTAGTCGCTCCCGCATTATTATTGTTTCTTCTGGCCTCTTGAATGGCGGCATTTGTTACCATTGCCCGGTTTTCATAACGAATCAGAGCAGTGGACAAAGGCGTATATATATCCATATTATAATCCCGTATGCCTAGATCAGAAGAAATCGCTTTCTCTGATATCATCCGCTCTTGCAGTACACCTATGACCCTCAGCCAGTGCTTACCAACTTTAATGTATTTACCTATCGGCTCTTCACCATTGAAGAATTTAGCGCTTATTGATTTTCCTATGATACAAACAGGTTCTCCCAGATCGAAATGCTTGTCATTAAAGAGTTTACCTTCTGATAAATTAAAACCAGATATATCAAAATAAGCATTGGTAACCCCTACAAGCTTACTAGTGCGTTGAAAAGCCTTTCTTGCAATAGTTGTCTCCATGATTATTTCAGGGCTTACTACACTGATCCCAGGGACAATTTTTTGAATACTCCTAACGTCTTGAAAATTGAGACCAGTCGATAGGTTTTTCTTTTTCTGGGCACTTCCCGCAGCTTGAGCATCTTCGATCTCGCCTTCCGATTGTTCCACTACAGGAGTGATCACGATATTATTTACTCCAACAAGCTTGATCTGTTCGAGAATCTCTTGTTGAGCACCAGCACCAATGGCCAACATGGCAATTACTGCGGCAACGCCAAAGATGATTCCAAGGGCTGTGAGAATGGAGCGGATCCTATTAGCAAACACCGCTTCTAAAGCGATGGCTGCGTTAGACATGAACTTCTGGAGCATTACTGCTTGTTTTGAGCCAATGATTCTCTCTTCTCGAGCATTTCAATCGACTTTCCATCTAATCCAGTCGGGTCAGATAAGTAGATGGATTGGCCTTCAACCAGTCCTTCTTTAATGATCACTTCATCAGAATTAGACAAACCTAGAAGAACTTCCTTTTTAGTCATTCCTAAGCCATCTTTTACGACAACATAGGTAATACTATCCCCTTGGCTATGCACTGCCTCAACAGGTATGTACAAGGCTTCTTCTATGACATTTGCAATGATTTTATTGCTGGTCGACATTCCCGGTCTTAATGTGGTGTCAGACTCAAAGATCTCGACAATTACCTGAAACACCTTTGAATCAGAATTAGGTCTCTGTTGGCCCATATTGGCGACATCAATTACTCTTCCAGTTAATTTTTTATCTGGGAAGGCATCCAAACCAATTTCCACCTCTTGTCCAGAGCCTACCGTATTGATATCAACTTCATTGATGTAGGTTTTGGATATCATTGTACTTAGATCGGGTAGCGTGGCCACTGTTGGATCAAAAGCCGCAACACGACCACCTTGACCAATTTTATTTCCTCTCCAATCTCTTTTATAAATAAGCATTCCAGGCTCGGGCGCTTTGATGATGAAATCTGAGGCTACTTGCTGATAGAAATTCAACTTTCTTTGGTCGTCCATCATTTCGGCTTGAGCGGCCTTTACTTTAGCAACCGCTTTTTGCTTTTGAAGCTCATAATTTTCAAGGGTCTGATTATACCTCTTTTCAGCTCTATCCAGCTCCATTTGTTTTTCTTTGATGACGGCCGGTGGTTCGAATTCTGAGTTCTCTAGAACCAACTTCTGCTTTTCCATATTGAAAAGCTGATTATCCATCTCATCTCTAGCTTTGCGTAATTCCATAGCCGTATCCAACTTTGCCTCTTCATACCGCGCTTGACTAATGGTAAGATCATTTGACATTTGTTGGATGTTTTGTCCGAGCTGAGAATCATCCAATCGGGCAACATAGTCTCCTTTTTCAACAACAGTGCCCTCGGCAATGATATCGCTAATGGTGGTTTCCCAGATACCAACCTGCTGCATAGACTTAGGCCCCAGAATATTTACAGAATTCTTTGCCGATAGCTCTCCTGAGGCTGTTACTTCAGATCGGAATATACCTTTCGTTACTGTTGTAACTACTTCGGATTCATCTCCAGCACCTTTATTGACTTGAGTGATAAATAGAATTAATACGGCTACGAATGCACCGAGAACGATGAGTAGAGTTCTTTTTTTCATGTGTTGCTATTAAGTTCTTGACCTGACCTAATTGTCGACTATAAATATAGTTCTTGATATCACAAAACCAACATTTTCTGTTTTTTTAACATCCCAATAATTGGTCATTCAGCTATTGAGACGACCGCTTTCTCATATTATTACTGCATTAGATGTTCAGGGATTGAATAAAGTTTGATTCGAGGTCATTTACTTATTTGAACAGATGACTAGCTTTGCCACATGAATTTCCTTTCCGTTGAAAACCTTTCTAAAACCTACGGGGACAGAGCTATACTCAATGACATTACTTTTGGCGTAGACCAAGGGCAAAAACTGGCCTTGGTGGGAGTCAATGGCTCTGGTAAGTCTACCTTACTCAAAATCCTTACTGGTTCAGAAACTCCAGATTCAGGTGAAGTGATTTTCAAAAATGACATTGTTGTCCGTCACTTGTTCCAAAACCCAGAGTTCGTCAAGGGTCAAACTATATTGGATGCCGTTTTTGATGCGAAAAACCCATCTCACCAACTATTAAAAGCTTACGAGCGTGCTATCATTCGAAGTAATGCCGGAATTGAAAATCATGAAGAAGTCCAACAGCTGCTTGAGCAAATGGATGCTCAAAATGCCTGGGAAATAGAAACGCAGGCCAAACAGATCTTAGGAAAACTAGGCTTGCATGAACTTGATAAAGAAGTCACTTCTCTCAGTGGAGGACAACAAAAACGCGTTGCGCTTGCTCAGGTCCTGATCCAAAAACCCGACCTCCTGATTTTAGATGAGCCCACCAACCACTTAGATATTGAAACCATCGAATGGCTTGAGAACTACTTAAGCCAAGCCAATATGGCCTTGCTTCTTGTAACGCACGACAGGTATTTCTTAGAAAAGGTAACGAACAGAATTCTAGAGTTAGAATTTGGCAAGACTTACACCTATGTCGGGGATTATGAACATTTTCTAGAAAAGAAAGCCGAAAGAATGGCTTCTGAGCAAAGTAGCATAGACAAAGCCAAGAACCTTTATCGAAAGGAGTTAGACTGGATCAGACGACAGCCAAAGGCTAGAGGAACTAAAGCTAAATATCGTGTTGATGCATTCAATGACACTAAAAAGAAAGCCTTTAGTGGTAAAAGTGAACAATCCTTAAGTCTTTCGGCTAAAGCATCAAGGCAAGGAAAAAAGATTTTAGAGGTAGAAGGATTGACTTTTGGCTACACTTCACCCCTAATCAAACAGTTCTCCTATACTTTTCAACGAAAAGAGAAAGTCGGTATCGTAGGGCCTAATGGAAGCGGCAAAACAACGCTGATACAATTATTACAGCAAGAACTAAGGCCAGACTCTGGATCAGTTGTCGCTGGCGAAACCACTAAATTCGGTTATTACCGACAGATTGAACCTAATTTTGACAATGAACAAACCGTAATTGATTTTGCTAAAGCAATTGGCGAAGTAGTTGAAGTGGGAAAAGGCAAAACGATTAGTGTGAGTCAATTCCTAACTAAATTCCTTTTTGCACCAGAAGTGCAATACAAACCCATTGGCATTTTAAGCGGTGGCGAAAAGCGAAGGCTGCAGCTTTTACAAATACTAATCAAAAGTCCGAATTTCTTAGTACTTGATGAGCCAACCAATGACTTGGACCTTGTGACGCTTAACGTGCTAGAGGACTACCTGGATAATTTTGAAGGCTCATTAATGATCATCTCGCATGACAGATATTTCATGGATCGTCTAGTGGATCATCTTTTCATCTTTGAAGGAAGGGGTGTCATTAAGGATTTCCCTGGAAATTATACAGATTGGAGGTTGTCACAAACCAATGAAACAAAGGTTACACAAAAACCTCCTGTTGAGAAAATCCAAACAAATCAGGAACCAAAGGAGAAGAAAAAGCTTTCTTACAAAGAAAAAAGAGAGTTTGAAGAAATAGAGACTCGAATCCCTCAGTTAGAAGAGGAAAAAGAATCACTTCTAAAGGCTCTCAATCAAGAGACAGACCATGAAAAGCTAAGCACCATTTCAAAATCACTTGAATTGGTCAGTGAAGAATTGGAGGAGAAAGAAATGCGATGGCTGGAGCTTTCGGAATATTTATAAGATGAGCGTAATTGAATTAACCAACGATCAGGTAAGCCTAAAAGCAACAGAGGGTCAAACGATTTTAGACGCTACGCTTAATGCAGGCATCCCACATGCACATGCTTGTGGTGGAAATGGAATCTGTTCAAGCTGTAGGGTCTATGTTGATGAGGGAATTCAAAATGTAGCTCCGCGTAACACAAAAGAACAAAAACTGGCTGATCAACTTGGACTCTTACCTGAAGTAAGGCTCGCCTGTCAGACAGCCATAAAAGGCGATGTAAAACTTAGGCGATTAGTTATAGATGATGTGGATGAAGCCATTATATTAAAGCATGGCAGAGCAGATAAACCGAGAAGCTTGGGTAAAGAAGTTGATGCATCTGTACTGTTCGTAGACATTGCGGACTACACTGCCTTCTCCGAAAAGACTTCTGCTTACGATGTTGTCCATGTACTCAACCGATATTTCCACATAGCCGGTAATGTCATCAAAAGACATGGTGGTAGAATCATTGATTATTATGGGGATGGTTTTTTGGCCATTTTTGGGCTAAATGGTGATCTAAACCATGCACAAAATGCACAGAACGCAGGATACGAACTCTGTGATGAAATTGATAAGTTCGATCATGCAGTGCACGATCTCATCAATCATGATTTTAAAATTCGTCTAGGGGCTCATTCAGGTAAAGTCATCTGGGGAACCATCGGTATTGAAGGCATGCAAAAAGAAGCTGCAATTGGCGATACTGTTAATCTTGCTTCGCGTATTGAACAAGCCAATAAAGATCTAAATACCCGATTCTTGTGCTCTGAAGATTTTTACAAACGCCTTTCTTGTCCTTGTGCAGTCATCAATGAGTATGAAATCGAAGCCAAAGGAAAAACCGAAAAGGTGAAAGTTTTTGCTTTAGACAAAAGCCTTGCCAACAGTTAGGCCAAAGAATCGTATCTTATTGATATGAACTCCACACTACTAACGGTCATCTGCACATTTACCTTTGTAATTTATGTCATAAGCTTTATTCACTACAGAAAGACAAAAAATGGCCGCAGTAGTAACGAACGCCTGAACGATCTCCCCCTATTCTATCTATTTCTCGTAGGACCCTTGTTCTTTTTTATGATGAACCGATCTCAAAGACGAGACAGAAGAAGGTTTATGGAGGGAAAAAGAAGATTCTCCTGATCATGAAGAATAATTATTTCGTTTGGGCTGATCTGTCAACTTTCGATTTAGAGATTGCAAAAGAGTTTTATCAGCAGATATTAGATTGGAAGTATTATAAAGCAGATCAAGATTATTTTGTAGCCTATGCAAAGGACAAATAGGCGTCTGGCCTTTTTGAAATGCCTTCGAATTTTCAACAGATGAAAATGCCTTCATTTTGGATGTCTTATATCAAGGTGGCAGATCTTGATTATACACTGCAAATGGTAAAAGAAACAGAAGGTAAAATCGAGTTACAGGAAGACATGGGTAGTTTTGGTAAAATCGCTCTTGTACGAGACCCTGCTGGAGCTGGTTTTACACTCTATGAAGGAGAACAACTTAAAGGAAGAACTGCATCTTCGCCAAACACAATGATCTGGAATGAGCTTTTTGTCTCTTCTTTCGAAAAAGTGAAATACTTCTACCTCGCTATTCTCGACTGGAAATTTGAAAAAGTCGGAGATAGAAACCTCATCAAAGACTTTGAGAATAATACCATCGGGGCCGTTCAAGAGATTTCAAATGATGTCAAAGGCAATCTGGAATACTGGGCGGTGTACTTTGGGGTAAATGACTTGAGAAAAGTCAAAAACCAAATTCTGCGTTACCAAGGGTACATTGCCTATGAATACAAAGATGAGCTCATGGTATTCGACCCTTATGACGCCATGTTCATGGTTAAAGAGGTAAAATAAGTCTGTATTAAAAACCACCTCTACAGCTCCTAAACAAACATTTTCAACTAATTACTACAAATAAGGTAAAAATACTTTACCTTTACCTGAACATTTAAACTACTTTTGAGGTAAATATACCACTATGGGAAAACATCATCTTGGCGAATTTGAAGAAATAGTGATGCTGACAGTAGCCATTTTACATGGAGAAGCATACGGAGTTTCTATCATTGAAGAGATAGAAAATCGCCTGAAGCGACCGGTAAGCATCGGTTCATTACAAGTAGTACTCAAACGATTAGAGTCCAAAGGTTATTTAAAATCAGATCTGGGTGAAGCATCTGCCATTAGAGGAGGAAAACGAAAAAGGTTTTATACGGTCACAAACCTTGGTAAAAACATCCTTCGAACAACAAAGGAGCAGCGCTTACAACTATGGGATGCGATTCCAGATGTAGCACTTCAATTTGCAAAGATCTAAGTAGTTCAGTCATCTATGTCTCAAAAATCACCACCATCACGTCCTATTAAATTCTTTCGCTGGTTTTGCAACCCGGAATTCGTGGATGATATAGAGGGTGATTTAATTGAGAGACACTTCAATCGATCGGTAAAGCATGGTCATAAGCGAGCCAATCGAAGACTTATATTGGATGTGATCCAACTTTTTCGCCCAGGGATAATACGCCCAATCTCAGGTATTCAAAAACTCAAATTCTTAAGTCCAATGAAAACTCATTTCAAATACACAACTAGACTATTTAAAAAGAACTCGCTCATTACATCGGCTAGTATCGCAAGCATTGTTTTGGGTGTATTATGCAGTTTCCTCATCTACTTATGGGTTGATACTGAACGTACCACAGATCAGTTTCACTCAAACTATGACAAACTCTATATCCCAGTAGTTCAGCAAAGTGCTATTGATGCCATAAGCCCAATTAGTACTAGCCTTTTCTTCAATACAGATTATCGAGAATATACTGAAATTGACAATGCGATTCAGGCGGTATACGTGACTTCTGATCGTTTTAAGTTTGAATACGACAATCAAATATACGATGGAGCGGGACTGATTTCAGATAGCATATTTTTCGATGTCCTTGACTTTGAGTTAATAACCGGTGACCCCGATAATATTCTTGATGACCCAAGCAACATTGTACTTACAGAATCATTTGCGACCAAAGTCTTTGGAGACGTTGACCCTCTAGGCAAAACTGTTGTCTTTGATAACAGCATCAACTTTCAAGTTGCGGGGATACTAAAAGACACTCCTTCTAATAGCTCAATTTCATTTGACTATTTAATTCCAAGTCACGCAAGAAGGTTTTGGGGAGTTGCTGGAATTGAATTATTAGTAGCTAATGAAGCTTTCAACATTGACGATTTCAATGACAAAATCAAAATGAATGGGCGATCTCATGAGCAGTTCAAAGAGAGCATCATCTCGGTTGTTCCCTTTAGAGATGTTTACTTCGATCTGCGTTTAGATGATAGGATTTTCACCAATCAGGGCGATCGGGCTGATGTGCAAACAATGACTATTGTTGCTTTGGTAATATTGATTGTAAGTGCTTTGAACTTTACTAATATGCAAAGCACTTTGATGATCTCTCAATTAAAGAACAGAAGTATCAAACATATTCATGGGGCAAAAAGGGCTGATTTCTTTTTCGAAATGATCACTTCAAGACTGCTCTTTGCTTTTATAGGAATACTATTGGTTACAGGAATATTTTACTTGGTCAAAGATCAATACCTAGCATTCCTTGAATTGACTTATGAGAAGAGTTGGCTTTATACACTAAAGATCGTATCGATCAGCTGTTTCGGTTTCTTATTTGTGACTAGCCTTATTACACTTCTGCAAGCCTCGACAGGTTCAAAAACAAGTGCACTTTTTTCAACGAAAACTAGGCAAGAGAAAATTCTAGGTGGAAGCCTTCTTACTACTATCCAATATGTTTTTGCTATTACAATGATCATTGCCTCTGCGGTAGTATTTAAGCAATTCAAGTACATGCAAAACAAGGACCTTGGTTTTGAGCCTGAAAACCTCGTCACAGTCAAATTCTTGGATGAGGTCAACTTCAAAGGAGATCATGACCTATTTGGCAAAGAAAGCCAAGAGCTTAAAGAGAATTTCAACTATCTGAAAGGTGAACTCGAGAAGGTACCTGGTCTTGAAATGTATTCGCAAGGTGAAACACCATTATCAAGCAGCGTTTGGGGCATGTCTTGGAAGCTGGCCAACAGCAATTATGACTACACCGAGGCTAATGTAATGGTAATTGATCCAAACTATGCCGAGCTTCTGGATATTGATATAGTAAAAGGTCGCTTCTTTTCAGACTCCTTGGATAGGTCTAGACAACAGAAAGTTGTAATCAATAAGGCTGCTATGGAACTCTGGGGCATAGAGGAACTTGAAGGTGCCAAATTAGCCAGTAGTTCTTGGGGAGATGAAGAAGAGCCGTTCCAAATACTAGGGGTAGTTGAAGATTTCAACTATCAACACTTATCAAGAAAAGTTGCCCCGCTCGTTATGGTATATCATTTCGATTATGAGCGAGAATTTACCATGCGCATTGCAGAACCCAGAATGAAAGCAACTGTTGAACAACTTTCAAGCCTCTTCAATGAGTTTTACCCGAATAGAACATTCACTTATACTGTACTTGAAAATCAGATTCAGAGACAGTATGAATACGAAAAGAAACTCACACAAACATTCTTGCTTTTTACCTTTATTGCCTTATTGATCAGTTCGTTGGGCCTATTCACATTTGCGCTTTATGACACTCAGAAAAGAATCAAAGAAATAGGCATTAGAAAAGTGCTTGGCGCAAGTACAAATCAAGTGGTTAGCTTACTGAGCAATAGCTTTATCAAATGGGTAATATTAGCATTCATTGTAGCCGCTCCTATCTCATTTTACTTGATGCGCGAGTGGCTAGCCAATTTTGCCAACCAAACAACACTTAGCTGGTGGCTTTTCGCAGGTGCTGGTTTACTTGCTGTTTTCTTGGCTTTAATCACAGTCGTAGGACAATCATTCTCGGCTGCAAATAAAAACCCAGTAAATGCGCTGAGGCACGAATAAAATCAAACAATAATTCAAGTCAATACATCTTATAAATGACAGGTAGTTACCATGTCGCTAGGAGTGAATTGGCTCTATTTTTCTATCAAAAACGTCAAAAACAAACAAAATGCAACAGTTATTATCCCTGACCTTAATGGTCTTCATGTCACTTTTTACTTTCAATAAATCGGAAGATTTATTTGAGGAAGCAAAAAGGAAGATGGTTGAAAATAAAACTATCAGCTACACACAGACAGGGCTTTACCCTGACCCGATGGGGAACTATACCCCCTACCCGTATACAGTGAGTATTTCTGAAAATTCAGAGAGCTTAGTTGGATTTGATTACATCATGTCTTCAGAACGCGCAGATATGGTTTATATCAACACAGATTATAAAAAAGTAGAACATGAGGAATCCTCCGTTTACTTTTTTCCAAAAGCTGAAATGGAAAATGATGTAATTGGGAACCTTCGCTATACGCCAATGGCATTTTTGAAACACACAGATTGGCAATATGTCAATGACACAACCATTGAAGGCACTGATTTTAGTGACTATTTCAGAGTAGAAAATGACAAGGTTCACAACGGCAACACGATCTATACAGAACAGCACATCCTTATAAATCCAAAAACCAAGTTGATTGAGCGCTTCGAAAGAAGGAATTACTTTAACCGTGAACTCAGCCAAAAGGTAGTTTACCTATATGAGGACTACGAATTGGACAGTTCTATCAAACCGCTTGCTTTTACTTTTCCTGATGACTACAAGACAAGTCTCTATGGTCGAAAAGACAAGGTCCAATTGAATAAAGGTGAATTAGCTCCTATGTTTTCAGCGATAGATCTAGATGGCAATAATTGGACTTTAGAAGAGTATAGAGGCAAAAAAGTATTGATCGACTTTTCAATCATCAATTGTGGGTACTGCTTTCAATCAGTTAAATACTTTAACCAAGAAGAGAACAAACTGGCAGATAATATTGAGGTTCTCTACATCAGTACTGAAGACTCTCAAGAAAAGCTTCAACAATTTGATGAGCAGTTCAATATCCCTTTTCGAGCTGTGGCAGATGCAGAAGCAGTCGGTGAAATGTATGGCATTTCAAGCTGGCCAATCTTCTACCTTATCGATGAAGAAGGTCGAATTGAAGATGTGATCGTTGGTTTCGATAAAGAAAAGTTATCAGACCTTAAGGCCAAATAAAGCCCGCATAGGAGTTTTTGTGATAGAGGGTGGGCCCGAAAGGCCTACCCTTTTTTATTCGTGCAACCTTTTTAAATATTTATTCTCTTTTTAGAAACAAATTACATAGATTCATATTTATTACTAAAAAGAGAAGATATGAAAAAACTTACACTGGGTGCATTTGAAGAGCTAGTTCTTCTCACTACTGGTGTCTTGGAAGACAACGCCTACGGTGTAACCATCAAAGCAGAACTTGAAAGTAAGCTGAATAAACGCATAAGCCTGGGGGCGCTTTATGCCGCCTTACAACGCTTAGAAGAAAAAGGCTGGGTTAGTTCTAGAGTCGGTGGAATCACGGAGAAACAAGGAGGACGTAGAAAACAATACTACGACATTACAAAGGAAGGTGTTTTAGCGCTAAACGAGGTCAGATCTATGCGCAATGATCTTTTCAATAGGTTACCTCAGTCAAAAATCAGCTTTATCAAATAATGGGCTCAAAGGTCAAAAACTCAAAACCGCCTAGGTTCGCCAATTGGCTTCTCAAAAGCTTCTGCTCTTATGATTTCCTTCCCTCTGTTTTATGGGACATGGAAGAGATTTACCTAGAAAATTTACAAGATAAAGGTCCAATACGAGCTAAGACGTTCTACTATCTAGAAGCGCTAAGCGTGATTCTACATTTATTCTTTAAAGGAAAAAGTCAATACTCAATCAACAAAACAGCTATGTTAAAACACAACATTCTCATTTCATTAAGGAGCTTTAAACGCTTCAAAAGCACGTTCTTTATCAATTTGATAGGCCTCGCGACAGGCCTTGCGGCTACTCTCTTGATCTATCTATGGGTAACCGATGAATTGTCTATGGACAAATTTCATAGTCACAACGAACGGCTGTACCAAGTAATGCAAAACTCAGAAACGGCTTCGGGCGTAATGTCTTTTCCTTGGACACCCTTACAACTAGGTCAAACCTTAATTGAGAGATTTCCAGAAGTCGAAAATGCAACAACGACCTATGAAATGGATCCGGAAGAAGGTGAAAGCTTCTTGAGCTTTGGAAATGAATACTTTTCAATAAAAGACCAGTGGGTTGATGAGCATTTCTTTGAAGTATTGAATTTTCCATTAGTTCAAGGAAGCAGTAAATCGTTTTTTGAACAGCGTAATAATGTGCTCATCTCAAAATCACTCGCTGAAAAACTATTTACCAATACAGAAGAGGCTATTGGTAAAACAGTAAACCTTAAGAACACAGATTTTGATACAGGGTTTATTGTGGCAGGAATCTTTGAAGATGTGCCCTCGAACTCAACAATCCAATTTGATGCTCTATTCCATCTCGCAACATATGTTGCTGCACAAGCGGAGTATTTCCCTAATTGGACAAGCAATAACACCATTACCTATACGCTGTTACAGCCAGGTACAGATTTAACCGACTTCAACCAGAAAATATATGGTCTTACAGAATCTTTTGAACCTAATGCCCAATCGAAATTATTTGTCCAAAGGCTTGACCAGAGGCATCTTTATGGTTCTTATAGAGATGGCAAGGTTTCAGGAGGGCGAATAGCCTATGTTCAACTCTTTTCAATGGTGGCGATTGTCATTTTGGTCATAGCATGCATCAACTTTATGAATTTATCAACCGCCAAGGCCAACACAAGACTCAAGGAATTGGGGGTCAAAAAAGCTCTTGGAGTCAAAAGATCGTCAGTAATAGGACAATATTTAACTGAATCATTTCTGCTGACAATTTTCTCAGTAATGGTTGGCTACATACTTGCACTCGCCTGTTTACCGGTATTTAATCATATCATAGGCAAAGAATTGAGCTTTCAATTCAATGCTAACATAGTTCTTGGAACACTCATCATCACTATCATCACGGCCTTGCTAGCAGGAAGCTACCCAGCCATTTATCTATCAAGGATTAAGACAGTCACTTCTTTAAAAGGAGTGCTCAACCATAGTCTTGGAGATATGTGGGCTAGAAAAGGTTTGGTCGTTTTTCAGTTCTGTGTAAGCATCATATTGATTGTCAGCGTTTTGATCATATCAAATCAGATCGGTTACATACAAAGCAAGAACCTCGGTTATGACAGAGACAATGTCCTTTCTTTTCAATTCTCCTCTTTAGACGACAATGATTACAACCGTCTTTTAGAAGAGATCAAATCATTTCCTGGTGTGCTTAACGTAACTGGGGCTGATCACAATTTGACCGGAAATAATGGAAGAACGGGAGGTGTCAACTGGCCTGGAAGACAAGACAGATTATCCTTTCTAAATCTTGAGACCGGAATGAATTTTGTTGAAACGATGGATATTGAAGTGGTCGAAGGCAGAAGCTTTGACCCGGCAATTCTATCCGATTTTGACAAAGTTCTTTTTAATGAAACGGCAATTGCACAAATGGGACTAGAAGACCCTATTGGGCAAACCGTTCAAATATGGGGACGTGAAAAGCAGATCATTGGCATAGTGAAAGATTTTCATGTAGAAACGCTTTACAACCAGATCAGTCCTACACTTATCCAAGTCTATAATGGTGCTCTTTCTCAAGTTTTTGTAAAGATCCAAGCAGGAACAGAGCTACAAACGATAGGTCAAATTGAAGAGGTTTACACCCAAATCAATGAGGGTCTGCCTTTCAATTTCAGTTTTGTTGAAGACAATTATCAACAGATGTATAAAGCTGAAAATCAAGTTGCCTCATTAGCTAAATCCTTCACTTTTATTGCTATAATCATTTCTTGCCTTGGCCTTTTCGGTTTATCCGCTTTCACTACTGAAAGAAGGTCTAAAGAAATTAGCATTCGAAAAGTACTAGGGTCAGGCAATTGGAGAATTGTAGAAATGCTAACAAAGGATTTTGCAAAACTAGTCCTTGCCTCTCTCCTCTTTGGATTGCCCATCAGTTATTTATTAGCTTCTAACTGGCTATCTGATTTCGAATTCAGAATTGGTTTAGAACTTTGGTACTTCTTAGTTGCTGGTATATTAATCCTTAGTATTTCATGGTTAACCATAGGGCTACAAACATTTAAAGCTGCCCGAGCCAACCCTATTGATGCACTGAGACTGGAATAATTAGACAAAGTCCTAGAGTCAATGCGCAATTTGGGGAACATAATTTCCTCAGATACGATTATTAGAGCATGAACAAAGCCATGCTCGAAAAACTCTACATAAGACAACAAGCTTGTCCAACATGTCCAACTTCCAAAACTGTTTCAGATTGGTTTGAAGACTTGTTGGGCACGCTCTTTCCTGAGCACAACAGATTGAGGTTCTCCAACCAGCGAGAGTTTGAGCTTCATGTTGGTCAACTTAAACTCCAACTTGAGCAAATCCTTTCAAAAAATCCGATCAAGACAGAAATAGATGTTGAAGAATTGGCTGAGCAATTTTTTGACAAGCTTCCAAAGATCCAAGAATTACTTGAAGACGATGTCACTGGTTTATTTGAAGGCGACCCCGCAGCAAAGAGCCGTACGGAAGTGATCAGAACCTATCCTGGTTTTTATGCGATTGCCGCTCATCGTGTGGCCCATGAACTCGAAGCAATGGGTATACAACTGATTCCAAGAATGATTTCAGAACATGCTCACGGCTTAACTGGCATTGACATTCACCCTGGAGCCCAAATCGGGAGGTTCTTTTGCATTGACCACGGAACTGGTGTGGTAATTGGTGAGACGACAATTATTGGTGACCATGTTAAGATATACCAAGGTGTTACATTGGGTGCTTTGAGCGTAGACAAGAAGGATGCAAAAACCAAAAGACATCCGACTATTGAAGACAATGTGGTGATATATGCAGGCGCAACAATTCTTGGAGGCAGCACGAAAATTGGTCATGACTCAATCATTGGTGGTAATGTTTGGCTGACACGCACTGCTCCCGCCTTTAGTAAAATATACTACCAAGCGACAATGAAAGACGAGAGTGGAGAAACCGATACCATCATTTTTAGAGGGCAAAGCGCATGAAAATAGAAGAACTGATTGGCAATACACCCCTGGTCGAATACAGAAACCTAAAGCTTAAACCAGGAGTAAAGATATTAGGTAAACTAGAAGGCAATAACCCCGGAGGGAGCGTAAAAGACCGTGCGGCTTTTGGTATGATCAAAGGGGCAATAGACCGAGGAGACATAAAAAAAGGTGATCAATTGGTTGAAGCCACTAGTGGTAATACTGGCATAGCTTTAGCCATGATCGCCAGTATAATGGGCGTTGAAATGACGCTAATCATGCCTGACAGTGCAACCAGAGAAAGAGTGCTAAGTATGGAAGCATATGGTGCAAAAGTGATCCTTACTCCCGCTACACAAACCATAGAGTATTCAAGAACTTTAGCTGAGAAAATGGCTAAAGAAGAAGGCTATTTTATGCTCAACCAATTTGGCAATGACGACAATTGGCGTCAACATTATAAGACAACTGGCCCTGAGATTTGGAAAGACACCGAAGGAAAAGTAACCCATTTTGTTTCGGCTATGGGCACAACTGGTACGATCATGGGGGTATCTCGCTATCTCAAAGAGCAGAATCCCAATATCCAAATTGTGGGGACACAACCAACGGAAGGGTCCAAAATCCCAGGTATAAGGAGGTGGTCACCAGAATTCTTACCAAGGATCTTTGAAAGAGAAAGAGTCGATCAAGTCATTGATATTAGCCAAGATGAAGCTACTGCCAGAGCAAGGGCGTTGGCTAAAGAAGAAGGGCTATTAGCCGGCATGAGTTCTGGAGGTTCTTTAGCTGCCGCACTGAAAATTGCTGAGCAGATCGAAGAAGGTACTATAGTTCACATTGTTTGTGACAGAGGGGATAGATACCTGAGCTCTGAGCTTTTTGGCTAAAGACCTAATTGGCATTGCTGATTGAAAACCTTAACTTTTTATCAATCAACAAACTTTGCTCAAAATGACGACTGCCAATGTTTACCTCAACTTCAACGGGAATTGCCGTGATGCTTTTAAATTTTATCAAGAAGCATTTGGGGGTGAATTTCAAGATGTATCACCCTTCGCAGACATGCCGCCACAAGAAGGCATGCCACCCATTGCAGATGAGGATAAAGACAAACTGATGCACATCTCTTTACCCCTATCAGAAAATTCAGTACTGATGGGCTGTGACATGATCGATGGATTTGGACCTCCTCACCAACCAGGAAATAACTTTGCAATATCATTGGGACCATCAACAAAAGAGGAAGCTGATAAAATCTTTAAATCCTTATCCCATGAGGGAGAAGTCACAATGCCCATGGAAGACACCTTCTGGGGTTCTTATTTCGGGTCTTTGACCGATAAATTCGGCATCAGCCGGATGATCAATGTAGATATGCAAGGAGCCTAGTAAGGTTAACCAAATCCACTCTCATTCATCAGAAGCATTTATCTTTCTGCCTAATTATCCCTTATGAGTTATTGCTTTATTGAAATCGCCAAGAATGGACCTGCAGAGGTGCTGAAAGTACAAGAAGCCGAGTTCAATGATTCTCTTCGCCCAGATGAAATATTGATCGATGTTAAATATTCGGGAATCAACTTTGCTGACATTTTAATGCGTCTTGGTTTGTATAGAGATGCGCCAAAAAAGCCATTTATACCTGGCTATGAGCTTAGTGGAATCGTGAAGGCCATAGGTGCCAATGTAAAAAGTCATCAAGTGGGTGATGAAGTAATGGCAGGTACCAAATTTGGCGGTTATGTCAACCGAATCAAGCTACCAGAGTGGCAAGTGCTCAAGCTACCGCAAGGATTTAACTTGATGGATGGCGCTGCATTACCAGTGAGCTTTATTACGGCATATATCGCCTTCAATGAGTTCGGCAGAATAAGAAAAGAAGACAAGGTTTTGATTGATTGTGCAACTGGTGGGCTTGGCGTCATCTTTTTGCAAATGTGTCAACAAGTTGGAGCGCAAGCAATAGGCCTAACCTCTAGCCCGAGTAAAAAAGATTTGATCCAATCATTCGGGGCAGTTGCCTATACCCACAACGAGTTTGAACCAGCCAACGAAGAAAACTTTGATTTTATTCTTAATTCTAGCGGTGGCAAAAGTTTAAAAGACCATTACAACAGGTTGGCGAAATCTGGAAAGCTCTGTGGTATTGGGCTGCAATCTGCGGTGAATCAGGGTCGCGGAAGTACCTTTAGCCAATTAAAGGCAGCGTTATCCTCTCCTTGGTACCCTATTTTAAAATTGGTGATGCAGAGTAAATCTGTCAGCGGCTTTAATGCGTTAAAGTATTTTGATGATGAAGCCTGGATGCAGAAACACTTGCCCAATATGGAGCAGACCAAGGTTAAACCTTATGTTGGTGCTGTATTCAAAGCGGAAGAAGTAGGTCGAGCTCACAAAGCCTTAGAAATGAAGCAAGCCAAAGGCAAAGTCATATTAGCATGGTGATAAAGGCTCGAGTAAAAAAGTAAAAGATGCGTAAAAAGTTTCTACTGGGATCCTTAGTACTTGGAGTGCTTGTGAGCGTGCTCGCTTATCAAAAGTACAAAAGCATCATGCTGCCCAACGTTCCTGACCAACTCGAGCAAACCACTCTATTCATTTACCCAGAATCATCCTTTGCCCAAATAAGGGAGACTCTATTTGAGAATAACCAAATCATAGATTCAGCTTCCTTTAGCTGGGTAGCGAACCTTATGCGTTTTGGAGATGGAAATATTAAAGCTGGTAAATACGAACTCATCCCTTCAATGAGTAACCGCGAATTGATAACAATGCTGAGGTCAGGGGCTCAAGAGCCTGTTAAATTGGTGCTCACACATGGTTGGCTTTTAGAAGATGTTGCGGCCAAGGCATCTCTTTATATTAGACCAGATTCAGCAGAGATCATGAGCACTTTTCTTAATGAGGAATACCTCCACTCAATTGGCCACAGCTATGAATCCTTGATGAGCATATTTATTCCTAATACCTATGAAATGTACTGGACCGCTGATACCAAAGCATTTCTTACTCGTATGAACAAAGAACATGATCGCTTTTGGAAGTCACATGATCGAATGGCTAAAGCTGAAGCTTTGGGCCTGAGTCCTGCAGAAGTCTATACTTTGGCGTCCATAGTCGAGAGAGAGGTTTCTAAAGAGTCAGAGAAGAAAAGAGTAGCAGGGTTGTACCTAAACAGAATCAATACAGGAATGAGGCTAGGCGCGGACCCCACCGCTAAATTTGCCACAAGAGATTTCCAAGCAAAACGTATTTTATATAAGCACACTAGATTCGATTCACCTTACAATACGTACCTCTATAAAGGCCTTCCCCCCGGGCCTATTAGTATGGCATCAATCACAAGTATCGATGCCGTGCTCGAATCTGAATCGCATAATTACTTTTACATGTGTGTCGACCCTGACAACCCTGGCTACCACCTCTTCGCAGAGACCATCACAGAGCATAATCGCAATGCACAGCGCTATCACCAATATTTAGATAACCTAGAATAGTTAGATCATTTACTTCAATCCATATAAACTATTGGTTTTGAAACACTTACTCCTACCTGTAGTGTTTCATCATAAATAAATCTTACTTTAGAAGTACACCTCAGGTTTTATAATGATTCGCACCTATAGATTTGATAAGGCATTTGGTTCTACAGCTGCTTTTGCTGGAACGCTCATCTTTATTGCCGGAATTATTGGATCGTTTTTCTCTTTTGTAGGCTTAGCTTTTGCGCTTTTCGGAGCATTTATAGCTTTTACTAATTCAAGCACTACAATTGACATAGAGCATAAAAGAGTAAGGTTTACGAATAATATTTTTGGAGTAATTCGAACGGGGAAATGGATAAGCATTGAACATGATATGCAAGCCAAAATTGGACTTGAAAACAAGATTCATCGCACTTATAGCATGAGCAATCGATCAATCGAAGAAGAAATCCACAATACCATCATTTATCTCTGCGATAGCTCAGGGAACACCATATTACCTATGATGAAAGTCCTACCAGACGAGAACCCAGTAGAGAAGATAGAAGAAATCGCACATTCGTTGAATATTTCGAAATACGCTTAATTCAGCGTTGACATGATTAAATCTTTTAATCGGTCAGCAAACAATGGCATGCACATTTCTATTTATGCCCTATGCAAAGGCCAGAATTTTCAGAAATTAGCTCTGGAGCAGCGTTCAACAAATGGTATTGGTTGAAAGAGGAAATGGTAGAGATCTGTAAGTCAGCTGGACTCCCCTATCATGGAAGTAAATTCACTATAAGAGATAGAATCATCTATGCCTTGGATAATAATGGAGCCATTAAACCCGAACCACAAAGACTTAAGGCCAAATCTAAATTCAACTGGGCAAAAGAAACACTCAGTTTAGACACGTTAATTACGGATAACATCTCCTTCGGGCCTAATTTTAGAAGGTTTATGAGTAGTCAACTTGGAAGTAGGTTCTCTTGTCATAGTGATTTCATGAACTGGGTGAAGTCAAACACTGGCAAAACACTTCAAGATGCTGCGATGGCTTGGGAGCAACTCGAACAACGCAAACTAGATCCAAATTTTAAAAGAGACATTGCCGCGAACAACATGTATAGTCAATACATTAGAGATTTCTCGGAAGATAACCCAGGCGCAACTATTCAAGAAATCAAACAATATTGGCTACTGAAGCGAAGTCTGCCGACCGAGACTGGCTTCATCAAGTATCATCCATCCGACCTCAGTCTGGTATAATAACTTAATTTCGCATATGGACTTCCAGAGTGTTTATGATCAAGCATGGCAACTCAGAAATGAGGAAGCTTATGACAAAGCAAATGCTTTGGCACATAAAGGTCTTTCTCGGGCAAAAGAAATGGATGATGCTCTTGGTCAAGCTTTAATGCTAAAGATCATTGCTCAGGTCCATCACGATAATAATGAGCTAGACTTGGCTTTAAAAACTTACAAGAAAATTGAGCCGATCTATATCGATTTGAAAATGCAGCCACAGCAAATGCACGCATTACGTCATATTGGAAATCTTTTTCTGGAGCTCGGCAAAGCAGAATGTGCAGAAAAATGCTTAGTACAGGTGGTGGAGAATTATGAAGAACACGAAACTCCCCAACTTGAAAAAGCCAATGCTTATTATGCTTATGCAATGAGCCTTAAAAAAAGAGGAAAGACAGATGAAGCTTCAGCCTATGAAGAAAAATCAAAGGATATTTACAATGCATATGGAATTGATCTAGATTCATAAACGCAGACTTTTTCTGAAAGGCATGCAACCCAGTTCAATTTTGCTAGTCATTGCCATGAACCTTAATAGCCAAAATGAAGCATTCTTTAAGCCTACTTATATTTTTGCTGCTGAGTTGTAATGCATCGAATTCATCACAAAACTTGCTGAATGATTTAAAGACTCAAATTGAATCAGGAGATTATCCCAATATTGATGCCGTTATTATAGAACACAAGAACAAGGTAATATTTGAAGAATACTTTAACGGGTTTCGCAATATAGATGTACACCAAATCCGTTCTGCGCATAAATCCATTACAAGTTTATTTGCTGGAATTGCTGTAGATCAAGGCCTATTTAGTATTGAAGATGAAGTCGGTAAATTCTTGACAGAGTGGACAAATGATCCAAGGGGTAAGATCAAAATCAAAGACATGCTTCAAATGCGATCTGGCTTAGCTTGCGAAGAATTCTTCAGCAAAGGCCCTGACTGTGAATCTGCTATGTACGAATCGGAAGATTGGCTCGCTTATCTGCTCAGTGTTCCCAGCCGACATCAGCCTGGCACGACTTGGGAATATTCTTCAATGGAACCCGATCTGGTGGGAACTATCATTGCAAGAGCTAGCGGAATGACACTTATGGATTTTGCTGATCAATACTTATTCGGCCCGATGGGAATAGAAAATTTCGAATGGGAAATCACACCGGATGGCAGGGGATACTCTGCGGGCTCATCAAGAATGCTGCCTCGAGATATGCTCAAAATTGCCCAATTAGTACGCAATAAAGGCAATTGGCAAGGTAGACAACTGGTTAGCTCCAATTGGATAGATGAATCCACTGATTGCTACATACCAGTAGAAATGTCTTTTCTAGAATATTCAGGGCTTGAAGAACAAAAGTTTAATAGTGCTCTTTATGGCTTTTTTTGGTACATCGAACGTCTTGAACATGAAACAATCGACACAGAAGTATTATTTGCTTCTGGGAACGGAGGTCAATACATGATGTTGATTGAAGACTATGATCTAGCACTGGTATTTAATGGGAGTAACTATGGAAGCCGACTGGGCAAAATGCCTTTCGAAATGATAGTCAATTATATCATCCCTTTTGTAGACTCCCTATAAGTAGTATTATTCAGCAACCAACCACTCTATTGCTGTAGTCTCCTCTACAAATAATCGCATTTTGGTCAGCCCATTTCTAAGGTTGTGGTTTATAGAATTTGATGTCTTTTTCAACAAGAACTGCCCTTTTACTATTTCTGATCTCCTCCATAGAACTAATTTGTTCTGGCACGAGCTCAGCATCTTCCTCATTTGCATCTAGTCCTGCTTTTCTCAAATCCGTAAGAAGTCTTCCCGAACTGAACTTTGCCAGCTCAATAGAAGCCTCATGAAAATAAGCTGAGGCGTTTGACTTGTTTAGTGGGCCATTAAAGCGGCCAAATACGATTTGTAAATCCTTTAGTAGATCTATTTTATAATCCATCCCTTCTACCTTCTCAATTGTCTATTAAAAACACTAAAGCTACTTAGCAAGTGAAATGTTTTGGTCTTATCGAACACGGCACATCATACATCTAATGCTGCCGCCCCCGTACTTTTCTATTGTTGGAATGGGAACGGAAACAATCTCTGAGTATTGCCTGATTTGATTGATCTGATCATTATCCAAAGAGTCAAATGCTGCCTTAGACATGACCATAAAGGATTGGCCTCCTGCCCCTTCTACCTCAAGCATGTTACCAGCAAACTGATGCACTTGATCAAGGCCAATTTCAATTAGTTCATGTCCAGTACTTTCAATTGTTGCTTTTACGTCATCACGCTCTTCTTCATCTATGCAGTCTAGGCAAACCACAGCATACTTTGAAGCCATGCACATCATGACATTCGTATGGTAGATCAGTTGGCCATTTTCATCCCTGGCGTGAAAAATAATCGGTTCGTAATTGAGTATATCGCACAACTCTCTAAACAACCCTTCATCAGTCCTTGGCGAAAGGCAAGCATAAGCCAATCGATTCTCATAATCGAAAATGATACTACCGGTGCTTTCCAAAAACTTATTTTCAGCTTCTTGACCTGATAGATCGATGACTCTCTCAACTTGATTCTCGTCAGCAACTGCCTCCAAAAGGTCCGTTCTCCTTTCCCATCTGCGGTTTTCAGCCATCATGGGATAAAGAATTACTTTGTCTTCATGAAAACTGATCCAGTTATTTGGAAACACAGCATTAGGCTTTACGGGTTGGTCTGTATCTTCAATCACCGTCACTTTCACTCCCTTATCCTGCAGTTTAATAACCGCAGCATCAAATTCTTCAATAGCACTATTCGCAATTGAGTTTTTTTGATCTGCCCCATCTTTCACCTGAAAAGCATTAGATTCAGCAGTTTCTGGGTCATAACCAAAATGCTTTGGTCTGACCATCATGATATGACTTGTCGCTTGATTCATTTTTTAGGTAAGAATAGTTTACTGAGGCCAAAGCCAAATAAAAGGTTTGGAGATAGTTCGGAGAACCCTGTCCCCAAGTATAGATCAGCTTGAAATGTATCACTGATCAAATACATAAGCCCAGCATCAAAACTGATGGTATCAGGCAATCCTTCTTCAAAGAAACCAAATGTTTCAACGAATGCTGTCATCTTCTCATTAACTGAGCGTGATAATACAACAGAGTAGTTGAAGGCATTGAAATTGATGTTATTCTCCATCAAAAAGCCTAAGTTATAATCGAGGTTAAATTCTTCGAAAATGACTGAATTAAAAAGTAAAGCGGTCTCAATAAAGCCATCAGAGGCCCCAGAAGTAAATACCGTATTTCCATAATTGAAAAGAAATGAAACCTTAGGAATAGCCCCTTGCCCTTCTAAAAAATTCCATTTAAAGCCCAGTCTCGTAGGTGCCAGTTCAACATCTCCTTCAACAAGCGTTTCGCCATCATTCACGATTCTGGCCAATGATAAATCCTGTGTAAAACGTAGTTCAAACTTGTTTGTCAGGCCATATCTTAAAAGTGTGGTATTGTAGCTGAAATTTTCCACCTTGGTACCCTCAGGAAAAAGAAAAACTGATTGAATGTCTCTTACCTGATATTGAAATCCTGATTCAAGTTGAAACCAGTGTTTTGATAGTGTATTCGGTGATGTGGTGACGGTTGGCCTATCTGTATAGATACTTTGCCCAATTAGATAATTGGCCATAAATAGTCCAAAAATCAGCAAAATAAAGGACTGCTTTCTCATAGCTTAAAGCTAGTGAATGGCTTCAATTTCCTCTATATTTTTTAAGCTTCTTTAGGAGATTTTTTCGTGAAATATAGGTGAATGATCTCTCTTCAACTGTAAAGGATTCATTTAAAAAAATAGTTACTGGAGGAGCAAATTCTCCTGATCGAGCGGCCAAAAGCATCGCCAAGCTATGAAAGCGTTCGTTGCTGGACTTTTCATATTGCTGTCCATCAAATTGTATAGATTCTTCAGTTTCTGCATCAAAAGAAACAGCATAGTAGTCCGAACTAAGCCTTTCTATGATTTCCAGATCTGTAAAAACTTCTTGATCCATTTTTTTGCAATAGACGCACCAATCGGTCGTAAACTTTACCATTACTGGCTTTGGTTTGATTGTAAGCGCTGAATCCAATTGCTCAAAAGTCAACCATTGGACTTGGGCTTTCCCGTAATAAAAACTAAAAAGTAGTAGACAGTATAGAATTACCTTTCTAGTCATTGTTCTTCAAACTTATACTGAAGAAAAAAGTCCTAGGCCTTCCTGGACCATATACGTAATCTGAATCCCTTCCTGGTCCAGATTGAAAATCAGACTGAAAGCTATTGAATATGTTCTGAACCCCTCCAGAGGCTGTAATATGTAGGTTTTCAGCAAGGTGAAAATGATGGGAAGCCTTGATTGTTGTATCCCAAAAACTTTGCGACTCGCGAATAACCAAAGAACCATCTGTCTGTAGAATCTCCGGCACCTTCATTGGCCCAGTAAAAACATTACTCACAGAAAAATCCCAATCATTCTTAGTTTCATAACTCAGGCTCAAAAATCCATATAAATTGGGCACCCGCATAAACTCTTTACTGCTCACCGTTTCACCTTCTTCAGGGCGTTCGGGCTCAAAAAGCACTTGTTCTTCATTAAACCTGGCTTGCTGGACCGTGAATCCTGTTTGAAGTACCAACTTTTGACCAATAGCATAATTGATCTCCGAGTTTATTCCTGAGACATAGGCTCCAGAACCATTTCTCACCTCTTCCACTATTGAGCCATTAGGTAATTGCACACCAGTATTCACATTAACAAATGGGTTATTCAATTGCGTATAAAAACCTTGAATATTCACATTAAACTGTCTAACTCCCTTAACCCGAGTATAATTGACAGATCCTGTCAGAGCGTCCGATGTTTCCTTTTCAAGTCCATCTGAAAGTACGACAAAGACTGGCTCTCCTCCTGCTGATGAAATATGTAAATCTTCATTAAAGGCCTGAGGAGCTCTGAAGCCCCTAGCATAACCACCTCTAAATTGGACTTTGTCATTTAAATCATAAAGAAATGTAAACCGCGGGCTTAATACATCAAAGTTGCTATCAATTGAGGTTTCAATATCAGCAAGCTGATATTCTCCAACTACCTCTGATCGATCGTATCTCAATCCGGTAAGCAATTTCAGCCTATCAAGTGCTTGCCATTCCCATTGGCCATATGCGCCCCAATTAGCCACAGTTTGATCTACTCTCCGTTGATAACCTGGAATTTGGTCATCTGTGCTATTGTATTGAAACTCTACACCTCCAGTAATCGCATGATTTGGATTCGATAAATGATTCCATTGAAGCCCAGTGACCAACGACTGATCGTCAGTTGCTCCATAAGCGTTTGCTGCCAATAGGCTATCGGCTGGGGTTCTTCCTCCTCCTAAACCGCCATAATAACTATCTCGATCCGTATTTTGCCATGAAGCATAAACACTCAACTTATCGCTTCCATTATTTAAATATTGATCAAGAGCTAGCCCATACATCCATATATTATGATCCAACTGCTCAGTAATGTCCGTGAATTCTGGTTTTAGTTCTAATTTATTACCTCCTCTTCTAAATTCATTGATATGGCTAAGGTCGAAAGAGAGTTTAGTGTTCTTAGAGAACTTGTAATACGATTTCAAGCCCAAAACCTGAGCATCCAAGGCCACCATTTCGGTAAAACCATCTCCATTGGCATCATAAGATTCTCTATCTCTGATATTCACAAACCCCGATACACCGAAACTCAAGTCATTAGAAACATAGGCTCCATTTGCCGAATGGTTCCAATCATTTGAACGACCGTCAATACTCGCATAATTGGATTGCACCTCCCATCGATTCAATACTGGCTCCTTAGTGATCACATTGATAGTTCCTGCAATAGCATTAGCCCCGTAAAGCGCAGACCCTCCAGACTTCACTACCTCAACTTTTTCAATCAAATAAGAAGGAATCATCTCCAAGCCATATACTGAAATGAGTGAACTAAAGACGGCTCGGCTATTCACTAAAATTTGGGTATAAGGACCATCCAAACCATTGAGTCGAACTTGGGTAAATCCGCAGTTCTGACAATTGGTTTCAACACGAACTCCTGGCTGAAAATTAAGCCCGTCAGCCAAACTCAGCGACTGTGTGGCGAGTAACATTTTTGCACCCAAAGTATTGACCTCAACAGGTGCATTTCTCTTATCGGTTTCATACCGATTTGCACTTACTACTACCTCGTCCAAACCAAGGGGATCTGGCTCAAGAACGATCACAATGGCTTGCAAAGCTTCGCCCGTAGAAACTGTAATTTTCGAAGATCGATAGCCTATGAATTGTACGGAAACCAGATGATCTCCATCTGGTATATTCTCTAAAATAAAACTTCCATCAGCTTTGGTAACTGCGGCAATATTGGTGTTTTCTAAAAAGACAAGAGCTCCCATCAATGGGCCTTCGCTGTCTTTCACAATTCCTGAAATATCAACTTGAGAAAAGGCTGGCGCTATCAGCGTGATGAAAAACAGTCCAAAAAACAGTCTGCGCATGTGCTAAAGTTTAGAACAAATCTAAACAAGAAACACATGCTAACGAATACTTTGTTTTGTTTTTTCTAATCTTATTTTTAGATCAATCTAAATATAATATTATTATAAGCTATAATTCACGTACTTATGACCTTATTACTTATGCCTTTCTTTAAGATTCCTAATTACACTTGAAAGGCTGAATCCCTTTGCTTCAAGTAGCATCATATAGTGAAAAAGGAGGTCTGCAGATTCATTTAAGAAGAGTTCATCGTTATCATCCTTTGCTTCGATCACGACTTCTACTGCCTCTTCTCCTACCTTTTGAGCAACTTTATTTATCCCCTTAGAAAAGAGCTTGGCTGTATACGATTCTGAAGGATCAGCCAATCTTCTCTTTTGAATCACCTCTGTTAGATAGTTCAAGAATTGCATATCATCTACATTCTCGTCTTCCCAACAAGTATCATCTCCTTTATGACAAGTAGGTCCATCAGGATTGACTTTTACCAAGAGTGCGTCTTTGTCGCAGTCAATGGCGATGGAGACAAGGTTTAGGAAATTACTAGAGGTTTCACCCTTAGTCCAAAGCCTCTGTTTTGACCTTGAAAAGAAGGTCACCTTGTTTGTCTCAAGTGTCTTCTCAACTGCTTCTTTATCCATGTAGCCAAGCATTAACACTTTGGCTGTTTGAGCATCTTGAATGATGGCTGCTACCAGCCCATTTTCCTTACTGAAATCGATGTCTTCAATTCGATCTAAAGCTCTCATTTTATATCCTTATCGGTAATTCTTGTTCTTTTAAATATTGCTTCAATTCTGACACTCCAATTTCCTTAAAATGAAATATGCTTGCAGCAAGTGCGGCATCTGCTTTACCCTTTGTAAAGCTATCCTTGAAGTGCTCCATATTACCAGCACCTCCTGAAGCGATAACTGGTATTGATAAGCTCGATGAGATCTCTGCGGTCAATTCATCAGCAAAGCCCCCTTTAGTACCATCATGATCCATTGAAGTCAAAAGTATTTCACCTGCACCACGTTGTTCTACCTCTTGCGCCCATGGAATTGTCCTTAACTCTGTTGGCGTCCTTCCTCCTCTCACATGGACAATGTGCTCATTTTCCACATACCTGGTATCAATAGCCACAACAACACATTGCGAACCAAACTCCAAAGCTAATTCATTGACCAATTCAGGCCTTTTTACTGCACTAGAATTAATAGATATCTTATCTGCCCCTGCATTGAGCAATGCGGAAACGTCTTCTTTTGATGAAATCCCTCCTCCGACAGTAAATGGAATATTGATCTGTTCTGCCACTTGTCTAACAAGCTCTACAAGTGTTTTTCGCTTCTCCACAGTAGCGGTTATATCTAGAAAAACCAGCTCATCTGCACCTTCTTCAGCATAACGAGCGGCCAACTCTACCGGATCACCTGCATCTCTCAAGCCTACAAAGTTCACACCTTTGACTGTTCTACCATCTTTGATATCAAGACAGGGTATAATTCTTTTAGTTAACATTAAAAACTAGCTAAATCCTCTAAACTTACTCTTCCTTCATAATAGGCCTTTCCTACAATTGCACCATAAACCCCTTGCGCTTCGAGTCTCTTCAAATCATCTAAGTTTGAAACACCACCACTTGCAATGAGTTTTATTTCGGGAAAGGCGGACTGTACTCTCTCGTACAATTCAAAAGCAGGACCTTCAAGCATTCCATCCTTACTCACATCTGTACAAATACAGTATTCGATACCTTTTTCAAGGTATTTCTCCAAGAATCCAAATAACTCTAATCCGGAATCTTCTTGCCAACCACTAATGGCTATTTTTTCGTCAATTACATCAGCCCCAAGAATGATCTTTTCTGGACCATAGGTTTCAATCCAATCAAAAACTAATTTAGGATTCTTAGCAGCAACACTACCCGCTGTTACTTGTTTTGCGCCAGCTGACAGAACTTCTTCCAGTGATTCATTGGATTTAACACCTCCACCGAAATCTACCGCCAAACTCGTCTCTGAAGCGATACGCTCCAATACTGATAAATTCTTTGGCTTTTGAGCTTTCGCTCCATCCAGATCAACCAAGTGTAAATTTGTAATCCCAGCTTCTTCAAAACCTTGAGCCACTTCAAGCGGATTATCGGCATATTCTTTCTTCTGATTGTAATCACCTTTGGTCAAACGCACGGCTTTACCGCCAATGATGTCTATCGCAGGAATTATTTTCATAGCTCTAGGAAATTCTTCAAAATTTGCTCGCCCACCTTGCCACTTTTTTCAGGGTGTGCCTGAAGGGCATAAAAATTGTCTTTTTGAAGTGCGGCAGAAAAATGATTGACATACCCTGTTTTTGCAATGGTATTTACGCTCAATGCTGCATAATAACTGTGTACATAATATACATATGGTTCTTGAGGCAGGCCGGTAAACAATGGAGAATTCATTGCCTCGAGGGTATTCCACCCCATTTGAGGCACCTTCAGTTTTGGTTCAAATTTTTTAACATCAACATCAAAAATACCTAGACAATCCGTGTCATTCTCCTCGCTGTGTCTACACATCAACTGTAGGCCGAGACAGACCCCAAACACAGGTTGTTTCAACTCCTTGATCACTTGATCTAAATTTCTTTTTCTTAAAAAATCCATTGCAGTACTCGCTTCTCCCACTCCAGGAAAAATCACCTTATCCGCACTTTGAATTACTTCTTTTTCATCTGACAATACAGGCTCAACACCTAACCGATTAAGTGCATTCTTTACCGATTGAACGTTGCCCGCATTATAGTTGATGATTACTACACTCATAACTATGCCTAACAAGTAAAAAGAGAAACGGTTATACAACCGCTTCTCTTTCTTTCAATCTTTGTTCAATCTTTGATTTAATTTCAGGGATAGACTCATATAATTGCTCGTATGAGTCAATAATGAAGTAATTCTCCTGCATTTTGTCTTTGCGGTAAGGCGTATCTAGTATTGTATCTACGTCATAATCGAAGTGATTTGGTTCTTCAGAAAGCGAGAATTTGGTCTCCCCTGAAGAGCTGAGAATACCAGCACCGTAGATTCTTAAACCTTGTTCTTCTCTTATTAAACCAAACTCAATGGTAAACCAGTAGATTCTAGATAGCAAGTGAATAGCCCACTCATCTTTGATCCACTCCTGACCAAACTTACTGATGGCCTGCAAGAAATCAACGAATGCCTGATTAGTCAATAATGGGATATGAGCAAATACATCATGAAACATATCTGGCTCTTCCAAATAGTCGAGTTCACTCATTTTACGCACCCAGGTTGTTGCTGGAAACTTTTTATTGGCCATTAGGTCGAAAAAGACATCATCTTCAACAATTCCAGGTACTGCATAAATCTCCCAACCTGTTAGCTCTTTTAAGATCTTATTGGTCTCTTCAAAGTTTGGAATGGCATCTCCAGTAAAGTTAATCTTATCCAAACCAGTTAAAAACTCCTTGGTTGCCGCTTCAGGCAATGCCGGGAATTGACGATCGAACAGAATTTTCCAGACTTTCTGGTCTTCTGCTGTGTAATTTTCGTAGATCTGTTTCATGATCGATTCAGTTTTAAGCACAAAAAAACCCGGTTCTTTTCGGAACCGGGCTTATATATTCTATTAGTTATTTCAACTTAATGCATACAGCTATCGCTTCCGACCTTCGGAGTATAATAATGGTAGTAATATGCGTTCAAATGTATCATTGACTCAAAGGTATAACCTGATCTCAACTGTGCAAATCTTTTTCATAGAAAAATGGTTCCATTTACCAATTATTCTAGAAAAATTCACATATCGGTAAAAGACTTATCTTTGAAACATACTCGACACGATGAAAAAACTACTCCTTTGTACATTGCTAGGTGTGTTCATGTAAGCTGCTTGTGAAGAAGCACCTACCACTGATGATACCGGATTTGAAGTATTCACCATTTCTGCCGGACAACATACATCTATTTCTAGAAGCGAAGCTTTTACAGGAAGCGGCATCTCGGTTAGGGCCATTTTCGATGAGTCTGCTGAATTCACTTTAGAACAATCATCTGATCAGGCCGACATCAACAAATTGATAGGCTTCTCTGATTGTGGCCAGAACCACCAACAAGAAAGTGCCAGAATTGGCTGGAGATGGTTCAATAACGAACTACAAATCCTAGCATACTCTTACCTGGAAGGGAACCTCAATTTTGAATTGATGGGTGCAATTCCTCTTAATACAGAGGTAGATTTAATGATCACCAAAACTTCAAATAGCTACGAGTTTTCAGGTACAGGTCTATCAACAGTGAGTTTGACCAGAACCAGTGACTGCGAAGTTGCAGATAACTACTGGCTCTGGCCCTACTTCGGTGGTAATCAGGTAGCACCTCAACAGATCACCATCAAACTACAAAGAGAGCAGATTGATTAATCACCTGATTCATCAATTAGTTCTGCTTTTTCTATCAACTGAATTAATTCAGCACGATAACCATTTATGTCAGCCCCTTTGGCACTTTTTGCCATTTGAATGATTTCGGCATAGTCCAGTTTTGCGTAGTCCGAGCCTCGCAATTTCATTCCAAATGCTGCAACAGAGGCACTCCACATAAAATCCTCACTCTGACTTGAGCTAAGCTCATTTGCTGTAATCACTCTATCTAAGTAAAGAGACTTATCTTCCTCAGGATTTTTGTAACGAAGTTTTACTGTCATAAGATCTGTTGTGTTCATAGCAATCTTAGTTTCAGACTGCTGATATTTCAACTCATCTACTGGTTTAAAACCACTATTAGCTCCTTTGGGTATAACTTCATATAAAGCCGTAAGTGTGTGGCCTGAGCCCAATTCACCAGCATCTTTGGTATCATCATTGAAGTCTTCCGCAGCCAGCAATCGATTCTCATAGCCTATTAATCGGTATCCATCAACTTGAGCAGGATTAAACTCCACTTGTATTTTAACATCCTTAGCAATGGTATACATAGTGCCGCCAAATTCTGTCACCAACACTTTTTTCGCCTCTAGGAGATTATCGATGTAAGCATGATTGCCATTTCCCTTGTCAGCCAATATTTCCAGTTTAGCATCTTGATAATTCCCCATTCCAAAACCTAGAACGGTTAAGAAAACACCAGATTTTCTTTTTTCCTCTATCAGATCTTCCATAGCCTTGTCAGAAGAAGCTCCCACATTGAAATCACCATCTGTTGCCAAGACAATTCTATTGTTACCACCTTCTATAAAGTTTTCTTGCGCTATCTGATAAGCCAACTCAATACCAGCTCCACCAGCCGTAGAACCACCAGCTGAAAGTTTATTTAAAGACTTTAGAATCTTTTCCTTATCTGCTCCTGAGGTTGAAGCGAGCACTTCACCAGCAGCTCCTGCATAAACCACTATGGCAACTCTATCCTCTGGCCTCAGCTCATTCACCAATAGCTTCAGTGACTTCTTGAGAAGTGGAAGTTTGTTCGGGTTATTCATAGAGCCAGAAACATCAAGTAGAAAGACAATATTCGATGGAGGCAACTCATCGAGGTCGATTTTCTCACCTTGTAAACCTATGTGTACTAAATAATGATCCTTATTCCATGGTGCAGTTGAAACCTCTGTATTGATAGAAAATGGCTCATCGCCTCTAGGCGCTTCATAGTTGTAATCAAAGTAATTGATCAACTCTTCGATTTTGACTGCATCCTTTGGCGGCATCACATCCCTATCAAGAAACCTTCTCACATTGCTATAAGAGGCAGCATCAACATCTATAGAAAAGGTGCTCAAAGGATTCTTCCAAGGGGATTTAAAACCATTTTCATTGATCTCTGCATAGCTTTCAGTATTACCAAAATTCAAATGGATTATTTCATCGTACTCCGTATTTGCCGGTTGCGAAATACTGTATCCAAGTGATTTTTTCGATCTACTTATACCCTGAGCTGTTACAACAACTTCGCTCAATACAACTTGATCTGGAGCCATTTTTACGTTGATCACAGTTTTAGACTTTACCTTGATCTTTTGCGTTACATACCCCAAATACTGGAACACAAGCACCGCTTTCTGATTCTTTACAGTAATCTGGTACTTTCCGTTCATATCCGTAGAAACCCCTTTTTGGGTACCCTTGATAATAACATTTACGCCAGGTAAAGGCAGGCCATCATCTGTACCAACAACAGTACCTGAAATTTCAATTGCAAAATTTTCTTCAACCGGATTATGGAATCCAATAAAGAGCAGCATCATAATTGTTAAGATCTGTTTCATAATTCAATGGTTTTAGTTTTAAACTTTTACCTTATGATGCAGAGCCAATCCAAATTCCATAAAGCAGAGTAAAAAAATTGTTGAAGTACAACACGCATAATGAAACTGAGATCATCAAAGCCTTTAAAGCGAATGGCGATCAAAGTGCATTGGCTAATCTTTACAAGTCATATATGCCCCTTATTTATGGTGTTTGCTTGAAATACTTAAAAGAGCGTCAAAAAGCTCAAGACATGGTGATGGATATTTACGAAAAGCTCGTCAAGAAATTACCATCACAAGAGGTTGGCAACTTCAAAAGCTGGCTTTACGTGCTAACAAAGAATGAATGCCTCATGCAAATACGTTCTGAGAAAAGGAAAAATGAATATTCACAAGAAAACCAACACCAGGTTTTTATGGATTTTGGTGAACATGAGCATCATTCAGAAGAACAACTTGAAAGTGACCTCACTAAAATGGAAACTTGCATTGAAAAGCTTAAAAACGCTCAAAAGGTAAGTGTGAAACTATTCTACTTGGAAAAAAAGAGTTACCAACAAGTTGCCGAAGCTACAGGTGAAGATATTAAAAAGGTGAAAAGCCAAATTCAAAACGGAAAAAGAAACTTGAAGATTTGCATCGAAGAATTGCGTGGAAAAGAAGTATAACCATATCGATGGGCTAACCCCAGAACTACTAAAAGCTTATTATGCTGGTCAATTGAGTCATGAGCAGATGCATCTTGTTGAAAAGCTAATGCTCGATGACCCTTTCTATGCAGAAGCACTTGAGGGGCTAGAAGAATATGCGAGTGACTTAATTGATAATGATCTTGAAAGATTAGAAGCAAGGCTAGACAATAAGCTTAATGAGAAGAATAAAAGGTACCCTTGGGTTCGACTGATCGCGGCAACAATATTTTTAGTAATTATTGCCGGTGTTTACTGGCTACAAATTGGAAATGATCCTAAGCCCAAACCTATTCAAGAACTAAAACCAGCAGGTACACCAGCTCCATCTTCTTCAAGTTTGGCAACTGATGAAGAAGCAACAACCGACAGCATTCAAATTGACACCACCTTTATACCAGAAATTAAACCCAACCAAACGATAACAGCCGAAGCACCATTAAAGTCTGAAGAAAGTGACTTAGAAATTTCATCAGACGAATTCATAGATGCGAATACAATAACATCCCTTGAAGAAACACAGATTGCTGAAGTACAAATCTCTAAACCACAGGTGATAGAAATAGGTATTCCGATGAAGACTTTTGAGAGAGATACAGACAGCCTGGAAAAAGTCATAAGCATAGAAAAGCCGTTAGTTTTGCAAAGCCAAAGCTTAGTTGCCGCGCGCTCGACAACCGATCAAGTGATCAAAGGTAAAGTAACAGGGTCAGATGATGGACTTCCTTTACCGGGAGTCAACGTATTGTTAAAAGGAGCTTCTCTCGGTGTACCAACGAATATTGACGGCAACTTCACTATAAGTATCCCAAACAATAATAAGAACACCTTAATCTTTACATATTTGGGCTACATCACTCAGGAAATCGAAGTTGGAGACCAAAAAGAGATCAACATAGAACTTGTTCCAGACGCAGTCTCTCTTGGTGAGGTAGTCATTACAGCCCAAGGCATATCTAGAGAAAGAAAGTCATTGGGTTATTCAATAGGTAATGTGAACCTCAAGCAAAAAGCAGAGCCCATTAATGGTTTTGAAGCATTTAATGAATACTTGGAGGAATCAATCAAATATCCCGAGTCGGCTATCGGTAGCGGCATAAAAGGCAGAACTACAGTGAGGCTGACCATTGATGAGAAAGGTGATATCACCAAAATAGAAATCACCAAAAGCTTGGGTGAAGCTTTTGATATTGAAACACTCAAACTTATTCAAAATGGACCCAAATGGAAGCCTGCTACGGATAAAGATGGCTCACCAAAAACATCAGAAGTTAAATTGAGAATTCGATATAGAGAAAGAGACTAAAAGCTCTTTCTCAATTCGAATGTCTTGTTCATACGGTGTATCAGCTTATCTGACTCTGGATAATTCAATGTCTGCTGACCATCAGAAAATGCCTCTTCCGGAATTTCATGTGTTTCGTAGATCACACCATCTGCACCAGCCATGATACTCGCCAGGGCAATAGGCTCCACATGATGACGGATACCAATGCCATGAGATGGATCTGCGATCACAGGTAAATGCGTTTTCTCTTTTAACACAGCTATAGCATTAAGGTCCATCGTATTTCTTGTCGCCTTTTCATAGGTTCTGATACCGCGTTCACAAAGCAATAAACGCTCATTACCAGCACTGAAGACATATTCTGCAGAGTACAACAACTCGTCAATTGTACCCGAGATACCTCTTTTGATCATCACTGGTTTGTCTGTGCTCTTACCTAGTTCATCAAGCAAATTGAAGTTCTGTGTATTTCTCGCTCCCACTTGATAGATGTCTACATAAGGATCCATCTCTTTGATCTGAGAAACCTGCATTACCTCAGTAACGATCTTCATTCCAGCTTCTTTGGCCAATTCGTACCAAACCTTAAGTCCATCAATACCCATTCCTCTAAAGGCATATGGTGAACTTCTTGGTTTGAAAACGCCTCCACGCATGATTCTTACTCCATTGGCTTTCAAGTGGGCGATAGTCTTTCTGATCTGATCCTCACCTTCAATAGAACAAGGACCTGCCATGATCTGGAAACCACCTTCTTCTATGACAACTCCATCACCAAGGTCTATATAAGTCGGATTGACCTTCCATTTTCTCGACACAAGTTTGTAGTCATCTGATACGATATGAATGTCCTTGATGCCATCCATAGAACCTAGATTTCTGATATCGAAGTCTTTCTTTCCGATACCAATGAGGTAATCTCCTTTCTGAGTCTTCACCTGAGTTGGTTTGTATTTCAGACCGGTTACCCGACCGATAATGGCTTCTTTTTGCGAAGCGTCAATTTCTTTTTCGAATTGAATAATCATGGTAGTAGTATTTGGTCTCTAGTCTTGAGTATTTGGCTCAAAACAATTGACTAATCAATAATTCCTTTAATAAATATGTTTATGTTCTCTTCTAGCTTACCCTCTTGAGATATCGCCTTGATAAAAGCGGATCCAATTATAGCCCCATTGCTATTGCTAGCGGCCTTTTCAAAGGTTTCCTTGTTTGAGATCCCAAAACCTATCAAAGTTGGGTTCTTCAAGTTCATTGCCTTGATTCTTTCAAAATAGGCTTCTTGGTCACCTGAAATGGCTGACTTTGCACCCGTAGTACTCGCAGAAGAGACCATATAGATGAATCCCTTAGTGTTCTCATCGATCTCTCGTACTCTACTTTCAGAGGTTTGAGGGGTGATCAAGAAGGTGTTTAACAAGCCATACTTTTCGAACATGGGTTTGTATACCTCTAAATACTCGAACATCGGTAGATCAGGAAGAATTAGTCCGTCTACACCAACTTCTTGGCATTTCTGGCAGAAAGCCTCCATCCCAAACTGCACAATGGGATTAATATAGCCCATCAGTACAACTGGCAAATTGACCTCCGTGCGTAAGTCTTTCAAATGCTCAAAAAGCACCTTCAAGCTCATGCCATTATCCAAGGCTACCCCATTGCTCTGTTGAATGGTCTCCCCATCAGCAATGGGGTCAGAATATGGCATACCGATCTCTACAAGGTCAGCTCCTGAACTCTCTAAGGCCTTAATAATCGTCATGGTATCTTCCAGCTGAGGATAACCAGCGGTGAAGTACACGTTAAGCACCTTGTTCGGCTTATCTATAAATAATTTTTCTATTCGATTCATATCGTAATTCGTATTGCGTATTGCGAAGCGCGACAATCGCTATACGCTTATCGCTGTACGTTTAATATTTTCCCCATTTGATGTAAGTCTCCAGGTCCTTATCTCCTCTTCCAGAAAGATTGACGACCACGATATCATCTGACTTAAATGTCATTTGCTTCAGGGCGGAAAAGGCATGTGCTGTTTCTATAGCTGGAATGATCCCTTCCAATCGGCTAAGCTCAATACCGGCCTTCATGGCCTCCTCATCAGTGACAGAATAGAATTTAGCCCTACCCGTCTCATACAAGTGTGCATGCACCGGGCCTATTCCTGGATAATCCAAGCCAGCAGAAATGGAATATGGCTCAACTACTTGTCCATCTTCGGTTTGCATCAATAATGTCTTACTACCATGAAGAACGCCTGGCTTCCCTAACACAGTCGTTGCTGCAGATTCACCCGTATGATTTCCTAAACCTGCCGCTTCTACAGCAACCAATTGGACATCATTCTCTTCGTAATAATGATAGAAGGCTCCCGCAGCGTTGCTCCCTCCACCTACGCAGGCCACTACATAGTCTGGATTAGCCTTTCCCTCCTTTTCAAGCAATTGAGCTTTGATTTCTTCTGAGATCACAGATTGGAAGCGTGCCACCATTTCAGGATATGGATGTGGACCAACCACAGAACCAATGATATAATGCGTATCCGTTGGGTTATTGATCCAATGACGCATCGCCTCATTTGTCGCATCTTTCAATGTCTTGCTGCCTGACTTGGCAGCTCTTACCTCGGTTCCAAGAATTCGCATACGCTCCACATTGGGCTTTTGACGCTCCATGTCGAGCTCACCCATGTAAACAATGCATTCTACCCCCATCAAAGCACAAACTGTTGCGGTAGCCACGCCATGTTGGCCAGCTCCTGTTTCAGCGATGATCTTCTTCTTTCCTAATCGTTGGGCGAGTAAGATCTGGCCAATGGTGTTGTTTACCTTGTGCGCACCAGTATGACAAAGGTCTTCGCGCTTCAGGTAGATCTTAGCACCATACTTTTCTGATAAGCGCTCTGCCAAATACAATGGTGTTGGTCTACCGACAAAGTCCTTCAATAAAGCCTCAAATTGAGCTTTGAATTCCGGCTCAGCCGTGATCTCCTCATAACGCTCTTTCAGCTCTTCAATATTGGGATACAGCATTTCTGGGATATAAGCACCCCCAAAATTTCCGTAGTATCCTCTTTCATCAACTTTTACGTTCATATCATTTCAATTTTTCTCCTTTAGGAGATTCCCGACTACTCGGGAATGACGTTTCGTAATTCCTTTAATAATTCTACGTCCTTCAAGCCTGGCTCCATCTCATACTTTGAATTCACATCGATGGCATGGATATTCATCTCACCTAGCTCTGATAACCCTTCTACATTTTCATTATCAATTCCTCCACTCAATAAGAATGGCACGGATTGATCATAGTCCTTAAGTATTCCCCAATCGAAAACAACTCCATTACCTCCTCTTTCTTTCCCTTTGGTGTCAAACAGGAAATACTCTACCAAGCCTTTATACGGCTTCAGTCCGTTGAAATCAAAGCTTTCGCCAACTGAAAACACTTTGATGACTTTGATTCCGACAGCAAATAACTCACCAACATATTCGACTGACTCATCTCCATGCAACTGGACAAGATCTAGCTTAAATTGATCTACCTTACCCTTCACCTCCTCGAGAGGTGCATTAACAAAAACACCCACTTTCTGTGTCGATGAAGGAAAACTTCTCAATAAATCGACATCAAGGTCTGTTGCATTGCGTTTTGACTTATCAAAAAAGATAAAGCCCATGTAGTCAGGTCTGAGCTTTAAAAGCTCTTTGATATTCTGACTATCCCGCATGCCGCAAACCTTGAGTTTCATTGTTATGCTTTAACAGATAACTTGTTCAATTCATCAATAAAATCACGTGCTGCTAAATCTGGTCTTGCAGATCGCATAAAAGTCTCTCCGATCAAGAAGCCTTGGAAACCATGTCCTTTCAGGTCAACAATGGTTGAAGGATCGCTAATTCCAGACTCAGAGATCTTAACAAAATCAGAAGGGATCATATCCGCCAAAGCTTTGCTCGTATCGACACTCACCTCGAAGGTCTTCAAGTTCCTGTTGTTCACACCTACTACATCCAAGTGTTCATTGAGGTTGTTCTTCAATTCCTCCTCATTATGCACTTCCATCAGCACTTCTAGTCCGAAACTTTTAGCAAAAACAGCAAGATCCTTCAAATTTTGAGGTTCCAGGCACGCAGCGATCAATAGAATCGCATCGGCACCAATCGATTTAGCCTCAACGATCTGATATTCATCGATGACAAAATCCTTTCTTAGTACCGGGCAGAAATTATACTTCCTTGCAGTCATTAAGTCCTCACTATTACCACCAAAGAATTCCTTATCAGTGAGTACCGACAAGGCGCTTGCACCTGCCTGCATATAGCCAATGGTTGTTTTCTCCACTTTCGCATGTCCATTGATCAATCCTTTCGAAGGGGATTGACGCTTGAACTCTGCAATGATGCCAGACTTGTCATCTCTGGTCAAATACTTCTTCAAAGACACCGGCTGCCCTTCGAAATAGATGCTCTTTTCTAATAATTTTTCAGGATAAAGCGATTTGCGATCCGCTACCTCTTTTTCCTTATGTGCTACTATTTTTTGTAGTATATCCATATTTAGTGATCAGTCTATCAGGAATCAGAAATCAGGAGTCCTGTTTACTGATTTCCGTTTAACTAATTTCTAATATTGTTTTAAACGTATTCAATGCTTTCCCACTCATAAGTGCCTCTTCTGCCATTCCTAGGGCATCATCAGTACTCACTCCTTTGCCACATTCAATGGCCATGGCTGCATTCGCTATCACAACAGAATTTTGCTCCTTACTACCTTCTCCTTTCAGAATGGTCTCGAAGATCTTGGCCGATTCCTCAACCGAGTCACCTCCAAAGATGCTCTCTTGAGAGATTTGGCTCATTCCAATGTCACTTGGTGACACAATCTCCTCTTTCCCATTGGTGATCTTCTTAAAAGAGCCTGTCAATGAGATCTCATCATAACCGTCTAAAGCATGTAGAATGACAAAATGCTTATCTGTTTTCTGGTAGAGATAGCCGTAAAGTCTAGCCAACTCCAAACTGAAGACCCCTACCAATTGCTTCTTTGGAAAAGATGGGTTTACCATGGGGCCTAACATATTAAAGAAAGTCTTTACACCAAGCTCTCTTCGAATAGGTGCTACATTCTTCATAGCCGGATGAAAAAGCGGTGCATGCAAAAAGCAAAGTCCACAAGCATCCAGACTCTTTTTGATCTGATCAATATCATTGGTGAATTCATAACCAAAGTGCGCCATCAGGTTGGATGAACCGGAGACAGAAGAAACGCCATTATTACCATGCTTTGCTACATTCTGACCAGCAGCAGCCACTATGAATGAAGACAATGTTGAGATGTTGAAAGTATTCTTTCCATCACCACCAGTACCACATAGATCAATAGCATCGTACTCTGGAATTTCCACCGGCACACAAAGATCCAGCATGGCATCTCTGAAACCTTCAAGCTCTTCCACAGTAATACTTCTCATTAGATAAACTGTCAAGAAAGCGGCTACTTGGCTTTGGTTGTATTTCCCTTGAGCTAGATTGGTCAGGATCTCCTTTGCCGTGCCCTTATCAAGGCTTTTGTATTCTATTAATTGATTTAAAATTTCTTTCATCATTTCTATTCGTCATTGCGAGCGTAGCGAGGCAATCTCAACAAATTAGGTAGAGACTGCTTCGTCCCTCGCAGTGACGTTAATTATTGATCCAGTTTTCTAATAGTTTGTGTCCGTATTCCGTCATGATCGATTCGGGGTGAAACTGCACCCCTTTCACATCATATTGCTTATGGCTGATCGCCATGATCTCGCCAAATTCATCCTCGGCTGTCGCGGTCAATTCATTACCCAAATGTGCTTTGTCTACATTCCAGCTATGGTAGTGACAGATCTTATATGTCTCGGGAATGTCTTTAAAGAGTCTATCCTCAGTTTCAGTCACTTTTACCTGACTAGAAACACCATGTAATACTTGAGGCATATTGTACAATTTTGCACCATAAACCTCAGCGATCGCTTGGTGACCTAAGCAAACACCCAACATACTTTTTGTAGGCCCATAAGTTTTGATCAAGTCCATCAAAATACCGGCTTCCTCTGGTATGCCCGGACCCGGAGACAATAGAATCTTATCATATGCATCCACAGCTTCCAAACTGATCTGGTCATTCCTAAAGACATCCATATCCTGTCCATGACCAAGTTCCTTGATATAATGCACCAGATTGTAGGTGAAAGAGTCGTAATTATCGAGTACTAAAATCTTCATTACCTGATCTCTCCTGCTAGTTGAATGGCGCTTCTCAAAGCTGCCAATTTATTATTCACCTCTTGCAGCTCCGACTCTCTCTTAGATTTCGCCACTACTCCTGCACCTGCTTGGTAGAAAAGTGTATTGTCCTTACTCAAGAAGGAGCGTATCATGATCGCATGATTGAAATCTCCATTGAAGCCCATAAAGCCAATTGCGCCTCCATAGAAACCTCTTCTTGAGCTTTCATAATCATTGATCAACTGCATTGCACGTACTTTTGGTGCACCACTCAATGTACCAGCAGGAAAAGTATCAGCCACCATTTTGGTCGGCTCCACATCTCTATCTAATTGGCCAGTCACCTTAGAAACTAGGTGGATCACATGAGAGTAGTATTGAATCTCTTTATAGGTCTCTACCTCTACGTTTGAACCCGCTCTACTCAGGTCATTTCGAGCCAGATCAACCAACATGACATGCTCTGAATTCTCTTTAGGATCATCATGTAATTTCTTGGCTAGCTCTGCATCTGCTGCATCGTTGCCTGTTCTTCTGAACGTACCTGCAATCGGGTGAATGGTGGCTTGATTTTCTTTGATCACCAATTGGGCTTCAGGACTTGAACCAAAGATCTTATAGCTACCAAAGTCAAAATAGAATAAATAAGGTGAAGGATTCACTGACCTCAATGCTCTATACACATTGAAATCATCTCCGCTAAAACCTTCCTGAAACCTTCTTGATAACACGATCTGGAATACATCTCCTCTGAAGCAATGCTGCATTCCTTTGTCAATGATCTCTAAGAATTGCTCATCTGTATAGTTCGAAGTCTCATTTCCAGAAGCAGAGAACTCATAAGAAGGAAAGTTCTTATTGTTAACCAAATTCTCTATTGAGGAAAGGCCTTTTGCTTCGGTTCCTTTAGGGTAGTGCTCAAAAATATAGAGCTCATTTTTGAAATGATCTATGGCGATCACATAGCGATATACATGGTAAAGCAACTCAGGAATTCCATATTGATCTACTTTAGATTCAGCTACAGGTATTCCCTCAAAATACTGTACTGCATCATAGCTGATATAACCGAATAAGCCATTATTGATAAACTTGAAAGGATTTTCCTCTGCTTCAAAGACCCTAGCAAAAGCATTTAATTGTTGGTGTGCCAATCGCTCTCCAAGTGACCCTGTATCAACATCACCAACGATTTCTTGCCTATAACTTCCATCTTTAATTTCAAGACTTGCAATGGGATCACAGCAGATGTAAGAGAAACTATTATCTGTTCCATGATAGTCGGAGCTTTCTAGCAAGATCGGTTTTTCATATTTATCCCGAAGCTTTAAATAGATACTCACGGGTGTGACAGTATCTGCCAGTAGCTTTTTATAATCGGTTTTCAGTTTTATGGTTTGGTTCATTGGTTAATTGCTTAAAAACAAAAAAGGCTCACATGAACTGCGAGCCTTCCGGTTATATTTTATTGCACAAGCACTAGTTCACGTTATCGGATCTCCGTTACGTGCCACCACCATGCGCTATGTACAAATGTATTTCTCATTGATGTCCCAAATGTATTAAAGGAAAATTTAGTTCCAAATCTTAATTTGAATTTTTACTTAAAAGTGATTTATACCTCAATTCATTGTAGGCTTGGATGTGGCCAGCGAAGTCGCCAAAGTCCGCTTTTCTTCTCAAAGCCGAACGCATTTCAGCCTCATCAGCAAACATCCATTCGAATGACTTATTGAAAGAAGATTTTCTAACGATCTGAGGCTTACCCTCTCCTTTGACCACCCAATAGGTACGTTCCTTACCACCTAACCAATTGATGCCTCCAACTCTTACAGTCATTGACTTTGAACCATTAGGATGATGATACACTTTGATATACTCTTCAAAGCCCGGGTTAAGCAGTTGAAGTAATCCAACCTTGTTCTTTCTACGCGGCATAGGTTGAGCATCATAATACACCCATTCTCTGTCCAATATATTGTCATGGTCAGTTTTAAGTACGTGCTCAACACTTGTTGAGTATTCATCTAAAGTTCTAAGCTTAGTAAATGCATCGGGCTTGATCACAAACCTTTGGATATCCGCTGCTTTGAACTTGTGCTTAACCCCCTGAGCATCTACAATGGTAACTCTTGTAATAAAGCCTCTTGAGTCGGCTGCGCTTCTCAATTTTCCATGGATATGCTCACCATCGTTAGTGATGACATAGCATTCCTTCATAGAAAAGTAATCTGAAAAAGGTTCTTGAAAACTCTGAGCGCTTAGCGCCAGAGCAGAAATAAAAAATAGTGCAATTGTGATTTTGAGTTTTTTCATGTTGTTGTTGTTTGACAACCACATGGCCAAAACTCGTGCCAATTTTAATTCCCTCTCAAACTGAGATATGCAGGTCTATGGTCAGATACTAAGGTCTCATAGGTAGTAAAACTATCAAAACATCTATCTACAGTTTGAATAGTAGAAGTGACCTCATTATCGAATAACTCATTAGTAATCAGTATATTATCTATTTGACTTGGCCAACTCGGGTAAGACCATTCTGTATTAGGTCCTTGGGCTACTGGCATGGTGGTAAAATAGTAGTTATCCGTATCGTCAATCCACTCCTGAAAAACATTGTCCGTATCAACGATTTCATCATTATAGTCCCCTAGTATCACCACATTATCCTCAGGCAGTTCCGTGTCAACATAGGTTTTAAGCAAAGTTGTCGCAGCCCTTCTACGGTCTTCGCTTCCATCACAGCACTTCAAATGAATATTGATCAAATAGGTCTGCAAACCTGTGGGGGTATGCGTGATATCTACCATAAGTGGCCTTCTAAATGAAGTAAAAGCAAAATTATTTTCCTGAGTGTCTTGTTCGTAAAGTTGAACAGCTGGGCCATTTATCGATACTTCAGAGGTCTTATAAAGATACCCGAGCATAAGGTTGCTTCCATTGTACCTCACAGCAATTCCACCCCAACCTTCTAAAGCCTCAATTAGATCATTGAATGAATTGATACTTGTAATCTCTTGGACTGCAATAACGTCAAGATCATACTGTTCTATCATGCTTCCAACGACTTCAACTGTCAAAGTACTTTTTGGAAACTGCTCAATATTCCAAGAGAAGATATCGAGGGTGGAATTTGATACGACCAAAGGGCAATCACCTAGATCAACCTCAAATTCAGGTTCATCGTCATCATCATCAGGGGTAGTTGAACCATTATCATCACCACAAGATGCCATAAAGAACAATAATATTAGGAGAAAAAGATACTTCGATTGAAACTTCATGAAGCAAAGATAATCTTCTAGCGCTGATCAGAAATTATCAAATCGTTTAAAAATGAGCTTCTCAATTAATTATTAACTAACACTTCTTTCAATTAAGACCTAATTAATCTTTAAAGAGCATTAATTTGGCTTAATGCTAATGTAAACTGGTCGGTGATTTGAAATAACATCGAAGTACTCAGGATAGCAGTCATCAATTCTCAAAACCCCTGCTTCGATTTGGTTATCAAACAACTCATTTGTTATGATGAAATTATCAGATTGCAACGGTCCTGACGGAAATGACCATAAGTTTGAGGGACCTTGGGCAATTTCTTTTGTCGCTATTCGGTAGTTTTCTGTATCATCTACGAAAGGCTGAAAAACACTATTCGGTCCAATTAAATTATCATTAAAATTACCAGCCAAAACTAACTTTTTATCACTTTGGCTTCCATCTAAGTACCCCTTAATGAGTTGACCTCCTACTCTTCTACTTTCTTCTTCGCCTTCACAGCATTTGAGGTGAATGTTCAATAATTCAGCCACTTGTCCCGTTTCAATATGTGTGAATTCTATTTTAATGGGTCTTCTGAAAGGAGTAAAACCCTCATCACTCAATTCCTCTGATACTAAGGTTGTCATATGAATTGGCAATCCATTCACCCGAATTTTGGTGTTATCATAAAGGAACCCTAGCATTGAGTTTCTCTGGTCATTATAGCTAAGTAGAATGCTACTCCAACCTCTTATTTCTCTGTCTATTTGAAAAAGTCCTGTATTATTTCTTATGTCTTGTAGTGCAATGATATCTGGTCTGTAGTGCGTTAATAGTTCTTTCATTACCTCAACAGTATTAGTGGCTTTATCAAGCCCATCTATACTCCAAGTCAAGATGTTTATTGATTGATCATCTATATCCAGAGGGCAACCGGAAAGGTCTATTTCAAGAGGTAACTCTTCGTCATCAACTGGCAAATTTGATGAATCATCATTACCACATGCAGTAAAAAGTACAAGAATTAGAGTGAGAGAGAATAGGTGAAATTTCATCTCGCTAATCTAACTTAGCTTTTAAAAAAGTTTATCTAAGATTTAGTTTTTTTCATTTGCCCTAATGCAGTAAGTACTAATCCTATTGATAAAAAGCCAATGATCATTAAATGATTGGATGACAACTCAAAAGTTGTCCCTAAAGCGCTATAACCAGCTTTTATCACATTCAAAAGACCAAGAATACTGGTCACCACCAAGGTGATGGCCATAAAAGCATTAGCCAAGATTCCATTCTTATTATCTCCAAGTAAATCTGAATTTAAAACGAGCCAGATTGCATAGGTCAAAAGTGGCAGAATGAGTCCATTGGCTGCTTGAGCAAGAATAATCACTGGTATCGGTTTTAAACCAGACATCCCTACAATTACTCCTACCATTAAAACCAAAATCCAAATCCTTTGGTATTTAAAAGTCTTTTCTTGCCAGCTTGCCCCTTCCTTATGAATACTTTTTACAGTCAATGCTCCTGCGAGACTTGCCGTAATTGTAGACGTAAAACCAGCAGCAAATAGTCCAATAGCAAATAGCCAGCCCATAAAACTGCCATTTTGATTGACTAAATAATTGTAAAGATTTGAAAAGCTAAAAGCCGTATTCAATTGTGCCCCGACCAAGATCACAGAGATTGAGATCACTCCACCCAAGATCACTGAAAAAGATAAGCCCTTTCTCATTTCCTTTAAACCTTGCCCTTCTGCTAAACTCGAGCCTAGGAAAATATTGTAAGGCACAATAGTGGTGCCGATAAGTCCCAGGACAAGCATTAAACTTCCCTTTGGTAACGAAGGAACTAACGCACCATTGGTTAAAGCGCTAGTATCTAAAGGTGCTGAAAATGCGGCTATCAAAAAGGCTATTCCCATTATGCCCACTAAAACACCCAAAATATTTGCAATCACAGTGGTCCTCCCAAGATAGAGGACCGCAAGTGCAGCAAGCCCAATGCTCAAGGTAAAAATCCACTGCGGAACATTGGACACAACCAATAGGATTCCCGAAATCGCGCCAAGTATATTACCTGCTTCATAGGCAAGACAACCAATGAGAATTGCCCCACCAATGAGCCAAACGAAACTTCCATTTTTGAACCTTTCACGTATTGCTTGACCAAGAGAACGGCCAGTTAGTATGGTGATCCTAGCTGCTGCTTCTTGTAACACCAAGCAAGCGAACGTAGAAAAAATCATCGCCCAAATAAGTTGATATTGATAAGAAGCTCCTGCACTCGCTGCAGTCGTTACAGTACCAGGCCCAATAAAAGCGGCCGCAATCACAAGCCAAAAAAGGTAATTGAAGAATCTAGACTTCATCTCGGAAAATAGGCAATAATATTAGAATGATAAATGAAGAAAATTTCCTCAATACATATGAAAATTCTGAAGTGTTAACGTTCTTCAAGAAACATTTCTCATGGACAAGTTAAGCGTAGCGTTGGTATTTGGTGGGCGTTCCACAGAGCACGAGATTTCAAAACTCTCAACAGAAAGTATTATCCAAAAAGTCGACAGATCGAAATACGATATTTCATTGATCAAAATAGAGTTATCTAGCGATTGGTGGCTTTTGAAAGGAGATGACCTGCACAACCTAAATGATGCACAAAAGATCCATGTAGAGAAATCAGGAGCAAAAGGCGTTATTATTGATGCTGACGGTAATAAGATCAAAAGCATTGATGTGTTCTTTCCAGTACTTCATGGGATTTATGGCGAAGACGGCACTATACAAGGCCTTTTCAGAATGTTAGACGTGGCTTTTGTTGGTTGTGATGTATTGGCTTCTGCCGCTTGTATGGACAAGGATTTCACTAAAAGGATACTGAGAGACGCAAACATTCAAGTTGCCCCATACTTAGTCGCAAAAGCCGGTCAAATACCAAGTTTTGAAGAAGCCTCTAAAGAACTGGGAGAAACACTCTTTCTAAAGCCTGCAAATATGGGATCATCAGTAGGTGTCTATAAAGTGAATAATAAGGCTGATTACGAGGCAAGGATGAACGAAGGCCTTGGTTTAGACAAGAAAGTACTGATTGAGCAAGAGATTATCGGTAGAGAGTTGGAATGTGCCGTTCTGGGCAACGAAATGCCAAAAGCTTCTCTGCCAGGAGAAATAGTAATGAACTCTGACTTCTATGACTTTGAATCAAAGTATGTAGATGATGAAGCATCAAGCACAGTGATACCGGCAGATATTCCATCAGAAAAAACTGAAGAATTAAGAGATACCGCAATCGCTGCTTACAAGGCCCTAGAATGCGAAGGGCTGGCAAGAGTCGACTTTTTTATGACTCGAGATGGAGAACTAATGATCAATGAGATCAATACGCTACCAGGGTTCACGAAGATCAGCATGTACCCTAAAATGTGGGAAGCTTCTGGAATTGCCTACGCTGAACTTCTAGATATACTCATTGAACTGGCTATCGAGAGGCAACTAAAGCAAGATCAACTTAAAATCTTTGCAAAGAGCCTAGGTTAATGCTAGTACAAAAATCTACAGATGAGTTGAGCTTAGAAATGATCGATGAGATTAACAACTTAACTGAAACCACTTGGCCTGAAACTGCTCTTGAAGACGAAACTTTGACACAAAAGCGCAGAAGTTTTCTAGAGAGAAACCCAAACAAGACCTGTCACTTGTTTATTCAAGACGAACTAATTGGTTATGCTGAGTCCTTTCCAATGACCATCCAAACCGATGAGGGGGAAAAATTAATTCTTGCATTAGCGGCTGTCTGTGTTAGTCAAAATGCTCGAGGTAAAGGCATAGGTGCTCAACTCGTTGTTGATTGTTTCAAGAGAATCGACAAAGGAGAGTTCGATGTATGCCTTTTTCAAACTGGCGTTCCTAGTTTTTATGAGAAACTCAATTGCAAATTGGTTTACAATCCATTCGTCAACTCTTTGAATAAAGGAAATGAAAATATGAACCCATTTTGGGATGAACACATTATGATATATCCATCTGAACATCAGTGGTTTACCGGAAAAATAGACCTCCTAAGAACTGGATATTGAAGCAAGTATTTCCTAACTTGTTCTGACGAAAGAAATTTCGACAGAACCAACTCATCATGAATAGGCCGGTATCACAACCAAGTGTCATTAAAGATTACGACAAACTGGATGTTTCTTTTCAGGAAAGAATAAGAATGGCATTTCCTCTTGGTTTCGAAGATCATTTGGTCAAGTTCACTGATAGAGCAGGGAATAAAGTATCTGCACTTCCCTTTGATGGTGATGCCCAACACTTCCTCATTAGAATGACCATTGAGCAGGCACAGTACCTTTTTGCCGATGATGAGGAAGAACAAGAGGAAGAAATTGAAAACGACCTTAGCACAAATCCAGAGGAGCAACTAGACTGATACATCGAATCAGCGGAGCAGTCACTCAAACATCCTTTATCAACTCTTGATTAACAATTAGACAATTTATTCGTCTAACTTCAAAACCATATATTCAAAACATGAAAATTGGTATTATCGGTGGAACGGGTATGATAGGTCATCATATTGCGATTCAAGCGAAATTGAGGCAATATGAGCTTGTCATCATTCATCGAGAAAATTCTGACCTCTCCAAAATAGCTGACTTAGACTTTGAATCTCGGGTTGCTGATCTAAATAATCGTGGAGCACTAATCAAAAGCTTTGAGGGCCTCGATTCTGTTGTAAATGCAGCCGCCTACTATCCTACTTTACCCAAACCTGTAAGCCAAGAGTTGCAAACAGCAAGACACCAAATGCAATTCTTTATTGATGCAGTTAAAGAATCTCAAGTAAAAAAAGCTCTTTATGTTGGAGGAGCTATTGCTATCCCTAAAAAACCTAGTGGTAAAGCAGATGAAGAAGGTACATATGCTACAATACCTGAAGGAGCAGCTGCCTATACACAGGTCAAGTATTTAATGGACAAGATGGCGAGAGATGCTGGCCAAGCTGGTTTACCCATTGTCGTAGGTATACCTTCCATGTGTTTTGGAGAATACGATTATGCACCTACAACTGGTAGGCTAATCAAAGACATAGCCAATGAAGAACTACCCGCCTATATCAATGGGCTCAGGAACTGTATATATACTGGAGATGCGGCAAGAGGTCTTCTATTGGCAATAGAAAAAGGAACACCAGGCGAACGTTATCTTATTGGTGCAGTGAATACTGATGTGAAATCTGTGGTAGAACAGATCTGCAAACAGGCCAATGTACCAATGCTCGAAAAAACACTTTCTATCAAAATGGCAAAATTGATCTCCAAATTTGAAGAAACCCGTTATGCCATATTCCGTGGAAACCCTCCTAAATTATCTGCTACGGCCATAGCAGTTCTTTCTCAAGGACAACACCTACAATTACAAAAAGCTAAACGTGAATTAGGCTTTGAAGCTGAATTAGATCTTGAAGCCATGATATTTCGAGCATATCAATGGTTTAAAAAAGAAGGTATGATCCAATAAATTTGCATGGTTATTGCAGTCTGCACTTCCATGAAACGAATTCTACTTTTTTACTTATTGGCTTTTACCCTTTTCTCGTGCGAAGAAGACTCTTCACCTGAAGATTGTCCAGATGACCTCATTTGTACTGCTCAATTTGTTGTGCTATCGTTGAACCTTGAAGAAGATGGATCTCCGATCATTCTCAGAGATTATGAGGTATTGAATTTAGATAACAACAATCGCTACACATTTGAAGAGTATGCCCCTTTGCCAGCAAATGGAGTTTACCCTGTTATTTCAGATGGGCAACGTAATGAAATCAATCGAGAGGGTACAAGAATGAAACTAATTGGTACCAGTCCTAATGGAGATGTGTATGAAACGGAATTTATTGTTGGCCATGACTGTTGCCATGTTAAACCCATATCTGGTGCTTTTTATGATTAAGAGTAGTTAATTAAACAGGTTTGATGAAATTGGAAATGGAATTATCTCTTAAACAAAACCAGAAATTGGAGGGGGGGGGTAGTTAAGTTTTTAATAGCGCTTAATTCTGTTCAAAGGAAACAAGGCGCATAAAAGTATATTGCAAATACTACTTTCCGGAAGAAGAAGCAACCTATAAAGGTTCGTGGCTTGACAGATATGCCAAGCACTTCGAGTTGATATTACTGAATGGTATCTAATTTTTCCTTGTTTTAACTGAACAATAGTTTAAAGGCTATACGGTTTAGATGGCACAGATACCTATCGTCTAACCTTTTCACTAAACGTAAGCTACCTCCCATTAGTAGATTATAAATGTTTTAGGTAAGGATTCAGTTCATCCTCTTGAAGATTTACATGACTTACTCCAGTTTGTCCAAACAAAAATTAGGAGATAAACTTATTATTGTACATGGGCGATCATCTTATATCTAAGAAGAAAAAAATCTTTCCGATCAACTCGACTTTATCAAAATACTTAAAAGCACATGGCCGTAACATAGAAATGCCCATTTTCTATGATGAGCTTCTCCGTTTTGAGGGGACTATTTCTATTAGAGATGAAGATGGTAAAGACACACTCTGGGTGAATTGCATTTATTCTCAACAAGACACAGAAGAAATCAACCAGAGCTTAAAATTGATTTATTCTATCCTACATGCGGATGGAAGTCAATCTATTATTCCATATTTAACTATTGACAGCATTTGCTTCTGCACCTTTGGCAACACCAAACCTTTTAGGGTTAAAGTCAGAAACATTATCAATGACAATTATATATTTCTTTACATTAAGAAAGCTGACGCATCCAGAATATATGGGCTAGAACTTGAACATCTGCTTTCACCTAATCATATTAATTTTCTGGTATACAAAAACACATTGATAGAGGAACACATTATTGGAATACCAGGAGATGTGTTCATTGAGCAAAATTTAGCTAGCTTATCTCTACAAGACCAGAAAGCGTTAGCCAAAGAGTTTGTCAAATTCAATGAAAGGTGCTTTATCAGATTACTTGCTGATATGCGATCTTATAATTATGTGATTGTCATCACTCAAGATTTCGATAGAGTCCAATATAGAATTAGAGCTATCGATTTTGATCAGCAAAGTTACGAAGGCAATCCAAAGGTATATAAACCACAATTTTTAAAAGAGAACAATGCCTTGGTCGACATGACATTAAAGGTCTTACCAGAGGAATCCATTGAACAGTATATCAAAGAAGAGAGGTCACTTCTTGCCAAAAGAGCTACCAGCGAAGGCGAGCGACTAGTGGATTTAATGAATTGCATGAAAAATGATACTATATCATTACCCACAAAGGTTGAGCAACTAAAAGGTGAACTTTTTAAACTTACAAAAGACATCAACTTCAAAAGGTCAAAAAACATGGGTCAAGTAGTACAAGCTGCTCTAGATTTTGTCATACGCAATTACAAAAATGAGAATCCATTTATCATTCAATGATGTAATAAGCAAAACAACAAAGAAAAGAAAGTAAACAGGAGGCAATAGCCAGGGGGAAAGGCCTATTTACTCCAAAAACTATAATAGAAAAATGTATACCGTAGACCTTTCAGAAATTCAACTGAGCGATCTCGAACTAGTGGGTGGAAAGAATGCATCACTAGGAGAAATGATCCAAAATTTAACCAGCCTAGGCATCAATATACCAGGTGGTTTTGCTGTCACAGTAAAAGCCTATCGTCAATTTATTGATCATAATGGCTTTGATCATCAAATTAGAAGTCTCATCAGCTCAATTAAAGAAGACGACCTTGTTTCACTTCGAAAGACGGGGTCTGAAGTGAGGCAAATCATTAGAAATGGTGAATGGCCCGAAGAACTGAAAAAAGAGATCAAAGAAAAGTATTATGAACTAAGTCAAAGGTATGATCAAGACTTTACAGATGTGGCCGTTCGTTCATCCGCCACTGCAGAAGACCTACCCGATGCCTCCTTCGCAGGACAACAGGAGACTTATTTAAATGTGAGAGGGCCAGAGCAGATTTTAACTTCAATTCGAAATTGTTTTGCCTCTCTATTTACAGATAGAGCTATCTCCTACAGAGAAAGTTTCAACTTCGATCATTTTGAAGTAGGTCTATCCGTTTGTATACAGAAAATGGTGAGATCTGATTTAGCTTCATCTGGTGTGGCCTTTTCAATAGATACAGAAAGTGGATTTAAAGATGTAGTTCTGATCAATGGTTCTTATGGACTCGGTGAAAGCGTAGTACAAGGTAGTGTTTCGCCTGATGAATTTCTCATTTTCAAACCTAATCTTCAGAAAGGCTATACCTCTATCATTGAGAAAAAAATGGGAAATAAAGAGAGTAAAATGATTTACTCAACTGACACCAGCAGACTTATTAAAACGATCCATGTAGATCATGAACAACAGAACAAATTTTGCATTTCGGATGAAACAGCATTGAAACTAGCTAAATGGGTATGCATTATCGAAGATCATTACACCCAATTAAAAGGCCATTGGTGCCCAATGGACACGGAATGGGCATTAGATGGTTTATCAGGAGAATTATTCATTGTACAAGCTAGGCCAGAAACAATTCATTCAAGGCGCAAGGAAAATAATCTGATAGAATATGAAATAGAAAAATCTAGTAGTACTGAACTATGCTTGACTGGAATTGCTGTTGGCGATAAAATAGGTCAGGGCAAAGTACAAAAAATGTTCTCTATTGACGGGAGGGATGGTTCTTTTGATGGCTCAAATTTTCAGGCAGGAGATGTGCTCGTAACTGAAATGACCGATCCTGACTGGGAACCTATTATGAAAAAATCATCTGCTATCATTACTAACAAAGGAGGCAGAACATGCCATGCTGCAATTGTAGCAAGAGAACTTGGCATACCTGCAATTGTTGGGACAAACAATGGAACGGAGTTATTGACTAATGGAGAAGAATGTACTGTGTCTTGTGCTGAAGGTGATAGTGGTAAAGTTTATAAAGGTCTGGTCCCCTTTAAAGAGAAACATATCAAACTCGACAATCTACCACAAACCAACACACCTGTCATGCTCAATGTGGCTTCTCCAGACTTAGCGTTTAAGTTTTCACAATTACCTAATCAAGGAGTTGGATTGGCCCGAGAAGAATTCATCATTAATAATTATATCAAGGCACACCCACTCGCGCTGCTCAAACATCAGGAACTAAATGACCCTGAATTGAGCAAATCAATCAGCGAGTTAATACATGGTTATGAAAATGAAGAGGTGTTTTTCATCAAAAGGCTTTCATATGGCATTGCTAAAATTGCTTCAGCCTTTTATCCGAAAAAAGTAATCGTACGGCTCTCCGATTTTAAATCAAATGAATATTATAATCTACTCGGAGGTAATCATTTCGAGCCAAAAGAAGAAAATCCAATGATTGGATGGCGTGGAGCATCACGCTATTACTCAGAATTGTATAAAGAGGCATTTGCTATGGAGTGCAAAGCCCTCAAAAGAGTTAGAGAGAAAATGGGCTTAACGAACGTTACCGTTATGATCCCTTTCTGTCGAACTGTTGAAGAACTGCTTAAGGTCTATGAAGTAATGAAAGAAAATGGGCTAGAACGAGGTAAGGAAGATTTGGAAGTATACCTAATGGCTGAATTACCTTCAAACATCTTGATGGCAGAAGAATTTTCGGAGCATATTGACGGCTTCAGCATAGGTTCCAACGACCTAACTCAATTAACACTAGGGCTAGACAGAGATTCATCTTTGGTTGCACATTTATACAATGAAAGAAACCCTGCCGTCAAAAGGGCTATTTCTAGCTTGGTTCAAACAGCCAAAAAGACAAAAACCAAAGTTGGTATCTGTGGGCAGGGGCCATCAGATTACCCAGATTTTGCACAATTTTTAGTAGAAGAAGGGATTGATACTATATCTGTAACGCCCGATTCGGTCTTAAAAACCATTAACGCAATATCTGAAATTGAAGATATATTAGAAAATAGATAACTCAAGTGAAGACTAAATAGATGGTTTAAGTTATAATGTAAATGAGCCACTAAATTCTTACAGTTCCTATTGGAATCTCGGGCTCTCTTCGTGCGCGAATAATTGATACCTATTTTTGCGATATCTTGAACAGCCGTATATTGCCAATATGAAAATCATGGTGATCAACGGCCCGAATTTGAACCTTCTAGGAATTAGAGAAAAGAGTGTTTACGGGCAGCAAGATTTTGAATCATTTTTTAAGGAACTTCAAAGTAAATTCAGTTCTGTTGATTTGGCTTATTTCCAAAGTAATGTTGAGGGAGAATTGATCAATAAACTCCACGAAGTTGGCTTCGATTACGATGGCATTATTTTGAACGCTGGTGGATATACACATACTTCAGTTGCTATCTCTGACGCTATTGCCGCTATCAATACGCCAGTTGTAGAAGTGCACATATCTAATATCCATGCACGAGAAGAATTTCGACATACCAGTTTGATCACCTCCAACTGTAAAGGAATGATCACTGGCTTCGGACTTCAAGGATATCAATTGGCAATTCAAAGTTTAATCGCCTAGGCAATGCTTGATTTTACTCAGATCATATCCGTGACCTTGATCCTATTTTCCGTCATCGACATAATAGGCTCAGTCCCCATAATCATTGACCTTCGAAAGAAGGTAGGCCATGTGCAATCCGAAAAAGCAACGTTGGTCGCGGGTATTTTGATGATCCTTTTCCTCTTTGTAGGAGATAACTTACTTAAGCTCTTTGGCATAGATGTAGGCTCATTCGCTATAGCAGGTTCTATCATCATGTTCATAATAGGTATGGAGATGATACTGGGACATAACTTCTTTAAGAATGAACCCAATGCTAAATCTGGGTCAACAGTAGTTCCTATCGCCTTTCCCTTAATTGCTGGAGCGGGAACCTTAACCACGATCATCTCGCTAAAAGCTGAATATGATCAATGGAATATCCTTATAGGCATCGTGGTCAACCTCGTTTTTGTCTACGTAGTTTTAAAATCCACTAATTGGTTGGAGAGAAAAATTGGCGATGGTGGAATTGCCGTGTTACGGAAGATCTTTGGTATTATCCTGCTTTCCATCTCAATCAAGCTCTTCAAAGACAACATCATCAATATATGATCATTATTTACACTGACGGATCTTCAAGAGGTAACCCCGGGCCAGGTGGTTACGGTACGGTGATGAAGTACAAAGAGCATCGAAAGGAGATCTCAGAAGGTTTTAGAAAAACAACAAACAACAGAATGGAATTACTGGCTGTAATCATTGGTTTAGAAACCATTAAAGTTAAAAACGCCCCAGTAAAAGTCTATTCTGATTCTAAGTATGTTATAGATTCGGTTGAAAAAGGTTGGCTCTGGAATTGGATAAAGAAGGATTTCAAAGGAAAGAAAAACAAGGACTTATGGCTGCGTTTCGCTGCTATTTACAAACAACATAGAGTGACTTTTCAATGGGTTAAAGGTCATGCAGGAATTCCAGAGAATGAGCGTTGTGACCAACTGGCGGTAGACGCTGCCGAAGGGAGCAATTTACTGGTAGATGAAGGTTTTGAATCTGGTTTGTACTCCTAGGATCTACCCAATGAAAGAACACCAAGCCAAAGAATCACAGAATACAAAGGGACATGCCTAACAGCTATTTCCAGTTTAAGCAATTCAGAGTTGAGCAAGGGCAAAGCGGCATGAAGGTTACAACAGATGGCTGCTTTTTTGGTGCGACTATTCCGAGTTTAGACGATGGTACTGTATTGGACATTGGTGCAGGTACTGGACTATTAAGTCTGATGATGGCGCAGAAATCACCGAACACTCAAATTGAAGCTATTGAAATAGATCAATCGGCATTCGAAGAAGCCACAATGAATGTCCAAAATGCGCCATGGCACAATAGAATCAAGGTAAGGCATACTTCTCTTCAATCATTCGATTCTTCAAAGAAGTACGACCTGATCATGAGTAACCCCCCGTTTTTTAAGGACAACTTCAAGGGGGACTCGGTCCGTAAAAATAAAGCGATACACAACGATTCTCTAAGCTTTGAGGAGTTGGCTCAAAAAGCAAGTATTCTGTTATCAGACTTAGGACAACTGTGGGTCATGTACCCTGCTTTTGAAATGAGCCAATTTATCAAGATCGCTACTGACTTCGGCTTATACGTGCACTCGTTAATTTCTCTGAGGAACAAACTAGACGGCCCTATATTAAGACAGATTTCACAACTAGGTAAAACTCCAATGAGCGCCAAAACTAGTGAGGACATTCATATTCGGTCTAATGATGGTGCTTATAGCCAAGAGTTCACAGATCTGCTCAAGGATTACTATCTTCATTTGTGAAATACTTTATTTCAATCGCCATTTTTGGTCTAATACTTTTTTCCTGCGAAGAAAAGCCGAAGCAAGGAGAGCAAGTCTTTGTATCGACAGGTAAAGCTGTACTTGATGGTTATTGGGTTTATTTGCCAGAAAACTACGATCCCTCAAAAGCTTATCCGCTTATTCTATTCCTTCAAGGTGGAGCAGGCAAGAGTGATAACATCAGGTCAACAAAAAACGATGGACCTTCAAAATTTGCATTGAAGGACTTGCCTGTGGCAAAAGACTCATTCATCATTTTGAACCCTCATATGAAAATTGGTGATCCTGACAAAAATCGCTGGTCTAGATATGATCAAGCAATGAATTGGTTCATCGATGATTTTTCAAAAACCTATCCGATCGATAAAAATCGCATTTATCTTACTGGCTTGAGTTATGGAGCGCAGGAAGGCGCTTTGATTCTCAATAGAGGGAACATGGATATTAGGGCATTTATCGGTGTAGCGGGTCGCTATAGCAGGTCTTTTCGCAACAAAGAGAACATTAGAAAAACAGACATTTGGTTGGTGCACCGAAAAGATGACCCTCAAGTCAGAGCTTCCAATGCCATTAATCTGATGAATTCACTCTACTCCGAAGAGGATTTCATATATCAAGAATCTATTGAGAAGAACAAAGAACTGAATGTTCTTACAATTCTTGAAGGCGATACCCATACTGGTTGGGATGAGACATTCAGTACTGTAGCTATTTACGAATGGCTCCTTAGCAAGAAATAGGCTTGTCCACTCTTACAAATCTTATAACTTGCGCGCTATGCAAATTTTAGGAATAGACATAGGTGGCAGTGGAATAAAAGGTGCTATTGTAGATACAAACACAGGAATGATCATTTCTGATAGACACCGTATTCCAACACCTAAAGGTCGCACACCCGATGACATTGCAGGTGTTGTCCACCAAATTCGAGACTATTTCCAATGGAATGATAACATTGGTGTTGCTTTTCCAACCGTAGTTTTAAACGGCAAGGCCATATACAAAAGTAATTTGCATGAAGATTGGGTAGGTATGCAAATTGATGACCTTTTCAGTAACCAATGTGAAGAAAATACTTTCAATATCTTGAATGATGCGGATGCGGCTGGACTCGCTGAAATGCGTTTTGGAGCAGGCAGACACCATTTCGGAAAGGTGCTAATGGTTACAGTAGGTACTGGTCTTGGCTCTGCCCTATTCTACGATGGCGAACTAATACCAAATTTTGAGCTAGGACATCTGTTTCATAAGAATGGAAAGGTCATAGAACAATGGGCGGCCGATTCTGCCAGAAAACGTGAAGAACTGAGCTTTGAACAATGGGGTAAGCGGCTCAATAAGTTTTTAAAGCATGTAGAGCGCATAATCACACCTGATTTCATAATCATCGGTGGTGGAGTAAGCAAGCATATTCACAAGTATAGAGATCAGATCAGTATCGGGACACCTTATGTAGTCAGTGAAAAGCAGAATAATTCAGGGATAATTGGGGCAGCATGTTTTGCTGCAGAGCATCATAAATAACAGCAGCTCGTTAGACTGTGGTTAATTCTTGCCCTTGTCCTCCTCGTCTTCGTCTTCCTCTTTATAGGCCTCGTTGGTTCGAACGATCTGCTCGAACTCTTTGCCTTCCATGGACACTACTTTGAATTCGGTTCTTCGGTTTAGCTGATGTTCTTCTAATGAGCAGGGCACGCCATCTGAACAACCATTTACCAAATTGGCCTCACCGTATCCTTTACCATAAATCCTTGTAGAATCTATGCCTGCCTTAACTATATAACTTACAGTGCTATCTGCCCTTTCCTGAGAAAGCCTTTGGTTGTAGAGGGTATCGCCTCGGCTATCCGTATATGACGCTACTTCTACCACCATTGAAGGGTTCGCTTGCATCAATTCAACGATCCTATCCATCTCTTCCTTCCCGTCAATAGTTTCTCGAATTTTAGAATCATCAAAATCAAAGTAGATAGGCCCAATCATGATCACCATTTTTTCATTAATAATTGGTGATAGAAAGAGGTCAGCCATTACTCGATTATTGACAGCAGAGTCTGAAGAAACATATTGTGTACTATCCTGAAATAAATTCTTTCTAGTTGTCAAACTGTAATTGGCGTCACAGCCAGTTGAAAATGAATACTGGGCAGGTTGACCAACTGACATTGAGTCGATCAAAGTTGAGTCTTGATCATATAAATAAACGATCGCATTCTGGACAGTATCATTTGTAATGGCATTCCTCACATAGCCCTCTAGCATGAATTCGCAATGGTAGAAGAACATATAGATATCATCACTTCCTTTTCCTCCTTCTCTATTTGATGAATAAAACCCGTGTTTATAATGCTCATTATACTTATAGCCAAAGTCGTCTCCGGCACTGTTATATGGTTGCCCCAATGGCTGTGGTGCCGAGAAAAAACCATTCTCCATAACTTCTGCCTTATAGATATCCAAACCACCAAACCCTCCTCCTCTATTGGAAGAAAAGTAGAGTTCACCGTTCTCCTCTACTGAAGGGAAGTTCTCGCTTGCAGGGGAATTGATGTTGAACCCAAGGTTTACAGGTGCAGAATACCTACCATCAGCATATAGCTCAATGTAATAAATATCTGAAGCCCCTAATGAACCAGGCATATTTGATGAAAAGTACATTCTCTTACCATCAGGAGTTACTGAAGGTTGAGCGTAACTGTATGCCTCATCAATAAATGCAAGTTTCTCTGGTTCGCTCCATTTACCCTCTTCATCGATAGTAGACCTCATGATCTGTAAATTGACAGCTCCTTGATCATCTTGGCGTGCTCTCTTCTTACCTTGAACATTATTTGAGGTATAAAAAACCGTCTTAAAATCAGGTGTAAATGTGGCGTCTGCTTCATTAAATACGGTTGAGAACTCCTCAGCAAAAACTCTTGGATTAACAACTTGAGAATCAATGAGTGTAGCAACATAAAGATCTGTATACGGTACCCTATTGATACTTTTTCTAACTTTTCTGCCTGACTTTTTTTGCACTGAAGTAAAGACCACCAAGCTATCTTGAAAAATTACAGCATTATAATCTGACCCTTCTGTATTGATATCAAGATTTACATAAGAAATAACGGGTTCGGTTTGAGCGAACAAATGTGTCACTGACAATGTAAATAATGTAATAAGAAGTGATCGCCTCATATCATCAAATTAAAAATATCTTGGACTTGCTACTTGGTACCTACCAATACTGTATACAAGCATGATCTCATGCGTACCTGAGCTAAAAGGACCAAAGGTTGGTGTTGTTGTATAATCATATGCGTAGCCTACCCTGATTGCTGGCGCCAATTGAACACCAAACATTCCGGCAATTGTATCATCAGGCCTGTAAGTTAGTCCAAACTCAAATCGCTCCTGGAAAAACAAGTTGGCGGAGATATCAATTTTCAATGGACTGCCTGAGACGTTATAAAGCAATACACTAGGCTTGAGCTTTAAAGAATTATTGATGTCCACTACATAACCAGCTGTTAAGTAAGCATGGATCTCTTCAGCTGCTTGAGTAACTATCCCGTTGTTATTTTCAATTCTGGTTGGTCTCAAAAGGTTTGGTGCAGATAAACCTGCATAGAACTTATTAGTTGAAAAGAACAGCCCGGCACCAAAATTCATATAAGTACTGTTGATGTCCGCACTTAATATTGGATCATTAGGATCAAGAACAAATAGATCACTAAAATTAACATCAAGAAAGCTGGCCCCAACATTCACCCCTAGGGCTAAGGTGGCGTTTTCACTCAGATCTAAAGAAAAGCTTCCAGCCAAGTTGAGCATTGTCTCACTTACTGGTCCTGCTTTGTCACCGACAACTGATCCTCCTATTCCAAATACCTCACCTAATAATGGTGCAGAAACAGAGGCAGAATAAGTTCTTGGAGCACCTTCAATGCCAGTCCATTGCGTTCTTCCAAATATTGAAATATCTGCATACCCGCTATAACCTGCATAAGCAGGGTTGATCACCATTTGGTTATACATGTATTGAGTGTACTGCGGGTATTGCTGCGCCTCAGATTTATTTAGCCCAAACAGGCCAAAAAGCACAAGCGCAATTGCAACTCTTATATGGTTTTTGAACTTTCTCATTAATAATTCACATAAACCCAACCTGTAGTTGGCTCTCTATCCGCATCATTGTAGTGTATCACATAATAATAAGTGGCAGAAGGAGACAACTTGTTGTTATTGGTTGACCTTCCTGCATCACTCTTTCCATCCCACCATTGAGGCTCCGTTTCAGGATCTCCATTGTGAGTATATTCGTATATCTTCTCACCCCATCTATTGAAGATCTCATACCTGAAATTAGGGTAGCTCACTTCAAGGTTTCTTACCCTAAATACATCATTAATGCCATCACCATTTGGACTAAACCCTTCTGGAATTTCTATTGATATTATTGGGAAGGTTTCAAAACAGATATAATCATCTTCAGTGATCAATCCATTACCTGGGGTTGAATCCACATCAAGGCCATCAGCATCTATTACCTCTGCACAGATTACATAGTCGTCAATGCTGTTGACTGTAACCACAAGCTCGAGTAGGGCCACGCCATCTGCTGCTAAACTATTCAAGGTCCAGATGTTGGTAGTTTCATCATAGGTTCCAACAAAGTCGTTGATCTCTTCAATGATGTAACCTCGGCCAATGTCTATGGCTACGTCAATGTTTCTCGCCACACTAACTCCTGCGTTAGTCAAGACCACACCTACCTGAATCAATTCGCCTACGTCAGGCCTTGCGTCCCCAATTATCTCAAGCTGTAAGTCTATGGACGCCTCTGGGTCAATCTGCAGTGAAGTGTAATCATCTTCATCAGGGTCATTATTATTTGGTGTTGAGTCTACATCTTCTTGATCCGCTGCACTGATTTCGGCAATGGTCGTATAGCTTGTTCCCAGATCAAGTACCTCAACCTCAATGATCAAATCCTCTGCGGTATTGGCAGTAACGGTCCCTAGTATCCATTCTGAATTATCTATATCGAAAGTTCTTGAAGCACCGATAAACCTTAAACCATCTGGAATGTCAATTCTTACCCTTACTCCTGTTGCCTCATTTAAGCTGGTATTGTTTACAGTATACTTCATCAACAGCTTATCCCCAATTAGCGGGTTGACTGCCTCCACACTTGAAGATAGACTCAGATCAATTAGATTCTCTGGAATGATATTATCGACTTCAGTGATATCTAATTCATTCGGATCTAAATTATTAGGTGTTGAAACTGCTGGCTGATCAACAGAAGTTACTTCTGCAACTAGTGTATAACTACCTGTAGGGTTCACTCGAACTTGCAACCTTAATTGAATAGCATTTTCAGCACCAACCTCGACAGTACCTACGGCCCATGCCGCTGCTATTGGATCAAAGAAACCTCTGTCTGGATCCGCATTCACATAAGTAAAGCCATCTCGCAGTAAGCCTCCAACAACTACATTTGTTGCTGTAGAAGGACCACGGTTTTGAATAGTGAAAGTGATCGTAATGATCTCGTTTGTCGAAGGCCTTACGTTTGAAACAGAACTTGTGAGTATTAAATCAACAAGTTCTTTAACGTCTGGTGTAAGGGTTGCATAATCATCTTCTGAACCGTTATTCGGTGTCGAATCAATGTCTTCTTGGTCAACACTAAATACCTCGGCAGTATTCTCGTAATCACCTTGTGTCTTAACAAAGAGATCAATGAACACCTGGATTGTCTCATCTGGTAATAAGATTGGAATGGACCACATACCGGTGGTCTCATCATATCCTACGCCTGATGACCTATATTCATAACCAGAAGGTATTGGGTAATAAACCTGAATATTTGTTGCATTACTAGGCCCTTTATTCACAAGGTTCAACACCAATTCTACATCAGTTGCAACGGTAGGCTCATCATTATCAATGGCCATACTCAACTCTAGATCAATAATGTTTCTTGGGTTAATGGTAACACTAGCTTCATTATTTGATAAGTCGGTGTCACTATTCGCTGGAAGGAAACTTGAGATTGTAGCTGTGTTGATATAGTCGTTACTGTTGCCGACCTCAACTACCTCAACAATAATTTTCAATTCTTCTACCTGGCCTGCCAGCATAAAGCTAGAAATACTCCATACACCGCTTATTTCATTATATGTTCCAGCTGTTGCGTTTGCAGAGACAAAGCGATATCCTGCAGGTAATAGATCGGTTACTGAAATTGAAGAAGCGACACTAGGACCAGTATTAGTTACTTGTAAATCAAACTCTATTTGTTCTCCAACATCAGGATTAGGGTTAGAAACTACTTTTATCAATTGAAGATCTAAGTTCCTAATAGGCTCAACCGTGATCACAGCAGCGTCATCTTCAAGTACGCTGTTATTGCCCGGTGAGGAATCGACATCATTTTCATTAACTGTTTGTACTTGAGCGATAAGCGTATAAGGCGAAATATCTCGGACACCGAATACTAAATCAAGTGTTGGCTGCTCATTTAAAGCAAGGCCTCCAACGTTCCATATCTTCGTGGTAGAATTATATGCCCCCTTAGATGGATTTGCTGAGATGAATTCAAGTCCAATTGCATTATCTAGCTGAACCGTTACGCCCGAAGCATCACTAGGACCTAGATTATCTAAAGTGATGGTATAAGTCACTTGATTACCTACCAGCGGGTTGAATTCGTCAACGATTAAATCTAATTGAACATCAACCAGATCATTCTCAAAAAGTGTTACCGAAGAATAATCATCTTCAGTAGTCACTCCATTACCTGGATTTGAGTCAATGTCAGTCTCATTGGCCGAAGCTACTTCGGCAATATTTGTATAGTCACCAGTTGCCAATACTTGAGCTGTAATCGTCAATCTTTTGATATCCCCTACAGCTAAATCACCCACTGTCCAAATTCCGTTAGTGTTGTTGTAATCAGCTGAAGGTATAGCACTTACAAAACTCAGACCTGTTGGCAGATTATCCTCTACAGTTACCCCACTAGCTGTACTAGGACCTCTGTTCGCAACAAAAAGTGTAAAGTCTACTAAGTCTCCGGCATTAGGGGTTAGATCCGAAGCTCTCTTCAATAGCTCTAGGTCTATCTGTACCTGAGGTGTAACCGTAACGCTAGCTGTATTATTAGATAAGTCACTATCTGAATTAAGCGGTAAGTATTCATTGATCGAGGACGTGTTTAGATATTCATTAGGGTCTGAAACCTCTAACACTCTAGCCACGATCTTGAGTATTTCTACCTGTCCAGGAACAAGGTCTGTATTCAAAGTCCATTCACCTGTTCTTTCATTGTAAGAGCCATTTGTTGAAGCATAACCTAAGAAACTAAAGCCACTGGCCAATTGATCGATAACAATAACATTAGTAGCGATACTTGGACCATCATTCGATACAGTGATATCAAACTCAATGAACTCTCCAATAAATGGCTGATCATTGGTCACTGTTTTTGTCAAAGACAAGTCTAAAGCCCCCGCGATGGTAAAGACTTGAACAAAATCAAGGTCATCTTCTGCTACATCTCCATTGTTTGGTGATGAATCAATATCTTCCTCAGATAGACCGATCAATTCAGAAATGAATATGTATTCTCCTCCGTTCTCAACATCAAGTTCTACAGTCAATGTCTCAGTTTGCCCAATAGTCAACTGATCAAGTGTCCATATTGTAGCTTGTCCATTTACATTTCCGGCTGATGCACTAAAACCTGCAAAACTAAATCCGGAGCCTAAGAAATTACGTAAGCTCAAGTTTGTTGCAGTGCTCGGTCCATTATTCACCACTTCAATTGTGGCCTGAATTCTATCACTTACAGTAGGCGCGTTATTAGAAAGTGTAACTGACACTTCTACATCAACAATATCAACTGGAGTAATTGAAACTACACCAAGGTCATCTTCCAATTGATCCCCATTATTTGGTGTTGAATCAAGGTCTGGTTGGTCAGCCGACTGTACTTCAAAAGTTTTCGAGTAATCACCACTTGCGCTGACCGATGCTTTAATGAAAAGCTGGATAATTTCATTGACAGCTAATTGAGCAACTGTCCAATTCCCTGAAGTCTCGTTATAGTCATTGGTTGGGGAAGCAGAAATAAAAGTCAGCCCACTCGGTAAGAGCGCATCAATAACAATATTTGATGCCGTACTTGGACCATCATTCTTCAATGTTAGCGTATAGGTCACTTCCTCTCCCACGTTTGGATTAGGATTGTCAATACTTGCTATCAAAGACAAATCAATTGATGCGACTGGATTGATCGTAAGGCTAGTTGCATTATTACTAAGATCTGGGTCAATACCTGTCGGGCTAAAGAAAGTGATCTCAGCATTATTTGTATATGCATCTGGTTGAGAACTTTCAAGCACTTTCGCGATAATCACCAAATTATCAGACTGACCACTTCTTAATTCTCTATTCTTAGACCAAACGCCTGTTAAAGGGTTGTAATCTCCCTGGGTTGAAGTCACTCCAACTAACTCCAGGCCTGCAGGTAACAAATCTGTCACCTCTATATAGTCAACTGTACTAGGTCCATTGTTGGTTACTTTGACAACAAACTCCACTAATTCTTGAATTCCAGGTGTTTGATTCGAAACAAATTTTTCGATCATCAAATCTGCAGACTGGTTAGGGGTTAGATCGATTGCCGCATAGTCATCTTCTGAAGAGTTGTTGTTAGCAGGCGTTGAATCAACATCCGTTTCATTTGCACTTGTCACCTGAATAATGTGATTGAAACTTCCACTGCTCTGTACCCTGAAAGTTATTGACAAGGTTTCAGTAGAACCAGCACTTATTACACCCACATTCCAAGCTCCGACATTCTCATTGAAAGAGCCTTCAGACATCCTTGAACTCAGGTAACTCAAACCATCACCGAACGTACTAGTCAACACTAAACCAGTTACAGCGCTTGGTCCATCATTTACAACAGTGATATCATAAACGACCTCCTCTCCTGTTGTAGGCGTAGTATTATCTACTACCATGGTTACAGATACATCGACAAGGTCTTGCTCAAAAATCTCTAATGAAGCATAATCATCTTCTAATATATCGCCATTACCAGGAGTCGAATCAACATCTTCTTGATCAGCTCGAATTACTTCTGCTACATTGGTAAAGTCTCCGGTCGATAATGCTTGTAGCGTCACCACTAGTTCTTTTGTCTCATCAATATTGAGCGTGCCCACAGTCCACTCGCCATTATTTTCATTGTACTCGGCTGCAGGATTCGCTGAAACAAAGGAGAAACCAGTATTTACCGGCATAGCAACAACAACATTGGTTGCAGTACTATTGCCTCTATTTGAGAGTCTCAAAGTAAGGTCAATATTCTCTCCAGCATTTGGAGCAAAATTGGAAGTGGTTAATCCAAGCTCAAGATCAATTTGATCTACAGGGGCCAAGGTTATTTCGGATGTATTGTTGGCCAGATTAATATCTGCTCCGGAAGGTTCAAAGGCCGTTATTGAAGCGGAATTGACATGCGAAGCACTTTCTCTTACCAAGGCAATAATTGTAAGCGTCTCGCTAATTCCTGGCTGTAAATCAGTATTAACATTCCAAACACCAGTTGACCTATCATATCTTCCTGATGTTGCATTGAATGAAACATAATCAAAAGCGGCTGACAAAACATCGGTTACTTCGACTCCGGTTGCGATACTTGGTCCTGAATTGCTCACTACAATTGAGAACTCCACAAGTCCTCCCACTCTTGGTGCATTATTCGATGCCGTTTTGGTCACAATAAGATCAAGGGACTCTTGAGGTACAATGACTAATTCAGACTGGTCATCTTCTTGCAAGTTGTTGTTGGCTGGTGAGCTATCGATGTCTCGTTGATCAAGCCCTGTTAACTCCGCTATATTATTATATGACCCTGAAGGCTCAACGGAAGCAACAATCTGTAGCGTTTCTGACTGACCAGCAGGTACATCGCCAATTACCCAAGCTCCAGTGTTTTGATTATAAGTCCCTAAAGAAGCAGTATTAGAAACATAAGTTAATCCAGTTGGAAGAAGATCAGTGACCACCACCCCACTTGCATCACTTGGACCTTGGTTAATCGTTGTAACTGTAATGGTCACGTTTGAACCTACCGTTTGATTCTGCTGATCAACAGCTTGCGAAACTTCAATATCTACCACCTGTCTTGGAGAAATAACAATTGAGGCATAATCCGCTTCATTAGGATCTCCATTATTAGGTGTAGAATTTGCATCTTCTTGATCAGCAGCTGTTACTTCAGCTTCATTAGTATAGGTTCCTGCAGGATTAACTGTTGCCCTGATCACTAATGATTTCACTTCATTGACATTTAAGTCACCTACATTCCAAATACCCGTTGTCTCATCATAATCAGCTGCTGGCTGTGCACTGACAAAAGTGAATCCATCTTTTAGTAAATCAGTCACTTGAACTCCACTGGCAGCACTAAATCCAATGTTTTCTAGCGCTAAAGTAAACTCAATATCAGTACCAACATCTGGGAATCTTTCACTGGCTGCCTTATTCAATACTAACTCAATAATAGGTGTTGGAGTAATATCAACGCTCGCTGTATTATTGGTGAGGTCAATGTCTGCATTTGCAGGTAGGTAACTCGAAACAGAAGCAGTATTCTCGTAAGCATTTGCATCGATACTAGATACGATTCGAGCCTGAATGGTAAGCGCTTGAAAATCATTAGTAGCCAAGTCAGATAATAAGTACCATAGTCCTGCATTGTCATCATAAATACCTGTGGAGGCATTTGACGCAACAAAATCCAGCCCACTTGGTAAAATATCTTCAACTATAACATCTTGAGCCGTACTTGGACCAGCATTTCCGATTGCAACAGTGTACTCAATGATTTGGCCAACATCTGCTGTGGCATCACTAACCGTCTTTACGACAAATAGATCTAAAGCTTTCACAGGAGTGAAAACCAGGTTAACCTGATCATCTTCAGTCGGATCATTGTTTTGTGGTTCAGAGTCAATGTCTATTTCTGTTTGATTGAGTACCTCAAATACAGTATTGTAGGATCCGAAATCGTTAACGACTGCCTTGTATGTATAGTCAATCGAAGAACCAGCAGCCAACTGATCTATCTTCCAAGTACCTCTTAAATCATCATAAACACCATTCGTAACCGTACTAGATGTGAATGTAAATCCATCCGTGACGCTGAACCCAACAACAATGTTTGAAGCATCGCTTGGTCCATCATTGGTTAATTGGCCAGTAATGGTGACAGTATCAGCAATTGTTGGCGAAAGGTTAGCTGTATTTGCACTCAGCCTTATATCAACCAATTTCTCTGGAAACAGTGTAAGTGTCGCATCGTCATCCTCGTCAGTAGAACTGTTACCTGGTGTAGAGTCATCATCTTTTTCTGTAACTGAGGAGACCTCAGCATAAATTTGATAATCAACGGTTGCCCCTACTTTAAGGGTGACCACTAAGGTGTCGGTAGCATTTGGTGCCAAACTTGCTAATGACCATAATGATGTGTTTTCATCAAATTCAACGCTCGGATCAGCAGAGACAAATGTCAAGCCTGCAGGTAGTTCTAGTCTAGTTTGAATACTCGAAGCCGTACTAGGGCCTTCATTTGTCAAAATCATTTTGACTTCCATATCATCTTGTACGGAAGGGCGGTTATCATTTGTGATCAATTGAAGGTTGAGATCAGCAACAGGTATGGCTACAACCCTTGCCGTATCTGAATTATTGGCAAGGTCACTATCTGCCTGACCAGATGATGCAATTTCGGCATCATTAATATAGTTACTTCCCTCGGTAACAACCGTAGTTATGGTTAAAGTCTCAGTTCCGTTAACAGCAACTGTTTCTGAAATACTCCATGTACCTTGCTCTTGGTTGTAGATACCAGAAGTTGCACTTGCAGTAAAGACCACAAATCCATTAGGAACGAGATCTAAGATCTCAATATCAGAAGCTTCTGAAGGTCCTAAATTAGTTAGAACGATATCGAAAGTTGCCAGACTACCTACGTCTAAGGTATCGCTACTGACTGATTTCACTAGCTGTAGGTCTGCTGTTCTATCAGGAATAATCGTTACAACGTCTTGGTCATCCTCAGATGGATCATTGTTATTTGGACTAGAGTTGTTATCAAGTTCATTATGTGCAATTACCTCCGCTATATTGGAATACTCTCCAGCGCCTAGTACTGTCGCTTCGATCATCAAGGTTTTCGAAGCACCGCTTACAATGTCACCAATTACCCACGAGCCTGTGACCTCATTATATGTTCCATCGACTGTTGCACTTTGGTAATTTAAACCTGTTGGCAATAAATCTTTCACAACTACTCCGGTCGCCACACTTGGTCCCCCATTCTGAACGGTAACCGTATAGTTTACGGTGCCTCCGATTTCAGGGTTGATCACGTCCACAGTTTTATCAAGACTAATTGATATCAAACCTGCAGCTCCTGTTTCTGCAAAATCTAAGTCATCTTCATCCAATGCACCGTTGTCAGGTGTAGAATCAGGGTCACCTTGATCTACGGAGATGACCTCTGCATAATTCAAATAATTTCCAGACGCTTTGACTTGAGCGCGTAGCACGAGGCTAGCAGTAGCATTGTTCGGTAGCGAAGCAATAGTCCATAAACTATCAGCAAAAGCACCATCTCCAGTAGCAGAAACAAAGGTATAACCACTCGGAAGTTGATCCTCCACAATGATATTTGTTGCTGTACCTGGTCCATCATTTAATAATGTCAGTGTAAACTCTACAAAATCTCCGACAGTATGCTGAACATTATCCACCTCTTTCGTCAATGACAAATCAGCTTGATTAATTGGAGTTAGCGTAAGCGTTGTATAATCATCTTCTGTGACTTGTCCATTACCATGTGATGAATCGGAATCTTCTTGGTCTGCCGACTCGACCTCCATTACATATTTATAAGCGTCAGTTGCATTGCTTTCTTCCACTCTAAATGTGATCAACAATCTTGCGGTCTCAGAAGTACTCAATGAGCTAATAGTCCAAGAGTTGGACGAAACGCCATAAACACCTTTTGTGGCCGTATAATTCTGGAAGGTAAGCCCAGCGGGCACAATATCTTCAAGAACAATATTGGTTGCTGTATTAGGACCTTTATTAACCAGAAGGACTTCTATTGTGACATTTGAGTTTACAGGAGGGCTCAAATCAGTAACAGAAGAGCTCAATTCCAAATCGCTCAATTCAATTGGAGTAACCTCCACGCGAGCATAATCGTCTTCCGATTCTTCACCGTTACCAGGAGTACTATCAAAATCCTCCTCATTCACTTGAGCAACCTCACTGACCAAATTGTAATCTCCTGCGGTAAGTACTTCGGCAACAACTGTAAGGACTAGTGTTGAGTCTGCCGGCAAGCTCGATATATTCCAAAGTCCCGTATTTACGTTGTAAGCACCTGCATCGACAGATGTGTTCACGACACTGTATCCAGAAGGTATAGGGCTTGATACAGAAATATTGGTAGCATTGCTGTAATCGCCCGAAGCAGCAATCAAGCTGGTTGTAAATGTTACCTGTTCTCCGACTAGAGGAATAGCATTCGAAACTGTTGAGGTCAAACTAAGGTCAATCAATGCCCTTGGAAATACAAATGCACGATCTGTGTCATCTTCTGAGCTCACTCCATTGTTAGGTTGTGAATCTATGTCCTCTTGATCTGCAGCGGTAATTTCTGCTGACGCCTGGTAGTTTCCAGAGCTCTCAACAATAGCTTTAATGACCAAAGTATCGCTACTTCCTGCATCCATTTGAGGAATATCCCATACTCCTGCTCCGCTGTCAAAAGTACCTGAAGATGCCGTGTGACTTACGTACGTGAATCCAGAAACCACCAATTTTGAGGCTTCTATATTCGTTGCTTGCGAGCATCCATCATTCGCAATGACTATGGTAAAGTCTATTTCTTCATTGACAAACGGAATCAATGAACTTGCATTTAGCTGTAAAGAGAGATCAATTTGATCAACTGGAACAACCGCAATATCATCCCTATTATTGGCCAGATTAGTATCTGTTTGGTCAATAGCCGTAACCTCTGCCACATTGAGATAATTACCAGTAGGCTTTACTGCGGCATTGATCAGTAAAAACTCACTTTCATTAGCGATTATAGCGTTATCCAACACCCACAAACCAGTAAATTGGTTGTACTCTCCTGTTGACGAAGAATAACTCACAAAGGTGTAGCCATCTGGCAGTACATCAGTGACTTCAATACCAGAGGCCTCACTAGGTCCTAAGTTTTTGACTTCAATTGTAAATTGCACCATCGAGCAAGCATCAGGAGTGGCATTATTAACCGTTTTTGTTAATTCAAGGTCGATACTTGCCACAGGGTTCAATTCGATAACTTCTTGGTCATCTTCTGACTCTACGTTGTTTCCAGGGTCGGAATCCGCATCAATTTGATCTTGCGCAAGTACTTGGGCAGAGTTGGTGTACCTTCCTGTTGTGTTGACCGTTGCCGTGATTGCAATCGTTTTGGTTTCCCCAACTGCAACATCACCAATCAACCAACCTCCGTTTAAACGGTTATAAGTTCCATCACCCGTATGACTGACATAGGTAAAGCCTGATGCAAGGAAGTCTAAAACAGAAACACCCGAGGCCGATCCAGGACCATCATTTTTTACATCGATTGTGAAAACCACATTATCCCCAACATTTGGTGTTAGGTTATCGACAGTTTTTGTCAATGATAAATCCACAATTACCTCTTGTGTGACTGATGCATTGTCTTGATCATCTTCGATCAAAATGTCATTTCCTGGCTCAGAATCATCATCATACTGATCTACAGCAATAAGCTCAGCCACATTCGTCAATCTTCCAAATTGAGTGACCTTAGCTTCAATATCTAATTGCATTGATTGACCTACCCCTAGTTTACTAATGGTCCATAACCCCGTTGCTGGATCATAGCTACCTCCAGAATCGTCTTGAACATACTCTAAACCAGCAGGAAGCTGGTCTCTAACCACAAGGTTTGTCGCTTCATCAGGACCAGCATTCAATACTTCAATTGTAAAGAAGACATTTTGCGGAACGCCTGGTGGGTAATCACTGACAGTTTTTTGAAGCGAGACATCTGCAACCTGAGGAGTATAAGAAATCCGATCTTCGTCATCTTCTAATTGACTGCCGGTGTCGTTATTTGGAGTAGAATCAGGATCGAATTGATCACTAGATATGATTTGTGCTGAATTGGTAAATGTCTGCCCAGCAAACTGGGGTGCTAAAACTTTGACCTTGTACGTTACGTCAATACTGGCATTTCCCGCCAACTGAATATTATCCCATGTGATGACTCCTTGCTGATGCGTTCCACCAGTACTCGCACTTCCCGCTACATATTGTAGACTATTATCTAAATAGGCTTGAAGTCCAAAGGCATTCACGGTATTTGGACCGTCATTATTTACAGTAATCGTTAACTCCAATTCATCTCCAACATTAGGGCTACTTCCTCCCGCTGGCATACCTGTATACTCTATTCTCAAATCTGCCTGTTGAGGGCTTAGTGTAATCGCGTCTTCATCATCTTCCGTCTGTATGCCTATATCATTGTTTGGGGTTGAATCCGGATCTGATTGATCCGATGCTGTAACCTCTGAAAAGAAAGTATATTCTATTGAAAGCCCAGTAGGCGCAAGAATTGTTATTTCATAAGTGACGGTTTTCGTTTGGCCTTTTTTAATTGTTTGGCCTGTCCACCCTACCACCTGTGCAGATTGTAAAAAACCACCATCATTGATCGCTCCCACACTTGCTCCTTGCGGAGTAACCACTCCAAAACCGACATTCGTAGCATCATCAGGACCATCGTTTGTCACTTTGATTGTCATTGTGACTAGATCTCCAACTTTGGGCTTAGTATTTGAAGCAGAAATCAAAAGAGACAAATCAGCTTCTTTTGGGAAAACAGTTGCGGCATCTTCATCATCCTCGCTTTGATCGCCATCATCATTCGCAGGTGTCGAATCTGGGTCAAACTGATCACTGGCAACTACTCCTGCTTGGTTTTTATAAACATCTAGTCCTTCATATTCTCTTACCGTACATACCAATGTATAGGTTTGGGTATCTCCGTTTGGTATGGTTAAGTTTCGCCATGAAACATTGTTGTTTTCTACAATAGGACTCCCAGAAACACTTATGATTTGATAACCGAATGGCACTACATCTCCAATACTAACACCAGTAGCATCATCTGGCCCGTCATTTTTAAGCCTAATTGTAAAAGTCACATTCTCTCCAATATTTGGTGTCGAATTATCAACTGTCTTTGTTAATGATAAATCGGCTGTACCAACAACAGTCAAAATCATTCTATCTGTACTATTACCACAAACATTTCCGCCTGAAACTGCCCATTGTAATTCATACTCTCCTGTTACCGCACCGACCACTCCTGTTTTCGGATCATTTTTATTAATAAATGTCAATGTAGAAGGTCCTGAAGCTTGAGTCCATTCCCCTTGACCAGTAGAAGGAGCTGAAGCCTGAAGAATTATATTTTGAGAATCAGAGAAAGTCAAGTCAGGACCGGCATTGGCCAAACTTAATTCAGGATTTACCACAATGGATACCTCGTCAAAACGATCACAAGTGGCTTCAGCTGATAGACTGTACCATGCCAGCACATAAGTACCTACATCCAAATTCGTCAATTCAGATCTAGGGTCGGTCGGAGTGACAATAGTTGGTGTAGTTGGCCCTGAAACAAACCTCCACTCTCCGCTTCCAACAATATTGCCGTCCAAAAAGGTTGTACTTAAAGATGCTGCAGTCACACCAGATCTACTTGGCGGACAAACCGATTGGTCTGGTCCTGCATTAGGCGCAATGGTTGCAGGTGGAAAGAAAATACTTACTTCATCCTCAGAAACAGGGCAAATACCAGCCCCACTATTTACCGTCCATTTGAAGACATAAGTTCCATCCTGAGTTATGCCAGAAACTGAACTCGTATTAAGATTGGGACTATTTATAGTAACTCCTGCCGGGACTGCTCCTCCATTATAAGATATTGCTGTCCATGTACCTATTCCCGCGGCAGGTTGAACAGCTTCTAGATTGAACGAATCATTGAACAAACACTCTGTTTTATCAGGCCCTGCATTAGATACACCAGGATCATAGACTGTGATCTTTGTAACGTCTGAAATCGGAACTGAACAAGATAATGGCGTATTGATATTTATATCAAATGTCCACTCAATCACGTAAACACCTGCAATAAAGTTCTGGAATTCAGCTTTTGGATCATTTACATCTGAGAAAGTCGCTGAATGTCCATTTGGTCCTTCAATAATTGACCAAGTACCATCTACAAAAGCTGAGGTGGTGCTGTTCCCGTCCATGAAGATCTGCAGATTTGGATCGTCTGTACAATGTTCTTGGTCTACACCAGCATCTGGTACATCAGTGAATTTACCTTTTGCAATGATCTCTACTTCATCAAAAACAGTTGAGCACCCAAAAAGTACATCAGATGTAAATCTGAAAGTGTAAGTATTTCCAGGGATCAAAGAGGCAATTGCGGAGTTATCAGAGAGTTTAACAGGGTTGCTACCGGGTCCAGACTCCAAAGTCCATGTACCGACAGCACCTTGGTTGGCTTCAAGCGTATATTCAGTTACATCACATAATTCAACATCATTGCCTGCATCCACAGGAGCCGCTACTTGTAGTGTCACATCATCAGTTTCAGCCGGACATATGGTCCCTGATGAGATCGTCCATCTAAATATATACGTCCCCGTAATCAGGTTTGTCAACCTCATATTTGGGTCTGTTGCATCTGTGAAATTCGGGAAATTTGGACCACTAATTAATGACCAGACACCGTCACCATTTGTCGGTGTATTCGCTTGCATGGTATAATTAGTCACTCCGCATAATGCACCACCGCTTGCCTGAGTTTGATCAGGTCCGGCATCAGCTGTTGAGGCTGGCCGACCTATAAGAATTTTAACTTCATCAGTAGCGCTGTCACATCCGTTACCACCAGAAACTTCCCAGTCAAATACGTATTGACCTGGTAAGACATTGCTAAAAGTAGCCGTTGGGCTTGTAATATCATCTACCGTCCAGCCAGCATTACCTGAAATCTGAACCCATTTACCAATTGCCCCATCTGGCAATGGATCTGCAGCCATTGTAAATTGTTCAGCACAAACTGAGAAATCAACACCGGCATTTGCCATGAGCTCTGCATAAATTGAAATATTAACCGTATCGGCCGAGGTCTGACAATTGAAAAAGAGCTCAGATGATTTCCAAACGAGTTTATACTGTCCGTTTACTGCATTATTAGCAACGGTCAAAGGGTCTCTATTATTGACAAAATCCAAAGTTGAAGGCCCTTCAACTTGCTTCCATATACCTCTGCCCTTCGTTATTTCATTACCTGCCAATTGAATGCTCGTGATATCTGATCCTCCAGTTTCAACCAGGCATTGGTCAGGGCCCGCATCGGCTGGGGTTGGTCCTTCTCTATCGTCAACTCGAATAGAAACTACATCTTTAACAGATCCACACTCATTCGATACTGTCCATGTAAATTGATAAGTAGTGTTCGGATCAAAGCCGCTCACCTTCGTCATGGGGTCAGTTGCATCTACAATATTCAAAGAATCAGTCTGTGGCAGGACTGTCCAAAGTCCTGACTCGCCAGCTTTTGGCGTATTACCTTCTAGTAAGGTTTCGCTATTTGCACATATGTTTTGATCATTCCCTGCATCAACTGCAATATTCGGATCTGAAACAGTTACTGTAATATCCCCTTGAGTATCTGTACAAATGAGCTCTGTAGATATTAACCAGCGAAAAGTATAAACACCAGTAACTAAGCCAGTAACCTTAGACTTGGAATCATTTGGGTTTTCGAACACAGCAGCGCTTGGTCCATCTACCTGTGTCCAAGTACCTCCTCCTTCCGTTGGGGTATTAGCAACTAATTCCGTTTCCGTAATTCCACAGGCTAAATTTTGATTGGTACCCGCGTTCGACTGAGTTGGCTCATTAGCCACAACAACTGTTACATTATCAAATGCAAACCCACATTCTACAACCTCTCCATTAGTCTCAGTTCCTCTAAGAAAGATCAACTCATAAACACCAGTTTCTTTAAACTCAACAGTCAGTTCATTTCCACCAATATTCTTGAAGTTTGTTGTATAAGGTCCGGACTCTATCTTCCATCTTGTTTTATTTCCTCCTGTGAAGGTGAAAGGAATAGTCACTTCTAGGTCACCACAAATTCCTTCAATAATCGGGCTTGTGACATCAATTGTAGGTGCATCAAGAAAATATCTTACTTGAACATCTCCAGCGGTACTTACACAGCCTGTATTATCATTAATGATTTGATAGCGAAACTTATATGTTGAAGAACCATCTAGTCCTGTCACTAAAGTAACTGGCTCATCATCTGGATTAAAAACTACTCCTGCTGGACCGCTGACCTGAGTCCATTGCACTCGCTCACCAGTGAATTGTGGTGCATTTCCCTCCAGTACTAATTGTGTTACTGGTGTACAGAAAAAGTGATTACGAACAGAAACGTTCGCATCTGTTACGTCTTGAGTCCCCGCAGGCACTGTAATTGTCACCTCATCAGATCCTGAAGCACATACGCTATTTACTTCCCACCTGAAAGTGTAAACACCTTCCGATAAGTTACCCACGGAAGTATTGTTGTTATTTGCATTTTGAATACTTGGATTAGTAGGGCCAGATACAAAGACCCAAGTACCAGTATTATTACCCGCAAAAGACCCTTTTAATCCAGTGGATGTGGAGACTGTATAACAATTATCTAATGTTTGATCAGGCCCTGCGGTAATGTTGGATACGGTTCCTTCATTGGAGATAACCACGGTATCATCATCACTAGAACAGCCATTATTATTTGTGATTGTCCATCTAACCTTGGTGTTACTACTTGACCCTTCAGGTAGGGTTATTGTAGTATTTGGGGAGCTTGGGTCAGCAATGGTCAAACCATTGTTACCATCTGGAAAATCCCACATACCCGTTTCGTTCGCTCCTGGCGCATTGGCGGTAAGTGGATAAGTTCCTGGGCAAGTATCATTAAAAGGATCAACAACAGCCTCTGTTATGGGTTCAATAACAACTGTTACCGACTGGCTTACTTGATTTCCATCTTCGCATAAAGCCGAAAAAGTGAAGACGTATGTTTCACCAGGGATGGTACCAAGAACACTAGTAGTTTCATCATTTGGGTTGGTGATAACAACTGAAGGACCAGAAGACAAGGTCCACATAGGAACACCGGCTATCTTACCTGCTGCACCTCCTCTAAGAACGACCTGATCGTTAGCGCATACATCCTCATCCAACCCAGCATTTACCGAACAGTTTTGGGCAAGGGCAAAATTGGAAAAGCCAAGAATAAATATTACAAAGAGTGCTTTCTGCCAAACTCTTAGGGAAGAAAGGTCTAAACTCACAAATCGGTGCACAGTATCAGGTTAGTTTCTCTCCTAAAATAGGACTTTTTAATAAAATCAATTCTAATTTTTAAAGGAAGTAGAAACATTTTTTAGAAATAGCCACGATAAAAGATTCAAATCCGAGTCAGATCAAGTTTGCACTTCCTCTGCATAATTGAGAAAACGGTTAGTTCTCATCATTTCCTCGTGGGTTGGTTTTTCGATATGTCTAGGTATTCCTAACAATCGATCATCCTTTTTATCAAATGGAACGGGAACCTTAGCTCCGAAGAAATGTGGAATTAAAATCTTAGAACAACTGAATATGATTCGCTCGATATTATATGCGTCAAAATGGGACTGAAGTCTTGTATTAATATCCTCGAAGAATTCTATTCCGCTAGCTAGTCGGATTCTTGAACCAGCCCGAGATTTACCTTTGGTCTTTAAATGTTTGATTTGACTTTTGCCCTGCTTTTTACGAACCATGTATGCAGAAAACACTTTATGCGATAAGCATTCATCACCTTTGAATAAACCGACAGTGGCCATACTCGATTGTACAATACAAATGACCCTGTGGAATTCTTTATCCCAAAGAATCTCTTCACTATCATCTAACAGAACATCGTAAGGAAGACGCATTTGAATAGTTCCTTCATCAAACTCCCAGATCAATCTGTGCTTATTAGCAATATACTCAGGCTCACCATGTGCATCGTAGAGCTCATCAATTCGATCTTTCAGCTCTTCCTTAGTCTTGATAATGCTAGAATTCATCAAAAGCTAAATTAATGACATCGATGAATATTCAGGAGTCTATTTTATGGAGTATTTACAAGAACTACCTTTGTCAAACGTTTCACCTAGAATGAAGAAGACCAAAAGCAATAGAAGGAAGATCTTTAAGTGGCTTGTAATTGTAATAGTTGCAGGAGTGCTTGGGCTTTTTGGTTTCATTCTTTCTGTAACGCAAGGCCTATGGGAGCCTCTTCCAACAGATGAGCAACTTACGAATATCAGACAAAGTGAAGCGACTGAAATACTTGATCGCAATGGTGAATTACTTGGTAAGTATTTCATATTTGATAGGCAGCCTGTCACCTACGAGGAATTGCCAAAACATCTCATCGATGCACTCATAGCGACAGAAGATGCTCGTTTTTTCGACCATAACGGTATCGATCAAAGGAGTCTAGTACGGGTAGTTGTCAAAACCATCCTTATGGGAGACGAATCTTCCGGTGGTGGGAGCACCCTTTCTCAGCAGTTGATTAAAAATCTATTTCCCCGAAAGGATCATGGCATTTTTAGTATGCCTGTATCCAAAACCAAAGAATCTTACCTAGCCACGAGAATCGAAAAACTCTATTCTAAAGAAGAGATCATTACTCTTTATTTAAACACTGTACCCTTTGGCGATAACACTTTTGGCGTGGAGAGTGCAGCAGAAAAGTTTTTTGGTGTGAAAACAAGTGAATTGAGCCTAGAGGAATCAGCAGTTATTGTTGGGATGCTAAAAGCATCTTATCTATACAATCCGCGGCTTTTCCCTGAGCGTTCGAAAACAAGAAGGAATACAGTTTTTGACCAAATGTTGCGTTATGGTTTCCTCACTGTTGAAGAAGAAACCATTGCTAGTGCAAAGCCTTTAACATTGGACTATAAACCGTATTCTCACAATGATGGCACCGCACCTTACCTGAGAGCGCAACTATTAAAAGAACTCAAAAAATGGATCGAGGACTACAATACCGCGAACGATACTGACCTTGATTTATTTACTTCTGGACTTCAAATAGAAACCACCATAGATACTGAAATGCAACAAATGGCGGAAAAGGCAATGAGCCAACATATGGCCGATTTGCAAAAAGCATTTGAAGCTAGCTACGCAAATAGAGCTCCTTGGCTTATTGATAAATCTATAGCCAGTGATGCCATTCAAAAAACAGGACTTTATCAGAAGCTGGTGACAGCTGGTCTCAATCAAAAGCAAATTGAGGATTCGATCAATACAAAACGAAAAATTGAGCTCTGGGATTGGTCAGGGAACAAAGTTATTAATGCCTCTGCAATGGATAGTGTGCAGCATTATGCAAAACTTTTGAACGCAGGCATGATCAGTCTCGAACCAAACTCTGGTGCCATTCGCGCTTGGGTAGGTGGAATCAACTATAAATATTTCCAATACGACCACATATCTCAAGCAAAACGACAGGTGGGCTCAACCTTCAAACCAATAGTCTATACAGCCGCGCTTGAAAATGGCCTTTCTCCATGCGAATTCATTTCAGCACAGGCAGTTACTTACGAGAATTACGACAACTGGACTCCAAAGAACTCGGGTAATATAGATGAAGAGAAAAGCTATGCGGTTAAAACCGCTCTTGCGCAGTCCATCAACACCATAGCGATAAAAGTGCTCGAAGAAGCGGAGTTATACAACATCATTGAACTGGCTGAAGCAATGGGCATTGATTCAGAAATCCCACCAGTACCATCAATTGCTTTAGGAACCCCGCAAATCAGTATGCTTGAAATGGCACAAGCTTATACTGCCTTTGTTAATTATGGGAAACCCTCACTTCCATATTTTATCAAAACAATTAGAGATAAGAATGGGCAAGTACTTCAAACATTTAGCCCGCAAAGTGCTGAAGAACCTGTGATGTCAGAACCTGTTCGTCAAATGATGATTGAAATGATGAAAGGAGTTGTAACCGATGGAACAGCAACTCGCTTAAAATGGAAATACGGTCTTCAGAATGATATTGTAGGAAAAACAGGTACTACTCAAGACAACAAAGATGGCTGGTTTGTGGCACTCACTCCTCGACTTATCACCCTGTCGTGGGTAGGCGCAGATGACCATAGAATAGGCTTCAAATCAACTTCCATGGGGCAAGGTGCCAATTCTGCTCTACCACTTTTTGCGCTATACCAGCAGCAGATGAATGCTTCAAGTCAATTTGATCGATACACCACTGCTGAGTTCCCTCCACCGGCACTAAAAGTCTTAAACGCTTTGAATTGCAATACAGAAAAGGAAGCGGGGTTCTTCAAACGAATATTCAGTGACCCGGCCAAACCTAAAATCAGCGCATTAAAACTCGACACGGTAAAAGTAGAAGAGAAAAAACCTGGTTTCTTCAAACGTATAGGAAACATCTTCAAGAGAAAGAAGAAGAACTAAGCTTACTCCAAAACGACTTCCTCTTCAATAAAATCGAAGCCTAAGGTTTCTAACTCAGAAAGAATAGGGTCATAAAACTCTTTGGTGATCGGTATTTGAACACCCCTAGCTTTGATCTTACCTGTTAGTAACAGTTTGGCAGCAATCGCCAATGGATATCCAACCGTTTTCGCCATGGCTGTTGCTGTTGCGTTTTCACCATCAGCCACCATTGCTGAGCGGATCCTTTTGACTTGACCATTTTCTATATAATCGAACAAATGCCACATGACAATCTGATCTTTTTGGTCAGGTCTGATCGTCCACTTTTTCTTTAGAATATGCTCTAATATCTGCGCTGGTGTTCCTTTGAGTAAGCCAACAGGCTCTTCATCAAAGAGACCAAGCCACCTGAGCCTGTGCATCTCAGGCCCGTCAGCATCTAATTGCATATAGTGTGCAATCTTTAGCTCCACAGAATCATTAGGATTGTAGCTCAAAAATGAATTGATGAATTGGCGATGGGTCATACCATCGACTCCCTCCATTTGATAGGTATCGTCTGTTGCACCAAGCTGAACAAAGATATCCCATGCCTTGCAATAGCCTGGTCTTCTTAATGTACCCCTGTAAAGAGTTTGAATCCCATGCAGATCATATACATCCAAATATTGTAAAGAGTCCCTATTGGCATAGCCTTCAAAATAACCATGGCCAGGGATATGTATCATTTCTATGCGCCTGAAAAGTTTATGGTAAGGAATAAATTTATAACGACCTTCTTGAATGAACTTTACGGTGCCTTGCCCTGCAAGGACAACATTTCGGGGGTTCCAAGTAAACCCATATTGCCAAGGGTTGTCATCATTTTTATCGGGAGCCAGCAAGCCACCTGTAAAAGACTCAAAAGCCCTTAATTCCAAACCTTTCTCTTCTCGAATGTGGTCAATTACTTTTTTGGCAGACATATGATCGATACCCGGATCAAGTCCACATTCATTTAAAAACAATAAACCTTTCTCTTGAGCAGCTTTGTCTAGCGCTTTCATGTCTTCGCTCACATAAGAAGCTGTCATTAGGTGTTTGCCATGCCTCAAGCATGCCTCAGCTACTACTGGGTGAAATCGTGCAGGTAGCATAGAGATCACTACATCATTCTGGCTCACTAGCGTATCGCATTCTTCTTCGTGATTGATATTAAAAGCAACTGCTTTACCTTTTTCGTGACCATTGATTTTTTCTTCAGCTAGCTGAAGTGCATAATCTGCGATAGTGACCTGCCAGTTGTGCTCAACGGCATTTTCAAGAAGATATTCAATTAATGAAGTAGAGGAGCGACCTGCTCCGAGAACCAAAATATTGCTCATATAAAAAGTTTGGCTTTGAAATAGCTTAAAAAGAGAAACCAAAACAAACCGAAACGGTAATAATCATTAGAAATAAGAGTTTTTTATAAACTCACTTAAATTAGCATATGGGCAAAGCCTTAAAACTAGAAATTGAAATCGGTCAGTTTTCGTTGAATGAACTCGAAAGTTGGCAACAAGAGTTGATTAAAAAAGCCGAAGAAGCTGCGTTAAAAGCCTATGCTCCTTATTCTGAATTCCAGGTTGGAGCCGCTTTGTTGACACACTCAGGCAAAGTTATTCTTGGGAATAACCAAGAAAATTCAGCCTACCCTTCTGGCTTGTGCGCAGAACGCGTAGCAGTATTCTCGGCCCATGCACAATATCCAAATGAAACTTACGAGGCAATTGCAGTTACTGCCAAAAAACTAAGCGATGATCATTTCATATCAGTTACCCCATGTGGTAGCTGTAGACAGGTATTGAGTGAAATGGAAGACCTACAAGAGAGCCCAATTAGCTTAATGATGTCAGGTAGTGATGGAGAGGTTTATATTTCAAACAATATTGAAGACTTGTTACCATTTAAGTTTTCTAAAAAGTATCTCAAGTAAATGGAGCATCGCATAAGCTTTAATTTCAATGCCCGCTACGAGACCCTTGGCGAATTCAACGAGAACATAGAAGAAGTTTGGCTGGTCTGCCATGGCCATGGTCAGCTAGCTAAATATTTCATCAAGAAGTTTGCAAGCATTAATGATGGCAAAACTGTAATAGTTGCACCAGAAGGTCTATTTAGATACTACTTACAAGGCTTTACCGGTCGAGTGGGTGCTACTTGGATGACAAAAGAAGATCGAAAGTCAGATATCGACAATTACCTCAGGTATTTATCAGCAGTTTTGGATGAAGTAAAAAGCAAACTCCCGATAGGAGTTCAAACCACTCTATTCGGCTTTTCTCAAGGGGCGGCTACCATTTCTAGGTTTGCTACACAAGCTGCGGTTGACTTTCAAAAGCTCGTGCTTTGGGCCGGCATCTTCCCTCCTGATCTACCTCCCTTGGAGAGTGCAAGAAAGCTCAGTGACAAAAAGACCTATTTGGTTTATGGGTTACAAGACCCATACTTAAATGAGGACCGGATTAAGGAACAGGAAAGTATAGCTGATCTGATAAAAGTTACCCCCGAATGTATCACATTCGAGGGTGAGCATGAATTGTATGAAAAAGTCATTCTGCAAATTCGCAAGGATGACTATCTCCAATAACTATCTCGGACATAACTTGTTACAAGTTTTTCCGGAATTATAGCCACTGGACCTCTGTAGATTCCACCGTTGTCACCGATGTCTTCTACCCTAATGGACAATACGTTACGTCCTGGTTTCAGCAAGCCATTAGGAATTTCATATACACGAAGCTCACTAAAGCTTCTGGACCTACCCAGCCTTTTACCATCATAGGTCTCACCTATCTTTTCATTGTTAAGAAATGTTTCGTCAAAGTCATCGATATAACCTCCTATGAGCACCATATCGTCTAGGTTAGCACCTTCTGGGATTATGATCTCCTTCCTATACCAAGCAAAACCTCTGTAATTTCTAATTCCATTGACCTTCCAATTGGCTGGCACTTTTATATCCTCCCACTTTGAATCGTCATAATCTGGATCAATAAAGTCTTCATTGTCTTTGAGTTTTAATTTCCACAGACCTTCTAAATTGATCACATCCTGATAGCCATCTTCAGCAACGAGAATTCCTACTTCACCGCTATAAATCCCTCCTTCTCCGCCTTTATCAAATACTCGAACAGCTATGAGGTTTTCTCCATCATTCTTTATCAATTCGTTTGGAATTCTATACTCTCGCTCCGCCTGCCAAGCCGTATAGTAGTTTGGAGGGAAGCTTCCCGAAAACCCTATAAGCTCACCATTGAAAAATACTTGGTCTACATCATCAATATATCCCAATCTTAAATAGTGCACTCTGTCCTTCATGAACTCCTCACCATCGACTTTGATGCGATACCAGGCATAGCCATCATAACCATTAAAGCCTTCTCTCTCCCACCTTCTTGGTACATAAATCTCTTCCCAATCGCTATCATCATAATCAGTGGTTGCCCATTCTTTATGATCACCGATAGAAAATTTCCAGTTCCCTCTGAGGTTGTAAAGGCGCTTAAGATCTTGACCTTGAACTGTAAAAGCGCCTAGTAAAATAAATGCAATAAATAATCTCTTCATTCTTTATGCTTTGTTGCCGAGCACCCGATGGCGCTCGGCCTATGTTTGTAGTTTTAGCTCTTTTGACCCTTGAGCTTCATTACAAACAAACGCAATATGTAAAAACGCTTTGTCATCATCACGTAATCAGTTGTCACAAATTGTCACAACTAAAAAATTTCAGGTCACGAATTCGGTTTATATTTGGTCACACAACGATCCGCTATGAATTCACCTCGACAGTTTTTTAGTCAAATTTCAATTTTTGCCTTTATCATTTTTGGCCTCAGTTGCGAACAAACGCAAGAAAAAGAAGACTTAGCTTTTAGCGCTGCAACCATTAAATCCGAAACCTTGAGGGCATGGAATGCTTACAAAGATTACGCTTGGGGTTATGACGTATTGAAACCCTTATCAAAACAAGGTTACAACTGGTATGAGCAATCCCTCGGCATTTCACCAATTGATGCATATAGCACCTTGGCTGTAATGGGCCTTGATGAAGAAGCTAAAGAAGTAGAGGAATACGCCCTCGGCATGGATTGGAACAAAGACGTCTATGTGCAGATCTTTGAAGTCAATATTAGGATCCTAGGTGGACTCCTGGCTATTTATGATCATTCGAGAAACCCAGAGGTTTTAGCAAAAGCGATAGATTTTGGAGATCGATTAATGCCTGCATTCAATTCACCGACAGGCATGCCTTACCACTCGGTTAACCTTAAGACTGGGGAAGTTGCAGGAAATCATGGGGAAGGTGATGGACACATTGTTAATGTTGCGCAAGCAGGCACTTATCTCGTTGAGTTTGGTATACTCAGCTATTACGCAAAAGACCCGAAATACTACCAAGCAGCAAAGAAGGCAACCAAGGCCATCTTTAAAAGGAGGTCTGAAATAGGCTTGCCAGGTGATTTTATCAATGTGCATACGGGCGAGTGGGCGAATAACTGGAGCTACCTCCAGGCGGGAGTAGACTCCTATTACGAATACATGTTCAAGAGCAATTTCCTTTTTCCAGACAAAGAAATAGAAGCGATTTGGAAGGAAAGTTTAGCCAAAATTAATGAGCACTTGGCTGAAGAATACAATGGACGACTTTATTATACCTGTGTGAATATGCATTCAGGCGAGGTTGTAAAAAGGTCAGTCTCTTTATACGATGCGTTCTTCCCGGCCATTCAGGCTTTAGATGGAGATCTAGAACGAGCAGAAAAAAACATGGCCGCATGGGACTGGCTTTGGGATAAATATGGTTTGCTGCCTACAAGGTATTTCTATGATAAAGATGAGATTGAGTATGCGAACTCTGAACTAAATCCTGAGATCGTAGAGTCTGCCTACTACCTCCATCAGATCACAGGAAAGCAGGAGTATTTAGATATGATCGAAAAATATTGGAACAACATGAGAGACTGCTGCCGTAATGAGGTAGCCTTTAACTCGGTAGAAGATGTGCGCTCAATGGAAGCGAAAGACTACTTGGCGACATACTTCTATGCCGAAACGATGAAGTATTTTTATGTAGCTGCAGCAGGTAAAGAGGTTTTCAATTTTGACGAATATGTATTCAATACCGAAGCCCACCCATTCAAAAAGAGCCATTTCAATACGTCAAAACTAACTGAGTATCTTGGTATAGAATAAACACTTCGTTATGAAAAAGCATATTCTTCCGGCCCTACTAATCAGCTTTTGCTTTGGCTGCACAAATTCAAGTCAGCTCGATTCTGCTGAATGGCTAATAGGCACATGGGAGAATAGTATGAGTCAAAGAATTATCTATGAAGAGTGGAAAAAGATTGACAAGGAATCACTTTCAGGTAGAAGCTTTTATCTCAATAATAGTGATACGATAGTCCTTGAAACTGTAGCTTTAAAAGAAGCAGAAGAAGGCTTAGTCTACAGTCCTACCGTGAAAAACCAGAACAACGGACAAGCAGTAAACTTTACAATGACTGAATGCTCTTCAACAAGTATGAAATTTGAAAATCAGGCTCATGACTTTCCTCAAATCATTGAATATCGCCTGATCAAAAATGACTCATTGGTAGCAGAGATCTCAGGGAAAGTCAACGGAGAAATGAGAAGGCAGAGATTTGCAATGAGCAAAATCAAATAACCAACTTATATCCCACACCATGGACAGTAAGGATATATTGCGGGTCATTGTGGTTCTCTTCAATTCGCTGACGTAAACGCAGTATAAAATTATCAACAGTTCTTGTAGTCGGTTGCGCATCATAACCCCAAACCTTATTGAGGAGATCATAACGGCTAACTACATCGTTTTTATGCTCAAGCAGATACTGAAGAATCTCAAATTCTTTATAAGACATTTTTACATTTCCCTCTGCATTGTGCGCTTTGTATTGTCCAAAGTCCACTGTCAATTTGCCTACTTGATGCTCGCCTGATAATCCTTCTTCAGCTCCATTGGCCACTTGACGTCTTAAAATGGCTTTTACTCTAGCAATCAATTCGCGTAAACTAAAGGGTTTTGTCATGTAGTCATCAGCACCCAATTCTAGCCCCAGTACTTTGTCTATTTCTTCGCTTTTGGCTGTCAGAAAGATCACAGGGGTCATGTCTCCATTTTTACGCATGGCCTTACAGACATCAAAACCCGACATCTTTGGCATCATTACATCCAAGATCACCAAGTCATATTTATTGGCGGTCACTTTTTGCAAACCCTCTGCCCCGTCCATTGCCAATTCAACTTGATAAGACTCAAACTCTAGATTGTCTTTGAGCCCTAAACGCATAGAAGGCTCATCTTCTACTATTAGTATTTTAGCCATTTGCTTGTTTATCTATAGGGAAATATAATTTGAATTTACTACCAGCACCAATGTCACTTACCACTTTGATACTCCCATTATGGGCATCCATAATGTGTTTGACAATAGTGAGCCCAAGGCCAGAACCTTTGGTATCATGTACATCGCCAGTAGGCACTCGGTAGAACTTCTCAAAGAGCTTTTCTAATTGATTTTTAGGTATACCCATGCCTTGGTCTTTAACTGCTAAAAAAGCCTTCCCATCTTCTATTCCTGTACTTATTTCTACGGCCTTATTATCAGTGCTATACTTCATCGCATTGTCGATCAGGTTGACCATCACCTCAATTATCGCTTCGCTGTCTGCATTGATGTAGAGTCCATTATCTGAAAGATTCAGTTCATGCGTGAAACCATTATTCTCTAAATGATATGAATAGGTATTGTGGACCTCTCGGACCACTGAATTCAGATCGAGCGCTACCTTATGGTACTGTCTTTTATTGGCTTCGATCTTAGAGAAACTCAAGATTCGGTTAATCATATTGGTGAGTCTTCCGACTTCCTTTGTAATGATCTCGTAATACTCCTTCTGTTTTGATTCTTCCCTGACACGTCCCATCAGAAGGGTTTCAGCGAACATATTGATCAATGCAAGGGGTGTGCGTATCTCGTGTGAAACATTCGAAACAAAGTCGGACTTCTTCTGTGCCAATTCCATTTCTCGTTGAATATTCCTGAAGACTAAAAAGATACCAATAAACATCACGATCAGTAGCAGACCTAGTGCAATCAAGTTTTGCTGTTTTCGTTTGTTGACTACATCCTCCACGGTACCGCCTGAGCGTGCTATCGCTACTTCATATTTGGGCAGCAAATCAAGTCGCTGACTTTTAATATTAGCTACAGTTATTTCTGATGTGGAATACACATTATAACCGTCTGCGATTCTGCTGGCTGTTAGCACGAAATCCTCTTGGGCAATTTCTTGAAGCTTCGGCACCAAGAATTGTTCAATGAGTTCAACGCCATTAAAAAAAAGTATATGAACTTTTGGACCTTCTTTTTCACCCAAAACAAAAATCACGTGGTCTAGCCATTCTTCGTTCCAGCCCACCTCTGCAGTACCTGATTCTATTTTTAAAAAATCCGCTTCCTTGTAACGAACCAACCTGCTAATGAGGTCTGAATTGTCTTGGTAAATTTCTTGCGCTTTAACGATAAAGCGAGGGTCCAGAAATTCTTTCTGTCTGCTCAAAAAGCCTTCATAATCAGAATTAACTCCTTTTATGTACAAGGCTCTAAAGAACCAGTTAGAGGCCATATATTCTAGTATCTCGTCATCTGTCCAATTTTTCCCCTCAACCTCAAGTGTATTGGTAAGCTCACTGAATTTGTCTTGCAAACTTTGATTCACAGAAAAAAGAACTGCCTCTAATTGGCGTTCATAAATCCTTTCTAATTCCCGTTCATCGGTTGTGAGTGAATTGAGTTCAAAAACGCCATACACGACTACAGGTAAAACCAGGACAAGAAGAATTGCTACAAGTGACCTTTTTGAGTTCTTTTTCAATGAAATGACTAATTTTGAGTCCTTCGAAAATACGAATCAAATGGCTTGGTCAATTATTATGTGACATTCTTTTACAAGTCATTGATTTCTAAACTCTATTTCATATCTTTGCAGCCCAAAAATTAAACATTTAAGAAATGCTTAAAAATTACGAGACAGTATTCATTTTGAATCCCGTTTTGTCTGAAGATCAGATGAAGGATGCTGTCGGCCAGTACGAAGGCCTTCTCAAGGAGAATGGCGCTGAGATCATTAACAAAGAAATCTGGGGACTTAAAAAGATGGCTTATGCTATCCAAAACAAGTCTACTGGTTTCTACAACTTAATGGAGTTTAAAGCCGACCCAGCAACTATCGCTACTTTAGAGATCGAATTCAAAAGAGACGAAAGAGTGATGAGATTTTTAACTGTGTCTTTAGACAAGCACGCAGTTGAGTACAACAACAAGCGCAGATCAGGTGCTTTTAACAAAAAGAAGGAGGTAGCAGCATGACACTGGTAAACGAACCTGTAAACAGAGAGCAGCAAAGAAAGAAGTATTGCCGTTTCAAGAAGAATGGTATCAAGTACGTGGATTACAAAAATCCTGATTTCTTGCTTCAGTTTGTAAACGAGCAAGGTAAGATTCTTCCAAGAAGACTTACTGGTACTAGCTTGAAATACCAAAAGAAAGTTACCCAGGCAGTTAAAAGAGCAAGACACATTGCTTTGATGCCTTACGTAGCTGATGGTTTGAAATAATTGTAACCCTAAACGGATAGTAAGATGGACGTAATATTAAAGACTGATATTAAAGGTTTAGGCTACAAGCATGACACTGTAACCGTTAAGCCTGGTTATGCAAGAAACTACTTGATCCCTCAGGGTTTTGCAATTTTAGCTAATGAAGCTAACAGCAAAATGATGGCAGAGAACATCAAACAAGCTGCTCACAAAGCTGAAAAGATCAAAGGTGATGCTGAAGCTATCGCTAACGGTATCGGTGAGATGACATTGGAGATCAAAGCTAAAGCTGGTGACAGCGGTAAGATCTTCGGTGCTGTAACTACCCTTCAAATTTCTGACGCATTGAAAGCAAAAGGTTTCGATGTTGATAGAAAGAAAATCTCTTTCAAAGGAGAAGTTAAAATGATCGGTGATTATGTAGCTGAGATCGACCTTCACAAAGAAGTGAAGAAAGATGTAGCATTCTCAGTAGTTGCTGAATAAGCTCTACTTTCAAATTATAAAAGGAAAGCCCTAGCGAAAGCTAGGGCTTTTTTATTGCTCAAAACTTTCACAAGCCTCTTTGCCAACCGTTTGCACAAGAATTAGTGATACTTGGTTTGTCTGTCCGTACATTTTTTTCTTATTTGAATCGTCTCAGAAGGAGCCTCGAACCAAACCTTAAACCAACCATTTATGAAATCCGGACAAAGCAGAGTGGTCATAGAAAATGTATCACCTGAGATCAACCACGGAAAACATGCCGCTAAAAGAGTAGTTGGCCAAAAAGTGCAAATACAAGCAGACCTTTTGGCTGATGGACATGACGTGATCAATGCCCATATCAAATACAAGTTTGGCAATGCCAGAAAATGGCAGTATGCTCAAATGCATTTAGCCGATAATGACCTATGGGAAGGTGAGTTCACAGTAGAAAAACAAGGTGAATACACCTACACTGTTGAAGCCTGGATCGATTACCCGCTCACTTGGCAGCATAACATAGAAAGAAAGATAGCAGACAATCAGCACGTCAATGTAGAGTTACTTGACGGTATACAATACCTCAAGGCTGCAGCCAAACTAGACAAAGACAATGCTGCATACCTAAAGGACCTCGCTAAGACATTTGAGGATGAGAAGAAGTACAAAGCCGCCATTAAAGAGGCCCAGTCCAAAAAGCTTCATGATATCTTCCTCAATAATCCTACAAAGGAGTTTGCCACAACCTATGACTTAGAGCTTCCTCTTTATGTCGATAGAAAAAAAGCATTATTCAGCACCTGGTACGAGTTCTTCCCTCGCTCAGCCGCCAAAAAAGAAGGCGAACATGGCACCTTCAAAGATTGCTTAGACATTTTACCATATGTATCTAACCTTGGCTTTGATGTGCTATACTTCCCTCCCATCCACCCGATAGGAACGGAATACAGAAAAGGAAAGAACAATACTACAGAAGCAAAACCAGATGATGTTGGTGTTCCTTGGGCGATTGGAAATACAACTGGTGGGCACAAAGACATTTTACCTGAACTAGGTTCGTTCGATGATTTCAAAAAAGTTGTTGAGCAAGCCAAAAAGCAAGGAATTGAAATAGCACTTGATTTTGCACTGCAATGCTCTCCCGATCACCCTTATGTAAAGGAGCACCCGAGCTGGTTCAAATGGAGACCTGACGGTTCTGTGCAGTATGCTGAAAACCCTCCGAAAAAATATCAAGACATTTATCCTATTTACTTCGAATCAGCCGACTGGGAGCCAATGTGGAATGAATTCATCAGCATTGTGCTGCACTGGAATCAGCTTGGTATCAAGATCTTTAGGGTAGACAACCCACATACAAAGCCTTTCGGTTTTTGGGAGTACTTGATCGCAGAAGTAAAGAAGGTTGATGCAGACGTAATGTTCCTTTCAGAGGCATTCACTAAGCCTAAAACCATGCAGCGTCTTGCTAAAGTCGGTTTTACCCAAGGTTACACTTACTACACTTGGAGGAACAACAAGCATGAGCTGCGAGAGTACATGACCGAGTTGACCGAGGGCCCTATGAAGGACTACTTCAGACCTAACTTCTGGCCAAATACACCAGACATCAACCCTTGGATGCTCCAGGGTGGTAATGAAAACCTATATATCATCAGACATATGATGGCAGCAACGCTTTCATCAAATTACGGTATGTACGGACCTGTTTACGAGCAGATCGTGAATGAGGCAGTAATAGGTAAAGAAGAATACCTCAATTCAGAGAAGTATGAAGTTCGTCATTGGGATTGGACCAAGACTAATAAACTTACTCAGCTGATCGGTAGAATTAATCAAGTAAGAAAAGAGCATAGCGCTTTTCAATTCACCAATAACATACATTTCTGCTCCATAGAAAACGAGCAACTTCTCGCCTACTTCAAGCAATCTGAAGATGGCAAGAACAACGTGCTCTGTGTTGTCAACCTAGATCCTTATAACAAACAAAGTGGCTGGGTTCAAGTACCAAGGCATTTGATGAATGTAGGTGATGGTCAACCGCTCCGCATGAAAGACCTGATCACAGGTAATAGCTACATCTGGCATGATGAATGGAATTACGTAGAGCTTGATCCTTATCAGCTCCCTTACCACATTTTCTCTATCGAATATTAAATTCAATGTGATGGCAGCAACTAAAGCATTTCATAAAAAATGGGTAGACACCTTTAATGATCCTGTTTTTGAAGATGGTTTCGTAAACAAGGTGCTTTTGAAGTATATGAAAAGCACACGTTGGTATGCAGCCAAAACTCAAGTAGCTAAGAGCATTAAAATTCAAGAGGCAATGCCTTTTGAAATGGATAAGGGCCAAACCGTTTTCATGCTCACAATTGTTATTGATTTTGCTGCTGGTTTTACCGAATTCTACTTTTTAACAATTGGATTTATCCCTGTTGGCGAATCCATAGAGCAAAAAGCCATACTTCATACTACGAAGCTTGGCGACCATGAAGGTCATATTGTGGATGCTTTGTATACAGAGAGTTTCAGAAAAGCACTGTATGAGCAGATCATCAGCCAGAAGGCAATGAGTAATGGGCAATCTAAAATGGTTTTTGATCGAGGTAAAGCACTAAGAAGTAGCCCCGCTTATGAGTCATCTAGAGTTATGGATTTTGACCAGAGTAATACCTCGGTTGAATTCAATGGTCAATATTTCTTTAAGATCTATAGAAGGTTATTCATAGACCCTAATCCAGACCTTGAGATGACCAAATTCTTGTCGGAAGAGGGAAACTTCAAAAACAGTCCTTTGTACGGTGGTAGCATCACTTGGATCAAATCCGAGATCGCCTCCATCTCATTAGGGATTATGCAAGAGAAGGTACCTAATCAAGGCGAAGCATGGAATCACACCCTTGAGCTAGTTAAAGGCTATTTCGATAGATTAGAAGCTACAGAAGCCAATATCGATGATATTCAGGATATCCCGTCCTTTGCGTTCAAATCTCCAGATGAGCTGACATCAAGCCTAAAATTATTGATCAGCGATGATGCCATTGCAAAAGTTGAGAAGATGGCCCAACGCATTGGAGAAATGCACATTGCTTTATTTAGCAATAGAATTGACACCAACTTCAACCCAATAGCATTTAACAGCGATTATACTGTATGGCTCAAGAATCGAATCATTTACCAATTAAACGCTCGATTTATCCTTGTTGATGAATGCCTACCCACGCTCAAAGGACTTGCCAAAGAATACGCGCAGCTATTTGCTGACAATAGGTACGAGATCACCAATAGGTTTTTAGCTTTTGAAGAAGCAAGACTTAACAGCTGTCGAATCAGGATTCATGGCGACCTGCACTTAGGGCAGATCTTGATGACTGAAGATGATGATTTCTATATCATAGATTATGAAGGTGAACCAGAAAGCACCATTCGAGATAGAAAGGTCAAACAAACGCCATTGAAAGACATTGCAGGAATGCTTCGCTCATTCCACTATGCAGTATATGCGGTTATTTTTGACCCAAAGACAAAATTCAAATTAAGTCAGGAAGAGCTATTTGAGGCCGGTGAGAAATATTACCGAGCCATCTCAGCCATTTTCCTGAATAAATACATTTCAACAGCCATGTCTGAGAATTTAGATATTGGCTATGAATCTGAGATCAGGTATTTGCTGAAATACCACTTGCTTGAAAAAGCAGTATATGAGATCGGCTATGAGCTCAAAGCAAGACCTGACTGGGCCGTAATTCCACTTACGGGCATCAAACATATTTTAGAAGACTAGACATGGAAAAACACCAAAACGTTGCCACGCATTCTTTAATGACTGATTTTGATAGTGATCTATTCAAATCAGGAAAGCATTTCAGACTTTATGAAAAACTGGGCTCACACCTAGTTGAAGTTGATGGCAAAAAAGGAACTCACTTTGCTGTATGGGCGCCAAATGCTGAGCAGGTACAAGTGATCGGTGATTTTAATTACTGGAATGGAGAAGGCTATGAGCTTTATCCCAGATGGGACGGCTCAGGTATCTGGGAAGGCTTCATTGAAGGCATTGAAAGAGGAACGGTATATAAATACAAGATCCACTCTAATAGCCATGGCCAAGTTTTAGAGAAAGGCGATCCATTTGCGCTTTACTGGGAGATTCCACCAAAGACCGCTTCTGTGGTATGGGACCTTGACTACAAGTGGAAAGACAGCAAGTGGATGAAGAACAGAAAGCAATTCAATGATTTGGATAAGCCTTACTCTGTTTATGAAGTACACTTAGGTTCTTGGAAGAGAAAAGAAAATGGTGAGTCTTTGACTTACAGGGAATTGGCTGTTGAATTAGTCAATTATGTCAAAGAAATGGAATACACCCATGTAGAATTCTTACCTGTCATGGAACACCCGTTCTTTGGCTCATGGGGTTACCAGTGTACGGGCTATTTCGCTCCTTCATCTAGATACGGTTCTCCAGAAGATTATATGTACATGGTCGATGCTTTCCACAAAGCTGAGATTGGGATCATTCTTGACTGGGTACCTTCCCACTTCCCTTCTGATGCACACGGGCCATTCAAATTTGATGGCACTCACCTATACGAGCATGCAGACCCAAGACAAGGCTATCACCCTGACTGGAATTCTTACATATTCAATTACGGTAGAAATGAGGTAAGAGCATTTTTGATCTCAAGTGCGATCTGCTGGTTAGACTTATTCCATGCCGATGGCTTAAGGGTTGATGCCGTAGCTTCCATGCTTTACCTAGATTATTCTAGAAAAGAAGGAGAATGGATTCCAAATGAGCATGGCGGTAGAGAAAATTTAGAAGCCATTAGCTTCCTAAAAGAATTGAATGAAGCAGTTTATGAAAACTTCGAAGGAGTTCAAACCATTGCCGAGGAATCTACTGCTTGGCCGGCTGTCTCGCGCCCTACTTTTATGGGCGGACTTGGTTTCGGTATGAAATGGATGATGGGTTGGATGCATGATACTTTGGAGTATTTCAAAAAAGACCCATACTACAGACAGTACCACCACAACGACATCACCTTCAGTATGAATTATGCCTTTACTGAAAACTTCATGTTGCCACTTTCACATGATGAGGTGGTGCACGGTAAAGGGCCGTTGTTGGATAGAATGCCGGGTGATGAATGGCAGAGGTTTGCTAACCTAAGATTGCTTTACGCATATATGTACACACACCCTGGTACACAGCTGGTTTTCATGGGTGGAGAGATCGGTCAATCTAGTGAGTGGAAACACGATTATAGTATCGATTGGCACTTGCTGGAGTTTGAACCCCACAAAGGTGTTCAGGCATTGACCAAGTCACTCAATCATTTGGTGAAAACAGAGAAAGCGCTTTATGAAAAGGCATTTAGTGCAGAAGGCTTTGAATGGATAGAATTGAATGACCACCAGAACTCGGTGCTTTCTTATATGAGAAAAGGAAACGATCCTGCCGATGACCTAATTGTTGTTTGCAACTTCACCCCTGTTGTAAGAGAGAACTACAACATTGGAGTGAATGGCGGTACTTGGAAAGAAGTACTGAATACAGACGATAAAAACTTCTGGGGAAGCGGAAGTAGCAACAAGACGCTAAAAGCCAAAAAAGACAGCCTACATGGACGCACGCATTCATTAGAGCTTACGGTTCCACCTTTGGCAGCAGTGATCTTAAAACAAGAAGTAAAAAAGCCTAAAGCACAGACAGCGAAGAAGAAAAAATAGGCATATTAGCAGGATTAAGTAGAGAGAGATGCAGCGGTATTTGTGTATACATGGCCATTTTTATCAACCACCACGGGAGAACGCATGGCTAGAGAAGATAGAAGTTCAACCTTCAGCTTTTCCATATCACGATTGGAATGAAAGAATCACTAGAGAGAGCTATTATCCAAATGCTTTTTCTAGGGTATTGAATGATGAAGGCAAGATCATTGACATAGTGAACAACTATGCCAAAATGAGCTTCAATTTTGGTCCAACCCTTTTGTCTTGGATGGAGCAAAATGCTCCTCAGACCTATGCCGCTATCTTAGAGTCTGACAAGAAGAGTTTAAAGTATTTTGATGGACATGGCTCGGCCATGGCCCAAGTGTACAACCACATGATCATGCCTTTGGCCAATACCAGGGACAAAGAAACGCAGATCATCTGGGGGATAGAAGACTTCAAAACTAGATTTGGAAGACACCCAGAAGGCATGTGGCTCGGTGAAGCGGCTGTTGACACAGAAACACTTGACCTTCTCGCAAAGAACGACATCAAATTCACCCTCCTCGCTCCGAACCAAGCTGCTAGATTCAGAAAGATTGGTGACAAAAAATGGACTGAGGGCATAGACTCGAACAGGCATTATATCTGCAATCTACCAAGTGGTAGAAAGATCGCGCTATTCTTCTACGATGGAGAGCGTTCCCAGAATGTGGCCTTCAAAGGTGTGCTTCAAGATGGTAAAAGCTTTGCATACGATCTGCTAGAGGGTTATAGAGGCGAATACGACAACGAGTTCGTTCACATTGCCACTGATGGCGAAAGCTATGGGCACCACCACACCAATGGTGACATGGCGCTTGCTTACTGCTTGAGATATATAGAAAAAAACGAGCTTACGCAGCTGACAAATTACACCCAATACCTCAGCATGTTCGAACCTGAATATGAGGTAGAGATACATGAGAACAGCTCTTGGAGTTGTGCCCATGGCGTAGAGCGATGGAGAAGCAACTGTGGCTGTCACACGGGCGGTGGACCTAACTGGAATCAGAAATGGAGAGAGCCATTACGCAATGCACTGGACCAAGCACGAGACCGCATGATCGAGATCTATGAAAATGGACTCAAAGGACTTGCAAATGACCCATGGCAAATGCGTGATGAGTACATTGAAGTGATCATGGATCGCTCGAAAAAGAATGTGAATCGTTTCTTGAAACGACATATCTCAAAAGAGTTGAATGCTGAAGAGCGCACCCATGTGATGCGTTTATTAGAAATGCAGCGTAATGCCATGCTTATGTACACAAGTTGTGGCTGGTTCTTCAATGATATCTCAGGGATTGAGACCATTCAAGTCTTACAATATGCTTGTCGAGCCATACAATTAGCGGAATCAGAATCAGATAATAAGCTTGAAGATGAATTTATAGCTGAGCTCGGAAAAGGCTATAGCAATGTGCACAATGAGGGCAGCGGAGCCGATATCTACTTGAAAAACATCAAGCCTTATATGCTGAGTTTGACGCAAGTTGGAATGCACTATGCTGTGGCATCTATTTTCGCAGATGATCCAGAAACCCTGACAGTATTGAATTATGACTGTAAGAGTATCTTCTTTGAAAGAAAAAGTGCTGGTGTACAAAAGCTTGCATTTGGTACCACCAAAGTAGATTCCAAAGTAACTACCTCTACTAAGGAATTTAGTTTTGTAGTGATATACTTAGGTCAGCACCATTTGATAGGTGGAACTTCAAGACGACTCTCGACAGAAGAATTCAAACCGATCTCCGATGCCCTAGAAACGGCTTTTAAACAAAGTAATGTAGCAGAAGTACTGCGAATCATTCAAAAGAATTTCAAAGCACATACCTTCTCATTCTTTGGTATGTTCAAGGATGAGCAAATGCATCTACTCGATAATTATCTCGAGCAGAGTTTGGAGTTAGCTTACGATTCAATGCGAAAGATCTACGATCGTAATTATAACATCTTGAATGTGATGCAGCAAAACAAGCTGCAGATACCGGCTACTTTGAAGCAAAACATTGCCAATGTGGTCAATTACGAGTTCAAAGAGCTCTTTACTAATGGACATTTCTCAATTCAGAAAATGGAAGAATTGGTTGATGAGACTGAGAAATGGAATCTTGAACTTGACAGAGAACACATCAGTGCAAGTTTGAATAACAAGCTTGAAGAAATGTTCTTGGCTTTTGCCGATGATACCAGCAAACTGGAAATTCTTGATGAGTTGTTGACCACTATAGGTCTGTACAAGAAAGTAAATCTTGAACCACTATTGGTGAATTTACAGAACCAGGTTTTCAGTTTCAGTAAAACACTCTTCTCGAGCAAGACGAAGAATATTGACGGCCAGCAAGTAGTGGAAGAAAAGATCGAAACATTAGCACAAGAGATCAATATTGACCTGCACTTGGTGAAGGAATTGGTAGCTTAATTTGCTAGTCATTGTGTCCATTATCACCAAGATCGGCAATAAGGCTAAGTATGATTTGTAATATTTAGAATAAGATGGAAGGTATTGACAGCTTTTTCTGGAGTGATTGGTGCATCAATGTCGGAGGTTTTGTAAGGTATTCAGTTTTAAAGAAAAGGCATAATTTCACATTTAGTGAATTCATAAGTGATGAGGAACAAATGCGAATGAATTTACTAGTTCGTAATCTAATTCTCTTACCAATTCTATCACTAGCCCTGTGGATAATCATTTAATTTATCAGAGATTATCCGGAGCCTTTTCCACAAGAATTAACGGTTAAGATGCTTCGTACCTCAGCATGACATCCTAAATGAACCTGAATAAGGTCATTTTCAACCACCGAATGCAGTACTCTAAACTAAAAAAGCTCGGGTGTACCCGAGCTTCAAATAATTGGCAGCCACCAAGGCAGTGACCACCTGTTCTCAACGAGAACTCACCTATGGATCTTTAGAGACTTAAAGCTCAACTACAGAGTTGTCTTCAAATGACAAGTTGTTAGGCACATACTTGTCTGCCTCCCAGTCATTCTCCCAAGTTTCACCATCGATCAAGTATCTGAATTGGTATTCTTTACCAGTTTCTAACTTGATGGTAGCCTTGAAAGCACCAGTTTTCAATTTTTTCATTTCAGTAGCAGTGGTGTCCCAATCGTTGAACTCACCTACAAGGGTTACTTTTGCCGCGCCTGACGCTGCTTCTTTCGGAAGGTTGAAAGTAACATTGGCTTCCGGCTTCGTTTTCAAGAATTGCTTTTTGATCATAATTCTAAAAGTTTCTACTTCAAAGGTTCGATGATTCCGAGCCCTCAGCAACATTTTTATTAAAAAAGAAGTGAAACGTTTGCATACTTAAATCGCTCAAATTCAGCTATATCAAAGCATTTTACCAATAACAAACGTTTGTTTCGCCCGCAATCGCTCATTATCGATTGCGCAAGCTTCCAGCTTCGACTCTTAAGCCATTTACTTATCTTTGAATTATGTTCAGAACAGAGATAGAAGAACTCTCTTACAGCTATAAGATCGACCATAAATCAGGTCTGTTGACCATCGGTTCTTGTTTTAGCGATACCATTGGCAGCAAATTAGAAAAGGCCAAGTTTGACACCTTGATCAATCCATTTGGTACGGTCTTCAATCCCCTATCGATCTTTAAACTTCTATCGGAAAGCTTAAATGGAACTGAACTCGATGAGCAAAGCATCCTAGAAAGAGATAGTCTTTACCTCAGTCATCATCTGCATACTAGCATTACCGGTGAGACAAAAGACAAATTGCACGAGCGCTTTGTTGAAATTGGGAAAGACACGCTAACCCAACTAAAAAAAGCCAAAGTGCTGTTCATTACTTTAGGAACGGCTTGGGTTTACGAATCTAAAGAGAGTGGTCAACTGGTTTCCAATTGCCATAAGGTGCCTCAAAAGCACTTTACCAGAAGGCTACTTCAATTAGATGAAATATTGAATGAATTTTTCCAGCTGAAAGAACAGCTCGATCACATCAACCCAGAGCTGAAGGTGGTACTCACATTGAGTCCTGTTCGACATACAAAAGATACCTTACAAGGTAATGCGATAAGCAAGAGCCTCTTACGTACTGCTTGCCATTACCTATCCGAAATGGCCAACAACGTTGACTACTTCCCAGCCTATGAGATCGTGATGGATGACCTGAGAGATTATCGATTCTTTGAAAGCGACCTCATACACCCTAATGAGCAGGCTATTGACTATATCTGGACTAAATTCAGCACTGCATTCATGAATCCTGACACGCTAGAATTGATCGCAGAAATTGGTAAAGTACAGTCAGCAATTGCCCATAGAGCTTTCAATGCCGATTCTAAAAACCATCAAGCTTTTTTAGCTAGAACTTTAAGAAGAGCTAGGGAGTTAGACAAGCAAATAAATTTGAATCACGAAATTAAAGTGCTGAGATCGCGTCTTAACAATGACTAAAGCCCCATACACCAACGAATTAATCAACAGCTCTTCTCCTTATCTTTTACAACATGCGCATAACCCAGTCGATTGGTTGCCATGGTCAGAAGAAGCCCTACAAAAGGCCAAAGCAGAAGACAAACCCATCATAGTAAGTATTGGTTATTCGGCATGCCATTGGTGTCATGTCATGGAGAGAGAGAGTTTTGAAAACCCTGATATCGCTGCGATCATGAATGCACATTTCGTTTGTATCAAGATCGACAGAGAAGAACGACCAGATGTAGACCAGGTTTATATGGATGCTGTTCATGCCATGGGGCTACAAGGCGGTTGGCCATTGAATGTTTTTTTACTTCCAGATCAACGTCCATTTTACGGAGGCACTTATTTCCCTCCTCAAGGCTGGGCACAATTGTGTAATCAGATCGGTCGGGTTTTCAAGGAACAAAGAGCTGAGCTAGAGAAATCTGCCGAAGGCTTCATGAAGAGTCTAGGTGCTAGTGAGAGTGAGAAATATGGATTGGTAGCGAATGACAATCCATTCTTGAAAAAGCATTTGAATAAAATGTTTTTGAAGCATGAGGAGAATTTTGATCTCGTAAAAGGTGGAAACAAAAGAGCTCCAAAATTCCCAATGCCTTCAACCTATCGCTTCTTACTTTTTGAAGGAAACGCTAACAGCAATGCGCTTGCAACAGACCATGCGATCAGAACTGTCGACAATATGGCCTGGGGTGGATTGTATGATCAGGTAGGTGGTGGTTTCACGCGTTACTCTACCGATATGGATTGGTTTGTACCGCATTTCGAAAAGATGCTCTACGACAACGGACAACTGTTGACCCTTTACGCTGAAGCATACCAAGCAACAGGGGACGACTACTACAAAGAAGTTGTTGAGCAAACCGTGACTTGGCTGAAGCGAGAAATGCTAGATAAATCAGGGGGCTTCTACTCGGCTCTTGATGCCGATTCTGAAGGAGAAGAAGGCAAGTTCTATCTCTGGACTGAAAGTGAATTACATGAAATTTTAGGTCCTGATGCAGAACTCATAATAGAGTTTTACAACATCACTGCTGGCAATTGGGAACCAAACAGAAATATTCCTTTTAGATCAGGGCATGCCAAAGACTTCGCAAAACAAAAAGACATAGAGCTAGATGAACTCAATGATATCATAAGGTCTGCTAACCTCCGCTTGTTAAACGCAAGAGAGAAAAGAGTTAGACCTGGACTTGACGATAAAATACTAGCAGGCTGGAATGGTCTTGCGTTAAAAGGCTTAGCAGATTGCTATGCTACTTTTGGAAAACAAGAATATCTAGACCTTGCCATACAAAATGCTCAATTCATCTCAAAGCACTTGATCAAAGACGGAGACAAAGTATTCAGGAACTACAAAAACGGTAAATCCACTATTGACGGTTATCTGGAAGATTATGCTGCTTTGATCGCTGGATTTACAGCACTCTATCAAGTGACATTTAATGAAGATTGGCTGTACAAAGCGCAACTATTGGCTGAAAAGACCCTTACTCAATTCTACGATGAAAATGATGGGTTCTTTTTTTATACTGCGCACGAAGCTGAGGCCCTTATCGCTCGTAAAAAAGAGATCTGGGACAATGTCATTCCTTCTTCAAACTCAATTATGGCTGAGAATTTACTTGAGCTATCCATATTACTGGATAAACCAGAGTGGCATGAGTTGGCCGAAAGCATGGTCAATAGAATGGATCGCGTATTGAACTTAGGCCCACAAGATGCCTCAAATTGGGCTAGAGTTTATGGAAGACTTTCCTACCCTACAGCTGAGATCGCCATTGTGAGTGAGAATCCGATTAAGGAAGTGAATCAAATCCACCAGCAATACATTCCGAATAAAGTGATTGTAGCAAAGAAACCGGGTGACCATAGTGAGCTCGCATTACTTGAAGGGCGAGAAGCTGTTGGTGGCCAGAACACCTTGTATTTATGTTACAATAAGGCTTGTCAATTACCAGTTCATCAGGTTGAAGAATTAATTCAGCAATTGAGTTTGAGTCAAAGCAATTAAGGCTTTAAATTGAATTCTATTTCTTGATCATTTGAATCACTTACAGCTTAATCTTGATGCCCCCGATGCGGAAGCTACATTATTTGTAGACGTGGCTTTGCCATTGCCAATTCCGCAATTCTATACCTATAGGGTGCCAAGAGAATATAATGAGCTTGTAAAAAGTGGCATTCGCGTAATCGTTCAATTCGGTAGGCAAAAAGTGATCACAGGTATCATTTTCCGAGTCCATGAAAAAGCACCTGAGATATATAGTGCCAAACCGCTTTTGGACATTTTAGATGCAGAGCCCGTTCTTCAGCCCATTCAATTGAAATTTATGCAATGGGTAGCAGACTATTACCTCTGTACCTTTGGTGAAGTCTTGAATGCAGCGCTGCCGTCTGGCCTTAAACTTAGTAGTGAATCAAGAATTCAGTTGCACCCAGAAAGAGACTGGAATGATGCACAATATGAATTCGATGACAAAGAGCTATTACTTTTGAGTGCTTTAGAGAATAACGACTCCATGACCTATCAGCAAGCTGCTGATGTCTTAGAGCTCAAGAGTGCTTTCAAGTACATTAAATCATTGGTACAGAAAGAGGTCATCATCATCTATGAAGAACTAAAAGAACGCTACAAGCCAAAGAAAATAAAGATGATCCGCCTTGATGCTGAACTTGCACAAGATGAATCGTTACTTGAAGGTGTTTTTGAATCACTTGCCAAAAAGCCTAAGCAGACTGACATACTACTAAAGTACCTGCAAGAAGTACCGGTATACCAGCAGCCCGAACTCAATGAGCAAGGTTTAGAAAAGAAAAGCATTATCGATGCTGGTCATTCACTTTCTTCTTTGAACACTCTTAAGAAGAATCACATATTAGAAGAGTTTGAGTTGATCATTTCTCGATTCGGAGAATCAGAATGCTCAGAGTTGAAAGAGATTAATCTCAGCGAAATTCAAGAGCAAGCAAAAGCAGAGATCTATGATCATTTCCAGACGAAGAATACTGTTTTGCTGCACGGAGTTACGGGCAGTGGTAAGACTGAGATCTACATTGAGATGATCAAAGATACCATTGCAAATGGTTCTCAAGTGCTTTACCTCTTACCAGAAATTGCACTTACTGCACAGATCGTTAATCGTCTCAAAGCTGTATTCGGAGATAGAGTCGGAGTATTCCATTCAAAATTCTCGGATAACGAAAGAGTGGAAGTCTGGTATGGATTGATGGAAGGCAGGTTCGATTTCATTGTCGGTGTACGTTCAGCAATCTTCTTGCCTTTCCAGCATCTTGGGTTGATCATTGTGGATGAAGAGCACGAAAACTCCTACAAGCAATTCGATCCAGCTCCTCGATACAACGCCAGAGATGCAGCGCTATATCTTGCGCATCTGCATTCGGCAAAAACAGTATTGGGTAGTGCAACTCCATCATTAGAGTCATACACCCATGCCAAGCAGAATAAACATGGCCTAGTAGAGCTTAAAGAACGATTTGGCAATACTCAATTACCAGTGGTCCACACTGCTAATTTGGCAAAGGAAAAAAAGCAAAAAACAGCAACGGGCGACTTTAGCGGTATGTTGTTAGAACACCTGATCGAGGCGCTTGACAACAAAGAGCAGGTGATCATTTTCCAAAACAGAAGGGGTTACTCTAGTTATGTGACTTGCGATGATTGTGGTTTTATCCCGAACTGCCATCGCTGCTCAGTCAGCCTTACTTATCATCAATACAAAAACCAGCTGAATTGTCATTATTGCGGGCATAAAGAGGTGGTACCGGTGACGTGCCCTGCTTGTGGTAGCACCAATATCAAAACAGTAGGAACTGGTACGGAAAAGATCGAGGAAGAGCTTAAACTGATCTACCCCGATGCAAGAATTCAGCGGATGGACCTTGAAACCACTCGTACGAAGTATGCCTATCAAAATATCATTCATGAGTTTGAAAAAGGCAATATCGACATCTTGGTAGGTACTCAAATGGTGAGCAAGGGGCTTGATTTTGACAATGTGAGTCTTGTTGGGGTTTTTGACATTGACAGAATGATCCATTTCCCTGACTTCCGTTCTATGGAGCGAACATTTCAGCTGACAACCCAGGTAAGTGGAAGAGCCGGCCGTAGGAAAAAGCGAGGCAAAGTAGTGGTACAAACTAGAGATCCGGAACAGCATATTTTGCGATGGATCGAAGACCATGATTACGAAACGTTTTATCAAGCCGAAATGGAAGAGCGGAAGAATTACAACTACCCTCCTTTCACAAGGATGATTCATTTGTTGATTAGAAGCAAAGACAAAAACCTAACATTCGAGGCAGCCAAACATTATTCGAATTTGCTCAAAGAAGACCTTGGTCCTACACGCGTACTTGGTCCTCAAGAACCTTTGATCAACAAGATTCGAGATAAATACTTAATGGATATATTCTTGAAGGTAGAGAAGAAATATAGCATTGAAGCGGTCAAACAAAAGATTAAAGAAGCTAAACTAGCAATGCTCCAACAAAAGCAGTTCAGTAAAGTCGAGATCATTCCAGATGTAGACCCTTATTGATCCTCTTTCTTCTCATCTGTTTCCTCAAAATCATCAGTTGAATCCTCAAGATCCTCTGGTTTTACAGAAAGACTAACATTGGACTCTTCGGTCATTTCAACTTGTTGTTCCTCCTCTGCAGAAGGCTTTTTAGCTCCTGATTTAGATTCAGAAGGCAAGCTTCTCTCTAAGAAATAAGACAGGGTACCACCTTTGCTATAGCCCTCTACACCCTCCATAATCTCTGATTGATTAGTTTTGCTAAATCTAACCAAGCCCCAAGTCATAATGATTCCGGTGGCAACAATCACGATCAGAATCACATCAGATTGAAATAGGTCAGAAGTCAGTTCTTCAGGAATTGAGAAGAAGAGTAGAATTGTGATCAAGCCTCTTGGCGTAATGAATAGCTCGGGAAAAATTGATTTCTTAATGAGAAATAGTTTAAGTAATGCGAACCTCACGATAAAGAATACAGCTGTAATCCCAAGCCCTAAGCCAACAATTTGCAGGTCTAGTAAAGCATTCAGGTGAATTGTCGAGCCAAAGACAACAAAGAAAAACGTTCTCACCACAAAGGCAGATTCTCTTGTTACTAAATGAAGGTCCTTTAGAATTCCTTTGACCACATTTTGGTCTATCAGCTCTTTGAGTTTTCCAATAAAAAAGAGCTGCGAATTATTCAACAATAGACCAAACATAAGAATGACTACAAGAGACGAGAGGTGCAGTTGTTTACCAATCGCATAAAGCAGGATAAGCACCGCGATAAGCATAAAGAGCTTTACGTCCCCCTCAAGTCTTTGGAATAGCATGATCAATGCGTAACTGATCACTACCGAGATCACAATAGTGATCACAATGTTTCCGATAATACTGTAAACCACCTGATTGGCGCTTTCGGCCCCCACATTTTCAATCAAGAAGTAGAAGAACATGATTCCAAGAATATCCGAGAAAGTACTCTCATAGATCATAAACTCCTTTTTCTCGTCTACCAGCCTACCAACACTCGGAATCACAATCGCTGAACTTACTATTGAAAGCGGCACTGCATAAACTAGCGAAATGATCGGATCCTCTTGATAAAACTGGTTGATGATAAATGATATAATGAAGGCACAGGCTCCTAAAGAGATAAGCGCGACCAAAAAGGATTTCCAAATTATAGGCCACTTGTCTTTACTAAGCTCGAGATCAATTGCCGCCTCTAATACGATCATGATCAAACCAATGATCCCAAGTACCTCAAGTGTATTGAATATTAGATTTCCAGGGTCATAATCGTAGAAATCCATCCCTAGCTTAATGCCAATACCCAAAAGGATCAGCAGAATAACACTTGGAATATTTGTTCTATTCGAAATGAAATTGAAAACGTGTGAAAATATGATCACACAAGACAGGGCAATTATCAGGTTATAGGCGTTCATCCAGTGTATTTACTCAATTCTCTGCAGAAAGTTCTTCAATTATTTTATCAAAGTAGAGCCAGCTCAGTTGTCTCGACTCATAATAGTTCAATACACCACCGAGGTCATAGCGCAGCGTAAAATCATCTACTACCCTTTTAAAGACAACATAGTCCTCCAAATCGTCACCCTCTTTCAATAGATCATTGAGCTCTAAATATTGCTCTCTGATTTTTTCATGCTGACGGCTAAAAATTGGATAGACATTAGGATGATGACTATTACAATAAGACGATGCGAACTCTAGCAATTTGTGATCCTTCCCCTTGTAGTGGAAGGCTGCAATTTCGTTTACGACCTGCATGTCATGTGCGGCAAGCCGATCATCAATATCAAGTTCAATAATGTGTCTCATCATTTCTTCTTGGCATGCCAAGTCATGAATCTGAAAATGATTGAGCACGCTCATTTTTTGCCTTACATCTTCTTCTGTTTTATTCTGTGGATTCTCTTGAAAATACTCCAAGCGTTTGACATCGCTCACAAAGTATTGTTCTTGAGACTTGATTTTCTCAGCGTATTTTAAAAAAACTTCAGTGATCTTTTCCATAAACTTGAGCGTTGATAAAAAACAATATAAATGACTTCAAGTGAATTATTGCTTCAATGGCTCACTTATTAATTTGATATTTCACCTTGAGCCGAATTAATCGTACTTTTGCCAAACTTTTTCGGCCAAACAAGGTCTGTAGAAGAGCAAGCAAAGCATTTAGAGTAGAATGGAAAATAAGTCACAAAAGCTATCGGAAGAAATTTTGAAGGAGATCGAAGAGTTAGGTGATAGTCATATCATGACCTCAATTGAAACACCATTGAGAGATGATGCTTTCGACCTATCCAACGAAGAGAAAATTGCAGAGATTCAAGGCTACTTCGAGAAGATCATGTACACACTTGGTCTAGACCTTACCGATGATAGTTTACGAGGTACACCTAAGCGTGTGGCCAAATTATTTGTAAATGACCTTTTCAAAGGTCTTTCTCCTGAGGCCAAACCGTCAATGTCTACATTTGAAAATAAGTATCAGTATAAGCAGATGCTTGTTGAAAAGAACATTACTGTTTATTCAAATTGTGAACACCACTTTTTGCCTATCGTAGGTAAGTGTCATCTCGCATACATCCCAAATGAAAAAGTTATAGGCCTTTCAAAAATGAATAGAATCGTGGATTACTATGCAAGAAGGCCTCAAGTGCAAGAGCGTCTAGCCATTCAGATCTTAAACGAGATGAAAGAAGCGCTTAATACTGAAGATGTGGCAGTTTATATCGATGCAGAGCACATGTGCGTAAGCTCGAGAGGAGTGTCTGACCAAAGCTCTTCAACCGTAACTGTTGAATACAGTGGTAAATTCAATGAAGAAAATACCAAAAACGAATTTTTAGCCTATATCAAAGACCCTCTTAAATGAGCCTAATTGAGCAGTACCCAATCTCTCTTTACAATTCTTTAAACAAACAAAAAGAAGTCTTCACTCCGCTAATTGAAGGTAGAGTCGGCATGTATGTTTGTGGACCTACGGTCTACAGTGATGTGCACTTGGGTAATGTAAGAACCTTTATGTCTTTTGACGTGATCTTCAGGTACTTGAAGTACTTGGGTTACAAAGTTCGCTATGTTAGAAATATTACTGACGTTGGCCACTTGGTTGGTGATGCGGACGAAGGCGAAGACAAAATTGCAAAGCGTGCGCGCTTAGAGGAGATCGAACCAATGGAAGTGGTACAGAAGTACACTAATGGCTTCCATGATGTAATGCGTCTCTTCAATATTCAAGAACCATCAATTGAACCTACTGCAACGGGTCATATCGTAGAGCAGATCGAGTTCATTCAGGGAATCATCAAAAATGGCTATGCCTACGAAGTAGATGGTTCGGTATACTTCGATGTTTTGAAGTATAATGAAGACCACCCTTATGGCGAGCTTTCGGGTAGAAATACAGAAGAAATGCTCACCAATACAAGAGCCTTGGCGGGTCAAGACCAAAAGAAAAATAGCTTGGATTTCGCACTCTGGAAGAAAGCAGAAGGAGGACACCTGATGAAATGGCCCTCCCCTTGGGGAATAGGCTTCCCTGGTTGGCACCTCGAATGCTCTGTAATGAGTACAAAATACCTAGGCGATAAATTTGACATTCATGGTGGTGGAATGGACTTAAAATTCCCTCACCACGAAGCCGAAATTGCTCAGAACAAAGGATGCTGCAGCTCAGATGATTGCAGTGGAGGTGCTCAATATTGGGTACATGGTAATATGCTAACTGTCAATGGGCGCAAAATGGCCAAGAGTGAAGGCAATGGCTTTACTCCTGAGGAATTATTGACAGGAAACCACAAGCTCTTAGAAAGAGGCTATTCTGCGATGACTGTGAGGTTCTTTATGTTAATGAGCCATTATGCCAGTACATTGGATTTCTCTAACGAGGCATTACAAGCTGCAGAAAAAGGCTATAAGCGCTTGATGGCCAGTGTCAACTTGATCGAAAAGCTTCAACCTGCTGGAACTGGTTCTATTGACCAAGACAAAACAGAAGCCTTTGCTGCTCCAGTTAAACAGGCATTGAAAGACCTTAGCGATGACTTCAATACAGCTAAGGCAATAGCCAACTTATTCGAAGTAGCATCTTCAATCAATACATTCTACCAAAATGCAAATGACATTGCCCAAATTGATGCGAAAGTGTATGAAGAAACCATTTCTCACTTCAAAGGCATCATTTTCGATGTACTTGGTCTAGTGAACGAAACAACTGGCGGTCAAAGCGCTGACCTTCTTGACGGAGTGATGGGCGTGCTTATTGAAATGAGAAAGCAGGCCAAGTTTGCCAAAAACTATGCCCTGTCCGATCAAATTAGAGACCAACTCAAAGAAGTTGGAGTGCAATTAAAAGATGAAAAAGGGGGCGGCATGTCCTACACAATAGACTAATATGATTCTATCTGGAAAAGAGATCCAAAAAGAGATTGGTAAAGGCATTAATATTGAGCCTTTTAATGAGGCGCAACTCAACCCGAATAGCTATAACCTAAAATTGCACAATGAATTAAAGGTGTATTCGGAACCTATTTTGGATATGAAAACGCCTAATCCAGTAGAGTCATTGACTATCCCGGAAGAAGGCTTGCTACTTGAAACAGGCAAGCTCTATTTGGGCAGAACTGTTGAAAAAACAGAGACGTCAAAGTTTGTCCCTATGCTTGAAGGTCGAAGCTCTATCGGGCGCCTTGGGCTTTTCATCCATGTCACTGCAGGCTTTGGAGATGTAGGGTTTAATGGCTTCTGGACATTGGAGATCTTCTGCGTTCAACCGATTCGCATCTATGCTGGAGTCGATATCTGTCAGATCTTTTATCATACGATCGAAGGAGACTTTGACACCTACAAAGGAGGCAAGTACCAAAACAATACTGGCATTCAGGCTAGCATGCTCTATAAAGACTTCAAATAGCTTATTATATTTAGAGCATAATCTCGAATTATGATCTTTTATAATACCGAAGACCGCTGGTATAAATTCGTCCTTAGATTCTTTAGGCTTAGCTCCGTTTGGCGAGCAGCCAAGATAGGTTTGTTTTTCGCGGTTTATACCTTTGCTGTTCGTTTTGTTATGGACCGCATTTCATATGACTATATTGCGAGCTACCGTATTTTCGAGGCCCTCGGTGGTATTTTCACACTACTGATCGTCATGCGGACTACGCAATCTTATAACCGCTGGTGGGAAGCCCGTAAAACCTGGGGCGCTTTGGTTAACAATTGCCGCAATTTGGCACTCTACATCAATGGCTTGTTGGACAAGAGCATGAAAAAAGAAAAGGACAAGCTAGCACTGGACATCGCTAACTTCACCCATGCCTTAGCCTTCCACCTAAGAGATGAAGCACCTGAACCACAATATTACGAATATACTGATGAGATCAGGGCTGAGGTCGAAGCTGGGGCAAATCATCCTGTCGTTTTTGCGCAACGGATTTTAAGCACATTGAGGGAGCTCTATAAAGAAGATCGCTATGATGGATTCGAATTCAATATGATGACGAGGTATCATTCCGAATTGATGAATATTCAGGGTATCAACGAGCGGATTAAAAAAGCTCCCATTCCATTTTCCTACGTGGCTATCATCAAGATTATCATTTTTTTCTTCGGTTTTCTGATTCCATTCCAACCTTTTGAAAGTGTGCAAGAATTTCTCGTTCCATTCTGGACCTTCTTCATTATGAGTACAGTTGCACTGATTGAGATCATTGGTGCTGAGATCGAAGATCCTTTTGAAACTAGAGAAAATGACTTACCGTTGATACAAATGGCCAATGTAATTACGAAAGACGTCTTTAAAATATTAGGACAGCATGATCACAAACCAAGAAGTACTGAAATGAAACCATTCCAGAAAATCATCTAAATGCGTAAGGTCTTTGCTGCGGTCTTAATCATCCCTATCAGGATCTACCAATATGCAATTTCACCTTTGCTTGGTGCCAATTGTCGCTACTCTCCTACCTGTTCAGCTTACGCTATACAAGCCATTCAAGAATGGGGGCCTATAAAAGGAACCTGGATGGGAATAAAACGCATTAGTACTTGTCACCCTTGGGGTGGAGAAGGCTATGATCCTGTACCAAAAAACCCTAAAAACCATGCTGAAGATCATACGAACTGCTGCGGCAAACACTGACTTTCAAAAGCTCGCGGCTTTACTTGATGCAGAGTTGGCTGAGATAGATGGTGAAGAGCATGACTTCTATCATCAGTTCAATTCAATTGATAGTCTAAAATATTGTCTTGTCGGTTATTTAAATGATGAACTAGTAGTATGTGGTGCAATAAAACCCATTGGCGAAGACAGCATGGAAGTGAAACGCATGTACACGATTAAAGCTGCAAGAGGCAAGGGACTAGCTACAAGTCTGCTTGTTGAACTAGAGCAATGGGCAAAAGAATTAGGGAAAGAATTTTGTCTTTTAGAAACAGGTAAACGCCAAGCGGATGCCGTGGCCTTGTACAAAAAAAATGGGTACGAGATCGTACCCAATTATGGCCAATATATTGGCGTTGAAAATTCTATTTGCTTCAGAAAAAAACTCTAGTTCATTCTTACAGCACCAATACCAGCACCCCAAAGCTTCTTGTTATAAGCTGGAATTGTCTCCTTTAACCAGGATTCTGCTTGAGCTTTTAAAGGCGCCCATTGGGTATCTAACTCAGCTCTTCTATCTCTGCTCGATTGATTGATCCTTGGAATTGCACTCTCCGAGGCATTGATTAAAAACATATACTCTGCCGTAAACTTATTAGGGAAATTCTCTACATCGTCATAAGCCTTTGATTTACGCTGTACCATTTCCTTATCCCAAGCATCAAGCGCATCAATTATACCTTGACCTTCCGTTTTTAATGATTCGTCTTCAACAGATTTAAGCACTTCTTTCAATTGACCCTGAATACCCTTCAACTGGTTTACCATGTTGTGCATTGAAGTTAGCTCTGCTTCCATTTCAGTCATCTCCTGATCAAACTCATCATACTGACTTTGCTCTATTTCATAAAGTGGATTAGGTAGGATCTTGGCGTTAGTAGTAAAGGACTCACCTTTCACCTTCAATGTGAGCTGATAAGTACCTGGAGGAACTTTATGTCCTCTGTAGCTTGCCTCAATGTAGGCAGTAGGTATCCCAGGCATGGTATGATGCCTTGTATCCCATACAAACCTATTTAACCCCTCGCTCTTAGAAATTGTAGGTTCAGGAGAAGGTCCACCAGCATAGCCCTGAAAACCCTTCGCCCTTTTCGAGCTCAAAGTTCTGACCACTGTACCATTTTCGTCAGCTATTTCGATAGTCACCTCTTCGCCTTCCTCAAGTTTTGGTAACTCATAGTACAACACTACCCCATTGGCAGGGTTGACGCCTTCAAAGGCTGACATTCCATTCGATCCATTACTATTCATTGCACTTCCCCAAGCGCCATAAACAAGGTCTTCTGGCTTATAGAGTGTTGTCTTACCAGACTCTTTGTATTCCGCCAAAAGACCAAGATTATCAAGTATCCAGAACGATCTACCGGATGTAGCAACCACTAGATCGTTTTGATGAACCATTAAGTCATTGATTGGAGTGACAGGCATATTCAATTGGAAAGGCTCCCAAGACTTACCGCCATTCCAAGACAGATAAATGCCAAGTTCTGTTCCGGCAAAAAGTAAGTCTTTTCTATTTTGATCTTCTCTTACTACACGGGTATAGGCACCTACAGGAATGCCTTCAGAAATATTCTTCCAAGTCTTTCCATAGTTTGTGCTCTTGTAAATGGCCGGTGTTTTGTCTCCCCACTTGTATTTGGTTGTTGCGATATAAACCGTGGCAGGGTCATGAGGCGATACTTCAATTGCATTGACTAAAGTTTCTCCTAGGCCTTTCGGTGTTACATCTTGCCAGGTTTCCATATTATCTTTAGTGATGTAAACCATACCATCATCACTACCTGTGTAGAAAACCCCTTTTTCATGTGGTGACTCTATCAAGTAGGCAATTGTACCATAGTTTTCGGCCCCCACAGCTTCATTTGTATATGGTGCCCCACCGTTTCCTTGCTTTTCGTCTATATCTCTTGTTAAGTCTGGTGAAGCCTCTTCCCAAGTCACTCCATTGTCTCTTGTGCGTAAAACAAGTTGGGCTGCATGATAAAACGTACCTGGCTCATGTTTTGACCAAATGATCGGAGCATTCCAGTTATACAGATATTTCATATCTCTTGCTGCCTTGCCCAAATATTGAATTGGCGCTGCCATAACTCCTGTGCTTGCCCCTGACTTTGTATCTAACAGCTGAATTGTACCCAAATAACTACCACCCATTACATAGCGAGGATTATCAGGGTCAAAGGCCAGGAATGCACTTTCACCACCAGCAGAAGCAGACCAATCTTTTTGGCCAATAGTCCATCCAAAAGATTGGCTAGCGATCTTAACAGATGAATTATCTTGCTGACCACCGTAGATATTGTAAGGGAATTGATTGTCTACATTGATTCTATAGAATTGTGCTGTCGGCATCTGATTTTGAGATGACCAAGATTTCGCGTAATTGAAACTCACTGCTGCACCTCCATCATTTGCGATCACCATGTTTTTTGAGTTATTAGGGTTGATCCATAAGTCATGATAATCACCATGCGTTCCTCCTAATCTCTCCCAAGTTTTACCGCCATCAATAGACCTTAATGCCGGAGCGCTAAGCACATACACTGTATTTTCATCATTTGGATCAGTAAAGACTTCGGTATAATACCAAGCCCTTTGAGTCAATCTATTGTCTCCACTGACCATGCGCCAGCTATTTCCTCCATTATTAGAAACAAATAGCCCGCCTTTGTCTGCATCACTATCACTTTCTACTAAGGCATAAACCTTATTTGGATTAGCTCTACTAACTGAAATGGCCATCTTACCTTTTTCTTTTGGCAGACCATTTTCAATCTTATTCCAGGTTTTCCCACTATCGACAGACTTGTATACACCTGATCCTTCTCCGCCTGAAATCACCACCCATGGTTTTCTTTGATGTTCCCACATGGTAGCATAAAGAATGTTTGGTGCTGACATGTCCATTGAAAGCTCGCTGGCTCCAGTCATGTCATTTACAAAAAGCGTTTTCTCCCATGTTGTACCACCATCTTCTGATCGGTAAACACCTCTTTCAGGTGAGTTGGCATTTAATTGCCCTTGAGCAGCGACATAAACGATATCGGGGTTTGTTGGGTGAATCACTATCCTAGCAATTTGCTCTGTCGCCTCTAGCCCTAAATGTGTCCAAGTTTTACCTGAGTCGGTTGATTTGTAAACACCATCGCCATAAGATGTCATTACTCCTCTTGGTGCATGCTCTCCCATGCCCACATAAATTACATTTGGGTTGGATTCTGAGACTGCTACCGCTCCAACTGAACCAGTTTTAAAGTAACCATCCGAGATATTGAACCAGCTGACACCGGCATCTTCAGTTTTCCAGACGCCTCCACCGGTAATGCCCATATAATAAGTCATTGGGTCGCCAACTACACCTGTAGCTGTTACCGAACGACCTCCTCGATAAGGACCTATATTTCGATATTTAAGAGGTTTGAAGTATTCATTTGCGGATTGCGCAAAGGCTCCGAATGCACAAAGCATGAAGCCGGCAGATAACAAAAAGCGTTTCATAATCGGTTGATTTATGCTTGAATATAGAAAATTGTGAAAGGAGGATTTCTCCTATTTTACAAGCGGTCTTTAGAAGTTGTATTCCATCACAAACTGAATTCTGAGATTCTGACCTGTACTTCTGAATTCATCCGTTCTAAAGCCATATATTCCTTCTACAGCGAAATTTATTTTTTGTGCCAAATGCCAGTATAGGTTCGCACTGGCATAATGACCTGTAAGCAGGGTATTTTCAGGAATCTCCAATGGATTATTCAATTGAACATAACCATAAACAAAAGTCGAGCTCCAATCAGATTCTTCATCATCATTAGGGTCTAATCCATCCCAGAAGTGTTGGAAACCCACATATCCACCAAAAATCGCAACAGGAATTAACTCCCCATCAAAATTTGGCAGCGCATCCCAACCGCCTCCTCCAAATGAGACGAGGTATCGTGCAATCCCTTCACCCCCTGCTGCTTGATAGATGAACTTATCCCTGATCCCAAAAATTTGACTTCCAGACAAGTTAAACCCATAACCAGCAAAATATTTTATCTGGTCTGTGTTGAGGTTTCGATACTCTATTGCCCTTGCCACGCCAGCTATCTGGAAGTGTCCTCTCGGCCACCTGATCTCATAGTGGGACACGAGGTCGGGAATTGTTTGATTCGCCCCAGTTAAGGTAGTGTCAAGAGGAAGGTATCGATCAACATCCAAGGTTGGAGTTTCTAGCGAAATGAGAATGTCTTCATTTTGATTGGGACGAATAAAATAGGCTAGCTGAGCAGTACGAACCCAAGCGCCTGTAGCAGGACCATCAAAGTCGGTAACATTGGCCCAGGATTCTTCATCCGTAAATCCTGACCAAGTTTGGCCGAACCTGAAGTTTTTGAATCTCAGATATGCATGCCTCCACCGCCATTTCCGTAGAAATCAGTTTCTATGTAGGATGTGATCTCACCAAGTTTTTTAGTTTGAAAAGCTGAGGCAAAAATCAACCTCGATTGAAAAACGTCCATGAAAAAGGCCGGATCTCTTTGTATATCCATTCTCTCCGTAGGAATAGAAGGAATATGCATAGAGGAGAAATTCTCAATTCCATAAAAGTCATAGAAACCACTAAGCTTCAACCAAGCTGTCGTGTAAAACTGCTTCTTAGGTTTTCCGTTGAGTGAATCTTTTGATTGTAGCTTTAAAAGCTGTGCTTGTGAAAAGAAGCAAACTGTCAGAAATAGACAAGAAATTAAAAATATCCTGAACCTCATAAATACCAAAAAGTACTTATAAGATACAATTTGTTCGGAGATTATGGAATCAGTAGCGCATCAAATGTCCCAATCATCATTGATTTGAACAATGTCATGATAGGCAGTCATATCATATTGGCATGGCACAACCGAAACGTAGTTATTATCTACTGCCCAAACGTCAGTATCCTCACCTTTATCATTGTTCACAAAGTTACCTGCTAACCAAAAATATGGTCTTCCATATGGATCTTTTCGGTGATCAAATTCCTCTTCCCAATGCGCGCGTGCTTGCCTGCAGATTTTAATACCCTTGATGTTCTCATTTTGCTTAGGAGGAAAATTCACGTTAAGCGCTACTCCTTTACCGATTCCTTTATCTAAAACCTGTCTGGCTATATGCTGTACGTGCTCAATGGTGTGTTCAAAGCTGGCATTATGTGAAAAATCAGCCAAAGAAAAACCTATAGACGGATAGCCCTCAATTGCGCCTTCAATTGCAGCCGACATGGTACCAGAATAAAGCACACTAATCGCCAAATTACTGCCATGATTGATTCCGCTTACAACCAAATCAGGGGTTCTATCTTTGAGCACATGATGCTTAGCTAGTTTCACACAATCAGCCGGGGTTCCGGAACATTTGTAAGCTTTCACTCCTAGATGATCGAATATATTAGACGGAATTAGTCGCAAAGGTTCTCCAATAGTGATGGCGTGCCCCATCCCAGACTGAGGGCTGTCTGGAGCTACAACGATTACCTCACCGATCTCGGTCATGGCTTTGGTCAATTCTGCGATGCCGTTGGCCGTAATGCCATCGTCATTAGAAACTAGTATCAGAGGTTTAGACATGTTTTTCGATTTCAGACTAAGTTCGAAACTTATTTAATCCAAGAAAACGAAATTGAAATTATTGGGCATTTAATTGATTAAAATAATCAACCAAGCGGGACATATGCATTACCCTATCCATTTTTAGTTTATTCTCTTTAATGAACTTTTTCAACTCTTTTTGATGTGCGCCAAAAGCTGAAATCACTGCTTTTTTATTTGTACTCAAAGCAGTTACTTTTCCTCTATTATCAACTAAAAACAGATTGAACGCCAAATAACGGGTAGTGATGGTATTTACCGGTGCATAAGGATTTCCAAATCCACCAAAAGAGTTTCTAAAGAAGCTAGAGTTTGTATTGTCGCTCCTAGTGGCAATATATTCTCTTGCCAATAAGGACACCTCTCCTTCATTGATCAGTTCAAAGACTGTCGGTCTTCTGTAATTGGTACTATTGGCATGCTGCAACACATAAAAATTCCGATAGAAATTCTCCTCTTCCTGATAGATAGAATAAGAACGAAACTGATTTGCGTGGTAAGTCTCTACTTTTTGATCGATTTCTATGCGAATAGCGTTCGCATCAAGATCATAATTGATTATCCCTTCCTTTGTTGTTCCATCATTAAATGTAACCGAGCCCCTATACCAAATATCTTGAGGAAACTCTTGTCCAACGAGATGCGCTGAAACCAGCAGATGAATCAACATTAAAAATACCCCTCTTCTCATAGCCTTAATCTCTTGAAAGGTTAACGCTTAGACCTCCGCTTTAGTTTCTAAGGTCACATATTCTGTAATCTCAAGACCGTAACCGATCAAACCAACACGTTTTTTAGGGTTATTCGATATCAATTTGATCTTTTTAATTCCAAGATCACGCAATATCTGAGCACCAACACCATAGTCTTTTTCATCCATTTTCATCCCAAACTTTCGACTCAATGGCTTATTAGTAATACCTTCTGTCTCTAGGGTTTTGAGCTCGTGAAGAAGTCTTTGCCCTCTTGCATTTTGGTTCATGTACAAAACAACACCTGCTCCCTCTTCTTCAATCATCCTCAGGGCATGTTTGATAGGATTGCCGGCATCATGCTTAAAACCAAAAATATCTCCCAGGGTACTTGAAGAATGCACACGTACCATAACAGCCTCTTCTTCAGTCCAAGCTCCTTTGGTCACAGCTAGATGTACCTCTTGCGTATTGATTTGCCTATATGCCTGCAAATGAAAATTTCCGTATTCGGTAGGAAGTTCAATAGCCATTTCTCGCTCAATCAAACTCTCGTTTGCTAAACGATAAGAGATGAGGTCTTCTATTGAAACCAGTTTTAGGTTGAATCTTTTAGCAACTTCAACCAAATCAGGAAGGCGAGCCATGGTACCATCCTCGTTCATGATTTCGACTAACACACCACCGGGCTTTAACCCAGCCAATCTAGCCAAGTCCATAGAGGCTTCGGTGTGCCCTGCTCTTCTAAGCACGCCACCTCTTTTTGCCTTTAAAGGGAAAATATGACCTGGCTTACCAAGCTCTTCAGGCCTAATGCTTGGATCTACTAGTGCTTGACAGGTTTTGGCTCTATCTGATGCAGAGATACCTGTTGTACAACCGTGGCCGATCAAGTCAACAGAAACGGTAAAAGGTGTTTCATAGGCCGCTGAATTATTTCGAACCATTAAATCAAGTCCCAATTCTTCGCAGCGATCTTCTATGATACCTGCACAGATCAGGCCTCTACCATGTGTAGCCATGAAATTGATGATCTCAGGTGTTACTTTTTCTGCAGCGCAGATAAAATCACCTTCATTTTCACGGTTTTCATCATCGACAACAATGATCACTTCGCCATTGCGAATCGCGTCAATTGCTTCTTCAATTGTATTAAGTTGGAACTTCTCAGCCATCAGTTTTGATTATTGCCCTGCAAATGTAAAGAAAATGCCTTGGGCTAGCGAGGGATCACGGTACCCAATTCTTTGTCTACATCAACAAGGAGGTCTTTCAAGTGTTTATGCATCTTGAGCAATTCGTTTTGCTGATCAATATCTGAAGTAGTCTTCAGCGCTTGATCATTTTGCTCAATCAGTAATTCAAGTTTCTTCTTTTTAAGGCGAAGAACAACCTTATAAGCTGCATCAGGCAAGTCTTCTGATTCATGAAGTGTTGCTATTCTGAACTTTTCATGCCAACCATCGCTGACAAAATACTTCATTTCCAATAGGTCAATTACCACTTGACTCATAGAAGGATCTTCCGAGCCGATGAATTGATCTGGCTCAATTTTCTTTCCTGCTGATAGAATTTCAGCTGCTTTGGTAATTGTTCTATCGATGATCTGATCATCGAAAGTAATGTCATCGATTTCTTCTAGGATGAACTCACCTATACTTGCTTCATCATCAAATGGCTCATTTCCATAATTGATAAGCATTCGCAGGCATTCCCTTTCCACATAATAAGAGGTGATTTTTACATCAGTCTTTTTCTCTTGCTCTAAAGGTGGAAGTGGTTCTGTTTCTTGCTGCTGGTACCGTTCAGATTGCTGATCTTTCTTCCTTTTTTGAATCAGAATCTTATTTAATTCTGAAATCAGCACCTGTTCTTGAATATCAAGTTGGTCGGCACTCGACTTGATATAAACGGATCTTTTGATCCCATCAGGGATTAGAGCAACTGACTCTACCACTTCTCTGATCACCTTGACCATATTTGATGGATCAAGCGACTTACCATTGTCAGTAAGCACATTGGTTTTAAACGTAATGAAGTCTTGTGCTTGTTCTTTCAGGTAACTTATGAAAGAATCAGAATCCATTGTTTTGGAAAAACTATCTGGATCTTCTCCTTCAGGAAAAACTACAGCCTTAACATCTAGATCATTCTCAAGAATCATGTTGATTCCCCTAAATGATGCCTTAATACCGGCACTATCACCGTCATAAAGCACCGTAATATTTTTTGTATACCTGCTAATGAGTTTGATCTGCTCAGTTGTTAAAGAAGTACCGCTTGAAGCCACTACATTCTCCACTCCTGCTTGATGTAAGGAAATCACATCTGTGTATCCTTCAACCAAGTAGCACATATCCTCATTGCGAATGGCTTGCTTGGCCTGGTGTATTCCATAAAGGACATCACTCTTATGATAGACCTCAGTCTCAGGAGAGTTAATGTATTTAGGTTCTTTCTTATCTGTTCTTAAAGTTCTCGCGCCAAAGGCAATAGTTTTCCCCGATACATTGTGTATTGGAAAAACAACTCTTCCCCTGAACCTGTCATAAACGCGACCTTTATCATTCTTCAAGACTAGACCTGCTTTCAACAGCATTTCTTCCTTATGCCCTTTTGCAGTAGCTTCTTTCAGCAAACCATCCCATTCATCGAGGGCATAGCCTAAACCGAATTTCTCTATGGTCGCCTCATTGAAACCTCTCTCTTTGAAGTAGCTTAATCCAATAGAACGACCTTCGTCATTATTCTTAAGAAGGTCTTGATAATGCTTGGCGGCAAAAGTCAATACAATAAAGAGGCTATCGCGTTCATTTTGAGCTTGTATCTGCTCATCGGTCTTCTCCTCTTCTTCTACCTCAATACCATACTTCTGGGCTAAATACTTAAGGGCCTCGATGTAGTTGATGCCTTCCACTTCCATGATGAAGGAAATGGCATCACCTCCTTTACCTGAAGAAAAGCACTTAAAGATCTCCTTCGAAGGGCTCACGTAAAATGAAGGAGTCTTCTCGTTGGTAAATGGGCTCAAAGCACGATAATTGCTACCCACCTTTTTTAAGCTAACAAAATCACCGATCACCTCGATGATGTCGATTTTGTTTTTGATCTCTTGTATGGTAGCATCACTTATTGCCATGAACTTTCAAATATAAGCCCGCTTTTGACAGCTGAACTATTATAGATGTTTGATGTTAATTAAAAAGTCAAACTAATGCATTTTATTTGCATCACAAATACAGACCATGGAGCTGACGAAAGAGAATGTGCTGAAGGCCCTGAGCCATGTTGATGACCCAGATATCAAGAAAGACCTTGTTACCTTGGGGATGATCGAAAACATTGAAATTGAAGGCAATAAACTTGCTTTCACAGTAATGTTGACAACACCGGCTTGCCCTTTAAAGGAGCTGATAAAAAACAACTGTCTGGAAGCCATTGCAGAACATATAAGTCCTGAAGTTGAGGTTGAAGTTGAAATGAGCTCTCATGTGACAACCGCAAGGAATGACGGACCTCTGCTTCCTGGTGTAAAAAATATAATCGCTGTATCATCTGGAAAAGGTGGAGTTGGTAAATCCACCGTTACAGCAAACCTAGCCGTTGCCTTATCGAGATCTGGTGCTAAAGTAGGTATTATAGATGCCGATATATTTGGTCCATCGATGCCAACCATGTTCAACTGTGAGCATGAGCAACCGGGAATTAAACAAGAAGACGGAAAAAATAAAATCATACCTATAGAGCAGCATGGTGTGAAACTGATCTCCATCGGTTTTCTAACGCCAGCTGAAAATGCTGTTGTATGGAGAGGCCCTATGGCTAGCAGTGCACTGAAGCAATTTATTGGTGATACAGAATGGGGTGAATTAGATTATCTGTTGATCGACCTCCCTCCTGGCACGAGTGATATCCACTTGACTTTAGTGCAGACTGTACCTGTTACAGGAGCCGTAATTGTTACCACTCCTCAAAAAGTTGCGCTTGCTGATGCTCAAAAAGGACTCAATATGTTTCAACAGCCTCAGATCAACGTACCTGTTCTTGGCGTAGTTGAAAATATGGCTTACTTTACACCAGAAGAGTTGCCGGATAACAAGTATTACATCTTTGGAAAAGAAGGTGGAAAAAATATGGCAGAGAAGTTCGAGGTTCCTTTTATTGGTGAAATCCCATTAGTTCAAGGCATTAGAGAAGGTGGAGATATGGGTTATCCTGCGATAATGAGAGAAGGCCCAGCTGCAGAAGCTTTTGAGCAAATTGCAGAAAGAACTGCTCAGCAAATAGCCATTAGAAATGCCCAGCAGGCTGAAACAAAAAAGGTAGAAGTAAACGTTTAGAAATTATGTTGGATAGAATTGAAGCAGCACTCGAGAAGATCAGGCCATTCCTGATCGCAGATGGCGGAAACGTGAAAGTGCTAGAAGTCACTGAAGACCTAGTGGTAAAATTAGAGCTCGAAGGCGCGTGCGAAACTTGCCCAATGTCTCCTATGACCATGAAGGCCGGAGTTGAAGAAGCACTCAAACGTGATATCCCTGAAATTAAAGAAGTGATAGCTGTAAATGCAGCACCATTACAATAACCGAAAGCGCTGATTAAAGCGCTTTTTTTTATGCACACATTTTTTTAGGCTTTCCTGACCTCGTTTATTCTTTATATTTACGCTCTGAGTAATAAAATTTATCTTCACCTGAAGCGTTAATATCGCGATGAGTAAAAAACCATTTACCCTTCTGAGCTTTATCAAGAACATTGGCTTAATGCTATTGATTGGAGGAGCTTTGTTGATTTTCTTCTTCTACGTTTACCTTCCTTCCTCAACCAACCATAATGAAACCATTACTGTACCTAATGTTGAGGGCATGTCATTTGAGTCTATTGATGAGGTTCTTACCAATAGAGACCTTCGTTATCAGGTAACTGTAGATTCGGGTTATTCAGAAGATCTTGAACCATTGGCTATTCTAAGTCAAAACCCAAAACCAGGATCTAAAGTCAAAGAAAACAGAATGGTTTATTTGACGCTAAATGCAACCGTTCCGCCACAAGTAAGGATGCCCAACCTGATCGGAACTGACTCTAAAAATGCTGAAGACATTCTAGAAAGCAATGGTTTAAAACTCGGTGAGATCAGCTATGTACCAGACAGAAGGTTAAATGCTGTTATTGAGCAAAGAATGGAGGACAGTAAAATCGAGCCTAATACATTGATTTACAAAGGCTCTACCATTGATCTCATTATCGGAAATGGTAGAGGAAACCAACTTTTTTCTATGCCTGATTTTATGGGTAAAAGTTTATCCGAGGCGCGTTTTCAAATGAGCGCTTCAGGATTGAAACTGACTGAGATTTATTACATACCAAACGACACTGTAGCTGGGCCGGTTGTATACAAGCAGCTTCCACCAATTGGTAGAGAAGTTCGACCAGATGATTTAATCGAAATATGGATCAATCAAGAGGACCCAAACAAAAACGAAGACGGTGAAGACAATTGATACAATTGCGTAAGCTAATCACCATATGGTTTTTATTTCTTGGACTGTCTGCCTATTCGCAAATAGTGGAAATCCCATTGACAAAATGGAACACAGTTCGACCAACAAAACAAGTGTCATTTTCAGTTCAAAGTCCACAAGCAGTACAGCAACTACCTTTTTGGGAAGACTTTTCTACATCAGGCCTTTGGCCAAGCGAAAGTAAGTGGGTTAATTCTGAAAATGTCAGAATTGGCAATTCAACAGGGATCAGTGCTCCAACTTTAAATGTAGCAGTCTTCGATGGCGTTGATGCTTTTGGTTCGCCTTACAACCCTAATACACTTATCAACGGTAAGACTGATAGCCTAACTTCCTGCTTCATAGATCTATCAACATTACAGGCCGACCAAGCTGACTCCTTGTACCTTAGCTTTTTTTGGCAGCTCAACGGTAGAGGAGAATTACCCGAAGTCGGAGACTCAATTGTACTCGAGGCCAAAGGACCAGACGGAAGTTGGAATCAGTTATGGTCAATGACGGGTGGTTTTGAAAAAGACACTGAAGAATTTGAACAAGTTCTTATCAAAATTGAACAAGACCTTTGGCATGGTGAGTTTCAATTCAGGTTTCAAGCATATACCAATCTTACCGGACCCTTCGACACCTGGTTAATAGACTATATCTTTTTGAATAAAAGTCGATCCGTTTTTGACATTGCTTATTTAGATAGGGCATTGACAAGAAGGCCCTCATTTCTAACTGCACCTTACACGGCAATGCCAACAGAACAGTTTTTCTCTGATGACAATAAATATGTGACCGAAACGAATTCAGAATTTTACAATCTTAATGACGTATTTCAACCTATTCAGTATTCTACCATCGTGACTGATTTAGTCACTGGTCAAGAAATTGAAAGGCTTAATGACAACGTTTTGGCAAATCCCTTACCTGATGCCTTTGAAAGAAGAGTATTTGAATCACCCGCTTTAAATCCATCGTTGCTCAACCCAAATGCCGATTCATTGTTATTAGAGACCAATTACTTCATTACCTCAGGTGACACCTATTTCATTGAAAATATCGACTCAAATAATGATACTACTTTTGCTTTCAATGTAGATTATCGCGTAAATGATACTGTGAGAATGGTAACAGTCATAGATGATTATTTTGCCTATGATGATGGAGAGCCAGACTTTGCAGCAGGCATCAATCAACGGGGAGGACAATTGGCTTATCGTTTTTACGCAGAAGAAAGGGCTTTACTTACGCATATTGACATCAACTTTCCTTTGACCCAGCAGGCAGGGGAACCTATTCAATTGTTTGTTAGGACCGAATTGGACAATCGTGCGGAATCTATACTTTACCAGAATTCTTACAGTGTATTGCGATCAGAAAATATTGGTGATCTATCTAGCTACACCTTGAGCGAACCCGTATTTGTCCAAGACACATTCTTCATTGGATTTATCCAAGCGACTAACAACTTTCTGGCTGTTGGACTTGACAAAAACAATGACAGTGGCAGCGAAATGTTCTTTAATGTTACAGGTGCATGGCAAAGAAACGAATTCGTTGAGGGAAGCTTTTTAATGAGGCCTCGGTTCGATAAAGAAGTAGCCGTTAATTTACCTGGTGCAGCCCCTGATCCTTCTCAAAATGTAAAGGTCTATCCAAATCCTAGCGAAGGTAGATTTTACATTCAAGCCGAAGCCACTTCAATTGAGGTTTTTGACAACTATGGCAACCGCCAACCTTTTCTTTTAGATGAAAGAAATAGAGGTATCTGGGTGGACCTTTCTGGAAGTAAAAAAGGCATATATTTGCTCAAATTTTTAGTCGATGGCAAGCCTGTTGCCAAGAGAGTTGTTTTATCAAATTGACATGAAGGAGATCAGTGCCCAAGCGTATTTGAAGAAGAAGGAAAGTGGTGAGCATATCATTCTTATCGATGTGAGAGAAGAATGGGAAGCATTAGAATCTAATATTGGTGGAAAGTGTTACCCGCTTGGAGAACTACCAAACTATTTGGTCGAATTAGAGCGCTTCAAACAGACTGAAATCATTGTCCATTGTAAATCGGGCGATCGATCAAAAAGGGCTCAGAAATATTTAACCAAACAAGGCTTTGAAAAAGTATTTACCCTAGTCGGAGGGATTCAGGCCGTACAAGAGTTAGTTTCTTAAAATAGCTCCATCCAATCTCTTGGAGACTTGTTGTGAAAAGTTTGAATACCCAATTGGGCCGCTGCTTCAATGTTTTCCAACTTATCATCTATAAACAGGCAAGTTTCAGCTGAAAGCTGATGACCGTTCAAAATTACCTGCCACGCTCCAGGGTTAGGTTTTCTTTCTCCTATTTCCTGAGATAGGTAAACTTCTTTAAAGAAAGAGTTGAAACTTCTACCCCCACTCACTCGCTCGAATAGCTTATTAAAAAAACGAATATGTATATCGTTGGTATTGCTCATCACAAAGAGTGAGTAATTGGTCTCCATTTTGTCAAATAGGTCAATTTTATCTTTATCAATTTTACCCAACATGGCATTCCAAGCAGCATCTATTTGACTTTCTTCACCTGTAAATTCAAAAGCTTCTCTGATCTCTGCTCGGAAAGTTGGATCATCAATCTTCCCTGTTTCATAATCTTTAAAGAATGAAGCATTGGCAAATTCAGAGATCTCGCTTTCACTTTTATTGAATAGAGTGGCGAATGCCTTTTTAGTGGCACTTTCGTCAAGGTCGATTATCACACCACCTAAATCGAAAATCACGTTTTTAATTTTAGAAAAGTCAGGCTGCATTTGCTTTGTTTAATTAAGAGCAAATATGTAACATTGCACACCAATTTTCAAAGGACCGAAAGTAACTTTGGATAGGGCCTATAACTCAGTTGGTTAGAGTATCTGACTCATAATCAGAAAGTCCCTGGTTCGAGCCCAGGTGGGCCCACAATAGCAGAATCGTAAGGTTCTGCTTTTTTTGTTTATGGACGCACACATTTATTTTCTTTACAGTTCTTCAATTGACAAGTATTATATCGGTTCTACGGAATTACTTCCTGCGGAAAGACTAAAGCTTCATCTCAATAAAAACTACGGTACCTTAAAATTCACAGCTAAAACTACAGATTGGCAATTGTATTGGTCTCACGAATGCACCAACATTTCACAGGCTCGAGATATTGAACGCCACATCAAAAGAATGAAGAGTAAAAAGTACTTAAATAACCTTAAAAAACACCCTGAGATCATACAGAAGCTTATTGAAAAATTCACTGGTTCGTCCCGATAGCTGTCGGGACAGGTGGGCCCACAATAGCAGAATCGCAAGGTTCTGCTATTTTTGTTTAAAGCAGAATAGCTTAAAGAGAATTCATATTGCTAATTCTTAGCTTCAGCATTAATTTTCAGCCAACATTTCCAATCTGAACGATGACCAAATCCGAAAAAGTAGATTTTGTTATAAACACACTTGAATCTCTATACCCAGAGGTGCCTGTCCCTCTAGACCATAAAGACCCATATACACTACTAGTGGCAGTCTTGCTTTCTGCCCAGTGTACTGATGAGCGAGTCAATAAAATCACTCCCTTGCTCTTTGCTCAAGCCGACAACCCATATGACATGATGAAACTCAGTGTTGAGGAGATCAAAGAGATCATTAGGCCCTGTGGGTTGAGCCCAATGAAATCAAAAGGTATTGCTGGTCTCTCTCAAATTTTAGTTGAACAGTATGATGGTCAAGTTCCCGCGGATATGGAGGCTCTTGAGAAACTACCGGCAGTCGGACACAAAACCGCTTCTGTTGTAATGTCTCAAGCTTTTGGTGTCCCAGCTTTTCCGGTAGACACACATATCCATAGACTGATATATCGCTGGGGTTTATCCACTGGTAAAAATGTTGTCCAAACCGAGAAAGACTGTAAGAGATTATTTGGAGAAGAGCTTTGGAATAAGTTGCACTTGCAAATCATCTTCTTTGGTCGAGAGTATTGCCCTGCAAGAGGGCACAATCCTCATGAATGTCCTATTTGCTCAAAAGTTGGACGTAAACCAATGTTCGAAAATTTTGACCTCAAACCACCAAACAAATAGTATTCGGCAGCAGTCCAAAAATGGATGTAAGCACTAAGTGGTTAATACTTGCGAGCGTTTCGCCCCCTGTCTCCCCGCCATTTGCTTTTCTTTTTCTTACGGTGAAAGTTGGAAGCTTCATTTTTATCGGCTCGAGGCTTTTGATTTTTTGGCTTCTTTTTACGCGTATCCTTCGAACGCGGTATTTGCTTCTTTGCCGGTATTTTTTCTGTAGGAGCAAACCCTTCTATAGTTTCAATTTCAAACTGCTCTTGAATCAATTTTTCAATTGGCCAAACCAGCTCCATTTCTTCTGCTGTTACTAGAGACACAGCCTCTCCATTAGCTCCCGCTCTACCAGTCCGACCTATTCGGTGCACATAATCCTCAGGCACATTTGGCAATTCATAGTTTACCACATGCGGCAGCAAAGGAATATCCAAGCCTCTTGCCGCTATATCTGTAGCTACCAAAACCCGTACTGAACCTTCTTTAAAGCCTGCTAATGCTTTGGTTCTAGCACCTTGGCTCTTATTACCATGTATTGCAGCAGAGGTGATGCCTTTTTTCTCAATTTTATCACTTAGTCTATTGGCACCATATTTAGTTCGGGTAAAGGCCAAGACTTGACTCCAGCCACCTTTATCAATCATCTCAATCAATAGCGTAGGCTTTTTTGCCTTATCGACATGTATCACACGTTGATTGATTTTCTCAACAGTGGTGTTTTCTGGTGTTGCCTCAATTAAAATGGGGTCACGCATGAATGTGCCTGCGAGCTCTTTGATTTGCTTTGAGAAAGTAGCCGAAAACAAAAGGTTTTGTCTTCTTGGAGGTAAGGTTTCTAAGATCTTTCGAATATCTCTAAGAAAGCCCATATCCAGCATTCTATCGGCTTCATCTAAAACCAGTATTTCTACTTTACTCAGTGAAACATGACCTTGATTAAAAAGATCTAGCAGACGACCTGGAGTTGCAATTAAAATATCAACCCCATTTCTGAGTGCACGAACCTGAGGGTTTTGATTTACACCACCAAAAATCATTGTTGATTCTAAATGAAGAAACTCACTGTAGGCTTCCACATTTTGCGAAACTTGAGCCGCAAGCTCTCTTGTAGGTGTTAGAATTAAAGCTCTGACTGGCCTGCGCTTAGGTTGGTTAGACTCCGAAAGAATTTGTAATAAGGGAAGTGTGAAACTCGCTGTTTTCCCAGTCCCTGTCTGAGCAGAACCCAATACATCAGCTCTTTCAAGTATTAGAGGTATAGCTTTTTCTTGTATAACAGAGGCTTTCTTATATCCAACTTTTTCGATGGCGTGCAAAATGGGCTTGGATAAACCCAGGGCGTCAAATGACATAGATTTCGTTTAGAAAAATCGCTCTTATCGCGATTTGTGTGAGATACAAAGGTAGGGCTAATTTCTGGTATTCTCATAAGTTACTGACTTAGCTCTGGTATTCGAGACTTGGTATTACTCATTCATTGGATAAGAAGACATTTAATAAAAAAGCCACTCAAACGAGTGGCTTTTATTTGTCTAGTGTTTTAATCTTCGCTGACTCGTATTAAGTCTTCAGTAAATACCACTTCAAGCTCTTCTACGGCTGACACTGAGAAGTAACCCAATACCTGATGTTCAGAACTACTTTCAACGCTGACATTCGATGGTAAATTAGCTAGAGGCTGAGCAAACAACTCTGAAAACCCTCCTGGCCGATCGGTTTGAATTTGTAGTAGTGTGAAATAGTCGAATGCCTCATTGGAAATTGAATGTATTTCGACTCTTACTACATCATTTAGTTCATATGACTCATCATCACCCGTTGGATTAATACCTATTCTAATTGGGAAAATGAATAATTGACCATCAATTGTATTGCCAGAGCTAAGCCCAGCATCAAAAGCAATATTTATTTCTCCAGGCCTCCCAAGAAATTCACCATTCCAATACGTTTTAAACCAGTATGAATCACCTACTCCTTCAGGGTCACTTGCAGTCACTCTTGCCTCATAGAATTTATCACCACTAAAAGGCTCCTCTTCTTCATAGAATAAGATCTCCTCAACTGGTGTACTTCTGTTAAGGGTGGTGGTCGAAACATATCTATTTCCCTCAAATTGTATGACCAAGGTAAAGTCATCGCCAACTGCACCAATGGTCGGTCTCTGATTAGATGGGCTCCATACATATACCCCTGGTGTACTTGATTCGGTAAACCCTAAAGTGACATTATCCGCTTCGTTTACTACAGTCACCACCGCTCCTTCTACAGGTTGATATGCAGTATCATTAAGGAAGTCTTGAGAAAAATTCAAAGTGATCTGTTGGTCCTCATTGAGGTTATTTATAAAAGCATCAACAACCATTGTAGGAATCGCTGATCTCAGATCCACATCCGCAGGACTTTCACATGCCTGCGCTACAAAAACTACTGTGAGTATTAAGAATAATCGCTTCATGATTTAGAAATTAAAGTTGTAAGAAACTGATGGAAGAATTGATCCGAGTACGGAGAACTGTGTCGCATTGGTTTCAGGCAAGAAGCCAGGGCTCGGTGCGGCATCAGAGGTACTGAAATATATGGAAAATGGATTCTCTCGGGCATATACGTTGTACAATGAGAACACCCAATAATTACGTTTAGAACGCCTATTTTCCTTCTTTGAATACAATGTCAAGCTCAAATCCAAACGGTGATAATCAGGAATTCTCACATCATTTCTAGAGGCATTATCATTGTGCGGAATGGTATAACCTTGCACAGTATATCTTGAAGATGGAAAGGTGCTCGGGGTACCCGTTGTAAAGGTGAAATTAGCTGAGAATGACATCCTTTCATTCAATTCATAAAACCCAACAACTTTTAAATTATGCGTCTGATCAAATCTTGTCGGATACCATTCTCCTCCATTTATACCATCTACTTGAAGCTCTGTTCTTCCTAAGGTATAGCTGGCCCATCCATTAATCTTACCTCCATTTTTTTTCACCATCAACTCCATACCATATGCGCGGCCTTTACCACTCAAGACGTCACCTTCAAATAGACTATTGAGTAATAGATCTGCTCCATCAATGTAATCGAGCTGATTTCGAGTATCTCTATAATACCCTTCAATTGACGCCTCAATGGTATTGTCTTTGAAATTCCTGAAATATCCCAGCGCAAATTGGTCACCAATTTGTGGGTCTAAATTGTTGGTGCTTGGTGTCCAAACATCTAAGGGAATAGAGGCTGTAGTATTCGAGAGCAAGTGTATGTACTGAACCATTCTATTGTAGCTTGCTTTAATAGACGAATTCTGACTGAGCTGGTACCGCAGTGAAAAACGGGGTTCAAAATTGTACCAATCTTTTACAACCTCGTTGTCATTGATTTCTTCAACATCTGTCACTGGTTTCCTCTGACCGGCTGGCGCATCCCCAAATTCATAAACTGTAGTTGGGGCTAGGTATAAAAAGGTTGAAAACCTTAAACCATACTCCAACGATAATCGACTACTGATCTCTTGTTTGTTCGCAATGAATATTGATGATTCAAGAGAGTTTTTATCGTCCAAACTAATGTCAGTGTTTTCACCACCAGATACTGCTGTGGCTTCGGCAGGTGAAAAACTGTAGCGAACAACATCTGCTCCAAAGGTCAATTCATTTTTAGGATTGATGAAGTAAGTAAATTCAGGCCTAATATTGGTTGTTCTAATATTTGACTTCCAATTGAAGCTATCATCATCTGAATCTGAGAAGCTTATTGAATAATCATAATCGCTGTATACCCCGGTTAGGTTAAAGAAAAGCTTATCGTTGATCAAGCTATTCCATCTTACTGTCGCGGTTGCATTTCCCCAAGAAAAGCCTTGATTAGCATCAAAATTAAATTGATCGCGACCAAAATAACCTGAGACAAATAATCTGTTCTTGTCATTGATGTTATAGTTAGCCTTGGCCGTTAAATCATAGAAAAATAGTCGCTCACCATTGAGAACAGGCGCTGCCAATATATCTGCATAAGACCGTCTCCCAGCTACAATAAAGGATGCCTTATCTTTGATCAAAGGCGCTTCGAGTGCAATTCGACTGAAAATTAATCCAACACCACCTGAGCCTTCGAAATTCTTGCTATTCCCTTCTTTCATTCTTACATCAAGAATTGATGCAATTCTCCCCCCATATTGAGCGGGAATACCTCCTTTGTACAATTGCACATCGCTGACAGCATCCGGATTAAATACTGAAAAAAGACCAAAAAGGTGAGAAGAGTTATAGACTGGCGCTTGATCGAGTAGCACCAAATTTTGTCCAACACCGCCTCCACGAACATTGAATCCTGATGCGCCTTCACCAACAGTGCTCACACCTGGTAGTAATTGAATGTTCCGAATCACATCAACCTCACCTAAAAGTGCCGGCATCTTCTTCATTGTTCTCATATCGATCTTTTCAACCGACATGGCCAATTCTGTTACATTGGCATTTTCCGCTTCTCCAATAACAACCACTTCCTCTAATTCAGTTTGTGCTTCTACCAGTTCTACATCTACCCTTAAGTTTTCAGTTAGATTCACTTCTCGAGTCACAGTTTCGAAACCAGCAAAACGATATTCAATCGTGTATTTACCAGCAGGTACCGTGACAGAGTAAAACCCATAGGGGTTTGTCACATTTCCAGTTCCTAATTCCTTGATCAGAATGGTAGCACCAAACGTGGCCTCACCATTCGATGCATCTTTGACATAACCATTCACTGTATACTCTTGGCCCTTCAAAGAAAGAGCACAAAGAGGAATGGAAATCAGCATAAACAGTAGGCTTCTAAAACCTTGTTTCTGATTTGTTAGATTGATCATCTAGTTGTTTTTGAGTTTGAGGTATTTCTAAAATGATTTTTAATTGATTCCACGATTCAAATGAAAAAAGAGGACTATTGATATTCCTTCTTCCCATTGTATAACCATTTCACCCGAAAAGGTTTTTCCTTGTTATTAGATATTCTTCACCCTAAGGAAACCCTGTGAACTGAATTGATTATTGATTTATATGGCAATCGTTTATGAATATTTCATCTGCAACTTTGAAAGCGCTGTTTAGCACCAAGAAAGTGGAATACCATCGGTTCACATCTTAGACGATTGAAATAATCATTTGTTATAAATGATTTTCGAAGTGTGTAAAATTACAAGTTGTACCTAGCCCTCTACAAACCCTTCTTCTTTGTACTTAGGATTAGGATATGAATAAAAACCTTCTCCGGTTTTAACACCTAATTTCCCTTGATCGATATAGGTTTTGAGCAAGGCTGCGAATGCTTGACTTCTCTTATCAGACTGTGCACTGGTGATGTGCCAAGCAGTATCCAGCCCTACAGTATCCAATACACCAAACGGCCCCATATCCATTTTGAAGTTACCCATCCAACTGCGGTCAATGTCTTCGATAGAGCCTACATCCATGGTCTTTAAAGCGCCAGCAGCACCTATAAGTGCCATCAACATAAAATTGAAGATATAACCAGGGTTTTCTTTCTTGACAAATACAGGAGTCTGATTCAGCTTTCTTCCCATCTCAAAAAGGAAATCTTTGATCCATTCTTCAGTAGTACCATGTGGCATGATATCTACCACGTTGGCATAGAATACATCATGGAAATGAAAGTTACAGAATCGCTCTGGCCTGCCGGTGCTCTCAGCAATTTGGGAAGGAAGTAGATAAGAAGTGTTAGAGGTAAACAGCGCCTTATCAGGACAAAGCCCACCAAATTGTGCCCATACCTTTCGTTTCAAGTCTAGATTCTCTGTAACAGATTCGTTCAAGAAATCAGCATCATCCGCAGCTAATTCAGCATCTGTCGTAAAGGTCAAACGTGCCTTTGCAGCTTCCGCTTCTTCTTCCGACAACTGACCATTCTTGATCAACATTTTCAATATGCTGTCTTGGATCTTGATAGCAGCATCGAATGCCTTTTCATTGATGTCATAAATGGTTGTTTCAAAACCACTCAATGCCGATTGAAGGCCTACTCTCAACCCTAATGTTCCAGCTCCGAGGATCAGGACTTTATTGATGTCTTTTAATGTTAGTTCCATTTCTTCTCCATTTTCGTCATTCGGATCTTGTTTCGGAATCTTTAGAAAAGATCCTGAAATGAATTCAGGATGACGTAAATACTAGATTTTATCTTTTTCTAAAGCCTTTTCAGCATTCACTCCACATGCTTTAACCGCATAAATCAAGTTGGCAAATCGAGGATCTTGTGTTAGGCCTTTTTTATAGCGCGCATAGATCTGCTGAATGATCACACCAATCTTAAATGCACCAAAAACATAGTAAAACAGCTGATCACTTAGATCAAAACCTGTTTTCTTCTCGTACTGTTCTACAAACTCAGCTCGGCTATAGTTACCAGGCAACCAGGTCAAACTGAATGGCTTCAGAATATCTGAATCACTTGCCTGCGCCCAATAAGCCAAGGAGGTTCCCATGTCCATTAATGGATTCCCAATGGTTGCCATCTCCCAGTCCAATACAGCAATGATCTCATCTAACTTTTGAGGATTGAGTATGAGGTTGTCATACTTATAATCGTTGTGAATGAGGCTCACATACTTCTGCTCAGGAATATTGGCTTTCATCCATTCTGCAGCCTCATCCATCTGTGGCAGTTTATCGGTCTCCGCTTTATAATAGCGGCCAATCCACCCTTCTACTTGTCTTTGCGTATAGCCTTCAGGTTTACCAAAATCAGAAAGCCCTGAAGCTTCTAAATCGATCAAATGCAACTCTGCCAGGTGATTTACAGTTGCCTCAGAAATTGATCGCATTAATTCAGGCTTGAGCGCCATGTCTTTTGGTGGTCTTCCGCGAAGAATCACCCCTTTCATACGCTCCATCATATAAAAGTCAGCACCCATGACCTCATGATCTTCACAGAAAAGTACTGGTTTAGGTGATTTGCTGTACACACCATCCAAAGCACTCAACACTCTGAATTCTCTTGACATATCATGTCCGCCTTTGATGTTGGCACCAAACGGAGGACGTCTTAAAACATATTCTTTATCGCCTGCTTTGAGCAAATAGGTCAGGTTTGAAAAACCAGATGGAAATTGACTGATTTCAATATCGCCTGAGAAGCCTTCTAGGTTTTGAGATAAGTACAACTTGAGTTTTTCAAGGTCTAGCTCCTCTCCTTTTCGTATGTCTTTTGCTTGATCAATCATATACCGTAGCCCTTCAAGATATGCTTGGCTAAACTCGACTTATGCACCTCATCCGGTCCATCATAGATACGGGCTCCTCTTTCGTGACGGTACCAGAATGATAACAATGTATCATCGGTAATACCTAAAGCACCATGTACCTGAATGGCTCGATCGAGTACTTTCATCAAGACATTGGCCACGTAAAATTTAATTGTAGATATCTCTATGCGAGCAGCTTTGGCACCTTCCTCATCCATTTTCTTGGCTGTGTTCAATACCATCAACCTTGAGGCATCAATCTCAGCACGAGACTCTGCTATCCAATTTTGGATGGTCTGCTGATGGCCCAATTTCTTTCCATTGCCCAAGTCTCTAGATGCAGCCCTAGAACACATCATATCAAAGGCCCTTTCACAGATACCAATCCAACGCATGCAATGGTGAATTCTACCTGGTCCCAGTCGATATTGCGCTATTTTAAAACCTTCACCAGCTTTTCCTATCAAGTGAGACTTAGGCACGCGTACATCATGCAATCTGATCTCAGCATGACTGAAATAACCCGCACCGGGCTCGCCCATGATTGAAATATTCCTTACCAATTCGAAACCCTCAGTATCTGTAGGTACTAGCACCATACTCGCTCTCGCATAAGGATTGGCCTCCGCATCCGTAACTGCCATTACCACACAAAATGCCGCGCCATCTGCAGCAGTTGTAAACCATTTATGTCCATTAAGCAAGATCTCATCTCCATCAAAAATAGCAGTAGTTGCCATATTCACAGGATTGGATCCAGCAAACTCTGGTTCTGTCATACCAAAGCATGAACGAACATCACCATTCATCAATGGCCACATGTATTTTTCCTTCAATTCATCATTCGCGAATTGATGCAGCAATTCCATATTCCCAATGTCTGGCGCCTGGCAATTCAATACATAGTGCCCAATAACGGAAGTTCCAAGAAGCTCAGAGATCTGACCGAATTCTGCCATGGTCAATCCTTGACCACCATCTTCTTCAGGAAGATGAGGTGCCCAAATACCAAGAGCTTTAGCCTTTTCTCTTTTAGCCCTGAGTGTAGGCTCTGTTTCTTTCCAATCGTCTTTGAGCAAATGCAGCTCTGTAGGATAGAGCTCTTCCTCCACAAAGGTTTTGATCTTTGGGTAAAGGGCTTTGAGTTTATCAGTAGCGAATAAATTGGTCATTGGTCATTAGTTAATCGGAAATCAGGTAATCAAATCGAAGCAACTAAACATTAAATAGTAAATCCGCCATCGGCAGTGATGATCGACCCGGTAATGAATTTGGAGGCATCGGAAGACAAATACAAAGCAAGTGCTGCCAAATGCTCAGGCTCTGCCAGCATCGGCAATGCCTGTTTCATCATGACCATCTTCAAGATCTTGTCATTTGAAGTAAGTGCTTCGCTAAACTTGGTCTTGATTAATCCAGGACAGATTGCATTGGCTCGTATGTTATGTGGACCCCATTCGCGAGCCATTACTTTGGTCAATTGGATTAAAGCAGATTTACTCACTGAATATAGACCTAGCCCTTGACCAGGAGTTATCCCCTCAATACTACTGATGTTCACAACGGAACCTCCACCCCTGCTCTTCATGCTTTCAAGACAATACTTTGCTAGGTTCAAGGGTCCTTTTACGTTCACCTCCATGATCTTATTAAAGGCATCATCTCCAGCCGCCTCTAAAGGGCCAAAAACTGGATTAGCTGCAGCATTATTGATCACAATATCAACACCACCTAATGCGGAGATCGTATTTTCAGCGAGCTTCTTCACTTCTGCATCATCACCCATATGACATGCAGAACCAGTAGCTTCCCAGCCTTGGTCTCTGATCTCTTTAGCAACAGCGTCTACTGCTTCTTGCTTTCTGCTGCTTACAACAACATGAGCTCCTTGTTGCGCCAAAGCAACAGCCATGTCTTTGCCTATTCCTTTACTCGCCCCTGTAACAATGGCTACCTTTCCTGTAAGGTCAAATTGATTGATGTATTTCATATAAGTGAATTCTGTGAAGGGTATGTAAGATAAAAGAATTAATTTGCTCTACATGACGAGTATTTAATTCTTGTCAGAATAGTTAGCATAATCTTAAACGAATAATCAACCCACCTATGAAAGCAGTCCTATTCGAGAATATCGGCCTACCACAAGAGGTACTACAACTGAAAGAAATTGAGAAGCCCACTCCTGGCCCAGGAGAGATCTGTGTAAAAGTGGCAAAGGCTAACATTGTACCCGCAGACATCATGTTTATTAGAGGCATGTATGGTATCCGCCCTCACCCACCTCAGATTGGTGGTTTTGAAGCTTGTGGAGCTGTTGAGTCTTGCGGTGAAGGTGTGGATATGCCAATGGGAAGCAAGGTGATATTTACTCAGCAAGGCGTTTGGGCAGAATATGTTTGCGTAGCAGCTAACACAGTAATTCCTCAGCCGTCAAGCCTTTCTGATCAAGTAGCTTGTCAAGCCTTTATCAATCCATTAACAGCTTATGGCATGTTGATCAAAGCCGATCTTGAAGAAGGGGATTTCTTGTTGATCACAGCTGCAGCCTCAGCTTTTAGCAAGTTTGTTATTCAATTTGCTGCTGCCAGAGGCATCAATGTGATCGGTACCGTTCGTAGAGATGAGCAAAAAGAAGAGCTGCTAGCCTTGGGTGCTCATACCATCATCAATGAGCAAACGGAGCATATGTATAAAGCAGTGAAAGCCGCAACCAATGGCGAGATGGCTAAGTCAGCTTTCGATGCAGTAGGTGGAGAATTGGGAGACAAGGTGTTGAATTGTCTTCAAAATGGAGGCATGCTTCAAGTCTACGGGCTTTTAAGCCTTCAACCCATTCCGCTAAATAGTGGTCTGCTGATCTTCAAAGACCTTTCAGTGCAAGGATTTTGGTTGACTACTTGGTTCATGAATCTATCAGGTGATGAAAGGAGAAGCATCATTCCGAAAATACTAGGTATGCTGACAACAAACGAACTCAAAGCAGACGTAGAAGCAGAATATAGCCTAGATGATTGGAGTAAAGCGCTTGAGCACATGGAAGGTGCGGGTAGAAAAGGTAAGATCCTCTTTGACTTCAGCGCTTGAAAAAGCTTCTCGGCTATATTGGCTTTTTTGTTCTTGCTCTGCTAGGTGTAATTGTTCTCACTACCTATTACGCTGATATACCTGTTGAAGAGCTGAAAGAAAAGTATGCAAACGAAGCGTCTCAATTCATAAATATCGATGGACTAGATGTGCACTATCGTATTGAAGGTCAAGGACCAGATTTGGTTTTGGTGCATGGTACAGCGGCTTCTTTACATACTTGGGATGCTTGGACAGAATTGCTCAAAGATGAATTTAGAATCATAAGATTCGATCTGCCGGCCTTTGGTCTTACAGGGCCTAGTGCAGAGAGAGATTATAGCATTCAGGCTTATTCAGAATTCTTAGAAAGGTTTACGAGAGAGTTAGCGCTAGACAGTTTTTCAATCGCAGGCAATTCTTTAGGGGGCGGTATTGCATGGTCTTTTGCTGCTCAGCACCCCGAAAGAGTTGAAAAACTCATTCTCATTGACGCTACAGGTATTCCAGATGACAAGGGTGATCCAGCCGTATTCAAAATGGCCAGAAACCCAGTTTTAGGAGCATTATTTGAATACCTGACCCCTAAATCATTTATCAAAAAGAACATGAAAGAAGTCTATTTCGATGACACAAAGGTGACAGAAGAATTGGTAACTCGCTATCATGAAATGGCGCTTCGAGCAGGTAATCGAATAGCCTTCAGAGACAGAGCACATGTTGTAAACCCCGACATTACAGCCCAATTGGCAAAGATTACCGCACCAACCTTGATCATTTGGGGAGAAGAAGACCAATGGATCCCTGTTGAAAGTGCATATGTTCTTCAAGATCAGATTCCAAGTGCTGAGTTGGCCATTTTGGAAGACATGGGTCACGTGCCCATGGAAGAAGATCCAAAGACAACCGTTTATCTTACTAAAGAATTTTTAAAGAATCATTAGACCCAAATTACTTTGATCATGACTCGAATTTATTTGACTTCACTATTACTCCTTATTCTTTGCACAAGCCTCAATGCTCAGAATAAGGACTGGTTGACTCCTGTAAGTCCTTCCGAAGTAAAGTATTCTTCAGAAACAGTAGAAAAGCTTGAAAATTACATCCAAAAGGCTGTAGAGAATAAAGTGATTCCCGGAGGAACTTTCATTATCGCAAAAAATGGACGCACCGTACTAAATAAGAGTTTTGGTCAAGTCAATGATCAAAGAGCATATAAAAATGATGACATCTATCGAATAGCATCAATGACCAAAGCGATCACCTGCGTATCGATAATGCAATTGGTAGACAAAGGGTTAATCGATTTAGACGCCCCTGTTTCTCGATACATCCCTGCATTTAAGCAAACCACCGTTCTTGACAAATTCGATCCAGCAGATTCAAGTTTTACCTCTATTCCTAAAGCAAAGGAGTTGACTATTCGAAATTTAATGACTCATACATCGGGCATAGTTTATGGTAGTTTCAACCCAGGGAAGCTCATGGCTGTATATGACAAATATGACATGAATGTTGGCTTCTCTCATCCTGAATGGAGCAATGAAGAATGGATGAACAGATTGGCAGAAGTACCTCTTGCACACCAACCAGGAGCTCGATTTTCTTATGGCCTTAATATGGATGTCTTGGGCCATATAATAGAAGTAGTATCAGGGCAGTCGCTTGATGTTTATTTCAACGAGAACATTTTTGAGCCGATTGGAATGAATGACACTTACTTCTATCTACCAAAAGACAAATTTGACAGACTAACTCCAGTTATGTCTAATGTCAACGGAACCTTTTATGATGTCGCTCAATTTGGTCAAGGTGATTTAGTCAACTACCCAATGCAAGGTCCTCGTGACTTCTTTGCAGGCGGTGCAGGTCTATCATCAACGGCAATAGATTACACCATTTTTATTGAAACTCTAGTAGAAGGTGGCGGAAAACTGCTGTCGAGCGATGCCTTAAAGCTTATGACATCTGACCAAATGCCTCTTGTCATTAACGATTATGAAAACTACCCTAAAAACCCTGATGGGTCGTTTTGTCTGGGCTTTACACTTTACCAAGATGGGCCTAACAAAAGGTCACCTAAATCAGCCGGCACCTATGAATGGGGTGGGTATTTCAATACCAAATTCTTCATTGACCCGAAAGAGCAGCTAGTATTTACTGGAATGACACAAATTGCTGGATTCCAAGACAACCAGTTTTGGAATGAGCTTTATGCGATAATCTACGAGGGCATAGAATAGTTAGCGCTTGCTGATTTTATTGCCTGTAATCTCTCTTTGCATACTGCATTTGAACCTATCAGAGTCTTGTTTGGCTTTGTGTTTTGTTGATCGGCCTTGAACGCGAGCTCTCCACATCCTAAACGAGCTGGCTTTCATTTCTTTTTGCATCAATTTGATCACATCTTTTTCAGGAATACCGAATTGAGCCTCAATGGCATCAAAAGAGGTACGATCTTCCCAAGCCATTTCAATTATTCTATCTATTTCCTCCTTAGTTAGGTGCATGTTATCCAAATAAAATAGATGAGGTTTTTGTTTAAAAAAAGAGAGCTTCAATGCACAAACACTGAAGCTCTCAACCATCAACTTAACCAGTCACTATAACATTGTGACTTGTTCTTTATATGTGCTAAGGGGTATGCTAGATTCTTTGATCGCTTTAAATCCACCTTTCATATTAGTAATTCTATTAAACCCATTTGCCTTTAATATTGAGCACATGATCATTGAACGGTAACCTCCGGCACAATGGATATACCAAGGCTTGTCTTTATCAATCTCCTTAAGGCTATCATTGATGAAATCTAGCGGGAAGTTGACTGCACCATCTACATGCTGTGATTCGAACTCACTACTTTTTCGAGCATCAAGTATGTCAAGCTTTGCATTAAAATTCAGTTTAAGAAATTCGGCATCGACTTCGTTAATCGACTCAGTAGCTCTGGCTGCAATCCAAGCGTCAATTCCTCCTTTTAAAAAACCTAAGGCGTAGTCATATCCTACTCGCGAAAGTCTTATCACTACTTCTTCTTCCTTGCCTTCTTCCGCAATAAAAACGATTGGTGTTTCAAGGTCATTGACCAATGCCCCAACCCATGGAGCAAAATTGTCATCGATCCCAATAAACCAACTGCCAGGGATATGAGCTTTCGCAAAATCATTTTGATGACGTGTATCTATGATCAAGGCTTGATTTTTCTCTACAGTCTGTTTGAACTCGCTTGCATCAAGACCAAGCACTCCACGACCTAAAACTTCATCTATACTGTCATAGCCCATTTTGTTCATCACTGCATTCTTAGGAAAATATTGTGGTGGTGCCACCAGATCTTTGGTGACTTCATGAACAAATTCTTCTTTGGTCATTTCAGGTCTCAAAGCGTAATTGAAGAGCTTTTGATTTCCCAAAGTATCAATGGTTTCAGCACTCATATTCTTACCACAAGCTGAACCTTGCCCATGTCCAGGGTAAACAATAACATCGTCTACCAAAGGCATGATCTTATTTCTTAATGAATCGAATAAATGAGCTGCAAGGTCTTCTCTAGTGAGATCGGTTTTAACAGCAAGATCAGGTCTACCTACATCCCCTAAAAAAAGCGTATCACCTGTGAATATGGCATGATCTTTACCTTCTTCATCAATCAATAAAAAAGTAGATGACTCCATCGTATGTCCTGGGGTATGTAAGACCTTAATCTTTACGTTACCAATTGAGAACTCCTCATCATCTTTGGCCAATAAAGCTACGAAGTTAGGCTGTGCTGTTGGCCCAAAAACGATTTGCGCTCCCGTCTTTTTAGAAAGGTCAATATGACCAGAAACGAAATCTGCATGGAAGTGCGTTTCGAAAACATATTTGATCTTAGTATTATTCTTTTCAGCAAGGTCCAGATAAGGTTGCACCTCTCTTAATGGATCAATAATAGCTGCCTCTCCATTAGATTCTATGTAATAAGCAGCTTCTGCTAAACACTGGGTATATAATTGCTCTATTTTCATGGTTGTCATTTTTCCAATTTGATGAATCAAAGTTGGTTAAGTACAATGAGCAACTCTGTAACCTCAGTTACCCTTGTTCATGATATAAATCAGTGTTTTTGACTATTTTGAAGGATGGATCTTAAGAGCTTTTTAATTTATGGCCTACTGCTTTTTTCCTTTCAAACAGCAGCACAGAATTCTTGTCGCACGAGTGGTAGATTCATTTTCGGTACACAAGAAGACAAAACAGCATCGATCAGCTTAGGTGATATTGACAATGATGGTGACCTAGATATTGTAGCTGCTAACGGTAGACATTGGCCTCAACGCAACCAACTCTACTTCAATAATGGAAGAGGCATTTTTACGGTTTCAAAACCTCTCGACCTCATCAATGAAACCTCTTATGCAACTGAACTGGCTGATCTAGACGGAGATGGTGACTTGGATATAGCAGTAGGTAACGACATGGCCCCAATGCCATATACTTAAACAAAGGAGATGGAAACTTTGAGCGGAAAGGAGGTTTCGGTGAAGAATATGCACCTACTCGAAATATAACTTTAAACGACATAGACAATGATGGTGATATTGACATTCTGATTACCAATAGAGGAATGCCTAACCAAATTTGCCTCAACGATGGAAAGGCCAATTTTGAAAAGATAATTGAGTTCGGTGCCAATGACGACTCAACAATTGATGTCGCTATAGCAGATATGAATAATGATGGCTTTAAAGACCTCATTTTAGCCAATAGAGATGGTCAACAGAATTATATTTATTTGAATAACGGGAGTTTAGGGTTCCAGGAAAGGGTAGCATTTGGTACTGGCAGTGATGAAACCCGATCCATAGCAATTGCAGACTTTAATAGTGACGGAATACTTGATATTGCTACGGCAAATATCAACCAAGCGAACATGATCTATTTTGGGAGTTCTAAACAACCATTTAAAAATGCCGTAAGAACTGATGAAACTGGCGATAGATCATTCTCGGTAGAAATAGCTGACGTAGATGGAGATGGTGACACCGACCTGATTTTTGCAAATGCAGGTCAACCCAACGCAATACTTCTGATTAGTGAAAATGGCAGCAAGTGAACAAAAGTGGTTTTAGGAGAACAAGAGTACAATACATACGATATCATTAGCGGAGATTTGAATGGAGATGGTAGAGTTGATTTAGTAGAGGCGAACTCAGACCAGTTGAATTACTTTTATTTCAACATTAAAGAACACTAGTTTAATCTTCCTCTTCTTCTCGTGTTGCATCATCATTTGGTAAGGCAGGCTGATTCCCATTCCCCTCTCCTTCTTCATCATTCTTCCGCCTTTTCTTTCTTTTAAACAATCCGCCAAAAATTCCTTTCCTCTTTTTGGCTGTATCCAAAGCAGTTAAATCTCCCGATTGCAATTTGGTTGAGTCTATTGGTTCAGGTTCAGGTTGCGGTACAACGCGCAAGAAATAACCCCCGAATTTTCTGTTATACTCTTCTTGTTCTACGTTAAAACCTCCTCTGAGTAATGGAGCATGCTGGGCTTGAATTGGCGGAGGCATTGAATCATATTGGGCCATCAGCTTATTATAGCGAGCAGTATCTATCTTCCATGCCACTATACTATCATATCGTTGGGAGTTGAAATGTGTGATCTCCATTTCAGCGTTATCCAGTTTGTAGAATGGTTTCTTTTTAAAGATTCTATCAAATAGATATGGGTTCTCTAAGACAGGCTGTTCTTTAGCCCTAAAGACTCTTGCGAAGAGATTCTCTTTCTTCCAGTTTTCATAAGTAAACCCATATTTCTGGTAAGGATGTACTTTACCTCGCTGTACTCGAAAGCCTTTACCTTGAGTCCCAGTCATGAACTTTTCCATCAACGTATCACCTTCTTCAACATTGAACTTAAAGCCATATGGTTTTTTAGGCACCACCGTTCCATCTACCTCCGTAAATAGAGAATAGGCTTCTTTCTGCTCAAATTCATCAAGAATAAAAGCACTATGGTATGCTGGACATACCCCTTGCATTGCACATGACGATAGCAGGCATGCAGTTAACAGGCAGATGACGGTTGTTCTAGTCATAATTCCCTAAATGGGAGCGCTAATTTAATATTTTTCAAATGCTCACCTGATCATCAGGTAAAAACACATTCTTAATGCCTCAAACGAGTCAACTTCTTAAAACCTTACAATTGTTTTGGGGATTATTATGGTAAGTTTAGCTGAATAATGAAATCTTTCGATTACATCATAGCCGGTGCTGGGGCTGCCGGACTGACACTCACCCACTTACTGCTGGGGCTCAAAGATAGTAAAAAAACCATACTGGTAATCGACAAGGATGATAAGACCAAGAATGATAGAACTTGGAGTTTTTGGGAAAAAGAGCAAAATCTATTTGAACACTTGGTGCATAAAAAATGGCAAAAAGCTATTGTAAAGGGAAAATCCTTTGATCATACCTACGAGATCGCACCCTATGAATACAAGATGATCAGGTCTGAAGATTTTTACAATGCCCTAGTTCCTGAAATTAAAAGCAATAGAAACGTAACCTGGCTGACTGCCGATGTTTTGAACTTTGATCATGAAGGCACAGTAAATACCTCTGAAGGCACTTTTGTTGGAGAAAGAGTATTCAATAGCACCATAAATTATGAGCAGCTCAACTATAAAGGGGCAAATAACGTGCTTCAACATTTCAAAGGTTGGGTCATTAAAACTAAGGCACCAACCTTCAATGTAGATACCGTTCATTATATGGATTTCACTCCCGACCAAGAAGGGGATTGCCGCTTTGGGTATGTATTACCTTTTGGTACAAACGAGGCCTTAGTTGAATACACTGTTTTTAATAAGACACTCTTGGACGATAACGGATATGATGAACGATTAAAAGCCTATATAGAGCATTTGAACATTGCTGAATACGAAATTATTGAAACCGAAAAAGGCGTAATTCCTATGACTGATTATCGTTTTCAACTTCAAGAAAGCGAGCACCTTTACAACATCGGTATCTTAGGTGGTTTTGCAAAAGGGAGCACAGGTTACTCTTTTTTAAGGGCTCAGCATATCTTGACGCAAATGGTGAAAAACATTTCAAATGGAAATCAACTGATGCAAGACCTCCCCTATCAAAAAGAAAGATTTAAGAAATATGATGCGACACTGCTCGATGTTCTTGCTAAGGGAAAGTATACTGGAGAGCAGATCTTTACAAACCTGTTTGAAAAGAATGGTGCTCATCAGGTTTTTAAGTTTTTAGACGAGCAAACTAGCTTAGCTGAAGAAATCAAAATCATGTCTTCAACACCTATTTTAGATTTTGGCATGGCATTCATCAAGCAAATGACCAAATGAATCTTTCCTTTCTTTATATTGAAGAATGCTTGAGTTGTGGAATGAGTATTCTCCTATCGCAATCCCGATAATTTATGCCATAGGCTTAGTTTATGCCGTTATTACCCTTCTTTTAGAGAATAAGAACCCACTCAAAACGCATTCATACTTACTGCTTTTATTAATGCTGCCATTAGTAGGCATCATTATTTATTTTGTTTTCGGACAGAACCTCAGAAAAAAGAAAATCTTTAAAAACCGGAAACTCATCAACCAGGCATTTGGCGAAAAATATGTTGAACACCACCTCGACAATAAATCACCTGCAGAAATCCCAGCATCATACAGACCTTACAATCACTACAACAAGCTGATCAACTTTCTTGCAGGTGACCTCTCACCCCTTACTGTCAACAACAGTGTTACAGTTTTGAAAAATGGGGAAGAGAAATTCCCCGCTGTGATGGAGGCTATTGAAAATGCCAAAGATCACATTCATATCGAATACTATATTTATTCAAATGATGACATAGGAGGACCATTAGGCGACCTCTTAATCCGAAAAGCTAATGAGGGTTTAAGGGTTCGAATTATCGTAGATGGTGTTGGATCTTTAGGGCTAAGAAGGAAATTCTTCAATAAACTGCGTCAAGGTGGAGTTGAGATACACGAGTTTATGCCAGTGCTCTTTCCTTCTTTTACTAGTAAAATAAACTACCGAAACCACCGCAAAATCATTGTAATTGATGGAGCGATCGGTTTTACTGGAGGCATAAACCTTGATGATCGATACCTCAATAATGGTAAACACGGATTATACTGGAGAGATACTCATTTAAAAATTGAAGGAGAGTCCGTTAAAACGCTTCAGTTTCTCTTTATGCTGAGTTGGCGATTTGTTACTGGTAATGAACTGGATGAAGGACCTAACTATTTTCCAAAATTCGAAAATGTTGGGAATCAATGTGTACAGATAAATGCGAGTGGGCCTGATTGGGAACTTGCAAGCATTATGGAGTCATTTCTACTTGCCTTCAATGCAGCTCAAGAACGCATCAGAATTGTGACTCCTTATTTTATTCCTACTGAAAGTATAATGGATGCACTTACAACAGTAGCAAAAAGCGGAATAGAAGTTGAGTTAATGATACCCAAGAGAAGCGACTCTTGGATTGTTCAATCAGCCTCCATGTCTTATGTCAAAGTATTGCTGCAAATGGGGATAAAGGTATTCTTTTATGAAAAAGGTTTTATTCATGCCAAAGTCATCATAGTAGACGACACTTTCGCCTCAGTAGGAACAGCCAATATGGACTACCGAAGCTTTGACCTCAATTATGAAGTCAATACATACATGTATGATGCTGATGTTGTTAAAACCTTACATGAGCAGTTTGAAGAAGACTTAGCCAGTTGTGTTTCACCGAATTTATCGGATTGGAAAAAAAGAAAGACACTTCAGAAACTCAAACATTCGGTCTGCAGGTTACTTGCCCCTATTCTCTAAATGAGCTAGTTTTCTAAAGAACATTTGATAATGAAGACCAAGCTCAATCTATTTCTAGTCCTTTGCATATTCTCCCTAAGTTGCCAAACTCGTAAGGCTAGTTGTGATCATTGTAAAGAAGAACCCTATACCTCCTACTTTACTGGCAATGAAGATGATTTGAGTGTTAGCCCAAATTTTGGAATTACCATGATGGGAGGCCGGTCAGAGCATGATCAGGCCATGAAATGGTTTTTACAGCAGGCCAATGGAGGTGATATTTTGGTTCTTCGATCTTCTGGAAGTGATGGGTACAACAACTATCTTTTTTCTGAACTCGGAGTTCGAGTAAATTCTGTTGAAACACTGGTAATTGACAATGCCAAAGCCGCTAATCACGAGTATGTTCAAGATAAGATCAAAAAGGCTGAGGCGATATGGATGGCAGGTGGTAATCAGTTTAACTATGTTAATATTTGGGGGAATTCTCCAATGAAAGAGCTGTTAAATGATCATATCAACAAAAAGAAAGGTGTTATTGGTGGGACTAGTGCAGGCATGGCCGTTTTAGGTGAATGGTATTACAGTGCAGCGGAAGGATCTGTTAACTCCGATCAAGCGTTGAACAATCCTTATCACCGCTTTGTGACCCTTGAAAATGACTTTTTGAAAATCCCTATCCTGAAAAATACGATTACAGATACACATTATGGTAATCGCTCGCGCCAAGGAAGACACTCTTCTTTTATTGGGAGAATTGTAAAGGAGCAAGAAAAGAGAATTTTTGGAATAGCATGTGATGAATACACTGCAATAAATATTGGGGATGATGGAATAGCAAATATCTACGGTAATTCACCCCAAAAAGAAGATGCCGTATACTTTATACAAGCATCTTGTCATACAGGATTCACTCCTGAAAAGTGTCAAAGAAATAGCCCACTTACATGGGATAGAGAGCATGCCGCGCTGACCGTCTATAAAGTCATTGCAAACAGTGAAGGTTCACAAACCTTTAACCTAAATGATTGGCAAACCGGTAAGGGTGGAGAATGGCTCAACTGGTACATTGATTCAGGAAAATGGTATGAAACCGCAGGTACTGCATTAAATTGTAATTAAACTTATGAAGAACGATTATATAAGCCTCGATACACTAAAGTTCCTCATGCATGAAGTCCATCATGCACAAGAGATCTACGATCAGCCGCTTTTTGTCAACTATGACAAAGAGGCCTCAAACTTATTTCTGGATGCAGTCAAAGACTTTTCTGATGCAGAGCTCTTTCCATATATCAAAGAGATGGATGAAAAGCCTGCTTCTTTTAAAGACGGACGAATTCATATCCATCCACAGTTTGAAAAAATAATGAGGCAATCTGCTGAGTTGGGTCTAGTAAGTTCTTTTTTTCCTGAGAATTTAGGTGGCCTACAAATGCCGAGTATGCTATTTCATGCAGCCTATTTTCTTATGGAAGCTGCAAACAACCATGTCACTGGATATTTAGGTTTAACGGCAGGTTCTGCCAACTTGATTGCCTCTTTTGGAAGCGATGAATTGAAATCTACCTACTTGCCGAAAATGCTCAATATGGACTGGACTGGCACAATGTGCTTGACAGAACCGCAAGCTGGAAGTTCCTTGTCAGATATTGTAACCAGCGCGACCCTAAATGACGATGGAAGTTATAAAGTCAATGGCCAGAAAATATTTATTTCTTCAGGTGATCACCAGTTTGCTGAAAACATCATCCACCTCACTTTAGCGAGGATTGATGGCGCTCCGGCAGGTACGAAAGGCGTTTCCCTTTTTGTAGTACCTACTAGAGTCCCTGATGGTGAAAAACTAGGTGAAAGACAGGTACAAACGGCAGGCGAATTTGAAAAGCTTGGACAAAGAGGCTATTGCACATCTCACCTGGTTTTTGAAGACGCGAAAGGCTTTCTTGTTGGAGAAGCGAATAAAGGGCTCAGCTACATGTTCCAAATGATGAATGAAGCTCGCATCGCTACTGGAAGAATGGGAGCTGGAATCGCTTCAGCTGCTTACTATGCCTCTTTGGCCTACGCTAAAGAAAGACCGCAAGGCAGAAAACTTAATACCACTGGTAAAAAAGACATGGATGAAGGACAAACACTCATCATCAACCACCCTGATGTTAAGCGTATGCTCCTGTTCCAAAAAGCAATTGTAGAAGGTTCTGCCGCTTTGGTTTCACAAGCCTCATTTTATGTTGACAAGGAGCTTACAGGCAACGATGATACTGAAAAACACAAGTATCATCTCCTTCTCGAGCTGCTCACTCCTATTACAAAAACATATCCTTCAGAGAAAGGGCTTGAGTCAGTGAGCCAGGGATTGCAAGTACTTGGAGGCTACGGTTTCTGTATGGATTTTATTCTTCAACAGTACTATCGTGATATGCGAATCATCAGCATCTATGAAGGAACTACCGGTATTCAGTCATTAGACCTATTGGGTAGAAAAATAACGCTAGAGAATGGCAAAGCCCTAGAGCTTTTAGGGGCTGAAATTCAAGCAACCATAGCAGAAGCTTCACAGTATGAAAAATTGACTCCGTATGCCACAGAGTTAGGCGCGAGCTTAGGCACAGTACAGCAAGTATTGGGACATTTAATGCCTATAGCTAAAACCGGTAACTTCGAGAAATTCTTGGCTGATGCTACACCTTTTATGGACATGTTCGGAACAATTGTAGTTGGTTGGCAATGGTTGAAAATGGCTTCAGCTGCACAAAAAGCGATAGACCAAGGACATCACAATCAAAACCCTGGTTTCTACGAAGGTAAAATCCATACCATGCAGTTCTTCTTTAAATATGAAATGAGTAGAACTAAAGGGCTTGCTAAAACTATAATGAATGATGCAGAGCTCACCCTTAGTTTCGATCTGAATCTCTTAGACTAGGGAATCATAAGATAACCTGACAAACATCATTTCTTACATACATGCGCTTTGCGTATGTTTGTAGCCATAATTACTATGAGCAGAACTAGTTCTAAAAACCTCCGCAATATTTGGTATCTGGCATGCCATAGCTCAGTACTCGAAAAAGGAAAGACCATTGAAAAAGAGATCGATGGGGAGAAAATTTGCTTTGGAAGAGACAATGAAGGAAAAGCCTTTGCATTAAGAAATCAATGTCCTCATAGAGGTATTCCATTGACCTACGGCAATTTTGATGGATGTGAAATTGAGTGCTGTTACCATGGCTGGAGATTCAAACCTGATGGCGTATGTTCTAAAATTCCTGCTTTACCTCCTCAGTCTAAACTAGATGTTTCGAAAGTAAGAGCTCCATATTATCTACTTAAAGAAATGCATGGTCTTGTCCTTATCTACATGCCAAAAGACATGCGCAAACCTGAGGATTTCGATGAATCGCTCCTTCCTCAATTTCCTTTGTCCAAAGAACAGTCATTTGATCTAGTGACAGCCAAAAAAATGGATTGCGGTCTAGATCATTCAGTTATAGGGCTAATAGATCCGGCCCATGTACCGTTTGTTCACCAATCTTGGTTCTTCAGGAAAAAGACCAACCTAAAACTAAAGACTAAAAAATTCGCTCCTTCTCATTTAGGGTTTACTATGGTTCGACATGCTCCGAGTAAAAACTCTGCTGCCTATAAGATCCTAAAAAAAGAGCAAACAACTGAGATCAGTTTTCAAATACCGGGCATCAGAATTGAGCATTTAAAGGTTGGCGAAAATGATATCGTGATCATGACCACCCTCACTCCTGTCAACGAACACGAAACTGAGTTGACTCAATTCATATATACAGACATCAAATGGATTCATGTTTTCAAGCCGATTTTTTATCGCTTTGCAGACACTTTTATTCAACAAGACGTTGATGTATTTAAGAAATTAAAAGAAGGGTTGAATAATAACCCTCCATTGATGTTAATGGGTGATCCTGATATGCAAGCCAAATGGTACAATGCGATCAGAACTCGATATGAGAAATGTCAAGAGGAAAAGACACCATTCGAGAACCCTATAAAAGAACAAACACTATATTGGCAAACCTAAAAACAGACAGTCATGAAGCAATTTATTTTCACCTTAATTCTTCCTATTGCATTCATTGTATCTTCTTGTAACAATGATGATGGACCAACAATCACAGATGATCAGCGTCAATTGATCATGGGCGATGATGGTGATGGTGTCAGGCTTCTTGGGTTAAATACGCCTATAGTTGTTGAAAGAGATGACGTTCATTCATGGCGACATGTTTGGGGTGATTTAGACCTCAATGGTGATGAGGATGTAGTGTTACTAGCGTATCAGGATTTTGGAGGAAGTACTGCAACAACCAATAGAGGTTTAGTGATTAGTACGCCAAACTCAAGCGTTAATTCTGAGGTACTTGTTGACGCTAATGGCTTTGTTGTCCCCTTAAATCCTGGCGATGCGATTAAATTTGATGAGGGAACTTGGGCTTCAGTGACAGAAGCACCACTAGCCGTCTATGACAATGCTACTACACCAAATTCAACGGGCTTATGGAATGGTGCGAGTAATAAGTTCGTAGCCTTTAGAATGCAAGATGGTAACACGAGATTCCTGGCTTGGATAGAGCTTAGCGTTTCAGACTTTGATAACCACAGCTTCTTCAATTACGGTATTAAAATCGTTCCTTAAGCTGTTCTAGTTCTTTTTGTGTTTTCTTCGGAAGACTTTTAACAATCAGCTCATAAGAGTGGTCCGTCAGTTCCTTTATGAGCTGGTCACTCACACTCCCATCCGTAAATACTGAGTTCCAGTGGTGCTTGTTCATGTGCCATCCTGGCTTTATCCCTGCATATCGTTCACGGAGCTCTTCAGAGTATTCAGGCTTTGCCTTTAAGTTGATGAATTCGAATTCATCAATACCCGTTATGGCAAAAATTTTATTCATGACCTTGAAAACCAGCGTTTCTGGTCCAAAAGGAGTCTCTTCTGTAACTCCATGCTTTTTTAAGCAATACTCACGATATTCATCAATAAACATAAACTCAATGCAATTTCATCGGACTACACCAATACTACTTCTTTTCATTCTATTCTTAGCAACAATTGCTTGCAAAAAATCTGATGACAGCGAAAAGCTCCTTATAACCGGAGACGAAGGATCTGTTAATGATTTTACATTGATCCGCCCATCTGAAATCCCTCTTACTTCTGAAAATATAAATAATGGTTTTAAGTGGACCACCTATAGTATGGTGCTGGATCTTGATGGAGATGAAACATTTGACATTGCCATTGCATACATTCAACAATCCAATATCAATGGAGACAGAAATTATTACACATCGATCAATCGATTCAATAATGATTTTGAAATCATGGGTCGAACAGGCGCCTTATTTGGAAATCAAACTTGGGCTCCAACCATGTTGGAAAAAGGCGAAAGAGTTGAGCTTACCAATGCGCAATGGGGTATAGCAAATTCCAGCAATTACCTTTCATGGCAAGTGATAGAGGCTGGCGTTGAAATCAGTAATTACAACTTATTCCCTATTCCCGAATCAGATGCATACCTCATTTGGAGAATGACAAATACTGACAATAGACTGATTTATGGATGGATTCATTTAAATCAAACCAATGCTAATTTTAGACCTGAGGTTCTGGATATTGCTTTTAAGTGATTCTACAAAAATTTTAATATCTTAAAATCAATAAAACACATTCATGAAACCTAGAAAGTTCAAATACATCATCCTTCTAATCGCTTTGACCATAGTTTATGGTTGCGATGAGGCTGAAAGTACTCCCTCCAATTCTCTGATTACCGGAGATCAATCAACAGTTGATGTTTTCAAATTATATGAAGGACCAGATATTTGGGGTTATTCTGAAACTGTTGCAAGTACATTTAATAGGAAGCAGTCCCACCATAAATATGACATTGACTCCGATGGAATAGATGATTTTACGCTCTTCTATATTGACTTTAAGACCATTGAACAATACAGTGAAAAAACCTCTACTATAGAACTCAGTATGCCTTCAATGAGGGTTCTTGTGAATGAAGAGGCCCGAATCGGAGGAGTTGTTGAATCCATCTCTTGGCATGAAGAAGGAGAATTGATCGAATTGAATGATGGGATGTGGAAAGAATTCACCTATGGCTTCACCTTCTTTCAAGGAGAAAAATTACCTGAACAACCCACCGAAACTCGTACGACTTTTCCTATAGGACAGTCGGCATATTTAGTTTTTGTTTATTTAGACAGTAACAATCGCAGGGTAATGGGCTGGATGCAATTCGAGATCGGGATCGGCTCCAATGGCGTGATCCCAGACATCGTTGATATAGGTTATAAGTATGTAGATTGATTATCTTGTGATGAACCTGACGATCATTACCGTTAAGGCAATCAAGAACATGATAATAGAGATCTTATTTATACCGTGCATTACCTTCAAATTGAAGCTTGCGGGACGATTAGGGTCTTTTTTTCTAAAGAAGTAACCCCAAACAGGACCAAAATCAAAAGCTTCTTTTGCTGTCAATTTTACTTTTTCGTTCTTCTGTTCTTTTTGCTCTTCCATATCAAATATCTTCTAAGGCCACTGCTTCTGGCTCAAGCCAATTATCATCTTCTTTTATGATCTCGATCAACTCGTCAACAGCATGTTCTGATGGGACTCCTCTTTTCACAACTTCCTGACCACGATACAGGGTGATTTTTCCCTTACCCGAGCCAACATAGCCATAGTCTGCATCGGCCATTTCTCCAGGGCCATTAACTATACAACCCATAATACCGATCTTCACTCCTTTCAAATGATCTGTTCTCTTACGGATCATTGCTGTAGTCTCTTGAAGATCGAAAAGGGTTCTTCCACAGCTCGGACAAGAAATGTATTCCGTTTTCGTCATACGGGTTCTTCCTGCCTGAAGAATCCCAAATGCTGTTTCGTTTTTAAGCTTTAGTTCATCAAGAATGTTTACCGATTCTTTTGTAGAGAGCATTACTCCATCTCCAAAACCATCAACTAGCAAACCACCGATATCGGTAGAAGAGTCAATCAAAAACTGTTCTTGATCCTTAATAGCGTAGTGACTTTCAATAACTACTGGACATTTGATTTTTCGATCAACCAAATCAAACATAAACCTTCGTAATGCAGGCATGGCATGCGCATTGTCTGTTGAGATGATCAAAACCAAATTATCCATTTCGAGAAATTCGAAAACGGCATCTTCAAGTTCATCTACTTTTAGCCAAAGAAAATTGAGTTCATCGCTACAGTCTTCTGCTTCCGTAAACTCATTTAATCGATAGACGGGGAATCTGCTCTGCCTGTCGTCTAGATTCTTCCAGACAGGATAATCGATCAATTCGCCTAAACCATTTGGCAGCATAAATGGTGAGGGATTCTGACCTGTATAAACATAATCAACACCTTGATCATTCATTCTCCATTTATCGGGTTCTGGCAAATAGAAGTGACCTACTGATTTGAGGTCTTTTACTTTCAATTCTTTGATCTCAGAAAGATCAGCGATTACTCTTGGCACATTTCTTAGTCCAAAATTCGCTACTTCTCTTGTATCTCTTCTATGATAAGCAAAAGGATCAATAGGAGATTCATTCACCGTTTTGATCTCAGTGTGATTAAGTCTGTTTGTATATCGGTCAACCAACTTCCTTGCTACAGGAGCTTCATATTCCGGAGCTTCGGTCAATGATACTCTTACTGTATCACCTAGACCATCCTCAAGTAGAGTACCAATACCAACAGCAGATTTGATCCTACCATCTTCAGCTTCTCCAGCCTCAGTTACCCCTAGATGTAGTGGATAAGGCTTTAAACCTTCCTCATCTAGTTTATTGACTAAAAGGCGATAAGCCTCTACCATTACTTGCGCATTGCTCGATTTCATCGAGAGTACGATCTGATCGTATTCAAGTTCTTCGCAAATCCTTAAGAACTCCAATGCAGACTCCACCATACCCAGAGCTGTATCGCCATAGCGGCTCATGATACGATCAGATAGTGAACCATGATTGGTTCCAATGCGCATGGCAGTCCCATGTTCTTTACAAAGCTCCACCAGAGGTGTAAACTTCTCTTTAATTCTATCTAATTCTGCTTGGTATGTTTCATCCGTATATTCAATTTCTTCAAAACGTTTCTTATCGGCATAGTTGCCTGGGTTAATTCTAACCTTTTCAACGATTTGCGCTGCAACCTCTGCAGCATTTGGGGTGAAATGAATATCTGCAACCAAAGGCACATTACAGCCCCTTTTCAAAAGCTCTTCTTTGATTGCTTTTAGGTTTTCCGCCTCCTTTTTACTTGGCGCTGTAATTCTGACCAATTCACAACCTGATTCAACCATCCTTAGGGTCTCTTCTACAGTTCCAATGGTATCCATTGTATCAACGGTTGTCATCGATTGAACGACTATTGGGTTGTCACCTCCAATGATGACATCTCCAACCTTTACAGGAATGGATTTCCTCCTTGAATATTGGGTCAGACTGTTGCAGTAATTCTTAGAATCGCTCATGATTTTCGATACGCTTCAAAGTTAACTTGAGGCCAGTGAAAAAGTTAAAAAAGAGTCGTTTATTTCACTAAATATCACCCAGCTGTGGTCTTAGAACAATCTCCTCTACCACTGTTTGCTTGGAGAGCGCGTAGGCTCCGTATATCGCGTCAGCTATGTCTTCAGGTTTCATGAAGCGGTCGGCAGGTAGGTCAACCCCATCCCAACTAGCTGTTAAAGTTGCACCAGGCAAAATCGAGGTAACTCTAACACCAAATGGTTTCATTTCTTCTCTTATGGATTTGGTGAATCCTAAAAGGGCAAACTTAGATATTGAGTAAGAACCACCATTGTCGTAAGCTTGAATACCGGCAATTGAACCAGTAGTGAAAATATGACCATCCTTGCGTTCCTTCATTTGCCCTATTAATGCTCTAGTGAGGTAGTAAGCAGAGTACAAATTGGTTTCAATCATTTTCTCCAAGTTACCTTCCTCCTCTTCGTGAACTGCCCCAGGAATGAACAAACCAGTATTATTCAAGAGTACATCCACAGGTCTGTCTAGTGCTTCTACCATTTGAGCGAATGCCAGAACCTCGCTCTTTTTTGACATGTCAGTTGGTCTTACATACAGTTGACCTTCTCCAGTAAAAGAATTTTTTAGCGCTTCTAAATCCTCCGAAGAACGGGCACAGGTGGCGACATCAAAGCCATTTTGCATGAATTTTTCAACGGTTGCTCTACCAATGCCCTTGGTACCACTACTGATCACTGCAAGTTTTCTCATCTTTTATGCTTTAAAGAATAATAAACCAAACCTAATGAATGTTTTGAGCTTGTTAAGGAACCATGTTAATAGTTTTAGTATTTTTCCATAGAACTGTGTTCAATTAGACATATGAGCAGGCTAGGTCAGTACATTTTATTTTTAGGTGCCCTCTTCAAAAACCGCGAGTCATTTAGAACCTATTTCAGGCTTACGCTAGATGAGTGCATATATATTGGCATCAATAGTATAGTCATTGTCAGTATTGTCTCCATCTTCATGGGAGCCGTTTCTACTGTTCAAACGGCTTATAACTTAGTCAACCCACTTATCCCCCAATCTGTGATCGGGCTAATCGTAAGGGATTTGACCATTCTCGAATTAGCGCCTACGATCACGGCAATCGTCTTTGCTGGAAAAGTAGGTTCGAGTATTGCAGGAAATTTAGGAACTATGCGCATCACAGAACAGATCGATGCGCTCGAAGTGATGGGAATCAACTCAGTAAGTTATTTGGTACTTCCAAAAATCATTGCTACCGTGTTGATGTATCCTTTTCTCGTTATTCTAGCTGGTGTTTTAGCCATTTCAGGTGGTTATTTAGCTGCTTCATTGGCAGGTGTAGTTGATCCTCCAGCAGAATTCTTGTCTGGCTTAAAAACAAACTTCAATCAGTTTAGCGTAGTCTTTTCTCTCATTAAATCGGTCGTTTTCGGTTTTCTAATATCATCTATAGCTTCATTTATGGGCTATTATACCAAGGGTGGGGCTCTTGAGGTTGGTCAGTCAAGTACAAGAGCCGTAACGGTAAGTTGTATCGCCATCCTATTAAGCGATTTTGTTTTAGCACAATTACTATTGGTGAAATGATAGAAGTTAGAAACCTTTCCAAGTCTTTCGCTGACAAAGTAGTGCTCAGAGGCATTAATGCAACATTTAGACAAGGCCACACCAATTTGATAATAGGCGCAAGTGGTTCTGGCAAAAGTGTTCTTCTGAAGAATATCGTTGGTTTATTCCAGCCAGATGAAGGAGAAGTTCTTTACGATGGTAGAGATCTTCCAAGTGCTGACAGAGACCTAAAAACAGAGATCAGAAGAGAAATTGGAATGCTATTTCAAGGTGGTGCATTATTTGATTCGATGAATGTGGAACAGAATGTGAAATTTCCTCTTGATGTACTCACAAAAATGCCAGAAGATGAAAAGCTGGATCGTGTGAATGAGGTGCTCAGGAGGGTGAAGCTTGAGAATACGAATCAAAAAATGCCTTCGGAGATCAGTGGCGGTATGCAAAAACGTGTTGGCATTGCCCGAGCCATTGTAAATAACTCCAAGTACCTTTTTTGCGATGAGCCAAATTCTGGGCTAGACCCTAGAACTTCCATTAAGATCGATCAACTGCTAAAGGACATTACTGACGAATATCAGATAACAACGTTGGTCGTGACACATGACATGAACTCAGTAATGGAGATTGGTGAACACATCATCTTCATTAGCGATCAGGAGAAGCGTTGGGAAGGGACAAATGATGACATCATTCACAGTGGTATTGAAGCTTTAGATGATTTCGTTTTTGCCAATAAAATGATGCGGAAGTTTAAAGGAATCTGATCAGAAAAGTGCGCTGACTTGCACTCTACCTAGGTGTACTGCCTGATTCTCACCAGATTTTCTACCATCATATCTCAACACTAACTGTAAACCGGACCCAATTCTTTGCTGCCAGCTGACGTTCCAAGTCATGTTTTGCCCTGGTCTTAGTGCTTCTAGCATTTCATAGCCTACAGGTGAAGTTTCAATTCCTACGAAATCAATATCGATATACTTTAAACTAGCACTTACAGTTGTAGAAGCCGCTTTTGAAAATCGGCTTTCTAAGCCCACCTGCCTGATGCTGGCTGTTTCATTACTCGTTTCATCAAACTTATTGAACTTCTCTTTCCACGTAAAAGTACCAACCAACCTCAGTCTACTGGTAGGCTGCCAAGCAAGTGAAGGCTGCCAAGTATGCTGATCGACAAAGTAATTTCTAGAAGTAAGTACATCAGAAGCATTCGCTCGAAAGCCATTGATGTAATTCATATCTAAAATGAGCTGCCTATTGATCCCCCAGCGAACATGTGCTTTTAGATCTCGATTAAGCCTTTGCTCAAACCCATTGAAAAGTAACTGTTTGTTCTCAAGACGAGTAACTCCTATGTCTGCAGAAAACTTTGAATTGGTTCTATCCCAAAAGAGTGTTGAACGTATGGTCTCTCTAAATGAGAGAATGTCTTCTTCGGCTACATTAGTCGGCCACAATCTGCTGCCTAAGTCATCATCTGTAATCTTGGAGTCAAGGGACCAGGCTGAAATATTGGAAAAGTGTTGGATAAATTTTTTAAAGCCATCCTCATCTCTCCAATTTCTTGGGAAATTTAAATTGAATCGATAAGTGATAATGGTATTGAAGGCATCAACAAAAGTATCGGTAGGTACGAATATCTTTGCGTAGTTCTTCTCATCCGGATTAATAGCTATATAGAATTCATTTAAGTCTTGGACCCCATCATTGTTATCATCTCTCCAAGTATGAGTCCCCTCTCCTGTTGGTACGGGAATAAAGATAAATTCTCTGCGCAGTTCTCTACTATTAGACAAGTTATAGCTAAAGTCTGACTGAATAATTCGATCGAAGAATGTTGCATTCCAATCGACTCTACCCATAACGGTCTCTTGATTTGTATCTGTGCCTATGATGTTGAGGTTTCTATAGGTCAGCAATAAAGCCAGACGATTATTGGGGTTAGCAAAAGTGTTGAGAAAGAAATTGTAAGTTTCAGAACGGGTATTATCCACCAGCTCACCATTCACTGGCAAGCGATCTTCTCGGAGCTGAACTTCTACACCATAGGTTGTTTTTAAAGTATCTGAGTTTCTTAAATAGAAAGCGTGTTCCTCAAAGTTCATGGCAGTGCTGATCACCTGATCAGTCATGCGGTTGGTAACCGAATTTCGATCTACACTATACCTATACCCGGGAATAAACCACTTTGATCTATAAGATGCGTCAATTGAATAACGAAACCATTCTGAATAGTTCTGAACTTGCTCGTTCTGCATAGCAAATCCGTCTAATAAAACTCTAAATCGCCCAAGGTCTTTTTGACCATTTAGAAAGTGCTGAGTACCATCTACTGCATCTCCTCTTTTCCTTAATGCAAACCTATAGTCCAATCCATTTAACCTATCCTTTCTCACAGAGAGATTGGCATTTACAATATTCTCATTGAAATTATCATCAAATTGATTGGGGTCGTAACTCCAATCCCGGTCAAATTCAATGTATCTCACACGGTCAATGAAAGAGAACGATTTATCGTTGAATTCGTAACTCACCCCTGCATTTAACCGATAATCTGATGTAGCACTTAAGGGGCGATTTCTAGAGTTAAAAAGCACTTTATAAGCGTAACCATTATCATCATCGGCATCTAGCGTGGAGAATAAATTAATGTCATTCTTTGAAACTGCTACTTCTGTCTTTACCTCTTCATGTGCCGAAATTTTAGCTCCAAAATTCGCAGTGAACATTGACTTTTGGTTTGGGGCACTCAATAAAGAAATAGGCTCATATTGCCCTTGAGGAGTGCCATTCAGGGGAGCAACCCACTGGTAAATCCTTCCATTGGATGTTGCATCAGATATGATATAATTACCATTACCTATGCCTAGATCTGAAAACTCTACACGGAAAAATGCACTATCGGGACTTGTTGAATATTGGAAGATCTCATAAGCGTTGTTTTGAGCATCCGTAGCAGTGGTTTTTCGATAAAGGATAAAATCAGTACTAAAGGCCACACTATCAACCCTTGTTGTAAATGCATTATCAAGATCATCTCCTGCATCAGCCAATATCTGTTTTTCTTCTTGACTTAAGTCGAATGCAAGGGGTTGCGACTTGTTATCTTTCTCAGAATAATAATGCAAGCCAAAAGAGAATTTATCATTGGATTGTTGGTGGGCAGCCTGAAAGATAAAGCGACTATAGTTTTGATCTGAGAACTCATAGTCTACTCTAATCCTTGTGAATTGCGTAATCACCACACGATTTGTAAAAGTGATCTCTGCCAAATTATAATCAATGATATAATCTTGATCATAACCACGGGTCAATTGCTTCCCATCAATAAACACCTTCTCAGAACCAGCGAGGATTATAACAAAGCGTTCATTATTTGGCCCCCTAACCCTATAAGGTCCTTGAACACCCTCTAAAGGATCAACGCTTACAGAGGCAAATCGGCCTTTAGCTACTGACCCAGCAATCGAAGTTTGCGCATTGAAGCCATTCTTCATTTGGTAGTTTGAGGTAAACTGACCGCCTTGTACATTTTTATAGTATCTCAAAAAGTTAGACTCTGTGTTCCTAAGCACTACATCACCAGCTTTTAAAGACCAATTATCGTTATAAAGCTGAATGTAAACGTTGTCAAAATCTTGGAGCTGCTGCGTGTTTCCCTCTGGTTGAAAAGGAACGTTCTGATCTGTAATTACAGCCCTCAGATTAACATTCTCCGTAAGCTGTCCTTCCATTTGGAGGTTCAAAGTAGAATTGACAAACACATCTTGACGGTTCCCAAATGAAACTCCTCGACTAATACTACCAGTTTTGGCAATATTGCTGGTCTTAAAAACCTCTTCGCGTTTAGGTATAACCAATGATTTCTGGTATTGAACTGCATCTTTGAACAAGGCCGAAGAATCATAAATGGAAAGTGTTCTATTGGACTTAGGCGTATGAAGATCGAAAGGCAGGGCACTGTAACAAATGTAGACCGAATCCACCTGAGGATTTATGAATATTATTGTATTGGTCTGTAGGTCAAAATTGTATTTGACATCTGCATTATCTGGGAATTGGATCGTTGAAGGAACAACTGTTAAGGAATCAAGAATCTGAGGTCCTGTATCGGTTTTTATCCATTTACAGTCTTGCCCATTGAGCTGAAAAGCCCCAAAGAGAAAAAGTATACTGAGATAAACTAGACGAGCCTTTAGCCCCACGATCAATCAATTATTGGAAACTCTAAGTAAAAGGTTGTGCCTTGACCTTCTACCGATTCAAACCATATACTCCCACCGGCATGTTCTACCCCACGTTTTGCGATGGCCAAGCCGATACCAGAACCTTCGTTCTTGGTGCTAAATTTAGGAATAAAGACTTTATCCTTGATATTTTCTGGGATACCCTTGCCGTTATCAGCAACAGAGATTCGTGCTTTTTGATTAACCTCCTCAATAAGCACTTCTATTTCAGGAAAGACACCCTCTTTCTGAGCTTGAATAGCATTCAATATCAGGTTATTAAATATCCTTCCCATTAATTTCTCATCTGCCATTACCCAAATACCAGCCTTAGGTATATTCTTCCTGATCTTTACATCTTGTTCTGCAAACAAAGAAGCCGCTCTACTCAGCGCTTTACTTAAATTCATGCGCTCATTAATGGGCACTGGCATCTTTGCAAAGGATGAAAATGACGTTGCGATATCACTTAGGGTCTCCACTTGCTTTAAAAGATTGTTGATAGGTTTATCAAAGTCAGTCCCCTGTTCGGAAGCTGTACTCAAAACCCTTTTCAAGTGCTGAAGCTTAAGCTTCATGGGCGTCAATGGATTCTTAATCTCATGTGCTACTTGCTGAGCCATTTCACGCCATGCACTTTCTTTTTCAGATTGGGCTAAAGCTTTTTTACTTGTTTCTAGGTTTTGAAGCATCGTATTGTACTCCCTAACTAAGAGACCAATTTCATCATCGGCTTGCCAATTCAATGGCTCATTTTCTCTTGTCAGTGTGATTGACCTGATCTTTTGCGTCAGGTAGGTAAACGGATAGGTGATAACCCTTGAAGCGAAGAAAGAAAGTATTACGAACACCATGAAGATCAAGGTGAATGCATTTAAAATATTAGAAAGAATCTCACGCTGTTCAGTGACTAGTTCTTCTTGAGAATCGAAGAATGGCATACTCAATACACCTAACAAGCTTCTTGAGTCTCCACCAATAACAGCATAGTAAGTGGCTTTATATGAAATATCTCCTACTTGCTCTATTTGTAACTCTCCAACATTTCTAGACTCGATAATGCTTGCCACCGCACTTGGGTTGGCAAAAGATGCCAATAGATCATTTTCAAAAATCAAACGCTGATTTGTCGCTATCAACTGTCCTGATACATTGAACAGGTTGATATCCGCACCAGCATACTGGCTGATCTCTGCTATTCTATTTTCAATCTCCTCGTTATTGGCATTTCTTGACTGCAGAAAATAGTAAAGTGAATTTGAAAGGTTCTCAGCAGCACTTCTTGTTGTATTCAAATACTTTGATTCCAAGTTTTCCTCTACCGTATCATTGACTAGCTGCAATACAATGATACTTACAGTGATCAATGGAATAAAGAATGCAAAGTTGAGCAGTATCTGGACTTTGGTTGAAAGTGTCGTCTGTCGTTGCCTTGCATTGATCAATATAGACGCCACTCCAAAAATAGTCATGATCAGCGCGATCATGAACAAGAAGAATATCGAGAAATTTGTGACTTTATAATTGATCGGATACTCTGGACTGCTTATCACAAGTTTCTGCCCATTGACACCCGTATCGAAGGCCATATGCAAGTAATCATTCTCAATAACCCCCACTTGTTCTGCGGTTTCTTCAAAAAGGATTTGAGTGTTGAAATTTCTTCTGTAGTTGTAAGTACCATTTTGCTCTTCTAGTATTCCATCTTGAAAAAATGCATAGCTCAAGTCCTGTTTAATATTTGCATTGTCATCTTGATCTAAAAGGAGTTTAGGAAGAATACTGTTATTGAGTTGTCTGCGTCTATCAAGTTTCAATAAAACATGTCCGATCAAAGTTCCGTACCTCTTGATCTCACAGAAGAGATAGTATTGCTTAAGAGGTTGCGGAAAATCTTCATTCAAAAAATACAGCGACTCAAAATCAGTTGCGTTCTCTTCTACTGCATATACCTCTTGAAGCACGTCAACTTCCAGCACATCGGAATTGATGGGTTTGCCGCTCCCATTAAAGAGTAAAATCTCTATCTCATATTTATCGAAGTAATCTCCCAAGTATACCCTTCTTATCTTTTGCTCGATCAAATCTTTCGATGCAAAAGGATTAGAAATGTTGGTCTGAATGAGAATATCATTTTCTATACTTCTCTTGGCTTCATTCAAGAGGTACTCACCGGTGATATCATTTTCTGACTGAAGGTCTATTGCCAATGCAGTCTTATTTAACAGTTGTTCGCTGACTACCTTTTCATTGAGGACTAACAAAGCAATAGCAGACCAAATAAAGCTGGACAAGAACAAATGCAGGAAAGAGTTATAATTCAACTTGCTCAACTGGCTTGCCAAGCCAAAAACTAAAACGAGGGCTCCATAGACTGAAGTCAACCCAATTATGCCTAAAACTCTGTTTTGAGTAATATAAAAGAGAATCAAAGTGGCAAAACCAATTAGCGTAAGTCCATAGACTACAAGTTGCTTTTTGCTATATACCTCTGCCTTCAATAGCAGCAAGTACATCATCATAACAGGCATGGCAGCACTTAAGAAAACAGCTAAATAGGCAATCAATTTTGCACCAGAGAAGGAAAGCTCTTGAGCAATATCAAAAGACCATTGCCCATTGGTGATCATCGAGTCTAGCTGGTAGACAAAATGAACTGTCAACGCTAGAAAGGTTACCATAATCGCGATCAACTCACCTCTCTTAAGACGATGAACATCTCGGTAGCTTTTAGCAAAAATGAACAACACAAGTGATAAAACTGTAAATACATTCACAATTAGATCACCTATAGAGGGTTGCCAAAACCCATCTGCATATTCAAACGGATCGAATATATGAAGCTCTAGAATACTGAGGGGATACTCATAATAAATACTAAAGCCTCTAAATAAGAGGAGAAACACTGCGAATAGTCCTGCACCAGCAAAAACACCGTGCTTTTCAAATAACTGATTGGCATATATATAGCCTGCTCTAATAAAACAGTAAATCGCAGCCAGGTAGAGCAAAAAAATAAAAGCATCATAGATGGGATAATCAATCTTCATCAGAGGCTGGCCTTCAAATGAGAAGAGGAATATCCCTTCTGCAGAATAGATAGCGCTATCTTCATTAGATCCATCTTGTGACAATGTATAAGTAGAGCGACCGAATACATTTGCATTCATACCACTCTCTTTAAAATCTTCAGAAATGATTGTTGAAGAGGTCAAAGGCAGAAGTGCGTAGATCTCAACGACTCTGTTTTGAGCTGAGTTGATCACTTTCCTTTTGACAATGTATTGACCGCTCTTTAATTCTAGAAATTTGTAAAGATATGTGCCGTTAAGCGTACCGTATTTCGGAACAAAACGGTTGGTACTCCAATAGATAACTTCTCCATTTTCAAAAAGGAAGTAGGGCTGTACTTCATCAGGGGCAAAACGACTAAACAATCTATCAAGGCTGACAATGGCTGTCGCACTGATATCCTGCAGGTGATCATCGAGACCCATCAGCTCTTGCTTGAGGTTTTCCGTGATAGCTGCCTGAGGTTCAACCCTTCTTTTCTGATCGGAGAAAATGCCCTCATCGATCACAATAGTGACAAGGAGAATCATCAGGCAAATGCTGATCCAATAATGTGTTTTTAAGAAAGTTTTAATAGCCCAGAGCGTTTACAAGCATAGCTAACGTTTAATCTAACAATTATTTACGTGCTAGCGATACTTATGGACTAAGAAGCAAGAAATCGGCCAAAGATTGATGCGAGGTGCGAGGTGCGAGGTGCGAGGTGCGAAAGTTTAATTTTCCATTTCCCCATTTTGGTAAGAATGCCCTTGTTGGTCTTGTGATCAACGAGCCAAAGCGAATCAGACCTCTTCGATAAGACTTGTGGTGGCTATCGCACGCGTTCCACGGGCGCGCTAGTAGGTTCAATAATCACCAGTATAAGTCTTTCCAAGTTGGTTCCTTACATAGGTGCTCGGGAAATTTGAAAAATATTAAGTTCTCATTTTTAATTACATGAAGCGTATCAGATTCGCTTCTTTTATAAACCTTGAAAGGCGGATACAAATCGGACAGATCACAGTCCCGAATACTATTTACTGAAGAGTTTTTGAATGTATTTCTCAACCCAATATTGTCACATAACGAAATATCGAAAGGTTCTAGACCAGACCAGAGTACAAGTGAGTCATTAATTTTCCAAGCTCCGCGTTCAGAATCTCTCCTAATATTTAGTGTATCAAGAGTGTCTTTGCAGTTTAGCCATCTAAGATTTGGGTCCCCTCGCAAAAATTCGCAACTATTAGAAAAAACGGTTAGAATTATCACCATTAACAGTAAAGATCCTTGAAATGCTTTTTTCAACCCCAGAATTTTTGATAAGACTTTCGACAGTATTTACTGCCCATTCAATTTACTCAATCACTTCCTCACTTCATTCCCTTTATACTTCAACCCACCAAAAGCATAGAGATAGAAGATGCGCGAATAGCGAAACATTAGGGGATAAAGTAAGATGACTTCAGAGATGATGGCGATCATATAGACATTCTCCGAAACTGGATGGAAGAACATGTAAATGATAAAGGCTGAGACTAGAAAGAGTCCTACAGACAAGGCATAGCTGATGTACATAGCCCCATCGAAAAAGCGTGGTTCTTTTTCAAAGTTGACTCCACAGTGTGGACATTGCTGATTGATTTTAGTGAATTTCCCTAGGTTATAGGCACTGTGTTGAAATAGTTTGCCTTCGCGGCATTGAGGACATCTACCCTGCAATAGGACCTGCGCTTTTGATATTTCTGACATTGCGTTTACTTGCTCTATACCATAAAAATGCGATCACACCACCTACCAAGTAAGGAGTGAAAAAGAGATAGAGAATTCCAAAGTTCAGGTTGGCCGCTACAGAGGTATCACCAGCACTAACCTGTGATTCTACTGAGCCTCTACACATTGCACATTGCGCCAAAGCATTCACTTGAGTGAGAGCTAATAGAACGAGTGATAATAATGTGATTCTGAACTTCTTCATGCTTTGCAAATTTACAACTGAAATCTCTTTAATCCCACTTAATGGGTATAATAAGGGCTAATCATTAAATAAACTGCGACCCCAGTTACTGATACATAAAGCCAGATCGGAAAGGTGAACTTTACGATCTTTTTATGCTGAGGAATCATACCATTTAGAGCATAATAAAACGACAATAAAACCATCGGTACAACACCAATTGATAAGGCGATATGAGAGATCAATAAGAAGAAGTATATATAACGGCTAGCTCCTTCTCCACCAAAGGATGTAGACTCGGCACTCGCGTGGTAGATCACATAACAGACCAAGAAGATAGCTCCTAATACAAAGGCTAAACCATTGAATTTCTTATGCAGATCAATGTTCTTTTTCTTTACCGCTACTAAAGCAGCTACTAAAGCCACAGCAGTTAGCGTATTAATCACACCTATGACATGTGGCAAAGTATATACCCAATCTCCAAGATCGAGCTTAGTAGGCAGACCTAACAGCACTGCTACTGCTAATGGAATGGCTATGGAAAAGATCCTGATCCATAGCATTGATTTTTTCTTTTCTAACACCTCAGCCATCTTGCTCTGTAATTTCGGTTTTCAATATACGTAACTCTAGGATCAAGCGATCTGTTTCGTCTCGCTCTGTAATATTGTAATAGCCCCTTATTCTATTCTGTTTGTCAACAAGGATCACACGGTTGTCTAAATTGCTCATAGCCATACCGCAGTATTTCAATTTTGCCCAAGCGGTGGAATCAAGTTCTTGCCTTTTCCAGAAGTTTTCAGCAAAGTAGATGCGTTGATCATAGTCCTGAATATCTTGTAAGGTCATAGATGTCCCATTCACTGAAGTGACTAACTCTACCTCGGCATCATCGCTGAACACATCTTGAACACGCTCCAGTTCTTCAAGCCTAAACAAAGTCAAAGGCCCATCTACTCTCTCGAAGTGAATCACTTGAATTTTACCTTCACTTACAAAAGGAGAGTTTACATAATACTGTTGTTTGGCCCTATCGAGACAAGGTGTAGAAAGACTATCACCTAAGCCTTGTTCGTAGTAAACCGGAATGACAAACTCATTTCTCCCAAAACCTTTCAAGAATAAAAAGATGATGATTGGGAGTAAAATCAGCAGGAAAAGAAAGATGCCTTTTTTCTTCATGGTCTGTAAACTAAAAGATCAGGCTAATTGATTAACCTGATCTCTTTTTATAACTGAATATTTTCTAATGACTATCGTCTACCTGTTCGGTTGTACCGTTAGGTTCATAATCAACAATTCCTCTAGAGTCTTTCACAGCAGCTCCTTCGATATTCACTAGTGCCGCAATTAGCCATAGTATAAATACCATTGGCAAAATGATTGAATAGATCAATCCTTTTACTTCGTGACCTAAGTGCATAAACTCAGAAACAATGTAAAATGCCTTTACGATTGTAAGAGCTACGAAGATCGTTGATCTTAAGAAGCCCGCATCCATTGTAAATGCGAAAACATACTCAACAGCTGTCACTGCTGCCAAAATGATGGCTACTTTCCAAATACCCCAGATAACTGATTTCTCTGCAGGTTGTACTTGTATATTGCTAGTTGCTTGTTCCATAATAAAAAGTCTTTAGATCAGATAAGGTAGAAGAAGGTGAAAACGAATACCCAAACAAGGTCTACAAAGTGCCAGTATAAACCAACCTTCTCAACCATCTCATAATGTCCTCTTCGCTCATAAACTCCGTTTGCGGCATTGAAGAAAATCAACACATTCAATACTACTCCTGAGAAAACGTGGAAACCATGGAAACCAGTAATAAAGAAGAACAGTGCAGCAAATGCTGGCGGTCCATACTGGTTAAAGTTTAGGTTGGCTCCAAAGATCTCATAATCTGTCCTCCAGATTCCGTTGATCATTACATCACCAATCGTTGCAGTATCTGTACCAGTGATAAAGTGAGACCATTCCCAAGCCTGGCAGCTTAAGAAAGCGAAACCACCAATAATGGTCCAAAGCATCCACTTCACTACATTCTTTTTATCCATTCTATGCCCTGCTTCTACGGCCAATACCATCGTTACAGACGACATAATTAGAATGAATGTCATTAAACCAACGAATACCAATGGAAGCTCTACACCATGGAAACCAGGGAATGCTTCATATACCTTTTCAGGAATTGGCCAGTATTCAGTTGAGAAAACAAAGTCTTTTGGGTCACCTACATAAGCAGGAGCACTCCATCTTAAGAACGCGTAAGTAATTAATAAGCCTGAGAAAGTGAAGGCATCTGATAAGAGGAAAAACCACATCATCAGTTTACCGTAACTCGCCTTAAAGGGAGCTACTCCTCCACCCCAAAGGGTTCTTTTACTCATTGTAGCAGTAGTTGCCATAGAACAATCAGTTAGTTAATGATTTAAAAGCAAAAATATGAATAAATAAATCCAAAGTCCTCCTAGAAAGTGCCAGAACGTTGTACACATTTCTATGTTTAACATGTTCTTTGAATGCACTTTGTATTTGTAAGCCATTACCAGCATGTAAATCAAAAAGATCACACCACTGATCAAGTGCGCACCGTGTAAGCCAGTGAACACATACATAAAGCTACCTGCAGGATTACCGACAAAGTAAACGCCCGCATCTACTAGTTGGTCCCATGCTTGCAGCTGACCAACCAAAAAAGCAATACCCAATACCGTAGTAATGGTCAATGCAATTTTAACTTGTTCAGGTCTGTCCTTTTTAGCTGCTAAATATGCCCAATGAATAAAACCTGAGCTTAAAAGAATAATTCCTGAGGTTACCCAAAGCATTGTTGGGATATCGTATTCCAACCAATCACCATCAGCCTGACGCACAATATGCGCTGAAGTGAAGGCAGCAAAAATCATGATCACTGTTACAATGAACAGCCACATCGCGAATTTCTTCGGATGCATTGAGAGCGGTTGCTCTACTGGTGCGTCTACTAATTTATAATCCTCTACCATCATTTCACCATGTCTAGTAAGAACGCGATTTGAACAATTGGCAAATACAGGAATGATCCAAACATGATCTGCAATGCCGATTTTCTTGACTGGTCTTTCATCAATTTGATGGTTGAAGCCAAGAACAATACTCCACAGATTGTAGCTACAACTGCAGAATTAAAACCTGTCAATCCGAAATAGGTTGGTAATAAACCTAGTGGAATCAAGAACAAGGTATAAGTCATGATCTGAAAAGCTGTCTTCAGATCTTTTTCTCCTTTCACAGGCAAAAGCTTAAACCCTGCTTTTTTGTAATCTTCATCAGCGACCCAAGCAATTGCCCAGAAGTGTGGGAATTGCCATACAAACTGAATGCCGAAGATGATCAATGCTTCGTGAGAGATCATACCTGTAGCTGCTGTCCAACCCAATAATGGAGGAAGCGCGCCTGGGATTGCCCCAACAAACACTGCAACTGGCCCCACTCTCTTCAATGGTGTGTACACGAATGAATACAAAATCATTGAAATGGTAGCCAATAGAACTGTCAATGGATTAGTCCATTGCATCAATACCAATAAACCAATAGCAGCAGTAATGATTGCGAACCATACGGCTTCTGTCTTGGTCAATCTTTCTGTTGGCAAAGGTCTTGAAGCAGTACGCTTCATTACTTTGTCTAAATCTTTTTCTATTACCTGATTAATTGTACAACTAGCACCGGAGATCAAGAAACCTCCTAAGAATAACATCCCTAACTGTATCCAGTCTACCCTTCCTCCCATGGCTAAAGCATAGCCAAATGCAGAAGAGAACGAAACCAATAATGAAAGTCTCGTTTTCAACAACTCACTGTAAGCTTTGGTCTTCACTGACCACAAGCTTGCTTGCCCCACATTTGTTGAATTTCCTGATATCATATCTCTACAATAGCTTCATTTCCTTTTCGTTTAACCACAAGTACCACATAGTATTGAATACCGATGATCAAAGACCCGAGTAACAGATGTATTGGTTGAATGAATGCTGGAATAGCGAAATACGCCATCACTGCACCCGTTAAGATTTCGAAGGCTACCACACCCACAAGGAGCATCATCAAGCTTTTAAAGCTTTGATATGCCGCTGACTTGTAAAGCACATAGAATAAATAAATGTGCAATGCCATCAAGAGCAATGAATAAGACCTATGGATAAGGAACGTTGCGCCTATCTCTTCGATCCATTGTGCTCTTGCTACCGCAGACTCAGCAATGACATCAATAGCTTCTCTTACCTGGGTTCCCAAAACCACCTGAATGGTAGTAAGCACAAGGCAAGCAATTCCTAACCAGAATGCTGATTTAGGAATAGCCACTTTAGTCTCTATCTGTTTGCGCGACCTATAATACACATAGATCAACAAGCAGACGATCACTAAGGCCAACAGCATATGCAAGGTGATCATCCACTGTAGCAAGTTTGTACTGACCACAATAGAACCGATCCAGCCTTGAAAGCCGACCAATACAAATGCAAGAAATGAAAGAACGGTTACTGTTTTGTCTTCCTTCCAATAAGTAATGGAAGTCAAAAACGTTGCGAATATCAAAATCCCGATAATGGCACCGACCAGTCTATTGACATACTCTGTCCAGGTCTTTGCAGCGTTGAAATCTTCTTCAATCAAGATTGAAGGGTCATTCTCTATCTGCACTGCCAATTCATCGAAGCCGAAGCTCCTTAAGTATCCCACGAATTTGATATTCTTCTCAGCCCTCTGCTGAGCGTAAATGTCTTTATAGTTTGACGGAAGTTGAGCGACATCTGTAGGTGGCACCCAACTTCCGAAACATTTGGGCCAGTCAGGACATCCCATCCCTGACCCTGTGCTTCTTACTATACCGCCAATTGCGATGAGTAAGTAAACAGCTATAATCGTGACGGCCGAAAACCGTCTGAACAATCTTCCTTTAGTGCTCGCTTGTTGCATTCACTACTTCCTCTGTATCTTCCTTCTCCAACGCGATCATATCATTTTCATGCGGAAGGTTAGATTCCATAGTTTCAGAGAATGGAACAGTCTGAGGAATGAAATCATCCTCTGCACCTGGCTTCGAATAATCGTAAGGCCATCTGTACACGTGAGGAATAGCTCCAGGCCAGTTACCGTGACCAGGTTCTCTTGGCGTAGTCCACTCAAGCGTAGTAGATTTCCATGGGTTCGCAGGTGCTTTTCTACCTCTGTACATTGAGTAGAAGAAGTTGAAAAGGAATACAAACTGACCAACAAATGTCATGATAGCTGCCGCTGAAATGAACATGTTCAGGTCAGTGAAGCCACTAAATGCATCGAAGTTGGTGAATGAGTAATATCTTCTAGGGAAGCCTGCAATACCGATGTAGTGCATTGGGAAGAATACAGAGTAAATACCCACGAATGTCAACCAGAAGTGGATATAACCCAATCTGTTGTCCATCATTCTTCCGAACATTTTAGGGAACCAGTGATATACACCTGCCAATAGACCGAATGCTGAAGCAGCACCCATTACTAAGTGGAAGTGAGCCACTACGAAATATGTATCGTGCAACTGAATATCAATTGCTGAGTTACCTAAGAAAATACCTGTAATACCACCTGAGATGAATACCGATACCAGACCAATTGAGAACAACATAGCTGGTGTAAACACGATATTACCTCTCCATAACGTGGTTAGGTAGTTAAATACTTTTACTGCCGAAGGAATCGCAATGATCAAGGTCAAGAACATGAAGATCGATCCTAAGAATGGATTCAAACCAGACACGAACATGTGGTGAGCCCACACGATAAATGAAAGGAATGTAATACCCATCATGGAGATGATCATGGCCTTATAACCGAAGATCGGCTTACGCGAGTTAGTCGCGATAATCTCAGATGTGATACCTAATGCAGGTAATAATACTATATATACTTCAGGGTGACCTAGGAACCAGAACAAGTGCTGGTAAAGGATTGGGCTACCACCAACATTTGGAAGCGCCTCACCACCGATGTAGATCTCAGAAAGATAAAATGAAGTACCAAAGCTTCTATCAAATACTAAAAGTAATGCTGCTGCGAATAGTACTGGGAAAGACAATAGACCAATTACAGCAGTCAAGAAGAATGCCCAAATAGTCAAAGGCAATCTATCGAATGTCATTCCTTTTGTTCTAAGGTTAATGATGGTTGTGATGTAGTTGATACCGCCCAATAAAGATGAAGCGATAAAGAACACCATAGCAACCAACCATAATGTCATACCCAAACCTGAACCTGGCATAGCCTGCGGTAAGGCAGACAATGGCGGGTAAACTACCCATCCCCCTGAGGCTGGCCCTGTTTCAATAAACAGAGAAACGAACATGATTGCGCCTGACACAAAGAAGAACCAGTACGACAACATATTCATAAAGCCTGAGGCCATATCTCTTGCTCCAATTTGTAATGGAATCAAGAAGTTTGAGAATGTACCTGACAAACCTGCTGTCAATACAAAGAATACCATGATGGTACCGTGCATTGTTACCAGTGCCAAGTAAAAGTTCGGATCAAGCGCACCATCGGCTTGGATCCACTTACCTAAAATAGGTCTTAACCAACCCATATCAGCTTCTGGGAAACCCAACTGTAATCTGAAGATCACAGACATAGCTGCACCAATGAATGCCCAGAATATACCTGTAATCAGGAATTGCTTGGCAATGGTTTTGTGGTCAGTAGAGAAAATATACTTTGAAATAAATGACTGCTCGTGGTGATCATCGTGATGATCATCGTGTGCATGTGCGTCAATTACTGCTGCTTCTGTTGCTGTAGACATAGCTTAAATTGATTCTTTTAATCGTTGATTCCTGCAGTTACAACTGCCAACTCCTTCAAATTCTCAGGCACCTGACTCATGTACTCAGGATTCTTAGAAAGCCAAGATTTTTGATCGGCTTTCCACTCATCGTACTCATCTTGCTCAAGTACGATCACGTTCTTCTTCATTGAGTAGTGACCTCTACCACAAATCTCAGTACAAGCGAGCTCGTAATTGAAATCAGGGTTACCTTCTTCTACTCTCATCTCTTCTGTAGTCTTGTTAGCTACAAACCAGAATTGAGTTGGCATACCTGGCATAGCATCCATTTTCACTCTCATGTGAGGAATAAATACTGAATGCAATACATCTCTCGCTCTGATCTTCAACAAAACAGGCTTCCCTTTAGGGATCACCAAGTTTTGAGATTTGAAGTCATCGAAACCAGAACGATCAGAGAAATCAATTCCGTGATCATTTACTGCATCGATCAACCTATAATCAAAATCCCCTACTTGGTTATCTGCGCCACCATACCTTAATGACCAAGCAAACTGGAATCCCATGATTTCAATTTGTTCCGAATCATCAGGAGCTTCGCTCATGATACCATCCCAAGCCATCCAGCCTGAAATAACCAACCAAGTCAAAACAACAGCTGGGACACCCGTCCAGATGTACTCCAATTTGTTGTTATGAGGATAAAATAATGCTTTTCTGTTTTTGTCGTAACGGTACTTATAAGAGAACCAAAACAACAATACATTGGTAACAAAGAACACAATGAATGTGATCCACATCGTTCTCCAGAACAATTTGTCAGTTAACTGACCATGCTCAGATGCTACCGGTGGGTCATAGGCATCAAAGTTTGCCCATGAATACCATCCAACAAGCCCGAAGAACAACACCATGAATAGCACCATCAACATACCGTTGATGTTGTTACTACTCTGAGTAGTCTCTTCTCCTGTTCCCTTTACTACGTTTACCAGTCTTGTAATTCTGAAGATCAACAACAGAATCGCGACTACTAAGAATACTGCTAGAGCTATATAAAAACCGAACATATTAGATAGATATACTTCTTAAATTAAATGTGATGGTGTTCTGCTTCTTTCAACATTGGGTGGTTCTTAGGCACTAAGTTAAACTTAGATAAGGCCGTAAGCACCACTAATAAGAAGGCTGAACCGAACATCAAATACATACCAACTTCCGTCAAACCGAAGGCGCCTTCAGCACCTAACGTACCTGGGGTAATCATTAGATAGAAATCCAACCAGTGACCCAACAACACAATTACACAGACGATCTTCAAGAAGACATTTAGTCTCTTTGCATCGCGTGTCATCAATACTAAGAATGGAAGGAAAAAGTTAATAACAATGTTTGCGAAAAAGAACGGAGAATAATGATCTGATAAGAATCTTTCTACAAAGTAGACTGATTCTTCAGGAATATTCGCGTAGTAGATCAGTAGGAACTGGCTGAACCAGATGTAAGTCCAGAAAATACTGAATGCAAAAATAAATTTACCAAGGTCGTGCAGGTGGTTAGAAGTAACCTGTTGCATATACCCTGCTTCTTTCAATAGAACGATGATCAAAGTGATCAAAGCCAATCCAGATACCCACCAGCTGGCAAATACATACCAACCAAACATGGTTGAGAACCAGTGTGTATCAATTGACATGATCCAGTCCCAAGCAGATACTGAAGAAGACACTGCGAAAATCACTAAGAATACCGCAGAAAGTTTTCTCATTTTAAACCAGTAGCTGTCGCCACCTAGCTCGTCTTCTGCTAGAGAAAGACCTTTTAATTTTTTAAATAACAAGAACCATACACCAAAGAAGATCACCATTCTCGCAATAAAGAAGATCGGGAATGTACCACCCTCTAGAGGCCAGAAGAAGAAGTCTTGCTTACCAGCGATTAAAGAATCGTAATGCGCTCCTCCTACTTCATATAGGTCGCTGTGTGTCCAGTGGAAGATATCATGACCAAATAAGAAATAGGTCAAGATCATTAGAAGACCCGCAGGCGCGATCCAATGTGCCATCGCCAAAGGAACTCTAATTACATAAGCAGACCAACCTGCTTGTGCAGCGTACTGAATTGCGAAGAAGAACAAACCGATAATGGCCAAACCTGTGAAATACACATTATTGATCCAGAAATCGATCTTAAATCTTTTCCACCAACCACCACCGTGGCCGCCTTCGTCATGTCCATCACCAGCTTCAGCATATGCTGCCCCGTGTGCTGCATCATCATGATGCTCTTCTTCACCGTGACCTTCGCCTTCAGCTTCGTCATCATGGTGCTCTCCTGAGCTATCATGATCACCACCGTGCGATGCATCATTATCATGGCTATCGCCATGTGTAGCTTCAACATGATCTCCGCCATGGTCACCTTCTCCATGAGATGGGCTTGGTAGCACAGCGCCAATCAATAACAGTCCTAAGCCAACAGCAAATGCTATATATAGCTTCTTTTTTAGGCCTGCATTAAAATCAAAAACTTCTTTTGCCATCCTTAAAAATCTTTAACTGTTATTGTTGTTGTAATTGCTGAACATATCTCGCGATCTTCCAACGCTTGTCCTCAGAAATCTGAGAACCATGAGCTCCCATTCTTCTGATTCCCCAAGTGATCACGTGGAAAATATGTCCTTGTGATAAATTTCTTTGTGCAGGTCCAGTATAGTTTGGTACACCTAAATAAACTGGAGCAACAAGGCCATCTCCTTTACCTTGCGGACCGTGACAATGCTCACAGTACGAATCGTAAAGTCTCTTGCCTTCTGCAAGAATCTCAGGAGTCGCCTCAAATGGATTTTCGATCTGAGCCGCAGCTTCAATATCGTCTTTACCCAATCTGTAAGGTGTTAAACCTGCAGCATTTCTTCTTACAGTTCCTGCAACTGGCTGACGGACATTCTGTGAATAAGGGTTGTTATCGTTTGAGTTATAGAACTCACCCTTTTCATCTTCCCTATTAGATAACCAAGAACCCATAGATTCGTCCTTGATCTGTGTAAGCGGCTCGTAAGGTACAGAGTGATACATCTGAGGCGCATATTCCCTTCCAGGATTATCACCACTTGCAGTACAAGCACCCAACAATACAATGCTCAACAGGGGTAGTAGTTTTTTCAATCTATTGATCATAAATCTGTCAGCTTATTCTTCTCTTGATTTTTCATTTACCTCAACTGCGCCAGAGTCTTTAAGTGCTTTCTGGATTTCTGCAGTTGCAACACTATTGCTACCTAGGTCAATTGCCATCACGTGTTTGTCATCAGTAATTCTGATGTCCAACAAGTTTGGATCTTTCCAGGGCTTAAGGTCACTTGATACTAAGAAGGTACCTACCATACCAAAAGCAGCAAGTAAAACGGTCAACTCAAACGTTACCGGTACAAAGTCAGGCAATGCTACGTGATTCTTACCACCAATGATCATTGGCCAATCAACACCTAGCATCCAAATCTGCATCACCAATGCCAATGTGGTACCTAGTGTACCAAACATGAAAGCAGCAATTGGCAATCTCGATCTCTTATAACCTAGTTCTTCATCCAAACCGTGAACAGGGAATGGTGTGTAAACCTCTTGAATTTTGATTCCTGCACCGCGGATCTTACCCACAGCGTGAAGCAATACGTCTTCGTCATCGTATACGCCCAGGACATAATTTTTTACATCACTCATGATTTAGCAGGTTTTTCAGATGAAGATTTGATGATACTTTTTACTTCAGCCATGTTGATCACTGGGAAGAACTTCGCAAATAGGAAGAACGCAGTAAAGAACAGACCGAAAGTGAATAGATAAACTCCAGCATCGTAGATCGTTGGGTAGAACATCGCCCAAGAAGAAGGCAAGAAGTCTCTGTGGAGAGAGGTTACGATAATTACGAAACGCTCGAACCACATACCAATGTTTACAATGATAGAGATGATAAATGTCGCTGCAATGTTAGTTCTGATTCTCTTGAACCAGAATAGCTGAGGTGAGATTACATTACAAGTCATCATTGACCAGTATGCCCACCAGTAAGGTCCTTGCATTCTGTTAAAGAAGGCATATTGCTCAGCAGGCACACCTGAATACCAAGCCACAAAGAACTCAGTAATATAAGCGATACCTACAATAGAACCTGTTACGATGATTACGATGTTCATCAATTCGATGTGCTCGATAGTGATGTAATCGTGAAGTTTAAATGTTTCTCTAGTAACCAACATCAAGGTCAATACCATGGCAAAACCTGAGAAGATCGCCCCTGCCACGAAGTATGGAGGGAAGATAGTGGTGTGCCATCCTGGAATTACTGATGTAGCAAAGTCAAATGATACGATGGTGTGTACTGAAAGTACAAGTGGCGTTGCTAAACCTGCAAGGATCAATGATACTGATTCGTATCTCGACCAAGTTCTAGCCGCACCGTCCCATCCTAAAGACAACCCACCGTAAATCACTTTTCTAATTCCTTTTGCTCTATCTCTAATCGTAGCGAAATCTGGAACAAGACCGAGATACCAGAATACTAACGACACCGAGAAATAAGTTGAGATCGCGAAAACGTCCCAAAGTAGAGGAGAGTTAAAGTTCACCCAAAGTGAACCAAATGTGTTTGGTAATGGAAGTGCCCAATACGCACCTAACCAAGGTCTACCCATGTGAAGGATTGGGAACTGAGCAGCACAGATTACTGCGAAGATCGTCATCGCCTCTGATGCTCTGTTAATAGCCATTCTCCATTTCTGACGGAATAATAGCAATACTGCAGAGATCAACGTACCAGCGTGACCGATACCAACCCACCATACGAAGTTTGTAATGTCCCAAGCCCAACCTACTGTTTTGTTAAGGCCCCACATACCGATACCTTCCCATAGCGTGGCAACTACTGCTACCAAACCGATCAACAACGTGATCACGGAGATACCGAAGGCCGCAGTCCACAGCTTGGTGGGTTTTCCTTCAACGTGGCGGCAGATATCTTCGGTCACATCGTGAACCGTCTTGCCACCCGTTACTAAGGGTTTTCTTACTGTTGCTTCAACTTGCATTCTTATCTCGGTTTTAAAAATTAAGCTTCTTGTTTATCCTTGTTTCTGATCTTAGTCATGTACCATACGTTTGGATTCACGTTAAGCTCTTCCAATACGTGGTAAGCACGATCTTCATTTACAACTCGCTCAGTCACTTTCTCCCCTTCTTTCTTGTCTTCAATTTGAAGTGACTTAGAGATCATTGAGTTAGAATCGTTCAAATCACCGAAGATGATCGCATCTGAAGGACAAGCGCTAGCACATGCCGTATTGATCTCGCCATCTTCAGGTCTTCTACCTTCTCTCTTAGCAGCCAATTTACCTGCTTGGATTCTCTGCACACACATTGTACATTTCTCCATTACACCTCTAGCACGAACAGTAACATCTGGGTTCAATACCATTTTACCCAAGTCATTATTCATTGCAAGGTTCTTGTCGAATTGTGTATTATCGTGGTATTTGAACCAGTTGAATCGTCTTACTTTATAAGGACAGTTGTTTGCACAGTATCTAGTACCGATACATCTGTTGTAGGTCATTTGGTTTAGACCTTCAGTACTGTGCGTTGTAGCAGCCACTGGACATACAGTCTCACAAGGAGCGTTGTTACAGTGCTGACACATCATTGGTTGGAAAGTAACCTCAGGGTTAGCTGCAGCTTCTTCCAACTCCTTTTTATTTCCTGAAGGATTAGCAGCAGAATAGTATCTATCGATACGAATCCATGCCATCTCTCTTCTATTCAATACTTCTTCTTTACCAACAACTGGAATGTTGTTTTCTGCCTGACATGCTACTGAACAAGCTGAACAACCTGTACAAGAGTTCATGTCAATAGCAAGACCCCAGTGGTGGTTCTTGTATTCGTGGCCACTCCAAAGTGTGATCTTAGAAGGTTTTAAGTACTCACCTTCTTTGTAGATTTTTGGATTCCAACGACCAGCGCTAGTATCTTTTTTGTACTCATCAAGTGTAGATTCCTGAATTACATTCTCTCTACCCATGTAAGTTTGGTGCGTTTGTGTTTGAGCAATTCTGTAAGATTCGCTAGTTGCGCTTACGGACACACCACCCAATACATCCATTACATTAGCACCGCCAAGTTTTGTAACCATTGGGTAGGCATTCACACCTACCTCATTTGCCACTCTACCGGCTTTAGTTCTACCATAACCTACTGCCAAACCAACAGTACCTTCCGCTTGTCCTGGTTGAACAAGAGCAGGAACTTTTACAGTTTGACCTCCAGCAGTCAACTCAACTAATTGAGTTTCGTCTTCCTTCATTTCAATACCAAGGTCAGAGGCCATTTTCATTGAAATAGTCAAGTAGTTGTCCCAAGTCGCTTTGGTAATAGGATCAGACATTTCTTGCAACCAAGGGTTGTTTGCCTGAGAACCGTTACCTAAACCTACTTTTTCATACAATGCTAACTCTAAACCACCTTCAGCCTTATAGTTCTGAGAGATGCTTGTTGCAGCACCATTGGCCGCATCTGCATTGTATGTATATGATGTAGTATTTCCTTCAGTCTCGAACACACCATCAAAAAGTGCTTTGTCCCAGAACATTTGGAAATCTGAAGTATCGTTTTGCTTGGTGAAGAAGTTCTCTCTCCAGTTATCTTGTAGATAAGTATAATATTCAACGTCTTGACCAGCCCATTTCAAGAATGATTCAGGTGCTTGACGTGTTTTGAATAAAGGTGAGATTGTAGGCTGAGTCAATGAGAAGTGACCAGTTTTCAACTCTGCGTCATTCCATTGCTCTAAATAGTGATGATCAGGAGCTACATACTCCACAACTGAAGCAGTTTCATCCAGTCTATCAGATGTAGAAACTGTCAAGCTCGCTTTAGACAAACCGCTTGCGATAGCAGAAGCCTCAGCTGAATCATAAATTGGGTTACAGTTAAAGAAGATTACTGCTTTAACAGTACCCGCGTTTAGTTCTTTTGCAAAATTCGCTAGGTCTTGGTCATTACCTTGTCTGAAATGAACTGGTCTTTCAGTAGAAATGGTAGTACCATAGTTGCCCAACATATTGTTGATACCGTTGATCAACACCTGAACAGCAGGATCATTTGATCCAGCAACAACAAGAGACTTACCTCTGTTTGCCCAAAGTTCATTTGCTGCTTTTGTAGCATTTGCAATATCGCCAGCTGCAGGAGCACTTACTTTAGCAGCACCAGCTTTAGCGGCAATCGCATTATACATAGCAGCCACCAATGGCCCAACTTGTGTCGGTTTGATTGGCGTTCTATAATCAGCATTCGCTCCTGTCATAGACAAGTTAGACTCGAACTGATAATGACGAGACATTTCTCTATGTCCAGCATTGATCTTACGTGTCTGAGCGTATTGTTTAGCAAATTCTATTGGAGAGATCCACGTACCTAAGAAATCAGCACCAACACTTACGATAGTTTTAGCCATGCTGAAATCATAAGAAGGAATCATTGCTTCACCGAATGACTGTCTGTTAGCTTCAGAAATACCATAAGCAGAAACAGGGTCGTAAGACACATGCTGAGCTCCCGGGTATTTAGCAACAAACTCGCCTACCGCTTTTTTAGTTGTAGGACTCAAAACTGAATTACTTACGATTCTGATCTGACCTGCAGTCGCTAGTTTACCAGCAACTTCTCTATCTAAAGTTTCCCAATCAACTTCTGCTCCACCCTTCAATGGACCAGCAAGTCTTTCCTTATCATAAAGAGAAAGTACAGAAGCTTCTACTTGAGCGTTTGTACCACCTTTAGTAATGTTTGAGAACTTGTTACCCTCAACTTTGATAGGTCTTCCTTCTCTAGTTTTTACAACTACACTAACTGCGTCTCCACCATTTACATAGGTAGAAGCATAATAGTTAGGTACAGAAGGGTCAACATCAACTGGCTTGTTCAAGTAAGGGATCGCTTTTCTTACGGGAGCCTCACAAGCTGCTAAAGAAGCTGCTGCGATACCAAAGCCCATAAGTTTCAAGAAATCTCTTCGGTTACTTTCACCTTCACCGTTTTCGTTGATCGGAAGGTATTCTGGAAATTCTCCTTCGTTCTTTTTAACGAAATCAGAATCGTTTCTTAGTTGCTCGATCCCTTTCCAGTAGGTCTTTTGATTTTCTTTCATTTTATCTAAATCAGAAATCGTAATACTCTTTATTAATAGTGACACTTAGAGCACTCAAGCCCTCCGACATCCTCTACTTTCATTGGTGTAGTTGTATTAGAGTTATGTAACTCTACAAGTTTATCATAGTATCCATTGTCCTTAGTATTAAGGCTTGTGTTTCTATGACAATCAATACACCATCCCATGGTCAATGGAGCATGTTGTTTAACTACTTCCATTTCTTGAATCTCGCCATGACAAGTCTGACATTCAATTTCTCCCACTTTCACGTGCTGTGAGTGATTGAAATATGCCAAATCAGGTAGGTTATGAATCCTTACCCATTCAATTGGTTGCCCAGTTTCTTGAGCTTTATATAGTTCCTGAATTTCTGGCGACTCTGTCTTGATCGCGCTATGACAATTCATACAAATATTTACAGAAGGAATGTTAGCAGACTTACCAATCTCTACACCTGTGTGGCAATATTGACAATCAATCTCGTACTGACCCGCGTGGATCTTGTGAGAGAATGCAATTGGTTGCTCTGGAGCATATCCTTGCTGAACACCAATTGTGTATAGTCCATCGATCACATTCTTAGCCGCTAATGCAATTACTAAGAAGGTAACAATACCAATAACTGTTGGGCTTTTGAAGAATGCCATTAGGTCGAACTTCTCGTTCACTACCTCTTGATCATCTTCAGTAATGTCTTTTTTGTCCTGAAGGTATTTCTTCAATACGCCAACGATCAAACCTAATACCACAAGGATTAGCACCAACACAACGATCAATGCACCAACGATCACATTTAAGTATTGAGCAGGAATTCCACCTTGAGCTGCTGCAGTTCCACCTTCGCCATCGGCAGCTGCTGTTTCAACCACTGGAGGGTTTTCCTCATAATCTCTTACATAGGCAAGAATGGCAAGGATATCTTCATCCTCGAGGTCGAATGACTGCATGGCCAATTGATTGTACTCGTTGTACACATCAATTGCTTGCTGATCACCAGATGCAATTAATGCTTGAGAGTTTTTAACCCAAGCATAAATCCATTCTAGACTTCTTCTGTCGTAAACACCGGCTAGCGCAGGACCTACTGCTTTTTGATCAACCTTGTGACAGGTATTACAGGTCCATTCGCTAAATAGTTGTTCACCTTTTGCAATGATCGCTTCGTCAGTAGGCACTGCATCTCTTTGGGCGGTTGCAGTATGACCTAAAAAAAGAAAGCAGCAAACGAATAGTGATGCTGCCGCGAAGCGTGCGATAATGTTTTTTGATAACATGTACTGTTTGTTTTTTATCACAGACGGACTAATCCTTCAATTCTTGGGGGCAAAGGTAGTATCGGAAGGCCGTTTTTCAAACAAATGTTTGTACTTGGAATTGGTATAAATTATGTGTTATTCACAAATGTAAAGCATTGTATACCAATATTTTAAACTATTTATCCACATCAATTTCATTATTTAGAATTATTATAAATAAAAGAAAATGAAACTTTAAACGTAACCCTCAGCATACCTGCATAAAATTCCTGATTTAGGTCATTAATACTTAACTAAAAATACCAGTCAAGAGAAACAAAAAAAGCAGTCCTTTCGAACTGCTTAATTTTCAGAGGCGTTGAGCGGATTCGAACCGCTGTACAAGCTTTTGCAGAGCTCTGCCTAGCCACTCGGCCACAACGCCATTATGATGTGGGCAAAAGTAGAAATATTCCGCATTTGCACCAATGAAAATAAATAAAAGGCGCTCCAAAAAAGCGCCTTTTTCTATATAGAATTTTACTCTTCTTCTGCAGTAGGCTCTTCAGAAGCTTTTTCAGCAGCTTTTTTCTCGTTCGCCTTTTTGGTGTTGTCCTCCATTTCAGCTTTCAATGAAGCCAAAGCACCCAAATCACCTAAAGTAGCATCACTCTCTTGTGGAGAAGATTTTCTCTTCGCCTTTGGAGCAGCTTTCTTCTTAGCAGGAGCCGGCTTCTCAGCAGGAGCTGCGTAAGTGTAAGTGTGAGAAAGTACGATTCTCTTATCTTCTTTAGAGAATTCTACAACAACGAAATCAACAGTTTCTCCAACTTGAACCTCAGTACCATCTTCTTTCTTCAAATTCTTGTTGGTAGAAATACCTTCGATTCCGTAAGGAAGCTCAAGTGTTGCACCTTTATCATTTTTAGAAAGAACAGTACACTTATGAGTACTACCCAATGTGAATACTGATTCGAAGGTATCCCAAGGATTCTCTTCAAGTTGCTTATGGCCAAGCGCCAATCTTCTGTTGTCAATGTCAAGCTCAAGTACTTGTACTTCTAGCTCATCACCTACTTTAACAAATTCAGAAGGGTGCTTGATCTTCTTAGTCCAAGAAAGGTCAGAAACATGTACAAGACCATCGATACCTTCTTCAAGCTCAATGAATAGACCGAAGTTGGTCAAGTTTCTTACAATACCTTTATGGTTTGTACCTACAGCGTAGTTAGTAAGTACGTCTTGCTTAGTCCATGGATCCTCAGTCAATTGCTTAATACCCAATGACATTTTTCTTTCTTCTCTGTCAATTGTCAGCACAACTGCCTCAAGCTCATCACCAATGCTGATGAAGTCTTGTGGGTTTCTCAAGTGCTGAGACCAAGACATTTCTGAAACGTGGATCAATCCTTCTACACCAGGATAAAGCTCTAGGAATGCACCATAGTCAGCAACATTCACAATAGCTCCTTTTACCTTAGAACCAACCTCTACTTCAGCATCTAACTGATCCCAAGGGTGTTCAGTCAATTGCTTCATACCTAGAGAGATACGTTTCTTGTCATCGTCAAAGTCTAGTACTACTACATTTACTTTGTCGTCAAGATTCAATACCTCAGATGGGTCGTTGATTCTACCCCAAGAGATGTCAGTGATGTGCAATAGACCATCAACACCACCTAGATCGATGAATACACCGAAGTTAGTCATGTTCTTGATCACACCTTCTAGTACCTGACCCTTCTCAAGGTTCTCAAGGATCTCAGCTTTTTGCTGCTCAAGATCTTTCTCGATCAATACTTTGTGTGAAACTACAACGTTGTCGTTAGCTGTGTTGATCTTAACAACCTTCACTTCCATTTTCTTACCAACGAAAACATCGAAATCTCTGATAGGCTTCACGTCAATCTGAGAACCTGGCAAGAATGATTCAACACCGTAGATATCTACGATCAAACCACCTTTAGTTCTTCTCTTAACGAAACCTTCAATTACTTTATCGTTATCTAATGCATCGTGGATCAACTCCCATGCTCTAACGATCTTCGCTTTTCTTCTTGACAATACAAGCTGTCCTTGAGCATTTTCTTGCTCTTCGATATAAACTTCAACTTGATCACCAACCTTAAGCTCCGGAGTATCTCTAAATTCTGAAGCACTTACCAAACCATCTGATTTGAAGCCAATGTTCAATACTACGTCTCTGCTTGAAATAGAAACTACAGTACCATGAACAACTCTCTTCTCTTCAACAGTTGTTAAAGTATCTTCATAAACTTTAGCTAATTCTTCTTTCTGTGCTTTAGAATAGCCTTCTCCGAAACCTTTTGTTTCAAAAGCTTCCCAATCAAAATCATCAGCAGGAGCTTCAGCTTTTTTAGCTTCAGTCTTCTTTGCTGGTGCTTTTTTCTTAGTGGCTTTTTTTGGAGTTTCTTCTACAACTTCTTCAGTTGCTTCTGCTACAGGGGTTGTAGCTTCAGTAGCTTCAACTGCTTGTTCTTCAACAGTTTCTGCTGCTTTTTTTTCTTCTGACATGTTAATCTGTCTCTTTAATACTGCCTTTTGACCGAGACTGCTCAAAAAGCATTTAGTTAAACAATTTCCAATTATTGGAACCCGCTTCGCTCGAAACGGAGTGCAAAGGTAAGTATTTAAAATTGAAAATCCTTCTTAACTCAAAAGAGACCATGAAAAAAAGCCACCTTGTATAGCAAGATGGCTTGATGTCGATAAGCTTGATGTCTTAAATCCTCCAGCTAAAATCTCTTTCCTCACCTATAGTCTCAGTCTCGTAAGGTTCTTTTTCTATAATGAAAGCACATACAACTAGGTTCTCATTCTTTGGTAATGTTGTAATCGAGGTAGCAAACTCCCCTTTTTCACTTCTTTTGCCTAGCATAATCCGATGAATAGTTGGCTCCTCTTCGTTAACCCTGTACCACATAAAACCAAACTCAACTTCTTTACCTGGTGGTATACTGTTGAGTTCGCCCCTGAAGATCACATTGTTTTCATTTACCTCAGGTGTAAAAGTTGTCACGCTCATTTCACCTTCTGGGATTGCATCCTCTATCAGGCCTTCTATTAATCCTTCACAAGAAGTGAACGATACCATTGCCAGCAATAAAAATAGGTTTGTAAACTTTCTCAGCTTTTGCATGATTTTGAATTTGATTGAAGTTCTTGTTTTTCAGTCCAAATTCGTACAAAAAAAGTACCAATTTTAACTAATTGACTGGAATCTATGCTTTTACAAGCTTCTTACATGCTAAAAACAACTTATTCAGGCCAATAGATTGGCCTAGATCTGCTCCCAAAAAATATACAATCTGTGCATTGAGCGAACCTCAAGAATGCAGTACCCCATGGTGGCGGAAGCGAATCATAGTCATAAACTCTGTAAGGAGCTCTTTGATTGACTTCAAAGAAATCACCTCCTACATCTACCCCTTCAAAGAAATCCATCAATGGCCCATCTGACCATTGATAGAAAGCTGTACTTGGACACAGTACATCAAATCCATCTTGTTCATTATTCTCACTTCTAAGTTGCGGCAAATCAAATATTTCGGTTGATACTGTCACAGAGGCCACCTCAAAGAAACCTAACGTGAACTCCCCATTAGTACTTTCTGAACGCACATTACCAAAAACCTCCCCTTGTTGAATATCGAAGAGTGTTCCAGCACCATCAGTCAAATTCTGAAGGCCTTCATAGTAATCATAAGCGTCTCGGCTAATTGAGTTGATTTTTACTTCAATTAAATAGCGATCAGCGTATAATAGTTGTGAAAAGCGAATAGCATTGAGCCCAAAACCATTGATCACTGCATCCGGGTTACCAACAGAATTTGAGAGCAAAACCTCTGTCGAAATATCTGTCAAGTAGCAGGTATCCATTGGTGACGGCCGCTCTTCGATTTCGGGAATACGCACATTCCCTGTAAACTTCGATGGATAAGGCACAACTGTTCTTAGAGCATCTCTCCATTGCATTCTTGTAAAAACATCTTCATCAGATAAGCCCTCAGCATTAACAGTAAAAAGTAAACCACTTGATAAAGCCAATCCAGATTCTTGCTCAGGTGCTAGTTCAACAGACTGCGACTGAATCGATTGAACTGCTATCTTCTTAGGCATTTTTTGAAAATCAGTACTAAACCTCTCACCTCCTGTTGTCTCAAAGCTTAGTTTGTAACTTCTTCCTTGTTCTCCTCGCACTTCAAAGGAACTTGAGTACATACCAGGCGAAGATTCCACAAATGGAATCACCAATCCATTGTCATCTTCAATTTGAACAATTGCTCCAGATAAAGGCGGTTGCTCTCCGCCTGCCACTGAACCCGTAAAAAAGAGCCTTACTTCCTGGACTTTCAACTCATCGGTAAAATTAGCCTCAATAACCAGCTTTTGCTGGTCAGGGAATTCGGCAATATCAATTTGCTGAATACAGGAATTGATAACCAAAGCGAAGACTAACAGGAGCCCTATATTTTTACTTTTCCTTATCATTAATTACAAACCTTTTGCGTTTTGACCATGGAGTGCCATCCTTCTTAACTCCTTGGATAATCAATTCAAACTCACCTGTAACATCCGAGGTATTAAAATCGATAGGGACATTTGAAGGATTAGAAATATTTAGGTTGGGAATCCACAGAAGTTCAGACCTCATATCAGGCATTCGACTATCAGCTTCTCTCTGCCTAGAAGTACTTTTGACTCCTGGTACATGTGCCGTTTCAATCTTTACGACTTTGGTCTTTTCAAAACCACTATAACCTCCTAACCTTCCTTCTTTAGTTCTAAAACTAATCACGCCATCAAAAGGAACTCCATTTAAGAAATAGCGCGTATTCAACAAATCAACCCCCTCAATTCTGTAAGGGCTAAATTCCTCAATTGCACGACTATTAATCACTATTCCGTCAAGAAGCACCAATATTGGGTTGACCCCAAAGTCTAGTTCTAAATCTGGTGATTGTAAACGAAAGACACCAGCTTCGTTTCTGGGCATTGATGCCGTCTTGATGTATTCAACAAAATGCTCTCTTAGGATTTTGAACCTTGTGAAATCATCGAAATTGTAAGTCTTGAAAAAGCTATCTGCAGAGAAGGGAGTAAAAACATCTGTGTCGATAAAAGGTATTACCTCATCTCCTGCGAAGAATGCATTTTCAATTTGAACATTGAAACTTCTTCTTTCAATTTCGGCTGCAAAGGAACTTTTAATAGATGGCAAACTATAGTCCAAACCCTCTGGGATCGACATAAAGTTTTCTTTCAGCTCGATCACATAGGTTCCTTCAAAATCAAGAACTGACCAGTATGTTTCTGCGACCTGTTGATTTGGACTTTGGTAAAACATCTGGAACTGACCTTTAGCATCAGTCATTGTGGCTGCAACATTTGTAGAGTCAGTCAAGAAGGAAAGCGTTACGACCTTACCTCCTAGCCTTTGGCCAGCTGCAGAAGCGATTGTCCCTTCGATGAGCTCAACTTCTATTTCTGGTAAGTACTCAATTCTGCCTGATGTAGCTGTATTGGTAGTACTGGGCGATTTCTGCAATTCATTATCAGACCAAAGATTGACAACATCCTTCACCGATATGCTGTAGTTACCTGCAGGTATCTCTTCTGCCATCTCTATTAGCGACCGTGTGGTGAATACCTCTAGATTTTCCCTCTGCCTACCTGATTGGGCCTGCGCAGTTTCCACTAGCATAGTATCATCCTGCTCAATCGCTCCTAGATACTCCTCAAAAGGGTTCAGAATAATTAGGCGTTTCGTAGTCACCCGATCAAAATTTCTCATCCATCGTGTATGGGCAAGCAAATAATAAGATCCGGAAGGCAGCTCTGTTGACAAAAAGAACTCATCGCTTCCTGTAAATGAATTCAACTGAATTTTATGTTTAAAAACAATTCCATTTTCACCGACAAGCTGAACGTAAACAAAGCCGCTGATTGGCTCTTTGATTCCTTCATCAGAATAAACATTGATCGCATACCTCAACGTTTCTCCAGAAAAAAGAATGTCCGAATTCAACCTTAGGTCTACTTTTTCAGTCGGGATATCCGTTTGACCAAAGCTCTTTAAACAGATTAGCAATGTCAAAATCGGAACGATATGTATGCGCTTGAATCTTCTCATTACAGTTTGAAATTCCACGAAATTGTAGGCACAACATTTCCAAAAATCACAAGCTCATAGGCATTGACATCTCCTTCATCTATATCGAAAAAGACTGAAAAAGGATTGTCTCTTCCAAGCAGGTTATATAATGAAAGTGACCAGTAAGATTTGGCAAATTTCTTTTGCCTATGCCCCCATTTGAGCGTAAAACCTAAATCTACCCGCATGTAATCTCTGATCCGGTCCGAGTTTCTTTCAGAAAAGTTGATCACATCAATGCCTTGAATGTCATAAACGCCTGTTGGTACGGTCAATGGTCTACCCGAGGTGTAAACAAAGTTGAATGACAGTACAAATCTTTTCGTTACATCATAGTTACTTACCAAGTTGAGTACATGTGGCATATCAAAATTGGTCGGGAAGTATTCTCCGCTATTAATTCTTGCGTCTTGAGTAGGGCCATCAAGCTTAATAAAACTGCGAGAATAGGTATAGTTAAACCAACCATTCAGTCTACCCTCTTTTTCAAGCGAGAATTCCACACCGTAAGCTCTTCCATCACCTTGAAGAATAGCAGTTTCTAATTCTGAATTGAGTAAAAAAGATGAGCCTGTTTTAAAATCAAGTAGGTTCTGCATGAGTTTACCATAAACTTCTACTGATGCATCTAAACCAAGGCTTTCAAATTTCTTGAAATAACCAACTGATATTTCATCGGCAATCTGTGGCTTAATGTAAGTACTTGATAATCGCCAGATATCTGTTGGTGAAACAGAAGCTGTATTCATCAAAGAATGGAGGTACTGCCTATTTCTACCATAGCCTAGCTTCACTGAACTGGTCTCATCAAGCAGGTACCTACCGGTCAACCTTACCTCAGGACCCGCATAAGTATTTATCACTTCCCCATCATCATAAACCACTGAATCTATTCTTGTATTTCTACTGATGGGCACACCTTCTTCATACACAAACTCTGTACCTGGACCTAAATTTTGGAAGAGACTAAACCGAAGACCTGCATTTATACTCAACCTCTCTGTCAATTTAAACTCATCAGAAAAGTAGACCGCACTTTCCAGACCCTTTTCCCTGTCAAGTACATTAGGGCTTCTATCGGAATTTTCGTTGAAGGGCCGGAGTGTCCCTGGGTTAATGTCATACTGTTTTACTTCAGCTCCAAAATTGAATAAGTGTCTTTCAGAAAAGTCAAGGTTTAAATCTACCTTGGCTGATATTTCAGAAACATCAAAGTCTTGTATAAAGGCCCTTTCAGGTACTTGAGTGGATTCCAATTCATACTTATAATCACTTTTACTGATACTTAGCTTTCCGTCAAATCCGCCATTGAACTTGTGCTGCCAAAAGCCAGTCATGATTCTGTTCGTATTTTGAAAATCAGAAAATGTAAATAGTGTATCAGACGCCACTCTGAAATTATCTCTACTGGCATATAGAGAAAAACCAGTATTATTACTTTCATTGATTTGGTGATGATACTTTATAATGGCATCAGAAAAGTCAACCTGGTTATCGCTGAATTCTGGGTTATCTACAATGTTTGTCACCCAATCAGAGTATGTTGTTCTACCACTGACCATCAATGCTGAACTACCATTGAACAAAGGCACATCCACAGTCAACCTAGTGGCAATTGAAGAAATACCACCTTCTACACTTAGTCTCTCTTTTGAAGGCATCTTAGAAGAGATGTCAAATACTGATGATAGCCTACCACCATATTTTGAAGGAATTCCTCCTTTGTAAATCTCCATCCCTCCTAAAGCATCAGGGTTGAAAACTGAAAAGAAGCCTAAGAAATGTGATACATTATAAACTGTAGCTCCGTCAAAGAGGAAAAGGTTTTGATCCGACTTTCCTCCACGTACATAGAAGCCAGCTCCACCCTCGCCTGAATTATTAATGCCCGGCAATAAAGTGGCGACCTTTAATACATCTCGCTCACCGAGTACAGCTGGTAACTCTTTAAAATTCTCGATGTCGATTTTTTCAACACCAAGCTCCAAACTTTGAACTTCTCTGTAGGCACTCGCTTCTACCACGACTTCACTCAAAGCAATTACATCCTCAAATAGCGTTGCATTTAATACATCTTCGGAAAAGACCATCAATTGCTTTGTCATTGTGGTCATGCCAACGTATTGAAAGGTTAACTCTTGTCTTCCATTAATTACCTCTATTGAATATCGGCCTTGCTCGTCTGTTAAAGCAGTTACGCTACCTCCGGCAGTATAAACAAGCACTCCGACTAAGGTAGTCCCGTCTTCACCGCTGACAACCGTACCGGTGATCTTGGACTTTTTATTTTTAACAAACTTAGACAATGAGCCCAGCTCAATAATGCGATCTGATGAATCTATTCGGACCTCTGCGGGCTCCTCAAAAGTCCGCCTAAAAATAACATCTGTGACTACCTCTGTGGTGTCTGGTAAGGCTTGAACCTCTACAGCCCTATTTTGAGATAACATGGGTAAATCTGTAGTGAGAATTCTATTTCGTGTAATGAAGACATTGCTTCCCCTGAAACTTGCAAAGAGTTCTACTTTTGAAGTTACTTGTCGCATTGCATCTTCTGCATCCTCTGCGTTGACACTGCCGGAAAACACCAGATCTCCGATGTCTGATTGATCGAAATACATTTTTAGGTCGAAGTGCTGCTCAACATCTGCAAAGACTTTGACAAGACTCGCTTCATTATAATTAGCATTGAAAGTGCCTATGTTTTGTGCAAAACCCAGCTGGCTAAAAAGCATGAGTATGATAGCTATTCTCTTACTCATTGATCAGTCTTTTAGCGGCAAAGTCAGTTAACATGAGAGCTGTATTTTCAAGCCTAGGATTTCTACTTGAACGAACAGTACTCTTGTAATAAGCATTGATTTCCTTCTTTGCTTCTGGAAAAAGCTTCGTGAAAGTACGTTTACCTCTTACCTTGATCCATTCTTCCCCTTTTTTGAGGTAGTAGAATTCATTAAGAATGTATTTGAAATTCTCAGTGTACTCCTCCACGATCTTCAACTTTTCATATTTTTTAAAAAGCTGCAGTTCTCCACTTTCAAAAAGAAGCTCATAATAGCCTTCTTGACCTTTTACTTTTGTGAAATAGCTATCACCGATTGTAAACCATTCTATGTACTTAAAATCTAAGGAAATCGGGAAACTAGAAACGGGATGCGAGAGAAAAACAATATCCTGCAAAAGATCATAAATCACCTTTTGATGAGTATTGATCTGCCCTCGATAATTTACTGTGGCATCTACCCATAAAGGATCCTGAAAGAACGGATGGGAATCAGAAGAAGAAAGTGATATTGCTTTATAGCCTCCCGTAGCTTGGTAAAGCTGAAGTCTGCTTGTCAATTCTTCTGGAAGAACCCCAAGTGAGTCGAGCTTCGCTAAATCTTGGCCATAGCCTTTTAGGCTGACAATCGTCAAGAGTGCGGTGATTATTAGATAGTGTTTTCGCAACACTGTATAGGCTTAGTTAGAGTTTATAGTTTAGGTCGAAATCAGAGCAAAAAAATACCAACTTTTAATTTATGCTTAGGTATTTCAACCAATCCTCAGAGGTAAATCCGCTATAATTTCTAACAAAGAGAACATAAGATGGCTTGAAAGGTTCTTGGGCCAATGTCATTTCTGCCTCTTCCGGGGTTTTATCGCCTTTTATAGAGTTACATTTTTTACAAGCGGTAGCCAAATTAGTCCAAGAAGTTTGACCTCCTCGAGACTTAGGCATCACGTGATCTAAAGTGAGGTCCTTCTTGCTACCGCAGTACAAACATTGATTACCATCTCTTTTGAAAAGATTTTGACGTGTAAGAATGACACGTTTAAAGGGAATAACGATATATCGTTGCAACCGAATAACGGAGGGCATTGGAAAACTGGAATTGACAGTCCTCAACTCAGCATCTTCCGCCTGATGAACCATTTCAGCTTTTTCCAAATAAAGCAATAGGAATGCACGCTCTGCAGAACAAACTGATATTGGACTATAATCTTGATTTAAAACAAGTACTCTCCTCATTGATTCTGTGGCAGGTATCTTTTCACTTTGAATAAATGATGTGTGTATTCATTTTGTTCATCATTAAAAATACCATTTGAATCAATTTTATCAATGCGCACTTTACCCGAAGCATGGATTATTTCTCCTGCCTTACCAATCATTCCAACATGGTTCATTTTACCTTTTTGATTAGTAAAAAAGGCTAAATCACCCATCATAGATTCGTCTATTTCAATCTCTTCTCCTTTTAAGATCTGCTGGGAAGAATCCCGTGGAATGGCTACACCTGCTAAACGATATATCAGTTGAGTAAAACCTGAACAGTCAATTCCGAAAGAGGACCGGCCTCCCCAATAATAAGGTGTATTGAGCATTGTTTTGCCTAGCTCGAACAGAGCGCTTCGGCTAAGCTTAGTATAAATTGGCTTGGCTTTCCCCCTAAATATCACCTTCTCTTCTTCTGAGAATAGAGGGTTACTCAAAAGAGGAAGTACAGAGCCCATACTTACACTATAAATTTCTTCATTGAAAGACAATTCAGCCTGATAATCAGTGCTGATCTGGTAATCGGAATTATTGATTTGGTTAAAGAACTCCCTAGAGATTGAACGGTGCTGTTTCTTGTCAATCCACCCTTCGTAACTGTCAAACTCATTTTTTATTAGAAGCCACTTTTGATATTCTGAGGTATCCAAAACATGATAATGTTCACCAAAAAGCAATTGAGAGATCATTTCAGCAGAATCTGCTGGATCCTTCCTCATTGGCACAGTGGCCAGGCGACATATACCGTACTCTGGCTCATTCATAAGCGCATGCGTTCAAGGTCCCTTTTAACATCTTTTTCTTTAATGCTGTCTCGTTTATCGTGTAGCTTTTTACCCTTACCCAATACAATAGCCAATTTTGCAAAACCTCTTTGACTGATAAATAATTTAGTAGGAATTATCGACAGCCCCTTTTCTTTAGATTTAGAACCAAGCTTCTCCAACTCACGCTTATTCAAAAGTAACTTCCGCTCTCTATCCTCTTCATGATTATAATGAGTTCCTTGGGTGTATTGAGCTATATGCATTTGTTTAACATACAGTTCGCCATTTTTGAAATAGCAGTAAGCTTCTTGCAATGAAGCCTTGCCCTCTCGCAAAGACTTTATTTCTGTGCCTTGCAGTTGAATTCCAGCCACATATTCATCAATAAACTCGAATTCATATCTAGCCTTTCTATTTTGAATGCTAATGTTATTCGAAAATCGCTCTTTATTCTTTGCCATACTATTGACCAGGGTTCATCAATTTTTCCAAATTCACTCTTTTCAAAAGCCTTTGCCCTGTTTTACCCAAAGCAATTAATCTTCCGTCTACTTCAACTTCAATATCACACATTAAGTTGTTTTGCTCAAAGGAATCGAAAATTGCTCTAATGTTTACTACATCACCAAGATATGCAGGACTTTTATGATCTATATGCAGCATTGTACCCACCCCTTCTTCATCAGCATTTATAATGTCTAACATAAACAGTCTGCTGCTCCATTCCATCTCTTGACCTAATTTGTAAGTACTACAAACTGGATGCAGCACCTGATCGTTGAATGTCGCATAGTCAGTTTCTTTAACAATGAAGCTGTGCTCTTTTATATCTCCTTTAGAGAACTTCATTAGATCTTCATTCGAGGAAGGGCACTTACCTCTTGCCCGACAAAATCATCCGCCAAATATTTATAATGGGCGGCCATCGCTATCATTCCAGCGTTATCTGTGCAATACTCAAAGGCCGGAATAAATGTCTTCCACCCTTCTTTTTGGGCCATCTCTTTTAGAGCAACCCTCAAACCTGAATTAGCGGATACACCTCCAGCCAAGGCTATTTGATTAATCTTCAAATCTCTGGCTGCCTTCCGTAATTTTTGCAGAAGCATATTGATCAAAGTCTTTTGAATACTCGCTGCAATATCACTCAAATTCTCCTCTATAAATTTCTCATTTTTCTTGAGCTCATCTCTTAGAAAATAGAGAATACCAGTTTTAATTCCGCTGAAGCTGTAATCATAGGCCTTCATTTCAGTTTCAGGCAACTTGAACCTATCAGGGTTCCCATCTTTAGCCAACTGGTCTATTTTGGGCCCACCAGGATAACCCAGCCCAAGTAGCTTGGCCGATTTATCAAATGCCTCCCCTACAGCGTCATCTTGAGTTTCTCCGATCACCTCCATTTCTAGGTGGCTTGTAACTTTCACAATCTGAGTATGTCCTCCACTAACCGTCAAGCATAAAAATGGGAACGTTGGCTTCGGGTCGTCAATGAAGTGAGCAAGAATATGTGCCTGCATATGGTTCACTTCAATCAATGGAATATCAAGAGCCAATGCAACAGATTTGGCGAAAGATGTACCAACGAGTAAAGCGCCCATCAATCCTGGGCCACGGGTAAATGCAATTGCATTTAAGTCTTTCATTTCCAGACCTGCATCTTTTATCGCCTGATCTACTACAGGAACAATATTTTGTTGGTGAGCGCGACTAGCTAATTCGGGTACTACACCTCCATATTTTTCGTGAACCGATTGCGTGGCTATATAATTATTAACTACTTTACCGTTATTAATAATGGCAGCTGAAGTCTCATCACAAGACGACTCTATGGCTAAAATTTTGATATCTGAGGTGGACATAAACGGTGAAGTCTAGGAGGTCGCAAGTTATACAAAAACGAATAGTCAAATCAATACTTTGGCTTATCATCACGCCTTTTCTTCTTTTAGGACTTACAATTCTGCTTATTCACATCCCTCCTATCCAAAATGCAATTACCAATAGACTGGCTACTTACCTTACAGAAGGCACCGGATACACTACTGAAGTTGATTATGTAAACATCCGTTGGTTCAACTCAATCACCATGGATGGTACACGCATATATGATGAGGATAGTGTACTCATGATCGGTGTTGAGGAAGTTGCCTTAACCTTTAACTTAAGCAGTTTGCTTGGCAAAAAGGATTTCCAGACTGAAGAAGCTTGGATTTACCATGCCGATGTCAACTTGCGTTTTTTAAATGAAGAGGTTGGCCTGAACATCGATGACTGGGCCATAAGGTTCTCTGAGTTGGTTTCTTTAGGCGATTCAACGGCAGAGGCAAGTGCCTTCATTCTCAATGAGATCGAACTTGTCGACTCAAAATTCAGCATCTCTGACAAGAGAAAGGACTCTGTTACCACAGGGTTTAACTACAATCACTTCCAGTTAGTCAACATCAATGCTGATTTACTGAACCTCAAAGCAAAAGAAGATTCTTTCCAACTTGATGTTAAATTCTTAACGGTTCAAGACTTGGAATCTGGGATGACCGTGGAAGAAATGAGCTCTTATTTTCGGTATTCTAGCAAAGGCATGCACTTTTTAGACCTCAGGCTGCGTACCGGTAAAAGTCGAATCAGTCACAGTATTTCATTTTTGCATGATCGCCCATCTCAAATGGGTTATTTTGTCGACAGCGTTGACATCGAGGCTAGTTTAGAAGAAACATTCATTCACACCGATGACCTAAGCTATTTCGTGCCCGAATTCAAAGAACAAAACACTGGAATTGGTATAGAAGGAAAATATACGGGCAAGGTCAATGATTTCATCGGGGAAAACTTTGAATTAAAGCTCGGAGAAGGGACAACCATACGAGGTGAAATGGATATAGAAGGATTACCTGATGTAAAAAACACCTTCTTTGACATTTCTTTTTCAAAATCTTCTTTTGCTCCAACAGACATCGAAGCTCTTGTTGATTCATCTAACTACAATATCATTGAGAACTTTGGTAATGTGACTTTCAATGGTCAGTTTGATGGTTTCCTCAATGACTTTGTAGCCGATGGCGATTTGAGTACTGAAATTGGAGGTATAGGAGCAAATCTTCAGATCAATTTAGCGGAAGAAGTACCATTCTACGATGGCTACTTAGAACTGAGAGATTTTGACTTGGGCAAATACACACAAGATCCACTCTACCAAAAGGTCGATTTAGCGGGTAATATTTCCGGAATAGGTCTGAGACTGGAAGAGGCGCAATTCAATTTAATCGCTGAGATCGATCGATTCGGCATTAATGGTTACGATATAAAAAACATAGAGACGGATGGCGCAATTGCTCAATCCTTCTTTTCAGGTCAATTGAGTGTATCTGACCCTAACCTTAGCCTTTTCGCCAATGGCTCTGTTGATTTAAGAGACAATGCCAGAATCTTCAATATTGCAGGAGAATTGAGTAATGCCCGTTTGGACAGTCTCAACTTGATCAGCGAACCTCTCAACATTTCGAGTGATTTCAATATTGATGTTGAGGGAGCTAAAATTGACAGCCTAAAGGGAGGCATAGAATTGATAAATACAGGAATTGAATTCAGAGGGCGAGAATTGGCTTTTGACACCCTTTTATTCAAATCAGCAAAAACAGATACTGGCAGGTTCCTAAACTTTTACTCAACGCAACTAGACTTCTCCATTAATGGAGACTTCCTGTTTACAGAGTTGATCGAGGAGATAACAGATTACAGCTACCAATACCAAGAGTATTTTAACACGAATTTGCTCGAAGCCGATAGATTCTCACAAAATGAAGGAAATAGTCCGAATGAATTCAATCTTCAATATCAGGCTAACCTCAAAGACATCAATCCAATTGTAAATCTACTTGATACCTCATTTACGGTTTCAAAAAACGGATGGATCAAAGGTGCGTTCTCGAGCAATGACGGTGAATCCTTTAAAGTGGAGGCCTATTTACCTGAAATCAGATGGAGAAGTACACGATTCATAGAAAATGACATTGCCTTTGAAGGTAGACAAATCAGTAGTATCGCCAATATCGATGTCATAGGCTATGTCTATAGTCAAGAACAGATTTACAGTGAAAGTACCACAACTGAAAACTTAACCATTGAGGCGGTTTGGGATGGCGCTCATATAGATTTAAGAAACAACATTGAAGAACCCACATCAGGTAATTATGCTGAACTAGGTGCGGATATAAACTTTTATGACCAACGTGTAGAACTACAATTTGAAGACTCAAATATTATTGCTTACGAAGAGAAATGGAATATTGCGAATGCCAATAAAGTGGTCTTTTCTAAAGATAAAATCAGTGTAGATAGCCTTTTCATTTCTAACAATGAACAGTCTTTAAGTTTCAATGGCGCAATTGCTATTGAAAAAGACAGTCTTGAAACCTTGCAAGTAACCTTCTCAGATGTAGAGCTCAACAACATCAATGCCATTACAATGGAAGAATATGATGGCTCTTTGAATGGGGCCCTCATAGCTCAAAATGTACTTTACGATCCGTTATTCTTTGGCGGAATTACATTGGAAGAGCTTAAGATCAATGATTTCTTGGTAGGTAACTTATCCGGGCAACTCAACTGGAACGACCCGTTGAAGAAACTTGAGGTAGATTTCAGCGTAAATAGAAATGGCCAAAACATTATTGAGTTAGGTGGTGGTATATTTCCTCAAAACCAAGAACAACTCGCCTTAGAGTTAAACCTTAACAGCTCTAACCTTGCCATTACAGAACCTTATATATCAGAATACTTTACGGAGATTGATGGCTTCATAAGTGGCAAATTCAATATTAGAGGCCAGCTGAGCAGTCCTTCTTTAGAAGGAACCGGACAAATACAAGAAGGTCAACTGCGTGTGAATTACTTAAATACACTCTATGGATTTAACGGAGATGTAAAAATTGAAAAAGACCTGATTGAACTTCAAGACTTTAATTTCTCTGACGAATTCGAAAGCCCTGCTGAATTCAGCGGACAAATTACACACGAGAATTATAGCAATTTCAGACTTGACCTTACCGGTGACTTGAGCTCTTTCCAAGTGATGAACTTACCTACTGACCTCCAAGCAGATTTTTATGGTAAAGCTTATGCATCAGGTCAGGTAAATTTTGTTGGAGAAGCATCCAATCTGACCATCTCTGCAGATGTAAAAACTGAAGCTAACTCGGAGATCTATATCCCGATCGGTAAACAGAGTGAAGAAGATTTTTCATCAGACTACATTCAGTTCATCGATCGTTCAGACACCCTACAAACTTCAACAACACCATCGCTTGAGCTAACGGACGTAGAACAATTAAAGATTGAAGGCTTGACATTGGACCTGAACATTGAAGTTACCCCTGACGCACAAGCAGAACTGATCATTGACCCGAGGTCTGGAGATATCATTAGAGGAAAAGGCAATGGTCAATTGAGGTTAGTAATCGATTCAAATGGTGATTTCCAAATGACGGGAGGTCTAGACATTGAAGAAGGAGGTTACAATTTCTCACTCTACTCCATTATCAATAAAGAGTTTCAAATCGAGCAACCTTCAAGCATAACATGGTATGGAGACCCTTATGAGGGGGTTTTATCCATTAACGCAGCTTATGAAGAGAACACGCCAATCACTCCAATCTTAGAACAGGCCGGATTTGTCAACCCAGAAGAGGGGGCAAGTAATCTTGGCAGAAGAGTACCCGTCAAAGTTCTGTTAGGTTTAGAAGGCCCACTGTTATCTCCAGAAATCAGGTTTGATATAGATTTCGGTGATATTCAGGCACAGGATTATGAGACCATCACTTCTATCAACGCCTTTAAAAACCGGATTCAAACGGACGAACAAGAGTTAAATAGGCAGGTTTTGAGTTTGATTCTGCTTGGTAAATTCTCTGACCAAGGCAATGTGAATATAGTTGGTGGAACAGCAACACAATCTGTGTCTCAATTACTTTCAAATCAATTGAGTCAATTGGTAGCACAGCTTGACGAAAACTTAGAGATCGATTTTGACTTGCGCGATTTGAGTGATGAAGCTTTCAATACCATGAGACTGAGGTTGTCGTACACCTTCCTCGATGGCCGGTTGAGAGTAACGCGTGAAGGAGGATTAACCAATGTGCAAGATGTGAGCTCAGCCGTGGGCGATTGGACGGCCGAATATTTATTAACCCCAGACGGCCGATATAAAGTCAAGATCTATTATCGAAGTAATTACGACTACACCGCTGGGGCAATCTCTCAAAGCGGTACATTTACTACACAGGGGGCAAGTATCACGCAGACCTCCAGTTTCAACTCTTTCAAAGAGCTTTTTAGAAAAGTTGAAAAAAGTAGAGAAGAAACCAACGATAATGAGCAGCCTAGCGCGGAAAAACCTAAGGATGGTTCGAACTAAGCACTGAGAATTGAGTTCTAATTCCATGCAAAAAGTGAATATCTATTGGTTCAGAAGAGATCTGCGTTTCCACGATAATACTGCCCTTCATCACGCACTTCAAAACGACACCCCATTACTTCCAATATTCATTTTTGACAAAAACATCTTAGACAAGCTCGAAGATCAAGATGACGCTAGGGTAAGCTTTCTGCAGAAAAGAGTACACGAACTGAAGACAGTTCTAGAAAAAAACACGTCTAGTCTAAGGGTTTTCCATTCAACTCCAGATAAAGTTTTCGATGCGCTTATAAAGGAGTACGATATCCAAGAAGTGTATTGCAATAGAGATTACGAACCTTATGCAATCTCAAGAGATAACTCAATAGAAAAGAAACTAAAGGCAGTTGATGCTTCATTTTATTCATTCAAAGATCAGGTCATCTTTGAAAAAGATGAGATCACTTCAGACTCTGGCAATTGCTACAAAGTATACACGCCATACAGTAGAAAGTGGAAAGGCAGGTATGCCGAAGGAAGTTATCAACCATTACCTGATCATAGCCAAAACAAAAACTGGATTCAATCAGAACCTCATAGGTCTATCTCTCTAGAAGAGATGGGGTTTGTCGAAACAAAAATCCCAATACCAAATCATGAGGTAGATCAAAGCATAGTTCGCCAGTACACAGAAAAGCGAAACTTCCCTTCAATCAAAGGTACTACACGAATAGGAATTCATTTGCGCTTCGGAACTGTTGGTATTCGAGAAATGGTGGCCTATGCCAATAAAACAAACGAGACTTGGCTCAATGAACTCATCTGGCGTGAGTTCTATATGCAAGTGCTTGCCAATTTCCCTCATGTTGTGACCCAAGCCTTTATAAAGGAATATGATGCTATACCCTGGCTGAATGATGAAAGTGCTTTCGAAAAATGGTGCGCTGGTAAAACAGGTTATCCTATTGTTGATGCCGGCATGCGCGAACTGAACGCCACAGGCTTTATGCATAACCGGGTACGCATGATCACAGCGAGTTTCCTAACTAAACATTTGCTCATTGACTGGAGATGGGGCGAAGCCTATTTCGCACGTAAACTTTTGGACTTTGAGCTTGCCTCAAACAATGGAGGTTGGCAATGGGCTGCAGGTACAGGTACAGATGCTCAGCCTTATTTCAGGGTCTTTAATCCTCAATCTCAAACCGAGAAATTCGATAAAGAACTTAAGTACATAAAAAGGTGGGTGAAAGAGTATGGCACTCCAGATTACCCTGCACCTATTGTCGAACATAAATTCGCTAGGCTTCGGGCAATTGACACCTATAAAGCAGCATTGGGAAAGTAAATTTCTATCTTGCAATATGCGATTTTGCCTAAGCATATTGACTGCCACTTTGCTATTGATCAATACCGCTTCAATTAAGGCACAAAGTGATACCATACCTTTGAAAAAGGTGGCACTCTATGGTGGTTTAGGTTATGCTGCTAGTTTAACTGCATTAAGTGTTGGGTGGTATGGTGAAAATGGCTTCGACAAATTTAAGTTCTTTAATGACAATGCTGAATGGAACCAAGTAGACAAGTTTGGTCATGCCTTTGGAACCTACCAGCTCTCGAGAATTGGCTACGACCTACTAAAGCAAACTGAATTAACAGACCGGGAGGCATTGTACTGGGCAACAGGCTTAAGCTTCGCGCTTTTCTTACCCATTGAAATCCTGGATGGCTTTTCTCCCGATTATGGTTTTTCTTATGGAGACCTCATTGCAAATGCTGCAGGCGCGGGTCTTTTTTTGGGAGAGGAATTACTTTGGGGAGAACAACGTATCAAGTTCAAATTTTCCTTTCATCAAACTCATTATGCAAATATTCGCCCGGAAATATTAGGAGAAAATTTGATCCAACAAGTATTGAAAGATTATAACGGACAAACCTATTGGCTATCATTTGATATTTACTCATTCATGAAAGAAAGTAACTTCCCTAAATGGCTAAACCTTGCAGCTGGTTATGGTGCCAATGGGATGGTTTATGCTCGAGAAGATGAGAACAATATGAATGGCTATGAAAGTTATCGCCAGTACTATCTAGGTATAGATTTTGACTTCAGTTATATCAAGACAAACAAACCTTGGTTAAAGACGCTATTGTATTTAGCCGACATGATCAAGTGGCCAGCACCAGCTATTGAAATCAATAAAAACGGAGTTAAGAGCTACTTATTTTATTATTAGAAATATCTTTTTTCTTGACTAAACCTTCTTCATAGCTTTAGTATCCAAGGGTTGAAAACTCTAAAAACAAAGCATATGAAAAACATTTCATTTAAACTCACAACACTCGCCATTCTTTTCACGCTTATTGCTTGCGATGAGGACAATCCGATACCGCAGGTCTCAGAAAGCGAGATAGACGATGTAACTGCTGAAGCATATACTGACTATGCAGAAGACGATGTTAATGAATTGGTCATTGACCTTATGGATGACATCCGACTCGGAATTGGAAATGGTCAAGCTGCGAACGACAGTAATCGATATAGGCCATTTGCAGGGAAAGTTTCCTGTGCGGACATCTCCGCAAATATTGAAAACAAAGAGATCATTATTGATTTTGGCGCAGGCTGTGAATCAGCAGATGGTGTTACTCGAAGCGGTAAAATAATAGTAAACTTCACAGACGCTCGACACGTTGCTGGTGCGGTAATTACAACTTCATTTGAGGACTTTATTGTCAATGGAATTGGAGTTGAAGGAACAAGAACTTTGACTAATGTTAGTGATGGGTCTGAAGGACAAAGAGCTTTTGAGATCAAGATTGAAGAAGGGAAAATCACTTTTCCAGATGAGACGTTCAGAATAATTTCTAGCACAAAAACACGTACTTGGGAAATCGATGAAAGCACACGCGAAGTAATATTAACAGTCAGTGGTTCTGCTGAGGGCATCAATAGAAATGGAGAGGCTTATATTCACGCTATTATCCAGGATTTGGTCTATAAAAACTCTTGCAGAAGAGTAGGTACTAAAGTAGCCGTATCTGGAGAACGCAGTATTACAAAAGCCGATCTGACTTATTTGATTTCTTATGGAAATGGAGATTGCGACAATGCCGTAACGATAACGCTTCCTACTGGTGAGGTTAGAGAGGTAATTGTAGAAAACAGAAGAGGTTAATTAATTCTTCCTCTAACAAAAAGGAGCCAAGGCTCCTTTTTTTAATTTCCCAAATTGTAAGCAATTAAGCCGAGTTAGTTATCAGACATTAAAATCATGTCATCTAAAATAGACCAACTCCTCTCCTCTTCTCGGTCTTCGATACCAAGAATCCATTGTTTATAAACACGGTCAAACGTACCGTCTTGACTTCTGAGATCTATCCATCTATTCACAAAGTTTTGCCAAGTCACATCATTTGCAACCGGAAATACTAATGCATTGAACATCCGGTAGGGCAAAGGATTTACCACCTTATAATCAGGGTGTAAAATAGTGAGATCTGAAGCCCTCTCGGCAGAGGTCATGAATGCATCAATTTGGTTTTCCGCTACAAAAAGAGAATCAAAATACTCATCGTAAGAAAAGATCTCTGTTTTTCTCGCGTTCGAAAAATTATTTAGAAACTCCTCTGCTATTTCAGTCACTTTGAAATAGGCAACATTAAAAGAGTCTAATGCCAAAGCCTGCTCAAATGAATCTAAACCATTGAAATTATTCTTGACTAAAAGAGCTAGCGAAACATCTAAATAAGGGTCTGACAGTGTTAATGTCTGCGCATATACATTGGACAAGAAAATGTCGCTCATCACAATATCAATCACGTCATTTTCAAATAGATCCTCCAAGGGCTTATTAGCTATTGGTACAAAGAGTATTTTCACTTGAAGGTCTGCAGCAAGTTTATGCGCCAAGTCTACCCCATAACCAACAAACTTGTCTTGGTTATTAACAAAAGCAAAAGGCATTGATTCTCTATAGAATCCTACTCTCAATGTCCTTGTCCTTTTGATTCTACTCAGAATACTTTCATCTCTAGTCAAATTGGCATTTGCTCCTGGATTGCGCACTACATCAAACGGCTGTTCTTCATTGATCAATTCAAACTGATTAAAAACCTCTGCATTTGATGGTATGTTCTTCAGGCTTTCTTTTAAAAGCATTCTGGTACCAATAACGCTTCCTGCCCCAAGGATTAATGTTACTATCAAGGCTTTGGTGAGGGCTACCGATCTGAACTTCAACCAACCTTGCAAGGCAGAAACTGTCAATAATGTGAGTGTAACCAGATGAAATGCTCCTAGTACCACCCTGATACGATCAGTTAAGACATTAGAAACTACAAAAAGCTGAAAAGTGTCTTGGGGCACACTCATTACATCCAAACTGAAAGGCAGTCCAGTAATTGGTGCAACAAAGGAATTCAATAGTGTAGAGCTTAAAAATAAAGGTTGTTGGTCTAGGCTTAGTGAAGCCCCGCTAAACCAAGCAGCAAAAGGGACAAAAATAAAAATCAAAAAAGTACCTAGGTTGGGAAAAGGATATGCCAATGGCATGATCAACTCTACTTCTTGCTCAGCCTTGTCAGTATCATCGAAATTCGATGATAAAATCTCTTTAATGTCATTAATGAGTTGTGGAAATACCACGATGATTTTTCCTGTCGCAAATATGGTCAAGAGCGTTGACTGAAGACTTTTTAGGACCTTTCTTGAAGAAAAGGGCGTAAATATATTTATCACAAAAGGCAGAATTACGAAGGTATAAAGCAGCACTGCAATAAGATAGATCAACAGATAACCTTGAAGTCTTGCTAGGTCATCGAAGCTCAATTCAAGAACGACACCAGCAGCTATGGCAAAGACACCATAAGGTGTAAACTTCACGACCATCTTATTCACTTGATTGAGAGCCTTTGTCAATACATCCAATGGCTTAAGAAGAACTTCTCTCTCCTTTATTGCCAATACTCCTAAACCTAAGAATATACTGAATAAAACGACTGCAGGAACGACATTACCCGTCAGCGATTCGAATAGGTTCGCTGGCACATAAAGACTAACAAAATCTAATTGCACCTTTGGCGCAATAAAATCTGAGGAATAGAAATTGCCACTATCCCAGGTAGGAAATGCCAGTGGAAGAACCAATAAACCAACTAAGCCAAGGCCTAGAAGCATTAACAAAAAGACCCCTCCGTATCGAACAAGTTTACGACCAGTTTCCAAATTGAGCCTTCCGATGTTCACTATAAGGGAAAACATGATGTAAGGCAGAACAGTCATCTGCAGTAAGCCAATAAAAATATCTCCTACCACGCTCAACCATGAAACACGATCACCTAAGAAAAGGGCTGTAAAAACACCTAAAAAAACACCGATCAGCATTTTTACTGACAGGGACAAATTCGAAAGCTTCATTTGTACAACTGAGTTAATCCAAAATACTTGAGATATATGGATGTCACAATAATTTCAATATAAATAGTATATATAAATCTTATCTTTACCCCAGATATAGGCTATCCTATCGTTCCCATTTATGGGAAAGGAAAGTCCGGGCAGCACAGAGCACCATACTTCTTAACGGGAAGGGTTCCGGTTTCGGAAAACAGAAAGTGCCACAGAAAACAAACTACTCTTGATGATTTATCATCAGGTGAAAAGGTGAAAAGGTGCGGTAAGAGCGCACCGCTTCTTTGGTGACAAGGAAGGCAGGGTAAACCTTATGGGCTGAAAGACCAAATAAGCCAAGGCTTGAGGGCGGCTCGTCCGATCTTGGTGGGTAGGTTGCTAGATCCAGATAGTGATATCTGGGCCAGATAAATGATAGGACACGACAGAACCCGGCTTACAGGCCTATATCTTTTTAATTTTTCGGCATGTTTCTTGTCGAATTATCTAACTTTCATAACAAATATCAACACCTGCACTATGGCCAAGATCCTGATCATTGATGACGAAAAGAGCATACGAAGTACCTTGAGAGAAATTCTCGAATACGAGAAATACACAATTGATGAGGCACAAGACGGACAAGAGGGGCTAGAAAAGCTAATCTCAACAAAGTATGATATTGCATTATGTGATGTCAAAATGCCAAAAATGGATGGTATTGAACTCCTTGAGCGTGTCCAGATGGCGGGAATTGATACTCAGTTCATTATGATCTCTGCACATGGTACAATTGAAACGGCAGTAGACGCTACCAAAATGGGCGCCTTCGACTTTGTACCAAAGCCACCAGACTTGAATAGACTTTTACTAACGGTTAAGAATGCCTTAGACAAGTCTTCACTCGTCACTGAGACGAAGACGCTAAAAAAGAAGCTGTCGAAAAAGTATGAAATGGTTGGAGAATCGGAAGCTTTGAAAGAAGTCATTGAAATGATGGACAAAGTTGGCCCGACTGATGCACGTGTTTTAATTACAGGACCGAACGGGACAGGTAAAGAATTGGTAGCTCGTGGAATTCACGAAAGAAGTGAAAGAGCTAAAGCGCCATTTGTTGAAGTGAACTGTGCAGCGATACCAGCCGAACTGATAGAAAGTGAATTATTTGGTCATGAAAAAGGCGCTTTCACCTCTGCACATAAGCAACGCATTGGAAAGTTCGAGCAAGCTAACGATGGAACTCTGTTTCTAGATGAAATTGGAGACATGAGTCTATCGGCACAAGCCAAAGTACTGAGGGCACTTCAAGAACATAAAGTAAACAGAGTTGGTGGTGACAAAGACATTAATGTAAATGTACGTGTTCTTGCTGCCACAAATAAAGACCTAAAGCATGAGATTGCGGAAAACAGGTTCAGAGAAGACCTTTATCATAGATTAGGGGTAATTCTCATTAAGGTGCCCGCGCTTAAAGACCGAAAGGAAGACATTGGGATACTTGTAGATAAGTTCTTGAATGATATTGCCGGAGAGTACGGGACTAAACCAAAAAGCATCACCGATGAAGCGATAGCCAAACTACAAGACTACGATTGGTCTGGAAATATCAGAGAGCTACGTAACGTAACAGAAAGACTCGTGATAATGGGTGGTGATGAGATCAGCGAAGCAGATGTGAGTAAATATCTGATGTAATCAGAATCTACCTTCTTTCTTTTCTTGTTTGGGCTTTTCGTCTGCTTTGGTATAAGCTGCACAAACACTCTGTGCACAAGATTGCATGCCTAAAAAGATAACTGCGAGTAGTAAGGTGATGAAATGTTTCTTTTTCATGGTATTAAATTCAGGTCTAAGATATTAAAAATGTCAGACATTCAATATTCCATCATTAATACTGTAAGTAACGTTTATACCCTACCCTTATTACAATACCATTAGATTACAACCCCTTATATCTGAATTATCCATGCGACCCATTACCTCAAAAGTTCCATTTTCATACACTCTACCCAAGTCTTTTGTCTCAATGAAAGAACATGAATAAATATTTTGCAGGTCAATGATGTTTAATGCGCCTGTCTTCCCGTAAGACCTCATTTCAAAAGGATCGTTGATATCTCTTGAAAGTGCGCGCATTGTTCGTGATGGTTCAAATAGGCCTAAACCTTTAGAATAAGCTTGTGAACTTAGCTCTGTCATGCCGTATTCAGAGTGGATATTTTGAACATGAAATGCCCTTTTCAATAAATGATGAACTTCCTCTCTTAACATCTCATCCCGCCTTCCTTTCATTCCACCAGTTTCCATAACGATCAGTTCAGGGAAGTCGATTTGATGTTTTTCGACAAAGTCTAATAATCCGAAAGTGACTCCCCATAAAAGCGTTTTCGATCCCCTTTCTCTCAAAAGCAAAAGCTTATCAAGTAACGAATTGACGTCTTGCAAATAATAGCCTGAATCTTCTGACTGGCTAAGTGTTATGAAATGATCGACCATGGCGATCAAACCGCTATTTCCTCGCTCGATATAAGAAGGCAATAACGCCAAAATCGTGTATTGCTCTAATGAGCCATAGCATTCTTCGAAAGCAGCTACTGTAGAAACTTGATAGTCTTTTAAACTTCTTACATAATGCCTACTGGTCTGAATACCAGTAGTACCACTGCTCTCAAAAACAGTTTCCTCTTGCCAATCTCCCGTTTTTATGGTGTGGTTTTTGAATAGTTCAATTGGCATAAATGCGAGTTCCGATATGCTTGCTGCTTGGCAAGAATGACCGATACCTTCAAGGTATGCTTTAAAGACTCGGTTTTCCTTTGCCTGATAATTAAAGACAGCAATTGCTAACTCGTCAAAACTTGATCGTTCAACGGAATTTATTGCTGATACTAAACTATTCAGGTTTGCCATGCGTTATTCAAATCGGATTAGCGCAAATATTGTTAATATTGTACTGATTTATAGGTCTCAAATGAATTTTCCAAAAAGGACTACCATCACATTTACAGCACTCGCCATTTTGGTGATGTCATTTGCGTGTATTCGACCACCTGATTTACCGGATACACCAGAAATCAGCTACAATAACGTTGAGTTTGAAATTCTCAACGCAGGTGATCCTTTGTTTGAAGAAACTATCCTCAGACTATCATTCAATGTTTCTGATGGAAATGGTGATCTCGGGCTTGATGGTCGTGAAGATTTCCCTCCTTACAACCCATTTAACCTTGTACTTGACCAAGACGGCAACTTCATTGAATTTGGTCAAAGACCAGGCGACCCATCTTTTACCTGTTTCGACTATGCAATCGAAGATTTCGAAAATACCGACCTGAATGGAGATGGTGATCTTTTAGACACTTTATTAATTGATTTCAATACCAATCAATACAATATCGAAGTTGACTTTTTTGTAAAGCGCTTTGGAACCTTTGAAGAACTAGAATTAAGGGCACAACCTCCTGGAAGCCCGAATGCAAACACGCTGTGCGGCATCTCATTTGACGGAAGATTTCCTTGCCTTTCTTCAGATGACAACCCCTGTGGATTTATTGAGGGCAATGATAGACCAATCGAAGGAATTGTCACTTATGACATGAACTCTGGCCTCTTTCTTCCAATTTTCAGAACTGACACCATTAAGCTATCATTTAAGATTCGTGATAGAGCCTTAAATGAAAGTAATGTCGCTGAAACTCCGGAATTTACGCTTCAAGAAATTCAAGTAGAGCGATCTGGATCAGATGATGATTAAGATTTAGTAGATCTCAGGGAACCGATCAGGTTCTACCTCAGCCATCATTCCATACAATTTATCGAATACTGTCTCAACATTTGGCTTTGACCAATAATCGCCATCGGAAGCATAAGCAGGTCTATGCTCTTGAGCCGAAATAGTCATTGGTTGCGAATCCAAATAACGATATGCTTGTTGCTCTTCAACGACCTTCTGCATCATATAAGCAGACGCTCCACCTGGAACATCTTCATCGGCAAATACTACTCTATTTGTCTTTTTAACAGAATCAATAATGCTATGATGCACATCAAAAGGAAGTAAAGACTGAACATCGATAACTTCTACAGAAATACCTACCTCTTCGAGCTCTTGTGCAGCTTGCAAAATAATTCTGCACATTGAACCATAAGTAACTACTGTTATATCAGAACCTTCGCGAATCACCTCAGGCACACCTACTGGCACTTTGAATTCTGCAATATTATCAGGTATTCTTTCCTTTAATCGGTAACCATTCAAACACTCAATAATTAGAGCCGGATCATCTGAATCAAGCATGGTATTATAAAAACCAGCCGCCTGAGTCATATCTCTTGGCACTAGTACATTAATACCCCTCAAGCTATTTAAGATCATACCGATTGGTGACCCACTATGCCAAACCCCTTCTAGCCTATGGCCACGAGTTCTAATGATCAATGGTGCCTTTTGCCCACCTTTTGTTCTATACTGCAGGGTGGCCAAATCATCAGACAAAGTCTGGATGGCATATAGTAGATAATCTAAATATTGGATCTCTGTGATCGGTCTTAAGCCACGAAGTGCAGCACCAATTCCTTGTCCAATTATACTAGTCTCTCTTATACCAGTATCAGTCACGCGATTGATACCATATTTATCTTGCAAGCCTGCAAATGCTTGATTTACGTCACCGATCTTTCCTACATCCTCTCCTATTGCAAATACTCGAGGGTCACGAGAAAGAGCGGCATCAAAACAAGCCTGTAGCACTTCTCTGCCATCAACCAAAGGTGAGTTCTCAGTAAATACAGGTGCAACTGCTTCTACGCGTAGTGAAGCTTCGGCAGATTCACTCATCACATGAGAGTTATATCTATCTCTATTGGCTTCTTGGTAAGTATTTAACCACGCCAAAAGACTTGCTCTAGATGAGGTTTCTTCCGCACGAGTTAATCTCAATATTTTTTTCGCCACTTTCACCGTATCTAATCTTATCGGATTCAGTGTCTTCTTCAATTCGGTGATCATTGGAATAATCGCTCCACCGTGGGTGCTTTCTTGCGACAATGCCTCCATGATCTCAACAGCATGTGCCTGCTCTTCTTTGATTTCATTGATGAATGCATTCCAGGCATTCACCCTGCCTTTTTTAGCTTCTTCCTTAGCTTCTTTTTCAAGCTGCCCTAATTCCGAGTCTTCCGCAATACCTTGATCAATAATCCATTCTCTGAATTTCAGATTACAGTCATGCGCCTTCTCCCACTCAAGCCTTTCTTTTGACTTATATCTTTCATGCGAACCTGAGGTTGAATGACCTTGAGGTTGGGTAATCTCAGTCACATGAACAAAAACAGGAACGTGCTCTTTTCGGGCAATTTTTTCAGCCTTTTCATAAGTGGCAACAAGTGCCTCGTAATCCCAGCCTCTAACTTTTAAAATCTCGTATCCATTCTTTCCGCGCTTACGCTGCATACCAGAAAGGAAATCTGAAATACTACCGCCAGTTGTATGATATTCTTTAGGAACAGAGATTCCGTAATCATCATCCCAAACAGACATGACCATGGGCACTTGCAGAACACCAGCAGCATTAATTGATTCAAAGAAATGACCTTCAGAAGTTGACGCATTCCCAATTGTACCAAAGGCAACCTCATTTCCATTGATTGAAAAATCAGTCATACCATGAAGGGCCTTATTCTCTCTATAAAGTTTGGAAGCATAAGCCAAGCCTACTAGTCTAGGCATTTGACCGGCAGTTGGTGAAATGTCAGAACTTGAATTCTTCATTTCGGTTTGTTTCTTCCAATTGCCGTTTTCATCAAGAAGTCGATTGGCAAAGTGGCCGTTCATCATTCTTCCGGCCGAAGCTGGTTCTGCTTCCACCGACATGTGCGCATATAGCTGAGCAAAATACTCTTGAATAGAAAGCACATCGATAGCCATCATGAAAGTCTGATCTCTGTAATAGCCAGAGCGGAAGTCCCCATTTTTGAAAACTCTTGCCATTGCTACTTGAGCCAGCTCTTTACCGTCACCGAAGATGCCGAATTTTGCTTTACCCATGAAAACCTCTTTACGACCGATCAAACTAGCCTCTCTACTAGCTACTACCAATCGGTAATCGTTCAAGACTTTCTCAACACTGATCTTTCCTTTTTTCACGGTCTTCGATTCTTTCACAGGTCTCTACTTTTTAGGTTGCTCCACATGTATACATCACATGCAGAATGTATCAAAAGTACTTAATACTAAGAACAAATCAAATTTGGTTGACCGCTCATTTTTTGTACTTTTTCAATATTTTATTCTTTACGCAATCGTTTTCATTATTTGATTGATTATAATTTATCGATTTAGCAAAATATTATTTTCAACATTATTCAATCAATAGAACATAATTTTAATTTTCGACAGGAAAGCAATTATCATATTGAATTACTCAAAAGAGCAGGAATTTGCAGCGTTTTTTAATCAATACTCTGCACCGCTTACTATATTTGCGCCAATTAAAACATAAAACGACATAGAGATGATAATCGGTGTTCCTAAGGAAATTAAAAACAACGAAAACCGTGTTGCAGCTACCCCTTCTGGAGTTGCGGAGTTGACCAAAAGAGGTCATGAGGTTTACGTTCAATCTACGGCTGGTAATGGCAGTGGATTCTCTGATGATGATTATGTAAAAGCTGGTGCTAAAATTCTTCCCACTATTGAAGAGACATATGCGATTGCAGAAATGATCATGAAAGTAAAAGAGCCAATTGAGCAAGAATACAACTTGATCAAGGAAGACCAATTACTCTTTACCTATTTCCACTTTGCTTCTTACGAGCCACTAACAAAAGCCATGATCGAAAGAAAGGCTGTTTGTTTGGCATATGAAACTGTAGAAAAGGCTGACAGAAGCTTGCCATTATTGGTTCCGATGTCTGAGGTAGCTGGAAGAATGGCTACTCAAAAAGGAGCTAACTACCTTGAAAAACCTCTTGGCGGTATGGGTAAACTATTAGGAGGTGTCCCTGGGGTACTTCCTGCAAATGTCCTTGTCCTTGGTGGTGGTATCGTGGGAACGCAAGCAGCAAAAATGGCTGCTGGTATGGGCGCAAATGTTACTATCATGGATATCAGCTTGAAACGTTTGAGAGAGCTTGATGACATTATGCCTGCCAATGTTAATACGATGATGTCAAATGAATACAACATCAGAGAGATGATCAAATCATCTGACCTTATTGTTGGCGCTGTACTTATTCCAGGAGCAAAAGCACCTCACCTAATCACTAGAGATATGCTTAAAGATATGAGACCAGGTACTGTTCTTGTTGATGTGGCAGTTGATCAAGGTGGATGTATCGAGACCTGTAAGCCAACAACTCACGCAGAACCAACTTTCGTTATCGATGATGTGCTTCACTATTGTGTTGCGAATATGCCTGGAGCAGTGCCTTACACTTCTACTTTGGCATTGACCAATGCCACTTTACCATATGCAATTGACTTGGCGAATAAAGGTTGGGAAAAAGCATGTAACGACAACAAGGAGCTCGAATTAGGTTTGAATGTGATCAAAGGTGACGTTGTATACAAAGCGGTTGCAGAAGCTTTTGATCTTCCATACGTACCAGTTGAAAATCACTTGAGTTAAACCTCAAGCTGTAGATAAAGCAAAGGGAGTCAATGACTCCCTTTTTTTATGCATTATACACTGTATCTTCCCATTTTTTTAGACGCGGATTGACAATTTTAAACCATAGAGGCGGAAAAGCTGCAAGCATTATCATTGTTGGATATCCCGCAGGGAGCTGTGGAGAATCATCATAATGCTTTAGTACTTGATAACGTTTAATGGCATTCGCATGATGGTCAGAATGTCTTTGTAGCTGAAATAAGAAAAAGTTACTCAGCTTATGATTTGCATTCCAAGAGTGCATATGGGTTACTCTTTCATATTTACCAGGTGAAATCTCCTTTCTGACAATACCATAGTGCTCTATGTAATTGACTATTTCAAGCAGACTGAAGGCTAGAATACTCTGCACTAGCATAAATACTATCACTTGCCAGGCGAATTCCTTAGTATAAAGGCTTATGGCAAAAGTGCAAATTGCAGTAAACAAAACAGGAAGAATTGTGAACCAGATCATTTGGTTCTTGAGGCCAAATTTAGCGTAACCTTTTCGTCTTAATCGTTCAAACTCGAGTTCCCAAGCGCTAAAAAAGCTTCCAAAAACCGACCTTACCCAAAACCTGTAGAAGTGTTCTCCTTTTCGACTCGTAGCCGGGTCTCTCGGAGTGGCCACGTAAACATGATGTCCTTTATTATGCTCAATAAAGAAATGCATATAACCAACAGTCATTAGAATAAGCTTTGCATAGAATTGCTCTAGCTTTGACTTCTTATGTCCAAGCTCATGGGCCACGGTGATTCCTATGCCTCCGGTTACCAGTGCGAAACTGAGAATGAACCCGATCCACTCTACTGTCTGCATTGAAGAAACAGCTACCACATAGCACCCCCACACAACAAATGCTACCTGGAAAAATGCCCATAAATACGTGATCAATCGATAATAGAAAACCTCAGCTAACCTAGCCGCTTCGCTATCATTGACATTATCAGAGTCTTTACCAATGAGGTAATCTAAGAAAGGGATGATGAGAAAGACTAAAATTGGCGTTGCGAAATTCGCCCATCCACCAATATAAAATCCAACAATAGTACTAATAGGGATTGTGAAAGCTGTGAGAAAGCCAAGTCGTTTTAGCCAAGTCATGGTGTAAAATAGGCAATCAAAGCAACTCTTTCAACTCCTTATATGAAGGGATTTTATGAAGCATTGTGGTTTGTCCATCCTCATCAGTCATCATTGCATAGGTACGCACACCATTTGTGGTAATGAGGAGTGCCGCTTGATGAGATTTATTATAAATCGCCAGCTGCTCTATGGTTTTTTGATCTAACTGAACATCTGGTGCTTTACATTCTACTAAGACTAGTGGAGTCATTTCATCATTGTAGATCACGACATCCGTTCGCTTTTGACGCGCGTTATACTTTAGCCCTCCTTCAACACTTGTTCTTGAAGCAGGGAATTTCAACTCATTATTAAGAAGGTTAATCACATGTTGTCTTACCCATTCTTCAGGTGTTAAATGAATGTACTTCTTCCTGATTGGGTCAAAAATCTGTAGCTTGCCACTTTTAGAACGCAGCGTATATTCAAAAGAAGGCAAGTTCAATTGCAGCATGCGACAAATCTATTGAAAACTTTTATTCAGCAATACATCCATGAAGAGTAAACAAGAAATAGTAGAAAACTGGCTACCACGATACACAGGCATACCAAATGAAGACTTTGGAGAATACATTTTGTTAACCAATTTCATCAACTACGTTCACATGTTTGCAGAAAAATTCGATGTCCCTGTACAAGGTGAGGGGCGTCCAATGCAGTCTGCAACAGCTGAGAATATCACTATTATCAATTTTGGTATGGGCAGTGCAATGGCTGCCACAGTAATGGATTTACTCTCAAGTATCTCACCTAAAGCTGTTCTTTTCTTAGGTAAATGTGGTGGCCTCAAAAAGAAAACACAGCTCGGTGACCTGATCCTTCCGATTGCCGGCATCAGAGGTGAAGGTACAAGTGATGACTATATGCCAATTGAAATACCGGCACTTCCTTCTTTCCGATTACAGCGATCTGTTTCATCTATGATCAAGAAGCATGAGCGTGATTATTGGACAGGTACTTGCTACACGACTAACCGTAGAGTTTGGGAACATGATAAAGCATTTAAAAAATACCTGAGAAAAATTAGAGCAATGGCTGTCGACATGGAAACCGCAACCATCTTCACAGTAGGTTTTGCCAATGAAATACCGCGTGGTGCCTTACTTTTGGTCTCAGATAACCCTATGATTCCTGAAGGGGTGAAAACTGAAGAAAGCGACAAAAAGGTGACGACCAAATTTGTCGAAGACCACCTAGACATAGGTATAGATGCGCTCCGAGAATTAAGAGATTCTGGTGACTCTGTTAAACATATGAGATTTGAATAAAAAAAGGGGCTAAGCCCCTTTTTTTATTGTTTCAATACTTTCAGCGTATAATAACGATCATCAGTCTGTATTCTAAAGAGATACATCCCCGAATTTAAATCTCCAATGTTCACAGGTTTCATTCTTCTATCTTCTAACTCTACCACCTTTACAGCGATACCTGAGGCATTATAAACTGTAATAGATCTTGGATTACCAGGCACTTCTCCTGAGAAAGACACCATACCTATTGTTGGATTTGGATAATATTTAAATCCTGGTAGTTCATCATATATACTTGTTACAAGGCCATTGTAAATATTTACAATATCACCGAATCCATCAGACTTTCTTTCAGAAGTATAGATTCTAAACTCCCCGGGTAGCAACTCAATATCAGTATTAGTGAAGGCTACTTCTAGCACCTCTCCCGTCATGTAATCGTACCAAGTACCTGCCTTTGTAAATTGACCATTATAGAGAACTGTTTCAAGACCAAAATTACCTACAACCACCATGTCGAAATCCTCAGATTCCATTTTGATTCTTCTTGTGGCACTTGACAAATCTGCGGTAAATAAGCCATCCCTAAACGTTTCACTATTTTGGGTTCTCAAGTTAATGATAGCAGAAAAAGCTTGATACACCTTATAACGTTCTTCATCTTCATAGTAGCCCAGATTTCCCGAACCCCATGGCAATGGTTTATTACCCGTTCGACCATTCAAATTGATGTCTATATCATAGCCTAACTCGCCAAACTGCCAAAGCATTTTTGGACCAGGTAATAGGTATAAGAATGCTGCATTCTGCTTCAAGCGATCTAGCGCAATTTCAATCTCTTGAGTGTCATAATTACCCTCACTAAGCCCTGCGTGACTATTAGAGTTTTGCACTTCCCAAACCTGTCGCTGCTCATCATGGCTTTCCATGTAAGTGACATGTGTTGTGGCTCTAGCACCGCCAAAGTTTGTTTGGTCTACATGGCCTCCTAATGGAAGGTAATAATCGTAAACCATATTTCTCCATGAAAGCATGCCCATACCCGTTAGAACATTCTCTTCAGAGCCATCGGCAAAATGCTCTAAGATGACATATGCATCGTCACTAAAAGACCAAATGTGATTGGCCATTCGCTCAAGTATATCTATTCTACTTTGATCATATGCTCCCCAAGCACCAACATCGTCTGGATTGTTGGTTTGAGTAAAGCCTTTAGAAAGATCAAATCTATAACCATCAAAATGATATTCTTCAATCCAATATCTATTTACAGAATCCAGCAAGTCCTTGGTGTAAGAACTTTCATGATTAAAATCGAAACCTACATTAAATGGATGGGTTGCGTCCGGGTTAAACCAAGGGTTATCTGGGGTAGGCTTAGAACCTGCATTTCCTGGCTCTTCTCTGTACAGCTGTACCATTGAGTTCAATCCAAAGGCATGATTCATTACCATATCAAGGATGACAGCAATTCCTTGTTCATGACAGGCCTTGATGAAATCTTTTAGATCATTCTTTTTACCGTAGTATTTATCAACAGCAAAGAAATACATTGGGTTATAGCCCCATGATTCATTGCCCTCAAATTCCATAATTGGCATGAGTTCAATTGCATTGACTCCTAGATTCTTCAAATAGCCAAGGGTATCAATTACAGTTTTGTAATCGTGTGTACCAACAAAATCTCTTACGAGCAATTCATAAACGATCAGATCTTCTTTATTAGGCCTTTCCCAGTTGGCTTCTTCTGCTCCCCAGTCATAAGGAGTTTGTCCCGTTTGAAAAGTACTTGCAATACCAAATTCGTCTCTATCGTATACGGGAATTTCGTCATGAACTGAAGCTGGAATAAACTGATCATTCCAAGGATCAGCCACTTTATCAGTATATGGATCTCCAATTTTTATATTGCCGTCAACCCAGTACTGAAATACATACTCTTGTCCAGCTGTAAGACCAGTAAGTTCAATCCAGAATAATTCTCCATCAGGAGTTTTATTCATTAAAAACTCTGAAGAGGTTTCCCAATTACTAAAGTCCCCAACTGCATACACAATGGTTTTTCCAGGCGCCTCAAGTACTAAAGTAACTTTGGTATCATCTTCTCCATGGTAATTGATCCCCTTAACAATACCATCTGGTAGCGGTAATTCAGGAATTTGATCTACCAAGACTACGCTTAGATCTTGAAGTGTTTCAACCTGCTCATCAGCGATGGTGGCAGTTATTTTTATTTGTCCGTCAAACGAACTTGAAGGCATAAAATCATAGGAAATCTCAGTTCCAGCGGAAACAGAAGCTAACTCGCTAAAGCCATTGCCTTGATCAAGCAAAATTGCCATGGTAGTCACTTCATTTGAAGCAGTGGCCGACAGAGCAATAGTCTCTCCATCTTCAACAAAGACTTCTGTTTGACTAGGTGAATTTATGGTAATGAATTCACCAACATTTAAATCGATATAAATATCACCATTACTTGTTACTTCCCCTCCTTCAATTGATCCTGGTGTGCCTTCGCCTTTTTTACCGCCATCGGGGCTTCTAAAAACAAATGACAACCTGAACATATTGGTACCATTTGGTACAGTGTAATAATCTCTAGCAGTAGGACTTAGTGTTATTTCCCAAAGGTCGGTCTCACCACTAACAAGAGACATTTTACCAATGCCATCATCCTCTCCCCAATTACCGACAACGTTGGTCCAATCAGTTCCTTCGGGGCCATCAATTACAACACCAGAGTGCATGTAGACACTAGATTCACCTACTAGTCCTCCATTACCTTGAGTAGCATCAAATATGACTCTAATCTCATCATCCCCTGTTGCATTTGAAGGTTCTAATCGCACAATTTGTGCATTAGCCATAATGGTCGAAACCATCAATACCAACAATAGCTGTATACCTCTTTTCATTTGCACTCTGTTAGATAAAAAAAGCCCAATTAATGGGCTTTAGTATATAGTTAAAGTCTTCTCCTTATTGCTTTTCGAAGTTGTAGCTACTGTCCTTTGAATCAAATGTGACTTTGTAAGTACCTGCCTCAGCAATTGGAATGTTAGGACTCCCTGGAGTTGAATCTCCTGTACCACTTGGGAAATCCGTGCTTCCCCATGCTACATCCCATGCATCATCAGCTCTAAACTTTGCTGATAAAGCTGCTAGATCTATAGTAACTTCATAAACACCATCACCAACATCTGTCATATCAGTGTCTGCACCCCAACCACCTGGAGTCGCATCGCCAATGATTCCAATTGTATTGAACCCTCTAAATACGTTGAACTCTGCAGTTTCTGTTGAAGACTCTCCAGCAGAATCGTTAGAAGTAACAATCAATGAGTAAGGCTCATCAGTTGCATTTGGGCTAAGCGAACCAGCTGCAATTGCAATGGTAGCCTCAACCAAATTATCAGAACCAGGAACAGTTCCATTACTCTGCTCGGTACCATCAAATGCAACGATTTGATAAGTGATTGAAGTAATAGTAGTTAATTCTGAACCTTCAACTCCGTCTTGTACGGTTACGTTAATCGCACCGTCTCTATTGTCAAAGAATACACCGTACTCTCCAAATGAAATTTGAGGAGGAAGGTTAATTGTACCACCCAATTCGGTGTTACCATTGTCACAAGCCGTAAAGGCGCTAATAGCCAAAACGGCCATCAAAGAGTAAATAATTTTTTTCATGCTCAATAATTAGTTTTTGCTCTTTCAAACGATTTCCGCTCTATCAACAAAACAGAACTCTCGCTATTTAAGATAATGTCAATAATAATCAATAAATGGCTTCAAAAGACTGATATTGGTTATTTTATGGTTGCAAACGTTTGCAACACAGTCATAAAAATCACTGATTATGAGCTACTTTGACTTTTCTAAGGATGCTCAAGCCTATGATGAATAAAAGAGCTAGACCTAAGGCACTAAATCTCATAGACCCAGTGAAATATTCAATTGTTCCATAAGCCAAAGTGCCCATTACAATTGAAATGTTGAATGTGACATCATAGAAACTAAAAAATGAGGCATGATCTTTCGTTTCAACAGGTATCAACTTTGAAAATGTAGCTCGAGATAAAGCCTGGATCCCTCCCATAATTAGCCCAACAACAAATGCGAGAATAAAGAATTGTATGTTGTTTTGAACAAAGAAAGCGGCAAAGCAAACGGCAATCCAGATGAGGTTCATAGTCATCAAAGAGTAAATATTCCCTCTTTTCTCAGAAACTCTAGCGAACAAGAAGGCACCTCCTATTGCTACTAACTGAATAATGAGCACAGTTAGGATCAACATCGAAGCCTCCATCTTCAATTCTTTGGCCCCAAAAAGTGAAGCCAAATACATCACAGCTTGTACACCCGCGTTATAAAAGAAAAATGCCAAAACATATCGTTTCATGTGTCCTAGCTCTTTTATCTGAGCATACACTTTCTTAAGCTCTTGATAACCTTTTCTCCACAGTTTACCTTCTGACTGTCTTTTATAAGGATTATCAGGTAGTCTGTTGAAGGTGATTTGAGCAAACCCAATCCACCAAATAGCAACTGTTAAAAAAGACAGCCGTGCAGGAATCGTATTGTCTGGCAAGCCAAAGGCATCTGGCATTTGGATCATCGCAAGGTTGAGAATTAATAAGATCACTGAACCGATGTAACCCATAGAATAACCTCTAGCGCTAAGTCGATCGAATCTATCTGGTGTTGCAATCTCTGGTAAATAGGCATCGTAAAAAACCAAACTACCTGAGTAGCCCACACTTGCGATAATTGCCATTAAAATACCAAAACTCACATTTTGTCCTGTGAAGAAATACATGCCGGCACATGCTAAGCCTCCGAGGTAAACAAAAAGCTTCAAGAAGGTCTTTTTCTTGCCACCGTAATCAGCCACACCCGTAAGTAGTGGTAAGATGGATGCGGTAAGCAGGAATGAAAATGAAAGTGCATATGAGTAGAGTACTGTATTGGGCAGTGTGAAACCCAGGAAAGACACCATTGATGTACCATCTGGTTGAGTGGTTACACTTTCATAGTAAATAGGAAATACTGCTGTTGTGATGGTTAATGAGTAAACTGAGTTTGCCCAGTCATACATGCACCAAGCGTTGGTCACTCGCTTGTCATTCAATTTCATATTGAAATATAAGCAAACAAAAAAGAGACCGGAGGGTCTCTTTTCATTTATATAACAAAAGTTATTCTCTTAATTATCTTCAGCCTTTTGAGGAGCAGCATACATGATCTTACGTGCATTAGCTTCTCTCAACTCAGTCTGAACATCAACGATGATACCCATTTTAGTTTCTTCGTCAACTTTCATTGAAACTGTGATTTGGTCTCTTTCAACCTCACTTAGTTTCGCTTTTTCCTCGTTAACCCACTTCACAATACCTTCAATTCCAATAAACACATCGTTCGCCTGAACCAATGGTTCAGTACCGAAAGATGAATCTTTTGGTTTTCCGATATATAAGTAAGTCACAAGCTTTTTCTTTTCCAGTTTCACCAACTGCTCAGCTCTTGGAATACGCTGCTCTACTTTGATTTCAGTTTCCCTCAATACTGTAGACACCATAAAGAAGAACAAAAGCATGAAGATAATATCAGGTAAAGCCGCTGTAGGGATGTCCTGACTCGATGTAGATTTTTTCTTAAACTTCGACATAATTATCCTCCTTGTGTAGTTGGTTCTGCAATTGAAATCGCCTTAGGGATTCCAGAGCGCGCTCTGTCATACATTTCTTTCTGACGAGGATCGTTTCTGTTCAACTTTCTGAATTCTTCATCAGTCAAACCTACTCTCTCACCATAAATTCTATTGTATGCAGCGTTAAGCTCATCTAGAATGCTTATGAATATCTCATAGCTACTACCACGGTCCGCTTTTAGTGATACGATCGCTGAACTTGGTCCATCAGAAGAATCATCTGCACCAAGGTTTCTGGTAATGTAAGATTTCATTGAAGAAGGCAAAGAATTATAGACATCTCTGTCACTTACTTTGTCCTTACCCTTTTTGGCGTCATTAGGACTGCCAAAATTCAATACGAAATCATATACCATGTCTCTGATCTCACCAACATCGTCTAGTGGCTCATCTTCCACCAACAGTCTATCTGCAGAGTTGATCTGTATCTTAAAGATATTTCTCTGCTGTTGTTTGATCTCAATTGGCTCATCTTCTTCCTGCTTAGGAGGAAGGAGCAAAGTAAGACCTTTGTTAGTGGCAATTTGAGTAGTTACAAGGAAGAAGATCAAAAGTAGGAATGCGATATCGGCCATTGAGCCCGCATTCACCTCTTGACTTCCTTTATCTTTACTTCTTGCCATAATACTTATTTTACAACTCTAGCAACTGATGAATAAACAAGTCCAACGAGTGCTAACACCAATAGTACTAGTGTAGTAGTCATTGCACCTCCAACAAGTCTAAATACTTGTACTGTACTTGCTGCATTAGGGTCCATTTCGTTGGCCTCAAATGCAGTTACAGCTAATCTGTCTAGTTCTGCTGGTGCCATTGAGTAACCAATGAAGAAGATCACCACAAGGGCGACAATACCAATACCACTCTTGATTAGTGATTTTGGGTTCTTCAAAGAGTTAAACAAATTCATAAACACCGCAGACACTGCCGCTACACCTAATAAGATGTAAGCCGCATATAGCATGATATCAATCCACTGTTCGCTCATAATCTGCTTCTTTTAGTGGATGATTACTTAGATGTCAAATTGTGCTTTACAAGGATATCTACCAAAGAGATAGATGCATCTTCCATTGAGTTCACAATTGAATCAATTTTAGATACACAGTAGTTGTAGAACAACTGAAGGATAATCGCAACGATTAGACCAGCAACAGTTGTTAAAAGTGCTACTTTAATACCACCTGCTACCAAAGAAGGAGAGATATCACCTGCAGCCTGGATAGAGTCGAATGCACCGATCATACCGATTACAGTACCCATGAAACCAAGCATTGGAGCTAGTGAGATAAATAGTGAGATCCATACTAGACCTCTTTCTAGTCTACCCATTTCAACAGAACCGTAGGCAATAACTGATTTCTCAACCATGTCAATACCTTCTGACATTCTCATTAAACCTTGAGTAAAAATAGAAGCAACAGGACCTTTAGTTCCTCTAGTAACTTCTTTTGCAGCCTCAACTCCTCCTGACTCAAGAGCATCTTCAACTTTGCTCAAAAGCTTTGAAGTGTTAGTAGTTGCAAGGTTCAAGCTGATAATTCTTTCAATAGCGATAGCCAATCCTAAGATCAAACAGATCAATACAGGAGACATAAAAGTTGGGTCACCCTCGATGAATTTTGATTTGATGATTTGCTCAAATGATTCAGCTTCATCACCAGCCATATCATCAGAATAATCTGGCTCTTCAGGGTAAGTGTCCTCTACTGCTTCAGTTTGCGTAGTGTCGCCTGCCGCTTCTGTAGTCTCGTCTTGCGCTACAGCATTAAATCCCATGGTCAAAACACCTAGGATCATTAGAAAAGAAAATAACTTTTTCATAGTCTAGTTTTGTTAATAAAAGGTTAAAACGGGTTCTAAATTATTAATAAATATTATTAAAAGAAATTTATACTTAAAGATTTAGTTGATCGCAGAGAGGAAGGGATTCGAACCCTCGATACCCTTTTGGGGTATACACACTTTCCAGGCGTGCGCCTTCGACCACTCGGCCACCTCTCTAAGAGTCATTCTGCGCTTTTCGCAGGGTGACAAATAAATCAATAATAATTGCAGTATGCAAGCTGATTTTTGTTTTTGTCAGCAAGCCTAAATTTCGCTCATTTCGCCTCTAATCGAAGTGATTAAGCACTTTTTAACTTCTCTATCTTTTTTGTATCGCTTCAATGCGTACATCATTTTTGTGATTGCCGCCTCAGTGGTCATATCCTTGCCACTTAAAATTCCTGCATCATCAAGGCCTGCACTTGTTTCGTATTTTCCGTGCGTTACTCTACCGCCATTACACTGCGAAATATTCACAATGATCTTACCAGCCTCTGTAGCTTCTTTTAATAAGTTAATGAATGATAAGTGGTTAGGCACATTTCCTGAACCATAGCTTTCTAAAACAACTCCCTTTACATACTCACTTTTTAGAATGCTTTCTGTCAACTTCTCGTTAAGACCAGGATAAAGTTTGATAATCGACACGCGGTCATCCATTTCAAGGTTTAACTCTAAAATTGAATTTTGAAACGGCTTCAGCGCCTGCTCGTGATAATCAATTGAAATACCTGCCTCAGCCAGAATCGGATAATTTTCAGATTCAAAAGCATCGAAATGCTGTGACTCAACTTTCTTTGAACGGTTACCTCGTAGCAATAAATGGTTAAAAAAAACACAAACCTCAGTTACAATTGGTTTACCATTAAGTCTGTCTGAAGCAATTTCCAAAGAGGTAATGAAATTGTCTTGACCATCTGAACGCGGAGATGCGATGGGTAATTGCGCCCCTGTAAATATCACGGGCTTATTCAATCCTTCAAGCATAAAACTCAACGCAGATGCAGAATATGCCATGGTATCGGTTCCATGTAAAACAATGAAGCCATCAAAGCGATCGTAGGCCTCATAAATTGTGGTGGCCATTGCCTGCCAATGCTGCACATGTACATTCGAAGAATCCAGAGGTTCTTGAAAAGAAGTCACTGAAAGGTTAACATTCAATTCTTGAATTACTGGAACTCTGGCTATGACCTGGTCAAATGGACAGGGTACCAAAGAACCATTTGCATCATAATCCATCCCTAAGGTTCCACCTGTGTAAATGACAAGCAAATGTGCCTTTGGCGCATCTACTAAATTGAATTCTTGTATAGTGCTTAACTCAACCATTTAGCTTAAATAACCTATTAGCATTCGAGGTAGTGATTTTATCGAGTTCATCCAAACTCATTTGTTTGAGGTCAGCCACTTTTTGTGCTACCTCTTTGACATAAGCAGGCTCATTCCGCTTGCCTCTATAAGGAACAGGCGCCAAGTATGGGGCATCCGTTTCAAGCACAACATGGTCTAGATCTAACTTCGGTATCACTTCATTCATTCCGGAGTTTTTAAAAGTACTTACTCCACCAAGCCCGATGTAAAACCCAAGTTCATTAATTCTCGAAGCCTGTTCAGCATTACCATTAAAGCAGTGGAATACGCCAGTGAGTTCATCCGACTTTAGCTCTTCAACCAAACTAATTGTCATATCTAAAGACTCTCTGCAGTGAATAATAATAGGCAACTGATAGTCTTTCGCCCATTGTGTTTGAACCTTGAAAGCCTCCACCTGCTGGTCTATAAATGTTTTATCCCAATACAAGTCAGTACCCATTTCACCAATAGCAACAAACTCTCTTTTTGACAGCCACTCCTCTACTAAGTAAAGTTCCTTTTCAAAGTCTTTATTTATTGAACAGGGATGCAAACCCATAGTAGCAAAGCAAAACTGTGGGTTGTGCTCTTCTAGTTCAAGCATAGCATCTACTGAAGTGTGATCTATGTTCGGCATCACAACTTTTTCGACACCAGATTCTCTTGTCCGTTCTAAGACCGCTTCAATATCTTCCTTAAACTGTTCTGAATAAATATGGGCGTGGGTATCAATCATTTTAAAATCTTCTTCCTTTCCAACTCGCTTTACCTCTAAAGGCAATTCTCAGAAGGGCAAATGTATCTAAAAGACTAATGATTGGTGGTATACTAATTCCTATTTGATATCGATTTTTCACTTTAGTTGTCACCTGCCAATACTTTATCAGGTTAAATACTAAACCATAGAGCATTACCCAGTAGCTTAATTCTTGTCCAAGAGAAATAAGAACCAGAAAAACTAAAAACCATAACCTGGCGAATAAGGCAGGAATTGCTAAAACCCAATGGTGAGTAAAGACTCCATTTATCCAACGAGTTCTCTGTTCAAGCATCTCATTCCAACCCTTTTGAGCTTTAGTATATGCCTTACCCTCCACACCTAAATATTGATGCGTTTTAATTCTAGCTTTTTGAAAAAGCCTTAGGATACCCAGATCTTCTACATCAGTAGGCCCCAAAGCTCTGAACCCTCCTACTCTCTCATAAGTTGATTTATTGAAGCCCATATTGTTACCGAGAATAGAAATGGGCTGCCAGAGATCAGACATGGATTTCATACTATGAAGTACAACAGCCCAATCAAAGTATTGAATTCTCGGCCTGTGAAAATCTTTATCAACCATGGTCAGCCCACTAATCAGGTCATTGCTATTGAGTAAGCGACACATTGTGGAGATCCATTGATTCGAGACTTTCATATCAGCATCTATGATCAATACCTTTTCGTGACTAGCTTGATCTACCAACTGAGCCAGTACATTCCCCTTTGCCACAAGGCCATCCTTTTGTTCTTGGATCTTTACTCCTTTGATAGCAGAAGACCATGATTCAAAAGATTTGATTAATTGCCATGTATTATCGGTTGAGTTATCATCTCCAATTAAAATCTCGACCTGAGACATTTCATAATTTGATGAAAGAAGGCTTTCAATGCAGCGAGGCAAGTTTTCTTCTTCGTCCCTGGCACACACCAAAATTGAGACTGGATAATCATTTAATCCTTTGGCCTGCGATTCATCTTTTAGTTGAGTAAATCTGATCACTAGAACGAGTTCGGCTAAAGCCAGTAATCCATAAATGACTAAAACTACTATCATAGGAGCACATCAAACTCGAAACCCAATTGTTGAAAATGGTCGATATATCTCGGGAGCGCAAACTTCAAGTTCTTCTCTGCTTTCAAGTTATCATGAAACACAATGATGGAACCCGGCTCTGTGGCCTTGATCGACTCTGCCAATACATCTTTGGGCTCCAACGTTTGTAAATAATCTTTACTCAAGACATCCCACATGACAATTGTGAAAGCACTTAACACTTTTCTCTGCTGCCATTTAAGCCGACCATAGGGTGGTCTAAATAACCGCGTCTCTACTTTTTGCTTTTCAATTACCTGCTGGCAAGCGAGCACATTATCAAGATATTCTTGTGTCTTACTCTCCCAGCCGTTCAAGTGGTTGTGACTATGATTTCCTATGCTGTGGCCTTCGGCTTTAATCCGAGAAAAAATATCAGCATGCTTTTCAATGTTTGCACCAACACAGAAAAAGGTGGCTTTAGCTTTTTTTAAAAGTAATAGGTCCAAGACCCATTCAGTCAAACCCGGAATAGGACCATCATCAAAAGTGAGGTAGAGTTTCTTTTCATCTGTTTGTACCTTCCAAAGCCTGGAAGGCATTAATTTTTGAAATATTGCTGGGGATTTATGCGGTACCATTCTTGACTCTACAAGATAAGAAAGTCAAGTCATCATCGAAGGAACGGCCCGATCTAAAATCATTCAACTCTTGGATCAATCCACCATGGATATCTTCAAGTGGTTGACCATATTGACTCTCGAGATACTTTTCAAGTCTTTCTGTTCCGTACTCCTCCTCATTCGCATCAAAAGTTTCTGTGAGACCATCAGTGAAAAGGAAGAGCGAGAATTCTTCGAGGTTTTTTACCGAACCCATATTGAGGAATGGTAAAGGTTCAAAAGCACCAAGTATGGTTGTACCCTCCTCTAGCTTTTCAGCTTTGGCCTTACCATTCATAAGTATAGGCGGGTTGTGACCACAATTTATGTATCTCAGTTCCTTTGTTCCGTAATCATAGACTGCCAAGAAAAAGGTGATGAAATTCTCTCCATTTGCACTTTGAGCCAATTGGAAATTCAATTCTTCAATTACCTTTTTCGGGTTTTCGGCCGTTCTACTGACCGTCCTTAAGGCTGCTTGGAAGTTGGACATCAAAATGGCGGCTGGCACTCCTTTACCACTAACATCTGCGATAGCCACTACAAACTGATTCTCGCTTTCGAGCGGAATGTAATCATAATAGTCACCACCAACAGTTCGGCAAGGCTGATAGAAGGCTGCTATCTCAAGCTGCTCAGTACGAGGTAAGTTCTTTGGAAATAAATAATTCTGCACATTGCGAGCGATCTCAATATCGCGCTGAATAGCTTGCTGCTCCAATTGTTTCCTGGCCAAACGCTTATTCTCTATCGCTACCAGGATCACATTACTTAATGCCTGAATGAAAGTTGTATCAACCTCATCGTCTGCATTGTTGGCTTTTATAAAGACAAATGCAAGCAGCCTATTTTTATGCTTGATCGGGATGATAATATCAAACTCCGAAAAACAGGAAACCTGCAAATCAATGTTACTCACTTGAGTGGTATCATTGATCTGGAGACAGCCTTCATCTACCTCAACAGTAGTAAAGTCTTTAGATGTTCCGAACTGAACCTTGCATTCCCATTCTTCTTCCAGCACATAAAGCGCCATTTTGGAAATAGATAGGTTTGCTCTTAGAATGAACATGTAGATCTTATAGATATCCTCCTCCGGCAAATTATTATTCACCGCCTGAGTAATCTCAAGGAGGGCATTCAGCTCCATCTCCTTTTCATATATCTTTTTCTGTAGATCTTCTTCTTTCATCACCTGCCGTTATGGGCCATCAGTCCTTTTTTGGACGCTAAGTAAAGATATGACTTATAATGCTCTTCTAAATTTAGTTGAGGTGGATAAACTTCAATATCCATTTCACTGAAACATTTGATCCAATCCTTTTTCTGCAAACTAGTCAGTACATCGAGAATCTCTTCGTCCTTCCAACCAAGCTCGTCTTTTAAAAAATCAAAAGGCTGAACGAAGTACAATTCATCCAAAAGATCGAATTCAGCATCTGTCATTTGTAACTCCTCCCCTTCCATGTGAATGAGCCAAAGTTAGAAAGCACAGCAAAATAAAGTGCATAGAAAGGATAGATAATAAATGAAAGGACAAACAACCCGATATGCGGTTGTGAAGCGCCTATGTCTTTGGCTGTTTTACTGATAAACGCAGCTTCTACAATTAATTTGAGAACTAGTGTTATTCCTAGCACTTCGTATTGTCGGCTTATTATTCCCAAAACGACCATTGATAAAGTAGCAACCTGCACTAGAACAATTGCCAATGCTGTAAAGATGGTTGAAGATCGTTTTCCTTGCTTCCATTTGCTTGCCCAACGTATGCGTTGCTGTTTCAATGCCGACCAATCTTTAGGCGCTTGAGTACTGATCAAGGCCAAAGGGTCTTTGGCAAATACTATCCCAGCTGGGTATTTCGCCTTCACTTTTGCCATAAAAAGTTCATCGTCTCCACTCGGGGTTCCGAGCATACCTGAATAACCATTTAATTCATGAAATACACTTTTTCGAAAAGCCAAATTGGCACCATTGGCCATGGTTGGTTTATTGATTTGAATAAGCGCACCAGTGATTCCGATTAATGCTTGGAATTCAATGGCAAGGAATTTTGACCAATTATTCTTTCTATTAAAACTCACTGGAGCAACAACCATCTGGGTATTCAGGTCATCAAATGGTGCACTCATTTTCTTCAACCATCCTTTATCCATTATGCAATCGGCATCAGTAGTCACAATCAGGTCACCCTTAGCCTCGTTGATACCCCTGGCTAATGCGGCTTTTTTTCCTTCTCCTTCCTCAAGATCAATAATTCGATAGTTGAGCAGTGTCTTTGGTAGCAACTGTATTAAAAGGTCTAAGCTTTTATCTTCCGAGTGATCATTGATAAATATGACTTCAAAATCTCTATACTCAAGCTTATTCAGAAAGTGAGTTAGCATTTTAAGATTATGCTCCTCATTGCGAAAAGGGACAATAACAGATATGGTAGATTTATCCGAGACATCGAACTTTGGTAGAAGCACCCAACGCCTAAGAAGAATAATAAGAGTGAAGATGTACAGCAATACAATAGCCGCAGGAATGAGCATGTGTCAAAGATAGTCTAATCCAAAAATGACCTAGTTATATTAGGTTTTATTTAATTTCAAGCGAATGACATGCAAATGACGTATGAATGTCATAAGGCTTAAAAGAATTAAACTGCAACGACCAGCTACTTTTACCATGCAAACAGAAAAACAAAAAATGATTGCCGCATTGGTAAAGGAAAAAAGGACAGACCTGAACTATACCCAGCAAGAATTGGCCGACTTGTGTAAAGTGAGCCTTCGTTCAATTCAGCGCATTGAAAACGGTTCGGTATACCCTAGACAGTTTACACTAAATGAGCTTTCTAAACATCTTCAGTTTTCTTTAGAACAGTTGAAAACAAATACTGGCATAAGATCAGAGAAGGTGCAAAAAAGCCAAGCAACAAAAGTGATAATCAGCTTAGCAATAGTGATTGGTTCAGTACTTTTATCAGCTGCCTTTTTAGCACAATCGAGTCGTTTTCCAGAAACCAAATTTGAGCTTTACATTTTCTATACCGCAATACTCTTTTTCTTGAGTGTTGCTTTACTATTTCTGTGGCGAAAGAAAAGTTAAAAGCTCAAAACATGGTTGGTATATTGGTTATTCTAGGTGTCTCTTGGCTCCTCCTGCATTTTATTGAAAAAGAGAGCCTTTCGGTCTTTGGCTTTTGGCCTTTTAAAAAGTCAATTGCTCAACTCCTTATTGGACTAGGAGTCATCTTCGTCATCAGGTTCTTATTTACCTTCTTAGAATCTGAGATAAGGTCTTTTGAATGGACTCCCAATCCAGATTTTCAAATAAGAACTGCTTTGAACGCATTCTGGTATCACTTCAAGTCTGCACTAACCGAAGAACTGATGTACAGAGGAGCGGTGCTGTACATTTTAATCAAACGCATTGGTGCCAAATGGGCGCTTTGGCTCTCGGCTTTAGTGTTTGGTATATACCATTGGTTCTCTTATGAAATTTTCGACACCAACTTCATTGCCCTTGCTTATGTACTGATCATTACTGGATTTACGGGTTATGTTTGGGCTTTTACTTATTACAAAACAGGCTCTTTAATGATGCCTCTAGGTTTTCACCTAGGCTCCAATTTCTTCTTGGCATTCTACCTTCCTAACCAACCTTATGGCGAACTACTTTATAGCATTACTGGGTTTGCCGAAATGAATGAGTGGTTACAATTGATGATCTCATTATTCACTGGCCTAGGGCCATCGATATGTATGCTACTCGCAGTAAAGTACATGCTCAAGAAAAAGCTAATAGAAGAAAAAGTCTGGTCGCTTTATTGACCTTGGCTTTTGCTTATATTGCAGGGGATGAAGAAAACCCCTCCTTCTGAAAAAATTATACTTGGTATCGACCCTGGTACGAGTGTTATGGGCTATGGCCTTGTCTTGATCAAAGGGAAGGAAATGAAGCTTCTTCAATTTGGGGTCATTCATTTGAAAAAGTATGTTGGACACGAGCTAAAGCTCAAAAAGATCTTTGAGAGAGTCACTTCTCTCATTGAAGATTTCCATCCTGACGAAGTCGCATTGGAGGCACCATTTTATGGTAAGAACGTACAATCCATGTTAAAGCTTGGTCGTGCGCAAGGTGTGGCTATGGCAGCAGCTTTGGCCAGGGAGATACCTATTACTGAATATGCACCAAAAAAGGTAAAGCAATCTGTCACAGGAAATGGAAACGCATCGAAGGAGCAAGTAGCTGCTATGCTTCAAACACTTTTGCATATTAAGGAACTACCAAAAATGCTCGATGCTACAGATGCCTTGGCCGTTGCACTCTGTCATCATTTTCAAAACGGGCAGGCGCAAAGTCGTTCTGCAAGCTGGAAAAGCTTTGTCACAGATAATCCGGGTAGAGTCAAATAAAGAATTGGATTATTTCTTATTTTAAGAAACCAAAACTTTAAACCCCTAAGTATTCTAAGATGAGGTTAATCACCTTATTATTTATATCAGTTCTTTTTTCCAATCTAATAACTGCTCAAACCTCTATTTGCAAAGAAGATGGACGTTTTATGGGTGCTATCCAGAGCACTAACATCCGAGATGAGATTGGTCTCATGCAAAACTTCAAATTAGACATGCAATGGTGGACACTTTTGGGTGAACCAACAGAATACTATGACATCACTTGGGAATCTTCTGGGCAGTACAAAATAGAGATGGATGGAGAGCTGAGGTTCATGAAGCGGTCATGGCTCGGCAAATACCCTGATTTATTGAATCGCTTTAATAGAATTACCCCAGTAGATCTTAAGATTGAAATAGCAGGATACGCTTACGCTAACAACAAATGTGAAAATCAAGGAAGCTCATCTGGCGAATCTAGTCTTGTAGGACACGTCACTTATTTAATTCCCGATGCCAATTTAGTCCCATCGTATGCCGGTAATAATGGAAAAGGTATTGTCCCAGGTTCAGAACACTGGAATCAATTTATTAGCTGGTCTGGTAAAGCCGATTGGTGCCAAACACTTAATAGCTCAAATCAATGCGACTATTCAAATTTTGAAAGAGGAGACAAGAGTGATAAAGAACTGCTAAGGGCTAACAAAAATAAATTCAGACGTGCTGAAACAATTGATTTGTCCGCACGCCTCTTCAACATTGAATGGCCAGAAACAGAACTCAGAAATATCATTGTACAGTATGATAAGTACGAAAAAGGCACAGAAACCCCTCCCAAATCAATTGTCGATGAATTGAATCAAGAATTGAGTGATTTGTCATCAAATAATAATGATGAATATGAGATTAAGCGAGAATACATCAACAGGCAATTCGTTAGCGCATATGTAGTGGCAACAGATGGACGGATGTTGATACCAAAAAAAGGTGTGAATATTGTCTCATATGACCCAAAGACTGGACTCGCAACAGTTGAAAAGCCCCTAGGTATTAAAAGCAAAAACGGCAGCTGTGATAGGGTCTTTAAATACGAGGTTTTTGAGAGGTACAATCTTGATTCTAGCGGAAAGAAAGTGGGTGGTATTCAAAAAATTGCCAGGGATCAATATGATCTCCCCCCATTATACTTGACAGTTGGCTATTTTGATGAAACTGCCGAGGAAAAAGCTGAAAGAGAAAGAGCACAGAAGGAAAGGGCAGCACGAGAAAAACGATGCAGAGAACAGAATCAAACAATTCACACAGCTTTTAAGCAAGAACTAAAAAGTCAAGGATTTAAGATAGAATGACCTTCAAAAAGATTTTGATATTTCATTTAATTCTGTTGTGCTTAGCTGCTACAAAGCTTTATGGACAAACTGATGCAGATCGTGTCAAATCTGCATACAATGAATCTTTAGTTGCGCTGAAGGACCAAAATTATTCAACGGCATTATCCAAAATTGAATCAGCACAGAAATATGCGGGTAGAAACTTAGCTGCATTTGAATTGATAAAAGTACGCATTTTTTACAGCCAAAATGATCTTGCCAAAGCGCAAAGAAGTGTTCAGGTTTTTAATCAATTGGGACCTACAAGCCGCCAGCGTAAAGAGATCGGACCTTACATCGAGTCCATTAATTACGATATTCAACAATCACAAAATCGTTTTGCAAGACTGTTTGAACAAGAGAAAATTAGGCTTGCTGAAGAAGAGAAGAAGCGTTTGGCATATGAGGCTAGACTTAAGACCATTAATGTAGAACAAGAAGCCTTCGACCTAGGACAAAAAATCAGAAGGGCTACACTACTTAACACATCAAATACAAATTACTACCCTAGAAGCAGTTTTTCCGAAAGTGTCCGTTCAAAAGCAGGAGTTCAATCCTCAAAAGGATATAAAACATCTCGAGTAAATGTAAAAATCAACCCAGGCGGCTTGATAATAGATAATCGCTCGTTTAGAGGAGGAAATTCCACTGAAATCTCAAATTGGGCTTTAAGCTTACAAATTGTAACATATGTCAACGCCAGCTTCGAACGATGCCAAAACGTTTTGCAAGAATATCTCAAAACTCAATACAAGTGGTATATATCAGAAATCATTGAAGGTGAAGGTGAGTATTCCGAAACCATTCTAAAAATGGCATATGAAAATGACAGCTTCGGATCCTACCTTCCTTCATTTAGCTTTTTTTGGACTGGTGAAGATAAGTGTTCAGTATACTTTAGTCCTGCAAGTAGAGATGTTGAAAATGCAGATAAATATCTCAATCAAAATATACTTGAGGCGCATAACACATATAGCATTAGGTTAATGAAAGACCTACCGACACAGTTTACATTTACAGAAAGTCAAATGTTGGCTTTCAGAAAGGATTCTAACCTATTCCAAGAATACTTAATTGGATCCTTATTCAGAAAAAAAAGCATTTCTTTCAGTGCGCTTGATAGAGAAATTAAAGAGAGAAAAGCATTAGCAGCTCAGCGAGAAGCGGAACGACTAGCGAGAGAACAATTAATAAAGGAAAATGAAATAAAAGCAGATCAACTAGAAGCGAATGCTGAAAAAGCTGTCATCGATAAGAAATATGATGAAGCGTTATCTACTTATAAAGAGTTATATAAAGTCTTACAATTCTTAAATAGAGACACTAAAGTGCTTGAGGCAACATACACAAGAGTTTGGCATGAACGGAAGGAATACTATCAAAACCAGTACAATTCCGTCATCTCGAAGGCACAAGAAGAGTTAGATTCAAATGAACTCAGCGCAGCCGAAGATTTATATAATCAGGCCAACGAGTTAAAATCCCGAAACGCCAATCTCATCACTTCTGAATATCAGGCCTCAGTATTGCGTCAAATAAGTTCGAAAGTATATGAAAGAAATAGAGCCTTTAAATATGCTGATGAGTTCGACCCTGAGAACTACTACATCTTTGAAACTGAAGAGCGTTTGAAACTTGCCGTATTGTATGCTCCGGAAAATGAGAGCTATCGAGCTAAACTAAATGCGTTCTATATCAGAGAAGAAGAAAAAGTGATGGCAAAAATTCGCAGCCAATACGAGTCTACTATTAGAAAAGGAGACAGAGCTTATGAGGCAAGTGAGTTCAACAAGGCCATACAATTTTATGAGCAGGCCATTAACATTTTGCCTAACGATTCTTTAGGAATCAGAAAATTGCGCTACGCCAAAAGTAGCTTGACCTTTAAGATAGAATCCAAAAGTTATTTGATCGAACAAATTCAAATTGAACTTGATAATGGCGATAAATACGATGAACGTTTTATTAGTGATATAAAGGCGAAAATTGAAAACCACATCAAAGACTACCCTGATGATGCTGACTTATTAGTGGCTGCTTCGGCCTTCTATATTAAAGAGAAATTAGGTTTAGAAGAAGCGTTTCTTTTGGCCGAGAAAGCACTTGAAATTGAGCCTGAAAATGAGCTAAATTTCATGAACCTAGGCGATCTTTATTTTGCATCAGGAAATCTAGAATTGTCAATGGAGTATTTATTGAAAGCATTGGATCTACCAAGACCGAAAAAGGACCATGTTATTCAAAAACTAACTGAAGGCTATTATCGATTGGCCTTGAGAAGTAAAGACAAAGAACAAGAAAAAATCGCTGTTCAATACGCAAATATGGGACTCGAAATGAAAATTGATCACCCTGTCTTTCAAAGAGTCATAAAGAGATTCTGCCCTGGTTTAGAAAACTGTAAATAAAAGAATGAGAAAATTAACACTTGTACTCACTGCGATCTGTCTGTCATTTTGTGTTCAAGCACAAGTAGTGATAGGCACAATTAACCCTGCTGATGCGCTAAACCAAATGGCCGAATATCAAGCAATCATTAAGAGAATAGAATCATCGGATGATTATAAATACATGTTGGTAGTCAAAAAGGACTTAACAAAAAGAATAGAGGAACAGTCTGACAAACTAAAGCAAGCAAAAACGCAAGAGGAGGCTAGTTTGGCGTACTCAACAAAGCTTGGCTTAGAAGCAGAAATGAATAGAAGGGTAACACCATTATTAAAACAGTTCGAAGAAAGAAAAAGACAGTTGACACAATCGCTGGAATTTAAAGTCAATGCTGCCATAGAAGAAATTGCTCTAGAAGAAGCTTGTAGCATGGTATTGAACCCAACCTTAATATCAGATGACTTCAGATCTTATATTGGTGAAGATAACTTTATTGACATCACTGCATTAGTGGTAGAAAGGGTGGCTGAAAAATGAGAAAGCTTATACTGATTTCCTTGCTCTTCATTAGTGTAAATGAATTAACTGCTCAGAAACTAAAGATAGGTTTTGTTCAAAGACAAGTGATATTTCAACAATTAGCTCAAAAAGAAGGTACTCAAAACACCTTGCAGCAATCTCAATTAAAGATGAGAAAGGAGTTAGAAAGAATGAGAGATTATGTTTCTCAAAGAGAATTTGATAGTCTTTCTTATGTAAAAAATCAAGAGTATACGGCATACCAGAATAAGCTCATCACTTCTCTAAATACCCGAATTGATAATGCCATAACGGACATTTCGAAAAAGAGAAAGATCAAGCACTTACTTTATCAATACAGTCCTGAGGGGCTTCCTGTTGTACTTTATGCAGACCCAGAGACAAATGAGAAATACAACATCACTTATGATGTATTGAAATTGCTTGGTGTTGTGCAATAGAGGACTGGACTTACTTTTTTTTGACATAAAATCGTTGTTGGCTGCATTTTTTCAAATGCCTATGCTGTTTTATGATAAGGTTTTTTTGAGCAAATTAGATATCAAATCATCCACATGAAGAAGGTACTGCTCATTTTATTGTTGGCAATTTCATTTCAAATGTCGGCTCAAGAGCAATCCGCAGATGAGTTGACCAAAAAACTCCAAAACCCAGTAGCAAGCCTTATTTCCGTTCCCATACAACCCAACTTTGATTTCGGAATAGGTCCTTCAGATGGAACAAGAATGTTAATGAACATTCAGCCTGTGATTCCTTTGAGTATCTCCGAAAAAACCAACCTTATTATCCGTTCTCTACCACCTCTCATTTCCAAATTAGACAATGGCCTATGATGAATATTTAGGCGAGCGCATTACCCGAGCTCTTACAGAAAAGAAGCTCAACTTCTTCTCAAAGAAAATGATGGGAGGCTTAGTCTTTATGGTCAACGACAAAATGTTCTGTGGCATCCACATTGACAAAAAAAGCAAAGAGTCCTTATTAATGGCCAGAATCGGATTCGAGGCCTTTCAAAAGGAAATTGAGAAAGAAAGCACACAGCCCATGGATTTTACTAAAAAAGCCATGAAGGATTTTGTCTTTATTACAGAAGATGGTTTTGACCTTGACGAAGATCTAGATTATTGGTTAGAGCTTTGTGTTGCTTTTAACCCCCAAGCCAAAGCATCCAAAAAGTAACCGCTCAATTGGTCTTTAATCCGTCCATGACCATACTGGCCTTTAATTTCAACTTGTCCATGGTTGAGAGTTTAGCTAATAACTCAGACATCTTTTCTTTCACTTTTTCAATGGCTTTGTTCGGCCTGATGAATACTTTAAACTCTTGTATTTTACCTTCTTCATTCCATTTGATCACATCAATACCATTGATCAGAATACCATCGATCTCGCAAGTAAACTCCAGCATTGAGTCAGTATCAGAATGTATTTCTCGAACATATTTGAAAGATTCATTTCCATCTGCAAAGAACATTTCATAGGCGTTCTTCAAATACATTGCTGTGAGTTTTCTTCCTGGCTGAGGCTTAAATACTAGTGGTGAATAGAAAACTGCATCTTTGGCAAGGAGTGCTTCTAAGTCTTTGAGGTTTCCGGTCTCAAAAAGTTGATGCCAGGCTTTAGTATTGTTCATAGCTTAATTCTTCCTCTGAATTTAAGCATTCAAATCCATAATCTTCCTTTATACAATTTGAAGTGAAGCACAAATAGCCCTACCTTATTGGAGAACTCCACAATTATGGCAAAGAATAAAACTGCTGAGACAGAGGTAGATGTCTATGACTTCATCGACTCATTTGTGGATAATGAGCAGAAAAAGACTGATAGTCATCAGCTAATAGAATACATGAAAGAATGGTCTGGCTCTGTGCCTAAAATCTGGGGCCCTTCCATCATCGGCTTTGGAAGTTATCATTATAAATATGCAAGTGGACATGAAGGTGATGCTCCCATGCTGGGCTTCTCTCCTCGTAAGGCACAATTCTCTCTATAAATATATTCTCAGACTGCAAAAAGTGACGAGCTGCTCAAAAGCCTCGGTAAATACAAAATGGGCAAAGCTTGTATATACGTTAAAAAGCTAGCTGATATTGATATCGAAAGTCTCCGAGGCTTATGCGAGGAAACTATTGCTTACCTAGAAGAGCACCATGAATGCTCATGTCATAATTAATCTATTTACATGCTCAGATGGCTCAAAAACACAGGTGTTATCCTTAGCAGGTATGTATCCTTTGTTTTTCCAAATTGCCGGACAAACAGAAGCTGCGAGATCTGCGAAAATGATTCAGGAAAAGTTTTTACAACCTGGTGGTGTCACCTCCACACTTAGAAATACAGGACAGCAATGGGATGCACCTAATGGATGGGCTCCTTTGCAATGGATCACCATTCAAGGATTGAGAAACTACACAGCATCCGATTTAGCCAATGAGATCAAAAATCGCTGGGTCAACTTCAATGTTGATGTGTATAAAAAGACAGGTAAACTTGTAGAGAAGTACAATGTCTAAGAGATCGGACTTGAAGGTGGCGGTGGCGAATATCCTGTACAGGACGGCTTTGGCTGGACCAGCGGAGTATTACTAAAACTGATGTCAGAAGGAAACAACTAGACTTACGAATTCAGCTGGTTTGCGATTTTCTCAGCAACCAGCTTTAACTCTTCCTGACTTGGGTTCAACTTAGGTCTGCTAAAGTTAATATCATCCATGGAATTGAGCGGAACCAGATGAATGTGCGCATGAGGTACTTCCAGACCAATAACTGCCACGCCTACTCTTAAACATGGAATTGCCTTTTCAACAGCATGAGCAACATGATAAGCAAATACTTGAAGGTCTAGATAAGTCTCTTTATCAAGATCGAAGAGTTTGTCTACTTCTTTCTTTGGAACAACTAGTGTGTGCCCTTCAGTGAGGGGGTTGATATCAAGAAATGCCAGAGCATGCTCATTTTCAGCAACAATATGCCCTGGGATTTCTCTATTAATGATCTTTGTAAAGATGCTTGCCATTACTCCAATGTAATGTCTAGAATTTCAAATTCCATCATACCCGCAGGTACTTTAACTTCTGCAACTTCACCAACTTTTTTATTCAAAAGCCCTTTGCCAATAGGTGACTCATAAGAGATCTTACCTGATTTTAGGTCAGCTTCTTTCTCAGACACCAAAGTGTACTTCACTTCCATGCCATTCTTTACATTCTTGATCTTAACAGTCGAAAGAATTGAAACCTTAGAAAGGTCTACATCTTCTTGCTTTCTAACTCTTGCATTACCCACCAAGCCCTCTAGCTCAGCAATACGCATTTCCATTAGGCCTTGAGCATCTTTTGCTGCATCGTACTCAGCATTCTCACTCAAATCTCCTTTATCTCTAGCCTCAGCAATTTGCTTGGCCATATCAGCTCTTCCTTTTGTCTTCAGTTCGTGCAGTTCATCCTTCAAATTCTGCAACCCTTCTTCCGTGTAATACCTAACGTCTGACATATCTTAATGTGTTATGTGCTATAAAAACAAAGAACGGTTCCGCTTGAAACCGTTTCCTATTAAATAAATAAAATCGCCTTTTTGGGCGATTAGTTATCAAAAGTAGTCATTTTTTGCCCAAAAACGAAAATTACGCTTGTTCTATGCGATAATGCGCAGCGATTTTACCTACTAACACTTCATTGATTCTTTTGTATGAGGCGAAGGTCCATCCTGCTATATGTGGCGATAATACCACGTCTTTTCTATCAAAAAGCTGCTCGAAATTTTCTTTCTCCTCTTCAGTAAGTTTGTCGAACTTTTCTTTCTCGAGTACGTCAAGTGCGGCTCCTTTTATTTTACCGCTCTCCAATAAACTCAACAGGTCTTTCAATGGTAAAATTTCACCTCGCGCAGTATTCAAAACATAGATATCCTTTCTGAATTTCTTTAAGAACTCTATGTTAATCCAACCCCGGGTTTCTTCTGTAAGTGGCACATGTAAGCTTAGTATATCAGTTTTATCAAAAAGCTTATCTAAACTCACTTCTTCCACCTTTTTAGTACCAAAACCTTTCTTGTACTTGTCATAAACCAATATCCTTGAATCAAAGGCTCTCAAACGCTGAACAAAAGCCTGCCCCATATAGCCATAACCTATAATTCCGACAGTTTTATCGCTAAGCTCAATCCCTCTATTCCCTTCTCGATCCCAAATCCAGTTTCTTACTTCTTTATCCGCTCTATTAATATTATTGAGCAAACTCAACAACATTCCAATAGCATGCTCGGCCAAAGCATCTCGATTTCCTTCAGGAGCATTAACTATCTCGATGCCTCTATTTTCTACATATTCAACATCAATTTTATCAAGTCCTGCGCCAGCTCTACCGATCACTTCAAGGTGATTTGCCCTATCTACAAATTCTTGGTCGATTGTCGTCTTACTTCTGATCAATAAAACATGATGACCAGGTACTAAATCCAACAATTCTTCTCGAGATGCTTTAGGGGCATAAGTGGTTTCAAAACCAATCTCATGCAACAGCGGTAAAATGCTTTCATGCATTTCATCAGCGATCAAACACTTCTTTGTCATTTCTTAAGGCAATAAAAGATTAGCGATTGCGAGGTAAACGATGATTCCAAGAATATCGTTCGTGGTGGTGATAAATGGACCTGATGCAATGGCAGGGTTGATATTTAGCTTATCGAGTATTAATGGAGTAACAGTACCCATAAAAGAAGCCAGTAAAGTTACTGCCACAATAGCTGTAGCTACTACAAGGCCAAATTCACTTTGATCCATACCTTTCCAAATCACAACAATGGCCATGGCTATGATCGCCAAAACCAAACCTGTTACCAAAGCCGTTGAAAACATTTTTAAGAGTCTCTTAATCAATGACTCTTCAAAAACAGTTCTACTAGCCAAACTCTGAACTATAAGGGTTGAAGACTGAATGCCAACATTTCCTCCCGTTGCCATCAACATCGGTATGAAGAACACTAATGTCACATATTTTTCCAGTTGCCCCTCAAAGATCCCCATAGTCAAAGCACCTAAAGTGCTACCCAACATTCCTATGAAAAGCCAAGGCAGTCTTGCCTTAGAAATAGCCCAGATGCTATCATCTTCTTCAACATCGGATGATATACCCGACATCAACTGCATATCTTCTTCCGCCTGCTCGGTAATCACATCGACAATATCATCGATAGTAATTCTACCAACCAACTTACCTTGAAGGTTCACAACGGGAACAGCATCTAAATCGTACTTCTGCATGATCTCAGCTACCTCCTCGTCCGCCATGTAGGTTTCTACATGGATGATGTCTTCATCATAAATATTTTGGACTTTGACCTTGTCGCCAGAAAGGATGATCTTTTTAACTGAGACCTTACCCATCAGCTTTTGGTTATTGTCTACAACATATACTGAGTAGATCTTTTCAACACTTTCGACCTGACGTCTGATCTCTTCAATGGTCTGTTTGATTGTCCAATTGATATTGGCCACAATCATTTCTTTCGCCATCAGACCACCCGCGCAATCTTCATCATAGCGCATGAGTTCATTTACATGGCTAGCCGTTTCAGGGTCTTTAATTGCTGCAATAACTTCTTCACGGGTTTTTACAGGCAAGTCATTGATCGCATCAACAGCCTCATCTGATTCCATCTCTTCGATGTACCTAGCAATTTCTATAGGCTCATGCTCCTTAAGGAAATCAAGACGAGTGTCTTCTTCTAAGTCTTCGAGGATATCTGCTCCAACCTCGTTGTGGAGCACATCAAGAACATATTTTGCACTTTCAGCTTCAACCTCTTCCAGTAATTCCGAAATGTCGGCAGAATTCACCCCTTCCATTGACTCCTTGATGAAAGCCTCATCTTGTTGTTCAATGGCCTGAACAACTAAGTCTAGGTACTCCTTCGACAGCTCAAAAACTACTCTCTCTTCTGCCAAGACGTTATTCGGTTTGTAAGGTCTATAAATTGTTCTACTGAAAGAGATTCAGCTCTTTTATCAAAGATTGGGTCCTGTGCTAAATCCGTTGGCAAATTTATCGGTTTTAGTGCATTGCGCAATGTTTTGCGTCTCATTTGAAATCCAGCCTTCACGATTCGAGTAAATAGCTGTTCATCACAACCCAATTCTTTCACTTCATTTCTTTTCAAACGAATTACTCCTGAGTTAACCTTTGGTGGCGGATTAAAAACACCAGGCTTTACAGTAAAAAGGTACTCAATGTCATAGTAGGCTTGAAGAAGCACACTCAAAATACCATATTGCTTATTACCTGGAGGAGAAGCTAATCGATCTGCGACCTCTTTCTGAATCATACATACAACCTCTGGGACCTTGTTTCTTTCCTCAAGAATCTTGAAAAATATCTGCGATGAAATGTTATATGGAAAATTACCAATAACAGCATAGTTGGTATTTGAGATTTCATTTAAGTCGTGCTTCAAAAAATCACCTTGAATTATTCGGCCAGCTAGCTTTGTAAAATGCTTATTGAGGTAAGCAATTGACTCTTGGTCTACATCGATTAGCCAAAGCTCAAAATCTTTATCTGTTAAGAACTGAGTCATCACCCCTGTACCAGGGCCAATCTCAAGCACCTTTTTATAATTAGTATGCCCTGTTAGTCCATCAGCTATTTTTTCAGCGATGTTGAGGTCTTTTAGAAAGTGTTGACCTAGATGCTTTTTAGGACGCACAGAGCTCATAAACTTAATGGTGAAAATATATTAATTTGCGCAAAATCAGCTAGCGAAGGTAGAGAACATGAGTGGAAATCAAGGCGAAAGAGAGCAGAAAGAATTGACCATACCAAGAATTGGCATCTCTATTGGTGATATAAATGGTATCGGTCCGGAAGTTATCATGAAAGCTTGCTCAACTCAAGCGCTATTAAAGCAAGCGACAATCACGGTCTACGGACACGGTAAAGTACTTTCTTTTTACAAGAAAGAAATGAATATCAATCATTTCAATTTTGACCAACTCAAAGACGGTCAAGATCCAAGAACTGGAAAACTAAGTGTCATCAATTGTTGGGAAGAGGAACTAAGTATTAAACCTGGCGAAGAAAATGAGGACGGTGGCAAATCTGCTTTAGCGGCCTTAAAAAATATGGTTGCTGATTTGAAAGAAGGAAAGCTTGATGCTGTCGTGACTGCTCCAATCAGTAAGCACAATATCCAAAGCGAAGAATTTAAATTTCCTGGACATACCGAGTACTTCACAAAGAATTTCGGAGCCAAAGACAGTTTAATGTTTCTCTGTAATGACCGCTTGCGAGTTGGTGTTGCCACTGGACATATTCCTATCATGAAAATAGGTGAAAAACTCACCAAAGAGGTCATTATCTCAAAAACTCAATTGATGCTGAAATCACTTAAAAAAGATTTTGGTATCAATAAACCAAAAGTCGCAGTGCTTGGATTAAACCCCCATGCTGGAGAGGATGGTTTACTTGGAAATGAAGAAAAAGAGCTGATCAAACCAATCATAAATGAATTCAAAGAAAAGGGAGATATGGTTTTTGGTCCTTATCCTGCAGATGGATTCTTTGGTTTACACAGTCAATCAAAATTCGATGGTGTTTTGGCCATGTACCACGACCAAGGCCTCATACCATTTAAAACATTGGCATTTGAAGATGGTGTGAATTTTACCGCAGGCCTTTCTATCATTAGAACTTCTCCAGACCATGGAACGGCATTCGATATAGCTGGTCAAGGAAAAGCTGATTCACAAAGTATGCGTTCGGCTATTTACATGGCAATTGATATTGCTCGCAAAAGACTTGAAGGCCAGACAGCATAGTTAATGTTTTGTTCGTCTATTTTTTCAAAGGTTCTATCAAGCTACTGAACTTTTACTACTTTTAGGCGTTTGCTTTTTGACTCATGACCAAGATAGTCTCTATTTTTTTGCTACTGAGCCTTCTTTGCTCAATTTCAGCATCAGCTCTTCCTCACTTACTCAGTGATATGGAACAGTGGACAATAGAAATGGAGATAGAGGAAGAAAAAAATGAGAATAAGATCGAATTGGAAGACGATGTAGACGAATACTGGACAAATTCAGTACAATTCAATTCTCAGAAAGCAATTAACATCTCACTAGAAATTTTTACACCTCATGAATGGACTGAGTTTGAGGACAGATTAGTCTCTCCTCCGCCCGAGAAATAGCAGAGCTCTCGATCTATTATTATTTACTCAACAATCCATTTAAAATGAATAACAATCTTTTTTCGAATTTAAAGAATGACATCCCTGCGGGTCTTGTCGTGTTTTTAGTAGCTGTACCGCTTTGTTTGGGTATTGCGCTTGCCTCAGGGGCTCCTCTCTTTTCTGGAATTATTGCCGGTATGGTCGGTGGTATTATTGTCACTAGCTTTAGTGGCTCTCAATTGGGCGTTAGTGGACCTGCAGCTGGCTTGGCTGTGATTGTTCTAGCGGCTATTGAAGATTTGGGAGCATTCGATTCCTTCTTATTGGCTGTAGTAATTGCAGGTGGAATCCAGATCCTGCTTGGAATTGCAAGAGCTGGTGTCATCGGTTATTATTTCCCGAGTTCAGTAATTAAGGGCATGCTTGCAGCAATTGGAATCATTATCTTTTTGAAGCAAATCCCACATGCTTTTGGTTATGACAAAGACCCTGAAGGCGACCTTGAATTTGTTCAAGCGGATGGACAAAACACTTTTACAGAGCTTCTCAATATGTTTGAGTTTATTACTCCTGGGGCTCTGATCATCTCAACTCTTTCTCTATTGATCCTAATTCTTTGGGAAAGACCGTTCATGAAAAGAATCAGATTGTTCCAGATCGTTCAAGGACCATTGATCGTTGTAGTACTGGGTATTGTAGCAGGTGTTGTATTTCAAGGAACATCATATGCGATCAGCCAAGAACATATGGTAAGCATCCCAGTAGCTAGTGATTTTGATGGCTTTATTGGGCAGTTCACGCTTCCTGATTTCTCTCAAATACTGAATGGAAAAATTTGGATTGTGGGTGCTACAATTGCTGTAGTGGCATCATTAGAGACTTTGCTTTGTGTTGAAGCGACAGATAAGCTTGACCCTCAAAAAAGAGTAACTCCAACAAATAGAGAATTAAGAGCACAAGGCATTGGTAACATGGTTTCTGGTTTAATTGGTGGATTGCCAGTTACTCAAGTGATTGTACGTTCATCGGCAAACATCCAATCGGGTGGTAAAACTAGAATGTCAGCATTGATACACGGGTTTATGATCTTGATCTCTGCGATGTTAATTCCGAATATCCTGAATATGATTCCGCTTGCGAGTTTAGCGGCCATCCTACTTGTTGTTGGCTATAAACTTGCGAAGCCAGAGCTCTTCAAGACGATTTACAAAACTGGCATGAAGCAATTCATTCCTTTTGTGGTAACTGTTGGTGCTATTGTATTTACAGACTTATTAGTAGGTATAGGAATTGGTTTGGCCGTGGCTGTTGTCATCATTCTTATCGATAACCTCAAGAATCCATATGTATTTAAAGAAATGCACGATGATTCTAAGCAGCATTACAGAATTGTCTTAGCAGAACATGTCACCTTCTTGAACAAAGCACAGATCTTAAAGGAGCTGAACAGGATGCCTGAAAATGCGGAAGTGGTTATTGATGCGTCAAATACAGCTTTTATTGAACATGATGTACTTGAGATTATTAATGACTTTAAGACAAATGCCGGCTACAAGAACATAACTTTGAAGCTATGTTGCTTTGACCATATTGACTTGAAGGGTTACGGAGACTCCCTAAAAGAACTTATGGTTGATAAGTCTTCTCTTGATAGCATGCCCATAGATGGTGACATGAAGGCAAGTACCGCAGCGCTATAAAAGCTGATTTGAAGCACTAAAATGGAGCATGAATTATTTCGGAATAATTTTTCTCATATCAATAAGATTTTCATACCTTTGCAGTCCTGAATTTTGACCTGGCCGGATGAAAGCGCTAAGAGATTTTGATATTCATATTTTCAAGCTTTCGAATGGGCTTCACGAGTATCAGTTTGAAATAAAGGATTCGTTCTTTGAATTGTTTGAAAATGAGATAGTTCAGCAGGGAAATTTAACTGTAGACATCTCATTAGAAAAAACCGACAGATTGATTCAACTTCAAGCTGACATTCAAGGCAAAATCACATTAACCTGTGATAGAAGTCTTGAAGAGTTTGAGGAAGAAATTCATACTGAAAAGTCGATGCTCTACAAGTTTGGAGAAGAGGAGCAAGAGTTGTCCGATGATGTAATGGTCATCCACAAAGACACTCAGTTAATAAATTTTGCTTCGATTCTATTTGAATTTATCTTATTGGAAGTTCCAATGAAGAAAATCCACCCCAAATACAGAGACGATTATGACGAAGATGATGAAAGCGAAGTCTTTGCGGTGTACATCTCCGAAGTTGAAGAAACTGAAGAGGAAGAATCAGACAATGAAGAAACGATTGACCCTAGATGGGAAAAATTAAAGAATTTGAAAAAATAAGGGCATTGCCCTAAAATGTTAAAGATATGGCGCATCCTAAAAGAAAGACCTCAAGAACGAGAAGAGACAAAGGTAGAACTCACAAGAAATTGACTGCCAAGCAATTGGTTGTGTGCCCTACTACAGGTGAATTACACATGCCTCACAGAGCTTTCTGGCATGAAGGTAAACTCTACTACAAAGGTAAAGTGGTAATGGAAAAAGAGGTTTTAGCCTAATTCTTCCAGCATAAAAGATTGTGCTCCTGAATCGATGATTCAGGAGCTTTTATTTTTTATACAGCTTTCACTTTTGTTTCAGTCCTTTCTGATTATGATTCTGAAAGCTTTAGGCTTATATTGGCAAGCAATTTTGCATAAGGGCCTAAAAACCCTCCTTTATAATGACGAAACTTAGAGCTCAAATTAGTGGTATAAATGGCTTTGTCCCAGACTACGTACTCACTAATAAAGAATTAGAGACCATCGTTGATACGACAGACGATTGGATCACCTCTAGAACCGGTATTAAAGAAAGAAGGATCCTCAAAGGTGAAGACCAAGGAACTTCTGTTCTTGGTATTAATGCCGTTAACGGACTTTTAGAGAAGACAGGTACCAAAGCTGAAGAAGTAGACCTAATTATTTGTGCTACTACTACGCCTGATATGCTTTTCCCAGCAACGGCAAATATCATTGCAGACGCTGTTGGGGCAAAAAACGCATTTGGTTACGACCTTCAGGCAGCATGTTCTGGTTTCCTTTACGCATTAACTACAGGTAGCCAATTCATAGAAACTGGTAAATACAAAAAAGTAGTCGTTGTTGGAGCAGATAAAATGTCATCTATCATCGATTATTCAGACAGAACTACTTGTATCATTTTTGGTGATGGTGGTGGAGCAGTACTACTAGAACCCACAACAGAAGATGTCGGAATCATGGATGCGATACTGCATTCAGATGGTTCAGGTGCAAAACATTTGCATATGAAAGCAGGTGGCAGTCGCAGACCAGCCACAGCTGACACCGTTGCGAATAAAGAGCACTATGTATATCAAGAAGGCTCTGCAGTTTTCAAATTTGCTGTAACTAATATGGCAGATGTAGCGGTAGAGATCATGGAAAGGAATGACCTCTCAGGCGATGACATCAAATATCTTGTACCGCACCAAGCGAACAAGAGGATCATCGATGCTACTGCCAATAGAATGGAAGTTGGCGAGGAAAAAGTAATGCTGAATATCCATCGATATGGAAATACCACCAGCGGTACCATACCTCTTTGTTTGTGGGATTATGAATCAGAACTTCGCAAAGGTGACAACCTCATTCTTGCCGCTTTTGGAGGCGGATTTACTTGGGGTTCTGTTTACATCAAATGGGCCTACGACCCTAAATAGAATTAAAATCTAAAATCATTTAATATGGCAACTACTGCAGATATTAAAAATGGGCTTTGCATTGTATATAATCATGGGCTTTATATGGTCACTGAATTTCAGCATGTAAAGCCAGGCAAAGGACCTGCTTTTGTAAGAACAAAGCTCAAAAATGTAAAAACAGGAAAGGTTGTGGACAATACCTTCTCTGCCGGTCACAAAATTGAGACGGCAAGAGTTGAAAAAAGAACTCACCAGTTCCTTTACAAAGACGATTTCGGTTTGCACTTCATGAATTCTGACACTTTCGAACAAGTAATGATCGAAGAGGCCATGATTGAGAATGCTGACCTGATCAAGGATGGTCAAAATGCCGAAATCCTTTTCCATGCGGAAACAGAAGAAGCATTGACATGTGAATTACCCGCCTACGTTGAATTGGAGATAACTTATACTGAACCTGGCATCAAAGGTGATACCGCAACAAATGCTACTAAACCTGCGACTTTAGAGACCGGTGCAGAAATTCAAGTGCCATTATTCATTAACTTAGGCGACAAAATAAAAGTAGACACCAGAACTCGCTCTTATGGCGAGCGTGTAAAATAAATCAAGCTCAACATGAACCCGAAAGAAATCAAAAACATGATCGACTTCATTGCCAAATCTGGTTTAGCTGAAGTGAACATTGAAACTGAAGAATTTAAGATCGAAGTAAAGCGCGACACTGAAGCAACAGTTGTTACTGCCGCGGCCCCTGCAGTAGCTGCAGCCCCGGCTCCAGCAGCAGCGCCTGCTCCAGCTGCGGCTCCTGCCCCAGCAGCAGAACCTGCAAAACCTGCTGGTGAAGACACTTCAAAATATGTAGAGATCAAATCACCTATGATTGGTACTTTCTACAGATCTCCAAAGCCTGAAGATCCGTCATTCGTTAATGTTGGTGACTCTGTTTCTGCTGGTGATAAAGTATGTATTGTAGAAGCTATGAAACTTTTCAACGAAATCGAATCAGAAGTTTCTGGTACTATCGTGAAAGTATTGGTTGAAAATGCTTCACCAGTAGAGTACGATCAGCCATTATTCTTGGTTGACCCATCATAATTGAGCAGAGACTCATTTAGTGTTACACTTAAATTGAATCGCAATGTTCAAGAAGATACTGATTGCAAATAGAGGTGAGATTGCCCTTAGGGTAATCAGAACTTGTAAAGAAATGGGGATCAAAACTGTGGCAGTGTATTCTGCAGCAGACAAAGACAGTCTCCATGTAAGATTTGCTGATGAAGCGGTTAATATTGGTCCAGCTCCATCAAATCAATCTTACCTAAAAATACCACATATCATTTCTGCGGCAGAGATCACTAATGCAGATGCCATTCACCCTGGTTATGGGTTCTTATCTGAAAACGCTGAATTCTCTCGCGTCTGTGATGAGTACGGCATCAAGTTCATTGGTGCTAGTGCTGGCATGATTGATAAAATGGGTGACAAAGCAACTGCTAAAGCAACCATGAAAGCGGCTGGTGTACCTACAATCCCTGGTTCTGACGGTTTGTTGGATTCAGTAGAAGAAGGTATAAAGCTTGCTAACGAAATGAAATACCCTGTTATCCTGAAGGCAACAGCCGGAGGTGGTGGTAGAGGTATGAGAATTGTCAATGATGATTCTGAATTCCAAAAAGCTTGGGATGACGCTAGAATGGAGTCTGCAGCCGCATTTGGTAACGATGGTCTCTATCTAGAGAAATTCGTTGAAGAGCCTCGTCACGTAGAAATTCAGGTAGTTGGTGATAGCAACGGAAAAGCTTGCCACCTTTCAGAAAGAGATTGCTCTATCCAACGTAGACACCAGAAGCTAGTAGAAGAAACTCCTTCTCCTGCTTTGAATAAAGAGCTGAGAGATAAAATGGGGGCTGCTGCTGTTAAAGCTGCAGAAGCCATTGCTTACGAAGGTGCAGGTACTGTAGAATTCCTGCTTGACAAGCACGGTGACTTCTTCTTTATGGAGATGAACACACGTATTCAGGTAGAGCACCCAATCACTGAGGAAGTGACTGACTTTGACTTGATCAAAGAGCAAATCAAAGTTGCAGCAGGTGAGCCTGTGTCTGGTAAGAACTACTATCCAAAGCTTTATGCAATGGAGTGTAGAATCAATGCTGAGGATCCTTCGCATGGTTTCAGACCATCACCAGGTAAAATCACTAACCTTCACCTTCCAGGTGGGCACGGTGTAAGAGTAGACAGTCACGTTTATGCAGGTTACTCTATTCCACCAAACTATGACTCAATGATCGCTAAATTGATTGTTAGCGCTCAATCAAGAGAAGAAGTATTGGTGAGGATGAAAAGAGCTCTTGAAGAGTTCGTTATTGAAGGAATCAAGACTACCATTCCCTTTCACATCAAGTTGATGGATGACGAAGGCTTTAAGTCTGGTAACTTCACTACGAAGTTCTTAGAAGAATTTGATTTTTCAGATCTATAAATAAAAGGCCGGTTTTACCGGCCTTTATTATTTCCCCTCAATCTCTTGGCAAAGCTCCTCGTACCAAGCTTCCCCGTATTTCCTAATCAAAGGTTCTTTTAAGAATTTATAGATAGGTACGCCTAGTTTTTCTCCTAGTGTACAAGCGGCTGAGCAGATATCCCATCTGTCGTAATTAAGCGCCTCATAATGATCGTATTTGGTGATTCTGATGGGGTACAAATGACAAGACATAGGCTTCTTCCATTTAGTCTTCCCATCGAGATAAGCTTGTTCAATGCCACATTTGAGCATTTTATTTTCGTCATAAACGGCAAAAGCGCATTCCTTCCCTCTTATTGTAGTTGTTGAATAATCTCCCTCAAAATCTTTAATATAAAGTCCTTGCTCTTCTATAGCTTTGAGCCCTTCTTCAGACAAATAAGGCTTTACCTTTTCAAATGCTTCTTCAATCTCTTTTAACTCATGCTCTTCTAACGGAGCACCAAGATCTCCTTCAACGCAACACGCTCCTTTACAGGCTTCCAGATCACACACAAAGAAATTCTCTTTGATATCATCACTTAATACGGTATTATCAACTAAGATCATTATTTGTCTTTCTTTATCTGATCACCATTCTTTATTCTCCATATCTTAATTCCTCTTAGCATAACATCGTAGCCAGCCAAGATTGAAATCACAAAGCCGGCTTTGCCATCTAGTATTCCAAATCTCAGTATATAATGTTTAAAGAATCTGTACCAAGGTTTTACAATGACATTAAAGAAAAAATTTGTGGATTTCCCTTTCTCAATCACATCATGTGCCTTCCAGGTTGAATACCAATTGATCTTACCTATGAAATGGTCAAGTCCCTTATAAGTATTGTGCATTATGTATTCGTTCAATTTACCAAGACTACCATTTGTAATGATCTCGGCATGAACTTTTTTGTCTTCATATCGGCAAGTATCTCTCTTAAAAAGACGAACCACACGATCATTTTGCCAGCCACTATAATTGATCTTTCGACCCATAAAGAAGTTCTTTCTCCTGATCCAATAGCCATCATGCTTGGGTTCAGAAGCCAAAACCTTTTGCACTTCGTTCACTAAATCATCGGTTGCATATTCGTCTGCATCCAGCAAAAATATCCACTCGTATTTTGCCTGAGGAATGATCCAATTTTTTTGGCTAGCCGAATTCTTATATTCATGTTGTACCAATGTTACACGTTGATGGCCTTTAGTAATCTCAACTGTATTATCCGTACTAAAAGAATCAATCACTATAATCTCATCTGCCCAGTGCACAGAACCAATCGCTTTGGCAATATTCTCTTCTTCATTAAAAGTAGGAATGATGGCTGTGACTTTAAGTGTATGATCTGCCATGGGTAAATTTGAAAGCTTCTTTCTAATATTTCGTAAATATAATCAGCTGGTTTTTCAATTAGGCCAAAATGTTAACTTTGCCAGCATTAAATAATGAGTAGATCCGTTAAGATTTCTGGGGTAATTATCACTTACAATGAAGAAAAAAACATTGAAAGATGTCTTAATTCATTACAAACAGTTTGCGATGAAATAGTGGTCGTAGATTCCTTCTCTACAGACAGAACCAAAGAGATTTGCTTACAATATGCAGTTAACTTCATTGAACATGAATTCGAAGGGTTTACCGAACAAAAGAATTTTGCTCTTGACCAATGCAAATTTGATAAAGTTCTTTCTTTAGACGCGGATGAAGCGCTGTCCGATAGGCTTAAGACATCCATCTTAGAGGCTAAAGAAGAATGGACGGCTGATGCATTTAAGTTTAATAGGCTAACCAATTATTGTGGTAAATGGATTAAACATGGTGATTGGTACCCCGACACTAAAGTTCGTTTATGGAATAAAAAAGAGGGTAAATGGGATGGGCTAAACCCACATAGCTCTGTTCATCTTAATCCAAGAACAATCACCCAACATCTCAAAGGAGATCTATTACATTACTCTTATTACTCAATGCAAGAGCATATTGAGCGCTCAATAAAATACGCACTAATTAGTGCAGAAGCCTTAAAAAACCAGGGTAAGAGGTCCTCATTATTTAAGATTATTGGTAGTAGTTCTTTGAGGTTTCTCCAGGATTATATTTTGAGATTAGGCTTTTTAGAAGGAGTTTATGGCCTGGTGATCTGTACAACTAATGCCTATACTACATTTTTAAAGTATGCCTACTTAAGGGAACTCAATAAAGAATAAATGGAGCGAGCGATCAGCCTAATTTCCTTCAATGCCAATCATCAATTGCAAGTACGTTTTTTAATGCTTGTGATCAGTTTGGTTTACCTGTTCAACTTTCATGTCAATGATATTTGGACTCCAAATGAAAGCTTCTATGCCGAAGCTGTTCGTGAAATGTTTGAGTCGGGCAACTTTATTGAATTCTTTTACAATTATGAGCCTCGCTACAAGAAACCTCCACTCACCTATTGGGCTATAGCAGGATCTGTCGCCATTTTCGGAATTAGCGAATTCGCTATAAGGCTACCAATTGTACTTATGGGAATCCTAACAGTTTGGTTCTCTTATTTACTTGGTAAAAAGCTGTATGGAGAAAAGGCAGGTATATATTCAATGGTAATGATGGCTGTTAGCCTTCAATTTTTAAGTGTAAAGCAATACGCTTCTCCCGAAGTCCCACTCACCCTCTTCTTTACTGCCAGTATGTTTTACTTCATAAAAGCATACATGGAAAAAAACAGGACAAGCTTATACTTGAGTTACTTGATGCTTGGGCTTGCTGTATTAGCCAAAGGGTTTCCTTATTTAATTATTGCAGCAGGCATTATAGGTCTTTTTCTACTTATTGAAAATTGGAAGAATTGGAAGGGTTTATTGAATGATATCAAATTCCTAAAGCTCCATCTAGGCTTACCAATTGTTCTAATAATTGGGCTAAGCTGGATCATTTTTATGTATCTCAAAGACGGAAGTGCATTTTGGGAAGTATACTACACTGAGACTTTTGGAAGGGCTTTGTCTAAGCCAACAAGAGGTCCTCAACCGTTTTTCTATGTTGAAGTAATCAGCTGGAGTATTATTCCTTACTCATTAGCATTTTTCTATGCTCTTATTATAGCCTTCAAAAGTCAAAAGAACTTCAAGGAGGTTAGTTTCGCCTTCAGTTGGTTTATAACGATGTTCGTTATTTTCACAATATCCAAAGGGAAAATTCCAACCTACATCATACAAGCGCACCCAGCTATGCTTTTGATGATTGTACCTTTGTTGATCTCCCTAAATCCAGTAAAAAAGATAAGTAAAACTTTTTGGGCCTTCCTTTTCTTGTTTCCGGGCTTTTTGATTGTCATAGGGACGATTGCAATCATTCAAATACTTCATTTAAACATTGCTCTCTACCTAATACCTACTTTAGTCATCTTTTTGGCAGTTCTATTATACAATCAGACCTTTACCAAAAAAAATTCAAAATTAGTTGCTTGGCCATTTTGGGCCATGGTAGGGTTCATGATCGTCTTTGGTAGTTTTTTTCCGAAAATAGAAGACTATAGACCTTATGATGAAATTGGAAAAAAACTGGAAAACAGAGATGATATAAATGATAAAACACCTTTGATTATCCATGAAACATTAATCCATAACATGCCATTTTACGCAAAGCGTAAGGTAATCGACTATCAAACAACAGAATTCATTCAAAAGTCAGAGGGCCCAACTTTGGCCTTAGTTAAAAATTCGATACTAAACGAGTTTGCTGATTTTGAAACTGTATGGTCCGGCTTGATTTATGATTTCTCCAGTGAGTCTCAGTTCTTTAAATTCGTTATGGCAGTAAAAAAAGCTGAGGATGGAGATTTATCTAAGTTTGCTCCATATAGTCTCATTTATAAAGAGTAAAGACTTATACAATGCAAATCATCAAGAATGCAGCAAACAACATTTACGCCCCATTAAAGAAAATACTTGAACTTTATTACCGGCCAAGGCAATACACAAAGAAATGGGGCAGAACAGTAGGTTCTAAACTTTATAGTGAATTCTATAACCATGATGACAAAACTCTTATTGAATTCAAACTTCCAGAATATCCTTTCCCTCTAAAGCTGCGCAAACATACTTCAGACGAGCCTACCTTTCGACAAATATTTTTGAATACGAGGTATAATATATCAATAGAATTTGAGCCTCTGAAAATTATTGATGGTGGGGCGAATATTGGATATTCCTCAGTTTTTTTTGCCCATAAATATCCTAAAGCTGAAATAATAGCAATTGAACCAGATAAGTCAAATTTCGAACTACTTCAGTACAACACGGCAAACTATGCTCAAGTAAAGAATGTTAATTCAGCACTTTGGCATAAATCAGCCTTCCTTAAAATTGCTAACCCAAATACTGAAAAATGGGCTTTTCAAGTTATAGAAACTAATAAAGGAGACGTAAATAGTTTTGATTCATGTTCTATACAGGACCTAATGAACTTAAATAGTTGGGATCATATTGACATTCTAAAGTTGGATATTGAAGGAGCAGAAAAATTTATATTTTCTGAAAACTATGAATTATGGCTACCAAGGACGAAAATTTTAATTATTGAGCTTCATGAAAGAATGCAACCTGGATGTACGGAAATTTTCTATCAGGCTATAAAAAAGTATGATTTCAAAGAATCAATTAGTGGAGAAAACCTTGTTTTTCAGAATAGAAACATCGCACTCTAGAGAATAAAAATTCTGGGAAGCAAGAAGTTTATTAGCTAAAATTTATTTACGATGACTTCTCCAGCTTAAACGGCTTGGATTTTTTACCCATCAAATACTTAAACTTAAATAGGTTCGAGATTGCTGTATCCTTCTTCCAAAGTTTTGCATGTGCATTTAGATCAACAAGTTGGCGCACATCCACATGGTTTGAAGCAAGCCCTAAACCACCTGCAGACTTTCTGAAATCTTGAAGAATAAACCAATATTTAAACTTTTTGATGTGTTCATGATATTGAACTCTGTTGCTATCATGAACTACCACCAACCCATTTTCTGATAAAAATTGATGAGCTAACTCAGTACAGTTTTCTCTTCTAATTCCGTCTACAAGAATAAAATCGAAAGGTGCATTTTGCTTTGGAAGTCCAGCATAAACATCATCTTTTGGACCTTTTGGTTCATTACCTTCAATATCAACAAAATCCAAATGTAAATTCGGTCGCTGAATTTGAGCAGAAATCTTCTCGAACCAACCTTTGTGGTGTTCTACGGAATACCAAGAAGCTCCCACTGGTAAGTGGTCCATATAGTATGGTGTGCTCGTACCGCAACCATACTCTAGGCACTTCATTGGTTTAAAATTGGCAAAGAGCTCCTTAAAAAAGGCGATCTCCTTATACTTCATGTATGGATCTTTGCTTTCGACTCCAATAAATTTCAACAGCTTTCGCTTTGTGCCCTTCGAATAAATTCCAAATAGTGTTTCCATAACCTCTAGCGTGAATATAGACAGACCAAATACAAATAAAAAAGGCTCCAAAAGGAGCCTTTCATTAAAAACTAAATCTATTAATATCTGTAGTGCTCAGGCTTATAAGGACCTTCAACAGTGACTCCAATGTAAGAAGCTTGTTCTTCAGAAAGCGTATCTAACTCCACACCTATTTTCTCTAGATGCAATGCAGCTACTTTCTCATCCAAGTGCTTTGGCAATGTATAAACCGCATTTTCATAAGCATCAGTATTTGTCCAAAGCTCAATCTGTGCCAAAGTCTGGTTAGTAAATGAATTAGACATTACAAATGAAGGGTGACCAGTCGCACAACCTAAATTTACTAATCTACCTTCCGCTAAAACGATGATGTCATTACCATCGACATTATACAGATCAACTTGAGGTTTGATTTCTACCTTAGTCTCTCCATAAGTACCATTCAACCAGGCCATGTCAATCTCATTGTCGAAGTGACCAATGTTACAAACGATAGTCTTGTCGTTCATTGCTCTGAAATGAGCCTCAGTAATAATGTCTTTATTTCCGGTTGCCGTAACAACTATGTCTGCTCTAGGAATGGCAGTCCCCATTCTTTTCACTTCATAGCCGTCCATTGCTGCTTGTAAAGCACATATTGGATCGATCTCGGTTACGATTACTCTAACGCCAGCTCCTCTCAAAGAAGCAGCAGACCCTTTACCAACATCACCGTATCCAGCAACTATTGCAACTTTTCCGGCTAACATTACATCTGTAGCTCTTCTAATAGCATCAACCAATGATTCGGTACAACCATATTTGTTATCGAATTTAGACTTTGTAACTGAGTCGTTTACGTTAATTGCAGGCAATGGCAAAGTGCAATTTTTCATTCTCTCGTAAAGTCTATGCACTCCAGTTGTAGTCTCCTCTGAAAGGCCTTTAATGCCTTCAACTAATTCTGGGTATTGATCCAAAACCATGTTTGTTAAATCACCTCCATCGTCTAAGATCATATTCAAAGGCTTACCACCTTCAAAGGCAAAAAGCGTCTGCTCGATACACCAATCGAACTCTTCCTCATTCATCCCTTTCCACGCATAAACAGGAATGTCAGCCTTAGCAATAGCAGCAGCAGCATGATCTTGAGTCGAGAAAATATTGCAAGAAGACCAAGAAACTTCAGCACCTAGCTCGATTAAAGTTTCGATCAGCACTGCAGTCTGGATTGTCATGTGCAAACAACCAGCAATTCTAGCACCTTTAAGCGGTTTAGAATCCCCATATTCTTTTCTCAAAGACATTAAGCCAGGCATCTCAGCCTCAGCCAATTGAATCTCTTTTCTACCCCAATCTGCGAGGTTTATATCTTTTACCTTATAGGCTAATGTAGTTTCAGACATTTCTTACTTGTTTTTTCAGCTTGCAAATTTACAGCTTGTTCCTTGATTAATCAATTTTTGACTCATTCAGTGAGGATAAATCTGACCTCTTTGAAATCAAAAACGTGTCTAGAGTCCTTTTCCTCAACAACCAACCTTCCATATTCATCCAAGTCAATGATCTGTCCGACAAACTCGTATTCACACTTGAGTTTAATAGCCGATTTATACCCGTACAGTCGTGCAAAATATTGCTCTTTCAAAGAAGTAAAGTCACCTGCCTTGAGTATTAAATAATACTTCTCTAAGAGCAACACTAGCTTTTCTAGATAAGCAGTTAATTCGTACTGCTCACCAGAAACTTGCCTAAGTGATGTAGCAAAAGGAAGAGCAAAGTTTTCTTGATTAACATTCAAACCTACTCCCACCACTGAACTCCCAATAACTGACCCAGCCAACGAATTCTCAATCAAAATACCACAAACCTTGTGTTTATTGATTAATAAATCATTTGGCCATTTGATTTGAATTTGATCTGATTTCAATTGGGTCTCAACAGACTCAGCTATAGCTAATGAGACCGCCATATTTAAGTAAAACTGCTTGGTTGCATTTAGAAAACGAGGCTTAAGAATTAGGCTAAATGTCAAGTTTTTACCCGCTTCTGTATCCCAATTATTTCCTCTCTGTCCTCGCCCCTTAGTTTGTTCGTCAGTTATGACAATTGTTCCTTCGCTTTTGTCATACTTTCTGACAAGTTCTTGGGCTATATCATTTGTTGAATGACAGGATGGCATATATATGACTTCTTTACCCAGAAATAGCGTGCTTGCAAGGATTTTGTACACCTTATTTTCGTAGTTTTATACGCGAAGAAAAGAAAATTTATTTCAGTATTTATTGAATGACCTCTCAAGAAATTAGTCAGCTTATAGTGAAGGGAATGGAGGAGCGTAAAGCCGAAGATATAGTGCTTATGGATCTACGCGATGTGAAGGGTGCAGTTACGGACTTTTTCGTGCTCTGCTCAGGAAACTCCGACACTCAAGTTGAAGCCATTTCAGAATCTATTCAAGAAGAAATTCACAAGAGCACAAAAGAAAACCCTTGGAAGAAAGAGGGTTTTACAAACAAAGAGTGGATACTTTTAGATTATGTCAATGTAGTGGCGCATATCTTTAAAAAAGACAAAAGACAATTCTACGCATTGGAAGATCTTTGGGGAGACGCAAAGGTTACTACAATAGAACCTGCCCAAGGTTAACTTAATTCTCGATTGAGCGTTATACAGTAGGTTTAAAACAAGAAAAGACTAGCAGATGCCAGATAAACCAAGAAAGAAAAATATTTTACCAAAGCCGGGACAGCCTGGGAAAAGGCCGAATAACCAGCTTTGGATCTTTATATCCTTAATCATTGTATTCTTCGCCATATCATTCCTGACTAATTCGAATACCGGCATTCCAATTACGCCTGCACGATTTGAGGATATGGTCAAAAGCAATGATGTACAAAAGATTGTATTCATCACTAATCAAAGAACTGTAGAAGTTACTTTGAAATCTGAGGCACTTCAAAATGCGAAATACAAGACAGAACTCGAAAACAATAGCCTTTTCGGTATCTCTTCAGGGCCTCATTATGTGATGAAAGACTTCTATTCTTCGGCTGATAAGTTTGACGAATATTATTCGAAGTTTTTAGCAGACAATAATGTGAACAAGTCTCAGCAGGTTCCGATCGAATTTAATGAGAGGACTACTGTTATGGATTTCTTGGGTACTTGGGGCTTCTTGATCCTTATCATCCTCTTCTTCTGGTTAATGATGAGAAGAATGACTGGAAATGCAGGTCCTGGCGGGCAGATTTTCAACATAGGAAAATCTAAGGCGGCTTTATTTGATGCGGAGAATCGAGTAAAAATAACTTTTGATAATGTTGCAGGCCTTGATGAAGCCAAAGAGGAGGTTAAGGAAATCGTAGACTTCTTAAAGAATCCCTCCAAGTTCACAAAATTAGGTGGTAAAATTCCTAAAGGTGCTTTACTTGTAGGCCCTCCAGGTACAGGTAAAACACTTTTGGCCAAGGCAGTAGCCGGTGAAGCTGGAGTTCCATTCTTCTCTCTTTCGGGTTCTGATTTCGTTGAAATGTTTGTCGGTGTGGGAGCTGCGAGGGTAAGAGACCTGTTCAAGCAAGCGAAAGAGAAGGCACCGTGTATCGTATTTATTGATGAAATTGATGCTATTGGTCGATCAAGAGGCAAAGGCCAGATGCCAGGTTCCAATGATGAAAGAGAAAACACATTGAACTCACTACTAGTAGAGATGGATGGTTTTGCTACCGACTCAGGAGTTATCATTTTGGCTGCAACTAACCGACCAGATGTATTAGATAATGCCTTATTGCGTCCAGGACGTTTCGACAGACAGATCAGTATTGATAAACCGGATATCGTTGGTCGTGAGGCAATCTTCAAAGTACACTTAAAGCCGATCAAGCTTGAGAAAGACGTTGATCCTAAAAAATTGTCAGCTCAAACTCCTGGCTTTGCTGGTGCCGAGATTGCCAACGTTTGTAATGAGGCAGCCCTAATTGCTGCACGTAGAGATAAGAAGGCAGTTGACATGCAAGATTTCCAAGATGCAATTGACAGAGTAATTGGTGGTCTTGAAAAGAAAAACAAATTGATTTCTCCTGATGAGAAGAAAATTGTGGCCTACCATGAGGCTGGCCACGCAGTAGCAGGCTGGTTCTTGGAGCATGCCGACCCATTGGTTAAGGTTTCAATAGTACCTCGTGGAGTTGCTGCATTAGGTTATGCTCAATACTTACCAAAAGAGCAATTCCTGTATCAGACAGAACAGCTTATAGACGAAATGTGCATGACACTTGGTGGTAGAGCTGCAGAGCAAATCATCTTTGGGAAAATATCAACAGGGGCCTTGAGTGACCTCGAGAGAGTCACTAAAGTAGCTTACAGTATTGTGACAGTTTATGGGATGAACGAGAAGATTGGTAACATCTCTTTCTACGACTCCAAGCAAAGTGAGTACAGCATGAGCAAACCATATTCAGAGGATACTGCAAAAACAATTGATGAAGAGGTTAAGAAAATTGTTGATGAAGCTTATCAAAGAACAATCACCTTATTAACAGAGAAAAAAGAACAGTTAGAAGTTGTTGCGCAAGAGCTTCTTGAGAAGGAAATCATTTTCCAATCTGACCTAGAAGATCTAATTGGAAAACGACCTTTTGATAATCAAACAGCCTATCAAGCCTTTACTTTAAATGGTCAAGATAGTGATGATAAGAAAGAAGAAGAGGACGATAATGAGAGCGAAATTGAGACTGCAGTAGCCGCAGCAGCAGTTATAGCCACAGGAGAGTCTTCTCAGTCAGACACTGAAGGAGATGGTGAAGCTGGTGATGGAGATGGCGGTCAATAATTGACCTTCAAGCATAGAATCAAAATCAGGTCGAAAGGCCTGATTTTTTTATTTGGTACTGATTGATAATATTTGAGCCACACCCATGAACATTCAGCTCGAGCCAAAAGAGAAAATTTATTTCGCATCAGATTTCCATCTAGGTGCACCAGATACTCTTACAAGTCTCCAAAGAGAAAAGAAAATCATCAAATGGCTTGATGATTGTAAAGCTGATGCGAAAGCTATCTTTTTAGTAGGAGACCTATTTGATTTTTGGTTTGAGTATAAGCACACAATCCCGAAGGGACATTCTCGCTTCTTGGGTAAGCTTGCAGAGATCACTGATTCAGGAATCGAATTACATGTTTTTGTTGGCAACCATGACCTCTGGATGTTTGGCTATTTTGAAAAGGAATTTGATGCCAAAGTCCACTATAGCCCTGTCTCATTCTTTGTAAACGACTCACGATTATATGTTGGTCATGGCGATGGACTCGGACCAGGTGATAAAGGTTACAAAAGGCTAAAGAAGATCTTTACTAACCCCTTCTTTCAATGGTGTTTCAATTGGCTTCACCCCAATATCGGTGTAGGGTTAGCAAATTTTTGGTCGTCCAAAAGTAGAGCTCAAGCCAATCATGCTGAACAAAAGTTTTTAGGTGACGCTGAATGGCTTTGGCAATACGCTAAAGACGTGGAAAAAAAAGAGCATCATGATTACTATGTCTTTGGCCATAGACATTTACCCTTAGACCTTGAGGTTGGTCAAAACAGCAAGTACATCAATTTAGGAGAATGGTTAAGCCAATACACTTATGCGGTTTATGAAGATGGTGAATTGAAGCTTAAGAAATATGAAGATTAGCACCTTGCTTCTAATGTTAATGAGCATTCCCATGTTTGCTCAAGAATTAAAACCCATCAATGAGTTTGATTTGAAAAACACTCCTATTGCCTTATCTATTGACAGATACGGTAAACTGTATTTTGCCTATCAAGATGGTGAGATAGAAAGGTATGATCAAGAAGGAGTAATGGAGTTTAATAACTCAACAAGTAAGCGTTTTACCGTTACACTATTAGAAGCTTGGCAAGGTTTGAAAACCTTTGTTTACTCTGCCCCTTTTCAGGAATACTTTTTCCTCGACCGGTTTTTCAACAATTCCGAATTCTACAGGGTAGAAAAAGATGAATTCAGGTCATTTGATGGACTTGCAACGATAGAAAACGATAGAACACTCTGGGCATTTAATACTGAAAGCCAGACCTTAAGAAAAATTGACCTATTCAATAATGAAACCATATTTGACAACCAGCTCAATTTAACACTTGATGTGGACCAAATGGACCCTGAACATATGAGAGTCTATCAAAACTTGGTTTTCATTAGTGAAGAAGAGCAGGGTGTTGCCATCTTCGACAACCTCGGGGGCTTCTTAGACTTCATTCCGATCACAGGTATTTCTTACTTTTCTTTCTTAAAAGATGAGATCATTCTTTATGATCAAAAGCAATTGATATTGATAGATATCTATCAGAAAACAAAAAGAGAGATCGCATTAGGCAATCTCTCCTTTGACTATGTACTTATGGAAAACAATCATCTCATTGGCATCTCTGGCAAGAAAGTCCAACGATTTGAAATTCTTAATTGAGTCCGAAATTGGTAATATCAAGATTCAATTCCCCGATATAAATGTCGAGTATAAGTTTCCTAAAGAGGATCTCGTACTTGGCACGAGTCAGCTCTAGCTCTCCATTATTCTTACCATTTAAGTTGACCAAATAGGTAACAAAATCGATTGTTCCATTCTCATATCTGGTCTTTGAGAATTCGAAGGCTGTATTCAAATTCAGCAAACTTTCTTTCGCGGCTTGATAACTCTCTCTCGCATTCAATAAATCGAGATATGCTTGCTGAACATTATTTCGCAGGTTATTCTCAGTGTCTTGCAAGGTCAATTCTGCATTCAAATAGCTGATCTTTTGCTGTTGCATCTGGGTTCTATTTTGAAACCTTGTGAACAAAGGAACATTCAAATTAAATCGTGCACCTTTAGCAACGTTATTTCTCAATTGTTGATCTATTGGCAAAACAGAACCATCTACATCCTTAATATTTGAAGACCAATTACTACCATAACTTGCACCAACAGTTAAACTTGGCATCCACGAGAACTGTGCAATTTTAAAGGCTCTCTGAGACGCCTCTAAATTAAGCTCTGCCGATTTAAGTGCAGGTGAGAAGTCTCTTGCCTTGTCATAAACAGACTGGTAATTCTCGACCTCCTCTTCCAATTGAGCATCATCAGGAGTGACTCCTTGAAAATCATAATCATCCAGAGGGTCTAACAATAAAAGCTGAATCAAGCTAAGTTTAGCCGACTGCAATTGGTTTCTCAGATTAACAATTCTAAGTTCCTGCTGTGCCACCTGAGAGCGAAAGTCATAGACCTGTTGCATATTCCCAGTCCCCGCTTTCTCTCTTTTCTCTGCAGTTGTTAATTGCTGCTTTAATAGATCATTGGTTTGGTTTTGAATTTTAAGGTTCTCTCGAATATTGACTATCCTTAAAAATCCATCAACAACTCCAGCCTCAGTAATGAGTTCATTGGATTTCACAGCTTGCTCAGAAGCCTCGTACAAATACCTATTTCTTTGCAGGTTATAGACATTGCTAAAACCATTAAAAATGACAAAGTCACCTCCTACAGAGGCTCCCCCTCCTAGCGTTGTAGCATTCACTCGGCTACCAGAGGTCTGGTCAAATACAAGACCTTCATTCCAACTATGTGAAGCAGAAGCACTCAAAGAAGGTAAGAATTGCATCTTACTCTGCGTATAACCAGCTTTTGCACTGATTGCATTGTTTCTTGCTCTCTTGATATTGAGGTTATTTTCGAGAGCAATATTGATACACTCCTCAAGCGTTAATATAGTCTGCGAGTTTGCCTGAAGACCAAACAAAGCAACAAGAGTAAGGGTGTAAAATATCTTTTTCATAATAATGTTTTCTATCCATTTAGAAGCAAAAGCTCCCCCATTCGCTTTGAAAAAAGCGTTAAATTGTGCCGCCCATTTTCAGGGCGGCTCATAAAATTTTATTGATTTATACTAAAGAGTTCTCTTTAGAATTGATGTTTTCAGACACTACTTGACCGTCAAATAGGTTGATCACTCTATGTGCATATTCAGCATCTGTTGCCGAGTGAGTTACCATAATCACAGTAGTTCCACTTGCGTTCAACGTGCTCAACAAAGTCATCACTTCTTGACCGTTCGTTGAATCCAAGTTACCAGTAGGCTCATCCGCAAGGATTAGGTTTGGTTGTGCAACTACGGCTCTAGCAACTGCTACCCTCTGCTGCTGACCACCTGAAAGTTGTTGAGGGAAGTGATCCTTTCTGTGCATGATTTGCATTTGCTCAAGAACTTCTTCAACTCTCTTCTTTCTGTCTGCAGAAGGGTATTTTAAATAGATCAAAGGAAGCTCTACATTTTCATATACAGTAAGCTCATCGATCAAGTTAAAGCTCTGGAATACGAAACCAATGTTTCTCTTTCTGAGCTCTGCTCTTTGTCTTTCAGAATATTTTGAGACCTCTTCGTTGTAAAAATAGAACTCACCTTCAGAAGGGTTGTCCAATAGACCAATGATATTCAACAAGGTAGATTTACCACACCCTGAAGGACCCATTACGGCTACAAATTCACCCTCTTTGATCTCAAGGTTCACGTTATTCAACGCAGTAGTTTCGATCTCATCAGTATAATAGAACTTTTTCAGTCCTTTTGTGGTAATAAGGCTTTTGTTGTTTTCCATAATTATTTGATTAAAAGTTGTATTGAATTAATTATTGTTTGATGATTAGTTTGTCTTTATCGTCATAGCCATCATATGATGAAAATATAACTTTTTCTCCTGGTTGTAAACCCTCAAGCACCTCGTAGTGTCTTGGCGTTTGGTTTCCAATCCTAATTCTTCTTCTCTCTGCAACGTCTTCAGTCTCATTCAAAACGAAGATCCAATTACCACCAGTAGTTTGGAAAAAGCTCCCTCTTGGTATTTGAACAGCATTTTTCTCTTCACTAAGCTGTAGTCTAATAGAAAGAGTTTGTCCTCTTCTAACACCTGGAGGAACTTCGCCAATCATTTCTACTACGAATGTGCCATTGTTAATTTCCGGGAATTTCTTTCTAATCGTTAAAGAGTAGGTATTTCCAGCAAAGTCATAAGTACCAACTAGGCCTTCATATACTCTTGGCAAATAATGCTGATCCACATTTGCTCTAATTTTGAAACCATCTAGGTCATCAATCTGTGCGATAGTAGTTCCTTGACCGATCAACTGACCGATTTCTACATTTACCGTTGAAAGTAGCCCGTCAATAGGTGCAGTAACCCAAAGGTCTTCAAGCTGACGCCTAACAATTTCTAAACTTTCTTGAGACGTAACCAGACGCTCTCTGTTTTGCTTTACTTGAGTCACAGAATTAATAGAGTCAAACTCCATTTGCTTTAGAGTAACCTCTCTTGATGCGATAAGTCTATCGAGTGTTCTTTTAGAAGTGAGATAATCCTGCTCTGATAAAATGCTATCTCTATAAAGCACTTTGTTTCTTTCATAGCTATCTCTAGCCTCATCTATATTAAAATCTAGGTTAATAACAGCTGCTCTAGAAGTAAATAGCTGTTGTTGTAGTCTATTATTAGTATTCTCGATCTCATTTCTCAATCGGTTGGTCGTAGTTTGCTGACCGATGTAACTCATCTCTAAACTACTGTTTTCCAATTTCAAGATGGTGTCACCTTCCTGAACCTCAACACCACCTTCTAAGAACTTTCTTTTTACATTACCACCGACAACAGCATCAAGTCTAATTGTTGTCTTAGGTTCAACCGTTCCTTCAATTGGAATATATTCTTGAAATGGGCCTTCAAAAACCGCGGCCACACTGATCTTATCTAATTCTACATTTAGTTTTGAGGAATTATCCGCAAATACAAATACATAAAGAATTAAGGTGAGCACCCCTGCGCTGCCTAGTACTGTTGCAATTCTCTTTGGGGTAAACTTCTTCTTTTTAATTTTTCTGTCCATTGTTATATAGGTCGTGTTTTCTATTCCGCCTCCCTATTGACAACAAGAGTGCCACTTTTTTAAATTACTGATTATTAGATAGTTAAGTGATTTATAAAAAAGATGACTGACTAAAAAGTGTACACATTTAAAACAACAATTGATCGGAATCGAACACTTTTTGGATTGTTATTTTAAAAATTGGGCATAAAAAAAGGCTCAGTTTGGTCAGAACCGAGCCCAAAGGTCAAAAACTCAAAATATCTGAATTAATGTGTAATTAATTCAAAACAACGTTTGCAATATAAGTACTTTGTTAACATCTGCAAAATATAGAGTACTCATTTCAGACTTTTTTCTTGTTCATTTTGCAAATCATTTCTCACGTCTGTTTTAATGAAAATTTAAACTTCTAATAATGATATAATAGGCTGTAAACAGCCTGACTCATTTAATCAAAATGACAGAGTAGAAAAATTTAGTGTACATAATTGAACAGTAATTTGATCAAAAGCGTACATTAGATTGTTCGTAATCGCCTCCAAAAGGCTTCTGAAGCTATTGGCATTATTTAAGCTAAACAATTAGAAAAACAGACTCTGTGGATAAAGAATTAGGAAAGATCTTGATCATCGATGATGATGAAGATGTATTAATAGCAGCAAAATTGCTTTTAAAAAAGCACGCCAAAGAAGTGATCATTGAGAAGAATCCTAAGAAGATTCCTTTCTTAATGAACAACGACACCTATGATGTCATACTGCTAGATATGAACTTTAGCAAGGATACGACTAGTGGTAAGGAAGGCTTTTATTGGCTTGAACAAATTCTAGATGTGGAACCAAAAGCAGTTGTTATTATGATCACTGCCTTTGGAGGAGTTGAAATGGCCGTGCAAGCATTAAAGCAAGGCGCTACTGACTTTGTGCTAAAGCCTTGGCAAAATGAAAAGTTAATAGCAACTCTTTCCGCAGCCATTAAACTTAAAGAGTCTTATAAAGAAGTAGACAAGCTAAAGACAGCTAAAAAGCAATTAGAAGCTGACATCAATAAGCCATTCCAAAACATTATTGGCGATAGCCCAGCGATGAAGAATGTCTTTAGTATTATAGACAAAGTTGCTGGTACAGATGCCAACGTATTGATCCTCGGAGAAAATGGTACCGGAAAAGAATTAGTCGCAAGGGCAATCCATCAAAGGTCATTAAGGCAGGAGAATGTTTTTGTCGGAGTGGATATGGGGGCCATTACTGAAACGCTTTTTGAAAGTGAACTCTTCGGTCATAAAAAGGGATCGTTTACTGACGCAAAAGAAGATCGAGCAGGTCGATTTGAAGTTGCTTCTGGTGGCTCATTATTTTTGGATGAGATCGGCAACCTGAGCATGCCTCTTCAATCAAAACTTTTAACTGTATTACAAAACCGAAAGGTAACCCGCATTGGTGCGAATCAAGCAAAAGACATAGACATTCGCCTGATCTGCGCTACGAATATGCCTGTTTACGAAATGGTATCTGAAAACACTTTCAGACAAGATTTACTCTATAGAATAAATACCGTGGAAATCCATCTTCCTCCTCTTAGAGATAGACAGGGCGATATAGAAATGTTAGCACAACACTTTGTAGAAGTTTATAGCGAAAAGTACCGCAAGCCTATAAAAAAGATCGCTCCATCTACATTGAAGAAACTTGAGAAGTATGCTTGGCCAGGAAACATCAGAGAGCTCCAGCATGCCATAGAAAGAGCTATAATCATGAGTGATGGACAGGCACTAATGCCTGACGATTTCTTTTTCTTGGTTCAAAAAGCCGATCAAAACACTGATAACAGCGACAACCTTAATTTAGATGATGTTGAAAAGAATGTGATTCTAAAAGCAATCAATAAGCACTCTGGAAATATCAGTAAAGCAGCCAAAGAGCTTGGCCTAACAAGAGCCTCTTTATACAGAAGATTAGAGAAACATGGGCTTTAAGAACTTAAGGCTCAATATTATCATTCGCATAGTCTTTTTGCTACTCACTATGATGGCAATTGGCTATACCTATTATGGTCAAGATCGCTCCACTAATGCTATAATGCTTGGTGTGCTTGCAGTGGTTCAGGTAAGTTTTCTCATTAGGGTATTAGACAAAACGAATAGAGAGATCTCTACTTTTTTGAGCTCAATACGCTACGATGATTTTACCACGACATATCCTACAAAAGGAAGAGGCAAATCCATGAACGAACTCTACAATGAGTTCAATAATGTCATTCGAAAGTTTAGAGAGATCAGAGCTGAGAAAGAAGCGAACTATCATTACTTCCGAACCATAGTTCAGCATGTGGGTATTGGTCTTGTAACTTTCAACAAGCTAGGCGAAGTTCAAATCATTAACTCTGCTGCCAAAAACCTTATTGGCGTAGAGTCACTTAATAGCATTTTCGAACTAAGTAAAGTTAGTCCGAAGCTTGTAGAGTCACTTGTTAAACTAAAAACTGGAGGAAGCGACTTGATTGATATTTCAATCGAAGGAAGTAGAATTCAGCTATCGGTATACGTAATTGAATTAGTGCTTAGAGGAGAAGAGTTTAAACTAGTTTCTATTCAGAACATCCAGAGCGAATTGGAAGAAAAAGAAATGGAAGCTTGGCAGAATTTGATTCGGGTGCTTACGCATGAAATCATGAATTCGGTAACACCACTTTCATCTCTTGCAGCTACTGTAGAAGAGAATTTGGTAGACAACATAGAGGATGATGTACCAATAGAAAAGGATGAATTAGAAGATATTTACCTTGCTGTCAAAACCATCAAAAAACGTAGTGAAGGATTGATCCATTTCGTATCTGACTTTAGAAACCTTACGAGGTTACCAGAACCTAAAATGCAGCAAGAAGACATCCAAGACATGATGGAGCACATCTTGCTATTGCTGTCAAATGAGATAAAAGAAAAAGGAATTGAGATCTCATTGAATGTGAAGCCAAAAGGCTTAAAATTCAACGTAGATAAGGAACAAATAGATCAAGTATTGATCAATATCGTTCAAAATGCCATTCATGCAATGGATGAAAATTCTGGAGAAAAATTCTTACTGATCAATTGCTTTATCAATGAATATGACCGGCCAACATTGACCATTAGAGACAATGGAGTGGGTATAGATGAAGAAGCTTTAACCAAGATTTTTATTCCATTCTTTACTACCAAAAAACAAGGCTCAGGTATTGGCCTAAGTTTATCAAAACAGATCATGCGCAAGCACGGAGCAGCGATCAGTGTAAAATCAGTAATTGACGAAGGAACTGAATTTACTTTAAGGTTTTAGTTATAATCGAAAACACTTATCTTCCGAGATAAATAGAAGACTACTAAATGAGTAATATTCAAGAGCAGATCACCACTATCTTGATCGACAAAATAGGCATCGCTCCTACAGAAGCCACTTTAGACGCAAACTTCATTAAAGACCTAGGAATTGACTCTCTCGATTATGCCGAGATCGTAATGGAATTTGAACAAACCTTTGATATTCGAATTCCAGACAATGATGCTGAGCAGTTATTGACCATCGGCCAAGCGGTAAACTACATCGAAGACAAACTCAAAACATAAGATTACCAGCTTGTTACGGCTTGTAAAGCAGGCCTTACTCAATTTTAAAGAAGCCATAAAAGGTGCTTCACAGTAAAGTGATTTTGGAGAATTATCTTGAAGGTATCACCTACCTCCAAACCCAAGACTGTGAAAAACATTTGCAAAACAATTGTCATTTCTGACATTCATCTCGGAACTAAAGGCTCAAAAGCAAAAGAGCTGGTTCGCTTTCTCAAAAAGTATAAATGTGAAAACCTGATTCTTAATGGCGACATCATTGATGGGTGGCAATTGAGAAAATCTGGAAAATGGAAAAGAAAGCACACACGCTTTTTTACCAGAATCATGAAAATGATAGAGGAAGATGGCACAAAAGTCACCTACATCAGAGGCAACCATGATGACTTTTTAGACCAGATCTTCCCTTTCCAAATGGGCAACCTAAGTATTCGAAGAGATATGATATACGAATCATTCGGAAAGAAATTCTACATCGTGCACGGTGATGTTTTTGACTCGATTACTTCTCAATTCAAGTGGATTGCCAAAATGGGTGACATAGGCTATACCTTTTTACTTTGGCTAAACAAACAATACAACTATAGGAGGCTTAGAAAAGGCTTACCCTATTATTCACTTTCACAATCCATTAAAAACAAAGTAAAACAAGCCGTTAAATACATCGATGATTATGAAATTCAACTTTCATCAATGGCCAAATACAAGAATTGTGATGGCATCATTTGCGGTCATATCCATCAACCTGCATTGAAAGAAATAGATGGAGTTCAATATTTAAATTCAGGAGACTGGATTGAATCGATGACCGCTCTAGTTGAAGATCTAGAAGGAGAATGGAGCTTAGTCTATTATACAGAATCCGAATTTATCTCAAAAGAAAGTGCAGAAGCTGAGGACAATACAATCGATATTAAAGACTATTTCATTGGACAAGAATTCAGGCCAAATTCAGAAGTAGGATAGGTCAATAATAGATCAAACCTTCATCGGCATCACCAACACTAATGGCCTTCTTATGCTGTATCTTCCAAAGGATGAACAATGCTAATATGGCATCTAACTCATGGCTATTTGTAGGCTTTTCGAGTATGTCAACTCCCCAATCTAGTGCCTCTATCATAGAAGCATAATCTGCATCAGCCTTTTTATAATTGAATTGATTGAGACTTAACTCTCTTGCTAAAGCCCCAGGATATACCTCATAAAACGGAATTAATACTTCACTCTTAAGCTTCATTGCCCTAGCTGTCAACCCACCCAGAAACATGGGCGACATGGCGCGTAAAGCTTTGTCAGAGGCTCTGTAGAAAAAGTCATCCCCTTCTTGAGTGTATGCTTTAGGGATACTGAGTGGTGCATCGATACCCACGGCAGTTGGCTTGCAGTGCTCAAGGCTTTCCTTGATGAAGAGATCTGCATCTTTCTTCTTCTTAGAACTCGAAAAACTCACTTCTCCATTTTCAAGCCTAGCAATTACCGTTGTACCGGCAAGCTTACTTCCATAATCAATTCCAAAAAGCATAATAGCAATACTTATCGTTTGATATAAAGTTTAAATGTGACTAAAGTTACACTGACTTCGTAAGAAGGGAACTTACAGTAGGGAGAATAACTTATAGGTTCAAATAATAGAAATATGGCAACTAAGCAATTGACACTAGCAGGTTTTAAAGACAAGGTCTTTGACTATGAAAATGAGAAGGAATGGAAGTTTAAGGGAGAAAAACCAGCTATCATAGATTTCTATGCAGATTGGTGCGGGCCATGTAAAATGGTTGCTCCTATTTTCGAAGAACTTTCTGATGAGATTCAAGAAATAGATATATACAAAGTAGATACTGAAGCAGAACAGCAGTTAAGTGCAATGTTTGGCATTCGCAGCATCCCTAGCATTTTGTTTATTCCAACAGATGGAAGACAACCCATGATGCAAGCTGGAGCTTTGCCAAAAAATGCGCTAGAAGACATCATTCAAAAAGAGTTGTTAACGAATCACAAAGCATAAATCATGGCCATTAGCTGCACTTTCAAGTCTGATTCCCTCGAGGCACTAGAAGAAAAACTGACTATCGCATTCAAAGAAATTGGCTTCGGAGTATTGAACACCATCAATTTTCAAAACACTTTGATTGAGAAGATCGGTGAAGACATTGGAGAATATAAATTACTTCAAATATGTAATCCTCACTTAGCACATCGTGCAATAGTGTTGGATCCAAGCATTGGCTTACAATTACCTTGCAATGTTTTGGTGAGAAGAGAGGACGATTTATATACCGTTGATGTACAGAGTCCTTTAGATTCTATACCCGAAAACTCTCCCGAAGAATTAAAAAAAAATGGCTAAAGACCTGACAGTGAGAATTATTGATCTTTTGAACGAGATCTAAACTAATTATTTAGTAGTTTTTTCTTCAAGATTAGAGGCTAAACAATTATAATTAAGCAATGAAACACACCTTATTGCTTCTATTGTGCTGCACTATTTTTGCTTGCTCTAGACCGAACAATTCATTTGATCAGGAGGCATCAGTACCAGATCAAGTCACTTTAATTTTTGAAAACCCGGATTCCAATGCCACCTATTATATACCCGGCACTGACAGTCAATCAGTGTCCAATGTTAAAGCTAGACAAGGCTACCCAATAGAAGCCGTTGATGACCAAAACATACTTCGATACTACGGTTTTGATGACTCCAAAGAGCTCGACACTTTGGTAATACCAACAAAAAGAAATGTAATTGAACTCAAAGTGATCTTTAAAGCAATAGATCGCCTTACTTATTTTTTCCATAAAGGAGATACTGTTTTCTTCGATTATAAAGGCAATAAACCCTACGTAAGTATTTTAAATCGAAATGAAGATTTCACTGTTACCAACTTTGCTTTGTACCAAAGAGACAGCCTTTACAAAGTAGATTTTTTGGCTGCCGATAAATTTTCAAACTACTCCTTTACTTTGAATGCATGGTCGCAAGAAATGGCCAAAACAGGTCAGAACATAGACTTAGAATCATTTCAGGAGCAATTCAAAAGCTCACAACTACAGGAATTGGAAAATCAGTATGGAATACAAAAACAGTTCTTAGACAGCCTTGAATTTTCTGGAGTGATTTCTTCAAACCATAAAAACGCGCTGCTTACTGATACCTATTGGACATTGAAGGTTGCTAATAAACAAGCATCCACGCCTGAACGCAATTCGGCCGTAGATAGAGTTCTGAAAGATATTGAAATGCAACTCCCTTCATTAAAAACTAAAAACGACTCACTTCTGCAATCGCTTAGTTATCAAAAGTATTTCAGAACACTACCGAGGATTACCTACAAGCCTGGAATGATTAAAAAACAAGGAAAAGGTTCAGGCTCGAGCACGGCAAACTACATCAGTCTTTACGATTCTGTCAGGAATTCTGACATATTTACACCTTCCGAAAAGCTAATTCTACAATACACCTATGTAGACCAAATACTTTCTAATCCATCAACTTTTGAAATTGAAAATAGGCTGAAGTATTTGATTCGCTTTAAAAACGACTTTAATGACAGTACGCTCTTTAATCGACTTGTTGATAAATACGACATCAAATTTGAGATAGATGATGCAATAAGGTTGGTCGATCCAAAAGGCAATGAGACCGATTTAAAGTCAATTATCGCTGAACAAAATGGTAAGGTTGTCTATGTTGATTTTTGGGCAAGCTGGTGCGCACCTTGTATAAAAGAGATGCCAGGTTCAAAAGCTCTTCAAGCAGAATTAGCAAATGAAGATATCACTTTCATTTATCTATCTACAGATCGTAATTCAAAACCTTGGGCGAATGCCATTGATAAACACAAACTGAACTCTGGTCTTCACTATCGAATATTGAATGCAGATAACTCAAAGGCCATGGAAGAATTATCAGTACAATTCATCCCACGCTACATGATCTACAATAAAGAAGGAATACTTATTAACAAAGATGCTCCTCGACCTAGCGAAAAGGAGATCCTCATTAATGAGTTTACAAAATATTTAGGCGGAGAGTAAACTTTATAAAGTCAATTGCTGTTTTTTTAATCCTAAATAAAGCCTTTATGCTTACCTGGATTGATGTAATCAAATTTGCCAATAATGGCAGCCCAATTCCTGACCGAAGAGTCGAGAAAACCGAAGAAGAGTGGAGAGACATTTTAACCCCTGAACAATTTCAGATCGCTAGATTAAAAGGCACTGAAAGAGCAGGAACAGGTGAATTTTGCGAAAGACATGAGCCAGGACTTTACGGCTGTGTATGCTGTGGCACTCCCCTTTTTGATTCGCGCGTAAAATTTGAATCAGGAACAGGATGGCCAAGCTTTGGACAACCCGTAAAAGAGAACGCCATTAAATACGAAAAAGACAATAGCTACGGCATGGTCAGAGTAGAAGTGATGTGCAATACTTGCGATGCGCACCAAGGACATGTTTTTCCTGACGGACCTGAGCCAAGCGGTCTACGCTATTGTATCAATTCAGCATCTATGCAGTTGCTGGAAGAAAACAACACTGAAGCAACTGCTGTCATTGGTGGAGGTTGTTTCTGGTGCACAGAGGCTGTTTTTCAAAGGGTGAAAGGAGTCAGCCTAGTTGAGTCAGGCTATTCAGGGGGAATGATCAAGAATCCTACCTATCGAGAAATTACCACAGGTAGAACCGGTCATGCTGAAGTGATTAAAATCACATACGACCCTAATGAATTGAAGTATGCAGACTTACTAAGGATATTTTTCTCAACTCATGATCCTACTACGCTAAATAGACAAGGCTATGACACTGGTACCCAATATCGTTCTGTCATTTTCTTTCAAGATGCCGAAGAGGAAGCAATTGCAAAGGAAGTGATAGCAGAAATGAAGGCTTACTTTGACGACCCAATTGTAACAGAGCTTTCTCCATTGGCTGCTTTTTACAAAGCTGAAGACTATCATCAAGATTATTATAATAACAATAGAAGCCAGCCTTATTGCGGTGCTATCATTGACCCTAAAGTGGCCAAGCTAAGAGCTATGTTTAAAGATCGGCTGAAGGAAGAAGTATAAGTCATTCTTCAGCCCTATTCCCTGAAGTTGAGAATTGCCTAACTAAAGTATTTCCAAATTCATCTACCAAACTCAATTGGTGTACTCCATCTTTTGGAGAAATGGCCATTTGATGTTCATTCGAGGTTGCACCTAAAAATTGACCATCCAAATGCCAATAAAGTGTAGCTTCAGATCTTTGATGTGTAGCCTCTAAGATCATTTGACCTCGATTTCCATCTTGCTCAATTGGTATATAAACTCGTGCATTATTGTCTGGATATAGCATAGCAATCAGTTCGAGTTGTTCTGTTTGACAGCCATCTAAGAAAGGAGGCAATTCTTGATAAGTAGGATTCTTTTTTCGGAAATAAAAAGCTTCTGATAGAGGCAACTCAAACCAGTTCTCAGTTTGTATTTTATTTTGTGGATAACAATTACTATTGACCTGTCTTTGACCTGACTCATTTAAATGCACCCGCCTGTGGTAAGGACTAGCTATTGTCCGCAAGCCTACTTTTGGAATAAATATAGTATCAATCTCAATAGAATAAGGAGAAGCCAAATGACCTGATTGCCTATCGATGGCAGCAAGAGTGAGTTCTTGCCTTGGAGGAGCAAACCAAGAGGTTTCAGGTAGTAGATCAAACACATCCAACATGATGGGTGCCGCTGTATTTATTCCTGTCAAACCTGGTCTCCCCTCGCCATCTGCATTGCCAACCCATACGCCAACCACATACTCAGGTGTGACACCGATTGCCCATCCATCTCTATATCCGAAGCTAGTTCCTGTTTTCCATGCGATCTTTCTACCGCTATCGTATATCTCCCAATTGGCTTCTTCATTAGGTCGATAGACTTTAGTCATAGCTTCAAATGTAAACCAAGTGGCGGCAGCATTGATTGGAGGGTTTTGCCATGCTCGCATAGACTCGTTGTGTAGTTCACCAGCAAATTGCCAATCACTAGGACTATATCTATTTTGAGCAGGTCTTAAGTTGAAGTATTGAAGACTTCTGGCCAAACTCGCATAAGCATTACTCATATCCCACAAACTACTCTCCGCTCCGCCCAAGATCATAGAAAGACCGTAATGACTTGCGTCTTTCTGCAAGGAGCTTATTCCAAGGTCTTTTAACTTTTGATGGAACTTCGGGTAACCATACATCTTCAACATATTTACGGCAGGCACATTTAATGAACGAGAAATGGCCATATCTGCATGAACTACTCCATCATAGGTGCGGTCATAATTCTTAGGCGCAAAACCCGCATAGAATGTTGGCACGTCTTTGATCAAAGTTTTAGGTAAAATCTGTCCTTCATTTAGCAAGCTCGCGTAAAGAAACGGTTTCAAAAGACTGCCTGTGCTCCTATTGGCCTGAACCATATCGACAAAGCCCGCATGCTCATTTTCTAGCGAAGGAACATTACCTGCATAAGCCAATACTTGATTTTGTTTAACATCTAACACCAGTACTCCTGCATTGTGGATGCCATCATTTTTTAGCAAGCCATGGTGTGCATGCATGGTTTCATTGACCTTCTCTTGAAGGTCAGCATTGATGCTGCTTTGAAAAGCCCAATCTTCAATACCACTTTTAAAAACAAAATCTAAATAGTGATTGGCTAGTTGTGGAAGTGGTTTTGGTCCAAGAGGTAACGGTTCTTCAGTAGCCAATTGGTAAGAGACTTCATCTAAATGGCCAAGTTCATAAAGCTTTTCTAGCAGTCGATCGCGCTTAGTTTTAAGTTTTTGATTGGATCTCCCCGGGTACAAAAGCGATGGCTGATTGGGTAGAATTGCCAATAGTGCCGCTTCAGCCCAAGAAATTTCCTGTAAAGGCCTTTCAAAATAACGCCATGAAGCTGCAGACAAACCTACATTATTGCTTCCAAAAGGAGCATGTGACGCGTATAAATTGAGTATTTCGTCCTTTGTATACCGAAACTCTAGCCTAATGGCTAAAACCATTTCAATAAGCTTCTCTTTTAGGCTGCGCCTTTTTCCTTTTCTATGCAAACGGATCAATTGCATACTGATGGTGCTCCCTCCTCGTACAACGGATCCTGCCTTAATATTTTGCTGAATCGCATGACCAATCGCCAGAAAATCTACTCCAAAATGACTATAGAAATTCTTGTCTTCAAAGGTGACTAAAGCAGTTTTATATTTTTCAGGCAAGTCATTGACTTCAGGAAAACGCCACTGACCATCCTTAGCAATTCTAGCAGACAGCAACTTACCCGCTTGGTCATTCAAAACCATAGCATACGGATCTTCAAAGAGAGTTTTTGGCAAGCAGAAATAGAATCCCACACCAAGAGAAAGTACCAAGGTCAAAAGTGCATAACGATATTTCTTGATCAAGTTTAGCATTAATTCGCTCTTCGAACAGTTACTCTTTGACCTTTCGTTTTACCATAAACAGTGTCGTCATACATCCCCTCCACTTTGACTGCCGGCAAATAATACGACCCAGCGTAAGTAGCATTAAGTGCTACTTTGAAAGTCATTCTTTCATTTGCCTTTAGATCGAAATAACTCAATACCCGATCATCTCGAATGTCTTGATAATCGATCTTTGCATTACCCCTGCTTTCCGGCAATTCATTTAGTCGATCGTTCAAGATCTCCCAGCCTGACGGAAAGACATGAGTCAAAGCCATGTCTTCATAAACGCCTTTCGTACCATTGTTAAAAACTGTAACTGTTGCAAAGAAATCTTGTCCCTGCTCAAGCTGAGTTGGGTCTATGTTCGTACCATTTATGTCAGTATAGACCACATCCAACTTCAATCCATTGGACTCAGCCAATTCCTCTCCTTTCAGTGGCTGTCCTCTTTGAATAACTCTAACAAAGAGAGGGCCTGAACCTTTATTTTCAGTTTTTATTCTAGCAATTTGATCACTAGCAAATTCACGTAAAACGATGGTGTTAGCGGTCTTCAAGTTGGCACGATCATCGTTCAATTGGTAATTGGCTTCAATTCCTGACAACCCATTACTAGTACCAGCGAATTTAAGTACCGCAAGCAAAGCATAAGCTGTCGATTGTGTACTGAGCCATCTGTTATCTGAAAGTGATTGAGCGACATCTCGAAGCAATTGCACACCCTCATTTTGCATATTCAACAAGCCAAGAGTTTCTAGACGCATGGCATTATCTCGCACCTGAGAACCATAGTAGTAGTAGCGCTCTTTCTCTTTTGAAATAAGGTCAGCCTTGTTGATCAACTCTTTTGCGACTTGCTGGCGACCTGTCAAAGCAAAAGCAGCTGCCAAACGCCACTTCGCGTCATCACTAAGGAACCGATCTTCTCTTAGCCTATTCATTGCACCTAATTCAGGAGATTGGGCAAGGGCTAAAGTATATAAGCGATAAGCTTGTACAATGTCATCATTATTATCACTCCGTGACCATGACCGTGCTTTGCTCTTCTGGTATAGTTTCCATTTACTTATTAAAGCACTCGGAACAAAATAACCTTTATCCTTAGCTTCGAGTAAAAAGTGTCCTCCGTAATTGGTGCCCCAGTCATTGTCATATCGCTGACCTGGCCAATAGGCAAAACCACCCGCACTGGTTTGGAATTCAGCAATATTGGCTATTCCTTCTTTTACTTTATCATTGATTTCATTCTGTTTTTTATCGTCAAGTTCCATGACGTCTGAGAGAAAAAGCTGTGGAAAAACAGCCGAGGTAGTTTGCTCGATACAACCATGAGGATACGAAATCAAGTAGTCCAGCCTTTTTGAAAGATCAATAGCTGGAATAGTACTGAGTTCAAGTGAGGTTGAATTCGTTCCTGACATGCCTATCGGATCAAATTTCTGCTCTAAAGATTCGCCAGATTGGAGAACGAACTCTGAAACTTTTGTCTGAACGGGATTCGGATTTCTTATATCTACTTCTACGCGATATACTGCTCTTTCATTACCAGACCTTGCCTCGATTAGAACCTCTGCTATTCCAAGTTCTTCTCTGATTTCTAAATCGAAGTCTATGGTCTGGTCACCGGTCTGATCGAAGCGAATGGACTTTCTAGAACTTCCCGAAATGATTTTATCATTCACCCTTATACTCACCTCCACATCTTGGACTCCTTTTTCAAGGGCAAAAACGGTCACTGGAAGCTTGATTGTTTCACCAGGACCAACAACCCGAGGAAGCGTACCTAAGACCATCAAAGGCTTTCTTACCGGGGTAGCCTTTTCAGTTTGACCATAAGCTTGGGCATTACCAGCTATAACCATTGTTCTGACTGATCCTATATAATTCGGCATATCGAAGGTGTGTGAAGCACGCTCACCAGCACCTAATACGAAAGGACCTAAGTGTTTTACCACTGACTCAAAGCGGTTGGCTTTTGCACTTTCTGATTTGGCATTTGTTCCATCTCCTCCAATGGAAAGTAAGCGCGCCAAATCTCCTTTAGATGCCCCAATCACATCGTCATAGACATCCCAAGTTTTTACACCAAGTGCCTGTCTTGCATAGAAATTCCGCCAAGGATCAGGCGTTTTGAAATTCGTAATATCTAAAAGCCCTTCATCAACTACAGCAATGGTATAGGTCATTGCTTTGCCATTACCTTCTGAAACATTAACCGTCACCTGAGACTCTGGCTCCATTACTTGTGGTAAAGTAATTTCTGGTAACAGCTTTGAGTTAGGATCAGAAACTTCAATAGGAATAATTCCATAAAGTCTCATTGGTAAGTCATTGCTCGTCTGTGCATGAGGCTGGAGTAAGCTGGCATTCAAATAGATATTGGGTGCCATTTCAGCGGTAGCCTTAAAGGTGACCTCATTATCTCCGGTATTTGTTTCAAGCCATAGTGCATCAATGACCTTACTACCATTCTCTATACTTATCAGTGCTCTTCCCTTTGCACTTGCCGGAATTTTCACGGTGATCTCATCTCCAACATTGTAATGATTGCTATCCGTTGAAAAATCGAGCATTGACTCACCGCCTGGACGCTCTTTCCCCGCCCAACCTGGCCAATCAAAGTAAGCAACAGTCCCAGCAGAATGTCCTGAGTTAGTATCTATGACCCTAACGTAATAGCGACCCCAATCTTTATTCGGAATCTCGAGTTCAACTTTCGCCTCGCCATTTACAAGTTTAACTTCTTTACTTAAGTAAGGAGAGTTATAATTTCTACTTACATAATATGATATATCCCTATCGGAGTTATCCCACCACCACCGCCAGGTAAGTTTGAAAACTTCTAAACGCAATGTACCGTCTTGAATTTGCTCACCATCTGGGTTTACAGCAACTACATCAAAATGCTGCACCTTATTTGTAAGTAACTGTCCGCGGCTATCGCCTTCAGGTTTCTTGATGCCTATAAACTGGCTATAAGGATAAAATGGAAGACTAAATTGGTCAATACTGAAGTCGCCACCGGGTTCAAATACTTTACCACTAAATGTTGCTCTCAATGCACCAGGGGCAGTACTCTGTTTACCTAAAGCTACATTCACCTGAGCAGCGCCTTTGTCGTCAACATTACCACTAAAGACACGCTCCTTTTCAGAATAGAAACTCTTGGCTTCATCATCAAAGTTATAATCCTCAAAACCCTTGAAAGTAGTTGCCATTGGAGTCAGCAAGAGATCGAATTCAGCTTTTAAATTCCTAGCCGGGGCACCACTTAACCAACCAACTTGAAGGTTTCCTGCCAGTCTTGGGTTGAGGATCGATATGCGTTCTTCTCCAAAGTCAAGGTCGATCTTAAGACGATTTGGCTTTACTGTTTCTATTTTAACCTTTTTGGTAAACTCATTTCCGCCCACACTGACGCGCGCCAACCAATTACCGGTTGGAGCATTGGCATTAGTCTTTAATGGGAAATGATAAAACCCATTAAGCCCTTGATTCTGAACCTGCCTTTCTTTAACATTTCCAGATGGGTCGATCAATTCCATTACTACAGGATGATCATCGGGCAATGCATCTTCTTTATCATTCAGAATAAAATCAAGATAGATTTGATCTCCTGGTCTCCAAACACCTCTTTCTCCATAAATGAATCCCTGAATACCTCGTTCTACTCTGTCGCCACCAACATTGAAATTACTAACCGACAAAGAATTGGCATCCCACAATTTAAGGTAGCCTCTCTCCATTCCGGCCTCGGCCATTAGCACAAATGGTTTATTCTTAAGGTCAATGGACGCTCTTCCTTCATTGTCAGTTCTAGCATTGGCTATCACTTCCCCCTGATAATCATAGACGGTAAGGTTGATGTTTGACAATGGATCAGTTGTGCGAAGATCTGTAACGAAAGCATTTAAAGACCTATCATTTCCAATCTTGGCCATTAAACCGATGTTAGAGGCAAGAATATTAGTACTTACTGTCTTACCTACACCCATATAATAGCTTACATGGCAAGGGTTTTCTGTCTCCCTCCAATTATAACCATCGCCATAATTACTGGTGTAATAGTTCTCCCAAGTTCCTTGTCCTTCTCCGTCACCTAAGGCCCATGTATCGTCTTTTTCTTTTTCAGCACTAAGCTCTCCCAGCACTTCTCCACAACCGTAAAGTGAATACTCCTTTCTAAAGCCAAGCCTTACTTGGTAGATAGCGCCAGGTTCTGGTGCAATGAGATCAGAAATATCCAATTGAAAATTATTCCATTCGGACATATCCATCAAATTAGACTTATCCAAAATCACTCGTGACTGATGGATAGGTTTTCCTACTCTTCTGAGCTCATTCTCACCATTAAGATTATTGGCTTGCAAAAACTGGATGACATTTTTCTCGAAGACCTTAATGACTGTCACATCAACTGCACGGAGGTTCACAGCTTCAAAAGGCAGAACAAGACCATCAGTACTCGGCAAAATCGTACGGTTGGTTTGAAGCCTTAAGCTTGGTGGAACTTGAGCAAAAGACAAATTTTCTTCATAACCTTCGGGCATGTCAAAACTCAGTTTATTTCTTATCCCAGGGTAAACAGATAGGCGCTTATCCCCTCTTAACCCTGATGAAAAATAGACCTTTACCTCATTTTCTGTAATATCAAACCTTAATTCAGACTCATCCTCAAGTTCAATCAGTCCGTTTAAGTCTTGTCCTTCATCCAATGGATCTGAAAAAGTAAGCAACAAGTATTCCTCCCCTGATTTAACGACTTTGGTGGAGATCACTTTGAAATCGTTCAAAGCCGGTACATCAATTGACCCTTTGCTTGAGCGCTGAACGCCTATATACTTACCGTCAAACCTATAGTCTACTTCAGATGCTTCTTCAAACCTAGAAATACCTTTGATCACGAACTGGTGATTTACACCTTCATTATCAGATTGCCATTCAACAGTTAAGGCACGGCTATTCTGAGTTGCTTTCAATGAACTACGGAGCTCATCTTCACTTACCCGATCTGCTGTCTCGACCGACCCTTTCAGTATTTGCACTTTCATTGGATCTGACGGGTCGCTAGTCAAACTTTCAATTTCAAAAACATAGTCTTGAGGAACTACTTCGACAGCAAAATCGAACAAACGTTGTTCTTCGTTTACATTAAGCCCAAGCTTCGTAAGATCTAATGACACCACATATTGTTGACCATTTGTGAGAGGCAGCTTTGGCTTGAAAGCCAATGTTTTAGCGCTTAACCAAGTGACTTCACCATTTATGCGGGGCTCAAGAGAAATTACATTTTTAGTAGCCTGCTTTTGAACTGGAACTTCATTGACAAGACTTACAATAATCTCATCATTTGATTTAATTCTTCCTGTACTGTATACGCTTATGAATTCGGAATAGAAGATATCAGCGTTCCTATCAAAATCCAGAGGATTCCTCTTTGTGTTATTACATGATGATAGAAAAATGACACTGCCCGCAAGGGCTAAGAAAAGTTTTAAACAACGCATGACAATTGAATGAAAAGTGGAGTACTAGCCTTAACTCCAATTAAACAAATTGAGAGGATTTTATGCCCATCAATTCATATAACTAATTAATTAGTTTTTATTGTGCGTAATGTTGAAAAATCACCGAATCAATCTAAACTTTCGCTTATACCAGCGATAGAATCTCGACTTTTTGCTTAGCGATCCGCCTGCTTCTTGGAGTAAAAGAATGTATTGATCCACTAAATGCTCAGCTCCATGCTTAACACATTGGCGATACTCATAATTTAGCCTTTCATGAAGAGCTTTTAGATCATCTTTTGATTTGCAGAGGTGAAAAGCTTTTCGGCAAACCGCATACACTGAATTCATCTGCTCGTTGTAATGATGCATATGCCTTTGAGCTGACATAGAGCTTTTCAGTTTTCTTTTTTGAAAAGTAACTTCATCCAAAAAAGCAAACTTCCAATGGCGTGCCGCTCGCACCCAGAGATCAAAGTCTTCATAGGCTAATTGCTCATCATAACCGCCAAGCTTCATCAGCATCTCTCTATTCATGAGCATAGTTGGTGTGCAAATAAAGTAGCGCTTTAGCACCCAATGAAATACATCCCCAGAAGGGATAGACTTTAGCATATTCTTTTTAAACAGCAGCTCATTGTGGTTTGCAATGATGTCACCGGCCTCATTAATGTAATCAGCATTACTAAAGACCAAGCCGTATGTATTATCCAGAACTTCAAGTTTTTCAACAGAAGACTCGATAAAATCAGGGAGCATTAAATCATCAAGGCTATAATCCACCACATACTTTCCTGTCGCCATACTAAGCCCTTCATTAAAGGTTCTCGTATAGCCTTGGTTCTCCTTATGCTTGATGAATTTAATCTCTTTATCCTCAATGAAGTTTTCAATTTTTTCAACAGAATCGTCTTTACTGCAATCATCTAGAATAATCACTTCTATTGACTGATAGCCCTGATTGAAAAGAGCTGTTAATGCCTTCTGGACATAGGCAGCATGGTTATAAGAAATAGCGATTACAGTGACCAGAGGCTTCATCTGAACAAAGATCTTCTATTCATCCAAACCAGCAATAGGAAAAAACCTATGTACCGAAACATGTAAGCCATTGTCAATGCTTCCAAATTCATCTGATCTATGAGTATAGCGATGAGCGTAACATAGATGACAGCAGAAAAAAGTTGAGCAAAAATATACTTGGTGGTTTCAACTCTTGCACTTAAAAGATAGGCTAGCAAGTATGAAAGTATTGAAAAGAAATCACCAATTACCTGATAACGAACCAAATAAGCACCTTGCTCAAAGCCCTCTGCGAAAAAGAGCTGTAGCACAAATTCCTTATTCAACCAATAGATGCCTAGTCCGATGATACTTACAAAGCATACAAAACCCATCACTTTGATCACATAGGATTTAAGAGCTGCTTGATCATGAATCAGAGAGGCCATTTTTGGATAGTACACCACTCCCACCGTTCCAGTAAAAACAAGAAGATAACTTGTAGACATTTTAGCGACCGCTTGCCACAAACCGGTAGTTTCTAGTCCATAAAGCCCTATTACATAATCCCTGACTACAAAGTCTAAAAACCTACCAAATATGATGGCGCTAACCGCCATCGCCAAGAACTTGAAAATACGCCCAAGTGCTTTACTCTCAGGCTTCCCCACTGTTAAATTTGAGTCTTTCCGATTGACAAGAAGATAGATTAAAGCAACAATAGCCATTAATCCATAACCCACTGCAAAGCTTAATAACGCTTGATCTTGGTTTTCGGACTGAATACCTAAATACACTGTAACCACGAGCAATAACAGACCTATGATGTTGATAATGGCATAAGCCCTAACTCTTCTCAGTGCTAGAATTACGGAGTTAAGGTATCCCGAAATGAGCATGAAGAAGATAGCTGGAATGAAAATGATCAAGAACTGTTGAGTACTCAGATCCTTAATGAACTCTTCAAAGAAAAAATCTCCCTGCCATACGTATAATGCTAAAAATGTGAGCAGATATATACTCACTGTCACCCAAAGCCCAGTTCTGAAAATTGCATTCTTGTCTTCATCGGTCATCTGCGGGTCTGACCAATACTTCATGATACTTCGGTTCACTCCTTCACTCGGAACAAGCGTAAAGAGAGAAGTCAGGTTTTGAAAGTGTGACAGTAGTGTTAGCCCTGCAGGACCCAAGTAAATCGAAAAAAGTTTATTGATGGTGAGACCTCCGAGTGCGCGAAATGCCACAGCTGTAAATGACCATGAGGAACTCTTCAGGAAATTGGATTTCAATACCAGTGTCTTTGTTACGAATTTATCATTTTTTGTAAAGAAGACGCAACAAATACCTCTGCACCTAATTTTTCTTTAAATGAATACAAACCCTCATTCCTTTGATCGTCTAGATAAGATGTACCTAGGTTGAGCCACGTAAAACCTTGCGTTTTCGCCCATTCGCAGATTTGTTTGGTCAAGAACACTACCGGTGAATACTTATTATATCTCTTAATATGTGCTGGGGCAAATTGATAAAGCACTCCACTTGATTCTTTTACGAGTATTGACGCAGAAATCAGTTGATCTCCATCCCAAACGCGAGCTCCAAAATAATTTTCAGGAAAAGCCTTTTGGTATTCCTTGAGCTGCTCCCAACCCATTGAAAATTCATACCCCAGAACGCTACGCTGCTCAATGACAAAGTCTAGAATACCCTTTAATTCAGACGGCCTCGCAAGCTCAAACCTAAATCCCTTTTCAATAGATTTTTTGAATTTGCGCTTTTCCATTTCATGCAACTTTACTTCAAAATCTTCTAGTAGTGAGATCATTTGGTACTCACGTTGTTTTACAACATTAAAACCAGCATAGTCCAAGCTTCTTTCAAAGCCGTGATCATTTTTGGAAAGCTTAGGTGGTTGATGAAGTAATAGTTCTTGAAGTCCGTCTTTACTCAATCTTCTTTTTATTTCTAATCCAAAGAAGAGTTTTTCTTCTTCCGAGATTTGATCTGAAAATGAAATACCTCCATACGGAGCCGAGACATGTGAGATGGCTTTACCCTCAAGCAACTGTACACTTAAATGTCCATATACTTCATTTTTCGCCTTATCTACTAAAAAGAAAGACTTCTGTGGTAAGTCATTATTGATTTCCTGAAAGTCTGCATGATTATATAGGTAATCTATATAGGCCCATTTATATGAGCTATCTATTGTATCCGAAATTGAAAGTGACCTCATTTAAATTCACTTTTAACTCTGATGTAGTCGGATTCAGAAAATTCATTTGATGAAAAACCTAACAAGATGGCCTTATCCTTAAAAACCATTCTTCCCCACCACATTGGGGGAATCAACAAGCCTTGATTTGGGTTTTTCAATTCAAATTCTAATGCCTCTCCTTTAAGGGACTCAAGCCATACTTGGGCCGAACCTTGCAGGCAAAGAATCAACTGAATGTCAGTTTTATGAGCATGCCCGCCTCTTTCTTGGCCTTCAGGCATCTTTCCAATCCAATATGTGCGCTTGACTTTGAAAGGAATATGCGCTTCAAAATTGGCAAACGAAAGGTCGCCACGTGCATCAGCAATCGCAGGAAAAGTAATGATCTGTGGTTTACTCTGCATAAATGAATTGATTGTGATGAAGTAAATAAAATCTCACATGGAATGCTAGCTTTGCTCTGTGTTCTACTTGCTTCTAACGATTTTGGCGAATGTCGCCATCTTTATCTCATTTCACTCTTTCAGCAAGTATGATATCAATACTTTTCCTGCGATCATCACAAACTATGCGGTCTGTGTAATAACAGGTCTGTTTTATAACGGTTTTGCTGACGTTAGAAGCAATTTTGACCCTTCATCTACCTGGTTTTACGCAGCGATAGCATTAGGTTTTGTATTTGTCAGCACTTTTTATCTAATGGCAAGAACAACTCAACTCAGAGGTGTTTCAGTGGCAACTGTCGCCAGTAAAATGAGCTTGGCAATACCCGTTATTTTCAGCCTATTCATCTTCAAAGTAGGCACCAGCGAATTAGACACTTGGAATTATATAGGGATTTTTCTGGCCTTTATTGCCATTCTAATGGTCACAAAGAAACCTGCTAATAGCGAAACCCAAAAAATGGCTCTTAGAAATCTTGGCCTACCACTACTCGTGTTTTTCATGGGAGGTGTAATTGACACAAGTCTCAACTATATCAACCTGAATCTATTAAATACTGACCTGGAACCCATATTCCCGATCTTCATTTTTGGCTTTGCCTTTATCATTGGCTTATTCATTGCGCTAATTCAAAAGGTGAAATTTCGAAGAAAAGACATCCTCGGGGGTATATATCTTGGGATACCGAACTTCTTTTCAATCTTTTTTCAGCTCAAGGCGCTAAGTGCTTACGATAACAATGGTGCTTTAGTCTATCCTTCAATGAATATTGGGATCATTATTGCCTCGACATTGGCTGCTATTTCCTTATTTAAAGAAAAGCTCAGTCGTCTCAATTGGATGGGCATCACATTGGCTGTAATCGTTATACTTCTATTAAGCCATCAAGGTATAATTACTTATTTCGAAATATGATCGACAGTTTCCAAACCATAGCAGAAAGATCAGAGGGATTTTATAAGGAAAAAGGATCCAAATTCATTGGCATAGCCATTCCTGTTGAATCAGAAATAGAAGTAAAGGAAAGACTTGAAGAGGTCAGAAAACAGTATTACGATGCCCGGCATCATTGCTACGCTTATATACTAGGCCAGCATGGCGAACAAACGCGTGCTAATGACGATGGTGAACCTGGTCATTCAGCAGGTGATCCAATTTTAGGGCAGATCAAAAGCAAAGAACTAACCAATGCACTAGTTGTAGTTGTGCGTTATTTCGGAGGAACGAAACTTGGTGTAAGCGGATTAATCACAGCTTACAAAACTGCCGCATTTGAAGCCTTAAATACCAATACCATTCAACAAGTAGGCATTGTCGACCGGATCGAGTTCCAATTTGCATATGAGCAAATGAATGATGTAATGAAGCTTGTCAAAGACTTCGACCTCAAAATCAAATCGCAAGATTTCACTACCCAATGCATTATGCAGGTTGAATCTGTAGTAAGCCGTACGGAAAGGCTCTTAGACAAAGTTCAATTAATGAATGATACTGGCACCCCTATTTCGTTAAAGACACTAGACTAATGCATCAATATCAATTTCCTATAACATCTGACAGGTTGATCTATCAACCTTTGGGCGAAAAAGATCTAAACAATTGGAAAGCATTCTTTACCAATAATGATCAATTGGCATTTGTAGGAATTACTCAACCTGAAAGCCCTGAAATCGAAGCCAAGAAATGGATAGAAAGACAAATGGGCAGATATGAAAGTACTGGAGTTGGCGCGTTAGGGGCCTATCGAAAATCAGACGGATTGCTCATTGGCAGCTGCGGATTGATTTGGCGAGATAATGCAATAGATGACTTTATCTATGAAATAGGCTATTCCGTAATACCTACTGAATGGGGAAAGGGTTATGCCAGTGAAATGGCACAAACATTCAAAGGTTACTTTTTACAACATAAACTGGGTGAAAAAGTAATTTCCATCATCACTATTGATAATCTTGGCTCTCAAAAAGTGGCTCTGAATAATGGCATGAAAAAAGGAGAAGAGTTTACTTTCAATGGAGCTCGATGCTTTCAATTCTATTATCTCGTTTGACCATTGATAAGAAAGGCCAAGTGAGGTTAATGGCATTTTACTATCTTCCTGCTTTAGCTTTCGCAAATGTTTAGATTTTTCAAAAAGCTCAAAAAAGAGTATAGCTTCGATGAAAAGGATAATTTTCTAAAAGGAGCTTATTGGGGCCTTCTTACCCTTTGTTTGGTGATTTTTGGCATGGCCGGCTACTTTTTTAGAACAGGTTTATCTCCTTGGCTTCAAGTTGCCGCATACTTGGTTATAGGTGTTTTAGCCTTCAACCTCTTCCGTTGGTTCGGAGCAATAGCCCATTCAATTTTTAAATCAATCTCCGGACGGTTCATTTCTCTTCTGTTAGCTGTATTTGCATCAATTACACTTGCTTCCGAATTGAGGTTTAGCTGGCCAGGAGCGGTTTATCAAAAGTCTATTTTCATCGGTATCGTTTGTATGATTCTTGTCGGTAGCGGTATTTACATGACACTAAGAAGCAAAAGTGGCAAAGTCTTTTACCTCTTCTTTGTGATTGCTGGGCTTGGAATTACATACTATGCACTTCGCCCTATTTTAGATACAGGTAAAGACCCATTCCCTATAGAGGTCTCAGACTTCTACCCTAGCTTATCGAGATCATTTGACTTACCAGACCCTTCTTTAAAGGGTAGTTTTGAAATTGAATATTTCACCTATGGAAGTGGAACCGATGAAAGAAGAATAGAATACGGTGAAGATGTGAAGTTCAAGACAGAAACTGTGAATGCACTACCTCTACTTCCGGAATGGACAGGTAAAAAGAAAAGGTGGCGCGAACGGTATTGGGGTTTCGGTATTGAAGAGGCACCAATAAATGGTCGAGTCTGGATGCCAAAAACAGACCAAAAATCGCCTTTGATTCTCATAGTCCATGGTAATCATGGTATGGAGCATCATAGCGATCCGGGCTATGCTTATTTGGGCGAGCTTTTGGCAAGTAGAGGATTTATCACTGTATCGGTTGACGAAAACTATATCAATGGCACTTGGTCTGGTGATTTCCGAGGTAGAGAAATGCCTGCTAGAGCATGGCTTCTTTTAAAACATCTCGAGCAATGGAGGAATTGGTCTGAAGATGCTAATTCGTCTCTATTTGATAAGGCTGATCTTGACAATGTTATACTAATGGGACATTCAAGAGGTGGTGAAGCTGTCTCGATTGCTGCTGCTTACAATCAATTATCACATTTTCCAGATGACGCCTCTGTAAAGTTCGATTTTAATTTTGGAATCAAAGGTATTGTGGCTATTGCTCCTACAGATGCGCGCTACTTCAGAAGAATAGAATTGAAGGACCTAAATTACCTATCTATTCAAGGAACTTATGATGCTGATGAAGCAAGCTTCTTTGGACTCAGACAATACCAAAGAGTCAGCATATCAGAGTCTACGGATCATTTCAAAGCAGGTATTTTAGTCCATAAAGCCAATCATGGCCAGTTCAATTCGATTTGGGGGCGAAGAGACTTTGGAGTTCCATTTGGTTGGTTCTTAAATACTGGTGCTTTATTGAATGGAGAAGACCAAAGGCAATCAGCCAAAGTGTTTTTATCCGCCTTTGCAGAGCGCACATTTAATCAAGCAAACTACGACCCGATTTTTGAGCAACCTTATCTTGTGAAAGACTGGCTCCCTTCAACCCCAGTTTTAAGTAATTATACCAGAGCTAACAATCATGTTTTAATTGATTTTGAGAACGACATTGATTTGACCTCAGACCTAAATGTGGATGTAAGTGCGGAGAACTTCTTGGTTTGGCGCGAACAAGAACTGGAGATGAGAGATGGAGATACACAAGGCACCAACGCAGTAATACTAGGCTGGGATAATGACAGCCTCAAAACTCCAGTTTTTGAATTAACCCTAAAAGATTCAATTCAGCTCAATGGTTTCCATGAAGTAATTTTCAGCGTGGGTAGAGATGATAATGGAGATTTAGATCTCAAGGGAGATGAACCAATCGATTTCAAAGTAGAATTGATTACTTCTAATGGTACTATTCCACTTTCGAATCTATCAGAGTTTAAACGAGTAGCCCCTTTGCTTAAAGTCCAATACATGAAACTAAGGGGCATGAATGGTGGCTTTGGCAATCAATGGGAACTGAATATGGAAACCGCAGCTCTTCCGTTCAACATCACAACCGATAATGATGTATGGCTGAAGCAACTGCGGATACATTTTGACCAAAGTCCAAAGGGCATAATTGCCCTAGACAATATTGGGCTTAGGTCGGCTATTCGTTTCTTAGCGAAGTAGCAGGATTGGCAAGCGCTGCTCTTCGGGCTTGATTGATCACAACCACTAATGCAAATGCCAAGGATAAAACTCCTGTTATTAAGAAAACCCACCAATCAATAGTCGTTCTTATGGTATAACGCTGCAAATAACCATCTAGCAAGAAATAAGCCACTGGCGCTGAAACCAAGAATGCTAACATGACGAGCTTTGCAAAGTCTTTGGACATCAACCCTACCAAATTTGGAACTGAAGCACCTAACACTTTGCGGATGCCTATCTCTTTAATTCTTTGTTGAGCCGTATAAGAAGCCAACCCAAATAGCCCCAAACCTGTGATGAACACAGTTAAAATGGCAAAAAGAGTAGATAACCTTCTGGTTAAATTGATGCTGGTATACTTTCGCTCGAAGTCTACATCTGTAAAGCTGTAATCAAAAGGGTAAGCCGGATTATGCTTTTCAAACACTTCTTGCACCATGCTCATTGAAGCTTGAATATTATCTGTTGCTTTGAGCCTTACCATTACAGAACCACCCCAATTGTCTATAATCATAAACATCGGCCTTACTGTTTCATAAGGTGAACCCATCAAAATATTATCTATCACTCCGATTAACGGTCTCTTTTGACCCCAGAGATCTAATTGAGTCCCAATAGGGTCACCTTCGAGCTGCATTAATTCTAACGCGGACTTGTTCACAATAATCGCGGCACTATCAGTGACAAATTCTTTTGAGAAGTCTCTCCCCATGAGCATTTCTGCTCCAACAGTTTTAGAATAATCATATGTTGTCGTCACGGTAACAAACATAACTTTTTGAGACTCAGGTTTGCCTGGCCAGCCTAAAAAATTATTAGAGTTCACCTGAGTGACCGAACTATTGGCCCTAGTCATGCTTACAACCGCACCAGTTCTTTCTAAATCCTGTTTGATCAAGTCATAGTTCTCATCAATATCATCTGTCAGCGGAATTGTAATTAGCCCCTCTTGATCATATCCAAGATCTCTACTTTTAGCCAAATCTATTTGCTTAAGAATTACTATGGTGCTGATGATCAAAACCACCGCAAAACCAAATTGCAGCATTACCAAAATCTTTCTCGGTAGGTTCGCATTTTTACCTACACTGACTTTGCCTTTTAGTGTTTTAATTGGGTTGAAGGAAGATAGATATAGTGATGGATAACTTCCCGAAACAAAACCAGTGAGAAAAATCACGGCTACAGAGAATAACAAGAATTCCGCAGATTGAAAATTTATAAAAAGCTCCTTATCTACTAGATTATTGTAAGCAGGTAAAAGAACCAGCACCAAAAGGATCCCAACCAAGTAAGAAATAAAAGATATGAACAGTGATTCCCCATAAAACTGCATGATCAATTGGCCTCGTTTAGACCCTAGGCTCTTACGAATACCAACTTCTTTAGCTCTTCTCTCAGACCTGGCCGTAGCCAAGTTCATAAAGTTGATACAGGCAATGATCAAAATAAACATTGCAATAACTGTGAAGAGGTTTACATACTCATAATAGCCCCCCGCTTCGACTCCATTTTTAAAATCAGTATGAAGTCTCCATCTAAGCATAGGATGTAAAAAGAAAGACCTTTCTACATCAGTTTGCCCTTTTTCTGTAAGGATGTCTTTGATCCCTTCCTGAACCTCATCTTTGTCGCCTGAGTTAGCTGTCTCAATGAAGACTTGAAAAGAATAATTACCCCAATTGGTCTTATTGCGTACCACCCAAGCTTCAATAGTTTCCATGTGTTTCCATGGAATCAAAAAATCAAATTGAAATGAAGAGTTTTGAGGTACATTCTCAAGAATTGCTGTCACCTTAAGCGTACTTTTATCATCAAATTCAACGAATTCTCCGATTGCATTAACCTTTCCAAATAAGGCCATAGCTACCTCTTCTGAAATAACAATGGAGGTAGGATCTTCCATTGCCTCCTTGGCGTCACCGTAAAGCAATTGATACTCAAACATGCTGAGAAACTCTTTACTAGCAAATAAACCTTGCTTCATCAATCTAGTATCTCCTACTGTGAGAAGGCCTTCAGTACCCCAATCAGTTACGCAAGAATTTACAATCTTGGCGTGGGCAGTTTTCATTTCTGTATAAGTCGGAAGCGGAACTGAATTCCAAGACTGAATCTCCCCGTCAAATAAAGCATTCACCCAAACTTGGTGAATTCTGTCTGCTTTGGGAATAAATTTGTCGTACGAAGTCTCATCCTTTACCCAGAGTAGAATTAAGATGGAACACGCGATTCCAACAGAAAGACCAGAAATATTGATCACAGAGTAAAGGGTGTTCCTCCGAAGATTTCGGAGGGCCACCTTAAAGAAGTTTTTGAGCATTTGACCTTTGGGTTTGTTGTTGACCTGTTGTTGTGTAGACTGATGAGTTTAAAAATCGTTACACAAATTCTTAACCTTTTACTTCAGCTCTGCCAGAACCAGTGCTGATTTTAATTCTAATGTCCTTATTTCCGACTTTGGCCTCTTTTGTATATCCTCTACTTCTGCTTCTTCTCCAGCCATCATCGTCATCGTCATCACCGTATTGTTCATCAAAATCAAAAGGAGCTCTGATGTCATCTTTGTCTTGAGCTTTCATTGTGAATTCTCCTTCGATTTTTTGACCATTAAAATCGAGAACCGCACTGCCTGAACCTGTGCTCAATGAGATATCATCGTTTAATTCTGCCCCTAATTCCAGGATCGCGTTACCTGAACCCGTATTCAGTGAAGACCTACCAGTAATTGTTGCGTCTTTAATTTGAATGTTTCCTGAACCGGTATTTAGTGAGAGGGCTCCTTCGATTACACCGCCTTTAATATTTCCAGATCCGGTATTCAAGTTAGCATCTCCATTTACGTCACTAATTCTTATAGAACCTGAACCGGTATTTGCACTGACTTCCCCGTCAACTCTGTCCAATTCAATATTTCCAGAGCCAGTATTAACTCTAGCTTGGCCTTTTACTTCGATGATATCAATATTTCCGGAACCGGAGCTTGCCTGTATTTCAATCTCCAAACCTTCAATATCAATGTTTCCTGACCCAGTTTTAAAATCCAATTCAAGGCCATCAGGTACTTCAAGTGTCCACTCTGAATAACCCCTCATGTTACGGCTTCGTCTGAACTTTTCTTCAATGATCAGTCGAGAACCTCTTTGATCAAATTCAGGTCTGTAATCTTCTTCGTCATAGGTATACTTTAACGTAACCTTTACTTCATCGGAAGTACCTTTTACAATTGACCCATTGCCAGAAGCAGTCGTCAGACGAATACTACTTACACCAGTAAAAGATTTTTCAATTGTTTCTTGTGCCTGTGCACTTACTGCAATTAGCAGCAACAAGGCTGTTAGAGTTGATTTGAGTTTATTCATTTTAAGTCTAGTTTACACAAAGACTAGACTATCCGCGAAAGGATGCATGGACAAAAAGAAAAACTACTAATTCAGTGTATAGAACAATCCAGCATTACCATTGATCTGAAGAATTGGGCACCATGCCGAAGCGCCTACGCCACTCCCTCCTGAACCAAACCACAAACTGGCACCTGCATCGAATATCGGCAACAGCAGATTAGCCGAAGCCTTTAGACCAAAATTATCAGTGATGTGGTATTGAATTCCTCCAGCTAATGCTGTAGCTAATTTTGTAGAACTGTTAAACTCGTCTGATTTGGTCGCAAAAGTTACTCCTCCTAGTCGGAAAGTAGTGAAGAAATTGAGGTTCTCAACACTAGAGGGAATAACTGGTGTTACGCCCAACATCCAATAACTTACACTTCCTTCTTCCCTTATACGGATGTTATCAAAAGTAGAAGAGGCGTTTAAGATGGTTGACTGTCGCGAATAGAATAGTTCAAAACTATATGCGGGGTCTGGTGAGTAGCTAACTGTTGCTCCAAAAACCCCACCAGATTCAATCAAAGCAGACCCACCTGTTATACCAAAATTGTTCTTACCGGTGTAACCTCCAAATACGAAAACCTCATAGGAACTTTGAGCTTGGGCGATCAAACACCCAAGCATTAGTATGATAACTAGACTGATTTTTTTCAAGAAAGCTTGCGGTCTTATCTTGCAATGCGGAAAAAGACACCGCCATTGAAGTTAAACTGTAGAATTGGTGACCATGTAGAAACGCCTACGCCTCCACCACCAGAACCAAACCAAAGGCTTGCTCCAGCATCAAATATTGGGAAGAGCATATTACCCGTAAGCTTAATTCCCATTTGATCATTGATGAAATACTTTAACCCTCCACCGAATGAAGCAGCAAATTTAGTCACATTATCAGGTGTATTGTCCTTGGTTGAAAAGGTAACTCCCCCAAGTCTCAGTGTAGTAAAAAAATACATGTTTGGATTCAGGGCTTGGAAGTTTCTTGTACCACCTAACATCCAATAGCTCACATTACCTGGCTCTCGAAAGTTCACATTATCAAACACTGAGAATGCTGACAAAGTGGACTCCTGTCTACTATAATAAAATTCAATATCAAAACCATCACGAACCTCTACAGCGAGACTACCTCCATAGGTTCCTCCGTCTCCTACTGTGGCCTCGCCACCGTAAATTGCAAATGTATTTTTGAAGGTGTATCCACCAAAACCGGTTATCTCAACCGCACCTTGAGCAAAACCTTGAAATGAAAACGCAACTAGCGCTATGACGATTAGTAGTTGTTTCTTGAATTTTCTCATGGACTAAATATAGCCCCAATATTCTAATTTCTTATAAATCTCTAAGCATATCCAAGCATCGGTTGCCGCATATCTCAGTTGCTTCTCCGTTAGCGTTTCGGCTTCCCAGTTCGAAGTTTGTGCAGATTTTGAAATTCTAATGTCAAGTACCATGGCGGCTAGGTTTCGCGCACCAATATTTTGAGCCCCTAATTCCGTAAACGTGTTATTGAGGTCTACAAAGCCCTGCGGTTCAAATTGCCTGATCTCATTCAAAAGCTGAAAATCATCTATTAAACCAATACCGATCTTTTTGACTGAATCATTTTCAAAAAATTCTTTCATCTTATTGTTGATGCCAGAATCTTTTATGCGGAGCAAGTAAACTTCTTTGTCATTAGAAAGCTGGACCAATGATATCCTTCTTCGCTGCCCTTTTTTAAAGGTGGGTTTAGCTTCTGTATCAAAACCAACAGCATCTTCTTCAGACAGCTGATCCAAAACTCGATTAATATCTTCCTCTTTACTGTAGACCCCGATCTTTCCTTCATAGCGGCCTAAAGGGCGTTCCATTACCTCTTCTTTCGATATGGAAACAGGAAACATCATGCCGCAGTGTTCTCAGGTTTGATCATCTTGATTTTGATCTTCAAATATGCGAAGGCAATGGTCATGATCGGGCTAATTAAATTAAAGAATGCGTATGGAAGATAAGCTCCTGTCGCTACACCCAAAACACCTGAATGATAGGCTCCACAGGTATTCCAAGGGAAAAGGCACGAAGTCACCGTACCCGAATCCTCTAATGTTCTACTAAGGTTTTCGGGCGCTAGACCTTTCCGCTTATACATGTCCGAATACATTCGACCAGGAACTACAATAGCCAAATATTGATCTGAAGCTGTACCATTAAAGAATATAGTAGTTAAAGAAGTTGCAGTTACTAATGAACCATTAGAACTAACAACTTTCATCACCGCCTCAGCAATCCTTTTCAGTAGCCCAGAAGACTCCATTACACCTCCAAAGATCATCGCAGATAATATCAACCAGACAGTATTTAGCATACCATACATACCACCAGAACTCAATAATTCGTCTACGACTTCATTATTAGTAACAATTGCAATATCACCATACATGGCTTTCATAACCCCTACAAAAGATTGTTCCGCATTTGAACCATTCCAATCTGCTACACCGCGAACAATATCTGGTTGGAATAAAAGTGCAAAAACAGCCCCCAAAAGCGCTCCAATTAGAATGGCAGGAATGGCAGGCATCTTCTTAATAATTAAAAATACAACTACGGCTGGAACAAGAAAAAGCCAGCCTGAAATGTGAAACTTACCACTTATGGCAGCTAGTATTTCCTCCGTTTGATTAACAGAACCTTCCCCTCCTGAAGTAAATCCTAATATCAAGAATATAACAAGCGCAATAGAGATTGAAGGAATAGTCGTATACGCCATATAACGGATGTGCGTAAATAAATCGGTGCCAGCCATAGCAGGCGCTAAATTTGTCGTATCAGACAGAGGAGACATTTTATCACCGAAATAGGCCCCAGATAGCACTGCTCCAGCCACCATTCCCTCATGAATGCCTAATGCTTGCCCAATACCGATAAGAGCAATCCCTACTGTTGCCGCTGTGGTCCAAGAACTTCCAGTTGCTATCGAAACAATAGAACAAACAATACAAGCCGCAAAAAGAAAAATAGTCGGATTCAATACCTGAAGCCCGTAATAGATCATTGCCGGTACAATACCTGAAAGTAGCCAAGTACCCGCTAAGGATCCGATCAATAATAAAATGATGATCGAAGCCATGGCACTGCTAATACTCTTTACTATCCCATCCTGAATGTCTGCCCATGGCATCTTTAAGCGTAGAGCGACTATTGCCGCAATCGCCCCTGAAAAGATTAGGATTAACTGATTGGAACCATCAAGCGCGCCATCTCCAAAAATTCGGACATTGATAAAAAGGGCAACTATTAAAAAAATGATCGGGATAAAAGCCTGTAATAGTGTTGGCTTCTTGTAAGTGTAATCCATTAGTACTTTTTAGCTGAGCGTTGAAGATAGTAATTATTCAGAAGCGAGCATCATTTGGGCAAGGTCTAAACCCATTTTACTACCTATTGCTACTCCCATACCACCAAGCCGTAGACCTAGGAACACTCTTTCAGAATGCTTCTCCATTATGGGTCGTTTATTTTCTCCAAAAGCCATTATTCCAGACCATACCTGTTCAATTTCGACTTGATGTTTTGGAAGGATCATTTCATTTAAATCAGTCTTTAGCTTGTCCAGAATCCGTTGATTAATTCCAAACTCTTTAGTCTCTTCCTCATCTTTTGCCAGGTTTCTCCCTCCACCAAAGATCACTCGATCTTCAAAATTCCTGAAATAATAGTAGCCTTCATCGTAGTGAAAAGTGCCTTGAAACTTTAATCCTTTTACAGGCTTGGTCACGAGTACTACTCCTCTACCCGGAGCTAAAGGAAGATCAGGTATGAACTTTTGAGAAAATGCATTAGTACAAATAGCCACATTGCTTGACCGAAACTTCAATTCCTCATTGACTGCAACTTGGACGTAATCGGGCTCTTCATTTACACTGCTAACCTCCACTCCTGTCAATATTTCAACCCCTAGCTGAGCTGCATAGGCCTGAAGGCTTTTCATCATTTTACCCGTATGGATCTGGCCTTCCAAAGGGTTGAAAACCATTTCCTTGACCTGCTCTCCCACAAAACCAAAATCTTTCTTTTTCTCAGTCTTCAGCTCATATACATTTTGATTAAAAAGAGGATATAACAACTGATTGACTTCATCTATTCTTTCCAAAGCAGGTAATTGATCCTGACCTAAAAGTTCATAACCACCTAACTGGTGGTAATCAATTGCAGATACACCCAGCCTTTTCTGTAGAACCTCTAGCCCTTTCCATCTCAATTCAACTAGGCTCACTACTTCTTTGCTACTCATAGTAGCTAAGTCTGCTAAAATTTCAGTAAGGCTACCAAAGCAAGAAAAGCCGGCATTTTTTGTGCTCGCCCCACTTGGAAAAACACCCTTTTCTAGTACCAGCACTCTTTTTAGGGGGGCGCGCTCTTTGATAGATGCTGCAGTTGAAAGGCCAACAATTCCTCCACCTATCACAATGTGATCGTAATTCAAAAAATGATCGCTTTCCCAAAAACTGAGCATTTCCTTTAATTAAAGTTAGAATCCATAAATTAAGAGAAATTATTACTGCTATGCTTGATCCCGCTTCACTATTTGAGAAGGCCAAAACATCAAAAAGACATCTTAAACTCTTGAATTTTGGTCTTGCTCGTATGATCCCGTTCAATAAGCCTCATGGGTTTAAAATTGTAGAACTCACCGATTGGTCCGTCACTGTATGGATACCTTATAAAAGGGTAAACTTCAATCATATCAAAGGCATTCACGCTTGCGCACTTGCCACTGCCTCTGAATATTCTACAGGATTGGTGCTTTTGAATAGGCTTGATCCAAAAAAATACAGGATCATTATGCAGAAAATGGAAATGCAATATCATTACCAAGCAAAAAAAGACACAAATGTGATCTTTAAGATTAATGAAGCCTGGTTAAAAGAAAAGGTGCTTCAACCATTAGAAACTCAAGAATCAATTATAATCAATTGCGAAGTATCCTCTTTTGACACTGACGAAAATCACTTGACTACTGGAAACATCTTCTGGCAAATAAAGCCTTGGGATAAGGTCCGAACAAAGTCTTGACCGTCAGCATAATATTGAATTGAATTCAGGCTGAGTCATATAACTTTCAAGAAATAAAAACAACAATGCGACAGTCCTTCTACATATTACTGGTATTAAGCCTTTTCGTTTCATGTGGTCAAAAGTCAAGCGAAGAAGCCTATTTCCTTACTAAACTGGGTAATGATACACTTGCTGTTGAACGCTTTCTCATTGAAGACCAATCCATCGTAGCAGATGTCATTCTGAGAAGCCCAAAAACTTCTTTGAGGCGATATGAAATGACTTGGAATGAGGATGAAAGTCTTAACGAAATGACCGTTACTGATTTTACACCATCGAATTCATTCAATTCGGAAGGGAGCGTTGTCCAAAAAATAACCACAAATGGAGATAGCCTAAATGTTGTTTATTATAATCCGAATGGCGACAGAATGCTTTCTACTAGAAATAGAGATAACTTAATCCCATTTGTAGACATGGTGCATTGGCCTTATGAACTTGCCTTTAATAGGGCTGTAAAACTAGAGAGTGACTCTATCGATCAATATATGATCACTGGGAGAAGAAACTCAAACTTCATAATTCACAGACTGGATGACACTAGTTATACACTGCGTCACCCTTCGAGAGGAGTCATGGATGTCACCACCTCATCCCAAGGTAAACTTATGAGTTTAGATGCAGGTCAAACCACAAGAAAGCTCAAAGTTGAAAGAGCATTTGAATTACCATTTGACCAATTGGCTACTTCATTTGCAGAGAATGACAGAATCAACTCTCCATTTGGAACACTTTCTCCTCCCATTACCAATGCTTATCACTTTAGCAACACTGACTTTGAAGTAAGTCATGGTTCCCCAGCCAAAAGGGGAAGAGAAATCTTTGGTGGCATCGTACCTTATAATCAAAGATGGAGAACAGGTGCCAACAGAGCCACGCATTTTAAAACTTCAAAAAACCTAATGATTCAAGGCCAGCAAGTGCCAGCTGGAGAGTACACATTATTTACAATACCGGAACCTGCAGGAGGCATATTGATCATTAATAGGCAAACAGGCCAAAATGGTCGTTCTTATGACGAATCAAGAGACTTAATGAGAGTTCAAATGAATCGAACAGATTTCAACCCCCTTGTTGAGTCTTTTACCATTTCTGTAACCGAAACGGACCAAGGCGGAAGGTTAAATTTGATGTGGGATAGAACGGTGTATTTCATTGACTTCGAAATATTATAATTTCACAACATTTGGTTAATGCACTATACCATGATTTTTTTGGATTGATTTTTTTTTAATCATCCGTCTAAAATTTTCACATACACTTTTTTGCTGTTCGCATTAATTTAAATTTTCAATAAATCAGTGTTTTCAAATTCAAGCAAAAAATTGTCGTTCAACACACATTTAAAGGCTTGTATTTGTAGGTTTTATTTTAGTTATTAGACTACCTCTTCGGGGGTATTTCACTAACCTAAACACTCGTGTAACAGACTCATGCTGTTCAACAGACCACTTTTACCTAAGCAATTAGGATTTAAAAAAAGTCGACTCTACAAGCAAAGTAGAGTTGACTTTTATTCTGGTCGAAATAAAATTTCGACTTTGTCTTCTCTCAAGAACATCATTTTCAGAGATTCTCTCAATGCACCCAGAACTGAGTCAGAGATCGTTTTAGAACAATTCCCATTTGGTACAAATCTCAAGGAACTTATTAGAGCAAAGGGAAAACCAAAATTCTCTATTACTTCAGATGGGGTTATACCAGACCATAAAATATATTTCTACAGAGTAGTTGTGAATGGAGTGAAGTGTATTCAACAGTTTCACTTCTTTCAAGGGCAGTTATTTTTTGGGCATGTCGAATTCAGAAATGGGAATGTGAAATTGACTGAGCAATTACAACAAATGCTAGCCAGTAAGTATCAGTTAGATTCAAACGACATCAACGAGGTGGTAGACTCTAATAATAACAGCATACTGATATCTGGCGGCATCACATTAACAATCAGCTACTTTTCGGGTTTATCGGATATGAACTTGGCAATCAAGAAAGAAATAGAAAAAATTGAATCGAAAAAATCTGCATTGCAACACAACAACATGGAAAAGCTATTTGATATGATTTAGACTTCCTTTCACCTAAACAATGTGGATTTAGCCGATACTTAAGTATCGGCTTTTTTTATGCAAGATTTATTACTTTTAGACTTTAAGCGACACGCTTCTCATTTTTATGAAAGAAAAGAAAAGAAGGAGTACTCACTGTAACAATTGCGAGTCAGAGTTAAAAGAAGAATATAACTATTGCCCTGTATGCGGCCAAAGTAACTCTGACAACAACGTAACTTTCAGTACACTCATTAAAGAATTTATGGACAACTACTTGGGTGTAGATTCTAAACTTGCCCACAGTGTCATTCCGTTTGTCTTTAACCCAGGGTCGTTGACCAACCGATTTAGCGATGGAAAGATTAAGCACTTCATTCATCCAGTTCGTCTCTATTTCGTTATGTCACTTTTCTATTTCTTCATTATCAGTTATTTACTCTCTGGGTATGAGCTAAAAACCTTCGATGACGAAATTGAATATACTTCTGCAACTATAGATGCATTTAAAAATGATGATCTCTTGAGTCTGATTCCTGATAGTACCAAGATCAGTTTGATCAGTGACACACTGGTTTCTCAGTTTAATGATACCAAGGATTTTGGAGCACTTTATGATTCAATTCAGTCTAAATATGGTGAAGACTTTATGGAGGACACCAAAATCAACCTAGAAAGTGTACAAATACCTGTTAGAGGTGGCGAGTCAACCATTGACAGATATCATAGACTTTCAAGAGATGCCTCAATTTCTGATGAAGCCTTTATGGATTCTCTTAATAGTGGGAATAACAATATGAATTTTGAGGGTAGTTGGTTTGATAAAGACGATGGCGCTCATATTGCAGAGCAAGTCCGTAAAATTTTCAGGAACGATGAGGGCTTTAAAAACTTTGTACTTGGCAATCTCCCTCTGATGATGTTTATCCTTATTCCATTGTTTGCGGCAATTTTGAAATTTGTTTATGTACGTAGAAAGCACCTGTACATTAAACATGTGGTCAATGCGCTTCATGTACACTCTTTTGCCTACTTAATGTATGGCATCGGACTTCTTTTGATGTTTAAGATCTTGACAGAGAGTAATTTTCCCAACATGGACGTCACAGCTGCAAGAGGCATCTGTGGAACCATTTTCTTCATTTTGGTAACTACCTATGGATACATCTCATTTTTAAAGGTATATAAGCAGAATTGGTTCAAGACCTTGATCAAATTCAACCTGATCGGTTTTATATACGGCTTTATCTTGTTGTTCTTTTTCTCAGCAGAGCTCGTAATTAGCTTCTGGTACTACTGATTTAATCGTTGCAAGGCTCTTTTGTTTGCTGCAATGATTTCATCAGCGAGTTCTAAGGTTATAGCCTTAGAAATGAAAAGAGATTCAAATTGAGAAGGTGGTAAGTAAACTCCTTCTTCTAACATATTTATAAAATACTTTCCGAAGGTGGCAGTATCGCTGAGCTTTGCAGATTCAAAATCAGTAACCATTTTGTCTGTGAAGAACAAACTGATCATTGACCCTACTCTATTCATGGTATAATTCAAACCAAGTTCATCAAGATTACTCTGAAAACCCTGCTCAAGTTTTGCGGTGATCAATGCAAGGTCATCATACAAACTCTCTTCTTTATTCAATTGCTGAAGCATGGCCCGACCTGCCGCCATTGCCACTGGGTTACCAGACAAAGTACCCGCCTGATAGACCGGTCCTTGGGGTGAGACGTAATCCATGATTTCCTTTTTACCACCATAGGCCCCAACAGGCATTCCACCACCTATAATTTTCCCAAGTGTGGTCAAGTCAGGTGTAACTCCAAACAAACCTTGAGCACCAGATTTTGAGAGCCTGAAACCTGTCATCACTTCGTCAAAAATGAGTACTATTCCTTCGGCATCACAAATACTTCTCAGCCCTTCTAAAAACCCCTTATTTGGTAAAACACAGCCCATATTACCTGCTACCGGCTCAACAATAATTGCTGCTATCTTTTCTCTATCATTGGCAACAGCTTCATGCACCTTGTCGAGGTCGTTGAAAGGCACTGATATGGTATCCCTTACCACTCCTCTTGTGACTCCAGGACTATCTGGTTCGCCAAGTGTGATAGCACCGCTACCTGCAGCTATCAAGAAGGAGTCACCATGACCATGATAACAACCTGAAAACTTGATGATCTTATCTCTACCAGTAAAACCTCTAGCCAATCGGATAGCTGACATGGTTGCCTCTGTACCAGAGTTCACCATTCTTACTTTTTCAATGGAAGGCACCATACTGCAGATGAGTTCTGCCATCTCAACTTCTATTGCAGTGGGAGCACCAAAAGAAAGAGAATCTTTTATAGCCTTTGCTACTGCCTCTTCAATCCTCTCATTACCATGACCCAAAATCATCGGTCCCCATGAGTTAAAAAGCTCGATAAAGGCGTTATCATCTTCATCGTAGATGTAAGCACCGTTGGCTCTTTTTATAAATAATGGATTTCCTCCTACTGCTTTAAATGCCCTTACTGGAGAATTAACTCCACCTGGTATAAAAGATTGTGCTTCTGAAAATAGCTTACTGCTGCGGTCTGTCCTCATCGATCTCTTCAGTCCTTATTTGAATCTTAGAATCCCTAACTTTTAGGTAAGGGATAAAGTTATTATCTCGAGTGAATCTATAATTGAAATACTCTATCAATTCACCATCAATATTCTCGTTTTTAACTAAGCCCAACTGAAAATACTTTCCATATCGATTAAGCAGCCGCCCAAAATTAACCATGAGATCATAGCCCATATAGGCATCTCCAAGAATGTCTGTTTTGCTTGGAGCAGCCATGTAAGCCGACAAATATCTTTGCCTAAAATCACTTATGGCGGCAGAGTCATAAGGAATGAAATTTGAACCCAATAGCACAGCATCTAGTCTTTCAAGCTGATCTAAAGATATACTTTGCTCTTCTGCCAGAAATCTTGATGAGGTCAGTATGTTTATGGAATCAGGTCTAGCATCTATTCCACTGAGCGCACTAGTTACTAATGAAGAATAATCTGAGGCAATGAAAATGTGACCGATACTATCTGGTAAAATCTTTAAAGTATCATAAACGAAATCTTGTTCATCATAAATCTCCCAATCATCTTCACCAGCCTCTCTCAGTTCTTCCATCTCCATCATCATGTTTTCGACAGTAACTGAATCTCTTTCTAACTCCTCTTCTTCCATTAAAAGCTGCTGTATTTTGACCGACTCATTTGGTCTCACTCCTTCGAAAATCACAACATTGAAAGAATCTTGCTCAATAATTTTCCTGTACTCACTTGCACGCGCTCTATCACCTCCACCACTGTAGAAGATTGCGGCATTCTTATTTTCAATGAAATTTTTAAGCGTATAGTCTGCTGCTCTTCTTGCTAAGGACTCATTGCTCGGGTAGTATAAAAAGGCAAATGGATTTGATTGAATGACATCATTATTTGCAGAAAGCGGGTTGATCATATTGATCTGGCGCTCTTGAGCAAATGGAGCGATCTTGGCTACACTCGATTGTGTAACTGGACCAATAATCAAATCAAGACTGTCTAACTCGCCAGAAGAAATAATAGAATCAAGTGGCTCAATACCACGCGTATCGTATGTTAATAGATTAATCTCAACCCCTTCATCTCGAAGTTTCTCAACTCCAAGTTTTAATCCATAATACAACTTAGCCGTCCAATGTCTTTCAACTCTAAGAAGTGAGGCTGAGTCTGACCTATGATAGAAGGGCAAAAAGAGTGCAACGTTATAAACAGACTTTTTTGGAGAACCATTTATTCCTTCTAGTGGCGTGGTCAAGTTTAACTCATACTCATCAGACAAATCTGATAAAAGATCTAGGTTTTCATCAGTAGAAGGTTGTGATAGAATTACTTCAGCAATCCTAGAGGCAATAATTGATTCTTCTGGATAGCTTTCAAGAGATGCTATTAATGACTCCAGATCATCTATGCTCGCAGCCGCCTGCCTTACCAAATTCTTGCTCTTAGTTTTTAATGACGGCCCTCGAATTGCTTCAGAATAATCAATCGTTTTATTCAGGTCTTGCTCTTCTGCCGCAATAAATGCTAACCAATAATTTACATCATCAGAGACGTCCCAATATGGATATTTCCTCAAAACCTGAGCGAACATATTTTTGGACCCAGCCAAATCATTAGAATAGTACGCGGAAATGGCGTAATAGTATGAAGCCCACTGTACCATTTCATTGGTACCCTCTATGGCGGTGATTTTACCAAAGCTATTCTTAGCTAAAGCATATTCCTGTTTGTCGAAATAGCGCTTTCCAGCATCAAAATTCTCTTTGATGTTTTGTCCCGAAACTAGCGTTGCGAAACTGAGTAAAAGAATAGTTAAAAGTACTTTCTGCATTATTCCCATTCAATAGTTGCAGGCGGCTTCGAGCTAATATCATATACAACTCTATTCACACCCTTAACTCGGTTGATGATCTCGTTAGAGACATCTTGTAAAAAATCGTAAGGCAAATTAACCCAATCTGCCGTCATGCCGTCCACACTAGTGACAGCCCTTAGAGCCACAACCTTCTCATAAGTTCTTTCATCACCCATTACTCCTACAGATTGAATAGGCAAAAGCATAGCTCCTGCTTGCCAAACATCATCATATAGACCTCTTTCCTTTAGGCCATTAATAAAGATGTAATCTACTTCTTGTAAGATAGCTACTTTATCAGGAGTTATATCACCTAAAATTCTGATTCCTAAACCAGGGCCAGGGAATGGATGTCTTCCTAATATATTTTGATCTATCTCTAATGAGCGACCTACATTTCTTACTTCGTCTTTGAAAAGGGTGTTGAGAGGTTCCACAACCTTGAGATTCATTTTCTCAGGTAACCCTCCAACGTTATGATGCGACTTTATTGTGGCAGAAGGACCTTTTACTGAAACAGACTCGATCACATCAGGATAAATTGTTCCTTGCCCTAACCATTTCACGTCTTGAATCTTGTGCGCCTCTTGATCGAAAACCTCAATGAAAACGCGTCCTATCGCCTTTCTTTTATCCTCTGGATCAGTCAATCCTTTGAGCGCTTCATAGAATTGTTCTTTGGCGTCAACCCCTTTAACATTAAGACCCATACCCTGATATGACTCTAGTACAGAGTCAAATTCATTCTTTCTTAAAAGCCCATTATCTACGAAAATACAATGAAGGTTTTCACCTATAGCCTTATGGATCAATACGGCAGCAACTGAACTATCAACACCACCTGATAGACCTAAAACGACCTTATCATTACCTAGTTTCTCCGCTAGCTCAGCAACTGTTGTCTCTACAAAAATATCTGGAGTCCAGTCTTGAGCACAACCACAAACGTGAACAACAAAATTTCTAAGTAAGGTCTTACCCTCTTCACTATGCGTTACTTCTGGGTGGAACTGTATACCATAAGTCTGCTCATTTTGCACCTTGTATGCAGCAACTCTCACGGAAGAAGTACTTGCTATAACATCGAAATTCTCTGGTAAGTCAGAAATTGTATCTCCATGAGACATCCAGACTTGAGAATCTAGGCTAATTTCCTTTAACAATTCATGGTGAGAATCAACATGATTTAGTCTCGCACGACCATACTCTCGAATCTCCGATGGCAAGACATTACCACCGTATTTTTGTGCCATCAATTGTGCTCCATAGCAAACTCCCAACACAGGAAATTTCTCTCTGAATTGATCTACATCTATATCCGGTGCATCTTCTTCCCTCACAGAACATGGACTCCCTGAAAGTATTACCCCTTTGATGTCATTAGTAATCTCAGGAATATGATTGTATGGATGAATTTCACAATACACATTGAATTCTCTCACTCTTCTTGCAATGAGCTGTGTGTATTGCGAACCGAAGTCTAGAATTAGGATCTTTTCTGCCATGCGCAAAAATAACATTAGCCTAGACTAAACACCAATAATTGATAACGAATTGTAGCTGATGCTGGATAATAATTCACGAGGTAATCATCTCATAATCAGAATAGTCCATAGTCAGGTTAAAACCAAATTATATTCCGTTTTGGCTTATATACAGAATTATATTCTGTATTAGGCAACTATACTGGAACTATTCCGTATATATTATTAAGTTCAGAAATTATGGCAGGTTATTCAAATACACCATTAATCAACAAACTAGGCATCAAACCAAAGGATGCAATCTTCGTGCAGAATGCACCCGTTGACTATTGGCAAAACCTTGGCTCTCTACCTGAGCAAGCCACCATTCTCAATAACCTGAATTCTAAAGAATTAAACTTATCCATGTCTTTTATAAAGACTTGGAAGAACTTGAAAACAACTTTCAAGATCTTAAAGCCTCATTAAAAAAGGACGGAATGCTATGGGTATCTTGGCCCAAAAAGGCATCCTAAGTGGCCACAACTTTAAGTGATGGACTTGTAAGGTCAACCGGACTAAATGCAGGACTTGTTGACACCAAGAAATGCGCAGTTGATGAAGTGTGGTCTGGACTGAAGTTTGTATTCAGGCTAAAAGACAGATAATTCTCCAAATCATTTCGAAAACACATACCTCTCCCACAAGGGAGAACAGTAAAACTATGTTCAATCTATAAACCATTTGACTATGACAATTTTAGGAATCATTATCATATTAATCGGTCTTATCACATTGCTTTTAAGACCACAATTAAACGACTCAGATCAATACGAAAAAAACGCGGATGGCGATCTTTTAAAGGTAGCCAGCAAAGCCCCGTCATGGCTATTAATGTTCAATAAGAAACTTTCGATAGCAGCCGTTGTAAGTGGTGCGTTATTGATCACCTTACCTTATCTGTTCTTTTGGGCAGAACCGGGTTACCAATACTTTGTGGTGAACCCAAACGGTAAAAAAGATGCGATAATGTCGGAAGGCATTAAGTTTCGTGGATTTGCAAAGATCACTCCTTGGCAGAAATTCATTGATGTAAAAGTAGTATCGGAAGACGAGGACGATAAAGACATCGAAGGGCGGATGCAACCGATACCCATTCGATTCATTGACCAGGTTACAGCAAGCACAAAGCTTTCTACTCGTTTTCAACTCCCTGCAGACAAGGAGTCTTTCATTGAAATGGCTATTGAGTTCCGTTCATTACAAAACCTTACAAACAACACCCTGATACCAACGGTACGAGAAGTTGTTTCAAATACAGGTTATATGTTCGCAGCACAAGATTACATTTCAGGATCTGCCTCTGACTTTAGGGTGGCCATAGAAGAACAATTGAAAGATGGCGCCTTCAGTGTTGAGAAAACTGAGCATCGCGATACCGTCATCACTGCCATTGAGCAAGGTGAGCGTGAGATCAAAGAAGTACAAACTCGTTATGAAGTCAATAAACGTGTAGATGACAATGGCCAGTTCATTCGAATCCCTCACGATATCAATGAGAATAACATCATAGTGGCTCAGGTAATCGTAGATGACGTTGTTTTGGAGCAGGTCTTTAAGGAGAGACTTGAAGCACAAAGAGACGAGTCTGCAAAAAGACAGCTCGAACAACAAAAGATCAAAACTGCAAAAGACGCCCAAGCAAGAATTATTGCAGAAGGTGAGAGAGACAAAGCAGCAGAGCGTGTAACTCAAGAGAAAGAACAAGTTAAAGCCTTGATCTCTATTGAGACCAAATTGAAGCAAGAGGAAACCAATAAAAAACTGGCAGCAATTGCTTTAGAAACTGAAAGACTGCGCGCTACTGCACAAAAGGTGAAAGCGGACGCTGAAGCATATCAAAACGCAAAATTAGTATCTGCCGGTTTAACACCTCAGCAAAGGGCCGAACTGGAGAAACAAATTGCAATTGGTGTCGCTAAAGAGCTTGCAAAGATCAAATTCCCAACCACCATGATCATGAGCAGTGGTGAGGACGGAGCAGGCACTCCTTTAGAGGCGCTCATCGGTGCAGCAATGACCAAACAGCTAACGTCTACAAATAGTGGAAATTAATTGAAGTCGCCTTCGGGCGACTTTTTTATTGTGCCTCTCCAAAGAAATATCGAACCCCAAATCGAGCGGTATTCCAGGCCCAACTTTGAAAACCAATATTTATTTCAGACATCAAACCGAAATCACCCAAACGATATTGAACTTGAGTTCGAGAAAAGAATGGAGTATCTCTATTACCGATATATCCATAGTAGCCCGATAGATCAGTTGCTAAACTCAGCGCCCTTAATTGGTATTCAAAACCTAGACCTAATACTGGAGCATCGTTTTGAAGAAACCTTGAGCCGTTTGTTAAACGGTTTTTATTGGTTTGCCATGTCATAAAGCCCACCATAGCCTTAATAAGAAAACTTCTATCTTCTTTCTTCATTAAAGTCTTGCTGAACTGAGTATCAAATACATACATACCATGATTGCTATATCTCGCATTCTCTAAGTCAGCGCCAGTGGTCGTCTTCAAATGAATTCTAGTAGTCATATTGAAGCCAACAGAGTCCTCGACAAACACACGAAAAACTGTTCCTACCTGAACATCTCCTGTTGTACTTCCTTCGCCTGAAAAATTCACCATTCTTCTGAGGTCTCTTACCTCAGATGTAACTTCATAATGCTCGTAAGGAATACTATTGACATAGATTAGCACTCTATTTTTAGCAAGAGGAATGTTCACTTCCAGGTATACATTTTCAGTCTTGTCACCTGAACCTCTGTGAATATCGCCAGCCGCTAAAAACCAAAATTCATTATCGATTTTACCATTAATTAGCGGTACTAATCTCAAGGCATTGGGCCCCATGAAGCCAGGTGAAATGTTTTGGTATCTAATTCGGTTAATTCCTGCTGCATCCGGATAATTGTGCAACTCATCCCACCAAGTCAAGTCTTGTGCTTTCGTACCGAAAGCTAGGGTTAGGAAAAGAAAAAAAAGTATTCCCTTCTTCATTTTTAAAAAGTAATTATAAATCTACTACAATGTACCTTTTGTACTTGGGAGAATGTTCATTTCTTCAGGATTACGTTTTACGGACATTTTTATGGCTTTGGCCAATGCCTTAAAAGTAGCTTCTATCTTATGATGCTCATTATCTCCTTCTACCTTGATATTAAGATTGCATTGAGCAGCATCAGAAAATGACTTAAAGAAATGCATAAACATTTCAGTAGGCATGTCCCCAACTTTTTCTCGCTTGTATTCAGCATCCCAAACCAACCAAGGCCTTCCACTAAAATCTATCGCTACTTGGGCCAATGCTTCGTCCATTGGCAATAGAAAACCGTATCGATTAATTCCTTTCTTGTCACCTATAGCTATTCTGAAAGCCTCTCCCAAAGCGAGCGCTGTATCTTCAATGGTATGGTGCTCATCTATATGTAGGTCGCCTTTTACTTTGACCGTTAAGTCTGAGCCAGAGTGTTTCCCCAATTGATCGAGCATATGGTCAAAGAAACCCAATCCAGTATCGTTACTACACTGACCCGTTCCATCCAGGTTCAATTCTATATTAATATCTGTCTCTTTGGTTGTTCTCGTGACTTTGGCAACTCTTTCAGGCATCTGAAGAAATTCAAAAATCTCATCCCATGAAGTTGTAGTCAAAGCCGCTTTTTCATTTTTATCAGCTGACAGAAAAACGGCTTGTGCCCCAAGGTTTTCAGCCAATTGAATATCACTTAACCTATCTCCTAATACATATGAATGCTCAAGATCATATGCTCCTTCCAAATACTTTGTAAGTAGCGCAGTACCGGGTTTTCTTGTGGGAGCATTTTCATGCTCAAATGTTCTATCTATACAGATCTCATTGAAAACCACCCCTTCATTTTCAAGAGTCTTGAGCATTTTATTCTGAGCTGGCCAGAATGTATCTTCTGGAAAAGAATCAGTGCCCAAACCATCTTGATTAGTTACCATTACCAATTCATAGTCTAACTGTTCAACAATTTTCTTAAGGTTCGAAATTGCACCAGGCAAGAATTCTAGTTTTTCTAGACTATCAATCTGAAAATCTGTTGGAGGCTCAACTATTATGGTTCCGTCTCTGTCTATAAAAAGTACCTTTTTCATGTGAGTTCTTTCAACTTGTTAATTAATTGTGCGTTTTCTTCGTGCTTTCCTACAGTTATACGGAGGCCTTCATCGCAAAGAACAACACCAGACCTGTCTCTAACAATAACTTTTTTATCAATTAGCCTCTTGTAGATTTCCTTGGCATTCTCCTTCATTTTCACTAGGAAGAAGTTGGCATCTGAGGGGTAGACCGTATCTACTGAACTCAAGGACTCAAGCGCTTTTTGCAAATCATTTTTTGCACCTAAAATCTCTTCCACCATTTCATCCTTTTTATTAGCGTTTGACAATGCCTTCAGCATAGTTTGCTGAGTCAACCCACTAATATTATAAGGGGGTTTGATCTTATTCAAGATTTCAATCAGGTCGCTTGAGGCAAAGGCCATTCCTAAACGCAAAGAAGCTAACCCCCATGCTTTCGAAAAAGTCTGAAGTACTACTAGGTTCGAATATTCTGCCAGTCTCTTTGACCAAGAAGGTTGATCTGTAAAATCAATATAAGCTTCATCTAACACCACGATACCTGAAAAACCATTGAGTACTGCTTCTATTTTAACGGCACTCACCAAGTTGGCTGTTGGGTTATTCGGTGAACATATAAAGATCATTTTTGTGTGTTCATCGACATGACTCAAAATACCCTCTACGTCTAGATCAAAATTATCGGTAAGCAGGACTTTTCGAGTCTCGACAGCATTGATATCTGCGCTTACTTGATACATACCGTATGTAGGCGGGTTGATAACAACATTATCTACACCAGGCTCACAGAATGCTCTAAACAACAAATCAATGGGCTCATCGCTACCATTTCCCAGGAAAATCTGTACAGCCTTAATTTGCTTGATTTCCGCTATCTTTTCTTTTAAAGCCCTTTGATAAGGGTCAGGATAGCGATTCCAATCATCTTGAGTAATAGAACCAATCGGATTTTCATTAGCATCTAGAAAGACCCCCTCAGTACCTTCATATTCGTCTCTTGCAGAAGAATAAGGTATAAGGTCTTTTAAATGAGGCCTTAATAGTTCTTTGGGATCAAACATCTTTCAACCAGTTTAATCTTAATGTAACCGCATTTTTGTGTGCTTCGAGTTCTTCTGCCTCTGCCATTTTTTCAATAGTCGGCCCTAGAATTTGAATCCCTTCTTTATTCAATTCTTGATAAGTGATCATTTTTTGAAAGCTATCAAGAGAAACCCCACTATACATTTTAGCATATCCATTAGTTGGCAACGTATGGTTTGTACCGGAAGCATAGTCACCTGCCGACTCAGGAGTAAAATGACCAAGAAAAATAGAACCGGCATTGATGATTTGGTTCGCAATTCGCCAAGGGTTATTGACTGATAGAATCAAATGCTCTGCGCCATACTCATTGAGCAAATCGATAGCATCACACTCGTTTGCGAGAATAATTGAGACACTATTTTCAAGTGCTTTTGCAGCCATTTCTTTACGAGGCAGTTCTGTTAGCTGCTTATCTATTTCGGACTTTACAGCCTCAATTATACTCTCATTAGTCGCAACGACCACTACTTGAGAATCTACACCATGCTCCGCCTGTGACAATAAGTCTGCCGCTACAAAAGCTGGTGTAGCCGAATCATCAGCATAAACAGCAACTTCAGATGGGCCTGCAGGCATATCAATGGCCAAACCATATTTGGTAGCCAATTGCTTGGCTGCAGTCACATATTGGTTACCAGGACCAAAGATCTTGTTGACTGCCGGTATCGACTCAGTCCCAAAAGTCAAAGCTGCAATAGCCTGTGCTCCTCCAACTTTAAAGATCTTCGTGACTCCCACTAATTGGGCAGCAAATAATATTGCCGGATGAATTTCGCCTTGCTTATTCGGTGGAGTACAAAGCACAATTTCTTTACAACCCGCAAGCTTTGCGGGAATAGTCAACATCAAAACCGTTGAAAAAAGAGGAGCTGTTCCACCCGGGATATAAAGACCAACTTTTTCAATGGCAACAGCTCTTCTGTAGCAATTCACACCTGGCATTGTTTCAACATGAAGATCCTCTCTTCGCTGAGCCAGGTGAAAAGCTTCTATGTTGCTAGCAGCCGTTTTTATAGCCTCTTTCAATTCTTCTGACACTTCAGAAATAGAAGCACTGACCTCCTTATCCGAAAGCACAAATTCATCAAGTCGTACCCCATCAAACTTTGAAGTGAAATCTCGTAAGGCCTCATCTCCATTACTTCTAACTGCTTCCATCACAGGCCTCACCTGCTCTTCGATGACTTGCAGATCTAACGTGGGTCTTTTTAGAAGCTCTGCCCAAGTATTTCTATTTGGTTGCTTAAAGCTTTTCATAGAATCATTTTCTCAATAGGCACCACTAAAATACCTTCTGCTCCTTCACCTTTTAGGTCTTCGATAATTTGCCAGAAATCATCTTCTTGGATCACAGTGTGCACTGAACTCCACCCATCTGCCGCTAATGGTAAAACAGTTGGACTTTTCATTCCAGGAAGAATATCAATGATCTTCTCTACTTTTTCGTTTGGCGCATTGAGTAGGATATACTTATTGTTCTTGGCAGTCTGAACTGCATCTATTCTAAAGATCAGCTTATCAAGGATTGCCTGTTTCGCCTGGCTTAGCTCTTTGTTTGCGAGCATAACAGCTTCAGACTTGTAGATGACCTCCACCTCTTTTAGTCCATTACTCATTAACGTAGAGCCTGAACTTACTATATCACAAATACCGTAAGCGAGACCTATACTTGGGGCAATTTCAACTGACCCACTGATCTCATGGATCTCAGCATTGACATTATTTGCTTCTAAGAAATCGCCTAGAATTTTTGGGTAAGAAGTGGCAAGGCTTTTTCCTTCAAAATCACTAACCCCATTGTAAGGCAAATTCTTATCGATGGCCAAAGACAAACGGCATTTTGAAAAGCCCATCTTCTTGACCCAGTCTACAGACTTATCTTTTTCTTCTGCTTCATTCGCACCAACAATGCCGATATCTGCTATTCCATCTTGGACATAGCCTGGAATATCATCATCTCTCAAAAAGAGAAATTCCATCGGGAAATTAGAGGCTGTAGCCTTAAGCTTGCCTGTTCCATTATTGACTTTTATACCACACTCCTTGATAAGTTTCAAAGAGTCTTCACTTAGCCGACCTTTTTTTTGTACGGCAATGCGTAAAATATCTTCCATTAGTTTGTTCAACCGTGTTTTTAAGAAATTGATTTAAGAAATATGTGTTTTGTAAAAAAGGCGACCGCGTAGGCCACATAGGGGGTATGTCATCTCTCTCAAGAGAGATGATGGAAATGATGCTTGTGGTTAGCAACGAAAGATATATTGAATGTTTCTTTCACTTGTGGCAAATATAAATAGCCTTTTAAAAATCTCAATTATTTTAAGAACAAATGTAGTTTTTTTAGTTCTCCATAATTTGAAAGCATTAAAAAAGACACTAAATTCTTAATATGAAGTCTTTTAACATCAAAATATTAATGCTCATCTTTGGATACCTATCAATCACTAATGGGTTGGCACAAGGTTTTGATAGCACACAAATTGGGAAGGATTACCCCTATGCCTTTCCAATTCTTGGAAAGAAAGCATATAGCAAGGGATATAAATTACCCTTACCACATAGTATAATGATCAACTCCATTTGGAACAGGCAAAACATTGTTCTAGAAAATATGGAGTTGGCTTTTCTACCTGAAGGAGAACCATTTGATGAAAGCCAATACATCGATTTCAGTGACATTATTATATTCGGTCCATCAACTGGAAGAATCAATACACTTAGTTTTAGAGCAAGCACATGGTTACTCCCTTTTTTAGGCTTGAGTGTTAATTATGGCGAAGTTTGGGGAGAGCAAGTAATTCGACTCGAACAACCGGTAAATATAGAAAGTGTCACAGATATTGTTGGAAGATATTATGGTCTGGATCTGCTAACAGTGATACCCGCTGGCCCGGTCAATGTTGCATTGAACTGGGCCCCATCATGGACCACAAATGAGAGATTGAATGAACCAGTTAGAGTAGATGTTGTTAGCGGAAGACTTATATATAATTTTCCTATTGGTAAAAAGGAAGACCGATATCTAGGACTATGGTTTGGAGCGCAATATCAAAGGCTTGCTGCTACAACGGAAGGTAAGATTGGATTAGAAGAAGCGATTGATCCGAGTGGAGATATTCAATTAGGTATTGATGATTGGTATAATGGCCTAACTGATCAGCAAAAAAGAAGATATGGAGATACAATTAAAAATGCATTTGATAATATCTTTGACTCAATTGTCTATTATAGATTTGACAAAAGACTAGAGGAAGATTTCAACTTGCTTTTTGGCGCTCAGTATCAATTTAATCGCCATTGGCAGGTTAGAGGAGAATATGGAGCAATTAACTCAAAGCAACAATTATTACTTTCATTCAATTACTCATTTGGACTTTAAAAGAATTAAATAATAAAGCATGAAAAACTACCTTAAACTAACTGGACTATTGACTGCATTGGTTTTCTTGATGACCTCATGTGGTGGTGGCGGTTACACTTACCAGTGGATCCAGCCTAAATATGAAAAAGAGACTTATGAAAACGTTATGGTTATCGCCATTTCTAAAGACTTAGGCTCAAGACAACGATTCGAATCATCTATGGTCCAAGCATTGGCAGAACAAGGCGTTAAAGCCACGGCATCATTGGATTGGTTCAACGCCAACAATGTTCAGAGTGGAATTACGGGTGACGAACTAGAAAAGCTATTAAAAGAAAACGGTTTTGATGGTGTAGTTACCGCTGCTGCAATTGATAAAGACAAAGAAACAAATTACGTACAAGGGTCAACTTACCCTGGGTACTATGGAAGAGGATTCAGAGGCTATTACGGATACTATGGTGGAATGGTGCAAGAACCAGGTTATTATACAACCACAAATGTCTACATGCTGCAGTTCAACTTCTATCAGCTAAACAGCCCAGGAACTTCAGATTACAACCACTTAGTTTGGACTGTACAGGACAAGGTGGATGAGCCAGGTAATCCAGAGAAATTCACAGCCAAATACTGCGCTTCATTAGTTGAGTCTATGATGGCAGATGGCTTGTTTTAAATAATATTGAATCATTCATTAAAGCCCTTTAGAGGGCTTTTTTTATTCTCAATTTCTTTTGATCGCTTCCGTGCTAGCGTCTCAAGAGAGTCTATGAATTGCCAAGGTCAAGGAATTCACTATTTTTAATTATCAACCAAAAAGTTATGAAGCTTAACTCTTTCGACCTTACTAAAAACACCGTAGATGTTATCATTAGAATCGGTTTCTTAGGATTACTAGTGGCTTGGTGTGCCATAATTCTTGTTCCTTTCTTAATGCCTGTGCTATGGGGCATTCTGATTTCTATCATTTTACATCCACTTTACTGGAGTCTCTCACAAAAACTGGGTGGGAGAACGAAGCTGAGCTCGTTTATCTTAACCCTCATAATGCTCCTCATTATTCTAGTACCTAGTGTCCTTTTTATGGATTCCTTGATTGTTGGTGCTAAGCAAATTGGAAATCAACTTGAATCGGGTAAAGTAAACTTACCTCCTCCGACAGACGAGGTAAAAGGTTGGCCATTGATTGGAGAAAGAACATACAATGCCTGGAGCTTATTTGCGACCAATCTTGAAGGGGCAATGAACAAGTACGAGGGACAATTATCAAGTCTTGGAAAAGGGATTCTCGGAGCAATTTTAGGAACGGGAAAAGGAATTATTCAATTTATTTTCTCAGTGATTATTGCCGGAGTATTACTCAACTACTCTGACGAAGGAAATTCATTCGCGAATAAATTCTTCAAAAAATTAGCAGGTGAAAAGGGCGCAAGCATAACAGACTTGAGTAATCAAACAATTCGCAATGTGGCAAAGGGTATTCTGGGCGTAGCCTTTATTCAAGCCTTTTTTGCGGGCATAGGATTTTTACTTGCTGGTGTACCATATGCTGGACTTTGGGCTCTTTTAGTACTTATGCTTGCCATCATGCAGTTACCACCAGCCATCGTTTTCATTCCGGTAATTGTCTACCTCTTTTCAAATGACTCCGGGTTCGCATCAATTGCTTGGTCCGTATACTTCATTATCGTTGGCTTGTCTGATAATTTCTTAAAGCCTATCCTTTTAGGCAAAGGTGCTCCAGTGCCTATGTTGGTTATATTTCTTGGTTCTATAGGAGGATTCTTTACCTCTGGTTTTATAGGTCTTTTCGTAGGCGCTATAGTATTGTCCCTGGGCTACCAATTAATGATTGCATGGGTGAATGATCAAGATAATTTAGAGTGAAATCAGTTGATGAAACAACCATAATATTTATTTTTTATCATTTTTAGACTAGCTTCAGAATAACCTTAACTATTAAAATATGTACACTAGACCTATCAGTGTCGCCCCTGTTATTTTCAATCAGTACGGCAAGCTTCTTTTCATCTATGTTCTTTATGTTACTGCTGTTTGGGTAGTCTACGATCCACTAGGTGTTGAAGAGATTGATATTAAAATGTCAATCGCCACCATTTTGGGTTTTACAGTTTCACTTCTTTTAGGTTTTAGAACCGCCTCGGCTTATGACAGATGGTGGGAAGCTAGGAAGGTCTGGGGAGGCATTGTGAATGACAGCAGAACCCTTGTTAGACAGGGAATTGGCTTTGCAGGTAAAGGCAAAGCGATTAAAGAAGTTCAAGAACTCGCTTACTACATGATTGCTTGGTGTTATGCACTTAAAAACGGCCTCAGGAAACTTGATCCTATTGAAGAAACTGGTAGATATTTAAGTGAAGATGAAAAATCTACTATTGCTCCTTTGAATAACAAACACAATGAGATTTTGAAATTAATGGAGCTAAAGCTTCATGAAATGAGAGAAAAGGAGCTCATTGATGGTTTTCAACATGTGGCGATGGACAATTCCTTGAAACAGCTTTGCGACCACATGGGAAAATGTGAGCGCATCAAAAACACGATCTTCCCACAGAGGTATAGGGAGTACACCCATAAAGGGATCCTCATTTTCCTAGTTATGCTTCCTTATGGGATGCTGTTCTCAACAGGACCATTTTCAATAGCAATTTGCTTTATCACTTCATTTTTCTTTTTAATGATTGAAAGCATTGCATTTTCCCTGCAAGATCCATTTAGTAACATCGGTTCGGACACACCAATGAGTGCTCTCAGCAGAACCATAGAGATCAATATTCTCGAAATGATGGGTGAAGCCCATGAGCTAGAAACCCTAACACCAGACAAAGATGGCATATTGATGTAATATCATTAATGAATTTGAACCCCTATTTAGCATCCTAGCAGGTGAATACTCTGACCCAACAATCCTAAAATAGCACTATATTGACCTTCACTAAGATTAATTCAATGAAGGTCAATTTTCTATTCATCATACTACTCATTTCTGGAACCAACCTTGCGCTCGCCCAATCTTCAGAAGATGAGGAATCTGAGGGCAAAAAAAGACATGCCATTACGGCTAGTATAGGGCATACTACAATTGGAGAAGGCATTAGTAATGGACGTAAGCGTAATTTGATCCTACCTTCTTGGGGTTTGAATTACGACTATCACCTCAATGACAGGTGGGCCATTGGTTTACACACGGACATCATTATTGAGGAATTTGAAGTTGAAATAGAAGGCAATGATAATGTGCTTGTTACAATCGAGCGCTCAAGGCCAGTCTCTATGGCGGTAACAGCTTCACATCGAGTAAGCAAATATTTGATATTGTCCGCAGGAGCTGGAAGAGAATTGGCACCAGAAGAGAACTTCACCATTTTCAGGTTTGGAGCAGAACCCTTTTTTAAGCTTCCTAATGAGTTTGAACTAGTCGCTACAATCGCTTTTGACGTACGAGTAGATGCTTATAATGCCTTTAATTTTGCTCTAGGCATTGCCAAATTCTTTTAAATTAGTGCACAGAAAGGATTTCGCTAAGAATGGTCACCCGAATAGCACTGATAACATACTTTCTAGTTTTGTCCTCTTCTCTCTTTGGACAGGACACCCTCTGGCTGCCTGGAAAGAATTTCATTGTAGGAGAAGTCAAGAAAATGGAGCAAGGTGTTTTGACCATCGAAACGCCCTATTCAGATGATGATCTTACCATTGAATGGCTTAAAATTGATTCAATCAAAACACATACTAGATTTCTAGTCACCTTATCTGGTAACGAAAGACATACAGGAAGGGTGGTTTCTACTGGACCTAAAGGCAAGGCCAAAATTGAAAAAGTGCTAGGTGCTGATATTGAGGTATTGCTTGACAATATTGTCACACTTGATGGTTTAGAAGATGATTTCTGGGGTCGAGTAGAAGCGTCTCTTGACGTGAGCATACAGCAAACCAAAGCCAATAATCTAATTCAATTCAATGCAAGTTCTGTCTTGGGCTATAAGGCAGACCGCTGGAATGTTCGAGCAACTTATACTGGGTTAACCTCTTCTCAAGACAGCATATCGGATGTCGACAGAAGAGATTATGGCGTTACTTTCTCCTACTATCCAAGGAGAAAGTGGTATATCTACTCAAACATTACATGGTTTTCTAATACAGAGCAGGCTATCGATCTACGTTTTAGTGCGAGGTTGGGATTAGGTCGCTCAATTATTCAAAATAATCATGTTTTTTGGGGCCTTGCCTCAGGTGTAGCTCCTGTAAGAGAGCAATTTTCGAATGAGACACCTGATAGTCAAAGTACAGAATGGTTTATTGGTACAACTTGGGATTTGTTCGATACGGGAGACCTCAAGTTTGATGGAAGTTCCTTTGCTTACCCCAGCTTGACAGAATCGAGGCGGTTTCGACTAGACTTTACAAGTAATGTGAAGTACGATCTTCCTTACGACTTTTATATAAAACTTAGCGGAACATTCAACTATGATAATCAGCCAGCAGTTGAAGGAAATAAGTTAGACTTTGTCTGGAGTGTCGGTTTTGGATGGGAGCTAGACCGCTAAATATTTACATACTCATATTGAGTTGAATTAAAATCAGGCCTTATATTTAAACTTTACTAAACCAACCTTTATAATGGATAAAATCTCGACCTTCAAAAGAGGACTGCTACTATTGGTATTCTTCATGACTGGGTTTCTTATCAAAGCACAAGACACACTCTTTCTACCTGGTGGCACCGCCATCTATGGAGAGGTAAAAAGCATGTCAAGCGGTGTATTAAAGATGGAAACTTCTTACTCGGATGATGACTTTACGATAGAGTGGCTAGACATTGAGAGAATTATTACTACAACTCGTTTTCTCATTACGCTACAAGGAAGTCAAAGGACTGATGGCTATTTGAGGTCTTCTAGTAATGGAAGCATTGAAATCTCATCAGATGAAGGGAATTTCACGACTACATTTGATGAAATAGTAGAGTTATCAAGTCTTGATGAATCTTTTTGGAGTCGCGTTACAGCAACAGTCGATGTTGGCCTGAACCTTACTAAAGCCAATAATCTAAGACAGTTCAATGCACGCAGTAATGTTGGTTATAAGGCAGATCGATGGTATTTAGGTTTAAAATACGATGCCCTGAATTCTACGCAAGATGGAGCAGATGACATTGAAAGAAGAGACTTTGGTGCAAACTTTACCTATTATCCATATAGAAAATGGTATCTCTATTCAGAATTAAACTGGTTCTCAAATACAGAGCAAGCTATTGATCTCCGTTTTACAGCAAAGATAGGTGCGGGCCGCTCCATTATTCAGAACAATAAAGCAAAATGGGGAGTGCTACTCGGTTATCAGCCAGTGAGTGAACAATTCTCTGATGGTGTAACAGAAGACAATACTAGTGGTGAGATTTTCCTAGGTACAGAATGGAATCTATTTGATACTGGGGATTTATCGTTTTACGGTTCTCTTTTCGCTTATCCTAGTCTTACGGAAGAAGATCCTGTATCAGGAGACTCTCGTTTCAGAACTGACTTTAACTTCAATATTAAATATGACCTCCCTTTAGATTTTTATATCTCCACTGGTCTGACCTTGAATTATGATAACTTGGCAGTGACTGGTACAGACACCGATTATGTTTGGAATTTTGGTTTTGGATGGGAATTATAAGAACTGCAAAGTATTAAAAAGAGAAGCCCGCATATCGGGCTTTTTTTATTTCAAGAAATCTTTAATTACTTCAAAATAGGCTTTGGGTTGCTCAATAAAAGGAAAGTGCCCTGTTTTTTTTATTGTTTCAATACTGGCGGATGGGAATGCCTCTTTAAATGTATTGAGGTAAAGTCCTGTGGCAGGTTCGATCTCTCCATAGATAATTAAAACCTCCGATTCAATAGAGGACAAAGAGTCTAGTAAATCGTAGTTAGACATCTCAGGGGCAATGTTCATGAAGACTGAACTTCTGAGATGATAATCGTCAGCGATAGCTAGCTTTAAACCATCCATTTTTTCAGGGTCATAGAATTGAGATTTGAATGAAATCATCATCATCTGATCAATATAAGGTGCTGGATCCTTAGATCGAATCAATCCTGAAGTTGAGAGTTTATCTAATTGTTCTTGGTCTTCTTCTGAGTAGCGCGAAGCGATAATGACATTCTCTTGGTTCCAAAAATCGGCAGTCGGAGCCATGCTATTTGACAAAATAAGTTTGTGGATATCGTCATCATGGGTTGTTGCGTACTTCATTGCCACTAAGCCTCCCCAAGAGTGCCCAAGAATTGATAATTTCTCATATCCCAAATGCTCACGAATTTGATCTATATCTGCGGACATAGCATCAAATGTCATCCTTGACGGATCAATTTCGACCTGCGACCTTCCACAAGCTCTTTGGTCATAAAAAATAAGTTGATGAGTATCTGCCAAAGGCAAGAGATGCTCATACAGGTACTGGTGATCCAATACCGGCCCACCGTGTACAATCAGTAATGGCTCTCCAACACCTACTGTTTTATAATAAATGCTATCACCTAGGCTTTGTATAAAGCCTTCTTCAACCTGAGGATTATTGTCGCAGCCCCATGCAAAAATCAATAAGAACAATAGAAGGCTAAACCTTGCCATTAGCCACCTACCTTTTTACAGTTATATCCTTCTTTTTGAAGAAGGTCAAGCACTTTTTGTCTAAAATCACCTTGAATAAGAATCTCACCATTTTTGGCGCTTCCTCCCACTCCACAATTAGACTTTAACATTTTACCCAAGTCTTTAAGGTCATCTTCTGTTCCCACAAAGCCTTCAACCAGCGTTACCTGCTTACCTCCCCTACTTTTCTTATCCAGCATCACTTTTAAATTTTGCTCACTTGGTTCAAGAGTCTCTTCTTCGAAATCACCTTCGTATTCATATTCAAAATCATCTGAAGTTGAGTAGACTACACCGCTACGGCCTTTATCCCTTTTGTTCTTTCTGCCCATATTACAAACCTAAAAAAGAAGCCACCTTCATAAAAGGTGGCTCTAATAATTTTAATAACTGTATGTGTTTACTTCCTCAATGACATTGTCCAAACAGGCATCTTAGAATGGTTAACTAGATCTTCGGCCAAACTACCACTCAATAAATGCATGATACCTGTTCTACCGTGGGTACCAATTGCGATCATGCAAGCACCAAGATCTTCAGCAAAGTAAAGGATACCATCCTCTTCAGTTGCTTCATTATAAACATGGCTATGTCCATTCTTGATATTATGTCTATCAATGAATTTCTTAAACTCCTCAGCGGATTGTCTTTGCGTGTGGAAATTATTAGGAGTGTTCACTTTAACCAAATGAAGCTCTGCCCCAAGCTGGTCTTGCATACGCTTGATACCTGCTACAATTTCTGATTGGTCATCAGAAAGATCCGTTGCAAAGACGATTTTATTGATTGAGTCAATATCTACTTTCTCCTTTATGGTGATTACAGGGCAATGTGCAAATCGTACCACTCGCTCTGTATTAGATCCTATCAGCACTTCATCAAGACCACTACTTCCCTTAGTTCCCATGATGATCAAATCTGCATCGTGCTCTCCAACAACAGATCCAATACTCTGATAAGGGTTACCCATCTCCACGAGCGATTCGATTTCTATACCTTCCTTCAAAAGGCTTTCCTTTAAATCGTAGAGTTTTTCTCTGGTTTGGTCAATAAGCTTTTTCACGATAAAAGCTTCTTCTCCAGTGGCAGATTCAGCCTCACCCATGGTATTGAACGAGAAGCTTCTCATCCCCTCAATTACATTGAGTAATAATATTTTCGCATTTGATTTTTTTCCAATCTGTACAGCAAGATCCAGTGCGTATGTTGCTTGTTCTGAAAAATCAGTAGGGACCAATATGGTTTTCATTTCTTGTTATTTAATGCTTAAGTAAGAACTAAAGATTACCTAGGAAATATAATGATTTCAGTCATGTAATGGAATGACATTATGGTGCGATGCACATAGTCATTTCAATTTCACTTAATGTAGAGGGGCTCAAGTAAGGTATGCCTAGACCTAGGCCTCGAGTAATTAATAGCAGAGCGATGACAGCAGTAAATGCAGGAACAGCCTTTTTAAATAATGAAGGCTTGATGGATTTGAGTTCTTTACCAAAGAATGCGGCCGCAAGCATCATAGGAAAAGTGCCTAAGCCAAAAAGAAACATATACAATGAGCCCCCCAAAATGCTGCCCATTGAAACTGAGGCCAGTAAAGCCATATAAACGAGCCCACAAGGCAAAAAACCATTAAACAGTCCAAGTTTGAATTGACCAAAAGCACTCTTGTTTTGAAGTAAAGCACCAATACTTGACCTCACTTTTTTAACAAGCTTCTGAATTGGTTTGAACTGAAAATTAGTAGGAATAACTCCTCTTGAACTCAACAAGAAAATAAGGATCAGAACCCCTGTACCAATGGAGATTTTCTGCTGAAGGCCAACAAAGGAAAGCGATTCGCCAACTAAACCGATAATAGCACCAAGGCCAGCATATGTAATGGCTCGCCCGGCATTATATGAAAGTCGGTTTCTCCACCACAACTTTCTCTTCTCTTCATTCTGTGGAACAGCCCAAAGCAAAGGAGCGCACATACCCAAGCAATGCAAACTCCCTAACAATCCAAAAACAAGTGCTGTCCCAAGTAACAACATCAGATCACGAATTTGATCTCTTTATAAAATTCCTTTTCACCGTCAGACCAAAGGAGTTTTAAAGTCCATGCACCTTTCAGCAAGTTGGACAAATCAACCGTAAACCTGTCATCAGCTCCAAGCTTGAGAGGAAGCTCCTTATCGTACCTAGCATTACTTGCTCTAAAAAACGTAACTGTTCCTTCTTTGATTTGAGAGGCTAATGCCTCATCAAAGGCAAGTGATATTCGCTTGTTCTTTCTATCGAAACTAAAGTCGGGCTGAACATCAAGCGCGTTAAAATTTCTGATTCTGTCCAGCTGGTCTTCATAAGCAATTTCCTGCTCATAATAGTTGTCTGAAACAAGACTGAACTCAGTATTCACACTGATATAAACCATTGTAAATATCACTCCGATGAATAGCACAAACGACAGTATGATTCCCTTTCCCCAATTCATAATTATTTTTTAGCAGGCCCTAGAAAATTTGTTTTCATTTCATCGATCACCATTTCATTGGTAACCATTTCAAGTGTTAATGATGTACTCCTATCATCAAGGTCATCTTCAGGGATTTTTATAATAAACACACCATCAACCTTGGACTTCGCGGGTAATACAACATTGCTTCCACCAGCTCTTTCTATTGTCGCGTGAGGAAACTCTTTGATTCTCACTTCAAATGCGAGTTCCTCGGCAGTTTTATTTAAAAACTGAATATTGTAGATGTTCTGAATCTGACCATCATCGAGTTTTTGGAACATCATGCCCGGCACTCTCAATACAGTGGCTTCTACATCAGATCGACCAGAAATAAAGACTATCAATAAGACGATAAGTAAAGCCAATACACCACTATACCCAGCCACCCGAGGTGTAAAGATCTTCTTCTTGCCTTCTGCAATCGCATTGTAGGATGTTGGTCTGATCAATCCTGTAGGTTTACCGATCTTGGTCATTACATCATCACAAGCATCGATACAGGCAGTACAATTCACGCATTCCAGCTGAGTACCATTCCTAATATCTATCCCCGTAGGGCAAACATGAACGCAAAGTTTACAATCAATACAATCTCCCTTATTCGTTTGCTCAGCATTCTTTTTGATCCGTCCTCTCGGCTCTCCTCTAAGCCAATCATACATTACAGCCATAGAGTCTTTAACTAGCAATACGCCTTGCAATCTTCCATATGGACATATTGCAACGCATGCCTGCTCTCTTAAATAAGCAAATACAGCATAAAAAACTCCACTGAAAGCAACCAAGCCAACAAACCCAGCCATGTGCTCGGTTGGCGGTTGACTGATAATTTCTTTGACTTGCTCAATACCTATGAGGTAAGCCATGGCAGTGTGGCCAATCAGAATAGCGATGAACATGAAGATGCCGTGCTTCAGTAGCCTCTTTCTGATCTTTTCAGCATTCCAAGGCATTTTCTTGAGCTTTCGTTGCTGACCTGCATCACCATCTATCAAGTATTCAATTTTTCTGAATACCATTTCCATGAAAAGCGTCTGCGGGCAAGCCCAACCGCACCATACCCTGCCAAAGACAACCGTAAACAAGATGATGAATACAAAAAAGGTAATGGCAAGCAATGCAAATATGAAAAAGTCTTGCGGCCAAAAAACCATTCCGAGTATTGAGAATTTTCGCTCAAAGACATTGAGCAAAAGGAATGGTTCTCCGCCTATCTTTATGAATGGCCCTGCAAATAAAATCGCCAAGAGGATGATCGAAACGATCACCCTCTTGTTATGATATCTTCCTTTGGGTTTCTTAGGATAAACCCAGATCCTCTTGCCACTAGCATCTACAGTTGCAATTGAATCACGATACTGTTCATCGTAATTATAGAGGTCTTTGATCTTATCCTGATCCATATTTTGACTTATTCGTTATCGCTAGCTGGTTCCTCGTAAAGATCTCCATCAGGAGGTAAAGCACCAGCAGGGTTAGTTCCACCTAACGACTTCACATAGGAAGCTACATTTCTTATCCGTACTGGGTTAAGCTGGCTTTCCCAAGCAATCATGGCTGTACCTTGAACTCCATTTTTGATCACCTTATAAACATCACTAATTGACCCTCCATTTCTCCAATAGTTATCGGTTAGGTTAGGACCTGCTAAACCTCCACCATCTGCTTTATGGCAAACTGCGCATTGTGCTTCAAAGAATGCTTGACCATCGGCCAATTCTGCCGCATCAACTGAGGCAGTTACAGTGTTCTCATCAAAATCAACCACAAGGTCTTCTTCTTGAGCCGCCTTCAATGCAGCCGCTTCAGCCATTTCGATCTCATATTGTTCTTCCTGCAAAGGAGCTGCACTGAAAACATGGAAAACCAAGAGGTAGATCACTGCATATCCAATGGTTGCATAGAACAGCCCTTTCCACCATGGTGGTAAATGGTTGTCAAGCTCTTTAATGCCATCATAATCATGGTCAAGCAAGATCTCTTCCTCTTGCTCCATTGGTTTCAAGTCATTCCAATTATTCCAAAGTTTGGCCCAATAACTTGGTTCAGCCTCTATGGCAGCCTTAGTCTCCTCAGAAAGGCTTTCATTTACAAATGCTTTGAGAAGTTGAAGGACATAAATGGCAACCAAGAGCACTAATATTGCCACCGCCAATACAAGACCGAATGTGAGATAAAGAACAGTTTCTTGATTCATTCCGCCAGAACCAGTCTGTGCATAAGTCTGAACAAATGGAATGAGCATTAATGCAATGGCCATCCCTGCTTTTCTTTTTATGTTTTGAACTAGTTGATTCATTTCAAAAAATTTTGGTCTTGTGATTCGTTTTCTGGTTGATCTTCTGCCAAAGGCATAATCTCCATATGAGCAACGTGCGACTTCTTGATCTTCCAAACGTAGATCAGCAGCCCTACAAAAAATGTGAAGAAGATGGCCAAAGAAATAATTGGCCAAATCTCAACATTTTGAACTCTTTCAAAATAATACTTGAACATGATTATTGATTTTGAGCGGTTGCGTCTGCTTTAATATCTGTACCCAATCGTTGCAAGTATGCAATAAGTGCTACGATCTCAGAAGTCTCACCTATCTTGACACCTGCGTATGATTCAATTGTTTCCATTGATCCAGAAGGATCTTCTTTCAACCCTTGAACAATTCCTGCTGCTTGTTTTTGCAAGTCTTGATTGGCGGTATCTTCATAACCTTCTTCGTAAGGCACGCCTATCTTTCTTAGCGCTCGAATCTTACCTGCTGTTTTACCAGGGTCTATTTGATCAGAGTACAACCAAGTGTAAGGTGGCATGATTGAACCTGGCGAAGTAGAAGTTGGATCGTACATGTGATTCAAATGCCAAGTATCATTGTATAGCCCTCCTACTCTATGCAAGTCTGGCCCTGTTCGTTTAGAACCCCACAAGAATGGATGATCGTACACAAACTCCCCAGCTTTAGAATATTCACCTTTGTATCGCTCAGTTTCAGAGCGGAATGGCCTTACCATTTGGGAGTGACAGTTATTGCAACCTTCCCTGATATAAATGTCTCGACCGTGCAATTCTAATGGTGTATAAGGCTTTACACTAGCAATAGTTGGCACATTGGATTTGATGAGGAAAGTTGGAACCATTTCCACAACACCACCAATTAGAATGGCAACCAAAGTCAATACAGTGAAGAAAACAGGCTTTCTTTCAATAGTACTGTGCCAGTGTCCACCAACAATTTTCTTCTTCTCAAGAGCAGGAGCTTCTGCTGCCTCTTCTGCAATGAATTTTCCTTGCTTGGCTGTTTTCACCAAGTTCACTGCCATCATGATCACACCGCTGAAGTAAAGCAAACCACCAATGGCTCTCATCCCATACATTGGGATAATCTGCTTGACAGTCTCTAAAAAATTAGGATACTCTAAGAATCCTTGACCATCAAAGTTTTTCCACATTAAACTCTGTACAACACCCGCAGTGTACATTGGCAACGCATAAATGATAATACCTAGCGTGCCGATCCAGAAGTGAATATTGGCTGATTTTTGAGACCATAACTTGGTACCCCACATTTTAGGTACTAACCAGTAGAGCATACCAAAGATCATGAAACCATTCCAGCCAAGGCCACCAATGTGTACGTGAGCAATGATCCAATCAGTAAAGTGAGCAATGGCGTTAACTCCTTTGATGGAAAGTAAAGGACCTTCCAAAGTCGACATACCGTAAGCCGTTACAGCCACCACCATGAACTTCAATACTGGATCCTCTCTAACCCTATCCCAAGCACCACGCAAGGTCAACAGTCCATTAAGCATACCACCCCAAGATGGCGCGATCAGCATGATCGAGAATACAGTACCTAAAGACTGAGCCCAGTCAGGAAGTGAAGTATAAAGTAAGTGGTGAGGACCTGCCCAGATATAGATAAATATCAAAGACCAGAAGTGTATAATTGATAGTTTGTATGAGTAAACTGGCCTATTCGCTGCCTTAGGCAGGTAATAATACATCAACCCTAAGAATGGTGTCGTAAGGAAAAAGGCCACAGCATTGTGTCCATACCACCATTGCACTAAGGCATCTTGAACACCAGCGTACCATGAATAACTCTTAAATAGCGTTACAGGCATTTCAAATGAATTAACCACATGAAGTACCGCAACCGTAATGAATGTTGCGATGTAGAACCAAATGGCTACATACATGTGACGCTCTCTTCTTTTTAGAATGGTTCCGATCATATTGATACCAAAGACCACCCAGATCAGCGTAATGGCAATATCAATAGGCCATTCTAGCTCAGCATATTCTTTTGAAGTAGTTAAGCCGAGTGGAAGCGTAATTGCTGCTGCGACTATAATGAGCTGCCAGCCCCAGAAATGGATCCAGCTGAGCATATCACTGAACATTCTTGTTTTCAGCAATCGTTGCATTGAGTAATAAACACCAGCAAACATGGCATTACCTACAAAAGCAAAGATCACTGCATTGGTGTGCAATGGTCTTATCCTCCCGAAAGAGGTGTAAGGAATACCTAAATTAAGTTCTGGTAAAAAAAGTTGAGTGGCTACTAAAAGTCCTACAAGCATACCAACGATACCGAAGACCACCGTAGCAATGGCGAAGTATTTGACGATCTTATTGTCGTACTTAAACTGTTCTAATTCCATTTGCCTTGAGTTATGCAATAATTTCAGGCAAGGTATAGTAGCCAAGGCGCGACCGACCTGATGGACATTAGACAAAAAACTGATTTATATCATGTTTTAAGAAAAGTGGGGCCGAAGGGAAAAATCTCAAATGAAATTCTTGAAGCAAATTGATATAAAAAGCAGCTTTAAACTGCTTTGCTGAATAACTTTTGCTCTTTGTGGGTTCCATGATTTGGATCAAAAACAGCACAGACATTTCTTAGAAATTGTGTACCGATTTCTGATACATTAAATGACTTCTCATTCATTTCTAAGATACCATCCTCAGCTAACCCATCAATCTGCGCTTTGCGTTCAATTGATAAGCCATCGTAGAGTTCTTTTGAAAATTGTTTTTGACATGCCACTTCCAGAATCTGCTCTTTTACTCTGATCTGTTCAGGAGTCATCATATGACCCTTAAACTTTGCAAGCTCACCGTTATTGATTTGCTCTAGATACTGTTCAACGGTTTTAGCATTCTGGCCATAGGCTATAGCAACATCAGAAATTGAAGAAACACCAAGCCCAACTAATAATTTACCTGGGTTTGTGGTATAGCCCATAAAATTTCGATGCAAATCACCTTTACCCAAAGCCTTAAATAGCTCATCTTCTGCTAGGGCAAAATGATCCATACCAATGGCTAAATAGCCCATTTCTTTGAGCAATTGCTGTCCGAGCTGGTTCAGTTCATGCTTTTGTTTAGGCGTTGGTAGATCCAATTCGCTATAAGCTCTTTGTCCAGGTCTTTTCCAAGGAACATGGGCATAAGAATAGTAAGCAATGCGATCGGGCTTCAAAGCCTTCACCAAAGCCATTGTCTTTGTAATACTTTCTGAAGTTTGAAAAGGTAAGCCGTAAATTAAATCAAAGTTAACTGATGTAAAGCCAATGGCTCGAGCCCATTTAACCACTTTAATGACTGATTCATCGGGCTGAATCCTATTGATCGCTTTTTGAACTTTTTCATCAGAGCCTTGAATTCCAAAGCTTACTCTTCTGAAACCTAAATCATATAATTTTTGAAGGTGTTCTTCTGTAGTATTGTTTGGATGGCCCTCAAAACTAAATTCTATTTCTTCTGCTAAAGTGGCTTCAGCAAAGAGTCCGCTGATCATAAGCTTCAAATGCTCTGGACTAAAGAAAGTGGGTGTTCCTCCTCCTAAATGAATTTCTTTGATTGTCGGTTTATGACCTAGTTCAGCATTGATCAGCTTGAATTCTTCAATTATCGCCTGAACATAAGGCAATTCTACAGCATGATTGACTGTTATACGTGTATTGCAGCCACAATAAGTGCAAAGACTCTCACAGTAAGGTAAGTGAACGTATAGGCTAATACCATCCTCTCCATACTGTTCATAAGCTAGCCTAAGTACTGCCTTCCACGCATCGATCGTAAATGAATCTAATTGCCAATCTGGAACTGCCGGATAGCTCGTATATCTCGGCACAGGTTTATCGTATTTTTCAATCAGCTGATCGATCTTCTTCATCTGCTTTCTTCTTCTTTTCCTCAAATAACATGCGAACCGATGGGGAATAAGTGTCATCATACTGTCCAGACTTAACTGCCCAGAAAAATGCTCCTAGAAACAAGGCAGCAACCACAATACTGGTAATGATCAAAATGACAATGACGGACATATTACAATTTCAATTTTTTAGCCCAATACTGAATCGCTATAGTGGTAAAAAGCACGACAGTGATACTACTTAAAGGCATTAAGATGGCCGCTACCAGTGGAGTTAACAATCCGGCAACAGCGAAACTCAATCCTCCAATATTGTACACAAACGATATTACGAAACTCCAAACCACAACTGTTTTTGACTTTCTTGCTAGCCTATAAAAATCATTGAGCTTGATCAATTCATTGGCTTCAAGAATACCATCTGATGCTGGCGAAAATGTCGACACATCTTCAGAGACCGCAATTCCGACATCACTTTGCTTTAAAGCACCAGCATCATTGAGTCCATCCCCAATCATCATTACTTCAATGCCTTGACTTTGCTCTTGTTTGATCATCTCAAGTTTATCTTGAGGCTTCTGATCAAAGTGCATTTTCGTTGATGCAGGGAAGAACTTCTTTAATCTTTCATGTTCTGAACTATTATCACCGGATAACAACTGTAGGCTAAAAGTTGCTCCTAATGATTTCACAAGTCCGGAAACCCCTTTTCGATATTCATTTTGAAGTATGAACTTACCTCTCAAGTCTTCGCCAAACCAAACGAATACTGTCGTTTGCTCAGGGCTTGACAATACTTCTTTTCCAAGCTTACTACTACCAATTTTAACCTCAAGTCCGCTGACATTAGCAATAATGCCTTGACCTGCAATCTCTCTAAATGTTTCCAATTGGTAAGTGCCTGATACAGTTCGAGGCAAACTCTCTCTTATCGATCTACTCAATGGATGCGTACTGCTAGAAATGGCAAGCTTCAAAATGGCAACTTCACTCTCCGAGAGTTCATCTCCTTCAAATTGCACCTTATGTCTTCTGCTTTCGGTTAGCGTACCTGTTTTATCAAAAACTATGGTCTTTATTTTCTGAAATCTCTGAATGACACCAGCACTTTTGAGATAAAACTTATTGCGGGCAAAAACTCTCAAAACAGAGCCCATTGTAAAAGGGGTAGCTAGTGCCAATGCACAGGGACATGCAACAATCAGTACTGAAGTAAACACCAACCAAGTATTGGATGGGTCGTTATTTTGCCAATAAAATGCCGCTGCTACAGCAATACTGATGATAACTAATGTGAAATACTGGCTTACTTTATCGATTAGGCTCCTCTTGTCTTCTTGGTTATCATCATATTGATTCCACAACCCGGTCAAATAGCTTTGAGAAACGTCTTTTTGAACGATAAAATTAGCCTGCTTCCCTACCAAGCGTCCACCGGCATAGATCAGCTCTCCCTTCGTTTTTTGGACAGGCTCTGCTTCACCAGTTACAAAGCTATAATCAATACTTGCTACTTCATCTATCAATAAAGCGTCAGCCGGAATAACCTCATTATTCCTGATCAACAATTGATCTTTCCTTTGAATATCCTTGACCAGAACAGGTTCTTGACTACCATTTTTGACTCGCTGGACAGCAAGTGGAAAATAGGATTTATAATCTCTTTCAAAAGATAGGTTTCTATAAGTCAGTTTCTGGAACCATTTTCCGATCAAAAGAAAAAAGATCAAGCTGACCAATGAATCGAAATACCCTGCTCCAGTCTGGCTTATGATCTCATAGTAACTTCTAATCGCTAAGGTGATCACACCTAAGGCAATGGGCACATCGATATTGATAAATCGTTGTCGCAGGCTTTTGAAGGCTGAAATGAAATAATCATTTGCCGAATAGAAAAGCACTGGGAGAGCCATAATTGCACTTACCCACCTGAATATCTGCTGATATTGATCATCTACGTTGTCAATACCCAAATATTCTGGAAAACTCAGCAACATTACATTGCCAAAGCAAAAGCCAGCCACACCCAACTTGACAAGTAGTGTCTTGTCAAAAGATTTTTCATTGGCAGACTCGTCTTGCTGCAAGTTGATCATTGGCGGATAGCCAATAGCATCAAGCAATTCCGCGATTTCTTGTAAACTGACTTTTGAAGGATCATATGCAATTGATGCCTTCCGTTTGTTAAAGTTGACTTCAACCTTTATTACTCCGTCTTGGAGTCTTTCTAAATGCTCTAATAACCAAATACAGCTGCTGCAGTGAATGTTTGGTATAAAGAGCGTAACTCGTTCTTGTTTATCACTAGCAAAGTCGAGGAGTTGTTGCTTGACTTCAGCGGAACTCAAATAATCAAATAAGCCTTTAGATTTACTTACCTGACTAAAACCTGGAGTTGACTCAAGGTCATAGTATTCGCAAAGGTCATTCTCATTTAGGATTTGGAAAACGGTTTGGCAGCCATGACAACAGAAGTCTTTATCAGCAAAAACCAGATGCTCTTCCTGGCAAGGGTCACCGCAATGATAACACTCCAACTTCTCTTCTATCTTCGCTTCCTTCACTATTTATTGCTCTTTACGACAAATGTTATGCTGCTCTCTAATGGCCCTGATTTGAAAATCGATTGATTGGCGAAATCTTTTAAACTTTCAGAGTTAATCAGCAAAATTGGATGTAGGTTTTCTTTGTTGATAAAATCTTGAACGCATGAAGCTGCTCCACAATCCATTAGTTGAATACCCATATTCTTGAAGTATAATTTCAAGTAATCAATAAAGGCGCGTTCATTCAAAATATGAGAATCATTTTCTGGTGTATCTACAAAAACTGAAACCGGAAGCTCTCTCAACTCAGGCCTGAAAAGGTTTAAAAACGATTTGGTGAGTTTTACAATATCTAGAGAACTGTCATTTACAATGACAATACTATCGTGCTCAACCTTATCGGGTAGTACAGCAATTGGACAATGAACCTTATTCATCATGGCTTCGATATCTGTCTGACTGTAATTTTCGAATCCATTGGCATTTTCTATAAGCAAGAGGTCGCAAACTGTGGTGTAACTAGCTAGCTCTTCGATGCTCCCAAATTCCTTTAACATTTCAAAATTCATCCAGTTAGTAGCCGCTTCTTTTTGGAAGCCCATTTCAAACTCGATTCTCTCAAGAATTTGATCATCCTTTGACTTTGTTTCTCCCGCAATCACTTTTGCTTTCAACACGGAATCAAGCATAAACGCAGAGACATATTTAATATGCGTGCTATTGAGCAAAACATGTACTTTGCTCAAGAACCTCTCAACAGAGGTATGTTTGTCAACTGCTATTAAGACTTTATGCTTCAATGTTTACCTAATCTATAACCAAAGGTAGCTTGAAGCCTCCAACATCAGTCGTGATGGCAGTCAGAGAAAAATATGATTAAAGTCATGAATTAGCCGTAGAAGTCGGCCTCATGTACTAAACGATTCTGGTCAACAACTCGAATTCTTTTTCCTTCAAGAGCGATCATTCCATCTGATTTAAACTCTGAAAGAAGCCTAATGACTGTTTCCGTAGCAGTACCAACAATGTTGGCTAGGTCTTCACGAGAAAGTGCTATATCAATAGGTCCTGCATCTCCACCCTCCATACCGTAAGTATCTTTTAGCATAAGAATAGTACCTGCTAATCGCTCTCTAACAGACTTTTGTGCCAGTTGAGCAAGTTTATCTTCCATCACACCTAGATCATGGCAAACAGCCTTCATTAGCTTTTGAAAGAATGCAGGGTTGCGCTGAAGGATTGTCAAGAAATCTGACTTGGGAATAAAGCAGACTGCAGCAGGTTCAATTACAGTAGCAGAAGCGGTATAAAACTCTTCGCTGAGCAAAGCACGATAACCCAAGAAATCACCAGCTTGGGCGATGTAAAGAATTTGCTCTTTTCCACTAGAGCCCATTTTGTAGACTTTCACCTTCCCGTGGTTGATGCAGAAAACTCCCATTGGACGAGTTTCTTCATAAAAAAGCGTCTGACCTTTCTTATAAGTCACACAACTCTTATGCTCATTGAGCACCATCAATTCTTCTTCAGGCAAGCTATCAAAAAGCGACTTGCTTCTCGACTCACAAAACTGACAATGAATATCTACTTGATTGGTTTTTCGCCCCATTATTCTGCCCTTGTGTATATATTAAAAATACATACCGAAGTAATAATTAACAAATAAGTCGAACAAAATTACTCTAAAGTAGTTGCCCTACTCCAAAGAGTAATACAAAGAGCAAGGAGCTCAATGCGAGTTGCTTCAAATAAGGATCTAATTCTGAAGATTTTGTTCGATTCTTGACCGCAATGGCATTTTTAATGAGCAAAGGCAGCACCAGTAGAAAAAGCCACTGGGTTGGATTTTCATATCGTAAAAGCACAAATACCGTTGCAGCACCTATCGCAAGAAAAAGTAAAACAAAATGATAAATCACAGCTTTCTCGCGTCCGATTCTTACTGGGATTGAAAATTTTCCTGCCAAACGATCTGACTCGATATCACGAATATTATTGACGTTTAAAACACCAACTGAAAGAAGACCAATACTTGACGCGGGAAGTAAGAGTTCATAGCTAATTTCTTGCGCGAAAAGATAATAAGAGCCAAGCACTGCCACCCAACCAAAAAAAAGAAGAACGCTAATGTCGCCCAAACCTGCATAACCATATGGCCGCCAGCCTGCGGTATAAGTGATAGCAGCTGCAATGGACAATAGACCTATGACTATGAAGATCCAAAATGCCTGACCAAAACCTCCGAAAGAGACCCATATCAATGACAAACCAAAGATAAAAGAGAGTGCACCAAAAACATAAAGCGAACTCTTCATAGCTGCAGAACTAATTGCTCCAGTTTGAACAGCTCGTTTGGGTCCTTCACGCTCCACCGAATCTGCACCATGTACAGAGTCTCCATAGTCATTGGCAAGGTTGGACAGAATTTGTAAGAAGATAGTTGTAAGTGCACATAAAGCAAATACCTCCCACCTAAAAAACCCATTTGCAGCAGCAAGAAAAGCACCCATCCCAATTGAAGCCAGTGCCAATGGCAAAGTCCTTAATCGAAATGCACCTATCCAAGCTTTAAAGTTTGACATTGAATTCCCCTTTGTCTTACATTCTCATTGGTGCATCGATACCTAATAGCTCTAATGCCTTCTTGATAGTTTCAGCTGTTAATGCCGACAGTGCCACTCTGAATTGCTGTAATGTATCATCAGACTCATTAAAGATCGAAACCTCAGTGTAGAATCTGTTATAGCTTTTGGCAAGGTCGTAAACGAATTGAGCAATCACAGAAGGAGCATATTGTTCTGCAGCCAACTGCACTTTTTCAGCATAAAGACCCAGCTGTTGAATTAGTTCTTTTTCAACTTCATGAATACGCTCAAGTTTATCAAAATCAATACTATTGATCTCAACACCAAGTTGTTGTGCTTTGCGGTTGATCGCACTGATACGAGCATGTGTATATTGTATAAACGGACCAGTATTCCCCTGGAATTCAATGGATTCCTCAGGGTTAAACATCATTCTTTTTCGTGGGTCAACTTTGAGCAAATAGTATTTCACAGCCCCTAATGCCAACATATCATAGAGCTCAGTGGCTTGCTCTTCAGTGAAGCCATCAATTTTACCAAGCTCCTTGGTTCTTGCCTCTGCCGTATCGGCCATTTGTTGAATCAGGTCATCAGCATCTACCACTGTTCCCTCTCTTGACTTCATCTTACCAGTAGGCAGATCAACCATACCATAAGACAAATGATAGCAAGCTTCAGCCCATGAATAACCCAACTTCTTTAAGATCAAAAAGAGCACTTTGAAGTGATACTCTTGCTCATTACCAACCGTATAGATCAGCTGGCTCAAATCGGGATAGTCATCAAAACGCATCAAGGCTGTACCGATGTCTTGTGTCATATAGACTGAAGTCCCATCCTTTCTGAGTAAAAGCTTTTCGTCAAGACCTTCATCTGTGAGGTCAACCCAAATAGAACCATCTTCTTTTTTAAAGAATATTCCTTTTTCAAGCCCCTCAAGCACACGGTCGCGCCCGATTAGGTAGGTGTCACTTTCGTAATAAAGCTTATCAAAATCTACACCCATACGCTCATAAGTGGCATTGAAACCATCATAAACCCAGCCGTTCATACGTTCCCACAACGCATAAACCTCTGGATCTTTAGCTTCCCACTTTTTGAGCATTTCTTGTGCCTCAATCAGGATTGGCGCATGCTTTTCAGCATCCTCTTTAGCTAAATTCTTAGAGTCGATCAGCCCTTGAACCTCAGCCTTGTAAGCTTTGTCAAAAGCCACGTAGTACTTACCCACTAAATGATCACCTTTCAAGCCACTAGACTCAGGCGTTTCCCCTTCACCGAACTTTTGCCAAGCCAACATTGACTTACATATGTGTATTCCTCTATCATTAATGATCTGCACCTTATGCACATCATTTCCAGCTGCTTCTAAAATTCTAGAAACAGAATTACCCAAGAAATTATTTCTCAAGTGACCTAAGTGCAATGGCTTGTTGGTATTTGGTGATGAATACTCAACTACTACAGTTTTGCCAGTCTTTTCAATTTCAAAAAGAGAAGAACTATTTACATCTGCCCCATTGAAAAATTCGGCAAACTGCTTTACTTGAGAAGTTTCAGAGAGTTCTAGATTCAAGAAGCCTTTTACCGTATTGAAACCGCTTACGGCCTCCGCATTTTCTTGTACAAATGCACCCAATTCGTTACCCGTTTCTTCTGGGCTTTTCTTTGAAAAACGCGCGTAAGGGAAAGTGATAAAGGTGTAAGTACCAGGAAATTCCTTCCTTGTCGGTTGAAGCTGTACAGCATCAGCTGCAAGATCCTGGTCATACAAAGTTTTTAATCCGGCAGCGATCGCCTCTTTGATCTGTTCTTCCATGTTAGAAATTCGCTATTAGCGACTCAGTCGTATTTTCTAATATTTCAAAGGCCACATCGGCCATTTTATTTTCTGTATCTAATGTTGGATTCACCTCTACGATTTCCCAACAGCACACGCGCTTATCCTTGATCAATTCTATGTTCAACTGCATCGCCTGCTCTTTGCTCAAACCATTATCAACTGGCGTACCTGTACCTGTTGAGATAGAAGTATCCAAGCTATCTACATCAAACGATATATAGATCTGATCACAATCTTTTAAAAGTTCAAGCGATTCATTGGCAATGGCTTCGATACCTTTCTGATTCACCTCATCAACCTTGAAATTCTTGATGCCGTGCTTTTCCAATAAGTAATCTTCAGCAGGTTCGGTATCTCGCACACCGATATAAATAATGTCATCTAAACTAATCTTAGGACCATTCCCACCTATCTGCTTAATCTTTTCCCAAAGCGTTTCAGTTTCTTCCTCAACGTCATTAGACTCGCTGTCTTCGTTATCCAAGGCCGCAACCATGGCTAAAGGCATACCATGCATATTACCACTTGGTGTAGTATATGGTGTATGAATATCTGCATGGGCATCTATCCAAATTACACCTAGTCGTTTGTTTGGGTCTGCTTTTTTGATACCGCAAATTGTTCCTGCAGCTGTAGAGTGATCTCCTGCCAAAACAATTGGAAAGAGCTGCTCTTTTCTCAGCTCTTCTACAGTATCACAAACACGGTTAAGCATGGTATAAACGCCTTGACCATATTTGGCATATTTGAACTGCGGGTCACCGAAAAGCAATTGGTTTTCGTCTTTGACATTTACAGGTTCAAAACGCATAAAGAAGTTCGAATGCTTCTTTATACTCGCGATCTTTAGGGCATCAATACCCATACTCGCACCTCTTGTGCCTGCGGCCAATTCTGACCTCACTTCTACAAGTCTAATTTTTCTCACTTTTTAGTTTTTAAGCACCAACAAACAGTTGTTCATAAACGCTTAGGCCTTAAGGCCCTTTCCATAGGCTTATGTCTGGCAAAATTGTCAAAATCCGATGAGCTTTGAAGCATTTTTATCAAATAATGTTACCTCTGAAAAACATTTTTCACTTATCGGATATTCATGATTTGTTGCAATATTTGCGGAGCGTTTTTCAATCTGGGTAAATGAAAAGTTATAACGACCTAATCGATCAGACTTTCGACTTTCCTACGGAGGAATTTAAAGTGAATGGTAAGTATCTTGAATTTCACGACTTACCATTAAAAAAACTATTAGACAAACACGGCACACCCCTTAGGATCACCTACTTACCTAAGATTGGAGAGAACATTCAAAAAGCAAAAGCTTGGTTCCACAAGGCGCTCAAAAAGCATAAATACAAAGGAGACTACACCTACACCTATTGCACAAAGTCGTCACATTTTGAATTTGTTTTAGACGAGGTCTTAAAAAACAATTGTCAGATAGAGACATCTTCTGCATTCGACATTCAGATTGTGAAGAGTCTACATCAACAAGGAAAGATTGACAAATCAGCACTTATTGTCTGTAATGGTTTCAAACGCCCCCTCTATACACAGTACATTACAGAAATGATCAATGATGGCTTCGAAAATTGCATCCCCATTCTAGACAACATGAATGAACTCAGTGTCTATAAAAATGCGATTGACAAAGAGTTTCAGATTGGTGTCCGTGTTGCAGCAGATGAAGAACCAAATTTCGAATTCTACACGTCCAGACTAGGGATTCGATACAGAGAAATAACAGATTACTATAAAGCAGAGATCAAAGACACGAATGTCAAACTGAAGATGCTTCATTTCTTCATCAATACAGGTATTCGAGACACCGCTTATTACTGGAGTGAACTAAGCCGCTTCATGTACCAATATTGCGAACTAAAAAAGGTATGTCCTGAACTTGACACAGTAGACATTGGTGGGGGCTTCCCTATCAAAACCTCAATGACCTTTGAATTCGATTATGAGTACATGGTTGACCAGATCGTTGAGAACATCAAATGGATCTGTGATAAGAATAATGTACCCACACCAAACATTATTACTGAATTTGGTTCCTACACAGTTGGTGAGAGTGGTGCTCACTTCTACTCGATCCTTGACCAAAAGCAGCAAAATGATAAGGAACTTTGGTACATGATCGATGGGTCATTCATCACAAACTTACCCGATGCTTGGGGCCAAAATCAGAAATACATTTTACTAGCCATCAGCAAATGGGATCATCCTTTTCATAAGGTGAACCTAGGTGGATTGACATGCGACAGTATGGATTACTATAATTCTGAGGCACACTCATCTGAAGTATTTCTACCTCTTATAGAAGAAGATGAAAAGCTCTACGTAGGCTTCTTCCACACCGGTGCTTATCAAGAGTCGCTTGGCGGGTATGGAGGCATACAGCATTGCTTGATTCCAGCCCCGAAACATTTATTGCTCGATAGGGACGAAAATGGAAATCTTGTTGAAACGGTTTTTGCAGAAGAGCAGTCTCACGAAGAGATGTTGAAAATACTCGGCTACTGATTAGTCCAACCAAGTCCATCTTACTTTAAGATTTTTAAAGTATATTAATCCTATTCCATTTTTTGCTTATGTAAAAACTAAGCCTCTGAAATTTTGATTAGGATTAGATTTTTTTTCTTCATTCTGGCACTTTATGCCTTCCAACCATTTGCTCTCTATAGCCAAGAATATGATAGCACCTATATAACATCGAATGGAGTTAAAGGCAAAGCCACTTTCGAATACTACTATGACCTCGACCATCTGCGTGTCAAAAATGGACCTTTCAAATTCAAATCAGACACAACGGATTCAGTACCCACTTCAATAGTAAAAGAGCTTCAGATTGAAGGAGAATACAGTGAAAACAAGAAAGTCCGTGAATGGCTCTATCAACTGACCTCCAGAGAAATAGACATTTTAGAGATAAAAGACAGTGAGCTGATCTATGATTTGAAAACTTACAGAACCTTGATCAGGGGTAATTACGACAGAGGGACACCATCTGGCAACTGGAGTATTCAAACCACTTTGATCAATAATAAAAGCGAAAATAAAACAGTAGAAACAACTGAAATAACCTTAAGAAGAGGTTATGCCGAAGGTACTTTTACTCACCAAAGCATCGACAAAAATGACAACCTCATAAAGGTAACCGGTCAATTCGAAGAAGGCTTTTTTGATGGGCAATGGCGCTTTAATTACACAAAGGATTCACTAGCTGTAGAGGAAATCAGAAGCTATAGCAAAGGCATTTTAACGTATAGCTTGATCAATGAAGACACCATTTCTTTTCCATTGAGCCCAAAAACTCGGGCTTCACTTAATGGAAGTGAAAGAGGAAATATGGTGAAAGCACCGATCTCCATTGAATTTGAAGATGGATACCCCCAAACCTCCCTTTTCATGAGAACTCAGCAAACGGGTAATCGATTCATGAGAACGATCCAAAATAAGCTGATGCAATTTGACCAGGATATTTTGCAACAGCAGAGCGTTATTTTTGGATCAAACAGGGCCATATATCCACTCACTGAGGAAGAAGAAGCGCTTATCTCGGCATGGAATGAAGCAGAGTCCGAATTCCAGAACGAGGTAACCAATTGTAAAGGAGCATGAGATCAGAGATTTTGGTAGCAGTCAAGATTCAATTGCAGTTATTTCACTTGATTGGATTGACCGACAGGAATCCTTAATCGAGGAGCTCAGTCCACTCAGTCAAATCTTACTTAGTGGTGAAGCAGAATACTATTACAGAAATGGTCTACTCAGAGAAAATGCAATTCGCATTCTCGATAGTGACACCCTGTTCTACAATAACCAACAATACATTGTTGAGTACCCTACCCCTGAAGAAAGTAAGAATTCGCTTTTAGCATATTTAGTCGCGAACTATTCTTCCAGAATCGATATAGCAAAGAGGATAGACCAGTTTCTCGCTCAATTGCAAACCTCAGCCAGTCTTGAAGATGAGCTTGCCGCTTTACCAGAACAAATAGCAGCTGAAAAGCAGATTGTAGATTCCCTGTACTCTGTTGATTTTATCGAATCAACTGATGATTTATTGACTCAGATCTCTAGTAAGTTTTTCAAGCAGAATATTGAGGAGGCGGAAGAAATATTCTCTTCCATGGAAGATTCAGAAGCTAAAAAAGACCTTGGCGACTCCATTCTGATAGACCTCAATACCCTAAAAAGAATTCATGGAGAGGCTTTAAGAATTGAAAGCCGAGCGGAGTATGTAGACTCACTCTATACGGAGTTTATGTTTGATGCCTTCACCTTCAGCGACATCCAGGCAAGGGTTAAAAAGCGTTTATACGATCAAGTCATAGACATTCAAGATGAGTTGACAAAACAAGCTGTGAGGGCAGACAACCCTAAAGAAGCATTAGACCTGTTGGAAGAGGTCTATAAAGCACAAGGAGCTCTCATCTTTCTTAGAGAGCGAAAAACTCGCCCACTAGAAAGAAGCTTGGCAAGAGCCAAAGAATTATCCGAAAAACTAGCACTACTCCATGAAGCTCTGTAGAAACTTTTTATGGATAGTACTCTTGGTTACAAGTGTTCAACTTTATGCCCAAGACGAGCCAGAGAAAACCATCTCAAATACCTCTGCGCTATGGATCGGCTATTATACGAAGTTCAGAGTTGGGGCTAGATCTTACTATTACGGTGAGTACCACATCAGAAGAAAGAATTTTGCTGAAGACATGAGCAAACTCTATTTGCGATTCGGGTTTACTTATCTCTTCACAAAAAAATTCGAAGTCACTGGTGGAATAGCTACCCCACTATCTTGGGCTCCTGATCAGGAAAACCCCAACTACGATAAGGTAATACCGGAGTTCAGGTTTTGGGAGCAATTCTTACTCGTTGATAAACTTTATAATGCAAAGCTTTATCACCAGTTCCGATTTGAACAAAGATGGAAACGGGACTACGACAAGGGTTCGGATTATAAATTGACCTATCGTTGGAGGTATAGAATAACGGCTTATGTTCCTTTGACCAACAAGCACCTCGTTCCAGGCACTTGGTTTGCAGCCGCCTACAACGAAATTTTCCTTCAAACAGGACCTTCTATCACTTATGACGTCTTTGAAGATAATCGACTTTACGGAGGGCTTGGCTATATCTTAAATAAGAACATTCAACTACAGGTTGGCTACATGTGGAGTTTCAAACACGATGGCTCACCTTATGAATACAAGAACACACATATTTTAAGATTCAGTATTTATCATAATGCTGATTTTTATAGATTGAAGTCCAGGTAAAAACCGTCCAAGTTAAAATGAAGAATCATTGTTGTAGCCGAATGAATCAAGAGCTCAATGAATGGAGTTGCGACCAGCACGCTGATCGTTTTGATTGTCCAGATGCCCTCCTCAGCTACAATGAAAAATTTGATGAATATGGAATCATCGTTCATGACGGTGGCGCATCAAGCGCAATGATTCAATATTGCCCTTACTGTGGCACAAAGCTCCCTGAATCAAAAAGAGACCTTTGGTTCAAAACACTTGAGAAGATGGGAATAGATGACCCTTGGGAACAAGAAGTACCAGAAAAATTCAAGACCTCAGCCTGGTACGATAATCCTTCAGCCTAGATTTAGGCTTCTTGCGCCTTCTCTAGCACCTGCTTAAATGCTTCTGGCGGCTGCGCACCAGCAACACCATATTTACGGTCAATTACGAAGAAAGGCACACCAGTTAAGCCCAGTTGTTGCCCTTCTTGCACTTCTGCTGACACCTTGTTGACGAGGGTCTCACTTTGTAGTGCTGCATTCATGTCGTCTTCATTCAGGCCGATCTCCTGTCCTAAGGATTTTAACTCATTCACATCACCAAAATCTCGTCCTTCGGTGAAATAAGCCTTGAACAAGGCCTCCTCCATTTCATCTCCTAAACCTTTACTTTTGGCCAATTGAATCAACAGATGAGCTCTTAGCGAATTGGCAGGTTTAGCTTTAGAAAAATCATATTTAAGACCAACCCCTGCAGCCATATCTACAACATGCTGATGCATTTGAACAGACTGTTCATAGCTCCATCCTTTCTTCTCTGCCAAATATTGATAGATATCGCCATCATATTTTAAGTCATGTGGTACTGTAGGGTCAAGCTGAAAACTCTTCCACTCAATTTCAACATTTTCTTTCCCTTCAAAAGATGCCAATGCATTCTCAAAATTGCGCTTTCCGATGTAGCAAAACGGACACATTACATCACTCCAAATCTCAACTTTAATCTTCTCTTTTACAGCCATGACCAACGAACATCGACTAGGTAATTAATGTTCAATTTTGATTGAGGTATTTGTAAAGTCAGTTTTTAGACAATATTGACTTACTTAGACGTTAAGTCACAAACTCAACCAAATGAAACCCTTTTTCACCTTTATCTTCCTTGCTTTCATTTCAACAGTATTTGCTCAGCAAAAGAAAGTTTGCATCACCATTGACGATCTGCCAGCCGTAACCAACGGCATAGAAGGCAATGACATCAGGAATCAAATCACTGAAGGCATAGTAAAGACACTTAAGGAATATAATGCTAGGGCCATTGGCTATGTAAATGAAGGAAAGCTATATCAAGACGGTGTATTAGATTCTTCTCGAGTTCAAATGCTGGAGTCATGGTTAAAGCATGGACAAGAATTAGGCAACCATAGCTACTCTCATTTCAATTACGACAATGTAGGATATAAACAGTTCACTCAAAGTATTTTAAGAGGTGAAGAGGTCTGCAAGACACTAGCGGCAAAGTATGATTCGCAGATCAAATACTTCAGACACCCTTATTTAAGAATGGGTCAAACAAGAGGCAGTGCTGACTCTTTGAGCAGGTTTCTAAAAGACAATGGATACATAGAAGCTCCGGTAACCATAGACAATGATGACTACCTTTTTGCTGCAGCCTATACCAGGGCCTACAGAAAAGATGATGCTGAACTCGTGGATCGAATTAGCAAAGATTACCTCGACTATATGGAAAAGAAATTGGTCTTCTTCGAAGAAAAATCAGTAGAACTCTATGGGCGTCCAATTGCCCAAACACTCCTGATTCATGCTAATCTTTTAAATGCACATTATTTAGATAAATTATTGGATATCTACCAAAAGCATGATTATGGCTTTGTCTCTCAAACGGAGGTATTGACAGATGCCGCTTATGACCAGCAAATTTACATCTTTGGAGCCTATGGCATTTCTTGGATCAAACGCTGGGCATTGAGCCAAGGCAAAACTTATAAATACTTTCAGGATGACCCAAGAGTCCCTGACTATATCAACAACTAGAAACTGCTAGTTATAGAAGTGCCTTAATATTTTCTGGTGGTCTACCTAGCACCGCTTTATTTTCGCGGACAACAATAGGTCTTTCAATCATCTTAGGGTACTCTATCATCGCTTCGATCCATTCCTCATCACTAAGATCTTTGCCTTTGAAATTGTCTTTGAAGTCAGCTTCGCCTCTTCGCAATAGGTCATAAGGCTTTATCCCTAAAAGTTCAACTAGTTTGGTTAGCTCTTTTTTTGAAGGAACTTCTTTTAAGTATTCTATCACCTCCACCAGCTCACCACTGTCTTCAATGATCTGAAGGGTTTCTCTACTTTTTCGGCAACGAGGATTGTGGTAGATCGTTAGCATAGAATTATTCGTTTAGACATTTAGGAATCTGAATTCTTATTTCAATTTTAGCAAATAAATCAGAAAAGCATGGAGCAAATCAAATTAACTGATGACCTAAGTATTTCCAGAATTGTTCATGGTATGTGGCGCCTCACAGAATGGGGCATGAGCAGCAATGAGATCATCGCCTTTGTTGAGCAATGCAAAGCATGGGGCATTGATACTTTTGACCATGCTGATATCTATGGTGATTATATGTGCGAGGAAATTTTCGGGAATGCCCTCGGACAAAATCCATCGCTTAATCAAAGTTTGAAAATTGTGACCAAGTGCGGCATTAAACTAGTCTCGAAAAACAGACCTGAACACTACATTCAGCACTATGACACAAGCTATGACCATATCATTTGGTCTGCTGAAAACTCTCTGGCCAAACTAAAAAGAGACAATATAGATTTGCTCCTGATCCATAGACCAGACCCTTTCATTAATAATGAAGAAGTCGCAAGAGCTTTTGACAAACTCAAGTCTGATGGCAAAGTGAAGAATTTCGGTGTGAGTAACTTCACTCCTTCTCAATTCAAGGCTTTACAAGCACATTTAGATTTCCCATTAGCCACGAACCAAGTAGAGGTTTCAGTAGCTCAGCACAAGGAATTCGAAAATGGAACCCTAGACTTATGTCAAGAAATAGGCTTACACCCAATGGCATGGTCGCCTTTAGGCGGAGGAGCAATCTTTACAGCGGAAACGCATCGTTTTCTTACCATTAGAAATGTCATGCACAAGATCGCCAAGCAGTTAGATGTTTCTAAAGATCAAGTGCTTTATGCTTGGATATTGAATCACGCAGCAGGAATCATCCCAATAGTTGGTAGTGGTAAAATTGATCGAGTAAAATCTGCAGTTGATGCCTTAGATATTAATCTAAGCCGTCAGCAGTGGTTTGAATTATGGGTAGCTTCACAAGGGAAAAACGTACCCTAAGTTTCGGCAATACTATCTTATAAAGAGGGATTATTAAATATGAGTGAGAATCTAAGTTACCCAATTGGCAAGTTCCAAAAGCCTGAAATAATCGATACCAAGCAGATAGCAATATGGATAGATAGTATTGAGTCGCTACCAGAGAGAATCTCAGATGAAGTCAAAAACCTAAACACTGAGCAATTAGACACTCCTTACCGTAGTGGCGGTTGGCCAGTCAGGCAGGTTATACATCATGTGCCTGATTCGCACATCAACTCTTATATCCGGTTTCACTGGACGCTAACAGAGGAGAACCCGAAGATCAAAGCCTACAATGAAGCAGCTTGGGCCGAGCTAAGCTATCTCAAAGCACTTGACATCCAAACATCATTAGACTTATTGAGCATAGTGCATAAACGCTGGGTAGCCTTATTGAGGTCTTTGAAAGAAGCAGACCTAGATAGAACTTTCGTTCACCCTGAAGACAATAATCAATATGCATTAAGAGAGGTCATAGGGATGTATGCATGGCATGGCGAGCATCATTTAGCACATATCACAAATCTCAAAAACCGCATGAATTGGTAATTCATACGAATGTATGAGGGCTTTCTATTTCAAAATCGCGAGATTGAAATAAAAAAAGCATGAATACTGAACCCGGAAGTATCGGCTGGATAGACATGGTCACCACTGATGCAAAAGAAGTACAAGAGTTCTATTCTGAAGTGGTGGGTTGGACACCTTCATCAGTTTCAATGGGAGATTATGATGACTATACTATGATGAATGGAGACCAACCTGCTACAGGTGTATGCCATCACAAAGGCATGAATAGTGACATTCCTCCTTCTGTATGGATGATCTACATCAATGTGGCTGATCTAGATAAAAGTTTGGCTGCTGTAGAAAAACGAGGCGGCAAAAAACTAACTGAGATCAAGAATATGGGGAGCTATGGCCGTGCCTGCTACATCGAAGACCCAGGAGGTGCCAGATGTGCGCTTTTTGAACCACCATCAAAGGATGCCGGCAACTAAAAACCCAAGATAAGTCCCTAATCCTGTACCTAAACTTCCTGCTAGAATAGCGGGAAGCAAAAGGTCGTTGCGCTTGAAACTTTTGGCTAGAGCCATAGCTGTACTTGCTCCTCCAATATTTGCTTGAGAAGCTATCGCAATGATGGACCAGTCTGTTTTGAAAATCATTCCTGAAAGAATCAAAAATGCTCCGTGAACTAAGACAATCACTACGGTGAAGAGCAAAATATCAAAAGCGTGTTCGCCTACTTCCACCAATGCGGTCACCTCACAGAAAGCGCCCACCACGACAAGAAATAAATAAACCGCAAACATCCCTAAAAGCTTAGCACCCGGGAGTTTTTGAATAATCTTCAGTTGTGCCAATATCAAGGCGATCGTGGTCAAAATAAGTATGGAAGGAATGGCCGTTGGCTCAGCAATAAGATCTGATACCATCATGGCTGCCAGTCCAATGAAGAGCATAGCACCAAACCTCAAGGGCCCAACATGCTCCCTTTCTGTGTAAGCCTCAATCCCATCTTGCTCCTTCATTTTAAGCTCAGGGTTAGATCTGAATTTCATCATCAAGGCAGGCAGGCTCAATGTGACTAACATCCAAATGGCCGTAACGATATTATCAGCCACAACTATCCCCGTGTATACAGCCCCTTCTCTTACCACATCATAATGCAGTGCCACAGCATTGAAATTGGCACTGCCACCCGTATAGGTCCCAGTCATCATACCTGCAATGGCTGCATAATTATCTCCAAAGACCACATCTCCTTCAATGAGATTGATAGCCACCAAAACACCTAGCATTGTACCTGCAGACCCTAGTAAAAAAGCTACTAACATCGGTAAACCGGCTTTTTTGAGTTCCTTTAGGTTGACACCAAGCAGTAAGTAAAAGATAGAGGCTGGAGCCACATATTTGAAGATGGCGTCATAGACTGGACTGGCATTAGAAGCTGAAGGAATCAAACCGAGATTGGCAAAGATCGCCCCAAGGATAATGACCAGTAGTGGTCCGGAAATGTGTTTGAGAAATGTGTTTTTGGTCAGCCATTCACTGACGAAGATGAGTCCGCAGAGAATGGTTAAGATGTATACGGGGTTTTGGATCATGAAATTGAAAATAAGGAATAATTAGATTCAACCGATTCTTCTTCTAATAAGCAAAGTAGAAATTGGTTATCTTAATTCGATGAAGCGTTTTTTTTCAATTGCCCTTTCAATCATACTTGTTTCATCTTGTGGCTCAAAGCAAGAACACATCGCTCCCAATGTGATCATCATCTTCACAGATGATCAAGGCTATCAGGATGTTGGCGTATTTGGAGCAGAAGGGTTCGAAACCCCTCATTTGGATCAAATGGCCAGTGAGGGCATCAAGCTAACAGACTTCTACGCAGCCCAAGCAGTTTGTTCGGCTTCAAGAGCAGGCCTACTTACTGGTTGCTACCCTAATCGTATAGGGATACATAATGCCTACATGCCAAAGAGCAGAAAAGGAATCAATCCTAATGAAACCACGATTGCAGAAATGCTCAAAGCCAATGGGTATGCAACAGCCATTTACGGCAAATGGCACTTGGGCGATGCACCGGAATTTCTACCAACTCGACATGGTTTTGACGAATACTACGGCATACCATTTTCAAATGACATGTGGCCTTATCATCCGCAACAGGGTACCATATTCAACTTTGGCCCTCTCCCGCTCTATGAGCAGGAGGCTATAATAGACACACTGACTGATCAATCTTTTCTGACCACCGAAATCACAGAGCGCAGCCTTGATTTTATCAAGCGCAACAAAGACAATCCTTTCTTTTTGTATGTAGCCCACCCACAACCTCATGTACCACTTTTTGTCTCTGAAAAGTTCAAGGGCAAATCGGAAAGAGGCCTGTATGGAGATGTGATCATGGAGATCGATTGGTCAGTTGGCCAGATCCGAGAAACCTTGAAGGCCGAGGGACTTGAGGAGAATACACTGATCATTTTCACCAGTGACAATGGACCTTGGTTGAATTACGGAGAGCATTCGGGCAGTGCCCTGCCCCTTCGAGAAGGCAAAGGAACCGCATTAGAAGGTGGCCAAAGAGAGCCTACCATCATGGCTTGGCCAGGTGTATTACCTCAAGGTTCCACCATGTCCTCCCCGATGATGAATATTGACATTTTGCCTACCATAGCTGAAGTCACCAATTCCAAACTTCCGGAACAGATCATTGATGGCAAAAGTGTTTGGAAGTTACTCAAAGGTGAAACTACAGTAGGTCCACAGGAAGCTTATTTTTTCTATTACAGAGTAAATGAACTCCATGGGGTACGCTATCAGAATTGGAAACTCTATTTCCCCCACAGTTATCGCAGCCTAAATGGACGTGAAGGCGGTAAGGACGGACTCCCTGTTAACTATGAGCAATTGAGATTCGATGAAATCGAGCTTTACGATCTTTCAAAAGATATTAGTGAAACCCGCAATGTTGCAATTGACCACCCCGAGGTAGTTCAGAAGATCAAGGCATTGGCAGAGACCATGCGAGGACAATTAGGCGATGCATTAACAGATCGCGTAGGTACCGAGAACAGACCGGTGGGTATTATAACCGAGAATTAATTTGCACCACTAGCCACTTTTAATTTTGACTTTCGCTAAAAAGGTGTGATTATTCAACTTTAACCGAATTGACTATGTCCAAATTAGACAGACGTAAATTTTTACGTACTACCTCACTTTCAGCCGCAGCAGTAGCAACCGCATCGATGTTCGATAGCTGCGCAACTCAGGAACAAGAAAGACCAACAGGATCTCAATATATGGGGGATTTTTCTGCACCAAAATTAGATACAGTAAAGATCGCCTTGATTGGTGTTGGGGCACGTGGAAGTGGGCATGCAAGAGATTTGGCTTCATTAGAAGGCACAGAGATCGTGGCCATTTGTGATTTATATGAAGACTGGGCAAATCGCGCTAAAGAAAGATGTGAGAATGAAGGCAATGGACAACGTCATCAGAACATCAAACTTTATCATGGAGATGAAAACCTTTGGAAGCAAATGCTCACGGAAGTTAAGCCAGATGCCGTGATCATAAGCACCAATTGGAAAAACCATGCCCCTATGGCCATCGAAACCATGAAGCAAGGAGCCCATGCTTTTGTTGAAGTACCTATTGCAGTAACCATTGAAGAGATGTGGCAGATCGTGGACACCTCTGAGGCGACAGGTAAACACTGCATGATGATGGAAAATGTAAACTATGGTCGTGACGAACTCATGTTCTTGAATATGGTACGTCAAGGAGTAGTTGGAGACCTTTTGCATGGTGAAGCTTCATACATACATGAATTGCGCTTTCAAATGGAAGAGCAAGAAAGGGGTACTGGCTCTTGGAGAACCTACCACTATGCCAATAGAAATGGGAACCTCTATCCTACCCATGGCTTAGGTCCTGTAGCACAATACATGAACCTCGGCCGAACTGACGACAACTTCAAATCACTCGTCTCCTATTCGTCACCAGCAATGGGCCGAAAACTTTATGGAGAAAAGAACTATGCGGCTGACCACAAATGGAATCAGCTAGATTATAAAGGAGGTGACATGAACACCTCAATCATCAAGACCGCATTAGGCCGAACGGTTATGGTTCAATGGGATGAGACGAGTCCAAGGCCTTATTCTCGTCTGAACTTGATTCAAGGCACGAAAGGCTGCCTTGCGGGTTTCCCGACAAGGGTCGCGCTAGAAGGCGGTGTTGAAGGATTTACCGACAGTCATCATTCATGGGCACAAGGTCAAGAAGCTTTGGCTGCGCTACGTGAAAAGTATGATCATCCGCTTTACAAGAAACTTAACGAAAGCACCAAAAACTCCGGACATGGTGGCATGGATGGTATTATGCGCTATAGAATTGTAGAGTGCCTTAGGAAAGGGCTACCAATTGACCAAAACGTTTATGAAGGCTGTTTCTGGTCGGCTGTTGGTCCATTAAGCGAAAAGTCAGTTAGAGAGGATGGTAACAAACAAGATTTCCCGGATTTCACTAGAGGTGGCTGGCAAGAAACTAAGGCTTTAAGCATAATATCTTAAGAAGGCCAAGATGAAGATCAATTTCAAGAGCTATTGGACTTGGTACTACATAGCCACCATTCTATTAAGTATAGCAGATTACATTGATCACATTTCGAGATCGGATGATCGTTTCCTACAGATCTGGCTTTCATGGTTTGTATTCACTTTTGGTTCAGTTTCTCTAGTGCTACTTCTTACTTATTTCATCAATAAGGTTCTTCAGAAACCGCTCAAAAAAGCACCACTTATAGCAGAACTTCTTGCTGTATTCATCCCTTACTTTGTGCATATTAGGTTGACAGGTCCTTTGTTGGACCTTCTCATTTTTGGTGGCGGTTCTCTGAGCTTTTTTGCTACAACAAGCATATACATCCTACCGATCTCCATTTTTCTAGCCATTAGAATTATTCATAAACTGATTATGAAATAATTCACACTGGCTGGTCCTAGTTTATCTTCTAGGCTTTTTTCATTAGCTTAAATAGCAAATACAATGCTATGGCTAACCAGATTCTGATCAATCAGGGTGAAGGCAAAGATTTTGATTATGCACAAGATCATTGCTATGTGAAACTACCCTTTTCTGTTACAGGAAACTGTTCAATGGTGGAAGACACCTTAAAACCAGGCTTCTATCTTCCTAGACATCACCATAAGATCATGACGGAGGTCTTCTACATTTTAGAGGGTGAGTTTGAATTGGAATACGATGATGAAACCATTCTTATGAAGCCTGGCGACACCGCCATTGTCCCACCAAATGTATGGCACATTGGTAAATGCGAAAAAGGAGGTAAGATGATCACTGTTTTCGTAAATGGGCGGTTTGATGAGTATTTGGAGAAAATGGCAACATTGACTGATCAAGATTTCGCAGATGCAGAAAAAATGAAAGCCATCAATGCGGAATATGACATTTACAACGAAGACTGATTATGGCAACCACTACCCCAGAACATGACAAGCGCATTGCAGAAATGAAGTTCTTTTCTGTATACCCACACTATGTAACCAAAGTTGAAAAGAAAGGCAGAACTATAGACGAGTTACATGAGGTCATTGAATGGCTAACTGGCTTTAAGGAGTCCGACCTCAATCAAATGATCGAAGATAAAGTGACATTCAAAGAGTTCTTTGATAAGGCTACTCTAAACCCAAATGCCGATTTAATTAAAGGCGTCATTTGCGGCTATCGCATAGAGGATATTGAGACCAAACTTACACGGGAATGCCGTTATCTTGACAAAGTGGTGGATGAATTGGCCAAAGGAAAAGCCATTGAAAAAATCAAAAGATTGCCAAAAAACTAAGCCCATTGATTAACTACAACGACAGGAAATTTAGGCCAGTTTCCAACTCAGAAAATGGTGAGACTTCAGCAGAAACTATTTTTCATTATAAGCAAGAAGGAAATATCATATCCTCGGAATACGCGGGAGGTCAGATCAAACAAGGTCATCTCATCGCTTTAGTCGATGATTTGGGGAATATCGAAATGCGTTATCATCAAGTCAATCAAAAAGGCGAACTCATGACGGGAGTATGTCGTTCTACACCTGAACAATTGGCCAACGGAAAGATCCGTTTACATGAAAAGTGGAAATGGACTTCAGGCGACCAAAGCGAAGGATCATCCATTCTGGAAGAGATTTAACATGAACTACCTAGACACAACAGAACTGATCGATTCAGATCATCCAGCAATCCAAAAGATCATTGCGGAATTTGATACGGATGAGTTGAGCAATAAGGAAAAGGCCATTGGCATTTACACCAAAGTACGAGATGGCTGGAAATATGACCCTTACAATATTGGACTTACTCCTGAAAGGTTCAGAGCAAGCCATATCGCTCAAAAAGATACTGGGCATTGCGTTGAAAAATCAGTATTGCTAGTGGCTTGCCTCAGGGCTTTAGGTCTGCCAGCAAGACTTCATTTGGGCAAAGTCAAGAATCATATTGCTGTCGAAAGGTTGATGGAAAAATTCGGTTCTAATGAACTCACACCTCATGGCATGGTGAATGTCCAAATTGACGGCAAATGGCTAAAAATGTCACCGGCATTCAACAAATCATTATGCAAGAAATTCAGCGTCGAACCCCTTGAATTTGATGGCGAAAACGACTCATTTCTCCAACAGTACAATTCTGAGGGCAGTAAGTTTATGGAGTATATTGAAGACTATGGCTATTTCGATGATGTACCGTTAGAGTTCATGAAAAACAATGTCATAGAACACTATCCGCACATTTTCGCAAAGCTTGGGAATCCAGACGAATTCAAGCTTTAAATGGCTACTACTTTTCACATATTAAATGGTGATGCACTCAAAGCTCAGTTTCCTGAATCAATTAAAGGAACACAATTAGTAGCAAGAGAATGCCTCGTTGATGGCCCTGTAAAGGCCAAAGACTTGAAAGAACTTTTCCGAAAAAGGGCCCTTTTCATCAGTGAGTTTTATGGCGACTATACCGCTGAGGAATACATGACCGACAGCGCCAAGGAATTTGAACTCATTCAAGCGATTCCTAACGGCAGCGAAATCAATTTATGGTTTGAAGATGACCTTTTTTGTCAAGTAAACTTTTGGTTCATCTGTCATTTGATCTGTCAAAATTTAAAGGACGTGAAGGTCTCCTTGATTAGACCAAAAGCCCATAACGCCTATGGATTCGGGGGTTTGAATCAACAAGAATTGCTCGAAACATTTGAGAACAAAATTGTGCTTGAAGAAATTGAACAAATCGCCCTACTCTGGACCGCATACCAAAACGACTTACTAGAAATTTTGAAGGCCTTAGGTCAATCTCTCCAAGGCAATTACCCTTTTATTATCGGAGCGATTGAAGCTCATATTGAAAGAATACCGACTCGGGACAACCCAGGAAGGCCCATCAATAGTCTTCTTGAGATCATGAATGAATTAGAAACAAGAGAATTTGTGCCAGTCTTTAGAGAATTCAACAAAAGAGAAAGCATATATGGCTTTGGAGACCTTCAGGTAAAAAGACTTTACGATAAGATAATCCAAGAATGAGGATTATCTCTTTGGCATAATGCTAATTCGAACTAATGAAATATTTGCGCATCATTTTTTGTCTTGCACTTTGCGCTTGCCAAAACGATAAAGCCAAACAATCACTCCTAGCTATTGACCCTGAGATAGACGGTCAATGGGTCAATATGGTCGTTGAAATACCAGCCGGCACCTTAGAAAAATGGGAGGTAAGTAAAGAAACAGGTCAAATAGAAAGAGACAGCGTCAATGGTCTACCAAGGACCATTAACTACCTTGGCTATCCAGCGCACTATGGCTTTGTCCCTCAAACCCTTTTGACTAAATCTGAAGGAGGAGATGGTGACCCATTGGATATTTTAGTTTTGGGAGAGTCGGCAAAAAGAGGAACAATATTAAGATGTAAGGTCCTTGGTGTACTGAAATTGATTGACAACGATGAGCAGGATGATAAGCTTATTGCAGTGACAAAAGATTCTCCTTTTGCGAATGTTGATAATGTTGGTCAGCTTGATGCACAATATCCTGGCACTTTGGAAATAATTGAGACTTGGTTCATTAATTACAAGGGAACCGGAAAAATGCAATCTGCCGGGTTTGAAAGTGACCAAGCCGCGAAAGAAGTCCTTAAGAAGTTCTCCAAATAACTAATTCAATGCATTCAAAACACCTTCTCGGTAGACCTGTCCAATAGCAACAAGCTGATCACCTATTTTCAATTGATTACCTTCAATAAATTCTACTTTAGTCTTGTTCACTATAAAGGATTTGTGCGTTCTAATGAATATCGAATTGGGTAGTTCTGTTAAAAGCTTTTTCATGGTATGCGTAATGATCAATACCTGATCTTTCAAATGTACTTTGACATAATCTCCAAAGGCCTCAAACAAGAGAATATCATTATACAAGACACGGTATAGCTTTTTATCTACCTTGAGCATTATATGATCAGCAACTTCTTCAATAGTTGACTTGCGATCTTTCACTTTTTGAATAGCCTGCAAAAAGCGTTCGAAAGCAATTGGCTTCATGAGGTAGTCAACTGCATTCAGTTCAAATCCATCAAGCGCAAATTCGGGATAAGCAGTAGTAAAAATCACCATCGGTTTATTTACCAAGGCTTTGTAGAAATTAATACCCGATAGTTTAGGCATATTGATATCCAGAAGCACTAGCTCAACGGGTTCCTTCTCTAAACCTGACATGGCTTCAAGCGCATCTTTATATTCGCTCACCAATTCAAGATCTGGATGGTCCTTAACAAACTGACGAAGCACATCCATGCTTAAAGGCTCATCATCGATAATCGCACACTTGATCATGACAGTATCAATTTAACTCTATACTCATTTTCTTTAGTTGTAATATCCATTTGATAGTTACCGGCATAGATCAGTTCTAATCTTCTCGATACATTTTCGAGGCCTATACCTCCGTATTTACCTTTTTCCATGTCATCAACCTTGCCTATGTTGTTCCGAACATCGAAGTATATCTGCTCATCTCTAATTTCAAGGGATATTTTGACATAAGCATCATTAGAATCTCCTTTAAGCCCATGTTTGAAAGCATTTTCAACTAATGGAAAAACTAGAAGAGGGGCGATTCGAACATCTTCGATATTGCCTTTAAAGTGAAAGCTCACATGTGCAGAATCCTCTACCCTTAGCTTTTGCAATTCGATATAGTTCTCAAGCATCTCTACTTCCTTGCTCAAAGGAACAAGGTCATCTCCTACCTCATATAGCATATAGCGCAATAAGTTTGAAAGCTCAAGCACGGTTTCAGCGGTGTGCTCGCTTTTGGCTAAAGCTTGGGAATAAATACTATTCAAACTATTGAAAAGAAAATGTGGGTTAACCTGAGCTTTCAGCGAATTAAGCTCGATAGACAGCTTTTCTTTTTCAACTTGCTGCAAAACATACCAAGACTTCGATAGCTTGATTAAAGTTGTAAGCACTAAGTAAATACCAAATATGGTGATCAGGACCTGCCACTCCGTAAAGGAAACCATGTAGAATTCAGTAGGCAATATTGGTAAAAGCACCTCAAATGTGAATTCATGCAATCCATAGGTAGCAGCCAAAAGCAAGACCACGCTCAAGACATAAAAGATATACTTGCCTTTCTCTAAGAACCTCGGAATTAATAGCCTTAGGTTTATATAAACGAGAAATAACAAAGGAATATGGAATAGCGCTGCATAAAAGAAATCGATGAACTTAAATATGCTAGAGATACTGAAATAGTTACCAATGGCATACACGGAAAGCACCCAGAAAACTAGGTGCTGTGTCCATTTTGAGTTGATGATTTTTGATAAATACTTCATGCTTTTAGTCTTGCGTAATGACCAAATAGGACTGCTCAACTTCTTTCAGCTTGGTCTCAAACCCATAAGAATTTAAGCTTTCGATTGTTTGCTCAACAGAATTCGTCTTGATAATAAAGTCGTACTTAACCTCGTTTTCTAGTTCGATTTCAAATGAAGTCCCATGAAGTAATGACAGCTCTTTCATCATGTCCTTGATGGTAAAAGCTGTAAATATCAACTGATCACCAGCATCTGACTTAGCGGAAAAACTCTCGTCTAAAGCTACTTCTAAAAGATTATTGTCAATGACTCGAGTTTCATATTGCATATCCATTCTTTGCTCAATACCTGTTGTTAAATCCAATTGCCTTAAGAGTTCTTTTTGCAGCAATTGAAGACTTTCTTCAGCATCGGAATGCTTGTAAATCAGGTCATACTTTTTCTCCTCTAGTGAAGTGTGTAGATCAACTTTCATGTTTTCTGCTACAATGGTTTGAAAAATATCTTTCAGTTCCACCCCTTTAAGACTTAAGATAATGTTACCCAATTGATGCTTTGATATAATTTCCGATGTTGATTCTTTCAAGAAAAAGTAGTGGTCCAAATCTTTATCGTTGATCAGGTCCATAAAACTTTTTGGTTCGGCTTCACTCGTCTCCGTTTCATTTAAGAAGTTTCTCATGACCTCTTGATTCAGTTCAGTAGGCCGCCCAACCCATTGAATTACATTTTGCTTATCGATCAAAACAGTTAGCGGATATTGATCAAGGCCTGTCTCGCCATTACCAAAGTTGATTTGGGTGCTACCCGTAGTATCAGACACAACGATAGAGTGAAAATCAACTCTTTTCAGTATTCGCTGTACTTTTTCAATTGACTCATCAGTGATTGACACAAATTGAACATCTTGACCTTTGAACTCTTCTTGAAGCTCGTTCATATGAGGTACTGCTCCTATGCATGGCCCACACCAAGTTGCCCAAAACTCTAAAACTGTATATTGATCATCAAGTATTTTGTCAGCTGGCTCGTTCTTTACCCAATGGGTAATATTTATTTCGGGCGCCTCTTGACCTACACTAATGTTGGATTGACCAAGTGCAGTATTTACTAGAACAATCGAGAGAAGGAGAAATATCTTTTTCATCATTTTCAGATTAAGCATTGTTTAAAGATCTACTCTTTGATAAACTTCTATTCCGTCAAAAACTGACTCATCATTGGAGTAGCGATCTAGGAATTTTTGAATCTCTTCAGGCTGAGCGGTGATCACTACGTTACCATCAACATATTCATGTCTTAATCTGACAAGGTTACTCTCAAATAACTCATTGAGTTTTTCAAGGTCAAATTGAGTGAGTTTAAGTCTTCCATCCTCCAAATTCATTTTCATGAATGTATGAACAGGAAATAAGTTGTTTGCAAAGGTATCGTTGGTGTACTCCGGTAAAGGGTACAAGTCAAGAAAGTAATCCTCACCGATTTCTACTACATGGGCTTGGTAAGGCAAACGCTCCCCATCCGACATCACAATCATCTTATACGATTCTTCTCTTGTCACATAAGCTGTTCCTCTAAACTTTGCTGAGGCTTTTTGAAGGCCTGTGGCCATTTTATTAAGCCCTTTGCCTAAATCATCCATCATTTTACCAAATTCGTTTCCTTCGGCATTTACAGCAGAGTCTAGTTCTGTTAGTGTTTTTTCCAAACCATCTTCTGCCTGAGTTTTCATGTCACCAAAAAGCTCATCGTAGTAGGCTTTAACAGCGACAGAATCAGTTACTTCCTCACCATCAATGGTCACAGTGATTGGATTATCTGATTTGATACTCCATCCGTCTCCCTCTAGAAAGTATTGATAGGTATCGGGGTCTCCGTCAGCATCATCGTTCATTTCAATCGATGAATTCTTGCTCACGACAGCATAAGGAGTACCTTCTTTTTTGTCGTCATTCATAGGAATGAATTCGATGTAGTTGTCTTCATCACTTTCGTCATACTGCCATTTACCTACAAGCTCGGGTAAATAAACAAGGGTGTCTTCTGTGTAAATTGGAAAAAGTGAATAAACGCAGCTATTCATTACTAGAAGAATGGCTGCAAATGCAATGGTTACTTTAAGTCGTTTCATTAATTCAGATATTTTGTTGTTGAGTCAAAAGTGCAGCTGACAGTCAACTTCTGAAAATTTTGTCGATGAACACGGGAATTCTCCGGATGAACAAGATTATTGTTATTCTTTGTCATTAGGAATCACCAGATTAAACACCAAATTGAAATTGGTTTTACCCTCTTCTCAGTGGATTTCTTTATTGATAATGGTGTTTTTGGCTTCTGCTAAATCACTCACCTCAAAATCGGCAAAGCCTGAATTGACTCCACCCACTAGCACTGTTTTAATGCCGAGCTTTTTGGCTGGTATTAAATCTCTCTCCTTGTCTCCTATCATCCAACTCTTCTCGGGGTCAATATTGAACTTTGCGATTGCCTTTTCAAACATGAGAGAATCGGGTTTGCGCATCAGCGATTTAGAAACACTCTCATGTCCAGGCGCAAAATACATGGCATCGATCTGTCCATTACACGCAGCTTGAATTCGCTCGTAGCACGCTTCAACAAACTGCTCGTCATAACTTCCTTTAGCAATGCCGCTCTGATTTGTAATGATGATCAATAGAAAGCCCTCTTCATTTAAGGCCGATATGGACTCAGAAAGACCATCCATTAATTCAAAATCCTCAATGTCAGTTATTTGATAACCTAATTCTTTATTGAGCACTCCGTCTCTGTCTAAAAAAACACATTGATGCATTGAACCTATTTTAACATTCTGGGCTTAACAATTAGCTAATATAAGAGGTTAAACATATATTGGCGCGGTCCATATCAGAATACACACAAGCCCGAAACGGGAAGAGATCATGGCCAATGGAGATTCACTTTTTAAGCATTGATAAATGAGCGATAGCCTAGTAATAATCCCTACCTACAACGAAGCTGAGAACATTGTTGAAATGATCGACATGGTTTTTTCTTTGGACAAGGATTTTCACTTGCTTATCATCGATGATGGCTCTCCTGATGGTACAGCGGACCTGGTAAAAGGCAGAATGCAACTTTACAAGGACCAGCTTTTTATAGAAGAACGGTCGGGTAAATTAGGCCTAGGCACAGCCTACATTCATGGGTTTAGATGGGCACTAAAAAGAGATTATCAATACATCTTCGAAATGGATGCAGATTTTTCTCATAATCCTGAAGACCTTGTGAAATTAAGACATGCCTGTAAGCATGAAGGTGCTCAAATGTCAATCGGCTCAAGGTATGTGACTGGTGTAAATGTGGTCAACTGGCCAATGTCACGAGTAATGCTATCTTATTTTGCCAGCCACTATGTACGCATGGTTACCGGCTTACCAATAAACGATACTACTGCAGGATTCAAATGCTACCACCGCTCTGTACTTGAAACAATCGAGCTCGATAAGATCAAGTTCATGGGTTATGCCTTCCAAATAGAAATGAAATTCTTGACTTGGAAATATGGATTCAAGATCACTGAAGTCCCAATTATCTTCACAGATAGAACCAGAGGAGAGTCTAAAATGTCTGGAGGAATTGTTCGAGAGGCTGTCTTTGGAGTAATGCAGATCAAAATCAATAGCTTATTCTGCACTTTTAGAAAAAGCATGGAGACCGAATCGGAGTTAATCGAAGCGAATCGCCTTGACAGGGCTGATGCGTGAGATTATAGCAGTAGGCACAAGCAAAACTCCCCCCACAATAATTAAGGTCACTGCGTTGACTACAACTATCCTTGTCCAATTCCAGTCGATTGGCACATGCGACATGTAGTAGGTTGCAGCATCTAATGGAATGAGCTTGAATTGGTATTGTAAATACCCAAATACAAAAGCGATCAGATTACCAACAAGAAGACCTCTAAAAACAAGCCTCAATCCGTTCATTGCAAACACCCTCCTCAGTAAAACATTGCCCGCTCCAAGTGCTTTAAACACTCCAATCATAGGAGTACGCTCCATAATAAGAATAAACAGAACTGAAACCATGTTGAAGCAAGCAACAAAAAGAATCAAACCGATTAAGATGAAAACATTTTGAGCCAAAAGGCCCAACCAATCGAAAACATGTTTAAACTTCTCGTCCACCCGTTCAGTCATATGATCTGCGGATAAAAGACTAAGGATCACATCATCCGCTTCGACCAAACGGTCTACATCGTTGACAAAAACCTCATAGCCTCCAACAAATTCATCGGCCCAATTATTAAGTACTCGAATCATCTCTATATCTCCGATCACAACTTGTTCATCAAAGTCAGCCAAGCCTGAATTGAAAATTCCTGAAACTACCAGCCTTCGGTTTTTTGGAGGATCCATGATAAAAACCGTAGGAAGTGCATCGCCAACTTTAACCTGCATCTGATTCGCCATTTTTTGACTGATCAAAACTTCACTCGAGAACTTCTGGTCTGTCTTAAAATTGGGGAACCGTCCAGAAACAATGTAATCTTGAATTGCAAGCGTATCATAGTCCTTGCCCACACCTTTGAACAAAAGTCCAAATACCTCCTTATTTCTATTGATCAAACCTGGCTTAAGCGCATAAGATTGAATGTGCCTTACATAAGAACTATTAAGAATCCCATCTTTCTCCTCTTGAGTTAGGGTTATAGGGATCTCGTCATAATCACTTGAAAAAGTATACTTCTTGATTTGAATATGTCCGGAGAAGGTGAAAAGTTTCTCTTTGATGTTATTCTGAAACCCTCCTAATACCAAAAACGATACGAGCATTATAGCAATTCCAAGGGCAACACTAGCAATGGCTACTTTATGAATGATATTGGCAAAACTCCCTTGTTCACCTGAGCTGATTCTTTTAGAAATGAAATAAGGGAGGTTCAAGATTATCTTTAATTTTGAGCGTTGCTCAAATATAAACGAACAGAATGATTCGAAACGGACTCTGCCTCCTCATTTTTTCTTTATTTCTTTCTTGTACCGCCCAAGTCGAAGACCAAGGCTTGCAATTAGGTGCAGCCAGGATGGACGAATACCTGCCACTCGTAGAAGGTAAAAGAGTGGCCATGGTGGTGAATCAAACTTCTGAAATCAATGGTACTCATTTAGTAGACACCCTTGTCTCGAGAGGAGTAAACATTGTGAAAGTTATGGCTCCAGAGCATGGGTTTCGAGGAGAAGCTCCAGATGGCGAAAATATTGATGATAGCAAGGACGAAAAAACAGGTATTCCTATCATTTCCATTTATGGACAAAACAAGAAACCTACACCCGAAATGTTGAGCGATGTCGATGTCTTGATATTCGACATTCAAGATGTGGGCGTGCGATTCTATACTTTCATTAGTACCATGCACTACGTAATGGAAGCTGCTGCTGAAAACCAAAAGCAGGTAATTGTTTTAGACAGGCCTAATCCGAATGGCATGTACATTGATGGTCCTGTTAAAGATGATAATGTCAACAGCTTTATTGGTATGCACCCAATACCTGTTGTTCATGGCTTGACTGTTGGTGAATTAGCTCAAATGATCAATGGGGAAAAATGGTTGAAAAATCAAACGACTGCAGACCTCAGTGTGATTCCAATGAAGAACTACGACCATACAATGGAGTATAGTTTGCCCATCAAGCCATCACCGAACTTGCCTACGGATAATTCAATAGCCCTCTATCCTACACTTGCACTTTTTGAAGGAACAGTGGTTAGTGTTGGGCGTGGCACCGACCATCCTTTCGAGCAAATAGGACATCCGCTTTATTCAAAAGGTGCTGTTATGTTCACTCCTGAGCCCAATGCCGGCTCCAAGTATCCTCCTTTAGAGGGCGAGCTTTGCAAAGGCTATGCATTTTTTGATGCCGAACCCTTGAGGGGGTTTAGTTTGAAATGGATAATTGATTTTTATCAAGACCTCTCTCCTAAAACAGAATTCTTTAAAGATTACTTGACCCTTTTGGCAGGAACAGAAGAACTCAGAAAGCAGATCGAGTTGGGCTTAACAGAAGAGCAGATCAAAACCACATGGCAACCAAAACTAAAGGCATACAAAGCCATGCGTAAACAATATTTGCTTTATCCAGATTTTGAATAGACGATGAAAGACCTCCGAATCATTTATATGGGTACACCCGAATTTGCAGTACCTAGCTTGCAAATTTTAGTAGAGAATGGGTTTAACGTAGTTGCAGTCATTACTGCTCCAGACAAACCAAAAGGGAGAGGTCAAAAGTTGGCCACCTCTCCAGTCAAAGACTATGCGGTCATTCAAAACATTCCTGTTCTCCAACCCACGAACCTCAAAAACCCAGAATTCATAGAGGAACTAAAAACTTATGAGGCCAACCTTCAGATCGTAGTCGCATTCAGAATGCTTCCAGAAATGGTCTGGGATATGCCAGAGATAGGAACATTCAACTTACATGCCTCTCTCCTACCTCAGTATAGAGGAGCAGCGCCTATCAATTGGGCGATCATGAATGGAGAGAAGAAAACTGGTGTGACCACCTTCTTTTTAAAACATGAGATCGATACAGGGAATGTAATCTTTCAAGAAGAAGAAGTAATTGAGGAAGATGACACAGTTGGTGACCTTTATGGCCGTTTGATGACTAAAGGTTCACAATTAGTGCTAAAAACTGTTCAGGCGATCCAGGCACGAGACTATCCACAGCTTCCTCAGAATGAGGATCAAGAGATCAAACATGCACCGAAGATCTTTAAAGAAACTTGTGAGATAGACTGGACAAAGTCTTCGCAAGAAGTTTATGATTTTATCCGAGGACTTTCACCTTATCCGGCCGCATGGACAACTATTAACGGAGTACAATTCAAGATCTTTAGAACGGAGAAGCTAGACATGGTACACGCTGGAGAAAAGCCTGGTGATTTTGACACGGATAATAAAACCTACCTTCATATACAGACTGGAGGTAAGGCATTGGCCATTACTGAATTGCAGATGCAAGGGAAGAAAAGAATGAAAATTGAAGACTTTTTAAGAGGTAACAACCTATGATCAAGACCATCATTGTAGCAACGGCAAGCAATAACGCCATTGGCAAGAACAACGATATGCTATGGCACCTGCCCGATGACTTTAAGTTTTTCAAAAGAACAACACTCGACCACATGATGATCTTAGGTAGAAAAACCTTTGACTCTCTCCCTAGCATGTTGCCGAGAAGGACACTAGTTATTGTTACTAGGCAGAAAGATTACGAAGCACCAGAAGGACATTATGTCGCTCATAGTCTTGATGAAGCGTTGGCAATCTGTAAGCAAGCAAATGCCAAGGAGACATTTATTGCAGGGGGTGGTGCCATATACAAAGAGTCTCTTGAGAAAGGGTTAGTAAGTAAGATGCTCATCACAGAAGTCCAGGCTAGCTTTGAAGATGCTGAGATCTATTTCCCAGAGTACGAAAAGAGTGAATGGCAAGAAACTCAACGCGAACATCATTCCTCGGATGATCGACACAAGTATGCCTTTGATTTTGTGACATACGAGAAGAAATGAATTCCTTAAGAGGTAAGACCATATGGATCACAGGTGCCTCTTCAGGGGTTGGTGAAGCGCTTTGCAAGCTGCTTTCGGAACACCAGCTTAACTTGATCATTTCAGCACGAAGGTTTGAAGAACTTGAAAGAGTCAAATCCGAATCGGCCAATACAGCAGAGATCAAGATACTCACCTTAGATCTAGGAGAATCAGATCTGCTTGAACAAAAAGCTAAGGAAGCCATAGCACTCTTCGGTCAAATTGATGTACTCATAAATAACGGAGGCATTTCTCAACGGTCAATGGTAGTCGATACAAGTCTAGCAGTAGATAGACGATTGATGGAGATCAACTACTTTGGTACAATCGCATTGACCAAAGCTGTTTTACCTTTTATGCTCAAGAATGGCAAAGGCCATATTGCTACCGTCACAAGTTTGACGGGAATATTTGGTACGCCTTGGCGGTCAGGTTATGCAGCCAGTAAACATGCATTACACGGTTTCTTCGACAGTATGCGTGCAGAACTTGAAGACAAAGGAATTAAGGTAACCTTGCTGGCCCTTGGCTTTATCAGAACCAACCTTTCAAGAGTTGCATTAAAAGGTGATGGTTCTCCCAACGGTTCTATTGACGAAACACACCAAAAGGGCATGTCCCCTGAAGATTGTGCAAGGAGGATTTTAAAAGCAATCGCTAAGGAGAAGAGAGAGGTCTATATAGGTAAAGAATCGTATAGCGCTTATGTAAAACGATTTTTCCCAGGACTCTTCGCTAAGCTGATCAAGAAAGTAAAAGTGAGGTAATTTCGTTTTCTTATCTTCACCTCAAGACTAAGCATTTCAATTTTGAAAAAACTGTTCACCCTTTGCCTACTGGCAATTCTCACCCAATCTTTTGCCCAAGAAAAAAGCATCTCATCTGAAGCAGATAAGTATTTCGAACTTATCAGACCCGAATTCAAGGGATACTTAGCCTATAACACTGTTGCTTTTGTTGAGAAATACTGGCGTTATGCGGGGAATACAGGCTTTAATGAAACCGTTTACCTCATTGAAAGAAAGCTCAAAGAAGCGGGTTATATCAACGAAGAAGATGCCTCCGAAAATGATAGACTTACTTATCGCATAGAAAGCCGTCAAATGGGTAGGCCTACCTGGGAACCTGTAGATGCCAGCTTGCGCATAGTTGGAGAAAGGTCTCCTCTTTTACTCCAGCAGACCAATCGAAACATGGTCTACCTTAATTCTCATTCTACACAGACAGAGGCTGAAGTAGTTTGGGTCAAGGATGTAAATGAGATCACGAAAGAGCAGGTAGAGGGAAAGATTGTATTTGGTGAAATGAGTGGTAGAAAACTGCTGAACGTAGCAGTGAAAGAAATGGGAGCACTCGGAATCATTACCTTTGACATGCCAAGCTATCTCCAAGCACAGAAAAACACCACTTCGATTCAATTTAGATCATTAGCCTATGATAGAGCTCTTCAACCCTGGGGAATTGCGTTGTCATATGAAGCTAAGGAGAGACTGAAAGCTGCTTTCGAGAACGGTCCAGTCATAGTCGAAGTAAATATTGAGACCAAACTTTATCAATCAGAAGAACTAACGGTAGTGGCTAATGTAAGAGGTGGCGAACTACCGAATGAAAGCCTAGTATTTAGCGCGCATATTCAGGAACCTGGAGCCAACGACAATGCCAGTGGTGTTGGTGCTCAATTAGAAATGGCAACAATTACAGCCAAACTACTCAATGAAAGTAGCATTGATCCAAAGCGAACCATTACATATCTCTGGGGAGATGAGATCATCTCAACACACAGGTACATCCAAGAAGAAGAGAAAAGAATCGCAGATATCATATGGGGCATTAGCCTCGATATGGTTGGAGAGGACACTGAAAAAACTGGAGGATCATTTCTTATAGAAAAGATGCCAGACCCAAGTGCTATTTGGACCAGAGGAAATGATAAACATTCTGAATGGGGTGGCAGTCCTCTTGAAAAGAAAGACTTGATGCCTCATTATTTCAATGACTTCATCATCAGCATGTTCAAAAAACAAGGAAGTTATGCCAATTGGGAAGTGAACAACAATCCTTTCGAGGGCGGAAGCGATCATACACCATTTTTAAGAGCAGACATCCCAGGCTTGCTTCTTTGGCATTTTACAGATCAATTTTACCATACCGACAATGACAGAATTGATAAAGTCTCAAAAGCCACATTGACCAATGTAGGGACAGGCGCATTAGCCAGTGCCATGGTCCTTGTTAATGGAGATGAGTCAACAGCAATTGCGATGACTAAGCTTATTCAAGATGTGGCATTGGAAAGGCTGAAAATCGAATTTGATTTAGGTTCTTCCCTAATTGCAAATGGAGAGTCAACAAAAGAAAAAGAGGTAGACATCATAGAGACTTGGGCCAAATTCTATACCGATGCCATGCAAAAAGTTGTGGACCTTGGATCCTCTGATGCCGTTTCCAAAGCAATTGATCAAGCCAGTGCTGAAGTCAATGAGTTTAGTCTAAAACTGCTAGAGCAGGTCAAATAAAAAAAGCCGCTTTTCAGCGGCTTCATTATTAATTCTTCATTGCTAACTGATCATTGCTCAGCCTTGCTGAGCTGGTTCTCTCATGCCTACCCAAGTAAACCTTTCATTTACATAGTTTGGATTTGTAAATGAAGCATTCCCTGCTGGGTTACCACCCGTCACATGGAAGTCTGAGAATGCTGCATTCTGGTTGACAAAGATCTGCCCAACCAAATTGAAGGAAACAGGTGTTGCCGCCAAAGACATTTGATCAGCAATGTATTCTTTCATTTCAGCATCTGTGGTATAAGCACCACAAGAAATAGCTCCGTAAGTCTCTGCCATTTCTTTGGCAAGAGCAACTGACTCTTTCGTGTCTTTGGTTTTGATCAAGAAAGCGATAGGTCCGAACATCTCTTTTGAGAACTTATCCTTATCCGCAGAACTTACTTCAATATAAACAGGCGTATTCGTTCTAGCGTTCTGGAAGTAAGGAATAGACTGCTCAATAGTTCTAGTGTCTAACCAAACCTTACCACCTATTTCGTTTGCAGCATTGGTTCTATCGGCCGTTGCTGGATTCTGAATAGTACCTGCTACAAATGGACCCGCTTTAGGGTTATTGATCAAACCATCTGTAAAGTCAGCGATCTTTTGAGCTACTTCATCAAAGCTCACCACACCATCAGGTGTTTTTACGCCACCTTCAGGAATAAAGAAATTTTGAGGAGCCGTACACATTTGCCCTGAATAAAGCGCCACCGAGAAAGTGATGTTCTGAATCACTTTATCTAAGTTTTCAACAGAATCTAAGATCATTGAATTCACCCCTGTCTTTTCAGTGAAAACAGCTTTTGGCAAAGACTCTAGGTATGAGCCAAACTCTGAGTTTCCTGTAAAGTCTACCAATTTCACTTTAGGATGCTCAGCTAATTCTTTTGCAATTGGTGCATCTTTTGAATCTACAGCCAATTGACATACTTCAGGGTTTAATCCTGCATCTCTAAGGGCATTTCTTATCTCCGCTACAACAATAGCCATTGGCAATACTGCGCCAGGATGAGGTTTTACGATTACTGAGTTCCCCATCATTAGGTCGGCATAGACACCAGGTACTGAATTCCAAGTTGGGAAGGTTGAACAACCGATCACCAATCCAATTCCTTTAGGTACGGCTCTCCACTCTTTATTGATCACCAAATTGTATTTACCCATTGGTTTGTCCCAAACCGTTGATTCTGGGAAGCGACCAAGCTCTTCATAACCTGCAGCAATAGCTTCTAGCGCTCTGTCAGCTGCATGAGGACCAGAAGCTTGAAAAGCCATCATATAACCTTGACCAGTTGTATGCATGGTGGCGTAAGCGTTCTCAAAGAATCTTTTTGCAAAACGATCAAGGGAGTCGATCAAGACTGCTGCACGATCGTCTTTTGACACTTTTCTCCAGCTATGGAATGCTTCTTCGGCTCTCTCAATTAAAACTTCATTTGAAAACTGAGGATATGTTGTACCAACCGCCTCATTGAAATAAGGAGACTGCTCCTCACCTATCCAAGCACTTTCACCTGTTTGCTGTAACTCTTCGAATTTTCCTTTTCTCAGGTTTTTAAAAGCGTTCTTCCCATCTTCATCGGCAGTTTCGCCATAGATCTTTGGTGAAGGATGCTCAGGATACTGTGCGTGAAATTTTCTTGTATGCAAAGCTTCAATGGCCTTGTCTAGAATTTCTTTTTGCGCTGATGTTAATGCCATAGGATTTTAATTTGGCTCCGAATTTAGTTTAATCAATTCAGAATTAACAGTGAAACCTAACGATTGTTAGGTATTGAATAAAGAAACCATTATTGAAGTGAAAAGAATCCTTACTATCGATTAAATTCACATTAATGGCGAAAATAGTAATCCATTTCTCAAAAAGAGGAGCTGAGTTTATCAGTGAAAAGGAAGGTGATGCTTTTCTCATAGGACACTGGAAGGACAGGTTCTTTAGATCTTCACTTTACTTTATGGATGACATCAATGAAACTCGTGTTTTTGACATTTACAGAACAGCTAAATTTCCCAGCAAAAAGCGTCCTATAGGCCATTTCATATCTCCTAATGAAAATAAGAAGCATGAAATGTGGTGGAAGGAGAGCATTTTCAAGTCATCCTATAAATATGTCACACAAGAGCTAGAATTATCCATTTATGATCATCAAGGACATGATCGATCTACTTGGGTGAAAAACAGGTGGGCAAATTCCAGAAAGAATATGTTCATGGCTATGATAAAAAAAAGATGGTGATTACACACGAAGATTCACTGGACAGAAATGTGGTTTCAGCTATCTATTATTTCCTTTATATACAAGACAACATCAACTCTAGTGGTTATAATACTGGTCAGATCATACCTTCATACCAAGAGCTTTATAATCCTAATTGGGAGCCTAAATAGAAACTTAAATAAGTAATATGAAAAACGTATTGATAGCTTTCCTTGTATGCTTGTGCTTTAACGTCTATTCTCAAAAGGCTCAAGACACAAAAATCGTTGTTAGAACAAAAGCAAAGGATGCCAAATTCATCGGTAGCTCAATGGGTGGTTCGATGATCATCATCCGGGAGAATCTAACGGACGAAATTCTTGCCAAAGGATTAACCGCAGGTGGAACTGGTGACACCCAAGCCATAATGAGAACTGCAAAAGAAAGGTATACAGACATACACGTTGGCTCAGCATCTTTCGAAACTACACTATCACTGACCAAGCCTGTTTTTGTAACGATAGAAGCTTTTGGACCAGTTAACCATGAATCCAGAGTAATGACCTCGACACAGGTCTGGCTCATTCCTGGAAAGCATATGGATGAACAAGGAATTATCCTTGAGATCCCTGGCTTTGTGATTGACGGTTTATTTCCACAAACCCATCAAGGATTCTCGTTAGAAAATGATAAATCGGTGGAGCTCAGAGCGAACATGGTCATGATGTGTGGCTGCACAATATCACCGAATGGCCTTTGGGATGGTAATATGATGGAAGTTGAAGCGCACGTGTATGTAAATGGTGTATATTCGCGCAGCCTAAAAATGACCAATTCAGCCACTAATACTTTCATTGCTAACCTTGAGCTAAAGGAAACCGGTAGTCATGAAGTAATCATTACTGGTTTTGATCCTATAACAAAAAACACCGGAGTTGATCAATTGAATTTTAGAGTGAATAATTGATAATTTTTAAAACTCGTTCATTGGTAATGAGTTAGAATAGCCAAGCAGCAAATGAACGATTTAAAAACCACCAACAAACTACTACTTATCATTGTAGTCCCGCTGGTCTTCTTTCTTCTGAAAACCCTTGACTTCATTTTCGTGCCTCTAGTAGGCGCTATGTTCATCGCGCTAGTGTTCTTACCATTTAGTCCGATGGTTAAAGAGTAAAGGCAGTCCAAAATGGGTGAATATCATTTTAGTCGTTTTGCTCATTTTAGCTGGTTTTAGGGTTCTAGGTATTGTGATTCAGGTATCGAGCAAAGAGATTCTTGCTACTAATGATGTCTTTCTTGATCAAGCCAAAATCAAACTCACGGAACTACTCCAAGGGGTTGAGGCATTCTTCGGTGTGGAGTTCTTACAAGGAGAAGAAACCTTACAGTCTTTAATAAAGCGGGATAGTCTAAGCAAAAACTTATTGCCTACAGCCAATTATGTAACTGGCACAGTTTCCATGTTGCTGACCATGTTGTTTTTCTTGCTTTTACTCTTGGCCGATTCTGTGGATGTCCAAAAAATAATGAGTGGAACAATTCTTAAGGGTCAATACAGCTCAGTCAAGACTTTCAGAAAAATTGAGAAAGACCTTGTCACCTTCATTAAAGTAAAGTTTGGTGTCAGTTTACTTACAGGTATTGGGGTTGGTATTGCTTGCTGGGGCTTTGGTGTTAGTTTCCCGGTTTTCTGGGGCCTCTTCGCTTTCCTAATCAATTTTGTGCAAATGATTGGCTCGGTTATTTGCGTACTGGTTTTGGGGGTCTTCTCATTTGTAGAACTGCAAGTTGGGAGTGGATTATTGATCTTTGTGCTCACCATTACAGGAATTCAAGCTTTGGTCGGGGGTGTACTCGAACCCATTTTTATGGGACGCTCATTTTCCATTAATGTAGTTACCATACTCATCGCTCTTATGCTCTGGGGATTCATATGGGGTATACCAGGCCTTGTAATGTCAATCCCTATCACAGTATTTATCAAAATTCTGCTAAGTCAATATGAGGGAACAAAACCAATTGCAGACCTGATGGCAGGCAGAGCCCAAAAGGCAAAAGGATAGATTACTAATTAATCCTAAACACACCTTGTTTTTACCTCCTGTTAGAAATAACTAGTAGACTTTGTCTAATTGTCCCATCTTGTCATTGATTGTATGAAAAACTCATACTAACCGGATTAAATAAAGAGTCTCGTACCATGATGATTAGAAAATTTTTCATCGGCATCTTGCTGGTTTTCTTACTATTTGCTGTTTATATCTTATTTAAAACCTTCACATTCACGTCAAATCAATTGGTGGTCGAACCAATTCAAAAAGTAAATATTGATGCAGGCGCCATAGGCAGATTTCAAGAAGCGTTGAGATTAAAGACAATTTCTCATGAAAACCCAGCCAACTTCGATTCTTCTGCCTTTGAAGCTTTCAATCAGTTTATTCTCGAGCGTTTCCCAATGGTCAATGAACAGCTGGAGCATCAATACTTTAACGAGTACTCTCATCTCTACAAGTGGACCGGTAATGATGACAGCTTAAAGCCAATCATACTTATGGGACATTTAGATGTAGTTCCAATTGCCTCTCCTGATAAATGGACTGCTGATCCCTTCGGAGGAGAGGTTAAAGATAATATCATCTGGGGACGCGGAACAATCGATGACAAATTCACTGTGGTTGGCATACTAGAAGCCGCTGAAATGTTGATCAAAGAAGGGTTTAAACCCGAAAGAACCGTTTATTTTTCTTTCGGTCATGATGAAGAAGTTGGAGGTGGAAAAGGTGCTGTGCCCATTGCTGCATATTTAAAAAAACAAGGCATAGAAGCTGAGTTCGTACTAGACGAAGGTTATGCCATTACACAGCAACTAATTCCTGGTATTGAACCAGATGTAGCACTTATTGGAATTGCTGAAAAGGGCTCAACCACTATAGAGTTAAAGGTTGATATGGTCGGTGGTCATTCTTCTCAGCCAGCCAAAGAAACCGCAATTGATGTTTTAGCAGCGGCCGTTGCCAAATTAAAGGCTAACCCTTTACCGGCTGTACTGACTGGTCCTATGCAAGGCTTTATGGACCAACTAGGCCCAGAAATGGGCTTTGTGAATAAAATGGCATTTGCCAATAGAGAAATCTTCAAATCAATAATTACAGGCACTTATGAAAGTGCTGGTGGGTCTGGTAATGCCTTGATAAGAACTACCACCTCACCTACCATTTTCGAGGCTGGAATTAAAGAGAATGTGATTCCAACTACCGCAAGAGCTTTGGTAAATTTTAGAATTATCCCTGGGCAAAATGCTGATGATGTGATGAACCATGTGCTGCAGACTATTGACGATAAAAGAGTGAAAGCTGAATTCACCGGTTTCAACGGAGACCCTTCTCCTGTTTCGCCAAAAGAGGGCCCGGCTTATTCAGTCATCAATCAAACGATAAAAGAAGTTTTCCCTAATGTCCTCACTGCACCAAATCTGGTCATTGGCGCAACAGATTCACGTCATTTTAAAGAAATAAGTAAAAACATCTATCGCTTTGTGCCATACCACATCAACAAGGATAACATAGCAACCTTCCACGGTATAGATGAACATATTCCTGTAGAAGACTACAAAGATGCAATTCGGTTTTACCGTCAGCTAATGCTTAATAGCAGTGCAATCCATTAGAACCAACCTGCACCTAAGCCTCTAAATGGCCAAGGGATTCCAGCTAGAATAAGTACCAAGCCTATCAAATAGAAAGTAGCTACTGCACCAAATTTCTTTGCGTCTTCAGAAGCTCTTTTAGATTTGCTGTAACCAACAGTAATTAAAGCAATCGCTACAATCATTGTGAAGATGTGCTCAACACCATAAAACCTGTATACAGGGTTTGACATGAAGCCCTCTGAAAACTGTACTAAAGGACTTTGGAAATACAGCACCAATCCTATCAAAAGTTGAGTATGTGTGAAGATCATTGCAAAAAGAGTGATCTTCTTGTCCTTATCCGTCCAAGCCGTTCCATTGTTCTTTTTACTAAATGCATTGTAGATGGCATAGATCAAAAGTATCAGTACGATCCATCTTAAACCTGAGTGTGCGTGAACTAATCCGTTGTACATAGTGATTCGTTTTGTTGCACAAATAAAGCGCAGAACGCTTAGAGTTGTTTAACAAAGCAACAATTAATTAAACAATCATGTATTATATTCGGTCGAATCGATATGCAAAAGATGAAGAACTCGAATAGTAAAGTCACATATGCCATCGTAGAAATTGTCATTGTGGTGATTGGTATTTTCATAGCTTTCGAACTACAAAACTTCAAAGAACGGCTGACCATTAGACAAGAGAGAGTAAGCCTTGTCAAGTCTTTTATTTTTGACCTTAAAAGAGATTCAACAATTTTAGCCAACGTACATCAATTCGACTCTAGCCGGGCGGTCAACCTCAAATCTCTAATAAACCTTTTTGCTGAAAAGAGTAAAAATTACGATTCGATCTCTGCACTCCTCGAATCTAATATTTCTGGTTACCAAGACGACTTCTCTACTCGCACTACTTTCGATATCTACACCAGCAATGGGGAATCTGCCGTCTTTGATAATGACAGTATCCCTCAATTCATCAATAATTATTATCAAATCACGCAACCCTTTTACAAGAATTGGAGGAAAATTGACCTTGAGCTCTCTAACGAATTTGACTATGATGACTTGAGCATGAATGCTAGGAAAAAGCAATATGAAATGAGTCTCCTTTCATTGAATGAGAAAGAAATCCCTCAAGATTTAACCAATGAAATAATCGATGTCTATAGCAAGGAATTAGGATACATGGAATACATGTATAAAAGGCAAGTGACCATACAAAGCATGTCTCAAGGCATGAAGGTCGTACTTGGCCGATGTGTACGCACTAAGGAAATTTTGGAATCTTATCTCGAGCAAATTGAATAGATGAACACTACTTATTGTACTCCATTTTGCATTTTGTTAAATTCCTGAATGTCAAATAGTAGGAATCCTTTTAATTGGAGATACGCCCTAGGTGAAGTCGTACTTATTTTTATTGGTATCAGTCTAGCTATCAGTTTTCAAAATTGGAATGACGATAGACGGCTGGACAACGAGGCTGAACTTGTTCTTCAAAGTCTTATCGGGAATTTAGAAATCGTTTCTAAAGAGTTGGATAGCCTAAGAGATATTGAATTAACCCGTTTGATTACCTATGAAAAACTAATTGATGTAAAGAAAAGAACTTCATTTCTTGAAGAACCAGAAAGCCAAACTCAACTCTGGGATGCACTTCTTGCCGTTGAAGTAGCCATGCCAAAATTCACTGCATACGAGGAGTTTAAGAACTCTGGAAAGTTGAGTCTTATTAAAGACGGAAATCTCCAAAAAATGATGGTTGACCTCGAATTCTCTTTGGATGATATGAAAACTACAGTGGCTGACCGACTTTACCTTCAACAATCAATGATTGACCCCTTGATAGTAGAGCACTTCAATGTCCCAAACTTTTTAGCTGACAAATACAATCTAGACTACAAAACGAACCTTCCGCCTACGAACTTTGCAAAAGTACTTTCGCTAAGAGAGGTTCAAAATGTGATTGCCTACAAAATCGCTCTTGGAAGAGACCATGAAGAAGATTTGACTCGTGTTTTAGCTTCGTGTCAAAAAATGATTGATCGACTAGAACAACTCACTCAATGAAAGCAGCCGTCTATCATGAATTTAAGGGTAACATAAATATTGAAAATGTACCCGATCCAACTCCTGAAGAAAATGGTGTTGTATTGAAGGTAGAAGCCACAGGACTATGTAGATCTGACTGGCACGGCTGGATGGGGCACGATGCTGATATCAAGCTTCCACATGTACCTGGACACGAATTGGCTGGTACAATAGTCGATTTAGGCAGAGGAGTTGAAAAGTTCAAGATCGGAGATCGTGTAACCGTTCCTTTTGTTGGCGGATGCGGCAAATGCGAACAATGCAGAAGTGGAAACCAGCAAGTATGTGATCATCAGTTTCAACCTGGGTTCACTCACTGGGGAAGTTTTGCCGAATACGTTGGAATTCATTACGCAAATGACAATCTGGTCAAACTACCAAATGAAATAGCCTTTGACACTGCTGCCAGCCTAGGGTGCCGTTTTATCACTTCATTTAGAGCAGTTGTACACCAAGGACAGGTAAAACCAGACCAATATGTAGCCGTATTTGGTTGTGGAGGGGTTGGTCTTTCGGCAATCATGATTGCAAAGGCTCATGGTGCGCATGTGATTGCCATCGATATCAGTGATTCTGCCTTACAATTAGCAGAGCAAGTCGGAGCAGCATTTATCTGTAATTCTCTCAAGTCAAATGCGGTTGAGTTTATTCAAGAAGCAACCGCTGGAGGATGTCATATATCTATTGATGCCCTTGGTAGTAAGCAAACCTGCTACGATGCTGTCGCATCATTACGGAAAAGAGGTAAGCATATTCAAGTAGGTTTATTAGCTGGCGAAGATTTCGAACCGCAATTACCCATGCACCTTGTCGTAGCTAATGAACTTGAAATTATAGGCAGCCATGGTATGCAAGCTCATGCTTATCCTGAAATGTTAAATATGATCAAGACAGGTCTACTTAAACCGGAGATGGTCATTCAAAAGAGAATAACGCTTGCTGAATCATGCGGCCAATTACCTGCGATGAATGAATACCAAAATTCCGGGGTCGCTATTATTAATCAGTTTGTATGAGCCGTACTAAATGGCGTATCGGTTTTCTACCAAACTTTAAGAATGATAGAAACAAAAAGAAACCACTTGATAATGGGTCAGTCTATCACGAAGTCTCTAATAAGAAACACTTAAGACACACAGAAAACACCAACTATGAAGAGCTCTTTTAGGGGAAGAAAAAGCCTATTGACCTTATATTCAATTTCTTTATTTGGTGATATTACCTTGGACTTTTTATAGTGAACAAATGGCAAATAAAATTCCCCATCATCTATAAACGTACTTTTCTGATAGTACAATTCGTATCGCTCGTCCAAATAGAATGTATCATCCGTACTTAGATCAAAACTATCATCGCTGTACGCTCCGCTTTGATATTCGTTTTTAACATAAATGGTATTGTAGAGCACATCCTGACTGTAGGGGTTATCCAGCTTACATTTGAAGCGACCATCAAAAACTTCCTGCTCGAAGTACTTACAGGTTTCAGGATCATTAGACCAGCTACTAACAAGGTTATTATAAAATTCTTCGCGCCCTTTGATTGATTCTACCATCGACACCAATTAATTGGTGCTGATTTGATTCATTTGGACTTCTCTGGCATTAGTTGCAATAAAAAAATGATAAGCATAGTAGATACCTATCATGCTCATTATCACCCAAAAAAAACCAGTTGGTGGTATTATTCCTCACCCCGGTTTGTGAGTCGGACATAGCGTGCTATACAGTTGGTTGAGTAGAATAAAGTTAAGAACATTTTACAGCTAACCAAGCCCAACTCACTCTATGTCAGCAGACTAACACACACTTGAATCAAAACTTCAAAGCAGCATAGCCTTTTAGTTGATAGGTGGTTAAGGTAGTGAGCATTGACGTAGCAACTTGTACACCAGGTGCCAATTTTTCATGATCAAGGTTTCTGCCCATCAAAGACTGAGAACAAACCAAAATCTTGACCCCAGCTTCTTGCAGTTTTTTAAAGAGCTCAAGGTGGGGATTATCAACATCAAATTTATCCTGATAAGTCTCATTGTCTACCGCAGCATAAATCGCACTCCCATGGATTGCTAAAACTACCTTCATGTTTTCTTTTGGCACTCCGCCCATAGCATGTAGGTTCAACAGTCTTGCCACATTGATCAAGGAATAAAATGGCTGCTTCTTATCGCTATCTCCAGTAACTACATCTATAACTATCTTATACTCCATATTAGGATCAGGCCTTTCTGTAGCATGCGGTGCATCGAAGATTCCTCCATAGCCTTCAATAGTTGGATTGATTCTTTCCTGCGCTACCAGCTGGGTACTTGATAAGATCAAGACAAAGACGAAAAATGAAACTGTTGTTCTCATGGCTTTTGATTTATTTTCATAAGATAGACACTAGCGCTTCTTAAAGAAAGTGATAGGCATTCTTCTTTGACAGACTACGACTTTCTACTGACCAAGGTCTAATGACATTTGATCATTTGACTTTAAATACCAAATGGTATAAATTTGTATACTATGAAAAAGGCCGAAAGAACCACACGGTATATAATTGAGAAAGTGGCTCCAATTTTTAATCAAAAAGGAGTTTATGGAACTTCTTTGATAGACCTTACTGAAGCCACGGGTCTTACGAAAGGTTCGATTTACGGTAATTTCCAAAACAAGGACGACTTAGCGGGAGCTTGCTTCCAACACAACCTCAAATTTCTTCAACGGGGACTTTATCATGCTATTACCCTGAATGGTAGTTCAAAAGACAAACTGCTTGATTTAATTGATTTCTACAGAAGTCATTATGAGGAGGTAGCCGCTAACGGTGGTTGCCCTTTGATGAATGCGGCAATTGAAGCAGATGACGGCTATCCCCTCTTAAAAACTCAAGTAGCCGAAGTTTTTGAGCGCTGGAGGCGAGAGGTAATTAATATTATTGCAACAGGCCAAGATAAAGGCGAACTCAATCGTAGCTTTGAGGCCGAAAAATTTGCCAACAGCTTTATCGCCATGATAGAAGGAGGTATTCTATTGGCCAAGACATTAGACGAAACGAGTCATTTCTTTAGCATAATGGAAACGCTAGAAGAAACGGTCCACAACTTAAACTAGATAGAAATGAACAGAGTAGTAGTAACAGGAATAGGAGCACTTACTCCTATTGGAAACAATCTAGAAGACTTTTGGAGTAACTTATTGGCAGGTAAGAGCGGTGCGGGACCTATTACCAAATTTGATGCATCAAAATTCAAAACACAGTTCGCTTGTGAAATAAAAGACTTCAGCATTGAAGACCATATTCCTCGCAGTGAGGCAAGAAGATATGACCCTTTCACTTCTTACGCCTTGATTGCGGTACAAGAGGCCCTTAAAAATGGTAATATCGATTTTGAAGGCTTGGACAAAAACCGCATAGGAGTGATTTGGGGATCTGGTAATGGCGGTATCAAAACCTTTAATGACGAAATGATCGGGTTTGCCGAAGGTGGTCGTGAACCTCGTTTCAATCCGTTTTTTATCCCAAAGATCATTGCTGATATTGCATCAGGCATCATCTCAATCAAATACGGGTTGAGAGGCATCAACTTTACCACCATTTCCGCATGTGCTACAAGTACAACAGCCATCATTGATTCTTTTAACTACATTAAATGGGGTAAGGCGAATATGGTGATCACAGGTGGTTCAGAAGCACCAATTACGCAAGCAGCTGTTGGCGGTTTCAATGCTTCAAGAGCACTATCGACTAGAAATGAAGACCCCACTACTGCATCAAGACCATTTGATGAAAGTCGAGATGGCTTCGTAATGGGTGAAGGAGCCGGTGCTTTAGTACTCGAATCTCTGGAGCATGCTCAGGCACGTGGCGCGAAGATCTATGCTGAAGTTGTAGGATCTGGTATGGCAGCTGATGCTTATCACTTGACAGGAACCCATCCTGAAGGCGAGGGCGCTGTATTAGGTATGGAAGAAGCATTGCGAGAAGCAGGCCTCAAACCAGAAGACATTGATCACATCAATATGCATGCTACTTCTACTCCTATTGGTGATAAAAGTGAACTGATCGCTATTGAAAGAGTCTTCGGCACCAACCCAGACCTAAACATCAGTGCCACAAAGTCGATGACAGGCCATTTATTGGGTGCTGCAGGTGCTGTTGAAGCAATCGCGAGCATCATGTCTACGATTGACAATAAAATTCCTCCAACCATCAATACACAAAATGTAGATGAGGAATGGGCTGGAAAGTACGAATTGACATTAGGAAAATCTCAAGATAGAGAGGTGAACTATGCCATGAGCAACACCTTTGGTTTTGGCGGCCATATTGCAACCGCAATCTTCAAGAAATTTGAGGGCTAAAGCGATATTTGCGATTTAGAAAATTCAAAATAACGAACGCAGCCATTGGTTGCGTTTGTTGTTAGCACCAATTGGTTTTCATCTACCATAAACCCCCATTTCGTTTCAGTAGCCAAAAAAAGAATACTATCTGACTCAGCTTCAAACCTTACCGTATTGATTCGATCCTTGCCATCGCGAATGGAATAAGTTGAGTAAAATCCACCTGGATCAAAGCCCACGGAACCATCACCAAACTGAGTTGTATTCTGGGCATTTTCTGCGCATGACCTAAAGCCAAATTCAGTTCTATTCCAGATACCATAAAGTATGTCTGCAGGGTCGTTCTCTGGCCTTGTTTCTTCTACATCCTTTTGACATGACACAACTAGAATTGTAGACACAATAAAGGTTAAAAAACAAAATAGCTTTCTCATAACTCAACGTTCAAGTCATAAGAAAGCTAGTGATTAAAAAGGCTCAAAAACAGCCTTTGTGGCAACTTACATTATAAATGATGCAAGTCTAATTTTGTATGATGTGAGCCCCTTCAGGAGCAGTGAAGTTAGACATTGCAGGGAAGTCTTTAGCCATTTGAACATTCTCAAAAGTTCTTGCACCTCCTCTAGGCTCACCAACAACACCATCGCTGTATTGATACCATTGTAGGCTCGTAGGTAGAATGACTCCTCCTCTATCTTGCCATCCGTCATACTTTATTAAACTAAATCTATCACTGGATTCTCCGCCCCCGAAAGTGGCAGTGTACATCAACCATTTCATCTGATTAGATTCTTGATCTGATAGAATAATATAATTGTCTTTAGGTGAGTCACCTACTCCATCATTGTAGCTGATCTTTACCGCATTGTAAGCAACTCCATCTAACGTAATTGGTTCCATATCTTCATAGTTCACCCCTGGGTCACCGATTACAAATGGAAAGGCATAGAAATAGAACATCAGGTTATAGCGCATGCGTTGTCTATCCGCATTTTCACTTGGAGGATTCACCCAAACGTTTTTACCGTCAAAACCAACCTGTTGATTATCGCTATCAATTCTTGTGTAACGATTCTGTAGATCTACTAATGTCTTACTACCATTGAATTCATAGGATATTGTTTTCAAGCCCGACCATGTGTCATATCCACCATGCGCATCAAATACCTTCGTGATAGAAGCCGTATGATGACTTGGAGCCTTATAAGTTTCTTGAGAAGAAGTTTTGGTTTCTTCTTTTGTACCGTTGCATGATGCCAGAATAGCCAACAAAATGACCGAAAAATACTTTTTCATAAGATTAGTTTAAGGTTTGTCAAAATTACTCGAAGTACGCTTGAAATGTTAAGCTGTTTAAATAAGTTCCCAGAAGGTATACCGTTCAAATAAAAATGGACAAATCACCACCTAAAATGAATGCTAACAAGCACTAGTTTAATCAGCAGGCTCGCTTAACTTTGGTATTCATTCTAAAGAAATGAGCGACAACAAAAAATTCGAAACAAATGCTGTAAGGACTCAAATCCCTACTACTCATGCACAGGAGCATGCGACTCCTTTATACCTTACCTCTAGTTTTACTTATGAGAATGCAGAGGAAATGCGTGCTGCTTTTGCCGGTGAGAACGACCTCAACATTTATAGTAGATTCAGCAACCCTAACTTTTCTGAGTTTGTTGATAAGATCTGTCAAATGGAAGGTGCGGAAAGCGGTTATGCTTTTGCTACGGGAATGTCTGCTGTGTTTTCAACTTTTGCCACACTTTTGAGTAGCGGAGATGAGATTTTGGCATGTCGCTCTATATTTGGGTCAACTCACACTGTTTTTCAAAAGATCTTCCCCAAGTGGAATATTAAGACTACATATGTAGACATTAATGATACTGAAAATTGGTCTGCTCAAGTCAATACGAATACTAAAGTGGTTTATGCTGAAACCCCCACAAACCCTGGGGTGGACTTGCTCGACTTGGAGTGGCTCGGAGAATTTTGTAAAGAACATGGACTTATTTTAGTTGTAGACAATTGTTTTGCCACCCCTTATTTGCAACAACCTATTAAATATGGGGCAGACTTAGTGATACACTCTGCGACCAAGTTCATTGATGGTCAAGGCCGCGTTTTAGGTGGTGTAACGGTAGGAAGAAAAGACCTGATCGAAGAGGTCTTTGCATTTGGGAGAAGTGCAGGCCCTGCTTTATCACCGTTTAATGCTTGGGTGCTTTCCAAAAGTCTAGAAACACTTGCTGTTCGAATGGATCGACATTCCGAGAGTGCCTTAAGATTGGCCGAATTCTTAGAATCTCATGATAATGTGGCTTGGGTCAAATATCCATTTTTAAGCTCTCACCCAATGTATGAGGTGGCCAAAAAACAAATGAAAGCCGGTGGAGGAGTTTTGAGTTTTGGACTTAAAGGGAATGAAGCGACTGGAGTAAAATTTCTCAACTCGATCAAAATGTGTTCTTTGACTGCCAATCTTGGTGATAGCAGAACTATTGTTACTCATCCAGCTTCTACTACTCATGCTAAGCTTTCAAAGGAGGAACAATTAAAAGTTGACATTACTCCCGAACTTATCAGGGTTTCGGTGGGTTTAGAACATGTCGATGACATCATCGCAGATATTGATCAAGCGTTAAAAGCAACCTAATCTTTTTAGAATTCTAATGAAGCAGATCACCGCTGAAATCCTGACTATTGGAGACGAAATTCTCTATGGACAGATCACAGACACCAATTCGCAATGGATGAGTGCCGAACTTGATAAGCTAGGCATCAAAGTTATTAGAAAGACCACCGTTGGCGATGCCGAAGAGGTTATGCTCAAGGCATTTTCAGAGGCAGAAGAACGCGCAGACATTACTTTGATCACAGGGGGGCTTGGACCAACAAATGACGACTTGACCATGCCAATGCTTGCCAAGTATTACGGTGTGGATATAATTGAAAACAGAGATGTACTTGAACATGTAAGGGCTTTCTTTGAAAGTAGAGGACGAATATTTACCGACCTTAATAAAAGGCAGGCGCTTGTACCATCAAATGCTGTGGTTCTGCACAATGAACTTGGCACTGCACCAGGCACATGGTATGAAAGAAACAGAAAAGTCTTTGTTTCAATGCCAGGAGTACCGCATGAAATGAAGCATTTAATGCAAGTTCATGTTCTTCCTAAACTTCAAGATTTTTACAACACTCCAGTTATTTATCACAAGCTTATCAAAACTGTTGGCATTGGTGAGTCATTCTTAGCTGACAAAATCAAAGAATGGGAAGATGCTTTACCAGAACACATTTCTTTAGCCTATTTGCCAAGTATTGGACATGTCAAACTTAGACTTACTGCAACTGGCGAAGATCTAGAATCTCTCAAAAAAGATGTTGAAGGTTTAATAGCCAGTTTCATGCCTTTAGCAGGAAAGTATGTTTATGGCTATGATAAAACCACACTTGAAGAAGCCATTGGTGAACTTCTTAAAAAGGAAAACAAAACCATCGCATTTGCAGAAAGCTGTAGTGGAGGTTTTGTTCAACATAAAATTACTTCAATCGCTGGTTCAAGTGAATATTTTCAGGGAGGGCTGGTACCTTACCACAATGATCATAAGATCAATATTTTGGGAGTGGAAAAAGAAACGATTGAGTCTTTTGGAGCAGTAAGCGAACAAACTGTCGAGCAAATGGCTGAAAATGTACGCAAACTTTTCAAAGCAGATATAGGGGCTGTAAGCAGTGGAATAGCGGGGCCTGGCGGGGGCTCTGAAGAGAAACCAGTTGGTACTGTCTGGATAGCCTATGCAGATCAGGAAAAAACCATCTCGAAAAAACTGCAATTAACTAAGAATAGGAAATTAAATATCGAACTCACCAATATTGCATTATTAAATTTGGTTAGGAAAAGTTTAACTAGCTGAAACATTGATAATATTTGGTAAATCGCTATTTTTGTTGAATCGTGCAATCGATTTAATTCATTAGTAATAAAGAATTATGGCTATAGTAGAAATGGTAATGCCAAAGATGGGAGAAAGTATCATGGAGGGTACTGTACTATCTTGGCTTAAACAAGAAGGAGAAACAATTGAAGCTGATGAGTCAGTTCTAGAGGTAGCTACAGATAAAGTAGATACTGAAGTACCAGCAACTCACGGTGGTGTCTTGAAAGAAATTTTGGTGCAAGAAGGAGATGTTGTAGCAGTTGGAGCGCCAATTGCCAAGATCGAAACTGAAGCAGGAGCTGCTGTAGAAGCAGCACCAGTTGAGGCACCAGCCCCTGCAGCCGTTGCTGATTCTGCTCCATCGTCAAATGGACAAGCTGTAGCTGCTGAGGCAACTCCAAGTACAAATGGACAAGCTGTAACCTTAGAAACTCCTGCTTCTGGTAGATTTTATTCTCCATTAGTCATGAATATGGCACGCGAGGAAGGAATTGCCATGTCTGAGCTAGAGGTAATTCCAGGCACTGGTAGAGAAGGCAGAGTGACCAAAAAAGACATGCTTTCTTACTTGAAAAGACGAACAGGCGCACCTGCACCAGCTGCAACCCCAGCTCCACAAGCTGTGCCAGCGGCGGCACCAGCAAAGCCTGCTGAAAGAGCTCCTCAAGGAATGCCTGTATCTGTTTCAGGTCAAGATGAGATCATTGAAATGGATCGCATGCGCAAGATGATCGCAGAGCGCATGGTAGACTCAAAGCGTATCTCACCTCATGTTACTTCATTTGTTGAAGCGGATGTTACTGAGATCGTTTACTGGAGAAATAGAGTAAAACAAACATTCAAAGAAAGAGAGGGAGAGCCAATTACTTTCACGCCAATCTTTATGGAGGCCGTTGTGAATGCCATCAAGGACTACCCTATGATGAACATTCAGGTTGACGGAGATAAAATCGTTAAGAAAAGAGATATCAATGTTGGAATGGCGGTAGCCCTTCCGACTGGTAACTTGATCGTTCCTGTTATTCACAATGCAGACCAATACAACTTGGTTGGATTAACTAAGAAAGTAAACGATCTAGCAAGAAGAGCTCGAGAGAACAAACTAACGCCAGACGACCTTCAAGGTGGTACCTATACGATTTCAAATGTAGGTTCCTTTGGCAATGTAATGGGCACCCCTATCATCATGCAACCGCAAGTTGGAATTCTAGCTTTAGGCGCTGTAACCAAAAAGCCAGCTGTTATTGAAACACCAGCTGGAGATGCGATTGCCATCAGACATAAAATGTTCTTATCACATTCTTACGACCACAGGGTTGTTGATGGTTCATTAGGAGGTATGTTTGTGAGAAGAGTGGCCGATTACTTAGAAAGATTTGACCTGAATAGAGAGATCTAATCAAGGAATAAATAAAACACAAAACCCAACTTGATCATTCGAGTTGGGTTTTTTATTGCATATTATTTTCGTCCATTTAATCTAAAAAGCCTCACCAACATATAGATAGTAACCTATTCCTTCGTTAGTAAAGGCTACATCTAAACGAGTATATATGTCCTTTCCTGGAAAGAGCAAAAACCGCAACCCCATTCCCCCAGACACCCTTAGCTGATCAACATTCAACCCACCAATCGATGGGCTAACTGCTCCGACTCCGCCAAAGACTGCACCACCTAGCCTTTTACTAAAGGGAAAGGGCAAGAAACGATACTCCGCTTGGGTTGCCACTAAGGTATTGTCTCTGTATCGTCCTAAATAGTAGCCGCGCATCAGGTTCTCACCACCCATTAATGACAGTTGATTAAAAGGAATCTCGCTTTCATTGAATGCAGAGACTGACTTCATCAAGAATTGATAAGCCAATACTTGATTCTTTTTCATTGGCTGGAAGTATCGAAAATCTAGAAAGAAACTATGAAAAGAATAATCACTTCCTAAGTTTTGATCATAACGCAAAAAACCACCTTCTACAAAAAGCCCTTCTCTTGGGTTAAGTACATTGTAAATTTCATCATAAACCAAACCGAGGCCTATGCCGAAGTTGGTAAAGCCCTCAACTCCGGGAGGAGCATCAAACTCTGGAGTTTGCTCTGAAATATTAACATTGCTCAAATGATTGAAGTCTAATTCTAAACCCATGAAAAAATTCTTCTTCACTTTCTTTAAAAGTCGCTCTCTCCATGTCACTGCGAAACCATCAATTCTAGCCACAGGATCCTCTGGCGTATCGACTCCTATTCCATAATAAAGCAAAGGGAACTGCTGAAGACGAAACTTACCCAAAAAGAAATAGTCATTCTTGTCTGTATAAAGTGCGTGGTCGAGCCAAAAACCATATTGGTTTTCAAGTGTGTAAAAAGTTAGTGCTGAAAGCTCACTTAACCGATTGTCCAAATTGTTATTGGCATTGTAAACATAGAGCCCGCTCAGACCAAACTCCCATCTCGTTTCTGGTGTATAAGCCAATAAAGGATAGGCAATAAACTTGGGCTTGGCAGAAACGGTAGTGTCGTTAAAAAGCTTATTCAAAAGTTTGACAACTCCACGTTGTTCCTGACCGAATAGATTCAAACAAAAAGCAAGAAAAACAGCCGACAGTAAAAGTCTGCGCATTGTTATTTAATTGAGTATTTGATTTAGGACCTAAAAATTAGCTATTCTTTGTTAAGCAAAAGTCCAACATCTTCGTTTAACACGCTTGATGCAGTGATGTTTAAAAGAATGACCAGTTGGACACAAGTTACGATACCTAACAACAAATAGAAAAGTTGTTACGTACATAAATGCGACCGTTCTTAACCATTAACAATCTTATACATATGAAAAGGTTATTTTTTTATCGGCAGCAGTACTTCTAAGCAACTGTTTTTTAGGAATCAATAATGCACAGGCTCAATTCGACCGCGATCAAAAAACGATCATCTCGGAACTTAAACAGCTAGATGACTTTGAAGGTGCAGACATCAAGTGGCTTTCTGAGGAAGGGCATGAAAGTGAGAAAAACCATTTGAGAGTATATCTAACAAATGGCGAGCACCTCAACGCTTCGAATTCCTTTAAGAGAGAAATAGGAGAACAGGCAATGAAATTGGTTTACAATTCCATTGAGAACAAAGAGAATTACACCCGATTCACAGTTTACTTTGTAGTAGAAAAAGAATATGGAGGTGAAGACATGAGAAGTGAAAACCCCTTTCCATATAAAATTGAAGACTTAGAATAGTTGGGAAACCGAGAACCCCTCTTCAGTTTAATTCTTCATTACTTGGGCTAGTTTTAGCCCAACGATTTTTCTTAATTTGTAAGAACAAATAAGCTACAGCTTGTTTGTTGTAAAAGTCAAAAACAGAATGAAAAAATTAGTGGTCACGCTCTTGGCAGTTCTTATGCTGTCAGGTTGCTCTGAAAGTGATGGTGATGATTGTTTAAAAACAATCACGATTCCTCAAGTTTACTTCATCAACAATCAATCTTACACATACGACATAGAACAAGAGGTTCCGTGTGATTTTGAAGAACCAGAAGAACCAGTTGTTATTGAAGCACCTACTCTTGAAAATATGACATATGAGGTCCTGAGTTTTTCTTTTGTCCCTGACACCGGAAATAACACCTCATTGCTTTCTTTCGAAATTACCCTCACCAACAATAATGACTTCGAAGCTATAGGGTTTCCAGTGGTAAATTTATCCGCTGATGGCATTCAAAACCGAGTCAACTTCTCAAATAACGACAACAATCAGTGTACTTCAATTCAAAGTAATAGCTCTTGTACAATGACATTCTCACAAGAGAGCACACTAGATTTAGGGGTAATCAATGAGTTGACTTTGATTGATGTAGAATACTTTTTGATCAATTAGAAATAATAATTCATAGTTGATTTTAGTACCTTACTTCTATTGAGAATATCAAACAGATATGGACTTTTAGGCGTAGGACTTTTTGCATTGAGTCTGTTAGTATTTGGTATCTCAAGTCCTAGTTTTGATTTCCTTAATAGTTACATCAGTGAACTAGGAGCTAAAGGCACAAAGAATGCAATAGCCTTTAATCTCTTGGCTTTCATTATTCCGGGATTGCTTTTAGCTCTTTTTGGTTGGTCCTATGGTCAAGAAATCAAAGATAAATTAACAGGTAGCCTCCTAGGCTTTTTCGGTATAGCATTTGGTTTTACTGCCATTCCTATAGATAGTCTGAACCAGGATACCCCTTATTCGAAGGCGCATGTTGTTGCTATTTGTTTAGCCTTGGCTGCCTGGCTATTTGGGCTTGCAAGAATTTCAGGCAACCCTAAAACCGCTTTAGTCAATAAAAAAATAGCAAATACTACCGCTACTCTTCTTACAGCATCTATGATACTAGGGGGAACCGAGTTGATAGCGATGCCAATTACCCACAGACTAGTCTTCACCATTGTATTTGGTTGGACCCTATTATCTTCGTTGACTCTTAAAGATGTATCCGTAAAATGAATAGCCCACAAGAAAGCAGTGAATTCGATCTGACAAGATTGAAAAAAGTCTTCATCTACTTTTGCATAGTGATTAGTGCAATTATTCTAATTGACACACTTTTTTTGGGCCAAAATCGCACTGAAGAAATCACAGGTTTGAATGAGGAGTATCAATCTTATTTCAATGCAGCTGGTAATGGCCACAGCACGTTCAAAGTAAATACCACGAACTATGCTTTTTATTTGAGTCCTGAAAGTGTGGAGGCACTCTCATTAAACGTCCAAATCAATTTAAAAACAAGCTCGATATTCAATCAACCACTGTATGTCATCAATCCAGATACGAGCAAAGAAATCGTACTCCTCAGTGGTTTTACAGGGTTGACAATACCGGCTGTTGTGATACTTTTTATGCTCCTTGCTTTAAAGTTCAAAAATAGATTAGGCATTATCACTTTCGTTCTCCAAGTGGCGTTATTGATAAATCTTGCTTATTTAATTCAATAAAAAAGGGAAGCCTATCAGCCTCCCTTTCTAACATTTATATTTCTAGTAAGATTAGAGATCGAAACGATCTGCATTCATCACTTTTGTCCAAGCTGCAGTAAAATCAGCATAAAATTTAGCTGCATTTCCATTCTGTGCGTAGACTTCTGCTATTGCGCGCAATTCGGAGTTAGATCCAAATACGAGGTCAACTCTTGTCGCAGTATACTTTACATCTCCAGTAGCTCTGTCTTTGCCTTCATAAGCAGTATTGCTTGAGTCAGTTGGACCCCAGGAAGTATTGTAATCTAAAAGATTCACAAAGAAATCATTAGTCAATTGACCTGGTCTGTCTGTAAATACACCATGCTTAGATCCATCCCAATTCGTATTCATAGAACGCATACCACCCACAAGAACGGTCATTTCTTTAGCAGTCAAGCCCATCAGCTGTGCTCTATCTACTAATAGTTTTTCTGCAGGTACCGAATAGTTCTCTTTCAAGTAATTTCTAAAACCATCTGCTTTCGGTCTTAACCACTCAAATGATTCTACATCTGTCTGTTCTAGAGTTGCATCACCTCTACCTGGAGTAAATGGCACTGCAATATCTTGCCCAGCATCTTTAGCAGCCTGCTCAACACCCGCAGATCCGGCCAATACAATCATATCTGCCATTGAAATCTGCTTATTACCAGATTGCGCATCATTGAATGCTGACCTCAACCCTTCTAAGGTATCTAATACTTTGGCTAATTGGTCTGGGTTATTCACCTCCCAGAACTTCTGAGGTGCAAAACGAATTCTCGCTCCATTTGCACCACCTCTCTTGTCAGAGTCTCTGTAAGTTGAAGCCGAAGCCCATGCTGTAGACACTAATTCAGAAGTTGTCAATCCAGATGCTAGGATCTCACCTTTCAGGTGAGCTACGTCAGCGTCATTTACCAAGTCATGTTCAACTGCAGGAATTGGATCTTGCCAGATCATATCCTCAGCTGGAACCTCCGCACCTAAATATCTGCTTTTTGGGCCCATATCTCTGTGCATTAGCTTAAACCAAGCTCTTGCGAAAGCATCCGCGAACTCATCAGGATTCTCATAGAATCTTCTTGAGATCTTTTCGTACGCTGGATCCATTCTTAAAGAGAGGTCCGTTGTTAGCATTGTTGGTTGGTGTGTTTTACCAGCAATATGTGCATCAGGCACAGTGCCTGCACCACCATTATCCTTTGGTCTCCATTGGTAGGCACCAGCAGGGCTTTTGAACAACTCCCAGTCAAAGGCAAATAGATTCTCGAAATATAGGTTACTCCACTCTGTTGGCTTCTGAGTCCAAATTCCTTCAAGGCCAGAAGTAATTGTATCTTCTGAATGACCTTTACCCATTGTATTCTTCCAACCAAAACCTTGCTCTTCAATTTCAGCGCCTTCAGGTTCTGCACCTACAAATTGTCCAGGATCACCTGCACCGTGCGTTTTACCAAAGGTGTGACCTCCAGCAATAAGTGCGACAGTTTCTTCATCATTCATCGCCATTCTACCGAATGTTTCTCTGATGTCATGCGCTGCGGCTACTGGGTCCGGGTTGCCGTTAGGGCCTTCAGGGTTTACATAAATTAGTCCCATTTGAACCGCACCTAATGGATTCTCAAGCTCTCTGTCTCCAGTATATCGCTTGTCATCTAACCACTCACCTTCTGAACCCCAATAAATATCTTTCTCAGACTCCCAAATATCTTGGCGTCCTCCGCCAAATCCGAAAGTCTTAAAGCCCATTGACTCCAGTGCCACATTCCCTGTAAGGATCAAAAGATCTGCCCATGAAATGGCATTGCCGTATTTCTGTTTGATCGGCCACAATAATGCTCTCGCTTTATCCAAATTGCCATTATCAGGCCAACTATTCAAGGGAGCGAATCTTTGAGCACCAGTACCTCCACCACCTCTGCCGTCAGAGATTCTATAAGTACCAGCAGCATGCCATGACATTCTGATGAAGAATGGCCCATAATGACCAAAATCAGCTGGCCACCAGTCTTTAGAGTCTGTCATTAGCTCAGTAAGGTCCTGCTTAATTGCAGCTAGATCTAGTTTCTTAAATTCTTCAGCATAATCGAAATCATCATCCATTGGGTTTGCCAGCTCTGAATGCTGACGAAGAATATCGAGTTTCAATTGATTTGGCCACCAGTCTTGATTGCTGGTACCACCACCTGCGGTCTGGTTCAATTGACCGCCTAAGAATGGACAGTTCTCAGCTCCGTTTGTTTTCTGGCTTGAGTGCCCATGAGGGTTTTGGTTTTCCATAAGGTTGTTCTTTATGTTTTATTGCTTGTTCAATTTACGATTCGAACGACTGGTGAAAGAGGTTTGGCTATTTAATCATTATATCAATTATAGAAATTGTTAATAAGCTTAGCAAACTCATTTAAACTGTCAATAGTCAAACGAAGGACTCTTTTTAAACTTCAGAATTGACCAGATGTTTGAGAAGCCTAGCGATAAGCAAACAGCCAAGAAATCTTGACGGAAGTCAAGCCGGGTGCCGCTGCTTATTTTCTATATTGTATGAGTGAACTTTCGGACCAGAAGAAGACGTAAGATTATCAGTCAATATGCTGTAGGCTGGCCATTGGGTTTCATCTTTTTAGTGCTTGTTAGAAGCATAGGCACCGTTGAACAAGGTCAATTCGATCCGGGCATTTTTAATAGCATCCTTATTTCAATAGGACTGGGTTTAACTTTTGGAATTATCAGTGGGTACTTCCAATACTTGATTGAAGAAAAATTCTATCGCAAGGCATCAATTAAAAAACTAGTCTTATTAAAACTATGCTATTTGGTCGCCTTCCTGTTGCTAATGATCACTGTGTCTTACTTGTTAGCAACATTATTCTTCGGAAATGAAAGTTCATTTATAGGCTTCGCTTCAGATGCCGGCAGCGGTATTATTTATGCCTATATCATCTTCTTCGATTTGTTCATGTTGATGATGCGGCAAATAAGTCTAACGCTTGGAGAAGGGAACCTTTGGAAAATACTTACAGGGCAATTCTACGACCCTTTTGAAGAAGAAAGAATATTCATGTTCATCGATCTTCAGTCATCAACAGAATTAGCAGAGAAGCTCGGCCACCTCAAGTATAGCCAACTCATTCAAGACTGTTTTATAGACCTAGGGGTAACCAATCAATTTTTCGCAAATGTATACCAGTATGTTGGCGATGAGGCTGTCCTAACTTGGCCGCTTGAAAATGGAATTAAAAAAGAAAATTGCCTTGAAGCTTTCTTTGCCTTCAAAGAGCAAATTGAGAGTAAAAGGAAATACTATGAAAGAGAATACCAGCATGTTCCATTCTTTAAAGCAGGCATAAACTCTGGGATCGTTACAGTAACAGAAGTAGGTAAATACAAGAGAGAAATCGCCTACCATGGGGATACAATGAACACTGCAGCTAGAATACAGTCCAAATGCAATGAGTATGGAGTAGACCTGTTGATTTCTGAGAAACTTTTTAAATCACTTGACAAGGAAAAATACCGTTTTATAGATAAGGGCTCTGTTGAGTTAAAAGGTAAACAAAGTGAAATAGAGCTTTATTCGGTTGAAAAGCGGAAATAATCCCACTATTGGAGTTGCCTTATTTTTTCTTGATATTCTATTCATAACTTTTTGATTATGAAAGCAATGACTTGTAGACAATTGGGTGGCGCATGCGATAAAACATTCAAAGCAAATACTTTTCAAGAAATGGCCCAGTTAAGCCAAAAACATGGTATAGAAATGATGAAACAAGGTGATCAAGCACACTTAGAAGCCATGGAGAAAATGAAAAAGTTGATGACAACTCCAGACCAAATGAATCAATGGATGCAAGACAGAGCAAACGAGTTTGAAGTGCTTCCAGATATTGACTGATTTCGGAATTAAGCTAAATAACTCACCTCTTCTCAGTGAGTCAAAATTGCAACATCTACTTATACATACTAGGTCTAAGTGATCCGAAGCGTAGAATCTTTTATCATCAAGACATGAACATTCAGTCTTTTTGTTAAATTGTACGCGAACTTTAAAACCAATAACAATGAAGAGAGTATTAATCCTATTGTCTCTATCCCTATTTTTTTCCGCTAGTTCTTTTGCTCAAAGCTGGAGTGAATCGGAACTGCAACAGATGTACATAGAATTCCTCTTAAGCAATTCGTCATATAGTGAAGTGCGAGTTGATTCTGATGGAGATATTCAATTTTCTTATAATGACCGAACCTATTTCATAGAAGTGAATGAAGGAGACAACGAGTTTTTCCGAGTAGTCCTATTCAATATATGGCCAATAGAGTCTGCTAGTGAGTCCCGCCAAGCATTAAAGGCTTGTAATGCGGTCAACAGAGAAATGAAAGTGATCAAAGCCTATGTGACCAGTGATAATGTTTGGATCGCTTCAGAGCTATTCCTTGGTGAACCAGAACAATTTAAAGCGACTTTCACTAGGATGTTGAAAGTGATAGATGATGCTGTAGACACCTTTGTCGAAAAGATGTAAAATATTAACTCCCTAATTTTAAAGGCCCTTTGGGGCCTTTTTTATTTCCCAAAACTGTACGGAATCGTCTATCCCCTGCATCATTTGCGTACACAGTTCAGATAATAAACCCCTGTGAAATAACGATTTAGCCTATTCAAACTTTTGGCACAGGCATTGAGTTAGTCAATATGGATAGATTACAAGCCTATGTTTAAAAGTTACCTCCTCATCTCCTTCAGGAGTATATGGAAGAGGAAGGGATTTGCTGTCATCAACCTTTTGTGTTTGGCATTAGGAATGGCCACTGCTCTTTTCATTTTCAACTATGCTCGACATGAATTCAGCTTCGAAAACTTCAATAAAAACTCAAGTAATATTTACCGACTTGAGACAGACACTTATTTCAGGCAAGAGATCAGGAAGATTGATGCATTGACATGATTTAAAACTGGTTTAGAATTAGTTTCTTCTCAGCCCAAAATCGAAGCTTTTGCTAGAGCCATTCCAATGTCTGAGACAGGTTCAACCTTTATTTATTACAAGACTGCTGGCAACGCACCACTCTCGAGCTTTATCGAAAAGGCTTACTTGGCAGACAATTCACTAATCGAATTATTAGCTATTGACTTCGAAGGAAAAGACACAAGCCCTCTAATTGATCCTAGAGGTGTTTTAATCTCACAAGAACTAGCTAAAAAGATCTGTAATGCCCCAAATGTCGACCTGGAATGCATTATTGGGAAACCAATCTTCACAAAAGAGATGGGTGGATCAGAGACTGAATGGATCGTCAGAGGAATTCTTAACCCTTTACCTTCAAATACACATTTTAAATATGATGCACTGTTTAGTCTTGAGAGAGAGAAAGAGTTATTAAAGTCAAGTCCTGCACTAAACGCCTACACCTATGTACGTGCCAAAAGCACATTTGATCTATTTGATTTCAATCAATCATTGGTGGATAAAGAAAAGCTTGCACAATTGTCTTATCAAGACCAAGATTACACCTCCTTAAGACCTATTGAGTCAATACACTTGAGTCCTTCGGTTTCGAATTCACCAGAAGAGAGCACAAGTCGATCATTTGTGATTTTTATGATGATCACAGGAATAATCATTTTGCTTCTTGCCTCGACAAACTTCATCAATAGTTCAATTATTAGATCTATTGAGAGATCAAAAGAAGTAGGTGTAAGAAGACTTGTTGGAATACAGCCTAGACAATTATTGATCAATATTCTTTTGGAGTCCTTCATTTTCAACACCATTGCCGCTATCCTATCTATAGGTTTGTTCGTGCTAGCTTTAGGTTTTTCTGCGACCCTGGCAGACCTTAAGTACCCCGAGCAAATTACCGGAGAGACTTTAACTATATGCGCTTTTATCTTGCTTGGTTTGGTCCTTTTCAGCACTTTGGCTTCGGCCTATTACCCCGCGAAAATGTTGATTGGACTGAAACCAGTTGAGGCGTTAAAAGGCTCTTCACAAATTATACACACAAGTCAGTCCAGTAAAGGCTCCCTGGTCATGAGAAGCCTTCTTATTTTTCAATTGACCATTAGTATCATATTTATTTCTGGTATGTACATCGTTCAGGAACAACTGAGCTATGTGAAAAACAACGATGTAACAAGCTTTAGAATGAACCTTCAAGCTAAATCTGCAGGCTTATCTGGGGCCAACGAGCTCTATGCCGAAATGGGTGAAACATTCCTCAACGAATCACTCAACAAAGGTACTTTCCTAGACATTTATGCTTCAAACACCTACAAGGGCCAAATAAAAAGCAAGCAAATTATTAAAGGCTTGAGACCCATTGATGCTGATACCTCATTATCAGTTCCAGATTTTAATTTGTTTGTGGTTGACCATAAGCATTTCATGGGCTTAGATGACCAATTGTTAGAAGGACGGAACTTCAATGAGCGCTTTGGCTTCGATTACAATGGTGCAATAATCAACGAAGCTGCCCTCAATGCAATGGGACTTAATATTAAGGACAATGTTATCGGTACTAAGATTGCACCATACAATGGCTTTTTAAAAATCATTGGTGTATTGAAAAACAAGACAGAGAATGAAGCCCCACAAATTTTTGTGACTGGCTATCGCTACCCAGTATACTTTAGTGTCAATGTACAGACTGCAGGAAACTCTGCTGAAAAGCTTCAAGCAGTAGTTGCTAGAACAGAGCGCATTTTAAATGATCAATTCAACAATACTTATGTCATCACAAGAAAGTATGAAGACCAATTCACGTTTGAAGCAGCTTTAGTAAACCTCTTTTATGTTTTTACTGGATTGGCCGTGTTAATTGCTTCCCTTGGCATTTATGCACTTTCCGCTTTCACAGCTATTAAAAGGACTAAAGAAATTGGTATTAGGAAAATCCTGGGTGCACGCGTAATCCAAATCCTGTACATCTTGACTTCTGACTTTATGAAGCTGATGCTCATAGGCTCGGCTATTGCAGTTCCACTTATCTTCTTGCTTGCTAGAAAATGGTTAGATGATTACGGCTACCGGATTGATCTGGGCCCTAAACTATTTTTACTCCCGATACTTGCTATGGCACTTTTATCACTAATTATTGTCATCAGGCAATGCTGGAGTACTAGTATTCTTGCTCCTTTGAAGTCACTGAGGGCAGAATAGTTATTCTGGTCGAATAGCTCCTGCGAGGGTATCCTTGTGCTCAAGGATCAATGACCGCAAATAACTTCCAATGGTATAAACCGATTCGAAGCCCGCCTTTTTAGCAGCCGCATCTTCCCTTTCAATGGAAATGTCAGCGCTTTCAGCAAAGTGCTTGATATCTCTATAGAGGCCTACAGTAAATATATCAGTTGCCGGACCGAGAACTTTAGTAAAGATGAAATTGGGTTCTCTATCTATTTCATCAAGATAGATGTTCTCCATTTCTCTTTGCTGTAAAAGCTCGGTCTGTTTACCTGCAAGAGAAATGAACATTTCAACATGATAGTAACTCATCTCCCTGAAACGGTTATTGAAGAGGCGGATGGCAGGCCCTTTGTAAAAACCTTCTTCTTGCCAAGAGATCAAGTTCCAATAATCATCTCCATATCTACCAGATTGTGTTTTGCTTTTACCTCGCCCTGACACTGCCTCACTGCTAAAGTAGTCTGCCATTTCAATGCCTACTGGAATGATCATAAGCAAATCCCATTGGTCTCCTTGAGAATGCCTCATTAGTACAGGCTTTTCTCCTGTAAAAACGGCCTCATCTGCCATGTCCGCTTTGAGAAGATCAATAAGGTTGAGTAACTCACCAGGCTTGGCTCGCATGGCAACGGTTTTGTAGATATAGTCACCAGTTTGCCCAAAGCAAACCGTTGTCAAAATGAGCAAGAAAATGGTAATCAGTTTTTTCATGATTCTTTTGCAATTATTGATGGATATTCATCTAGAAAGTCCAAAAGGGTTTGATAAATATAATCAAGGTCTTCGTCAGAGATAATGTAAGGAGGAATGAGATAGATTACATTTCCTAAAGGCCGTATCAAAAGTCCTTTTTCAATGAAATAAGGATATAGGTGATGCCTGGCTTCATTGAAGTAAGAAGTATCCTTATCTGTATTAAGATCAAAAGCGAGAATGGTTCCGATTTCTCTTGGGTTCCTTACCAGCGGATGCTTTTCAATTTTTTTAAAGAAAGCCTTATGCCTTTTATTTAGTCTCTCCCGATTCTGTTGACATGCTTCAGTCAGCAAAAGGTCAAGCGATGCGTTGGCCACTGCAGCTATTATAGGGTTTCCCGTGAACGAATGACCATGAAAAAATGTCTTCATCAGATCATTTGATCGATAGACGGATTGAATCTTATCTGTGCACGTGGTTACTCCCATTGGGAGTGCCCCACCTGTTAGCCCTTTTGAAAGACACATAATATCAGGCTTATGGTCTAATTGATCTGCCGCAAAAAGGGTCCCGAGCCTCCCAAAACCAGTCATTACCTCATCAGCTATACAAACCACATCGTTCTTCTGACCAAAACAGATCATCTTATCGAGTAATTCTGCCGAATAAAATTGCATACCCGAAGCACCTTGAACCAAAGGCTCGAAGATAAATGCTGCAACATCTCCCGATTCCACCAAACTCACGTAGTGCTCCCATACTGCCTCTTCCTTATCTGCATGAGGAAAGTCTAAAAATTCCACATCGAACAAATAAGGATCAAATGGCTCTGTAAAAGGGCCTCGATCTCCTACAGACATGGCACCGAAAGTATCACCATGATAAGCGCCATCAATTGCTATGATCTTTGTCTTTTTTATCCCTTGATTGAAGAAATACTGAAATGCCATTTTTATGGCAACTTCAGTAGCGGTAGAGCCATTATCTGAATAAAAAACTTTCGATTGATTCTCTGGTAAGATCTCCAAAAGTCTTTCAGCTAATTCAATGGCAGGTTTATGTGTGAATCCAGCAAAAATCACGTGTTCCAAAGCCTTTGCTTGATCGGCAATTGCTTGGGCTAAGTATGAATTTGCATGACCGTGTATATTCACCCACCAAGATGAAATGACATCGATGATTTTCTTTCCTTCATCTGTATAAAGATTAACACCTTCTGCTTTATCGATCATGAGTACATCATCCATTCCTTTTAAAGGAGTGAATGGATGCCAAATCGCCTTTTTATCTCTTTCGATCCAATTATGCATACCAATTCAAGATCAATTCATCAGCCCAATATTTGATGATATTCTCATTGATGAGACTAAGTTTAGGTAAATGAAGCAAGACTTTATATCCTGATTTCTGAATGATGATGTCTTCACTTTCAGGGTTTGAGTCGCCATTAAAAATCAACCCTTTGACTGGAATATTTTTTGACTTTAAGTACGCTATAGTTAGTAGCGTATGATTAATGCTACCTAGATATAGATTAGCAACCAGCACAACCTCAGCTTTGATCTGCTGAGCAATATCAATAACGTAATCTTGGTCATTGAGCGGTACCAACACACCCCCTGCTCCTTCTATAACAAGTTCATTTTGAGTGTCTGGTAATTGAAAATCAATCATTGAAATAGCTTTATGCTCATACTTTGCAGCAGCATGTGGAGAAGCCGGCAATTTTAGGCGATGAGTCTCTGGGTGAAACTTAGTAATGTTGTTTGAGACCAATTGCTGAACAGTCTCAGTATCGCCTGGCTCACCTGCTTGAACGGGCTTCCAATAATCTGCTTTTAATGCCTCAACCAAAATGGCAGAAACAAGAGTCTTCCCACTATCTGTTCCGATAGCCGAAACGAAGTAATTCATAGTTTAAGATGTCTTTTTTGTATTGATAATCTGACCAGCTTTAAGAAGCTTCTTTTTCAACGTTTCAAAAACAACAGGTTTGGCTAGGTAATCATCCATACCAATGTCCAGCGCTTTTTTAATATCTTCTTTAAAAGCATTCGCTGAAAGACCAATGATATAAGGGCTACCTAAGTTCCAAGTTTTGACTTGTTTTGTTGCCTGAAATCCATCCATATGAGGCATGGCTACATCCATTAAAATAACGTCATAATGACTCTCCTTGCATTGCTCAATTACTTCTAAACCGGTTTTAACGAAATCTGCACTAATTCCCATTTTCTCAAGGAACATCCCAGTCAATTTGCTATTGACGGTATTGTCCTCAGCAACAAGGATTTTCATCGGATAAATATTACCCACCAGGTCTTCCTCATGCGGTTCAGTCTCTAAACTATCGTTTTTGATCACACGCATTCCATGGTCTTGCACCTTACGCGCCATGATGGTGAACTTGAATTCAGAACCAACCCCTATTCTACTCTTCACTTGAACCCTTCCGTTCATTAGCTTGACCAGTTTCTTAACAATTGCCAAACCAAGACCTGTTCCACCAAACATTCTTGTATGCGAAGAATCGGCCTGTGTAAACTCATCGAATAGTAAGTCTATCTTGTCTTCAGGAATACCAATTCCTGTATCCTTGATCACAAAGCTCAGTAGCACTGATCTTGATAACTCTTTTTCACAAGTGATATCCATTGAAACAGACCCCATTTCCGTGAATTTAATGGCATTGGAGAGCAGATTGAGTAAAATCTGCCTGATCCGACCCCTGTCAGAAATGATGAACTCTGGAACATCCCCGTTAATGGTCATGCCAACATCAAGCATCTTTTTATCTGCCTCAAAAGTCACCATTTTCCTGATTTCAGAAATAAGCTTTGGCAACGACAGGACAGACTCATCGATTTGTAAGTTACCTGATTCAATTTTTGAATAATCGAGAATATCATTGATTACGCGCAACAAGGTATCGCCACTGGACCTAATGGTCTCAACCAAATCCTTTTGCTCATTGCTCAATTCAGTATCTTCCAGCAATGTGGTCATCCCAATTACACCATTCATTGGTGTTCTTATTTCATGACTCATTGTAGCCAAGAAATTACTTTTCGCTTGCGCTGCTGATTCCGCAGCCAATGCAGCTTTTCTCAGTTCTTCTTCTATTTGCTTTTGGTCGGTAATCCTTCTTACCATTACAAGCACTTTCTCTTCGTCAAGCTTTACTATTCTACCTTCAGAAAATTGCGTTTGCCCACCAACCACATAAGAATACTCTAAGCGTTTAAGCTCACCTGTTTCGAAAGACTCTTGGATGCAGTTGATAAACTGAGTACTAAAGGGCTCGGGGACAACATCCGATATCTTTTGTCCTATATAGTTACTTGGTTTATACGATAATTGATTTTCGTTCTGAATGGCATAATCCACATATTCACCACTCCGATTGACGGTAAATAAGGCATCTGGAATGGCCTGAAGAATGATAGATTGTCTTCTTTCACTTTCTTTTGTAGCCTCTTGAGCCTCAAAAGCACGAGTAACATCACGGGCAATACCAGATATATATTTGATCTCGCCCATTTCATCAAATGAAACAGTCTCAAACATTTCTATTCGGTGCAGCTTACCCCAAACATCCTTTACCTCAATTTCATAACCTTCCTCTTTTGGTAACCCTGTCTCGAATATGTTTTTCATGTGCTTCCAAAGACCACGATTCACTTCACTATCCGTCACGATATCTCTAAAGTGAATTGGTTCCTCGAGACTAAAGCCAAACATCCTCCCTGCATTCTCAGAAGCATAGATCACCTCCCCTTTATCATTGTATTTATATGCAAAATCAGAGCTATGCTGAAGTAAATGCTCAAAGTTTTGTCTGGTCCTTTTTTCCCGTGACTTCAACTTTGCCAAGGCTGTGGCTTGTGTCCTGTTCTTGACATAAAAGAGCACAGCAAGTGTCAAAAGCACCATGATGCAGAATATCCAAATGAACAAGACAGTAGGATTTGCCATTATTCCTAAATTAAGAAGAATTTAGAGCTTTGACATGGACGAACCTAGTGAGCGGGCCATCTCCTCGAACCTCAAAAGAGCTTCTTCTATAAATTGATCAGAAAGAATTTCGTCAATCTCTTGCTCGAGGATATCAAATTCACTCACCTTGAATGTTTGCTCCATCCCATAGTGTTCAAGCTTAATGAGATATTTCTCATTCCAAGAAAACACAGTGATTTTAACAGGCTTATCAGTAATTTCTTTGACTACGCGCATATCACGGCAAATATAGGTAGCCAATTAGATTTTGACGTGTTTAAGCTAAAAAGTCTAAACGCTCAAATCTCCTTTTTAATATCTGTTCTGAATCGGCTTTGAGCCAATCTTCCAAAACAGTGGCATAAACATTCCTAAAGTCTAAAGAATACTTCAAGTCACCATTATCTAAGTCGCTCAAACTAGGCAAAATGTTATAAAACCCACCTTTTACATGATCACCGATCAGAAATAAGTTATTGGCTGTACCATGGTCTGTCCCTTGGCTTGCATTTTGCCCTACTCTTCTCCCAAATTCTGAGAAGGTCATGATTAAGGTGTTTTTGAATTCACCTGAAGATTTTAATTCGTCAACCAAATATTTTACGCCATCAGCATACTGTTTCAAGAGCCTAGCTTGTTGATTCTTTTGATTAGCATGTGTATCAAAGCCTCCCAATTGGGTATAATAAACTGAAGTTTCCAACCCTGAATTGATCATTTGCACCATGGTCTTCAGGTTGTTTGAGAATTGACTTTGAGGAGAATTAAAGTTTCGTCTGCCCTTTACCTTCAAATGCGCTTGAATATAATCTGCAGAATTCACAGACTCGATCAAAGTCTTGTATAAATAACCTACACCTTCATGCTCATGGCGGTGGTCGGCTACATCAGCTATTTTACGCGTAAACCCAGTATTGATATCCCTCACCATTTGTTGAGGGCTGCTCATAGCTAGGCCTTTTATTTGCTCCCCTTTCATGGCTAAATCGAGTGTATTATTTAGCTCAATTGCGCGATGAGGCGATTCACAATTGGCGCATTCTGCGTCTAAGTAGCGTCCCAACCAACCTGTTTTCCAGTATTCATCTGAATTGCTACCAGTGTGCCAAATGTCCATAGATCGAAAATGTGAACGGTCTGGGTTTGGGTACCCAACACCATTTAATACGCTCAATAGACCTTCATCAAAAAGAGGTTTTAGTGATTCCAATGCAGGATTAAACCCAAGCTCATCACTTACTTTTAGGACCTCAGATTTTTTAATTCCCAGTACGGGTCTTGCATTGTAATAAAGGTCATTCTCAAAAGGTACAATGGTATTTAAACCGTCATTACCTCCGGACAATTGAATGACAATAAGTCTCTTACCTTGGAATTGATTCAGCCTAGGCGCTTGGGCTTGAAGGAAGTATGGCACAAGCCAAGTTCCAGCTGCCGCTAATGAGCTATTCTTAAGGAAATCTCTTCTATTCTGTGCCATAATTAGATCATTTGATATTCAGGTAAAGAACTTAAGGTCAAGAAGAGCCACTGCTTCTTCCTAGCCTCTGACTGTTTGCTGTATTCTTCAGTGATTTTCGCTCGTAAACCTTCTGGCAAAGTAGTTCCCAAAAGATAGGTTGAAACAATATCTACCTGTTCATCAACAACTGCATCGGGTATTTTGTAAGCCCATAGTCCGAGCTCTGCAGACTGCATAACTTCTCTTCTATTGGTTTCTTTAAGTGGATCAGCAGCATCTATTTCGGGGCTCTCTTCTGTTCTCACCTCATCAAGGCCCGCCAATACAGCTGGTAGTTTCATACGGTTGACCAAAGAACTACTGTCTATCCATTCTTTACCTTTGGGCCAACCGGCAACTGAAGGTGGATAAAACATGACCTGGCCGAAATTTCGTTGAAGAAAAACCCAGCCGAGCTCATTGTTAAATATTAAACCCAATTGGCTATTTAAACCATTGATCAATTCGAGTGGTGGTTTGATCTTAGACCTAACTACCTGCTCATCATAAAACCAAGACTGTGTAAACGTAAAAGCCAAGAGCGACTGTGTGTCGTAGCCACTTTTATAGTAATGCTCAGCCATTTCATTTATATGGTCGCTATTGGGTTGATCTGAAACGTAAAATTCGTAGAACTTAGCTGATATGAACCTTGCCGTTTGCTTATTTTCTAATATGATATCGATGATATCCTCTCCGGCAAAGTTTCCTCTTTTTCCAAGAAATTCTTTCACCCCTCGGTCGTGATTTCGTCTATCAAAAATGAATTCTCCTGTTCTTCTGTCGATCCGCCAACCTGTAAATGCTCTGGCAGCTTCTTTTATATCAAGCTCGGAATAGTTTCCCCTTCCGAGCGTGTACAGTTCTAGTAATTCTCGGGCAAAATTTTCATTTGGCTTTGCCTTTATATTTTGCTGATTATTCAAAAAACTGAGCATGGCACCATCTTTTGCTACGGCCATTAAAAGCGATTTATAATCACCTAGTGCATAGCTTCTGAGCGCATTATTATGTGCTTGAACTTGGTATCCGTTAAGCACTCTTACTCCAAAGTGATCGTGCCAGAAATAAACGAGTTTCTCTAATCCTGCAGACTCAGCAGTCTGCATGCTCCCTATCCATTCAACATTAAGAGTTCTCAACTTCTCACGAGAAGCTCGAACTTCTTGCCTGACCTGTTCACGCGCTTGTTGCCTTGTTAATTTTCCAGACCTTATTTGAGCTAAAATCTCCTTATTGGGAGATGGCCCAAATACCTTTAGCATTTCAGGTCGAAAGGAGTTTTGAAATAGCCCTTTGACTGCCGCTGACGCTTCTAGCTCTTTCAGCTTTAAATACTCACTAAACGAGAGTCCAAAGCAGGCACGATTGTAAAGATGGTTTTGTTGTTGAGCACTGAGTTGCATGAGTCGCTATTTGACTCTTTGACTTCAGTAATCTAAGTAAAGTTTAATCTGGCTATCGATTGATAGTGAAAACGTGATCGATCTCCGCACTCAAAGATCCAGCTACAGAGCAATATTTGGTGGCGGCTAAATGACCAAGTTTTTCAAACTCCTCTTGTTTGGCATCTGGTGAGTCAAGTACAAAATGAAGTTTGATGTGGGTGAAGGCTCTTGGGTGCTCATCTCTACGAACACCTTCAGCTTCAACTGTCAAGCCGTTGACAGTACGCTTTCTTTTCTTTAGCATACTTACCAAATCTACTGAAGCACAACCAGATAAAGCTGACAACAACAATTCAGTTGGAGACTGACCCGTCTTCTCTTCAGCCGGACGCATATCTATATGCACTTTGTTGCCATTTGGGTTCTCAGCTTCGAACTCGTAATCTCCTAGTAACGTGGTCGTTGTCTTCATATTGTGAAAAATTTAGCGATAGCAAATTTAATTCAATTAATGCACTAACCGCACAATAAGCCGATAAGTTTCTTGGTTCTTCGAATACCTAAAAACACTAAGAAACATGAAACGGTCAAAACTCAATCTATCAATTATAATATCCCTTTTTTTCCTATTTGCTTGTGGTAATGACGATGGCGGTAGCCCTAGTCTTACCGTGAGCATTGAGGATCAATTTGTCAATCTTCCATCCAATGTATCGGTCTTTTTCAGGGTGGAAGACGGTGCCGGCAATGGAGTTGCCGGCCTGACAGAATCGGACTTTACCATTTACGAAAATGGATCGGTGATCTCTGAATTTGAGGCCACCAGGAAAATCCAACCCAACGAGCAAGTATTTGATTATCATATCACACTCTTGCTCGACTTGAGTGGGTCAGTTCTTCAAGGTGAAAGCTTAGATGCTTTGAAAGAAGCAGCCAAAGGTTTCGTAGATGAAGTGGTACCTTCTAAAAGTGAGGTCAATTCTGAAGCAGTAAAAATGGAGATCTGGTGGTTTGACGGGGCTGCTAACATCAAGCAATTACAAGGAACTGCTACAGACGCGAATGTGCTAAAAGCCGCAATCGATAATATCAGTCCTGCAATGAGTTCTGACAATTCAACCAATTTATATGGTGCGGTTATTCAAGGTATAGAGGTGGCAAGTCAGAAGCTGTCTCAGACACGAAATCAGGATGAAATTGCCTCTAGCGCAATTGTCATCTTTACTGACGGCACTGACCAAGCGAACAGAAATACGAGAGGTCAAGCAGCAGAAGCTGTAAAGAATGCCGACAGAGACATCTCACTTTATACCATTGGACTTGGTGGTGAGATTGATGAAACCGTACTGCGTGAAATTGGTAAAACAAGCTTTGTATCAGCGGCAAATATTGGGGAACTACTTGATAGCTTCAGAGAGATTGGTGACTTGATTAGTAGTAGAGCCAATAGTTTCTACTTATTAGAATATTGCTCTCCAAAACGTTCTGGCAGCAATCAGCTGACTATAGAGGTGAATAAAGGTGCCCTAGCGGGAAGGGCGAACACCTTCTTTGATGCTTCTGATTTTAATGGAAGCTGTGTGTTGCAGTAAATGGTAAAACACTTGTAAACCGAGCTATCTGGAAAGATAAATCTTATCACATAAGATCATCAATCTAATAGGACAAAGAACACATAGAAAAGTGTAACAATTACGATCGGTCCAAAAACCCACATCACCTTGTTCTTAAGACTTTGCTTTGAGTTAAGCTTCAGAATAACACCTATTATGTAAAGGATCAAACCAGGAATTATAAAGAAGACACCTATCAGACAGAAAATACTTAAGTATAAAATGTACTCTCCAATCGCCTCACTCCAAGTTTTGGGCTTAGGATACATTTTCATCTTTTGAATCCCTTGTATGTAAAAGTCACAATCTGGAATAGGCCAATGAATGGAGGAACACCAAACCATAAAAACTGATTTAATCGACCCAGAGAAAAATAATCCAAATCAATCCAATACATAAATACTCCATACCCAATTGAAAAACCTAGCCAGATCAGTGGCAGCTGATTATTCTTTAATCTGTATTGATCAGGAGCCAATACACCCACCAATCCAAATGGAATTTGCACAATACCAAGTGCCAAAAGCCCTAAGGCATAAAACATTCCAGCATCACGAGATAAGAGAGAGATCAACCCTCCGAAAACCAAGGGAATACCTACACAAAAGTGAACAAGGACATATACATTTTCAGTTGTCTTCTTGCGAACCATTTCTTAGTATTTAAATTTTTTAGAAGTGAGCACATTGAATTGGATTATTGAGAGGATCAGTCCAATAAGCATTGTTGCCAATATTATTTCAGGCCATTCATTTACCATCTTAAAAAGAATGGCAGAAGCAAAAATGACAAGGTCAAAAATTGTTAGGACCAACCAGAGGTTCAATGGACGAGCAGACTTAAGTCGAAACAAACTAGGACGGATGAATGCTGAAATGCCCAAAATGAGTTGAAAGATCCCTAGTGCCAAAATACCAAGCCCTACCCCCCAGATTGAGTAACCCCAAATAATTGGTATCGACACCACAGACACAACTATAACCGTAAATATTGTCTTATTAAACACTGCATATGGTTTCTCAAGATTGATTTCTTTATTTTTCATATTTTCAATATTTTGTGAAACTTATAATCAAATTTTTTTAGCGCATCATTTTCATCAAAACCTGGAAGAACCAATTCTTATCCGAACGCACGAACTTATCTAGCGCACCATCCACCTGCTTGGTGAAATCACCCAAGTCCTTTGTCACTTTCTTAAATTCTTTCACTTCGCCAGAGTTACCTTCTACTTGTTGAATATCATTCAGCACACGCAATACCGGTTCAATCTCTCTTCTTCTTCTCTCTCTGGATACTTGTCTTGCCAATTCGAGGATGTCCTTTCCTGCCGAAAAGTACTCTTTACGCTCTCCAGGCTTTAGCACTTTCTCAACAATCCCCCAATCCATCAAAGCCCGAATATTCATGTTTGCATTGCCTCTAGAGATTTGTAATTCTTCCATTACCTCTTCAGTCGATAAAGGTTGTTCTGAAACCAAAAGCAATGCATGGATCTGGCCCATGGCCTTATTGATACCCCAGGCTGAACCAAGCGTACCCCATGATTGAATGAATTTTTGTTTGGCTTCGTCTAACTGCATGCTCAAAGGTAATTATGTTTTCTTATTTTCAATACTTATTGAAAGTTTAATTACCAATTTATACGAGACTCCTTATATTAGGTTATGCTCGCACACACTATAGATGAAGTCATTGAACAGCTTAGCGAAATCATTGACCAAGAGATCGCAGTTAAATCCAAATTGGCATTCTTTCCTATTCTCTACAGAAAAGTAACTATTGCAGTAAAAGAAGGAATTAAAAACAAAGAATTTGAGGATAATGAAAGAATGGAAAAACTGGATGTAGTTTTTGCTAATCGTTATTTAGAGGCTTTTCAACAATTTAAAGACAACCACACTTGTTCTTCATGCTGGAAGGTAGCTTTTGATCAAGGTTTCAAATTCTGGCCCATCACCTTACAGCATCTTCTTTTAGGCATTAATGCCCATATCAACTTAGACCTTGGTATTGCCGCTGCAGAAATTGCTGGTTCAAATATTGAAAGCCTGAAGGGTGATTTTTATAAGATCAATGAATTGCTCTCCAGTATGGTTGAAGGTGTCCAAAAAGACATCAATAAGATCTCCCCAGTCATCGGTATTCTCGATTCAGTTGCGGGTAAATTCGATGAACGTATTATAGACTTTAGTATAAAGATCGCACGAGATGGTGCATGGGATTTCGCCCTAGACTATGCTCAATCTACTGATTCAGAAAAGCGAGAACTCATCAATAAAAGAGACCAATCCATTGCATGGCTCGGAAGAGACTTAGCAAACCCTGGTTTCCTATTAAGCCTAATAGTAGGCTTCGTTAAAGTATTTGAAAGAAAACGAGTTGCACCGATTGCTAGGCAATTGTCCCAATAGAGACTTGAAAAGGCACAATTTGATTATTATATTCTTTGCATGAAAAAATTTCTGATCGCTGCTTTCTTACTAGTTCCTCTTTTCTCATTTGCTCAATTAAGAGTCGGTGTTGGTGCCGGTTACTTAGGTGCTATTGGAGGATTCTCTGACACCCATGGTTCTGGTTTTAATGTATCTGCCGTAGGTGAATATGAGTTCGCCATGGTATCTGTCATTGGCGAATTAGGATATAATAGCTTTTCTGCAAAAGATGATTTGAACGTACCAGTGCCAGATGTAGATGGAATTTCTTTTACAGCAGGAGTAAGGGCATACTTAAATCAGAAATTGTATTTCGAAACACAAGCGGGGTATTATTTCTCAGACTTTGGAGATGCCGCTTGGATAGTTTCAGCAGGGTATCAACTCGAAAAGATCGACTTTAATGCCGGAATCAATATTCTGACACCTTACCAGTTCTTTAACGTAGGGGTCGCCTATCGCTTATTTAGTAAATAATCTTTAACACCAGCCTCGATCGGAATCGGCAAATGATTCGGTTCCGGTACAAGTGGGCATTCATAATTTTCAGAATATGCGCAAAAAGGATTGTAGAGCTTATTGAAATCTATGATCCAAGTATCGCCCTCTGGAATTCCCTCATAATGTAAGTACCTACCAGCTCCATAAGTGGTTTTACCTGTAGTGGTATCAATTACCGGTAGAAAAACATAGTCGATTTTCGAAGCCATTGAAAAGCTTTGCACCCTTAAATAAGCCTCAAGTGTCAAAGGCTGTCCATCAATTTCAAAGTGTAAAATTCCTATTCTCCTATAAAGTCTGGTTTTCCCTGTGCTTGTACCTAATGGAAATGCTTTGTCATTTGGAGTAGCCTCAAATCGTGCTTCTACCCTATACATTTCATTTACCTCAAAGAAGTCATGTCCTTTGAATTGCTTCAAGTCCTGTGGTGAAAGAGGCGATTTATTTGGATCAAGAAAGTCTGCATTTTGCTTCTTCCTATAGTTTGCCATTTCCTTTAAATAGGCATTGTCTTGAGCTTTACCAGCCAAGACAATGAATGAAAGCAAAAATATTAGAGGTATTCTCATAGGCTGCTAAACTGCCAAAATATTGCCAGAAAATTATGCTGCTGAAACTTTTCCTTTCGATTGAAAAACAAGTCCACCTATAACCGAGATAATTAGACCGATTAGGAATACTGTCAAGAACATCAGCAGTGTCTGAAAAGGAACAGAGAGGAAGAATCCTTGTTCTGCAGCAAAAGCGGCATATTTTTCAGCAAAATCAGCGGCATTAATATCCAGACCTTCTTGATAAGCGAAGTACTTTTCATTGAACAAAGAATCGATATATAAAACATATACAACATTGTAAGCAGCGAAAGCCAAACCACCCAGTGCTGCGATACCCGTACCAAGTTTAAATGCTTGACCAAATGAGATGACCCCATTTTCCTTTTTCTTGAATTGCGCAATTGCCACCAATATCAACAGCTCTACCACAAGGATGGTGGAGTAGCCGACAATTTCTCCGTTTGCATATGACTCCTCCCCACTACCAAAAACTGCAAGTGCAACTAAGTTTACACCTAGGATGATACATATTGAGATGAGTCCGAATTTTTGAATGAAGTTTTTCATGAGCTAAAAATTTTTGTTTGCCCAAATCAGGTAGAAAAGGCTAAAAAGTCATTCATACTTTAGTACCAATTTAACCAATTCATACTAAAGTATGAGATGCACGGGGTACCGCAACTCTTGAGATTTACTTTATTGCCAACCAATCATTGAATGATTCTTAACTCCTTTGCCTTTGTTACAGCTTGTGTTCTACGCTTAACATCCAGCTTGACGAAAATATTTGAGACGTGCGTCTTTACCGTACTTTCAGATACGAACAATTGCTCAGCTATACCTTGATTAGATGCCCCTTCTGCTAGAGCTATCAATACTTCCATTTCCCTTTCACTGAGGCCCAATTCAGTGATTTTTTTGGCGTCTATCTCTACCGGAGCCTTTACCTCCACAATTTTCTCTTTTTGAAACTTCAACCCCACATAAATACCTAAACCGATAAAGGCCGCTCCGCTTATTGCCAAAATTAGATCTGAGGAGATTTCGGGTACAAATGCGGACATTTTACTCAACTCAAAAAGAACGAGTAAGGCGGCAAGTATTAATCCGAATCTAAAAATGGTTTTGCGCATCGTTGAAAATACAAAAGCTTTCACAAAAGACTCTCTCCTTGAAGAGGGGTGCCAAAGATTGGGTGAGTTTGCAAATGCTATTTGCTAATCCACCCTTTTAGCTTATGCTCCAAAAACCTTCTTTCTGTTATGTTTTCTGCCTGAGATATGGCCTTTTGTAATTGTGCTCTAGCCTGATTCCAATCCCCCACTTCTGCCAGTAGGTCAGCTTTCAATGCTGCAAAATGACTGATTTACCTCAATAGTCTCTTCTAGAGCATCCATCTCTACCAAAGCTTTTGCAGCACCCTCAACTTTGCTTGAAACCAATAGGCGGCTTATAAGGACTACAGGGGAAGGTTTTAATGTAGCTAAACGATCATACAAACCTAGAATTACTTTCCAGTTGGTTGCCTCATAGTTTTTTGCTCTAGTGTAATAATAAGAAATAGCTGCTTCTAATTGGTAAACTGATTCCCCTTGATGAGTTGAGGATTCCTTCAAAAACTTCCATGCCCAATCAATATACTCTTGATCATATAGACTTCTATCCTGATGCTCTAGTGTTACTAAGTTACCATCAGCATCCTGACGCGCAGGAAAGCGAGCTGATATAAACAACATTAAGGAGATCAATGCATTGAGGTCGGCATCATTACAGTCCTTTACATTGGTCAATAGAAAAGCCAGCCTGATTGCTTCTTCACATAGATCATTGCGCATCAATTCTCCACCAGTAGTAGCTTTATATCCTTCATTGAAAAGCAAGTAGATGACTTGAAGTACAGCCTCCATTCTCTGTGTCAGCTCTGAACCTAAAGGCACCTTCAATTCTCCGACCTGTTCCTTAAATTTCTTTTTAGCCCTTGTAATGGCCTTCTTGGTAGCCTCTCCTTGTTTCAATAGAGCTCTTGCAATTTCTTTTACCGACAACCCACAAAGCAATTTAAGGCTAAGCATTAGCTGCTCGGTTGTAGTCATAGCTGGGTGACAGCAAGCAAAGATCATCTGCAATTGTTCGTCCACCAATTCATCTTGAGAAAAGCTCTCCTCATGGTATTCAGTTTCTGGCACCTCATCCATATGGGTTTCTCTTTTAAGCTTTCTCAGCGAATCGATCAAAGAATTATTTGCAACACGATACGTCCAAGCTTGAGGGTTATCTGGGACTTGATGATAGCTCCAGTTCTTTTCAGCTTTGTACAATGCCTCTTGTACAGCATCTTCAATCTGATCGATCATATGCGCAGCATAACGATTGGTAAAGAGTGCTACCAATCGCCCGTATTCATGACGAAAAAGAAGGTCTAACTTTTCGTTAGTCGAAGACATAGCAGAAGGTAATATAAAAGGCAGTCAAATGATCAACTGCCTATCATCATTAGCTCGGCAAAACCGAAATCTCTCTGATCTCTAAATGTCCATCATCTGCTTGAAGTACAGGGCAGCCTTTTGAAAGTTCTGTGGCTTCATCCAGGTCTTTCGCATTCAGCATTATATAGCCTCCAACTATCTCTGCCCCTTCGGCAAATGGACCATCCGTGACCACTTTACCATTACCAGATACTTGGCGGCCTTCTGCCTTCAAAGGTTCGCCATCAACTAGACGACCTTGTTCTGCTAGACCTTGCATCCAGACATTCCACTCTTCCATATGAGCTTGTACTTCTTCGGGCGACATAGCGGCCATCATTTCATCACCGCCTCTGATCAGGTATAAAAATTTGTTCATCGTTCTGAATTAAAAATTTGACAATGTTTTAAAAAGTATTTGTCTCTATGACGCGCCCAGTTCAGAATGGGGACAAGTGAAGATGAGAATTTGAAAGCTTTTTATTGAATGTCTTTTTACTACTTTCAATCAAACTTTTTAAGGCATGACTCAATTTGAAAAAACTCCATTGAACAAGGTAGTTCGAGGACCTAAAAGGGCTTCGTATGACAAAGATGTTGTCTTTGGAATTTTAGACTCTCATTTTCTTTGCCACATTCCTTATGACTTTGGTGAAGTACCCATTACAATCCCAACAGCTTATGGTCGAAAAGGAGATCGCGTTTACATACATGGTTCTAATAAAAACCGCATGATGCTTTCTCTTTTAGACAAAGAGAAAGTAAGCCTGACTGTTACTCATATGGATGGATTGGTATTGGCAAGGTCTGTTTTTCATCATTCTATGAACTATCGTTCGGTTACCATTTTTGGTACTCCTGTTTTAATCTCTGATGATGAAGAAAAAATGGAGGCTTTAGAATTAGTTACGGAACAGATCATACCAGGCCGCTGGGATGAGGCGCGTATCCCTAACGAAAAAGAACTAAACGGCACCTTAGTGATAGGTATAGATATTACTGGTGCCTATGCTAAGATCAGAGATGAAGGGGCTAATGACGAAGTAGCTGACATGGACCTTGATGTTTGGGCTGGGGTCTTAGAATTGGAAACAAGACCAACCGAAGTCGTTAAAAATGCAGATTGTAAAGAAGGCTTAGAGACACCCGAGTCGGTGAAGAATTTTAAATTCAGTAATCACGGAGTTCAAAGCTAGTCATGAGTATTGAGTCGTGAGATAAATTCTCAAGACTCAATACCCAATACTCACTACATATTTCTGCGGTACTGCCCACCCACCTCAAATAAGGCAGCAGTAATCTGACCTAGCGAGCAATACTTACAAGCTTCCATCAGCTCTTCGAAGATGTTCTGATTCTGAATGGCTGCATGTTGAACGCGTTGGATCATTTCAGATGCTTTGTCAGCATTTCCGTTGTGCAAATCACCCAACATTTTGATCTGATACTCTTTCTCTTCAGTAGTCGCTCTGATCACCTCTTTAGGCAAAATGGTCGGAGAACCTTTAGAGCTTAAGAAAGTGTTCACGCCTATGATTGGGAATTCACCGGTATGCTTTAAAGTCTCGTAGTACAATGACTCTTCTTGGATCTTAGAACGTTGGTACATGGTCTCCATTGCACCGAGCACACCACCTCTTTCAGTGATGCGGTCGAACTCCATCAATACAGCTTCTTCAACCAGGTCAGTCAGTTCTTCGATAATGAATGAGCCTTGTAACGGATTCTCATTCTTAGCTAAACCGAGTTCCTTATTAATGATCAGCTGAATCGCCATAGCTCTACGCACTGACTCTTCTGTAGGCGTTGTGATGGCCTCATCATAAGCATTGGTGTGTAGCGAATTACAGTTATCATAGATCGCATACAATGCTTGAAGAGTAGTTCTAATATCGTTGAAGTCGATCTCTTGCGCGTGCAAAGAGCGACCTGAAGTCTGAATGTGATACTTCAACATCTGAGCACGAGCATTCGCACCATACTTTTCTTTCAATGCTTTCGCCCAAATTCTTCTGGCCACACGTCCGATCACCGCATATTCAGGATCGATACCATTTGAGAAGAAGAATGACAAGTTCGGACCGAAGGCATTGATGTCCATGCCTCTACTCAAGTAATACTCTACATAGGTAAATCCATTGGCCAGAGTGAAGGCCAATTGAGAGATCGGATTCGCGCCAGCTTCTGCAATGTGGTATCCAGAGATAGAAACTGAATAGAAGTTTCTAACCGCTTTATCAATGAAATATTGCTGAACATCACCCATCAAACGAAGGGCAAACTCGGTTGAGAAGATGCAGGTGTTCTGTGCCTGGTCTTCCTTCAAAATATCAGCTTGAACCGTACCTCTTACCACAGAAAGCGTTTTGAGCTTGATCGGCTCATATACCTCTGCAGGTAATACCTGATCACCAGTTACCCCCAGTAGCATCAAACCTAATCCATCATTACCCTCTGGCAAATCACCTTGGTAACGTGGTCTTTCAACACCTCTCTCCTTATAAATCGCTTCGATCTTAGCTTCAACCTCTTTTTCAAGGCCATTCTCTGTGATGTAGCGCTCGCATTGCTGATCAATAGCAGCGTTCATAAAGAAACCTAATAACATCGGTGCCGGACCATTGATGGTCATCGATACAGATGTTGTAGGGTTAGATAGATCGAAACCTGAGTATAATTTCTTCGCATCATCTAAGCAGCAGATGCTTACTCCTGCATTACCGATCTTCCCATAGATATCAGGTCTATAATCGGGATCATTTCCATATAGCGTAACTGAGTCGAATGCCGTACTCAAACGAGCGGCTGGCATACCTAAACTCACATAGTGGAATCTTCTGTTAGTTCTTTCCGGTCCACCTTCACCGGCAAACATTCTGGTTGGATCCTCTCCTTCTCTCTTGAAAGGATAAATGCCCGCAGTGTAAGGGAATTCACCTGGTACATTTTCTTGAAGCGACCATCTGATGACATCTCCCCAAGATTTGAATTTTGGAAGTGCCACCTTTGGAATCTGCGTGTGTGAAAGTGACTCCGTATGAGTTTTGATCTTGATCTCTTTGTCTCTCACTTTGAATGAGTAAACAGGATCAGAATATTTCTTTTTCTTTTCTTCCCAGTTCTCGATCAACTGCCAGTTGCGTGGATCAAGATCTAGTTTCACTTGTTCAAATGATTCTTGAAGAACTTTGATCAAACCGTCTTTATCCTCAATAGTAGACTCCTTCAATGTCTCGATTGATCTATGAAGTCCGTATAGCTTATCAGCTACTTCTGACTGACTCAATGATTTAGTATCATAAGCCCTATTGTTTTCAGAAATCTCAGATAAGTAGCGTGTTCTGTTTGGCGGGATCACAAAGATCTTTTCTGACATCTCATTGGTGATCTCAAAAGTAGAATTCAGGTCAGCACCTGTTTTCTCTACCAAGTTGTCCATGATCACTTTATATAGGCTGTTCATGCCTGGATCATTGAACTGAGAAGCGATGGTTCCATATACCGGCATCTCATCAATATTTGAGTGCCACAGACCATGGTTTCGTTGGTACTGCTTCTTCACATCACGAAGTGCATCTAACGCACCTCGCTTGTCGAATTTATTGAGAGCGATCACATCTGCGAAGTCCAGCATATCAATCTTCTCGAGCTGAGTTGCCGCACCGTATTCTGGTGTCATCACATAAAGTGACACATCTGAGTGATCGAGGATCTCAGTATCAGACTGACCTATACCTGAGGTCTCCAATATGATTAGATCATAGTCAGCAGCCTTCAATACCTGAATAGCCTCTCTAACATGCTTCGACAAAGCCAGGTTAGACTGACGTGTAGCCAAAGAGCGCATGTAGACTCTAGAGTTGTTGATAGAGTTCATGCGAATTCTATCTCCTAATAACGCACCACCTGTCTTTCTTTTAGATGGATCGACAGAAACAATAGCAATATTCTTATCCTTGAAGTCGATCAAAAACCTTCTGACCAACTCATCTACTAATGAAGATTTACCTGCACCGCCAGTACCTGTAATACCTAAAACTGGAGCTTCAATAGCATCCGCCAATTTGTGTACCTCTTCTAAGTCTTTAGCTGACTCTTCTGGGAAGTTCTCTGCTGCAGAAATGAGCTTAGCAATAGCAGTTACTTCTTTCTCTTTCAAGTGACCAACTTCACCATTTAGGTTTTCGCCTGTAGGGAAATCGCATCTTTCGACCATGTCGTTGATCATGCCTTGAAGGCCCATCTCACGTCCATCATCAGGAGAATAGATCCTTGTTATGCCATAGTCCATCAATTCTTTGATCTCTTCAGGAAGGATCACTCCTCCTCCTCCACCAAAAATCTTGATATGTCCAGCACCTTTTTCCTTCAGCAGGTCATACATGTACTTGAAGTATTCGTTATGACCACCTTGGTAAGAAGTCATTGCGATGGCCTGTGCATCTTCTTGAATAGCAGTATTCACTACTTCTTCAACAGATCGGTCATGACCTAAATGAATCACCTCACAGCCAGTGGCTTGGATGATCCTCCGCATGATATTGATTGCGGCATCGTGGCCATCAAAGAGTGAGGCAGCTGTTACAATTCTGACTTTATTCTTGGGTTGATAAGGTGCTACTTCCTGCATAATTCGTCCATTTCTATGGCAAATTTAGGTAAAAAGGATTGTTTTCCTAACAAGTGTTAGGCTGTATTGATGAGTGGTTTACCTACCTCTTCAACTTCTCTAAGGCTTCTTGGTTTTCTGGCAATTGGATAGAATTGATGATGTCAGCCTTTTCGATCTCAGTTAATCGCCAGCTAAGCGAAGCCCTATCTTCATCTGCTACAGCATATTGCAATTCCACACGCTGTAATTGGTCACCAAATGAACGCTTGGCGATCTCATACCATTGATCGTTTCGAATGGTTTGCACTTTATCCCAACTGGCATAAACCGACTGAATCGGTGAGAAGAATCTTTCTAAAATATTTTGTTTCTCTGGTGCCTTTAACTCCTCTTCTTTCCTTGAATCCCGAATACTCATCAACACAACCTCACTCGTATTCTCCTTTATCCAATCTTGAAATATCTGTAAGAAGATCAAAGCATCGACAATGCCGTAGTTATCTGAAATACCAGCATCAGCGATCTGAACTGGAGGGTCTGTCGGCAGTGTAATGCTCGGCACTACATAAGGGAAAGTAGCACTCATTCTTAATGCAGTCAAAAACCTTAAGCTATCTGGCTGATGATTCTTCAATAGATCTCTGAAGTCTACACCCTGAACAAGAGAGCTTTTCTCATCTCGAGAATTAAAAAGGTCTACAGGGTGCGGAGAAATAAAAAGTTTTCTACCATCATTTGTGATCAAAGGAATCACCAACATTTTTGGAATATCTCCTTCAAACTCTGCCTTTCTATAATCACTGATTGGATGGTCGAGCATCCCTTCTAAATTACTCTTTAGGCTTTCTTCAAAGACTAAGCCTCTTTCCTTAGCATAAGTCTGCCCAGCATATTCAAATTTATTCACCTTAAAAAAGAGATCATTCACGAGTAAAGTAAAGATCAAAGGATTTAGAATTTCATTTCCTACCTGTTCTAAGTGCACCTTAGCCTGAGGATCTTTTCCATACCAATAGAGGTCTCTGTAAAAAGCTGCTCCTATTAACCCTCCTGAAGCGCCAGTGATCAAGAAGGTCTCTTTCATCAAATTCCCGTCAAGAACAGAATCTGCATGTTGTAAGACGTTGGTTGTCCATAAGGCAGCCCTTTGCCCTCCTCCGCTTACTGCCACAAGTGTCATTCTCGGCTTGTCTTCACCAGTTTTAGCCTTCCAATTTTCGAGCATCTCAATCCAATAATCGAAGCTCTTTTTCACTTCACTTTCTCTGGCCAATACATCAAGTGCTTCTAGATTATAAGGGGTTCTCTCAACCGAGTAATCAAGACCAAAAGCAGGGTACTCATAAGCTGGATTGAATTGACTGGTGTAAAAATTCACAACGAAAAGCGCAAATATCACTGCCGACACTACCCAAGCTCTTAACCAGAAGCTCAAAGCGCCAGTGGCCATGACCAGTATAGTCATTAGCAGAACAAGTGAAGCCCCTGCGGGTACCTGGAATAAGGCGTTATTCTGAAAAAGGCCAATTCCAAAAACAATAAAAATCAGGATAAGCTCGGCAATAATCGCATTGCGTTGATTCTGTTTGAAAATGCCAAGTATTGATATACGCTCATAACGTCTTTCGTACCTTCTGGTGGAATACCATTTGAATTTTAGAGACAGGTATCTGTCAGTTTTTACAGGATTCCGTTTCAGTTTTCTCAACTGCTTGAATGCATTGATCCGATCAACTTCTCTTCTTCCTTTTATCTTTCTTCTGGCAAGTACCTTTACTATATCTCTGTTAGTCAGCTTGAAATAGAGAAAAAGCAGAAATTGAATAACTACATACCCACCGATTAACCCAGAGATGATCTTTATTGATTCAAAGGTTGAATAAAGGGCAGCATATTGGTGAAAGTCTATGATCTTGTAGATGTAGTAGACCATGAAGACAACAGGAATAATGGCATTATTGAGGCAAAAGTGACCAAAAGGTCGAGGTAATGTTCCTAGAAAAGGAAACCGAAAACCATCCAAAACATAACTGGTAATATTGAAGGCCATTACAAAACCACCAATGGCTACACCAATTAAAAATGGACCTAAAAAGCCAACCGAACCCAGGTAAATTGGATCGAGAAACAGAAATGGCATACCAAGGCTTTTACCAAAAGTACCGCTCACTATTCCGAATAGGGCGACCCAATAGATCAGTAAGAATTGATTGTGCTTGAATTGAACAAGCAGCAACTTTATGGGAAAACTATTGAATACGGATCGAAAAAATCTCAAGCTCTGTTCTTCTTGGTACCTTGGTACAGCTCGTACTTTAACAATCTACATTCAATTTTTGCATTCATAAAAGGAATTCTTGCAGAAGTTCTCAGTCCAATAAACTTAGCCAAGTTCATATTACCTGTGAATATAAAACCATCGTAGCCCTGACATTTCTGCTTGAGGAAGTCTCCTATTTGCTTGTATGTACCTTCCAATATCTTCTCTTCGCCTAATCGTTCGCCATACTCTGGGTTCATAAAGACAACACCAGGAGCATCGGGGACTGGAGTCTCTTGGAAATCGCATTGATGAAACTCTATAAGGTGATCAACCTGTGCGATCTTGGCATTTTCTTTAGCTGCCCAAAGGGCTTTCTTACTGATATCGGTAGCGATTATTTTAAAATCTAAACTGTCTTTGGCTTGCATGTCAGCCAAACGATAGTAGTTCTCCCAACTTTCTTCATTATAGCCATTGAGGTGCATAAAACCGAAGAATTCTCTGTACATGCCTGGCGAAGTATTCGTTGCCATCATCGCTGCTTCAATGGCCAATGTTCCAGACCCGCACATCGGATTAATAAAGTGAGACTTTCTGTCCCAGCCAGAAGCGATCAATGTTGAGGCCGCTAAAGACTCTATCATTGGAGCTTTGAAAGGAATCTTGCGATAACCGTGCTTTGATATGGTATTCCCAGAAGTGTCAAAATAGATACGCACTTTCTCATCTTTCCAATAAAGGTGAATAACCACATGGTCTCTTGAAGGCCCTGAATCCGGACGCTTTCCGAATTTCTCCATGAAACGATCGGCAATAGCATCTTTCACTCGCACATTCGCAAATCGATCATCTTTAATGTGCTCGTTCTTCACATAAGAAGTAATCGAGAAATAGCCATCAACAGGAATGTACTTTTCCCATTCAATGTTCTTTACTCTTTTATAAAGATCATTTGCTGTGTGGGCGCGAAAACGCTGAATCTGCCAAAGTACCCGACCCGCAGTCCTTAAGTACATATTGAGTCGAAGGCATTCATCGAAGTACCCACTGATCTCCACCTCTGAGATACTCTGATGGGTTACGGCATAACCGAGATCTCGAACCTCTTTCGCCAACCATTCTGATTGTTTTGGAAAACAAGTTATTACGATGTCGCTCTTATACGGAAATACCTGACTCATGGCGCGAAATACGTGAGAATCTAATGAATTAAAAAACCACCGAGTTTTTAATATCGAAACCCTCGCGAGTAATTCTAAGGGTTTCAAATTCGCAATGGGTCATCTTTATTAGGAATCTACTTCGGCTGAACCAAATAAGGATTAATACCCATGCGTTTAATTACATCATAAATTGCGTATTGTGCCCTTACGCTATTGCCAGCTTCGTCAAGTCTTGGAGAAAATGCTGCGATACCAAATTTACCCGGCACCACGGCAATTATCCCTCCGCCAACACCGCTTTTGGCAGGAATTCCTACATAATAGAGCCAGAAGCCAGCATTATCATAAAGCCCCGCTACTGTCATCATTGGCAAGACAAATGATGTCGTCTCAGGGGAAACCACAACCTGTCCCGTTACTGGGTTTTTACCACCATTAGCCAGCGTGCCAGCCATTACCCCTAAATCTTTTGTATTGACCGAAACTGCACATTGACGTGTGTATATATCAGTGGTCACGAGAGGGTCTGCATAAAACCTTCCCCAAGAATTTAAGAGCATAGCAATGGCTTGATTTCTTTGGTTGGTTGCCGCTTCACTTTTATAAATCACTTCATCAACTTCTAAAGAGCTACCTGCAAAAGCTTCTTGAGTCTTTAATATCTTTCCAAAAATCTCATCATAACTATCGCCCTTAACCAAGCTTGTCGTTGCAATCGCTCCAGGGTTCACAAAAGGATTAATCCCTTTTCCTTGATGTTGTTCAATAGGGTAAATACTGTTAAATACCTGACCCGTTGGATTTACCCCTACCTTCTCTTCTATTATCCTTGGCCCGTTCTCCTCAACAACATGAGCCATAGTAAATACTTTTGAGATGGACTGAATTGAGAATCTATAATCAGTATCGCCAACCTTAAAGACTTTTCCATCCGGAGTAACTACAACAATTCCAAATAACTCAGAAGGCACCTCATCTAAAGCAGGAATGTAATTGGCGTTTGCCCCATCTGTAAGGTCCTTATACTTGGCATAAGCCGAATCTATGGCCAGCTGAATAGCTTCGTCTCTCTGTCTAATTTCCTTTTTTGACTGTGCCTCTAAATTGGAAATTGCACACGTAAAGAATAGTACCAATGCAATTGAAAAAACTCGTTTCATCTTATTCTTTATTTTGTTTCAAATACTTTACTGAATTGATATTTAAATGAAAATTGAAGTTTAACTATATCTGTCTCCCAGCCATCACTAAAATTCTCACGTTTCCCGTATTGTAACTCCACCCCTGCCATTACATTTTTCCAAGGGTAATAAATCAGATTAGCAAGGGCATAATCGCCTGCCTGAAAACTACTTGGTGCTTGGCCATTTGTTACATCTACATCGACTGTCGCAAAACCAATTGTTGAAGTAAATTTCTCGTTCCAAGTGATATCATAAAACAATAAGCCTCCTAACACAGGCATTGCTTCTCCTCTAATGGGGCTTCTCGGGTTGTTAAATTGATTAACTACACCGATATCCACACCACCTCCGTTCATGTAGTTCTGGATTCCCTCTCCGTAGACCAATTGAAATTTAAACAAACCCTTTTCTCCAGTCTTAATGTGAGATGATAGGTTTAGTCCCCAACCAATATCACTTCCTGAAAGATCAAAAAGATCATCACTATTGTCATCCCATTTGATATACCTGAGCATTGTGCCTAATTCTACATATCCGAAAGAAGTACTTTGGCGATACTCAGCAGACAAATCTGGTACTGGAAACCTAAAATGAACATCTTCTAAGGCAATGGCTTCTGCATACAAACCACCATCGGCAGAAGCACCAGGTCTTTCTAATGCGATAGTCAACTTGGTATCTCCTTGGATGGGCATATACCTAAATTGAATATTTCTAAAAAAGATCATGGCATTAGGGCCCCAGTACTCTATTGAATTCGGAAAAATGTCCATATCCATAAATGGACTTACGGTTTGTCCTACTCCAAACTTGCCAAGCTCAGCATAAGCATGTCGCAGCCTAAAAGTTGTTTGACCCGCATCGACCCCTACACCAAATAATTCCCACTCAAACCATAGTTTCAGGCCGCCCAATTTGGTTGATTCATTATATCTAATTCCATTTCTTGTTTGCCTAACAGAAAAATACACGTTTCCATCTGGAGCATATTCGTCCTCAAAAGAAGCAAATTGAGTAGGCCTCAGGACATCAAACCATTGAGGGTTCATTTGACCGAAATTGTAGCCAATATCAGTCATAACATGGCCATAAATCTCAAAACTACCCTGAGCTCTACATAGATTAAATGTTAATAAGAAGAGAATAAAATATGCGACAATTTTGCGTTTCATATACTCTTTTGGTTGATGATAGAATATAATGAAAAATTATTTCTTTTTTTCAGTCCTAGAATTACACCAATGCAATTATCTTCGCCATCCCAAATCCAAGAGACATATGAAAACCTGGTTCACCTGTAAGGTAAAATATCAAAAGCAAGACGATCAAGGTCGTATTAAGAACGTAACTGAAGCTTACTTAACTGATGCACTATCTTTTACTGAGGCAGAAGCGCGTATTTATGAAGAAATGGGTCAGCGCGTAATGGGTGAATTCATTGTAACTAGCATAACAAAATCAAAGATCGTTGACGTTTTTGAATACCCTGGAGGAGATGTTTTCTACCAGGTCAAAATCACTTACCTTCTTACAGATGCTGATTCAGGAAAAGAGAAGAAGGTATCGAACTTGATGATCATTCATGCGGAGAATATCAGCCAAGCGTATGATCGTATTCACGAGTCATTAAATAATATGCTGGTTACTTTCGCTTTGCCGGAAATCAAAGAATCTCCTGTGATGGAAGTATTTCACCATACAGGAGAACAAAAAATTCCTGATAACTTGACTCCTCTTTCAGAATTTGAGGGAGAGGTACAAGAAACAACTGAAGATGAACAAGACATTTGATCAAGTTAGTCAAGCAGCATTCGACTGTTTAAAGGGTAAGCTAAGTAGTCAGGGAATCTCCTTAGAGGGCACCTCTGGTTATTTATCAAAAAATGGTATTTCTCTCGACTTTGCATTTGATGCAAATGCACAAACACTCTCTATTCAAAACCTTGACGTTGGGTTTCCTGCTTCATTAGCCGGCATGAACACTGAAAAAGTGATGGGCATATTGGAGAAGACCATATCGGAGTGCAGGTAACATTCTAACCTCTCCTCAATCAGTTTGATACGAAATTCTCTTTAAGGCTTATCGCTTTTTGCCAATAGCTTATTATTTTCAATTTCAACCAAAACGAAAATAATGAACGGCTTACTCAAAGGCGAGCTCAACGAAGTGTGGGGCAAAGGCAAATGGCATAACCTTTTTGCACCTGTCGATATCGCGGCAGTGGTCTTATTTAGAATCGCTTTTGGGTTTATCATGTTCTGGGAAGTCACCCGCTACTTTCGCCATGATTGGATCTACAGGTATTGGGTTGAGCCTTTGTGGAACTTCTCATATGGCCCATTCAATTTTAGCCCCTTGGGCATCAACGGGATGCATATACTTTGGGTAATCCTAGGTATTTTGGCCTTGTTCATCATGTTTGGTTTCTTATATAGAATCAGCACTGTACTGTTCTTTTGTGGTTTTACCTATACATTCTTACTCGAGCAAGGCCGTTATCTCAATCACTTTTATCTTGTTGTATTACTCAGCTTTGTACTGATTTTTATTCCGGCAAATAGATACTATTCCATAGACGCACGCATTTGGAAAAACATTAAGAGCCCAGTGATAGAAGCATGGTGCCTTTGGATGGTTAGGTTTATGATCGCAGTACCATATTTCTTTGGTGGTGTGGCGAAGATCAACCCCGATTGGCTTCAAGGCTACCCACTGAGAATTTGGCTTTTAGGAGACCTTGATTTCCCTATTATTGGCCCCTATTTCACCGAATATTGGATGATTCTCATCATGTCTTATTCTGGTTTGCTATTAGACCTTTTCATTGTACCCGCCCTACTTTGGAAAAAGACGAGAAAGTATGGATTTGTGGTTATTGCTCTTTTCCACATCATGAATGATCAATTGTTTACTATCGGTATATTCCCTTGGTTCATGATGTTGGCCACCACTCTATTTTTTGACCCTAGCTGGCCGCGTCAATTCAGAAACTTCTTTAAGAATAAAAGCAAATTATTGATCACAAAAGATGACATCAGCCGCTTTGAAAGTTATGTAAACACTGTCAATAGAAAGCCAATTCTAATTGGTATTTCCATTTTTTGTAGCATACAAATTCTACTTCCCTTCAGGCACTTGCTGATACCGGGAAATGTCCACTGGACGGAAGAGGGACACAGGTACAGCTGGCACATGAAATTAAGAAGCAAGCGAGGCTACACCGATTTCTTTGTTAAGAATAAAGCTGATGGAGTCACTACCGAAATTGACTTATACGCCTACTTGCAAGACTGGCAGATCGATGATATGGATGGCAAGCCTTATATGATCTGGGAGTTTGCCGATTTCCTCAGAAAGGAATATGCACTTATGGGTATGGATGTAGAAGTATACGTGGATGCCTTAGCCTCCCTAAATGGCAGAAAGTATCAGAGGATCATTGATCAGAATGTAGACATCGCTGCTCAACCCAAACCAAATTTTGGCTATGCCGATTGGATACTGCCCTTGACCACTCCATTGAGTGAGCAGAGAGAATAATCACAAAACCTAAAATTTCCCTTCAGGCTCTCTATAAGGCTGGAATGGGATTTTAAGCAAATTGCTCATCCTATCGTTCTCTGCAGCATCCATGTGGGTATCTACTCCATAAATCAACTCTTTAGAATCATCCACCTGAGCAAAAGTTCCGAAAATACGGTCCCAAAAAGAGAAGATATTGCCATAGTTGGTGTCGGTTAATGGCTGCTGGTAATGATGATGTACTTTATGCATCAATGGCGTAATAAAGACCCAACTTAATGCTCTATCCAACGACCTTGGCATGTTGATATTGGCATGAGTAATGTGTGCAAACAGCACGGACATGCTTTGATAAAACATGATGATCCACATAGGTGCACCAATTATCATTACGGCCATAATGGTAAAAGCGATTCGAAATACAGTTTCTCCTGGATGATGGCGTAAACCTGTTGTTACATCCACTGTGGTGTCTGAATGGTGAACAACATGAAACTTCCACATCCATCTTACTTTATGCTCAGTCCAATGAATAAAATATGCACCGATTAAATCCATTAGAAGAACACCTACAACCAGCTGAGCCCAAAGCGGAAGATCAATAATATACAGTAGACCAAATTGGTTCTCTGATACAAAATCGGATGCAGCCAGAAGCACTCCTGCTAAACCAAAGCCTATGATCATGGTACATAGCGTAAAAAATAGGTTTAGACCTGCATGCCTTACTTTTTTATACTTAAACGAAAAGAGAGGAAGAGTTCCTTCAAGCACCCAAAACAAAACTATTCCTCCAACTAAAATTCCAGCACGAAACTCTGTAGGGATGTTACCAAAGAAATTTACAATCCACTCCATTTTGTAATATATTAATTGATACTCCACCTTACAAAATATTGTGCAGTGGCTTTGTTTAGACTTGCCTAATCGATCACCATCAGCTTCAAGGTCTTCTGCCAATCAATCCCCGACAGATTGAGTAGATAAAGTCCTTTTTGCAGGTCTTGCGTTTTCAAAATCAACTGCCGATCAGCTATTTCCATTTCAGCCTCAAGAGACTGACCATTTAATGTTGAAAACGTAGCTTTTTCAAGGGTCAAACTCCCAATTTTCAACACAAAATCATTACCCGCCTGAACGGGATTAGGACCATATACAAGCTGCGCATCAATAATTTCAGCCGGAAGACTAGTAACAACGTCCCCTTCGAAAAATCTCTTGGCAAAAGCAAAAGCTCTTTCTCCTATTTCGATACCCATTTTTCTACCTGGAATATCGTCTGCAGGAGGGTGAATACCACCCCAAATTCTGGATAAACTTGTTTGGTCAGAGGCATCACGATAAGTAGCCCATTGTAAGGTAATATCAACACTAGGCCCCTCCTCAAAGACTAGAAATTCATTTTGAGGCGCAATGAATTCACCTACCCCACCTGGAAAATATTCATCTCCTGTTAATAATGTCAGCACTTCAGCCGCAGCCCTTGAATAAGTTGAATGACCAGAGACATAACCTGCAAAAGGAGGTGTCACAAATGTTGGTCTTTGGTATGGCCACCAATTCTCGGCTAAAATCCAACCAACACCCGCCATTTCAGTCATTGGATTCCCGATGAAGTCGGGCCCTTTCCATGTATACAATTTAATTTTATCGAGATGCTCATTATTGTCTCCAACAAGTGGGTCGCCTTCTTCAACTAACTCAATATAGCCTTCTTTCAAAACGATACCATCTTCGCTATAATTTGGAAGATTTGAATCGCTCGCTTGGCCGTTTGCTGCCATTGCGCGAATCGCTGAAACTGGCCTGATGTAGTCATAATACCCCTTGGCGGACCATGCAGAGATGGCAGCATCATGCATTGTTCCACCCATCAGAAAATAAGCTTTCAAATCATACTCAAGTTCACTTAGCGTTTGGCCTTCTCCCTCAAACTGTCTAATAAAGTCAGGATGGTCCATTACTTTATTCATGATGACAAACCAATGGCCTGGAGGTGTTTCAGAATCGGGTCCGTCAGCCCAAAATTCAGCTAAAACACGAGCATAATCCCCTCTTGGCACAAGGTTTTCCGGGTAGGGCTCACCAGTTGCTGGATTGAGTGTTCTCCCAGGGCTTCTATCACCGCCATCAAACTCATTGTACATGGCTGGATAATCTGAAACCGTTTCAGGTAGACTGGTCATATTACCAATGCTTGCCGGTGAAATATCCCACATCACACCATCTGCTGGGTCAAGATGGGCTCCCCACATGGAAACCAATTGAAAACCCCATTTAAAATCATTTTCACCATCTACGGTTTCTTCTTCAAAATATGGTGGTGCTCCGGGGTCCGTATAAACTCGCCAATCATTATCATCGCGCTGAAATACAGTAGAGTGAGACTCATCCATGGCAAATGGCCAAACTTCACCCCATTCAGGACTTAAAAATGGAATGGCCTCACTAACAGGGTTTCCACTTTGGTCGATGAATTCATCAAGTTCTAGTGGTTGCCACCTATTGATATCAACAATATCAGGGTTGCCCGGGTCAGCCGGGTTTAAAGCAGGATTTACAGGGACATAAAAGGCATTCGCATAGTCAAACTCTTCTTGAGAACCATCAGCTAAACCATACTCAATGTATTGTTCTGCTATATAATTACCCAAAGCAGCCGCACTTCCATTTTGATAATCTGTCTGTTGGTCATTGACGTCATAGCCTAATTCCTCCATCTTTTCATCAAAAGAATTCAATAAGGCTTGTCCCCCAGGTGAGAACCTAAATCGATGTCTCAAGACCCTATAAGTAGCATAGCTCATAGCTTCTTCTAATGTTTCTTGCTCGGAGACACCGGAAGCCAATTCATAGCCTTCAAATTCTGCATTAAATGAATTGACTGTCCTACCGATCAAGTAAGGCGATGCCGTTTCGTCTAGGACTGCCCAACAATCATACATAGCGGCCGAAATATGAAACAAGTTTCTAGCATGTACGGTGGGCCTAGCAAAGTCATTTCTTATGGCGTGAAGCAATTCTTCATTCCATTGTCTTGCTACAGAATGATCCTGTGAAAAGATCGAAGTAAATGTGAGTAAAAGTGTAAAGATGAAAGCCAGCCTCCTCATAATCCGTTCGTTAAGGATGGAAAGATATAAAAGAGCCTTAAAAGTTGAAAGCTGTTAACAAATGCAAGCGTTTGTGAGCTAGTCCTTCAATGCCTTTTCTAGCAAATCCCAATACAAAGGAAACTTTGCAAGGTCCCTGTGCTCACCTCCTTCAATGGTTACTAGATTTCTTTCTTTCTCATTAAGACTATTGTACAATGACACACCCTGTTCATAAGGCACAACAGTGTCTTCAGTACCATGGAATATGGTGATTGGACAATCAGCCTTTTGCAAATACTCGAAAGATTTAAAATTGTAACGAAGCGCAAATTTAGAGGGATAAATTGGGTAAAAACGTTGTGCTGCTTTTGCGAGAGAATAGTAAGGCGTTTCTAATATGAGCCGCTTAGGCCTATGCAGGCCAGCAAGATATGAGGCAATTCCCGTACCCATCGAACGACCATAAAGGGTGATTTTTTCTTCACCATATAAATCAATGGCCCTTTGATAAAAAAGCTCAGCATCTGAAAGTAAATTCTTTTGATTTCTCAGGCCTGTACTCTTTCCAAAACCTCTATAATCCATCACAACCACATCATATTGATACTTTGTGAAGGGAGAAACTATGTCTCCCCATCGTGTAAGGTTGCCTTTATTACCATGGAAATACAGGATAACACCGTCAGGCTCTTCTACAGTAAAACGAAGTGCATTTAATCGACCTCCATCTACACCATCAAGTGTAAACTCCTCGAAAGGGAAATCATAAGAAAACTGATGATCTTGGTCCAGTTCTTCATCGAGAAACAAAAACCTTTCTTGAGCCAGAACTAATAGCAAAAAACCCAATAAATACACGAAAATAAGGCTTGCAATAACGAAGATCAAACGTTTCAAACTTTAAGCTTTTTGACTTTTTTCTTTCTTCTGAAATTCAAACTGGACTTCTCAGGATCAATAGACTCAGGAAGTTTTGAATTTACAATTTCTTCGAGCATTCTATGGTATTCTTCAAAAGTATGGAGGTTGTTGTGCCCTGCCCCAATTACAGAATAGAGCCTTGTGTTTTCTGCATTGACTTTTGAAAGCGAAACAGCAGAGCTCAAAGGAATAAGTTTATCGTTGGTTCCATGGATTACCTTGATAGGGCAGTTAACATATTTCAACCATTTATAGGTCCTTATCGGAAACTTTATAAACAGAGTAACTGCCATAAACGGAATGTATCTTTTAGTGACCTTTGCTAAACTGTAATAAGGAGACTCTAGCACCAACATCCTAGGGTTATTGATAGAAGCGATCTTAGCAGCAAAACCAGAGCCCAAGCTTCTGCCATAGATAATGATGTACTTTTCATCCACCTGTTCCTTTACCTTATCATAAACATATTGCAGATCTTCTTTTATGCTCTCCTCAGTTCTTCTACCAGTACTTTTCCCAAAACCGCGGTAGTCCACCATAAGGACGTCATAACCTAGTCTTGTGAAATCAACAGCGAATTTCCCCCATCCTTTTAACGATTTTGAATTCCCTTTTAGGTAAAGCACTAAGCCTTTAGGGTCCTTGCGCCTGAAATGAATCCCATTGATATTTACCCCTGGTTCTTTTTCTAGATTGTACTCTTCAAACTCTAGATTTGGGTATTTGAATTCAAAGTCCTCAGGAAGCTTTTCAGGTTTGAAAAGGAATCGTTCCTGCATGAAGTACAATGCAATATTGGCAACCACATAAGCGATCACCACGACAAGAATGATACTTCCGTACTCCATAGAATGGAATAAGATAAGGCTTTATCTGACAAGCTTCAAACTCTCAATTCGTTGCATTTGAGTTTTTCAATCAGTTGGCTAAGTATTGGACAAGTAAAGAATGAAAGTGATGAACTCCCTTTTCCATTTTTGGAGAGTATCGACCAGTTTTATAGACTCGAGAATGCATGCCTTTGAAAACACCTTCGACAACAAACTCATCTTCGCGTTCCACTTTATCCAAGGCAGCGCCAGCTCCAGTATCGAGCTTTGATTCATCATATACATAGGTGATAAAGGAAACCTTCGTTCTATTGATTGAGATAGGCTTCACCACATTAATGGAGCAACCCCAAGGGTAGAAATTGAACATCATGTTGGGGAACAACCAGAAATAATATGCGCTGATCTCTTTGCCATGATCCTCGTGGTCTTCGGGTAAATCGAAGACATGCTCGCCACCAGCCGAATGGCCCACTTGCAAATTGGCTTCAGCATAAAGCTCTGTTTCGTACTTACCATAATCCAAGACAGCGTTTAGGCCATCGTGCACAAAAGGAATATGAAAGCCTTCTAGGTAGTTATCACAATACAATGCCCAATGTGCGTTGACCAAATAATCCTTATTTCGACTTTCATCAAGTTTGAATTCATTCAAGGGAAGAAAACCGACTTTACGTTCCATCACATCGATCACGGATTGAAAATCCATTGAGTCCTCCAGTGAGGCAAAAAGCCATGGCCCGAATTGCTTTAGAGGAAAACCATGTAAATGGTCTTCTGGTCTCGGAAAACCTTTAGCCTCTTTGAATTGAGGCATATGACTGAATTTTCCTTTCAAATCAAACCTGCGACCATGATAGCCACACAGAATATTTTTCGCTTTACATGGGTCATGGCACATAATATTGCCACGATGCGTACAAACATTAGAAAGGCAATGGATTTGCTCACCATCATTGCTCAGTAGCATCGGCTCCTCCAATCCAAACTCAAGAAAATTGAATGGATAAAGTTGTCCATCCATCGCTACCAGAGAATCATCTCCAACAAACTGCCAAGTTTTGGCAAAAACCTTCTCAATCAACTGATCATAAACATCTTGCGAACGGTAAAATGAAGAAGGTAATGTTTCTGCTTCTTCGATATTGGGATGAATGGTGAAGGCTTTCAATTTTTATTGTCTAATTTCTGCGATCAAATTAATGATTTCCCATTAATCCAATGTCCAATTGAGTAACTCTTCGCAAAAGCCGCTGGGACTATTGACCGTCACATGCCTCGTAGTAGGCGGAATGATTGGTTCTGGTATTTTTACTTTACCCTCGGCATTGGCTCAATTTGGAGGTATTGGCCTAACCGGCTGGGTCATTGCAGCAGCAGGGGCTTTGGTGTTAGCCAAAATGTTTGGTCAATTAAGTAAGGTCATCCCTAAAACAGGAGGTGCATACCCTTACAGTCGAGAAGCCTTTGGAGAGTTTACGGGCTTTATTGTTGCATGGGGTTATTGGCTGAGTATCTGGAGTACCAATGCAGCTATTTCACTGACATTTACCGGTTACCTTTCTATATTCATCCCTCAAGTAGGTGAAGGCATTAACACAGCACTTACAAGTATAGGTGTCATATGGATACTCACTGCTATCAATAGCAGATCTATTTATTTGGGCGGAAAAACTCAAGTCTTGACCACTGTACTAAAGATCATCCCAATTTTAGTGGTTGCATTTGCAGGAATTTTATTCTTCCAACCAGAGCACTTCAGCCCATTCAATTTGAGTCAATCGAGTGATATCAAAGCCATCACAACGGCTTCTGCTCTTTGCCTTTTTGCCTTTATGGGGCTAGAGGCAGCCTCGGTGCCTGCAGGACATATCAAAAACCCAGAAACCACCATTTCGAAAGCCACAATGCTTGGCACTTCAATCGTGGTGGTGATCTATATATTCAGTACGATTTCGTTGTTTGGTATTTTACCGCCTACTGAGGTTCAAAATAGCCTAGCACCTTTTAGTGATGCTGCCCAAAAGATGTTTGGCCATGGCGCTGAGTATTTCTTGGCAGCGGGTGCCTGCATTTCCACTTTTGGAGGACTGAATACTTGGATTCTAGTACAAGGACAAATGCCAATGGCGCTGGCTCAAGACAAGCTTTTACCTAAGGTGTTTTCTAAAAAAAACAAGAACGACACTCCTGCTTTTGGTATTATTATATCAAGCCTATTCATTACACTTCTACTTATAATGAACCAAAGTAAAAACTTTAGTAGCATGTACTCATTCATGGTACTTCTTACGGCAGTAACGGTATTGGTCTCTTATTTAGCTACTGCAGCAGCATACACCTATTTCAGTGTTAAAGGAATTCACGGATTCAAGCTATCTATCAAAACAGGACTATTCTCAATAGTCGGAATCGGCTTCTCAATTTGGATGATCATAGGCTCAGGCTTAGAGGCAATTCTTTGGGGAGCAGTAGGTTTGTTATTGGGTATACCCATATATATTTGGAAAAAAAGACAAGCCAAATGATCACTTCACATTCTGAGTATGGACAGATCAAAAGCATACTTTTAAAGTCTGCTACTAATGCATTTGAGTCGCAAGAAAAAGCTGATGGAGAATGGAGGGACCTTAACTACTTAGAAAAGATTGATTATGATCATTCAAAAAAAGAATACAGGACTTTCAAAGAGATTATCTCGGCTGAGGGTGCGCAAATATTAAATCTCCCAAAAGCTGATACCACTATCGACTCGATTTATTGTAGAGATGCCTCCATCGCTACAGATTTTGGAATGATCATTTGCAATATGGGAAAGGGAGCTAGAAGCACCGAGCCTTTGGCACAGAAAGTGTTTTTTGAAAGTAAAGGCATTCCGGTATTGGGTACAATAGAATCACCGGGTACTTTGGAGGGTGGTGATATGTGTTGGCTTGATGAAAAGACTTTGGCAGTTGGTCTTACCTATAGAACCAATCAATCTGGAATTTCTCAACTGAAGAGTCTACTCGAACCCAATGGCATCGAAGTTCTTGTAGTAGACCTACCTCATTATAAAGGAAAAGACGATGTATTTCACTTGATGTCTGTCATCTCACCAATTGATAAAGACCTTGCGGTGATCTATTCACCATTGATGCCGATTGGATTTAGAGAGGCACTTTTGAATAGAGGATTTTCATTTGTCGAATGCCCAGCTGAAGAGTTTGAATCGATGGGGTGTAATGTACTTGCTTTGGCGCAAAGAAAAGTCCTAGTCGTATCTGGCAACCCGCGTACTGCCTCTCTTCTACAGGCAAAGGGCTGTGAAGTAATCGTCTACGAAGGTGAGGAAATCAGTCAGAAAGGATGTGGAGGACCGACCTGTTTAACCAGACCTATTAACCGAGAAATATGAAAAAGCTAATCATCATTTGTCTGACTTTAATTTCATACGCTAGCCATGCGCAAAAGCACTATAACCGATTAGAGCAAATTGATGTAATGCATTACCGGTTTGAGTTGACATTGAATGACAATAATGATGAGATCTTTGGTCTGGCTAGAATCACGATCAAACATTTAAAGGATCTTGAAAAATTCAATCTTGATCTTGTAAAGAAATCACAAGGTAAAGGCATGGAGGTCATGGCCGTTATGATCGAGAATAGTCCAATTGAATTTGTGCACGACAAAGAACAGCTAACCATCATAAATAATGGCAAGGCCGGTAGTATTCAAACCTATATGGTGGCCTATAAAGGTGTACCAAAAACAGGTTTGATCATTGCAGAGAATAAATTTGGTGACCGCACTTTTTTTGGTGACAATTGGCCTGACCGGGGTAGGCACTGGCTTCCTTCTGTTGATCACCCATCGGATAAAGCTACTGTAGAATGGATTGTGACAGCTCCGAGTCATTATCAAGTGATCGGCAATGGAAGGCTAAAGGAAAGAACAAATATCAATGATGACCTGACACTAACACACTGGGCATCGGAAGTTGTTCTTCCTACGAAAGTAATGGTGATTGGTGCTGCTAGGTTTGCCATCCAAAATTCTGGTGAAGTCAGTGGCACCCCTATAAGCTCATGGATTTACCCGCAAGACAGAGAGAAAGGGTTCTATGATTATGCGTTGGCAGTTCCGATTACAGATTGGTTCATTAATCATGTGGGCCCATACCCATATGCCAAACTAGCTAATGTTCAGTCTAAAACACAGTTTGGAGGAATGGAAAATGCATCAAACATATTTTACTCAGAAAACTCTGTTAATGGTGAGAGAACAGCCGAAAGGTTAATTGCCCATGAGATTGCTCATCAATGGTTTGGTAATTCTGCATCTGAAGCTAATTGGCATCATATATGGCTGAGCGAAGGTTTTGCTACTTATTTCACTAACCTGTATATGGAGCAGAAATATGGCAGAGAAAAGCTGATAGAAATGGTGAATGCTCAAAGGAAAAGAGTGATCAGTTACTCGAAAGAAAACAGAGTACCGGTGGTCAACCCAGCCATTGAAAACTATATGGAATTACTGAATGCCAATTCTTATCAAAAGGGCGGATGGGTGTTGCATATGCTCAGACATAAAGTGGGAGATGAAATCTTCTGGCAATCAATCAAAGAGTATTATCAGAAATTCACACAATCGAATGCTTATACGACTGATCTAAAAGAAGTATTTGAAAAAAACTCGGGTCTAGATCTCGATCAATTCTTCGATCAATGGATCATGCAGGCTGGCCAGCCTGAATTGACAGTACAATGGACTTATAAGAAAGGAAAAATCGAAGCAAACATCGCTCAAAAGCAAGTGGAGAACTTTCAATTCGAATTAGAAATAGACATTGTCTATGCTGACGGATTCAAAGAAAGAAGAACGGTTTCTATCTCTGAAAAAGAAATGACCTGGACTCCACAGGTAAATAGCAAACCAACTAAAATCATCCTAGACCCTGACAGTTGGTTACTGTTTGAGGCCAAAGTGGCAGAAAAATAAGTATTTATGCTTCTTGTATAACATGGCATATGTCCAAATCCAAACTTAACAGACTACTATTTAGAGCTTTCTCTTTTGCAAGAATGCTCATGATGGCCTGGATGATCGGCATCGCCAATAGCATCAATCAAGAAGGAAAATTTATGGACGACACCCATATCAAGACCGAATTGGTAGAAGAGCAGGAGGATGATGAACCTTTTGATGCTATCATTGAATTGAAAGACTAATTCAGTAACTTAAGTAGCGATGAAAAAGCTACTTTTTGTTTTGATGGCAGTTGGAGCCATCGGAGTTGCGGGCTACGCAGTTGCCATGTTTACAATTCAGCCTCCCCTATTTCAATCTAAGACTGAAGAGATCCTTAGCGACCCATTATGGCGAACATTCTTCTATATACACGTTGGTGGTGGACTTATCGCACTAGCCATCGGTTGGATTCAATTCTCTAAAAAGTTTAGAGACAAAAGAATGTCAACACACCGAAATCTGGGTATGTTTTACATATTATCGATCCTCTTGGCATCAATTGCTGCGGGTTATTCAGCCACCTATGCTTCAGGAGGTTTTGGTAATCAATTAGGGTTCTTTTGCCTTGCTCTTGCTTGGTTTTACACAACACTTATGGCATTTATCACCATAAAAAACGGTCAGATTCAATCTCATAAAAATTGGATGACCTACTCTTATGCATTGACCTATGCTGCGGTTACTTTAAGAATTTTTCTTCCAAGCTGGATGGGAATAGGCATTCCTTTTGAAGAAGCCTATAATGCAATTGCTTGGTTTTGCTGGATCCCAAACCTAGTCATCGCTCAATGGATCGTCAACAAAAAATGGGTTTTGTAACTTGAGTTTGGTGCTTGGTGAAAAATAGATTTAGTTACTCAGGCTCAACTTATTTCGATTATTTCTTGAGTTTTGCCAGCCATTTGAAAAGATTCACCTTGTTTTTTACCTAACATAGCTTGGCCAATTGGTGATGCGGCCGAAACTGCAAATACGTTCAATCCCTCAGTATCAATATTCCCGAGACCTATAGAAACAAAGTAAATGGCAACGTTGGTCTTCACTAGTGCACCAAACTGAACTTCGGTCATTTGCTTATCAATATCTATGGATTTCAATGCATCAGCCATTTGACCCGCTTGACTAAGTTGAGCTGAGATTTTCCCTTTTTCTAAATTGATCATCTCCCTGCCTGTTTCATACTTATCTCCCATTGAAGATTTTGTGTCTGATTCAGCAGATTCTTTAAGGGCAGCTAGTTCTGCTTTAAGCCTTTCTATCCTTGTATTCAATTGTAGATCACATAAGTCAAATACATTCAGCTTCAATTCCTGCATAACCCAAATAAAACTAACTCCTAACTATTATTGGCTAAACTCCAACTCAATTTATTGGACATAGCAATCGCACGAATGGCGAATGTCAGTGAAAATTATTTAATTTATTAGAGAGTCATTTTTACAATATGCTATTTGAATTAATTTATCATAGCCAAGCCATTGGAGGTTTACCAGAAAAGTAGCATGAAAAAATCCTTGAAGTAGCGCGTAAGTTCAATGGTGAAAACCAGATTACAGGCTGCCTTCTTTATCACAAAGGGCAATTTTTGCAATTGCTTGAGGGAGAATTTGAAACCATCAATAAACTTTATGAGAGCATTAGGAAGGACAGAAGACACAAAGATGTCATTACGCTCCATATGAAGGAGATAGAAAACAGAATTTTTGATAGCTGGTCGATGGCTTATAAGGCCATTGAAGACAAAAGTTTTATCAAACAATTGACAGGAGTAGAAGAATTCAAAGAGTTACCAACCGAGAAAAATGAATCTAAAGAATCGAAGATTCTATTTAATGTCATGGGTGGACAGATCATGAATCGCTAGAGACGTGCGGCCATAAATAAACTCAAATCCTTAAAAGGTAAATTGAATTTTTTAGCAATCGCAAGATTTGTTGTTGCTCCTCTGTAAGAGTATACTCCATTGCTCAGCCATTTATGTGAGGCCATACAAGACTCCATCCCCCCATACTCACCAATTTTTAACAATACGGGCGTTAAGATATTACTCATTGCAGTTGTGGCAGAACGTGCAGCTCTTGAGGCAATATTTGGCACACAATAATGCACCACCTCATACTGCTTAAAGGTAGGTTTCGCATGTGAGGTAGTTCTTGATGTTTCAATACAGCCTCCTTGGTCAATAGAAACATCGATAATCACCGCACCAGACTTCATATTGCTAACCATCTCTTCAGTGACAACACATCTTGCTCGACCTTTTTCGGCTCTTAGCGCCCCAATCACCAAATCAGCAGATCTTAAAGACTGCTCTAATGTAGCAGAATCAATAACTGAGGTGAAAGCCTGATTACTCAACTTGTGCTTGATTCTTCTCAGCTTGTAGACTTCATTATCAAAAATCCTTACTTCAGAGCCTAAACCCAGCGCAGCTCTGGCTGCATATTCGGCAACCGTACCTGCTCCTAGAATAATGACTCTTGTAGGTGGAACGCCCGTGATACCACCAAGGATAATGCCTTTACCTCCGTTAACACTGCTCATATATTCTGCTGCTAAAGGAACAACAAGCGTTCCTGCAAGCTCACTCATGGCATTGACAATAGGTAAACCACCTGCTTTGTCTTCGAGCATTTCATAAGCCAATGCAGTCACCTTCTTCTTATTTAGTAATTCAAAATAAGAAGCCTCAGCGTTTCCTAATTGAAGAGCAGAAAAAACCGTTGTACCCGGTTTCATCATTTCTATTTCCTCAACGGTAGCAGGCTCTACCTTGACGATCAAATCTGCTTGAAAAACATCTTCTTTAGAGTATACGACCTGAGCGCCTGCCTCAGAATATTCGCTATCCTCGAAGAAGGCATATTTACCCGCATTTTGTTCTACTTGAACCTCATGACCATTCGCCACAAGAATACCTACTGCAGAAGGGGTTAAACTCACACGGTTCTCTTGATAAGACACTTCAGAAGGAATAGAGATCTTTAAAGACTTATTGTCTGATTTGATCTTTGCCAGCTTTTCTTGAGGGTATAAGCTTCCTTCTTGAGCCAAAGCAGCAAAACCTGACTTACCTTTCTTATCCATGATGTTTCAATATAATCTTTCTTTCGCCAGTGAGCAATTCTTCAATATGTAGGGTCATGAATTGGTCGGGCAATAACCCAGAAATGATCTGCGGCCATTCCATTAAACAGATCTGACCACTGTAAAAGTAATCTTCAACACCAATGGAGATAGCTTCTTCCACATCTTCTAACCTGTAGAAATCAAAATGGTAAATGGTTTCTTGCTTGTTAGTAGCATATTCATTCACTATCGCAAAAGTCGGACTGCTTACTTGATCTTCAACCCCTAGAGCATTACACAGCGTTTTGATCAAAGTTGTTTTACCAGCACCCATTTCTCCGATGAAAAGCCACAGCTTCTGGTCTTTTGCAAAACCTATGATTTGCTCAGCAGCATTTGGCAGCTGATCAATACCATCAACAATCAACTCCTTAACCTCTTGCATCTATTTTGGTGATAATTCAATAAAAGGAATGATCATTTCTTCCATGGAAACACCACCATGCTGGAAAGTATCACGATAATACTTTACATAATGATTGAAGTTATTTGGGTAGGCAAAAAACGTATCCTCAGTGGCGAATAAATACTCTGTGCTTACATTTAAACGCGGCAGATGATATTGTTCGGGCTTACCAACCGACATAATGCCATTCTTACCCTTATAACCTAAATTCTTTCCTTGCTTATATCGCAAGTTTGTATTCACATTCTTATCCCCAACTACTTTAAAAGCCTTATTCACTCGATAAGTGCCGTGATCTGTGGTGATCACGAGTTTCTTTCCTTTATGAGATATCAACTTGATAAGATCGAGCAGTGGTGAATGTTGGAACCAGCTTTTTGTCAATGATCGATAAGCAGATTCATCGGCAGCAAGCTCTCTGATCATCCGCATATCGGTTCGGGCATGCGAAAGCATGTCCACAAAATTGTACACTATTACATTGAGCTGATTATTCAGCATATTGTTGAACTGGTCATTTAACTGTTTTCCCTGAGCTGAGTGTATGATTTTATGATAAGAGGATTTGATATCAAGCCCTTCTCTTTTCAATTGTCTTTTCAAGAATTCAAACTCATTTTCATTCTTCCCGTCATCACTTTCATCTCCAACCCAAAGATCTGGATGTTGCTTTGACATTTCGAGCGGAAGTAAACCTGAGAAAATTGCGTTACGGGCAAATGCAGTAGTTGTAGGAAGGATTGAAAAATAGGTTTCCTCAGAATCAACATTGAAATAGTCATTGATGTCTGACTCCAACACCTTCCATTGGTCAAACCTTAGGTTGTCTATCACAATCACAAATAGGCTATCATCAGATAGAAGCGGAAAAACTTTCTCCTTCATTATCTGGTGAGATAAAACCGGAGAGTTGGATTCATTATTTACCCAACTTTCATATTCATCCTGCACAAATCGAGCAAAATTGGCATTGGCTTCAGTTTTCTGCATCTCAAGCACTTGCTGCATACTCTTATTCTCAGTGTTGTCTATTTCGAGTTCCCAATAGACTAATTTTTTAAATACCTCAGCCCATTCTTCATGATCCATTTGGTCATTGAGCTTTAAGCTAAGCTGCCCAAAGTCTTGTTGATACTTCGAGTTAGTTCTTTCTGTTACAAGACGTTTATTATCCAAGATTTTTTTAACAGAGATCAAAATTTGATTTGGATTCAATGGTTTGATCAAGTAGTCTGCGATGCGCGAGCCAATGGCTTCTTCCATGATGTGCTCTTCCTCATTTTTTGTGATCATCACTACAGGAAGGGTCGGCCTATGAGATTTTATGTAAGCCAAAGTTTCAAGCCCAGTCATACCTGGCATATTCTCATCAAGAAAAACCACATCAAAATTTTCTTTTTCACATGCATCAATAGCATCTGCACCACTTGTTACAGGGGTAACATCATAGCCTTTGTCTGCTAAAAAAAGCATATGCGGTTTGAGAAGGTCAATCTCATCGTCTGCCCACAAAATATTATATCTTTGCATCGCGCTCATCTGGTGATAGGCTCGAATTTAAAAGATTAAAGTTTATACTTTGAACAAACGCAAAATAATCAACGACCCTGTTTATGGATTTATCACCATTCGCAGCGAGCGTATCTTCGATATCATTGACCACCCCTACTTTCAAAGGTTAAGAAGGATTCGGCAAATGGGGTTAGCAGAATTTGTCTACCCTGGTGCTCATCATACGCGCTTCCACCATGCCATTGGTGCTATGCATTTGATGTCGGTAACGCTCGAAAACCTGAGGTACAAAGGAGCGGATATCTCTGAAGAAGAGTTTGAAGCCACTTTAATAGCGATTTTATTGCATGATGTTGGACATGGTCCATTTTCTCACGCCTTAGAGTTTGGCTTGCTTAAAGACGTTCCTCACGAACACCTGTCTAGAATCATCATTTCAAAGCTAAATCAAGAAATGAATGGGGAACTGGGCTTGGCATTGGAAATCTTCAATGGCAATTACCATAAAAAATTCTTGCACCAATTGGTGAGTAGTCAGCTTGACATCGACCGCTTGGATTATTTGAAAAGGGACAGCTTTTTCTCCGGAGTATCTGAAGGAACTATTGGAGCGGATAGAATTATTAAAATGCTCACCGTTCATGAAGGAGAATTGGTAGTAGAGGAAAAAGGTATTTACAGCATTGAAAACTTCTTGAGTGCCAGAAGACTCATGTACTGGCAGGTTTATTTACACAAAGCAGGTGTAAGTGCTGAAAAAATGCTCATCTCCATCATCAAGCAAGCTAAAAGGTTAACTAAAAAGGGTGTAGATCTGCCAATGACTTCCTCTCTTCGCTTGTTCTTTGAAAGAGAGATAGGGATAGAGCATTTTGCCCAGGAGCCACAAATTCTTGAAGCATTTGCGAAACTAGATGACTACGACATCTGGGGAGCGATAAAATTATGGGCGAATCACCAAGACCCAATTTTGAGTAGGCTTTGCAACATGCTACTTAAAAGAAGGTTATTCAAGATCAAGGTGGGTAATGAACCTATTAAAAAGGAAATCAAAGCCGACTTAATAACGAAGATTGCCGAGCAATACGGTATTTCTGAAAAAGAAGCTAAATACTTCTTTGACGCAGGTCAACTGACAAATAATGCATATAAGGTGGCGGATCAAAAGATCATGATCCTTTCAAAAAATGGACAAGTGAGAGATGTTGTTGAAGCTGCAGACCTGCCGAACATTAAGGCAATGACGAAAGTAGTTAGGAAGTATTACTACTGCTGGCCAAAAGATATAAATTTGTAAAATACGAAAGACTAAAATGGAAATTAGTGTAGCACAAGTTGCCGAGATATTAAACGGTAAAGTTGAGGGAGATGCAGAAGAAAAAGTCAACAGACTTGAAAAGATCGAAGAAGCAAACTCGGGTAGTATTGCTTTTTTGGCTAACCCAAAATACACTGAGTTTTTATACACCACCAAAGCAAGCGCAGTCATCATCAATAATGACTTTGAGGTCACTAAATCTCACACAGCTTCATTGATAAGGGTTGAAGACGCTTATTCCGCTTTTGCCAAATTGCTTGAAGCATATGAGCAAATGACTAAGCAAGTAAAAACAGGTATTGAACAACCCTCATTTCAGCACGAAACAGCAAAAATTGGTAAGGACACTTACTTAGGCGCTTTCTCTTATTTAGGAGAAAATGTAAGTATTGGTGATGGAACCAAGATCTATCCTAATGCCGTCATTGGAGACAACGTTAAAATTGGCAGGAACACCATCATCTATGCTGGTGTAAAAATTTACAGCAACTGCCAAGTGGGTGACAACTGTATTCTTCATGCCGGTGTTGTCGTAGGAAGCGATGGTTTTGGTTATGCACCACAAGAAGACGGCACATACAAAAATGTACCTCAAATAGGTAATGTGATCATTGAGGACAATGTAGATATAGGTGCAAATACGACAATCGATTGTGCAACTATGGGCTCAACAATTGTAAGATCTGGCGTTAAAGTCGATAACTTGGTCCAAATAGCGCACAATGTTGATGTAGGTAAGAACACAGCTGTAGCTTCTCAAGCAGGTTTGTCTGGAAGTGCCAAGATTGGTGAAAACGTTCAAATTGGCGGTCAAGCTGGAATTACTGGGCATTTACATATTGCTAACAAAACGATCATCGGTCCGCAAGCCGGTGTCCCTAAAACCATTAAGGAAGAAGGCAAGGTTTGGTTCGGTAGTCCAATTGTTGAACACAGAGAATTTTTGAAGACTAGTATAATTCTTCGAAACCTTCCCAAGGTCCTGGATAGGGTCAAACAACTGGAAAAAAAGTTATAAATTTGCGAGATTTTTAGCGTCAATCATGCAAAGCAGACAACATACCATTAAAGAACCGGTAACGGTATCAGGAGTAGGGCTTCACACAGGTGTGGTCACGAATATGACATTCAACCCTGCACCACCTAATCATGGAATTAAGTTCCAAAGAGTAGACCTTGAGCATCAACCGATTGTCGATGCCGATGTAGACTATGTAGTCGATCTTTCAAGAGGAACGACCATCGAACATAACGGTGCCAGAGTGAATACGGTCGAACATACTTTGGCGGCTTTGGTAGGCTTAGAAATTGACAATGTACTTATTCAATTGGATGGTCCTGAGCCTCCAATATTGGATGGTAGCTCAATGATGTTCATTGAGGCCCTTGAAACGGTAGGAACTACAGAACAGAATGCACTAAGAAATTTCTTTGAGATCACTGAGAGCATCATGTATCGTGACCATGAAAGAGATGTAGAAATTGCTGCTCTACCTCTGGATGATTACCGTGTAACAGTAATGGTTGATTACAACTCACCAGTATTGGGAAGTCAGCATGCGACATTAAATAACATTGCTGATTTCAAGAAGGACATTGCTTCCAGTAGAACGTTTTGCTTCTTACATGAGCTTGAAATGCTATACAAGAACAACCTCATTAAAGGTGGTGACTTAAATAATGCGATTGTTGTTGTTGATAGAGTTGTAAAGGACGATGAGCTAGATTATCTAGCTGGTCTATTTAACAAACCCAAGGTTGAAGTTAAGAAGGAAGGCATCTTAAATAATGTTGACCTAAGACATAGAAACGAACCTGCTCGCCATAAACTTTTGGATGTTGTTGGAGATCTTGCGCTTGTAGGTCGACCTATAAAAGCACAAATTTTAGCAGCACGCCCAGGTCACGCGGCCAATGTAGCTTTCGCTAAAAAGATCAAAAAGGCAATGCAAGACTCTAAGTCTTCTGCACCATTTTATGATCCAAATGTAGAACCAGTGATGGACATACATAAGATCATGCAGGTCTTACCACACCGTTATCCATTCTTATTGATTGACAAGATCATTCACTTAGACGAGACCGTTGTGGCAGGTGTGAAAAATGTAACCATGAACGAACCTCACTTTACGGGCCACTTCCCTGGTAACCCAGTATTCCCTGGCGTGCTCCAAGTTGAAGCTATGGCACAAATCGGAGGGATATTGGTATTAAACACCGTTCCTGATCCAGAAAATTACACTCCATATTTCTTAGGCATCGATCGCTGTAAATTCAGAAAAATGGTGGTTCCAGGAGATACTATTAAATTCAAATGTGAACTGACAGCGCCAATTAAAAGAGGAATTGCTCAAATGACAGGTTATGCCTATGTAGGCAATACGCTTGTTTGTGAAGCAAGTATGACCGCCAGAATTGTAAAGAACGCATGAACCAACCATTAGCTTACATACACCCTGAAGCAAAGATCGCTAGAAATGTAGTGATTGAACCTTTTGTAACGATTAGTCAAAATGTCACCATCGAAGAAGGATCTTGGATAGGTTCTAATGTGACCATTATGGAAGGCGCTAGAATCGGAAAAAATGTAAAAATATATCCAGGTGCTGTTGTTTCTGCTGTCCCACAAGATCTAAAATTTGGTGGTGAAGAAACTACCATGGAAATTGGTGACAACACAGTGATTAGAGAATGTGTGACCCTAAATAGAGGTACAGATGCAACCAATAAAACGGTAATTGGGAAAAACTGTCTGATCATGGCGTATACCCACGTTGCTCACGATTGTATAGTTGGTGACAATTGTATTTTAGTCAATGCCGTTCAATTAGCCGGACATGTGACCATTCAAGATTGGGCTATTGTTGGTGGTGCAGCTGCAGTTCATCAATTTGTCAATATTGGTTCTCATGCAATGGTTTCAGGTGGTTCATTGGTCAGAAAAGATGTTCCTCCTTTTACGAAGGCCGGTCGTGAACCTTTGAGCTATGCTGGAATAAACTCTATTGGACTCAGAAGAAGAGGATTCTCCAATGATAAGATCGCTGAGATTCAGGAGATATATAGATACATTTTCTTGAAAGGCCTGAACAACACGAAAGCCGTAGAGCTCATCGAACTAGAGATGACTCCATCCAAGGAAAGAGATGAGATCCTAAATTTCTTTAGGCATTCCGACAGAGGTATAATGAAGGGTTATTCTGCCCGCTAATGATCATTGAAGCCAAAAGTTTAGGTAAAAAATACGCTCGAGAGTGGATCTTCAGAGGGATGAATGCCAAATTTAAACTTGGCGCACCCACTGCGATCATAGGTCCAAACGGTAGCGGAAAATCTACTTTACTTCAAATTCTTTCTGGTTATCATTTGGCTACTGAAGGTGAAGTCAACTATACAATTGACAGCAAGCAGATTGCTGCTGAAGATGTATTTCAGTTTTTATCTATTTCAGCACCTTATCTTGAGCTAGTCGAAGAACTTTCTTTAGACGAACTATTAGACTTTCATTTCAAATTCAAACCATTATTGAATGGTTTAGATAGTGAGCAATTCAAAGAAATCTCGCTATTGAGTAATCAAGGAAAAAAAGAGATTAGACAATTCTCATCAGGAATGAAGCAAAGACTCAAGCTCGCGCTGTGCTTTTTCACAGAGTCGAAGGCTTGCTTGCTTGATGAACCAACTTCAAATTTGGACAGCACAGGTGTGGCTTGGTACCAAGAGCATGTTCAGAGCATAGTCAAGGACAAGGTTTTGATCATCTGTTCAAACCAAAAACACGAGTATGAATGCTGTAAAGAACACCTGCTAATCCCTAATTACAAATAATTAGAATTATTTTAAGGGATTAACCTCATTAAGTATTATTATTGATTTCTGAAAATGACAGATATGCAAAAACTTACATCTAAATTATTAACATTACTGATGATCGTTGCTACACTTGCTTTTACTGCCTGCGGTGGTAGTGGTGACGATGACCCCATTTCTGATGAAGCACAAAGATTATTAGACCTTGCAGGAACTGAAGGAACTGTCTGGAATGCAACAAGTATTACTTTCGATGGTGCGCCAGCATCAGGCTTTGACAATTTCAGCTTAACTTTGTTTGGTTCAGAATCTACACCATTAACTTATACTTCTGTTGATGCCTCTCCTCTATTGGAGCCTTCAGGTACTTGGGCCTTCAATGGAACGAACATTGATCAAATTGTTTTAGATGGTAACACAACCAATATTTGGGTGGTATCAAATTTAGATACTGATACAGCACCTGCGACAATGACATTGACTGTTGATTTTACAGCTCCAGCAACAGGAGTAGCTGCAGGAGTTGCAGGTACTGATGGAACTTATGTGTTCAATTTAGAAGCACAATAAAAAGAACTTGAAAGAATAATTAGAAAGGCCTCTCTGAGGCCTTTTTTATTTTAGTGTGATCAATGTTATTCCGCTACCTCCCCTTTCAACGTGTTCATCTTTAAACGAATTCACTTGCTTAAAGGATTGAAGAAAGTTTCTCGTAACCTGTCTTAAAACACCATTACCCGTTCCGTGCAATACTTGTAATTCACGAATACCCAAAAGCATTGCCTCATCAAGCCACTTGTCTAATATGGGGATAACCTCCTCGGCTCTTCGACCTCTAATATCAATCTTGTAATTGAATTCAGACATCTTCTTACTAATGTCTAAGTTTTTAGATGCAGTAGGATCGTTCTGCTTTTTGAATGTCTTTTTACTGACTTTTTCTAATCTATTGAATTTTACGATGGAGGTTAGCCCACCAATCTCTAACTCGGCATCTTTCCCTTTTATTTTTGAGACCAAACCTACGGTCGTCTGCCCTTTTACTCTCGCGTAATCTCCAATGGCTATTTGACCGTCTATAGCTTTCACCTCTTCAATTTTCTCAGGCTTTTGTTTGGCTTGGAAGCTTGCCAATTCTTCTCTTTTCGCCCTAACAATCTCCTTTTCAGCCTTAGCCTCTTTGATTTCTCTAATGACCCTTTCTACTTCTTTATTGGCTTTCCTTACTATCTCAGCTGCCTCTTCTTTCGCACTATTGAGCATGCGTTTTTGACGGTTCTCTAAATGCGACTTTAGTTCTTTGTATTGCGTAGATAGTTCTTCAAGCTCAGCTTCTTTAGATTTGATGTTCTTTTTGGTTTCCTCTACTATCTGTCTTTCACTATCCAATTGGGCAAGCAAACGGTCGTACGAAACTAATTTTTTACCAACTCTCTTTTTAGCCCTCTCTAAAGTCAACTTGGGTAAACCAATCTTCTGAGCAATCTCAAGAGCAAATGAACTACCCGGCTTACCAATTTCTAGCTGATACAACGGTTGAAGCTTATCGATATCATACCTCATAGCACCATTTAGCAATCCTGTTTCTTTCTCAGCAAACTCTTTCAAATTGCCATAATGAGTAGTAATTACACCCAATGCATTAGACTCTTTTAGCTCTGCCAAGATTGATTCAGCAATTGCTCCACCATATTGAGGCTCAGTACCAGTACCGAACTCATCAATAAGCAATAAGCTTTTCTTATTCACTTGCGCCAACAGGTGTTTCATATTCACCAAGTGCGAGCTATAAGTACTCAGGTCATTTTCGATTGATTGTTCATCTCCAATGTCAATGAACAGGTCTTTGAAAAGCATGAATTCAGAAGATTCATCAACTGGGACCAAAAGCCCACATTGAAACATATACTGGACTAAACCGACCGTTTTTAGGCATACAGATTTACCTCCAGCATTTGGTCCTGAGATGACAAGAATTCTATGCTGATGATCGAGTGTGATATCCAATGGCACTGTGGCCTTGCCATGCTCTTCATTATTGAGATACAAATTGGGATGATAAGCTTTCCTCCATTCAAAAGATTTACCTTCTGACCAGAGTGGCTTACTTGCCTCGAGCTGAACAGCCAATCTTGCCTTTGCCCTTATGAAATCTATAAGGCCTAAAAACTTCATTGTGCCCTCAAGATTCTCTAATTCGTATCTTACGGCATCAGTTTGCTCGGTAAGTATCCTTACCATTTCGCGCTTTTCAGAATACTCTAATTCCTTGACCTCATTATTGATCTCCAGTACCTCGGTCGGTTCTAAATAAACAGTCTGGCCAGTACCTGATTCACCATGAATAAAGCCTTTGATTCTTCTTTTATGCTCGGCTAAAACCGGTATAACCATTCGACCATCCCGAATTGTAATTCCAATGTCGTCAGGTGTGAACTCCTCTTTTTTGGCTTTGCTTAGTATTCTGTCCAATACTTTTCTTAGCCTTTGTCTTTCTTGTTGGATTCCTTTTCGGATTTCAAAGAGTCTGTCCGAAGCATTATCCTTGAGCTTGCCTCGCTCATCAAATAACCTGTCCAGCGACCAAAGCAAATCTTCATTAAAAATCACTGGATGCGTGAGTTCTGTTAAGGTGGGGAATTCCTCTCTATGTTCTCTAAAGAAATCTAGGCATTTATCCAGTGTCTTTAATGACAAAATAAGATCAAAGAACTCCTCTTCAGTCAAAAAGGCATTAGAAACCCCAACCTTGGGGAAGTACTTGGAAACGTCAATGTAATTTGAATTGGGAAAAAGAGCCCCGCTATTAATGATCTGAACGAATTCAGCGGTTTGATTGAGCCATTGATCAATCGCTGACTTGTTGTTCGAAAACTTAATTTTCTTTATGTATTGTTGGCCCAAAGAACTTTCACACTTTTCTTCGAGCAAAACCTTCAACTTACTAAAACCTAATTTCTCTTCAAGGTTGCTAGGATATAGCATTTAAGACTATTTTGAATTTGATGTTACCCTTTGTAATCTGACTTTCAAACTGTCGATAACAATATCATTGATACGCAAATATTGTTGTGAATTGAGCATGTAATATTCATAGCTTTTTAGATAATCCATAGAATCTACTTCGTGTTCATCTAAAATTCTACTTTCTAAGTACCGCATTAACCCTCTTGCAGAATCAGAGGGCATATTCAATCCATTGACTTTACCTTCGGCCAAGCGAAAATCAATTAATAGTTGAACCATCTTTTCTTCTGACAACACATAGTCAGGAATTTCAGGTTCGTTTTTACAGCCTACAAGTAAGCTTACTACCGCCAATAGAAAAACCTTTTTCACCGCTCTTAGTGTATTTTAATTTCAACAATCAGTTGTGACTACAAGTTTGCGAAAGTAAAGCATATTCTTGAAGCATGCTTAAGTATTAACCAAAATTAAGAGCAGTTTAAGCCCTCAAATTTTAAATAAATCATATTTTTAGCCCCTTATTATGGAGCACATCATTTCTAAGCTTAGAAAGTACGAGATCCAAATTCGGAAAGCGATCAATTCCAGAATGCAGGGAGACTTTCATTCTATATTCAAAGGGTCGGGTTTAGAGTTTGATGGAGTCCGTGAATACACGTATGGCGATGATACCAGAACAATCGACTGGAATGTTTCAGCAAAAGGTCATGGTACATTCGTAAAAACCTTCAAGGAGGAGAAAGAGCAAACAGTTTTTTTCTTGCTAGACGTTAGTGCTTCTCAGGAAATTGGATCGCCTGGTGCTCAAAAAGTTGATATAGGTAAAGAAATTACAGGAGTATTGACCTTATCAGCCATCAAGGAGCAAAACCGAGTGGGCTTACTTACATTTTCTGATAAGAAAGAAAAATATGTCAAGTCGGGCAAAGGCGTGAAACATGGGTATGCGATCATTAATGAAATGTATAACCACAAACCTGAGTCAACCAAAACCAATATTGACATTGGTATAAAAAAGGCTTTGGAAATCATTCATAAAAAATCTGTGATCATATTGATTTCGGATTTTATTGATGAAGGATATGAGACCAGTCTGCGGCTTTTAGCCAGAAGACACGACCTTGTTGTTATTCATTTGAAAGATGACCGTGAAACACAATTGCCAAATCTGGGAATTGTACCTGTTTTCGATAAGGAAAGCCGAAAAACCGTATGGGTGAACACTTCCTCTGCAGGCTTTAGAAAAAAATTAGAAAAGACTTATTCGGGCAATAAAGATGAGCTTGAAAAGTTCTGCCGAAAAAATCAGATCAATTATTTAGAGATCAACACCAAAGACAACTATGTTCCACAATTGATCAAGCTCTTCAAGATCAGAAATAAAAGCTACAAGCGTGACTAAAAAAGGTCTTATACTTTTGATATTGTTCTTGGTAATTGGTGTTGGCGCTAAAGGTCAAGACACCAAGCCATACGGTTATTTTTTAGAAGATAGCGTTAAGATTGGTGAGCTCATTCCTTATTCACTGAGTTACAAAGACAAAAGAAATCGAAAAGTAATCTTCCCTGATTCTACTTTTGATTATTCTCCATTTGAGCTCTTTGACAAGGCCTATTTTGACACTGAATCAGATACCATCAACAGTATCGATAGCGCGGTCTATTATTTGGCCACATTTGAAATAGACACCATACAAAGGCTGTCTCTTCCAGTTTACATATTTGCTGGTGAAGACAGTATTGAGGTTTTTGCTGAGTTTGATTCCATTACTTTAGATCAGGTTGTCTTGCAAATGCCTGACTCAGTAGCATTGGAAGAAACAGCCGCTTACAATCCTGTCGGCTATCAGTTCAACTACCCATATTGGATCATTGGTTTAGTTATTTTAGGCATCATCGCTTTGGTTGTTGCCATCGTCTGGGGAAAGACCATTACCAAAAAGATCAAGCTTTATCGATTGAAGAAAGCTCTTGAAAAATTCAACTTACGGTTTGAAGAAGAAATCAACAGCATCTCTAGCGAGAGCACTCAAAATGAAATTGAGCAGGTATTAAAGTATTGGAAGCAATATATGGAAGGCTTGGAAAGGATTCCGTATACCAAGTTGACAACAAAAGAACTTATTAAAATTCAACAGAATACCTCTCTGGAAGAAACCTTAAAATCTATCGATAGAAGTATCTACAGTAAACCACAAACTGAGGCGCTTCATGCAGATTTTGACTTCTTAAAGGATTATTCAACAGATAGATATCACTACGTAACAGAAGAGATAAAGAATGCTTGACGAGTCAGTATATAAATGGTTTTCACCCGAATGGTTTAGTCCTAACGCATTCAATTCATTTGATTGGGCCAATGGTTTTGTGCTCTATCTGATCCCTGTTGTCTTTATACTTTACTTACTTAAGATCTTATTGGGTAATCGCATTGGCCAAAAGTTGGCAGTTGCATTACCGAAAAAAGAGATAGAGAGACATTGGAGTAGCTATTTGAGATTCATTCCAAGCATCTTGATGATCCTTGCTTTGATCAATATGTTGCTTGCGGTCGCTAGGCCTCAAAGAACCAATGAACAAGTCGAACAATGGTCTGAAGGTATTGACATTGCACTGGTTATAGACATTTCAGAGTCTATGCGAATTGAAGATTTCAAACCCAATAGACTCGAGGCAGCCAAGCGTACCGCCCGAGATTTTATTGCAGGCAGACAACAAGACCGCATCGGCTTGGTCATCTTTAGTGGTGACGCATTCAGTCTGTCACCATTAACAACTGACTACGAACTGCTTTACAAATTCATAGACGAAGAAATAGGCTTCAACAAAATTGAAAATAGAGGTACCGCCATTGGTTCTGCCATTGCTGTCGGCACCAATAGAATGCGTGAATCTGAAGCAGTTTCTAAAGTAATGATCTTATTGTCTGATGGAGACAACACTGCTGGAAACATTGACCCTATTACAGCTGCTGAACTAGCAGCTGCCTATGATATTAAGATCTACACTATCGGAATCGGAAAAGAAGGTAAAGTACCCTTCGGCAAAGACTTTTTCGGAAGGCCTAATTATGTAGAAAACACGCTTGACGAGACAACACTTCGCGAAATCGCTAAAATTGGTAAAGGGCAATTTTATAGAGTTTCTGATAATCAAGCTTTGATCAACGTCTTTGAATTGATCGATGAATATGAAAAGGCAGAGATCAAAGAAACACGCTATAAGAACACGACCGATTTCTATCCTATCTACCTCAAATGGGGCCTTGCTTTCTTGATTCTATTCTTGTTTAGCAAGAGCACATTTATGAGCAATGTTCTAGAAGACTAAAAACGAAAGGTTAACGCCAGACTGGAGCCATTGAAAGAAACAACGTCTAGTAAGGCATCGAGTTGAGGACTTTTTGACTGCAGAATCCCAACCAATACTAAATCAAAGGCCAGCAAGAACCCTCCTTGAAGTATAAGCGAGCGACCATACCCACGCAATATTTCGCGCTTATTCTCTCTTGTTTTTGCCATCTCCTTCATCAAAAAACCACCCGTGATATAAGCAACATCTAAACCTACATTGAGCATCAAAATTTTGCCCATCTGATGGTAGTCAGCGGCCGATTCCGTAAGGCTCAAAGAAGCCGGGTCTGTGATGAGAGAATACCTCAACCCGGGAATTGCTAATCCAAGGTTCACCACATTCCAGAAGATATTCATTCTATAAAAGTGTGCCTGCTCACTGCTAGAAGGGTTCACTAAAAGGGCTCCATTCAAAGCCATATTTCCTAGTGCCCAGCTACCTAGAGTGATCATACCAACTTTTTGCACTTGGAGCCTCTCTTCATTGAATTGCATAAGGCCTAGATCTTGGGCGACAAGATCAAAAGAGCAGAGTAGCAGAAAGATTACTAGTGGGATATATCGTTTGGACATAATAGCCAAACAGAATCAAAAGGCAATTGTTACATGCCTTCAACGACAAAGTTGAAGAGTCTCAAGCTGAAGAGTATGAGTGCTACACCCACCACTCTATTCATGATCTTCATAAATCTAGGTGTTACGATCTGAGCTAGTTTGACAGCGAAATAACTTTTGAGAATATCTACAATGAACACGGTAGCAACAAGCACTACAAAGAAGCTCACAGCCTCATTACTTGTGTAATCTAAGGAGACACTACTCACAATCCCTATCCAGAAAAACAGTACAAAAGGATTCACTCCATTAAGTAAAAAGCCTTTCATGATCTGTTGAAACCACTTGGTCTCTTCTTGATGCCTTTGTTTTAAGCCAGTAGTTGGCACAGGCTTAAAAAGATAAAATATTCCGAAGCCTACTAGTATCACTCCACCGATTCCGCCCAACCACATGTTGAATTTTTCATTCTGTGTTAGCTGCGATATGCCCAGGTAAGTAATGGTAATGTAAAAGGCATCTGAAAGGGCTATGCCAATGGCCATAAACAAGCCAGAGTAAAATCCTTTTTCTATGGAGTTTTGGATGAGTGCAAAAAAGACCGGTCCGATCAATACGCACAGCAACAACCCATATTTAAGCCCATTTAATACAATATCCATGTTTGTCTATGACTTCAGAAATGTGAGCCAGCTCTCGAGTTTTTCTTTTTTCAACACACGCGGGAATTTCGATTGACTACCTTCTCTACCTTCAGACTTCATCCATGAGTAGAATGTTTCTGTGGGAAGCACATCTAAATAGAAATTTTTCAAGGCGTGAGCGCGTTCTGTTGCATAATCATCATTGAGCTCGTGAAGGTTTTTGTCGATAGCTTTTCTAAGCGCTTCTTTATCAACTTCATCATCTGTACCCACATACCAATGATGCGAAAAAAGTGAACCTTCAGGAATTCCAGCAACTGTAAACTCCTTGATGGCTATATTGAACTCTTCACAGGCCATTTCGACAGCTCTGTTCATATTATCAACTGAGAGGTGCTCTCCGCACAAGCTCAAGAAATGTTTGGTCCTGCCAGTAATAATGATTTGTGAGTTATACTTATCTACAAACCTTACAGTATCTCCAATGAGGTACCTCCATGTTCCAGAACAAGTCGAGATTAGTAAAGCATATTCTTGACCCTCCTCAACTTGATCAATCATTAAGGTTTCTGGGTTTTCTCGCAATTGGCCGTCCTCATCGAAATTATCCTCATTAAAAGGAACAAATTCATGGAAGATCCCACCGTTCAGAACCAGCCTCATACTTCTTTTCTTTGGTTCGTCTTGAAAGGCAATAAAGCCTTCTGAAGCTAAGTAGGTGTCTATGTAATAAATTGGCTTACCTAATAATTTATCAAACCCACTTCTATAAGGCTCAAAGGAAACTCCTCCGGTTACATAAGCAGCCAAATTTGGCCAGATCTCATGAATATCCTTTACGCCATACCTTTCGATAATCTTCTCTAAGAGAATAGTCATCCAAGCAGGAACACCGGCTATCATACCAATATTCCATTTCGGAGCATTCTCAACAATCTCTTCAAGCTTAACAGCCCAGTCTTTCTCTTTTTTGATCTTAGGTGTTGGCCTTGAAAATCCTTGCACCCACACGGGCAATTGACCCGTTGTAATTCCTGAAAGGTCTCCGTAATAATAACTACCCGAAAAGTTAAGGTTAGTACTTCCTCCAAGCATCAGCATGCCAGACTGAAAAAACACATCAGGTAGATCATATTTTGAAAGGGTTAAAACATGCCTAGCACTTGTCTTTCTTATCATTCTAAGCATGTCCTTAGTTACTGGGATATACTTAGAGGCTGCCCCGGAAGTTCCTGAGCTCAATGCGTAAAACTTGGTTTTTCCAGGCCAACAAACATCAGATTCTCCATCTCTTGCTTTGCGCCACCAATTGTCGTTCATCCCGTCATAATCACAGACTGGAACATTTGCTTTAAAGGCATCGAAGAAATCATGAGGCCCGAAGCTTCTGAAAGATTCTAAAACATCGTGAAAATTGTAGGTTCTCCCAAATGCTGTGCTTCTGGCACTGATCAGGAGTTTGGATAATTCCTTTTTCTGTAAATCATAAGGAGACGTATAGTCTTGTTCTAACGTTTCCCTAAGCTTAATTCCCTTCTTAAGAATGGACCCAATTATAGGCATATGACCTTTATATTAATTCACAATAAGCTAAACAAAATCGAATTTAGCCTAACTTTGAACAGCAATTTGTGTTACCAAAGATAATAGAAATCTCAACTCGCAAACCTTTCTAAATGCCTATAGCTGATAACATCAAAGCATTCAATGACTTACTGAAAGATACACAGGCTAGACTGATCGCAGTAAGTAAAACCAAACCCAATAGCGACATCATGGAAGCCTATGATGTTGGCCAGCGGGCATTTGGCGAAAACAAGGTGCAAGATCTAGCCAAAAAAGCTGAAGAACTACCAAAAGACATTGAGTGGCACATGATCGGTCACTTGCAGCGCAATAAGGTCAAATACATCGCCCCGTTTGTAAGCTTGATTCATGGTGTAGACTCTTTGCGCTTACTTAAAGAAATAGACAAACAAGCGACTAAAAACGAAAGGATCATCAACTGTTTATTACAAATTCATATTGCAGATGAAGAGACAAAGTTTGGCTTCTCGGGCGAAGAAGTACATGAGCTAGTCACCTCAGAAGAATTCAAAGCCCTTGAGCATATTAAAATCGTTGGACTGATGGGCATGGCTACAAATACTGATGACATGGAAAAGGTGAGGTCAGAATTTAAGTCCTTAAAAACGCTTTCAGAGCAATTGAAATCTTTTGAAAGTGATCAATTGAAGTTGCAGGAGCTCTCGATGGGCATGACCAACGATTTTAAAGTGGCCTGCGAAGAAGGAAGTACAATGATTAGAGTTGGTTCAGCTATATTTGGTGCAAGAAATTATTAGTGATATGAGTCCTAAAACTGTCATCTTCACCGCTGGAATTCTAGGAGCACTTTCTGTTGCTATAGGTGCTTTTGGAGCACATGGTTTAGAGTCGACTTTGCAAGCCAATGGCCGAATCGAAACTTTTGAGACTGCCGTCAAATACCAGTTTTACCACACTATTGCCATTTTACTACTGGGCATCTTGATGTTCAATATGGAAAGTCATTATTTCAACTGGGCTTTCTACAGTTTTTTGGCAGGTATTTTTGTCTTTAGTGGCTCGCTTTACACCCTCTCTTTGACCAACATTACTTGGCTAGGTGCCATCACACCTATTGGAGGAGTCGGATTCATCCTTGGCTGGATATTTCTGGCATTGGGTACTTTAAAAGCAGCCAACTAATAGAATTGCTTGTTAAAATTAACCAAGAACAGTTCCTCTTTGGCTCTCGTTACAGCAGTATAAAGCCAACGAAGGTACTCTCTATCGATCATCTCATCTGTAAGATATCCTTGATCGACAAAAACTGCCGACCATTGCCCACCTTGTGATTTATGACAGGTCAAAGCATAAGCAAACTTTACCTGTAATGCATTTAAGTAAGGATCCTTTTTGATCGATTTTATCCTCTCAGTCTTTGAGGCTATATCAGCATAATCTTCAGCTACTTGGTCATATAAGGCTTTGTATGTCTGATCATTCAGAGAAGGCTCATTAGCATAAAGGGTATCTAGAATTACCTTAGCTTCAAATGGTTCTTGATCAGGGTAGTCGACCATTTTCAGTCTAAGATCAGCAAACCTTAAACCATAGTACTCCTCAAAACGCACGATCTTGAGCACTTCGACAAAATCTCCATTGGCAATAAAGCCTGCAACTGTCTCCTCCGGTAAAAAAGTATAGTTATTTCGGACAACCATCAATAAGTCACCAGCCTCAATCTCATCTTCACGATATTGAATTGTTCTCCTGATATACTGATTATACTGAACAGCATTCTTATTGCTCCGGCAGATGATCGCTGTATCCTCAACACCATATTTATCATAAGCATACCTGAGACCATCCTCGAGCCTTTCTCCGGTCATTTTAAAAGTATCCTTAAATGCGGTAGTTGAAAATTTGATCTGAAAGTCTTTTTTCACCAACTCATTACGCAATTGAGTCGCGTTAAACAGTATCCCCGAGGACTCCGCTTGACGCATCACCTCCGTTAGCTCTAGGTTCTTTACATCTGTTTTGAAATTGGCATCTAAATAACTCTTTTCTAATGCTGGGCTCTCACTAACACCAACTGGTGGTAATTGAGCTACATCTCCTATCAACAACAGCCGATTACCCTCCTGAGAAAAAACATAATCCACTAACTCAGCAAGTAGGCCCTTCTTACCGAATTCTTGATTATCAGAAATCATCGAGGCCTCATCGACTATGAACAGAGTATTCTTGTGGTAATTTTTCTGACGTTTAAACTTCAATCCTCCACCAGGCGCAGCAGTTTGCTGAAATACTTTTTTATGAATGGTAAAAGCTGTTCTCTTCGAATAAGCGGACATAACTTTGGCAGCCCTTCCCGTTGGTGCCATCAAAACGTATTTCATTCCAAAGAATGGCAACATTTTTACTATTGCACTCACTACAGTGGTTTTTCCAGTACCTGCGTAGCCTTTTAAAATCAATGTAGGTCTAAACTGATCTTCAGAGAGCAGGAACGGATCAAATAGTGCAAATAATGCTTGCTGTCCTTTTGTTGGTTCAAAAGGAAACTTCGAGCGCAGTATTTCTGAGGGCTTAGCCAAATTATTTCTTTGGTGGAATGGTCACCATGGTAGTGGTTGCTTTAGCTATTAGTGTTTTCTCATCGCCATTATGGCACCATACTTCAGCTTCGCAAAAATTGACCTTTCGGCCCTGTTTGACCACATAACCTATGGCATGTAATCTATCCCCTCTTCCTGGTGCGAAATAAGATATTTTGATCTCTCCTGTCACCACATGCTGGTCCTCAGGCACCAAGGTATAAGCCGAAAAGCCAGCAACAATATCAGCCAATGTTGCGGTAACACCTCCGTGCACCAATCCTGTTTGTTGTTGATGTTGAAGCTCAAGGTCCAACCAGCCTTCTGTTCTTCCTGCCTCGATCACATTCAGATCGAAGCCAACAAGTTTCATAAAGTGCTGACGTTCCAAAAACTTCTCTACCCTAGCCTTAAAATCTTGATTAAATACCTTCACCTATTTGTTACTTTTTGGCAAAGATATTAATCCAGCACATATTTGAGTATGGACGAAGCAAGGGAACTTATCAATCAAACATTTGGCAATAAGCTCAGAGTAAGGGTTTGTGGTATTTGTATTGAAAATGATCAGATCCTTTTAGTCAAACATAAGCACCTGGGAAAGACAGGTACACTTTGGGCACCTCCAGGTGGAGGTATGGAATATGGAGAGTCTGCTCATGAGGCATTATGTAGAGAATTTCTGGAAGAAACTAACTTCTATATAGAAGTTGAAGAATTCTTATTTGTGCACGAATACTTAGATCCTCCGCTACACGGTATCGAACTCTTTTTTTTGGTGAAAATTAGTGGTGGGAAACTAACAAAAGGGAGCGATCCTGAGATTCCACTTACCGACCAAATATTAACTGAAGCAAAATTTGTAGACCTAAAAAGTATGCAAAGCAGTGATAATGAGAGCCTGCACTACGTTTTACAGAAATCAAAAGACCTGAAAACGTTGATTAATCAAAAAGGTTATTTCAAATTTCATTAATAATACATAAACTAGCGGTTCGAAAGGTAGGGATTACCTAAATGATTAGTTAATATTGTAAATGACAACCTTCTAAAATGAACTTAACTAAAATACTAACGATCGTACTTTTTCTAGCTGCAGGAGCAGTTGGCTACGTGCTTTATGACGGAATCAACACAACGATTGAAGAGGCGAAAAAGCTAGAAAGAATAGAGAATACGGTAAAGGCAAAGCTAGAGTTGATCAGATCTGTTCAGGAAGCTTACCAGTCAACATATGGTAACTATGCTGACACCTGGGAAAAATTGATCGCTTATGCAGATACAGGTAGCATTTACATTATCCAAAGAACTGAGAAGATCACCATGTTGGATTATGGTGCTGAGAAATCTGAATTCTTCTATGACACCATCGGAGTTGTACAAGTAAAAGATTCTTTGTTAGCTGATGGTTATAACCCTTCAAACTTACCTGAGCTTCCACATGCACCTGGTAAATACTTCTCGCTCTACGCTAAAGATTCAATCAGAAATGGTGTAGCTGTTGACTACATCGAGGTGGTTGATACTTATCCTTATGACAGAACTAGAACTGACGACCAAGAGATCGAAAGCAGAAGACCTCTAAGATTCGGTTCAAGAACAGATATAACTACTGCCGGTAACTGGCAATAAAGTGGCAAAAGCCAACACACAGCAAATAGTATCTATTAAAGACGAAAGGCTGGATATTGATCATATCGATCATTATCGCCTTTCGTTTTTTATTGGCCTTGATTCAATTGACCTCGCTGTCAAAGACCTCAAGACCAACAGACTTCTTTTGTTTGAACATCTCGTTTTTAACAAATCAAAGGACATTATCGCCAACCTTGACCAGGTGCACAAAGAGCATAATCTTATTGCAGCCGGTTTCTGGAAAGAAATACAAGTCTTTGTTCGAAATGATAAGTTTGCGCTTATCCCTAACCCGCTCTTCGATAAATCTAAGCTCTATGAGTACATTAGGCTGAATGATAAAGCTGACTTGCAACAAGATGCTTTTCATTTTAAACAGCTTGACGATTTTGGCTTAAGTTTCGCATTTGGTTTCATGAGCGAAATCAGAGAGTGGTTCAAATCAAAATACCCTAAAGTCAATCAACGAATCTCTCATCAAGGAGTGGCATTTTTAAATGCGGTTCAAAAGACAAATGGTCGGAAGACTCAAGCTACGATGTTCTTAGACATCAAGGACCAAAAGGCAATGGTTGCAGGTTTTAACTTTGAAAAACTAGCCATATACAATCAATTCAGCTTTAAAGATGCTGAGCATTTGGTGAAACTTACTGCTCTTACTTGCCAGCAATTCTCAACAGATAGAGATAAAACACCCCTTATTGTATCAGGTACAAAGGCACAAATAGAGGCTGCTGCACCTACCCTAAAGAAATACTTTAAGCTATTCGAAGCTGCTAAGAGGCCAGTTGAATTACAAGTTCATCCAGTCTTTAATGAGCTTGAGGCCTACGAATACACCGAAATTCTAGCTAATTTATAATCATGAAGCGTATTGCTCTTTTCCCAGGTTCTTTCGACCCTTTTACTAAAGGGCATGAAGATATCGTATTACGTGGTCTTAAGTTGTTCGATGAGATCATTGTGGCCATTGGTTATAATAGTAAAAAGCAGAACCGCTATTTCGATATCGAATTCATGCAACAAAAGATCAGTGAGACATTTGCTGATATTCCTGAAGTAAAGGTGCTTGTCTATAGCGAACTCACTGCACAGTTGGCTACCAAACACAATGCGGGTTTTGTACTGAGAGGACTGAGAAATACAACTGACTTCGAATATGAGAACAGTATTTCTCAAGTGAATAGAGACCTCAATGATCAATTAGAAACAGTATTCTTGATCACATCGCCCGAATTGGCTGCAGTAAATTCATCAATAATTCGTGAAGTACATCGGTACGATGGTGATGTAAGCAAATACTTGCCTTACACACTCTGAGGCTTAGCCATTTTCTTTTTGAATTTCTTGTAAACATGGGTGATGGACCTGAAAGCATTGTATAATGCGACATCAACTTCCTTCTTATTCATCCATTTCACTTCATCGATACCCTCTTCAACCTGAGGCTTCATTTTTGAATCATCGAGGCAGTCCATATGATACCAAACTGTCTTTTTGAGAATGCTTTGTTCCTTGGTGGTATATGTATGCCAAGTAGTGCAAACCTTACCTTTCAGCGAGACTTTGATATTACACTCCTCCTCTACCTCTCTTATAGCACCTAAGCTTACAGACTCGTTCTTCTCTACTTTGCCTTTTGGTAAGTCCCATTTACCCAATCGATGGATCATGAGCACCTTCCCGTTTTTGTAGACAACCCCTCCTGCAGCTTTGATAATCTTGAACTTACTCTTGATGTATTCAACAGTGTCCTCATACACATCTGTAGACACTGTGACGGAATCTAAATTCTTGAGTTTTTTGCCTTGATTGTGAAGTATGAAGAGAATTGATTTCACTATCCCCCTGTTCGCATGAAGGATCAAAACTTTCCCTTTGAGAATACGCTCATTGATCAGAAAGTCATCTGTTTCAATAACGGTATCATAATCCTTCTGATTTCCGACAGCATCTGGCTGTTTGATCCTTAAAGGAATATCTTTGATATAGATGCGCATTAAGAGAAAAAATTGTAGTTCAATATGACAAAATTTCTCTTAGTATCTGAAAAGAATAGAGCACAATTTCAGAAAAAAAATATCTTAACTTCGCGGCATGGAAATGAACGAAAGCCAAAAAGAAACTGCATTAAAAGTTGCTTCAGCCCTTCTAAAAATCGAGGCGATCAAACTGAACTTAGAAGAGCCTTTTACTTGGGCTTCTGGATGGAAATCCCCTATCTATTGTGACAACAGGCTATCGCTTTCGTTTCCAGCAATTCGAACATATATCAAAGAGCAATTGGCTGAAGCGGTAAGGACTAAATTTCCGAATGCAGAGGCCATAGCTGGTGTTGCTACTGCTGGTATTCCCCAAGGTGCTCTTCTTGCAGAAGAATTAGGGTTACCTTTTATCTACGTTCGCTCAAAGCCGAAAGGACATGGTATGACCAACCTGATAGAGGGTAAGGCCGTTCCTGGTCAGAAGGTTGTTGTTCTAGAAGACCTAGTTTCAACCGGTGGAAGCTCGATCAAAGCCGCGAAAGACCTTCAAGCTGCAGGCATTGAGGTAATGGGAATGCTTGCCATTTTTACTTACGGTTTCCCTGTTGCTGATCAGAATTTCTCTGAGGCAAATATTGAATTACACACGCTCAGCAACTACAGCACTATGCTTGAAGAAGCTGCCGCCTTTGGTTATATCTCTCAGGCTGACATCAGTACACTGAGCGAATGGCGAGAAAGTCCTTCAACTTGGAGACAAGGTTGATCAATACCTTTCTTCAATTCCTAAACCGAATAAGGCAAAATCGTATTTCACTGGATCCTCCGGGTCAAACTTTTTAAGTGCATTGGTCAGTTCTAGTGCCATTAACCAGTCGGTCTGCTTTCGCTTGATCAGCCCAAGGTTTCTTGCTACTCGATCAACATGAAGATCGCATGGGCAAATGAGCTGCGAAGGTTTTATATCATTCCAGATACCGAAATCAACTCCATTCTCATCTTTGCGCACCATCCAGCGAAGGAACATATTGAGCCTTTTACAAGCTGATTTTCTTTCAGGTGTAGCGATATGCTTTCTTGTACGATGTGGAGCGTTTTCCGAATCAAAGAAATACTCATGAAATCCAATTAAGCCATTTCCTATGTGCTCGTCATTCTCGTTCAATCCAATCTTAAATGCCTCTTCTAAGGATTGGAATTCCCTATATATACGACTTAATGCATCAATAAAATAAAGGGTGTCAATATCATTGAACGTGCGATGTTTAAAATTCAAGAAGGGTTTGAGATCAGCATCCGAATGTTCTGTAATGAACTGATGAGGAGCATTGTCCATCATTCCAAATAACTCTTTACACTTATTGATGATCGTTTTACGCTGGCCCCAAGCCAACATCGATGCCCAAAAACCCGTGATCTCTATATCTTCCTTTTTTGAATAGGAATGAGGTATAACGATAGGGTCATCTTTGATGAAGCCCGGTTGATTATACTCGTTGACTTTTTTGTCTAAAAAAGATTTTAATTCATCGGTTCGATAGGCCGACATTATTGAAAGTAGCTCAGTTTAACTCTAAAGCGCTTATCGATCGCTTTCAAGTTCTCGTATGCCCTTTGATTCAATTTAATAATCACATCCTCATTTTCAGATGTCTGAGGAATACTTCCAACAACTCTTACATACACTGTGAGGTCATTCATTAAATTGGTCACTTTGATCACCGTGCCCACCTTGGCAGTGCTGTGGAGAGCAAAGAATTTACTTGAAGGTTCTTCTTCATCGATCACCTCAGCAACTCCTTCCACTTCATACTGCTGAAACGGAGTGCCTTGATATTCGATAGTCTCTTCTTCTTTTTCAGGCTCTACCACTTCATCGTTTTCTGTATTGGCTTCTGCAGAGCCTGTCGCTAAAGGTTTTTCAATTCTTATTTCTAATTCCTGATCGAGAGAGATCGAGTTGTTTTCGAGATTATTCCAGGTCTTGATGTCATTGACATTGACTTCGTATTTGCGGGCAATGCTAAAAAGTGTTTCACCTGCCACAACCTTGTGCATGGTGACTTGAACAGTAGTTGTTGGTTCCACTTCAGCCACTTGAACAAGCTCACCTCCAAACGGAATCTTTAAAGTTTGACCAACCTGCAAGCCACTGGCTAAGGTTGGGTTTTCGGCATTAATGGCGTCTACAGTTGTTTTGTATCGCTGTGCGAGAGAGTAAAGCGTTTGCTTAGCCAATACCTTATGAATGACAAAAGCCTTATCTCCTTCCCTTTCCAATCTCAACGAATCCGTTTGGGCAGAAACCAAACCAGCTACAAAACCAATCAATAAAAGGGTGAATAAATACTTTCTCATATTAAGCAATACTACAAATTTTGAGCTTACGCTTCTCTTCAACAAATATAAGTGCTCGACCGACCATAAAAAATGTCCCTACAGCAAGTCCTTTCAAATTTTCCTCCAGAGTGATCTGATCTTTGAGAACACCTTCAGCATCATATACGAACAATTGGAGCGAATAAGTATCCGATTCTTTAAAATTTGAAGAGGCCAAGATCAATTGCTCGAATTCCAAATAATCAATTGTGCCTTCAATCTCCCCTTGGGTTCTCTCTTCAATGAATTTCTTTAATGATGGATAAAATTCATTTTCTGTAGGATAAGCCGTAGGAAATTCACCAATATTAGTCTGAACTGCATCCATCGGTTTTTCTACTTGATTTCCAGAAGCAATATCAATTAAGAAACTATCTGCGCCATTGTCAATGGGCAGGCAAATGATGGTTTGAGTATTCAATTGTTGGATTTTCACATCCTCAATGGCCCAAAGTACTTCTTGAGTCGCAACCTCCAAGCAAAAAACCGTTCGCTTTTCAATGTCTTGGGTATCATCATAAGTCTGGAAAACAACCTGACTCCCATTAAAAAGAAAAACGGAGATCCACCATGGCTCATCAAAAGTCATTGACTCAAATAAGAATTTCTGAGTCGAAAGATGGTATAAGCTGAAAACAGTCTCTAGTGCTTCTGTGTTTTTGGAGGTGATCAAAAGCAAGTCTTCTGCGGAATTCATCTCCCAAATAGGAGCGCTAAATTCAATTGAAATTTCGGATGCAAATAGACCAGACAAGTGCTTTATTCGTATTTTGAAGCAAAAATAGTTGAATACTGTGGCTATCAAAGCAATTAAAATATGGAACCGGGGCATAATTGTCCTTTCCTTACTTCTTCTGTTCATCGTTGGGCTCTTCGGCCAGAATGCCAGCAATGAAACAAAGATCTTCATTATGGAGATCAGAAATGACATTGATCCACGCATGAACAGATATGTGGAATTGGCTTTAAATCAAGCCACAGAGGTCAATGCCGACATTGTGATCATCGACATGGACACTTACGGTGGTGCTGTCAATGACGCCAATGATATACGCACAAGGATTTTAGAATATGACAAACCCGTTTGGGTTTATATCAACAACGATGCTGCCTCAGCAGGAGCACTTATCTCCATTGCCTGCGATAGTATCTATATGCGGCCGGGAGCAAATATTGGTGCCGCCACAGTAGTTAATGGAAATGATGGCAGTCAGGCACCTGACAAATACCAGTCTTACATGCGGTCGATCATGAGGTCTACGGCAGAAGAAAATGGCCGTGACCCTCTAATTGCAGAAGGGATGGTCGATGATAGGGTTGAAATTGATGGTGTCACAGAAGCTGGAAAGGTCATTACATTTACCACATCTGAAGCTATTGAAAATGGTTACTGTGAAGCCGAAGTAGCGAGTTTAAGAGACATTATTGAAAAAAATGGCATTTACGAATATGAGTTAATTGAATATGAATTGGCTGGTGCCGAAAAAATTATCTCATTCTTTTTAAATCCTGTTGTAAGTGGTTTGCTCATTTTAGTAATTACAGGTGGAATCTTCTTTGAATTACAGACACCAGGGGTAGGCTTTCCATTGGCTGCAGCAGGTATCGCGCTCATCTTGTATTTAGTACCCTACTATTTGAATGGTCTCGCAGCCAATTGGGAAATCGCAGTGCTGTTCTTAGGAATTGCCTTGATCGCTTTAGAAGTTTTTGTGATTCCTGGTTTTGGAATTGCAGGAATAGCGGGTATTGCCTGCGTTGTAGGTGCATTGATCTTTGTCATGCTCGGAAATGACAACTTTAATTTCGACTATGTGCCTTCAGCAGAAATTACTCAAGCCGCATTAGTGGTGGTCATTGCTATGTTTTCATCAATAGTATTGCTCTTTGTTCTAGGCTATCGCATCACAGAGTCGAAGATGTTTGAACGAGTAGCCCTAATTACAGAACAGAGAAAAGAAGATGGCTATACGGCAACCTTCTATAAAGAAGACTTGATTGGTAAAGAAGGAATTGCAGTGACAATTCTGCGCCCAAGTGGACGCATTGAAATTGAAGATGAAATCTATGATGCCTACACGAGAGGGGAATACATAGAAAAAGGAGATAAAGTAAGAGTTGTAAGTCAAGAAGGCACCTCACTCAAAGTGAGATCAGTGAAAGCATGAAGAATTCAGAAGATTTTAGCTCAGAGAGCCTAGCCATTTCAGGAGGTTACGATCCAGCCAGTTCTCAGAACTCAATCAAACCTCCTATATATCAAACCTCCACTTTTAAATTCAATACGGCAGCCGAGGGCAAAGCATTTTTCGAAAATACCAAAGGAGATGTGTCACTTGATGAACGTAATGCAAGTCTCATTTATACTAGACTCAATCATCCGAATGTAGTCAATGCTGAATTTAAATTGGCGCAACTAGATGGTGCTCAAGACGCTGCTTTTTTTGAAAGTGGAATGGCAGCCATTTCAACAACACTACTCACTTTTTGCCAAGCAGGGGACCTTGTCCTATTATCTACCCCACTCTATGGAGGTACAGATACTTTCATTAAAAAGCACATGATCCATTTGGGAGTCGATTATATCGAATTTGAACCAGGAGCATCAAAAGAAACCATTGCCGCATTGGTTAATGAGCATCCCAAGCGAGATAAATTGAAATGCATTTACATTGAAACACCTGCCAATCCAACTTTGAGTCTTACAGATTTCGAAATGATCGTAGCGCTTAGAAATGAGCTGTATTCAAAGGCAGTGATCATTGCAGACAACACCTATATGGGGCCCGTGTTTCAAAAGCCCATTAGTTTCGGTGTAGACATCAACGTTTATTCCGCCACAAAATATATTGGCGGCCATAGCGATGTCATTGCAGGTGCTGCATCAGGTAGTGAAGAGTACATGAAGCACGTGAAGCAGAAAAGGGCTGTTTTAGGCAATACGGCCTCTCCTTTTACTTCATGGCTATTGTCGAGGAGCCTCGAAACAATTACCCTTAGAATGGAAAAGCAAGCTGACAATGCACAAAAAATTGCCAGCGCATTGAGCGATCATCCGAAGATCAAAAAACTACATTACTTAGGGCTACTGAAAGAAGGAGACGACAACTATCAACTTCATACCAAACAATGCAATAGCGGTGGTGCAATGATGGCATTAGAACTGCATGGAGGTGAAGATGAGGCCTTCCGATTCTTAGATAGCTTAAAACTTGTGCACTTGGCCATCTCGCTCGGTAGCAACGAAACCCTTGCCTCTCACCCATTTACCATGAGTTCTTCTAACATGGACGAAGAGGACAGGGTTAAAAATGGCATCACTCCGGGTTTGGTCCGAATATCGGTGGGGATTGAAAACCCAGTAGATCTCATTAAAGATTTCAAACAAGCACTTGAGCAAGTATAATGGCAACCTTGTACGATAGAATTGGTGAAGAGCACATCATGCAATTGGTGGATGATTTCTATGCCGAAGTAGAAAATGATGATGTCATTAGAAAGCTTTATCCTGAAGATCTATTGCCAGCAAAAAATCGATTGAAATTATTTCTAATTCAAGCCCTAGGCGGAAGGCAAACTTATACAGACGAAAGAGGCCACCCGATGCTGAGAAGAAGGCATTTTCAATGGAATATAGGGGAAAAGGAAGCGACCCATTGGCTTACCCATATGCACAAGGCATTGGAAAAAGCCACTTTTGCCGAGAAAGAAAAAGACGAGTTCTGGAATTATGTTTACAAAGCGGCACTTCATATGATCAATCAATAGGGTTTTGATCAGCACTACTAAATCAAATCATATTTCTTAATTCTCAAATCAAGTTTTCTATCTTCGCTGCGAAATGAAGAGAGCACTGCTTAAGATCTATTCTGCCTATGGCTTGGTGGTTTTCGCCTTGACCTTTCTTGTTCTCCTCCCCTTTTTCTCACTGTCGATTTTTATTCCTCCAATTGAAAAGCTAGCGGCAGTCCTTAATCACATCTGGGCTAGAGTCTTCTTTTTCTTTTTGTTTTTGAATAGAGCGCAAGTCATTTGGGAGGAAAAGCTAGATCGCAAACAGCGCTATGTCTTTTGCGCCAACCACACTTCCTTCCTTGACATACCGACCATGGGTCTCATCTCGCATAATTTCAAATTCATAGGTAAAATGAGTTTGAAAAAAGTGCCTGTTTGGGGTTTTATGTATAGCCGATTACACATTCTAGTAGATCGAAAAAGTCTTAAAAGTAGACACGGGTCATGGCTCAAAGCACAGGAGGCCATTAGAAAAGGATTTAGCATCGCTTTCTTTCCCGAAGGAGGTATTCTCACAAAAGAACCACCTAAAATGGTTGCTTTTAAAGAAGGAGCCTTTCGCATTGCTGTCAATGAACAAATCCCAATTGTGCCTGTCACAATTCCTCATAATCACATACTTTTACCTGATCGTATGCCGCTCATTATGCATCCAGGCAAGGTTGTCATGAAGGTACATCAACCGATTTGGCCGTCTGGAGATGGTGACGAAGCTGTTAAAGACATCAAAGACAAAGTGCGTGCGGTTATTGAAGAAGAGTTGAAATCTTTTGCATGAGTATCGACAAAGAAACTTTACATAAGGTGGCCCATTTGGCCAGACTCAATATCAAACCTGAAGAGCAAGAAAAGCTCATCAAGGACATGAGTAATATTTTGGATTGGGTAGATAAACTTCGCGAGGTGGATACCACCGGTGTAGAACCACTTGTTCACATGACTGAAGAAACCAATGTATTGAGAGCAGACACCGTTAAACAGACCATCTCGAAAAAAGATGCACTAAAGAATGCTCCACAAACAGATGGAGATCATTTTCAGGTACCAAAGGTCCTCAAGCGCAATTAATACCATTTCATTTCGTAGCTACTTAGTAAATAGAACCGATCGGATTGGAAAATAAAATACAGAACATACTTAGAGTCATTGTTTTGGTCGCCTTTATTGGGTCCAGTATTTATTTTTTCAGGAGTTGGTTTATGGGAAATGAAATTGCTTTGCCATGGCAAGTTGAAACGACCTATCAGACAAAGCCTATTCTCCTAGAATACTTCCAGATCAATGGTGAACCTGCAGGTATTTTTGCAGATCAAGTATTGGCATTGAAAAGCTTCTACACAGAAGACATTCAATACAGCCTCCTCGATCATCAATTACTATTTTGGACGTTCGTCATCACCATTGTATTGGTCACAGCTTTTATATCATTACTAGATCGCACGAGCTATCTATTGTCTGCTGGCGCCATTTGCCTCATGCTTACTCAGATGCAGTTTGATGCCTTACAGGTTTTACCAGAGTATTTGGTCATGATCATCATCGGCATCTTCCTCATTTGCAGCTATTACTTTCAAGCTTTTAACACCACTGCATCTATTGGAATAAGACTCTTTGTGTCATTCATGCTTTATGCGCTACTCATAATAGGCATCACGCTGACGACACCTGTCATTCAGCCCAGCATCGTGGCCTTAGGAAATGGTCTTTTTGGGCCCTTGATTCTGAGTTTACTCTTTCTTCTTTTCATCGCTGGCGAAAACATTTTCACGCTGTTTAAACTGACCACCTCTGCACAACCTGGTAAAAAAGGGCTATGGCATTTTACCTTCTTTGGACTGGTTTATCTGGGTGTTTGCTTCTTGCTTTTCGTAGATAAGGAAAAGGGACTGCCTTTTGATCTCGACTATCTGGACACTAGGATTCTCCTTTTATTTTCAGTCTTTTCGGCCTACATGAGCTTTGACCAGCGACATGACAATTACGAGAAGCGAGAGATCCTTCTATTGAAAAATACACTCTTTCCAGTTGGTGCAGTTCTTTTGTTCATCACCTACAGTTTTGCTGTCAACAGTGCCAATGACTCACTTCAGAATGTTCTGGATTGGGCAATTATAGGTACCCATTTTGGAATGGGCTGCGCATATTTCATCTATGCCATGATCAATTTTGTGCCTGAGCTGATTGAAGGACAACCTGTTTGGAGGGCATTTTACCTAGGACAAAGAACGGCCATTCTCACCCTAAGATTAATGGGGGTCGTGCTTTGCGTGGGTGTTTACTTCTATCTGGAAAAAGAACCTTACTATCAAGCGCAAGCGGCTCAGTTCAATATTCAAGGAGATCAAGCCAGACAGATCTCATCAAACACGGCTGCCAAAAATTACTTCGACCAAGCTGTGTTTAACGATTTATACGCTTTCAAAGCCAACTATACCCTTTTCCAAATGGCAGAGAAAAACTTTGATCTTGCTGAATCAAAGAATCGCTTGGAGAAGATCGCTAAGAAAAAGGCAAACCCCTTAGCAACCGTTGCATTAGCCAATGCATATACAGAGGAAAAACGCTTGTTCAATGCATTAAACATCCTTAAAGAGACTGATGCGGTCGATGCATACCTTGAGAGCAACTTGGGTTTAGCTTATTACAGGTATTCCAATTTCGACTCTGCATTCGTTCATTTTGAGAACTCAGGTTTATCCGAAGCCAAAACCAATCAATTCGCAACAGAATTCACAATGGCTGACCGTCTTGTCCTTGAACCCAGCCAACCAGCGGATGACCTTAGCCAACTTGTCAACCAACAAGCACTGGCCAATTGGAAGGGTTGGAACCAAGCATTTAGCTACGAAATGCGGCCCAATTCAATTGCGGAGAAAGATGATGTTTATTATTTGTACAACGCAGCTACTTCACAACACTTAGAGGATTACCAACCGTTGATCAAAGCCATTGATCTTTACCTGGCCAACCCAGCCAACGACCTCTATAGTTCCTTTTTATTGACCGCTAAAGCCATGGCCCATTATCATGCCGGAGAGGTCAATCTAGCCTTTAAAACATTAGACATGACCATCAACCGAAATGCGGCCAAAGCTGGTTTCGAAACCTATTTAAAGGCGATCTGGAGTTTTGATCAGGGGCAGGCAGAACAAACTGTTATTTATACCAATTTGGCTCAGCTTCGAGGTTACCAAGATGAACAATTGAAAGCTTTCGTCAACATTGTTCAAAACCTAAATACCTATACAGAAAAAGCGAATATCTCTGATGATCTGGAAAAAGCGCTTCAAACAACTGAACAAGAATCGAAAATTGCCGCATTGAAAAGAGTCGCTAGTCTCAATGCCTTTGATGCTGCCAATACCTTAAAAGCTATTGAATCGCTCAAGTCCTTGGCAGTGGATGATTCTATTCTATATGATCTCCTTTTGGCAGCAACAGAAGTAAACGAGGCATCACCTGAATTACTTGAAGCTTACATTTATCAGAGTGAGTATTTGAACCTCAGCAGTTTTGCAAACTCTGCACTCGAACGCTATTCTCTCAAAGTACCATATGAGGAATATTTCAGAGTTGCGAAGCGATTAAATGAGATCAGAGAGAAGAAGTAAGCTTGGCTAGAACAATCAAAGCATTCAAACACCTATAATCCGTTAAGTCTTCCGCTTGCGGAAAGCCTAATCATTAGCAGTAATAAATTTCCTTCTTTTGCTTCAGTTTAAACCATTGGTGTAATAAACGAGTAATGTATTAAACTTTTTAGGTCACCTAATCGTCATACATGTATGAATAACCCGATAATAAAAACAACAGAGATCTCAAAAACATATCAGATGGGTAGCGAAATCATTCGCGCTCTTAAATCTGTAAGCATAGAAGTCAATCAGGGAGAGTATGTTTCTTTCATGGGCCCGTCAGGTTCTGGTAAGTCTACTCTTATGAACATGATCGGCTGTTTGGATACTCCTTCTGGAGGTCAATACATTCTAAACGGTCAGGACGTAAGTGATATGACTGAAAATGAATTGGCAGAGGTTAGAAATAAAGAAATCGGGTTCGTATTCCAGACATTTAACCTTCTTCCTAGAGCCTCTTCATTAGAGAATGTAGCATTACCACTTATTTATGCTGGGTATAGCAAATCTGAGAGAGAAGAAAAGGCCATGGCAGCTTTAGCAGGCGTTGGCTTGGATAACCGTGCACATCATAAACCAAACGAACTTTCAGGAGGGCAGCGCCAAAGGGTAGCTATTGCTAGGGCCTTGGTTAATGATCCTTCTATTATTCTTGCCGATGAGCCAACAGGTAACCTAGACTCAAAAACTTCATATGATATCATGGACCTTTTTGCAAACCTGCATGACAAAGGTAATACCATCATTATGGTAACTCACGAAGATGATATCGCAGAATATTCACACCGTATCGTAAGACTTCGCGATGGTTTAATTGAAACTGATAAGATCAATGAAAACCCAACGAAGGTCAACCCAATGCGAAACGTTGTAACGGAAGAAGCATAATTTGAAGATCTATACAAAAACTGGAGACAAAGGAACTACTGCCCTATTAGGTGGTACGCGGGTTCCAAAATCTCATATAAGAATTGAGGCCTATGGCACTGTTGATGAGCTCAACAGCTACATGGGCCTTTTGCGTGATCAAGCAGTAAACAACTCACGCAAAGACTTAATCAAAGAAATCCAAGACCGCCTTTTTACATTAGGAGCAGATCTAGCAACGGCACCTGGTAAGGATAAAGTCAAAAGACCAGACCTTTACCCTGCCGATATTGAAAAGCTAGAAAAGGCAATGGATGAGATGGACGCTGCGTTACCATCGTTAACGAGATTCGTTCTTCCCGGAGGTCACCAATCTGTAAGTTTTTCTCATTTAGCACGTTGTGTTTGTAGAAGAGCCGAACGTATCGTTATCGCACTTGACGAAGATGAACCCGTAGATGAATTGGTAAAACAATACCTCAACCGTTTATCAGATTTTCTATTTGTTCTAGGTAGAAAAATGAGCCAAGAACTTGATGCTGAAGAAGTTAAGTGGGAGCCCCGCAAGTAAGAAAAAAGATCAACAATAATTTGTTAGGCATAGCTGAGTATTTCTAGAATTATCATCTGAAAATCAAGGCTTTATCCTCTAGAAAATTCTGTTTGATTAAAACTTAACTGATTGATTACTAGTATTTTGCATTTAGATACTTACTAGTTCTTCTGCTTGATTTTTCATACTTTTGTAATCCCAAAAAGGAAAACCATGATAGAGACAACCAATATTCAGATAGAGCCTATCGCTCAATCACGAATTAACGAACTTGATGAGAACAATATTCCATTTGGTAAGCTGTATTCTGACCACATGTTTGTAGCGGATTACGCAAATGGAGAATGGAGTAACGCTAAAATTGTCCCTTATCAGAATCTATCAATTAGCCCAGCTAACAATACACTGCATTATGCGATCACCATTTTTGAAGGCTTAAAGGCTTACAGAAACCCTCAAGGTGAAGTGGTGGTCTTCAGACCACAAGCCAATGCACAGAGATTGAACATCTCTGCTGAAAGAATGTGTATGCCTGATGTTCCGGAAGAGCTTTTCATGGAAGGCTTAACTGAACTATTGAAGTTAGACAGTGCATGGGTACCTTCTGCTCCAAATACTTCACTTTACATAAGACCTTTCGTATTGGGTACCGATGAGTACATTGGTATTCGTCCGTCAGATACTTTCAAATTTATGATCATCACTTGCCCAGTTGGCGCTTACTATAGCCAGCCGGTTAATGTGAAAATCGAAACTGAATTTAGCCGAGCTTTTGAAGGAGGCACTGGTTTTGCCAAAGCAGGTGGAAATTATGCTGCCAGTCTTTACCCAGCTAAACTAGCTCAGGAACAAGGTTTCCATCAGCTGATCTGGACGGATGGAAAAACACATGATTACATCGAAGAATCAGGTACCATGAACGTTATGTTCGTTATAGACAATAAGATCTATACCGCTCCAACTTCAGGAACAATCCTTAAAGGGATTACACGCGATTCAGTATTGACACTTGCGCGTGACTGGGGCATGGAAGTGATCGAAGAACCGTTAAAAGTAAGCACCGTAGTAGAAGCTGCTAGAAATGGTCAGCTTCAGGAAGCCTTTGGAGTGGGTACAGCAGCTACCATTGCACCAATTGCAAAGATCGGTTTTGAAGAGGATGTATTCGAATTGCCGAATCCAGAGCAGTGGACCATCTCTAAAAGAATTCTAGATGAGCTAAATGCCATCAGAACTGGTGAAAAAGAAGATACTTACGGCTGGACTTATAAAGTTTAACAGTCATTAACGGATTTTTTCCGTAATTAGCCCAAGCATGAAGTTACGACACATCACACTCTTGCTTGGGCTTTTTCTTTTGGCCCAAACTGCACAGGCACAATACCTTGTATTGCGTAAAAAAGGTTCAAAAAGAAAGTATGAGTATACAATAGGCAGTAAACTGGTTTACAAGCAAAAAGGCTTTGATGTATTCTTTACAGATAGAATCACCGATTTTGCCGATAGTACCGTTATTCTAGAAAACAACTTATTGGCTTTGGATCAGATTGAGGTGGTTGATATTCAAAACTCTTACTCGAATAGACCTGAGATCTTAATGCTCGGAGAAGCGTACTTGCCATGGATGGGTGTCGGTCTTATGGCCATTGACCTGATCAACCATACGGTTGTCGATGGCAATGATTTCTCTCTTGACCCCGGAGTGACAACCGTGAGTGCGGCAATGGTGGCCACTGGGCTCGGCTTAAAAGCCATTAGGCGAAAGAAAGTCAAACTTACCAACCCCAAATTCGAAGCCTACATCATTGGCTTGTAGCCTGTAACCTCGAGCTTTGAGCACTTTCAAAGCTACATGTAGCATATCAAAATGGAGTATATCCTCCTTTATTAGCCCTAAGTCAGCTAGCAATGGCTGTCTATCGAATTAAGCAACTGCGCTTTTTAATCTTCGTTTCAACTGAAAAACCAGAAACAACTATGAAAGCGCTTTCCATCTTCTTGATCTCATTTTTTCTTTTTGCAGAAGACCCTGCTCCCACAAAGCCTAACCCTGAAAGAAAAGCTATCGAAGCTGTCATTCAGAAGTATTTTGATGGTTGGCTCACCGGTAATGCCGAGCTAGTAGGAGAAGCCATGCACGCGAGCTGTCATCTCAAATTTGTGCGAGATGGAGAGATCGTTATTCGCGATCGTGAGAATTATCTAAGTGGATTCAGGCCTCGGGACCGAAGAGCAGATTCTGAAGGCAGGATTTTAGACATCGATATCACAAGAACTGCCGCCAAGGCGAAAATCGAATTAGAAACACCAGGGCGTCTTTATACTGACTATTTTAATCTCCTGAAGATCGGAGACCAATGGTATATCACAGATAAAGTATCGACAAGCATCGCGAAGTAAGAGGAAGCCCTTTTGCGATCTGCAAATTGCGATTTGTGTATCGTCAGCCTTAACTTGATTCAGGATCTCCTTGTGTAAGATGCTGAATTAAATTCAGCATGACGTGATTTTTTTAGTAACGTCATTGCAAGCCTGCCGGCAGGGCAGGCAGGGTACAAAGCAATCTTTAACCCCCTCCCGCTTCGCGTACTCCCCCTTTACAAAGGGGAGACTTTAAAACTCTGACAAGATTAGTCATAAGGACAAGTTGCGCGTGGAGATCCAACATCAGCGTGACGATCGACTGATAAAGACTGTTTGAAAAAAATCTGCTCCTACGATTGTTTTGATGTTGGCCGCCTTTTCTTTTGTTACTTTTTTCGCGCTGTTTTTATTTTGAAGTGCTCAAGAATCTTCGATTTCATTTGGCGGAGCAAAAGAAAAGTAAAGCAAGAATGATAGAATCTACTAAAATTGGTCTACTGCTCGATAAGCCTCGATCACCTTCTCCTCGCCCTCCTTACCCGCAACCGAATTCCCATGCTCCATACCTACTACCCCTTCAAAGCCTTTGTTATGGATATGCTTAAAAACATTCAGGTAATTGATCTCACCGCTGGTTGGCTCCTTTCGGCCAGGGTTATCCCCTACCTGAAAATAAGCGATCACCTCCCAGGTATTGTCAATATTTGGAATCAGGTTGCCTTCGGTGATCTGCTGATGATAGATATCAAAAAGGATCTTACAGGCAGGACTGTTAACCGCTTTGCAGATGGCATAGGCCTGTGCTGCCTTAGTCAAGAATAGTCCGGGATGATCTCGCGGGTTAAGGGGCTCTAATACCATGGTGAGTCCATGCGGCTCTAAAATGGCAGAAGCTTGTTTGAGGGTCTCCACAACATTGGCCGTTTGATAACCCATATCCTTTCTTAGGTCCACATGGCCCGGCACCACAGTCATCCATTTGGCATTGACCCTTTTGGCTACCTCTACTGATTCTTCGATCTCTTTGAGGAACTCAGCGCGCTTATTTGCATCTCCGCTAGCCAAGTTGGGCTCTGTCCAGTAGATGGTATGCGCTACAAAGACCCCCATGGTCATGCCGTTCTTTTCCATCCGTGCCGCGATCTGCTTTTGCGTATCGACACTGCGCTTTTTCATGTCGTTGTCTTCCATAGATCGAAAGCCTTGTTCTGCCATAAAGTCTAGCTCGTTCATAATTCCACCCGGTGCAGAGTTCTTGAACATCCCAAAGTGCGGAGCATAATTGAGATTGAAAGGTTCCGCTCCGGTATCAAAAAATGCATTGCTTGAAAATGGTATTTTGGTTAATGCAGATGCCGCTGCGGTTTTGGCGAGGAAGTGTCGTCTGTCCATACTTGAATATAGCAATAAGCTACAAGCCACAAGCTATAAACTGTAAGGAGTTAAGAGTCGTGAGTTTTGAATCATAGGTATTGGGTATTGAGTATTGAGAAGAGTGATGTGCGAATTGAGCGTGGAGATGGAATCCCGTTAGCTATCGGTTAGAATAGAATCTCAATCTTGTTCTTTTATTCGATCACCTGCATTAAAATCTCAAAATACCTTTGGGCGATAAAAGCAGCACCTTCCTGATTATAATGCACATCATCTGCTAAAAGATTATCAGAAAAACCTGTGTTCATATCCACAACCAGCACCTGTGAGTTTGTAGTTGACTGTTGCTCAGATATATTGATGATCTCTTGATTCATTTGAGTGATAAACTGAGCCAAGTTACCATCTTGCATGACCTCCTGCGTACCTGGTGCCATCTGTTCAATAATGATGGTCACATTTGAATTAGCATCCTGAATGATATCAATGAGCTGATTGATATTCTCCACTGCCTGATCAAAAGACTGCCCCTCTAAACCGTCATTTCCTCCAGGGGAGCTGAGGAGCACTACATCAGGATTTCCTGCTTTTTGCAGCCAATCATTGATGCCAGTTAAAAGATCACTCGATGTCCAGCCTCCTCTGCCCTCGTGGTCATTATCAAACTCTCGTCCATTGACAGCGGGATAAGAAGCATCATCTTTCCTAGTACCTACATAATCAATATTCCAATTTGAATTGATCATAAGTTTCCACAATTCGTAGCGATAGCTCTCATAAGAAGGTCTTGCGCCTTCTACTCTGGAGGCACCCAAGGGCATAATGGTTATGGCATTAGGATCTGGAGTTAATTCAGGAGTCTCGTCTTGCACATCTCCGCAGCTCAGCAAAATACAAAAGAAGACAACAAGGCCGTTGCGTAAATTATTCATGATTCTTTTTCTTTAAGTCCTTCTCATGATGATTTACCCTACCTATTCATTTCATCAGGTTGACTTTATCTTTTAATTCTAAAATTCATCAAGCACTCTTTACATTCTATAAGAATCCTCATCAATCTTGAAGAAAATCAAAAAATAACCCCTTTCTTTCTCAACCTTTCTCAGCGCGGCTCGTCTTATGGATTCAAACTAATTTTTAACAACAAAAAGGTCAAACATGAATTTCAATTACTCCCTGAAAAAGGCAGCATTGCTAGCCTTGATCCCCGCTTTATTTTTTGCATGCGATAATGACTCAGATGATCAATCGCCAAACCCGAATCCTAATCCTGACCCTGTAGTCAAAACGCCTGTTTCTGTACCAGACGCTGCTTTCGAAGCGTTCTTGATTCGTCAGGGAGTGGATACAGACAAGGAGATCAACCAGCAGATCTTTTTAGAGGATGCCCTTGAAAAAACCACCCTTTTCATTTTTGGAGATGAGCTAGATGAGGAAATAACAGATCTCACAGGAATAGAAGCATTCAAAAACTTAGTAGAGCTCCATATCTGGGACAGCGACATCAGCACAATAGATCTATCTGAGCTGACCAAGCTAGAAGCACTTACACTGGCTTTCTTAAAGCTTGAGGACATAGACCTCGATGCAAATACGGCTATGAGATACCTGAACTTGAGAAACAATGAGCTGCAAGCCATTGACCTCAGCAATAATCAGGCTTTGACTTACATCAGCTTAACTTCTAATCAATTAGAGCAGATCGACTTATCGGCTAACGAAGCGCTAGTTGAAGTTTCCTTGACGGACAACCAGTTGAACAGCATCACAGGTTTGGAAGAAGCTCAGAACCTTCAATTCCTCTTTGCCAATGTCAACCAGTTGACCTCCTTCAATATTGCGGCTCCTCAGCTGACAAGATTGTACTTAGATCAGAACGACCTCACTGTTTTGGATGTAAAAGGCAGTACCGCACTTAAGCAACTAGAATGCTCATCCAACGAATTGACAGCTATTGATCTTTCAGAAAATACTGAATTGATTGATCTGTTATTCTCGGGGAATCAATTGACGGCATTGGACTTATCGAATAACACCCTGCTCGAAAAATTAGACCTACGTGGCAATGATCTATCGAGTCTTGATGTATCGATGTTACCTAGCTTAAATGAGCTTGACGTATTCTCCAATGGAAACCTGTCCTGCATCAAGATTGCGCCAAACCAGACCATTGAAAAAGTAGCCAAACATGATTATCAGAATCTATCCACCGATGGTTGTGACTAAGAGTGAATAGTAGAGAGTATTGGGTTTTGAATCTTGAGAAAAGGCGATGTGCGTAGTGCGAATTACGAAATGCGCAGGGAGATCCAACATTAGCGAGACAATCGACTGATAGCGACTGTTTAATAGAGGTTGCCGCTTCGATTGTTTTGATGTTGGCCGCCTTTTCTTTTGTTACTTTTCATTTGGCGGAGCAAAAGAAATCGAAGATTCTTGAGCACTTCAAAATAAAAACAGCGCAAAAAAAAGTAAGGAGTACAATTAAATGGAAACAACCTTGAGCGGACCTCCTCGAGACTTGCCACGACAAACAAGCCAGCTACTCAAATCTAACTCCTCCATCAATTATTGTTTACAAGATTTTTATTGTTGTTTTTCAATAATTTGTTATAGTTTTGGGGAAATTTAATACGATGAACAACAAAATACTCAATCTTGCATTAGCCGTTGGTCAGGTCATGCGTTCTTTTCTGATCTTCATACTTATAGTAGTTGTTTTAGCGGGCATTTTACTGGTAATAGATACAGACGCTCTTCCATTTCTCCGCTATGAGAATGGCGCTTTTAATTTCTCTGGTCAGACGGCTACTGACGAAGTGGGCTTTAGACCAGAGGGCTGGTATATACTCTTCACCTTTATCAAACTAGCTGCCACCATCTTCTGCAGTGTATTGATCATAAATGAGCTCATCAAAGTCATACAGTCGATTCGCTCTTTAGACACCTTTAAAGAAAAGAACATCTTGGCTTTTCGTAGAATGGCGAGCATCTTCATAGCCCTCTTTTTCATCCATGTCTTTTCTCTAACCCAAACTGAAGAGCAATTCTCTTTTAGCTTAAGCTTACCCCTGCAGTACTTGCTTGGTGTCATTGCCTGCTACATTTTAGCAGAGATCTTCAAGGAGGGGAATAGATTGATGGAAGAAAACCAATTAACGATATAGCATGGGCATCATCGTGAATTTAGATGTGATGATGGCTAAGCGAAAGGTACGGTCCAAAGACCTGGCCAAGCAATTGGGTATTACTGAGGCTAACCTTTCTATATTAAAGACAGGCAAAGCCAAGGCCATTCGCTTTACAACTTTAGAAGCCATCTGCCAAGTCCTCGATTGCCAGCCAGGGGACATTTTGGAATTTAGTCGCGAGGCTTGAGCTGAGAGTTGCGAGATGCCAGATGCGTACAGCGATTTGCGTATCGCGAATTGTCATCGAGGGTGCGCGTGGGGATCCAACATCAGCGTGACAATCGACAGATGATGACTATTTGGAAGAAGCTGCTCCTTCGATTGTTTTGATGTTGGCCGCCTTTTCTCCTGCCTGCCGGCAGGCAGGTTTGTTACTTTTCATTTGGCGGAGCAAAAGAAATCGAATATTCTTGAGCTCTTGACAAATAAATACAGCGCGAAAAAAAGTAAGACTAACCTTAGCCACTTAACCTCCGTAAGTAAGATTTCATGAAAAACCTCAAGCTACTACCCTTCCTCCTCTTACTTCTAACCCTCGCGTGCAGTCCAAAGCCCGACCTTACCAAAATCACCAAAGAATTCTACCAGGCTATGGAAGCCCACGACCACTCAAAGATCACCTCCTTTTACTCCGACTCTGTCAGGGTAATGGGCAAAGGCTACCGCTCGGTGTATACCAAAGCAGCCTACAAGGATTGGGTAGAATGGGATGGATTTTTCGAACCAACTTATGAGATCCTCAGCCTCACCGAAAGCGACAACTATGTGGAAGCCCAGATCCGTAAAAGCGACCCTCGCATTCTCTTTCTCAATGGTGAACCCTTTATTACTACCGAGCGCCTCAACTTTGTTGATGGTAAACTCCAAAGCCTAGAGATTCTCGAAGAGCAATACAATGAAGCCCGCTGGATCGAAACCCGTGAATTACTTGTGAACTGGATCACTGAAAACCATCCGGAGTTGGAAGGATTCATCTTTGACCAAACGCTAGAAGGAGCAGAAAACTACGGGCATGCGATTAAGCTATATGAAGTACGGAGAAAATAGTAAACTATTCCTGTGAATTGTTAATCTAGATGTTTATACAAATGCCTTAAATCACCCTTCTTACAAGAAGCTTTCCGCACCTCGAATTCGACACCTTCGATCATTACTTTACGGATCAATTCTCCGGATTTGTACTTTTTCTTCTTCTTGCTCATTTCAACTGAATATAGTCAATTCATAGTTTCTGAATCTAAAAACTAATCCGCACCTTTGAGGCTTGAAAAATTAAAACATGACTTCAGACCAACTGAAAGATTTAAAGGCACGCGTTGACGCCTTGAGGAGGTACCTTTGACTACGATGTCAAGGTACGCGAGGTAGAAGAAGAAGAATCCATTACCACCCAAGCTGATTTCTGGAGCGATCCTAAGGAGGCAGAGAAAGTACTGAAGGGCATCCGCGCCAAAAAAGTATGGACAGATGCCTTTGCAGCCGTCAATGCCGCCACCGAGGATACCGAAACCCTGGAGGAGTTTCGCCAAATGGAGGAGGCCTCAGAAGAAGAGGTGGAAGTAGAATATCAGAAGGCCCTCAACTTGCTGGAGGAGCTGGAATTCAAAAAGATGTTGTCGGGTGAGGAAGATCAGCTAAATGCCATGATCGAGATCAACCCGGGTGCAGGAGGTACGGAGTCCAATGATTGGGCGGAGATCCTGATGCGGATGTACATCATGTGGGGTGAGAAAAAGGGCATGAAGGTGAAGCAGGTCAATTACCAACCAGGTGATGTGGCTGGCCTCAAGTCTTGTACCCTAGAGTTTGAAGGTGAGTTTGCCTATGGGCAGCTTAAGTCAGAGTCAGGGGTTCACCGTTTGGTGCGCATCTCTCCTTTCGATTCGGGTGGGCGCAGACATACCTCTTTTGCCTCGGTGTTCGCCTACCCTGTGGTAGATGACACCATCGAGATCGATATCAACCCTTCTGACATCAGCTGGGATACCTTCCGTTCGGGGGGTGCCGGTGGACAGAACGTGAACAAGGTAGAGACCGGGGTGCGTTTGAAGCACGCTCCTTCTGGGATCATCATTGAGAATACGGAAACGCGTTCGCAGTTGGGCAATAAGGAAAAGGCCATGGCCATGCTGAAGTCGCAGTTGTATCAGCGTGAGATCGAGAAGCGGAATGCGGAGCGCGATAAGGTAGAGGGCGAAAAGATGCGTGTGGATTTCGGGTCGCAGATCAGGAACTATGTACTGCACCCTTATAAGCTGATCAAGGATGCGCGTACTGGTGTGGAACGCACAGATGTGAATAATGTACTAGATGGGGATCTGGATGATTATATCAAAGCGTATTTGATGCAACTGTAATTGCTTACAGTTGCATGTTGCGAGCTGCGAGTTTTGAGCTTGTTCAGTTATTAGAACGTCACTGCGAGCCTGCCTGCCGGTAGGCAGAGAACGTAGGAGGAAGCAGTCTTCCGCTTTAAATATTGAGATTCCCGCCTACGCGGGAATGACGAGTAAAAAACTCTCCCTCTTTTAAGGGGGAGTCCGCGAAGCGGGAGGGGGTTAAAAGATTACTTCGTCAGCCCATCGGCCTTCTCGCAATGACGAAAAGAATAAAATTCCCCCTTGGAGAAGGGGGCTTGGGGGATCGATATACAAACACTGTCTAATCCCCCTGACCCCCTTTTAAAAAAGGGGGAGAAAAATAGTCTAAAGAAGATGCCTAAAAAGAAAAGCCTTTTTGATCTGCAGTTCACACTCTTGTGTGTGAGCTCACTACTGTTCTTTGCCAGCTTCAATATGATCGTACCTGACCTGTATGATTACTTGGAGTCTATGGGTGGCGGTGAACTGAAAGGGCTGATCATTGCCCTCTTTACGGTTACAGCTGGGCTTTCACGTCCTTTTTCGGGTAAGCTAGCTGATAAAGTCGGTCGTGTACCTGTGATGGTCTTTGGCATCGGGGTCTGCGTGCTGATGGGTGTGCTCTACCCTGTCGTGAGCTCAGTGTGGGCTTTGCTTCTGCTGCGTTTGTTACATGGCTTCTCAACAGGTTTTAAGCCTACGGGTACCTCAGCATTTATTGCGGATATCATTCCTGCTGATAGGCGCGGTGAGGCCATGGGCTACTTTGGCGTTTTTGGAAGTACAGGTATGGCCATTGGTCCTGCTATAGGTCCTAGGATCACAGCGGCCTTTAGCTTGGACATCATGTTCTATATCTCGGCCTTTGTGGCCTTCCTTTCTATCGCCATTCTCTTTGGCATGAAGGAAACGCTGAAGGACAAGCAGAAATTCAAATGGTCATTGTTGAAGATCAAAAAAGACGAGATCTTGGAGCCTCGGGTATTTAACCCTTCGATTACCTTGCTCCTCACCTCTTTTACCTTTGGTGCTGCCATTACCTTGGCGCCAGACATGGCCATTCAGATGGGTTTCCCTCAGCAAGAAAAAGGGATCTTCTTTACTGTTTTCGTGATCTGCTCGCTTTTGGTGCGCATCGTTGCGGGTAAGGTATCAGACCGTTATGGACGTGTTATTGTACTTAAAGCTGCTATCGCCATGATCGTAGTGGCGAACATTTCCATAGCTTATGCAGGTTCTAAAGAGATGTTTATGGTGAGTGCTGCCATCTTCGGTTTTGCCATTGGTATGAACAGCCCAACCATCTATGCTTGGACCATCGACCTCAGCTTAGACAGGGCGCGAGGCAAGGGCATTGCCACTATGTACATTGCCTTGGAGATCGGTATTGGACTGGGTGCTTTTATAGCAGGTTATATCTACAGCAATGAAGTGGAGAACATCCCTTATGTGTTCTTTACCTGTGCGGCATTGGCGGCCTTGGCATTGTTATTTCTATTTTTTGGCTTAGATTGGTCTAAGAGACTTATCGAACGATACGGTTAATGAAGATCACAAGATCACTTTTACCTTTTTTAATCCTTTCATTGATCCATCTGGTCGGGCAATTTTTAGAAGCCCCGCTGATCCATGATGGCACCAAACCACTGCTGATGCCTGCATTGGCCTATTATTTCTGGAAGGAATGCTTAAATACGCCATTGAACAAGTTTGTTTATGCAGCTTTGTTTTTCAGCTGGCTAGGCGATTGCTTTTTGATCTTCGTACCCATGAACGGGCTCTTCTTTATGCTGGGACTGGGTGGGTTCTTAATCGCGCAGATCATTTACATCATCATGAACATCAACTTTATTGATGACGGTCAGAGCAAGCTGGTATTCAAATGGCCTGCTCTATTGATGATTGTGTATGGAGGGTTGTTCTTTATTTACATCATCGACTCCCTTGGCGGACTAATGATTCCTGTAGCCATCTATTGTGCGGTGATCACCATCATGGGCATTACAGCAGTAGGAAGAATGAAAAGAGCATCCAGAGAAAGCTTTTTGCTGGTGCTGATCGGTGCCTCTTTATTCATCTTCAGCGATTCTGTTATCGCATTGAATAAGTTTCGAGGACCAGTAGAATTATCTGGACCAATTGTAATGAGTTCTTACCTGGCTGCTCAGTTCCTGCTAGTTGAGGGTTTTAGAAAGTTTATTCTAGGATTGAAAAATTCTTAATGCTCTTACTTTTCTTTTGCCAACCCAAAAGAAAATCAACAAACCTGCCCACCGGCAGGCGGGTCCTCAAAGCGGGAGGGGGTAAACGCATTACGAGCTACGCACATCGCATATCGCATATCGCATATCGCCCTACGCATCTAGCAATTAATTGATTCTTCGCACCTTACCTGAACCAGAGATGCTAGAATTTACGCCAGTAGGTTCACCTGCATAATACACACTCCCCGAGCCTGAGATGCGAACATCCAATTCACCATAAACTGTGATAGAGCTTCTACCCGAACCAGAGATCTTCACTTCGAAGTCATCTACTCTCAGTTTTTCAGCTAAGAATTTACCAGAACCACTAATTGAAAGGGTACCCGAGCTGGCAGAGCCGCTCAATTCGATGTCGCCAGAGCCACTGATGCTTGACTGCACCTCTTTGGCATCAATGTCCATTTCAATGTCTCCTGAACCTGATACTCTCGCTCTGAATCTATCAGTTTCAATGGTATTTCTACCAACAATATCTCCAGATCCACTCACAGTAACTGAATTGAGTTCTTTTACGGTCACGTAAACATCCACACGGACATTACCACTATTCCAAAACCTCCAGCTTGATCTTCTGCGAGATTCAATTCTCAGCTCTCCGTTTCTTACTTCAACTTCTAATTTGTCAATATCGTCTTGGTCTCCTTCTAATACAACCTCGTTCTTATCGCCTTGTGTGACGTATACCGTACCACCGATCTTCATGCTGATCTGATCAAAATCTCTTACATCAACAGTCTGCCTGTTTTGGGCAAGCGCCAGTGTGGTCACAAATAGTAAAGCAAGTAGTAAATATCCTTTCCTCATTTTTTCATTCTTAACATACTATAGACAGATGAGCGTACAAATGGTTGCATCCATCAGAACGATTTTGCCTTTAATTTACTCCGCTTTTGGAAGCGGAAGTAAAGTGCGACAGCAGCAACAGTCAAACCGATCAACAATCCATACCAAATACCCTCTGGTCCTAAGTCGAATGTAAAGCCCAAAATATAGCTTATCGGTATGGCTAGGCCCCAATAAGCGGCCAAGGTAATATAGGTGGGTACCTTCACATCTGACATGCCCCTTAAAGAGCCTAGTCCTACTACTTGTACACCATCAGAAAGCTGGAAACATCCTGCGATGATGATCAAGCTTGATGCAATGCCGATCACCTCTTGCTCCTTCACATAAAGGGTTGGTAAGAAATTGCTGAAACCTATGTATAGCGCGGAACAACAGGCCATGAAGATGAGGGCAATGTAAAAGCTAGTATTCCCTACTCTTTTCAAGTTCAAAGCGTCCTTCATACCGATCTGATTTCCTACCCGAACTGTAGATGCTGCCGAGATACCTGAAGCCATTACATAACTCAAAGACACCAAGCTGATCGCGATCTGGTGCGCAGCCAGTGGCACTGTACCCAACCAGCCCATCATAATGGCTGCCATGGCAAAAGCACCCACTTCGAATACGAACTGGATTCCACTAGGTACTCCGATCTTTAACATCGGTTTGAAGAGGTCTGCCTTGGCTTTTAAAAGCTGGAAGCCCTCTCTGTATTTCTTGAGTTTACTGTAATTCCAAACGAACCAACCTAGCCCTATTGCCATCACCACTCGGGAAATGAATGTTGCCCAGCCAGCTCCGTTCAAACCCATTTCAGGAAAGCCAAACTTGCCGTAGATCAAAAGGTAATTGAAGATCACATTGATGACATTGGCAATGATGGTAATGTACATGGTCGGTTTAGTGATCGACTTGCCTTCAGCAAACTGTCTGAAGCACTGAAAGAACATCAGCGGTACCAAGGAGCTGGCAATGATAAGGAAATACGGTTTCCCCATAGACATAACATCAAGCGGCTGCCCCATATAAGGCATCAATTGCGCCAAACCGAGCAATAGAATGAACAAAGCAGCGCCTGCAATTCCGCAAAGCAAAATGCCATGTCTCAGTACACGGACGATCATCGCATCATCTTGCTGCCCATCAGCTTGAGCAACCAAGGGTGTGATGCCGTAGGAAAGGCCAATGCCAAACATTAAAAAGATACCTAGCGAGTTATTGGCGAAAGCTGAGGCTGCTAGTGGTTCTTTACCAATTTGCCCCACCATGATACTATCTACAATACCCACCAATACATGCCCCATTTGACTGAGCATGACGGGGTAAGCAAGATTGACGGTCTTCTTGAAATGATATTTATAGCTAAGCGCTTCAGCCATTTTGATCTAAAATACGCGCATATTTCAAAATGGCCATTTGACTAATACTATCCGTGATGTCTCCATTCATGACCATCTCCAAGGCTTCAGCAAAAGGAACCCTCTTTACGGTGATGTCTTCTGTGTCGTCAAAATTGGTTTCACCCATAGACAAGCCTGTGGCGATAAAGACATGACCTACTTCATCTGTCACGGAATTGGAAGTGTGAATACGACCTAAGTGCTCAAGCTTTTCGGCATGTAAGCCCGTCTCTTCATTGAGCTCTCTTAAGGCACCTGTTTCGGTAGATTCATCAAAAGGCACTGCCCCCATAGGAATCTCCCAGCTGTATTCTTCTAGCGTGTATCGGTACTGACCAACCAACCAAGTGTAGCCCTCCTCATCGATGGGCAAGACAGCAATGGCCTTACTTTTGAAAGATACCTTGCCATAAATACCCTGCCCTCCAGATGGATTGATCACCTGGTATTCGGTAACATCTATCCATTGGTTCTCATATTTCTTTTCACCGCTAAGCGTTTTCCAAGGGTTCTTGTGTTCGGCCATGGTCAAAATTAGCTAAAGGTTTTATAGAATGAAGCGCACTGCTTATGTTTATCAAATGTTGGAGAAAGATTTTGGAACAGGAAAGATAGAAGCAGGTTGTGATGAAGCAGGAAGAGGACCTTTGGCCGGACCTGTGGTAGCCTCTGCAGTCATTCTTCCAAAAGGGTATGAACACCCATTACTGAACGATTCCAAAAAACTAAACCAAAAGAAACTAGACCTACTCGAAATTGAGATCAAAGAAATAGCTTTGGCCTGGAAGGTCATCGAAGTGAGCCCTGAAGAGATCGATGAGGTCAACATTCTTAATGCTTCCTTATTGGCCATGCACAGGGCGATCGATGGGCTTGAAACTCAGCCCGAAGTATTATTAATTGATGGGAATCGCTTTCCAAAATATAAGGAAATAGAGCACCACTGCATTGTCAAAGGTGATGGCAAATACATGAGCATTGCCGCGGCTTCTATTCTAGCCAAAACCCATAGAGATCGAATCATGCGACAAGCAGCACAGCAATACCCAGGCTATGGCTGGGAAACCAACTTTGGCTACCCCACAAAAAAACACAGAGAAGCGATCCGCCAATTGGGAATCACTCCTCTGCATAGAAAGTCTTTTAGGCTTTTACCGGAGCAGCTAGAGATTTTCTAGTCACAAGTCAATAGTCATTGGTTCTGCCTAATACCATTGTCGAATGACTAATTAATGCTGTTGATACACCTTCGCTACAATTCTCCAGCCGCTATCAAATTTCAATAGGCTGAGGTAATCTGTGTAGACATGCTTGCCTTGGTTGTGCAGTTCAATTTTTACCTGAGCAGCATGGCCAGTTACATCGACCATTGCGAACTTATGCTCCCATTTATTCTTTGGGTCATCTGCATCATAGTCGTGCATTAACCTTTGCTCAACGCCATCCGCCCAAGCGGCAATGGGATACTTGCTGATCTTTTCCCCTTTTGGTGAATAGATCGCAAAGTCTTCATGAAAACCTTTCCTCATCGCATCTGGATTAAGCGCGTTGAAAGCCCCATGGACATAAGAGGTAAGCACGAGTTCTTTAACGGCTTCTTCTTCCTTGTCTTCAGGAAGTGAAATAAATGACATGGAGACGCCTGCAGCTAGAATTACTGCTAACGAAAGTAGAGTGACCTTTTTCATAGTAATTGATTCTTGTGATAATCTCTTTTTACTCTGAAAATATGTAATTGGTTACACAAAGAGCCTTAAGGCTCAAGCCATAAGCCGCAAGTCCATTCCTTGTAGCTTATAGCTTGCTGCCTGTAGCATAATATTATTCGTATCTGAGCGATTCTACTGGGTTGCGCTTAGCAGCTTTTACCACTTTACCAGAAATTGATAATAAAGCGATTATTAAAATGATAAACACTGGAATCAACCCACTGATGATATTTGGCGTCACGTGATAGGTCCAAATAGTACCCATTAGGCCACCAGCCAAATACGTACCGAGCCCACCACCAACAACAGAGGCAATGCCTACGATGATCAAGAAAGGCTTATTGATCAAGGTAGTGATTCGCATGATTGAAGCACCTAACACTTTTCTAATACCGATCTCCTTGGTTCTACTTTGGATATTGATCGAAACCAAGGTAAAGAGCCCTATGGCCGATAATACCACCGCAATAACAGCCAAGAACATGAACATTTGCAGGATATTGACATTGATGTCTTTCGCCTCAGCAAGCACATTCTCTTCGTGGGTATATACATCTGTCGGTCTGTTTGGAATCAGCTCAGTCCAAGTCTCTTCCATGAAATCGATAGTCGAGCCTAATTGCGCATCTGGCACTTTAGCCACCACTACGCTCAGATCAAGATCGTCTTTGAGTCTAAACATTGTAGGTCCAATATTCCCCCAGAAGCCCCAAGTGTAGAAATCTTCCATCATTCCAACCACGGTCAAATTCAAGGTGTCTTGAATAGTAATTCTTTGACCAATAGGTTCTGTCCATCCAAACTGAGAAGCGAAACGCTCATTGACCAGGATACTATTGGCCTTGTCGTTCTCCTTATTCGATTCATTGAATGATCGGCCATCAACAATATTGAAGCCCATGGTTTCTACATAGCCCATACCGACATCAAAAACTGATACTTCGTATTCGGTATCACCACTTCTAACTGCCCTTCCGTAAGACCCCCAACCGATGTGATTATTGGTCATTGCGACTTGCTGAATCGCAGGATTCGATTCAACAGAAGCCATAAATCTTTGTGCTTCATTGGCATTGGCAAGAGGCACCATGAGCAAGCCTTTCTTGTCATAGCCCATATCCAGCTCGTCTTGATAGACTGAGTTTTGATAAAAGGCAAAGCCAAACACCAAGGCCAACACAGAAATGAACATCTGTAAACCCAGCAATATTCTCGACAGCACTGAAGATGAACCCACTTTCAAGCTTCCTCTTAAGATCTGTACAGGCTTATATCGACTGACAAAGAATGCTGGATATCCACCAGCAAGTAACCCTGTTGCCAGTAGAATTGAGGCCAAGAAGATTACCAAACCAGGGTTATCTAATAACGTCACCACCACATCTACATTTGGCCACATGCCGTTGTACTTAGGTACCAACCAAAGCGAGAACAAAAGACCAAGGATCAATGCCAAGAAGCATAAGAATATGTTCTCTCCTAAAAATTGAACGATCAATTGCTTGCGAGACCCTCCTACCGTTTTTCTGATACCGATCTCCTTCAATCTTTTGTTAGACATGGCAATGGCCGTGTTGGTAAAGTTGAAACAGGCCAATAGTAATATCAAAACCGCCATGATATTAGGTGCAGTAATGTGTTGGGCGTGAAGTCCTTCGTTACCCAAACTCGTTCCATTCATATCTCTAGCATTGAATGGAACTTCAGACATGGATTGCAGCCAGAACTTCGACACTTGAAAATCCTCCCGTGTTTCAGCCTGAATAGCTGCATACTTTTGTATGGATTGAGGTACTATCTCTTTGATATTGGGGTCGCTACTTTGAATGAACAGACCATCGATAATTCTCGACCAATCTGTTTTTTCAACATTGAATAGTCGATAGAAATTCTCAAAGTCTGCCACAAGCTGGAATTGCAGGGTACTTTGTAAACCCGGTTCTTCAAAAACACCCCCAACTGTTAAAAACAGATTGTCTTGGGTAGTTCTTACAAATTCAACTGTTTCTCCTACTGCATTTTCCTTACCAAAAAGTGCGACAGCCACTCGATCAGAGATAAGGACTGTAGACAGCTCATGATATCCATGGATATTACCATGAAGCATTTTAAAACTGAACATGTCCATGAAATCTTCATCGACAAAGGCTACGGTTCTGTTAAAAACGTTATTGTCCTTCTTGATCGTTGCCCCAGCTCTTTCAATCTTACTTACGCGTTCGATTGAAGGCACTTCATCTTTGATAACGTCTCCCAAGACCATGGGGACAAAACCATAAGGGACATCAGCACCATTCTGATCTCTATAGATTGAAACCTGATAGAGTTCATCATAATTTTCGTGCTGCTGATCAAAGGTCATAGCAAATTCATAATTGAGGAATGCTACAATACAGCAGGCTAAGGCTAGACCTAAACCAATGATATTAATGAAAACAAAGGCTTTGCTTTTCATTAGGCTACGCATGGTAACCTTGAGGAAATTCTTAAACATGTTTGACCGTTTTGATTTGAGTTTTCAGATTGATAGATGTCAAAAAAATTGAGAAGGTTGCACCCGACCCGGCAATTGTGTGAATTAATCTAGACTCACTTTCAATATAAAGATTTTGAACCTTAAATGCCTAAATATGACCTTGATGTTTACATTTGCATCAAACTATAATCACTATGGAATTAAAGAAAGTTGCACTCAATGATCTGCACGAAAATTTAGGGGCTAAGATGGTTCCTTTCGCAGGTTATAATATGCCAGTTAGGTATTCATCTGACATTGAAGAACACATGACCGTGAGGAATGGAGTCGGTGTATTTGATGTCTCTCACATGGGTGAGTTTGTTCTAGAAGGACCGGATGCAATGGACTTGATCCAAAGAGTAGTGAGTAACGATGTTTCCAAACTCGTTGACGGACAAGCACAGTACGCCTATCTACCTAATGAGACAGGTGGAATAGTTGATGATCTTTTGATTTACAGATTCAATCAAGAAAAGTGGATGCTTGTGGTCAATGCCTCAAACATTGACAAAGATTGGGATTGGGTAACCAAATACAACACGAACAATGTCACAATGAAGAATGTGTCTGATAACCATTCATTATTTGCTATTCAAGGTCCAAAAGCCGTTGAGGCACTTCAGTCATTGACTACTGTAGACCTATCGGAGATCTCGTTCTACAACTTTGTTGTTGGTCCGATGGGTGGCGTAGATCATGTGATCATTTCTGCAACAGGTTACACAGGAGCAGGTGGTTTTGAGCTTTATGTGCATAACGATCATGCAGAGAGTTTATGGAATAAGATCTTCGAAGCCGGTGCAGCATTTGACATCAAACCAATAGGACTCGGTGCAAGAGACACTTTGAGACTTGAGATGGGCTATTGCTTGTATGGCAATGACATCACAGACGCGACATCCCCTATTGAAGCGGGCCTTGGTTGGGTGACGAAATTCACCAAAGAATTCACTAACTCAGCTGCTTTACTAAAGCAAAAAGAAGAAGGCGTTTCTAGAAGACTTGTTGGTTTCAAAATGTTGGACAGAGGTATTCCAAGAAGCCATTATGAGATCATGGATGCGGATGAAAATGTAATTGGTGAAGTGACCTCAGGTAGCCAATCTCCTTCGATGGAGTGTGGGATTGGTTTGGGTTATATCAATAAGCCACATACCAAGCCTGGTTCTGAAGTCTACATCGCAGTAAGAAAAAGAAGATTAAAAGCTGAAGTTGTTAAGCTTCCAATCTTAGGAAAATAATGAATATAGAAGTTTGCTATACTCCTGATTTGATCCATCAATTCAACCTGAAAGGCAAAGTGGTGGTAGTGATTGATGTGCTTAGAGCTACCTCTTGTATGGTTGCAGGACTCAATAGCGGTGTAGCAAAGATTCACCCTGTTGCCTCAATTGAAGAATGCCTTGAATTGGGGAAACAGGGATATAAAATGGCCGGTGAGCGTGGTGGCAAGAAAGTCGATGCCTGTGACATGGGTAATTCCCCATTCGAATACATGGATCCCAAACTGAAAAGTGAAAAAGTGGCCACCACAACCACCAATGGCACCAAGGCCATTAAACTCTCGGCCGATGCAGATGAAGTAATCATCGGAGCCTTCTTGAACCTTCAAGCTGTTGTGGACAAGCTCAATGCGCTCAATAAAGATGTAGTGCTCTTTTGTGCGGGCTGGAAAGGTCGTTATAACCTTGAGGATAGTCTTTTTGCTGGTGCTGTTTGTGAAGGGCTCATCAAAACTGCAAATATCAGCGATGATGCTACACTATCTGCATTGTACCTCTATCGCTCAATGGCACATGACCTCCATTACTTCATTAGCAGAAGTAATCATGCAGCTAGGCTTTCAAACTTCGGCATCATGAAAGATATAGAGTACTGCTCAAGAACCAATGAGTTCTCAGGAGTACCCTATCTCAATACCGATAATGAATTAGTGATTTAAGCAGCCGATTCCGCTGCTTTCTCGTCACGTAGATCAACCTGAACTTCTGCGTTTTTCAAGGCTTTTTGTAAGCGCTTAGACTTTTCACGCAAACCGTAGACCCACTTATTCAAAGGCTGGAAAATTCCAGGTAAGTCATTTCTGAACACATCACAGAATAGTACTACTCTGGTTTCTTCAGTTCTATTCCATACGGCATGGCGGTATGTATCATCGAATAAAACATCTTCTCCTTCTGTCCAGTCGTAACGCTCACCTCCATTTACAATGTAGCATTCGCCCTCTTTTGGAATAACCAATGCCAGGTGGTATCTGTAAACACCTTTATAAAATCCGTTGTGCGGAGGAATATGCTTTTGAGGCCCTAAAATGGAAAACATAGCAGTGGTTATACCCGGAATTTGCTTTAATAGCTCCGTAGTCTTAGGTGCTTTTGCACAGTTGGTTTCTTGCCAATTGTCATACACTTTAAACATGAACACACGCCAAGCAGACTCATCTTGGTCTGAAATGAATCTTTGAATTTTATCTACTTCATGGAACTTAGGGATGCTTTTCTCATCCTTCAATACTTCGATCAGCTCTTCTTGAATTACTTTCCAATTGTCCTTTAGCAGTTTATGCTCTGGAAAATACTTTTCCAATGAAACCATTGGTGGGTTTTTGAAGACTGCTCTAAGGATTAACGAAAAGGTGATCGCAATGAGGCTTGGTTCAATTATATACAAGATGATGTTGAGCAAAAGAAACACGCCAACGATCCATCCTAATATTTCGAATACTATCATTAATAAAAAGTTATGACCTGATCAATGTTTTGACAGTCCAAAAATGCAACACAAAAAAATCCATCGCAAACAAGCGATGGATTATATTCTATTTAATAATTGTAAAGTAACACTGACACTATCTCTTGGTCACATTACTTGTGCTTTTCACGGTGATCACCATTGGAATATCAATACCCTGTGTAGATGCCTTTCCTTCAGCGGTTTGCTGCACCTGAACCTTTGAAGGCATGCCATTGTCCATAAGATCATAAATCGTATTGATCGTTCCAGCCATATCTGTAGAAACCTCCATACCCATTTGGGTAGTCGTACCTTTTACCGAAATAGTACCTTTTGACATGATGGTATTATTTCCATCATATGATCTTGTAGCGCTAATTTCAGTTGGTAAGTTGTTCACTACGGCAGAATTAGAGTAACCCCACTCCTTGCTTCCATCAGTCGAATAGATAGAAAGTAAATTACCTAGCGTGGTTCTAATGGTTTCTTCATTTAAGAATGAAGCCATCGCCTCTGACTGACCCATTTGACCAAGTACAGTTTTATCCATGTCTTCTTTAATGGCTGCAGCCATTTTATCAATTCCTTCAAACTTATCGATCACACCATACTCGTTCATATAGAAAAAGTACTCTTTGCCCACCAATGCTTTAGCAGGGCCATCCATTTCTCCTTCTCCTTCAGAGTTCATTACAGTTGTGCCTTGCATAGGAGCTGTCACCTCGATATTGATCATCTCGGTAATCCCTCTTAGCTTATACTTTCCTCCATTGGCCTCAAGTACTTCTAGAGACTCACGGGTAGTGATTTTCTGAACAATATTTTGGGTTTGACCCATGATGTTCTGCTCGATATCTTGGTCCATTACCGCTTCTACTACAAATACATCTCCTTTTTTCAAGTTGAAGGATTTGATTTGGCCAAATGCCGTGCTGGCCACGAGCATAAGCGCTAACATTGATATAGTAATCTTCTTCATTTCAGTTTAGTTTTTGGTTTTCTCTATGTCGAGTTTTATCTCTTTTTGTCTTTTTATCCATTCTGGCATTCCATGCCTCCTGTAAATCTACGCCCGTCTGATTCGCTAAACAAACAACCACGAAAAGTACATCTGCTAGTTCTTCTCCGAGGTCTTTTTCTTTATCCGATTCTTTTTCCGATTGTTCACCATAGCGTCTTGCCATAATTCTAGCTACTTCACCCACCTCTTCGGTGAGCTGCGCCATATTGGTCAACTCATTAAAATACCTAACACCTACGGTTTGTATCCAGTGGTCTACTTCTTCTTGAATCGACTTGAGTGGTTTTTCTTCTGCCATACTACTCTTTTTGCTTCGTATCCATGATGATGGTCACTGGTCCGTCATTGACCAATGCTACCTTCATATCGGCTCCAAATTCACCAGTTTTTACGGGTTTACCCAACTGAATGGAGAATTCCTCAATAAATTTTTCATACAACGGTATAGCCACCTCTGGGCGTGCTGCTTTTATGTATGAAGGGCGATTTCCTTTTTTGGTACTAGCATGCAAGGTGAATTGACTTACCACCAGCGCCTCATAACTTTTATCGAGCAAACTCAAATTCATAACTCCTTGTTCATCATTGAAGATGCGCATGTTCATGATTTTTCGAACTAACCACTCAATATCCTCCTGGCCATCGGCTTCTTCAATACCCAATAAGATCATCAAACCATATCCTATTTCTGATTTGACCTTACCATTAATGGTGACTGAAGCATTTGAAGTGCGCTGAATTACTGCTCTCATAGATCAAAAAACTCGAATATTCAGCTATCATTCAAGCGAATTCTATATTTTCACCGTATGCGCGTTCACCATTGGTGGTCACTTTTTTTTATTGCTCTTACAATTGGTGCATTTCTTTTCTATCGGGCCTATCAGCCGGTACTTACCTATGAATTTGCTGAAGCTTTCGATGGCAATGATTACCGATTAGCCTATGATTTTTTCACCGGCCATTTGACAACTTATGAAGTACCTCCGCCTTTCCATCAGCGCATATTAGTCCCCTTTATAGCAAGCATCTTCAATAATGGCCTTATCAGCGACTTTCAGAAAGTCAATCTAGTTTTTAGTATCCTCAGTGTCTATGTGATCTTCCTACTGTGGCGTAAACTTGGTTTGGAGTTCAAGTGGATCATGTTTGGATTCATTTGGCTTATTTTTCACTGGTCAGGTCTAATCCGCTTAAATGCCTTCGATCCTGTCACTGTCGATGTACCCATTTATCTTTTTCATGGAGCACTAATGCTCTTTTTACTAAAAAGAAAGTTCAACCTTCTACTCTGGCTTGCACCCTTGGCAACGGCTCAAAAAGAATCTTTTATTGGCTATATGGTAGTCCTCACAGCATATGCTTTTTGGCACAACCGTAAAGAACAAGATGGTTTTTTCAATATTCAGTTGATCTTGACCGCTACTGGTTTAGCTGTACTGACCAAGTTGCTGATCACTTATTATTTCCCCGCGGCAACAGAAGGCAGAGGAACATTCGTAATGTTGGCTTATCAAGCAAAAGAGCTACTTCTTGATCCATTCGAGCTTCTAAGATGGTTAGCGGCTATCAGTGTAGCATATGGTGTTATCATTTGGCTCGCTTCTTTTCATTTCATAAAAACGCGAAGCGTTGATGTATCAAGGAACTTGCTGGCGCTCTTCACAATTACGAGCCTCGCTTATGGACTGCTCGCTGGCGGAGACATGACAAGAATTATCTTCTTGGGCTTTCCTTTTGTGATGACATTTGGGCTGGTTGAGCTGCAAAGAGCTGGTATACAAAAGTTCTACTTGTTGGCCTTTTTGTCATTGCCCTTATTGATGTTACATTCCTCCATTCCGGACCCTGCATTTCAATGGGACTTATGGAGACAATGGTATCCAGAATTTGCGGAACAAAAACTTGTCATCATTCTATTAGCCTACACTTGTTTGATACTAGTTCTGGTAAAATCCCCTACTCTTTTCAAAAAACGACCATAGATAAAAATCATCCATGGTATGCTTCGCTGAATACTTAATTTAGATTACCTAAAAAATAAAGCTGTGAAAAACTTAAAAACCGTACTCCTACTTATTGTCGCCTTACAAACACCTGCTCTGGCTCAAAAGGTGACACCTGTTTTTAAAGACGGGCAGGCACAAATTGTTGAAGCCTTTAAGAACCCAGAAAACTGGATCAGAGAAGACCTTTGGGTTGAAACAGAATTTGATACTGATGGAGATGGTAAACTAGATCGAGTACATGTAGATGTGACTCGCCCGAATCAAACAGAAACTGAAGGCTTGAAACTTCCGGTTGTTTATGAATCAAGCCCTTATTATGCTGGTACAGCAGGGAATGCTCCAGGACTATTTTGGAATGTAAAGCATGAACTTGGTGCTACTCCACCTCCTCGGTCTCATGTTGAAGTAAAGAGAAGAGGCCAAAGACCGATTATTTCTAGTTCGCAAATTCAAACTTGGGTTCCTCGTGGCTACATAGTAGTACATTCTTCTTCACCGGGTACAGGACTTTCTGATGGTGCACCTACTGTCGGAGGAGACAACGAATCTCTAGCTCCTAAAGCAGTGATCGAGTGGCTTTCAGGTAAGGACAATGGATACACCAGCCGAGAGGGTGATGAAAAAGTCGAAGCTTATTGGTCTACAGGAAATGTAGGCATGACTGGCACTTCTTATAATGGAACAATTCCACTAGCAGCTGCCACAACCGGGGTCGAAGGTTTAAAGGCAATTATTCCTGTAGCACCGAATACTTCCTATTACCACTACTATAGATCGAATGGACTAGTAAGAAGCCCAGGAGGATATTTAGGTGAAGATATCGATGTGCTTTATGACTTCATTCACAGCGGTAAAGAGGAGAACCGTCCTTACAATAATAAAACTGTTCGAGATACAGAAATGATCAACAACTTAGACAGAGAAACTGGGGACTACAATTTCTTCTGGATGGGCCGAGATTACATCCATGACATGCCGACAATGAAGGCTGCTTTGTTGATGTCTCATGGCTTCAATGATTGGAATGTAATGCCAGAGCACAGCTATCGTATTGCCATGAAAGCCAAAGAAATGGGGCTTCCTGTACAGATCTATTACCACCAAGCGGGTCATGGTGGACCACCACCAATTGAAATGATGAATAAGTGGTTCACTAAGTATTTGCACGGAATAGACAATGGTGTCGAAGATGATCCTAAGTCTTGGATCGTTCGAGAAAGAGTAAACCGTCTTGAACCTACACCTTATGAGGATTACCCTCATCCTGAAGCTGCTTTTGTAAACCTGAACTTGAGCAAAGGTGGAAACGAAGCTGGAGGTCTAACCACTTCTGCAGGAGATAACACAGAAGAGCGTTTGATTGATGATGTTACCATAAAAGGAGAAGAACTTGCGGCTGCTGGTACATCTCGAAATCGCTTACTTTATGTAACACCAACCTTGCAAGAAGACCTGCACATCTCTGGCTTGGCCAATGTTAAAATCAAACTAGCGAGCAGTAAACCTGCCGCCAACCTTTCCATTTGGCTGGTGTCATTGCCTTGGAACAAAGAAGGAAAAGTAATGATCTATGACAACATCATTACGAGAGGTTGGGCAGACCCACAAAATCATAGCTCTCTTACATCTAGTGAGCCTTTGGTTCCTGGTGAATTCTATGAGCTGAGCTTCGATCTTCAGCCCGATGACCAGATCATACCTAAGGGGCAGCAGATAGGCTTAATGGTCTTCTCAAGTGATCAAGATTTTACCTTACACCCGGCACCAGGCACGGAGCTTACCATTGATTTGGCAGGTACAAGTTTAGCCTTACCAATTGTAGGCGGTAAGGCTGCATTCGAAAAGGCAGTGAAATAACACTTAATTAGATTAAAGGGGTGAATGGATACATTTACCCCTTTTTATTAACATATCACATCCGTTGCATGCGCAGCGAATCATAGAAATAACAGCCTTTATCTTCTTGCTGAGAAACCTTCATCATAGCATCAACCACTTTATCAGCATGAATGGGTCTATACTTCTTCCATGGTCCAATGAATGGAATTATTCTGGTAAAAGCTTGAGCAAATTTTTCCCCTGGTCTATTTTCACTTCTGTCTCCACGAAGTAGCGAAGGCCTGAAAATGTAGATAGTCCTGAAATTTAAGAATGAGATATCATGCTCTAACTCACCTTTAAGGTTTAGATAGAAATTCCTTGCCCCCCTTTTAGCTCCTAAGGACGAAATGAGAAATAGACGATCGGCTCCTTCTTCCAATGCCCTTTTGGCAAAATTCATACAGTAGTCATAATCAACTTTCCTGTAATCCTCTTGATTCGGTGTCTTCTTTTGCGTTGTACCTAAGCAGCAAAACACATCATCTCCCTTTGGAAATTCTGCACTACTTAGCTCATCAAAATTTATGATTTGTTCCTTCAGCTTGTCATGCTGAATACCTAGCGGTTTTCTCACTAAAGCGATTACCTGACCGTAATTTTCGCTTCGCAAGAGTTCTTTTGTTAGTGACCGGCCAATCAGTCCGCTTGCTCCGGCAATGATTGCAGTTTTTGACTCCATACATCTAAAATAGCCAAAAATTCTAACTGCATAGCCAGCCCTTTATCCTTAGCATACCACAAGTGCATGTATTCAGAAAACTCTTTTCCCGTTCTTTCTTGAGTCACTTTGTTATCCAGAAGCTCAATTTGAATAGGCTCCGGTCTTGGTCCCCAAGTGCCAATAACCTCAAGATTTTTATCAAGTGCTATAAGTTTTGGAATAGAGCGCGCCCCTTCGGTAAGAAACCTATCCATCAGTTCTGGATACTCATCTCTCATCAAAAAACGCAGCGTAATATTCTGATTGCTTTCAGCCATCTTATTCATGAATGGTACAGATTGTCCAGCATCTCCACACCAGGCCTCAGTCAGCACCAACCAGGTCATTGGTTCATTAACTGTTTGCAAATTGCTTTCAACTTCAGGCAAAAGCTTCCCAATCTTATCCCACTTATTCATACGCTTTTCAGCCATGCGGGTATAATTCAAATAAGCCTCAGATTGATTCGAACCTGTAGTCTTGTTCTGCTCAACAAGGGTCTTGGTTAGCAATCTATACTCTTTGTAGCTAAGTGCTTTATTCAGTAGGTCTTGGGTAATTTCCACCATGCTTTCTCCTCTAAATCAGAGAAGAAACTTAGAGTTACTCAGAAAAGTTCAAGTCTTCCCAATCTTTATATTTGGTTAGGTCGTCTTGAAAACTCTTACCCAACCAGATCAAGATTGTGGCATCATCAAAAAAGCCAGCTATAGGAATAAAGTCTGGTATGGCATCGACAGGCGTTAAGAAATAGATCAGTCCAGCCACCAGCATCACCAATGTTTGCCAAGGCAATTGGTTGTAGTTTCCATTCACTGAATTCGTGATCATGCGAATAACAAGCTTCACATATTCGATCAATTTTAATCTCAAACCATCATCTGTCTCACTTGCCTTCAGTTTTTCACTGGCTTGCTTCAAAGTCGCTTTTAGCGCATCACTATCTTGAACAATTCTCGTTGCTCGATTTTTAAACTTTTCGAAGTAGTGCTTTTCTTTAGAGTTTGGTCCTGCTTTAGCCATTGTTAAAAAGATTGTCTGATCTCGTTCTTAATGAAAGAAAGTGCGATTCCTATCTGATCCTCTTTCTGCTCTAACTGTTCATTAAAGATAGCACTTGATAGATCAACTGCATTATGCTCAGGGCCCATTTTTTCACTAGCAACTTGTACCAAAGCTATTGTCGCATTCATTGCATTTCTCACCATCAGCCATGCTTCATCAGACATATAGATCTGTTGTGAATGATTGTGATGGAATTCATCTCTGATCTCTTGTAATAAACGTTGTTGAAAAACAGCCGCATTCATAGTTGGATCAGCTAATCTGATCAGCATATTGTTGGGCGAAATTCTTTCTAAAAATAGCGCCATACGCTCATAGGCTTGTAATCTTAGCGGTAAGACCGTTTCAGAGTTCTTCGACTTGAGCGCCACCAACTGCCTGTCAAAGTCTTTTTGCAAAAAGCTTCGAGTAACCAGATACATGGCGTACAAGACTAATCCTGCCGGAATAAGAATTTTGATCAAGTCTGATAGGTAATCCATAGATGAACTTTAAATAGAATACGCTGTTTTTTAATTAGGTTCGAAAATACTCAGAATATCGGATTGTATTAAGTTTACGGTTTAAAAGGTAAAGAAAGCAAATGGACGTTAGACCAGTATCACTCACCCCAAAAGCCATTGAAGAGGTAAAGAAGATCATGGACAACAAAGGCATACCCGAAGGATATGGCCTGCGCATCGGTGTAAAAGGTGGTAAAGGTTGTTCGGGCATGGGCTTTATGCTGGGCTTTGATAAACCCAAAGAGGGTGATCTTAGCTACGATTCTGAAGGTATTCCAGTGCATGTCGAAAAACGTCAGATGATGTATTTGGTAGGTTTAGAAGTAGATTTCTACGAAGGAAGCGATGCCAGAGGATTCACCTTTACCAATCCAAACTCGGTGACTTCAGCATGAGCCAAAAGCTTTTCGACATCATAATCCTCACAGACGATAGGTATGTAACTCAAGAAAATACCGATTGGTATACTTCTAATATTTTCAAAGAAGACGGTCTGGTTCAAGAAGCCCTTGAGGCCAAAGGTTATAAGGTTGGTAGAAAAAGCTGGTCGGATCCTACTTTTGATTGGTCATCGACTCGTTATGTGTTATTCAGAACTACCTGGGACTATTTCGATCGTGCAGACGAATGGAAAGAATGGCTTGCCTCTACAGCCGAAAAAACCCAAATGATCAACCCTCATGAGTTGGTGCAATGGAATATGGACAAGCACTATCTCAAGGATCTTATTAACCAAGGGATCAATGTACCGGAGATCAGGTATATAGAAGTTGGTGAAAATATTCAACTCAGTGATTTGGTAGGTGAAATGCAAGAAGAAGTGGCGATTCTAAAGCCATGCTTTTCAGCTTCTGCAAGACATACCTATAAAATTGTCGGAAGAGTGAGTGAAGAGTTAGAAAACACCTTACAAGAGCTCATTCAAGTTGAGGCAATGATGCTTCAACCCTTCCAACACACTGTACCTGAGAAGGGAGAAGTATCCATGATGGTGATGGGAGGAACATTTACACATGCAGTGCTCAAAAAGCCAAAAAAAGGTGATTTCAGAGTGCAAGACGATTTTGGAGGAACTGTTGAATTGTACAAACCCTCCGGTGCAGAAATCGCATTTGCTGAACGTTGTGTACAAGCATGCCCTGTTCCACCAACCTATGCAAGGGTAGATATCATTGAAGACAATGATGGTGAACTGGCACTGATTGAAATGGAATTGATAGAACCAGAACTTTGGTTCAGGCTTAAACCAGAAGCTGCGGAAGTCTTGGCTGAAAGTCTTATATTGGACTAGGACCTATTTAAAATTTCCTTCCATCACACACTTTAAACACTCCTCCCGAATGAAGGGCAAAGATGAGCTTTCTTAGACCTATATTGATTATTGGCTTAACCATTCTGATTTCAGCGCTGTGTGTTGGACAAACAACACCTATTGAAGGTCTCTATCAATCAAAAGGCTGGGACCCATCTTTTTCTTATGAGTTCTTCAAAGATGGATCATTCAAATACACTAGGTATGGGCATTTAGGAATTACAACGAGAGGAAAAGGAAAATACCAAATTGAAAATGACAGTATTTACTTTGAGTATGAAAAGCTAGCAAGAAACCCAAAATTGATATCAACATATAATTTCAATTCTGACACAACTCAAAGTGATGACTTAATGATTGTTAAACTGGGCGTATATCAATTTCAAGACTCACTCCCTATTCAAAGTGCCTGGGTCGGCATTCAGCATGACAATCAGATACCCAATCCTTATTTTTTAACGGATAAAAACGGAGAACTCAGTTTTCTATATAGTAAAACTAAATTTGAAGATTCTTTAATAGTTAGGTCTTTAGGGCGTGATAGACTAGTGATCCCTCTTGATACATTTAAAACAATCGGTCTCGAAATTAAAGCATATTTAAAATGGCAAAAAGAGTCTACCATTCAACCTCACTCAGAAAAATATCCCTTGCAAGTCATTAGTGATACGAGTATTAGGATTAAAAAATACCCGTATTCACCAGTATTATTTAAGAGAAAGAAATAGCCTTGCAGAAATCAGCTAACGCTCAATAGATCAGCTCAAAAGCACTTTTGTATCCACCAATGGATTGGGCATAATCGATCACATCATTAAAGAAGGAATCCTTGCCAAGTGTGGCAGAATCACCTACCATGATCAATCGAGTTTTTGCTCTTGTCATGGCCACATTCATTCTTCGATATTCCTTTAAGAAACCTATCTCGCCTTTGTCATTCGATCGCGTAAGGCTTATGCAAATGGTATCTCTTTCTTGGCCTTGAAAGGCATCCACTGAATTGATCGTGATCTGCTCTCTCACCTGATCAAAAGCAGTATCCTCCTTCAGCAACTCCCTAATTACTTCGGTCTGCGCTTTGTAAGGTGCAATAATACCTATGGTCTCTTCAAGAGAAATATGTTGAGCGAGGTATTTCAACAAAAGGGCTGCCTCATCTTTATTGAATGTGCTTAACGTTTGCTTTTTCACCTTCTCGTCAAAACCACATCCGGCAGTATCTATAAACACAAAGTGCTGCCAATCGCTAAGCTTTTCTCTTTGGAGCACATCATCTGCGGTTTTCAATTTCCCCTCGTAGAAACGATCACTCGAAAACTGCATGATCTCAGGATGCATTCTGTATTGGGTTTCGAGCATTTCGGAAACGGCTCGCAACTTCATTGCTCTTTCAAAAAGTGTATATTCCAGCCCCTCCTTGCCAGCTTTTATAGATTTGACTGTTGGAGGCAGCTGTTGATGATCTCCTGCCATGACCACTCGATGCGCCTTTTGTATTGCGATCCAACAAGCAGGCTCCAAAGCCTGCGAAGCTTCGTCAATGAAGACCGTTTTGAACATACGTTCATGAATCAACGGATGTGTTGAACCGACAAGTGTACAAGCAATAACTTGTGCCTGATCGACCAAGTCATCAGTAATCTGTCGTTCTATTCGCTTGGCATCATCTCGATATAGCCTGGCCTCTTTTCTCAAAAGATCACGCTGAAAACGCTCCTCTCTACCAAAGTTCCGCTTGTACTGGCCTGCCATTCGCTTGTACTCCTCCTCCTTTTTCCGAATTGATTTCAATTCTTTGAAGAAGGCATGCTTGGATATTTTCACATCAAGACTATTCTCAATTACCTCTGGAGTAAGGCGAGCGGGGTGGCCAATTCTTAATACAGAAACATCTTGTTCGTCAAGTTTTTCAACCAGCAGGTCAACAGCTGCATTACTTTGCGCGCAGACCAAAACCTGCTTTTCTGTCTTTACTACTTCTTTGATTGCATGGACAAGCGTGGTTGTTTTTCCAGTACCCGGAGGGCCATGAATAATGGCTAGATCATTTGCATTGAATACTTTGGTAAGCGCCTTGTTTTGTGCTTCATTGAGATAAACAGATGCATAAGCATAGCCATTTTTAAAGGCATTAGGCCTTTCAGCATAAAATGACTCTCTCAGTTCAGCTAATCTACCCTTTTCTGCAGCAGCTACCAGTTTGAGTGACTTCTGCATCTCACGATAACTGCCTTCATCAAACAATAGGTTAACTCCAAGCTTTCCATCCCTGATCCAATCGGGCAAATCACCGTTCAATACGATGCGCATTTTATCCTTGCGCAAGTGACCTACTACACCTGAAACGGTCAAACTATCGTCTCCACCTAAGTATACACTGACGACTGCACCCACTTGAAAAGAGTGGTTCAATTCTACATGAGAAGTACGTTCAATTTCTATAGTGAATCGTTCGCCAGTACTGATAAAGGAATTATTCAGAACAGTAGGATACCAGGTCACCCCTTGCCTTCTTCTCTCATCGAGCTCTGTATTGAGCATCTTCTGCTCGTATTGAGCATAGTCCTCTTTCTTTTCTAGCTGAAGTAACTCTTGGAGTTTGGCTAGCTCTTTCTGTGCAGCAGTCATCTGAGGCTACGAACCATAGTAATGCGTGATTGTTTGATCTCTCCTTTAATCGGTGGATTTTTCTTGGCGATAGAGATCTCTACCTCACTGGCTTCTTGAAAAGCATCGCGCATTCTGTCTATCATTCTTTGGGCAAGGCGCTCCAAAAGCTTGGTCGGTTCTTGCATCACTTGGCTTACGATCTCATAAATGGTTTCGTAATTGACTGTACCTGAAAGCTCGTCAGATTGTGCAGCCTCTTCGAAATTCGTTGTGACATGAACATCGACAACAAAATCATTCCCTTGCTCCCTTTCATAGTCATAATAACCATGAAAGGCATGGAATTCCATGCCTTCAAGTGATACAATATCTTTATTCATTTTAATCGAATTGATCGAAGAAAGAACCTTTCTCCTTTTCCTTTTCTTCTTCGCCCTCTGTGGTAGACTCTTCTACATCGGCATTATTTTCAGCGCTCGCATCAGCTTTAACTTCCTCCTCAGCTGCTTTCGCTACAGGAGCATCCATTTCTTCTATTGAAGGCATTTCTTCTGTGGTCTCCTCTTGAGCAACCATCTCATCAATGCTGTCTTCCGTCTGCTTGTTGTCGCTTTCAGCAATGATCTGATCTACATTAAGGTCCTCAATAGACTTTTCTTGTACATCTCTGCTGATCTCTTTACCCTTTTTTACGTGCTGTTTGATATCCGCAGGGAATTCCTCATGCCTTCCGATCTTACCTAAAATATCCTCTGCCAACATTTTCAGGTCAGACATCAAGGCCGTTTTATTACTGTCTAAAGATCTGAAAACCTGCTCAAGCTGCCTGATCTCATCTTCCATATCATCGACCACCTGACGCGCTTTAGACTCTGCATCTTCAATTATGTTCTTTGCCCTGTTTTTGGCCTCTGACATCAATGCATCTGCCTTCATTTCTGTTTCACGCATATGCAATTCGGCAGTCTTTGTAGCCTGCTCGATCATATTTGCTCCAGTGTCTTCAGCAGTTTTCAATGTTTTGAAAAGCGAGTTCTCAACTTCTCTCAACTTCTGAACCTCTTTTTCTGAAGCTTCAAGCTTATACTTCAGTTCCTTACACTGTTCGTTCAGGCGTTCCCATTCTATAGAAAGGGAGTTCATAAAAGCTTTGACATCTTCTTTGTCATAGCCTCTAAATCCTTTTTCAAATTCTTTTTGCCTGATCTCTAATGGCGTGATGTTCATACTTAAACAAGATTAAAGGTTAAGTCCCAGATGGATATACTTCTGTCGTCACTTGCCGACACGAGTAGGTTGTTGTGGTTGGTCCAAAGCACTCGGTTTACTGAGGTACCATGTCCTGCATGCCTGGCTTTATCGATCACTTTCAAGAGCTGAAAGGTCTCTGCATCCCAGACCTTTATGGACTTGTCCATGCTACAAGTTACAAAATGTTTACCATCAGCACTAAAGTCGAGATGGTTAATTGCGAACATGTGTGCAACGACAGATTCATGCAAAGCATAATCTGATTCGACAGACCATATTTTTAAATGCGCATCTCTACTTCCGCTAACCAGATAACGCTGATCGGGAGAATATTGTACAGTAAATACTGAAATCTTATGCGCTTCAATTTCACGGATGAGCTCAAAGTCGGAAAGACTATATATGCGAATGAAATTATCGCTAAAACCCACAGCCAAATGCCCATGGTGTTCACTGATCGAAAGTGTGCGTGCACTTTTATCACTTGCCATAATGACTTTGATAGTCTCCAAGGTGAGCAGGTCCAAAATATGAACTTCCCCATTACCTAGTGCGACAAAGATCCTATCCTGAATGACTTGAATATCGAATATAGAGGTCACTCCAAGCTTGATAGAACCTATCTCTTTCTTTTCATTCAGATCGATCAGATGAATCCCGTCAAAGTTCTCACCTACTACCAAAAGATTTCTTTTTGAGTAATAGCAAAGCGCATAGACAGAATTGGAAAGCTTTGCCAACATTTTACCCTGTGAAGGATCATCTAGATCCCATTCGGCAACAACGCCATCACCACCTGCAGAGAAGAATTTATTGGGCTCCGGACTAGGCTCAAGTGTGTACACACAATCTTGATGACCTGCTAATGTGGCGAGTTTTTGAACGTTGACTTTAGGCATAGTTGAAAAAGCCCTAAATTGAGCTCAGGCAAAGCTAATCAAAGCATTGCCAATTACACATTTTTACATGCCAATTACTCATCAGGTTTCATTAAACAAAGATCTTTCTTATTGCATCTGGAAAATCGAAGAGACTGAAGCTGAATTACTCTCCTTATTGAACCTCAATTCAGTAGAGTTGGCAGACTTTGAAAGAACTAAAGTTCCTGAAAAAAGACTCGAATGGTTATGTGCTCGAAATGCACTAAAACAGCTTGTTCAGCCTTACGGACAATTCTTTTTATTCAAAGACAACTTCGGTAAACCTCATTTAGATTCTGGCGACTGGCAGGTATCTATGTCACATGCCAAAGGCTATGGTGCCGCAGCCATACAAAAGGGCAAACCTTTAGGTATTGATATTGAGATCGAACGTCAGCAAATAGAGCGGATCGCCAAAAAATTCCTCCACGAAGAAGAGAAAACTTGGCTCAATCATTCCGTCACTGATTTAACAAAAATCTGGGGTGCAAAAGAGGCCCTTTATAAACTCCACGGTCGCACGCAATTGATCTTCGCAGAAGAACTACTAGTTCACCCCTTTGAAAAAGGTAAAGGCGAAATTATTGAAGATGGAAAAAAAGACACTTTCAACCTCAATTTTGACAAGCACAATTCGCTACACATTTGTCTGGCCTATTGATCTTCCTTTAGGATTTTCGCCAACTGCTTGATCTCTTCCATCTTATCTGTATGACCCAACTTTTCATGCGCATTAGATAAGTTTCTCAATACCCGCTGTATGATATCAATGTTAGAGCAAGGTTCGTAATACTTGTCGTCTTGCGGAAGCTTCAGATTGCCCAAGTAATCATCAATCTCTTTTCTTGAAAAGACCAAACCTCTATTGAACGCATTGATATACAGTTCTCCATTGTCATGTTTGTAGACCATGACAAACAGGTTTGGCAGATTCACCCCATAAATAGGAAGTTTGAGCTTTCTAGCAACAAGCATATAGATCACACAGAGCGAAATAGGGTTTCCTTTTTTAGTCTGCAAGACCACATTCAACATGCTATTCCCTGGCGAGTGAAAATTCTTGGTGTTAGCCCCGAAATGGAGCTTATTGAAAAGTACCGAATTCAATATCTTGATTTGATCTACCGGGTGAATATCAGCCTTGAATTCTAGCCAAGTTTCATAATAGATCTGTTCTAGACTCTTGCGCAGGTCTTCAAGTTCTAAATCAGGATAAGAATAGGTACAGATAAGCCACATACCTTCGAGCAAATCTTGCTCTTCGCTGATCCGCCAAGCATAAAGCTTCTCTTTTAACAGTTCAAACTGAAGGGAGTGCACCAACTCTTCGATACGCTTTTGCACCAAAGGATTAAAGCTATTCTCCCATTCAAATTCTAAATAAGGTATGATATAAGTACCCAAGGACATGATCCTGTCTTCAACATGCTGAACAACTTCGGTATCATCATCATCCAGCAAAGAGACCAATGCCTTGAGTTCTTTATTCGTAAAATTTTCTTCAGCCATTCATTAAGTTTGAATCACGCCAACATTGAATTGTTCTGTCAATGGTGCGTGGTTTGCCGCCTCTATTCCCTTCGCGATCACACTTCTTGTTTTAAGCGGATCGATGATTCCGTCTACCCACAACCTCGAAGCTGCATAATAAGGCGACATTTGTTCATTGTAACGTGCTGTGATCTCATCGAGTAATTGCTGCTCCTCCTCTTTGCTGATCTCTTTGCCTTGTGCCTTCATTGTCGACACTTTGATCTGCAATAAAGTTTTAGCCGCTGAACCTCCTGACATTACTGCCATTTGTGCACTCGGCCATGCATAGATCAATCTTGGATCATATGCCTTACCACACATGGCATAGTTACCAGCACCAAAAGAATTACCTGTAATGATAGTGAATTTTGGTACCACAGAGTTGGCCATGGCATTCACCATTTTAGCACCATCTTTTATAATGCCACCATGTTCGGCTCTACTGCCTACCATAAAACCACTCACATCTTGTAAAAAGACCAATGGAATTTTACGCTGATTACAATTCATGATAAAGCGTGCGGATTTATCCGCAGAATCTGAATAGATCACTCCGCCCATCTGCATTTCGCCTTTTTTCGATTTAACAACTTTACGTTGGTTGGCAACAATACCCACGGCCCAGCCTTCTATGCGTGCATAACCACATACGATGGTTTGCCCGTATTTCTCTTTGTATTCATCAAATTCAGAGTCATCAACCAATCGCTTGATGATCTCTTTTACATCGTAAGGCTTTGTTCTGTCCTCTGGGAAAATACCGTAGATGTCTTCTGCATTTTCTTTTGGTGGCTTTGCTTCAGCTTTATCAAAACCGGCCTTCTCAAAAGCACCCACTTTATCAAAAACATTTTTGATGTAATCAAGACAGGCCTGATCATTTGGGAATTTGTTATCGGTCACCCCTGAGATCTCGCTCTGGGTTGTAGCGCCACCCAATGTCTCATTATCAATGTCTTCACCTATGGCTGCTTTTACCAAATAAGAACCCGCCAAGAAGATCGATCCTGTCTTATCTACAATTGCTGCTTCATCGCTCATTATCGGTAGGTAGGCTCCTCCAGCCACACAGCTACCCATAATTGCTGCAATCTGTATGATGCCCATAGAAGACATCTTCGCATTGTTTCTAAATTGACGTCCAAAGTGTTCCTTATCTGGGAAGATCTCATCTTGCATGGGTAAGAAAACACCGGCACTATCTACTAAGTACACAATCGGCAGCCTATTTTCCATGGCCACTTCTTGCGCCCTAAGGTTCTTTTTTGCTGTAATCGGAAACCAGGCACCTGCCTTTACGGTCGCATCATTGGCCACGATCACGCAGCTTCTGCCTTTGATCTCTCCAATGCCGGTCACCACTCCTCCTGATGGACAACCGCCATATTCTTTATACATGCCATCGCCAACAAAAGCACCGATCTCTAGAAATTCTGATCCATCATCGATCAGGTAATCAATACGTTCTCTGGCGGTAAGTTTCCCTTTTTCATGTTGCTTGGCAATCTTCTTTTCCCCTCCTCCAAGGGCCACTTTGCTGAACTTATTCTTAAGTGCGAAGACAAGCTGACGATTGACATCGTCATTTTTATTGAATTCAATGTCCATTAAAATTCGTTTATGCCGAACACGGCAATTACAGATAGTTTACTTCGGTTCTAATTTAGACCCATTGTATAACTAAACAAAGAGGGAATTTGTCTCGCGGAGCTTACTTTTTCTTTTTCGGAGCTCTTTCTCTACCTTCTGCAGGTGGGCGGTATTTTTTTCCGAAAACTGAAACATTGACATAACGCTTCGGATTGTACCTGAAATCGATCAGAAGACTATCTAGGTCTGCCAAAGCAAGGTTGATGCTGTTATAGAGGGAATCATCAGTCATCAACTTACCTAAGGTACCCTCATCAGAATTGAGTCTTGCAAAGAACTCTTGAGTACCCATCAATACAGTATCTATTTGCTGAAGCCTAGATTCTATGTCAACAGCATTTAATTTTTCACCTAAGACAGTGTATTCTTCCATCAATGGCTTCACACCTCCCATAGCTACTACTAATGAGTCTGCTACATAATCTACTTTTAGCCTGATCTGCTCTAAGGTTACCTGTGCCTCGTCTGTCATCACAACAAGCTTATCAGAGAATACTTTGAAATTGTCTATGGCAAGCGCAATGGTATCAGCTTTTTCGGCAAATGGTTCTAAAACATCATTGATCTTATTCACCAGAGATGACAATTCATTGGCAGCGGACAAACCTTCTTCAGCTAATAATTCACTAATGCCCTTATCAACAGTGCCTACCATTTCATCACCAGAAGCCAAAACGTTATCGCCACCATTCTTCAGGATCAGCCTAATCTCTACACCACCCAGCAGATCTGGTCTGTGCAGCATGGCCTCAGTACTATCATTCAGCACAATACTTTTATCCACCGCTAAAGTCACCGTCACCTCATCATAGGCTGAAGAGCTAAACCTAATATCTACTACATTGCCCACTTCGAGGCCATTGAGTTTTACTTTCGCCCCTTTATTTAGTCCTGATACATTCTGGTATTTGGCGTAATAGGTATTTAGTGGTGAAAACACATCTAGCCCTCTTAGGTAATTAAACCCAAAGTATAAAGCCACAGTGGTGACCACCACGAATAATCCAACCTTAAATTCTTTTGTACGCGCCACTAGTTATCTTCTATTGAATCTAAATATTCAAAATAGTCTCTTATCGACCTAAAAATAGCAGATGCTATATAATCCTGCACCTTATCCGTAGAAAGTTCACGTTCTTCTTTTGCATTGGTCAAAAATCCAATTTCAATTAGAACGCTTGGCATAGCAGTATTCCATAGTACCCATAAACTTGATTGTTTAACACCACGACTTTTTCTTCCGGCTCTGGTGGTAAACTGATTTTCAATTGTTTGTGCTAAAAAAATGCTATTCTCTTGAAAAGCCTCTTGCTGAATTTCAAACATTATGGGCACTTCAGGTTCATTCGGGTTAAACCCTTGGTAGATTTCCTCATAGTTATCTTCTAATAGGATTACCGAATTCTCCCTTTTGGCTACTTCATTGTTTCTTTCCGCATTCTTTAATCCCATTACATAAGTTTCGGTTCCAAAAACACCAGGATAACCTTTTGGCATAGCATTGGCGTGGATAGAAACGTACAAATCCGCTTCCTTATCGTTGGCGAAATTGGCACGGACCTTGGGATGGCTATACTCATCTTTTTTACGAATGTATAACACTTCAACATTGTCCGTCATGCTTTCTAGATACTCGCCCACTTTTAGGGTCACTTTTAGTACTAAGTCCTTCTCTTTCAGGAAACTACCACTTGTCCCCCAGTCTTTACCTCCATGGCCTGCATCTAAAATTACTTTATACTTACGGGGAGTCTTCTCCTGTGCATTTAGCTCAAAAGAGTTAAATGAGGTTAAAAAAGCCAGAATAAAGATGAGCAGATAAAATTTCACTGGATTGCTAATGAAACGGCTTATTAAAATAACTTTGCACAAAAATCCGAAAATTTTCGATAAAGCGAAAAAACGATTGTTTTCTAGAAAAACCATAATCTTTCTCCTAACAGTAATTACCGCTTTTGGCGTTTACGGGCAAGAATTGGAGCTAAAATCCGATACTATTCCGCTTAGACCCGTGCAAACTGATTCCACCAAGATACTAAAAGCAGCTATTGGAGACACATCTCGTGTTATTACGGATTCTTTACCTATTCAATCGGGCAACTTCGAAACTACCGTCAAGTACTATGCCGAAGATTCGATCATTACTGATGTAATCACCAACATAACGTACCTATACGGTAATGCTTATATCGAGTATGGAAGAATTAAACTTTCCGCGGCTCAAATCACTATCGACAGAACAACCAACGAGGTTCAGGCCATTGGTGTTGCAGATTCTACGGGTGCCATGCAGGGGCTTCCGATCTTTATGGATGGACCAGATGAATTCCAAACGGAGGAGATCAGGTATAACTTCTTGACGCAAAGAGCAAGAATTAGAGGTGTTGCAACTGAGCAACCAGACGGCTACCTGAGGGGGACAGTCGTAAAAAGAAATCCCGATAACAGTGCCTACATTAAGGACGGCAAGTACACACCTTGTTTGGACAACCCAGATGCGGATACATACATCAAGTCGAAAAAAATTAAAATCACGGCCGCCAATACTGTGATTACTGGTCCATTCCTGCTATACGTTGGGGGAATTCCCACACCACTGGGTCTACCGTTTGGCTATTTCCCCGATACGAAAGAAGCAACATCAGGTATTCTCTTTCCTAAATGGGGTGACGAGCAAAGGCGTGGTCTTTTCTTAAGAGATGGAGGATGGTACCAAGCTTGGAATGATCAGATTCACTCGGCATTCACATTCGATGTTTACTCCAAGGGCAGCTGGGCTGTGAGGGCAAGAAACGTATATAAAAAGCGCTATAAATTCAGCGGATCATTTGATGTTACTTACAATAGAAATATTACTCCTGAATACGATGAGACACCATTAGATTCAAAAGACTTTTGGGTCAGCTGGAGTCACAGACCTGAATCAAGAGGAAGAAATTCTAGGTTCTCGGCCTCTCTTCAAGCGGGAACAAGCACCTATAACCAAAACAACCTAGGCAGCAATAGCTTCCAAAACAACATCCGATCAGAATTTAGATCGAACATCAGTTACAGCGGTAGTTTTCCAAGAACGCCATTTAGTTACACTTTATCTGCGCGACATAGTCAAAACATTCAAACCAATGTAGTTGACATTTCTCTTCCAGATGCTTCATTGAACATGAACAGGATCTTCCCGCTCAAAAGAAGTAGAAATGAGTTAATGAAGAAATTGAGTTTAGGATGGGACCTGAACGTATCGAATAGAGTGACTAATGTTATTCGACCTCCATCTGCAGGCTTTGAGGTTGTTGACGGAACAAATACTGTTGATACCATTGCTGTTAGCGTAAATAACATTGGCGAATTACTCGACAATGCTCAGAATGGTGCAAGAATGAGAATACCGATCTCAACTTCATTCCCGTTGTTAACCAATTTGAACATCACACCTTCACTAAATCTAGAGGAAATATGGTATTTGAAAGAGTTAAACCACTCATGGGATGCCACCGAAAATGCAGTGCGGATTGACACCATTAGTGGCTTTAGCAGAGCAGGAACAATGAGTGCAAGTATCAGTATCGGAACGCAGCTCTATGGTATTTACAACAAAACCAATCCCTTTGCTAAGACAGAAGCCATAAGACACATTGTAACTCCTGGAATGGCATTCAGCTACAGACCTGACTATGGTCAAGAGAAATTTGGAATCTATAAGGAAGTGCAGGTCGACAGCCTTGGAAATACGCAACAAGTGTCAAAGTATGACGGCTTCTTATACGGCTCACCACAACTAGGAGAGTCCGCAGCATTGAGCTTTCAGGTGAGCAATAAAATTGAAATGAAGGTGCGAAATGACACAGCTCGCTCAAAAAAGGTGTCTTTGATAGATAACTTCTCGATCAGTGGTGGCTACAACTTCCTTGCTGATTCGTTTAATCTCTCTTTGATCAACATGAACCTAAGAACCAATCTCTTTGACAAAAAATTGAGCGTGAACTTAGGTGCTATTTTAGATCCTTATAGCTACGTCAATGCAGAGAGTGATGGAGACCAGCTGGTCAGAAGAAGCATTTTTGCTTGGAACTCGAACCAAGGCCTTGGAAGGTTTACCTCTGCGAGAGCCTCGCTGAGTACTAGTTTCAACCCTAACGCATCGCCAGCACCTCAAGGCGACCTTGCCCGAAGTCCGACAGATCTGGGGAGTGGGTTCATCGATGGTGGACCCGGGGAGTTTGGTAATCTGAATGAAGGTGGAGAATTGAGTAGTCAGCTCCCAGCTTATTTTTATGACCCGAATGCTTATGTCGACATCAATATCCCCTGGAACCTAAGGATGAGTTACGATTTTAGCTACAGTTGGAACCCCAATACGGGGGCTACCATACGCCAAGCCGTCAAAGCCTTTGGTCAACTTGCACTTACGCCCAAATGGGATATAACTTTTAACACTGGTTTCGACATTGAGGCTAAGGAATTCACACAGACCTCGCTTGGTGTCTACAGAGATTTGGGTTGTTGGGAAATGCGTGCCAACTGGATCCCCTTTGGAGCCTTTACCTCTTATAGCATAGACATACAGATCAAAGCCTCTGCCTTGAAAGACCTCAAGTTGAGCAGAAGAAGAAGCCAGTTCGATAGCAATTTCTAATTCAAGCATTCGCCAACAATCTTTTATCCTAGGCTTGCGTTGATTAATCAAGTCAACCAAACAACTCAAAGATGAAAGCAACACTCACAGCATTCGTTCTACTTTTTACATCTCTTGTTCTAAACGCTCAGGACGCCACTGTAGAAAAATCTATTTATGGAATTCAGGCAGGTTTAGGTATATGGGGCAATAATGAATTGAGGCTAACTGATAAAACTGTTCTTAGGTCAGAAATTGGATTTGATGCAGCAGTTTGGGGTGGTCAATATTATGATAACACGGGCTTTTTATTGACACCAGTATTATCGGTAGAACCACGTAAATACTACAACCTCAATAAGCGTGCAGGTAAGGGCAGAGTGATAGAGGACAATAATGGCAATTTCATTTCATTAAAAGTGGCTTATAGACCCGATTGGTTCGTCATTTCTAATGAAGACGTTAATATCGTAAGCGACATATCGTTTATTCCTTACTGGGGTATTCGAAGAAACTTAAGTAACTCATTTAACTATGAAGTTGGCATTGGGATGGGAGTAATACACTATTTCGCTGAAAACGCAGGCTTTGTAGAAGATGACACAGACTTTATAGTGGCCTTGCACTTGAGAATTGGGCTCAAACTTGGTGGTCAATAAATCTTATATTTAAGTAAGAAACGACTAAGACCATGAAGAGAAAGACCCTGATTACAACGCTATTTGTTTTTATGCTTTGCATTAGCGCCATTGCCCAAGAAGATCGCGAAAGATGGTTAACTGAAGAGATCACTGGAATTGTGATTTCTGTAAACAAAGAAACGAGAGAAATCACTGTTACAGGACCTAAAGGGAATATGGTAACCTTCACCGCAGGCGAAGATGTTGAACGATTTAATGAAATTGGAGATGGTGATATCATAAAATTTCAGTACCTGACCTTTATCAAAGCAGAATTCAGAGCGCCCAATGAAGAGGAATTGGCCGAACCACTTGTTGTGATGGCTGAAGCTGCAAAAGCACCAGCAGATACACCTCCAGGAGCCGCCATTGGAGCAATGGTCAAGGCAGTGGTTAAGATCGTAGGATTGAATAGTCAATTTATGACTGCCATTGTACAAGGACCTCGTGGTAATTATCTGACAGTTCCTGTTAATGACATGAGTTTACTAGAGGAATTGAGGATCAATCAAGTTTTGATCATGACCTATGGCGAAGCAATCGCACTCTCGCTTGAAAAAGTCACGTTAGGCAATAATTAATACAAGAAGTTTTTTATGAAGTCAACCTATTCGTTAAACAAAACGTTTTGGAGAGGTCATCATGACTTTGATTCCAAATGAACCGAACGACTAAAGCTTTATTCACTTTACTATTAATTTCCTTTTCACTACCACTTCTTGGACAGTTTGCGTACTCCAAACCTGAAGACAAGGGATTTTCTAGTGAAAAACTAGAGACACTAGCGGCACACTTAGCGTCTTCTGGTTCTTCCTCCATGATGATTCTTATTGATGGTAAGGTCATCTTTGAATGGGGTGAAACAAACAAAAGACACCTCGTGCACTCTATGCGGAAAGCCATGCTCAACTCACTCTATGGTATAGCCATTGAAAGAGGTCAAGTCGATACAACGATGACCTTGGCACAGTTGGGCATTGACGACAACGAACCGTCACTAACTCATAGTGAGAAAGAAGCGCGCATTGCTGATATTTTGAAATCACGATCAGGCATTTACCACAATGCAGCTGCAGTCAACAATGGTATGCTTCGCGATAGGCCTGAAAGAGGTGACTTTGAGCCTGGAGAGCATTATTATTACAACAATTGGGATTTCAATGTTGCTGGAGCCATACTAGAGCAACAAACAAATACTTCTATTTATGACATGTTCAATAAGGAGATCGCCATTCCATTAGGAATGAAGGACTTTAAAGGAGAATATGTAAAGATCGAAGTAACAGATGAAGACCTCACAATCCCCCAAACAGACGGGTTCTACCAGATTGAAAAGGAACAATCAAATTTTCCTGCTTATCATTTTAGAATGTCGACTAGAGACCTAGCCCTTTATGGCCTGCTTTATTTGAATCATGGTGAGTGGAATGGTAAGCAAATCATTTCGCGAGATTGGATTGACACAAGCACAAAACCGTATTCTGTTTACAGTCCTGAATATGGAAATGCATACGGTATGCTTTGGAGGGTGAGAGTACCAGAAGAAGGCACCAAAAGAAACTCATTTTTCCATACCGGAGTCGGTGTACATATGTTGGGCATCTATCCTGATTCAGGTTTGGTGATGGTACATAGAGTAGACACTGAAAAAGACACTGAATATAAGGAGGCGGACTTCTACAAGATGATTCGACTATTGTTTGGATCAAGAAACTAAACTCGACAGGTAAATTTCATCTCTGTTTCTTGTTAAACTCGCAGTTATCTTTTTTAGGCAATACATGAGTAAACATTTTCAAATCGAACAAATGGGTTCTTTCTCTAAAATGAATTTGGCCAAAACATCTACCAATAAACTTCCAGATTAATTGGCTAAATTCATAGAAATGAACAAGCACAAAAAGTTTCTGATACACCTCAGCTATATTCTCCTCATTTTAGGTTGTGAAGAAAGCGACTTAATTCATCCCATAAAAAACACAAAATGGCTCACAGTTAAAATTGAAAAACCTGATACAACTATTGCAACACCAGAGTACTTTTTAGAATTCAACGCAGAAGGGTTTATCACAAATACTGATGCAAACACTTGCGAAGGTAGATTTCAAATTTCCGACACAGATGGTATAGAGTTTAGCGATGAGTTTTGCACGAATAAGGGAGGTGATTCGCCACTATCGCTTGAGGTCAGAGATTATATCTTAAATGCTGGCCATTTTGAATTAAATAGAGATTCTTTGCGTCTCAGAGCATCAGAAGTAGATTTAATTTTGGTAAGAACAAGGGAGTAATACACTTTCAATCGGGTACGCTAAACTTTTCTTAAACATTTACTACCAAAACAGACGTTTTTATGAGAACAATAGAAAATTCCATTGTTTAAAAAAACTCACACGAAAAAGTCAATCAAAACACTCTTTGCTGCGCTATGTATCGTTTTCATTTCTTGCGAAGATGAAACTCCGACAAACAATTTTGAAGGCATTGAATTTATATCAATCGAAACAGATCAGAGCGACTACTATTTTGATATCGATAATGGCATTTTCAACACCTATTTCATTGGCGAGAATCAAGATCAATTGGCGCTAGTACTTGATAATCCTGATAGTTTGAGTTGCCAACTTTATATCTCTGACTCGAAATTGTTATCCTCTCCTTTTCCTATAACAGTACCTACTGAAAGCTCAAATGCAGGAATACAGATCAGGGATTTGACAGCAGACGTAGAACCTGCTTTCGGCCCTGATGATGATTTTAATTATTCGGGCAATACTTTCTTTGATGGTGTCAAAATCACCATTGACAGATACTACACCAATGGATGGGTGACGGGAAGCTTCAGCGGAAAAGTAGAAACCGAAACAGGAAAAGAAATTAAAATAAGCCGAGGTATTTTTCAGGTCATGATCAATATCCAAGAAGGGCAATAGCTTTTCTTGTTACATACCTACAGCAAGCTGCTATAGAAAGATTTAGCCTAAGCTGTTCAATTCTATTGTCGATAATTTCCTACATTCCTCTTAGGATATTCATAGAGTAGGACACATGTCATCACAAGACAATCAGAAATCTGTTTCGCTAGTACTCGGAAGTGGAGGTGCTAGAGGTTTGGTGCATATTGGTATCATCAAATGGTTAGAAGAGCACAACTACGAAATAAAGTCAATCAGCGGATGCTCCATTGGATCATTGATCGGAGGTGTTTATGCAGCCGGTAAATTGGATAAGTTAGAAGAATGGATGAAGTCCATCACTAATTATGACATCATCAATCAATTGGATCTTTCTTGGAGTAGCAACGGTCTTTTCAAAGGTGAGAAAATCATTAACACTTTAGTTGACCTTCTTGAAGATGTAAAGATTGAAGACTTGGATATCCCTTTCACTGCAGTTGCAGCTGATATCCTTTCGGGCAGAGAAGTTTGGATCAATAAAGGTTCGCTTTTCGATGCTATACGCGCGTCCATCTCTCTCCCACTTTTCTTTGACCCTGTACACAGAGGAGATGATGTGCTCATTGATGGTGGCGTGCTTAACCCAGTGCCCATTGCTCCGACCCTAAATGATGACACGGACCTGACCATTGCCGTAGACCTCGGGGCTGATCCCATCAATGAAAATCAGAACAAGGAAGATGAAAATGAAGAAGAAGCATCAGCTATTGAACTAGGCATTAAAAAGATTGTGGAGACGCTAGGATGGAAGGATTCGAAACCAAAAAAACTGAACTTAGGCATGTACAATGTGGCCATCAAAGCCTTTGATGCCATGCAAAGCACAATTGCCAGACAAAAATCAGCCGCCTACCCTCCTGATGTAGAGATACTTTTCGCCCGAGACCTTTGTGGCACTTTCGAATTCGACCGAGCAGATGAATTGATCGAGTTGGGTTATAACGAAATTGATCGGGTTATCAGTAATAAGAATTAATCAGGCAACAATTATTGATTTTTAACTACCTATTTAGTTATATTGAGTTGTGAGAATTCTTATCGCGCTCATATTACTACTTTCAACATTCAAATCTTTTGCATGTGACTGTGTGGACGTTCCACTAATTTTTGAAGCCTATGATTCAGACGCAGTCTTTGACGGTCTTGCTGTAAGTAAAATTTATAACAAAGACTCCAGCTATTACACGGTTTCATTTGAAGTACAAAAGCACTATAAGAACCTTATCTATCCTTTCAAAAGAATTGAAGTTCAAATGGTATCAGAATGGGAGTATTCTGGAGTGATGACCTCTTGTGACTGGCATATCAATGAAGGGGAAAGGTGGCTTGTTTTAGGAGACTTCTTCAAAGGAGCGTTTAGTTTTGACGGCTATTGTGGAAACTCAAGAAGGTGAAAGCAGAGCGGACCATCTGAACAACTAGAACAAATACTTGATAGGCTTAATGAATTTAGACTATCTGATTATAAGTTCAGTGATAGTCAATACGGATTCAGTAAGTTGGAACCTAAAATAAATCTAGATTCACTAAGCATGTCCTTTGGGCCATTAAAGTCGTGTGGTACCCAGCGCTTGATCTTTGATATTGATAAAAAAGGAAGGCTAGAAGTAGTAAATTTCCAAAATCAAAACTGGCAAGAAAGTCTATTAATTGATAGCTTATTTAAAATCCAGTCATACAAAAACATCGAATACGCTCCTCCGAAAAATGAATTTGAGAAGAAAGCCTTGGAGTATGCACGTTTAATCAATAAATGGCAGGCTTTGGAACATAGAAAAACAAAAGAAAAAGTCAATAGTCAGGCCTATAGCTTGATCTACTGCGATACCAAAGGTTATCTAAAACTAGGAAGGTACCAATAAAAAAGTCCAAGCACGTGCTTGGACTTTTTTATCAATTTGCCTTTTCTTTAAACCAACTCCACAAATAAGCCTTCCTCAGTTTTTTCAACTTTAGCTAGGCCATTCTTTGTCAGCTCTTTGATCGACTTATCCCATTTCTTATTGGAAAGGCCAGCTGCTTCTTTAATAGCATTTAAGTCTGCTCTTCCTTCTGCTTTGATAAGCGCTTGAACAGCTTGAGCTTCTTCTGTCAATACAACCTCCACCTTTTTCTCAGGTTTCATCTGAGGGAAGAACAGCACATCTTGAATAGAATTAGAATTGGTCATGATCATTGATAGTCTATCAATACCTACACCTAAACCAGCTGTTGGCGGCATACCATACTCCAATGCTCTTAAGAAGTCCTCATCAAGCACCATGGCTTCATCATCACCTCTTTTGCCTAGGTCTAATTGCTCTTGGAAACGAGCTCTTTGGTCAATTGGGTCGTTCAATTCAGAGAAGGCATTACAGATCTCCTTTCCATTACAAACAGCTTCGAATCTCTCTACCAAGCCTTCTTTATCTCTATGCTTTTTCGCCAATGGAGACATCTCAACAGGGTAATCAGTGATGAAAGTTGGCTGAATCAACTTTGGCTCACAGTGCTCACCAAAGATTTCATCGATCAACTTACCCTTACCCATAGAGTCATCCACCTCAACATTCAATTCTTCGGCAGTACTTCTCAATGCAGCTTCATCCATTTCTGAAATATCTACACCTGTAAAGTGCTCAATGGCTTCGAACATGGTGAATCGCTTCCAAGGTCTCTGGAAATTGATCGTATTCTCCCCTACTTGAACCTCAGTTTTACCATGAAGATCCATGGCTACTTTTTCAACCATTTCCTCCACAAGATCCATCATCCAGTTATAGTCTTTATAGGCTACATATAGCTCAACCTGCGTGAATTCAGGATTGTGGAAACGAGACATCCCTTCGTTTCTAAAGTCTTTTGAGAATTCAAAAACACCATCAAAACCACCAACGATCAATCGCTTTAGGTAAAGCTCATTGGCAATACGCAAGTACAAAGTCATATCTAGCGTATTGTGATGTGTCTTGAACGGACGTGCTGCTGCACCCCCATACAAAGGCTGAAGAATTGGCGTTTCAACTTCCAAATAGCCATTACCCGCTAAGTAATCTCTCATAGAGTTCACTAGCTGTGTTCTCTTCACAAAAGCGTCTCTAACCTGTGGGTTCACCACCAAGTCAACATAACGCTGTCTATAGCGCTGCTCAGGATCAGTGAATGCATCGTGAACATTCCCATCAGCATCAGTTTTCGGAAGCGGAAGTGGCTTCAACGCCTTCGTCAAAACCTTCAATTCAGTGACATGCACTGAGATCTCCCCTACTTGTGTTTTGAACACATATCCTTTGATTCCAATGAAATCACCAATACCCAATACTTTTTTGAAGACATCATTGTACATCGACTTGTCTTCACCTGGGCAAAGGTCATCTCTTCTGAAATAGATCTGAATACGACCTGATGCATCTTGTAGCTCAGCAAAAGAAGCAGAACCCATGATACGTCTGCTCATTAATCTACCCGCCAACGAAACCTGTTTAAATTCTTCAGCTCCTTCTTCAAACTTCTCCTTGATCGTAGAAGTATGATGCGTTACCTCATAAGTCTCTGAAGGATAAGGGTTGATACCCATTTTCTCCAAAGTCTCTTTTTCCTGTCTTCTCAGAATTTCCTGTTCGCTTAGCTGCTGCATGGACGTTTAAATTTAGGGGCGCAAAGTTAATGATTACAAGAGATTTATGAACCCCTCGCTAAATGAATTGTTCGGAAAATTCTATGTTTAGGCTTTTTTACGCGCCTTTCTTCTCCGAGTAAGCTCCTTTGTGATCAATGTTAGCTCTCTACCACTTTGCCCTGCTACAGATGAATTTTCATCTGCTCTTCGGATCAAGTAAGGAATAGTCGCTTTCAACGGACCATATGGCACATATTTGATCACATTGTATCCAGCATTCGCCAAATTGAATGAAATGTGGTCGCTCATGCCATAAAGCTGCCCCATGTATACGCGGTCATCATTTTTGGCCAAGCCTTTTTCTTCAATGTAAGTGGTCAAGAGGTAATTGGTCTTTTCATTATGCGAACCGGCAAATAGACCTATTTCGTCAATGTGCTCAATACAATATTTCGCTCCTGCATTAAAGTCATCGTCAGTAGCCTGCTTATTGGGTTGAATAGGATCTTGATAGTCCATTTCATTTGCACGCTCACGCTCCTTTTCCATGTAGGCACCACGAACCAATTTGGCTCCGAGCTTATACCCTCCCTCTTTCGCTTGTGCATGAAGTGTTTTAAGGTTCGCCAACATGGCATGACAATACATTTGAAAGGTATAATAGATCAGTGCTTTGTCCTTGTTGTATTTCGCCATCATAGCGATAGTCAAATCATCGATTGGTTTTTGAATCCAGGTTTCCTCCGCATCAATAAGAACAGTCACACCTAATTCAGCTGCCAATGAGCAAATTCGCTCAACGCGTTCTTCAATTCTTTGGTAAGCAGCCTTTTCATCCTCCGACAGCGTATGACCAGCATGTATCTTTTCCAAAAGGTCGAATGCCCCTACGCCTGTGATTTTAAATGCAGCAAACTGGATTTTCTCCATTTTGGAAGCTTGCTTGATTGTTCGCAAAACTTCTTCAGTCGTGGCTTCAAAACCAGCTTCGGTTTTCTCACCTTCAACTGAATAGTCGAATATGGTACCTACGCCAAATTTTGTGAGTTGCGATGAAGTTTTGAGACAATCTTCTAAAGAGATACCTCCACAAAACACATCGAAGATCGTAGACTTGATCAACCCTTGAACAGGCAAACCAAGGTTTAAAACCAATTTGGTCATGGTACTACCAAACTTGACAAACCAAGGGTAATTGAATGTAGAAAAGATAAAATGACGCTTGCCTAAGGCCTTGTCATTCAAAGCTCCGAATGCGACTTCGAGGCTTTCAAAATCAACGTGTTTCTTTAGCTCCATAGGGTGAATTCAGCTGGGCAAATATAGCAACAAACTCTAAGTCTGTTACATTTGTTATTGGTGTGTATTAGCACTTTCGAGATATGAAAAATAAAGACATAGAAAGCTGGTTTGAAAAAGGTGAAAATCCCTTGCTCATTGCTGGTCCTTGTAGCGCTGAATCTGAAGAACAATTGCGCAAAAGTATTTTTCCAATACTCGAAAACACAAATTTTATCAGGGCTGGTATTTGGAAGCCGAGAACGAGGCCAGGTAATTTTGAAGGCGCAGGCGAAGAAGGTCTAAAATGGCTTCAAAACTTAAGACAAGAAAGATCCTTCAAAATCGCAACTGAAGTAGCCACACCAGAACATGTTGAAATTTCTCTAAAACATCAAGTTGATCTACTTTGGATAGGCGCTCGAACCACTGTCAACCCTTTTGCCGTAAGCGAGTTGGCAGAATCATTGAATGGTATTGATATCCCGGTACTGGTTAAGAATCCAATTCATCCTGAATTAGCACTATGGAAGGGAGCTATTGAGCGACTAACTAAAGCAGGTATAAAGAAATTAGGAGCAATTCACAGAGGTTTTCACGCTTACCAAAAAACCAAATATCGGAACATTCCACTTTGGCAAATTCCACTTGATTTAAAAAGTGATTTTCCGGATTTACCTCTTCTATGTGATCCGAGCCATATTGGAGGAAATAGAAATATGATTTTTGATATTTCGCAGCGCGCATTAGATCTCAACTATGATGGATTAATGATCGAAACGCATTATGATCCCGATCAAGCACTGAGCGATCCGAAGCAGCAAGTGACACCTAATGCACTACTGGATATCATTGGCAACCTTCAAATCAGAAAGACCGAATTCAGCAAGCCGTTTAATAAAGAGCAACTATCCGTAATTAGGGAGCAGATAGATCAGGCAGATCACCAGCTCCTAGAGGCCATCGCCAAGAGATTAGAGTTGGTCGAGCAGATCGGGGAATTCAAGCAGGAGAATAACGTGGCTATTTTCCAGATCAGCAGATGGAAAGAAATTTTCAAGTCTCGCCAAAAATGGGCTGATGAAATGGATCTAGATTCAAAATTTATCGTTGATATATTGAGACTACTTCATCAACAATCAGTTAAAAAGCAGACAGAAGTATTTAACAGAGAAGAAACTAAAACGAACAATGAATAAACTAGGCCTACTCGGACCGAAAAACACATTCCACGATATAGCTAGGAAAAAATTCATCCCTCATTTTGAGGCGACCTTTTTCGAAACCTTCGATGAGGTTTTCCAAGCACTGCAAAATGGGGTCATTAGTAAAGCGTTAGTTGCTACAAGCAACAGTAGCTCTGGTTTAGTAAGCAACAATGAGCAAAGGATCTCAAAATCTGGGTTTAAGGTATTGGACAAATTTGAACTACCTATTAGTTTGTTCCTTGCCAGTAAATACCCCAATACATTGGCAAGCATCAAAAAGATCTATTCCCACCCTATGGCCATCAAAGAGACTCAGCGCTATTTCAGCAAGTACAGTAATATCAAATTCATTGCTACCTCAAGCACTTCAGGTGCCATAGATGAAGCGAAGAATAACAACGAAGAAAGTGCCGCAGTGATTGCGAGTAAAGAGGCCATAGAAAACAATAAGCTTCTTATCATTTCAGAGCATATTGAAGACGATCCAAATAATTCGACAACTTTTCAGCTGATCGAGAAATAATTCAATCGTTTTCCACAAAAAATTAAAATAAACTTTTTGCATTCTGTTTTTAATGCATACGTTTAAGCCATGAACAGAAGCGCAGCGAGCTATTTTTACTTTTTTTACTTTATCAACTCACAAAAAGTGGATCGTTGCTGATTAAGATATTTGATAAACTTTAGAAGCCCGGTTCACAAGAGCCGGGCTTTTTTTATGCTAAAACTATGGAGATCGTAGATATTAAAGATTGGGGATTAGGCTTATCCGAGCATGTATTGATCGCAGGTCCTTGCAGTGCTGAAAGTCCAGAACAAATTGAATCCATTGCCAAAGGGCTAAGAGGTAGCCAGGTAGAGCTCTTTAGAGCTGGCGTTTGGAAACCAAGAACAAGACCAGGATCATTCGAAGGAATTGGGAATGATGCCTTGGGTTGGTTGGAAATAGCGAGAGATGTATTGAATGTACCAGTAACGGTAGAAGTAGCGAATACAGAGCATGTTGAAGCTGCGCTTAAAGCAGGTGTTGAGGTGTTGTGGATCGGTGCTCGAACAACAGTAAACCCATTCTCTGTCCAAGAGATCTGTGAGTCATTGAAAGGCGTTGATATTCCAGTGATGGTAAAAAATCCTATCAATCCCGATCTTCAGTTATGGCTAGGTGCGTTTGAAAGATTGAACAAAGTGGGCATCAATAAACTAGCAGGCATCCATAGAGGCTTCTCTGATCCGTACGAAAAACGCTACAGAAACAAACCTGAATGGTCAATGCCAATTCACTTGAAAAGAATGCTACCAGGTATCTCTGTGATTTGTGACCCTAGCCATATTGCTGGTACTCGAGAAATCATTGCATCAGTGAGTCAAAGAGCGATCAACTTTGGTTTAGATGGATTGATGATCGAAACGCACAATGACCCGGACAATGCATGGTCTGATGCAAAACAGCAGATCACTCCAGATACTTTAAAGATCATTTACGAATCGCTTAATTTCAGAGAAACAATAGATGAGCACCCTGAAGCGATCAGTGAATTGGACAAGTTCCGTCAGAAAGTTGACTTGCTCGACACGCAAATCATAGAGCTCTTATCTGACAGATTTCAGGTAATCAAACAGGTAGGTGAATACAAGAAGGAACACAACCTAGCGGTTTTCCAGCCCAACAGATGGCAAGATGTAATGGAATCGAGAATAAAAGCAGGAACAAAGAAAAACATGACTGAAAAATTCATGAAAAATTTGCTTTTTGCCATTCATGAAGAGTCTGTGAAAATGCAAGAAGCACAGCTCAAAGAAAACGCTGTGAGCAAAAGCCTATGAGTGAAATTATAATCGATGGGATTGAAGAATCATTGACCAATTACTTAGCGGAACGCAAGCCGACTCAAGTCGGAGTTTTAGTCGATGAAAACACTTTTTCACATTGCTATCCGATTATTAAAGATCTACTTCCTGAACACCTACTTATAAAAATTGAGTCGGGCGAAATCAATAAGAACCTAATCACTTGCGAGAAGATCTGGGGAGAGATGACCAGTGCTGCTTTCAATAGAAATGCACTACTTATAAATCTTGGCGGAGGAGTAATTGGTGATATGGGTGGTTTTTGTGCAGCAACGTACAAGAGAGGAATTGATTTCATTAATATCCCCACCACCCTACTAGCGGCTGTAGATGCCAATGTGGGCGGTAAACTCGGTATCGATTTTATGGGCTTTAAAAACCACATTGGATTGTTTAAAGAACCCGAAGCAGTATTCGTAGATGCCAAGTTTTTGAAAACTTTACCTCAACAGGAATTGAGGTCAGGCTTTGCTGAAGTCATAAAACATGGACTGATAGCAGATAAAGATTATTTCAATGAGGTCAGCACATATGGCTTAGAACAACCCAACTGGGAAGCCATCATTGCTCATTCTATACAAATCAAAGAAGCAGTGGTAAAGGAGGACCCTTTCGAAAAAGGGTTAAGAAAGGTGCTCAATTTTGGTCATACCATTGGCCATGCTGTAGAAAGTCACTACTTGGGTACCGAGCAACAGCTAATGCATGGTGAGGCCATCGCGATTGGCATGATCTGCGAGGCTTATCTTTCTAAGAAAATCCTAAATTTCAGTGAAGAAGATTTGGAGCAAATTAGTGGCTTTATTCTCGATATTTATGACGACCTTTCTATTGAAAAAAGTGATTTCACGTCATTCATCAAATTGATGTATCAAGACAAGAAAAACGTGGACAACCTGCTCAATCACAGCCTGCTTTATAGCATTGGCGTGGCTACCCCAGATATTTCAGTTGACGAAAAACAGGTACTCGATGCCTTGTACTACTACCTAAACAAAAAAGAGTCCTTTGAAAACTAAAAAGCTCAACCATAAGGCGGTTCTTAAGCAAACACAAATTCCTTTAGAAGCATCGAAATCTGAAAGTAATAGAGCTTTGATCATCAATGCCCTGTCAGGAGATAAGTCCGTGCTTTATAACCTTTCAAAAGCCCGTGATACCCAAACCATGCTGCGACTCTTGTCGAGCGAAGAAGATGTGTTGGATGTGTTGGATGCAGGAACAACGATGCGCTTTTTAACTGCTTTCAGTCTTTTTGGCGACAAACCTGTAGTCCTTACAGGAACAGAGCGCATGCAGCAAAGACCTATTAAAATCCTTGTAGAAGCCCTCAAAAAAATTGGTGCTAAGATCAAATGTCAAGGTGAGGAAGGTTTCCCTCCATTAAGGGTCAAACCTCTGGAAAACCAAAAGAAAAATGAGATCAAAATTAAGGGAGATGTGAGCAGCCAATACGTCTCAGCTTTATTGATGATTGCACCTAGGCTCCCAGAAGGACTACTCTTGCATTTAAAAGGCAAGGTCGGCAGCAAACCTTATATTCAAATGACCTTAGACATGATGAGGTTGTTTGGAGTAAAAGCCAACTGGACAAATAATACAATAGAGATCCCTAGTCAAGAATACCTCACCTACCCTTACATTGTAGAGTCCGATTGGTCTGGGGCGAGTTATTGGTATAGCTTCGTGGCATTAGCTGATGAAGCCAAACTTAAGCTCAAGGGCTTAAGGCAAAAGTCACTTCAAGGAGATATTGCTATTGTACACATCATGAATCGTTTGGGCGTGATGAGCACCTTTGAGCAAGACGGGGTGGTCTTAGAGAAAATACCACATCAAAAAGAGTTCGAGTTTGATTTTAGTGATTGCCCTGATCTTGCACAGACTGTTGCTGTCGTTTGCGGTATTAAAGGTATTCGCTGTAGAATGACTGGTCTGGAAAGCTTGAGGATAAAAGAAACGGATAGAATCAAAGCACTCAAAAAAGAGCTTAAAAAATTTAAGGTGAAACTCAAAGAGGTTGAAGAAGGGGTCTGGGAAGTCAGCTCAAAATTCGAACCTTCTGCTGATACAATTCAAATTGAAACGTATGAAGATCATCGTATGGCGATGGCTTTTGCACCAATATCTACCAAGCAACCAATAGAGATACTAGACCCAGAAGTGGTCAATAAGTCATACCCAAGCTTTTGGGATCACGTAGAATTAGTAACTGACCCTGCATAATTGTCAGCTTTTGGCTTTGGAATCAAATTTGACCTTAAGGCGTTATCTTAGGGTTCAACCACTATGGCAAAAGACAAGAAATTAAAAAATATAACAGTCAAACAGGTTTTTAAAACCATCGTTTGGCCTAAACGCGGCTTGCTACTCGCAGGTTTAGTGCTAATTCTTTTAAGAAGTGCAGCTTCTCTTGTACCACCTAAAGGAACGCAATTACTGATTGATGATGTAGTTGTAGACGGAGACGTAAATAAGCTGAAGCAAATTGTTGGGGCCATTGTCCTGGCCATTGTTGTACAAGCAGTCACCTCATTCGTATTGACGAGAGTTCTCAGTGTGCAAGCACAAAAGCTAATAGCTGTATTGAGAAGTCAAGTGCAGAAAAAGATACTTTCATTGCCAATCAATTTCTTCGACAGCCAAAAGTCAGGCGCTTTAGTATCTAGGATCATGACCGATGTAGAAGGTGTTAGAAACTTAGTTGGGACAGGTTTTGTGCAATTGATAGGAGGAATCATTACTGCAATTGCTGTTTTGGTGATTCTGATAGATATGAATCCTACGCTTACCGCGATGATCATTCTACCAGTAGCGCTCTTTGGATTTATTGCCATGAGAGCCTTCAAGTATTTAAGACCAGAATTCCGCAAGAGAGGAAAACTCAATGCTGAGGTGACAGGAAGACTGACCGAAACTTTAAACGGTGTAAGAGTTATTAAAGGTTTTAATGCAGAGGCACAGGAAATCAAGGTATTTGAAAGTGGTGTTGACTCTCTTTACCAAGTCGTCAAAAAGACATTGACAGCAACCGCCTTGGTATCAAGTTCAGCGACATTCTTGCTCGCAGGTGTTGCAACCACCAGCATTTTGGGTATCGGTGGATACTATATCATTGAAGGAAATATGACTTCTGGAGAGTTGGTTGCATTTATTGCCTACCTGGCAGTCGTGGTAGCTCCATTGTTGCAAATGTCTAATATAGGAAGTCAACTAACAGAAGCTTTTGCAGGTCTTGACAGAACTGAGGAGATCATGTTAACTCCTTCTGAAGAAGATGATGAAGAGAGAACAGTTGAAATTGAAAAGATCAATGGAGAAGTCATTTTCAATGATGTGACTTTCGCTTATGAGGACGAAGAGGTGATCAAAGGCATAAACTTTGAGGCACAGCCAGGATCAGTAACGGCATTGGTTGGTTCTTCAGGGTCTGGTAAGTCTACCATTGCAGGTCTTGTAGCGACATTCCTGAATCCTAAAGGAGGGAAAATCACTGTCGATGGTCAAGACATCTCAACCATTAAACTCAACAGCTTCCGAAGTCAGTTAGGTGTTGTACTACAAGACGACTTCCTTTTTGAAGGCACCATTAGAGAGAACATTCTTTTCCCTCGTCCAAACTCAAGTGAAGAACAACTACAAGCTGCCGTAGAAGCGGCATATGTCAATGAATTCACTGACCGATTCGAGAAAGGACTTGATACAGTTATCGGGGAAAGAGGTGTAAAGCTTTCTGGCGGACAGAGACAAAGAATTGCCATTGCAAGAGCAGTCTTAGCAAACCCTAGAATTCTAATTCTAGATGAAGCTACATCAAACCTTGATACCGAAAGCGAGTCTTTCATCCAGCAAAGTTTAAATGAACTGATGAAAGGAAGAACCACCTTCGTTATTGCTCATAGATTGAGTACGATCAAGAAGGCAGATCAAATTCTTGTCATTGAAGACGGTCAGATAGCAGAGCGTGGAAATCATGATGATTTAATTGAAAAAGAGGGTCGTTACTATAAACTGTACACCTACCAAGCCAGAATTTAGGAAACAGAAAAATTTTAACCCGATCAAAAAGCCGCCTGAACAACCCCAGGCGGCTTTTTTTAATGCATCTCACCTTAGAAAATTAATAATTGAATAAATTTTTTATGTACATATGTTGAATTTTACATATTAAAATTTCATATTTGATATGTAGTAACCTAAACATATGAAGACCTTTGCCCTATATGCACTGCTGTTGGGCGCAGGTATAATGACCGTACACTCTGACGCTGTAGTTGAGAGAGCGGAACATTATGCGCTGCTCGAAACTGCAGAACTAGAAGTATCTGACGACTTCTTTAGCACCGATGGAATTGCGCTGCATACCGTTGCCTCGCCCATTGTACCTAAGCGAAAGAAGGAATATCACATATACTATGAGAACCGCTCAAATGAGCCAATAGAAGTAGCTATACGTTATTTAGCAGTGTCTGGCGAATGGCAAACGCGAGGAATGGTTACGCTTGACCCAGGCGAAAAACAGTTAATGGGTCTATCCACCGAAACTACTTACTATTCATATGCGCAAACGACTAATTGGCGCAAAAAGAAATGGAAAGGCGCCTATCGCTATCCATTAAAAAATTCTTCCAGAAACGTCCAGTTCAAGAAGCAAGAAATTTGGGAGTGTTACGACTCGCAAATGTGCAATGCATTTGCGGTGTTTAGGTAACGTTTAGACTGGGGGCCTGCTGGGGGCCCCTATCTTTTTGTTGATCTTAATACTTCTCAAACTTTCCTTCAAAATAGGAAGGAGCCTTTAGTATTCGCGAACCGTACCAGCTAAACATTTCACCATCAACTAATTCTATTTTAGCATTAGGTAATAATTCTCTAAACCTCTGAATATGATTCTCCTTAAAAGGGAATGGTTCTGAAGATAATAACAAATAATCGGGAGCAAGCGATTTCAATCTTTCCTCGCTTAACTCTGGGTATCTGTCCTCAAGGACTAAATTCTCTAACCCTATCCTACGAAGCATATCATCAATGAAGGTCCCCTTCCCCGCTGTCATGATAGGATTATTCCATATGAGATAAACACTTGTGCCTTTTGACGAAGAATTGAGGTTTAAGAATCCCTTAGTGGCTTGAGCTACTATTTTATCAGCATTAGCACCACAATCCACCAATTCACCTACAAGCTTTATCATCTCGAATGATTCCTCAAGAGTGGATATATCACTCATCCAAACTGGAAACTCCTCAGCTAGTGCTTCAATTAATTCTTTCTGGTTTTCTTCTTTGTTCCCAATAATAAGATCTGGCTTAAGCGCCTTGATCTTTTCCATTTTGAAATCTTTTGTGCCACCCACAACAGATTTTTCCTTTATCAATCCTTTTGGGTGTATGCAGAATTTAGTGATGCCGACCAGACGTTCTCCAAGACCTAACTCGCAAAGCAACTCAGTTTGAGAAGGCACCAAAGAAATAATGCGTTCTGGTTGACTAGGAACCTGAACGCATCTCTTCATCTGATCGATAACCTCGATCATTTCAAATATCTAAAGTCGTGATCTGCATTTAACTGAATCAAGAATTGATACATCAATTCAATCACCTGCTCAATGTCTTGTTCATGTGCAGTTTCAACTGTTGTATGCATGTACTTCAAAGGCAATGAGATCAAAGCCGAAGGCACTCCCTCGTTTGAGTACGCAAAGGCATCTGTATCCGTACCTGTTGACCTCGAAGAGGCAAAACGCTGGAAAGGTATCTCTTTATTTGAAGCGACATCCATCACCATTTTCAACACATTGTTATGAACTGCAGGTCCATATGCCAATACTGGACCACCACCTGCTTTCTGGTCTCCCTGAAGCTTTTTATCGTACATCGGAGATTGTGTATCGTGGCAAACATCAGTGATTATGGCCACATCAGGTTTGATCTTGGCAGCAATCATTTCTGCACCGCGCAGACCAATCTCTTCTTGAACAGCATTGACAACATAAAGTCCGAAAGGTAATTGGTCGCCATTTTCCTCTAGTTTCCTAGCCACCTCAGCAATCATAAAGCCACCGATTCTATTATCCAAGGCCCTACCACACCAATACCTATTATTAAGCTTGAAGAGTTCATCTTCGAAAGTGATCACCGTACCCACATGAATACCCATATCGAGGACTTCATCTTTTGAATTGGCTCCAACGTCAATGAATATATTTTTTAAGGTTGGCGTTTCTTCTTTAGCTCTATCGCGAACATGGATAGCTGGCCAGCCAAAAACCCCTTTGACCACACCTTTATCACCATGAAGGTTAACACGTTTTGATGGTGCGATCTGATGGTCTGACCCCCCGTTGCGTACTACATAGATATAGCCTTCATTGCTTATGTAATTTACAAACCAGCTGATCTCATCAGCATGCGCTTCAATAACCACTTTGTAAGGAGCATCAGGATTTATCACCCCAACAGCAGTTCCATAATTATCAGTGAAATAACTGTCCGTAAATGGTTTGATATAGTCTAGCCAGATCTGTTGACCTGAGCTTTCAAAGCCTGTTGGTGAGGCATTATTTAAATACTCGTAAAGAAATTTTTCGCTTTGTTCAGTCATTTTTTAAACACTTTTAGATAGACCTCCGTCCACTTTTAAGTTTTCTCCATTGATATAACCAGCAGCCTCCGAAGCCAAAAAGACAGCGGTCTCTCCTATCTCATTCAATTTACCCGAGCGCTTCATAGGAATTTCTTCTCTAGTCGCTTCATCAATAGGATAGCTTTCAATAAAACCAGGAAGAATATTATTCATTCTCACATTGTCCTTGCCATTTTCACTGGCAAATAGCTTAGTGTAAGCACCTAAAGCAGCCCTTAGAGCAGATGAAATAGGGAATTTAAGTGAAGGCTCGTAAGCCGCAAAAGTTGAAATATTAATAATACTTCCTCCTCCTTGGGTTTGCATGATTGGCGTTACGAAGCGTGCCATTCTAATGACGTTCATCAACACCAAATCCATCCCAGTGTACCAGTCCTCGTCAGTAAGTTCAAGTAAGCTTCCTTTTGGTGGGTGACCAGTATTGTTGACTACAACATCAATGCGACCATAGTCAGTCATTGCTTTTTCAACCAAGGCTTTAAGGTCTTCAGGTTGATCAACAGAACCTCTTATGGCAATTCCTCCTAAAGACTGAGCAACTTGTAGAACTTCTTCACCGCGAGACATCAGCACCAACTGATAGCCAGCTTTGGCTAAAGCTTCAGCGCAGGCCTTTCCCATTCCTTGAGAAGCAGCTGTTACTATCGCGACTTTCTGATTCATTATAACGGTATGTTTCCGTGTTTCTTTTTTGGAAGATCATCAACCTTGTTCTCAAGCATCTTAAATGCAACTAGCAATTTCTGTCGCGTATCACTTGGTTGAATCACTTCATCGACATAGCCTCGTCTTGCTGCCCTGTACGGATTGGCAAATTTAGCCGTGTACTCATCTACCTTTTCCTGCAGTTTTTCTTCAGGATTCTCAGATGCAGCAATTTCTCTTCTAAAGATAATCTCTGCGGCTCCTTTTGCCCCCATCACCGCAATCTCTGCGGCTGGCCATGCATAATTCATATCAGCACCAATGTGCTTTGAATTCATCACGTCATAGGCTCCTCCATATGCTTTTCTAGTGATCACTGTGATTCGAGGCACTGTCGCCTCCGAAAATGCATATAATAATTTAGCACCATTAGTAATGATTCCATTCCATTCTTGGTCGGTCCCTGGTAAGAAACCAGGCACATCTTCTAGCACCAGCAAAGGAATATTAAAGCAATCACAGAAGCGAACAAACCTCGCTCCTTTGGTACTAGCGTCTATATCTAATACACCAGCCAAAGATGCCGGCTGGTTACCTATTATACCTATGCTTCTACCACCGATTCTTGCAAAGCCCACAATGATGTTATCAGCAAAATTTTTATGCACTTCAAAGAAAGAGCCTTCGTCAGTCAAGTTGTTGATCACATCTCGCATATCGTAAGGCTGATTAGGATTGTCAGGAATGATATGATTGAGCGCAGGTCTATTTTCTTCTAATCCTTCATAAGGAAAAGCAGGTGCCTTTTCTTCACAGTTTTGTGGAATGTAGCTCAAAAGCTTTCTCAAATCCTTTAAACACTGTACTTCATTAGGGCTTGCAAAGTGAGTTACACCACTTTTAGTGCTATGGGTACTCGCCCCACCCAATTCTTCCGAAGTCACATCTTCTTGTGTTACAGTCTTTACCACGTTTGGTCCCGTAACAAACATATATGATGTATTCTCGACCATAAAGATGAAATCCGTGATCGCTGGAGAATAAACTGCTCCCCCAGCGCAAGGCCCCATAATGGCCGAAATCTGCGGAATTACGCCAGATGCCCTTGTATTTCTGTAAAAAATATCTGCATAGCCACCTAATGACACCACGCCTTCTTGGATTCTCGCTCCACCAGAATCATTTAGTCCGATGACCGGAGCTCCATTCTTCATGGCCAGATCCATGATCTTACAAATCTTTTCAGCATGTGTTTCTGAGAGAGAGCCGCCAAACACAGTGAAGTCCTGAGAATATACATAGACTAAACGTCCATGCACATTACCAAAACCAGTAACTACACCATCTCCTAAATAAACTTCCTTATCCAAGCCGAAATCAGTAGCTCTATGCTCTACAAATTTTCCTATCTCTTGAAATGTATCCTCATCTAAGAATAGATCGATGCGTTCTCTTGCAGTGAGTTTACCTTTTTTGTGTTGTGAAGCGATCCGCTTCTCACCACCGCCTAATTCGGCAAGCTGATTCTTTTCTTCAAGCAGTTCGTATTTCTCTTTTTTAGCTAAGATTTTGATCTCTTTAGATCCATTTGAAGTTGATTCCATAAGTCAATTCAGGTTGGGCTCCAAATATAGAGAGAAGCACTGAAAATCAGAGAAGGAATAGGTTTTTTGGTAAGAACGGAGATTAGTTTTTTCGCATTTATCCTTTAAATTCGGCCAACCAAAAAAGGCACCTTTCCAAATGCGCAAAGCAGTGATCGACTTAGGTACGAATACTTTTCACCTCTTTATTGTAGAGATCAATGAAGTGGAATTGAAGGTGCTATACAAAGAAAAGATTGCGGTTAAACTGGGGCAAAACGGCATTTCAAAAGGCAAGATCGCTAATGACGCCAAAAAGCGAGCGCTTCATACATTGGGTATTTACAAAGGTATTATTGACCAGTTCGAGGTAAAAGAGGTGCTAGGTATCGCAACGAGCGCCATTAGAAACGCCAAGAACGGAAAAGATCTAGTAAATGAGACCAAGGCACAAACGGGTATTGAAATTCGAGTGATCGATGGCGATAGAGAGGCTGAATTGATCTATAATGGAGTAAAAGCAGCCATGGACTTAGGTGAGGAAAATAAACTCATCATGGACATTGGCGGAGGCAGTGTCGAGTTCATTATTGGTAACCAAAACGATATTCTTTGGAAACAAAGTTTTGAAATAGGAGCGCAAAGGCTTCTAGATCAGTTTCATGCTGTGGACCCAATGCCAGCTGAAAGCTTAGATGAAATATTCGAATTTTTAGATAGAGAACTCGCTCCTTTAAGAGCAGCGATCAAAGCCTTTAGACCTAAAGAGCTGATAGGGTGTTCAGGAACATTTGATACACTATGTGCCATTTATGATGAATCGAATGGTGACCGAAACACTACAAAAAAGATAGTTCAATCCTTGCCATTCGATGCTTACAGAGACATCCACAGAAACTTACTGATTAAAAATAAAGAAGAAAGACTTCAGATTCCTGGCATGGTTTCAATGAGAGTAGACATGATCGTAGTGGCTAGTTGTTTGATCTCATATGTGACCGAGCATATAGAATCGGATCAGATTTTTGCTTCATCTTATGCATTGAAAGAAGGACTTCTTTACGAAAGTGAGCAAAAGCCAATCGCGCAAACCTTATCTTAAGACCTTATGTCGACTTTTTCTTATCAACAGCTATACGATTTTGCTTTTAATGTATTCAGAACAATGGGCTGCTCAGAAGAGCATGCAACAACAGCCTGTAATACTTTATTATCTGCAGATTTAAGGGGAGTAGATTCACATGGTGTTGCCAGACTAAGCGGTTATGTGAGACTCTGGGAAAAAGGAAGAATTAATACAACGCCTGAAATAAAGATCGTCCACGAGACGCCTAGTACAGCTGTGGTAGATGGCGATGCTGGTTTAGGATTAGTAGTGGCCCCTTTCGCCATGCAAGTAGCGATTGAGAAGGCCAAAATTGCAGGAACAGGCTGGGTTTCGGTAAAGAACTCCAACCATTATGGTATTGCAGGCTATCATGCTTTAGAAGCTGTAAAACACGACATGATCGGCATCAGTATGACCAATGCTAGCCCCTTGGTCTCTCCTACATTTTCTAAAGAAAGACTCCTTGGAACAAACCCAATTGCTGTGGCCATTCCTGCTAATGAAGAGCCACCATATGTTGGTGACTTCGCAACCACACCTGCTGCAAATGGTAAGCTTGAAGTGCTTCAACGCAAAGGAGGAGACGCTCCACTTGGTTGGATACAAGATAAAGATGGCAATGAAACCTCCAATGCACATGGTGTCAAAGAGGGCGGAGCTTGGCTTCCCCTTGGCGGAACAAGAGAACATGGAAGTCATAAAGGGTATATTTTAGGTTCAGTAGTCGATATTTTTTCTGCCGTACTTTCAGGGGCAAATTATGGCCCTTGGGCACCACCTTTTGTAGCTTATTTAGAGCCCGCAGAAAACCCACCTGGCGAGGGTCTTGGTCATTTTATGGGTGCTATGCGCGTTGATGCTTTTAGGCCTGCAGATGAGTTCAAAAAAGACATGGACAATTGGATCCGTAGGTTCAGGAATTCAACACCTGTAGATGAATCCCAGCCTGTTCTTATTCCTGGCGACCCAGAACGTGAAATGGAAAAAGAACGAATGGCAAACGGAATTTCTCTTCTTCAACCTGTTCTTGAAGATCTAAATCAGTTAGCAGAAAAATTTAGTCTTAAAGGGCTATAAATAAACTCCAAAACGAGCCGTAAAAGGGCTTACATGCGGTGACTTGTCTTCCACATAAAGTAGATTATAATAGAAACCCAAGAATGTATAATCACCAAGCAATTGCTCGGTAAGAATTTCCAAACCAGTATTTAGGCCTCCTTGCCATATTCTTTCGAACTCAGCATTGGGTACAGGCTCTAAATATTCTGTATTCATTTGTTCGTATTCTACTCGAATGTGCCATCGCTTATAAATCCTACCTCTCAAAAATGCTCGTCCACCCCAAGCAGTAGAAGTATTTCTAAGCTGTTGGCCTTGATAGGTAACTTCCCTTCCCAAAAATATATAACTCAAGCCTCCCCCGGCATGGAACCCTTCAGTGACTTTGTAAGCGGCCTCAGGCGCCAGTTCTAGAAATAAGAATCCACTGGTAAAACCAAGTGACCCATATCCGCCCAGCATCCATTTAGAATCAGGCTTGTCTCCTTGGATTACATCAGCATAGCTATAATAGTCTTGAGCTTGGACTGTGAATGAGATGATAAAGAGGATTGTAATTAGTGTGCGTTTTATCATCCAACTTGATTCTTTATTTATAAGGTAAAGCCTGCTCGAATTACCCAGGGACTACCGTATGGCGAACGAAGTTCATCGTGGCTCACATTATAAAGAATGAATAAACTCACCCCGCCACGACCAAAAGCAGGTTGAAATATACCTGCACCTAGAAAAACTCCGGGGACCCATTCACGCTGAATATCACCACCAATGGTTGGTACCTCGTTATTTATAGATTCAAACTCTGAATGAAAGTAAATGTTATCGAAGACGTTATACCTTAAGAATGCGCGGCCGCCATATAAACTACCTTCAACTTTAAAGCGTTGCCCACTGAAAGGATCTATATACTCTCTTGAAGAATAGATATAAGTAGCACCCAACCCCATTGAGAGTTTTCTATTGATCATATAGCCCCAGAGCGGTGAAACATCGATATAAGTATTTGATCCAAAACTCAAAGCTAAGTTTCCACCAAAATAAGAGCGCTCTGAAAAAGACAGATGACTTAATGAATTCTCATTTACTTCTTCCTCTTTTTCAGGAACTGTCTCTTCCTCATAGTAGACTTGGGCCTGAACAATGGCGCTCAATGAAAAAAGGAGTATGCAGGTAGTTAAGATTCTTTTCATGGCTTTAAAACGAAGAAGTCCTCAATTGAGGACTTAATTTCGTAATTATTTTCTTTTAATCTTCGGTAACAACCACATAAAGGTCTTCCGAAGGCTTTTTCATTAGATAATGCTCCCTGGCGTACTTTTCAAGCAATGCGCTATTCGTTTTGAGCTCTTCTCTATCTTTCAGCACCTCTTGCTTCTTTTGGATGTAATAAGCCTTTTGAGATTTCAAGGTATTCAACTTTGAAGTCAGCTTATATTGGGCAACAAATCCGTTTGAGTCAATAAAGGCCATCCATACGATAAAAAAGAGGCCAAATAAGAAATAGAAGTTCTTGGTGAACTTTGGGAGCTTGGTGAAAGGCTTCATAGTATAAAGATAATGAGAAAGAGTGCAGAATGTCAAATAGTGGTGTTTGAGGTCTAGCAAGGACTTAAAACAGTGACCAATGACTAAAAAAAAAGCCTTCCCAAAAAAGAGAAGGCTTCTTGTCTTATACCTATGTACTAAAATCTAAGTACTAGTAAGCTTTTCTAAAATCCTTACCTGGGAATTTAGCTACTTCCCCCAACTCCTCTTCAATACGAAGTAATTGGTTGTATTTCGCCATTCTATCAGAACGTGAAGCTGAACCAGTTTTGATCTGACCAGTATTCAGAGCTACAGCCAAATCAGCGATTGTATTGTCTTCAGTCTCTCCAGATCTGTGCGACATCACAGCTGTATAACCATTTCTGTTGGCAAGGCTAACTGCTTCGATAGTTTCAGTTAAGGTACCGATCTGATTTACTTTGATCAAGATTGAATTGGCAATGCCATTGTCGATACCTTTTTGTAAACGCTCTACATTAGTTACGAACAAATCATCTCCAACCAATTGTACTTTGTCACCGATCTTTTCAGTCAATGCTTTCCAACCTTCCCAATCATCTTCGAACATACCGTCTTCGATAGAAGAGATAGGATATTTACCTGCAAGCTCTGCTAAGTAGTCTGCCATTTCAATTGGCGTCTTTTTCTCTCCAGTTGAATCTTTGAAGTAATAAACGTTCTCATCTTCCAAATAGAATTCAGAAGAAGCTACATCTAGCGCATAAACAAAGTCTTCACCAACTTTATAACCAGCGTTAGTTACCGCTTCAGAAATCACTTGTAATGCTTCATCATCAGAACCAAGGTTTGGTGCAAATCCACCTTCATCTCCAACGTTAGTTGCAAGACCTCTAGCAGAAAGTACTTTCTTCAAGTGATGGAAAACTTCAGCGCCCATTCTAATCGCTTGCGTGAATGACTCAGCACCTACTGGCATGATCATAAACTCTTGAAAATCGATAGAGTTGTCTGCATGAGAACCACCGTTGATGATGTTCATCATAGGAACAGGAAGCGTATTTGCATTCACTCCACCAACGTATCTGTAAAGTGGAAGGCCAAGCTCAGCTGCAGCTGCTTTCGCCACTGCTAGAGAAACACCAAGAATGGCATTTGCACCTAAATTGGCTTTGTTTGGCGTACCGTCAGCCTCGATCATGATCTTGTCGATCAAGTTTTGATCAAATACTGAGAAGCCGATCAACTCAGCTGCCAAAGTATCATTTACGTTCTGAACTGCTTTCTCAACACCTTTACCAAGGTACATGTCTTTATCGCCATCGCGAAGCTCTACAGCTTCGTGAGCACCAGTAGAGGCTCCAGAAGGCACTGCTGCTCTTCCTAATACTCCGTTCTCAGTGATCACGTCTACTTCTACGGTAGGATTACCTCTAGAATCAAGGATTTGACGTGCATGAATGCTTTCAATTAAGCTCATAATCTTATGTTGTTTTTAAGATTTAAATAGGTCAATAAATTGATCGAACAAATAACGAGAATCGTGAGGACCTGGACTAGACTCTGGGTGATATTGTACGGAAAACGTTTTCTTTCCTTTCACCTGAATACCTGCACAAGTATCATCGTTCAAGTTGACATGTGTCAATTCAACCACATCTGAATTCTCCACATCTTCTCTGCTTACAGCGAAACCGTGATTTTGAGAGGTAACTTCAGATCTACCAGACACCAAGTTTTTCACTGGGTGATTCAAACCTCTATGACCATTGTGCATTTTGAAGGTAGAGATACCACAAGCCAATGAAATGATCTGGTGGCCAAGGCAAATACCAAACAATGGCTTGCCTGAACCCATAATTTCTTTTGCTGTCGCAATGGCATAATCCATAGCAGAAGGGTCGCCAGGACCGTTTGACAAGAAGTATCCATCAGGAGCCCAAGCTTCCATATCAGCAAAGCTTGTTTTTGCTGGGAAGACCTTCAAGTATGTCCCTCTGCTAGCCAAGTGCTTTAGAATTGAAGTTTTTACACCTAGGTCTAAAACTGCCACTTTGTGCTCTGCAGACTCTTCGCCTACAAAGTAAGGCTCTTTTGTACTTACGAATGAAGAAAGCTCTAGACCAGACATATCAGGCACCTCAGCCAATTTTCTTTGCAATTCTTCGTCTGAAAGATCTTCAGAAGAAATGATGGCATTCATTGCACCTTTGTCTCTGATCTGACGAACCAAAAGGCGTGTATCCAATTCTGCAATACCGACAATGTTATTGTTCTCTAGATATTCTTGAAGTGAACCATCACCGGTAGGACGGCTGAAGTCTTGAGAAAAATCGTTCACAACAAGACCTCTGATCTGAGGTTGCGCTGATTCTTGCTCTTCATTCTGAACACCGTAATTACCTATGTGAGAAGTGGTATTGACAACAATCTGACCGTAATAAGAAGGATCTGTATAGATCTCCTGATATCCTGTCATTCCTGTGTTGAAGCAGATTTCTCCGCCTGTAGTACCAATTTTACCGATTGCAATGCCTTCGAAACGTGAACCGTCTGCTAGAAGAAGCACCGCCTTTTGCTGAGTTTGCTCTTGATTATGCGACATATTATGATTGGCGTGCGATTTTTCGCATCGTGCAAAAATAAGAGAGATTTGGTGGATGTCAAAACCAGAATTTGGATGTGTGATGGAAGGTAATAAAGCCTAGTCAAAAAGTTAGTTGAGCTAAGTCATGGTAATAGTATATGGGAGACTAATGAAACCGCTTCGACTATTTTTTGATTTCAAACCTAAAGTCTCCTAACTTAAGTTCTGACCTATCTCCGTTTAAGAAGGCTCCCTTTTCAATGAAGTTCTTCTGATTATATATTGTTTGAGGATATTCGTTCAAATCAATTTCTAAGCTTACGTCAACTTTTGAACATTTGAACAAGTGATTAATTGGTATAATGGTATTTTTAAACCCAAGGGCAGATAGAATAATTAAATCAAATTCATCTGGGTGAAGAATTAAAGAAGCTTCTCCTTCTTCGTTATTCAATATGCTGACTAAATATTCTTCTTTTTTGAAGAGCTTGATTCTTACGGGAAAGAAGTAATCCCCTTCTAGTGACTTGATTTTGAAGTCTACTCTTAATAATGAATCGATTTCATTACAACTATTTTTTTTCTCTTCGATATGAACCGTACCTCTACTTCTAATTGGTTCATGAGTAAGAAATAAACTATCCCGAACAATTTTATAACTCCCAACCGATTGACTTTTCCCAAGAATTGAATCGAAAGAAATCAACTTAAACCTCTGATTTTCATTTAAGTCTAATAGTATGTATTCCTCTTCTGATTTAACAAAATGATACTCTTGACCTATTAGATTACTACTTGAATAAAACAAACATAATAGTACTGCTAGAAAAACGCCTTGAGGATTCGCCATTTTATAGAGAACAACTTAAAGCCCTAATGCCCTTAAATTAAAAAAGCCCTATCCAATGGACAGGGCTTTGCTTGTATTATGAAAAACTCTTTGCTTTGTCCCGATTGCTCGGGATTAGTCTTTCTTTTCTTCTTCGTTAGCAGACTCTTCAGTAGCTTCCTCAGCCGCAGCCTCAGGAGCTTCTTCAGTTTCAGCAGCAGGAGTTTCTTCAACTTCGGCAGTTGCTTCTTCAACAACTTCCTCAGCTACCTCTTCTACTACTTCTTCTGCTACAGGAGCTTCCTCAACTACTGCTTCCGCTTGTGCTTCTACAGCCGGAGTAGCTTCTGTGCTTTTCTTACCACCTCTTCTTCTACGAGATTTCTTGGCACCAGCTTTCTCTTCAGAACCTAGTAGCAACTCGTTGAAGTCAACCAATTCGATGATACACATGTCAGCGTTATCACCTAAACGGTTACCAGTTTTGATGATTCTTGTATAACCACCTGGTCTTGAAGCTACTTTTTCAGCTACTTCATTGAAAAGGGTAGTTACTGACTCTTTGTCTTGCAAGTAAGAGAATACAACTCTTCTTGAGTGAGTAGTGTCATCCTTTGCTCTAGTGATCAAAGGCTCAACATACTTTCTCAAAGCTTTAGCTTTAGCCACAGTAGTGCTAATTCTCTTATGCTCGATCAAAGAAGAAGCCATGTTAGAAAGCATCGCTTTTCTGTGAGATGCTGTTCTACCTAAATGATTAAATTTCTTCCCGTGTCTCATCGCTCTTACTCTTCTTCTAGTTTATATTTTGCTAAGTCCATACCGAAAGTAAGGTTCTTGTCAGCTACAAGCTGCTCAAGCTCAGCCAAAGATTTCTTACCGAAGTTTCTAAACTTCATCATGTCAGAGATCTCTAGTCTTACTAAGTCACCTAGGGTACGTACATCTGCTGCTTTCAAACAGTTGTAAGCTCTCACTGAAAGATCAAGATCGTTCAATGAAGTCTTCAACAACTTACGCATGTGAAGCATTTCTTCGTCTACTTGCTCAGGCTCGTCCAATGCTCCAGTTTCTAAGATCATGTTCTGATCAGAGAACAACATGAAGTGTTGGATCAAAATGTGAGCAGCACCTTGCAATGCCTTCTCAGGGTGAATAGAACCATCAGTTTTGATGTCTAAAACCAACATTTCGTAGTCAGTCTTTTGTTCTACCCTTGTATTCTCTACGCTATACTTAACGTTTTTGATCGGAGTGAAGACCGCATCGATCGGAATATAACCGAACACTTGCTCAGAAGGTCTGTTCTCCTCAGAAGGCACATAACCTCTACCTTTCTCAACAGTCAATTCGATCTCGAATTTAACTCCTGGGTCGATGTTACATACTAGGTCTTCTGGGTTAAGGATCTCAAACGCAGAAGTGAACTTACCGATGTCACCCGCTGTGAATTTGTCCTGACCTTCGATCACTACATTGATCTTATTATCCACAGTATCAGAGATTTTTTTGAACCTTACTTTTTTCAGATTCAAGATGATCTCAGATACATCCTCCACTACACCTTCAATGGTTGAGAACTCGTGCAATACACTAGGGATCTTAATACCAGTGATCGCATATCCTTCTAAAGATGAAAGAAGGATTCTTCTCAATGCATTACCAATTGTTACCCCGTAGCCTTTTTCTAACGGTTTAAAAGTGAACAGACCGTGAAAATCGTCTGCCTTCTCCATCACCACCTTCTCCGGGATTTGAAATGCTAGTATTGACATATACTTTAATTGTTTAAAGGTTTCAAATAGATTATTTCGAGTAAAGCTCGACAATCAGCTGCTCCTTGATGTTCTCAGGGATATCTTCTCTAGTAGGTACGTTTACCATACCACCAGTCATTTCTGAAGTATTCCACTGTAACCAAGGGTACTTAGCAGCGCCATTCCCAGCCAAACTATCAGTGATAGCTTCTAGCGATTTTGATTTCTCTCTTACACCAACTACATCACCTGGCTGAACGTGGTATGAAGGAATATTCACTACCTCGCCATTTACAGTAATATGTTTGTGAGAAACCAATTGTCTTGCTCCTCTTCTTGTTCTTGCAATCCCAAGTCTGTACACTACGTTGTCCAATCTTGCTTCCAATAATTGAAGTAAGATCTCACCAGTAATACCTGACTTTCTTGATGCTTTTTCAAACAAATTAGCGAATTGTCTTTCCAACACACCGTAAGTGTATTTCGCTTTTTGTTTTTCCATTAATTGGACAGCATATTCCGATTGCTTTCTTCTTCTACCTCTACCGTGTTGTCCCGGAGGATATGCTTTCTTTTGTAATGCTTTGCTGTGACCGAAAATTGGATCGTTGAAACGTCTTGCAATTTTCGCTTTAGGTCCTCTATATCTTGCCATTACTAATAACTTCTAAAATTAAACTCTTCTACGTTTAGGAGGACGACAACCATTATGTGGTAATGGAGTCACGTCTCTAATCACAGTAACTTCGATTCCTGAGTTCTGTAAAGTTCTGATTGCAGATTCTCTACCAGCACCAGGGCCTTTTACAAATACTTCAACTTTTCTTAGACCAAGTTCATATGCTTTTTGAGCACAGTCTTGAGCCGCCATTTGCGCAGCATATGGAGTGTTCTTTTTAGAACCTTTGAAACCCATTTTACCGGCAGAAGCCCAAGAGATCACTTGTCCTTGTTGGTTGGTCAAAGAGATGATAATGTTGTTGAATGACGCTTTAATGTGCGCCTGCCCTAGAGCATCAACCTGCACTACTCTCTTCTTCGCTTTATCTTTTCTTTTTTGAGCCATCTTTAATATTCTTTATTAGGCATTAGAAACTCACCAATTACTTAGTTGCCTTCTTCTTGTTAGCAACTGTCTTTCTCTTACCTTTTCTAGTTCTAGAGTTGTTCTTGGTATGCTGACCACGAACCGGTAAACCTTTTCTGTGACGAAGACCTCTGTAACAACCGATGTCCATCAAACGCTTGATGTTCAATTGTACTTCTGACTTCAATACACCTTCAATTTTAAACTCTTCAGAAATTATATTTCTGATCGTTTTTTGTTGCTCATCATCTAGATCACCGATCTTGGTATTTACATCAATACCTGCTTTGTTCAAGATGTAGTTTGCGCTGCTTCTTCCAATTCCGAAGATGTATGTCAAACCAATCTCTGATCTTTTGTGATCTGGAATATCTACTCCTGAAATCCTTGCCATAATTATCCTTGTCTTTGTTTGAATCTAGGATTCTTCTTGTTAATCACGTATAATTTACCTTTCCTACGGATTACTTTGCAATCAGCGCTTCGCTTCTTGATTGACGCTTTAACTTTCATTGCTAATTATTTATATCTGTAAGTAATTCTTCCTTTTGTTAAATCATATGGAGACATCTCCAACTTCACCTTATCGCCAGGTAAAATCTTGATGTAGTGCATTCTCATTTTACCAGAGATATGCGCCAGTACTACATGACCATTTTCCAATTCTACTCTAAATGTTGCATTAGGTAGGGCTTCTAAAATGGTACCGTCTTGTTCTATAGATCCTTGTTTCGCCATATTATATTTTTACAACTTCTTCTATGTATTTATGAGTTGTCAATATTTCTGTTCTATCCTTGAATATGGCCACGGTATGCTCGAAATGAGCTGAAGGTTTGCGGTCTTTCGTCCTGATTGTCCACCCGTCACTTTCTTGCACTACGTTTCTTGTTCCTAAATTCACCATCGGCTCGATGGCGATCACAAGACCCTCCTGCAATTTTGGACCTCTCCCTCTTTTACCGTAGTTCGGTACCTCAGGTGATTCGTGTAAGCTACGGCCTAAACCATGTCCTACTAATTCTCTCACCACGGTGTAGCCTCTATCCTCCACATATTTCTGGATCGCATAAGCTAAATCACCTATTCGGTTGCCAAACTTGGCCTCTTCAATACCTACATACAACGACTCCTTCGTTGCTTTCAGCAGTGATAATGTCTCTTGGGAAACGTCTCCTACGGGGTAAGTATAAGCGCTGTCGCTATGAAAACCTTTGTAGTAGACTCCACAATCTATAGAGATTATATCACCGTCCTTTAATTCATATTCGCTCGGAAATCCATGAACGACAACTTCGTTCGTAGAAATACAGAGCGTTGCGGGAAAACCATTATATCCTCTAAAGGAAGCAGTTGCCCCATGATCTTTGATAAACTCTTCAGCGATTTTATCTAGATCTTTAGTCTTTACGCCTGGCCTAACATTTTTGGCCACTTCTCCATGAGCTCTGCCAAGTATATCAGCACTCTCACGAATTATTTGAATCTCTTCTTCAGTTTTGTAGAAGATCATCTTTTTATGATGCTACAGCTACGTTCTGAGATCTACCTCTCATTTTGCCAGACTTCATCATGCCTTCATAATGACGCATTAGCAAGTAGCTTTCAATTTGTTGCAATGTATCCAAGATCACACCTACCATAATCAGCAATGAAGTACCTCCGTAGAAGTAAGAGAATTGCTGACCCACACCTGCGTTGTAAGCAAATGTTGGTAACACAGCGATGATCGCTAGGAATATTGAACCTGGTAATGTGATCTTGTCAATCACGTCACCGATAAATTCTGATGTTGGTCTACCTGGTTTGATACCGGGAATAAATCCACCGTTTCTCTTCAAGTCATCCGCCATGCTCGATGGATTCACCGTGATAGCAGTGTAGAAGAATGTGAACGCGATGATCAAGAATGCAAACACAAGGTTGTATACAAGACCAAATGGATCACTAAAAACCGTTGTTACTTTAAGCCAGAAGTCGTTAGTGTCTGCCCAAGTCTGACCAATCAACGAAGGAATGATCATTAATGCTTGTGCAAAGATGATAGGCATTACACCAGAAGCATTCACTTTCAAAGGAATGAACTGACGCTGTCCGCCATACACTTTACCACCGACTACCTGCTTAGCATACTGAACAGGGATTCTTCTAGTTGCTTGAACTAAAGCGACAGTAACCATTACAACTCCAAACAATACCAAGATCTCAACTACAGAGAACAAAGCTCTATTGATACCATTGGTCACAAAGAACTCATTGATTGCTGCTGCTGGTAAACTTGAAATGATACCGATCATGATCAACATAGAGATACCGTTACCGATACCCTTATCTGTGATTTTCTCTCCTAACCACATACAGAACATTGTTCCTGATGTCAATAGGACCATAGAAGTGATCGTAAAGAAAGTACTATCGATTCCAGGAGAAATTGCTTCTGCTGGAATAGTTGCCTTAATGTAACCCACTGACTGCGCAAGAGTAACCAAAATGGTCAGTACCCTTGTGATCTGTGTCAATTTCTTACGGCCAGACTCACCTTCTTTTTGCATTTTCTGGAAGCTAGGTACTGCTACAGTCATCAACTGAATCACAATGGATGCAGAGATGTAAGGCATAATACCCAGTCCGAAGATGGAAGCTCTTGAGAACGACCCACCTAATAATGCGTTCAAAATACCGAATATACCTCCATCAGCATCTGATAGCTGAGTTGGGTCAACCCCAGGAAGTACAACGAAAGAGCCCAGTCTAAAAATAACCAAGAACCCTAGCGTAGCCAGGATTCGGTTTCTAAGCTCCTCAATAGCAAAAATGTTCTTTATGGTTGTAATGAATTTCTTCATGCTTTAGAGCGTTGTAGCGGTTCCTCCTTGTTTTTCTATGGCTGCAGCGGCAGTCGCAGAAAATTTGTGAGCCGTTACATCCACTTTAGCTTTAAGTTCACCTCTACCTAAAACTTTGATCAAATCATTCTTCTGCGCCAATCCATTCTCTACGAGAGTTTCTACAGTAATCGCTGCAACACCAGCTTTGTCTGCCAACTCTTGAAGTGTATCAAGATTGATCGCCTTATATTCTACTCTATTTGGGTTGGTAAAACCAAATTTAGGTACTCTTCTCTGCAAAGGCATTTGACCGCCTTCAAAGCCAGACTTTCTTGAATAACCTGATCTTGATTTAGCACCTTTGTGACCTCTTGTAGAAGTACCACCTCTACCAGATCCCTGGCCTCTACCAATCCTCTTATTATTTTTAGTTGAACCTTCAGCAGGTTTTAGTGTATTCAGTTTCATCTTATGCTTCCTTTACAGATACCAAATGACTTACCTTGTTGATCATACCAGCAACCTGAGGAGTTAATTCAACTTCTACAGATCTGTTGATCTTACCTAATCCTAAGGCTTCGATTGTTCTCTTTTGCCTTTCAGACTTCTTGATAGTGCTTTTTACTTGCGTAATAATAACCTTACCCATTGCTTCTTAACCGTTAAAGACTTTGTCTAATTCAACACCTCTTTGTTGAGCTACCGTATAAGGATCTCTCATTTTCAACAACGCATCGAAAGTTGCCTTTACTACGTTGTGTGGGTTAGAAGAACCTTTAGATTTTGCAAGCACATTGTGGATACCTGCTGATTCAAATACAGCACGCATCGCACCACCGGCAATTACACCAGTACCTTCAGAAGCTGGCTTAACCAATACATGGCCACCACCAAACTTACCGATTGTCTCATGAGGAACAGTTCCTTTGAACACAGGTACTTTCACTAAGTTTTTCTTAGCATCATCAATACCTTTTGTGATCGCGTCTGTTACCTCGTTTGCTTTACCCAAACCGTAACCAACTACTCCTTCACCGTCACCTACAACTACGATTGCTGAAAAGCTGAATCTTCTACCACCTTTTACAACTTTAGCTACACGCTTGATCGCTACAACCTTCTCGGTTAAATCGATCTCACTCGCTTTTAATGATCTACTTAATTTTTGGCTCATCTCGATTAAAATTTAAGTCCACCCTCTCTGGCACCTTCCGCCAAAGCTTTCACGTTTCCGTGGTAGATATATCCGTTTCTATCAAATACAACTTCTGTGATTCCGTTAGCTGCTGCTTTCTCAGCTAACTTCTTACCTACCTCTTTAGAGATAGATTGATCAGTGTTCTTCTTGTCGCTTACTTCTTTTGAAGAAGCTGAAGCCAAGGTATGTCCTTTCTCATCATCAATGATCTGGGCATAGATGCTTGTATTACTCTTGAATACAGAAATTCTAGGCCTTGCAGTAGTACCAGAAATCTTATTTCTGATACCTCTCTTAATTCTAAGTCTACTTTTAGTTAAAGCCATACCTCAATTATTTAGCAGCAGTCTTACCTGCTTTTCTTCTAATTTGCTCACCAACAAAACGAACACCTTTACCTTTGTAAGGCTCGATTTTTCTCAACTCTCTGAGCTTAGCAGCTACCTGGCCGATCAATGCTTTATCTGCACTTTCCAATTCTACAATTGGGTTCTTACCTTTTTCCATTTTGGCAGAAGCTTTCACTTCTTGAGGTACTTGCAAATAAATATTGTGGGAGTAACCTAGGTTCAATTCCAACACATTGTTCGAAACAGAAGCCTTGTAACCCACACCAACCAACTCTAGTGCTTTGTTGTAGCCTTCGCTAACACCAACCACCATGTTGTTGATCAATGACCTGTATAGACCATGTAATGCTTTATGTCTTTTTTGTTCTGTAGGTCTCTGAACGGTTACAACACCTTCCTCAACCTTAACAATCATATCAGGATTAACATCCTGAGTCAATTCACCTTTAGGACCTTTTACTGTAACAATGTTGTCTTTTGACACTTCAACAGTAACACCTTGTGGCAACGTAACTGGTTTATTTCCGATTCTTGACATTTCTTACCCTCCTCTTAATAAACTTGACACAATACTTCGCCACCGATGTGAAGCGATCTTGCTTCTTTATCAGTCATAATACCTCTAGAAGTAGATACAATGGCAATACCTAAGCCATTTAATACCCTTGGTAGGTTCTCTGCTCCCGCGTACTTTCTCAAACCTGGCTTAGAAATTCTTTGCAAGTTTTCGATAGCTGAAAGCTTCGTTGATGGATTGTACTTCAAAGCAATCTTGATATTGCCCTGAGGTCCATTTTCTTCGAATTTGTAGTTAAGAATGTAGCCTTTCTCGTGCAACACTCTAGTGATCTCCTTCTTCACCTTGGAAGCAGGAATATCAACTACGCGATGGTTCGCCTTGATGGCGTTCCTCAATCTTGTTAAATAATCTGCTATTGGATCAGTCATAATTTCAATTTTTCCGCTTTCGCGATGCTCATACTGACGATATCACTCAGTTATGAGGCTTTTATATAAAAGTAAATACCTCGCGGCCTAAAACCAGCCTGCAAAGGTATTAATTAATATCGATAAATAAAAGACTGCTGTTTACCAGCTTGCTTTTGTAACACCAGGAATCTTACCTGCTGATGCCATCTCTCTGAAAGTAACCCTAGAGATACCGAATTTTCTCATGTATCCTTTAGGTCTGCCAGTTAGTTTACATCTGTTATGTAGACGTACTGGAGATGAGTTTCTTGGCAATTTATCCAAGCCAATGAAATCACCCTCAGCTTTTAACTGAGCTCTTTTTTCAGCGTAGCGTGCTACTAGCTTTTGTCTTTTTCTTTCTCTTGCTTTTACTGCTTCTCTAGCCATTGCAATTAATTTTTCTTACCTGAGGCGAAAGGCATACCCATCGCTTTTAGCAATTCATAACTTTCTTCATCACTGTTGGCAGTAGTCACAAATGTGATGTCCATACCAGAGATCTTGTTCACTTTATCGATAGAGATCTCAGGGAAGATTATCTGCTCCTTCACCCCTAACGTATAGTTACCACGACCATCAAAACCTTTGTCTTTAACACCTCTGAAGTCACGTACACGTGGCAAAGCGATGTTCAAAAGTCTGTCGATGAATTCATACATTCTCTCGCCTCTCAAAGTCACTCTAGCACCAATCGGCATTCCTTCTCTTAACTTAAAGTTTGAGATTGAATTCTTAGCGATGGTAGCTACAGCCTTTTGACCAGTGATGGTTGTTAATTCCTCAACACCAGCATCGATCAATTTCTTGTCGGCAACAGCGGCACCAATACCTTTATTAACCACCACTTTAGTGATCTTAGGTACTTGCATTACAGATGTGTACTCAAACTTCTCTTTCAAAGCAGGTACAACATCATTATTGTACATATCTTTTAATCTCGGATTAGCCATTTTTAATTACCTCCCCAGATTTTTTAGCGTAACGAACTAATTTTCCATTTTCATCGGCTTTTCTACCGATTCTAGTTGCCTCACCTGAAGAAGGATCAACTACCATTAGGTTCGAGATGTGAACTGAAGCTTCAGTCTTCTCAATTCCACCATTAGGGTTGGTAGCAGATGGTTTAGTGTGCTTAGACACTACATTTACACCTTCAACAATAGCTCTGTATTTGCCAGGATATACCTCCAATACTTTACCAGACTTACCTTTAGAGTTACCAGAGATAACTTTAACTGTATCGCCTTTCTTTATATGAAGCTTTGCTTTGTTTTCTTGCACTTTCATGATTACAATACTTCAGGAGCCAATGAAACAATTTTCATGAATTGCTTTTCACGCAATTCTCTAGCTACTGGACCAAACATACGAGTACCTCTTGGCTCATCATTTTGGTTCAGCAATACCGCTGCGTTGTCTTCGAATCTAATGTAAGAACCGTCTTTTCTTCTCACTTCTTTCTTGGTACGAACGATAACAGCTTTTGACACTGTACCTTTCTTCAAGTTAGAAGAAGAGTGAGCAGACTTGACAGTAACAACGATTTTGTCGCCAACAGAAGCATACTTTTTCTTAGTACCTCCTAGCACGCGGATACAAAGCACTTCTTTAGCGCCACTATTATCCGCAACATTTAATCTACTTTCTTGTCTGATCATGATTACTTAGCTCTTTCAATAACTTCTACTAATCTCCAGCGCTTATTCTTACTCAGCGGACGAGTTTCCATGATCTTTACAGTATCACCGATACCACAATCATTCTTTTCGTCATGAGCCGCAAACTTGGAAGTTTTCTTAACAAACTTTCCATAAATCGGGTGCTTTTCTCTTCTTTCAACTGCTACAGTAATGGTTTTATCCATTTTGTTGCTAGTCACCACTCCGACTCTCTCTTTTCTAAGATTTCTGGTCTCCATGCGTTTCTTATTTAGCCAGTTCTTTTGCCCTTAATTCTGTTTGTAATCTGGCAATCAATTTTCTTGACTGACGGATCTTCATTGGATTCTCAATCGGAGAAATCGCGTGAGCGAAATTCAACTTTTGAATGTTGTCTTGCTCAGCTTTCAATTTTTCGTTCAACTCTTCAATAGAGAGTGCTTTGATCTCTGAATTCTTCATAATTATCCAACGTAATCTCTGCGTACTACAAACTTGGTTGAGATAGGAAGCTTTTGAGCAGCTAGTCTCAAGGCTTCTTTTGCCAACTCTACATCTACACCAGACGATTCGAAAAGAATCGTACCTGGTCTAACTACTGCCACCCAATAATCAGGTGCACCTTTACCTTTACCCATCCTTACTTCGGCTGGCTTAGAGGTAATTGGCTTGTCAGGGAAAATTCTGATCCAAACCTGACCTTGCCTTTTCATGGCTCTAGTCATTGCGATACGAGCTGCCTCGATCTGACGGCTTGTGATCCATCCTGGTTCTAATGCTTTGATGCCGAATGTACCGAAAGACAAAGTGTGGCCTCGCTGAGCGATTCCTTTCACTCTACCCTTCTGCATCTTTCTATACTTAGTTCTTTTTGGCTGTAACATCTTTTCTTCTTTTTAAAAGGTGATTACTTCTTGTTGTTTCTACGGTTAGGTCTTCTTCCGCCACGGCCGCCCATGTTGTTAGAAGCACCTACGTTAGGAGAAAGATCTCTCTTACCGTAAACCTCACCTTTGAAGATCCATACTTTGATTCCGATTTTACCATATACCGTATCAGCTTCAGAGATCGCATAGTCGATATCAGCTCTCAAAGTGTGTAGGGGAATTCTACCTTCTTTGTACATTTCAGTACGTGCCATTTCAGCACCACCTAATCTACCAGAACACTTGATCTTGATACCTTCTGCACCTACTCTGATTGCAGAGGCAATGGCCTGCTTCATCGCTCTTCTATAAGAAATTCTAGCTTGAAGCTGTTGCGCTATTGATTCACCTACAAGTTTGGCATCTAGTTCAGGACGCTTGATCTCAAAAATGTTGATCTGTACATCCTTACCTGTAAGCTTTTTCAATTCTTCTTTAATGCGATCTACTTCTTGACCACCTTTACCGATCACAACACCCGGACGAGCAGTGTGAACTGTGATAGTGATTCTTTTGATCGTTCTCTCGATAATTATCTTAGAGATCCCGCCTTTAGGTATTCTAGCGTTGATGTATTTTCTAATCTCTTGGTCTTCAACCAATTTGTTAGAGAAATCTTTACCACCGTACCAGTTAGAGTCCCAGCCTCTTACGATACCTAATCTCAGACCTATAGGGTTTACTTTCTGTCCCATGTCTTAATTATCGTTTTCGTTAGTTTCTACTTCCGTTTCTTCAGCGGTAACTTCTGATCCACCGTTTTTTGCATCGATGATCATTGTTACATGATTAGATCTTTTTCTGATCCTATGAGCTCTACCCTGAGGAGCAGGTCTTAATCTTTTCAACATTCTACCGCCATCAACACGGATTTCTTTGATGAAAAGCTCTGCATCTTCAAGACGCTCGTCTTCGTTCTTTGCTTGCCAGTTGGCTATAGCAGACAACAAAAGTTTCTCTAATCGAGCGGCACCCTCTTTAGGCTCGAACTTCAAAATGTTCAATGCCTTGTTCACTTGCTCACCTCTGATCAGGTCTGCGACCATTCTCATTTTACGAGCTGAAGTAGGAACGTTATTTAATTTAGCTACTGCTTCCATGATTATCTCTTCTTGTCCTTTTTAGCGATGTGACCTCTAAAGTTTCTAGTCGGAGCGAATTCACCGAATTTGTGACCTACCATATTTTCAGTTACAAATACAGGGATGAATTTATTTCCGTTGTGAACTGCGAAGGTGTGCCCTACGAAGTCAGGAGAAATCATTGATCTTCTCGACCATGTCTTGATCACAGATTTTTTACCAGACTCGTTCATGGCGTCTACCTTGTTCTCAAGTCTGAAATCGATGTATGGTCCTTTCTTTAATGAACGTGCCATGCCTTATTTTTTCTTTTTACCAATGATTAGTCTATTCGAATACTTCTTAGGTGTTCTGGTTTTCTGACCTTTCGCATACAAACCGTTTCTTGAACGAGGGTGACCTCCAGAAGATCTACCTTCACCACCACCCATTGGGTGATCAACAGGGTTCATAGCTACACCTCTTACTCTTGGTCTTCTTCCTAACCATCTTTTTCTACCAGCTTTACCAAGTCTCACATTCATGTGCTCAGCATTACCAACAGAACCAATAGTAGCCATACAAGTGACCAAAATGTTTCTCATTTCACCTGAAGCCAAACGCACAGTTGCGTACTTACCTTCACGTGCTACCAATTGTACATATGCACCAGCACTTCTTGCAATAGCACCACCTTTACCAGGTTGGAACTCTACATTGTGAATGATAGTACCTAGAGGAATCTTAGCTAGTGGAAGCGCATTTCCTACTTCAGGAGCAACACTCTCACCAGAGATTACTGTTTGGCCTACCTGAATACCTTCAGGTGCAATGATATATCTCTTCTCACCATCAGCGTAGTATAATAAGGCAACTCTCGCTGAGCGGGTAGGATCATATTCTACAGACTTCACTGTTGCAGGAACATCGAATTTGTTACGCTTGAAGTCTACAATTCTGATCTTTCTCTTGTGACCACCACCTAAATAGCGCATGGTCATCTTTCCAGTATTGTTACGACCACCAGATCTTTTCGCAGGTACTACTAGCGACTTCTCAGGAGAAGAAGCAGTAATGTCAGCGAAATCAGGAGCAAGTCTGTTCCTGGTCCCTGGAGTCATCGGTCTTAGTTTCTTAACGCCCATTTTTATTCAATTAAATTCCGCTGTAGAAGTCGATGATATCTCCTTCTGCAACAGTGACGATTGCTTTTTTATATCCAGTAGATCTACCAGCAATCACTCTAGACTTAGTGTATCTAGACTTCAACTTACCAGCATATCTCATAGTGTTAACATCTTCTACTGTAACACCGTACATTTCTTCAACTGCCTTTTTGATCTCAACTTTGTTAGCCTTCTGGTCAACAATGAAACCATACTTACCTGATTCATTCAGGTTAGACACTTTTTCCGTTACTAAAGGTTTTTTCAAAATGCTCATCTTGATCTTACTTTAGAAGGTTTTCAATTTTCTCGATTGAACTCTCACTAAGCACCAAGCTGTCTGCATTCAACACATCATAAGTGTTCAATGAATCTGCCGTAGTAACTTTAGCATTCTGCAAGTTTCTTCCAGAAAGAGTCACGTTCTTGTCTTGGTCAGCCAAAACAACAAGAGTCTTCTTGTCAGCAGCAGAAATGTTCTTTAACACGTTGATGAATTCTTTGGTCTTAGGAGCCTCGAATTTCAAGTCTTCCAAGATCACCAATGAATTATCCTGTACTTTATAAGTCAAAGCTGATTTACGAGCTAATTGCTTTAGCTTCTTGTTCAACTTGAAACCATAGTTTCTTGGTTTAGGACCGAATACTCTACCTCCACCTCTGAAAATTGGCGACTTAATACTACCAGCACGAGCTGTACCAGTACCTTTTTGTCTTTTTATCTTTTTCGTAGATCCAGCGATCTCGCCTCTTTCTTTAGACTTGTGCGTTCCTTGTCTTTGGTTAGCCAAGAATTGCTTAACGTCTAAGTAGATCGCGTGATCATTTGGTTCAATACCGAAGATGTCTTCTGAAAGATTAACTTTTCTTCCAGTTTCCTCACCACTGTTTTTTAATACTGCAATCTCCATCTTCTTATTTCTCTAGAACTACGATTGAATTTTTAGCACCAGGGATAGATCCGCTGATTACGATCAGGTTCTTTTCAGGAACCACTTTCAATACTTCAAGATTGAGAACTTTTGTTCTGTCGTTACCCATTCTACCTGCCATACGCATTCCTTTGAATACTCTTGCAGGATATGAAGCACCACCAATAGAACCAGGAGCTCTCATTCTATTGTGTTGACCGTGAGTCGCTTGACCTACACCACCAAAGTTGTGTCTTTTCACAACCCCTTGGAAACCTTTACCTTTAGAGGTTCCAATGGCATCTACGAAGTCACCCTCTTTGAAAATATCAGCTACGTTGATCTCATTGCCCAACGCTACCTGACCTTCAAATTCCTCACGGAAATTTCGGAACTCGACTACATTCTTTTTAGGAGTAGTACCGGCTTTCTTAAAGTGTCCTTTTAGTGCAGCTGGCGTATTTTTTTCTTTACGCTCACCATACGCTAATTGAACAGCCTTATAACCGTCTGATTCCTCATCTTTTACTTGCGTGATCACGCAAGGACCAGCCTGTATTACCGTGCATGCGACATTACGTCCATCGGCACCAAATACGCTAGTCATTCCGATTTTTTTTCCGATTATTCCAGACATTCTTTTAACTGTTTACAGCACTGCAAACACAGTGCTCCCGCGAAACGGACTGCAAAGATAGAAATTTAAATTTTTCTTACCAATAGGCATTTCAAAATTTCCGAAACAATTTCTACGAACATTCCGTAATCGCTGCTTATTATTATTTAAAGCATAAAAAAGAGGCTCATCTTTCGAAAAGCCTCTTCCTATATTTTATAAAGGTTATTAAACCTTGATCTCTACGTCTACACCTGAAGGCAACTCTAGCTTCATCAAAGCGTCTACAGTCTTAGCGCTTGAAGAGTAGATGTCTACCAATCTTTTGTAAGTGCAAAGCTGAAACTGCTCACGTGCTTTCTTATTCACGTGTGGAGACTTCAACACTGTAAATTTCTCCTTTACTGTTGGCAACGGAATAGGACCACTAACAATAGCACCGGTAGTTTTTACTGCTCTCACGATTTTCTCTGATGACTTATCCACCAGGTTGTGATCGTATGACTTTAACTTTATTCTAATTTTCTGTGTCATAATCTTTTCAATTTACAGCTTACTCGCCTTTACTCGCTTTAATTACTTCCTCAGCAATGTTGTTAGGCACTGCATCATAGTGAGAGAATGTCAATGAGGCAGTTGCTCTACCAGAAGACATAGTTCTCAAATCAGTAACATAACCGAATAACTCAGACAATGGAACATCCGCTTTGATAACAGCTGAAGTACCTTTGGTATCCATACCTTTCATGATACCTCTTCTCCTGTTCAAGTCACCAGTGATAGAACCAGTGTACTCATCTGGAGTTACAACGTCTACAGCCATAACAGGCTCCATCAATTTAGGAGACGCTTGCTTAGCAGCAGCTTTGAAACCAAGTCTTGCAGCCATTTCGAATGAAAGTGCATCTGAATCCACATCGTGGAAAGAACCGTGGAACAATCTTACTTTCATGTTCTCAACTGGGTAACCAGCCAATGGTCCGTTGTCCATTGCAGATTTGAAACCTTTCTCAATCGCAGGGATAAATTCCTTAGGAATTACACCACCAACAATTTTGTTATCGAACTGCAGTCCTTCTTTCTCGTAATCCTCGTCTTGTGGAGACAATTCGAAAACGATATCGGCAAATTTACCTTTACCACCAGACTGCTTCTTGTATACCTCTTTGTGCTCGATAGAAGAGTTGATAGACTCTTTGTAAGCCACCTGAGGTGCACCTTGGTTTACTTCTACTTTGAATTCTCTTTTCAAACGATCCATGATGATGTCTAGGTGAAGCTCACCCATACCTCTAAGGATAGTTTGTCCAGTTTCTTCATCAGTATTCACTGTAAGGGTTGGATCTTCTTCCACAAGCTTAGCGATAGCCATACCTAGCTTATCTACGTCCGCTTGAGTTTTAGGCTCGATCGCATAACCGATTACAGGATCAGGGAATACCATTGACTCAAGAACGATCTTGTTCTTCTCGTCAGAAAGGGTATCACCCGTTTTGATATCTTTAAATCCTACCACAGCAGCGATATCACCACAGTGCAATTGATCAATTGCATTCTGCTTGTTCGCGTGCATTTGGAAGATTCTTGAGATTCTCTCTTTCTTGTTTGTTCTGTTATTGTAAACGTAAGAACCTGCGTCTAGCAAACCAGAGTAAGATCTTACGAAACAAAGTCTACCTACAAATGGGTCAGTAGCAATTTTGAAAGCAAGTGCAGAGAACGGATCGTTCGGATCTGGCTTTCTTACTACTTCCTCTTCAGTATCAGGATTAGTACCAACAATGTTATCTCTATCTAGTGGTGAAGGCAATAGCTCCATCACGTAGTCAAGCATAGTTTGTACACCTTTGTTTTTGAAGGCAGAACCACACATCATAGGAACAAAGTCCATATTGATAGTAGCTTGTCTCAAAGCAACAAGGATTTCATCTTTAGTGATTGAATCAGGATCTTCGAAGAATTTCTCCAACAAAGAATCATCGTACTCAGCGATCGCCTCAAGAAGGTTCTCTCTGTACTCAGCAACTTCATCAACCATATCCGCAGGAATCTCGATCTCTTCGAAAGTCATCCCTTGGTCAGCTTCGTTCCACACGATAGCTTTGTTTTCTACTAAATCAACCACACCTTTGAAGTTCTCTTCAGCACCGATTGGCAACTGTAGAGGAACTGACTTAGTACCTAACATCTCTTTCACCTGCTTACACACGTTCAAGAAGTCAGCACCAGCACGGTCCATTTTGTTTACGAATCCGATACGAGCTACTTTGTAGTTATCTGCAAGTCTCCAGTTGGTCTCAGACTGAGGCTCAACACCATCAACTGCAGAGAACAAGAATACCAAACCATCTAATACACGAAGTGATCTGTTTACTTCTACTGTGAAGTCAACGTGACCAGGAGTGTCAATGATGTTGATGTGATATTCGTTGTCTTTGTAAGGCCAGAATACAGTAGTAGCAGCAGAAGTAATAGTGATACCTCTTTCTTGCTCTTGCTCCATCCAGTCCATAGTAGCGGCTCCATCGTGTACCTCACCAATTTTGTGAGAAACACCAGTATAATAAAGGATACGCTCTGTAGTAGTTGTCTTACCAGCATCGATGTGCGCAGCGATACCGATATTACGAGTGTATTTTAAATCTCTTGCCATTGTAGTTAGGAATTAAAATCTAAAGTGTGAAAATGCTTTATTCGCTTCGGCCATTCTGTGGGTATCATCCTTCTTCTTAACCGCTGCTCCTTCACCTTTAGAGGCTGCGATGATCTCGCCTGCAAGTCTTTCCATCATGGTCTTTTCGCCACGCTTTCTTGCGAACATGATCATCCATTTGATGCCGAGTGAAGTTTTTCTGTTTGGTCGTACTTCGGTAGGAACCTGAAAAGTGGCACCTCCCACTCTTCTACTCTTCACTTCGACAGATGGCATGATATTACTCAATGCTTTCTTCCAAGTTTCAAGACCATTCTCACCAGTACGCTCTTCTACAAGCGCTACCGCATCATAAAAAATGCTGTAGGCAATACTCTTCTTACCATCGATCATTAGGTAGTTCACAAACTTTGTTACCAAAGTATCATGGAACTTAGGATCGGGAAGAATATATCTCTTCTTTGGTTTAGCTTTTCTCATTGCTTAATTAAATTTCTATTTCTTGTCTTTAGGGCGTTTAGCACCATATTTTGATCTTCTCTGAAGACGACCATTTACACCTGCAGTATCGAGTGCGCCACGAATGATGTGATAACGTACACCTGGAAGGTCTTTTACTCTACCTCCTCTGATCAATACAATTGAGTGTTCCTGAAGGTTGTGACCTTCACCAGGGATATAAGCGTTCACTTCTTTTCCATTAGTTAACCTTACTCTTGCTACTTTTCTCATAGCTGAGTTAGGTTTCTTAGGAGTAGTTGTGTAAACCCTTGTACAAACCCCTCTACGCTGTGGGCAGCTGTCCAAAGCCGGAGACTTCGATTTTGAAGTCAACTTCTTTCTGCCCTTTCTTACTAGTTGTTGTATAGTAGGCATTTACAGTTTTTTAGATTTTAATTTTCCTAGTTACAATTTTCGGACTGCAAAGGTAGTGAAAGCTTTTATAAGAACAAATAGCTGAAAGTAAATTAAATAGGAATGAAAAAAGCCACTCAAATGAGTGGCTTTTGATATGTTTTAGGCTTCTCCTACCGTGCCTCCGAAATTCATCGGAAACTTAGGTGGCGCATCAGCTTGCTTTATCTCTCCAAAGTTATTCTCGAACTTATCGATATTATCCTTCAGTGCATAAAGCAATCTTTTAGCATGCTCAGGAGTGATCACAATTCTTGACTTTACTTTTGCCTTCGGTACACCAGGCATCATTTTAATAAAGTCGATCACAAACTCAGAGTTTGAGTGGGCGATCATTGCCAAGTTTACATATTGACCTTCGGCAACTTCTTCCGAAAGCTCAATATTCAACTGGTTCTGATTGTTTTGCTCCTTTTGCTCTGCCATTTGCTTAAGCCTCTACGTTCTCCTCTGAAGATTCTGTCTGGTAAGCTTGCTTAGCAGCCATCATCTCATCATACTCTGCTTGGTTTCCAACGATAAGATCGCTGTACTCTCTCATACCAGTACCTGCAGGGATCAAGTGACCAACGATCACATTTTCCTTAAGGCCATTCAGTGTATCTTGCTTACCTCTGATAGAAGCTTCACTCAATACTTTTGTTGTTTCCTGGAATGATGCAGCAGACAAGAAACTATCAGTTCCCAAAGATGCTTGAGTAATACCCAACAACTTAGGTTTAGAAACTGCTGGTTGAGCTTCTCTTACTTCAACCAATTTCAAGTCTTTTCTTTTCAAAGTAGAATTCTCATCTCTTAGCTCACGTGGAGTCACGATCTGACCTGGCTTCATGTTTTCAGAATCACCAGCATCAGCCACAACTTTCATGTCTAAGATTCTATCGTTCTCTTCTCTGAATCCGAACTTATCTACAACCTCGCCTTTCAAGAATTGTGTATCACCAGAATCGATGATCTCAACTTTCTGCATCATTTGCTTCACGATCACCTCGATGTGCTTATCATTGATCTTCACACCTTGAAGTCTATATACTTCCTGGATCTCGTTTACTAAGTATTCTTGAACTGCAGTAGGTCCTTGGATATTCAAGATATCATTTGGTGTAGTTGCACCATCTGATAATTGATAACCAGCTCTAACGAAGTCATTATCCTGTACCAAGATGTGCTTAGACAACGGCACCATGTACTTCTTCTTCACACCATCTTTAGACTCGATGAAGATCTCACGGTTACCACGCTTGATACCACCATAAGTCACAACACCATCGATCTCAGAAACTACAGCTGGGTTAGATGGGTTACGCGCTTCGAAAAGCTCAGTTACCCTTGGCAGACCCCCTGTAATATCTCTTGATTTACCCATAGTTCTAGGGATCTTCGCCATTGGCTGACCCACTTTGATCTTGTCTCCCTCATCTACTGACAAGTGAGCACCTACAGGAATGTTGTATGACTTAGAACCGTCTTTGTATGTTACTACAATAGCAGGGTTCTTCGTTTTATCTTTTGTATCGGTAATTACTTTTTCTCTGTGACCAGTTTGCTCATCAAACTCCTCCTTATAAGTAATACCTTCTTCAACAGCATCGAAACCAACCGTACCGTCAAACTCTGAAAGGATTACTGCATTATAAGGATCCCACTTACAAAGCTGCTGACCTTTTTCAACCTTCGCTCCATTCTTCACAGAAAGGATAGCACCATAAGGCACGTGGTTGTCGATCAACACTTTCTTAGTTTTAGGATCGATGATAGAGATCAAACCAGTTCTACCCATTACTACATTGATCTTGTTGCCTTCATCATCAGTGGTTGGTAGCTCTCTTAATTCTTCGAATTCAACAACACCGTCAAATTTCGCTTGAATCTGCGCATCTACCGCAATGTTAGATGCAGTACCACCCACGTGGAAGGTTCTCAATGTAAGCTGAGTACCAGGCTCACCAATTGATTGTGCAGCAACTACACCAACTGAATCACCTTTTTGTGCCATGTTATTAGAAGAAAGGTTTCTACCATAACATTTCGCACATACACCTTTCTTAGTCTCACAAGTCAATACAGATCTGATCTCAACTTCGTCAATAGCAGTTTCGTCAATTCTGTTTGCAACCTCTTCTGTGATCTCCTCACCAGCAGCAAGAATCAATTCTTCAGAGATTGGATCATAGATGTCATGTACAGATACTCTACCTAAGATTCTCTCAGATAATGGTTCAACGATATCCTCATTGTCTTTCAATGCTGAAACAGTCAAACCTCTCAAAGTACCACAATCAGCCTCGTTAATGACACAATCTTGCGCTACATCTACCAAACGTCTGGTAAGGTAACCAGCATCGGCAGTTTTCAATGCAGTATCTGCAAGACCTTTACGTGCACCGTGAGTTGAGATAAAGTACTCAAGTACATCTAGTCCTTCTTTAAAGTTCGAAAGGATTGGGTTTTCAATGATCGCACCCACAGAACCTGCAAGGTTCTTTTGTGGCTTAGCCATCAAACCTCTCATACCACCTAACTGACGGATCTGCTCGCGAGAACCCCTCGCTCCAGAGTGCATCATCATAAAAATGGCGTTGAATCCTTGCTGATCTTCTTCCATCTCCTGCATCAAACCGTTGGTCAGACGCGTGTTCACTCTTGTCCAGATGTCAATTACCTGGTTGTATCTTTCATTGTCGGTGATCAGACCCATCAAGTAGTTCTGCCATACAGCATCCACTTCTTGCTTAGCCTCTTCGATCAATCCGTCTTTATTATCTGGAATGTTGATATCATCAAGACCCATCGACAAACCACCAGAGTAAGCCATTTGGAATCCTAATTCTTTGATATCATCCAAGAATTTCGCTGTCTTAGCGATACCACAGATATCAACTACTCTAGCGATAATTTTCTGAAGTTTTTTCTTCGTCAACAACTCATCTACGAAACCTACTTCTTCCGGAACTCTTTCATTAAAGAGCACTCTACCAGCAACAGTTTCGATCACTTTGTCAACCAATTCTCCGTTCTCACGAACCTTGGTCTTCACGTGAATGTGCGTATGAAGAGAGATTTTTCCTTCGTTCAAGGCGATAATCACCTCTTCAGCAGAATAGAATCTCATGCCTTCACCTGGCACTTTGAATTCGTCAGTTGACTTTCTACCCTTAGTTACATAGTACAGACCCAATACCATATCCTGAGAAGGTACAGCAATTGGAGCACCGTTAGCTGGGTTCAAGATGTTGTGAGAAGAAAGCATCAACATAGAAGCCTCCATCACAGCATCGTGTCCTAGCGGTACGTGAACCGCCATTTGGTCACCATCAAAGTCAGCGTTGAATGCTGTACATACTAATGGATGCAATTGGATCGCCTTACCTTCAATTAGTTTCGGCTGGAATGCCTGAATACCTAATCTGTGAAGTGTAGGAGCACGGTTAAGTAGTACTGGGTGTCCTTTCAATACATTCTCAAGGATATCCCAAACCACAGGATCTTTTCTGTCAACAATTTTCTTAGCAGACTTCACAGTCTTCACAATACCTCTTTCGATCAGTTTTCTGATGATGAAAGGCTTGAAGAGCTCAGCTGCCATATTTTTAGGAAGACCACACTCATGGAGTTTCAATTCTGGACCTACAACGATCACAGAACGACCAGAGTAATCTACCCTTTTACCCAATAGGTTCTGACGGAAACGACCTTGCTTACCTTTAAGCATATCACTCAAAGATTTCAATGCACGGTTACCGTCTGATCTTACTGCGTTTACTTTTCTAGAGTTATCGAACAATGAATCGACAGCTTCTTGAAGCATACGCTTCTCATTTCTCAAGATCACCTCAGGTGCCTTGATGTCGATCAATCTTTTCAGACGGTTGTTTCTAATGATCACACGTCTGTATAGATCGTTCAAATCAGAAGTCGCGAAACGACCACCATCTAGTGGAACCAATGGTCTCAATTCCGGTGGAATAACCGGTACCATTTTGATGATCATCCACTCAGGTTTGTTCTCGATTCTAGTTTTAGCATCTCTGAATGCCTCTACTACCTTAAGACGCTTCAATGCTTCAGCTTTTCTTTGCTGAGAAGTATCAGTAGCAGCTTGGTGACGAAGTGCATAAGACATTTCGTCAAGGTTCAATCTAGAAAGAAGCATTTCAAGACCTTCAGCACCCATCTTAGCGATGAATTTCTGAGGATCTTCGTCATCTAACATTTGATTCTCTCTAGGAAGTTTATCTAGAATATCTAGGTATTCATCTTCTGTTAGGAAGTCCATGTAGCTGATACCTTCTTCTTCCTTCACACCAGGCTGAATTACTACATAACGCTCGTAGTAAATGATCTGGTCTAGTTTCTTGGTAGGAAGACCTAGCAAGTAACCAATTTTGTTAGGAAGCGACTTGAAGTACCAAATGTGTGCTACAGGAACAACAAGCTCGATGTGACCCATGCGCTCTCTTCTTACCTTTTTCTCGGTAACTTCTACACCACATCTATCACAGATAATTCCTTTATATCTGATCCTCTTGTATTTCCCACAATGACATTCCCAGTCCTTTACAGGTCCGAATATTCTTTCACAGAATAGACCACCCATTTCAGGCTTATAGGTTCTATAGTTGATGGTTTCCGGTTGCGTAACCTCTCCATGAGAAGACTCAAGGATAGATTCCGGTGAAGCCAAACTAATCGTGACTTTGCTGAAGTCGTTGTTAAGTTTTTTATTCTTTTTAAATGCCATAGCTTTTTTAAATCTTAATTAAGGCTTTAACCAAATCTTTTAAATGTTCTTAGTTCAATGTGATTTCTAGAGCCAAACCTCTTAGTTCGTGAACCAATACATTGAATGATTCAGGAATATTTGGTTTAGGAATAGCATCACCTTTAACGATCGCTTCATAAGCTTTCGCTCTACCAATTACATCATCAGATTTAACTGTCAGAATTTCTTGAAGGACGTGAGATGCACCGAATGCCTCGAGTGCCCAAACTTCCATCTCTCCAAAACGCTGACCACCGAATTGTGCCTTACCACCTAATGGTTGTTGAGTAATCAACGAGTAAGGTCCAATTGATCTGGCGTGCATCTTATCATCAACCAAGTGACCTAGTTTCAACATGTAGGCAATACCCACAGTCACAGGCTGATCAAAACGCTTACCAGATAAACCATCATACAAGTGAACTCTACCTGCAGAAGGTAAGCCAGCCTTAGCCAACTCAGCCTCTACCTCTTCCATGCTTGCGCCATCGAAGATTGGAGTTGCGTATTTCTTACCAAGCTCAAGACCAGCCCAAGCAAGGATAGTTTCGTAGATCTGACCAATGTTCATCCTTGAAGGTACCCCTAGTGGGTTCAACACGATGTCCATTGGTGTACCATCCTCTAGGAATGGCATATCTTCTTCCCTTACGATCTTAGCAACAACACCTTTGTTACCGTGACGACCAGCCATTTTATCACCCACTTTCAGCTTACGCTTCTTAGCGATATAAACTTTGGCCAATTGAACGATACCAGTTGGAAGCTCATCACCAACCTCAATTGTGAAGCGCTGACGCTTAAACTCACCCATGATCTCGTTTCTCTTCAGGTTGAAGTTTCTAACCATCTTTTTCACCAGTGTATTGATGTGATCGTCAGTTGTCCAGCCATCAAGATTCAAGTCAGCGATCAAGTTCACTTCCTCTTGAACAGAGTAGTTTGATTCATCTCTGTAGACGTTCTTTTCTGGGAATAGATTATTTGAAATGTTCGACTTGTTGAACTTCACACCTTTAGAGATGATCTCATCTCCGAATTTGTGTTTAACACCTTGAGAAGCTTTACCCTCAAGTAGCTCAACTAATTTACCGATCATTTCAGCTCTCAATTCTAATAGATCCTTAGAATAAGTAGCCTTCAATGCTTCTACCTCTTTCTTGGCTTTAGCTCTTAGGTCTTTATCCTTTTTAGGTCTTGAGAACAATTTAGTATCGATAACAACACCTCTTAAAGATGGAGAAGCTTTCAATGAAGCATCTTTTACATCACCAGCTTTATCACCGAAGATGGCTCTCAATAGCTTCTCTTCTGGAGTTGGATCAGTTTCACCTTTAGGAGTGATCTTACCGATTAGGATGTCGCCCTCTTTGATCTCAGCACCAACTCTAATGATACCGTTCTCATCAAGATTTTTCACTGCATCCTCAGATACGTTAGGAATTTCAGAAGTCAATTCTTCTTCACCACGTTTTGTATCTCTAACTTCAAGTTCGTACTCATCGATGTGGATAGACGTAAATACATCGTCTCTTACAACGCGCTCTGAAATTACGATCGCATCCTCGAAGTTATATCCTTGCCAAGGCATGTACGCTACTCTCAAGTTCTTACCTAGAGCAAGCTCACCATCTTGAGTAGAGTAACCTTCACAAAGCACCTGACCTTTAACAACTTTATCTCCTTTTACAACAATTGGCTTAAGGTTTACAGAAGTATCTTGGTTGGTTCTTCTGAACTTAACAAGGTTATATGTTTTGAATTCATGATCGAATGACACCAACTGATCTTCTTCAGTAAGGTCATATTTAACCACAATTTTAGTCGCATCAACAAAGTCAACAACTCCAGATTCTTCAGCGATCACTAATGATCTCGAATCTCTCGCTGCTCTAGCTTCCAAACCAGTACCTACAATTGGAGCCTCAGGCTTCAACAATGGCACCGCCTGGCGCTGCATGTTCGATCCCATCAATGCACGGTTCGCATCATCATGCTCCAAGAAAGGAATCAATGAAGCCGCAACCGATACAATTTGGTTAGGCGCAACGTCCATGTACTTGAGCTCTTTTGGCTCAACTACCGGGAAGTCACCTTCGAATCTAGCTTTAACCCTATCGTTTTGGAATTTACCATTGTCACCTACAGGGGCATTTGCCTGAGCGATGTTGTGGGTATCTTCCTCTTCAGCAGTAAGGTAAACGACATCTTGAGACATATTCACCACACCCTTATCCACCTGTCTATAAGGTGTTTCGATGAAGCCCATGCTATTTACTTTAGCATGTACACAAAGTGAAGAGATCAAACCAATGTTTGGACCTTCAGGTGTCTCAATTGTACAAAGTCTACCGTAGTGCGTATAGTGAACATCACGTACCTCGAAACCAGCTCTTTCTCTTGAAAGACCACCAGGTCCTAGTGCGGACATTCTTCTTTTATGCGTGATCTCAGCTAATGGGTTCGTTTGATCCATAAACTGAGAAAGTTGGTTTGTTCCAAAGAATGAGTTGATCACTGAAGACAGAGTTCTAGCATTGATCAAATCAACAGGCTTGAAGTCCTCATTATCTCGCACATTCATTCTTTCTTTGATGGTTCTGGCCATACGTGCCAAACCAACACCGAACTGAGAGTAAAGCTGCTCACCAACTGTTCTTACCCTTCTGTTTGAAAGGTGATCGATATCATCAACCAATGCTTTAGAGTTGATCAATCCGATCAAGTATTTCACAATAGAGATGATGTCTTCATTGGTCAATACCAATTTCTCTCTATCGATCTCTAGGTTCAACTTCTTGTTGATTCTATAACGACCAACTTCACCTAGGTTATATCTCTTATCTGAAAAGAACAATGACTGAATAATGTCACGCGCAGTTTGCTCATCTGGTGCTTCAGTATTTCTCAACTGACGGTAGATTTGCTCAACAGCTTCTTTCTCAGAGTTAGAATTATCTTTAGCTAACGTATTGTAGATGATCGTAAAGTCTGCAATGTTGATATCATCTCTGTGAAGGATGATTGTTTCTGCACCTGACTCTAGGATCAATTCCATGTCTTCATCACTGATCACATGGTCTCTTTCTAACAATACCTCATTTCTATGGATAGAAACAACCTCTCCAGTATCCTCATCCACAAAATCTTCAACCCAAGTTTTCAAAACACGAGCAGCTAGTTTTCTACCGATCGCTTTCTTCAACTGAGTTTTGTTTGCTTTGATCTCTTCTGCAAGACCAAACAAGTCTAGGATATCCTTATCAGTACCATAACCGATAGCTCTTAAAAGCGTGGTTACAGGGAATTTCTTTTTTCTATCGATGTAAGCATACATTACGCTGTTTACATCGGTTGCAAATTCAATCCAAGAACCTTTGAAAGGGATAATTCTTGCTGAATAAAGAGGAGTACCGTTTGTGTGCTTACTCTGTGCAAAGAACACACCTGGTGATCTGTGCAACTGAGAAACAATTACTCTTTCTGCACCATTGATGACAAATGAGCCTTTCTCGGTCATGTAAGGGATATTACCCAAGAACACTTCCTGCTCAATTGTTTCGAAATCCTCGTTGTCCTCATCGTTACAGGTCAAACGAAGTTTTGCTTTCAACGGCACCGAGTAGGTCAAGCCACGGTCGATGCACTCATCTACGTTGTACTTTGGAGGATCCACCAAGTAATCGATGAATTCTAAAATAAAGTTCTCCCTAGAATCGGCAATTGGAAAGTTTTCAGAGAATACTTTGAATAAACCATCCTGTGTTCTTCTTTCGGCAGGAGTTTCCAATTGGAAAAAATCTCTAAAAGATTTGATCTGCACATCAAGAAAATCAGGGTAATCCAATACCTTCTTAATAGATGAGAAATTAATTCTGTCTGATTGATTTGCTAGAATAGCCAAGACTTATAATGTTTTTGTTACCAAAATTTCTGCACCAAAAAAGTGCAAAATAAAAGAGAAATGTACCTATTCAAGTACAAACAGGAAAAGACCCGTAATGCCGATCTCGAAATTCAAGACCGGCATTAGGGCCATTCCTTAAAAGCCATTATTTAAATGGCTCAACAATTACTTAAGCTCTACTTCAGCGCCAGCTTCTTCTAGTTGCTTCTTAAGCGCTTCAGCTTCGTCTTTAGCAACTCCTTCTTTAATAGCTTTAGGAGCGCTATCTACGATTTCTTTAGCTTCTTTCAATCCAAGACCAGTCAATTCTTTCACCAACTTAACTACTGCTAGTTTAGAACCACCTGGAGAGTTCAATACTACATCGAATTCTGATTTTTCCTCAGCTCCGCCTTCGTCACCACCGCCAGCAGCAGGGCCAGCTACAGCTACAGCCGCAGCAGCAGGTTCGATACCGTACTCTTCTTTAAGGATGTCAGCTAACTCATTAACTTCTTTAACAGTTAAGTTAACCAACTGCTCTGCAAAATCTTTCAAGTCTGCCATTTTATTATTTGTTGTAATGTTTTAAAATCTGTTTTGTTATTAGTTTTCGCGCTCACCGAGCGTCTTAAGAATTCCTGATAATGTGCTACCCGCGCCAGTAAGCCCAGAGATAACATTCTTAGCAGGAGATTGAAGTAATGTAATTACTTCGCCAATTAGCTCAGCCTTAGACTTAAGCTTACTTAGCATATTCAAGTTCTCTTCTCCGATAAAGAGATCAGTATCGATGGAAGCGCCCTTCAATACCGGAGACTCAGCACCTGATTTCTTCCTGAACTCTTTGATTGCTTTTGCAGGAAGGTTAGCGTTCTCACCAGAGAACATAATTCCTGAAAAACCTTTAAGAACAGTATCGTTAAAAGGAGTGTAGTCCGTATCCATTTGCTCAAGAGCTTTCTGGATCAAAGTGTTCTTAACCACTTTATACTCAATCCCTCTATCGAAACACAATCTTCTTAAATCATTGGTTTCTGCAACCGACATTCCAGAAGCATCAGTGATGTAGAAGTTATCGTTCTGAGAAAACTTCTCAACCAAATCATTAATGATTACCGATTTTTCTTCTCTTGTCATGATATTCCTGTTATAGAGTTCTTATCTACTTTAATACCTGGACTCTGAGTTGAAGAGATATTAATACTCTTAAAGTATGTTCCCTTAGCAGATGCAGGCTTTAACCTAGAGATGGTTTGAAGTACCTCCTCTGCATTGTCGGCAATCTTCTCTGCTGAGAAAGACGACTTACCAATGCTAGTATGGATGATACCAGTTTTATCAACTTTAAAGTCGATTTTACCACCTTTTACATCTTGAACTGCTTTTCCAACTTCTAAAGTCACTGTACCAGACTTAGGGTTAGGCATCAAACCTCTAGGGCCTAATACTCTTCCTAGTCTACCAACTTTAGCCATTACTGTTGGCATAGTGATGATCACGTCAATGTCTGTCCAACCACCTTCGATCTTAGCGATGTAGTCATCTAAGCCTACGTAATCTGCACCAGCTGCTTTGGCTTCCTCCTCTTTGTCAGGAGTACAAAGCACCAACACTTTGACCTCTTTACCAGTACCATGTGGAAGGGCAACTACACCTCTTACCATTTGGTCTGCCTTACGAGGATCCACACCTAATCTTACATCAATGTCAACTGAAGCATCGAAAGTAGCACTATTGATTTCTTTCAATATGCCCGCTGCCTCTGACAAAGGATATACCTTAGTAGGATCGTATTTACTTAAAGCTTCTTTTTGCTTTTTTGTCAACTTTGCCATCTGTCAAAATTTTAGTTTTCCCAAGGGGCTGCACCAGTTACTCTCAAACCCATACTTCTAGCAGTACCAGCAACCATTTTCATAGCTGACTCTACTGTAAAAGCATTAAGGTCTGGCATTTTAACTTCTGCGATTTCCTTGACTTGATCCCAAGTTACACTTCCCACCTTTGTTCGGTTAGGTTCTGCTGATCCTTTCTTCTTTTTAGAAGCTTCTAGCAACATTACCGGAGCCGGAGGAGTTTTGATCACAAAATCAAACGACTTATCAGAATAGATAGTAACAAGTACTGGAAGTACCTGTCCCATTTTGTCCTGAGAACGCGCGTTGAATTGCTTACAGAACTCCATGATGTTAAGTCCTTTTGCACCAAGTGCAGGACCAACTGGTGGAGATGGGTTGGCTTGACCTCCCCTTACTTGCAACTTCAGATAACCAGAAATTTCCTTAGCCATCTTAATCTTCTTTTTCTACTTGCATGTAACTTAATTCAACAGGAGTATTTCGGCCGAAAATCTTAACCATAACATTAAGTTTTCTTCGTTCCTCAAATACTTCCTCTATAGTACCCGTAAACCCACTGAAAGGACCGTCCATTACTTTCACGGTCTCTCCGACTATATAAGGTGCATCAAGTTGTGTGTCAAAATCATCAATCTCCTCAACCTTACCTAAGATACGGTCGACTTCGACTTGACGTAATGGAACTGGTGGAGTGGAAGCCTCGCCAGCCTTTTGACCCAGAAAACCTATAATGCCCGGGATATTTTTAATGAGATGAATCACCTCACCATTACTTAGGTCTGCCTGAATCATGATATACCCTGGAAACAGGTTACGATCGCGAGAACGTTTTTTACCGTTACGCATTTCGTAAACCTTTTCAGAAGGCGTGATTACCTGAGGAATGACTTCTTGAAATTTCTCTCTGTCAACTTCATTCTCTAAGTACTCCTTAGCCTTTCTTTCTTGACCTGAAACGGCCCTTACCATATACCACTTGAGTTCAGACATATACTAAGCTCTTATTTCTTATAAATTATAGAACCAATCCATGATGTTATCAAAGCCTAGGTCAATCAAACCGATTAACAAGGCGAAGATCAAAGAGGCCACCAATACCAATACTGAACTGCTCTGCAATTCAGACCATTTTGGCCAGCTTACTTTGTGTCTCATTTCATCTACTGACGAAAGCACAAATGATTTTAACTTACTCATAGAATTCGTACTATATTTTTGCACGGGCGGTAAGATTCGAACTCACGACCCTTGGTTTTGGAGACCAATGCTCTACCAGCTGAGCTACACCCGTGTATGTATTAAAAATACTTCTCTACTTACTAGAAAAGCCGTTTTCAAATGCTCTCTTATTCAGAGATTATGCTCTCTAACTCGCAAAAGAGCCCTCAAACGGGCTGCAAATGTAGAGATTTTTATTTAACGAAACAAACGCGCTCCCGAAAAATCGAGAACGCGTTTAGTATCATTTATCCTTATTTAAAAGGAGATTAGTCTAGGATCTCAGTTACCTGACCAGCACCAACGGTTCTACCACCTTCTCTGATAGCGAAACGAAGACCTTTTTCAAGAGCAACAGGGTTGATCAAGTTTACTTCGATAGTTACGTTATCACCAGGCATTACCATTTCGATGTCAGATGGAAGCATGATCTCACCAGTAACGTCAGTAGTTCTTAGGTAGAACTGAGGACGGTACTTGTTAAAGAATGGAGTGTGACGTCCACCTTCTTCTTTTGATAGAACGTAAACCTCTGCTTTGAAGTGAGCGTGAGGAGTTACAGAACCAGGCTTACAGATGATCATACCTCTTTTGATATCAGTTTTCTCGATACCTCTAAGTAATAGACCAACGTTGTCACCAGCTTCACCTCTATCCAAGATCTTACGGAACATCTCAACACCAGTTACTGTAGACTTAAGGTCTTCAGCACCCATACCGATGATATCAACAGGCTCACCAGAGTTAATTACACCTCTTTCGATTCTACCAGTAGCAACAGTACCACGACCAGTGATCGAGAATACGTCCTCTACAGGCATCAAGAAGTCTTTGTCAGTAAGTCTTTCTGGAAGTGGGATGTAAGAATCCACAGCAGCCATCAACTCGTCAATTTTTTCTACCCATTTAGGCTCGTTGTTCAAACCACCAAGAGCAGAACCTTGGATAATTGGAAGATCATCACCAGGGAACTCATAGAAAGAAAGCAATTCTCTTACTTCCATTTCAACTAGTTCAAGAAGCTCTTCATCATCAACCAAGTCAACTTTGTTCATAAAAACAACTAGAGCAGGAACACCTACCTGGCGAGCCAAAAGGATGTGCTCTCTAGTTTGAGGCATTGGACCATCAGTAGCAGCAACTACAAGAATAGCACCGTCCATCTGAGCAGCACCAGTAACCATGTTCTTCACATAGTCAGCGTGACCAGGACAGTCTACGTGAGCGTAATGTCTGTTCTCTGTTTGGTATTCAATGTGAGAAGTATTGATAGTAATACCTCTTTCTTTTTCTTCTGGAGCGTTATCGATCGCAGAGAAATCTTTTTGTTCAGCAAGACCTTTGTTTGCTAGAACTGTAGAAATTGCAGCAGTCAATGTGGTCTTACCGTGGTCAACGTGACCGATAGTACCAATATTAACGTGCGGCTTGGAACGGTCAAAGGTTTCTTTAGCCATAATTTTAAATAGTTAATATTAATGTTACAATTAAGTCTTTATTCAAACCACCTAAGTGGAGTATTCTATAATAGAGCCAATGACGAGATTTGAACTCGTGACCTCTTCCTTACCAAGGAAGTGCTCTACCCCTGAGCTACATCGGCTTTCAAGTTTCTAGTTCGTAGTTCTCAAGTTGAACCTTAAACTCGGAACTCTGAACCAATACAACTCAAAGTTTGAGCGGGTGACGAGGCTCGAACCCGCGACCTACAGCTTGGAAGGCTGTCGCTCTACCAACTGAGCTACACCCGCTTGTGCTCCGTAACTTTAGTGAAGGAGTACAAGCTCATTCTCATTACGAAACTGACATCCTTCGCCAAAGGCTTTAGATGTCGAAGTGGGGGGAGCAGGATTCGAACCTGCGAAGACATAAGTCAACGGATTTACAGTCCGTCCCAGTTGGCCGCTTTGGTATCCCCCCGATTATCTAATTTTTCAATAAAATTAAGAACGTTTCTTATCTCCCTTCCGCAAAAGGGACTGCAAAATTAGACCCTTTTTCTTTTTATTCAAACAAACCGAAAAAAAAGATAGCTCTATTTGTTGAGCGCGGTGCAAATGTAGCTTTAATCCATTCACAGCAACATTTTTTACCTGATTTTTTTAATCATTTTCACAAAGATTCATCAAGCAAGACCTCTTCTTCAAAAGAAATAGTTATCTATATTTGCATGGCTCTAAAAATGAAAGACTCCAACTTTCCTTTTTAAGCCTCAAGAACGAAAAACTTACCTAATGTTCAGAACCAAATCGAAAGAGGGTAAAGATGTAAGCATTGAATACAAACAAGGCCAGATGCACATCAATGGCGAGCATGCAGACATCTCATTCACCAACCAAAGAAACGGCAACTTTATTATTAGCAGAGACGGACAGAGTGTGGCTGCTGAAGTATTAGAAGTTGACGAAGCCAAAAAGAAGTTTCTGATTAAGATTGATAACGGTTTTTACAACATAGACCTCAAGGATAATACAGACGAGCTACTTGAAAAATTGGGCATGGCCCATCTACAACAAGTAGTGATCAAAGACATTAAAGCACCAATGCCTGGTTTGATATTAGACATACTGGTAGAACCAGGTCAGGAGGTAAAGAAAGGTGACGCCCTAATGATACTTGAAGCCATGAAAATGGAGAACGTTTTAAAGGCTTCGGGTGAAGGCACCATTACTTCTATTGAAGTTGAAAAAGGGCAAAGTGTAGAAAAGAATAGTATACTTATAAAATTTTAGGAGTTTAATGGCTTACAAAAGAGTACTGCTAAAACTAAGCGGGGAGGCCCTAATGGGCGAGCAGAATTATGGTATAGATGCAGCCAGACTTGAGCAATATGCTGAAGAGATCAAAGCTGTGCATGACCAAGGAATTGAGGTTGCGATTGTTATCGGTGGCGGTAATATATATAGAGGTGTTCAGGCAGAGCGCTCTGGCATAGACAGAGTACAAGGCGATTACATGGGCATGCTTGCTACAGTAATCAACGCCATGGCCATCCAAAGCACATTAGAAAAGCACGGCATGTATACTCGACTGATGTCTGGTATTAAAATGGAAGCCGTTTGCGAGCCTTACATCAAAAGAAGAGCAGTAAGACATTTGGAGAAAGGCCGAATCGTTATTTTCGGAGCAGGTATTGGCAACCCTTATTTTACAACTGATTCAACTGCAAGTTTGCGAGCAATCGAGATTGGTGCTGATGTTGTATTGAAGGGAACTAGAGTTGATGGTGTTTACACTGCTGATCCGGAAAAAGACCCTAATGCAATAAAATTTGATAACTTAAGCTTCTCTGAAGTAATCAATAAAGGTTACGACATTATGGACATGACAGCATTTACGCTTTGCCATGAGAATAATGTGCCAATCATTGTCTTTGATATGAACCAAAGAGGCAACCTTTCTAAATTGATCTCAGGAGAACAACTAGGAACTTTAATTAGCTAAGCAAATGGAAGAAATAGACTTATATATAGAGACCGCAACTGAAATGATGGACAAAGCCATTGATCATGTAAAACATGATTTGGCGAAGATAAGAGCAGGTAAAGCCATGCCGAGCATGCTCGATGGCCTTATGGTAGAATACTACGGCTCAATGACTCCTATCAATCAGGTGGCATCTATTTCTACACCAGACGCAAGAACCATTTTTATCAAACCTTGGGAAAAAAGCATTATTGGGGAAATTGAAAAGTCCATTATGAATTCGGACCTCGGCTTCAACCCGCAGAATGATGGAGAGAACATCATCATCTCTGTACCTCAATTGACTGAAGAAAGAAGAGTGCAATTGACTAAACAAGCTAAGTCAGTTACAGAAGATGGTAAGGTAAGAGTGCGTAACGCGCGTAAAGAAGCGAATGACGAACTCAGAAAGCTACTAAAAGACGGTGAGGGTGTTTCTGAAGATGCTGTGAAGAATGCCGAGATTGATGTACAAGAACTGACCGATAAGTTCGTAAAACAATTAGATGCCCTCCTTGAAGTGAAAGAAAAAGAGATCATGACTGTATAATCAGTTAATCAAATGAATTGAAAAGCACCCTAGTGGTGCTTTTTTTATACCCAGTATTTAACGGTACAGTACGGAAATCTAACGTTTCACTCCTACTTACTTTTTTGTGATCACGCAACTTTTCACTTTAGTATCCGAAATGTATTTCTACCATATATTCATGTTTTGTATAAATAATCATTATCCTTGTGAATATTTTTTATACATATAGTGAATAAACATAGTTATGAAAGGAACCAATCTAGGAGAATTTGAAGAAGTAGTGCTACTGACAATTGCTGCATTGTTAGAAGAGGCCTATTCGGTTGCTATCTGTGAAGAGATTGAAAGAGTCACTGGGCGGAAAGTAAAACTTAGCGTGGTTCATGCTGTACTTAATCGGCTCTACAAGAAAGGTTTTGTTAAATCACACCTTGGGGACCCGACAAGTGAAAGAGGTGGTAGAAGGAAACGCTTTTTTACAGTGACACACGCAGGAAAAGTAGCATTAACTAAAATGAAAGAACAAAGAGATCAGCTTTGGCAGATGATCCCAGAGTTCAAACTCAATATTATATGAGCAAAGGAAGTATTCATCCACCTAAATGGGCCAACCGCCTCTTAGAATGGTATTGCCGACCAGAATTGTTGGAAGACCTTCAAGGTGACCTCTATGAATACTTTGAAAAGAATGTAGAATCTAAAGGAAGAAGAAAAGCTCGCATCATTTATGGTCTAGATGTGGTCAAATTCTTCAAGCCTTACACAATTAAAAAACTCGAATTATTAGATCAAATAACTCAACTCACCATGTTCAGAAATTATTTCAAAACATCGATTAGAAGTATTGCAAGAAATAAGCTTTTCTCTGCAATCAACATTTTTGGCCTCGCTGTCAGTATGTCTGTTTGTCTTTTGATGATAACGATGTACTCAGAGGTTAAAAATTATGACAGCTTTCACAAAGACGTAGACAACCTTTATCGCATCAACTCTTTCCAACAATACATGGAAAGAGACACATACCGTTATGCCTCTACCTCATTGGCATTGGGGAACAGGATGAAAGAAGAAGTCCCAGGCATTGAATCTATCACCTTGATCAGGCGCGGTGGAGTTGGTGGCGATGCAAAAGTCGGAGACAATATATTCCCTGTTGATGCATTACTCGCAGACGAGCAATTCTTTGATGTCTTAACTTTTGAAGTATTGCGAGGGAATGCAAAAGAAGCCTTACTCAACCCCAACAGTATTGTACTGACGGACGAAACTGCAGAAAAACTTTTCAATGATAAGGATCCTCTTGACCAGACTTTGGAAATGGGCGATGAGATGTACACAGTTACAGCAGTAATCAAAAAGCCTCCTTTCAATTCACATATGAAATTTCAGGCACTCGTTTCTCTATCCACTTTTATTCAAGAAATGGAATCTGACCCTGATAATAGTGGCAATTGGAAAAGTTTTGGCAGCATCTGGCAAAACTACATCTACTTTAGGCCAGAAGAAGGAATCAGCACAGATGATATACAAGCCAGACTTGATATCATTTGTCAGGAAGAAAGTGAACAGATGGAATACACCGCTATCTCAACGACCATTGAACCCATTTCTAAAATCATGACGGGCGAGTCTAACATGTCTAATCAAATTGGTGGAAGTATGGGCAGTGAAGTTTTATTGGTATTAGCTGGTCTCTCGTTTATCGTAATTCTTTCTGCCGGTTTTAACTATACAAACCTTTCCATCGCTCGCTCACTGCGTAGATCAAAAGAAGTTGGCGTAAGAAAAGTTGTAGGTGCTAAAAAAGGCCAAATCTTTAGTCAGTTTATGGTTGAAGCTACTTTGATCTCTCTGTCTGCTTTAGTTCTTTCCTACTTTATTTTCTTATTGATAAAGCCACTCTTCATAGGCATCAACTATGAAATTGAATCTATTTTGAGATTGGAGGTGAATGGTATTTTGGTCGTTTACTTTATTCTATTCGCGGTTTTTGTAGGAATGCTAGCTGGTTTTCTTCCAGCCCTTTTCCTATCAAGACTCAAGGCCATTAGTATTTTAAAAACTTCCGCAAACACCAAACTCTTTTCAAGAATCGCCTTGAGAAAATCTTTGTTGGTGATCCAATTTACATTATCACTGATCTTCATTATAGCAGCGACCATTGCCGATCGTCAATTCAGGTATGCATTAAATTATGACCTAGGTTTTACGACAGAAAATGTCCTCAACGTTCAACTGGCAGGAAACGATCCTAAAGAAATGGCTGCAATCTTTGAACGAGTTCCTGAAGTTAAAGGGATCTCTAAATCAGCATTTGTCCTTAGCGTTGGCAGCACATGGGGAACACAGATGTTCACGGAAGATAAGCTTGATTCTGCAACGGTCTACTATCTCTCAATAGATCACAACTATATTCCACTGATGAATCATAAGCTTTTGGCTGGAACTAACTTTCCAGCGAAGGACAAAGTAGAAAAAGAAGAGAGCATTATTCTGAATGAAACCGCCCTTAAGCGCTTTAACCTTGGAACTCCTGAAGAAGCTATTGGTAAAATAGTAGAGTTTGATGATCAAGACTTGATCATTTCAGGTGTTGTTGAAGATTTCAATAACCAAACAATTCAATCAGAGATCAGACAATTTGCTTTTAGACATCAGCCACAAAAGGCTGGCGTATTGAACCTGAAACTGGCTACAACAGATGTAGTTGCTACGAGAAACAAACTCAAAGAGGCTTGGGAAGAATATGACAAAGTCCACGAATTCAACGCCAGCTTCTATGAAGATAGAATTGAAGATGCCTATGCCATGTTCTCAATCCTATTCAAAATTGTAGGCTTCTTGGCATTCCTGACTATTTGTATCGCCACTTTGGGTCTTTTGGGAATGGGCATTTACACAGCCGAAACTAGGCTCAAGGAAATTAGTGTAAGAAAAGTACTTGGAGCAACTGAAGCTAGCTTAGTCAAACTGCTTTCAAAAAGCTTTATGTGGTTACTTATCTTAGCTGCGGCCATTGCAATTCCAGTTACCTATTTCATTTTCGATTCGTTAATTCTTGCTGGACAAGTTAACAAAGCACCAATAGGCATTTTCGAGTTGAGCATTGGAGTGATCATCATATTTGCGATCGGTTTTATGACAATAGGATCACAAACCTGGAAAGCCGCCAAAGCCAACCCCGCAAATACCTTAAGAAACGAGTAAACAGACTGTCTTCTCTTACATACCCTCTAATTGAGGGTATGTTTTGAAACATTTTATCGTCAAATACGAATTATATTTAATAGTTTTATCGTCAAATACGAATTTAATTATGAAAGGAACTAACCTTGGCGAATTTCAAGAGCTTGTTTTACTAACAATTGGCTTCTTGCATCCTGATGCATATGGAGTAGCCATAAAAGATGAGCTAAAAATCAAAACTGGTAGATCTGTGACATTGAGCACAGTGCATGCAGCGCTTGTTAGACTTGAGAAAAAAGGGCTTGTAACAAGCGAATTTGGTAATGCAACGCAAGTTCGTGGTGGAAAACGAAAGAAGAATTTCACTATTACGGCTTACGGATTGAAAGCTCTGAGAGAAATGAAAGAGCAGCGCGAGGCTTTATGGAAAGAATTGCCAAAAGTGGTTCTCGATCTAAAATTCGGATAACCTGAAAACAACAAACAATTATAGCGTACCCAAGTGGTCTAGAAATTTCCTAAGGTGGTATTGTAAACCGTCTTTATTGGAAAGTATTGAAGGCGATATAGAGGAAGACTTTCATACGAGAGTCGATGCAATTGGTCGTAAAAAAGCAAAACTCTATTACCACCTCGATGTACTACGTTTCTTCAAACCCTTTGCAGTTCGCAACCCTTTAAACTCATTAAATATCAATCCTATGTTCAAGATCAACACCGTTATTGCTTTCCGCAATCTCTTTAAGCACAAACTCTATTCATTTATTAATATCTCTGGTTTAAGTATTGGAATTGCAGCTGTGCTGATCATTTCTCACTACGTATTATTCCAGCTTAGCTATGATGATTTTCAAAGCAAAGGCGACAGACTATTTCGAGTTCACCGACAGATAACACAAGCTGGCGAAGATTTCGGGACTTCAGCCTTTACCGCTTTTGCATTAGGTACAACTATGGCAGCTGATGTTCCCGAATTTGAAGAAGTAGCAAGAGTTCATCCATTTTATGGCGGTGCTATTGTAAGTCATGTAGTAGACTCTGTCAGCTCAGGTGCTTTTAGAGAAACCGATCTCCTCTTCACCGATCCATCAATTCTAAATATGCTCAGTTTTGAGTTTGTGCAGGGCAACCCCTCCACTGCTCTAGATGGCATCAACTCAGTCATCATCACTGAGTCAACTTTAGAGAAATACTTTGGCAATCGCAATCAACCTGTTATTGGCGAACAATTAGACATTAATGGTGGCTGGGGCAGTGGTTATGCGCAAATTACGGGTGTTGTAAAGGATTTCCCGGCCAACTCTCATTTCAATTTTGATTTTCTTTTGCCCTTAGAAAAAACACTGCAAGATGAACAATACACTTCTGAAGGGGCAGATTGGGGATGGAATAATTTTTATACTTATGTAACGCTCATTCCTCAATCGAATGAGGGAGGAGTTGAAGCGAAAATTGCTGACCTAAAACATCAATACCGGGGTGAAGAACTAGACGGAGATGACCGAATTGAAAAACTTTTATTACAACAAGTCAGCGATATCCATTTAAGATCTGAAGTCTCCGGAGCAGACGATATGGTCGCTAATCCTGGGGATATAAAAACGGTTTACTTCATGATCATTATTGCGAGTTTTATTCTCGTGATCGCATGGATCAACTTTATTAACCTTTCTACTGCAAAGGCGACTGAAAGAGGTCTAGAAGTGGGAATCAAAAAAGCGATTGGTGCTCAAAAAAACCAATTGATGATTCAATTCTTAACTGAATCTTTTTGGGTCAACTTCATAGCATTATCAATTGCCGTAGGTCTTACGTTCCTACTCATGCCCTACCTGAGCGAATTGATTGGTGAGAATCTCATGACAGACTTCACACATCCGGTTATTCTCACGACTCTATTATTACTATTGTTTGTTGGTCCACTTTTGGCGGGCCTCTACCCTTCTGTAGTACTCTCTTCTTTTAGAACTGTGACAGCCCTAAAAGGGAAATTTGTATCAAAAAACAGTCACACTTTTAACTTGAGAAGAGGGCTTGTCGTTTTTCAATTTGTGATTTCAAGCCTTTTGATCGCAGGTACATTTGCTGTATCCAAACAGCTTAAGTTTATGCAAAACGAAGACACCGGTATGAGCCTGAGTCAAATCTTAACCGTGAGAGGACCAGAATTGAATGTAACTCGAACAGGTTTTGAAGCATTTAAAAATAACCTTAGTCAAAATGCTTCTGTAGAGTCATTCAGCTCCTCTCGTTCGGTACCTGGCGCTGGCTATAACTGGGGTACGCGAGCAAGACGCATGGGTGCGTCAGACACAGACAATCAAAGGATTTCTGTGACGTGGATCGATGAGTCCTTCTTTGATACTTTCGACATGGATCTTGTTGCAGGACGAGGCTTTGATTTCTCTCAAGAAAGGGACGATGATCAAGGCATGATCATCAATGAAGCCAGTTTATTAACTTTTGGTCTTGGCACAGCAGAAGAAGCGCTCACTCAGAAAATAATTTTGAGTGGTGATACAATGAATGTAAGAGCAGTCATAAAAAATCATCATTGGAGCTCTCTTCATACCGACTACAGTCCAGTTGCTTTTCTCTACCGATGGGCTTCTGTTGATTACTTCTCATTAAAAGTGAATCAGGCGAATATTGAGCAGACCATCAGAGATGTTGAAAATGAATATGCAGAAGCATTTCCTGGCAACCCTGTCGAATACTACTTCTTAGATGACTTTTTTAACAGGCAATACAAAGCAGATATTGCTTTTGCGAATGTGTTTAAAGTCTTCTCAGTATTCGCAATCATAGCTGCATGCATGGGCTTATTTGGTTTGGCCTCATTCAGTGTTGTGCAAAAAGCAAAAGAAATTGGTATCAGACGTGTACTGGGTGCTACCAGCATGGAAATAACCATATTATTTTCAAGGCGCTATCTTATATTGATGATCATAGCCAACTTGATAGCAATTCCAATAGCCTACTTTGGGATTGAAGATTGGCTCGAAGGATTTGCCTTCAGCATCAATATTTCGGCCGATTTATTTATCATTCCATTGATCATACTATTGGCCATATCGCTTTTAACAGTTTCGTTCCAAACATTGAGGGCTAGCTTAGCTAACCCTGTTAAAAACTTAAGGAGCGAATAAGACCTAGCCCCTCTTCCATGAGGGGTTTCTTTTGAATTATTTTGTATTCAAATAAGAATTATATATGTTCGTATTATGTATTCAAATAAGAATCTAATATGAGAGGAACATACCTAGCCGAATTTCAAGAACTAGTGCTTTTGAGTATTGTAGTGCTAAATGAGCAAGCCTATGGTGTCAGCATTCAAGACGAGATCAATAGCAAAACTGGTAGGTCAATCAGTAGAGGCGCGCTTCATTCAGCCTTGAGTAGACTTGAAGAGAAAGGCTTTATTAGGTCTCAATTTGGAGAAGCAACAGCAGAAAGAGGCGGTAGACGGAAGAAGTTTTACCAGCTCACACAGCATGGTCAAAAGGCATTAGATGAAACGAAAGCCATTCGCGAGAGTTACTATAGTGCCATTCAGCTCAAAGCTCAAAACTCATAAATATGAACACGCCAAAACTTTGGACAAGACTCCTTAAATGGTTCTGCCATGAGGGGTATTTTGAAGAGCTTCAAGGAGATATTGAGGAACAGTATCAAATGAAGCTTGAAAAGGAGGGCAAGACAAAAGCTAATGCCTATTACCGAAAGGAAGTTCTATTGCTCATCAGACCTTCGGTTATAAATTACATCCCCTTGAAACGCTATGTTAATTGGGCTTTTGTTAAGCACTCATTCAAAGCCAGTTTTCGTAACCTCAAAAAACACAGAGCATACACAGCTTTAAATGTAGTTGGCTTCGCTGCTGCTCTCTCTATCTGTCTTTTTTGTGTTAATGCCATCTACAGCAATCAAGCGCTCGACCAAAAGTTCCCTGATAGAGAATTGGTCTACCGAGTAAATACAAGTGTATTTGAGCGGGGCAACAATTCTATCTACGCCAAATCACCAATCCCTCTTTACGAAAAGATACAAGAGAATATTCCAGAGGTTGAAAAGATAGCCATTCTACAGAATGGTGCATTTGGATTTGAAGCATTTCTTAATGGTGCTAATAGACAACTTCAGGTGAGTTCCGTCAACGAAGACTTCTTCGACATCTTTACTTATGATGTTATTGCAGGAGACATCTACTCTATTTTCAATAACAAGTCTTATGTAATTGTTACAAAAGAGTTGGTTGATAAATACTTTGACTTAAAAACCATAATCGGGACCACTTTAGGCCCCTACATTGTCGGTGGAGTGATCGAAACACCTAGCAAAGTCTCACACCTAAAATTCGACATATTAGCCAATGATCTAAAAGATAAAAGTGCGATACCTTTTTATAGTTCATGGCAAAGCTATTATCTGCAACAGCTCTATATCAAAAAGTATCCTAATACAGAGGAAAAAACCATTCAAGACAAACTTCAAGGAATATCTAAGGAAGTAAATGAAGAGCTAAAGGATACGGAGAACGCCCCTGTTTTCGATTATCGTTTAGAAGCACTTAAAGATGTTGCCAGTTCTGATGTAAGTTTGAATCAAGGAGATTTGCTCGGTAATGGAGGGCAAAAAATCATACTAACTCTTATGCTGGTTCTTCTTGGTGTTTGCACTTTCAATTACACAAACCTGGCAATGGCAAGTATCTATTCTCGGACCAAAGAAGTGGCCATCAGGAAAGTAATGGGTGGTTCCAAAGTGGCTTTGATTCTTCAACTCTTGGCCGAAACCTTATTACTGACAGGATTTTCTTTCCTCATAGGCTTGTTTCTTTTTAAATGGCTTGCTCCAAAATTTGCCAGCTTCTCGCAGTTCTACTTCCAGACTGATTTAGGGCTAAAGCAACTATTAATATTTGCCTTATTTACCATATTGGCAGCAATTGTATCGGGACTTATCCCTGGAATAATTTTCTCGAATGTTTCCATTCTTCAACTATTCAAAAAGACTAAATCAAAGGGTAGGTTCTCACTAAAGCACTTAAAGAAAACCATGGTTATCATTCAAATGACCATCAGTCTATTTGTATTTATTGTTGGTTTTTTCCTTTACAACCAGGCAAGCCTAATACAGAATCAAGAGAATGCTCTTGTGAAAGAGAACTTTATCGGCATTCAATTACCAAAAACGGATTCAACAAATGTTGTTTTCAAGAACGAGTTATTAAAGATTAATGGTATTGAGTCGGTTATCCCGATTAGTGGGTTACCACTGCTACAACGCATGGGAGTTTGGTCCTTTAAAAAGCAACACAATCAAGAACAGCTTCGTGGAGGTGTTTATGTTATTCATGCTGACACAAGCATTATCAACCTCTTAGGAGATGGCGTGCGTTGGTTTGGCAATAAACCAAAGGAATTCACACAACCATTCTTTTTAGCCAATGACTTATTGGTGGAAGAGGCAAGCGATAGTATAATGGATATTTCGTCTGGGTTTTATTCTCTGGGTAATGAAGAGTTTAGCCCTGTTCTAGGAACAGTTGAAAATTTATTTGGAAATGATCTCGCTATAGAACCTGAACCTGCCGCTGTCATGGTGACTCCTAATATAAATTCTGCCAGTCTGTATATCCAACTCGCACCAGGTAGCACTGCTCCTGCTATTAGCAAAATACAAGACCTCTATCAAAGTCAATATCCAGAGGCCTATTTCCAGCCTTATTTTCTTACAGACATGTTGGCTCAAAACCTGAGCCCATTTCGAAATGCCGTAAAAGCAATTTTATTTGTTCTTACAGCGATTATTGTGATCACTTTAATGGGGCAGATCGGTATGTCAATGTATATGGCAAAAACTAAAGAAAAAGAGATCGGAATTCGAAAAGTACTTGGAGCTAGTTTTCGTCAAGTGGTCAACTTAATACTGCGAAGCACTTATCTTCAATTATTGATAGGAACATTGATCGCCTGCCCATTAGCATACTTATTTTACATCAATATCATTCCGTCTTTTACCATCCCATTGAAGATTGGTATAGAACACTTCGTTATTGGCGTAGCGACATTTAGTGTGATAATTATTGCCCTAATTATGGCTCAAACATGGGGCACTACCAATGCTGAGCCAGCAGAAACATTGCGTAGTGAATAAATAAACTTCGCTAAAAACTGTAACACATTTGTGTTTATGGAATCTTAATCAAAAATTGATTAAGATGAATCCATTTCAGGAAGAATACGCCACGGATATTGATGACAAATCGCTCATCGAAAAATCACTAAAAGGAGATAAAGCCGCCTTAGAAGATCTACTAAAAAAACACCAGCCCTATACCTACAACATTGCTTGGAAAATGATGCAAATGCCAGATGATGCACAAGACATCACCCAAGAGGTTATGGTCAAAGTGATTACCAATCTGTCAAAATTTAGGGGCGAATCACAATTCCGTACCTGGTTATATCGCATCGTTACTAATCACTTTTTGCAGATGCAAAAAAAGAAACGAGAGACCTTGGTCAATGAAGACTTTGCTGGCTTCTCTGAAAGACTTTCCGGTATAGAGGACATACCAATCACTAGCATTGAGCAAGAAGAGCGTGCCACAGAAATTAATGAATTGAAAATTGCCTGTATGTCAGGCATGTTGCTATGCCTGACACGTGAACAAAGGCTAGTTTACATTTTGGGCGAAATGTTCAATGCAGACCATTCTATTGGAGCCGAAATCCTCGATATAACTAAGGCAAATTTCAGAGTAAGACTTTCTCGAGCTCGAAAGGATATTCAACAGTTCATGGCCAATCAGTGTGGATGGGTAAAAGAAAGTAATCCATGTAGATGTCATAAGAAGATCACGGTAGCTTTTAACGGAGGGCCTTTAGATAGTAGGAATCTGCTTTTCAATAGAAGCGAGTACGCGAATTTTCAAACCCATATTGCAAAAGACACACAAGAAACTCATGACCTTGTAGAAGAAAAGGTGCAAGCCCTTCACTCCGAACTGCCATTCAAAGACAAGTTCGATAAAAAGGGATTTCTCGATGACTTCATAAAGGACGAGCGCATTAGTACGCTATTTAATCTAAACTAAGTTGTAACACATCCGCATTGCTTTACTCTAACAATCAATCGATTAGAACAATTAAAGCAATTAGATATGACAACATTAGTAGCAGATGTGCCAAAAGCATCAACCAACAAGAAAATTCAGACTTTTACAGTCAGCCAAGTACTACCAATTTCCGCTTCTCAGGCGTGGGCAGTTATAGAAGACTATGGCAATGTAGCCTTTTCCCACCCTGCCATACTCGAATCAGAGATCATTGGCGAGCAGCAAGCCGTAGGAGATGAAACTCACCGAGCTTGTTACTTTAATGAAGACAGGAGTCAGTTCTTGGAAGAAAAGATCATGGATTTTTCTCCCGAAACATATTCCTTCACCAATTAGATGACAAAAGCCTCTAAGTTTCCACTTATACCAGAATACACAAGAGGCTTTTATCAATTAGAGGAATTACCAGATGGAAAGAGCAGATTCAATTTCACCATGGAATTCAGGACAAAGCCAGCAATACTTGGGGCTGTAATGAAGGGCAAATTCAAATCACTTATTGCAGACTATTTTGCGTCTATTGTGCATTATGCACAGACGGGTGAAAAGATCACAAAAGAGAGTTTTAAGCGAATTAAAAGGTAAACTGTAAAATATGATGGGGTGAGACTTTCATTTCACCTCATCATTCCTAGTGATACTTACCTCTGACCTGGCTTATATGTCTCAATAGCCCTAGTGTTTACATCTTCCCTATAGTAGGCAACATCCTTGAACTCAACATCTGCGTAGCGCTGTGCTTGATCTACAAAATGAGGCGATGAAGGGTCTCCGCTTTGACCACCCGCAAGCATCGTTTTAGCTTTGACTTTATCGCCAAACTCAACCATTCCCACAAAGCTATTCCCTCTGTACCCATAGATGCGCTTCGTATTCTCGCCTGCCCTTGCACCATAAGCCGCCAAAGCACCCCAACGTGCAGTGGTCATACCCACTGGTATAGAGGGTTGCTTATCGTCATAAGTCAAATTGATATCTCCACTCAATCTTTGGAAGCGATTGTATTCGCCCCATGGTGTTTCCCAAGTTCCGAAGTCACCCACTAAACGATCAAATGCTTTTGTAAAAATGTCTAATCGCTTATTGGTAGAAAGGCCTGTTCCATACCAATCAAAGCGCTCATTCCCACTTAACTTTTCAGGGTTACCACCCTCTCTGTACAATTGCATTCCGTAGAAGTGCGCCAAAGTCATGGCAATGGATTCTTTACTCGTTGTCAAGTCCCAATCTCTGAGCGTTTCAATGGCTCCCGCAATTTTTCTGTGTTTTGCTCTTGATTGATCATAAGCCTGAACCAGACCTGGAATTACCTTCTCAAACGCAGGCAGATATGGATCATGGGCTAATTCTATAAGGCCATCAATTGTCAAATCCTTCATTTCTGATAGTACTTTAACAGCATGAACTCCTCTGAAATTTTCTTGGTCAGGTGCCATATAATACGGGTAATCTTCAGGCTTAGGACTAAACTGAGCAGCTGCCGTAAAAGGAGTAGAGTTACAATTCTGAATCCATCCATTTGTCGGATTCACTAATGTAATGATCTCATCAAGCTCGTGCATTCCTTGCCAGTCAGTTCTAGGGTCCGAACCATCTACAGGTTTTGAATAATCAAATTGAGGATCGCGCTTTGGAATAAAATCTCCGTGGTAATAAGCGATCGTGCCATCTTTGTCGGCATAAACCGTATTGTTTGATGAGTTCCTTCTGATCTTCATCATTTCCCAAAACTCGCTATGATTCTTTGTCTTGGTTCTAGTGTATGATTGAATCAAGGCATCTACAGGCTCCCAATTCAAGGCTGTAGCCACCCATTTATCATCTATTTTTCCAGTAATTGGACCATGATGCGTTCTGTACATAGGAAAGGTCCTCTCCTTCATTTGGTCCCCATCTTTATACTTTAAAGTAACTTCCGAAGTCCAAACATCTCTCCATTCTTCTCCATACTTATATTGAAGTTTTCCATCGCGCTCTTCAACCGTTTCTAGAAAGTCATCTTTAAAGTCCACCCTTGTTGACGTGTGCATCCATCCATTGTACTCGTTGAAACCTTGGTAAATAAAGAACTGACCCCATGTAGTTGCTCCATAGGCATTAAGCCCTTCTTCACTTACTACTTGAGATTCACCTCTGAAATAGAAAGAAGTATGCGGATTGATCAAAAGCATCGCATCACCCGAAGCCGTATGCTCTCCCGAAATAGCAAATCCATTAGACCCTTTTGGCTCTTCTTCAATATTGGTTTCTTCCACAAATTCAGCAAGAGCTGAAGATTGTCCTTCACTGTAAAATGCTCTAATTCCACGTGTGGATACAGATTCAATATCACCACCTATCGAACCCTCAAAAAAGAAAAGCGGAAACCATGGTTCAAATCTGGTAAGTACTTTGGGCTGTACTTCAGGGTGGGTATGTAAATAGTAATTGATTCCACCGGCATAAGCTTCACAAAGTTCTTTTAGCCAAGCTGGAGCTTCGGCATATTGCGCTTTTGCTTCATCGATGGTCATGTATAGTCGAGCGCGCAGATCAGAATATAGTGCCTGCTCTCCCTCGGCCTCGGCCAATCGCCCTAGTGCCCAATAGTAGTTTCTTTCAACTCTAGGGAAATCATCTTCACATTGTGCATAAAGCATTCCAAATACTGCGTCTGCATCCGTTTTACCGTAGATGTGAGGTACGCCAAAATCATCGCGAATTATGGTAACACGATCTGCAATGGCTTCCCATCTGTCCACTTCAGTCTCTTGACTACCACATGCAAAAAGGAATACAAAAAGGCTTAGGGCATAGAATTTCTTCATCAGTTCAAGGTTTGCCTGAAGATAGACTTAGCCAACAAAAAGAAAAAATGGAATTATTGCGAATGGTTAGTCTTCAATCTTGGTTAACGCAATAGTCAACTCAATGAGCTCATCCATACTTGTCACAGAGCCCATGTTTACTTTATACTTATCGTTAACTACAAGCGTAGGCACTGAAGTGATTCGTCTTTCTAGCCACAATTCAGACATTGCCTTGGCTTTGTCGTAAACCTCTTGACTGGCATAAAGCTCATCATACTGCTCAGAAGAAATATCATTTAAAAGAAAGATCTCTTTGATCGCCTCTTCAGTCTGAACTCCTTCATTACTCAAATGGATCGCTGCAAACATTTGGGGGCTCACAGTTTCTTCAACATCTAATTCTTGCATGATCACAAATGCTTTCACCATACCCATGGCAACTAAAGAATCATTTTGCGGAATGTAACTTACATGAGACTTTTCAAAAGGAACTTTAATGGCTGTTTTAACCGTATCGATCCAACGTTCAAACTGAAAACAGTGACCACAATAATGCGAGAAGAACTCAGTAACCTTAGGCTCTTCAGAGGCTTTTTCACTGACAACTTCATAGTGCTGTCCTTCCACCCATTTACTAGATGTTTCTTCTTTCTTTTCAGATTGCGCACAGGCAACAGAAATTATTGTCAACACCAACACACTTAGCAATACCTTCTTCATGTTTTCAATTTTGCACGAATCTAATAGAAAAGTACCTCAAGTGAAAAACGAAAACGTGAATATTCGTGAATTCTATTGCTGTGAATTGCTTGTGGGCTCAGCTAATGAAATACTCTTGCTTATGCCTTTCTTGCCTTCCTCGTATAAGTAGAATTGACGGGGGTCATTCCTATTCAACTTTCTGTATTCTTCGTCAGTCAGGCCAACTCTTTCCCCATAGATCTTATAATAGGCGGCATTCACTTCATCTAATATTTGAATGAATTTTTCATAAGAACTACCTCTATCTGTTCTGATAGAGACCACTGCCTCACTTGGCCCATCAGAGGATTTACTATCACCTAGACTTCGAGTAATGTAAGACTTCATAGAGGCCGGTAAAGAATTATATGTTTCTCGGTCACTTACTTTGTACTGCCCTCTTTTCTTGTCGTCTGGATTACCAAAGTTTAGCACAAAGTCGTAGACTATCGTCCGAAGGTCCTCAATGTTATCTAGCGGATTTTCCTCTACTAAGATGTTATTAACTGAATTGATTTGAATTTTAAGAATATTCCTTTCCTGCAGAGGTACATCAATGATCTCCTCTTTCTTGGGAGGAAGAACCATCGTCATCCCCTTGTTGGTAGCTATCTGTGTTGTAACTAAAAAGAAAATCAATAATAAAAAGGCGATATCTGCCATAGAGCCGGCATTCACCTCTTGTGAGCCTCTATCTTTACTCCTAGCCATAGTAGTTGCTTTAAATGTTTAGTTAAATAACTAACTAAATAGTTTATAAAACAACTAATACTATAGTTTTAATTATCAAAGATCGATGCTACACCTACCCTGACACCAAACTGATAAGCTTTCATGTCCTGGAAAGATTGAACGAATTCAATTCTCAAGAATCTAAACAGGTTATCAATAGTGTAACCCACCTCCATGTAATTATCCGAGGTTGGCGTATGTAAGTAGTTCACAAATAGATTTTCTTTCACCCCACTCAAGCGCACAAGTGGAAAATGTGTGAATAACAGTTTTCTAAAGCGTATGTGATTAAGGACTGATACATACTCCTGTGCAGTAGAATGCTTATAGTAATCCAATAATCGGTAACCACCTACAACATCTATTGGAGTAAAATCAAGTCTATTTCCTTGAAAATGCTTGAAATCCATAAAAAGCAATTCTTGCTCATCAGTATTAAAGAACTTACCTGCTTCCAGATCAATATCGATAGTTGCTCTAACTCCCAGATCGAATGATGTCTTGAGACCAAATTCCAAGTGGTCAAATTCAGTTTCACTTTCTAAAACTCCGCTAAAACCTTTTCTATAAGTCAACCTGAACTCAGGCGTATTGTCGCTCAAAGGAATCAATCGACCATTGTACTTTCTGAATTTCAACCAGGGTTTGTAAGTAGCACTCATTCTTGCAATAAAGGCCTTAGAATCTTCAAATGGACCAACTGTGACTTCTTCATTTTGAGGCCTATTTGTTCTGTACTCCTTACCCTCACTATCTACAATACTAAAGTTCGTGTTGTTAAATAACTCAGACCGGTTGGCCCATTCCAGTTGTGCACTAGCTGTCCATTTATATCTGAAACGTCTTGCCCAACTTACACTGACAAACTCCTTTTGATAGAGTTTCATAAAATTCTTTTGACCAAGTAGCGAGTAGAACGAGTTCCAAAGCGGATCAACAATACCCGGATTGAACTGCTCTATATAGCTTCCACCTTTAATTCTAAAAGTATTCCTCTGCAGCCTATCGCCTACACCAAACTGCGTTTCGAGCTTACTATAAACCGTTTCACTGGCAAAACCGTACCGAACAAACGGCCTTATTCGCACTCTACTTGTTGTATCTTGTCTCCACAATAAGGTGCCCGTAAAATCTAGATTCCAACCTTCAACAGTGTTGAACCTAAAATTTGGTAGAAATCCAGGGAAATCGAATCTCAGTCTTTCACCAAGTTTGTAATAGCTTCCAAAAAACAAGTCTTTAAATCGTATAGGCGATCCATTTTTGAGTTTGGCAGAATCAGCTTCAGCTTGCTCCTTCTCGGCTACATAAGTGCTGTCTTGCCACTCATAGCTCCCTACCTCTTTCTCAGTTAATGGAACGGGGCGAACTTTGGCCCAGTACAAAGAATCTTTCTTAGCCGCCAAAGTATCTACTTGATACCAATAATCACTTACAACATCTCGCTCCTCATCCTTCTTTTCCTTGAGCTCCTCCTTTTCATATTCTCTCATCATTTTTCTGAACTCCTTTCGAGAAATTTCTTTTTCCTCCTCAAAGACTTGTTTCATACCCTCACTGAGGTCGCCTTCTATTTTCTCTGGAGCTTCCTCAATTTTTTCATCGACTAGAATGACAGAAGCGTCAAGATCTGGGTTTGGCGTAACTTGATAATTACTAACTGAAGCCAAGTAGGTGTACTTTCCAGCCAGACCAAATACTGATCCCCAAAACTCAAACTGCTGATTCACAGGCATCCAAACCTCATCTACAACAGGCGCATATATCTGTTTAATATGAATCTTAAACCCATATAGGCTAGTGGTTAAATCAAGGGAATGAATATTCCAGTAATCTTCTCTGATATAAATCTCTCCTTCAAAGACATCGTCTCCTTTCGACCTTGGTGTTACTTTGATCTTGTTTATTTCAAAGCCTCTTTCTCGGAAACTCCCTAAATATTCAAATTTGTAGTAGCCAAAAGCTCGAGGGTGCAAAGGGGAAATAGCATTTACAACTCTTGGTGTATAAAAACTTCCATTGATATAAGCATTAGGATTGGCATTATCCAGGTCCTGCCCAGAAGCACGAACTGAAATTACTTTTTCTTTAAACGTATTTGGACGCTCAAAAAAGATTTCTGAAACCGATTCGGAAGTGAATACTTGGCTCGTATCAATGCCTTCTTTTTCCAAAGTTCTTCTTAAAATCCACGGGACTTTGGTGATCTGGCCAGTACCTTTCATATACACTTCTGCCGAATAGCTATCATTTTGTAACAAATGATACTCCGCTTTGGCAATGGCTTTTCGCATGATTGTATAAGCAGGGTCCTCAGCCTTAGCATTAACCTCCACTGTAGGTAAATCAATGACTTGAGGCTTTAATACGATATCAATACTTGTAAAACCTGAGCCTACGCTCACGTTTCGTTCTACCGTTGCATAACCCATAAATTGAAATGTGACTTGGTAATTACCTTGTTTCAGAGGCAACTCAAAGTTGCCTTCTAAATTGGCAGAGGTACCTGTACCGAGTTCTTTGATGTAAATAGAGGCGAAAGAAAGCGGTTGACCGTCTTCGTCTTTGATGGTTCCTTTAATACCCTGAGCGACCAGACCCATAGCAAAAAGCAATAGTGTTGTTGTGATGATGAGGCGTTGCATGAATTAAGTTTTCCTTTATTAAACAATTTAAAATGAAAATACTCCTAATTGTTCAATAAATGTTATCCGGTTATTAGACGACAAGAAAGGACAAAAGGTCCGCTAAATGTGAAAAAAAAATCCTCCGTAGAATTATTTCTCCTTCCCAGTACTCATAAACCAGTAGAGCAACACAGTTCTACAAATAGAATTTTTTCATCTTAATGTAATCTACTACAGTTTGTGGGAGCAAGTATTGTACCGAATGGTTATTGCGAATAGACTTTCTAATAAAAGTTGCTGAAATATCTAACATAGGTGAATCCACATACTTTATCGATTCATGCTCAACTTTGATTTTACTTTTATCTACCTGAGGTCTGGGGTAGACGTATAGACCAAAATTATCCAGTATAGATTCAAAGTTCTTCCACTTGTGGAAATGTAATAGGTTATCTTCTCCAATAATTAGCTTAAACTCATGCTCAGCATGCTTATCTGATAAGTAGGCTAAAGTATCTGCCGTGTAGCTAGGCTTGGGCATATTGAACTCAACATCGCTTGCGCGAAACTTATAATTCTCGGCAATAGCCAGCTCAACCATTTTCAATCGATCAAATTCATGAAGTAATGAACTGCTACTTTTAAAAGGATTAAGCGGGCTTACTACAAACCAGACCTGATCGAGATCGGTTTGATCAGCCATTACATCTGCTATGACCAAGTGACCAATATGAATTGGATTAAAAGAGCCGAAAAATAGACCGATCTTCAAAGCTTAACTGTTTAGGAAATCACCTACCAATTTTCTGGCTTCAGCAAATGATTCTTCTAGTTCTTTGTTGACTAAAGTTATATCAAATTTGTTCTCAAAAGACATTTCAAACTCAGCTCTCTCTATTCGTTTAGCGAAAGTCTCTGCAGATTCAGTTCCTCTTCCAGCAAGTCTTTTCTTGAGTTCTTCCATACTTGGCACTTTGACAAATACAGCGAGTGCTTTGTCACCAAAGTATTCCTTAATGTTGCTTGCACCCTTGACTTCAACATCAAATATTACATGCTTTCCTTCAGCCCAGATACGTTCAACTTCTTCCTTGAGTGTGCCATATCGGCTTCCTCCATAGAATTCTTCCCACTCTACAAAAGCATCTTCATTAACTTTTTGCTGGAATTCATCATGACTGATGAAGTAATAGTCCTTTCCGTCAACTTCCATCTGGCGTCTTTCGCGGGTAGTTGCTGAAATAGAAAAAACCAATTCAGAGAATTGGCTCAATAGATATTTTACGATTGTGGTTTTTCCGGCCCCTGAGGGAGCCGTAAAAATAATGGCCTTACCTTGGGTCATGCTAAAGGTTTACGCTATTGCGAATAGTTTGAGCTAGGTCTGTTGGTAATTCAGATTTGTGCGTATTCAACTTTGTTTTGATCTGGTCTTGAATCTGTTTCTCATTCTCAAAAGTAGAGTTTGATTTTACGCAAGTCCTGATCTTTTCTTCGAAAATCTTTTTAGACTCATCATCGGCTTCGCCATCGAGTACTAATTGAACTAGTTCCCTGAACTTTTCTTCATCCATTAACTTTCCTTGATCGCAATAGCAATCCTTGAAAGTATCTTTAAACCATTCTCTGAACTCACCCATCGTTCTAATCCTTTTTTGCGTAACCCATCTCCTTAGCATAGGCTACTAATTTTTCTTTTAACATGTTTCTGGCTCTATGGAGTCTCGATCTTACCGTACCAATAGGAATATCGAGGATCTTACTCATTTCTTCGTAAGTAAAGCCTTCAAGGTCACTTAGAATAATTACTGTTCTGAAGTCAACAGGAATTGCGTTCAAAGCACCTGAAATTTCATCACCGATCATATCCTGAACAGTTTCTACTCTCAGGTCAGTAGTGATATTTGCCCCAGCATCATCCGAATTATAAAATTGCTCAACCTCGTTGTAATCAACTTTCGCTGGCTGCTTGCTCTTTTTTCTGTATTCGTTGATGAAGCTGTTCTTCAAAATGCGGAACAACCACGCTTTTGCATTAGTTCCTCTTTCAAAAGAATTGATAAATCTAAAAGCCTTGAGATAAGTATCTTGAACCAAGTCTTTGGCATCATCTTCATCGAAAGTAAGGCGATATGCGAAATTGTACATGGAATCTACATGTACCATAAATTCCTGATCAAAAATCTGGGATTTTTCAGCCTCCGAGTAATTCTGTTTAGTACTCTGTACTTCCTCTAAATTTTCCTCTTGTTGCTCTTCGTTTTGAAGTTCTTCAGACATGCGGCAAATTAACGAATAAAAAATACAACTATAAAGCCTCTATACCATTGAGTCAAAGGCTCCAAAACAAGAACGACATACTTGTATTTAAGTTCAAATGTGTGGTAGTTTGTGCGCACGATGCAAGAAAAGCTCAATATTCTATTCTTAACATTTCAAGGCGATACTGCAGGTTCTACTAACTCAATAGCCTTTCTAACTAAAGGCTTAGCCGAAAGAGGGCACAATGTTTACCTTGGCATAAGAAGAGAAGCACTCCTTTGGCAATTGGTAGAAGGCAGTAAAGTGCATCGAATTCCAATGACCTTTAACGGTAAATTTGATTTAACCAATTGGAAGCAAATCAAAGATGCAGTAATCACTTACAAGATCCATTTGATCAATGCACAATCGAGTTACGATCGGTACACTAGCATTTTCGCTAGAATCCGTTACAGACTAAAGTGCAAAGTCATCCATACACGCAGACAAATGCCTATGAGCACAGGAGGTTTGCTTCAGAAATTATTTATCAATAAAAACATTGAAGGCATGGTTGCAGTAAGCCAGCCTGTATCCGAAGCGCTAATAAACCTTGGCGTAGATAAGGACCTTATTACGGTCATTCACAATGGTACTCCATTAGAGAAATACGCAACATTAGACGAAGCTAAGACTACACAACTCAAAGAGAAATTCAATATTCAACCAAATGATATTGTAATCGGCTGTGTTTCTAGAATGAAAAATCAGCTTCAGATCATTAAAGCGCTGCAGTTAGTGAGTACGCCAGTAAAAATGATCTTTTGTGGAATTGAGGGAACCGATGAAATGAATGAGATCATTGCTCAATACAACACAGCTCATGAAATATTCTTCGAAGGACATGTGCCCGGAGAAGAGGTACTCAATTATTACCCTCTTTTTAGTATGAAAGTTCTAGCCTCAACAATGGAAGGCCTTTCACAATCGCTGCTGGAGGCAATGGCACTTGGAGTACCTGTGATTGCTACTGCATTTGCCGGAAACTTAGACCTAATAAAAAACGATGAAAACGGCCTCCTTTTCGAAGACGGTAACATTGGTCACATTGCACGATGTATTAATTCTCTTATCGATAATGAGCCTTTGAGACAACAGCTAATCAAACAAGGAAAAGAAACTGCTCTAGTAAAATTCAATATCGAGAATACCATCTCGAACTACGAAAAATACTTTCGTAATTTGACACTACTCTAAAATTGATTTTAAACAAAATGATGATTAGATTAATAAAATACTGGTAAAAACATATTTAATCTAAAATAAACATCATGAAAAAATCATTATCAATTCTAGTTTTCTTAACCCTTTTAGGAACAAGCATTTATGCCCAAAGAGGTACAGCTGAGCCAAGAGATGCTTGCGGTTTAACTTATGCTCAAGGATATAAAGTTGGTTTCGAACTAGGGGATAGCGAGACCTATAGAGGAGAGCATAGTCAAAACACACCCGTTTATGACCCTGTGACAGGTGAGTACCTTTACACAAACAGTCTTTATTTAAACACTTTAGAGAGGTTCGCTGGATGCTTACTATATACTACCGGTTTTAGAGAAGGATATTTAGAAGGACAGTATAACCCTATTCGAGATGAGCAGCCAGTGTCAAACACTACTTTGAAATCAATTGGAATTCCAGAAGACGTAGATAACCTTTCTTACAACAATGTAGATTCACAAATAAAGAAACACTTCGGACAGGATCTATTAGACACAATTGCACAAAGAGCATTGAATAAAAAATTGGCACAGCAAAAATATAACGCAATCAAGGCAGCCGTTCTCGAATGGTTGGACGATAATAAAGACCCAAATAAAAGTTAATAACTACTTAGATGACTTTAACCATTTGAATTTGTGAATTTTCAAATCGGTGATTGTTTCTATTTATACTCTGCACATCTAATTGCAATCACAGTATATTAGATGTGCATTAAATCAATCTGCACTCTTTTATTAATTCCAAACCTAAACGAAGTCATTACCGATTTTCAGTTTAGGTCTACCATCTCGAATTACGAAAAATACTTCTCAAATTTGATTACAGAATAACCATTTCATCTTGTAAATTGCCAAGCTGAATGGATTACCTCTCAACGCTTAACGAACCCCAATACGAAGGTGTAGTAAATACGGATGGACCTGCCATGATTATAGCAGGTGCAGGCTCTGGAAAAACTCGTGTTCTTACTTTTAGAATCGCCTATTTGATTCAAGAAAAAGGCGTGGATCCTTTCAATATCCTAGCACTGACCTTTACCAATAAGGCAGCCAAAGAAATGCGAGAAAGAATTGAGTCAGTTGTTGGTACCAATGCACGTAATCTTTGGATGGGTACCTTTCACTCCATCTTCGCTAGAATTCTGAGAGCCGAAGCTGAAAGATTAGGCTACCCAAGCAATTTTACGATTTACGATACTGATGATTCTAAAAGCTTGATCAAAGCCATAGTCAGAGAAAACGGTCTTGATGATAAGGTTTATAAACCTAATGTTGTCCTCAACAGAATTTCAAGTGCGAAGAATAGATTAGTCTCTTGGCAAGAATACAACAATAACCCTATTTATGCCGCTGATGATGCTTCAGCACAGAAGCCTGAAATGGGTAGGATCTACAGAATCTATTGCCAGCGTTGCTTCAAGGCCAATGCCATGGACTTTGATGATCTACTCTTTAATACCAATGTGCTTTTTAGAGACCATGCAGATGTATTGAACAAGTACCAACACCGGTTCAAATACGTCATGGTAGATGAGTTTCAGGACACAAATGTCTCACAGTACCTCATTACAAAAAAATTAGCAGCAGTGAGTCAGAATATTGCTGTCGTAGGTGACGATGCCCAATCCATTTATGCCTTCCGAGGTGCGAACATTGAGAACATCCTCAATTTTGAAAAAGACTTTCCTGATCTTAAAGTGATTAAACTTGAGCAGAACTATCGCTCAAGCCAGAATATTGTCAAGGCAGCCAATTCGGTAATCGCAAGAAATAAAGGCCAACTGCAAAAGACAGTTTGGACGGCTAATGATGAAGGCAATCGAATCGAGCTGATCAAATCGATTTCAGACAATGAAGAAGGCAGATTTGTTGCCTCTATGGTCTTTGAGAAAAAAGCCAGCGAGAACTTCAAGAATAGTGATTTCGCAGTGCTCTACAGAACCAATAGTCAGTCTCGAGCAATAGAGGAAGCTTTACGTAAAGCCGGCATTGCCTATCGCATTTATGGTGGATTAAGTTTCTACCAAAGAAAAGAAATTAAAGACCTGATGGCCTATCTGAGATATGCCATCAATACGGAAGATGAGCAATCATTTAGAAGAATCATCAACCTACCAAAAAGAGGCATTGGTCAAACAACTGTTGAAAAGCTTACCGTTGCCGCCTTTGAACATGACATTCCACTTTGGGAAGTACTTAAAAATGCAGATTCATTTTTAAGCGGAAGAGCTGCAAATGCGGTCAATGGATTTGTGACCCTTGTGCGAAGCTTTAAGATCTATGCAGAAACCAAAGATGCATACGAAGCAGCAAGCCATATAGCAAAGAGTTCAGGCCTATTGAAAGAGCTGTATGCGGATAAAACCATCGAAGGACTTAACCGCTACGAAAACGTTCAAGAATTATTGAACGCGATCAAGGAGTTTACTGATAACCCTGACCAAGAAGACAAAAGTATTGGATCCTTTTTGCAGGAGGTGGCACTTTTGACGGATGCTGACAATGAAGACCCAAATCAGACTGACTTTGTCAGCATGATGACCATTCACTCAGCTAAAGGCCTTGAATTCAATAACGTGTTTGTGGTAGGTCTAGAAGAAGATCTCTTCCCCTCTCAAATGATGCTCAGTAGCAGAGCTGACCTAGAAGAAGAAAGAAGACTCTTCTATGTAGCCATCACAAGGGCGAAAAAGAATTTATACTTCTCATATGCTTTATCTCGTTACCGTTTTGGAAGATTGATGAACTGTGAACCGAGTAGGTTCATAGAAGAAGTTGACCCTAGCTTTATTTATGTGAATACAAGGTTTGGTTCTAGAGAACCTAAATTAGGTAGAAGTGATCAACCACCTGGCTTCAAATCGAATTATGCCAGGAATTTGATCAAGAGCAAAAGAGAGGCTCCAAAGGCACCACCAAAGTACCATCAGCCTTCAGCAGATTTCAGACCAAGTGACACTTCAAACCTGCAAGAAGGGCAAAAGGTCGAGCATCCTAAGTTTGGTTTCGGCAAGGTGCATAAGATCGATGTAAATGGTGCAAACAAAAAGGCAAAAGTGATCTTTGAAGACTTCGGTGAGAAAACACTCTTACTCACTTTTGCCAAGTTGAGGATAGTGGAATGATAGAATTATCACTGCCTTAACATATTTATTACTTATTTTGAACGAATAAATCTTTTTAGATGCAATTAGAATATAACACCGAGCGTACTGATGTGAGGTTAAAGGAGTACGGACGAAATATCCAGAAACTGGTTGAGCACATCAAAACCATTGAAGACAAGGAAAAGAGAAGCGAGTACGCCAAAACATTGACTGACCTGATGCGTCAGATCAACCCAAATGTAAAAGAAGGCCAAGACTACGATCAGAAAGTCTGGGATGACCTATACAATATCTCAAATTTTGATTTGGAGGTTGAAGCTCCTTTTCCAATGCCAGAAGAAGCTGCAATTGGAAAAAAGCCTCAACGCGTACCTTATAAAAAGTCTAAGATCAAATACTTACACTACGGCCGTAGCGTTGAGATCATGATTGAGCAGGCGATTAAAATGGAAGATCCGGAAACCAAGGAAACCGCCATTATTCATATCGGCCGCTTAATGAAAACCTTCTACAATACTTGGAATAAAGACAATATCGAAGACGAGATCATCTTAAAGCAGATCAAGCAGCTTTCAGACAATCAGCTAGATATTGATATTGAAAAAGTGAAGGAGAATGGCTGGTGGAACAACAACATCAAAGAAAGGCGCCACCACAATAGAGACAACAACAGAAACAGAAACAGAAACCACAAACATAGAAGAAGAAACTAAATGGCCTCATTCGTCATCGAAGGTGGTGCTAAGTTATCCGGAGAGTTAACTCCTCAAGGCGCCAAAAACGAAGCACTTCAAATCTTATGTGCCGTTTTGCTTACCCCTGAAAAGGTGACCATTCACAAAGTACCCGACATCCGTGATGTCAACAAGCTGATCGAACTATTGGCTGCCATGGGCGTTGAGGTGAATTTTATCGGTGGCGAAAGCTATGAGTTCTGTGCCAAGAATGTCAATATCGACTACTTGGAAACTGAAGAGTTTAGAACAAAGGCTTCTTCTCTCAGAGGATCGATCATGATTCTCGGTCCTTTATTGGCAAGATTCGGAAAAGGTAAAATATCAAAACCAGGTGGAGACAAGATCGGTCGTAGAAGACTTGATACACACTTTATTGGTTTTCAAAAATTAGGTGCTCGCTTCCTGTATGAAAAGGAAACTGGCATGTATCATATCGATGCCTCTCATTTAGAGGGTTGCTATATGCTACTAGATGAAGCATCTGTAACTGGTACTGCCAATATCCTTATGGCAGCAGTAATGGCCAAAGGTAAAACTACCATTTACAATGCGGCCTGTGAACCTTATCTACAGCAATTATCTCGTATGCTCAATGCAATGGGCGCAAAGATTAGTGGTGTTGGATCCAACTTACTGACTATTGAAGGTGTGGAATCTTTAGGCGGTACTGACCACACCATGCTGCCAGACATGATCGAGATCGGATCATTCATTGGTCTTGCTGCTATGACACAATCTGCAATTACTATTAAAGATTGTCGCATTGACCAGCTGGGCTTGATTCCTGAGACTTTCAGAAGATTAGGCATTGAAATGGAATTTAGGGGAGATGATATCCATGTTCCTGCTCAAGAAAGATATGAGATCGAGACTTTTATTGATGGCTCGATCATGACCATTGCAGATGCCATTTGGCCAGGGCTTACTCCTGACCTTTTAAGTATCGTCTTAGTGGTAGCCACTCAAGCTAAAGGAACTGTTTTAGTACATCAGAAGATGTTCGAGAGCCGCCTGTTCTTCGTTGATAAACTTATTGATATGGGCGCTCAAATTATCCTTTGCGATCCGCACAGAGCAACTGTCATTGGTTTGAATAGACAGCAAAAGCTAAAAGGTATTCGAATGACTTCTCCAGATATTAGAGCTGGACAAGCCCTTTTGATCGCAGCACTTTCTGCTGAAGGTACAAGTGTTATTGACAATGTGGAGCAAATAGATAGAGGCTATCAACATATTGATACGCGCTTTAATGCCCTTGGTGCCAAAATCGAGAGAATAGACTAAACCATGAGACCCCAACGAATGATGAAAAACCCTTCGGCTAAAATATACCTGATGGAGTTGATCATTTTTGTGGTGGGAATCACAATTGCTTTTCAAGTAAATGTCTGGTACGAAGCACGTAAAAATGCTGACCTGGAGTACAATGCACTGGTAAACCTTCAAAAGGAATTAGCTATCAACCAGCAAGAATTCGAAAGTTTAGCTTCACACCGAACCAATATCAATGAAGCCAACAGAGAGCTTTTGGGCCTGTTGAATACTGGAAGTTTCAGCAAAGAAGAATTGAAACCCCTTATCATAAGGATATTCAGAACAGCTACCCCCGACTTGCAGAACAATGCTTCTGCTTTTTATGTAAATAGTAATTATGGCGAAGAACACTTAGCACTCAAAAGTGAACTACTTGTCCTTGATACCTACTTACAAGAGTTACTCGAGGTGTCGGCTGATTACAAAAGACAAAAAGAACTCTTTTACGATAATCAAAAGTTTTTGTCAGCCATAGACTTTACAAATAGAGAATTGGTCGACTTAGCTTATTTCCAATCAATGCCTTTTAAGAATACCATTTGGCTGATCGCTTCGAGTGACCTAGAACTCAACAGGCTTTACGAACAAGCTCATTCTCAGCTAAAAAAGGTATATTCAATGACACAAGAGATCATTGATGGTAAATAATTCGGAAGACAGTCTTCATGGCAGACAGTCATTTTTTAATCGTTTCCAGGACTTTATTGGGGAATTTATCTATGGGGGCATAGATGGAAGTGTCACTACTTTTGCAGTAGTGGCAGGCTCCGCAGGAGCAAATCTTGAAAGTTCTGTTGTGATTATTCTTGGGTTCGCCAACCTAATTGCAGATGGCTTTGCCATGTCTGTGGGAGCTTATCTTTCTACTAAATCTGAACAACAGCAGTATGAAAAACACAAAGCCACAGAATACTGGGAAGTCGAAAACATGCCTGAAAAAGAAGTGGAAGAAATACGAGAGATCTATGCCGCTAAGGGTTTTGAAGGCGATCTATTAGAGCAAGTTGTTGCAAAGATTACTGAAGATAAAGATCGTTGGGTAGATGTAATGATGAAAGAAGAACTCGAGATGCAAAAGGAAAGTAAGTCTCCTTTCCAAATGGGACTGGTTACTTTCATTTCATTCATTCTCATGGGCTTTATACCAATGATCGTTTATGTAATGGATTATACGGGTAACCCTATTGGAGTAGATCTATTCACAGCCTCCTCAGTATTAACTTTTGTGACTTTTGCCGGGATTGGCTTCGCGAAAAGCTATGTTACTGCTACAAGTAAACTGAGAAGTGTCTTAGAAACATTATTTTTAGGTGGATCTGCTGCAATATTGGCTTATTATGTAGGTGTAATCCTAGAAAGTATGATCGCCTAAGCAGCTAAAACTCAAAAATGCGCGTCAATTATATATGGTCAAACTTGGTACGTCAAGAAGGTTAAAGAAAAGTGCTTCTGCCAAGAAGCTTCAAAGAAGAGATATCTTCATTTACTTAATGGAGGTAGTGCTGATTATATTTGGTATTACCGTAGCCTATCAGCTAAATGTTTTCTACGAGGACAAAAAAGACCTCAAACTTGAAGAAGCAGCAATCGGCAAGGTCTTCATAGAGAACGAATCAAATATCACCACCTTCCAATCACTTATATCAGAGCGGCTTCAATTAGAAGATGACACACGTCAATTGGCAAGAATTCTGTTTTCAGGAGGCAATCTATCCGAAGATAGTATCTCTCACTACCTCTTTGATATCAATAAAACCTACAAACCAATATTTCAAGTCGAGGCTATTAACTTCTACCTGAATACCAATTACACCAATAAAAACACCGAACTGAAAGGAGAATTAATCACCCTAAAAAGTACGCTTCTAGAACTTCGTGATGTAGTAGAATACTATGTGAGAATGAAAGAAAAATACTATAGTGAATTCTTGGTTACAGAAGTAGACTTTGGAGAAGAACGAATTATAAGTGACACAAAAATTAAATCTGTTGAATTCAAAAACCTCATTGTGAATCTACTCTCTAATGAGCAAAGATTAAACGAACTCTTTGACCGTGCTTACTCTATGTCACTTGGCCTAGATGAGTCAATCGCTGACATCTTAGATGATTAAGCCGTTACGAGTTGGCTATTGACTTGATGTAAGCCACATTCTTTTTGTGATTTCTCCCACCACCATCTTCCGGCCCTTGGATGTTCACCCAGTTCAATTGCTCTTGTACAAGGAGCACAACCAATGCTTGTAAATCCTTTGTTATGAAGCGTATTCACAGGCACATTATATTTAGTGATATAGGCCTCAACTTGACCTTCTGTCCATTTGAGAATTGGGTTGAATTTCATTACTCCTTTAACATCATCCCATTCAAAAATTTGCATTGTGCTTCGATTGGGAGACTGATCTGCTCTCAACCCTGTGATCCAAAGGTCCGCATCTTTTAAAGCTCGATTCAAAGGCTCCACCTTGCGTACAAAACAGCAATTTTGTCTGCTTTGAATTGAATTATAGAATCCGTTAATTCCTTGCTGTTGAACCAACTCTTGTGTCATGTCTTGATTCGGATAGAATACTTTGATATCTCTTCCATATCGAGCAGTTGTTTTTTCTATGAGCTCATATGTTTCTGGAAAAAGCCTACCCGTATCAAGTGTAAATACTTCTATATCGATCTTTTTTCTGAATATCATGTCAGTCAAAACTTGTCCTTCCTTTCCCATTCCTATTGAAAGTTTAGGGGTCGAAAATTTAGAAGACACCGCTTGCAATGCAGCTTCCAAATCAAGTCCTGCTATCAAATTGTTTAGAGATTCAATGTTATCCTTCATAGAATTCAATTCTTGCAAATGTCAAAAAATGTAGAAGATTCCGCGACAAATCTATATAATCCCTACCATTTTAGTAGAGTATTAACGTAAAATTTTTTTATCCGTTCCTTAAAACGTCTTTTAATGTTTTATTCTCTAAAACTTTTAATGTATTGTCACGCACTTCTGCCATCACCGTATTCAGTCCACAGGTATCCTCCGTACAATTCTCACATCGTTCGTAATAATTGAAACTAACACAAGGCAACAATGCGATTGGGCCGTCTAACATCCTGATGATCTTAGCTAGGTGTACTTCTTCTGGTGGTTTGATCAAATAATAGCCTCCACCTTTCCCCTTTTTACTGCCTAAGACTCCAGCCTTCTTCATTTCCAATAGAATGTTCTCAAGGAATTTTAGAGAGATCTTTCTCTCCTGCGAAATTTCAGAAATAAGAATTGGGCCTTTATCTATATTCTCAGCTAGATAAGTCAATGCATGAAAAGCGTATTGGGTCTTCTTAGAAAGCAATGTTCTCTTTTATTGTAATATAAGCTTTTATAAAAAAAGGAGCCGAAGCTCCTTATTATTTCATTCACTTTAATGCCTTAATAGCTATTCAGCATTACAGGCATTACTAGCATCAAAATATCTTCGTTATCATCTTTTTCGCCTGGTACTAATAAACCTGCTCTGTTTGGAGCAGACATCTGTAAGGTTACTTGTTTAGAACTGATATTGCCTAACATCTCTACCAAGAACTTAGCATTGAATCCGATTTCAATATCTTCTCCTGTATGTTCACATGCCAAGGTTTCTTTTGCTTCATTAGAGAAATCAAGGTCTTCGGCAGAAATTGTCAATTCACTTCCAGTGATCTTCAATCTGATCTGGTGCGTTGTTTTGTTAGCATAAATAGAAATACGCTTTAGTGAGCCAAGTAACTCATTCCTATCAATTGCCATTTCGATTGGGTTCTCCTGAGGAATTACATTCTCATAATCTGGGAAACGCTCATCGATTAATCGGCAAATCATTTTAATATTATTGAAATTGAAATAAGCATTCGAAGGATTGAACTCAACAATCACATTCGAATTCTCAGATGGAAGCGTAGACTTCAACAAGTTCAATGCCTTTCTAGGTATAATGATTGACATACCAGAATCTGAGGCAACATCTACCCTTCTGTACCTCACAAGCCTGTGTCCATCAGTTGCAACGAAAGTCGTATTTGAATCATCTAATTTTACATATACCCCAGTCATAGCAGGACGAAGCTCGTCATTGCTCGTTGCAAAAATCGTGTTACTAATGGCACTACTTAATACTTCTGTAGACATGTCAACAGAGTAGCCATCAGAAACCTCTGGCACCTTAGGGAAATCAGTCGCGTTTTCTCCCGCCAATTTGTATCGACCATTATCACTATTGATCTCCACACTGTAAGTCTCATTGTCAATCGAGAACGTAACCGGCTGTTCAGGTAAATTCTTCAGCGTGTCCATTAAAATTCTAGCAGGCACAGCAATGCTACCGTCTTCCTTGGCCTCAACATCGATCTCCGTGATCATTGAGGTTTGTAGGTCTGATGCAGTGATCGTTAAAAGGCCGTCATTTATCTCAAAAAGGAAGTTCTCTAGGATCGGAACTACAGGGTTTGTGGTAATTACCCCGTTGATGTTTGAAAGTCTTTTGAGGAGCTCGGCTGAAGAAACAATAAACTTCATAAATGCGATTGGTTATGGTATATTTTTTAAAGCGCTTAAAGTTAGAAATAAAATCAATATAGCGAATTAAAAGCTACCATTTTGAGCCATTCCTAAGGCAATTCTGACGGTATCTAAGTGACTTTTTTTTCAAAATCTTTGGAACTATTCCTTTGAGTTAAAAATTATTACCCTACTTACTTGGTAGGTTTTACATTCTTTTACTTTACTTTACATCCAAATCTCAACAATAATTAGCTATTACAACACAATTATGAAGATCTCAAAAGACGTAAGTAGCAAAGCACAAAAAGACATTCTCGAACTCGAGGCCAAGATTGCCAAGTTTAAGCGAGGCGAGATAGAAGAAGACAAATTCAAACTCTATCGATTGACTCGAGGCGTTTATGGCCAACGCCAACCTGGAGTTCAAATGATTCGAATAAAGCTGCCGTATGGCAAAGTGACCCCTAGCCAATTGGTCAAAATTGCCGATGTCTCAGATAAATATGCAACGGGCAACCTCCATCTTACCACCAGACAAGACATACAACTTCACTATGTCAAAATGGAGGATTCTCCAGCTTTATGGGCTGATCTAGAAGAAGAAGATGTGACTCTTCGCGAAGCTTGTGGAAATACAGTAAGAAATGTAACTGCATCTCCAGACTCGGGCATTAATCCGAAAGAGCCCTTTGATGTAACACCATATGCGCATGCGCTTACACATTACTTTTTGAGGAACCCGATCTGTCAGGATATGGGCAGAAAACTTAAGATTGCCTTTGCTTCAGACGAGTCAGATTCAGCACTTACTTATTTTCATGACATCGGCTTTATCCCTAAACTCCGATATAACCAGAATGAAGTCATTAAAGGTTTTAAGGTGGTTGTAGGCGGTGGACTTGGTGCACAAGCCATGACTGCTCAAACTGCTTATGACTTCTTACCTCATAACGAGATCATTCCTTTTTCCGAAGCATTGATACGAGTTTTTGACAGATATGGAGAAAGAGTAAACCGCAATAAAGCAAGGCTCAAATTCTTATTGAAGAAGATTGGCCTTGAGCAATTGATGATCTTGATCGAAGAAGAAAAAGCAGGCCTTGTCAAATCAACATTTGATATAGACACTGAACAGGTCAAAACCTTAATTCCAGAAGAAAAACTATTACCCGATGTTCAAATAGAAGATTGGAATGCGTTTAAGGAATGGCATAAAACCAACGTATTTGAGCAAAAGCAACAGCACTATTTTGGTATTTGGGTTCGAGTGAGCCTTGGAGATATCGATAGTTCCACTGCCCGAGATTTAGCAGCATTGGTGCAAAAATATGCTACCAATGACATCAGAGTAACCGCGAACCAAGGCCTGTTGATCAAATATGTTCGACCTGGTTACTTACCCTATTTCTATCAAGAATTGAAAAAGCTTGGACTACACAAACCCGGTTTTGATTCTACACATGATATTACGGCCTGCCCTGGTAGTGATACTTGTAACCTGGCTGTCACAAATAGTACTTCACTCACCAATCAACTAGAAGAACTCCTAAAAAAAGAATACGCTCACCTTACGTATGAAAATCAAATCAAAATCAAGATCAGCGGATGTATGAATGCCTGCGGCCAGCACATGGCGGCAAACATTGGGTTCCATGGTAGCTCTATTAAAAATGGCGCCTTGATTATACCTGCCATGCAAGTAGTAATTGGCGGAGGAGTTTCAACCGAAGGAAAGGGCGTTATTGCTGAAAAAGTGATCAAAGTTCCAACCAAAAGAATCCCGCAAGCACTCAGACTTTTACTCGACCACTATGCCGAAAACAAGACTGAAGGTGAATACTTCAACGACTTTTACTATCGCCTAGGTAAGATGCATTTCTACCAATTGCTCAAACCATTGGCCAATGTTGAAACTCTCAAGGAAGAAGACTACAAAGATTGGGGCAAGACAGAACACTTTATTCCAGAAATTGGCGTAGGTGAATGTGCATCGGTCATGCTTGATGTAATCGGTACAATCATCGAAGAGTCACGTGAAAGACTTGCTTGGGCACAGGAAGGAATAGAACAAAAAATATATACCGATGCAGTTTACAATACCTACAGCAGCTTTGTCATTGGAGCAAAGGCGCTTCTATTGAGCGAGGATGTTAAATGCAATACGCAACACGGGATACTCGAGAGTTTCCAAGAGCAATTCGTTGATCATAAATTCTTTCAATTTGAAGACGGGTTCAAATCATTTGTTCTAAGAATGAATAAACAACAGCCCACAAGAGCATTCGCCCTTGAATATTTCAACGATGCAAAAGCCTTTCTTGAAAGAGTGACCTTGTTTAGGGAAATTCAGGTCAAAGGAGGAATTGAAGCCGACAGAAAAGTAATCACAGACTTCTATAAAGCTTAAAATGAACACTCCTAGACTAACACTTGTAGGTGCGGGACCTGGCGACCCTGATCTTATTACCATTAAAGGGATTAAAGCCATCGCAGATGCTGATGTGATTCTTTATGATGACTTAGCGAATAAAGAGCTACTTTCTTATGCGCAACCTAAAACTGAAAAGATCTACGTAGGCAAAAGGGTTGGTAAGCATAGCCACACACAACAATCCATCAACGAATTGATCGTTTACTTCGCCAAAGCAAAAGGACATGTCGTAAGATTGAAGGGTGGAGACCCATTCATCTTTGGCAGAGGTTACGAAGAAGCAGAATATGCAAATCAATTTGATATAGAGAGCTCTTTTGTCCCTGGGATATCAAGCGCGCATGCAGTACCTGCTTTACAGAAGATTCCACTGACATCAAGAGGTGTTAGTAGGAGTTTCTGGGTAATGACAGCCACAACAAAAGAGGACGAATTACCACCAGATATTTATCAAGCCTCAAGAAGCGATGCCACCTTAGTCATACTTATGGGCACTAAAAAGCTCAAGGAGATCTGTCAAATATTTAGAGTTGCTGGTAGGTCCGAAGAGTCTATTGCAATTATTCAAAATGGCACCTTGCAGAATGAAAAAATCATCAAAGGGAAAATCGACAACATTGAAGCTCAGGCTAAGAAAGAAAATATCGAGTCTCCTGCAGTCATTATAATTGGGGAGGTAGTCAAACTTTCGGAGTCACCCGCTCTTCAAAACATTGCACGGCAAACTGTATTTTAAAATGGCCAACGAACTCTATCCCATTTTCTTGAAAACCCATCAATTCGACACACTGATTATTGGTGGCGGTGAAGTAGGTCTGGAAAAACTAACCTTTTTGTTGAATAGTAGCCCAAATACTCAGGTAACTCTTGTTGGGAAATCAATTAAAGATGAGATCAAGACTTTAGCCAAAAGACATCAAAATGTAGCTTTATACGAAAGGGCCTTTTTCTCAGAAGACCTAACAGGAGTCCAATTGGTACTAGTGGCCACCGAAGATCATCAAACCAATTTGGCAATCAGAAACGAAGCTAAAGAAAGAGGACTTCTGGTCAACGTGGCTGATACACCCGAACTCTGCGATTTCTATTTAGGAAGTATTGTAACTAAGGGAGATTTAAAGATTGGTATTTCAACCAATGGCAAATCACCAACAATTGCCAAAAGAATCAAAGAAACCCTAAATGAGGTATTACCTGAAGAGATAGATGACTTATTGCAAAATATGCGCGTAATTCGCGACAGACTAAAGGGTAACTTTGGTTACAAAGTAAAAAAGCTAAACCAACTAACTTCGGAGCTAGTTTCTAAAGAAGCACAATAGATTAAGCATGAAAGCAGTAACAGTAAAAGAACTCAAATCCCTGCTAGATGAAGGGGCAGATATACAATTGATTGATGTACGCGAGCCTTATGAAGCTGAAGTAGCAGAAATTGGTGGGGAACTTATTCCTATGGGTACAATTCCTCAGAACATTGAGAAAATAGCTAAAGACAAGCAAGTAATTGTACACTGCAGAAGTGGTAAACGAAGTGGTGATGTCATTCAATGGCTAGAGGGTAATCATGGATTTGAAAACCTTTACAATCTTGAGGGAGGAATTTTAGCTTGGTCAAACGAAATTGACGCTAGCGTGCCGCGATACTAAGCGGCATATTTTCTTCTTCTTACATAGGCCCTTACCGCGCCAAAAGCAAGTAATAACCCAATAGGCAGTGTCATATTCAACACCTGCCAATAGGTACTAGATGCTTGAAGTTTCACTCTATCAAGTGGACGAAGTATCACCTCTTTATTCCTAGATGTGATCAAGCCGTCCTCATCAGTCAAATAGGCTAGCGCATTAAAAAGAAAGTCCCTATTGGCATATTTCAGTTTTTCACCTTGTTCTGCAAATGGGTTATAACCAAGCTCATATGGTGCTCCTGACTGCAAGTTCTTCTCATTGCGCATGAGATCACCGTCAGAAATTACAACCAGTTTAGCTGGCAGACCTCTTTCTAGAAAATAGGTTTTATCAATTGAGTCAGGTAAAATTCGATTTTTGTATAACGAGGTAAAGTTACCCTCCAATAAATAGGCAATCGTTTCTTCACCGTGCTGATAAAGATCTACATCAGGTTGATTGGCATAATCTTCAAAAGCCACACGTGCTGGACTAGCAAACACTCTTGTATAAGGAGAAGTCTTCATCAAAGCGGTTTTCTTCACTCCTTCTGATTTTACAGTATCTATAGTGCCAAAGAATCGGGCATAAACAGCGTCAAGGTTTTTGGTTACTGGGTGCTTTGTAAACTGATTGACTGAAGCAAAAAATGGCCAAGGCAAATTGATTACAGATTCTGCGCCTTCAAGAACTACTGGGTAACGGCCAAAATTTTGAATGTCTTGGACAAAATCATCATTTAGTCGCAAACCGTAGCGGAACAAGATATCATCCAAATCATGATCAACAGACTGTGCAATTGTTCCAACTCCTCCAGCTCTACCCATATCAGCCTGTAGTGCATTTACCATGATTATGGCGTTCCCTCCATGCATGACATATTGATCCAATACATACTTTTCCGATTTAGAATATGGTCTAAGTGGCTTTGCAATGACCAAGGCATCGTAATTCTCTAATTCTCTCGGGTTCGTTAATTGTACCTCATCGATATCGAAATATTGTATCATCTCACCCAAAAACCCTACAATATCAAGGGAGTCTAATTCTTGATGACCTCGGACCAACCCTATTCTCTTTCTATCAATATCAGCCAATCGCTGAATGCCAACCGCTAGCTCAAATTCGATTCCCTCAATAGACTGGTTCAATTGCATTTGCGAGCTTGCACCTTGTGCACCCTTCAGTATTCTTATACCTGCTGCCTGTTGATTGTATCTGATGATGACATACGGAAACAAAATTTTCTGTGTTTGTTTTCCGTCTTCAGTATCGAATACGCGCGTAGGCTCAAAGCCTTGCTGCATTAAGTATTCATAGTTTTCTTGTCGTTCTTGTGCTGTTTCTGCAGAAGCTGGATCAGTAAGAAAATAGGCGATTTCTGAACCAGTGTAAACATTAAACTCTTCAATGGTTTCAATGACAGATCTCTTCAGTCTCTCGAAACCTGCTGGTAAGTCACCATCAATTAAAATCTCGACTGTAAGTGGTTTATCGATCTGCCTAAGTAAGTCTTTGGTAGCAGGCTGAAGCGTGTATCGCTTATCTTCCGTCAAGTCAAACCTAAAGAAGAAATTGGCTGCTATCATATTAAAAATGAGCAAGACCAATACCGCTAGACTTACTCTTTTGATGATCTGGGAACGGATAGGTTTATAGCTCAACTTTCGAGCGATTAATTTCCAATGGGTAATAAGGAGTACAAAGAGAATTACGGATATAAAATAGGTAACATCTCGCGTATCAATTAACCCTCTGCTGAGTGCATCATAATGGTAACTTAAACTCAGATCTTCTATATAAATAGCAACATTGGCAGGAAAAAGAGCAGCAATTGAGCTAAGCCCAGTATACATAAAGAAGCATAAGAATATGGCCAACATAAAAGCCACAATCTGATTGTCAGTATAAGCTGAAGCTGCTAATCCAAATGCAGTAAAAACCCCACCCAATAGAATCAGCCCTAAATATGAACCTGCAATCCCTGGGATATCTAAATTACCGACCGGGTTGCCTAGCTGATACACTGAATAGAAATAGATCAGCGTGGGAATCACCGCAAAAATCATCAGTAACCAGGCGGCCAAATACTTACCCAATACGATCTGCCACTCAGAAAGGGGGCTTGTCAATAAAGTCTCTAAGGTTCCACTCTTTTTTTCTTCTGCAAGCATCCTCATGGTTATTGCAGGAATCAAAAACATAAAGACAAATGGTCCCAAGGAGAAAAGCGTTTCCATATCCGCGAACCCATAAGCCAAGACTGATGTATCAGGAAAAACCCACATCAGTAGACCGATGCCAGTCAGAAACACTCCAATCACAACATATGCAATTAAGGAGCTTAAAAACTGATTTAGTTCTTTAATTAAAACCTGTCTCATTCTTTGTCTTGTGTCTTTTGTTGAAAGAATGATTCAAGGTCTTGCTCTTCTTTGGTCATACTCAAAATGACCCAATCATTTTCTTTGGCCATTTCGAAAACACTAGGCCTAAGATCTTTCTTCGACTTGGTTCTCAAGCTGTAGGTATGCGTTCCTAGTCTTTTTAAATCTCCTAAGCTTCTCAGAACGGCCTCATCGACTGCCGACTGAAACTCAATCTTCAAAACCTGTACTGATCCTTTGATCTGTCCAATGGTTTCATTTGCAACCATCTCGCCATTATTGATCACTACTACCCTATCACAAATGGCCTGAACTTCTTGCATGATGTGTGTACTCAAGATGACAGTCTTGTCTTTTGCTAATCGCTTGATCAATGCTCTAATCTCGACAAGCTGATTAGGGTCTAATCCTGTGGTAGGTTCATCTAGAATCAGAACTTCCGGGTCGTGCAATAGCACCTGAGCCAATCCAACTCTTTGTCTATACCCTTTTGAAAGTTGCCCGATCTTTTTGTGCTGTTCCTTGGCTAAACCACATTCATTAATGACTTCAGAGATTCGCGCCTTTAGTCCTTTACCCAATAAACCATGGACACCTCCTATAAACCTGAGGTATTCCTTTACATACATATCTAGGTAAAGTGGGTTGTGTTCTGGTAGGTAGCCAATGAGTTTTCGCGTCTTTTTGGAGTCACTTACAGCATCTAAGCCACAAACTTCAATTGTTCCAGAAGTTGGCGGAATGTACCCTGTTGCCATCTTCATGGTAGTAGATTTCCCAGCCCCATTGGGACCTAAAAAACCCAGCACCTCTCCTTTTTTGGCTTCAAAAGAAATGTCATTGACCGCTTTCTGCGATCCATAAACCTTGGTAAGCTGAGAAACTCTTACGGACATTGAAAAGTGAACGTAGAATGGTTAATAGAATTGTCAAATATATGAAAAGACCATAGTCTGCAGATAGAAGTCTGGAGTTTTGTTTAGCCCTTTACTTGATTCAATTGTTTCTGCGGATATCAAAAAGGCTCCAACTTTTTGTTGCAGCCTTTTCTGAATAATTATGAGTCCTATTTCTCAGGTTTACCTTTTGGCATTAAAGGCCTGATCTCTAAATCAACCACATGGTAATTACTATGCGTTTGAATGGTTTGAACAATCGAAGTAGCAATGTCTTCTGGACGCATCATGTTCTGATTGGCATTCGCAAATTCGATGCTATCAAAGAAATTCGTATTTGTACTTCCTGGGTATATGGTAGTGACCTTAATTCCATAGTCTCTTAGTTCTTGGAAAATTGAATGACCTATACCAGTGACAGCGTGCTTGGTACCTACATAACCACTCATCGTTTTCACACCATTGGTACCTGCTATTGAAGAAATGTTAATGATATGGCCTTCCTCTAATTCTATCATGTTTGGAACCGCCAGTTTTATGCAATAGAAGAGACCATGGACATTTAAATCAAACATGTACTTCCATTCTTCAACATCCATTTCGTGTATTAAACCTTGATAGCCCATACCCGCATTATTCACCAAAACGGAGGCTTTCCCTAGCTTGTCAGTCGTTGCTTTGAAAGAAGCTTGAACTTCTTCCCAGCTTGATACATCAGTTTTAAAAAAATGATAGTGCTCATGGTCAATATTGGCTGATGTTCTACCCCATCCTGCTACGACCATGCCTTGATCTAAAAGTTGCTTTACTGTTTCTAAACCAATGCCTTTACTGACACCAGTAACTATCGCTAGTTTTCCTTGAATTTCCATGCACTAATAATCACCAAAGAGCCCTAATGGTTTCCGTTAAGTCACTTTTAATATTACCTAATTTGACTATTGCGTATATTCCGTTCAAATGAATAAAAAACCTGTCTTAGATAGTCAAACCTATATAACTCTAAGCTACCTCGCTATAGTGATTATTGGTATGATGTTCGACTATAGCTACTATGACCGATTTGGTATTAACATTTTTGAATATGCCGATGTGTTAGACTTTCTACTCGCACCAGTCAAAAATGTGCAGCTCATGCTCTTTGCCTTCGGTACAGTGATAGTAGTTTGGCTATTCTTTAAAGTAGACCAGCTCTGGCAAGACAAATTCCCCAGCTCTCACAAGCGTTTCAACTTTGGTATGACCCGCGAATTCTCCAAAAAATACCGCCCCTTGATGATCGGATTTACCCTTATCATGTACTTTTTTGTAGCGGCCACAGTATACGGCCGAAGAATGTACAATTCATATCAAAAAGGTACTGAATCTATTGAGGTAGTTTTTGAATCTGATCAACGAGTGATCAGCGGAAAACTTATTGGAAAGAACACAGACTACCTATTTTTAGAATCTAAGGATGGAGCCATCAAAGCAATACCTGTATCATCAGATGTACAGGAAATTATCATCAGCCGCCCTTAAAACCCGATTACCTTGTAATTCTTTCTTCAGATCTCAAGTATTTCAAAACCATTCCTATATTTGCATTGTTTTTAATGAGTCTAAATAAGAACGGTTGATCAAAGCGGCTATATACGATCCTCAATTACTCTCAAGCGAGGGCATTAAAAATATTTTAGAAAGTAGCCCAGAAGTATCCAGCGTGATGATCCTTGACACTTCGAAATCACTAAACTCGCAACTAGATGAAATCAGACAAAATCTAGTGATCTTAGACTACTCTTTGTTCAAAGGACAACTAGCCAAAGAAGTTGATGACGCTATTCCGAAATTCCCAAAAATCAACTTTCTAGTTATTTCAGATAATGATGACCCCTTAAGGATAAGACGTTTCATCAATGCTGGCATCAAAGGATTTTTAACAAAACAATGCAGTGTAGAAGAGATTCAGACAGCATTGAAACTCATTCAAGATGGTGGCAAATTCTATTGCCAAAGTGTGATCGAAGTTATAGCAGACCAAGATCAACAAGCCAACCTAGAATTGAGCGACAGAGAGATGGAGATCATAAGACATATTACAAAAGGTGAATCGTCAACTGAAATTGCAAATAATCTCAATGTCAGTATCCATACAGTAAACTCTCACCGAAAGAATATTCTTAAAAAACTTGGACTCAAATCCCCAACCGAATTAATCATCTATGCTGTAAAACAGGGCTGGGTGAGCCTATAGTCACTATCACTAGTGATTAATTTTCCCTAGCATTAGCGATTTCAGACTACAAAGTCTGCATATACCTTTGCATTATTAAGATTCATTCTAAATAATGAAAGGGAAATTAACACTGGTCTTTCTTGTATTCGCGATTCAGCTCAAAGCTCAGCATTTGCTTTTCAAAGACTTGCAGACAGCCGAGACTATTCCTGGGGTCGCTGTGAAGATTTCTTTTGGTAAAAACCAAGTATTAACCCTAACAAGCGATCAAGATGGCGCGATTGCTCTGGAGGGAGTTATTTTTCCTGCTACTGTTCTCACACAACATATTAACTACCAAACCCAAAATTTAACTATCTCAAAAGACACAACCATCTACCTAGTGAATAAAAGCACTAGACTAGATGACGTTGTTGTAACTGGTCAATTTGCACCTACCTCTGCAGAGCGATCAGTTTTTAAAGTTCAACGAATATTAAAAGAGGAATTCGAAGAAAGAGGTGCCCTTACCTTAGAAGATGCATTAAAGAGTCAATTGAATCTTGATATCCGCCAGGACTTAGCCATTGGTAGCTCAACAGTGAGTATGCAAGGCATAAACAGTCAAAACGTGAAGATCTTAATTGATGGGATCCCTTTGGTCAACAGAAATGGCAATGGCAATGGTGCTGACCTCAGTCAAATTAACCTCCAAAACATTGAGCGCATAGAAATAATTGAAGGGCCTATGGCTGTGAATTATGGAGCCAATGCCCTTGCTGGTGTAATCAACTTGATCACTGTTGATCAAAAAACACAAGACCCAACAGGTCAAATATTCATTCAATCTGAATCTGCTGGAGATGAAATTGGCCTAGAAGAAGGCAGACATATCCAAGGAGCAATTTTAGACTTTGGAATCAGTCAAAACCTGAGTGCTCAAGTCAGCGCTCAGCACAATAACTTTTTAGGATATCAAGGTGATGCGGGCTTTAGGCAGTATGAATGGAACCCAAAGCGTCAATACATCTCAGATATTCAGTTGGCCTACCAATTTAAAGAACATCAACTGAAATATAAATTCGAATACTTAAATGAATTGATAAAAGACTTTGGCGCCCCTCAAAACAATATTCTCCCTACAGGTGAAAACCAGCCCTTTGCCATTGATGAAGAGTACAAAAGTGAGCGCATAGCACATCAATTCTTGGTAAGCGGGCAAACCAAAACCATCAAGCAGTACAATGCATATTTTTCCTATTCAGATTTTGAAAGAATAAGCAGTCAATTCTCAAAAAACCTAGTGACTGGCAGTGAAATGCTGACTACTGGCGAAGGCGATCAAGATATCAGCGGCTATGCTGTTTTCGATGCTGGAGGAACTATAAATATAGGCTTAGCATCCAACCTAAATCTTCAGTTGGGTTATCAAGTATCTATAGAAGAAGCGAGTGGAGGAAGAATTCTAGAAGGCAGTCAGCAAATCGGTGATTATAGTCTTTACTCATCAGCTGAGTGGAACTTGACCAAGACACTTACCCTAAGACCTGGGCTCCGTTATAGTCACAATAGTGCGTATGGTAATCAGGCGGTTCCTTCCCTACAAGCGAAATGGGCAGTTGGAGAAAAAGATCAGATAAGATTCTCATTTGGCCAAGGGTTTAGAGCTCCTTCAGTAAGAGAATTGTATTTCGAATTTATTGATTCAAACCATAGAATTTTTGGCAATCCAGATTTAGTCCCCGAGCAGTCTCTTCACTATAGCGTAAACTATAATCACTTTTTCAGCCTTGGAGGAAATCAAGTAAAAACAGAGCTAAATTTCTTCTATAATGACATTGATCAGCAGATAGGTATTGCGCAATCGCCTACAGATGCAACAAGCACTACCTACCTCAATATTGAAAAATTCAAAACCCTAGGATTCAATCTTAGCCAAAGCATTATGATAGGTGATTTGAATGGTAATGTTGGCTTCTCGTACATCGGCCGGTACAACAGACTATCAGATACAGACAGTGAATTAGAATCATTTTTTTACACACCTGAGTTTAATGCAAACCTCAATTATCCGATTAAAAATTGGGGCACAAGTATCAATCTTTATTACAAATACAGCGGAAGCATCCAAACCTATTTCATTTATACGAATGATGAAGTTTCAATTGGTGAAAGAGATGCATTTCATTGGATGGACGTCAGTTTGAATCAAAGGCTGAATAAAAGAATCAATGTACTAGTCGGGGCGAAAAACCTCCTCAATATTCAAAACATCAATAATTCAGGAGTAGGTGGAGGTGCACACAGCGGAGGACCTTCTCAACCGATCTCCTATGGAAGATCCTATTTCATAAAACTAAACTATAACATAAATCAGAAATGAAAATCGATAGAATTATAATAGCTGCCTTTGCAGTTCTTGCCATCAATGCATGTAGTGATGATGAAGAGCCTTTCATTGCTCCTCCGGTAGAAAGTGCAATAATTGACGCACAAGTGGGTGGAGAAACGCAACCTAACCAGGTATATATAGATCTATCTTCGGAAGTAACCAAGGCTGTTCCGCGAAATAGCTACGACCTTAGTTTTTACTCTGGTGATCAATTCAGGGTTGTTCTGAATAATTCAACGAGTTCATTAGCATTGGCCTTAGATGCTAATGACCTGAATGACATTAGTGCAGCAGATACAACAGGTCTTGCTGCTCAACTTGATGTAAATGCAATTTTCGGAGCTCTTTTTGGACCTCCGCCTTCATGGCTTGCCGATGCAGCAACTTGGATGGATGATCCCTCTGGGGATATTACGAAAACAGCAATTGCTGAAGTTTCAGCAACAGCTGAAGAAAACAATGTATACATATTGAATAGAGGCAATAACCCAGATGGTTCAAACATTGGGTGGAAGAAAATCAGAGTCATTAGATCAGGTAATGGTTACCAGTTACAACATGCAGACATCGGTGCTACCTCTTTCGAAACATTAGACATACCAAAGAACTCGAACTTACAATTCGTTCAGATGAACTTTGAATCCGGTATTGTTGAAGCCACTCCATCAGCAAGTCAATGGGATTTGGCCTTTACAACTTACACCAATCTTTTGGCGGTTGGACCTGGCACGAATATCCCTTACAGTTTTAAGGATTTTGTTATTACCAATGCGGCTCAAGTACAAGTTTCTTCTGTAAGTACTGACAATATTTCATATGAAGATTTTACCTCAAACGATCTTGCCGCACTGACCTTTTCAAATGACATCAATGGCATTGGTAGTACTTGGAGAAGTGTTGCACAGCCAAATTCAGAACAGCAAACTGGTGTAGTTGAAGACATATTTTATGTAATCAAGGACGCTACAGGCAACACCTATAAGGTCAAATTCACAAGAATGCTAAATCCGCAGACAGGTGAAAGAGGCTATCCTCAATTACAATATGATCTAATCTCAGAATAATGAATAAAACACAGATCATTAAGCTATTTATTATTGGCATTAGGCTTTCATTAGGAATCTTATTTGTCTATGCTGGCATTCAAAAATTTAAAGCACAAGACCCAAAGCCAAATACTCAAACTGAAGTTAAGGAAGCTCAAAATGAGCTTCCTTCTAACGTAATAAAGATCAAGGCTTACATCGGTGGGTTGAAACAAACTGGGTATTTTTGGCCAATGCTGGGTGTAGCCGAGATCTTGTGTGGAGCCCTTCTAATTAGTCAGGTGTTCGCGCTCTTAGGTGCCGTAATGCTCATTCCTTTAACCCTGAATATATTTCTCTTTGAGGTATTTCTAGGTGGAGGAGATCCCATGGAATTATTTACGCATGGATTGTATTTCGCTGCAAACATTGCCCTGCTCGTATATGCCTGGCCAAGGCTCAAACTGGCATTTCTAACATCAGATAAAAAATTCAAGACCCTTATATCATGAAAAATGTATTAACAATCGCAATGCTTTGCCTAAGCATATTAAGCGTAGCACAAAGCAAGAAAAAACAAGACATCGCAGCTATCAAAGGAATGTGCGGCTGCTATGAGGTCAAATTTAATTTTGCCGAGACCTTCTCTCCAGACAAACGTTATGAATTCTACGATAACTACACTTCTGGTGGCTTAGAATGGGTGCAACTCGTTGAGGATGAGAAAAATAAAATCTCAATGCAGCACTTACTGATCGTGGGTAAAGACATGATCGTAAAGCACTGGAGACAGGACTGGTTATACCAAAACACTGATCTTTACGAATACCACAAAGACAATAGTTGGACCTATACAAAGCTTCCAGCCAAGGCTGTAAAAGGACAATGGACTCAGAAAGTTTTCCAAGTTGATGACGGACTCAGGTATGAAGGCTCAGCAACATGGATACATGCTGATGGCAAGTCTTATTGGGAAAGTACTACTGATTCACCTTTGCCTAGAAGAGAATACACAAAAAGAAGTGACTACAATGTCATGACAAGAACGAACCGTCACGAGTTAACTGGCTTTGGTTGGGTTCACGATCAGGACAATAACAAAGTGCTAAGGCACGAATCTGGTGATGAAGTAATTGCGCAAGAAAAAGGCTATAACACCTATACAAAGGTTGCCGATGAAAAATGTAAAGCCGCTCAAGAATGGTGGACGAAAAATGAAAAGTACTGGGAAGATGTTAGACAGGTTTGGGCAGAAATCTACGCAGGAAAACAAGACTTATCTTTCAAAAGAAAAGTAGACGACCAAGTCCTCTTTGAGAAAATGTTTGCCTTAGGAGATGAGGTAATTGAAGCTGAAAATTATGATTCTCAAACTGTACAAGGTCAGATCAAAGAAATAATCTTGCAGTATCAAGATTAGGTTTAAATGATTAGTTATTCGAGAAGAAGGCCTCAGATGGAGGCCTTTTTTTATAACCTAAATTCTAATGTAAAATAATAACTGCGAGGGTCCGAAGGAATAATTCCAGGACCTGGATATCCCGTTGCCCTACGAGTAAAATAAGAGTTGTCCAATAAGTTATTTACACCTGTTTCTATTTTCCACTTCCTCCAAGTATAGCTCAAAGAGAAATCTAGTATTTCATAAGACGGTATTTCACCGATAAGTCCATTACGTGAATCTCCATCTTCAGGAACTGAAGAGTTTTCTGCATCTGTAAACTGCTCTGTTAAGTAAGTAAATTGCAAGCTCGCCATTAAGTTTTTATATCCAAACCTGAGCCCCGACTTCAAATTTACAGTCGGAATGAACTCTACTTCTCTGCCTTCAACATTATTCTCCTCTGATTCGATATACTCAGATGTTGTAAAAGCCGAATTCACAAATAAGTGCAATTGATAAGATTGCTCATCTATTTGCAATGATTTAGCCATGTTCCAATCAGCAAAAATCTCTGCACCTAGAATTAGTGCTTTACCAATATTCTTTCTTACTCTATTAGCCCTGTCATCTAGTATAACACCTATGCGATCATCATATAATAGCGAGAACCCACCTATGTCATAGGACAGCACATCATTCAACTTTCCCCTTAGACCAAAATCTGCCGTAAAACCTTCTTCATCCTTAATATTTGGGTCAATGATAAAGCTCGGGTTGACCGTTCTGATATCACTAAAAGTAACTGATCTATAATTTTGAGAAAAATTCATATAGACCTCTAAATTCTCTGAATGATCGTAGCTAAGCCCAAGTCCTAACAATAGAAAGGTACGTTCTAGTGTACGATTATCTTCAAGCGTTTCATTAAAAATTGGGTTACCCGCATTATCGAATATTACATTGTTATATGTACCAGCACTCTCTGTTTTGATGTACTCAAACCTAAACCCTGGAGTTAATGATAGTTTATCGTTTAAATAGAAAATATTCTCTCCAAATAGTGAGGCATTCAAGTTTGGAAAGTCGAAATCAGATCGGTTTGGATAGTTAGGATAATCCGATTCGGCAAGTGAAAAATCTGCATCAATACCGTTGGTCCCTGGTCCTTGCAAAGATGTATTATTGGCTTGATAGAATTTTGAACCAATTAAAAATACTGATTGGTATTTTCCTAGATCATACCTTGTTAATAATCGGGTTTCAGCACCCCAATTATTAAAATCTCCTTTGATCAAATCTCTTGGGTTCACAAATGAACCGTCAGAGTTCTGTTCATCAATATCAGTGATAGGATTTGAGTTTGGGTTGGTTACATCCCCTCTAAAACCAACAGCAAATCTACTTGCATTCAATCCGAATAGATTAAAAGTAAAATCTGTCTTCTTACCGAACTCGTGTTCAAGTTTTAGAGAATAAAGATTCCAATTGACCTCAAACCAATTGCGTGTTCTATTACTAAAAGTTGGATCCAATTCAAATTGGGTGTCTGTAAGTCCACCGGGTTGTTGCGCTAAATAATTGAGATAGGTATACTCAAGACTGATATTGGTCTTTGACGAAATCTCATAACCTAAATTGAAATAAAAATTCTTGGACTCGTATACAGAGTTTGGTCTAAAGCCATCCCCTCTTTTGTAATTAAAATAAGTGTAATAGCTCAATTTCCCTTTTGTACCACTTAGACTATTAAAAGATGTAAATAGTCCATAAGAGCCAACGGATTGTCGACTCACCCATTCGAGTGGCTTATTGGGGTTGGCTTCTTTCATTTTGAAATTGATCAAACCGCCAAATTGGGTTCCATATTGGAGAGACGCAGCTCCTCTAATCACTTGAATTTCTTTTAAGCCTTCTGCCGGAGGGGTGTAATAGCTCTCAGGATAACCTAAAACATCTGCACTGATGTCATAGCCATTTTGACGTGTATTGAAATTTGCCGTTCTGTTCGGGTCAAGGCCTCTGCCCCCTATACTCAACTGAAGGCCTGCCGCCTCAGAGTCATATATATTAAGCCCAACTACTTGAGCATATACCTGTCTTGCATTGTTTGAAGCTAGATTACCCACTAAGCCATCAAGTAAGACTACTTCAGACTTCTTTCCTGCATAAATCGATGTACCCTCAACAGGCCTAAGTCTACTTACTCCAAAAACAGTTTCTCTTTGTTGACTAACCTCAACTGCAGTCAACTCCGTAGTAAGCTCTTTCAGTTTAAAATTTCTGGGTTCCTTGCCATCTATAAATACTGTTACTTCCTCAACGGCATAGCCCATGGCAAATACCATCAGCTGATAATTCCCTATTGAATCAACTTTTATAAGATAATTACCGGATTTGTCTGTAACGGCTATCTCACCTGTTAATTTATTATATACTTCAGCTTTGTTCAGAACCCGTCCTGTTTCAGCATCTGAAATAACTCCTCGCAGTTCGACCTGTGCTTGCATCTGTATAGCACAAAAAATCAGCAAAAGACTAAAGACCTTTGATCTCATCATTAAAAGGGAGTATCCAATTTTTATGTTTAAATGAATCCTTCTGTTGAACAAGGTCAACTTCAGGATTTATATAAGGTTGGCTTCTTCGGCCATTTAAAGCAACAAATGATTCAACGTAGACACCAATATGCTCATGCCCTTGAGATTCGAAATGGTTCTTTAAATAATGAGCATACTCAAGGATAAAATCAGGTTGAATAGACATTTGTTTCTCTTGAAAAGCGGTCAAAAAATCAGAATTATCAACATAAAACCGCCTCCCTGTTTCTTTGTTCACAATTTTAAAATTGGCATAACCTGCCTTTTCAATGAGCATAACTCTCCATGAAAACCTAAAACCCTCTTCTGTCCAAAATAATTCTCCCGGATAAGCATAATGTCTAAAAGGAAGCACTAGCTGTATAAAGAAAAAACATGAAATTATAAGTCTTTGGAATTTCATTGGACTATTAACTGTCGATTGCAGAGTTTGTCCATTATCAAATTGTGACTTACCAATCTTCAAGAACTTGCTAATAATTGCCAGTATTTTTTGATGTAAATGCGCATCGAAAAAGATCAAAGAACCTACAATCATGATATATGGAAACATTCCAATTGGAAAGAGAACCCGTGTTAGCACATGAAAGACGACCACCAGTACAAAGGCGTAGGGCCTAGTTTTTTGATAGAGTAGAAGAAACGGAATCGAAAGATCATACAAGGCTCCAGACCATGAAAAAGCAAAGTGTACCCATTCTTGTTGAAGCAGGTCGCCTAAGAATGGTATATCATATTTACTTGGCAGCCAAATTTTGAGTGGCATAGCGTTGACCAGCCAATCTGAATTAAGTTTCGCCAACCCTGCATAAAAATAAACAATGCCCAACATCAATTTTATGCTATCCACTGTCCACTTTGGAACAAATTGAAATCTTAACTTTTGGCTCCTTTTGGCATCCCAAGAATAGTAAGCATTGGCAGGCAAAAAGATCATTAAAAAGGAAAGCAGGCTAATGAAATAATAATGATTGAGATAAGTGGTCTTATCCATCAGCTCGATGTAGGTAAAGCTGAGAAAGAACATGATGATAGCTAGTCGGTATTTAAACCCTATAGCAACAGCTAATGCCGAAAAGCCACAAATGGCAAATATCAGGTAAGTCCATTCACCCAAAGGCTTCACCCATTCGAACCCATAGTAAGAGAAGAAGAAAGTAGGTTCAATATAAAGCTTGCTTATCCAACCATTCGCCCAAAAGCGAATGATACTGGCCAACATCATTAAACCAAAGAAAATACGAAAGACTGCCAATGGGGCAGCCTCTGTATTTGTTTGAAAATATGAGTTAATATTTTTAATCACTAATCACCATCTGCATCGACAAAATCGACTCGGATGCTTAAGGCCTGAAACATATCCACTTTCAGTAAAACTACATTTTTCTGAAGTTCATCATATGCCATCAACATTTTACTGTTGTCCGCTTCTACTTGTGCATAAAAATCATCTAACAAATTGGCTGCTTCATTACGAGCGGCATTGAACTGTGACTGTATCAAAGCACTGAGGTCTTCACCTTCTTTCATGGTGTTTAGATAGTTTAAGTATGAGCTTAAACTTTCGCCAGTAGTTGTTGAACCAAAATGCTGCCCAACAAAAAACGCCTCTGAAGCATCTAATGCCGCATCAAATAATTGTTTCGAATACTGTCGGCTGTAAAGACCCTCTACCCTATCGCTCAATGGGTTTCCTGAGAATACCCCGGCCGGTATACCAAGCTTCCCTGCTCGAAGTGCCTTTTCGTAATAGAATAAATAATCGTTAGTCATTTTATTAACTGCACTTGTTGCAGTAGAACCACTGTTTTCAACAAACTCATCTCTATAGCCGCTGGTCCAATCATTCAATACAGTATTGGCCATTTCATCCAATCGATCCGTAAGTGCAGTCAAATAGGCTTTACCATGATCGGTGCTCAATGCGGTGACAATATCAGCTTCAGTTGACGCCACCCCAAATAACAAATAATCTAAGGCAGGAAACCCCTGTTCATCATTTGTGGATGGCAGTTGAAGATTGTAATCTCCGTCAGCCAAGTTTCCATCAATACTTGCTGCATCAGCTGGAAAAATGTTGGAATAGTTTCTCAATGCAATTGATTCTGCCATACCTATCTCGAACATTGAGACCTGTTGAAAAGCTAAATATGCGGCAAGCCATTCATTTCTTAGTGTTTCAAGAGACGCTACCGATGGCGTTTGATTAAAAGCAGTAGTTGCTGACTTTAATGCACCCAAATGATTAACATAATCTTGATAAGCAGGAATAATGATATTATCCGCCCAATTCTCTAGCATTGCTGCTCGATTGAAATTGTCTGTAGGTCCATCATCTGAATCATCTCCAGAATCTGAGCATGAAACCACCATTAAAAGGCCTAGTATCAGACTTAAATATTTCTTCATTTCCATTATCATTTTTAGCACAAAAAGGATGACACTAGTGCCACCCTCTCGTTACCATGATTATTTCTTTCTATTTAACTACCAGCCTCTGCTACAGTAAAGTCAAATTTAGCAGCTATATCATTTGAAATTGCATCAAGTGTTGCTGCATCTAAATCCCAGAATCCATTAGTAGAACCATAAAGGTCATTGATGAATCCATCTACTTCAGACTTTGAGAAGTATGAGTTGGCCGTACTTGGATTTCTTGTAAACCTCAAACTGTAAAGAAATCCGAATCCTTCTGACAAATCGTGGAATGCAGTTCCAAATTGTTGGTCAGCCATAGCATTCTTACCTTGTTGTAAGTAATAAACCGCTCTAATAGCAATTACTTCAGACAACTTCTGTCTTACAATTGCAGCTTGCTCATCTCTCACCGTGTAGTTTTGAGCAACAATAGCTGCTCTTCCCAATTTCAAAGCATCATATACTTCTTGTGCAATGCCAACAAAATCCGAATCACCTTCCACTCTGCCTAAATACTTATTTAGGAAACTGTCAGAACCGCCAAGCTCACTCATAGGAGCTGCAGTATTGTCAGCATTACCAAATAGGTAACCATAGGCTTCATCCCACTTGTGCTCCATTGTGGTATAGTTTGAAGTACCTGAAAGGGTGCCATTGTTATTGTCTTCAATATTAGAAGCTTCGTCCAATACAGAGGTACCTAAATAGTTATTAAGCATTTGATCTAGCATTAGCGCTCCAATCAAACCTTTATTAACGGCTTGGTTGTATTCCAAACCCTTGCCATTGACATATCTAGTTGATGATCCATCAGCAATTTGACCTGCAACACCAGCTGATGCCAATTGATTTTCATTAGGGAAAACTTCACTCACTTGAGCTGTGATCCAAGTTTCGAAATCTGCCTTTATTTCAGCTGCTTCAGTGGCATTAGTTGAGAAGAAATCTCTTGAAGCACCTGCTTTACTTTTAACGCTCTTAGTTTCTGCATTTAAAGCAGCGTCTGCGAATGGATTAGCGTCTCCACCTGTTGCAGTTTCGTTTCTATACATTTCAAGCATAGTAACATCTGTCACTGCAAAATCTTTCATTGCTGAGATCAACTCTTCAGCCATTTTAATTCTAGCAGTTTGTCCTGAAAACGACACTGTGCTAGTTCCATTTCTTTCAAAAACGTATGTTGCCGGAGCAGTTACGTTACCACCTGATTGAGTATCATCATCACTATCGCATGAGACTGCACTTAGAGCAGATGCAATTACTATTAAACTGAGAGCTTTTCTCATTTCCTTCTAGTTATCTTTATTTGGATTGATTTAAAATTAAGACAAAAGTAGAGTAAGAAAGTCCTCTTGTCAATCACTAGTACTAGTGAAAATGAAATTTTTCAAATATATGTTATAAGCGATTATAGCCGAAATCGAGCGATTCCGGTAAACATTGAGAGAACAGAGAATACATAAGGATTGTTCTCTGCGATAAGACTTATTTCAAGAAAGTTTATTGATTCTTAAGCAGCTCTTTGATAATGGTAGTCATACCTTTTTCTGCTTTTGCGGCTGCAGCAAGTATTTTAGCAATATCAACCTTTTCTAAATTGTCGGGATCACAGAGGTCAGTAATTGCCGAAATGGCAAACACTGGCAAATCCATATGCCGAGCTACGATCACCTCAGGAATAGTAGACATACCAACGGCATCACCACCTATTCTGGCAATATATCGGTACTCTGCCCTGGTCTCGAGGTTTGGGCCGCTCACGCCTGCATAAACCCCTTCATGACAGTTGATATTATTTGATTTGGCAATGGTCAAAGCTTGGTCAATCATAGTACGCTCATATGGTTCACTCATGTCAGGGAATCTTCCGCCAAATTCATCAAGATTTGCACCTGTTAATGGGTTCTCTTTTGTTAGATCTATATGATCTTCAATGATCATCAAATCTGCCATTTGATAATCTAAGTTAACTCCACCAGCAGCATTAGAAATAAAGAGTTTCTGAATACCTAATGCTTTCATTACTCTGACAGGGAATGTGACTTCCTTCATGTTGTAGCCTTCATAGTAATGAAAACGGCCCTGCATGGCAATAATCTTCCTACCTGATAATTCACCGAAGATCAATTTACCCTTGTGGCTTTCAACAGTAGAAACTGGAAAATTAGGAATCTTATCATAATCCAATTCAGCATGAATTTTAATTTCGTTCACAAGTGCACCAAGACCTGTGCCGAGAATAATTCCGAATTCTGGCTCAAATTCTACTTTTGAATTGATAAACGCTGTAGTTTGATGGATTTGTTGGAGGTAATTCATTTCTAATTGCTTACTCAAAATTGAACATATGGGGATTCTCTCGACATTAAATTCAAAACTAGAAATAATAATTCCTCAAGGAGTTAAGAATTGAACTTTTTAGTCATTATCGTAATTATATGTATATACATTTTTTTTAAACTTAACAATGGCGATAAGTCTTGGTTAAGCTTTTACATTTGCGGGAGAAATAGAAAAATGGTAACAATTGTAGTTGGAACAAACAGAAAAAACTCGGTTAGCAGAAAAATAGCCGAGTATTATCAAACTTTATTAGATACTGAAAGTCAAATTGTTGACTTGGCAGATCTGCCTATTGATTTTATAGGCAATGCCCTCTACGAGAATAATGGTCAGAATGAAGACTTCAATGCTATGAGAGAGCAGGTTCAAGGAGTAGACAAGCTTGTTTTTGTCGTACCTGAATACAATGGGTCTTTCCCTGGTGTGCTTAAGGCATTTATTGATGGTTTGAAATACCCAGAAGGCATAAGAAACAAAAAAGCAGCTCTTATAGGAGTCTCTTCTGGTGTACAGGGAGGTGTCTTCGCTATGTCACACTTAACGGATATTTTCAATTACCTGGGTATGCATGTCTTGGCTTTAAAGCCGAAACTCGCTGGTATTGAAAAGAACTTTGATGGATCAAAAGTCACTAATGATCTTTATAATAGCCTTCTGAAACAACAAGCGGATATGCTTAAAAACTTTTAAACAAAAAAGAGGCCTCGTAAGAGGCCTTCTTTTTTGCTTGCATTCTTCTATTGATCTGCGATGTAAACAAATCTTGCTAGCCTATCTAGCTCCTTTTCATCGACATACTTGCTTATCTCCTTATAGAATTTTTCCATATTATCATATGGTCTATATTCCTCAAATTCATGAGCCATTTTATTACTCATACCTGGTAATGCCTTAATGTCTTCTTCAGAAGCTGTATTTAACTCAACAGGTACAAACACGTAATTCTCATAGCGTGCCACCTCGTTATCATCCACGTATTTACCGATCTCTTTTCTGAATTGAGCAATAGATGTATAAGGTCTGTATTCTTCAAACTCGTGAGCCATTCTATCTCCAACACCAGGAATCATTTTAAAGTCAGCTTCCGCAGTGGTATTTAAGTTAAATGGAACAAAGATCTTTGCATAGAATTCTTCTTTATTCGTATCAGCGGGAACTAAGGCATCGAAGGCATTCATAGTAATGAACGGTCTGTTTGTAATTACCTGTGCAACCATCTCATCAGACATTCCTATGCCTTTCAATTCTTCTTCAGTAGCCAAATTGGCGTTCAATACAACAACAGGCTGGGCAGTAACACTTTCAGTGCTCTTAGCTTCCTCTTGTTCATTGGAACTTGTCTTTTTTTCTGATTGACAAGCCATAAGTGTCAACGCAAACACAGCTGCTGACAACATTGATTTAGTGAGTAACTTCATTTTTACTTTTTACAATTAATAAATAAGAATAGCCTATTAGGGCAAATAGTATCATACTTCCAGGCGCAAGTGCAGGAAATGCTCCTGACATACTGTCGATCAACAATTGTGTGACGCTAGCCTTGGTATTCATTTCTTTTTCGAATTCGTAGTTGGCCTTTATGTGCAAGAAAACACCCAAAAAACCACTTATTGTACACAGAAGGAGGGAAAACTTGAAGAGTCTAACACGATTCACGAGAGGTTTAGACCACAAGGCAATACCGATGAAAAAAGATAACGCAATAGTTATAATTGGTACTAGTTGGAAGACATCTTCAAAATGACCAATCAAATAAAGCTCTAGGACAACACCTACAGCCATAAAGGCTATTGCAACAAACAACAGTTTGGCTAATCTGATTCTAATATGCTCCTTGCTGTTTGGCATTGCAAAGGCAAGTTTAGTGGGTAGGTACCTGAAAAAAAAATTATTTAGAATATTTCTAAATAAAGAAAGCCGACCCATGGCAGCAGGTCAGCTTTCAAATGTCAAAACTTTTAACCCTATAATGTTTAGGTTAAAGGTTTATCTGATTAATCTACATTGTCATGTAGAAACTTATTGTCGCCCATGATCTCATCATCATCATTCAGATTAAATCGGGAAACATTTCTTTCACTTGACGGAGAGGTATCATTTAACCTCACTTGCTTTCTTTGGTAAGCAGGTACATCAAGTTTTTCTTTGAAGTCATCTTGTTGCAAGCTTGAATGGCTAGTACCTCTCAATCGCTCTTCTCTCAGACGAGCTTGCTCTTGCAACTTCCTTCTCTTCATTTCAAGAAAATTCTGATTTCGCTCTTCCATAAAGTCATTATCAAGCGAAGTATTTCGCTCTTGAACTTCAGGGTCTTGAGGAGTTGTTGGCAATTCTTCTATCTCATACTTTTTAGCTAATTGACTTAAAAAACTATAGCCAGAAGTTGCTTCCTCTTCCTTTTCCTCTTCTTGAGATGCTTCAGGTTGAGGCTCCTTTTTCGATTCCATTCTAGAAACATCGAAGAGCGTAGTCTGGGAGTGTTCAGGTGAAAGGGAATTTTCCTCAGTTTGTTCGATCTCGCGATTAGTTTCGAGATCAATTACGGTCTTCTTAGGTTCGCCTAAAGTAGAATTTACTTGGGTAGCCTCAAATCCTGTAGCAATTACTGTTACGCTAATGTTTTGACCTAGGCTTTGGTCAATACCATGACCAAATATTACCTCAGCTTCATCACCAGCTTTCTCTTGTATATACTCGGTGATCTCACCAAGTTCGTCCATTTGTAGTTCGGCTTCTTCGCCCGAAACAATGGATAATAAAATCTTTTTCGCACCGTGGATGTCTCTGTTGTTCAACAGAGGAGATGAAATAGCCATCTCAGCGGCTCTCAATGCTCTACCTTCTCCTTCTGCCACTGCAGAACCCATTACAGCTGCACCAGCTCCTTTCATCACAGTCTGAACATCCATAAAATCGACATTAACATAACCAGGAACCGTAATGATTTCCGCTATTCCTTTTGCTCCTGTGGTCAAAACATTATCTGCTTCGCCAAATGCCTTCGAAATAGGTAGGTTACCGTGAATTTCTCTAAGCTTATCATTCAAAATAACAAGTACGGTATCACAGTTTGCTTTTAGCTCTGCAATTCCGTCATTCGCTGCGGTAGTTTTCTTTCTACCTTCCCAACTAAATGGAGCTGTCACGATACCAACAGTCAGTAAGTCCATTTCCCTTGCAATTTTTGCAATGACCGGAGCCGCACCTGTACCGGTACCTCCACCCATACCCGCAGTTATAAATACCATTTTGGTATCATTGGCAAGCATTTCTCTGATCTGTTCTTTACTCTCAAGAGCGGCATGCCTACCCACATCCGGGTTTGCTCCTGCTCCTAATCCTTCTGTTGAAGTCACCCCGATCTGAAGTTTGTTCGGTACCGGTGATGATTTTAAAGCTTGTGCATCGGTATTGCACACTACGAATTCCACATCTCTAATTCCTTGATTAAACATGTGGGTTACTGCGTTACTTCCTCCACCGCCTACTCCGATCACCTTAATGATCGATTTGTGGTGCTTTGGAAGTTCAAACATGTATGAATCTGCCATGGTGTTAGGTATTTGTGAAGCATTTCGCTTCAAGTTCTCTTTATATCTTTTTAATAATCTTTTCCTTCTCCGAAGTCGTCCATCAACATTCCTTTCGTTTTGTCCAGCAACCTTGTAAGGAATTCACTTCCTTTTCTAGCTGCTTTGGTTTCCTTTCTAGAAGGTTGATTTCCAGTACTTTCGTTATATCTATTTTCTCTTTCGTCTAATGCTCTAAATCCAGCTAATACAAGTCCAACTGTTGTAGCATACATTGGGCTTTTTATTGCCTCAATCTTCGACTTACCCAAATGCTCATTTGGAAACCCAATTCTTGAATCCATTCCTGTCATATATTCAAAAAGCTGCTGAATATTGGCCAGTTGTGAACCACCACCAGTGATCACAATTCCTCCAGCCAGTTTATTCGCAAACCCTGAAGTAATGATCTCGGCATGGACAAGCTCAATGATCTCTTCCATTCTTGCCTCAATGATATGCGCGAGGTTCCTGATAGAAATTTCTTTAGGAGGTCTATTTCTCAAGCCTGGAATAGAAACGATCTCATTAGGATTTGCCTCCTCAGCGATAGCTTTACCAAATTTCGTTTTAAGCAGCTCTGCCTGATTCTGCATCACTTTAAGACCTTCCTTGATATCTGTGGTAATGATATTCCCGCCAAATGGAATAACAGCCGTATGTCTGATGATACCGTCATGGAAAATTGCCACATCAGTTGTACCGCCACCAATATCTACCAAACAGATACCAGCTTCTTTTTCCTCATCGCTGAGTACTGACATACTCGAAGCTAAAGGCTCAAGAATAAGATCTTCTATAGCTAGACCACCGCGTTTTACACATTTATTGATATTGCGAATAGCGTTTGTCTGTGCTGTGATCACATGAAAGTCAGCCTCAAGCTTAACGCCCGACATACCTACAGGATCTTTGATGCCATCTTCGTAATCGACAATGTAATCTTGTGGCATCACGTGAATAATTTCACAGCCCGGAGGCATGACAATTTTATGTACATCATTTGTTAATCGATTAAGATCTTCAACAGTGATCTCATCATCGATACGGTCGCGAGTAATGCTTCCATGATGTATTGAACTCTTTATGTGTTGACCGGCAATACCAACATTCACCACTCCAATATCAATCCCTGATTGCTCACTCGCTTCAGTAATTGCCTTTTCAATGGCCATAATGGTCTTGTCGATATTTGTTACTATTCCTCGGATCACACCGTCTGACACGGCCTTACCCATTCCTAAGACTTCGAGTTTTCCATACTCGTTCTTAGTGCCGACAATCGCACAAATCTTCGTTGTTCCGATGTCGAGTCCTACTACGATCTTGTTGTTCTGCATGGCGTTGTTATTCACAGATTATTTGGTCTTTATAAGCGACATTGACCCTATCGTAGGCATTCCAACCTTTGGTGGGCATTATCTGCTTGAAAAATATTTTTAGCTTGTTAAACTTTCTTTCGTAATCATTCGGTCCTCCGAACTCTAATCTTTGATCTCCTATTTGGGCATACATGTTGATGTTCCCTTCTTTATCGATATCCATTTGAGCGATTTGCATTTTCCAAAACTCCTCATTGGCGATGTACTCAATCATTTGCTTCAGCTCACTCGCATAGTCATCATCCTCTACAGTTTCTAATTGCATCAGTTTTTCTACATAAGCCCCTGTAATTACAGGTACCCTAGCCGTGTACTTCAATGACGTTGGCAGCAACTCTCCTTCAGCACTGATGTACGCATTTTCTCCTCTCCTTGAGATTAATCTTGCAATTGGTTTATTCTGCGAAGCCTTCACAACCAAATGACCTTTCAAGTCTCTATACACTTCTGCATCTCTCACAAAACTGTGAGCTTTAATGCGCTCCTCCACTTCTTTTAGATCTACTCTTCCGTAGGCATCTCCAAGAATTGAATCGCCTTCATTTTCCATGATCAATGAAAGCACATCGTCTTCATCAATGAAGAAGTTCTCATAAGCATTTTCGATGCTCACCTCTATGTCATCGATTCGATAACCTGGTTCATTATTAGGTGCAAATCCAACTAATAGAAATAGCACTATAATACCACCTACGATACCCATCACTCTGAAAACTATTTCCTTATTTTTCATAGTAGTGCGTCTTTTAAAGGTTGAACAAGTTTGTCGATATCACCGGCCCCAATGGTTAAAACCACTTCTGGACCCCAGTCTTTTACTTTATCAATTAGTGTGTCTTTGCTTACAATTTCTTTTTTGTCGAGTTCCACATCTTTCAGAATCATTTGGGATGTTACACCTGGCATAGGAAGTTCTCTTGCAGGATAGATATCCAGCATGATCAATTCATCTGCAAGGCTCAAACTCTTCGCAAATCCTTCAGCAAAATCATTGGTTCTAGAGAATAGATGCGGTTGGAAAATAGCCGTGATCTTCTTACTCGGATACAGATCTCGAACTGATCTTAAAAACGCTTCGATCTCTACAGGATGGTGAGCATAATCATCAATAAATACTGTGGTATCTGCTTTAATGATGTACTCGAATCTTCTCTTTACTCCTCTGTAGGACGCAACTGCAGCTTTTATCTTTTCGTCATCCGCACCAAGCTCTTTGGCTATAGAAATAGCCGCGATCATGTTCTCTACATTATGATAGCCAGGTACGTTCTGCTGAATCGCTTCAATAGAATGGTCAGTACCATTATAGTCGAAAATGAAAGAAGCTTTCTCGATCTTGAAATTCTTCGCATTAATCCCTTCTCCTTCAAAACCATAAAGGGCGTGTTCTACAGATGCATCTTGAAGTACTTCAGCAGCGATCTTATTCTTGATAAATAGCTTGCCTTCAGGAACTATCTGTTTGATAAACTGTCTGAACGAGTCTTTCAAAGCGTCCTTATCGCCATAGATATCTAAGTGATCGGCATCGGTAGCAGTTACCACCGCTAGTTCAGGGTAAAGCGTCAAGAATGACCTATCAAATTCATCTGCCTCAATGACTGCGATCGCATCAGGATTATCATTGAGGATCATGTTTGTATTGTAGTTGGCTGAAATACCTCCAAGGAATCCTGCGCAGTCAATACCACAAGACTTAAGAAGGTGAACAACCATAGATGAAGTGGTTGTCTTACCGTGTGTACCTGCCACTGCTACTGAGCGCATGTTCTTTGTAATGAGGCCAAGCACCTGAGAGCGTTTCATGATCTCATAGCCCTCCTCTTTTAACCAGTTCCACTCGCTATGATCTTTAGGAATGGCTGGTGTATACACTACTAAAGTGTGGGCCTTATCAGTTTTAACTTCTTCAGGAATTAGATCAATGGAGTCATCAAAATGGATTTCCATTCCCTCTTTCTGAAGGTTGGCTGTTAGGACAGTTTCAGTGCGATCATAGCCCTTTACTGATTTGCCCATATGGTTGAACCAACGGGCCAAGGCACTCATTCCAATGCCCCCGATTCCTATGAAATAGACGTTATGTAAGTCTTCGAATTTCATTTGATCAGTTCAACAATTTCATCCACAATCTCTTCCGCAGCATTTGGCTTCGCCAATGCTTTAATATTTGTACTCAGTTCCGCTTGACGGTCTGTATTTTTCAATAATTCTAATGCGCTTTCAATGAGCATTTCTCTTGCATCGGCATCCTTTACTAAGATTGCTGCACCTTGGTCGACCATGGCTTTCGCATTCTTTGTTTGATGATCTTCTGCAACATTAGGCGAAGGCACAAAGAGTGTTGGCTTGCCTGCAATGCTCAGCTCCGAAACGGATAGTGCACCAGCACGACTGATCACAACATCAGCAGCAGCATAGGCCAGATCCATTTCTTTCAAGAATTGGAAAAGCTTAATGTTACCATTATTCACAACCTTGCCGAGATTTGCCTGCATTTCTTCATAATAGAATTTGCCGCATTGCCAGATCACTTGAACATCACTCTCGACAAGTGTTTCTAATGCCAATACCATTGCATCGTTAAGCGTTCTCGCCCCTAAGCTTCCACCAAGGATCATCAATACGGGTTGGTCAGCTTTAAATCCAAAATGAGCAAGTGCTACTGACTTTTTTCCGTCTAGCTCGGCTATATCTTTTCGTACTGGATTTCCCGTCAGTCTTACCTTTTCCGCAGGAAAGAATTGATCCATATTAGGGTAGGCCACACAGATGCGTTTGACTTTCCCTGCCAAGATCTTATTGGTAAGCCCAGCATATGAATTCTGTTCTTGCAGCACGGCAGGAATACCTTTATTTGATGCTACCCTGAGTAATGGTCCAGAAGCATAACCTCCAACACCCACTACAATATCTGGCTTGACTCTTCTTACAATCTTTCTGCTTTTCCATAAGCTCGAGATCACTTTAAATGGAAAAGAAAGATTGTCTAAGGTCAGTTTTCTCTGCAAACCCGAAATCCAAAGACCTTCTATATTATACCCAGCTTGAGGCACCTTTTCCATCTCCATTTTACCTTTTGCTCCAACAAAAAGAATCTCTGCATCAGAGAACCTTGCCTTGAAAGCATTGGCAATAGCAATGGCCGGATAGATATGTCCTCCGGTTCCTCCACCACTGATGATCATGCGATATGGTTCTTTTCTACTCAAGCTGTTTTTAAGCTATTTTTTAGTTGGCCATTGACGGCCGCATAATTTTCTGTTTCTCCACGACTTACACTTAGGATGATTCCAAGTGAAAGTCCTGTGAATAACAATGATGTACCACCCATACTGATCAGTGGAAGCGTTTGCCCTGTTACAGGTCCAAGCCCAACGACCACACCTATATTTACCATTGCTTGAATCACAATGAGGAAGGTCAAACCAGCAGATAATAATCCACCAAATGCCCTGTCGCTATTTGCCACAACACGCATCCCTCTGTAGAGCAATACCAAATAAAGAAGTAGTACTAGAACCCCTCCGATTATACCATACTCTTCAATGATTATCGCATAAGCGTAATCTGCATAGGCTTCTGGAATGAAGTTTCTTTGAGTACTTTTCCCTGGTCCTTTACCAATTATACCACCAGTAGCCATTGCAATATTGGCTTGCTCAACTTGGTGTGGCACTTCAGTTTTATCCAAAAAGCTAGTGACCCTATTGACTGCTGTTTCTCCTCGTTGACCAGCTTTTAAAGCAATTAATCCTGCGAAAGCCCCAACAACCATCAGCATAGCTAAATATTTCACTGGCACTCTACCAATGAAGAAAAGCAACATGCAAGTCGCGAAGAGCAGCACCGCAGTAGAAATGTTCGTCATTGCAATGAGCAGGCAAATGCCGAAGCTCCATGCCAACATTGGGATCAAAGTTTCTTTTATATCTCTTATGTTCGATTGCCTTTTAGCGAGCATTGAGGCCAATCCTGCGATCAATGCCATTTTTGCCAAATCGGAAGGCTGAAATTGTAAGCCAATGAATGGCAGCGAAATCCATCTTGATGCGGCATTATGGCTCGAACCATATAACCATGCATAAAGCAATAAAGGGCCCGATAAAATGAGTGCATATCTTGTGATCTTCGCGTAATAGCGGTAATCAATTTTGTGTGCTACCCACATCACAAAGAAGGACAAGCCTACCATTAATGAATGCCTGATCAAATACTTCTCCGTATTTCCGCCAGCAGTTCTATATGCCAAAGAACTGGTTGCACTATAAACCACCAGAATCCCGAAAACTGAGAGACAGATCACTACCAACCAAATGATTGGGTCACCATGAATATGCTTATCAGTCCATGCTTTTATCCTATTCATAATGCTAGCACTGCTTTTTTAAATTGCTCTCCACGATCCTCGTAATTCTTGAAAAGATCAAAGCTTGAACAAGCAGGCGAAAGCAATACAGTATCACCATCATCTGCTAATTCTTTAGCCCACCTGACAGCCTTCAATAAGTCATCCGTAGCTTTCACTACTGGAATGATGTTTTCAAATGAAGTAATGAGCTTGCTATTATCTTTACCTAAGCAGATCAAGGCTTTTACCTTTTCCTGCACCAATGCCTCCACAAGGCTATAATTATTTCCTTTATCAATACCTCCAGCTATCCACACAATTGGAGTATCGAATGCATCTAATGCATATTTCACTGAATCAAGATTGGTTGCTTTTGAGTCATTGATGAATTCAATTCCATCAAGCTTTCTCACAGATTCGAGCCTATGCTCTGCATTTTTAAAGGATTTTAGTCCTTCTAAAAGTGCCTCTGAGGATATGCCCGCTAACAAGGCTGCATTTCCCGCGGCCAAGGCATTCTGCATGTTATGTAGTCCCTTGATTGAGATATCTGCTCTGGGGGCAGATACCTCAAAATCACTAGGGACATAAAACAACCTATCATTTTGTAAATGTGAAATCTCAGCAGCGTCTCCGCTGAGCGAAAAGGGATGTACATTCAGCCCCAATGTGGCCTTAGGAATGCCTTCCCCGTAGTGGGTGTCATCCTGCCAATAGACAGCATGACCTCCCAGGTGTACAAGGTGAAATATGCGCATCTTCGATGCGATATATTTTTGAAAGTCATACTCATACCGATCTAAATGGTCCGGTGTAATATTTAAGAGTATGCCTATCTGTAATTTCATTTCATAGGTATCGTCAAGCTGGAAACTGCTAATCTCTAGCACATACCAGTCATGATCCTTTTCAAGCACTTGTCTTGCAAAGCTTTTCCCTACATTGCCCGCCAAGCCCACATTGAAACCACCAGTTTTCAACAGGTGATAAGTCAGCATAGCCGTTGTTGTCTTACCATTTGTACCCGTAATACCAATTAGTTTGGCATCGGTGTATTTAGAAGCAAATTCCAGTTCAGAAATAACCAAGCTACCTTGTGCTCTGAGCTTTTTGACTATCGCTACAGTATCAGGTATTCCTGGGCTCTTCACTACTAAATTTGATTCTAGAATTCTCTCTTCTGAGTGCTTTCCTTCTTCAAATTCGATTTGAGCATTGACCAACTCTGACTTGTAGTTAGGTTTAATTGTACCGTAGTCAGAAACGAACACATCATATCCCTTAGCCTTACCCAACAGGGCCGCTCCGATACCGCTTTCTCCAGCTCCTAATATGATCAGTGTCTTACTCAATTATCTCAATTTCAATGTTGCCAAGGCCATGATTGCAAGTAGTATCCCTACAATCCAGAACCTGGTTACAATTTTTGCTTCTGGTATATCTAATTTTTGGTAATGGTGATGAAGTGGAGACATTTTGAATATGCGTCTTCCTTCACCGTATTTCTTTTTCGTGTATTTGAAATAGCTCACCTGCATGATCACAGAAAGATTCTCAATAACGAAGATTCCACACATCACAGGAATCAATAATTCTTTTCTCAATACAATGGCTAAAACAGCAATTACACCTCCCAGTGAAAGGCTTCCTGTATCGCCCATGAATACTTGAGCTGGATATGAGTTATACCAAAGAAAACCTACACAAGCGCCAACAAATGCTGTACAGAAAATCACTAACTCACCAGAATTCGGAATGAACATTACATTCAGATAATCCGAGAAAATAGCGTTACCGGATATATAGGCGAGAATCGCCAAAGTGAGTCCAATGATTGCTGATGTACCTGCCGCCAAACCGTCAATACCATCAGTGATATTCGCACCATTCGAAATGGCTGTTACGAAGAATATGACGATAAGAATGTAGATTCCAGCTGTAACCCAATCGAAATCGGTTGGATTCAACACACTATAATCAAGCTCATTGTTCTTTACAAAAGGAATAGTTGTGGTAGTCGATTTTACATCCTCATAGCCAATCCTATCCACCATCACTTCTGTAGCTTCACCAGACTCGTTGAACTCACGAATGACAACTTCATCAGAGAAATACAAAGTTGCCCCAACAATGAGACCCACAGTAACCTGCCCAACTACTTTGAACTTTCCAGCAAGCCCCTCTTTATTCCTTCTGAAAACCTTAATGTAGTCATCAATAAAACCGATTAGGCCAAGAACAATAGTGGTCACCAAAAGCAGAATGACGTAGATATTTTCAAGGTTTGCAAAGAGTAACGTTGGAATGACAATAGCTGCAATGATGATCAAGCCACCCATTGTTGGTGTGCCTTTCTTCTCCATCTGACCAGTAAGTCCCAAGTCCCTGATAGATTCTCCAACCTGCTTTTTACGAAGCATATTGATCAGGTTCTTACCAAATGTGATTGTGACTAACAAGGAGATCACAGCGGCCATACCCGCTCTGAATGAAATGTATTCAAAAACACCCGCACCCATTAGGTCGAATTCTCTGTCTAGATATGAGAATAAGTAATAGAGCATCTTAATTCTGTTTGTGAATTAGGTTCAACATCTCTTTCAGAATCTTTCTATCGTCAAATGGAAATCGCTCACCATTGATCTCTTGATAATCTTCATGGCCTTTGCCAGCCACAAGAATAATATCTTTCTGTTCAGCTAATGCTACGGCAGTTTTAATTGCCTCTTTTCTGTCTTCGATCACTAGAGTCTTTCTGGTATTTGAAGCAGAAACGCCCTCTTGCATATCTCTGATAATGGTCAGAGGCTCCTCGAACCTTGGGTTATCAGAAGTCAGCACCACTTTATCACTTAAGTCACAAGCGATCTTTGCCATCAACGGACGCTTCGCAGCATCTCTATTTCCGCCACAGCCCACTACCGTAATCACCTTCTCATTCCCTGTTCTAAAGCTTTCGATTGTTTTTAATACATTTTCTAATGCATCAGGTGTATGTGCATAATCAACCAATGCCGTTATCCCAGTCCCTGTATTGATCAGGTCGAATCTTCCCGGGGCCGCATCTACGTTTGACAGGGCAGTCAACACCTCTTGCGGTTCTTCTTCAAGGAGAACCGCTGTACCATAAACCGCTAATAGATTATAGGCATTAAAATCCCCAATAAGTTTGAACCAAACAGACTGGTGGTCTATATCTAGCTCAAGGCCTTGGATAGTGTTAGAAAGTATCTTGCCCTTGAATTCAGCAATGGACTTCAAGCCAAACTTATGCTTTGATGCCTTTGTATTCTGAAGCATGACTGCTCCGCGCTTATCATCAGCATTCACCAACGCAAAAGAACCAAGAGGCAGGCCATCAAAAAGTTGTTTCTTAGCCTTGATGTACTCATCGAAAGTTTTATGATAATCTAAATGGTCATGACTGATGTTGGTGAATACCACTCCATCATAATCCAAACCAGCAATTCTTCTTTGAACGATGGCATGTGAGCTTGATTCCATAAAACAGTGTGTCACACCTGAGTTGACCATCTCTGCTAAAAGCTCATTGATGGTGATGGCATCGGGAGTTGTATGTGTAGCCTTTAATACTTTATCGTTGATCTTGTTCTCGACAGTTGAGAGCATACCTGTGTTATAGCCTAGCGCTCTGAAAAGATGAAAAAGTAGCGTAACGCAAGTAGTTTTTCCATTGGTACCAGTAATACCAACGAGCTTTAACTTCTTTGAAGGGTTATCATAGTAGTTTGAAGCCATGATACCCAAGGCTTCCTCAGTACTCTTCACCGCAACATAAGCGACATCTGACCTTAAAGCCTTTGGTAGCTCTTCACAAATAATAGCATTTGCTCCAGCTTTTAATGCTGCATCAATGAACTCATGCCCATCAACTTGAGTACCCCGAACCGCAACAAAAGCAGTATTCTTTTCAACCTTCCTAGAATCAAAGGCAATGTTGACCACCTCCGTCTCCATATCTCCGGAAACCGACTGAAGCGATACATTATATAATATGTCTTTCAACAATGCCATTAGCCTAACTTGATGGTTATGGTCTGCCCTTTATTAATTCTTTTACCAGGCCCTAGAGACTGCGATTTCACGCGGCCATTGCCCGATACACTTACTCTAAGTCCTTTATTTTCTAGAAGAAAAACAGCATCACGGAGCGTCATGCCTTGTACATTCGGCACGATATCAAGTTCCGAATGATTCTTTTTCCAGATGATGGCATTGTTGTCTACTCGAGAACGTACCCAATCCACATCTTCGTCTCCTAAATGATTAGAAATTCCTAATTCATTGCAGAGTCTATTCAACTCATCAAACTTTCCAGCTCTTATTACAGGGAATGAACCTTCGTATGCCAAGAGATCCTCTTCGAATTCATCATGGATTTCAAGGTTTTGTGCGTAGATCATATCAGCTATTTCCTTGAAAACCGGAGCAGAAACATCGCCTCCATAGCGATTCCAACCTTTCGGGTCATCGATAACTACTATAGCAGAATATTGAGGTTCATCGGCTGGAAAATAACCTGCAAAAGAAGCGTAGTATCTCTGTGCTCTGTAGCGCCCTCCGATCAGTTTTTGTGCGGTACCAGTTTTTCCAGCAATGCTGTAATAGTCGTTTCTTATGTTTTTGGCTGTTCCATGATCAACAACGCCTTCAAGCATATGCTTTAACTTTTCGATAGTCGCTGTTGAAGCAATGCGTTTGTTGATCACCTTTGATTTAAACGTTTGAATATTGCGATCCGCATCTCTAATGCTCTTTACTAAAATCGGCTGTATCATTTTGCCATCATTAGCAATGGCATTGTAAAGAGCTAGAGTTTGAAGAGGCGTAACTGATGTCTCGTAACCTACAGAGATCCATGGCAAACTTGTTCCCGACCAAGTTGGGTGATCAACGTCCTTTATAAAAGGCACTCCTTCACCCATTAATTGAAAATCTAACAACTGGCCATAGCCAGTTTCCTTAATGAGATCTATAAAACGTTGTGGATTATCGCCAAAGTGCTCATCTACCAACATGGCCGTACCTACGTTTGAAGACTTCACAAATACATCTTCGACCGTGATTTTTCCATAGCCACCTCTCTTTACATCTGTAAGTGTTCTATTATAGAATTGAATACTTCCTTCACCTGTATCCACAGTATCGGTCAACTCTACTTTCCCTTCTTCAAGAAGCGCCATCATTGAGGCTAATTTGAAAGTTGAGCCAGGGTCATTTGTACCTTGAACAGCGTAATTGTAAGACTCATCATAAGTGCCGTTCGGGTTTCTAGTCAAGTTAGATATCGCTTTTATCTCTCCTGTCCTTACCTCCATTAATATCACTGTACCGTATTTTGCTTGGTACTTTATTAAAGCTCTTAGCAATGCATTTTGAGCAACATCTTGCAGGTTGATATCGATAGTGGTATGAATATCGTATCCGTCAATTGGACGAACATCCGAAGCTGCATTCACTGGTTTCCAATTTCCACCTGCAACTTTCTGGTATAGGCCTTTGCCGGCTCTACCTGCTAAATAATCGTTATAAGAACGCTCTATACCAGCCCCCACATTGTCTTCATTAATATAGCCAATGGTTCTTTTTGCAAGCTTTTCAAATGGCAGGTGACGCGTTTCTTTTTTGTCGAAAATGACCCCACCTTGCATCTGACCTAAACGAAAGATTGGCCATGTCATCATCAACTCTTTTTCTTGATAATTGATGGTTTCTCGGTTGATGACCAGGTACTGATTTTTGGATTGTCGTGCTTCGGAGATCTTCTTCTTGTAATAGTCAGAAGAATGATCTCCGTAAAAAGCCGACAGTAGGTGTGAAAGGGAGTCTAATTTAGACGTAAATGTTTCTTCATTTGCGACTGTCGCATCAAAAGCTACCTTATAAAAAGGAAGCGAAGTTGCTAGCAGGTCGCTGTTGGCAGCATAAATACTACCTCTTGTCGCATCTATCGTTCTATAATCGAGCTTATTTTTCTCAGCCAATTGCCTCCATCGGTCTCCCTCGATCATCTGGATATGTACCAAACGATAAACCACAGCGAAGACAAACAACACCATGATCAAAAAGGCAATTCTTACTCTTAGCAGTATGGAGCGCTTAATATTCATCCTCGTCTACAACAATCTTGAATGGTGGCTCCTTACTCTCTTCTAATCCTAGTGATTTGACCTTACGGCCAACTTCGGACTGTTTACTACTATACATGTAGTCTGCTTCGAGCGTTGTAACATCGGCTCTGAGGTCTTCTACCTCATCTTCAAATTTGTCGATCGTACGAGTAGCACGTTCTGCATAATGATTGTTCCAGACGTAGATCACCCCTAAAAGCACTACAAATAGCACTTTTGGCAGGTATCGCACAGGAAATCCAGACTCTAAGGACTCAAGCTTTAGCTTGCTAGCCATAAAGCCAAAGAAGCCTTCCTTCTTTTGCGTACCCGGTTGTTCTACTCTAAACTTGTTTTCTGCCATGTTACAAGCGAACAGCAATTCTAAGCTTAGCACTTCGCGAACGGCTGTTCTTTGTTAGTTCTTGTTGATCAGCCACAATGGGCTTTCTATTTAATGCCTTAAAAGGCTTTAATTCGTTTCCGAAAAAATCTTTCTCTACTTCACCAAACACCTTCCCTTTATTGATGAAATTCTTCACCATCCTATCCTCTAGTGAGTGATAACTTTCAATAACCAATCGCCCCCCCGGTTTGATCACCTCGGCAGCCTGCGTTAAAAAGTCCTCTAAAGCCCCCATCTCATCATTCACCTCAATTCTGATGGCCTGAAATACCTGAGCGAAATATTTATTCTCTCGGTTTCTTGGCGCAATTGGCTTTAGCACCTCCATGAGCTCTGCAGTAGTTGAAATAGTCATACCAAAACGTTCAGAAACAATTTTGGCTGCAGCCGACTTAGCATTCTTTATCTCTCCATAAATTCCCAGTATTTTATGAAGCTGCTCTTCACTATACTCATTGACCACCTGCTTTGCAGTTAACACGGCATTGCGGTCCATGCGCATATCCAATTCCGCATTTCCACGAATTGAAAAACCTCGAGCCTCCGCATCGATTTGATGTGAAGAGATTCCTAAATCAGCCAAAATTCCATCTACTTGAGAAACCCCATGCAGCTTCATATATCTTTTCAAATGCCTGAAATTGGCTTGTACAAATGTGAAAGAACGATTTTCTATTGCTGAAGCGTTTGCCTTTGCATCCGAATCTTGGTCGAAACCATAGAGCATTCCTTGCTCATTCAAATGCTTCAGTATCTCTTTTGAATGCCCACCTCCACCAAAGGTGACATCCACATAATTTCCATCAGGTTTAATCGCCAGCCCTTCAACACATTCGTGAAGCATTACCGGCACATGATATTCAGACATCTTTTCTTAATCGTCAGCCAAATACTTCTCAGCCAACTTTGAGTATTCCGAAGCATCAGAGATCAAATTCTCCTCGTACAGATCGGCATTCCAGATTTCTACTCGATTACCCAACCCCACTACAATCACTTCTTTCTCAAGACTCGCAAAATCCATCATCCGCTTTGGAATATTGATTCTACCCGAGCCATCCAATTCTACCTCCACATTTCCACGAAAGAAGCTTCTCTGAAACTTCCTGTAGTCTTCATTGAATTCACTCAAAGACCGAACACGGTTAATGATCTTCTTGTACTCGAGCATAGGATACAGCACTAAGCAAGATTCGAATCCTCTTCTCAGCACCAGCTCGTTAGATGATACTTCAGGCAACGCAGCCTTTACCTTAGCCGGTAAAGCCAAACGGCCCTTCGCATCGAGCTTACAGTCATATTCACCAGTAAAAAAAGACATTACACACCTGAACTAGGACAAAGTTAGAAATACTTCCCACATATCCCCACTCTTTTCTACTTTTTCCCACTTTTTACGAAAAGTAGAGTATTATATTGTAAAATCCAAGCAATCCATTACTTCTAGTCACATATAAGGGCTTCTTGCATAATTTTATATTGCATTGTTTTACAGTGACTTACGAATATATTTTAGTTCACAGCCCATAGATTTTTCAATTTTTAGGACAAAGTGGTAATTGGTGGGAGACTGTACCTAATACAGATTAATTGATCGCTGATTAGGGTTAAGAAAGGTTAATGCGTAAGAATAGAGCGTGCAAAACAACGTTTAATGTTTAGTTTTGCCCCATCAAGAGAAAGAGATATGATGAAGAGGATTTTTGCTTTACTAAGTCTTAGTTTTTTAGCCATTTCTTGTAATCCAACAGTCGAACCTGAAGAGGAAAGTCAAATGGTTGTTTATTTGATCGATTATGGATCAAATGAATTTGAAGCCGGAACGGTTTTAAACTTCCGAAAAGCAAATGTTAGTTTTTCAACGCTCGATATAGACATTGACCTTGACCCCATAGAAAATGGAGATGCCGGAGCAGTGTCTTTGATATTCGATCCAACAGGGGATAAAATTTTCGAAGGATCATTAAATATTGAAGGCAGTGCAGCAATCTCATTTCCTGGTCTAACTGCAGGGGATTCATATTTCAGAATTGACAACGCTGTGGCACTACCAGCTGCAGGCGTTCAAGATATCGATGGACCTTATAGTGAATCTATAGGTCCGATCTGGAATTCTATTGACCAACTAGGCATTACAGAAATCTTTGTTAATAATGATGCCCTATTAGGCAGATTCCTATATAGACCCAATAATTCAAATACGGAAAACTGGAAATGGGTATTTCTTTTGTTCGACCAATAAGGGTAAAAAATATAATGATTGTTATGTAGTTAGTATTAACAACTAAACTACTGACTAACCAAAAGCCCATCCCTTCAAAGGTTGGGCTTTTGCTTTATTTGGATCTTTCAATAGTAAACTGGACCAGATTTTTAAGTGCCTCTTTATAAGGGGAGTCTGAGAACCCTTCTAGGTTATCTAAAGCCTTTTGATGGTAAGCGTTCATCACACTCGTAGCATATTCTATACCACCCCTCTCCTTGACATATTCAATGACCTGATTCACCGCCTTTTTATCATTTGAGTGCTTCTTGATCTTTTTCAACACTGCCCTTTTCTCAGACTTTGATGAATTACTGAGCGCATGAATTAAAGGAAGCGTCATTTTCTTCTCCTTAATATCAATACCTCGAGGCTTACCAATTTCATCAGTTCCATAATCAAAAAGGTCGTCCTTGATCTGAAAGGCCATCCCTACATTCAAGCCGAAAGATTTCATTTTGGCAATCTCCTCTTCAGTTGCACCACTCGAACTTGCGCCAACTGCACAACAAGAAGCTATCAATGAGGCCGTCTTTTGCCTGATCACATCGTAGTAAATATCTTCTGTGATATCGAGTGTTCTTGCCTTACTTATTTGCAACAGCTCTCCTTCACTCATTTCTTTAACAGCCTCGCTTACAATTTTCAAAAGGTCATAGTCCCCATGGTCAACTGAGAGCAAAAGCCCACGAGAAAGAAGATAGTCACCCACGAGGACCGCGATCTTGTTTTTCCATATTGCATTTACTGAGAAGAATCCGCGTCTGTAATTAGAGTCATCTACTACATCATCGTGAACGAGTGATGCAGTGTGAAGTAGTTCTATCATTGAACCACCTCGATATGTTCTTTCTGAAATTTGACCTGAAACACCAGCCGTCAGGAAAACGAAGAGAGGCCTCATCTGCTTTCCTTTTCTTTTAACAATGAAGCTCATGATCTGATCGACAAGGAAGACATTACTTTTCATAAAGTCTCTGAACTTGCGTTCAAATGCCTGCATTTCATTGGCAACAGGGGCCTGAATATCCTTAAGTTGAAGGGCCATTTTAGCGTGCTACAATAATAATAGGTTCAAGAGCAACGACAAACATTATTAGCATTAAGCTAAACGCAGATTATAATCTTCTTTAATTGGATCATTTGTAAGCATTCCGTCTTTTTTTGCTTGGCTCAAATCTCACATTAAGCTCTAAACCCACATAAGAATGCCACCTTGTTCCTTTTACCTCGGGCCCAAGCCAGTTGTAAACAACTTTAAACGTGCTTTTTCCCGGGCTTGTCACAAATCCAAAACGCATGTGCCTGATCCATGGCACTATGTTTTCTGTATGTGGTGCATTGTCATTCCAAACGGAACCTTGAATTGTAATGTTTTGTAAAACATATTCAACGCCCAAACCTGCATAAACATAAATCTGATTCAATACTTTGTCACTTCCTTTACCGATTTGCGAATTGGCAAAAGCACTTCTATTCAAAGCCTGAATTGTTCCAAGTCTTATATCCACCATTTGCTTGGCATTTGTAAACCCTGTGCCGAGACTCGCTGAACTTGTTGTAACAACATCTACTGTTCTTTCCACCAAAACAAACTGTCTTTGATATTCACCAATGAGGTTAAAAGTAAGTTCGTTTGGAATTTGAAAAGCCCAACCTCTTGGCTCAGGGAAGCCCGCAACACCATGGTACCACTTCTGAAAAGCTTCAGCTCCAGTTGCTGGACCTACCAAGGTTAAGTCCAAACCATATCTCAGTTTTCTATCCGGTTGATTAAAGATGTTCAAGTAATAACCTGCTGTAAGTGTACCAGCATAGGGACGATCAAAATCCTCTACATCACTATTCTCTAAAAACTTTGGCGTAAAAAACTTTTGATTCAGCTCAGTTTCAACAATCAGTTTGATGCTATCAGGAAGATTTTTTGGCATTAAGAACCTTCCTGGGCTAGCAATCCAGCGGTACTTGGCAATTATACCGTTTGAGTAGTACTTATCTGAATCTCTGAAAGTATACACATCATTATCATTTCTAATTGTTAGTTCCTGATTGCGATAAGGAGCTTGCGCAACCAAAGGGTTGATTGACGAACAGATTAGAACAATAAATATCAGGGTGCATGCGCCTTTCATATTTAAGAAGGCAAAAGTGTCAATAATTGCTGAAATCACCATTATCTTAGCCTAGATGTCTAAAGAGAATTCTATTAAAATACTGCTCGACAAAAGAAGGAAAGCCGGTAACCTTAGGAGCTTAAGTCTTACAGAGCAGCAGTTAATCGATTTTTCTAGCAATGACTATTTGGGTCTTGCTCGATCAGAAGATTTAAAAAGAAGAATCACACAGGCTTATCTCAATCAATCATCTAAAAACGGGTCCACAGGTTCAAGGCTATTAACTGGCAATAGTCATTTAGTCATTGAAACTGAATCTTTTCTTACCAATCATTTTGGTTTTGACAACTCACTACTATTTAGCTCCGGCTATATGGCCAATATGGCATTTTTCTCAGCTGTTCCTCAAAAAGGTGATACGATCATCTATGACGAGCTTGCACACGCATGTATTAAAGACGGCATGAGACTGAGCTTTGCTAAAAGAATGCCATTTAAACACAACAGCATTGAAGACCTGAAGCTGAAGCTCGCGCAAGCAGAAGGTAGTGTTTATGTAGCCTGCGAGTCCGTTTACTCTATGGATGGTGATATGGCACCCCTCAAAGAGTTTGCTAAAATCTGTCAAGAATATCAGGCCAACTTAATTGTTGACGAAGCGCATTCTACTGGGATTTGGGGTATAAATGGGCAAGGACTTGTTCATGAATTGAACCTTCAAGAAGAGGTGTTTGCAGTAGTGCATACATTCGGAAAGGCTATGGGCATTCACGGAGCGAGTATTTCTGGCAACAATGAACTTAAAGACTTCTTGATCAATTATTCTCGACCGTTTATTTATACAACGGCTCCATCGGATTTTGAAATCATATCAATTCAAACAGCATTCGACTATTTAGCTCAACAACCCAATAGACAAGCTAACCTCTTTCACAAAATCAATATATTCGACAAGACTTTAGAGAATGAGTCGCCTTCGGCAATAAAGACAATTCAAATAGGCGGTAACACTAAAACAAAAAGAATTGCGCTTCAGCTTCAAGAAGCTGGATTTGATGTTCGTCCAATTCTCAGCCCAACAGTCAAAGAAGGTTCTGAAAGACTTAGAATTTGTATTCACACCTACAATACAGAAGAAGAGATAATCAGTTTAGCACACCAAATAAAGAAGATGCTGAGTTAACATAGGTTTTTGAACTATCTTTGATCAAATTTTTTAGATGAAATACATTGTCCCCGACTATGTAAAAAAACGGTACGACCAGGTTTTACCTGGCGGAATGGATGAATGGCCAGTAGTAACGCTAAGCCAAAACAGAGCTGCCTTTGTAGAAGAAGTTGCTGAAGAGAGTATTGAACGCATTAAGAAAATCACGAAAACTCGTGAAAGTCTTATTGAAGAAATTGAAACGACTCTTTTCAGAGAAAAACTTAGAATCAAAAGAAATCCTTGGGCGGTCGATCCAGAAGACGAAGGCCAATTCTTGGCTAGTATAAAAGAGCGCCTTTTAGAAATTTCTCAAGAGCCTCTTGAGAATGAAGAAATAGACGAGACTCTCGATGAGATCTTAAAAGAGATCATTTTCAGGTATGCAGATGAAATAGCAGGCAACTTCAAGAAGTCAAGGTACCGCATGGCCAGAAGCATTGTAACATTTGGTTTTGCGAGATTACTCAATGCATCAAGAGCTCGAGGGTTTTGGTCAATCTTTAAAACAAAGTTTACACTTCAGGACAAAATTCATATCACTGGCGAAGTAGAGCAGTTAAGGACGCTAGCTCGTGAGGGTACTATTATAATGGTGCCAACCCATTTCAGTAATCTGGACTCTATTCTAGTCGGCTGGGTCATTAGTGCATTAGGTTTACCTGCCTTTATATATGGAGCAGGTCTTAACCTATTCAACATTAAGATCTTCGCCTACTTTATGAACAGCCTTGGGGCCTATAAAGTAGACAGGCGCAAGAAGAACCTCTTGTACCTTGAAACGCTCAAAACATATTCTAGCAAAGCCATCCAAAGTGGATGCCATAGTCTTTTCTTTCCAGGTGGCACTCGTTCGCGTTCAGGTCAGATTGAGAAAAGACTCAAACTGGGCTTATTAAGTACCGCTATCGAAGCACAAAGAATCAATTACCAAAAGGGTAAAAGAAATGCTTTGGAAAAAATATTTGTAGTGCCTGTTACACTCAACTACAACTTTGTATTGGAGGCACCAAGTTTAATTAGTCAATTCTTAAAACTGCAGGGCCAAGAGCGCTATTATGTAGAAAATGATGAATACTCGACCTCTTATAAGATCTCTGCATTCTTGATCAAATTCTTTAATAAAGGCTCTCACATTTCTGTGTCCATCGGTAAGGCTATGGACGTGCTTGGCAATTATGTAGATACGGATGGCAATAGTTATGACAAATCAGGTAGAGTCATAGATACTCAAGAGTACTTTACACAGGACGGTAGAATTATTTCACACAATCAACAGCGTGAAGACGAGTATACGCGAATGTTGAGTGATAGAATTGTTGAGGAATTTCACAGAATCAACAAGGTATTTGCAAGTCACTTGGTAGCCTTTGCAGCATTTGAAATTTTTAAGAAAAGATACCGCAAACTTGATCTTTATAACCTTTTGCGACTTCCTGAGGAAGATCTGATCATTGAAAGAGAAGAATTCAACAAAGTATTTGATGCCCTACTGAAGCAGGTCCATGAATTACACAATGAAGGTAAGGTTGGTATTTCTCCTTATTTGACTGGCGATCCAGAAGAAATCATTAACCATGGATTGAAAAACGTGGGTATGTACCATGCGAAAAGACCATTGATTCGAAAGAAGAATGGCGATCTAACAACGGAAGATTTGAATTTGCTATTTTATTATCATAATAGGTTAGTTGGCTATAATTTAGAAGAGTATGTCTGAGCAAATGGTTGGCGTATTAGGAGCAGGAAGCTTTGGAACAGCAGTTGCCAATATATTGGCAAGAAATACCAAGGTATTACTTTATGCGCGCAACCCTGCCGGAATCACTCAAAATGAACATGGCGTTCATTCATCAAACCAATTACTGCATGAAAACATCACGATTACTCACGAATTAGCTGATGTTCCAAATAGCTGTAATATCCTATTTCCTGTGGTACCTTCATCGGGTTTTAGATCGCTCATGAAAGACCTTTCTCCTTTTCTTCACCCTTATCACATGATGATACATGGCACAAAGGGTTTAGACCTTCAGACGCCTGATGGAGAAGAAAATAGCATCACTCGAAGCAATGTTTTCACAATGTCTGAAGTCATTAGGCAAGAAACAGTGGTAGTGAGAGTTGGCTGTATGGCAGGACCTAACTTGGCCTCAGAATTATCAACTGGCCATCCTGCTGCAACAGTAATTGCTTCACCCTTTAATGAAGTCGTAGAACAGGGCAAAAGCCTCCTGAGGTCAGAGAATTTCCAAGTCTATGGGAATTCTGATTTAAGAGGAGTTGAGCTTTGCGGCATACTAAAAAACATCATAGCGATTGGCTCTGGAATACTGAGTGGTTTAGGCCTTGGTGAGAATTCTAGAGGCCTATTAGTGAGTCGCGGCTTGGTTGAAATGATCTATCTCGGTAAAGCATTAGGTGGAGAAATCTCTTCATTTATTGGGCTGGCGGGTATCGGAGATCTGGTTGCAACCACTACCAGTAGTAATAGTAGAAATTACTCCCTAGGGTATAAGATTGCAAAAGGCAAAACTTTGGAAGTTGCGCTACAAGAAATGGAAGAAGTTGCCGAGGGCTTGAATACCATAAAAGTCATTAGGCAATTAGCGGTAGCTCAAGGTTTAAAACCTTTGATCACCGAAATTTTATATAAGATTTTATTCGAAGAAATGACTCCTGAAGAAGGCGTTAATTTCTTAATGCGCTACCCAGGGCATATTGATATTGACTTTATTTAGAAAGAGCCTCCATGGCTGCTATTCTCTCGGAAAGTGCAGGATGCGAATAATTCACAAAGACATACCAAGGATGTGGTGTCAAGTTACTCAATGAGTGCTTAGACAAGCCCTTCAAAGCGCTTATCAAATACTTACCGTCAAAAGTTGTAACTGCAAATTCATCAGCCTGATACTCATTTCTACGACTAAGCAAATTCATAAGTAAGCCCGTAATTCTTGAAATCGGTGTGTATAAAATACCAAAGGCAATAAAGTTCAAATGCACCCCTAATTCTTCAGCTCCCAAAGCAAGAGACAAGTTCTCGTTAAAAATAAGTAGGGACATAATAAAGAATGTAATGGCCATTTGTACAATACTCAATACTAGCCCTTGATTAATATGCCTTCTTTTATAATGACCAACCTCATGAGCCAAAACAGCTACAAGCTCCTCTGTAGAGTGCTTATCAATGAGTGTATCGTACAAAACAATTTTCTTTTTTCTCCCCAGACCCGAGAAAAAAGCATTCGCTTTGGTTGATCTTTTAGAACCGTCAATGACAAAAACATTGGTCAATGGAAATTCAACTTGTTTAGTGTAAGCTTCTATTGCTGTCTTCAATTCACCCTCTTCTAAAGGTCTGAGTTTGTTGAATAATGGCATGATCAAAGAAGTGTAAAATATATTCATGAAGAGCATAAATGCGCTCACCAGCATAAGTGCGTAAATCCAAAAGTTCTCACCCAGTTCGATAACAATCCATAATAAGGCATAGCCCAATGGTAGACCGATAAGTAAAGCAAGAAAGTACCCTTTGATCTTGTCGAAAACGAAGGTTTTGAAAGTAGTCTTGTTAAACCCGAATTTTTGTTCGATCACAAACGTGGAATAAAAACTAAATGGAAGGTTGACGAGATCTGAAGCAATGAAAACAACTCCAAAAAAAGCTAGAGCAAGCCATATCGGATTTTCAACATAGCCCCTTAAAAATTGATCTAGTAAACCAAAGCCACCAAAACCTAGAATGAATAATGATAGTATTGTGCTAAAAGCTGAGGTGCTAAAACTGAACTTCGCCCTCTCCTTTTGATATGCTTGAGATTTTGCATATTCCTCTGTTGAATAAACACCTTCCAGATTCTTTGGAATTGGCTTATCAAATCTTTGAAAATTTAAAAAACTCAAAACTTGATCAATTGCATAGTCAATGACCACTATACCAAGGACCAGGTAAAGCAACTCGTTAGGGTTCATAAGTGATGCTAATTCTTAGGACAAGGGATTCTCCAGCGGTTGCGAGGTACTTTCTGTGGCTTATTAAAATTCAAGAAATAAGTCATAGAAAATTCATGTGCTCCACCTGAGGCAGCTCCAAGCTCAGACAATGTATAGTCGTAACTATAGCCGATATTAAAATTATTTGTGGTGACACCTAGGATGAAGATCAACGCCTCATTGTTCGGGAAAGTAGTACCATCCGTTGCCTCAAATGGACTAAATGGCAATCCTCTATACTGAAGACCAAAGTTAACCGGCTCTAAATGAATATAAGCTCCGATGTCCATCTGTGAAAACTGGCCTTGCTGCTTATACTGAAAAACGGGTGTAATACTTCTTTCTGCACGCGTATAAGTAAGGTCTTTTCTCAATGGTCCTTCTCCAATCTTTATTTTTAAACCCCCATGAACTGTAAGTCTTTGAGGTAAAGGACTGTCTCCATCTATCAGAGATTGATTTGGCTCTGTCAAATGTTGTAAGGAAGCACCAAAGAATAGCGTTTTAGTATAGAACATTCCGCCTATACTGTAATCCAAAAAGTTAGCTTGCAGATCTTGACCTACAACCGAAGGGTCAGTTATTGAAGGGTCAATCGCTCCTGTTATCGGGTCAATTTGATTAGCGAAAACTAAATCTTGAAAGCCTGCACTTCTGGAAAAATAACTTACCTGAATTCCTGGACTAAAAATAAGGTTATCTGTGAGGCGCAGTTGATAAGCATAACTCAAGCCAACATTCGTTGAACTCAAACCGGCAAGCCCTTCTCTATCTGTAGTAACTATTAACCCAATACCACTGTTAATATTCTGTAAATAATGGTCAGCGTAAAAAGAAAATGTGTTGAATGACGCTTCAAGATTTGGCCATTGGTTTCTGTAGTTTACACCGAAGCGTGTATAACCAGAGGCACCAGTAAACCCTGGGTTGATGTAAAGAGGGGCAGCATAAAACTGCGAAAACTGAGGATCCTGAGCCTGTAGGTCATTAAAACACAGTATAAATATTCCAAAAAGTAAGAGTACCCTTTTTAGCATTTGCAATTATAACACTTAAACGCTTCTCCACCCTAACGCTATGAACCTTCTTATGTTTTATTTATTCTTAGAAGATTGTTGTGTCCCAACAATGAAGTTTTCCGTTATCTTAGAGCGTGCATTAAAGGCGCTGAATATAATAAAAAGTCGAATAATGGCGTAATACCATTACCTATTTACCTAAATAGACATCGAACTAAAACGAAGTGATTCCGACACCTAAACATACTATTGCACTTCTTGCATTCTTTGCTGCATTTTCAGCCGCAGCTCAAGACTTTAGCAACAACAATTGGTATTTCACCGGGAATAATCGTGGGTTGGTTTTTGGAAAACAAGAGCAGGCCGAACCGATAATTGATCGTGGCAAGGTTAGTCAACTGAATCCAGGTGAGAAAGTCACAATAACAGATCCTATCTCAGGTGAGCTAATCGCTTATTCCGATGGAATAAATGTTTATGATGCCTCTCACCAAGTAATGGTAAACGGCAACAGCATATTTTCTGATAGCGATGGTGTACAGAGCATGGCGGTTAGTCCTGTTCCTGGACTCGGTTCAGAAAACAGATATTACATATTTCATAGAGACGATGCAGGACAAATATTTGCCAGCATAGTTGATTTCAACCTTCCCGGTAATAGATCTGATGGGCCACCATTAGGTGGTGTTCTTGATAAAAATATCCCAATGGGGGTTAGCGGCAGAGGTGACGGAATGCTAACAGTAGCCAATGATGATGGAACCACTTTCTGGCTTATCACACAACAAGCCAATGGCGGGATGATTGAAATTTTTGAGATTCCAGTAGATGGTGGAACGCTCACTTCAGCAGGCTTGGTGAATCTGACTACACCGATTATTACCGAATCTATGTCTTTTCACAATCCTACTGGTCGGATCGCCCTTATCCCTTCAAATGACACAAATATTCAGGTATTAAATTTTAACCCCAATGTACCTGAAATCACTTTTGACCAGTCAATTCTGAATTCTTTTGTGCTGAATGAAACTTTTGGAGGAACGGCCGGGTGGTCTACTTCAGGAGACTATATCTACTTTAGCAGAAACAGCAATACAGAAGGAAATCTTTACCGCTACAATTTGGTAGAAGATTCTCTTGCGGCAATAGAGCCAGTACTCACAACTCCTGTCCAAGAAAGTTTTAGTATTAAAATGGCTCCTGACAGTAGCCTTTATCATTTGTACAGGGATTCTCCTGGTGGTGGCATATTGTTAGGGAGGCTCAGCCAATCTGACAGCCTCATTAATGTAGTAGAATACGAAGGTGAACTGTTTGATGCTGATGAATTTAATTCTGAATTCTTCGCCAGTTTCACGCCTCCAGAAAGTATTCAACCTCAAATCTTTGCAATGGCCCAGATGGAAGGCCTTTGTATGAATAACCCCATTCAGTTTTATCCAATCTTCGAACCTGATAATGTTATACCCACATCTATCAATTGGGAATTCCAACCGGTAAATATTAATTCAGGTGGTTTTGCACCGCTTCTTACATTTGAACAGGCCGGTCCGGTAACATTTACGGTCACAGCTGAAATAAACGGTCGTTTTTATACTTCTGCGCAAGAGATGATCATGATCGAAGAAAATGATCTTCAAGTTAGTTTACCGGATACTACAATTTGCCCAGGTGAAGTTCTTGAACTGAATGCAGAACCAGAATCAGGAGGCCAAGGTCAACAAGGAGGAGCTTCTGGAGGACCATTTACATACCTATGGAATACGGGGGATACAACTTCAACAATTGAGGTCAGTGAAGCTGGGAATTATTGGGTTGTTGTAACTCCAGATATGGGCTGTCCTGTCTACGCTACTACAGAGGTTAGAGTATATGGGGTTGAAAATAGAACAGCAAACATTTGGTATTTCGGAGAGGGGGCCGGAATAGATTTTAATGAGATTGATGGCTTGGATCCTCCTCCACGGAGTATTACGGAAGCCCATGCCATGGTAACCCCTGCGGGAACCTCTACCATTTCTGACCAAGGAGGACAAGTTCTATTTTATAGTAACGGAGTTACTGTTTGGAATAGCGACAATGAAGTCATGCCTAATGGAACAGAGATTGGAGGAGACAGTCTTTCAACTCAGTCAGTCATCATTGTTCCTTTTGTCGATGATGAAACACTCTATTATGTCTTTACTACTCAACAGGTTTACGGAGAAAACACCTATGAATTGAAGTACAGCATTGTCGACATGAAAGAGGATGACGGAAAAGGTGATGTTGTCATCAAAGACAATGTACTTTTTACGCGTAGTACGGAAAGATTAGCAGCTTTTGAAGCTGGTGGTGGTTTCTGGCTAATGGCCCATGAATATGGCAACAATACTTTTAGGGCTTACCCTATTACTGAAAACGGCATTGGAACTCCTGTACTGTCTTCAGTCGGAAGCATTCATTCCACAAACGACCCATTAAGTGGACAAGCCGGTATGAAGTTTTCTAATGATGGAATGCGGCTCGCTGTAGCATTAATAATTGGAGATGACGACTTCGCAGAAATATTCACCTTTGACCAGTTGACAGGAGAGGTAACAGAGCTTGAATATGCTATAGATTTAAATGAAGGTGGCGCAGGCAATGATCAAGTTTATGATGTTCATTTCTCCAATGGAGGCAACAAGTTCTTTGCTACAATGAACAACAGAAACGGTGGCTCTCCAAACGGCAGAATAATAGAATATAGAGTGGATACTGCTTCTACTGAAGACTCTAGACTCGCATCAAGAAATAATATCGCTGATGGCATAAGTGGGCTGAATTTTGGCCAAGTCCAAACAGGGCCCGATGGTCAACTTTACGTGGCAACTGAGGGTGAAGCTTTTGTAGGAGCAATTATTGCTAATGAGGATACTGCAGCTTTCTCCGCATATAATGCACAGCAGGTTTTCCTTACAACAGGCATATCGACTTTAGGCTTACCTAATTTCGTACAAAACAACGCCAGTCCTGAACAGCAACCTGGCATGTCAGCGGATACACTCATCTGTGTTGATCAGCTTTTGGAGTTATCTGGAGGAGGAACATCAGATATTGATGAGTTGACCTTCTCAATTACGAGTATTTTGGATAATAGCACAGTGTTCACGGCAACGGCTACTGAAACCATTGACACTTCCTATGTATTTTCCCAAGAACAGGCAGGCCTTTACAATGTAAGCCTCAATATTGCCAACCGCTGCGGCTTTGATACGACTATTGTACAAAGCCTAGAAGTGCTCGGTATTCCAGAACCACCTACTGTTCCTCAGGCAATTTCTATTTGCGAACCTAATGGCACGACACTCGATGCTGGGCAAGGGGTAGATACCAGCAATTTGACATTTGAATGGACCGACAGCCGTGGCACGGTTGTTTCTACAGCTCAAGTCTTTACAATTGAAAATCAGGACATTTACACAGTTACAATTTTCAATCAATTGGGGTGTAGTAGCTCGCGGGAAATATTTGCAGGTCCACCATTTGAAATACAGCTTCCTCCAACAGCCGTCATATGCGAAGGTGCGTCCTTGACATTAGATCCACAGGTTACAGCTAATAACTATATATGGACAATCATTAACCCAGATAATAGTACGACCACACTACCTAATCAAAGAAGAGCAACTATAGATAGTAGCGTACCTGGACAATACACTTACGTGGTCTCGGTTGAAGATCCTATAACGGTAGGGTGCTTCGTAAATGATTCTACCCAAGTAACAATTAACCCGCTAGCTCAAGGTTTAGCGAGTAACATCATTAATCCAGCTTGTAACGCGACAAATGGATCATTTGATTTAGAAATTACGACAACCGGAAGCTATACCTATACTGTCACAGGCAACACATCTGGAATTGTCGATCAAGGAAATGTTACTGGTCCAATCGGTGCAATAACTGTTGGGGGTTTATCTGCAGACACATATTCAGTTCAAATAGTAGACAATTCAAGTGGTTGCTCAAATACAGTCGACAATATAAATGTTCAAAACGACCCACCTGATTTCACAATTGTAAATACAAGTTCATCAAATGCAGATTGTACAAACCCTACAGGTAGCATAACGGTAAGTTTAAGCGCCAACGTTTTTCCTATAACATATACGCTCGCGAATACTGCTGACAATTCCGTGACCACAAATGTGGTGAACACCCCCAACGCGGGAACATTTGACTTTACAATAAGTGCCCTTGCTGGTGGCAACTATGATCTAGAAGTAGTTTCCAGTGGCGGTTGTACTCAGCTAAGCTCGGGGCTTCTACTTGATGTACCAACACCGGTGGAGTATTCTACTGAGCCCTTTGTTGAATTATGCGCTCCAACTGCCCAACTAGAAGTGACCAATGTGTTAACACCAGGAGCTTCATTTACATGGACTGGACCAAACGGCTTTACAGGAAATGGCACTCAAGTGACAGTTTCTGAAAGTGGCACTTACCAAGTTACCGGTTCTGCAGTTGGATTTTGTGATGTTACCGAAACGATAGAGTTGAGTTTGAGTATTCAGCCAATCATTCAAGTTGTTGCTGCTGGTGACGGTTGTAACGACCCTATTACATTAACAGCAGAAGTGCTAAACCCTCAAAATGGAACAGATTATATCTTCAATTGGGACTCTGGCGAAACAACTGCAACTATTGAAATCAATCAAAGCGGTACTTATACTGTGACGGCTAGAAACTCAGTCGACATTGGTTGTGTAAGTGCACCAATATCCACTCCTGTAGCACTCCCCGATCCTATTGAAGTTGTATTAAGCAATACACCCGCATGCGATGATGGATCACCTATCACACTAAACATAGATGTACTGAATGGTAGCCCTACAAGTTTCCAGTGGACCAGAGATGGGCTTCCTGCGGGAAGTGGCCAATCTATTCAAGTGCTAGATGAAGGAACATATGTAGCTACTATAAGTGATGGCACTTGTGTGGTTGAAGAAAGCCTGAATGTTAGAAGACAAATAACGCCTGAAGGTCAGCTACCAGAAAGAGAATTCTACTGTTCAACTAGGTCAGACAATCCAGTATTAGTGGCAGGAAATGGTTTTGTATCTTACGAATGGACACTAGATGGAGTTCCTTATCCTGATGCTGGAAGAACATTAGCGGTTGAAGGCCCTGGAGAATATGTAGTGACTATGACTACCAGCATAGGCTGCGTTCAAACCGACAGCGTCACCATTATTGAAAGCTGTGACCCTACTGTTATTGCTCCAAATGCTTTTGCACCTACAAGTGCACCACCGAATAACAGCTTCTCCGTTTTCCCTAATGACTTCGTAGACAACTTCGAGATCTACATTTATACAAGATGGGGCGAGCTTGTCTATCAAAGTAACTCCCTTGAATTTAAATGGGATGGTACTTTCAATGGTCAATTAGTTCCTTTAGGAACTTACCCTTATGTAATTAGATTCACATCGAGGTTTGAGCCAGAGAGAGGCACATTTGAACAACAAGGTGCGGTAACGGTGATACGCTAGTTTTCCTCTTTATTTTCTTCGCTAAAAAATTCTTCTCCTTTGGTTGAAACGACTACTTCAAAATAAGGGCTAACTGGTTTTTCAGTCCTCATTCGGTTGAGGCTTGCTATACGTACCCTGCGTTCGAAATTATCTCCCGCATTGTTATTGAAATACTCTTCAAACTTTCGGATTCTTTGATTTTGAAGTTCTTCAAATTCAATAGTGGCTGAAGATCTAAATGAATTAAGCGCGTAAGCACCAACATCATCAATTGGCTGTCCTGCTCTTTTATCCAGGTACTCCTTGAATTTCGACTCATCAATTGTACTCACGTAATTCTCAATACTATCGGGATGAATGTTTTGCTCATCCACCAAATAGAGCCCCTTCATCTTGCGAACCGCAAAACGCTCCTTTTCTATTTCTGGGTTAGATACCAATACAAATCCGAATTTAAGGTCAGGTTTTTTATCATGTATTTTCAAAATGGTTTCTAAGCTTTCAATATTGCTTTCTGAAACTGAATCTTGGAGATAAGACAATTCTATTTTCTTTACTTTCTCTGGGTCTATACCGAAAGATTTTGATAGAAAATTAAAGGGTTCAAGTGCCACTTTAACAAGTGTATTACCCAATGTCTGCCAAACGATCGGCCAAATCTTAAAATTCGGATCTGAAGGATTTCCTTTAACATCTACATCAAAATCAGCAAAACCATCAGGGTCCTCTACCATGTAGATAGCCGTTTTAATAGGTACCTTAACCTTTTTCTCTTGACCTTGAACCCGGTCTCCGAACCTTATTTGCTCAAATCGTATTCGATTATTATTCACCAATGAAGTCTCAGTCATAACTAGAGACATGTCATAAAAATACGTCCCGCGTTCTATTGGCCTGGCAATGTATTCTAAAGAGTAATTGGTAAAAGGAACCAATTGCATGTCATCTACATGAGCTTCGAATGTTAAATCCATAGGGTTAGAAGGGTTGAGCATTCCGCTTCCTTCAAACTTCCCTGTATTATTCAGTAATGCCGACATTTCAATTGGTAACCTTGTCAGTTTATTGTCCAACCCGTATGTAGAAAAGTCAAAATCCGAAACGGTATACTTAAAGGGAATAGTTAAAGTACTATCATAAAAATCAAGTCTGGCATCTAAAATCTGAAAGGAATCTAATTTAATCTCGAAAGGCAGTTCTGCGCTTTCTTGTGAAGTATCTTCTACTTCTTCACTTTGATCTTCCTCTTCTTCCTCAACTGTCATCAATGGTGATAAAACACGGTCAAAATTTGTGCCCCCAGCTTTTGCCAGAGCTACATTAATAGCTGGCTCTTCTACAGAAATAGCATTCAAATGGATGATACTGTCTCTCAGACTAATCTTTTCAATTCCTACATGGAAACGCTTAAGTGAAAACAAATCAACTTCACCTGATTCCTTGATGTCTATATTTGTCACATCCAAAGCACCTCCCAATCGGGTTGCTTCAGGGTCAGCCACACTTCCCTCCAGTTCGAGTAATAAATCGAAGTAACCATTAAAATCATTGATCTTTAAAAAGTCTTCGATGTATGGTTTGAAGAAGCTCAAATTCATCGCTTCTAAATCGAAACCAAGATCAAAATCTCCAGAAATAGGATCTAAATCTGTAGTGACATATAACTTCGCAGTCGGCCCAAGTTTTACTCCAAACTCTACATTAGACTGTGTATTGTCCCAGGCAATTTTAGGAATGATCAAATTCAAATCTTCCCAAACCGCCTGCTGGCTTTTAATTCCCTCTTCTAAATTGATTGTACCTCCTAAAATGTCTATTCCATCTATATCAATTTTAAGAGGCAGCAGCTTGAAGGTTGTATCCATTTCAATATCCAAATCCTCATCCTCAACTTCCAATGAATCAGTGCTAACCATGAGATCGGAAAAATTGAATGTTGAGTCATTCTTTACTTCGATATGGACACTTGGATTGATGAGGTTGATATCCGATATGGATATCTCATTTTGAAATATAGGCCAAAGATGATAATCAACGTAAAACTCATCGAAACTGACAAACTCTTCGACTTGGTCTTGTTCATACATCTTAAAGCCAACTACTCTTAAAGACAGTTTGAAGTAATTGATATCAATATCCTCGATAACTATTTTACGCCCCACTAGCTCGATGCTATTCTTTTCTATATGGCTGCGGGCAATTGAGGGTAAAAAAATCAAAAGAATAATGAACAGGCTAAATAGAACAAGCAGAGCCTTGTGCCATTTTTTTAATTTGATATTCAGTTTAGTGGCCAAAACGGATTGTTGGTTGAATGTCTTACCTGAATTAGTCAAAAAGCCACAATTCTCCTAGCTTTTAGGGTTTAAATCTAATTCCATTGAGACAAATTACTGTTTTTGGTAATTTCCAAGACCGCCCAAAACGCAAAAAACCGAACACCAATAGTAAATACCACTAACGTTCGGTTATTCTAAATTATAATAAAACTACGCCTCTAGTGCAGCAACACCTGGTAGTACTTTACCCTCCATATATTCAAGTAAAGCCCCCCCTCCTGTAGAAACATAAGAGACATCATTACCATAACCCAACTGGTTAACAGCAGCAGCAGAATCACCACCACCAATTAATGAAAAGCCTCCGGCTTTGGTAGCATTTACAATTGCCTCAGCAACAGCTTTGGTGCCTGAAGCAAAAGTTTCCATTTCGAAAACCCCCATTGGGCCATTCCAAAGTATTGTTTTTGATTCGTTGATCACGTTAGAGAAAACTTGCGCTGCTTGTGGTCCAATATCGAGTCCCATCCACCCTGCAGGGATAGCGTGATTCATTGCTACCTGAGTATTCGCATCATTGGCGAAGTTATCGGCAACAACCGAATCAATAGGCAAATGTAAATCTACACCCAACTCTTTGGCTTTTTCAATGAGCTCTTTCGCAAGCGTTAATTTATCCTCTTCTACTAGTGAATTACCAATTTCTCCACCCATTGCTTTAAAAAAAGTATAACTCATTCCTCCACCAATAATTAGGTTATCAACCCTTTCAAGCAGCTTTTCTATGATCAAAATCTTGTCTGAGATCTTGGCCCCTCCCATGATAGCGGTCATTGGCTTTTCTCCTGTTTCAAGTACTTTTTGAGCATTGTCTAATTCAGCCTGCATGACAAAACCACAACCTTTCTCATCGAAAAACTGAGCAATTACTGCTGTTGAAGCGTGTGCTCTATGAGCAGTTCCAAAAGCATCATTGATATAAATATCTCCATGTTGTGCTAGGCGTTTGGAGAAATCAACATCACCTGCCGTTTCTTCTTTGTAGAATCTCAAGTTTTCAAGTAATAATACCTGCCCAGCCTTTAAGTTGGCCGATTGAGATGAAGCTTCTTCTCCTATACAATCATTGGCAAATTGCACTTCAATATCGAAAACATCCGACAAATGAGCTACAAGGTGCTTTAAAGAAAACTTCTCCTCTGGACCATTTTTAGGCCTGCCCAAATGAGACATTAGAACTACCGCTCCACCTTCTTGAAGTATCTTCTTGATGGTTGGTGTTGCTGCTTTGATTCTTGTGAAATCTGTAATCTCAAATTTGTCATTCAATGGCACATTAAAGTCTACTCTTATTAATGCACGTTTACCAGCAAAGTTGAAGTCGTTTAAGTTTTTCATTGTTATGATTTGGCAGTTGCTCTTTTGATTCTATCGTTTATTGCTCGTCCTAAGCCTTCGTTTGGGACATATTCTGTAATAATTGTATGTATGTTTTCTCTTTGATCAAGTTCTCGGAGCCCTTTGAATAAATTCTTGGCCGCCTCCCTTGTATCTCCTTTCTTACTTAAAAGAATTTGATTTTCACCATTCAATTCAGACAAAGGAGCTTTAAACATCAATGCACCAAATTCAGTAAAATCTGTGATGTCATGAAAATTTAAATCGTCTAAAAGGACAATCGTTTTCTGTGGAGCATAATGGCTTTTAAGCATCCCAGGAGCAGCCGGTTGAGAGCTAGAGTGGATATTGACATTAACCGGGCCTATCACATCCTCAATATCTTCTACAGATAAGCCACCTAGCCTTAAAACTTTCGGTTGATCTTCTATAAAGCTTACAATGGTAGATTCAATACCTACAGTCGCCTCGCCTCCATCTAAGATATATTCTAGTTTATCACCAAGTTGCTGCTGCACATGCTGTGCTGAAGTTGGACTCACGTAACCAAAGGGATTTGCACTAGGAGCCGCCAAGGGGAAATCAAGCGACTTTAAAAGTTCCAATGTCAAAGGGTGCCTTGGTAAGCGGCAAGCTACGCTTAATAAGCCAGAGGTGGTCAAATCAGGAACTATAGACTCTTTCTTGAGTAAAACGGTAAGTGGTCCTGGCCAAAAGTTTTCCATTAGCTGGGCGGCCTTATCAGGTACTTCTTTCGTGAACTTTTTGATCTTGTCAATACTGTCTGTATGAACAATCAACGGATCAAAAGAGGGTCTATTCTTGGCCTCAAAGATTCGACTAACTGCCTCTTCATTAAAGGCATTTCCTGCTAGACCGTAGACCGTTTCGGTAGGAATAGCCACCAATCCTCCCTGTTCAAGTATTCTTTTGGCTTTGGCAATATCTCGACCAATTTCTGCCATTTATTGCATGCAGTTTTTAGAAATCAGTTCATCAACTCCCTCAAAATTCATGCTTTGAGCACTAAATAAATAATTGCAACCTTCCACTTTATTGTCTCTTGCAATCTCCGCCAAACCTAACCAATAATATGCTTCGGTCAACTCAGGGTCATATTCTAAGGCTTTTTTAAAGCTAAAAACGGCATCATCAGGATTGCTAATTTGAAGCTCAGCTTTTCCTTTGTTTAAAAGGACTACGGGGCTATTTGGCGAAATATTGAGCGCATATTCAAAATCGAAAAGTGCCCGATCCATTTCTCCATATTTAAAAAGTACTGCTCCTCTATTGAGATAGAGATCTACAATCTCACTATTTAAATCAATCGCGTAGTCGAAATCGAGCATTGCCTCATTATCTCTTTCAAGCGCAACCAAGGCTATTCCTCTATTCAAAAAAGCTTTATAATTAGTTGTATCTGCATTTATTGCGCGTGTAAAAAACGTTAAGCTCTCCTCGGATTTCCCTAATCTATATTTAGCGACACCGAGTGCATTAAGCGCTGTGTAATTATTGGGGCTCTTCTCTAAAAGTTTTTCAAAATTGGCTTCAGCAGATTGATAATCCTGTGCATCCATAGCTAAAATACCCTGGTCTAAAAGTTCTTCAGAAGAAGGACTACAACTGAGTATAATGAAAGCCAGGATCAGTGCATTGATGAATAAGTTCTTTTGCATAGCTCAACTTTGAGTCAGCAAAGATAGAACCATAGAGAAAATTATCATTAACGATCTAGTAATACCTTTCTAGCATGACTTGTTCCACGATAAGTCAAACGGACCACATAAACTCCATTTGGAACAGGTTGACCTAAAGTATTGGTACCATCCCAAAAGAATTCGTTGTCTCCAGTAAAGCCAAGAGAACCAGAAGAAATAAAGATCATTCTGCCGGAACTGTCATAGATTCTAAGCAAGGTGAAATCAGTATCGGGCAGTGTGAAGTCGATGGTGAGAAAGTCTTGAAAAGGGTTTGGATATGCATTATTGAACTCAAACAGACTGCCTGTACCGTCATCATCTATTGGCAAAACATCTGGTAGAGTTGTTGTAAATATTCCATTGCCATGCGTAGCCACCATCATTAAGCCATCACTTCTTCTATAATCAATCATGTTGACCACAACGTTCCCTATTTCTTCATGCCCATCTTGCGACCAAGTTGTAGCTGCTCCATTCAATAATGTGGTAGAGAATAAACCTACACTGGTACCAACAAAATACTCAAAACTACCACCAACCTTTGGCACTATCGTCACCCACCTAACAGACGGCCCTGAACCTGTTCCATCAATATTCTCCTCTAAGTTGCCTGAAATATCGGTGTATGACTCGCCACCATCTTCTGAAAGAAATAAACTTTGAATCCCATAGTTTGAAAAGCTCACAATGACTCTATCTGCGTTAGTAGGGTCAACAGCAATACTTCTTATATAACCGGTTAATGGGAAATTGCCAGTGATTTCAATCGTCTGAAAATCTGTTGAGCTAGCCTGAGTCACCTTAAACAGTTGACCATTGGACGTCCCGTAATAAAGTATGTCTTCTGGTACAGTTGAAGTGACCAAAGCTGATATCACACCAGTACCAATTCTAGTACCTTCCATTCTAGTCCAATTGGTAGATGTTGGTGAGTTCGAACCGGCAGGAATTTGCGATAAATTACGGTTTCGCCACATGACATCGCCTCCGGCTAAATACATACGATTGTTGTTGGTCGCATCCAGCGTATAAGGATTGATGAATAAATAGGTCTGATTTGGGTCACTCCCCCCTCCAATAGGGTCCACCCTCGCAAATGAGGTCAATTGTTGGTCTTCGTTGAGCGCTACTCTAAAAACTCGAGAATTTTGAGCGCTGAAATAATAGTAAATACCAAACCTAGTGCTTGCTCCATAAGAACCATCACCACCGATTGGTCTAGTGCCTCCTGGGATATCAGCGGCATCACTCAAAACGGACAGTAAAGTCCCATTGTCTTGGGCTCCTCCAAATACAAAATCGTCTTCAGGGAATTGACTTACATGGCCTGTGTAAAACTGAGAGGTTACAAAGCCATTGTTCAAGCTTCTGTACTGCACCTCTGCATCATTGATGTCATCCGAAATAAAAACACCTCCGTCATTTACACTGTAAACCTTATTCGGGTTTGAGGGTAAAAAGACCAATCCATGCTGATCTGGATGGTGGTTCGGATATAAAGTCCCATCATTTTCAATTGGATCATACCCTCCTATCCACTCAACGTTTTCTTCCGAAATGAACCCATCAGTACTTCTATAAAGGTTAGTACCACCTAAAAGAATCAAATTCTCATTCGAAGGATCAACGGCTATTACCATGTTATAACTGTCTTGTGAATTCAAAGCACCAATACCTCCATCTGTTGGTAAATTGCTAGACAGGTCATCTGTAGTATTCGTTTGCCTATTATATCTACGGAGCTTGTAACCTCTTGCTTCATCTGAGAAAAGGTAAATGATATTTGGATTGGCTGGCGAAGAAGTAATTTCGGTTCTCCTATTGACAGAAGTATTAAGGTTTACAACACGCTGCCAGGTAAGACCATCTTCAGAAAAGTATACCCCACCAAGTGGTGAGAGCTCTTGAGAATTTGTTACACTGCTCAGGCTAGCGTAAAATTCGTTATTACTTGTTCTGTGGATATCTGTATAAAAGATGGCTCGCTGTTCATTCAAATCAATATCTCCAGGTAGCTCAAGTAGGTTATTTCCAAGGACTGTTGCCCAGGTCTCGCCTCCATCTTCTGACCTTACTATACCGCCCCAAATAGCCGCCAATATAACATCATCAGACTCACTAGGGTCAGTAGTAATGTCCCAAACATATTGAAGAGGTGAAGAAAAAAGTGTTCCGGTCTCTGCGGCAGTTGAGGCTAACTGTGTCCATGTTTCTCCATTGTCTGTCGATTTGAAAATACCATCTCCTCTAAAAGGTGCTCCAGGAGCACGAGTAGAATTACCAACAAGTTCTCCGGTACCATAGTACCATGTATCTTCTCTACCTATTCTTATGTCTTGTGTAATTGATGAGACACTGTGGATTTGAGATTGGGTAGTGGCTTTACGCCATGATTCACCTTCATTTTCGGATTTCCACATACCGCCTGAAACTCCTCCAGCTAACAATATTTGCTCATCTCGAACATCTAAAGCAAAAGCCCTTGTACGACCACCAAAATTATTTGGCCCAGCCGATGTCCAATTAATATCCTGAGTAAGTTGTTTATTTTGGCCTTCACGCCTGACACTGAGCACAGCTTTTTCATTCATGCCCTTGCTGAACTCTATTTCACGCTGCCTGTAGTTGGATGGGATTTTACCAGTAGAAGGATCAGCAAGCATTTGCTGCTCATAGGCCCACCTTGATTGTAAATCTTCTCTTCCACTTTCTACACTTGCTTCAGGTTGTTCGATCTGCAGATTTTGCTCTTCATGTGTTGGGCTAAGTGGTAAAATTAGCATTGCCACTATGTAGACAACTATAGCTGAGAATACAATCTTTTGTTTAGGCATAGACATCAATGACAAGATAACGAAGGAAAGATATTACAGTACGCTTTTTACTCACAATTAAAATGCCATTTGAAGGCTTTTGTTTAGCATGCGTGAGATTGAACTGTTCGGTTCAATTAAATCGGTAAGTTCTTCCGAAGACACCCATCTCAATTCTTTCGACTCGTGGTTCTTAAAAAGAGGTTTGCTCGCATCCCCGATAAACAAAAATCGAACATCATAATGATCATGCTCTGGCACACCTTTTCTTTCAGGAATTGTATGAATATCTACATCAAAAATATGCTCAGATTGTAAAGAGAATTCTTCTGATCCTGACTCTTCTAATAACTCTTTAAAAGCAACACGCTGCATATTAGCATCTCCATCGGCATGCCCCCCTAATTGCAACCACTTATTCAGTTTTGCATGATGGGTCATTAAAAACTTTTTTGAAGATGGGTCAATTACCCATGCAGATCCAGTAAAATGTGCATGCAGCAAAGAACGTTCAAAGCAATTTTCAAAAGTTAGAAGATCGAGCATCCTACTTTTAAAAGCCACTTCTTCTTCAAACTCTGATTGATATTGCGTCAAAAGTCTTTCGAAATTTGACCTATCTTGATCAAAGCTCATCAGATATAATCACATTCGCTTTGTTGAGTTTCTTGGCTTCGAGTTCGCCTATCACTTCTCCTCCACCCTGGTTGGTCATATCGCCTTTTCTTACAATCACGTAATAGGTGAGCGGCTCAAGCCCTTTGATGGTAACTCTTCCTTTTTTGTCTGTTTTTACAGTAGGTTTGACGGGATTAACCTCTTTATTATAGTCAGCCTTATTCGCGTATAAGGTTACCTCAGCATCGGGTACCACATTACCCAAATTATCCAAAACTGTAATCCTTAGTTTCGTGCTGAAGATCTGTGCCTCAGCTTGGTTTGTGTTTAAAAACATGCCTCCGAAAAGAAGCAAAGCGATTATTGCGAATCTGGTCATATTGTATGATTTGCTACTAAATTAGAAAATAGCTCTTCGAATGGAAGGGCCTTTGTATATAAACGGTCTTGGTAGACATTGGCCATAAGTCTCATGTAGTTAGGCTTGCGATTGACAGAAACCAATTCAATAATCACATTACCATAGCGCTGGTCTACAATTTTTGCGTCAAAGTCAGCTGATAACGGTTTCAAATACCACTTCTCTATTGACTCTTCATATGTTTCTTTGTCCGAAATTCTCCTGTCCGCCTGAGCTAATTTGTAGCCCATTTGAAGAACTTGATCCTTGAAATAATCAAAAAGTTGTCTGAAACTTTCTTCAGTGAATACATCATTAAACGTAATAGCAAATCCATTTGCGTATTGTGACTCCAATAAATGAACCTTCATAGCTGATTCTATGAGCTGCTTTTTCAAATGGTAAGCACGATCAAAATCATTCACGAGATTCTTTCGCTCTTCAGAACGATTCCACTCTTCGAATGAAGAAAGTTCCTTCTCAGACCTCTTCAAAAGTTCATGTACCACAGGTGCTTTTACCTGCTGTTTTTTAAATAACCTCTGATATACCTCTTCGAAATATGACTTTGCCATTGGAAATAATACTCTTCTTAAACCTAAATGTTGTGACGAGACCGCTTTAAATTTCCAAATTCATCATAGTGCAATTCACCATGGTCAAGAAGTTTGCTGACCACTTGCATAAATAAATCCTTTCTCTCAGGGTCAAGCATATCTATTAATGTTTCTGTATTGACATGAATTTCTTCTTTAAGAGTATTTAATACCTGCTTTTTGTAATGCTCAAAATATTGAACATCATCCTGATGCTTGTGGGTATTTAAACAATTGTCGCATACTCCACAACGTTCGTAATCTCCTTCACCTAGATACGCGAGCAACAACCTAGTTCTACAGTTATCCTCATCATGTAAATAAGTAATCACAGATTCGGCCTTTTTCAGTTTTAGCTTTCTTCTAGATTCTAATTTTTGTGCATCCAATGGCAGTTTCCCTTCAGCCTGCTTGGGTATTAAAAAAGTAAGTCGAGGAGCTTCAGTAGTTTTATGATATTCAAGCACATTCGACTGCGCCAAAAAAGTCAGTTGGTTTTGTACTTCATGAGTTGTTAGCCCCATTAAACCAGCCAACTCTGTCTCGTTTATATTCACTTCTCTTTGGTAAAGGTCTCCACCATACAAACGCAATAGGCTTTTAACAAGCGGGTCTAACTGCGCATTGGCAATTTGAAATTGATAAAGGGCTGAAGCGTTTAGGAGGAACATCAACTTTGAAGGAGAGTAAAATGATTCTGTCAAATGAATGACTCCTTCATCTTGCAATGCCTTTAAAGCATTAAAAATTTGAAGAGGATGTTTTTGAAAGCGCTTTGCAAACTGTTGTTGATCAAACTCGAATGATTTCTCCGGCATACTACCATTCGCCAATTGAAAATAATTTCCAAGCATCTGATATACTTCCTTCACAGTTTCGATAATTGGCATAGCATTTTTTACGCGCTCTCTCAACTGTTCAATATCTCTGTGGTTGCAAATGACAACAGCGAAGGCTTTTTGCTCATCTCTTCCAGCTCGGCCAGCTTCTTGGTAGTATGCTTCTAGATTTTCTGGAATATCCATGTGCACAACCAACCGCACATTTGGCTTATCTATACCCATGCCAAAAGCATTGGTTGATACGATCACACGAGTTCTATCATGCACCCAATCCTCCTGTTTGATTGCTCGCTCCTTAAAAGCGAGACCCGCATGATAGAAATCTACAGACAGGTGATTTTGATAAAGCATATGCGCAATTTCTTTGGCTCTTTTCCTAGTATTGACATACACGATCGCTGAGCCTCCCACTTTTTGCAACACCTCAACAAGTTTGCGCTCTTTGTGCTCTTCAAACCGCACTGAATAACTCAAATTCGGCCGAGCGAAACTCTTTTGAAAAGTGCTCCCTTTAAGATTGAGTTTTTCACGAATATCTTTTCGCACTTGTAGGGTAGCTGTTGCTGTTAACGCTAGCACGGGCACCTCTGGAATCAACTTTCGAAACTCAGCGATCTCCACATAAGCGGGCCTAAAATCATAACCCCATTGAGAGATACAATGTGCTTCGTCAACCACTAAAAAGGAGATACCTCTTTGCTCAAGCACTTTTTGTATTCTTACTTGAAAAAGCTCTGTTTTCAAACGCTCAGGTGAGCAATACAAAAATTTCAAGTCTGAATTGACCGCATTATCGAGTAAATGATCAAGCTGTCTGTTTGAAAGACCTGAGTGGATAGCTTCTGCAGAAATACCCCTCTGATTGAGTTGGGCAACCTGATCCTTCATTAATGCGATAAGAGGAGAGATCACAATACAGAGCCCCTCTTTGATTAGTCCAGGCACTTGGAAACATATGGACTTACCACCGCCTGTAGGCAAAAGCGCCAGCACATCTTCTCCCTTCAAAGCAGAGTCAATAATATCCTCTTGAGATGAACGAAAGCTACTGTGGCCCCAATACTTCTGCAGTATATCCAACGGCTTGGTCATTGGGGAAATTTACGAAAGCTAGGCTTTTAATTTACCAGCTAAGTTTCTCTTTGTTAAGAAAGGCTGCAATACCTTGTTGGCAATCGCTAGTAGCGCGGGCTTTTGCATTTTGCTCTGCAGCATGGTTTAGACCTTCTTCCAATGAGAGTTCTTGCACATTTGCGATCATCTGCTTGGTTAGTTGCATAGACTGACCCGAATTCTTGTTGACCAACATTTGAGTAAAAGCATTGATCTTTTCGTCTAGTTCATCAGCAGGCATGATGTCATTGATCAAACCAAATTGCTTTGCTGAAACTGCATCTATCAATTCACCAGTGAGCAAAAGCTCTTTTGCCTTTCCTTCGCCAATCTTTCTCAATAGAAATACTTTTACAATAGCCGGAATAAATCCAATACGTACTTCGGTGTATCCGAATTTCGCATGGTCAGCAGCAAAAGAAAAATCGCAGACTGTAGCCAGACCACAACCACCAGCTATGGCATGGCCCTGTATTTTTGCAACCACCACTTTAGGATGAGTATAGATCTGGTAAAACAGTTCTTTCAAATGGCTTGAATCTGCCAAGTTTTCTTCAAAAGTATTTTGTTGCAATTGCTCCAAATAAGCTAAGTCGGCACCTGCACAAAAAGCATCTCCTTCAGCCGCCAAGACAATCACTTTTGCGTCTTGGTCTGTCTCGGCTTTCGCAAAAGCGGTCTTCAACTCAGAGACCATTTCTGCATTGAGCGCATTACGTTTTTCCGGTCTATTTAGTGTGATTGTAGCCACTCTATTGGCCACGTTATAGTTTACTAATCCCATTTCTACCAACTCTTTGAATAAAATCCATTTTCGACAATGGAGTGCACAGAAACCTCCAAACTTCCTGTATTTCCATATCGCTTTGAATTTAGTACAATTTCCTTGGCTTTGAGCTTCTCCATGCCGAACAAAGAATTTGTTAGACAAATATCCCATTCAAGCCCAGCTATAAGATGATAATCTTTGAATCCTGTCTCAAGCTGTAGAATTTTCATGCCGTTGAATACAAAGACATTACCATGATCCAGCCGATAAGAAGGAATCAATAGTTCATCTTCTTGTGGGTGGAGCGGCATATGATTGACCAAACGCGATGGATAAACGTGAAAGCTCAAGCGGTCTAAATCATTCACTAAAGTTGAATCAGCAATGAGCATTCCCCGATTACCTTTTCGAAATTGGATCGTTTGCTCTCCCGATATATCAAAAATGGTTATCTCTCTCTCAGAAATGGAAGGAACTCGCTGATAGAGTTGGCTAATACAAAAGATCAAACTAAAAACAACAGCTAAGTAAAAAGGCCTAAGTTTTCGATACTGAAATGCATAGACTAGCAAAACGATTAAACCATAGATCAACCAAGTTTCAAATACAGTCAGTTGGATGCCTTGAATTTGACCAAAAGGTAACTCAGATACCCATCCCACTACACCATTTGTAATTGAAATGAAAGTGCTCAAAAAAACTCCAATTAGTTCTGCTACGAACGGAATGAAACTAAAGGCAATTAACCCAAGCCCTCCTATCAAAATCACAAAAGCTGCAGGGATAATGAAAAGGTTTGCCAGCAGGAAATAAGATGGAAACTGATGGAAATAGAGCATGCTGAGGGGAGCAGTGGCTAACTGGGCTGCCAAAGAAACACATGTAATAGACCATAACTTGTCCAACATCCAATTGCGTATTGTCAGAAGAGCATACAACTTAGGCTGTAAATAGACTATGCCGATCACGGCTAAATAAGAGAGTTGAAAACCTACGCTCATGATGAGATAAGGGTCAATCAACAAGAGAACTAGAGCCGAAGCGGCAAGTGAATTGTAGATATTGGAGACTTGTGCACTCGCCTTACCGATAGCCATAAAAACAAACATGGTCACGGCACGCATAACTGAGGGTGACATACCAGTGAGAATGGCATAGGCCATTAAAATAATGATGGAAAGCAATGCCTCTAACCATCTATAACGCCTTATACTGTAGGGCAAGCGCTTGAACACTAGCGAAAAAAGTAAGTAAATAAGACCCACATGTAAGCCAGAAACAGCCAAAACGTGCATAGCACCTGCGGCTGAAAAAGCTTTAGATATTTCTTCATCCAGTTCGTCCTTCTGACCTAGAACCAAGGCCATAGCAATTGATCTCGCTTTAGGGCATTGAATATATTGCTCAAAAACCCCTTTAGCCTTTTCTCTTAAATGTTGAGAAAATTTCCATACAGGATTGATGGGGTCACTACCTATCTTTAGGACATTTTTGGCATAATGCTGAAATCTAACACCTTGAAAAGAAAGATATTCTTGATAATCAAATTCACCAGGGTTAGCAGGTGACTCAGTAGGCAAGGGTGCTGAGGGCACGAATACAATATCACCAGCTTGTAGTTTTGAGCCTGAAATAGAATCTGTATAGAGAATTAATTTAGCTTCAGCAGGCTTTTCTTCGCACTTAGTGAAGACTGAAATTACCTCTAGGGTTAGCTTATAACTTCTCTTTTTCTTATCCGGTGACTCATACAGCCAAGCCTTATAAGCTATAATTTCTGAGAGATCTTGATTGCGTAATAAAAGATGATTTTCAGCTTCTAACTTTTCATCCAACCTCAAGGCCCCGAGAAGGAAAAATACCAATAGAACAATCCCACCAAATAAATAATTGGCTTTGATAGAAAGCTTCCAATTGAGCAAGGTCAATAGTAAAATGAATGCGGCAAAAAAGACCAGAGGCACCCTTAAGTCTAAGGGGACATAATGACGTGAAATAATGCCCAACGCAAAGGCAATCACTAACCTTACTAAAGGGAATTTCTGGAAGTACATTTGTGTGTTTACCGAATTTACAAAATCCGATCAACACATTCTAGCCCAGCACTTTATGCATTTCAAAATGATCAATACCGGCCTCTTCGAACATTTCTCCCACTTGATTAAAGCCAAAGCGGGCGTAAAGGGGCATTGCGGGTATTTGTGCGTGTAAATAAAGGAGGGTTCCTTTATTGAAGTTCTGCTGCTCAATGTGGCCTAGCGCTGTTTGAACTAACCTCTTGCCTACACCAGCCCCTCGAGTTTCTTTCAAAACAGCAAAGCGTTCAAGCTTTACCCCTTTTTCTGTTTTTCTATAACGGCAACAACCAACTGGCTTTCCGTCTGTATAAGCCACAAAATGAGTAGATTCTTCATCGAAACCATCAAACTCCTCCTCTGGAGGACATTCTTGTTCATCAATGAATACCACTTCCCTAATCTGGTAAGCGTCTTTTAATTCTTGTGTGTTATCAACTTTTTTTACTCGAATCATATTCGTTGAAGTGTTTATCGTAAGCATTTATAATTTGCTTAACTAATCTGTGTCTTACAACATCTTTTGCACTTAGTTCTACGATAGCAATCCCTTTAACGTTTTTCAAAATATTGTAAGACTCTATCAATCCAGACTTTTGCTTATGCGGTAGGTCAATTTGCGACTGATCTCCCGTTACGATTACCTTCGAGTTAGGCCCCATCCTCGTGAGAAACATCTTCATTTGCATGGCGGTAGTATTTTGGGCCTCGTCCAAAAGCACAAATGCGTTGTTCAGCGTCCTACCCCTCATATAAGCAAGTGGTGCAATTTCAATAATGTTATTTTCTTGATAATATTTCAGCTTCTCAGCAGGAATCATGTCGCCTAAAGCATCATATATAGGTCTTAAATAAGGATCTATCTTCTCTTTAAGATCACCCGGTAAGAATCCCAGATTCTCACCTGCCTCCACAGCAGGTCGAGTAATAATGATCTTCTTCACCTCTTTATTTTTCAATGCCCTTACGGCCATCGCAACAGAAATATAGGTTTTACCTGTTCCTGCTGGACCTATGGCAAAGACGAGGTCATTTTCAGAAACAGCATCAACAAGCTTCTGCTGATTTGCCGTTTTTGGTTTAACAGTAGTTCCACGAGACCCATAAACCAATGGGTCTTCATCTGTCTGTTCTGCAGAAGTTGCTTCTTTTTGAAGGACCGATTTCACTTGGTCTTCCTCGATCTTTCCGTATTTATGATAATGATCGATAAGAGACTGAACTACCTCATTGATCTGCAGTATTTCAGAGGCACTTCCTTTGATCAAAATTTGATTCCCTCTAGAAACAATTCTACTTTTTGGAAAAGCCGATGCTACTGCCTTGATGTTCTGGTTGCGTACACCCAGAAAGTCAACCATGGCTATATTTTCAAGTGTAATGAGTTTTTCTACCAAATTTGCTGATGGATTTGTTGAATTGACTTAGTTTTAAATTTGAAACGTATTCCTCACAAAGCTAGATAAAAACCTAAAAATCGCTCATGCCCCTGGTGACTTTCACATCTGATTTCGGAAATAGCGATCATTATGTTGCTTTTGTAAAAGCTGCGATGCTCAAAGTGAGCCCATCTCAACAGATTGTGGACATTAGCCACAACATCGCACCTTTTGACATATCACACATGGCTTTTGTGTTGAATTCAGTCTTCAGAGAGTTTCCTGAAGGAAGCATTCACTTTGTGGGCCAAGATGATGAAGCTGGTTACTTTATTGCATGGGTTGAAGGTCATTATTTCGTTGTACCTAACACTGGAATCATCAGTTTAGTTGCTGAAAGAAGACCAGATTTAATGATTGCCCTACCAGATTCGGGAAGCGCTTTAAAAGATGCCGCAATTGCCGCTGTAAAATTGGCAGAGGGAGCAACTGTTGAGTCTTTAGGTGAACCTTTAACCAACTATAAAGAATTTGCAAGGCGCAAGGCCAGGGCAACCAAAAAAGAGATTTCTGGTCATGTCATACGAGTTGATCATTTTGGAAACCTAATCACCAATATCGAGAAGACAGACTTTGACATTCTCAGCAGAGACAGAAACTATGCGGTTATTTTTAGTAGGGAGAAGCTTGCAAAAGTAAATGCCAAAATGAATGAGGTAGACCCCGGAGATGCTTTTGCAAAGTTCGATGATATGGGCAGGCTAGTCATTGGCATCTATCAAGGCAATGGGGCACAATTGCTTGGTCTTTCCTTTGATAGTGCTGTTGTCATTAACTTTGAAGAATAATGCTGATCAGAATTGTAAGGATGACATTTAGACCAGAAGAGGTTGACGCTTTTTTAGAACTCTTCAATACATCCAAAGATCGAATAAGAAACTTCCCTGGCTGTTCTCACCTCACCCTGATGAAAGACTATACAGCGGATAATATTTTTTCAACTTATAGCATTTGGAAAGATGAAGAAGCTCTTAACAACTACAGGCATTCAGCCCTATTTGCTGAGGTGTGGAAACATACCAAATCTAAGTTTGCGGAAAAGCCAATAGCCTTCTCAAACAAAGAATTTATTCGCGTAGAATAAATTGATTCTTTGTTATTGGATTATATAAATTCTTTGAACATTTTTGCACTCCCAATTTCAAACATGCCTAGGTGGCGGAATTGGTAGACGCGTTGGTCTCAAACACCAATGCCTTCGGGCGTGCCGGTTCGACTCCGGCCCTAGGTACAAAAAAGGCTCCTTTGGAGCCTTTTTTATTGACAAGACCTTATTCAGAAAGAACTAAAGACAACGGGATCAAAGTACCCCAGCCGATGGCTGCGTTTGCCACATTCTTCCCTCTAGCTTTCTTTTTATAGCATTGTAAATAATCAATATCAGTGAATAGGTCTTTGTTAGACGAATGCATTCTAGTGCTTTTACTTGTAGAAGGCGAAGGACCTGCTATCGCTGCACCAGCCACAGCAAACGGACCAAATAAAAAGCCATAGAGGATATGAAGACCTTGCTTACCGTGAAGGTAAGTTGCATCCTGAACACCTTGAGCACAAGTGTCAGCGTTTGCTTGGGCTTCTTTGAACTTACGATATGCCTTTGTATCAGTATTTGAGAAATCAACTGCTTTGATGTCTGACAGGGGAATGAAGAACTTCTCCCCTTCAACTTTGAAGACCATCAAGCAATTCTTAACTCTCAGTACTTCTCCTTGAAATACTTGTTCGTTATTTAATAGAATGACGTCTTTGGGTTTTTCTTTTTTTGCACCAAATACGCTAACAGAGATAAGTCATAGAATCACTATTGTGAATACCTTTTTCATTTGAGTTTTTGTTTCAAATGAAATTACAAGCGCTTGCATTTTTTGCAAAACCACTGATAACAAATTGAGAAAAAAAGTCAGTTTTTGAAGTGTGTAGCAATGGGTTCTATCTCAAAATCACAATTTTCCCAAAACCATTTTTGAAGCCTTTGTCTCCACCAGTTCCTCTATGACCAAAACCGGCCTCACCACTGTGGGCAATTTGAACCCTATACAAGTATGTGCCATTGGCGAGCTGATCACCAAATTCATCTTTGCCATCCCATGCATATTCGGTCAAATTGTTACCAATCCTAATCGGCCCAATTTCATCTTTTGTAATTTCTCTTACCAGCTTACCTGATACTGTGAAAATCTGAATCTTTAAGTTATCTGGCACCTCATTACCTGTAATGGTAAATACAAACCGCACGCTTGTTGAGAATGGATTAGGATAAGGGTAGAAATTCGTAATTGTCGATTCGTTGACCACTTCAAAAGTGATGACGTAGTCTTCGCCCGCCAAATTATTTGAAGCATCTGTTGCTCTAGCTCTCAATCTGTAAAGGCCATCTGATAATTCGGGTGGTGTATACTGAACTTTATAATTTTGATTCTCCGTAGCCGGAATAAAGGTCAGGTTAGGGTCACTAAAGAATATCTGATTTTGTGGTGCATCTTCTAAGGCCTCCCCCAAGAAAATTTCCACTCCAGAGGTATCTGTTTTGAATTTATATTGATTGTTGTCTTTCAACTCAATTTCTATCAATGGCTGAGCATTGACAACATCTCCATCCATGATGTAAATACCATCAAAAGTCACATCCATGGCAGGATTCACCTGATCTTCAAGAACCTCGTAGAATTTCTCAAGCAAAATTCTGTTGTTACTGTAGTACTGCTCCAATTCGTCACCAGGATTGACAAATACCTCCAGATCATTTTCACCAACACTCCCAACAGTTTCTATAGGTAACACAAAACTCGCAACTTCACCTGCGGGAACACCAGGTATCTGAATAGTTTCTGTTCTTTCCACACTACCCTGCCTGCTGTTTTTAAATGTATAGCGGACGTTTAGTGGGCCTTGAAAATCGTATTGAGAAACATTAGAAAAATTAAATGCTGCTTCAAACGGCTCACCCTCTTCCAACTGAACATTTTCATTCTGCTCATTTTGCAGTGATACAATTCCCTCAGGGACACCTTGATAAGTTACTAGCCATTTTTTTAGTTGTGCCGGAGTAGCAGACACCCTGTCCTTCATTTCCAGGTAGAGTCTTATGAAAGGATAAACTGAAGCATCAATACCACTCAAATCTATCTCATCCATCGTTACATTTTCGAAGAGGATGGTTTCTTGTCCATCGAAAGTTCTGCCCAGTACATCAAACTTTACTTCGTCCTCTCCCTCATCTATGTCTATTTCATTGGTCATTAGACCCCATTCACTTACAGGACCTATTAAAGGAGAGAATACAGTACCAGAATCGGCACTAGCAAAAATTGAAGTTTCAAAAGAAATTTCAGCCCCAGTAGCATTGCCGCCACCACCTACTGGCTCCCCAAAAATGAGATCTGCAGATCCTTGAAGAGCACCTTTCCTTCCAAAAAGAATAAACGGTTCTGCATTGATCAATCCTTCTAGATCAGAAACCGCTGCACCTAACCTACCCATTTGTTCATAGTGAAAATCGTTATCTCTTACCGAACCAATGACTCCTCCCCATGAGGCATAGGAAAGGTTACCATTAGAGAAGAATAAAGCATAGTCATCGTCATCCATGGCATCTATATACCTTTTCATTAAGTCATCTTCAGGGGCAACATCATCGCTTGCCAAATGGCTGTTGGCGAACCTATTGATCACCTGCGGTGTGACACCACAATTCAACGGATCTAGGATGTCAAACTCTTGCCCAGGTGTTCTTAAGATCAAATAAGGTCTGCCATTGTCCTTATCAAAGGCAATCGCATTGATGGAGCTAGTTGCACATGTCCGATTTGAACCAGAAGCAAACATGGATCGGCCATCAATCTCAACAGTCATTGCGGATGGATTGGTCCCATTAGGGTGGGCTGCTCCAAAAGTCACAATTTCAATATCCGTTTGCGTACCCGCAAAAATCCATTCATTGCTTACTTGGTCAGGTGTCAAAGAGCTCAATGTTAACTCTTGAAATTGGTCAAAAGCAGTTTGGCCCCAGCCCTCCGGTGAGTTATTGATATAGGTAAATGAAGAGTTTTTCCAAAGTGTTGGATCACTGCTATCATCATCGTCAAAAATTGTTCGCCAATAATATTGAACCGTATCGGCAAATGAAGCTGGGAGTAATTCAACATCCCAAGTAGCAACCCCTTTTCCAGTAAGCGTAGCCCTTTGGATAAAGCCACTGTCAAAGTTTGCACTAGTATCTAACTCAATTTTATATGACTTGTCGTTAAACTTTAGGTCTGCACTTTGAACGGTTAGTTGTACATCTGTACTATTGAGCGTTGCAAACGGTGCAGGACTTGCATTGAAGGTACCTGCGGCCTGAAGAATGAATGTGTAAGTAGCAGTATTATTGAATTTTGCTCCTTCATCAATTTCATTGTCAGGATCTAGCAACACGCGAAAGGTGTTGTCGCCAAAAACATCTAGCCCTTGGTTATTTACCGGATAGTACACCGTATCTTGATAACGTACTGGAGGAATCCTTATATCAGGAAGACTCAATTGTGTGTCATCGGACAAAGTTCTCGTCACACTAATTGTCAAAGAGTCAGTAGTCGTTCTCCCTCCATTATTGACTATAATACCCAAGTTAAAGAAAGGAGTTGAAGCATTGATCGGCTTTCCATCTATAGACTCCTTAAAAAAATCTTCGTCACGAATGACATAGTCTACTTTGTCATGTCCAAATAATGGAATAGCCGGGTCACCTTGAAGTACATTTTGTTCGACCATAGCAAAATCAATATTACTAGGTTGAAAACCTGACAACTGTCGCCTGATCACTTCTTTCTGCATATTCCCAATAGACTCTGTTAACCAAAGCGTGTCGGTCATCACATCATAAAAGTGCTCAGTGTATTGTTCAAGATAAAAGGCTACGCCAACATCACTATGTGAGATAAAGTTAACGGCTCCCTTATTTGAAGCTGCCAACCAGTTTTCACCAAAAGAAGAATAGAAGAAGATCTCTCCACCTCGGCAGCCATTCACTAAGAATGCCGGGTATCTTCCGCTATTGTTGTAGCCATTGCTCGGGTCAGTCACATTACCAATATCGATATCTGTAAAGCTGGCAGATGAGTGCCCAAAGAAAGTAACAAAACCTGCTCCTCTGTTGATCTCTTCAGAGATGTTAAAGCTTTGAACGGCATTATTGGTCTGCTTTGAAATGTTCGTGACATTTGCACCCAGATAATCATCCGTAGCAATATCTTTTAGCTCCTCAATAAACCCTTGAAAGCGGGTCAGTTCGCTAGTTGAAAGACCTCCACTTAACTGTATAAAATTCTTGGTCCATGGTGAACTCTTAATGGTCAGCTCTTTTTCTTGAACTTTTTTCAAGTAATTATAAACTGAAGCTGCATTGACTACAGAAAGCCTACCTACTGGAAAAGCTGGCAAGTGTTCATTTCCATCTAAACCTGTTGTATATACAAAGTCAGAACCTGGGGCTCCCATAGTCGGAACAAGTTCTCGTCTATTACCTGCAAGCGGGTCTGATTTGCGTTGGGTTCGAATATCAACGCGGCTCGACTTCCCGATAATAAAGAGGTAGTTGGGATCGCCTTCATCGTAAGCTTTCTCCATAAATCTCCTTATGGCCAACGGAGTAAATTCTCCATAACCGAATTCGTCATACAAGTCAGGCGCATTAGCATAAGCTACTGAATATCCTCCCCCCAATACGCTTCCTCTATAGTCAACATAATCTTGAACTGGGTCAGAAGAATCAGCAACAGGTTGCTTGAGAAAAGGGTGTGAAATTATGTAATAGTTATAAGCGCTTAAGTCTTCAAAATTGAAGCTCACTGGCTCTGCTTCTGCTTGATTAAAATTCTGAGCTTCTTTTAAATAAAATCGATGACCATCTGTACTATTTAATACTGGAGCTTGAAGTGTATTATTGGATAGGCTGTATGGAACAAGTAATGGATTGCGGTAGTCGGTCAAATCATACAATTCCATATCACCAGCAACATTGGTCACTCTTAATACGCCATTGGTAGGTGCGCCAAAAAGGTTGATCCTCTTTTCGCGTGTTTCGGCATTTAGCTGCTGTGGGAAACTCAACTTGGTAAAACCTACTGCAATTCGACTATCAGGAACCTCATCAAAGCTGACCTCCTCAACCCTCACAAACAGTCTAGCACTTTGGATATTTGACCAATCAATAAACTCTGTGATCTCTTCAAAATTATTGTAGTTATTGGTTATTGACTCTTCTACTGTAGTCAATTGTTCTATGCTCGGCCCAACAGAGATGGAGCTATTGTGGAGTGTATTATTGAACCCAACTATTTGAACAGTCAATTCCGGCCTACCATAACTCTCATCGGCAAGCGAAATACCCTGGATTAAAAAATCGGCATAATTCAAGTTGTTCGCTAAACCGTATTCATTATTCATGATCTCTCGGCTCACAAACATTTGCCCTTTATCGTAAAGAGATAGCTTAGTTTCTCCTGTTGGGCTACCTACTGGATAGTACTGACCGAAACTAAATTTATTGGTGTAAACATTTAGAATTTCCTCCCTATGTACATCAATGGCTGGCAATCCATTACTACTCAGGTTGAGGGTTTCTATTCTTAGTGGTTGGTCCGTATAGCTGCCATTTTCTAGACTTAGGAAAAATGCTGTTTCATCAGAAAATAGATTGTAGTACTTATGAATTTGGTCTTCAGCATTGTAGAAAAGTTCTGTATCCTGAGTTCCATCATTACGCCTCCCATAAAATTCTATATAATCACCATCGTCAAAAGCACCATCGTCAAGACCGACTAACTTAATAGCAACTTGCTCACCTCTATGGAATAATCTAATCGCATTAGCATCGATCACATCAAGTGTTGCAGAAGGATCAATAGCTTGCTTAGCGCTGAGCAGTTCATCATAACCCAAGCGATAAAACTGATTTTGATCTGTTATTATCTTATAGTACTGCAGGCCATAGTCAATCCATTCGTTACCCCTTTGCTGTGCAATAATTGAAGATGAGCACAGCGTCAATACCATTATAATGACACTAATTTTCCTCATCTCTATTTTTCTTTTTAGTTCGCCTCTTGTCCTTGGCATAAATACCAGGTAGTCTTTCTAACGAATACTTTATTGAAAAAACGTGTGAATATGGCGATTCAGCGACATTGCCAATGTCGGTCAAAGCATAATCAATTACAATGTCATCTAGAACGATCCCAACGCCCAAATTGGGTTGAAAGGTCCAATAGGTTTCCTCATTCAGTGCATCAAGTGCTTGGAATTCTTTAACTCTCTGAAAATTTCCGATCCCTGCTCTCAAATAGTACTTTTTCTGATAATCCATTTCGAACCCTATCTGTGGTTCTACAGAAGCCAAGCTAGATTTGACTAAAACGTTTCTTCGACCATCAAAAGTGAAAACGAGATCTGCAGAGGCAAGCAAGCCAACATTGTCATTTATCCTAAAGGGGCGAGATACACCAGCGATCATTTTAGGTAGCGTGAGCTCAAGTGAGTTGTTTGGGATCTCGTTATTTGTTTGGTTAAAAACTTGACGCAATTCTTCACTTTCAACAGTCCAAGAATTGAATGTGGTTGTAACATCCCTGATCATTAGACCAAAGTCCCATTCATTGAATCTGTATTTTGTTGAAAGGTCTAAACCAAAGCCCCATGCATGAGCAAAATCACCAACCTTGCGTCTTACTAATTTCACATTTAGACCAAACGTCAGTCCTCCTCCTTTGGCAAAAGAGTCTCCTGAAATTAGACTAACCCCACGAGCGTAAGAGAAAATAAAAGCAACATCTGAAGCAGTAAAGAAATTAATATTGTCATAATTGATTCGCCCATTTGAATCAAAAAGTAATCTTGTATCTGGGATATCATCAATTCCTAGCCTAATCACAGACAGTCCTATATGGCTATCTGGATCGACCGCCATAGCTACACCGAGGTAATCGTAGTTGGCAATACCAGCAAAGTATGCGGCATGCTGAGCAGCAAATTGATATTTGAATTCAATGTCTGTAAGAGCAGCAGGGTTCCAATAGATTGCCGTCACATCATCCACTGCCGAAGTCATTGCATTCGACATGGCCAAGGCTCTTGCCCCGACACCAATTGAAAGAAACTCGTTGCTATATTTTGGAGTCGTCTGACCCTGCAAGTTATCTACTGCCAAAAAGATAGGGATGCACAACACCCCTATGAATATTTTTATCCTACGCTTATTCACAACCCTACAGACAATACTACACTCGTTGTGCAATTGAACCTACTCATAACGACAAAAACTTAACAAATTCTCTTAAAAATCTGAATATTTTTTTGTGATGCATAATCTGCGTTTAAACATTGATAAGAGTCATTTATTGGGACTTATGACAGACACTAAACACCGCAAGGTAATGTTTTTAATATAGTACTATGCAACACATAGTACCTTCTTTCGTATATTTGCTTGAGATCAAAAACTCAATTAAAAAATAAGGGATGAAATTAGAGAACACTCAAATTCAAATGCGCAAAGGCATTCTTGAGTTTTGCATATTGCAAATCATATCTCGAGGAGAAGTCTACGCATCTGATATGCTAGAAGAGCTCACTTCGGCAAGAATTATGGTTGTTGAAGGAACACTCTATCCCCTGCTTACACGCCTTCGCAAAGCAGGACTGGTCGATTATAAATGGGTAGAATCCAGCTCAGGACCACCAAGAAAGTACTATACCATTACAAAAACTGGCAGTGAATTTCTTGAAAGTCTACAAACCACCTGGCAAGAACTGGTGGACTCTACAGGTCAAATCATCTCAAATAACAATTCTAGTAAACAGTCATGAAAAAGAACATAAGTATCAATATTAGCGGCATCATCTTCCACATAGAGGAAGACGGCTACGACTTGCTCAAGAGCTATCTCGATGCCATCAGCCGATATTTTGCATCGTATGAAGACAATGAAGAGATCGTGGCTGACATTGAGGGAAGAATCGCAGAGATCTTCTTAGGCAAGCTTAAAGAAGACAAGCAAGTAATTTCCAAAGAAGACATTGATGCTTTGATTCAAACCATGGGTCAGATTGCAGATTTCGAAGCGATGGAATCAGAAGAAGACTTAGGTACTCAGAAGCAACAAAGTGAGCCTAAGGCCAAAAAGCAGTCGAGAAAGAAAACGAAGGAGTCAACCGATGGTGGAAGAAAGTTAGAACGAGATACTCAAAGACAACTGATTGGTGGTGTTTGTGCTGGTTTAGCTCATTATTTTAAGACCGACCCAATCTGGATCAGGGGCTTATTCTTACTACTCTTCTTAGGTGGTGGTTTGTCTATTCTCGTTTACATCGTTCTATGGATCGCACTGAGCGGAAACGACAATATTCCAGAAAATGATGCGGTAAGAAAACTCTATCGAGACCCTGACGATCGCGTTATTGGCGGTGTATCCGGAGGGCTGGGAAAGTATTTTAGAACCAACCCACTCATATTTAGGGTCCTCTTTATAGTGTTCACCTTCAGCGGATTTGGATTACTTACATACATTGTCCTTTGGATCATTACTCCAAAGGCCAATTCGCTTACGGACAAAATGCAAATGGAAGGTGAAAAAGTCACCATTTCCAATATCGATACAACAATCAAGAAAAAGAAGGAAGAAGAGTTGAATCCAAAGGGCGAGAATGCCTTTACTAAAATCATTCTTTTCCCGTTTAGACTCATTGCCAAGATCTTCTCTGGTTTGGGTAGAGCAATTGCTCCACTTTTTCTTTTTCTAGTTGCTGCCATAAGAGTATTCACTGGTGGAGTTATCACGGTGATAGCTGTTTGTGTGATGTTTTCTCTAATAGTGACGGCAGGTGTTTTATTCGGCTTATACAATGGAGATTGGTTTTGGTGGGATCCAGACTTGACTTATTTCCCGTATGAAGTATTCGAGAATACTATTCCAGGAATAGGCATACTATTTCTCCTTGTGACCATCTTTATCCCATTCTTGTACCTGTTTATTGCTGGTATAACCATCATTGCAAAAAGAAGAATCATGAGCTCTTCTTTCGGATGGAGTGCATTGGGTATTTGGATCATTGCAATATTTGGTTCATTTGCTATTCTGCCAAATGTGGTGAGAGACTTCAGAGATGAAGGCGTTTACAGAGAAACTGAAGTGCTTACTGTTCCGGCTGATACTTTGATCATCAAATCAGAAAGAGTAGATAATGAATATGAAAGCTTTTATGGATACAGATCAGATCGTTCGTTGGACTACGAATCTGATTTTGCAGATTTAGATATCAGACCAAGTAGAGACGGTTCATTTAGGTTAGAAAAGCGTTTCAGAGCGAGAGGCAGAAATCCTAGAGTGGCGGAAGAACATGCTCAGGAAGTAGAGTACAACTATAATTGGGAAGGTAGCACATTGGTATTCGACAATGAAATCACGTTCCCAAGAGGTGCCAAATTCTATTTCCAGGAAGTTGATGTGGATCTTTTCATCCCTGCTAATCAACCATTCAAGATCGACAGAGATGCTCGTAATTTGATCGGTTACTTAAGTAATACTTACAGTTGGTGGGAGATATTCAGAAATACTTGGGCTTACAATGACGATTTCCAGTTGACCTGCCTCACATGTGATGAGGAAGTAGTAGAAAGCCGTGAAGACCGAGGAGATGGAGTGGAGAAGACCCTCACCCCTTTTAGTTCGCTTGAGTTATATAGGAATTTCGATACCGAGTTTATCAGTTCAGACGAGTACAAGATTGAGGTAACGGGCCCTAGGTATCTAATTAAAAATGTTACCACCAATATTTTCGCAGAGAGCTTAGAAGTTAGGATCAACGGAAACGATGGGGAAAACTGGAGCCGAGTTAAAATTAAAATCTATGGCAAAAACTTAGATAAGGTCCATCTTCGTAGCGGTGCTAGTCTTGATATGAGAAATTTCAATAATGAATTTCTAAATGTGAGAATATACAACGACTCACGATTAAATATCGAAGGTAGAGTTGATGAGTTTGAATTATACGGTTCAGGAACATCAAGAGCGGATTTAGCCATCGTTTCAGATAAAGTGAAGTTGCTGCATAGAGATGAAAGCAGAGTTTACGCTTATGAATCGACTTTCAAAGAGGCCATTGTAGAAACAGAGGCAGAGGCTAGAGTGAGACTCTCTGTTACTGACTATATATCAGCATCAGCATCAGGCTTCTCTTCTATACGATACAAAGGAGACCCCGATGTAGATGTAAAAGACAAAAGTAGAAGCTCGTCAATTAGCAAATATTAAAAAAAAATTAGGCCGCTTTTGCGGCCTTATTTTATTGATTATTAATCATTTACATTTTCTTTAAGCAGAAAAGCAACTAAATTTGAAAAAAACTATCCTTTAGGATGCAACGTTTTTAATCATTCACTCATCTAACCAATGAGTCAACCAAGACATGCTTCAAATCAAAAGGTCAAAAACTGAAGAGAAGCTCATAGCAGCTTGTCGCAAGGGCGACAGTAAAGCACAAAGAGAAGTTTACGATAAGTACTCTCCTTTGATGTTTTCTGTATGTCGCAGGTACATCGGTCAAGCCGATGCGGCCGAGGACGTATTGATTTGTGGTTTCACCAAAGTTTTTCAGAAGATTGATCAATTCAAAGGAGACGGAAGTTTCGAAGGCTGGATCCGAAGAATAATGGTAAACGAATCACTTTCTCATATCAGAAAGAACAAAAGCATGTACTTGGAGGTGGAGATTGAAAAGGCTGAACGAGAGCCTGATTTTGGCATGTTAGCCGGACAGCTAGAGGCAGAAGACCTGCAAAAGCTTATCGACCGACTACCAAGTGGTTATAAAACCGTTTTTAATCTCTATGCAATTGAAGGGTTTTCACACAAAGAAATCGCAGATAAACTTGAGATCAGTGAGAACACCTCCAAATCACAATTGAGCAGAGCTCGTAAGCATTTACAAACTATGCTTATCGAGACTGAGAATTATTTGAATGATAAAGCATTGAGCTATGAAGGATAATCATCCTATCGATAATATGTTCCGAGATGGCTTGGCGTCAAGAAAATTGACCCCTCCAGCCTCTGCATGGGACGCTATTGAAGCGAATGTTCAGGATAAAAGAAGCAATAAGGGGCTTTTCTTTTACTTAGCTATAGCTGCTTCAGCCAGCCTTGTTTGTGCCTTTACCTGGTCAAGCATGAACACAAATCAAAAAAGCACTTCTACATTACAAGTAGCGACTATTCAAAAACAGCTACCCTCAGTAGATATAAAAGCCAGCTTGGTAAATAACATAACACCTATTGCTGCACCCAATAACCCAGCGGGTGTGGTCCCATTATTACAGGAGTCATTTGAAGAACCAATTGATTTAACAACTCCGACCACGTCAAACACGCTTGTTGTAGATGTTTATACCGTCAATAAAATTCAACCTAACTCTGGCTTATACAATCAAAGGAGTGTGATCAAGAGCGACATTACTTTAAATGTATCTGCATTTGTAGCTGCTCCTGAAATTGTGGAAGAGTCAAGAGGGTTCAAATTTAACTTCATTAGAGGCTTAGCATCTGTAGCGAAGAGTGTTGATGATGGTAAAAAAGCCATTGGTTCAATGCGCAAATCTAAAATTGAATTTGTCAATGAAGGGTTGAGATATGGGAAATCTGAAGAAAGTCAGAAGACCCAAGCAACCATTGATGAAGATTCTCCATCTAACGAGAAGTAAGCAACAACTCAAAATAACTGGAAATGAAAATGAATACTAAACTACCTATAGTACTGGCATTGCTATGCCTATGCACTAGCCTCAGCGCTCAAGATTTCTTTGACGTTGAATTATTTAAAAACAAGAACACGCAGTCATTTTACTCGCCTGATTTCGACAACCTGCTGAAGTCAGAGCACAAAGGACTGTTCAATTCGACAGAGAGTTCGAATGTTTTTGACGATAGTAAATATTGGAGAGACACACCTATAGACAAATACTACCCTAGAAGAGGAACTAGGAATTTTGTAAATGTCTACGTAGGGCTTAATAACTACCTAGAAGATGACAAACTACCTTCTTCAAGCGAATTATATAGTCTCAATCCAATTAACTCTTGGTATGGAGGAGTAAACTTCGACAACATTACGCATGTATTCAGTGTCCTTTACCTCGATTGGGGAATAGGAGCGAGTGTTCAAGAATTTGCTTTTGAAAACACCCGCACGAGACTCGAGATCACAGATGATGCTGTCAACTTTTTTGAGCAGCCAGATATTAAGGGCCGCAAGAGTAAGATCAAAATGTGGCATTTGAATGTGCATATGGTGCCAACACTAGCATTCGGTCGCTATGATTCATTCAGAGTAGGTTTCGGTATGTACGGTGGCTATAGATTAGACAGCTCAATCATCTATAAATATGATGATGCAAACGGTAATAAGCAGAAAGAGAAAAACCGAGGACAATCAAATTTGAATCAATTCAGATATGGTTTCCGAGCAACTTTGGGCTGGAACTTCTTTGACTTATTCTTCAATTACGAATTGACAGACCTATTTGAGGAAGAAGTGTCAGCACCACGACTTACTCCTGTAACGTTCGGATTCATATTCTAATAAACCAAAACAGAAAACCATGAAAATTATCAAAACAACAATATTAGCCTTGCTCCTGATGGTCATGGGATCAAGTTCAGTCCAAGCTCAGTTTGGCTGGAGATGGAGTAGAAATTACTCTTATGAGAGATTAGATACTGTGGTAAGTATACCCAAATACACCTCAAATAAACTTTACATCGATGATGATAACTTCTACTTGAGAACGGGCTTCTTTGGAGTAGAAGTTGAAGTAGAAGACAATTGGGACTCTTGGGACCGTTGGGATGATGATGACGATAGCTGGAGAACTCGTAGACGCAGAAGATCTAGAGATATTGAATATTATCAACAACACGATCATGGAACGTTAAGAGATCTCAATTTCGAGATAGGACTTAACAACTGGCTAGAGGATGGTCAATTCCCGACTTCAGATGACCTCTATCAGCTGCGACCAATCAACTCTACATATGTAGGCCTGATTTGGAATCATACTACTTACTTGACTGGGCCACTTTATTTAGATTGGGGTTTTGGCTTCAACTGGTACAATTTCAAATTTGAAAACCCAAGAACAAGACTTGACCCAAGTGGTGGCGAACTTGTTTTCTATGAAGACCTTACAGTAAACAGTGCCAGAAAAAGTAAGCTGAAAGTAACTTACCTGAACTTCAATTTAGTGCCTGTATTTGATTTTGGACGAGGTAAGAGACTGGTAAGACAATATGAAGATGATGATGTAAGGGTTGCACTAAGTGCAAGAAGAGGATTTAGGTTCGGTATTGGTCCTTACGCAAGTATTAAACTAAGCCAAAAGGCGAAATACAAGTACACCAATGACTCTGGAAATCAAAAAGACAAAGACAAAGGCGGTTTCTTTATCAACAACTTTAGATACGGTATTCGAGGACAAATCGGTATTGATCGATTCGATATGTTCGTGACTTATGATATGTCACCTTTATTCGAAGATGGAAATGGACCTCCACTCCACCCAATTACTATTGGAATTGTCTTCTAAGAAACTAGCCCCGGTAATGCCGGGGTTATTTTTTTATCCACTCTTTTTCCTCCCCTTTCAACTTGAGGAACCTTGAAAAATATTGAGCACTAGGCCTATTAGTTGTCATGAGCAATAAAAAGGCCGTAAATACAATAGCATAAATCATATCGCCTTTTTCGTAGAGACCATAAGCGCCTATTGCTCCTCCAAATGCCCATAAAAAGTTCCTTGCAATAATAGGTTTCTGCATCATTTGCAGTTTTACGTCCAACTCATCAACACCCTCAAGCCCTCGAAGAAGATCTCTTTTCCAAGTGCCAATGGTTCGCATAAAAACATAAGCTACCCCAGCGAACATTACCGCATGAAACATCATATCAGGGTCCTCGAAGAATGTCACTCTGAGGCCACCACTTTTCTCTTTTTCTAAGAACACCCAACCAAAGCCGATGAGAGGAAATGCAAGAAGCAAATACACAATTGATTCCAGCTTTCTGAAATAAGCTTTCTTATCAAATTCGGGGTTTTCTAGTTTTAACATCTTTAATGGTTTTAGTCCTAAACATTCGCTTGCTAACGAACGTTAGTATGCTTACATTTGCTATGATGGAAATTGTAGCAAAGAAAAGCCGAAAAGCTCAAATAGAAGAAAAAGCTACAACACTTTTTCGAGAAAAGGGCTATGCAGCAACTTCGATGCGCGACCTAGCACAGGTATTAGGTATTGAGGCAGCAAGTCTTTATTCACATATCAAGTCAAAAGAAGAGATCCTTCAAAAGATCTGTTTCAAAATGGCTGATGAGTTTTTTGATGCTTGGAAAGAGGTTGAGATGGCGGATTACACCTATACTCAACAAATGGAGAAAGCTGCTATAGCGCATGTAAAAGTTATTACTGCCAATACTGACGCTTCGGCTGTTTTCTTTAATGAATGGAGACATTTAAGCGAACCTCACCTGAGTGAATTTCTTCAAATGAGAGAAGACTATGAAGGAAGGTTCATCAGCATTATTGAAAGAGGCATGGAGGCTGGCGAGTTCCAGCAAGTCGATTCTAAATTTATGATGCTAGCGATAATCTCTTCATTGAATTGGACACATAACTGGTACAAGCCAGGTAGAAAATTAAAGCCTGAGGAAGTGGCTAAAAAACTTTCTAACTTGATATTAAACGGACTTAAAAAATAGATTATGTACGGAGGAGGACAAGTTTTCGAAGCAATGAAGTCAACAGCACTAGCTGATGAAGACCCGGTAAAACTAGCAGAGTTTGAGGCTAGAATTGACCGTGGTGAAAAAATTGAGCCTACAGATTGGATGCCTCAATTATATAGAAAGCAGTTGATCAGAATGATTGAGCAGCATGCTCACTCCGAAATCATCGGGGCATTGCCTGAAGGCACATGGATCACTCGTGCTCCGGGGTTTAAAAGAAAACTTGCCTTGATGGCCAAAGTACAGGATGAAGTAGGTCATGCCCAACTACTTTATTCAGCAGCTGAAACGCTTGGTAAACCAAGAGAACAAATGATCGATGATTTGATCACAGGTAAGTCTAAATACTCCAATATTTTCAATTACCCTGCATTTACTTGGGCTGACTCTTGTTTTATCTCTTGGTTGGTGGATGCTGGTGCAATCGTAAACCAGTTAGCCAATTCAAAAGGCAGTTACGGCCCATATTGCCGAGCTCTTGAAAGAATTTGTGCTGAAGAATCATTTCACCTAAAGTATGGTCACCACTGCGTGATCCACATGGCTACAGGTACTAACGTTCAGAGAGAAATGATGCAAGCTGCAGTAAATAGATGGTGGGCACCAATGATGCACTTCTTCGGCCCTTCAGATAAAATATCTGTTCACTCTGAAATTCTTATGAAATGGAAGGTGAAAATGGCCTCTAATGATGAGTGCCGCCAGCAATTCTTAGACATGTATGTGCCTAAGATTTGGGAATTAGGGCTTACCATTCCGGATGAGAACCTACGCAAAAATCAAGAAACTGGTCAGTGGGAATTTACTGAACCTGATTGGGAAGAATTCAAACGTGTCATAAATGGAGACGGTCCTTGTAATAAGGAAAGACTTGCTGTTAGAAGAACAGCAGAGGAGCGCGGAAGATGGGTACGCGAAGCCCTTCTCGCTCCAAAAACAAAATATGTAACGCCTTTGGCTTAATACTTTTTTAACTATGTTGGAATCACTCGATCCTCGTGTGAATAGGCTTCACCTTCCCAATGAGTTCGAACAACCATTGGAGAGTAAGGCTATGCTTGATCAATTCGAAACCTATCAGGCTTTCGTTCAAGTAAAAGAAAACAAACCCTTTGAACATGCAGGGATTGTACATGCACCAAATGAAGAAATGGCGTTTCTCTTTGCCAAAGAGCAATACAGCCGAAGAGGTATGTTCTGCATAGCCCTAGGTGTTGTGAAAACAGAGAACATCAAAGCAAGTGAGGTAACCGATAACAAGGAAAGCGTTTACGACCTACACAGCGGAAGTCCATCTGGCAGTGAAGTAGAAGGATTCGAGTTATTTCATTTACTCAAAAGAGGTAAGCAACACAAGCATGCAGGATCTGTGTTGGCCAAAGACTACGAAGACGCAATTCTTCAAGCCAAAACTGAATTGGACCTGAGTAAGCCAGTTTACAACATATGGGTTGTCAAGTCATCTGATATTTTCGCTTCTGATGATGAAGACAGAGACATCTGGGACACATTGCACGAAAAGAAATATCGAGACGCCATTGATTATAAGGCAGCAGATAAAATTAAGGCATTCAAAGAAGAACAAGGCTCATGAACACCGAAGCACTAAAAGAACTTTTATACAAAATTGCTGATGACCAATTGATTCTAGGTCACAGAAATTCTGAATGGACAGGTTTTGGGCCTCTACTCGAAGAAGACATCGCTTTTTCAAGTATGGCTCAAGATAAGGTCGGACAAAGCTGGCAAATCTATAAGATTCTCCACGAGCTTGGAGAGTCAGACCCTGATACTGTGGCTTTCATGAGAAATGCAGATCAGTTTCACAATTGCCAAATGGTAGAATTACCAAACGGTGAATATGATTTTAGTTTAATTCGTCACTTTCTATTTGATACGGCCGAATTAATAAGGTTTGAAGCACTTTCGAACTCAAGCTATGAGCCATTGGCAAACCTAGCTAAGAAAATTAAAGGTGAAATAAAGTATCATAACATGCACGCCAAGATCTGGATAAAACAGCTAGGCAGTGCTACCGAAGAAAGCATAAGCAGACTTCAAAATTCTTTAGATGAGTTGCTTCCTTATGCATTAGGTATATTTGAACGTTCACCTTTGGAAAACGAATTGATCGATCAAGGTTTGTTTATTGGTGAGTCTGCAATTCTCAGTACATGGAAGGTGAAAGTAGAGGAAATCATTTCTCAGACTTCGCTAAAGCTCCCCGATTGGAATAGCCTTACACCTGTATTAGGTGGTAGAAATGGTGACCATAGTGAGCATCTACAGCCTCTTTTAGACGAAATGTCTGAAGTATTCAAAGCAGACCCAACAGCAGATTGGTAAAAAATGACACCGAGAGTAGAAGAAATAAAGGAATGGTTAGATGTGGTCAAAGACCCTGAAATACCCGTACTCTCACTAAATGACCTCGGTGTAATTACTGGCATAGAAGCCTCAGAAAATGGTCATGTTAAGGTAAACATGACTCCTACTTTTGCTGGCTGCCCCGCAATGGATGTGATGAAGGCAGATGTTGAAGAAGTTTTAAAGACCAAGGGTATTAAAGACTTTGAAGTAAACCTCAGTTTTGATACCCAATGGAATTCAAATATGATCTCGGAGCGTGGTCGTGAGGCCCTCAAAAAATTCGGACTTGCTCCTCCGCCTAAGCATAACCTCCAAGTTGATATTGAGCTGATTGAACATGCTAAATGTCCATACTGTGAGAGTGAAAACACGGTAATGAATACACCTTTCGGCCCTGCTTTATGTCGTTCTATGCACTACTGCAATGACTGTCACCAAGCTTTTGAGCAATTCAAGCCACTTTAGACTTTCTCCCAGAGGGCATCAACAAAGTAATCTTTCTGATCAAAGAATTTCTGAACAATCTTAAACCCAGCTTGAGTCGCACACTCTTCAATCATCTCTAAAGAATACTTTTGACTTATTTCCATGAAAATGGCTTCATCTTTTTCGAAAGTGAATTCTTGATCGAGCACTTCTATATAAACTGTCTGCCTCTTATTACTGATAAGATAACTCTTGGTTTCACCTGTCAACGGATCATAAGTCGGGTAATGCGCAAATGCATTTCGATCGAAGTCTCCACCAAGCTCATTATTGATTCTATCTAGCAAGTTTAAATTGAACTCTGCTGTTATGCCTTTCGCATCATTGTATGCCCTAAGAATAACTTGCGGATCTTTCTTTAAATCGAAACCGATAAAGAGAAGGTCACCTGTAGACATGTCCTCACTAAGCTGCTTTAAAAAACCGATACCTTGACTGTAATTGAAGTTTCCAATTGTAGATCCAAGGAATAGTACGACCTCTTTAAGATCATAATTCCTTTTTAACTCACGTAAGGCCTCAAAATAATCACCCTGTATGGGTTCCACTTTTACCGAAGGTAAATTCTTATTCAAATCACCTTCCAGTTGATCTAAAACACTATGAGAAATATCGATTGGACTGTAAGCAAAGTCCACTCCCTTCTTCGAAAAAGATTCAAGTAGCACCTTGGTCTTTGTTCCATCTCCTGCACCAAGCTCTACCAGTCTAAAAGAACTGTCGTCCCCCAAAAATGCTTTTAAAATCTCCTCTTTCTGTTCTGAGAGTATTTCAAACTCAGATCTGGTCAAATAATACTCATCTAGCTCCATAATTTTCTGAAAGAGCATATCGCCTATAGCGTTATAAAAATACTTCGATGAAAGTTGTTTGGGCTTTTGACTCAATCCTTGCTTAATGTCTATCGCAAAGCTTGAAAGTTCAATGGTCGTTTCGCTCATGTTAAGTGTGTCGTGCAAGCCTAAATCCGGTGAAATGCCATCTTAGGTTCGGATGAAAAAAATTTCTATAGGTTGGTCTAATGTGATTTTGCATTGTGCCGAATGACCCTCCTCTTAATACCATCTGATTAACCATAAATTTGCCATTGTATTCACCAATGGCACCTTCAGGCGCTTGGTAACGAGGATAAGGCAAATACGCACTACTCGTCCATTCCCAAGCATCACCGTAAAATTGTTTGTGATCACCTATTCTCGGCATAGTTCTCAAATGGCCTTTATCAAGAAAGTTAGCTTCTTTTGGAATCTCAGGTTCAAATATCTGACATGCTACCTCCCACTCATACTCAGTAGGCAGACGCATTCCCTTCCATTTGGCAAAGGCATCAGCTTCATAATAGCTTATATGCGTAATTGGTTCAGTTAAATTCAATTTCTCTTTTCCTGCTAGGGTAAAGTAAAACCATTCTCCATCTTCCTTGAACCAATAGAAAGGTGCCTTCACCTCATTGGTTTTCACCCATTCAAAGCCTTCCATAAGCCAATGCCTAAAGTCCGTATAACCTCCAGCTTCGATAAACTCTAAGTATTCTCCGACTGTGACTAAACGATCTTGTATTTCAAAAGCCTCAAGGAATACGCGATGCCTCCCTTCTTCATTGTCGAAATGAAAGCTGTTTTCTTCAAACCCTATTTCGTAGATACCTTCCTCAATTTTCAACAAATTACTTTCAAGATTCGGTAGTTGGCTGTCCGTATAATGCTTTCTGTAAACCGGAAATAAGGGATTGATTCCAAGTATATGTTTGATGTCATAGAGCATAAGCTCTTGGTGCTGCTGCTCGTGATTTATCCCTATCTCAAGCACATCTAAAAGCTCATCTGACAACTCTTCTTTGGACAAATAGTCTAACATATGCTCGTTTACATAAGCCCTATAAGACATGATTTCATTTACCCAAGGTCGCGATAAAGTCCCTCTCTCAGCCCTTATCCATCGCTCTCCTTCTGTTTCATAATAGCTATTGAACAAATAGTGATAATCATCATCAAAGAGTTTATAACCACCGACATTGCCTTTGAGTACAAAATTCTCAAAAAACCATGTGGTATGAGCCAGGTGCCACTTAGGAGGGCTGACATCAACAACTGGTTGCACAACAAAATCTTCAGGTTGAAGGGGCTCGCAGATCTTTTCCGTTTGGGCACGGACTTCTGCAAAAAGATTCAATAGTTTGGCCTGTTTCTGAGAACTAAGAACGCCTGTGTTACTCATATGTATTATTTAACCATTTTATCGCTAAATGACAAAATGCAATTCAATGCTTTGATTGTGGATTATTAAATGTGTAACAAACAGCCATAAAAAAAGCTCTGATTTCTCAGAGCTTTTTTCTTAACCAATTTCTATGACTACATCATCTGTCAGCGGGTGAGCTACACAAGGCAATACATAGCCCTCTTCGATCTCCGCTTCTGACAATCCTTCGTCTTCCATCATTTTTACTTTTCCAGATATACATTTACCTCGGCATGCAGTGCACAAACCGCTTTGACAAGAGAAAGGTAAATCTACATCTTCTTCAAGCCCTTTTTCAAGAATCGTTTCATTTGGCTCTACGGTGTATTTAAATTCTTCGTCATCATAGATAACCGTTACTTCGCGTGCTACAATTTCGTCTGAAACTGGGGCTTCAGCGGCTTCTGAAACAAAGCTCTCTTTGTGTGTTTTATCTCCTGGAAAACTGATATCCTCAAGAATGGCCGTCACAGTATCCATCATAGGACCAGGGCCACACATAAATACTTCCGAATTATTCGCTGCTTCAATTACTTCTTTTACAATGGAAGCATTGATTCGACCTGTTTGACCAGTCCAATTGGCAGGTGCTTCTTCCAAAACATGCACAACTGTAAACCTCTCGTCCTTAGACAATGCCTCAATTGATTCTTTAAAAATGATACTCTGCTCATTTCTATTGGCATATACTAAAGTCACCTTAGAATTAGGCTCTTGATCTAATGTAGATTTAGCTATTGAAATCAGTGGTGTAATTCCGCTACCACCTCCAAAAAGAACAATCTCTCTATTGTTATTTGAGGAAAAGGTTGTGGTGAAGTTCCCTATAGGATCCATCAATAGTAGCTCATCTCCTGCCGAAACATTATCGTTTAAAAAATTCGAAACTTTTCCGCCATCAACACGCTTTACTGCAACAGCTGGAAACTCATCAACGAATGGTGATGAGCATAGCGAATAGGCTCTTCTCTCTTCATTACCATCAATTTTTACAGCAACAGTAAAAAACTGCCCCGAGCTATATTCAACTCTTTCGTTTGGTTCGAAGTGGATACTGACAGCATCAGCTGTCTCTTTGATCACTTCTCTTACCTTCACTTTTTTAAAGCCTGTAGGTATTTTCTCTTCTTTATCCTTCTTTTTGAATAGTCCGAAAGCCATATCTATCGATTCAATTTCCTCTTTTAACTATTTGATTGGCTATAGGTTCCCCACAATGCCAATTAATCGTGCAAAAGTACGGACTAATCACTTCTGAAAGAAGTAATTATCTAAAGCAATCCTCTATGAAAGGCTTCTAGAAGGGCGAGTATTTCTTATCTTTGCGCTTTCTCAATTTGAAGACAGAAAATGGAATTAAATACGTTAACCGCTGTATCACCTATTGATGGCCGTTACAGAAGAGTAACCAAAGCACTTGGCAACTATTATTCTGAGTACGCACTGATCAAGTATCGCGTGGAAGTCGAAGTAGAATACTTCATTGCACTCTGTGAACACCCGCTTCCTCAACTGGAGTCTGTTAATTCAGATAAGTTCGAGCCATTAAGGGATATCTACAGAAATTTCACAGAAGCTGATGCACTGTCGATCAAAGAAATTGAGAAGACAACCAATCATGATGTAAAGGCAGTTGAGTATTTCCTAAAGGAAAAATTCAATACTTTAGGTTTATCTGAGGTTAAAGAGTTTATTCACTTTGGTTTAACCTCTCAAGACATTAACAACACTTCAATTCCTCTTTCATTGAAAAGAGGTCTTCATGAAGTTTTAGAACCTGCTATAATCGAAGTGAATCAATTGATTGAACAATGTGCTGCTGATTGGAAGGATGTTCCAATGCTTGCCAAAACACATGGTCAACCAGCTTCTCCGACTAGATTAGGTAAAGAAATGGCCGTTTTTGCTACACGAGTACAAGAAATGCTGATCCAGTTGGGAGATGTACCTTTTGCTGCAAAATTCGGAGGGGCAACTGGAAACTTTAATGCACATACAGTAGCATACCCTCAAGGTGATTGGCATGCTTTCGGTGACAACTTTGTAAGCGAATACTTAGAGTTAAAAAGAAGCCATCCAACTACCCAAATTGAACACTACGATCACCTGGCAGCTCATTTTGATGCTCTGAAGAGAATCAACACCATACTTATTGATTTCGCGAGAGATGTATGGCAGTATGTTTCAATGAATTACTTCAAACAAAAAATTAAAGAAGGGGAAGTAGGTTCCTCGGCTATGCCACACAAAGTAAATCCTATCGACTTCGAGAATGCTGAGGGTAATTTTGGAGTTGCAAATGCGCTTTTAGAGCACCTTTCTGCTAAACTCCCAATCTCAAGATTGCAAAGAGATTTAACCGATTCAACGGTACTTAGGAACATTGGTGTACCTATTGGCCATACATTGATCGGTTTAAAGTCACTAGTAAAAGGAATTGGCAAACTTGAACTGAACGAATCAGCAATTAAGGCAGACCTAGAAGAAAACTGGGCAGTTGTTGCTGAGGCGATTCAAACTATTTTGAGAAGAGAAGCTTACCCGAAACCTTATGAAGCGTTGAAGGGTCTTACTCGCACAAATACGAAGATTACCGAAGAAACGATTAAAGACTTTATAGAAACCCTGAATGTAGATGAGGGGATTAAAGCGGAACTTAGAAGAATAACACCGTACAATTATACAGGTCAATAAAAAAGCCCCTTACGGGGCTTTTCTTTTATTAATTTCTTTCAATCATCTGATCTGATTTCGGATCATACTCCAAAAGTGGGTTGTAGAGAAGTTGACCGTTTTGGAAGTCATATAGTGTTAAGTTTCTTAGCTCGTAGTAAGCATCCCAATACTGCTGCAGTGCAGAGATATAACTTCTAATTGCAGAATCCTTAGCAGTTCTGGCATCAGAAAGGTTCAATATACTCACCTTACCAGCTAGGTAACGTCCATTTGTAATCTCAAACCTTTTTAGGGCAATCTCTTGTCTCTTTTCAGCTATCTCAATTTGCTGACGGATTTGATCAAAGTTACGTACTGCATTTTCGATCTCTTGCTCAAAATTGATTCTCTCTTGTTCAATATTGAAAGTGGTAAGCTTCTGTCTTTCTAAGGCACTATTCATTCTTGCCTTGTTTCTACCTCCATCAAGAATTGGCATTGTGAAGTTCAACCTAAAAGTACCCCCTGCGGCAATGTTATCAGGATCATATACTCCGTTCAATTCATTCGACTGTGCAGAGTTATATCCAAATGATGCAGAAATAAAAGCATTAAACCTCTGAGCTCTCGCTTCGGCAACTTGTCTTTCAGCATTCAATTTATCGATCTGGAAGTCTAGGAATTCGGCCCTATTCTCTTTGGCATACTTCAGGGCGTCTTCGTATTCAATAAAGAAGTCAGGAACATCCTCAGGTACAACAAGTTCCAAGTCAACATTATCAGTAAGACCAATGAAGTTCCTCAAATTCAAAGTTCTTGATTGTACATCCAATCGAGCTTGTTGGGCATTACTTTGTGCAGTCAATAATTCCGCTTCAGTTTGCAAAAGTGCATCTTCAGTTGTTGTACCGATGTTAAATCGACCTTGCTCGACTCTATTAATAGTATCGTTAGCCGATTCATTCTGCAAAGCGATCTCTAAGTTCTTTTGCTCAACTAACAGCTGGAAGAACAAACGAGCAGCAGTTCTTGAAGCATCCTCGATATCTTGAACATAACTTCTCTTCGATTGCTCATATTCCAACGGAGCTGTTTGTCTATCCCATTTAAACGGGTTCACGGCAAAAATCGGCTGTGAAATCGTAATACCAAATGGGTCACCTTGATAGTTAGAAATATCACTTTCAAAATCATCAAAACGTGCCAAATTAGTCTCTAATGAAATGGTAGTGTTTGTCCAAGGCAATACCTGCTGTAAGCCTAAAGCTAAATCAACATTGTTCTGGTTCACCTGGCGGAACTCAACGTTACCATCTGGTTGCGTTACAGGAATAGCCCTATTCGTATAGTTAGGGAAAGTACCCCTCAATAGTAGCTGAGGCTTCAGTTGTGATTGAAACACTTTGTATTCCCAGTAACCCAATGTTCTACGAGTTTCTGCCTGTTTAGCACTTCTTGAGTTTTGCTTGGCGAGCTCAATTACCTCTTCCAATGATAAAACTCTTTTCTCCTGTGCATGAACACTAGTAAAGACAAAAAATACCAGTGCCAATAATATGACCTTTTTCATATGTTGAGAGTTATTATTCGTGTCTTAATGATGTGATCGGATCTTGTTCTGCCGCTCTCTTCGCAGGAGTAATACCGAATATTAGCCCTACTGTTGCAGCGACACCGAATGAGATCACAATTGAAATGAAACTTATTGAGGTCGGGAAATCAGCCAATGACGCTACAGCATAAGCCAGAATAATACCAAGTAGTACTCCCACTAGACCTCCTGTTACTGAAATCATAACTGCCTCAAATAAAAATTGCTGTACGATATCTGATTTTTTAGCTCCAATAGAAAGCCTCAATCCTATTTCTTTGATCCTTTCCATCACTGAAGCCAACATGATATTCATGATACCTATACCCCCTACTAAAAGCGATATAGCTGCAATAGCTGCCAACACTATATTGAATATATTCTGCGTGCGCTGTTGCTGCTTAAGCAGTAATTCAGGAATGGTGATTTCGAAGTCAACAACACCATAATGCCTTCTTTCGAGCATTCTGGCCATTACATCGGCTGTAGAATTAAGCTTCTCTGATTCGTTCACCTGAACAACTAACCTATCAATTTGATGGTAGTTTGATGGTTTAGTATCTTCTGAAGATCCACCACTCGAGATGGCGAATCCACCACCGAAGAATCTGAAACTACTTCCTCCAAAGCTCTTTTTCAACCCTGAGCCCGTAACTAAGTCTCTATTGATGTATCTAATAAGAACCGTTTGAATTGGTGCATATACATCCATATTGTAATCCCTGATACCTAGGTTTGAAATAGCCTTTTCTGAGATATATCGTTCCTTCAGTACACCAATAACTTCTAGCCACTGTGAACCTACTTTTATCTTCTTACCAATTGGATTTTCCTGAGGGAAAAATTTAGTCTGAATTCCTTTACCAATGATACAAACCGGCATTCCAACTTGAAGCTGCTTCTCACTGAACATCTTACCGTCATCCAATTCAAAATTGGCAACTTCAAAATATTCAGGTTCTACACCCACTAGTTTAGAAGACCTTCTAATACCATTTTTGATTAGGTACGTCTCTAATAAAATCTCAGGGCTTATTTTCTGTACACCTGGTACATTCCTTCTGATGCTTTCTACATCTAGCAACTTGAGACCTGGTGAGAATTTGTTCTTGCTATCTTCTTCTGCTTCACCAAGATTTTGTTCTACTTGTTCTACTCTGGGTTGCACGATGATATTGTTTACCCCGACTAGTTCGATCTGCTCTAGAATCTCTTTTTGAGCACCATTACCAATTGCCAGCATGGCAATTACTGCGGCCACCCCAAAGATGATTCCGAGTGCGGTAAGCAAAGAACGCACCTGATTAGCCAATACAGCTTCAACAGCTATATAGAAGTTGGACAATAAATTTTTCTTATCCATGATGCTTAGTTTCCAGCTTGACTTGGTCTACCAGAAGGTCTTCCACCGCCAGAGCGACCACCACCTCTGAACATCTTCTGCATGTCAGATGGTGAATTAATACCTCTTTCTTTTAGTCTTTGAATCATCGCTGGATCCATTGGAGTACCATCAGGCATCAACCACTGCTCTTCTTCTTGCTCAGGAGCAGCCTCCGGTTTTTCATTTCTAAGTCCGTCAAGTGAAGCCAACAATTCAGGTTCCTTGTTATCGGCAAAAGCAGGTTTTGATAAATAAAGCTCGTCTCCAGAAAGTACTCCTTCAATTATCTGTGCTTCATTGCTATTGGTTTGACCAATATGGACTTCCTGAAGTGTACCGTTCTTTTTCACTACATAGTTGATAGAATCATTGTAAACATGAAGACACTCTAGTGGTACATGTACAACATCCTCTAGCTTCTTTGTAATAATGATATTACTGGTAGTCATTGAAGGTCTCAACTCAGCATCTCTTTCATTAAGTCTAACCACAACCTCGAATACCTTAGCATCTGAATTTGGGTTTTGCTGACCTACTCTTGCTACTCTGATTACTTTACCTGTTAGTTTTTTCTCAGGAAATGCATCTAGACCAATTTCTACTGGCTGACCATTTTTAACTTTTCTGATATCAACCTCATTGATAAATGTTGTTGATATCATGCTAGAAAGATCTGGTAACTCGGCTACTTCAGGGCTCCAAGGAGAAATGGTTGATCCTTCAGTAATTCTATCACCACCAAATCCACCTTTAGCATAAATAACCATTCCTGCTTGAGGAGCAAGAATTGTAAACTCGCCCAAAAGCTCGTTCATTTTATTATATCTATCTCTTCTTCTCTTTAGATCAGAAGTTTCCTCGATCATCTTAGCTTTTGCCTGCTCTTGTTTCAGACCATAGTTTTCAATAGCACGCTCTTTATCTCTTTTGAGCTTTTCTAGCTCATTCTCATATTTCTTGATTGTTGCTGGTGGCTCATATTGAGACTGCTCTAGTTGCAGTTGCTTTTCAGCAATCTGGTAATCAAGGTTGATTAGTTTATCTCTTTCACCTCTTAGCGTAAGGGCTGTATCGATCTTGGCATTATCATACTCAGCTACCTGAGCATCCAATTGATCTTTCTCTTGTTGAACCTTGTCATAAAGCTCACCTCTATCTAATTGCGCTACGAAGTCACCTTCTCTTACCTGAGTTCCTTCTTCAACAAGAGTTTGAACAGTCATTTGTCTGATTCCATACTCTCTTGCATTAGCTGGGCCAATAATTTTTGTTGAGCGCTCTGCCGATAGCTCGCCTGTTGTGGTTACCTCAATGGTGAACTCTCCTTGCTCAGCCAAAGCGTATAGTGCAGCAGCATCTTCACCCGAAGATGTTTTGAATACCATACTTGCAATGACAATTGCACCAACAATTACGGCTCCGAAGATGATCAATCTCTTTTTCATTTCAATTCTAGTTTAATAGGTGTGCGAAATTACAGATTTAAAACCCTTACTTAGTTTCCATTGGTAAATCATTAAAACCTCTGAAATAATTATTTACAGCTATTTTTATCGGACTTACCTTAAAAAAACTCCAAGTCTTCAATATTTGTTTAGCGGCAAAAAACCTTACCGATGTTCTTTATTAGATGATATGTTAAACTGCAAAGTTTAACGAGATTCCGAGTATTTATTAGAACGGTTCTATTATACTTTCTTCAGAAATTTAGAGGTATGAATGGTGTTAAAAAGAGTCGAACGCTTTCCTATATTTGCAGCGTAATTCATGAAAAAAATCATAAGTTTTTTCTTAAGAAAGGTTCCTCGCAAGTACTTGCAGTATTTCAGTCACTACATTCTTCGTTTTGTGAGCTTGTTTATGAGGGGCAATAAGGTGGAATGTCCTATCTGCGAGATATCGTATAGAAAATTCCTTCCATATGGCAGGTTAAAGCCAAGGCCCAACGCATTATGCCCAGATTCGTTGTCTTTAGAGAGACATAGGTTAATGTGGCTCTATTTAAAGGAGAAAACTAACTTCTTTACCGATGACTTAAAGCTTTTACACATCGCTCCTGAACTCTGTTTTATTGACAGATTCAAAAAGATGCCAAATATTGATTCAACTACTGCTGACTTAGAAAGCCCTTTAGCAGATGTCAAAATGGATGTTCATAACATTCCTTTTAATGAAAATACTTTTGATGTTGTTTTTTGTAACCATGTGATGGAGCATGTAGAAAATGATATTAAAGCAATGAGCGAAATTCATCGGGTACTGAAACCTGGTGGATGGGCCATTATTCAATCGCCCCAAGACTATAGTAGAGAAGAAACACTAGAAGACCCAACAATTACAGACCCTAAAGAACGAGAGCGAATTTATTGGCAAGATGACCATGTTAGACTTTTTGGTCTTGATTATGGCAAGCGCCTTGAAAAGGCAGGCTTCAATGTTAAAGAGGACAAGTTTGTGATGGAAATGGACCCTGCACTTGTTAAGAGGTATGCCCTTCCCGAAAAAGAGATCATCTATTTTTGTGCAAAAAACTGATTTCCTCGTGGGCTAAGCTTCTCCGAAATCAAGCCCATTCCATACCCAAATAGCTGAACAAAGCTTGTGAGCACGCTCAGTAAGCCCACGAATAGGCTTTTGTTTCTAAACGCGCTATGAATGAAGATGGAAACGTAATAAAACAAAAGAACTACTGCTCCAATTTTAAAAAGGTCTTTGTTCCATATGAGTGTGCTAACCCATACAACGTGTGCAATGACAAAAAACAAAGGCAATAAGTGGACTAATTTGATTTCACCAGGAAAAAACCGATTGACATTAATTCTTGCCCTTCCAAAAAAGTGTAACTGTTTATAAAACTGACTCAGGCTTGTTCTCCTTTTGTGATAAACGAACGCATCTTCAATCAAGGCAGTCCTAAAGCCGGATTTGATAATTCGGATACTGAACTCCACATCCTCACCCATTCTAGTTATCTTATATCCGCCTGTTTCATCAAAAACTTTTTGAGATATGCCCATATTGAAGCTCCTTGGATGGAACTTTCCAATATGCTTTTTCGCGCCACGAATTCCACCAGTAGTAAAAGGCGAGGTCATGCTATAACTGATCGCTTTTTGAAGCACATTGAAATCTGGATGTGCTTTATCAGGGCCTCCAAAGGCATCAACGTTATGCTCATCCAAAAAGCTATTTACCTCTTGTAAGTAGTTTGAAGGTATTAGGCAATCAGAGTCAAATACAATCATATACTCCCCTCTAGCTCTTTCAAACCCATAGTTTCGAGCAAAACCTTGGCCTCCGTTTTCTTTGAAATGATACTTTATTTTGAGTTGATCACTAAAGGAATCAACAACCTTCTTGCAAGTGATGGAAGACCCATCCTCAATGATTAATACTTCAAATTGGGTATAAGATTGATTTATCAAGGAACTCAAAAGTTCTTCGACTTCCTTTGGCCTATTATATACTGGGATAATTATCGAGAAAAACCTCATGGGTCTATTCCAATAGTCTCTTCAAAGATATAGTCCTTCTTTGAATTGAAATTCATTGCTAGCATTTCTCCCACAAAACCCGCTAAAAACAATTGCACACCAATAATAATGGCTGCCAAGGCAATAAAGAATAAAGGCTGATCAACAACCTCTCTGTATTCGGTATTTTCTGAAAAATGAAGGGCTTGAACCTTCTTCCAAATCATCCATAAAACCGAAATGAAACCCGTAAAGAATGATATGGTACCAAGGGTGCCAAAGAAGTGCATAGGTCTCTTTCTATATTTAGACACGAAAGAAATACTAATGAGATCTAGGAAACCATAAACGAACCTTTCAATTCCGAACTTAGTAGTCCCATACTTGCGGGCTCTGTGCTCAACTACCTTTTCAGTAATTTTCGTGAAGCCATTTCGCTTGGCAATTACTGGAATGTATCTATGCATTTCTCCATAGATCTCTAGAGTCTTTACTACCCTTCCATCATAGGCTTTCAAACCACAATTAAAATCGTGCAGTTTGATACCAGAAATTATCCTTGTTACTCGATTAAAAAACTTTGATGGTATGGTTTTAGAAATTGGATCATGCCTTTTTTTCTTCCATCCTGAAACCAGATGCTGACCATTTTTGATCATTTCGTATAAGGCAGGAATCTCATCAGGACTATCTTGCAAATCAGAGTCCATAGTGATTACAACGTCTCCCTTGGTTTGCTTAAAGCCTACATTGAGCGCGGCAGATTTCCCATAATTTCGACTGAACCTAACAGCCTTTATTGGATAGTTAGTTTTAAAAGAACTGATGACCTCCCAAGAATTATCAGTACTTCCATCGTCAATAAAAACAACTTCATAAGAAAAGCCATGTGAGTTCATCACACGGCCAATCCATTCTATTAATTCCGGTAAAGATTCTTCTTCGTTATATACTGGTATTACAACCGATATCTGTGTCAAAATGCTAATATTCGTCTGCTTCGTTCTTCAATACTGCTGAAATTACAGCACCAAAAATAAGTCCTGCGAATATAGCCATTAGTACCGAAATGATTGCGCTGAATTCTGCAGACCCTGCAAAATCCATAAAGTTCTGCATCCCTTCTGGCATTTCTTGTGACTGATCGCGTGGAGGCCCGAAACCACTATTCTCTTGTATTTCTCTCTGCCAAACCAAAAATTCAGGATCAATTATCATATAGACATATTGAATTACTGCTCTGACAACTCCTCCTAATAAGGCGATCATAAAAGCAATTCCGAACCCTTGGCCAAACGACACATAGCCGCCATTATCGGTTCTAAATTCTTTGATACCTAAAACAAACATTGCAATGACAATTGCCCATGCTACAGCCAGACCTGCAAAACCTAAATTAATTCTAGCAGCTGATGTAATTACGAATACTATGGCACTGACAAGCCCAAAAATGAGTCCCCATTTTCTGCTATATGCACCTTTACTTATTTCTTCCGACATGATTAAATATTAAGGTTGGTGATTGAATGTACTAATTTTTAGTAAGTATAATTCAAGCAGCCCGAATAGATAACGTAAAATTTATAAACGATTCTTAAAGAAGATAAGCGTTTATAATCAGCTTTGATTAGTTCTAAAAACAATGCTAATCACTGGTGTAAAGAAAAATCCAATAAATAACCTCTTGAGAAATACGTCTAGAATAATCTGTGATCGTGTTATTGATTTGACATTCGAAATCTGTTCTGTCATAAATGCTTCCGGGTCTTTATCAATGTTTTCTGTCAAAATAGCCTTTCTACTCTCCAGATCCTCGATAGCCAATTCAATATATAAGTCGATAAAATCTGGTGATAACACATAAATGAAGAGGGCAAAAGCCATAGCATAAAGTGCTGCCATCAATGTAAAGCTCAAAAAGCCCACCGTCATACCATGATAAAATCGAAGTTCATTGCTATTAAACCTTACTTTAAATTCCCTGATCGCTAGAACCAAGAAGAAGCCTATTATTACACCATCCAATAAAAAAGAAATCAAATTCCTCCAAGGCTGTTGGTCAAGAAAGTAAAAGACTGTAAAAGCCAGCACCATCATTAGTGCTCCAGATGCTCCATAGTTGAGCACAACTTTTTTTATACCAGGATGAAGCTTCATTTAATTTAATTCGAAGGAATTGCCATTTACTATTCCGAATACTTTTCCTCTAAGGTTTCGACCCCACAAAGGAGAATAAGGTGATTTAGATTTGTTGGTGTTATGATCGAAGATCCATTCAGTTCCCGAATCGAATATAGTCAACTCGGCTGTGTTACCCTCTTTAATTTCTGGTACTTCAATACCCAAGATTTCTCTAGGCTTGGAAGTAAATCGAGTAATGACTTTATCGAGTTGGTCGCCAAAAACTTCATTGATTATTGGCCAAAACCCCTGTAAATTGCTTGAACCGAAAGAGGCTAAATCGAATTCTAACTTTTTGCTCTCTTCATCATGTGGTTGGTGATCAGAAACAATACCGTCTATTGTACCATCTAGAACTCCTTCTATAAGAGCCTTTCTATCCTCTTCAGACCTATAAGGCGGATTTACTTTTAAATTAGTGTCATAGTCAGAAAGCTCATTGTCAGTATACTTAAGGTAATTTACACCTACATCACAAGTCACTTTTAAGCCCTCGGACTTTGCCCCCCTAATCAGCTCCACCGACCCTTTTGACGATATCATACTTAAATGGAGCTTACCACCTGCATATTTCAAAAGATTCAAATCTCTTTCGATCATTATGGTCTCTGAAAGGGTTGGCATTGCTTTAAGCCCCATCATTGTACTCACATGCCCTTCGTTCATGTGACCAAAAGCCGTAAGCATTCTATCCTCAGCTCTATTGATTAATACACCGTCAAACTTCTGGAGATACTGAAGTGCCTTTAGCATAATATCAGTATGCCAAATGGGCTCTAACCCATCCGTAAATGCGCTGGCTCCAGCATTTTCTAAATCCAGTATTTCTGTTAAATCTTTCCCCTCGGCACCTAAAGTCACTGATGCAGTTGGTAAAAGATCTACAGTCTTAGTCTTCGAAAATTTGAGTATGTATTTTACACCGCTTTTTCGATCAACAACTGGCTCAGTATTTGGCATGAGAAGAACCTTCGTAAAACCAGCAGCTATTGCAGCATCAGAACCACTCTCTAAATCTTCTTTGTGTTCTATTCCTGGATCGTTAAAATGGGCTCTCATATCGACCCATCCGGTACTAACTTTCAATGAGTTACCCTCAATTATCTGAGCTGAATCGACCGATAAATCTTTACCGATTTTTTCAATTGTACCATTAACAACGTGAACATCAACTTTGGATTTGTGATGGGGAGATTGAGCATCTAGGATCTCTGCACTCTTGATGAGCAAGTTCATGCTACAAATATCGGATTAATATTATTTCTACAAAAAGGAAAAGTAGTCCAAGCGCCATTGCCCACTTCCAAAGTGAAACACCAACTAGGCTTGATTGAAGCATAGTTCCAAACTCTTGCGAATTGGATGCCTCTAATAATTCAACATTTGGGTTCTCCAGTAGCCCTGCCAGAAATGCATCCTTGCCATTGCTAAACTGGGACTCACTTCTTGATTGGTTGAATGAAATATTCCCTTTTACTTCTTCAGAGTTTTCGACACGATAGTTTCCTGATAACAACTGATCCTTTGGAAAAGACATAATTAACTCTCCTTCAGTAATCCGCTGATCCGGAGTAATTTCCAGGAGGTCATTTTTAATTTGAAAAACACCTGAACTAGATTTTTGACTTAATGGAAATGAAATCGTTTCGCTGTCTGTGTAATAATATAGATTGGCAAAATTCCTCTGTGAACCGAGAGCTAAACGGTAGAAAACAGGGACAAATAATGCGTGATTTACGAAACTAGTATACTCAGAATCAAAAGGTGAAGTAAACACAAACAAACTATTCTCCACTGCCACCTTTGATAAAAATGGTCTCCCATTAAGGTAGTTAAGTAAATCATATTCCGGATTTAAAAGCCTGTAATTGGTCGTTGCATACGGCATTTCCATGTTAACGCTCTCTTCCTCAAACACACCTTGAAAGAATGGATCTGAAAAATTGGGTGTTGCCAATTGATTTCTCAATTCATCATCAGAAACCATCCGAATACCCATTTCAATTAGCCTCGAAGTACTCATGCCATTTGAAGGAATAAGCACAACATTAATTCCCGAATTCAATGCCTCATTGACTTGATTTATCAACTGATTAGAATATTCGTTTACTCCATTCAAAACTATTAAATCAGCAGTTTGAATGGCTTGGGTGTTTAGGTTTTGTGCTTCAATTCTCTCGAAACTAAAGAACTCATTTTCATTAAATAGCTCTGAAATAAACCTGGAAGAATTAGAGTCGAATATCTCAACAACATTAGTCAACTGAAGTGAATTAATACTCAAATAGAAAGAATTATCAAATACTACTGATTGGTCTTCAATTTCAAGTCTAATGTTTTCTAGGTTTGTTTGATTCTCCGGTAACTCATAAACAACTTGACCTGTGCCTTCAAAATCCAATGAGACATTCCCTGCAAGCTGGTTATTAAAATAGACCTTAACATTTGTTTGAGTGAGGTCTAGGTTATTGGCTGCTAGTTCAATGTTAAGTTGATTTCTAAAAGACCCTGATAGAAATGAATTCTCAAGAAATACAGTGTCAACATAAATATTATCACTTAAGTCATTCTTAACAAGTGCTAAGAAATAGCTTTTTAGTGAATCTACCTGGATACTGCCATTCCCACTCTTAAAGTCAGAAATCAAATAAACATCTCCACTAACATCACTAGCCTCAATTCTGCTTAAAATCTCTTCCAAACTACGGCCTGTTCCTACTACATCTGTATCAGAGATTAAATCAAGTAATGTCTCTTTGGTATAATCTGTTAATACAGAGTTTTTATAACTATTCTCAATGAAATGAAACTTAGTTCCATTAGGATATGCTTCAATAATACTTTGAGCAAAACGAATGGCCTCATTCATTCTGCTTTCACCTTCAAGCACGTTTTGCAGAGCTGGAGCATTATCCAAGTATATAATTACATCAGCAGCAATGTTCTTCTCTTGATTGTTCTCTTTAATTGTTGGTAAAGCGAAGGCCAGAACTAATAATGTAACCGCTAAAACTCTAGAAATAAGTATTAACAATTCTTTTGGCTTTCTCTTTGATGATGTTTCCTCATTTACCTTTCTCAGAAGGTCAGTATTTGAGAAAACGACCTTCTTTGTTCTTCTAAGGTTAAAAAGGTGAACTATTATTGGTAGAAAAACCAGAAACAAAAAAGGTAGTATTTCAGGCTTTTCGAAAACAAGAATTGTGAAGGTGCTATCTAGCAATGTTGCCCAGTTTCAGACGTGAATGATAACCACTGACATTTGTCGTGCGATGAACATACTTAAATACTCTGTAAATAAAAAAAGGTTCTACACGATAGTATAGAACCTTTGATAAAAAACTGGCGACTACTTACTCTCCCACCTTTTGAGGCAGTACCATCAGCGCAAGTGAGCTTAACTTC